>Ga0268359_12644_pt1 | contig 984923 bp, 921 predicted proteins | sample BioMet11_FD_194416 | JGI IMG/M metagenome (GOLD analysis project Ga0268359, IMG submission 194416) | Sewage microbial communities from Oakland, California, United States - Biofuel 11 (PacBio Assembly) | ecosystem: Engineered > Wastewater > Sewage > Unclassified | place: USA: California...
AACAATGATTCTGCTACAACGTCGGCATGTCCATTGATAAATTTTGTCATGGAATGGAAAACAATATCGGCGCCAAATTTTAATGGATTTTGCAGGTATGGACTACAAAAAGTATTATCTACTACCAAAAGTGCATTGTGTTTATGTGCTATTTCGGCACAGGCAGCCAAATCAGTAATATCCATGGTGGGATTGGCAGGTGTTTCTATGTAGAGTAATTTGGTGTTGGGACGAAATGCTCTTTCTATGTTTTTATATCTGTGGTGTTAAGATAGGTGCTTTCCACACCATACTTTGGATAATGATTTTCCATGATAGCACGCGAAGGACCATAAACTGCATCTGTACTTACCATGTGATCGCCATGTGCAAGAAATGCCTGATAAATAACATTTACTGCTGCCATTCCCGAACTTACAGCAATGCCTCCGAATCCATTTTCCAATAAAGCTATCTGGCGTTCCAATGCATTGATTGTTGGATTTCCTATCCGGGTATAAATTGTATCCATCACTTTCACCGGAAAAACATTTTGCTCCTTCTTCTGCACTCGAAAAGGCAAATGTGGATGTTTGATAAATGGGTACTGTTTGCCGAACCAAACGGATCTTCAATCTCAGCACCATGAATTAATTTGGTATTGAAACCTGTTCTTTAATATTCATTGATTTTTAAATTTTGAAGCGTTAACAGTTATTTTAGGTTGACTTTTAATTGTATTTTTTACTTTACATTGTTCAGCTACATTTACAACAGCGTTGATGTATTTTTCCGGGAAACTTTCCGGTAACTGAATCTCAATTTGTATATTTGTCGGTAAACCAGTTTCCTGATTGTAATCGGCATTTTGAACGATTTTTATGCCTTCAGTTGGTATTTTACGCATGTCGCAAAAACGATTTTACATAAATACCAGCACAAGTACCGATGGCTGCCAGAAAAAGTTCAAAAGGCGTAGGTGCAGTATTGGTTCCTCCAATTTTTTCAGGTTGGTCAGTCCTGATGATATGACCATTTATGTGTGCGGTGATTACTTTGCCGCCGTCGAATGTTACTTCCATAGTTGATTTTATTAATTATTGATGTTTTTAATAAACTTTTAAAATTTCAGGTTTTGCCGGCGCTCCAAGATATTCTCCATTTTTGCCTTTATATTTATCTTCCGGGTTGTAAGCTATGCCAATTTTATCAAGCAACGGTTCTACCGAAACCTGATGCAGTTGCAGACCGGCATCCCAAGGATTGTACCCGAGCAGTAAAGCGGCAAGCTCTTCGTAGGTAAGCACCGGAATGCCATAGCCATTTTCGCCGTAAGTTTTTTTCTTCCATTTCTGCGATGGTATATTGCCAGCGGTCGAGGAAAAAAGTACATCCGGGACAATTGGCAATAATCAGGTCTGGATGATAGGGGTGCATGCTTTCCAATTTGCGTTTGGAATTAGCCACCGAATAACCTCGATTTGCCTTTACTAAATATTGGCGAAAGCCGAATCCACAGCAATGCCTTCTTTCAGGATAATCTACCTGTGTGCCACCCCAGGTATCTATCAATCCGGAGAGTACTTCCGGAAATTCGGCACCACCAACTCCCCTTGCAGGAAATATTTGGCATAATGGCAACCTACATGGTCAACCACCTTTAATGGTTCACTGCTTTGCTTGTTTACAAGACGGTATTTTGCCCTGGCTTTTATCTCGTTCCGGAATTTGTATATCAAATCGCTGGCGTGTACCATGTTTTTGGGAATCACAAATTCTTTTCCCGTAGTTTCTTTTAAAACTTTCCTTGTTTCTTCCAGTTTCTCCGGATTCTTCTCCCATATTTCCAGCATTTCGGAATAAATACCAAAGGATGTTACGCAGGAACAAACGTAGTTTTCATATCCGGCTTCCGTCATCAGGGCAAACTGCCGGGGCAACCACGGTCATGATGGTTTCCAACGGAAGAATGCCGGAATGGTAAGCTATGCCGGTGCAGGTAGTCTGAAGAGCATCGTCGTAAATATCTTTTCCAAGTTCGTTTCGGATAATGTTTAAAAAAACACCTTCTGCTGCCGGGAAAAAGTTCTGACGGATGCAACTGCGGGCAAAATAATAATGATCATCAGCAATTTCTTTCTGATAATCAGCCCAGCCATATTTTGGATTCTTTTTATTCATCTTCTATTGTACCTTCATAAACAGATTCAAAGTATTCGTTATCCTTGCCTTTTCCGAAAGGAATGCCTAATTGCTTTGCCTTTTCTTCTGAATATTTTTCTATGATTTCGAATCGCTGGCTTGCGCCGGTAGCATCGAAAATCTTTTTCAGGTCGGCAAGCGATTCTTCCGGGGTTAACCGCAAAGTACCCGAACCCTTTCCTTTATAATTTGCGCCGGTACGTTCCAGCATTTTTTCACGGTTGTTTTTCAACCAGTCCCATACCGGACCTTGCTCAGGATACATTTGGGTATCCACATCGTCGATGTAAATACAATAACCGAATTTCAGGATACTCTCGCCTACCGTTCTTTTAATTGCTAATTGCTGCCGGCCTTTTTCACTTTCGGCAAACAATCCTGTTTCTACAGACAAGGCTCTTAATGCCTGGATGATGTATCCGGGAGTATTTCCGCGCGGACAACGTGTTTTGCAGGAGAGGCATTCTCCGCAATACCAAATGGTATCGCTTTTCAGCAATTCTTCTATTTTATTATTATCGCGGGTTTGGACGGTATCGGTAATTATACGCGGATCGTAATCGTAAAACTGGGCTGCCGGACAAATGGCTGTGCACGTTCCGCAATCGATGCAAGCATTCAATCCTTCCCTGAAACGGATATCTTTTTGTAACAAAGAAAAATAATCCGAATTACTCATCCTTTTTATGATTTAATTGTACAAGTTCGTCGGTACCGAAGTCCGTGCAACCTTTACATTTAATATGATTTTCTGCCCCATTGATCAGTTTAAAGCACTTTTTGCAACGAAACCAATCCTGTTCAAAATATACATTACCTCCTGCAATTACGATTGCTTTCCCTTCGATAAAAGCGTTAGCAATGGTTCGTCTTGCACTTTCGTAAATACGGGTAAGCGTAGGACGCGATACGTTCATCTTTTCTGCCGCCTGTTCCTGATTCAGTAATTTATAATCCAGCAGATTTATACTTTCATACTCGTCAAATGTCAGGGTTACGGTTTCTATTTTGTCCATCGGAATGCCGAAAGGACGAAATCCCTGCATCTGGGGCGGGTTACATATTAGTCGTTCTCTTTTTGGTCTTGGCATAATTTATTTTTTTTGCGTATTTTTTTAATATCAAAACACAGCAAAGTAACAAAGAATAGTCCTGTTATTAGTAAAACTATTTTGCCCGCAATACAATAAGCGCCGCAAAAAAAACTATCTTTTATTCCGCAAGCGAAGGCTACACACCCAACGATTATAAATATCACATATTCAATAAAAAGTACAAATGGTGTCAGCAACAGGTGAAGCAAGTAACGATTTTCCATCTCCTTTAGTTTTTCATTTACGATGCAAAGATAGTGAACATTTGTTCAATTCAAATAAATTTTTTAATATTGCTGAATAATTTTTTAACCTAATGGATGAAAGAATAAATCAATCAGAGACAAGGCAATGTAAAAGTTATTTATCCCAGCGATCTGAATAATCACAACACATTATTTGGAGGGAAGGCAATGCAATGGATGGATGAAGTAGCTTATATTACGGCTACACGTTATACCCGGACAAAAATGGTTACGACATCCATTGAAAAAATCAGATTTTTAAAACCTGTACATCGTAATACAATTATCGAACTTATCGGAAGAATTGAAAAGGCCGACCATATTAAACTGATTATAAATGTGAGTATTTTTGCTGAAGAAATGTATGGCGAAAAACGGGAAAAAGTAATTGAGGGCAGATTTATTTTTGTTGCCGTTTCGGAAGATGATAAAATAAGAAAAATGAAATAAAAAATGAAATATTTGTACATAAGTAGTATGGTAATGGTATTATTTTGTGGATTTTCCATTTGTAAAGCACAAAACACTACGGATACCTTAATTCATTTAAACGAAGTGTTGATTGAGGGTAAAAAGCCTGCTCATACTATTATTCAACTTAAATCCAGATCATTTGAAGTAAAAAGTATCCCGGATATCGGGGATTTGTTGCGTACCGTACCCAATGTATCAGGTATTCGGAAAGGAGGAGCCTGTATAGACCCGGTAATACGGGGTTTTCGCTATAGCCAGTTAAATATTATGCTTAATAATGGAACGAAAATTGAAGGAGGCTGTCCCAACAGGATGGATCCGGTCACTTCGCATGTAGAGGAAGAAGATGTTAAAAACATTGAAGTTATTAAAGGTCCTTATGTGTTAAAATATGGACCTTCGTTTGGAGGCATTGTTAATATGATTACGGATATGCCTCACTTTTACAGTAATCCGGAATTACATACCAGGGCATTTTACGGTTTCGAAACCAATGCAAACGGACAGCGTGAACATCTTTCCCTTTATGGTGGTAATAAAAGTCTTTATTTTAATGTTTCGGGAGGATATAAGAATTTTGGGAATTACAAAGATGGGAATGACAAAACGATTAAAACTTCCTTCCAAAAATACAATTTTTTAGGTAATCTGGCTTATCGCATTAAACAGAATCAGATGCTAATGTTATCCTATTATGAGACTCATGGCAGGGATGTTTTATTTCCGGCACTTGCGATGGATGAAAAAAGCGATGACACAAGAATTTTTTCGCTTGATTATCATGCAAAGCAATTAGCTAAAAATATACGATTTTTTGATTGTAAAATTTATCGCTCACAAGTAGACCATCTGATGGATAACAGTAAAAGAGCGAATTATTCCACCATGGAAGCCGTTTCAGATGTTGATGCATTAAACAGCGGAGGAAGAACGGAAATAGGATTTCTTTTGGGAAAAAGCATGTTGAACATTGGAGCTGATTATGAAAGAATAGATAAAGATGGTAATAAAAAAATGACCATGATAATGGATATGGGGGGTATTATTACACGGTCAACGAAAAAGTTCAATATCTGGAATAAAGCATTGATTCAAAATACCGGTGTTTTTGCCGAATATATTACGAATATAAAATCGTTCAATGTAGTAGCCTCTTTAAGGGGTGATTATAATGCAGCTTCTTCTGATGATACTTTAACGCTGGAAAAAGATGGAACAAATTATTTTACGGATAATAGTTCCAATTTCATTAATTATAGTTTTGGCTTCACAATAAGCAGAAAAATAATGGAGAATTTTAATGTTGGTTTTTCTATTGGAATGGGCACACGAAGCCCCAATATGTTGGAACGTTATATTAAATTTATGCCGGTAGGTTTTGATAATTACGATTATCTGGGCAATCCTCAATTAAAGCCGGAAAAAAACCATCAACTGGATATCAGCCTCGAATACGATAATGAAACCTTTGGAAATGTCCTGGTAAATGGGTTTTACTCGCATATTACGGATTATATTACCGGACAAATGCTTTCCCCATCGGTAGCCACACCTCAGTCGCAGTGGGTATTGGGTGTAAAACAGTTTAAAAATGTAGATGAAGTAAACTTTACGGGTTTTGAATTAAAATATCAATTGCCTGATAAGTATCGTTTTGGCGGAAGTCTTCAGGCGGCTTATACAAGGGCTACCATCCCTTCCACCACTAAATATATTGTTGTAAATAATGAAGTAACCAGTGAAAAAATAATTCATAACGACCCTTTACCCGAAATTCCTCCATTTGAATCCACGCTTGAATTAAATTATAAATTACTGAATAATAAACTTATTCCATCTTTATCCTGGCGTTTAGTGGCGGAACAAAATCAGGTTTCGGATGCTTTTTATGAAGCAACCACTCCAGGTTTTCAATTACTAAATTTTTCGCTTACCTATACTCCCTATAAATTTGTTACTATTGCATCTGGTGTAAAAAACATTTTTGATAAACCTTATTATGAGCATTTAAACAGAAAAATTATAGGCAGTACCAGTAAATTATACGAACCCGGCAGATCTTTTTTCATTAATCTTTTAATACAGTTTTAGATGAAAGGCATCTCTTACTTTTTATGTTTTTTTGTTGGATTGCTCTTGTCCTGTAAAAAAGATTCTTCTACGGAACCTCCTGAGCAGGATACAGGAAAAATAATTTTTGAATTTGCAAATTATGCAGATGGATTGCCTTTACAAACAGATACGTTGATGTATATAAATCAGGCAGGGAATCATTACATGGTAACTGAGGTAAAATATTTTATTTCTGACGTTACCCTTCATAAATCGGATGGCGCCCAAACAGTGATAAACAAATGGAAAGATATTTTTTATGTGGACAATACCATTCCTTCCACCCTTACCTGGCAGGTATATGATGATATTCCCCAGGGAAATTACGATTCTATTAGTTTTACTTTTGGAATCAATGAAGAAAAGAATAAAACATTCCTATTTGTTAATACACCCGAAGTAAACATGTTTTGGCCAACTGTGCTTGGCGGAGGTTACCATTATATGCAGATTAATGGGAAATGGAAAGATACTGTTGATTTCATTAATAATTTTAATTTTCATCTTGGTATTGGTCAGATTTATAAAGGGAATGTAATTGATGTAGATTCAATTACAGGATTTGTACAAAATTATTTCAAGGTAAACCTTCCAGCTTCTTCTTTTTCGATTTCGAAGAATGAAACAAAAAATATTCAAATCATTATGAATATCGAAAGCTGGTTTAAAACACCTAATGTTTTTGATTTCAATTATTGGGGCGGCGACATTATGCAAAAGCAGGCAGCTATGCAGGCAGCCAAAGAAAATGGATTTGATGTATTTTCAATAGGTTGTATTTATTAAATGACAAATATAAATTTAAATAGAATTCTGATTGTTATAAAATTGTATAATAAAAAACAAAATGCAACACATCTGTAAAAAATGTATTAAAGCATTCATTTCATTATGTTTTTAAATTTTTAAAAGATTTTGCTATTTGATTCAGTTTACTGGATAAAAGAATACGTTTTAACGTTCCTATTTTATCTATAAACAAAATGCCATTCAAATGGTCATACTCATGCTGGAATATTCGAGCTTTTAATCCTGAAATATCTTCTTCAATAATATTAAAATCAAGATCGTTATACCTGACCTTTATTTTTTCAGGACGGGAAACATTTTCAAATATGCCGGGAATGCTCAGACACCCTTCTTTATAAATATTCATTTTAGGACTTTGCCAAATAATTTGGGGATTAATGAAAGCCTGTTCAAACTTTTCGATTGATTTGTCGTTTTTTGGAAGTTGTAATGTGCTAATTACAAATATCCGTTTAAGAATGCCTATCTGCGGGCCTGCTAGTCCAATTCCTTCATTATTTTTAAGTGTGTCGAACAAATTTTTAACAAACTGCCTATGCTTATCTTCCGCAGTAATTTCATCAGCGTGTTTTCTAAGAACGGATGAACCATATAATACAATAGATAAATTCATTTTTTAAACACAATATTTTCTTATATAATACCACTTGTTATTGTATAATACCGCTTTTATCAGTTGTTGGTGAAGCAGGGAATTTATCACAGAATAATCAGCATTGTCATGGTGTAAAAGTTCGGTTACTGACTCTTTTCTCAACGGGTGAACTGCCGTAATATTAAGGATATCTTCGAACGCATTTCCGGTGAAACCTGTATTGGAACCCTCGAAATTAATAAGCAATTCCGTTTGTATCTGTTTATTGTTAAATATCTGCCAAGCTTCATTTATTTTTTCTTCATCGGGAATCTTAACTTTTACATCAGCCGGTGGCCTGATAGGAACAGACAGGTAAGCTTTTTCCGGATCAAGTAATTTAACCATCCCTGCAAGGCTTTGTAATTGTGGTACGCTATCATTGATTTTTTTTACAAGCATAGTTTCGGTACAAAGGATACCTTTATACTCTTTGGCAAAACCTTGGATGAACTTAGTATGTTGCCCAAAATCTGACCCTTTACAAGGACGGTTTATTTTAAACCACGTCTGATTGTCTGATGCATCTATTTTTACCGATACCCAGTCCGCTTTTTGTAAATCTTCTCTCACCGAACTCATAAATAACAGAGAGGCATTGGTTATTACAGCAATTGGGATTCCCAACTTTTTCAACAATTGAATGGTAGTTCCAAGATTTTTATCAAGTGTTGGTTCTCCATTAGATACAAATGTTAAATAATCAGGAAAATTTTCTTTTTTGAGCTGATTGAGGTGGTGGGTTACTTCATTAAATATTACATCAGGATCAAAAAAAACATGCCTCTCTGTACTAAACACTTTGGTTCTCCCTACCTGACAATATATACAATTATAAGAACAAACTTTGGGAACAACAATATTATTGATCCCAAGACTTTTTTCCTAATCTTCTTGACGGGACAGGGCCAAAACTTATCATGGTTAGATGTTTATAATTGATAGCAAATGTTCGGCAATCGTTTCAAAAACTTCTGTTACCGTTTTATTGCCCTGGCCAAATGCACTTTTGCCCTGGTCGGCAGCTTCGCTAACTTCTACCACCAAAGGAATTTGCCCAAGAAGCCGGGTATTAAATTCGGATGCCATTTCTATTCCACCGCCCTGACCAAAAATGAAATATTTTTCATCAAGATGCTTATTTGGCGTAAACCATGACATATTTTCTATGATACCAAGTATCGGTACTTTCAAATCAGGGTTTATAAACATGGATGCCGCCTTTCGTGCATCGTTTAGAGCAATTTCTTGAGGGGTAGTTACAATAATAGCTCCGTACAGATTCAGTTTTTGAACTGTGGTAAGTTGTATATCCCCAGTTCCCGGAGGAAAATCAATAATCATATAATCAATATTGCCCCATTGTGTGTTCTCAAAAAGTTGAGTAATGGCATTTGCCGCCATTGGTCCACGCCAAATTAAACCTTGATTTTTTTTAACAAAGAACCCGATGGACATTATTTTTACACCGTATTTCTCTATTGGAAACATCATTTCTTTATCGCCAAACGATGTTACATCTGGTTTTGCATCTTCAATACCGAACATTTTAGGAATTGAAGGTCCGTAAATATCGGCATCTACTAAAGCAACTTTTTTACCACTCCGTGCCAATGCTATTGATAGATTGGCTGCAACAGTTGATTTTCCAACGCCTCCTTTGCCGGAAGCTACTACAATAATATTTTTTACCCCTTCCATAGGGATTTTTTCAAAAAGATTGTTCATATTAGTCAGATTAATTATTTATTCTCTTATTTAATTATTAAATAATAGCTTCTACTGGGCAGGCATTAATGCACGCTCGGCAGTTTATACATTTTTCATTTATTAATTTCGCTTTATTATCTACCATAATAATGGCACCGGACAAACATTCATTCACACATGCTCCGCAACCTAAACATAGTTTAGTATCAATTTTGGGGGAAACTTGGAATTTTTGTTTATTACTATTTTCAGACAGATCCTGTCTTGCAAGCGGAATATTGCATAATGGGCATATCAATGTAAAGCAAGGCACTCCACGTTTATGAGGAATTGAATAATTGCATTGAGGACACATACAAAGACCTGATGAATTCTTTGCAAGATTTCCCTGATAAAGGTTCTTATTTCTGTTATTTCTATTTCTGAACATAAATCATTTATTTATCGGAGTGAACATCTCTCTTATAATACAAATAGGATTACAAAAAAACATTGGTACATTTTTACTATACTCCCTGTATTCATCTCCGAATTTTTCCAGACATTCTTTCTCCTCAATAAACAGCACAAAAAGGAAAACCCAAAGCCATTGAGAAACGGTAATTATGATAAAAGTTACGGGGTAGCCTATCAATAAACCAAGAAAGGTCATGAACATCCCAACACCCAAGTGATGCGGGTGACGGACACATTTATATACATTTTTAACTATCAATTTGGTTGACCATCCCCACAGTACAGACTCACCAAACATCCTGAGCAATTTTCCTGTCCTTTTTAAAAGGAAATGTGTAAAAATTATCCCTGCTAATCCTATTATCCTTATAAATAATGGGAAACTATTGGTTGTGAGAATGCTTAAATCGAATAATAAGCCGATACCAATGCTTATGATGGTAAGGCTTATCCAATATATAAACCGTGTACGACATTTACTGCAAATAGCCATTTTTTTATTAATGAAGTGTATAAATAAAATTATATTTAATGATAATTTTTTATCTCAAATAAATTATAGTTTGAATCGCTTACAAAATAAGTTTTGGTTTTATCTTTTTTTTCTCTAATATAAACACGGAAACCTACAGCATTTGCTTTGTTTACTATTTCCATAACATTATCCGTATGTATACATACATGGTTAAAAGTTGGGGGGTTTATACTATTGTCAACAAAGAGTTCTAACTCTACATCATTGCATTTGCAATAAGAAATTTCAATATCTTTTAAAAGATTGAAAATTAAAAATGCTTCTTCTTTAGGTAAATTAAATGTTCTGAGCGGAGTACAACCCAATACTTAATATAAAAAGTTTGAAGATCATTTTCAATAATTTGTAATCCTATATGATGTATCATGTTTTTCATATTAATATTCAATTCCTTTTCGTGCTTCAATACCATTACGATAGTAATGTTTAATTTCTTTCATTTCAGTTATTAAATCTGCAATTTCATAAAGTTCAGGAGATGCATAACGTCCAGTCAGAATAATTTCCATCTCTTTGGGTTTTGAATTAATTAATGGTAAAACTTCATTAATTTCAAACAAATGATAATACAGAGCTATACAAATCTCATCGAGTATCACCAATTCATATTTATTGTTTGCAATAATTTCAGAAACTTCCTTCAGTCCTTTACGTGCTGCATCAATATCTTGTTGGGTAGGTTTATTGACAATAAAACAATTTAACCCGTATTGTTTCAATTCAATTTCAGGAAGCGTTTCAGTGCATTAAGTTCTGAGTAATGCATTCCTTTGACGAACTGGGCAATAAAGATTCTTTTACCGGCACCGACAGCTCTGAGTGCCAACCCATTGCTGCGGTTGTTTTACCTTTTCCGTTGCCGGTGTATAGATGAATATATCCAGGCATATTCGTTACAATTTAATAAATAATGAAATATGGCGACTTCAATGTTATATTTCCTGAAGCTTCCCGTTTTTTATATTGTTGAAGAGCTTGTTTAATTGTCATACCATGAGCATTAATAAATATCCTAATTTCAAGATGTTTAAGAGCATTTGATGCTGTTTCACCCGGTCCGTTACCAGTGATAAGTATATCCGGTTTTAGTTCAAATACTTTTTGTGCAGTGGCGGTTCCTGCCCCATGTGCTTCATTTTTTAACCGCACTGTTGTCTACAGCACTTAATACTTGATCTTTTTCATCGTAAATAACGATGTATTCTGTTCTGCCAAAACGGGGATCAATTATTGAATCCCAATTTGTTCCTGTAGCTGTAAATGCAATTCTCATGTTATAAATTTTTGTTATTTAATTGTTCTTTTACTATGTTCCAAATATTCTCCAATAAAGGTTTTAGGGGCGATTGAATTTCCACAATTGTTTTTCCTTCAATCATAGCCTTTGTAAAATTAATGTCATAAGGTATATCGGCTAAGTGATTAATCTGTTCTTCCTGCATAAAACTCTTTATGTCCAAAGTCTTTTCTTTATTCAGATCATATTTATTGATAATACAACCTGTTTTTATGCGAAATTTTTTAATTATAGCATATATTCGTTTAAGGTCGTGCAAACCCAGACATGGTAGGCTCTGTAACCAGAACAACATAATTTGCCCCTGCTAATGATGAAATCACAGGACAACCTATTCCTGGTGAGCCATCAACAATGATAAACGATTTGTTTTCTTCGACAGCTAATGATTTTGCTTCGTTCTTAACCTTAGCAACCAATTTCCCTGAATTTTCAGCACCAATATTTAACTTAGCATGAACCATTTTGCTTCCAACTTTCGTTTTAGAAATATACATATAGCCAGACTTTTGTTCGTGCATGGTTATGGCATTGACAGGGCATATTTTCGCACAGTAACAACATCCTTCACAATCAAGAGCATTAATCTGATATTGATTATTGATAAAAATTATTGCATTAAATCGGCATATTTCAGCACATTTACTACAACGAATACATAAATTCTGATTTATTACGGCAAGTTCTCCACTATAAAAATCAATAGTTTTACCAAAATCAGGTTTTAATAACAGGTACATATTTGATGCATCTACATCGCAATCGGCAATTATTGCATCTTTTTGGGCTAAAACAGCCAATGATGCAGCAATTGAAGTTTTTCCGGTACCTCCCTTACCCGACAGAACTACTATTTCGTACATGTTTTCAAATTGTTTTCTCAATATAACTAATTATTTGTTGAAGAGAGTTTGCCATTTGATCAACCTTATCGTAAACTAATGTTCCCCTTGAGTAATATCCGGCTATTTGCAAGTCAAATGGTATTTTAGTCAGAATGGGAATTTTTTGTTGTTTGCAATATGATTCAACATCGCTGTTTCCTATATCATAACGGTTAATAACAATACCAATGGGTTTTTCAAGTTTCCGCATAGTTTCAACAGCTAATTTAAGGTCATTTAATCCAAATGGAGTAGGCTCGGTTATCAGGATAACAAAATCGGTATTTTTAGTGGCTGCTACCACCGGACAAGAAGTTCCCGGAGGGCAATCAAATATTTGTATCTGAATATCATTATAATTTTTATTTATCAGGTCGTGTGTCTGATTAATCAATGGAACAGCTTGTTCTTCCCCTACTTCAAGCTTGCTTTCGATGAATAGAAGATTTCCGTGTGATATTCTTTTGATTTCTCCTATTTTTTGCTTTTGCATAGGCAAAGCATTCATAGAGCATAATTCCGAACAAGCATAACAACTATGGCATAATTCTTTAAATACTGCGATAAAAGTCCCAAGTTGAACTATTGCATGATATTTGCATACTTTACTACAAATACCACATAATATGCATTTGCTTTCTTCCCATGCAGGTATCATTTTATACTGGTCAGAAAAACTTTCAGTTATTCCTTTGATGAAAATAGCATCATTAGGTTCTTCGACATCCAAATCAACAAGCAAAGTTTTTTGTTTTATACTCAAAAAAACTGCCAGATTAGTTGAAAGTAAAGTTTTTCCGGTTCCTCCTTTTCCGCTGGCAATAGCAATTTTCAAGGGTTTATTTTTAATCATAGCTTAACCTTATTTTTTCATCGGTTAAGGTTTGTTTAATGATATCTTGAAGAAATAAAGTTTCCCATGTATGAAGTTTTTCATGTATTAAATAGTATTTCTGGGGAATAGGATGCGTTCCAAAAACTACTTTCATGCCGTATTTCTCAGAGATGAATTTTTCAAAATATTCCATATAGGGACAGGGCGGATAGCCAACCAACAATCCTGTAGCAAAGTGGACATGTGTTACACCATTTTTTTTCATCTCCTCTGGTACATATTCTATATTTCCGCCAGGACAACCTCCGCAAGTGGTATATGCGCTATTTCGGTGTCCATATCTTTATAAATAGAAAATGCTCCTTCTCTGTTTTGAAAAGCCCTGAAGCATTTTCCTCCGGCGCAAGTATGGTAGCGGTCACAAATGATAATGCCGATTTTGATTTTTCCCATAATGACGGTTATCTTAAATGTAAACTTACGTAAATAATTATTATTCCTATTAAAATAAACAAAATCTGGATAATGGAATCCTTTATCGAGGTTTTACGGTGCATCTCGGGAATTAGTTGAGCCATGGATAAATAAAGGAAACTGGCAGCCGAGAAAGCGAGTACATAAGGAATGATGTTTTTAATAGCATTGGATAAAAAATATGCTATTTACCCCAGAAATCAAAGCGATGCTTACCGATAAAACCTTATACCAGAATGCTTTTTTTCGGGATAATCCATTTTTAATCAAGATACTCAAATCACCTAATGATTTTGGAATTTCATGAAAGGCAATAGAGATGCTTACCATTATTCCAACTTCGATTGAATTAAAAACGATGAAGTGATAACAATTCCATCTATAATGTGATGAAAGGCATCGCCAATTAATGCTACCGATGAAGATGCGCTGGAATGTCTGTCGCAATCTTTATTTCCACAATTCCGCCATAAAACAATTTTTTCTAAGGTAAAAAGAAACAAAATTCCGATTAAGACAAAGCCGGTAATTTTTGCCGGTTCTGCTAATGCTATTGCTTTGGGAATCATTCCTAAAAAAGCAGCCCCTAACAGTATGCCACTTGCAATATAAAGAAAATAGGTAGAAACACTATTTAAGTCATTATCTTTTAACAAAAGCATTAAACTTGCAATCATTAAACATCCAATACTAGTCAAAAAGAGTGCAGTTATAATAAATATAAAGTCCATCTTTCACTATTTTTGATTGTAAACGATAAAATTATCTGTTTTAATATTTAAAATTTCAGCAATCACATCGCATTTTGCCATGAGTAGAAAAAATATTCTTGAATCTTTTTGTCGCATTAACCCTTCAAAATTTCCTTGTCCTTTTGATATGATGAGGTCTGCCGAATTATAAATATCAAGAAATTCTTTACTGCATTTATGCAAAACTGTTGAAGGGGAATCAAATCCATTTGAAATTACATCGGCAACCATATCCATTCCTACTTCTTTGGCATCTTCAAGGGTTACATCGTTGAGCACAGGAGCATCTTTAACTGCATAAAAAACATGGTTATGCATCATGATCTCAATGAAAAGTTTGTCAAAAACTATTTCTCCAGCATTGTCAGCTAAGTATAGAATTTTTTTTGCCTGTTTTACTCTATTTTTAAGGCTTTTGGAATGGTCAATAACAAATGAAGCCTTTAAAACTGCATTTATAGTCTTATGAATATCGAAGCTATTATTTGCACCGTAATCCATAATATTTCCGGCAATAGCAAGCCTTAAAGCTAAGTCAAAAGGATTAGCCGATGAAAGTACTTTCGGTTTCCATTCCTTGTATAGCTCTAAGACAATATGATTGCTATTGGCCTTTTCTTCTTTAAAAGGATCATCAACGTTTATAATTTGGCAAAACTTATTATTCAATTCCCTTTGTATTTCAGGACTTGAAAGATGGTTGTGCTTATTAATTATTTCCCGATAAAATGTACTAAATATTTTACGTTTAGCCATTTCAACATTGAATTTTTCAAACAAACGTTGATAAGTATTAAGGAAACAACTTTTACAACGTTCGTCAACCATAACATGCAAATTAATGTTTGCAATTCCCATATTCAGAATGCTCGTCGTGATTACAATAATTGGCACTAAGATTTAACTTGTTAGTTAAAAAATCGTTGACAAGTTCTTTAGCTGGTTTTACTGGTGCTCCAACAAAAGCATTGATTTTTTGCTGATTGAACAATAAAATAGCCTGTTGTCCCATACCTCCAGCTATTACATCAGTTACTCCAAACTCAGCGACCCAACGCGGATACAAACCGGGTACATGTTCTGGCGGAGTTACTTCTTTAATTTCAGTTATCACATTATTTTCTACGTTAACAATTGCAAACTGTTCACAATGCCCAAAATGAGCACATAATACTCCGTTTTCTAATGGAATTGCAATGATCTTTTTCATTTCATTTATATTTTAAAATTATTTTTAAATAGTTGTTAATCGTTGTTTTTTTTATATTGTTCAATCGCCTTTTGTAAGGTCAATACAGTTAAGCGTGCACAATGGACTTTCTGCTCCGGCATCTTGCTCAGATGGTTTAGTACATCGTGTTCGTCCAACTTTTCACATTCCCTCAGTGTTTTACCGGTTATCATTTTAGTAAGAGCTGACCCTGAGACGAAAGAGCCGGCACATCCTATAGCCTGGAATTTTGCATCCGTTATTACACTTGAAGAAATCTTCAAAAATATTTCCATTGTATCGCCGCAGGGACCTGTAAAAACAGAATGGGCATCAGGGTTTTCAATAATCCCAACATTTAAATGATTTTCATAATATTCTATAGCCCTGTCCGAATATCCAGAAATTTTTAATAAATCACGTACTTCACTCATAATTTTATGGGTTAATTATTTAAAAAACAAATACCACGGAGAAAAAAATCCTCCGTGGTTGAATTAATTAATTGCCGCCTTTAAAACGATTTTGCCGTCCCATACCGCGACCAACACCACCATTACCGCGACCTAAACCCAAACCTCTTCCCCAACCAAAACCCTTATCGCTTCCAGTCATGTTTTCAGAAAGGTTTTTTTCTGAATTTTCGGTTTCTGTAACAGTTTGTTTTTTTAGGTTTGCACCAAAATTGGTACAATGCCCCATTTTACGCCCAGTCATAGGACCTTGTCCCATTGGGCCTGTTTGATTAAACCTAGGCATAATAATCTCCTTTTTTAATTGTTAATACTATTTTAATCCGCTTTTTAAACGTTTTCCTTTACCTTGTCCTCCTCCGGATTTACGTTTTTTACCAACTCCTTTTCCGAGGTTTTGTAATTTTTCTTCAGCAGTCGATTCTCTGCACTTTCCTAATTTACGTCCAGAATGAGAACCATCTCCTTCCGGACCTGTTCCATCAAGTTTTGGCATGTTTTTCAATTTTAATGATTTAACATTTCTATGATTTCTTTAATTTTTTTTTGGTCTTTTATTACAATCATTTGTATTTTCATGCTATCAAGTAAAGGTTTTATTTTCATTCCGAATTCACCCGATATTATTTTAGTGACATTTTTAGATGCTACCAATTGAACCGAAGCTTGCCCGGCACCCTCTTCTAAATCTTTGTTAGGGTTGGGAATAAATTCCAATGCTCTGCTCTCCGTATTGTATATTACAAAGAATGCGCAACGTCCAAAACTAAAATCTAATGCTGACTCCAATGTATTTCCTGTTGATGTAATAGCAATTTTCATATCCGTCTTTTTTAAACTTCTATAATCAGAATTTCATTTTTTTCTCATTAAATTCTTACATTTTGGACAAACATGATGATTGCACGGCTTACTATGTTGATGTTCTTGTTCAAAACCACAGTTAGGACAAATGCAAGTATCATTGTATTGCTTTATATTTTCATCTTCTGCGTCATTGGCAAAATCAAAACTTATAATTTGACTATTACCACATAAAGGACATTTATTGATCGTCTTATCTTTTTCCGGATTATTAAAATAGCAATGACATTCTGTACATTGATACCAATCACTATCAAAATAAACTTTTCCACCTTTAATAGAAATTTGTCTTCCTTCAACAAAAGCACTTGCAATTTTTTGAAGTGCAGAAGCATATATCCTTGTAAAAGTTGATCTTGAAACGCTCATCATAACAGATGCCTGATGATGATTATTCCTGTCGTAATCGCATAAGCGTAAAGCTTCATATTCCTCGTATAAAAGAAGAACAGGTTCGGAATTAAGTTTGCCGGAGTCCGACCCATAAGGTTTGAACCCCTTAATTATAGGAGGACTTGAAATTTTTCTTAATATCTTAATTCTAGGCGACATACTTTTAAATGAGCATTTGTTCGTTTGCAAAGATAATGAACATTTGTTCAATTCAAATAATTTTTTTAATATTGCTGAATAATTTTTTAACCTAATGGACGAAAGAATAAATCAATCAGAAACAAGGCAATGTAAAGTTGTTTATCCCGGCGATCTGAATAATCACAACACATTATTTGGAGGGAAAGCGATGCAATGGATGGATGAAGTAGCTTATATTACGGCTACACGTTATACCCGGACAAAAATGGTTACGGCATCCATTGAAAAAATCAAATTTTTAAAATCTGTACATCGTAATACAATTATTGAACTTATCGGGAAAATTGAAAAGGTAGATCGTATTAAGCTGATTATAAATGTGAGTATTTTTGCTGAAGAAATGTATGGCGAAAAACGGGAAAAAGTAATTGAGAGCAGATTTGTTTTTGTTGCCGTTTCGGAAGATGACAAGCTGAAAAGAATTGACAGTGAACTTAAATAAATTTAGTAAAATGAAATATCCATAATGGCTATGCCTATACCAACCGAGAATGATATTTTATGGATATTCCCCCGAGAAATCGGGGCAGGCTATGTGACCAATAAATTAAAAAATTAATAATACATGAAATATCCATAAGTGCTATGCTCATACCAACCGAGAATGATATTTTATGGATATTCCCCCGAGAAATCGGGGCAGGCTATTTGACAAATAAAAAATAAAATTAATAACAAATGAAAAATACTTGTAAAGACAAATCAAAACTTAATTTAAGCATTGATATTATCATGCTTTTATTATTAATGCCCATAGCAGGCATTGGGCTTTTGATTAAGTATGTTTTAATTCCCGGAATTCAAAGAAATTTAATTTACGGAAGTAATATTGATTTAACATTTTGGGGTCTTACACGTCATCAGTGGGGTACAATTCATCTTATTTTAAGTGTTACCTTCCTGACTTTGCTTATACTGCATATTTTACTGCATTGGAAAATGATAATATGTATTTTAAAGAAAATGATACCCAATAAATATCTGCGTATAGGTTTACTGAGCTTACTGGTAATATTTTCACTGATAATGCTTTCTTTTCCGTTGTTAATAAAACCGGAACTAAATGATAAAGGACCGTTGCACCGAAATAGAGACATTAAAAACTCCAATTCTTTAGATTATATTGAACAGAAATCATACGAAGATACTACCTTAAATAGTAGTAATAAAACAAATAAAAGTCAGCATGAGCCGGAAAATAAACACCACAATTTTGTTAACGAAGAATATGAAGTGTACGGAAGCCAAACCATACAATATGTGGCAGATAAATATAATGTGTCTGCTGAAGCAATAGCCGCCGACCTTAAAATCCCTGCAACATTTACCGGGGAAAAATTAGGTCGTTTAAAAAAGCAATATTCATTTACAATGGACGATGTAAAAGCAAGTATAGCTGCTCATAAAAAAGATAAGCGTATTAATAGAAAAATACGGGAATAATGATATATAACGGTAACATTTTAATAATAAATCTTCCCGTGCAGTTGTCTCAAATAGCTGAATTAAATACGCTGTCGTTTGAATAGGATGTTTGGTTATCTGATTCTGCTTATCAGATATCTGAGTTGCTCCTTCAGACACCTGACTCTCTGTCTCAGATAACTGAATCGCTACCTCAGATAACTAAACTGCTGTTTCAGATAACTGAACCGCTGCCTCAGACGACTGAACTTCTTCCTCAGACGACTGACTCTCTTACTCACTCGTCCTTTCTCAAAAATTGACCCCAAAACAAGCCATTTTCACCTGCGAAATAGCGATGAGGACGAGTGACTGACAGATTCAGACGTCAAACTCTCCGGTTCAGACATCAAACTCTCCGGTTCAGACGTCTGACTTCGGGGCTCAGATGTCTGAGTAAACAAACTTGTTATACAACTATCAGGTTTACTGATGGTTTTAAGAAAATCAAAAAAAATTCATCTTTTTTTTGGTTTTTGAATAAAAAATTTGTACGCAAAATCAAAAATTGCATTTTTATGTTGTATATTTGCTTTCAAATTAATCAATCAAAAAAATTCGTTATGTCAAAAAAAACAGTAACTGTTGATTTCTACCTGCGGCAGGCTGAAAAAATGATAGCCTTAGGCAAGCGGATAGAGGAAAAAAGCGCCGAATTAGGGGACGAAAGCCAGGGGCGACGCATTAAAATAATGAACAATTAAATGTTGATAAAAATGGTTTAAAATAATTGAATATCAGCATAATAGATTTGTTTAGGTCATTATATTTGATTATATTTGCCTAATAATCAAATGCATAATTAATTTGGGCGATTCAAATTTATTAGGGTATCTTTCAGGCATGAAAGATCCGAGAATTGAGAGAAAAAAGCTTCATCAGCTTGAAGACATTGTCTTTATTACAATAGCAGCAGTTATCAGTGGTGCTGAGTCGTGGAATGAGATTGAACTATTTGGCAAGCAAAAGAAGCCATGGTTATCCTCTTTTTTAACCTTGCCTAATGGCATTCCTAGCCATGACACCTTTAACCGGTTTTACGCATCCTTAGATCCGGTGGAATTTGAAAAGGTATTCACGGCCTGGGTTCAATCCTTGGTAAGCAAATACCCGGGCGATATTGTAGCTATTGATGGAAAGACGGTAAGGGGAAGCCGTGGAAAAGGCTTTCATAGTGCAACCCATATTGTGAGTGCCTGGTCCAATTCCAATCAAATGATTATAGGCCAGGTAAAAGTTGAAGAAAAATCAAATGAGATAACGGCGATACCTGAGTTATTAGAAGCCTTGTTGATAGAAGGGAGTATTATTACGATCGATGCAATGGGATGTCAGAAAGAGATAGCAAAGAAGATCCGAAGTAAGAAAGCCGAATATATTTTAGCCGTAAAAGAGAATCAACCAGAACTGATTGATGATATTAGGGATAGTTTTAAGATGCTTAAGCCAGAACAGGTTATCCAACAACTTGATTTCGGGCACGGAAGAATAGAAACCAGGAACTGCTCCATTATCAGCGACCTAAGCCTGCTTGAAAAACCAACCTTGTGGAAGTCTCTGAGTACTTTAATAAAAATGGAAAGTGAACGCTACATAAAATCAACAGGTGAAACACAGAAGGAAACACGCTATTACATCAGCAGCCTTGTTGTGGGGCTGAACATATCTTAAAGGCGATCCGTTCTCACTGGGAAATAGAAAATAAGGTTCATTGGAGTTTGGATGTCGCATTCAATGAAGACGCAAGTAGAAAAAGAGCCGGCAATGCAGCTGTTAACTTCTCTATCATCAATAGATTGGCATTAAATCTCCTGAAAAAAGATGATGAAAAAATAAGTACAAAATCTAAAAGATTGCTTGCGGGATGGTCCCCTGAGTATATTTTTAAAGTCCTAAATTTTTAATGCGTCGCCCCTGGGGACGAAAGCCCTTTAAAAGGTTCTAAAAAGTTAGATGCACTTAAAATAGCTGTAAACGATGCCGAAACCAAACGCAGAGAATCAGCTAAACAACGCGATGCCAGCGAAAAGCTGATGCAGGAATCGGAAAGTTTTTTGGGTTATGCCGAAGGACAGACCGCCGAGACACCCGGAACGGTGTACAATTTATTAACTTCTGTTCGTAATATTCTTTTAGAAACCTACCGTGGCAACGAAGAAGCCCTCCAGGAATGGGGATTTGGTGTAGTAGTGGGAACGGCTAAAAACCCGGTACGTAAAAAAGAATAGAAACTTAGCTTTGTCAGGGTTTGAAAAACCCTGACAAAGCTGTTTATTACATTGTTTCATCAACCAAAATTAATTAAAAATGGGAAAACAAGCAATTAAAGTAGCATCGGTAGATGTTGAAAAATTATTAGGAATGCTGAATGCCGCTCTTTCGGAAGAATGGCTTGCTTATTACCAATACTGGATAGGTGCACGATTAATGGAAGGACCTATGAGAAGTGAAGTGGAACCCGAATTACTGCTTCATGCCAACCAAGAACTTAATCATGCCGTTTTGGTAGTGGGCCGTATCATTCAGTTGGGTGGAACGCCGGTAATAAATCCTAAAGAATGGACCAAACTTGCACGTTGTACGTATGATGAACCCTCCGATCCTTATATCGAAGTTATATTAGAGCAAAACCTGAAAGGAGAAAGATGCGCCATACAACGTTATCAGGAAATTGCCGATTTTACCAATGGCAAGGACTTTACAACACATCAAATGGCGGTAACTATTCTTAACGAAGAGTTGGAACACGAAAACGATATCGAGGACTGGCTTACAGACCTGCAACGGATGAAAGAGGATTATAAAAATTCAGGGTGTAAAAAATGTTGATTTTTTACACTGACAAGCCAGATAAATAAGAAGCTTTCAAAAAGTTTTAAGGATTTTATTGTTGATATAAAAGGGGTGGCATTGACCATCCCTTTTTATTTTCCGGCAAAAGAAACGATATTAACAACCCTTGGTTAATATCTTTATTTTTTTATTGCCGCAACGAAGTAAAAGAAAAATGTATTTTTGCCCTGCATACGGTTCTTAACCGATTAAAAGGGAATCCTGTGGAAAACAGGAGCTATCCCCGTAGCTGTAAGTTCTATATCGTTTTAATCACTCCTCCTGCCACTGTCCCGAGTATTCGGGATGGGAAGGCCATGATTAAAACAGAACAAGCCAGAAGACCTGCCGCATGTAACAATTCGTAGCTTTCGGGTGAAAGGCGAAGGATAAAGGATATATATACCTTGTCATTCTTTATTTTTCTTCTCTTTTTCCCATTTGAGTTACCATTGTGTTGATGGCTATTTGTTAGCTTGTAAACAGCAATGTGATTATGGAAATATTAAAATAAACATAATTAACTTAAAATGTATCAGGTATGAAAAAGAAGAAAAATCTGCATCTTCGCAACGAGATGATTGCGTTTATCATTGCGATAACGGCACTATGCCGCTTGTTGCCCCATCCACCCAATTTCTCACCAGTAGCAGCCATTGCCTTGTTTGGTGGAATCTATTATTCCAAAAGATATATGGCTTATCTTGTTCCGATTGTTTCGCTATGGCTGAGCGATATATTGCTTAACTATTCGTATTACCACCAGTTTGTGTTGTTTTACGACGGTTTTTATTTCACTTACGGGACTTTTGCACTCATCGTTTTGCTGTCGGGTCTTCTTATCCGAAAAGTGAAAGTACAGAGTATGCTTGTGGCAAGCCTTTCGGCATCTGTATTGTTCTTTATTGTTTCCAATTTCGGCGTATGGTTCTCCACTGCCATGTATCCACATACCCAGGCAGGACTAATGGCTTGTTACGTAGCCGGACTTCCATTCTTTTCCCATACTCTTATCGGCGACCTGGTTTATACCGGGTTGTTATTTGGTTTATTTGAATTCCTTCAAAGCCGGGTTCCTGCATTGCAAAGCCGACGTACCATTTCTTAGAAAATATAATTTTTATTTTATCAATAATAACTTAATTAAATCCAATACAATACAATGAAAAAATTTACGCTATCAGTTTTACTGACTTTTTCAGTCATTTTGCTGTTTGCCCAATATCCTCCCGCTGCCGGGCAGGAAGGCTCTACGGCTATCAAATGGGATTCAACAATTTTTAAAGCCTGGGCAACCGGTTGCCAGATACAGAGAGGCCTTCTCCAGATTGACGACCCTACTGCTACTTACGGAGGCTACAATCATGCTTCTTTTGGAACGCCTTCCATTGTTTTGGGACAGGCAAAGGAAAGTTCTATGGATATAGCAAGTTTAGGTGATGGTGGTTCTGCCATCCTTACTTTTGATCGCCCCATCGTTAATGGGGATGGATTCGATTTTGCTGTGTTTGAAAATGGCTTCAGCGATACCTTTCTCGAACTTGCTTTTGTGGAAGTAAGTTCCGATGGTACTCATTTCGTAAGGTTCCCATCGGTATCACTGACACAGGAATCTACCCAGATCGGTGGATTTGATGGATTGGATCCTACCAAGATTAATAACCTTGCAGGGAAATACCGTCAGGGTTATGGTACTCCTTTCGATCTGGCCGAATTGGCCGATTCCGTTAACCTTGATATTAATAATGTCCGCTTTGTAAAAATTGTTGATGTGGTCGGAAATATTCTTGAACCCTATTGTACTTACGATTCACAGGGGCATAAAGTCAACGATCCCTGGCCAACACCTTATTATTCCTGCGGTTTTGACTTAGATGCCGTAGGAGTTATTCATGCCGGTACACCTTACTTTGTTTCTACTTTTAATGATTTGCTTTGGGAAGTAATGCTTACTGGAACGGTTCTGATGGAACCGGTGGATTCAATAACGGGGTTGCCCATTTTTCCAATGCTTACGACAATACATATTTCTCATGGAATGGCTTTGCTTACAGTTCGATGAACGATACGGTAACGGTAGGTTCTGCCAACCAGTACAGTGCCTATACAAGGGATGCTTTGGAAACTGCCGGCGTGGATGGTGATTCTACCAATTATGCCGTATGTTATGTTGCCACTGACTGGATGAATAACTATGCATCTATTCCTTCAGTGATTTCTTTTAACAACAATAATACTCACCGTGTCTCCGGTTTTTATGTTACGAATGATACGTATACGGCTCTTTCCATTCTTAACGGAGATGGTTATGCCAAAAAATTTGGAGGAGCTACAGGCAACGATCCGGATTGGTACCGTTTGATCGTGCGCGGATATGATAGCCAGAATGCCATTACCGATTCCGTGATTTATTATCTTGCCGATTATCGTTTTGAAGATAATTCACAGGATTATGTGATTAAAGACTGGCGGTGGGTAGACCTTTCATCGCTGGGAGAAGTAGCCAAGCTGGATTTTTATGTTGAATCAACCGATGCCGGTTTGTATGGAATAAATACTCCTGCCTATTTTTGCATGGATAATTTAACCGTGCTTCAGGGAGGCACATCGGGCATTAAAGATAATCCGCTTGCAAAAACGGATGTTCGTGTATATCCTAATCCGTTTACGGATCATTGTTGTCTGGATAATGCCAAAGGATGTGAAATCTCGTTGTTCGATATCAGTGGGAAGCAATTATGGAACCAGAAATGTACCAGCGCATCTTTTATGCTCAATACTTCTTCATTAAACCCCGGATATTATCTGCTGAAAATAGTAAAGGGAAAAGAGATGAAAACAGTTAAACTGATTAAAAAATAATTCCTTTTCCCGTTGTTCAGAAGCTCTGTATATTATATAAATGCCATAAGTACAGAGTTTCTGATTTTTTGAATATTAACTTATAAACCAATAATTAGAATGAACTGCCGGTTTGTGATTCTTTTATGCATCATTTTGGATTATGGAGTATCCTTTGCTCAAAAACCGGTAAGAGATACGCTCCGGCTAAAAGGCGTGGAAATAACCGGCACAAAAACACCGCTTAAAGACAAGTCAATAACTCCCATGCAAACCCTTACCAAAATTGAGCTGGAAAGGATCGCCGGAAATACTGCTGCCGATGCCATTAAGACTTTTTCAGGGGTTACTCTCAAAGATTATGGTGGTATAGGTGGCTTAAAAACGGTGATGGTACGAAGTTTGGGAGCCAATCATACAGGTGTATTCATGGATGGCGTACCTTTCAGCGACATGGCTACCGGACAAATTGACCTTGGAAAGGTCTCCACGGGAAATTCCGATGATGTGTCTTTGATTATTGGACAGAGTTCTTCCATTTGTCTGCCTGCACGTTATTACGCATCAGCGAGCATCATCAGCATACAATCAGAAAAACCTGCCTTTATCAATAAAAACATGAATGTAAAAGCCGGAATAAAAGCAGGCTCTTTCGGTCTTTTTAATCCGGTTCTTACCATACAAAATCGTTGGAACAAGACGACCTATTCTGATTTTTTCCTTCGATTATACCAGCGCTGCCGGAGATTATCCGGTAAAAATAGACTATGGTAACAACCATGATTCTACGCAAAAACGGAAAAATTCTGATATAGAATCACTGAATATTAACGGAAGTGTGGTTTCTGTACTTTGTGACAGTTCTAAGCTTTCGCTAAAACTATATTATTACAATTCGGAAAGGGGATTACCGGGTGCAGTAATTTATTACAATCCTTTTGCCTCGCAACGGCTTTGGAACAGCGATTTTTTTGCCAATCTTCAGTTCCGCAGCAACAATAAAAAACACTGGGAATGGCTTACCAACCTAAAGTTTTCGCGTAACTGGCTACGCTATCTTGACCCTGACTACCTGAATACAAGCGGGAAATTGTATAATCATTATCTTCAGCAGGAATATTATTTCTCGCAGGCTGTTGCCTGGAAACCGATTGATTCGCTTCGTTTATCATTGGCTTCTGATTTCTTTATAAATAAGCTGGATGCTAATTTGGATGATTTTGTTACCCCGACCCGTTATTCTTTTCTTAATGTTTTTGCCCTGCAGTATTCCCGTAGCAGAATAGAATGTAACGGCAACCTGCTTGCTACGTTGGTGCACGACGAAACAGAAAAGGGAAAATCTGCGCCTTCGCAAAGCGTTCTCAGTCCTTCGTTCTCTGCTGGGTACAAGCTGATGGACTTTCCTTCGCTTAGAATACGGTTTCTGTACAAGGACATCTTCCGTATGCCTACTTTCAATGATTTATATTATACCCTTGTGGGAAACAATAAACTGAACCCTGAATATGCCAGGGAATACAACCTCGGACTGACAGCTTACTGTAATTTTGGTTTTATAGATTATGTGTCGCTGAAAGCGGATGCTTTTTATAATTATGTAAAGGATAAAATTGTGGCTGTTCCTACCAAGAATCTTTTGTTTGGTCGATGCGGAACATTGGTAAAGTAGATATTCGGGGTGCAGAATTGCAGTGTGACATAAAAACCCGCCCGCTATGGAATATCAGCTATACCCTTTCGTGTAATTATACTTACCAGAAGGCTACCGATATCACAGATAAAAATTCGTCCACCTATAATCAACAGATCCCGTATATTCCTTATGAAACATTTTCTGCAAGGGCTTCCGCAACCTATCGTTCTTTTTCTTTAAGTTATAACGCATTGTATAATGGCTATCGCTATGTGCTTGGAGAAAATATTTATGAGAATATGCTTTCTTCCTGGTGGACAGGCGATGTATCCCTGCTTTGTGAAATAAAGAGAGCTTTATATTCTGTAAGGCTGAAAGGGGAAATCAGCAATTTGTTTAATAAACAATATGAAGTTATAAGAAGCTTCCCATGCCGGGACGCGCTTATGCTTTTGCCATAACCGTAGTATATTAAAACAACAACTTTTTATATGAATATGATAAAGAAATATTTTTTGCTCCTGCTGTTATTGTCGCTCTTGTTTGTCTCGTGCAAAAAAGAACCTTCTGCTCCGGATAACCCGCAATCCGGTAACAATCCTGCCAAAGCCGTTTATGTACTTAATGAAGGACTTTTCAACATGAATAATTCCTCCCTTACTTTTTTTAATCTTACCGATTCAACGGCTCAAACGGATTATTTCCTTGCTAAAAACGGTCGCAAACTTGGCGATACAGGTAATGACATTGCCATTTACGGAAGTAAAATGTATATCGTGGTTAATGTCTCGAGCCAGTTGGAAGTGGTGGATGCTGCTTCAGGTGTGAGTATAAAAAGAATTCCTTTTTTCAATGAAGATACACCACGCCAGCCGCGGTACATCGCTTTCGATAAAAACAAAGCCTATGTTTGTAGTTTCGACGGAACGGTAGCCGTGGTGGATACGGCAACACTCGAAATAGAAAATTACATTACTGCAGGAAATAATCCTGACGGAATCGCTATAACCAACGGTAAAATTTATGTTTCCAATTCCGGTGGCCTGGATGCTCCGGATTACGATAGTACTGTTTCGGTGATAGATATTGCCACACAATCTGAAGTTAAGAAAATTACTGTTCGCATCAATCCTTACCGCATCGTTGCCGATGATTATGGTGATTTATACGTAATCTCACGTGGTAATTACGGAAAAATAAAAATGTGCCTCCAGGTAATTGACAGCAAAACCGACCAGTTAAAATATACCTTTCCCGACCTGGAAGCACTTAATCTCGCCATTAACGGCGATACGGCTTATGTTTACTATTATGATTACATTACTGGCTCCGGCTCAAAAATCATGTTGATTGATGTTAAAAACGAGAAACTTATCGGTAATCAGTTTATCAGCGATGGTACTGAAATAGAAACCGTGTATAGCATAGCAGTGGATAAGTATTCAGGTGATGTATTCATTAGCGATGCGCACGGATTTATCAATACAGGTGAAGTATATTGTTTTGATAAACAAGGGAAGAAAAAATATTCATTTCGTGCAGGATTAAATCCGGGACAGATTGCTATTTGGAAGTAAAAACATTATCAATAGATATAAAATGAAATTATTGCCATGCTACCTTTTTGAAAAAAGGCAATTTTTAAAAAGTAATTACAAGACAAGAAAGAAACACCCTGCAAAATGGCAGGGTGTTTCTTTAAATATTAAATTATAATTTTAGCTCCAAAGGAAATTGACCTTGGCAACGCAGGCCCATATATATATCCTGCATCACGGAATTCGCCTTTGTCGAAATCGTTTTGATAACTGTTGAAAATATTTTGTACACCTGCATTTAGCTGCAATGTAGTACTGTTATGGATCTTAAAATCATAGGATAGCTTAAGATTCAAATCATAAAAATCAGGAGTTTTTTTCTCCCTGTCTTCGGCTATGTATCCTGCAAAATGTTGAACCAGCATACTTCCCGTATAGATTCCGGATAAGGAGACATTGAGATTTTTTACAACTCGATAATAAGCTGTTAAATAGCCATAATTATCGGGTGAGCGAAACATTTTCTTCTGTGGGGCTAAATTTTTGTCATCGCTCCATTGCTGAGCTTCTTTATACTCGCTTTTTTGGAAAGTCATTCCAAACTGGAATTGTAGATTTTTTGAAGGAACTACTTTGCCTTCAATGTTTATTCCTTTTACTATCGCTCCTGAGCCATTTCTTCGTTCAAGAACTAAATTTCCGGCTGTATCCGTCCCGATTTCTTCTAACAGAAATACATTATCCAGATTAGTGTAAAAACCTTCTATGAGTAATTCTGTTTGAACATTACCAAAGACTTTGTCAATATCAACAGAACTACTATAGCTTTGCGATTTCTCCGTTTTCAGGTTAGGACTGTTTTGAATAAAAGCAATTTCACCCCCAATTGCGGAGCCGTGTAAATCTTCATCATACACCTGTGGAGCACGGAATCCGCTGGAAAAGCTTGCCCTCAGACTAATGATTTCATTTGGATTATAACGCAAATTCAGGCGGGGACTTAAAATCGGGTCTTTGATTAAATTATGCTTATCAAAACGGCCACCTAAAAGAATGCTGAATTTCTTATTCTTCCATTCGTTTTGCAAAAAAACGCTTTTGGTATCTACAGTCTGGTCGGTTATACGATTATATCCCAATATCTCATCATGAAGTTTATCCGTATTATATTCTGCTCCAATGGTGAGTTCTGCCGGCATAAAAAGCAGGGTATCCATTGAATAAGTATATTGCATACCCGCAACCAAAGTTTTACCATCGGTTTTTCCATAGGCATTCGGATCTTGCTGGGCTCCGGCATAGTTGTTACGGTCAATTATTTGAGCCGATGAATAGATATTTAAATGTTGCTTATTATTCTTAGAAAAAATGTCATAATTCAAACTGCCGGTATTGATGTTATGCTCAGCTTGTTCTGCGATATCTGCTTCATGCATGGGTAAGTTAAAATTATTTCCACCTCTGCGGTACTCATATAAATTGTGATATTCGATAGTTAATTTACTGTGGTTAGTTATTTTGTAAAAGCCTCTGAATCCGATGTTTTTCACATTTAATTTTGTGATTTCCGAGAAGCCATCGCCATTATAATCAAAATGGTTTCTTTGCCTTGTTGAACCAAAAATCATTATCCCCGTTTTATAATCGTCGGAAACAACCGAGGCATTTAAGGAAGTATTGATATCCGGGGTTTTACCATAAATAAAAGAGGTTGTGTTTGCTAATGTTACAGAATTGATTGCTGGCTCTTTGGTGATAATGTTTACAGTACCCGCAATGGCGTTGGAGCCAAAGATGGCGGAACCACCTCCACGAACCACTTCCACTCTTTCTATCATGTTTGCCGGAATTTGTTCGATACCATAAACATTAGCCAGAGAACTAAAAACAGGACGGCTATCAATTAATATCTGTGAATAAGGTCCGTCTAAACCATTAATTCTGACCTGCTGCAACCCACAATTCTGGCAATTGGTTTCCACCCTTAATCCGGGTTGAAAGTTTAACCCTTGTGCAAGGCATACGGAATTGGTATTCTCGAAAATCTTAGGACTTATAACATTTACAATGGTTGGTGCTTCCCTGCGGTTGGTTTCATTTCTGTTTGCCGAAACCACAACGTTTTCGAGCAAGATGGCGTCTTCTTCCATTTCGAAGTTCACTTCCAGACTTTTTACGGAAGTTAAATCAATTTCTTTTTCAATAGGTTTATATCCAACGCCGGATACAACTAAAGTAAATTTACCCGACGGCAGGTTTTTTAAAAAATAATGACCTGTTGCATCGGTTGCCGTTCCCAAGGTTGTTCCTTTTAATGCAATATTGATAAACGGAATGTATTCTTTTGAGTTTTTATTTATTACATGCCCCATTACATGTATATCTGACGTTTTTTGGGTAAATCCTGCTATTGAACATAACAGCAGAATGAATAAAGCCAATAATTGTTTTTTCATTGAATTTGCTTTTAAATATTACACAATATGATTATTTGAGCAATCAGTTTTCTGATTGCATCAACAAAAAATGGGTGAATTTTAGATGTTCACCAAAAAGAAAGTTAATTGTGAATATTTAAAGGGGGCGCCCGTAATAAAAAGGAATATTTTGATCTATCGCAATAATGATTTGAAATGTAGTTTGTGAATAACTTGTCCCCATAAATTGGCTTTTGCTTTTCAGGTATTATTTTGTTTAATGAGTACAGAGAAAACTCAAAACCAGGGATGGGACATTTATGATGATATTCGTGGAAATAGCTTTCGTTTTTGACACCATCAATAAAATAATCGTGATGATGGAAAGAACTATCTAAAAGCTTAATCGTTACTGGTGCAAGGAATATAAACACCAGGAACAGAGAAATGATATTTTTAAGCTTTCGGGTCATTTTTATTGGATACGAATCAATAATGGCATCTCTATTCATTGCATAAAAGCAATATAATACTTCCGTAATACCTTAAAATATTAACGAAAAATAATGCATAATCTTATTAATCCAGGATCACAAGTTTATTGAATATTTTATAGCGTTTTCAGTTTAGCCAAATACATGGCGAAAGAACGATACAGGAAATGTGTCCATTTTCCGAAAGGAACAATAATCAATGCCCATTGTACCAGCACTATCAGGTGAAAAAGGTACATCCAGCTATTCTGTTCAAGAATATTAATATCTATGAACAGGCGAACGGCAAAAGCCGTAAGTCCCATCAGGAGTAGCCAAATTACAAAGAACCAATCGGAAGGTTGTGAATGTTTGCTTATTTCTTTGCTTTTTTTAATGCGGTTCCGTACAAAGTCAAAGGTAACAATAAAGATGGTAATACTTTCTGCATAGCCCAGCAGGATGATAAACATACTCTCCGACGAAAACCAATCGAGGAAAACGGTAGTGAACAGCAAGGCTAAGTAGCCGATGACTAATATAAAATGCTCGAACCACCGGAACTGGTTATCGTCGCAGCCCAAAGCTCTTTTTTGGGTAAACATATGGATGAAAAGTTCTCCCAGAGCTTTGAAATAGGCGGTGAACGGAACTTTTATTTTAGGTTTTCCGATAATAAACCACCACATCCGGATAATGTTGGGAAGCAGAATGATGGCAAAAACAGAACCGATAGCAATCATCTCAAAATAATGGCCAGCGTGCATGATCTTTTCTAAATTGAAATCTTCGTAAGCGCTGAATCCAATAACGGCAATGGCTGTAAATATAAAAGCAATGATGCTTATTGGTAATGATTTATATAATAGTCCGGATAATCCCGTCCAGTCGTAAACCGAGGTGAGCCATCGCCGGAGCGACATCATCAGTTCGCCGGGGTTGGCCTGACGTGGACAATTGGACGAACATTCGCCGCAATAATAGCAAAACCAGGGTTTTAGCGATGCTTTAATATCTTCTTCGTCTCCTATGGTACTCAGTCGTACCATCTCTCTTGGGAATGAATCTTCTTCGGTTGACAAGGAACAGATGGCCGTACAGGTGCCACAGTTGTAGCAGGCATTAAAATCGAAAGCGCCGTATTTTTCTAATTCTTTGCCAAATTCAGGATTTATCGTTGCCATTACTTTTTCAGTTGGTAAATATAATATTCGTCCATATCATCAATGCCTTCCACGGTAACTTCCCCAAATTTCTGAAGCGTCATCAGGTAGTAAGTGATTTCCGACGAAGGAAGTTGCGTAGCCATTGCAATTTGTGGGATGGTTTTTCCACCTTCCTTTAGTGCTTCCAGTATCGCCTTGCGGATTTGAACGTATTTTTTGCGTCCTTCGGCAACATGGGCTGGCACTTTTCTTTTCTCTTTCAGAATATTGACGGTTTTTGTTTTCTTTTCCATAATCAGCATTTTAAGATTCGGCCAAAGCATCAATCATGCCTTCTATCTGAGCATTGGTAAAACCAGCCAAGTCTATGGCATCAGTCGGGCAAACGGGAGTGCACATACCGCATCCTTTACAGTTGGAAGCGTTGACTTTTGCCACCTTATGGCCTTCATAATCCGTTTGTATGATGGCATCGAACGGACAAGCCGAGGAACATTTGCCACACCAGTTGCAGGCTGCAGGGTTGACTCTTGCCAGAGTAGGTTCTATGGTCATTTCACCTTTGGTTAGCAACGAGTTTGCTTTGGCTGCGGCTGCCATTGATGAATTTAGAGTCTCCAAAATATTTTTAGGCGACTGACAGGTGCCGGCAATTAAAACACCATCGATAACCGTTTCTACCGGACGAAGTTTCATGTGTATTTCATTAAAAAAGCCATCTCTTCCTACCGGTATTTTCAACAGATGCTCCAGGTCATCATTTTTACGCGGAACCATGCCGGTAACAAGAACTACCAGGTCGGCATCTGTTTCCAGTTCTTTGCCAGCCGTAAGTATGTCTTTTACTTTGATAAAAGTTTTGCTCCCTCTTTGTTCAATCTGAGGGATGCTGTCGAGTGAAAATTGCAGATAAATATCGCCGTTCTTCGACGATTCTTCGTACAGAAGTTCCTGTTTGCCATAAGTCCGGACGCCCCGGTTAAAATGGAAATTAAAGATGTTTTTGAACTTGTTTTTTACCAGTATGGAAGAATGAATGGCAGCAGTGCAGCAAAAACGGGAACAATATTTATTATTTCCATCCTTATCCTGACGGCTTCCTACACAATAGATATAAGCTATTTTGCGAATAGTTTTTCCTTTGAACACCAGGTTACCTGATTTGGAGGTATCAATAAGTTTCTTGAATTCGGGAAGGGTAATGATACTTTCGGATTCTCCAAAACCAGATTCTCCTTTCTTTGGTTCATATGAGTCGAAACCGGTATTTACCACAAAAGCACCTGTACGTAAAGAAAGAATGTCGTTTCCGCTTTTTATTTTAATATCAAAATTTCCGATGCTTCCTTTTTTCTCGATTAGTTCAGCGCCGGTAAAAAGTTTGATGTTTGGGCGTTTTTTAACTTCGGAAAGCAGGTTGGCTACCAATTCTTTTCCTTCGATATTTGTGGTGAACAATGATCCCCACTGGGCAGAATGTCCTCCAACCGAACTTTCCTTTTCAATTAAAAAGACTTCTGTTCCCATGTCTGCCAAAGCAATAGCCGAACGCATGCCTCCGATACCGACACCAATTACAGCAACAGCATTTATAGCCGGTATTTTTGCCGGGGTGAGGGCTTCTGATTCATATGCTCTGACAATGCCAGCTTTTACCAAAAGGATGGCTTTTTCGGTTGCACCTTCAGGATTGTCGGAATGTGCCCAGGAACCTTGTTCTCTTACGTTGACTTGCACATAATTATATGGATTTAACCCGGCTCTTTCGGCTACGCTTCTGAAAGTAGGAACATGAAGCTTGGGAGAACAGGAGGCAATAACGATGGCATCAAGATTGTTTTCCCGAATATCGTTTATCATTTCTTTTTGCGAAGAATCAGCACAGGCAAAAAGAGTATTTTTAACGAGAAAAACACCGGCTTGGTCTTTTACAGCTTCTTTTACTTTTTCAATATCAACGTAATCGGAAATATTTCCACCGCAGTGGCAAACATATACACCTATCTTTTTCTTCATGGCAGTTGTTTTAGATAGCCGGAAACTTCGGATGCAGCAGCGCCAGCCGACATGATGGTATCCGGAATGTCCATAGGAGCGGTAGCCGTTCCGGCAACAAATACTCCATCAATGGATGTTGATGCAGGATTTTGCAGCAAATCAGGTTGTTTGATGTAGTTAAGATGATCCGTTTCCAGCGTTACATTTTTGAAAACCTTTGTTATTTCAGGGTTTGCCAGAAGTCCTAGGGATAGAACCACCAGATCATGTTCACTTTCGGAAACCTTTCCGGAAGCAATGTCTTCATAACGCAGAACTAAATTTCCGTTTTCTTTTTCTGATACAGAAGCAACTTTTCCTTTCACATAATTTGCGCCCATATCTTTGGTTTGCATGTAGAACTCGTTGAATCCTTTTCCGAAAGCTCTTATGTTGATATAATACAAGCTGATATCGGCCATTGGCAAAGCGCCCATCAGCAACTGAGCCTGCTTGGTGGAATACATGCAACATACCTGCGAACAAATAGGATTACCAACAGTATGGTCGCGGGAACCGGTACAGAAAATGTAGGCAATCTTGTCGGGCACTTTCCCGTCCGATGGCCTTAATATATTGTTAAAAGGACGTGTAGGGGCAAGTTCTCTTTCCATTTGCATGGAAGTTATCACATTTTTGAATTTTCCGTACCCGTAACGTTCAATATGAATAGGGTCGAACAATTTAAACCCGGTAGCAACAATTACCGATTTTACTTGTATTTGGATAGTTTCTTCCTGTTGGGTAAAATCAATAGCATGAGAAGGACATTTTTGTTCGCATGCTCCGCATAACATACAATTTTCAATATCAATGAGCGCAATGCGCGGATTGGCAATGTTAAAAGGAATGTACACAGCCTTACGGGCAACCAGATCAAACTGAAATTGATCTTTTACTACTACCGGACAAACGGTTTCGCATTCCTGGCAACCGGTACAGTCCTGCTCTGTTATGTAGCGCGGATGCTTTTTCAGGGTAGCCGAAAAAAAACCATTACTTTCTTTGGTAATGCTTTCGGCTTCGGTAAGTGTAAGTAGGGTAATATTCGGATGACGGGCCGTTTCGGATACTTTGGGTGTAGTAATACAGGCTGCACAGTCAAGAGTCGGGAAAACCTTACTCAGAAGAATCATCTTTCCACCAATGGAAGGTTCTTTTTCAATCAATAGAATATGAAAACCCATATCGGCGAGTTTAAGAGCAGATTCTTCGCCTGCAATCCCTGCTCCAATAATCAGTACATCATAATCCATTTTTTTTGTTTTCATTTTATGCTTTGCCGGTATTATGAATTTTCTTTTTTCTTCAGTTCTTTCATAAAACTGGTTATTTGTTTTACAAAAGGTTCAGCACACACCGAACAAATAGCCGCCATTTTTAGCTGTGAAGGTTTTAATCCTTTTTCGCGCATCATTTGATGAGTTGTTGCTACAGTTTGTGAAGTCTTTTCTCCGCACGATTCGCCATACGAGCAATCGGTTCCATCGGCAGCAATAAATACACCTGCAAAGCCTTTTTCGTAAGCATGCATGATCCATCGGGGCTTAATGCAACTTGAACACGGTACGCTGATGGCGTAAACGGTAAACGGATAGTGTTTTTTCAGCAGCCCAGCTAAATCCAGCGCAGGATCCGATATTTTTTCTGTAGAAAAAACCAGTATCTTAGGCTGTGGATTAATATTCATTAAATTACTTCTTTAAAAACAATCGGTACATGCCATCTTCTTCAATGGTACCGAAATATTCGTAATTCATTTTTTTGCACCACTTGGGAATGTCGTTTGTAGTACCTTCATCGGACGATAATATTTCCATAATCTGTCCTGGCTGAATGTCGGCAACTGCTTTTTTTGCTGCTAAAAGTGGTCCAGGACAAGCTGTTCCGCGTGCATCAACTACTTTGTCACTTTTTAATGTTTTTAATTCTTCGGTTGTCATAATAATATTTTTTATTAAGTATTTATTTTTAGATATTTATTTCCCAATTTTTAGACATGCTAATTGAACAGACTTGTGTAGTAGCATGGCCAGAATCACAATCTTCCGGAAACTGATTTTATATAAAAAGCTGTATTTTGCTCTCGCCGGCATCGGCCAGATATGTTCCTACACCAACATATTTAAGATTGGGATAATCTATCATCTCTTCCTTCTTGAAGCCCATCAGATCCATCGACATCTGACAGATACAGATTTCAACTCCCAGTTCGCCGGCGGTGGCAATCATTTCTTCGAGCGAAGCAACATGCTTTTTTTTCATCAGATCTTTCATCATTGCAGTACCCATGCCACCCATGTTAAGCTTGGATAGTTTAAGCTTGGTACTACCTTTTGGGAGCATAAAACCAAACATTTTCGACATGAAGTTTTTACCTTTTACCGATTTATTTTTATCGCGCAACATCGTGGTTCCCCAGAAAGTAAAGAACATTTTCACATCCATATCCATTGCTTTAGCCCCGGTGGCAATAATCATTGCTGCTAAAACCTTATCCAAATCGCCTGAAAAAACAATGATGGATATTTGATCATTGGGTTGTGCTTCCTGGAGTTTTTTTAATTGGTTTTCAAGTGTTTTTACTTGATTTTCTAATTCTAATGACATTAGTTTAGCTTCCTTTCAAAGTATTTATAATATTGTCGACAAAATTAGGGGGCTTTTGCATGTGTGGATTCAATTGGGGTGTGCGGATTGGCAAAGAATTGTGTGATATAAATCACATTTTTATTAATTTTGCAACCTTAATAGATAAAGATGGAAAGAACCATTTGCAAATTCTGTAACCTAAAATCATTTGCGGCGCAAAAACTAAATGAAAATGAAATTAGTGTATTGGAAAATAACTGTGCCGAAGCCCATTTTAAAATAGGGGATATTATTATTAAACAGGACGCCCTTTCTACAAATGTGGTATATATAAAGTCTGGTTTAGTTAAAATTCATATCAAAGGACCTATCAGAGAAAGAATTAAAAGAATAACCAAAGCCCCGGCTTATTTATGTCTCCCGAGTACTTTTGGCGATAAGGTGAACCATTTTTCGGCTTCTGCTCTTGAGGATACTACCGTTTGCTTTATTGATGTTAATATCTTTAGAAAATTTATTTATGGAAACAGCGATTTTGCCTATCAAATTATTCTTGATCTGAGTAAAGGAGAACTACAGAATTTTCAAAATTGCTTCAATAATGCACAAAAACAAAACATTGGAAGGGTTGCTGAAGCAATTCTATTCTTTGCCAATGAAATTTATAATTCCAGTACATTTACATTACCTGTTTCGCGACAAGATCTGGCAGACCTGACTGGTATTACACGGGAAAGTGCCAGCCGCATCCTTACCGAATTTCATAATGAAAAAATCCTCGAAATTAAAAATCGCGAAATAACTATTTTAAACGAAAAGCTGCTTCGTCAGATCAGTGAGAAAGGGTGAAATATTAGATTAATAGGATGAATAATTCAGTCAGAGTTTAAAGCCGTGACTGAATTATAGTTAAATAAATTGTTTAGCAACACCCCGTTCCGCATCCGCAACCCGGTTTTTCGGCATACACGGTGATGCTGAAAATGCCGTTTTCGCTGTTGCGGTAAGCATCCAGTTCTTGTTTATCAAGATATTGCAGCAGGATTTCGTCGGGCAGGGTAATAATCCTGGTTTTTTGGACTTTTATTTCCTTAAAGCCTGTCGTGGCAATGATGCCAAGGTAGTCTTCCTGTGGCAACGCACCGGCAACACATCCGGCATACATTACTGCATAATCCTTCAGTTTTTCGGGAAGTTTGCCCCTGAGCACTACATCGGAAATACTGAAATGTCCGCCGGGCTTGAGCACACGGTAAATTTCGGCAAAGGCTTTCTGCTTGTCAGGGACTAAATTCAGCACGCAGTTGCTTACGATCACATCGGCTTTGTTGGCGGTTACAGGCATCTTCTCGATGTCGCCAAAGCGGAATTCCACATTGTTGAAACCTAACTTTTCGGCATTTTCACGGGCTTTTTTGATCATCTCTTCCGTAAAATCAATGCCGATAACTTTTCCGGTTTCGCCGGTGATGGCACGGGCAACAAAGCAGTCGTTTCCGGCTCCCGAGCCGAGATCAATCACCGTATCGCCTTTTTTTATCAGGGCAAATTCGGTAGGTAATCCGCAGCCTAAGCCAAGGTCGGCATCGGGGTTGTAACCTTCCAGATTTTGTAATCTTCGTTAAATACAGAGTATTCAACGCCAAAGCAGGAGGTGCCGCATCCGCAGAGGGAAGTTTCATTTTGAGCTTTGCTCTGGTTAGCAATTTGTCCGTACTTTTCCTGTACGATTTCTTTGATTTTTTTCAGGTGTTTTCATGATTTGTTTGTTAATGGTTATTAATTATTTGGTTTTTGATCTGGTAAAGTTCGCCGGAGGCGAACCTGTCAGAGCCGGTTATCTTTTTTTGACTCTTCCAGGTTTGCCTTCGGCTAACTCTGGAAGGTCGGGCTATTTCTTTTTTTCGCGTGGTTTCAACTGGCACATACATTGTCCGCTCAACCGCTGACTGGCATCGGAAAGCAATGGCAACCCGTCGCGTTCCCAGTCGGCAATACCACCGTTAAGTACTGCCACATCGGTAAATCCGTTTTCTAAAAGAAAAAGCGCCGCCGGTTTGCTGTGCAATCCTACGGAATCGGCAATTATCAGCGGTTTGCCCAAAGGCAGAGAATGGAAATCCGACTTCAGGCTACCGTTTGCACAAAAAAGAATCTGCTCTACGGCAAAAGCTTTCATGTCAATTTCAAAATCTTCCCGTATATCAACCAGGACAGCTCCATTTTCGATGGCTTCGGCTGCCTGACAGGGAGAGAGAAAAACTATTTCTCCGATTTTTAATCCTTTATTTTCAAACCACTGATTCATACTATGATAATTTAAACTTTTGCAAAGTATTTTCCTTTAAAGTACAAAGCCACATTCACCAGCCCTATCATCACCGGAACTTCCACCAGCGGGCCGATTACAGCAGTAAAAGCCTCTCCGGAATTGATTCCAAACACGGCTACAGCCACGGCTATGGCTAATTCAAAATTATTGCTCGCGGCAGTAAACGAAATGGTTGCCGTTTTCGGGTAACCGGCTCCGATTTTCTTTCCCATAAAAAAGGAAACCAGAAACATCACCACAAAATAAATCAGTAGCGGAATGGCTATCCTGACCACATCTAATGGCAATTGTATAATATATTCGCCCTTGAGCGAAAACATGACCAGAATGGTGAATAGCAAAGCGATGAGTGTGAGCGGACTGATTTTTGGAATAAAACGGGTTTGATACCACTCCTTGCTTTTCAGCCGGATAAGTGGAAACCGGGTGATGATGCCGGCAAGGAAAGGAATACCCAAATAAATGAAAACGCTTTTGGCAATCTGGCCAATGGTGATGTTTACTTCTATACCTTTCAATCCAAATATTCCGGGCAAAATGGTGATAAACACCCAGGCATAAACTGAGAAAAACAACACCTGGAAAATGCTGTTGAAGGCTACCAAGCCGGCAGCATATTCAGTGTCGCCTTTGGCAAGATCGTTCCATACGATCACCATGGCGATACATCGTGCCAAGCCAATCAGAATCAGTCCGATCATATAGTCAGGGTAATCCTGAAGAAACAGAATCGCCAGCGCAAACATCAGCACCGGACCGATGAGCCAGTTTTGCACCAGCGAAAGCAACAATATTTTCCAATTTCTAAAGACTTTTCCCAGTTCTTCGTATTTCACCTTTGCCAGTGGCGGATACATCATCACGATGAGCCCAATGGCAATGGGAATGTTGGTGGTTCCGGAACTGAAAGTATTCCAAAATTTTGCAATTCCAGGATAAAGATAGCCCCATATCACTCCGGCAAACATGGCCAGGAAAATCCAGAGCGTTAAATAACGGTCGAGAAATTTTAATCTTTTTGTGAAGGCATATTTTTATAATTTGAAAATTTGAAAATGGTTTAATTTGAAAATGACTCAAATAGCTTTCGATGAACTGATTATTTTAGAAAGAATGTTGATCATGGATTGAAGTTTTTATTTTTAACTGTTCATTTTTAGGATAATTTTTTGACATTTCACAGAGTGTTAGCCAATATTCCGTTTCATCGGCTTCTTTTATGGCAATCTTTATTTTATGTAAAAGTCAGCTTTCATAACATCTAATTTTTCAAATCAAATAATTTTCAAATTAGCAAATTGATTCATTATCTCATCTCGTACGCGACGGTAAACTTTAAGTTTTTCGTCTTCATTGCCACGGGCATCAGCAGGGTCCTCAAAACCGATATGCAGACGATGTTTTACTTTTCCTGTAAACATTGGGCAACTTTCGCGGGCATTGTTACACACGGTAATCATATAGTCAAAATCATAGTCAATAAATTGTTGAATACTTTTAGGTTGTTGATGACTTATATCTATTTCAACCTCTTTCATTACTTTTACAGCTAAAGGATTGACTTCCTTTTCGGGTTTTGTGCCTGCCGAAAAGATTTTCCATTCCGGATGCAGCGAACGGAGGAAACCTTCTGCCATCTGGCTGCGGCAGGAGTTGCCGGTACATAAAATCAGGATTTTCATGGTTTTCTGTTAAAAATAAAATACATACAGGTAATATATTCCGCCAAGGATGAAAATAGCTGCTACAATCCTTCGGAACCATCGTTCGAAGGTTTTGATTCTGTCATAAAAAACACCGATTTCCGAAATACTGTAAGCTAAAAGCCAGGCAATGACTATTACCGGCAAGCCTGTGGCAATGGCAAAGACCAATGGAAGGTAAAGCCCGCTTACGCTCGTTATGGTGATGGGAATGAGCATCCCAAAATACAGTACACCGGAATACGGACAAAAAGCTATTGCAAAAATGATCCCAAGCAGCAAAGCACTCCAGCCGGAATTAAATTTTAAATTTGAGCTGATTTTATCGGTGAGACTACCTCCTCCGGGCAACCTGAATTTTATCACATCAAGCATTAAAATCCCGACGATGAGCAGCAATGGGCCTAATATTTTTCCTCCATTTGCCTGAAATAGTCGTGAAATCTGGAATTTGCTTGCTCCAAAATACAAAATAACACCCAATCCGGTATAGGTGATGGCTCTGCCCAAAGTGTAAAGCAAACCGTTGATAAACACCTTTCGCCGGTCTTTGATATCTTTGCTGATATAACCAATGGCGGTGATGTTAGTTGCCAGTGGACACGGACTGATGGCAGTCATTAAACCGAGAAGGAATGCCGTTAACAACGGTGCGGTTGTACTGTCGAGAAGTTGCTGAAAGAAATTCATAATGTGATAATTAGCTAATTAGCTAATTTTTTTGAAATTTTATCCTTCAGCCCTTTGATGAATTTTTCCGGTTCGTTGCGCGAATAGCTGAATGCAAAATTGGTCAGGTCTTCATCTTTTTCTTTGCCTTTCACTACCTGTACCACATGCAATGCCGAACCCGAGGCTTCGTATTTTGCTGCAAGTTTTTCATTTTTTGCCTCATCCACATCTACTACCGAGAAAACAATGGTTTTATCTGCTACTTCTTTTTTAAAATAGGTTTCCAACGTTTTTTTGGTGTTTGCTTCAATGGAAAGACAGGTTGGACAACGCTGCGCTCCATGGAAATAATAAACCAAAACCTTTGCTTTGGGTGTAGTTGCTTTTGTTGTTGTTTTCTGGCTGAAAACCAAGGTGCCAATCGTCAGAAAGGCTACAATAATCCATAATTTTTTCATATTTTAAAATATTTAATTAACAATCATCTTATTAGCACATTAACTAATTTGCAAATTAGCATATTTTCCAATAATTTCTTTCAATTCGCTTACCGAAGGTACTCTTCCGTTTAAGACAACTTTTTCATCTATCACCAGCGCAGGTGTTCGCATGACGCCGTATGCCATAATTTTCTGAATATCTTCTACTTTTTCTACCTCGGCTGCTAAATTCATTTCTGCAAGAGCATTTAGGGTAGTTTTCTCTAAGTTTTTACAATTGGAACATCCTGTTCCTAAAATTTTAATTTTCATATTTTTAAAATATTAAGTTAAACAAAAATCCTACAATCATGATTCCGGTGGCTACCACACCTATAAAAGTGAATATCAACGGAAGTTTTAATACTTTTCGAAGAATAATCATTTCGGGCAGCGAAAGTCCGATAACTGCCATCATAAATGCCAGTGCTGTTCCCAGCGAAGCACCCTTTTTCTATCAGCACCGAAACAATGGGAATAATCCCTGCGGCATTGGAATACAATGGTACTCCGATGAGTACCGAAAGCGGCACGGAATACCATGCTGATTTTCCCATCAAAGCTGCCATAAAATCTTCCGGTACATAGCCATGAGCAGCGGCACCTACCGCAATTCCAAGTACAACATACAGCCATACTTTCCCAACGATGTCTTTCACAGCTTGTAGTCCGAATTGTATCCGGTCGCCGAATTTTAATTTTTCTTCTTCCAGACCAGCATGGCCGACTTTGGTTTCGTAAACCCAGCCTTCAACCCAATGTTCCAGATGCAACCGCCCGATAATCCAACCGGCTGTAATGGCAATAATCAGTCCGGTAACTACATAAATTATTGCTGTTTGCCAACCAAACATTCCGAAAAGTAAAACGATTGCCACCTCATTGATCATGGGTGCAGCGATGAGAAAGGAAAATGTAACACCCAGCGGAATGCCGGCTTCCACAAAACCAAGGAACAAAGGAATGGCGGAGCAGGAGCAAAAAGGAGTTACGATGCCAAGCAAGGCTGCAAACACATTGCCGGTAAACAAGGATTTGCCTTCCAGAATTTTCCGTGTTTTTTCCGGTGAAAAATAGGAACGCAATATTCCTACCCCGAAAATTATTAAAGTAAGAAGTAACAGTACTTTGGGAACTTCAAAGATGAAAAACCGAAGTGCTTCGGTAAGATGCTGACCGGCTGTAAGTCCAAAGGCATCATCAATCAGATAATTGCTTAACGGCTTCAGATAATGATAAATGATGAACCACACCGGTAGAAAAATCAGCAAAAAATACTTTGTTTGTTCTTTGATCGAAAATTTTATTCGCATGTTTTGCTGGTCTTTATCTCTGTTTCAAAAAAACTATTCATCAATTGCCGGGCAAGTTCCCAGTTTTCGCGGTTGATACAATATTTGATTTTTGGAGGATTGATTTCACCCTGAATCAGTCCGGCAGATTTTAGTTCTTTTAAGTGCTGCGAAAGTGTGGAAAGTGCAATTGGCAGTTCTGTCGCCATGTTTCCGCTGTAGCAGCAATTTTGTCCGGCAAGCATTTCGAGGATGCGCAAACGTGCCGGATGGCAAAGTGCTTTGGCAAAACGTGCAAGTTTTACTTGATTTTCAGTATAATTTGTTTTCATTTCGTATTTCGTAAAATTACGAAACAAAAGTATAAAAAATATTAATTGTCCAAAAAAATTAAAAAATAAATGGAATAAATCGGTTGGTTGTTTTCATGTAATCGGAATATTCTTTAAAATGAGCTAAAAGAAGTTTTTCTTCATAAAATAGTTTAAAAATGAGTACAATAAATAAAAAGATTCCGGCAAAGAGTCTCCCCAATGTAAAATCATTAAATATCAAAGCAAAAAACGACAAGTAATACAGCTAAATACATCGGATGGCGGAGAAGTTTGTAGGGACCATGTTTTACTAAGTGTGCATTCTTTTTAATGGTAGGTGTAGCATTAAAATTACCAATTTTAAGGGAAATTATAGCCCAGCAACCAATTAGTATGCCAAATAATTCAATGAAAAAACATATTTTATTTTTGGCTATTATTTTTCCAGTAACTAAAATAATGCCGATAAATAAAAATTGTAAAAAAACAAAGATATATGCTTTCCGCTTTTCCAAAATCTTAATTTTGTTTTTTTTCTGTTTTGGTTAGTTTATTCATGTGGATTTCAAGATCGTGCAATATATTGTCGTAATTTTTTACAGAAGAAATTTCTATGTTAACCGCAGTAATTACGTTGGGTAAATTTCGCAATGTTTTTAATATTTGAGCATATTCTTGAGAATCCACGTCTCCTGTTATAATTAAAAAAAATCGATTTTGTGAAAAGAAGGTACCAGTTTTCCGTTTTCGTTGGATATTAAATAGTAAGAATTTAATAAATCGTCATCTTCGTAAAAATACAATGAAAAGGGTAGGGGTTGTTTATTTTTAGTACAAAAAACGGGTAAGTCAGGGAGTTTTTTTAAATTGAAACCAAATTGTTGGTTAATACTAAAGGACAAACGGTAGTCAGGTAAATGATAGGCTATTCCGATAATTTGAATATCAGAATCAAACTCAAAAGAAGAGAGAATGTTTTTAACCATTTAGATAAAAAAAATTATGAGGTTAAAAGTACTCAATTATTGGATTCAAAATAATAAATTAGCCTTAAATAGTATTTACTGGGTAACTTCAAGCATTTTCCAAGCTTTTTCTGAAGCATTTTGTTCGGCAGATTTTATTGAATAATCTTGCCCTTTTCCCATTGATTTCTTTTCTATGAGAATTTCAACCACATATTGTTTATTGTATCCACTTCCAACTTCATCAATCACATTGAATTCAACTGATTTTTTTTCTTTTTGTGGCCCATTCAATCAGCTTGCTTTTAAAATTGGTATCAAGGTTTTCGAGAACATCAATATCAAATGAAAATTAATGATGTGATTTACAATGATTTTTTTAGAGTATTTGTAACCTTTGTCCAAATACATAGCTCCAACAAAGGCTTCAAAAGCATCACCTTTCATCGAGCGATAAGCCGATTTGGAATCTTGATTGGATTGGATAAGTTTATCAATACCAAGTTTTTGAGATAACTTGTTTAAGGATGCTCTGCTAACAATTTTCGATCGCATTTCGGTTAAAAAACCTTCATCTTTGTAGGGAAAAATCTTGAATAAATAATCGGCAACGATGGCTCCTAAAATAGCATCGCCGAGATATTCGAGTCGTTCATTGCTTATTTTTACTCCATTATACGATTCTTCAGCCACCGACTTATGGCGGAAAGCGAGTTTATATAAAAAAATATTAGCCGGATAAAAACCAAAGATATTTTTAATAGCATCATATAACTCTTTATCAGAAGAGAAAAATGCTTTAACCGGTTTAATCTTGGTTAAATTCAATGATTAAGTTTAGTCTCTGAATTTTTTGAAAATAATGCTAGCATTATGACCTCCAAAACCAAAAGTATTGCTTAAAGCAGCATTAACTACCCTTTTTTCAGCCTTATTAAATGTAAAATTTAAGTCCGGTATGCCTGGATCGTCAGTAAAATGGTTTATGGTAGGTGGTACCAAATCATTATAAACAGATAAAATGGATGCTATAGCTTCAATAGCCCCGGCAGCGCCAAGTAGATGGCCGGTCATAGATTTGGTAGAATTGATATTAATGTTTTTGGCGTGTTTACCAAATAATTCACAATAGCTTTAGGCTCAACCACATCTCCGAGTGGAGTAGAAGTGCCATGAGTATTGATGTGGTCAATTTCAGAAGAATCCATACCAGCATCTTCAAGTGCATATTGCATGCATTTTTGAGCGCCTAATCCTTCAGGATCGGGTTGAGTCATATGATAAGCATCGGCTGATAATCCACCGCCCATCACTTCACAATAAATTTTAGCACCGCGTGCAAGAGCATGCTCTAATTCTTCAAAAATAACGGCTCCTGCGCCTTCGCCCATTACAAAACCATCACGATCTTTATCAAAAGGCCGCGAGGCGGTTTGCGGATCATCATTTCGAGTCGATAAAGCATGCATGGCATTAAATCCACCAACGCCAGCCTGGTTTATCGAAGCTTCAGATCCTCCGGTAATAAATACATTTGCTTTTCCTAAACGAATATAATTGAATGCATCTACTAGTGAATTGGCAGAAGATGCACAAGCTGAGACAGTTGCAAAGTTAGGCCCGCGAAATCCATATTTAATAGAAATATGTCCAGCTGTAATATCGGCTATCATCTTGGGTATAAAAAATGGGTTAAAGCGAGGTGTGCCATCGCCTAAAGCAAAAGCAGATACTTCTTCATAAAATGTGATTAATCCACCTATACCTGAAGCCCAAATTACTCCGGCTTTGTCCAAATCAATTTTATTCAAATCCAACCCCGAATTTTCAATGGCTTCATTAGCAGATGCTAAGCCAAATTGTGCATAAGGATCATATTTACGGGATTCTTTACGATCAAAATATTGAAGAGGATCAAAATTTTTAACTTCGCAAGCAAACTGCGTTTTAAATTTTGATGCATCAAAACGGCAAATGGCATTAGCACCACTAACCCCATTAATTAAACCCTTCCAGAATGTTTCTACGGAATTCCCTAATGGGGTTAGTGCACCAAGGCCAGTAACAACTACTCGTTTTAACTTCATTAAAATGAAAATTATTTCGTATTGTCTTCGATGTAAGAGATAGCTTCACCTACTGTGCTGATTTTTTCTGCTTTATCATCAGGGATAGCAATGTTGAATTCTTTTTCAAATTCCATAATTAATTCAACAGTATCCAGAGAATCGGCGCCTAAATCGTTAGTGAAACTTGCCTCAGGTGTAACTTCATTTTCATCAACACCAAGCTTATCAACTATGATAGCTTTTACTTTTGTTGCAATGTCAGACATGTTTTTCTCCTTTTTTGGTTTAAGGGTGCAAAGAAAACCATTTTCCAAATTATATCCAAAAATTTAAAAGAAAAAATGATTAAAATAACCTACAAAAAGTTGATTATTATTGTATTATGCACTAACAGTGTATTTTATGAAAGGTTTTTTTAAAAAATATTTTTAAAAAAACAGTTAATCATTGTAAAATAAAGGAATATACATTATATTAGCAGCCTTTTTTGAAAAGAGGAAAGGCTTTGCTTCTTCTTGGCTGTTTTGATTTATTTGATTTGAAATTTGAAAAGGAGTTAAAAGTTCACGCTTAAAAGCAATAGGTTATGACAGTACTTATCTAAAACTGCCCAATAATTTAACTAAAGAAAAAATTGTAAATAGGAGCGTAGAATAAATAATTAATTGATAATTTTGAGAGTCTAAAGGAAATATTTTTGAAGAAGAATTAAAAATATTTACAGATGGATAAATATAAAATTAAGATAAACTGACTTAGGTATAATATTAATAAAGAATAAATCATGTTATGATGTAACGAATTTTTCCAGACATTCGGGAGAACGAAGTTCCATCCACTCCTAATTTTAAAACTATTTACGGATGAAAAAACTATTATTTAAAACTGGTTGTATTTGTTGTTTAATCTGTTTTCTTCTTTTTGAAAATTCTTTTATTTACGGGCAAGAAACAAAGTTGTTGGTAAGTAAAGGAACGGTATTTAATAAAAGTGGAAAACATATTAAAATTACTTTTTGTTCAATGGATGGTTCAACTCCTGTTTCACTCGATAAATTTTTGCAAAATCCCAATATTTATTTTGCTTACACCCCGGATGAAAAAGAAAACTGGACATTCGGTACAAAAGATATTGAGAGATATGGGTCAGATGTTAATATTAAACAAAACGAAACGGTTATTAACGCTAACGAAGTTGTACTTATCAATCCATCCAAATTAGTTGCGTCATTTTCAAAATCACAGATACTGTTAATCAAACCATTCGTTTTTACTAATGATTTAGGATATTCTGAGTCTTTAGCAATCAAAGAACAATTTTGGCCTAATTATACTACCTACTATACTTATTTTACTAATGGCAAAAAGTATTATGGGGATAGAGAATATCTGAAAGCGTATGATAATTTACAGTATTTTTTAAATATTTCAGAGGAGATATCGTCTTATTCGTTTTATAATTCTTCCCGTGAATTGATAAATAAAACAATTAATGATTATTTGGAAGATAATGAAAATACATTCGCATCTTTATGCTCATTGACATCCAAAACTGTTACTGAGACTCAGATAGAAGAAATTAAAAATATGAAAAAATCGCTGAATGCGGCAAAAATTAGTTTTAATTTATATTTTGATAAATATGATATAAACCAGAAAGATACTATTGATAATGGCTTTAAAAATAGAATGGAAAATTTTTCAAATAATCTGGATATAAAAACAGAACAATTAACCGAATTATTTAAAAAACAGGTACTTTCAATTTTTAGTAAAGGAAAATATGAGAGTTTTCAATTCAGACTATATGTCGATCTTTTGGTTAAATTATATTTTTTTAATGATTCCGTCAAGATAAATTCGGGTATTGATACGATTAATATTAAAAACGTATACAAATTCAAGGAGGATTATGAAAAATTAAAAGATATGGATTGGCTGACAGATTTTGAAATGGTTGTCAAATATATTAATTATAACATCATTCAAAATAGGTTTATTTTAAATGAAGAGGCTATTTCAAATTTGCAAGCTCAGGTAAATACGCAACCACAACCTTTTTTTGAAATATTTTCAGTCATTAACTTATTGGGAAATAAGGATAAATCGCTTTTTATACAACCACTTTATAAGTCATATCTGGGGTGTACCGATGAAAAATTATTAGAAGCTCTTGAAACCTATTTTTTGTTTTTTTCACTTTCTGAGACCCAACCCAAAATAATCTCTTTATTGAATGAAGGGCTTAGTTATGAAAACGTTCAATCCTTTGAAAAAGCCAAAACTTGCTTTGAAAAGGCCGATCGGTATGTTAGCAATAACCCATTGGCTTTATATTATTTAGGGAAAACTTGTATAGAATTAAACCAGACAGATGCTGCAATTCAATATTTTGAAAAAGCTGAAAAGGCGTATCCCAAATTTATAATGACCAGAAAGTATATTTTGAATATCTATATAGAAAATAAAGAGTTTGACAAAGCGCTTACTTGTGTAAACTTAGCCATTGAAAATAATCCTATTTGGTACTATTATTTCAAAAAGGCAGAGATATTGTATAATCAAAATAAATGGCAGGAGGCTAAAAAAATAATATTAGATAATTGCATTGCATACAACCCGGTTTCCATAGATGAATATTTATTGTTGGGCGATATTTGTTTGGAATTGAAAGATTATAATGGAGCTGACCAGAATTACAATAAGGTTGGTTCCATTGATCCTCAAAATAAAGCATATCAAGAAAAACTTAAAAATTTAAGAGAAATAAGGAATACTCAATAGTATGCCATTTTTCCCAACATTATTTTACGTTAAATAAAATATTTAAGATGATTTTTCCGTTTTTGTCGGAAAATCAATGAATTTTATAATTTATGTTCGATACTGCCGAAAAAAAAGAAAAGGCAATTCTAATAGGTTTGATTAATAAAAAACAGGATCAAAAATGTATTAATGAATACCTTGATGAACTTGAATTCCTTGTTGACACAGCTGGTGGAGAGCCTGAAAAAAGGTTTATCCAGTCCTTGGATATTCCCGATAGTAGAACCTATGTTGGCTCAGGAAAATTAGACGAAATTAAAGAATATGTAGATGCATCTCAAATTGATGTAGCTGTTTTTGATGATGAACTTACCCCTTCGCAAATCCGAAACATTGAAAATATTTTGCAATGTAAAGTTCTGGATAGAACAACCCTTATACTTGATATTTTTGCACGCAGGGCACATACTGCCGAAGCCAGAACTCAGGTTGAATTAGCGCAATATCAATATCTTTTACCACGGCTTACAAGGATGTGGACACATTTAACTAAACAAAGAGGCGGTATGGGGATGCGAGGTCCCGGTGAAAAAGAAATTGAAACCGATCGGCGCATTATCAGAAAAAAAATTTCATTGTTAAAGGAAAAGCTGGAGTCCATTGATAAACAAAGAATAACCCAGCGAAGCAAACGAGCGGATTTGATTAGGATAGCCTTGGTTGGTTATACTAATGTTGGGAAATCGACGATAATGAATTTGTTAAGTAAGTCGGATGTTTTTGCTGAAAATAAACTATTTGCTACTTTAGATACAACTGTACGCAAAGTAGTTTTTGAAAATCTTCCTTTTCTATTAACTGATACTATAGGATTTATTCGTAAATTACCGCATGGACTTATAAAATCTTTTAAATCAACGCTTGATGAAGTTAGGGAAGCGGATATTTTATTGCATGTCGTTGATATTTCTCATTCTAATTTTGAAGAACAGATTGAAGTTGTTAAGCAAACATTATTAGAAATATCTGTTTCAGAAAAACCTACAATTGTTGTGTTTAACAAAATTGATGTTTACAAGTATGAGAAAATACAATTCGGAGATTTGCCACTGGAACTGGAAGATGTAAAGATTTCCAATTTGAACGATTTGAAAAAAACATGGATGTCAAAAATCAATGCCCCTGCTTTGTTTATATCGGCTAAGACAAAACAGAATATTGATGAGTTAAAGAATTTACTGTACAATGAAGTAAAAGAGCTACATCGCAAGCGCTATCCATACGAAAATTTTCTATATTAGTTTATTACTCAGGATACCGGCGTTTTAAAAAATCTTTTAATTTTATTAAAGATGTAGAATTTGTGCTCCATTCAAATTTTTCATTCATCTGGTTAATATATTCTAATGCATCATTAAAGGAATGAAAGTTATCAAGTTGTGTTATAGCAATATCATATTCCCGCATATTGCCTTCAAAGAGTTCATTAATAAATAAAAATTTATCGTTTATTCCAATTGCAGATTTTAGCTTAGCAATATGCTTTAATTGTAATTCCTCTGCAAGGATTTTCTCTTTTTGTTGTTTCAATAAATTGTCATTTAACGTTTGAGAATTGCCAGCATATTTTTCAGCAATAGTAGATGGTTGTGTATCAAATAGATCATAAGAAGGTTTGGATGAGGAAAGTGGTTTTTTTTCAACTTCTATTTTAATTTCAGGTTCATATTCTCTGTCAGATTTTATTTTTTCAGCCGGTTGAGATAAAGAGTCTGTATGTGGTGTTTTAAATATGTTTTTTGGCGGTTCGGGAATAGAAATTTTTTCTGATTCTACTTCTTTTTTTGAATCGAGAACATCAGGAACATTCAAATTATTCATCTTTTCAAGTAGATAAAGGTTATCGTACAAATTCCTAACTTGTTCTTTTAGCAGATCAAGCTCTATTTGGGATATTTTTTCTTTATAATTGCTAATTACTTGAAAATGCTCCACTATAGTTTCAAGTTGCATACTGATTTTTTCTTTTACAATTGTTTTTTGCATAATAAAAGTTGAAATATTTTATGATTGAATGGATGTTTGTTCTAAATTTGTTAAATGAAAATAACGGATAAAGATATTAAAAAAATTATACATAGCAATGTTTTTAGAAAATACCATTAATCCTGCAAAACGAAAAGGTTGGATTGAAGTCATTTGCGGCTCTATGTTTTCAGGTAAAACCGAAGAATTAATACGGCGTTTAAAGCGGGCAAAAATTGCCCGTCAAAGAGTTGAAATATTTAAACCCGAGGTAGATAAACGATACGATGAAATAAATGTTGTTTCTCATGACGAAAATTTTATTTTATCCACTCCGGTACAAAGCGCTTCACAAATATTGCTTTACACCAATGAGGTAGATGTCATAGGAATTGATGAAGCGCAATTTTTTGATGCTGAGCTGCCTTTTGTTTGTAATCAGATGGCAAATGAAGGTATGCGGGTTATTGTAGCAGGACTGGATATGGATTATCTTGGAAAACCATTTGGTCCAATTCCTGCGTTACTTGCTACTGCAGAATATGTTACAAAAGTTCATGCCGTTTGTATGAACTGTGGCGAACTTGCTCATTATTCGCATCGAACCATTACAAATGATAAATTAGTAGTGCTTGGCGAAAAAGATAGTTACGAACCGCTGTGTCGCAAGTGTTTTCAGGAAAAATATAAAATAAAATAGTTGTCAATGGTAAAAAAAGAAATTAACGGATAGATTAAAATTTTATTAAAATTATTGCTACATTTGAGAATTATTAATTAAAAATGCAGGAGGCGTGTTATGAAAAAAAACGTTGGAAACATTGACAAAATTATTCGCTTTATGGTAGCAATTATATTTATACTTTTAATTGTTACAGCGGTAGCTACCGGAATTTGGTTCTGGATTTTAGGTATATTGGCATTAATTTTTATTGCCACAGGAATAATGGGATGGTGTGGCATCTATTCTGTTTTTGGAATTACCACTTGTCCATCGCCAAAAAAATGAAACATAAGAAAAAGCCTGAATTTAATTCAGACTTTTTAAATATGAATAAAAATATTTTTCTATTTTCTTGATTTCCCTTTTTATTTTAAAAATACAATATAATTTTGCACATTAATTTAATAATACCCACTTTATGCAACCAACACATATAGAACATATTGGAATTGCTGTTAAAAATTTAGAGCAAGGCATTTCCTATTTTGAAAATGTTTTCGGCATCAAATGCTATGCTATTGAAGAAGTTAAAGAGCAGCGGGTAAAAACTGCTTTTTTTATGATTGGCCAGACAAAAATAGAATTGTTGGAGTCAACAGATCCAGAAGGTCCTATTGGCAAATTTATTGAAAAAAAAGGTGAAGGGATGCATCACATTGCTTTTGCTGTAAATGATTTGGAAAATGTACTTATTGAAACCCAAGCAAAAGGAATTCAATTGATAGACCAAAAACCACGCAAGGGAGCTGAAGGATTGGATATTGCATTTTTACATCCCAAATTTACCCTTGGTGTTTTAACAGAACTTTGCGAAAAAAAATGATTGATCAAAATAACTAACTCAAAAATCAAATGGCTATAGAAGATAAAATCACAGAACTCCTAAAGAAAAGAGAACTCGCGAAATTAGGTGGTGGACAAAAACGAATAGATTCACAGCACAGGAAAGGAAAATTGACAGCACGTGAACGTATTGATTTACTGCTTGATGAAGGTAGTTTCGAAGAATTTGATATGTTTGTAACCCATAATTGTCATGATTTTGGACTTGAAAAAGAGTCTTATTTATCGGATGGAGTTGTAACCGGATATGGAACCATTGATGGGAGGTTAGTATTCATATTTTCACAGGATTTTACTGTTTTTGGAGGTTCGCTTTCGGAAGCTTATGCTCAGAAAATATGCAAGGTACTGGATCAGGCAATGAAGGTTGGAGCACCAGTAATTGGCATGAACGATAGTGGTGGAGCACGAATTCAGGAAGGTGTAAAAAGTTTAGGTGGATATGCCGAAATTTTTCAGCGTAATATTTTAGCTTCTGGTGTAGTACCTCAAATTTCTGCCATTTTTGGGCCATGTGCAGGCGGAGCAGTGTATTCACCAGCTCTTACCGATTTTATCGTTATGAGTAAGAAAACTAGCTATATGTTTGTTACTGGTCCCAAAGTGGTTAAAACTGTTACTGGTGAAGTAGTTACCGATGAAGAATTAGGCGGAGCTATGGTTCATGGTTCAAAGTCGGGAGTAACTCACTTTATTGCCGATGACGAAAAAGAAGGTTTGATGCTTATCCGTAAGCTTTTAAGCTATATTCCACAGAATAATCTCGAAGAACCACCTTTATCTCCTTGTGATGATCCAATTGACCGCCTTGATGAAAAACTGAATTATTTTATTCCAGAAAATCCAAACAAGCCGTATGATGTCAAGGATGTTATTCATGCTATTGTTGACTATAATGAATTTATGGAAGTACAACGGCATTTTGCAGCGAACATAATAACAGGTTTTGCCAAATTCAACGGTATGCCGGTAGGTATTGTAGCTAATCAACCAAACTATTTGGCAGGTGTGCTCGATATTAATGCTTCACGCAAAGCTGCACGTTTTGTACGTTTTTGCGATGCCTTTAATATTCCATTACTTACGCTTGTTGATGTCCCGGGATTTCTGCCGGGTACTGCTCAGGAATATGGCGGCATTATTATTCATGGTGCAAAATTGCTTTATGCATATGGTGAAGCCACTGTTCCCAAGGTTACAATTATTTTGCGCAAAGCTTATGGTGGGGCATACGATGTAATGAGTTCCAAACATTTGCGTGGTGACATTAATTATGCATGGCCTACGGCAGAAATCGCAGTGATGGGACCGAAAGGAGCTATCGAAGTCTTAAATAATAAAAAAATAGCTGAAATCTCTGATGCTAAAGAAAGAGAAGATTTTATTCGCAAAAGCGAAGAAGAATATAAGGAAAAATTTGCAAATCCTTATAATGCAGCTAAATATGGATATATCGATGATGTAATAGAACCTCGTAATACACGTTTCAGAGTTATTCGCGCGTTCCAATCGTTAGCTACCAAAAAAGTAGTTAATCCACCCAAAAAACATGATAATCTTCCACTATAAGGATATACACCATGAATAAAATATTTAGAAAAAATGGATCGGACAAAAACAAAAAAAAAGCTGTTGATCCTGAAATAGAACTTGTTAAAAAGCAAGAAGCTGATATTGGCGAGGTAGCTGCTGTAATAGGCTTGGCTCTTGATATATACTTGAAAGATATTCACGATTATGAAAATACCATAATTACTATGCAGAAGGTTATGAGACCTTATTCGCCTTGGAGCTCAAAAATATATAATTTAAGAGAAATTCCAATGCGTATTCCGGGTTATCGGCAAATAATTAAAAAATAAATTGTTAATAACAACAAAAATCGTGAATAGGATTTAAAAATATAAAATTAGTACTTATGAAAAATTTCAAATTCAACATAAAAGGTAATCAATACGAAGTAGATATTCAATCCATTGATGAAAATATTGCCAAAGTTAGTGTTAATGGAAATATTTATGAAGTAGAAGTTGACAGGCAGTTAAAAACAACCAAAACACCTACCTTAGTACGCTCTGTAGCTGTACCATCCACAGATTCAACACCATCGGTGGCGCGAACTGCTTCTCCTACAGCGCCCAAAGGAGGTGGCACAATTAAATCGCCATTACCTGGAATTATTCTTGATATTAATGTTAAAGTCGGAGATAATGTTGCAATTGGGCAACTATTATTGAGCCTTGAGGCAATGAAGATGGAAAATAATATTAATTCAGATAAAGAAGGGAAAGTTACGGATATCAAAGTAAAAAAAGGCGATAACGTAATGGAAGGTGATATTTTAATAGTTATTGGTTAAATATCGTATAGTCAATTATTTATAAAATGTTAATAATTGGTATAGCCGGAGGATCTGGCTCAGGCAAATCAACTGTAGTTCGTCAGATAATTAAAAAACTGCCCAAGGATGCTGTTGCCGTTATTCCGCAAGATGCCTATTATAAAGATAATGGTACACTTTCGCCCGAGGAAAAAGCAAAAATTAATTTTGATCATCCTTCTTCCATTGAATTTAATTTACTGGTAAAACATATTAGCTTATTAAAGAGTGGACAGCGTATTGAAATGCCTATTTATTCTTATCTTACCTGTGCACGCGCTAAAGAAATAATACCCATTGAACCCAAGAAAGTCATCATTGTTGAAGGAATTCTTATTTTGTCAAATCCACGCTTACGTTCCCTGTTAGATATTAAAACTTTTGTAGATGCTGATCCTGACGATCGTCTGATGCGAATTATTTGGCGTGATATTGAAGAACGCGGAAGGTCGTTTCAACAAGTTTTAAATCATTATGAAACCTGGGTAAAGCCAATGCATTTGCAGTTTATTGAGCCAACCAAACGCTATGCAGATATTATTGTCCCTCAAGGTGGTAGAAATCATGTAGCTATAGATATTCTTACATCAAAAATAAAGATGAATCTTAATATTCTTTAATTTTTTTGTACTTTCGCCATTTATGTCAAAATCGGAGGAAAAATATAATAAGCGAAGACTTAGGTCTTCTTACATCACTACAATTTTGAGTATTAGTTTAATGCTTTTTATGCTTGGATTGTTGGGTCTGGTTATCATTCATGCGAAAAAACTTTCGGATTATGTAAAGGAAAATATTGGATTTACTGTCATTATTAAAGATAAAGTCAGGGAAGCCAGCATCATCGAATTTCAAAAAAAACTCGATTTAACTGAATATGTAAAAAGTACCGAATATATCACCCGTGAGCAAGCTGCAAAAGATTTAACTAAAGATTTAGGCGAAGATTTTGTTGATTTTTTAGGTTATAATCCATTGCTACCGTCAATAGATGTAAGATTAAAGGCAAATTATGCTAATAACGATAGTTTGGCTCTAATCGAACGAAAAATGCTGAGAAATCCTATTGTCAAAGAGGTTTTTTATCAGAAATCACTGGTTGATTTAATTAATCAAAACGTCAATAAAATCAGTTATATCATTTTAAGTTTATGCTTAATGATGCTTATTGCAGCTATTGCATTAATAAACAATACGATACGTTTGTCGGTATATGCTAAACGTTTTTTAATTAAAAGCATGATGTTGGTAGGTGCTACGCAGTTTTTTATTCGTAAACCTTTTGTAATAAAAGGTATTGTTCAAGGGCTAATAGCTGCAGGCTTTGCCATCGTATTATTAGTAATTGTTTTACTTATTGCCCAGCATAATTTACCCGATTTAGTTTCTTTTCGTGAAATAGACCTGTTTTTAAGCGTTTTTGCAGGTGTAACTCTATTGGGAGCTCTTATTTCCTGGATATCAACTTACTTTGCTGTTAGGAAATATTTGAAAATAAGAAACGACGATTTATATTTTTAAAAATTAATATTAAAACTATGATAAAGACTCAGAAAAAAGTAGCTACTGCAGGTAGTCAAAAAAATGCACCTGAAAAATCAGCCAATTTTGCCTTTGGTAAAGAGAATTATAAATTATTATTTATCGGGTTGGCTTTTATTTTACTTGGCTTCATTTTGATGGTAGGCGGAGGCTCTAAAGATCCAAATGTTTTCAATCCAGCCATGTTTAATTTTCAGCGTTTGACGTTGGCTCCCATTCTTATTTTGACGGGATATGTTATTGAAATATTTGCAATAATGAAAAAGTCAAAAGACTAATATGACAATATTTCAAGCTATTATCATTGCAATAGTGGAAGGAATTACGGAGTTTTTGCCGATTTCTTCTACCGGACATATGGCACTAACATCTGCATTGTTAGGAATAGAAAAAGACACGTTCACTAAACTTTTTATCGAAAATATACAATTTGGGACTATTATTTCGGTAATTATCATTTATTGGCGAAAGTTTTTGGATTTCAAAAAATTAAGCTTTTATTTGAAATTGTTGATTGCATTTATTCCTGCTGTAATTGTTGGACTGTTGTTAAAAAAGCACATTGATAAAGTGCTTGAAACGCCAATATTCATTTCTGTTGTTATGCTTCTGGGTGGAGTTTTACTTCTTTTTGTTGACAACTGGTTTAAACATCCAACCATAGAAAAAGAAGAAAATATTTCTTATAAGAATTCTTTTGTAATAGGTATATTTCAAATAATATCAATTATTTTACCTGGTTTTAGCCGAAGTGCTGCAACAATTATTGGCGGTATGCAGCAAAAACTTACACGCAAAGCTGCAGCTGAATTTTCCTTTTTCCTTGCCGTTCCAACCTTGGCCGGAGCCTTTGCTAAAAGTCTTTGGGATACATATAAAATTAATCCCGAAGTTTTAACAACCCACAACATCCAATTATTAGCTTTGGGAAATTTAGTTGGTTTACTAATTGCAATAATTGCAATAAAAGCATTCATTTCATATCTTACAAAGCATGGTTTCAGGATTTTCGGTTATTATCGGATTATTGTCGGCCTTATTTTGGTAATTTTTCTTTTTACAGGTCATAGTTTAACCATTCATTAATGCCTTTCGATTTTAAAACAGGTGAAATAATCCTGATAAATAAGCCAAAAGACTGGACTTCATTTGACGTTGTTAACAATATCCGGATTTTTTTAAGAAAAAAAATTAATCTTGGAATGATTAAAATTGGTCATGCCGGTACTTTAGATCCATTGGCAAGCGGGTTGTTGATTTTATGTACTGGCATGTTTACCAAACGAATTGAAGAATTTCAGGAATTTGAAAAAGAATATACAGGAACTTTTGTTTTAGGAGCCACAACTCCATCATTTGATCTTGAAAAGGAAATCGATCAAACGTATGATTATTCGCATATTACAGAAGAAATGGTGTTGGCTACAGCCAAAAAATTTACTGGAAGTTTTCAACAAATACCTCCCATTTTCTCTGCCAAAAAAATTAATGGGAAAAGAGCTTATCGTTATGCCCGTGAGGACCAAGATGTTTTTATTGAACCCAAAACAATTACTATAAGTAGTTTTGAAATCCAAAGGATTGATTTGCCAAATGTTGACTTTAAAATTGTTTGCAGTAAAGGTACTTATATTCGGTCTGTTGCTCGAGATTTCGGAAAAGAACTGAATAGCGGAGCTTATCTTACAAACCTTTGCAGAACAAGAATCGGAAATTTCGAAATTAACAATGCCTATACTTTAGAACAATGGCGAGAATTAGTACAAAAGCAATATGCTGAAAACAAGGTATAGCGGAGAATTTAAAAAGTATTAATGATTTAAGAAAATAATTTTATTTTTTTTCTTAAAAAATACTAACTTTGCACCCCCTTTAATTTCATCTTGAATAAATTTAAATATTTGAATTTATATTCATAAAATCCTAACAGCATGAAACTTTCGGAATTTAGATACCATTTACCTCAAAATTTAATTGCAGTTCATCCTACGATAAACAGAGACGAATCGCGCCTGATGGTTCTTGATCGAAAAACTCAAACCATAGAACACAAAGAATTTAAAGATATTTTAGATTATTTTGGAGAAGGTGATGTGCTAATCCTCAATAATACCAAGGTATTTCCAGCTTTACTTACCGGAGAGAAAGAGAAAACAGGAGCAAAAATAACCGTATTTCTTTTGCGCGAATTGAATGCAGAAACTCGTCTTTGGGACGTTTTAGTAGACCCTGCAAGAAAAATCAGAATAGGAAATAAATTATATTTTGGTGATGATCAGCTTGTTGCTGAAGTAATTGATAATACAACCTCAAGAGGAAGAACGCTTAGGTTTTTATTCGATGGCCCATACGAGGAATTTAAAAAAACAATTCAAGGACTTGGTAAAACTCCTATTCCTGAAGAAATACAACGATTAAGAGAAATTGAACCTGAAGATCAGGAACGTTATCAGACCATTTATGCAAAAAATGAAGGAGCCGTTGCCGCTCCATCGGCAGGATTGCATTTTAGTCGAGAATTAATGAAAAGACTAGAATTACAAGGAGTTTCATTTGCAGAAGTTACCTTGCATGCCGGTTTGGGAAATTTTAGAAGCATCGATGTGGAAGACCTGACTAAGCATAAGATGGATTCGGAAGAGTGCATCATTAATGAAGAGACCGCACAAATAGTTAATAAAGCTAAAGAAGAAAAGCACCGAGTTTGTGCAGTTGGTACAACTTCAATGAAAGCTATTGAATCTTCTGTTACTATTAGTGGTATGTTAAAACCATATCAAGGATGGACAAATAAGTTTATATTTCCACCGTATGAATTTAGTATTGCTTCTTGCATGATTACCAATTTTCATTTGCCGTTGTCATCTACGCTAATGCAGGTAGCTGCTTTTGGAGGTTATGAATTTATAATGAGAGCGTATCGTGAAGCAATAGAACAAAAATATCAGTTCTTTACTTACGGAGATGCCATGTTAATTTTGTAATTCAGGTTCTTGAAAAAATATATCATCATCGTTGCCGGAGGTATCGGTCGAAGGATGAATGGCAATATTCCCAAACAATTTCTTCTGCTTAAAGGAAAGCCTGTGCTTTTTTATACGATTGAAATTTTTTATAAATATTCCAGTGATATTCCCATTATTCTTGTTTTGCCTCAAGATCAAATAATCCGCTGGAAAGAATTGTGTTTTCAGTATCAATTAAATATTTCTCACCAAATTGTTGAAGGCGGAACTACCCGGTTTCATTCTGTAAAAAATGGACTTTCTGAAATAAAAGAAACGTGTTTGGTGGGTATTCATGATGGCGCTCGTCCGTTAGTTAGCCTGCAAACCATATCACGTACTTTTGAAATGGCTGAAATAAAAGGGAATGCTGTCCCAGTAGTTTCTGTAAATGAGTCGTTAAGGGTAGTAAATGAAAAGGGCAATCAATCTGTCGATCGCGAAGCCATCAAAATTATACAAACACCTCAGTGCTTTTATTCAGAGCAGATAAAAAAAGCATATGATCAGGAGTATAAAGAATCATTTACCGATGATGCAACAGTCTTGGAGGCAATGGGAGAAAAAATTAATTTAGTTGAAGGTAATATTGAAAATATAAAAATCACTAATCCAATTGATTTGCTTTTTGCTGAAAATTTAATAACCACCTTATAATTTTCGTCCTTTCCAGGATGTTCTTACAAAATTGCCCACCAACCCAATTCCTACCGTATAAAATGAATTTAATACCTGTAGAGGCAGATAAAACCACATTAAATTTTGTTGTTTAGCAAAACGAGTGATCGATAACATTAGTGGAAAATCAAAAAGAATTTTTAAAAGGAATAAGCTTATTTCCAGATTTATAAATTGAGCATTAAAAAAACTGATCATTAACCCAGCTATCAAGACTAAATTAAACAAATAAACAACCATTGCTGTTATTATGATTGTTATATTTTTATATCCCTTGCTTTTTGAAACCCAACGCAATCGTTGAGATAAAAAATCTTTATAAGTTTTCATAGGCTGGGTCATTATCATTGCATTAGAATCTTTTAAAAATTTTATAGATTGATAATCAAATCTATTACAGATTTTAAAAAGAAGAAAAAGATCATCTCCGGATGCAAAATTTTCGTTACCGTCGAACCCGCCAACAGCGAAAAACGCTTCCCTAGAATAAGCCAAATTTGCACCATTGCACATGATTGGCCGATTCATCCCAATGGCTCCAGCTGTTGAAGCTATCATGCTCTGAAATTCAAGTGCCTGCAATCGTGAAAAAAATGTATTGTTTGTAACTATTTTAACAGGGGCTACGATCATTTTAGGATGCTCCGCTTCGTACATTGATGCTATCGAAGAAATCCACTTTTCGCCCGATTCGCAGTCGGCATCTGTTGTAATAATCAAATTACCCGAACTATTTAAAATTCCATGTTTAATAGCCGCTTTTTTATAACCTGAAATAATGGCTGTTTCAGATAACTTTAATAATCTGATTTTTATGCCGTGGTATTCATTTACAAGAATGAATTTTTCAACCAATTCGGCTGTGTGGTCAGTTGAACTGTCGTCAACGATAATAATTTCAAATAAATTTTTTGGATAATTCTGTAATAATAAATGATTCAGACAAGTAATTATATTTTTTTCTTCATTTCTGGCGGGGATTATAATACTAACGAAGGTGGAGAAATGGCTTTTGCCAACAGAAATGCTGTTTAACTTAAACCATCCCAAGGTAAATAGCATAATGATTGCCGCATAGGCAAAACCAATTGCTGACATTATGATAGATGTTATGTTCATTGGGAAACCTTATCGTCTGAAGAATTTTAGATTAAAAACAAAAAATGACCCAATAAGTGCAGGAATGGCCAGATTAATTAGCCACAGCATGACTGAAGCTGTGAGTATTCCAAGATTAATTTGCTCGTTTAATAAAGAAAATTTATCAAAATACATCCCAATAAAATAAATTGCAATTGAACCCCGAATACCTAATTCTGACAAAGCAATGGTAGGTATGATTGTCATGACAAAGAAAATTAATGAAATAAACATTAGCCCATCAGACAACGGAAGATTGACTCCAAATAATTTTAAAAGTAGAAGAAACTGTATACTAAAAACGCAATAACGTATGATGCTTAAAAATAATACATTAGCTAATTGATGATTCGTGTATAAAGAAAATACCCGCAAATGCCGCTTTATTCGTCGTATCCAATTCCATTTCAATCGATTTTGAAGAGAACTTAAAAGTGATACATTGAAATACAGAAAGATTAAAAAAAAGTTCAGGACGATAGCTGAAAAAATTAATCCAATTTTGGCATAACCAAAGAAGAATTTTTGTAAATCGAAATAGCGCAAAACAAAGAAAAGCAGAGCGGAAATACCAGTAACCAATGTAACAAGTAATTGACTCATGCTTCCAATGATGGTTATCAGAATGCCATCCCAATAATTGGCTTGCTTGAAAATGAATACTCTTCCGAAATATTCCCCAATCCGGTTTGGAGTAAAAGTGCTGACCGTGATACCTGACATTACCGCTTTAAACGAGGAACCCAATCGAATGTGCTCAATTTTTTGTATTAAATATTTCCATTTAAATGATTCTAAACCCCAGTTAATCAGCATTAATGTTATAATAAAACCAAGCTGAAGAAAAAAATTACCAGTACGGAATAAATCTTCAAATTCATGTAATAAACTGTGTAGCTCTTTTTTGTAAAATATTTGTTTATAAATAAATAAATAGGCAAAAATAACTATCAATAAGCGGATTATGATATTGTATATTCTTGGTATATTTGTCTTTTTATTCATCATCCAATTTTAGACATCAAAAATAAACATTTTGACTACTGACCGTATAATTCTTGGGATTGATCCCGGAACAACCATTATGGGATATGGGCTTATTCATCAGAAAGATAAGGATATCAAATTAATCACTTTTGATATTATTAAATTAGGTTCACTTGCCAATCAACCAGTAAAGTTAAAAAAAATATTTGAATCCGTTAGTATTATAATAAATAACTATCATCCTGATGAAATGGCTATAGAAGCTCCATTTTATGGGAAAAATATTCAATCAATGCTTAAATTAGGTAGAGCTCAAGGTGTTGCGATGGCAGCGGCTCTTAATAACAACATTCCAATTTTTGAATATTCGCCTCGGAAAATTAAACAATCGGTTACCGGCAAAGGAAATTCTTCCAAATTACAGGTGGCAGCTATGTTAGCGAGTTTGCTGTCGATAAAGGAATTACCCAAATATCTTGATGCTACCGATGCTTTGGCAGTTGCCATGTGCCATTATTTTCAAAAAACTGACAATAATAATGACGCAAAAGGTTATTCAACCTGGAACAGCTTTGTTTTACAAAATCCGGATAGGGTAAAAAAATAATACCTTTTTCAAAAAGATAAGGCAAGTACAATCACATTAATTTTTGGAAAGCTTGCCACCAGCGGTCAGGGATGTCGTTTTCGCAAGCCGTTTGGTAATCTTTATAAGAACAGGGAATTATAAAATGTCGTTTATATTTTTGTTTGATATTGGCATCACAATTAACTTCCATCCACCAACGGTCGCTTATTTTACTTTTATAGAATACAATACCATCTGGATTACTTTCAAGATTAACGGTAAATTTCACAAAATTTGAAAGATTTTTTAATGGGAATTCAAGTTTGCGATTTTGAAAACCTTCAATGAAATACCAGATCATCTGAGCTACCAAATGAGCTGTTTGTCCTTGTTTGTCAAAGGACGGATTCATTTCATAAAATCCTATAGATGAAAGTTTATCGCTTAGTCCGGCGTATCTGGCTATTTGACAAACTTCTTCACCATAAAACCCATTAGGCGTAGCTTTTTTACATCCCGGGGCATCCGACATGCGAATTGATGAAATGTCGATGCTTAGCATATCTGCATTGCGGATCAGTGGTTCTATCTCTTCAATATCCTCACGTACAACACCTAATCGGTAGGTGTCGAAAAAGAGGTTTTTCATTAAATTAATAGATTCTGGATTTACAAAATAGGTTTGATACCCAATATTGGTATAATTGAACAGAAAATTTGGCTGTTTTAGAATGATTTGGCTAAGGTAAGATTGTGAGTTTAATTCTCTGTCTGCGTCTCCAAGATCAAAACAATTATCGACTGTAGCAATATTAATGATTTGTTGAAGTTTTTCATAAGCCTGGTAAGCAGCGAATGTTAAGTCGTGGCTACCTCCGATAATGATGGGTACGACGTTGTTTTGAATTAATTCAACCATAGCAGAGCTAAGCGCAAAGTAGGTATCGTTAATTGTATGTCCTTTTTTAATATTTCCAAGATCAACAATCGTTGGGGTATGATTGGATGGAAAAAGTTTATACAGGAAATGACGGATTGCGTCGGGGGCGTTTTTACAGCCATCATTATCAATGGCATTTCGATCTTCTTCCACTCCAATAATTGCAATATCAGCATTTTCGATGGATGGAAATGGCTTATTGGCTTGATTACAGACAATAATTTCTCCTAAACGTTGCTGATGCTTTTCTTCTGAATAATTTAATATCAGATTTTCTATTGGTTCAAAATATATTGAAATATCCATGTCGGTTGTTCAAAGTATGAAAATTGATAAATCAATGACTATATCCGTAGAATATAAAATTATTTTTTTCTTGTATGTACTATTTTTTTCTTGGGAGCGGCTTGCGATTCTTTAATAATTTCCTGACAATCAGCAAGTGATAAAGATTTGGGGTCTTTACCCTTTGGAATCTTATAATTTAGCTTTTCTTTTGAAATATAAGGGCCCCATCTTCCATTTAGGATTTGTATTTCCGGATAATCTTCAAAACTCTTGATCAGCTTTTCTCTTTCTTTTTTTCTTTTTTCTTCAATTAATTCTATGGCTTGTTGTTGGGTGATTGTGGCAGGATCATCGGTTTTCTTTATAGAATAAAAGGCAGAATTATGTTTTACATAAGGTCCGAATCTTCCTATGGCAACGGTAAGTTCAGAACCCTCATATTCACCAATTTTTCGTGGAAAATCGAATAGAGCAAGGGCTTCTTCCAACGTAATGCTTTCGATACTTTGTCCTTTTTTTAAACCGGCAAATTTGGGTTTTTCTTCATCTTCAGCTTCACCAATTTGGGCCATAGCACCGAAGCGACCGATTTTCACATAAAGATTTTTACCACTTTTGGGGTCAACACCGAGCAATCTTTCACCTTTAACCCTTTCGGAAGTTTGAAGCGTGGTTTCAATTTGTTTATGAAAAGGTCCGTAAAATTCTTTCAACATTTGATTCCAAACTTTTTGTCCCTGGGCAATTTCGTCAAATTCTAATTCTACGTTGGCTGTAAAATTATAATCAACAATATTTTCAAAGTATTGTATCAAAAATGTATTCACTAAAGAACCAATATCGGTTGGGAATAGTTTATTTTTCTCGTAACCAGTTTTTTCGGTTAACACTTGTTCTTTGATGGTTTGGTTTTTCAGGGTAATATATTGGTATTCTCGTTCATAACCGTCACGATCCTGTTTTTCTACATATCCTCTTTTCTGAATTGTGGAGATGGTTGGTGCATAAGTAGATGGTCGGCCAATCCCTAATTCTTCGAGTTTTTTAACTAAGCTGGCTTCAGTATAACGGGCGGGTTGTTGTGAAAATTTTTGAACGGCTTCCATTACATCCAATAGCAAAATTTCACCGATTTTAATAGGAGGTAATGAACCTTTTTGAGATTCATTGATCTCATCATCAGATGATTCAGAGTATACTCTTAAAAAACCATCAAATTGAATAATTTCGCCTTTAGCTATAAAATTTTCATTACGTGTGGATATGTCTATTGTAACATTAGTCTTTTCAAGCAGAGCATCGCTCATCTGGGAAGCAATGGTTCGTTTCCAAATCAGATCGTATAATTTTTTTTGAAAATTATCACCTGCAATGTCAGAATTTTCAAGATATGTTGGACGGATAGCTTCGTGAGCTTCTTGTGCTCCTTTGGTTTTAGTGGCAAATTGCCGGGTTTTAACATAGTCTTTGCCAAATAGCTTTGTGATTTCTTTTTTTGCCATTCCAAGGGCAAGATCGGAAAGATGAACAGAATCGGTACGCATATAAGTAATTTTCCCGGATTCATACAGTTGCTGGGCAACTAACATCGTTTTGGCTACTGAAAAACCTAACTTGCGGCTTGCTTCCTGTTGTAAAGTGGATGTTGTAAATGGTGGAGCCGGTGATTTTTTTGCAGGCTTAGTTTCGATGTCAGTAATTGTGTATTTGGCAGATTTGCAATTTTCGAGAAAATTTATGGCTTCTTCTTTGGTGGAAAAACGTTTAGAGAGTTCGGCAGATAATTTGGCGGAATTCTTGTCATTTTTTATTATAAAATCGGCAGTTATACGAAAGGAATCGCTTGAAACGAATTCTTTGATTTCATTTTCGCGTTCAACAATAACACGAACAGCAACGGATTGAACCCTTCCGGCTGAAAGAGATGGCTTAACTTTTTTCCAAAGTAATGGCGATAATTCGTAGCCAACCAACCGATCAAGGACACGACGTGCCTGTTGTGCATCTACCAGATTTTTATCGATACTTCTTGGATTTTCAATAGCTTCTGTAATGGCTGATTTGGTAATTTCGTGAAAGACTATGCGTTTGGTTTTTGTTTCATCAAGTTTTAAAGCTTCAACCAAATGCCATGATATCGCTTCTCCTTCACGGTCTTCATCGGAAGCCAACCATACTATTTCTGCATCCTTTGAAAGTTTCTTTAATTCGTTAACTGTCTTTACTTTGTCTGGAGAAATTTCGTAGGAAGGAATAAATCCGTTAGCTATATCTATGCTAAGATTTTTTTTTGATAAATCACGAATATGACCAAAACTTGATTTTACCAGAAAATCCTTACCTAAAAATCCTTCAATAGTTTTAGCCTTGGCAGGAGACTCTACAATTATCAAATTTTTTACCATTATATTTTTTTTAAAATGAGGGCACAAAGGTAAAACAATAAAGCATTCTTATTCAAAATACATTTGATATTCCTTTTAAAATGCAGATTGTGAATGATAAAACGCTACCTGCTTTTTGAATGAAATAAAGTTTAAAAAAATACTGAAAACCGGAAATGCAACAATTATTTGTAGTTCAATCAAAAACAATTTTATTGATATGCGTTTGGCCTGATTAAATTAAGGTAATCAAGATTAATAAGTGCTGTCCAAATGCTTAGTTGTCCGTTTTGTAGGCGAGTCCATATGGGGCGGACAACATTATTATAAGCCGTTATATTATTGTAATCGCCAAAAAATGTATAACCATCGGGTAAAAAAGGTGATTCGCTGATTTTAAAGTTTAAGAAATTTTCTCCACCATCTTTGGACATAGCCATATAAACGTCAGTATTTGAATTATTATAATTTCTCCGGTCGTAAAAAACAATATAGATATAACCAGTTACCTGATCTACAGTCATCCATGTAAAAAATTGTTGTTTTCCCGGTGGATCGTCATTTACTCTTTTGGCTGGGCTCCAAGTTAAACCGCCATCGGTTGATTTTGAAAGCCAGATGTCGGTATCGGTAGGCCCGTTACGTTGGTCAGCCCAATTAATATATATAGTGCCTTTATATGGACCATTGCTTCTATCGCAGCACGTAATAGGCATTCCATTGCAACGGTCGATATCCGGAATGGAAATATCCCAACCTCCGGGCATGGGATCAACAAAAATGTCGTTGTATAACCATGTTAAACCGCCGTTGGTTGATTTATCAAACATAATACCAAGAGGTCCAGCCCATGAGACATATATTTCTCCATTTGGGCCTACGGTGGGCACTGCACCTTCCACGGTATTATCGCTATCTGTACAATTTCCTCCTTTTTTACTTATTCTTGTAGGAATTGACCAGCTTGCGCCTGCATTGGTAGAACGGGAAAAAAGGATAATGGAACTATCATTTGAATTGGAACTTCCATAGCTGTCAAACTGTGTCCAGGTGGCATAGATATTATTATTGGTAGGATCAACGGTTGTCCATTCTTTATCCTGAGCTTTGGTACCATTTAATCCCATATATGTTCCGTCATTCCAGGTATTTCCTCCATCCGTGGATTTTTGACAAACAATTCGGTCAATCCAGTTCCCGACATTGGGATTTGAAAGGTGGAAAAAATACAGAGCTCCTGCAGTATCTATCATCATACATGGATCTCCCCATACTCCATTAGTCGAAGAGAGCGTTTTTTTAGTCCAGGTCAGGCCTCCGTCGTTTGAAACATAATAATTATTGATATTGGCGCCGGCTATTAATTGGTTGGTGTTTTTATGATTTATATAAATAGATGGCTCTTCCGGCGAATTAATATTGCTGATCATAACATTGGTATGCTGTGCAAATGCGGGAATAATATAAATATTCCATACTAAAAATAGAAAAAATACAGGTTTCATGGGCATAATATTTAATGATTCAAAATTACGATTTTTTTTGTAATATTTGAATTTTGAAATGGCTTTTTGAAGAGTATTTTAGACGGGCTCAGATAAATTCATTTTTAAAACATCGTTACCAATATCATTGCGATAGTATTTTCCCTTGAATTGAATGATATCTGCATTTTTGTACGACATTGCTAATGCTTCCTGAAGCGAATCACCGTAAGCTGTTACAGCAAGGACTCTTCCACCGGAAGTATATGTTTGATTCTTAGATTTTTCGAAAGTTGTACCTGCATGAAACAACAAACAATGGCTTGTGTTTTCTAAATTGCTGATAAATAGTCCTTTTTCGTAGTTCCCCGGATAACCTTTGGAAACCAACATTACTGAGGTGGCAAAACGCTTATCTATTTCAAGATTCTTCTTATCCAGATTTCCATCAGCAATTCCCTGAAATAAATCAAGCAAATCAGATTTTATCCGTGGAATTACCACTTCGGTTTCAGGATCACCCATTCGGACATTGTATTCAATAACATAAGGCTCGCCGTCGACATTGATTAGTCCAAAAAAGATAAACCCCTTGTAAATAATGCCTTCATTAATAAGCCCTTTGATGGTAGGTCGGATTATTTTTTCTTCAACCTTTTCCATGAAAAGTTTACTTGCGAAAGGTACCGGTGAAACAGATCCCATTCCGCCAGTATTTAGTCCTGTATCGTTAATGCCAATGCGTTTATAATCCTTAGCTTCCGGGAGTATTTTATAGCTTTTACCGTCGGTAATTATAAAAACTGATAATTCAATTCCTGTTAAAAATTCTTCGATAACTACTTTTTTTGCTGCATTGCCAAATTTGTTCTCAATTAGCATGGCATTCAATTCATTTTCAGCTTCTTCAAGTGTTTGACAAATTAAAACTCCTTTTCCGGCAGCTAAACCGTCGGCTTTTAAAACGTAGGGTGGTTGCAAAGTTTTAAGAAATTTTATACCATCAGAAAGTGTATCGGAAGTGAAAGTATTAAATCTGGCTGTGGGAATTTTATATTTTGTCATAAAATTTTTAGCAAAATCTTTACTTCCTTCAAGCATGGCTCCTGCTTTTGTTGGCCCTATCACTGGAATATGTTTTAATATTTCATCTGCCAGAAAAAAATCATGTATTCCGTTAACCAAAGGTTCTTCTGGCCCAACGATCACCATATTAATATTTTCCTTTACCACAAATTCTTTGATTTTAAGGAAATCATTAGGCGAAATTGCTACGTTTATTCCGACCAAGCGTGTTCCGGCATTTCCCGGAGCAATAAATAATTTACTAATATGCTGACTATTGGCTAATTTCCATGCCATTGCATGCTCTCTGCCACCGGAACCTAATAATAATATATTCATGATAAATTTTTTACAAAATAACGAAATTTCAAAAAAATAAATTCTATTTCTTTTCAACCTTTTTGTATTTTTGAATTTGCAAATAAATTATGTACATTTGATTTTTTAAATTTCGATAATTTTTTTGGCATCAAGTTGTAATCAATTAACTGAAAATAATTGACTATGTTAAAGTTAGTAAAGGTTAAAATTAACAAATACAAAAGTTTTGTTAAAGAGCAAGAAATCAGAATAGATGATAGAATTACTACACTTGTTGGAAAAAATGAATCGGGGAAGACTGCTTTTCTGGAAGCTTTAGCCAAGATTAACTATTTTGAAAAGGATAATCAGTTTAAACTCAATACTGTTTTGGATTACCCCCGCAATGAGCTTAATAAGTTTCTGAATTCAAATGTAGATTGCGAAGCTGTAAGGTGTACTTTTGAAATAGATGATGAATTATTAAAAAAAATTGAGAATGAAATTGGTAAGGATGTTTTTACGGTAAGAACATTTTCTTATGCCATTTCATTTCGTGGCAAAACCACCTGGTTTGATTTAAAAGTGGACGAAACCAAGTTTTTAGCGCAATTTCTACAGAAATATGAGATGAACGACCGTTTACGTCTTCAATTGGAACGCGTAACTACTGTTAAAGAACTTCTTGAGGAATGGAAAGAAAAAAAAGCTGACGACACTTTAACCAGAATTGTAAACGATTTAAATAAGGAAATAATTTCAAAATCTTACAAATGGGACAATAAAGTAAAGGGGTTTATAGCTAAACATTATTTAAAACCAGCCATTCCGAAATTCTGGTATTTCGACGAATATTATCTTCTCCCTTCGCGAATTAATATTAATCTGTTGAAAGATAATGCAACTGAAGACGATTCCATAAGAATTTCCAAAGCATTTTTTGAATTAGCTAAAATAAATATTGATGAGTTGCTTGATGCAGAAGACTATGAATCCTATTTGGCAAGTATTGAATCTACAGCAAATGAGGTAACTGGCGAAATATTTAAATATTGGTCCACCGACCGCGACCTGGAGATAAAATTTGAGATAGATAACCGGAAGGAAGAAAATGCAAAAATTCTTGATATCCGAATCCGGAACAGTCGTAGAAAAGTTACTTTGCCTCTGAAAAACAGGAGCAAAGGATTAAATATGTTTTTTTCCTTCATTGTGTGGTTCAGTAAGATACAAAGTAAAACAGATCGCAATTTTATTTTACTTCTCGATGAGCCTGGATTAAATCTGCATTCATCAGCACAAAATGATATTTTGAGGTTTATCGAAGATATTTCTGCTAATTATCAGATTATTTATTCTACCCATTCGCCATTTATGATTAATCCTCACCAGCTTCAAAGGGTGAGAACCGTTTCTGATACCGGAATGGGAAGCCAGGTGAAAGAAATAACCGAAGAAACTGATTCCGAGACTTTATTTCCTTTAAAAGCTGCGATTGGTTTTAATATGATGGAAAATCTTGTGAGTACTTCAAAAAATCTTTTGGTAGATAAGCCATCTGATTTGCTTTATTTAAATCTGATGTCAAAAATATTAAAATCATTGGGACATAAGTGTATAAATAAAGAAATTTCCATATTGCCCGTCGGAAACATCAATAAATTTGCTGCTTTTGTTTCTCTTCTGGGAACCGAAAATCCCAAATATGTATGCCTGATCCAAGAGGAAAATGACAGAGAAGACATAAATCTACTTTTAACAAAACAAAATGTCATTACCAGTTGTAAATTAGAAGATTTATTCGATAAAAGCGATTACCTGAAATTAGTTAACTCTGCGTATGATACCATTGAACCTGTAACCGAAAACGTCGTTGATGCTTCTGTAAAAAACATTGAAAATCAGACAAAAAATGGAATTGATTCCGAAGTTGATTCGTTTATAATAGCGAATAAGTTAGCTACTTTACGTCTGGATAGCGATTTTTTTACTGAAGCTACAATTAATCATTTTGAAAATTTATTTGAAGAAATAAATTCGCATTTTTACTTATAAAAAATTGGAATAAATAAAAATACAATGGACTGTCCAGTTTGCAAAACTACCGGAATAAAAAACGGAACGACAACTTGTCCTAAATGTCATTCTGACATTGAGGTATTTGAGTTGATTAATAAGATAAATGGTGACCGACAGGGATCAAGTATTTGGTCGTGGATATTAGGAGTTTTCCTCGTGCTTGCTTTAACTGGTTGGGCATTAACTTATTATTATTATGATAATGCCGAAAAAAACAAAAATGTAATTGTAGATGAACAAATTAATAAGCAATTAATTCAAATTCAGAAGCTTAAAAGTAACAATGATGCTTTACTTTTAACAATTCTTGAGCAGAAAAAACAAATTGAAGGAACGGGTGCTATTGTTTCGCCTTCGGCAACTAAGGATGTACCTGAAAAAAAACAAGCTAAAAATGAACCGTTGACTGTTTCACAAACAACTCAATTAATAAAAGGAGAAAAGCCCGGTTTATATTATTATAAAATTGCAAAGGGAGAATCGCTTCAGATTATTGCCGAAAAAATTTATGGTGATAAAAGCCAGTACACTAAAATAATGAAAGATAACAATATTGTTAATCCCGACCAGGTTGAAGTGGGAAAAAAGTTGAAAATTTATAAATAAATTGAATTATGGTAAAGGATTCAAATATTGTTCAACTAATTAAGAAGAAGATAATTCACTATCTTACGGAAATAGTTGAATTAAAGAATAAATTAGAGTTGGTTCAGAGTGATAAATTGAAATTAGAAAACAAAGTTGAAAAACTTAGCGGGGAACTAGATATTTTAACTCAGGAAAATAAAGATTTAAAAGAAATTGTTTATGAGGCAACTAAAGAAAATACTCATTTTAGATCTCAACTTGATAAAATCAAAAATTCAGCAGCAACCCAACCATCGTCCTCCGGCGAAAATCAAGAATCTGAAAAAATTATATTAAGTAAGAAAGAAATGGAAAAGCTCGAAAACCAGTTCTATAATTTTGATGCCGACGAAAATAATGTGGATGACGAAAGTTAAAAATGAATATTAATATTTCAAACTACCAATCAGTTCACTAACTGATTCCAAATTGTGTCGCTGAAGATAGTTTTCTATTCCGTCGATAATTTTAATAGTTATTTGAGGATCAATGAAATTAGCCGTACCTACCTGTATTGCGGTGGCTCCGGCTATAAGAAATTCTATGGCATCTTTTGCTGAACAAATACCTCCTAATCCTATTACGGGAATTTTTACAGCTTTAGCAACTTGCCATACCATTCGCAGAGCTACCGGTTTTATGGCCGGTCCGGATAATCCCCCGGTAATTGTAGAAAGTACTGGTTTTCTTGATTCCGCATCAATGGCCATTCCCAATAACGTATTGATAAGCGACACAGAATCGGCACCACCATCTTCAACAGCAAGAGCAATTTCAGCAATATCAGTTACATTGGGTGATAACTTGACAATTAGAGTTTTATGATATATTTTGCGAATGGCACTTGTTATCTCTTTTGCGGAATGGCAATTAGTTCCAAAAGCCATTCCGCCTTGTTTAACGTTGGGACAGGAAATATTTAGTTCAATAGCTGGAATATTTTCAAGCTCATTAATTCTTTCAGCAACAGCGATATATTCTTCAATGGTAGAACCTGATACATTGGCAATAATGTTTGTTTTAAAAAATTTTATTGCCGGATAAATTTCCTTGACGAAATAATCGATTCCTTTATTTTGTAATCCGACAGCATTTAGCATTCCCATGCTTGTTTCCGCCATTCTTGGATACGGATTTCCTTGCCTGGGTTGGGCTGTAGTGGCTTTTACAACAATGCCACCTAAACGATTTATATCTATTAAATCAGAATACTCCAAGCCATAACCAAAAGTTCCTGAGGCAGTTATTACCGGATTTTCAAATACTAAATTTTTTATTTTAATTTTTGTATCTACCATTCTGTCAGTTCATTAATATTAAAAACAGGACCTTCGGTACAAACACAACGGTTACCTTCGGTTGTATTTACCACGCAGCATAAACAGGCTCCGATACCACAAGCCATGGTATTTTCGAGCGAAACTTCGCAATCAATACTTTGATTTTTAGCATAGCGTGCTACAACTTTCATCATGGCTTTCGGTCCACAAGTATAAATTTTTGAAATTTTTGAAGGGATTTCATTAAAAACCGGATGATTGATAACAAAGCCTCTTTCGCCGCAACTTCCATCATCGGTGGTTATAAGTAATTTTCCAAATTTTTGATATTCATTAGTTTCAATAATATCGCTTTGGTTTCTGCCACCAATAAGTATTGTTTGTTTGATTCCCTTTTCGTACAAGTATTTTGAAAGAAAAAGTAATGGTGCCGCTCCGCACCCTCCACCAACCAATAGCACATTATCATTTGATGGAAGGTTAAATCCTTTTCCCAATGGATAAATCAAATTAAGATTTTCGCCGGCTTTTAAATTAAAAAGACTATTCGTTCCATCCCCTATGCGCTTAATTAACAAAGAAATAGTATTGTTAAGATAATCAACATTGTGTATAGAAAACGGACGACGAAGGAAAGTGGCGGCAGAATTTTTTATCAAAACCTGAACAAACTGACCAGGAAGCATTTCCGGCAATGGCTCCGGAGCTAAAAGTTTTAGAATAAATGTATGATCCGAAAAAGAAATATTGCTTACGATGGTAAAATCGTTTATGAACTTATTTGCTGGCATTTAAGGATGATAAGAGATTGAATTCGTAATTTCAAATTATATTAAAATAACGTAGAAAGCTTAATTAAAATATCCCAGCCCCAAAGCAAAAGTAGCGGAACTATATCCTCCCGGAGCATAATTTCCGGAAAGTGTGAGACTAACAATGGCTAATTTTAGTCTGAATCCGGCATTGATTCCAAATTGAGTTTTCGTAACATCCAAATCAATAGGCTTGATAACGTGATCAATAACTTTTTCATAAGTATAACCTGTTTGTTTATAAGCAATAATGGGGTAAGCACCATCCATAGCAAGGGAACTTTTTGAACCCGATAAATGCAGCCCACCGAAGAGCGTGATAACAGATAATTTTTTGGATGCTGCCACACCGATGTTCCAGGAAGTTACGTTATATTTTACTTTTTGTGCATTATAATCATCAGTAGGATACAGGTTTCTCAAATTTTCACCTGATTCATAATCAGATGGTTCTAAAATGGGGCCGTCCATATATAAATTAGCTTTCGTAATGGCACCAATGGCTGAAAGGCTAAATGGTAAATGGCTTATGCCTGGTATCCATTGTTTAATGTCGTGTTTAATTCCTATACCCCAAAGACTTGTGTAAAGCGATTCGTCTTTATTGACAGGTATTTTCACTTTAGGACAGAATCGTATCATCAATTCGGTACCTTTTATTAAACCGATATTTAATTGAGGAGTAACGGCTGGGAAAAAATTAACTCCCGAAGTGGGAATTTTCAAAGTACGCGTAAGTTTTAAAGTGCCCCCAGATGTTGTATCATAAAACTCAATGTTGGACGCTGAGTTTTCTTTTCCGAAAATAGTTGGAAAAGATTCAGAAGATCCCTGAGCTGGTTTGATATAATTTAAGTGTAGGTTAGTGAGATTGAATGTCTGCTCATTTTTTGGACAAAAGGATGCTGTTCCAATAAAACGAAGGTCAAATCGGCCAAGATTTAATGGGTCGGCAGTGGTATACCATCCGTTATTGAAATCATTGCCAATGGCTTTTAGCATGGGCGAACTATAAGCTTTTACCAATTTATTTACATCCTGAGTTCCATTGGCTAAGAATTGTGCAAACTGATCCTGTGCATTAACCTTAGCCGAAAAAGAACAAAATAAATAAACAATAATTAATAATTTGATGGGGATTGTGAGGTATTTGTTTTTCATCGTCATTAGAATTTTAGAAATTAGAAATTAAAAGTAGTAAATTTTTTTATTCATTATCATTTTAGGCAAAATAATTTTTTAATGGTTTAGTTTATGAAAGTTGTTTACTTTTGTTCTCAATAATAGCTATATTTGTAAATCATAATTAATCATTAAAAAATATACCGTATGAAAAAAATTGTTACTCTTTCGTTTATGCTTTTGTTTAGCGGCTTTTTATTTGCCCAGCTCCCGTTTAATTTTGGAATCAAAGCAGGCGTAACTACCTCTAAATTAACTACTGATATTGGGGAAACGCAAAGCGCGATTTTAAATTTCCAGGGTGGCGCTTTTGCACGTATCAATGTTAAAAAGTTTTACATTCAACCCGAAATTTATTTTACCAAAAAAGGAGGTGAAATAAAAGATTCTATAGAATTTAATGGCGGAGTTAAGGGGGTTAAAAAAATAAATCTCAACACTATAGATGTCCCATTATTAATTGGTTATAAGCTTTTTGATGCTAAGTTGGTAAACCTGAGAGTTATGGCAGGGCCGGTGATGTCGTTTGTTATTAAGAAAGATCCAAAAATAACTTACGATGGACATAATGTTGATTTAGCGAATGATTTTTACAAGAAGGATAATTTTGAAAACCAAACGTGGGCATTACAAGCCGGAGCCGGTATGGATGTACTGATGTTTTCACTTGATATACGCTATGAATGGGGATTAAATGATATTTATAAACCAAGTCAGGCCGATTTTAAAAATAATATCTTTTTAGTTAGTTTGGGTTGGAAAATATTTTAGTTTGGGAATAGAATATCTGATTGGAAATCATGAAAAAGGCTTTTTTAATTTTGGGTTTAATTTGTTTGCTGTTTTTTCCTTCCTGTTTATCTAAAAGAGGACGAAATTTAGAAGTTAATCTCTCAAAGGTAAAAATGGAACCAATCAAAATTAAACGATTTGAAAAAGCGCTTTTTAAAATCAATCCGGATAATTTGAAAAATGAGCTTAAACTACTATCGGGCGATTTCCCATTCTTTTTGAGTGCCAATCTTGATGATACGCTGAATCTTGTTCAAATGTATGATTTTATTACCGATTCGGCTGTAAAACAGGTATATCGGGATTGTATGTCCCAATATCCTGATCTTAGTAGTCTTGAAAACGATTTTACACAGGCTTTCAGATATTATCGCTATTATTTCCCTAAAAGCACAATACCTACAGTATATACTTATGTATCAAACTTCACCGATCTTGAATTTCCAGTTAAATATGCCGATAGCACGCTGATAATTGCTTTGGATATGTACCTTGGGAGCAATTACAAAGCATATCGCGAATTGGGTCTGCCAATTTATAAAATCAGAAGGCTGAACAAGGAGAATATTGTAAACGACTGCTTTAAGGAACTTGCAAATAGTCAAATGATTCCACCGGACGAAAGCAAGACACTGCTTGACGAAATGATACGCGAGGGGAAAATATTGTATTTTTTGGATGCTATGTGTCCCAAATCGTCGGATGAAATTAAAATTGGTTATACTCAGGCACAATTAAAATGGTGCTACGGTAACGAATCTAATATCTGGTCGTTTATGATTGAAAATAAGCTTCTTTATTCGTCATTCAATCAGGCAATAAGTAAATTTATTACCGACGGGCCTTTTACCGCCGATTTTTCAAAGGAATCGCCTGCAAAAATCGGAAGCTGGATAGGCTGGCAAATTGTCCGTTCGTATATGAACCATAATCGGAAAGTTATGTTACCGGATTTATTATCAGATTTGGATGCTCAGAAAATACTTACGGAATCAAAATATCGGCCTGAAAACAGATAAAATATTGTATTTTAATTTGATAAGTATTGTCAAAATAAAATGTGAATATTACATGACTTAAAATTGTAAGATATGCTTGTCAAAACATTTGGCAGCGCTATTTATGGCATAAACGCAACTACTATTACCATAGAAGTGAATATGGAGCCTGGTATACAGTTTTTTATGGTAGGCTTGCCGGATAGTGCCGTAAAAGAAAGTCATCAGCGGATAGAAGCTTCTTTGAAAAATAATGGCTACCGCATTCCGGGAAAGAAAATAGTAATAAATATGGCTCCTGCCGATATTCGTAAGGAAGGTTCGGCTTACGACCTGCCCCTTGCTATTGGAATACTGGCGGCTTCCGAACAAATAAAATCTGATAAGACAAGCAATTACATTATTATGGGTGAGCTTTCGCTTGATGGTTCTATATTGCCAATTAAAGGAGCCTTACCCATTGCCATTGAAGCCCGAAAAGAAGGTTTTAAAGGATTTATCCTACCGAAGCAAAATGCAAGAGAGGCAGCCATTGTTAATGATTTGCAGGTGTATGGTGTGGAAACACTGAAAGAGGTTACTGATTTTTTTGATGATAAAATTGAATTAGAACCTATTGTTGTAAACACCCGGGAGGAATTTTACAATCATTTGAATGAGTATGAGTTTGATTTTTCGGATGTCAAAGGACAGGAAAATATCAAGCGGGCGTTGGAGATAGCCGCTGCCGGCGGGCATAATGTAATTCTGATAGGACCTCCTGGAGCAGGTAAAACTATGCTTGCCAAACGTTTACCATCTATTCTTCCTCCGCTAAATCTTCATGAGGCGTTGGAAACAACAAAGATCCATTCGGTAGCAGGTAAAATGGCTAAAGATACTTCTTTGATTTCTGTACGTCCTTTCCGTTCGCCTCATCATACCATTAGCGATGTGGCATTGGTAGGTGGGGGAGGAGTTCCCCAACCCGGCGAAATTTCGTTGGCTCATAATGGTGTGCTTTTTCTTGATGAGCTTCCTGAATTCAAACGTACTGTACTTGAAGTACTTCGCCAGCCGGTTGAGGATCGTGTAGTTACCATTTCGAGGGCAAAATTTACCGTTGAATATCCGGCCAGTTTTATGTTGGTAGCTGCAATGAATCCCTGTCCTTGTGGATATTATAATCATCCTGAAAAAGATTGTGTTTGCGGGCCTGGTATTGTTCAAAAATATTTAAATAAAATTTCTGGACCGCTGATGGATAGGATAGATATTCATGTAGAAGTAGTTCCTGTTCCATTTCGCGAACTTTCGAGTACAAAGATTTCCGAAAAGAGTGAAAGCGTTCGTGAACGGGTGGTAGCTGCACGTTTAATTCAGGAAGAACGGTTTAAAGATTTAAAAGGTGTTTATTGTAATGCCCACATGTCGAGCAAACTATTGCGTGAAGTTTGCCAGATTACCGAAGCCGGTCATGTGTTGTTGAAGAATGCCATGGAACGACTTAGCCTTTCAGCCCGAGCCTACGATCGTATTTTGAAAGTAGCTCGTACCGTGGCTGATTTGGATAACAGTCAGGATATTAGCATCGAACATCTTTCCGAAGCCATTCAGTATCGTAGCCTTGACAGGGAAAGCTGGGGAAGCTAAGCCGTTATTAGTATAAGCTTAAAAATCAAAAATTTAATAAATATTCCAGAGATGATATCTGTCGGGAGTTTCATCAGGAATTATTATAGTGATTTCGCGAAGAAAATCCACGGAAGCCTGCATCTCAGGATACATAATTTTATCATTTTCAATAAAATCTACTTTTTTGCGGTAGCTTTCATAAAAATTTTCAAGAAAAGGCGATGTTTTTAACGGCCTTCTGAAATGAAATGCCTGAGCGGCGTTAAAAAGTTCGATGGCAAGTATTCGTTCAAGATTTTCCATTACGCGAAAAGCCTTGGTGGCCGCATTGGCGCCCATACTTACGTGATCTTCCTGTCCTTTTGAAGATTCAATGGAATCGATCGAAGCCGGAGTGCATAATTGCTTGTTTTGGTTTACAATGGATGCGGCAGTATATTGAGGAATCATAAAGCCGGAATTTAAACCTGGCTTGGCAACTAAAAATGGCGGTAACCCACGTTGGCCGGATAAAAGTTGGTAAGTGCGTCTTTCAGAGATATTTCCTAATTCAGACATGGCTATACATAAATTATCCAATGCAATAGCGAGGGGTTGTCCATGGAAATTTCCCGCCGAAATTATTAAATCTTTATCGGGGAAGATGGTGGGATTATCAGTTACTGAATTTATTTCATTTTCAAATACATAAGCCACATAATTGATGGAATCTTTAGAAGCGCCATGAACCTGTGGAATACAGCGGAAGGAATACGGATCCTGAACGTGTTGTTTATATTGTGAAATTATTTCGCTACCTTCTAATATTTTACGTATCCGGTGTGCAGTTTTTATCTGACCCTGATGAGGCCTGATTTGTTGAATTAATTCATGAAATGGTTCAATTCGGCCGTCAAAAGCTTCTAAAGAAAGCGTAGCAATAATATCGGCTAAACGGGAAAGTTTGAAAACTCTCAGGCAGCAATATACGCCATAAGCGCTCATAAATTGGGTTCCGTTGAGCAACGCAAGACCTTCCTTGGATTTCAGTTCGATAGGCTCCCAGCCTAATTTCTGATATACTTCAGAAGTGGGTTGTTTTTTATTTTCAAAATATACTTCGCCCATTCCAAGGAGGGGTAACGAAAGATGAGCCAGCGGAGCCAAATCGCCGGAAGCACCCAAAGAACCTAATTGATAAACTACCGGAATTATTCCGTGGTTAAAAAAGTCAACCAGCCGTTCGACGGTTTTGAGTTGCACCCCGGAATTTCCATAAGAAACAGATTGTATTTTAAGCAGCAACATCAATTTTACAATGTCATGCGGCACTTCTTCACCTATGCCGCAGGCATGCGACATTACCAGATTTTTTTGAAGCGTACTTAAATCTTCTTTTGAAATTTTATGATCGCATAATGCTCCAAATCCGGTATTTACACCATAAATGGGTTCGGTAGAAATTTCCATTTTTTGGTCTAAATATTCGCGACATTTAACTATTTTTTCTCTGGCGTTTTCCGATAACCGGATTTGATAATTATTGAATAATATTTTTTTAATTGTTTCAAAATGCAGCGTTTTGCTGTTTATTTCATGAACTTTATTCATTGAATTTTTGCTTTGATTTATTGATGTCAATTTTTTGCTTAAAAATAAGATATTGAAAAAGAATCAATTATTAACTAATGATTTTTTCAATTAGCTGATTTATAGAAACTTTATCCTGAAATCCTGAATTCATATTCTTCAGACTGATTACTCCGGCATCCATTTCATCTTTTCCGACAATGGCTACCCATGGAATGGTTTTACTGTCGGCATAAGCCATCTGCTTTTTTAGTTTTGACGTGTCGGGATAAATCTCAGAATTTATGCCTGCATTGCGTAATTGTGATAGCAAGGAAAGACAAAATTTTTCCTCTTCCGTACCAAGATTGGTAAATAAAATTTGAGTAGTCGCCTTGTTATCCGAAGGGAACAGGTTCATTTCTTTCATTACGTCGTATATTCTATCGGCACCAAAGGAAACGCCTACACCGGAAACACCTGGAAGTCCGAAAATTCCGGTAAGATCGTCGTAACGACCGCCTCCGCAAATACTTCCCATCGAAACATCCATAGCCTTTACCTCAATGATAGCGCCTGTGTAATAATTCAATCCGCGGGCAAGGGTAAGATTAAGTTCGGCTTCAGCTTTCAGGTTCAGTTGACTGAAATAACCGAATACGGTTTTAATTTCTTCGATTCCTTTTAATCCGATAGCTGAATTTTCGAGCAATTTTTGCAGTTTTTCAAGTTTTTCTGCCGTGTTTCCCTGAAGATTAAGAATGGGTTGAAGCTTTTCTATGGCTTTGGCAGAGATACCTTTTTCTGCCAGTTCTGTATTTACATTTTCGGTACCAATTTTATCCAGTTTGTCAATTGCAACGGTAATGTCGGTGATTTTTGCAGCTTCGCCTATCACTTCGGCTATCCCGGCAAGGATTTTACGGTTGTTGATGAGGATTTTTACGTTTATCCGTAAAGCAGAAAAAATAGTATCAATGATCTGAATCAGTTCAACTTCGTTAAGCAGCGAATCGCTACCGATCACATCTACATCGCATTGGTAAAATTCGCGGTAACGGCCTTTTTGCGGACGATCGGCACGCCAAACAGGCTGAATCTGGTAACGTTTGAAGGGAAAAGTAATATCATTCCGGTATTGAACTACATAACGTGCAAATGGCACGGTAAGATCGTAGCGCAAACCTTTTTCAGAAATTAAAGGTGTGAGTTTATTTGCTGTTGGCAACTGATTGTTATCCAATGGTAAGTTTTGCAGAAAGTCGCCGGAATTCAATATCTTAAAAAGAAGTTTATCTCCTTCTTCACCATATTTTCCCAACAAAGTGGAAAGGTTTTCCATCGCCGGAGTTTCTATGGGCTGGTAGCCGTAAAGTTTAAAAACAGAACGGATTGTATCAAAAATATAGTTTCTGCGCACCATTTCCACAGGAGAAAAGTCGCGGGTCCCTTTAGGGATAGATGGTTTTTGTGCCATTGTGTAAAAAATTAAAAATCAGCATTGTTTCCAAATAAGCCAGAAAACAATGCCGTAAAAATCAGGTGTGCAAAGGTAAAGGAATTTCCTTGTTTCAGGCAAGGTGAAGTTGCTGCAAAAGATGCTTCAGATAGACTTCCGCTTCCGGAGTGCCTTCCGGAGGTGCCCATGAAGCGGAATTAATGTCATTTTTAGGAATATACGGACCTTCTTTGGCTTCATAAGCTACCGAATTTTCTTCCAGCGAAAGCACAGTATGAAATGTACGGGCAGGAATTTCAACTCCGACATTTTCTCCGTCAGGAGATATAATGCAATGATTTTTAATGCTTCCATCATTATTAAAAACAATAACCAGCATTTTTCCGCGAAGGGCGATAAATGCTTCGTCCCGATCGGGATTTTCGTGCTTGTGCGGACGAATGTAAGATCCCGGTTCCATAGCATTTAAAAATCGTTGAAAACCATCTTTATACGTTGGATGATAATTATAATTCATACGCTTTCGCGAAGAATCTTTAGCTTTATCGGATGTTTTTTGGAGAAAATCCTGATTAATTTTTATCATTTTCTGCCTGATTCATTTTTTTAATGCAATTGCTTTTTGCTGTAAATCAATATCTTCGATAGTAACTGCAAGCATCTCAATGTTATGAGGTTGCGGGCGGGTGTTTTCGTCAACATGAACAAAAGTAACAAAGCCGTCAACTAAAACTTGTTCCGGTTTATTTATAAGTGTTACTTTGATATAGCCAATTAAACTGGTGCGTCCGGCAAAAACTATTTTGCTTGTAAAGCACACAGTTTCGCCTGGTAAAACCGGTTTTGAAAATTTCATCCCATGTATTTTTAAGCAAATCAAATATTTAGGATTTAAAAGACTGGAGGCAGCAACAAAACCGGCTTCTACAAACCATTCAGCACTGCGCCCGGCAAAAAGGGTTCCGTGGTGGTTCAAGTCTTCACTTTTTACAAGGCGATGGGTGTCGTAACTGCGAATTGGAATTTGAGTCATAGTATTAATATTCAAATTTATATAAATAATTAATTGTTATTCCGATAATTATAGCAAAAAGAAAACTCATCATTGTACCAATGAGAATATATTCAGCCATTTTCCGGTCGGGGGCATTACGAATGTCGGCAAATCTGAGAATGGATTTGGCGGCTATCAGAAAACCTACGGCATTAAACTGGTTTATCAAAATAAAAATCAGGATAAGCCAGCGTTCGAGTATGCCAATGGTTTTTCCGGCATTTGCCAACCCCGGTTCTTCCCGGTTGTCCAGGTTTTTTTGAAATTGTCTGGTAAAAAGATAAATAAGGTGAGAGACAGGATGCGCTACCAGTAAAAATCCACTAAAAATTATCCAAAAGTGAATATCTGAAAATTGGCTGTAAAGGGGAAAAAGTGTTTGAATTTTATGGTCTTTAAAAATGTATACTATTAATATAATGGTAAGTATATGAATAAGTTGGTCTGAAATAAAAAGGAAGGAAGTTTCTTGCCGGCTACATTTCCAGCTATCGGTAAGCCAATGAATCAAAACAAATATTGCAATGGAAACCAGCCATATTCCAGTAATAAAACCGGAAAATATCCAACTGATTGTTGCAATTACCAGTAAATGTTTCAGCATTCCAGCGGAAGCCCAATTGTGTTTTTTCTTATCTAAAACCCAAGATGTGGGTTGCAGGTAAAAATCTGCCAACAAATGTGCAACCAAAAACCTTACAATGAGTGATATAATTTCATTATCCGGCAATGCTCCCATTTTTAAGTCTATTTTAAAATTCTTTACTATGAATAAAAAATTAAGTCCCTGGGCTTAATAAATATTATTTTAAGTCCAGGGACTTAAAATTAGCTATATTAAGTCCCTGGACTTAATAAATTCAATAATTCCATCCATCTGCTTTCCCATTGCATAAATGCAAAAAAGCCTGCTTTTTCGAGGCGATAATGTGCAGCAATAGGGCTAGTACCTGACAATTCAGCAATTTGCTCCAGTGTAAGCCCTTTCAGGGAAAGATAAACTGCTTCAGCGCTTTGAACTGCCCATTGAGAAATAATGGCATCCGCCATGGCGCATTCGGCAACTAGTTCGGAGTTAATTGCAGGATTGGAAGTTACAAAAATTAATCGTTGCCGGGGTTTCATTTTATCAAGAGTAAGCCCCGACAAGAGAAATGCTTCTCCATTTCCGGTACCAGGAATTTCAGAAGAAAGATTGTCAACACAACCTATTCCAATGGCAATTCGTGCATCCAGGGCTTCTTTTTTGCGCTGATGCGGAAACTCGGTACGAAGAGCGGTTTTTATGGCTAAAGCAGCTTTTAAAGCATATTTCGGATTAACTAAAACACCCTGAAAGCTATCGCCTCTAAAAAAATAATAACCTAAAAGAGTCTCATTACCGGAAATTTCCTGAACTCTTGCGAATCCGGTTTTCACAGCTTCAATCATCAGCCGTTTTTGTTCGCTGTTAAGTTTTGACGAGCCTACAATATCGCCGGTAATGACAGCGAAATGTTTATTTTCCATTTATGCCAAAAGTTTTTTGTAACGAATTCTTTTCGGCGCTTCATCGCCCAAACGCTTGCGTCTGTTTTCCTCGTAATCAGAATAATTTCCTTCAAAGAAAAACACTTCCGAATTTCCTTCAAAGGCAAGAATATGCGTAGCTACGCGGTCGAGAAACCAACGATCGTGTGAAATAATTACGGCACATCCGGCAAAATTTTCCAATCCTTCTTCCAGGGCGCGAAGTGTATTAATATCAATATCATTGGTTGGTTCATCAAGCAGCAACACATTGGCTTCGCTTTTCAAAGTCATGGCAAGGTGCAGGCGGTTGCGTTCGCCACCGGAGAGGATGCCGGTTTTTTTACCCTGGTCGGCTCCGTTAAAGTTGAAACGGGCTACGTAAGCTCTGGAATTGATTAATTTTCCACCCATTTGAAGTTGCTCATTCCCACCCGAAATTACTTCCCAAACGTTCTTTTCCGGATCAATTTCGGCATGCGACTGGTCAATATACCCTATTTTTACGGTTTCTCCGACCTTAAATTCTCCATTGTCAGGTTTTTCCAATTCCATTATCAGTCTGAAAAGGGTAGTTTTTCCAGCGCCATTTGGTCCAATCACGCCAACGATACCTGCCGGAGGCAGTGCAAAATTCAGATTTTCAAAAAGAAGTTTATCACCAAAAGCTTTAGAAACACTCGCGGCTTCAATAACTTTGTTTCCCAGTCGGGGTCCGTTAGGAATAAAAATTTCGAGTTTTTCTTCTTTTTGTTTTACATCTTCATTCAAAAGATTTTCATAGGCATTTAGACGGGCTTTTCCTTTGGCATGGCGGGCTTTGGGTGACATACGAACCCATTCCAGTTCGCGTTCGAGAGTTTTACGCCGTTTGGTTTCCATTTTTTCTTCAGCAGCAAGGCGTTTGGTCTTTTGGTCGAGCCAGGAAGAGTAGTTGCCTTTCCAGGGAATGCCTTCGCCACGATCGAGTTCGAGTATCCATCCAGCAACGTTATCCAAAAAATAACGATCATGGGTAACGGCGATCACAGTCCCTTTATATTGTTGTAAATGATGCTCGAGCCATTCTACTGATTCAGCATCAAGATGGTTGGTAGGTTCGTCCAGAAGCAGAATTTCGGGTTCCTGAAGCAAAAGCCGGCAAAGAGCCACGCGACGGCGTTCGCCACCCGAGAGGTTTGCCACCAGAGCATCCGGTTCGGGACAGCGCAATGCATCCATTGCACGATCCAGTTTAGCATCAAGCTCCCAGGCATCGTGGATTTCAATTAATTCCGTAAGCTTTCCCTGTCGTTCAATGAGGGCGTTCATTTCGTCGTCGCTCATGGGTTCGGCAAATTTGTTGTTTACTTCTTCATATTCTTTGAGTAACGAAACTATTTCTGCAACGCCCTCTTCCACAACTTCTTTCACGGTTTTTCCATCGTCGAGATGTGGTTCCTGCTCTAACATTCCAACTTTGTAACCGGGCGAAAAAACAACTTCTCCATTAAAAGATTTGTCGGTTCCTGCAATGATATTCAGCAATGTAGATTTTCCGGCACCATTCAATCCAATGATACCGATTTTTGCGCCATAGTAAAAAGAAAGGTAAATATCTTTCAATATCTGACGAGATGGAGGTACGATTTTATTTACATCCACCATCGAAAAGATGATTTTATAGTCTTCTGCCATAAATAATTATGATTTTTCTTTGGGTAAGGTAAATTTAAAACAGCTTCCTTTTCCGGGCTCACTTTCTGCCCAGATCCAGCCGCCGTTTTTTTCTACAAATTCTTTGCACAAAATTAAACCTAATCCGGTTCCCTGTTCATGTGCAGTTCCTTCTTTTTTGAAATGAGTATCTAATTTGAATATTTTAGATAAATCTTGATTAGAAATGCCAATTCCATTATCTGTTATACTGATTTCTATAAAATTATCAACATTTTTTGCGGAAATTTTAATCAACCCGTTTGGAAAAGAAAATTTGATAGCATTGGAAATAAGGTTACGAATAGTGGTGGTAATCATGTTAATATCAGCAAAAACTATCGTATTATAATTTACGTCTGAGTGAATCTGAATAGATTTTTTTTCAGCAGTAGGTTTTAAAAACGAAATTGTATCGTTGATTAGTAAGCTTAAATCAATTTTTTCGGGGTTTATAATTATTTTACCCGTTTGTGATCTTGACCATTCCAAAAGGTTTTCGAGGAGTTTAAAAGTTATTTCAGCAGCTTCATTAATATTTTTAATAAAAGTTTTCTTTTCGTCAGTATTAAAATTATCAAAATCATCCTGAAGCAAGCCTGAAAAACCAAGGATTGCGTTAAAGGGTGTTTTTATGTCGTGGGCGATAATGGAAAAAAATTTATCTTTGGCTAAGTTAACTTCACGAAGTTTCTGTTCAGATTCTTTTATTTTTATTTCCGCATTTTTTCTACTTGTAACATCCTCTATATTAGCCAAAACATGAGATGTTTTGTTGCTTTCCAATTTAATAGGGACGAAGGAATATCTTATGTAGACGCGTTTTCCCCAATTACTAAAATACAAACAGTCCTCAGTTATTGTTTCATCAGTAAGAAAACATTTTTTTAAGCTATGAGTTATACCAGAATCAACAATGGGTTGATATTCAAACAAATTAAATAATTTTGTTTCATTTTCATCAGGCGAACCTAAAATATCGAGTAGTGCCTGATTTACTTCAATAATTGAACCATTTTTATCAATTAAAAGTATGCCAATGGGCGAGTTTTTGATCAGCGTTTGATATTTTTCTTCGCTTTTACGAATGTTTTTATTTTCATTTGCTAATTCTTCGTTTTTCTTTTGTAGAAGTTCAAGAGTATTTTTTTCTTTTGTCAATTCTTCTTTCAAATCATCAATTTGCTTCCTGATTACTTTATCTTTTACTGTAGTACTTGGCTGTTTATGCTTTATTTTTTTTATGTAGATGATAATCAGAATAAATGCTATGAAAATAACAGAAATCCATACTAAGGGGAAAGTGTTTATTGTTAAAAAATTATTTTTAGGCTTGATTTGCAATATTGATTGGTTGGTTTTGTTGAAAAAACTGGAAGAATAAACCGTACAAAAACAGAGTGTTAAAAAGGCTGTTAATAAGTATTTCGATAATCTTGATAAAAAGAGTCTATTTATATTTTGAAGTATCTTCATGATTATAAATTAAAAATGTACTCAAATTATGCTAAAATTATTAAAATTATTCACAAATTTAATAAAACTTTAACAAAATCAAAGAAATCTACAAAATTATTTCGAGGATGAAATCATAATTTTATCAAGTAATAAAGTTACTTTTTCCCAATCGTAGTTACGAAGTATGAATTTATGTCCATTAATTGCCAGATAATTAGCAAAAAATTTATCTTCCAGCAGATGTAAAATATGATGTGCATATTCTTCTGGCGAATTTCCGATAAGTATTTCATTGTCGGGTTTAGCACCAAGTGCCTCGTTTGCAAGCTGAGATGTAATACAAGGTAATTGCATGGACATTGCTTCGAGTAATTTATTCTGCAAACCGGTGCCAAGTCTCATGGGTGCAATAAAAATACAAGCCGAGGCATAACTTAGCCGCATGTCAGGAACCCAACCACTTATGGTTATATTTTCCGATTTCAATGCTTGTACTCTTCGATGTGGATTTGCACCGGCAATGAGCAGATTAACTTTTGGATTAGACTGGTGCACAATAGGAAGTATTTTTGTTGCCAGAAATTCAACGCTATCAATATTGGGCGGATAACCCATATTTCCGGTAAAAACTAAATGATACTTTTTTTCTTTTGGATTTGGAGTAAAATACTGATAATCGACGCCATTAGGAATTACGTGAATTTTTTCGTTTTCGGGATGAGGAATTAAATTCCGGTCGGGTTTAGAGATGATGATTTTATTATCGAAAAAATCAAAAATATGATGTTCATACTTAAGAAGACGTTGATATTCAAGATATAACAAAATCTTCATAATCCAGTTTGATGAAGCAATTCTTCGTTCAACGTTTTTTGAAAATACGTCTTGATAATCAAGGGTCTTAGGAATGTTTATATTTTTTACATATTCGGATACTCTGATAAGCTGGCAGAATATATGATCTGGCTTAATTGTTTGTATTATCTGGTTAATTTTTTTTTGAGCAGGTTTGCTATAAAAATAACCTACCTGGAATGGTTTTCCGGTAAAAAGGACTTTAATCAGATTGTAACTGATGCCAATTTTTGAAATAGGAAGGAAAGTAATGGAATGGCAAAAAGGTTTTAACGCTGAAAAAGCATCTGCATGCAAACGCTGATCGTTTAATGCAATAAGATGAATTTCATTGTTTTTTGATAAAAAACGTATGTGATTATATGCACGTAATTTATCCCCTTTTTCAATAGGGTAGGGTACTCTCGGTAATAAAACTAAAATTTTCAAACGTATATTTTACGAATGGTCAATAAATACAATTACACTCAAACTTGATCGATAATATAAAGAAAATCAATAAAAAAAATGACTTATGTAAGAGTCATGAAATTTATCCATTTTTGGCAAAATTATCATTTATATTTTTTGGACAATAATTAATGATAATTTATTTTTATTTTTCCCGTTAACTTTTAAACAATGATTCAGGAAAAATTTTAATAATTTATAATATGTTATTGTAAATCAGTTTTATATAATTTACTGAAATTTGCAAATTTCTTTTACAATAATTTTAATTGTTAATTTTATATTCTTAAATCGTAGTTGTTAATCGATAAATGCTAACCAAACCGGGTGACAAAAAAATTTATAAAAAATCTGGCTTTTGTTCTCTTCATCAATTTATTGATTAAGCCTTTCTGGATATTGGGAATTGACAGGACAGTTCAAAATACCCTTGGAGCCGAAGAATATGGATTTTATTATGCAATTTTAAATTTTACATTTCTTTTTAATATTCTGCTCGATTTTGGCATTACCAATTTTAACAACCGGAATATTGCGCAAAACAATCAATTACTTCGCAAGCACTTATCGCACATTATTGTTTTAAAATTAGTTCTGGCAGTAACGTATGTATTGATTTCGGTTATTGTAGCGCTCATTATTCATTATTCGTTGAAACACATTTTGTTGCTATTGGTGCTGTGTTTTAATCAATTTTTATTGTCTTTTATACTCTATCTCAGATCAAACCTTTCGGGACTACATCTTTTTAAAATTGATAGTATAATTTCTGTTCTGGATAGGTTTATTATTATCGTGTTTTGCTCTGTAATGCTTTGGGGCCCATTTCCTTTTAAAATTACGATAAGTTGGTATGTCTTTGCTCAAACATTTGCCTATTTTACTACAGCCATGATAGCCATGATTATTGTGTATCGTAAGGCAAAGACGAAATTTTTCCGGATTAATTGGAATTTACCATTTTCGATGATGATTATAAAGAAAAGTGCTCCTTTTGCTGTTCTTATTCTTTTAATGAGTTTTTACAACCGAATTGATACGGTAATGATGGAGAGATTGTTACCTGACGGAGCTTTTCAAGCAGGCATTTATGCATCTGCTTATCGTTTGTTGGATGCAACTAACATGATTGCTTTTTTGGTGTCAGGTTTGCTTTTGCCTATTTTTGCGAAAATGATTAAATTGAAAGATTCTGTAGAAGAATTATCCAAATTAGCATTTACCATTTTATTTATTCCGGCTGTAATAATTGCATTTGGATCAATATTTTATAGTCATGAAATGATGAAATTATTATATTGGGATCATGTCGAAGCTTCGGCAAGAATTTTCGGAATTTTGATGGCATGTTTTATTCCAATATGCACGACCTATATTTTTGGGACGCTGTTAACGGCAAATGGTAATCTAAAAAGTCTTAATTTAATGGCAAGCTGTGGTATGGTTATGAATATCGGGCTAAACTTATATTTAATACCTCATTACCAGGCTATAGGTGCTGCTGTTGCCAGTCTGATTACCCAGATATTTACCAGCCTGTTACAGGTTTTTATAGCTAAAAAACAATTTCATTTTAAGATAAATTATAAACTGCTTACTAAAATTACACTATTTGCATTGGGTGTAATTATGATAAACTTCCTTTCGAAACAGTATATGGTTTATGACTGGAAAATTAGTTTTATGATTATGGCTTTTATTTCTTTTGGTTTAGCTTTTGCATTAAAACTGATTGATTTAAAAGCCTTATGGGAAGTAATGAAACAGGAAAGGTCCAGACAAAGAATATGATGACTAAACGCTTATCAATGAATTAATTCATTGAAAAAATCAATTAATTTTTTAGTTAACAAATTATTGTCATAATTGTTTTGGGCATTTTGTTTTGCGTTTTTCCCAAGACTTTCACAAAAAGCTTGGTCTTGTACGCAACGGGAAATGGCATTGAAAAATTCGTCGGGAGAATTGGCAATCAAAATATTATTATCTGATTGATAAACAATGCCTTCAACACCAATAGTTGTTGAAATGATTGTTTTGCCAAGCATCATGCCTTCAATTATTTTAACACGCATTCCACTTCCTGACATAAGTGGCACCAACATGATGGATTTTGAGGAAATAAATTCACCGGCATCGGCAATTTCGCCAAGAACTTCGACATTAGGTTTGTTAATATTAAAAAGCCATTGAGGCGTATTTCTTCCGGCAATGTAAAATTTAAGCTGAGGGAAAGCCAGATGAACACGGTCCCAAACATTTTTAAGAAACCATTGTATGCCTTCCTGATTTGGCAACCAATCCAAAGCTCCGATATGGAATAGCGAAGGAAATTCAACTGTGCTAAAATCTACATCGAGTTTTTTAGTCGTATCAATGCCGGTGGGTATGAAAGTGATAGGGACTTTACATCCATGAGATTTATAAAAATCCATATCATTTATTGTTACAGTATACACGGCATCGGCTTTATTTAACTGCGAGAGTTCAAATTTTTTCAGGCGTTTGGTGAGGATGGAAAGATACCATTTTTTAAAAGGATTTATAGCTGTTTTGGTCATTCTCTTCCAAATCAAGTATTCGATATTTGGAGATCTCAAAATCACTTTTGCTTTGCTGTATTCTCGTATCGTATCTATATACGACATAAGAAAAATACTTTCGATCTGAACAATATCAAAAGTTTCGTTCTTTAAAATGCTGATAAGTCTTGAATTAAATTCTTCAGATATAAAACGTTGTATGTGATATGACTGGGAAGTAAAAAGATTTTTAAAAGCGGCAAAAGGTTTGACAGAGGTATCCATGTAAACCAATTCGAGGCGGGTGCTGCTAACATAATTGGGAGGCAGATCGTTGATATTTACAAAATGTTTAGGAGGATTTACTGCAATTACCTTTACTTTATGATTGAAATCAAGTAATCCGTTGGTTATATTATTCATGCCAATAGATCCCCCGTCTTGAGGTGGAAAAGGTGGTTTGTTGCAAATCTGAAGGATGTTCATTATTTTTTGAAGTATTTGTAATATAATCTTTTCCAGATTTCGGTGTCGAATAAAGACGAATCGGTAGTAGCTTTGAGGGTTAATAAAATTCCGACAGGTAAAAGAATAGCGGAAGCAATCCACATTCCTTCGTAAGCAGGAATAGCCCCTGCTCTGACTGATTTTTCGCCGGTCATCGAAATCACATGATATAATACGAATAGGATAACGGATATAACTAAGGGTAATCCAAGTCCGCCTTTTCGGATAATAGCACCAAAAGGAGCGCCAATGAAGAAAAGAATAAAACAAGCAAAGGATAACGTAAATTTTCGGTGCCATTCTATCTGATGACGGCGAATAACGACTTCTCTGCTATCGATAGCTCCTTTGTTAAATTCAAGTCCACTTTTTACTACGCGAGCATCGTTCAAAGCAAAATCCAATATTCTTGACTGTTCTGCTTTTGTAAAACTTAATAAAAAATCCTGATTAAGTGGCTTTGAAGTGTCAGGGAAGTTTCTTTTTAAAGTATCGTATACCGAAAAATAATGAAAGACACTCAGTAAATTTTTGTTCAGTAATTCTTTTTGTTTATTTAAATCGGTTATAAGAGAGTCCTGAGCATGAGTAAGTTGTTTAAGATTTAGCATCTGAAAATTGCTCTTAAACAACTCTTTATTGGTACGGTTAAGCGAAAATGCGGATAAATCGAAACGATGGTTTTCTTCGGCAAATTTTGTTCGTTGAAATGGGCGTGCACTTAGGCTGCTTCTGCCACCTCTTTCATCAAAGTTGTATCCATTATACAAGGTGATATCAAGATATTTTTTGTCGGGAGTGGTTACCATAATGCCGGAATCGGCAATAGTTAAGGTAGAATTGCCCAAGCCACTCGTATGGTCGTATAGCATTACTTTACGGATAGTTTTTTCATCTTTTTCCTTTTTTAACACGCGGATAACGTAGCCGTCGATGCCATTATAATATTCACCTTCTTTAATGTTCAGTGATAATTTTTTCTGACGTACGTCATATAAAATGGACGTAAATTTTAAATTGGCAAGTGGCAGTACAATGTTGGAAAAGTAAAATGCACCTACGCTAATCAGAAAAGAAAGAATAACCAAAGGCATCATGACTTTACTCAGAGAAATTCCGGCTGCTTTTATAGCTACAAGCTCGTAGCGTTCGCCAAGATTACCAAAGGTCATAAGAGAAGAAAGCAAAATGGCTAACGGAAGAGCCAGTGGTACAAAAGTAGCCGATGCATAGAACATCAATTGCATAATAATATCCCAGCTTAACCCTTTGCCAACCAAATCGTCTACATATTTCCAAAGAAATTGCATCAGTAAAACAAAAAGAGCTATAAAAAAGGTCATTATCAGTGGACCGGAATAGGATTTGAGTATAAGAATATATATTTTCTTCACTGTCTGATATCTGCTTTTTAAGAGTTGTGCAAAGATATGTATAAAAATTAACCTGCCAGGATTGAAAAATTTGTATATTTATTGGATTGAAAAATAAAAGATTTTGTAATAAAACTGAACCCTTGGCACACCGAGTTTAAATTGTCATGGGTTGGCGATTTTAATGCTAAAATGAGCGCTTTGTATGAACCTGTGGGGCTTTTTCTGCCAAACGTTGTTAATTTTATCGTGTTCTTTCTGATAAGATATTCCCCAAGTATCGTTCTACGATAATCCCCGTTTATACTAAAAAAACGATAATTGAGGTAAAAAAATCATTTTTTTTACAAAAAAAAAGATATTGAAAAAAAATTTATAACTATCTTTGGAAATTAATATTTTTTAAAAATTATTTGTTTAATTAAATCAAAGGGTTATGAAAAAACTTTTACTTTTTTGCTTACTTTTAAGCATCGGATTTTTGGGATATTCACAATATGCCCGACATTCGGTTCCCAAATCATTATTAAATACAGCCATAAAAAAGGCTGTAGCAGTAAAGGAAAATAACGGAAACGTTAATCCGGTTACTAAAATGAATCCAAATCATAAATCACCAACTTCTTTCGAGGAAGTTGAAATTGGAGGTACGGTTTATGATTTGCAGTCCAATCAATGTACACCATATGGTCGTTTGCATTATTTCGATGATGGTACCATGGCAGCCGTATGGACTAAAGGTTCGGGGAGTTATACCGATAGGGGTACCGGCTATAATTATTTCAATGGAACCGACTGGGGGCCTGCACCAACTGGGAGGATTGAAAATACGAAAACCGGCTGGCCTTCGGTAGCTCCTTTGGGAGTTAATGGCGAAATAGTTGCTGCCCATCATAATACAGCTGGTCTGGTTATTTCAAAACGAGCTACTAAAGGTACGGGTACCTGGACACAAACCATATTACCCGGTCCTACGGGAGCTGTTGATATTTCGTGGCCGAGACTTGTTACTACCGGTATTACCCATGATACCGTTCACATCATTGCTTCTACTTATTCGGCATATCAGGGTTTAAACCTGGCGTTGTTGTATTATCGTTCGGTGGATGGAGGCGTAACCTGGGATAAGCAACATGTAATATTGCCCGGAATGAGTTCTGCCGAATATGCCGGATTTTCAGGCGATACTTATTCCTGGGTGGAACCACAAGGTGATAAATTAGCTTTGCTGGTGAGCGATAATCAGAATGATTTCTTTGTGATGAAATCGGAAGACGCAGGCGAAACCTGGACAAAGAATGTGATCTGGGAACATCCATATCCACATTGGAATGGAACTTCGGCTACTGATACTTTTTATTGTCCGGACGGCTCTGCTCATGGCGCTTTTGACAATAATGGTTTGCTTCATGTAGTTTTTGGCGTTAACCGGGCTATGGGTGACGGTACAGCTGCTTCATGGTTTCCATTTGTAGATGGTATAGCTTATTGGAACGAAAACCTGCCTACCTGGACTGGTGGCACACAGCATGAACAAGAATATTGTTTAGATCCTGTTACGCTTGAAGAACAAGGTAGTTTAATTGGCTGGATGCAGGATATTAATGGCAACGGACAGCTCGATTTAGTTGGTACTGCTACTTCCATTTTAGGATTGTATTATCTAAGTCCGTCAAGCATGCCTCAATTAGCCATTGATCAGAATAATATGCTATATATGTTGTATTCGGGTATTACCGAGACTTTTGACAATGGAACACAGCAATACCGTCATATCTGGGGACGTGGTTCGAGCGATGGCGGACAAACCTGGCAAGAATTTAAAGATTTTACCGGCGATGTGCTACACGCTTATGACGAATGTGTGTTCCCATCCATTGCTGCCAAAACTGATGACAATATTCATAGCATTTACCAGGCAGATAATGAACCGGGTTTATCGGTAAGAGGCGATTTGGACCCCGCCGGCGATAATTATATCCGTCATTTATTTGTATCTAAGAGCGAATTTGAACTTACCCCACCTATAGGATTCGATGTGAGCGGTATAGTTACCTATCCAAAAACACCATCCGTTCCGTTAAGCAATGTTAACATTAGCCTGAAAGATTTCGGCGGCACCGTAGTGGGAACCACCACCACCGATGCATCCGGAAACTATTTGTTCAGTAATGTTATCAACGGAGATTATACTTTGGTACCCACCACCACCAAGGCATGGGGCGGAGTAACGGCAGGCGACGTTTTATTGTACAAAAAGCATATAGCAGGCATATCATCATTGTCAGGAATTTTTCTTGCTTCGGGCGATGTAAATGCAAGTGGCAGCCTTACCGCCGGCGATGTACTTCTTATCAAAAAACGTATAGCAGGCATTATCAATTCGTTTACCGTAGGCGACTGGATTTTCAATAACGGACCAGTAACTGTCAGCGGAAGCAATGTAACGCATGATTTCAATGGATTGGTTTATGGTGATGCCAATGCATCATATACACCTCCGGCCAAAGGAAATATACCGGCAGTAATTGAAAAGAGTACGGCATCCTTTACCATTCAGTCGGTAACATTGCAGCCCGGACAAATAAGCATACCGGTAATGGCAAACGATGTACAGAATATGGGAGCTTTCCAGTTTACCATAACTTATGATCCAAGCAAACTGGCATTTAATGGAGTAAACAATTGGTACAAAGGAATAAATGAAGTAACCGTAGGAAGTCAGATTCCGGGACAGTTGACATTTGTATGGGCAGCCGATGAAGGCGGCATCTCTATTGCCAATGATAAACTTTTCGATTTACAATTCACCAATTTGAGTAACGAGGCATCCACGATAGCCTGGAGCGACAGTCCGACGATGCGTGAATATACCGATTGGAACGGAACTGTTTACGAAGCAAGTTATGCCAATGGTTCTACCGATGCAACAACTTCTATCGGCAACCTTGAGAATGCGTCTGTAAATATTTATCCTAACCCGAACGATGGATTATTCACGATCAGTTTTGGTAAAATAGAATCTTCGGCAATAAGTTTGAAAATAATTAATACTATGGGCGCAGTAGTTTACGAAGAACAAATTCGTTCAAATACTCCAACTACTAAAATATTAAATTTAAAAGATTTGTCGAAGGGTATTTATTCTATTATTATTCAAGTTGATAATCAGAGGTTGATGAAAAAAATGACGATTATAAAATAATCGTTCGATTTTATTAATAAAGTTTCTGAGTTCGATTTTTTTTTTATTTTTGCAACTTAGTAATATTAAAATCCATTTTTTAACCAAAATTTAAATTAACGACATGAAAAAAATTCTACTATTAAGCTTACTCGTAAGCTTTGGGTTATTCGGATTTTCTCAGAATAACCGGGTAACCGTGCCAAAGTCATTAAAAAACTTTGCCGTTCAAAAAGTCAAAGCCATTGATAATTCTTTAAATGTTCAGACTGAAGTAAAACACAGCCCCGCCAAGTCTGTACGAACAATCAATGAAGAAGAAATTGGTCAGACAATTTATGATTTACAGTCTAATCAATGTACTCCTTATGGACGATTTGTTTATTATGATGACGGAACGATGGGCGCTACATGGACAATGGGAACAGGTACTTATACCGACCGGGGAACAGGTTATAATTTTTTTAACGGTACTACCTGGGGACCGGAACCAACTACAAGAATTGAAAACACAAAAACCGGATGGACATCTTATTGCGGCGTTGGAGCACAAGGTGAAATGAACATCGCTCACGTTAGCGGAACCGCTCCATTGGTAGTTTGCAAACGTGCTACCAAAGGTACCGGAGCATGGACACAATCAACTTTTCCAGGACCAAGCGGTCATCAATTATTATGGCCTCGTATGGTTTCTGGCGGAACCGACCATAATACTATTCATATTATCGGTTTAACAGCTCCTGTAGCCAACGGCGGTACTGCCTATTTAGGACAGGACGGCGCTGTTTGTTATTCCCGTTCTACCGATGGTGGAGTTACCTGGGATAAAAACAATGTAGTTTTAGATGGTACAGGTTCTACTGATTACGTTGCTTTTGGTGGAGATGCATATTCATTGGTTGAACCCAAGGGTGATAATGTAGCTATTATTTATTGCGACAATCAAAATGATTTCTTTGTAATGAGATCATCCGACGGTGGAGATACCTGGCAGAAAACTGTAATCTGGGAACATCCTTATCCTCACTGGAATGGAACATCTGCAACAGATACTTTCTATTGCCCTGATGGCTCTGCACATGGTGCATTCGACAATAATGGTTTATTGCACATTGTATTTGGTGTTAACCGTGCAATGGCTGATGGTTCAGCGGCTTCATGGTTTCCCTTTGTTGATGGTATAGCATACTGGAACGAAAATCTTCCTACCTGGACCGGTGGAACCCAGCATGAACAAGAATATTGCCTTGATCCTACTACCCTTGAAGAACAGGGAAGCCTGATTGGCTGGATGCAGGATGTAAATGGCAACGGACAACTTGATCTTATTGGAACAGCAACTTCTATTTTGGGATTATATTATTTAAGTCCTTCAAGTATGCCTCAACTTGCTATTGATGAAAATAATATGTTGTATATGATGTATTCAGGTATTACCGAAACTTTCGATAACGGAACACAGCAATACCGTCATATCTGGGGACGCGGTTCGGACGACGGTGGACAAACCTGGAAAGAATTCAAAGATTTCACTGGCGATGTTCTTCATGCTTATGATGAATGCGTTTTCCCAGTAATTGCTGCTAAAACTGATGCCAATGTTCATTGCATTTACCAAGGTGATAACGAACCAGGATTGTCGGTTAGAGGCGATCTTGATCCCGCTGGCGACAACTACATCCGTCATCTTTTCCCATCCAAAGATGAATTTGATTTAACTCTTCCTAACGGTTTTACCGTTGATGGAACCGTTACCTATCCAAAATCTACTCCTGTTTCTTTGAGTGGCATAACCATTGATTTGAAAGACAATGGTGGTAATGTAATTCAGACAGCCACCACCAATGCCTCCGGAACTTATACTTTCAGCAATGTTCCTGAAGGTGATTATACCCTTGCTCCAACTACAACCAAAGCATGGGGTGGTGTAACCGCAGGCGATGTTCTTTTATACAAAAAACATATTGCAGGCATCAATCCTTTAGCAGGCATTTTCCTTGCTTCGGGCGATGTTAATGCAAGCGGAAGCCTTACCGCAGGTGATGTACTTCTCATTAAAAAACGTATTGCTGGTATTATCAGTTCGTTTACCGTAGGTGATTGGATTTTCAACAATACTCCTTTAAACATTACATCTAATATAACAGCCAATTTCAATGGTTTAGTTTATGGTGATGCTAATGCATCCTATACTCCTGCTGCAAAAGGCAACAGTATTGCACCTAAAAGCACAACCACGGGCGAAATTCTTACCATAGGAAGTATAAACTCTACGGGTTTAGGAACAATAACAGTTCCTGTTCATGCTACAGCAATCAACAATCTGGGAGCTTTCCAGTTTTCCGTTTCTTATGATGCCAGCAAATTAACATACGTAAAAGATACCAACTGGTTCACGGGTATTACAGCCGTTACCATTAACTCAGCAAACCCGGGTAAAGTTTCTTTTGTATGGGCTGCTGATGCTCCTATAACCATTCCTGATAATACTTTCTTTGAAATGAAATTCGATGCTATTGGCTTTGGTAATTCAACCATTGCATGGACCGATGATCCAACACCACGCGAATTCAGCGATTGGGATGGAAATGTTTTTGAGCCAACCTACAATAATGGAGCTATAGATATTCTTGACGGAATCAATGACCTAAGCAATACAGCAATGGTTGTTTCTCCCAACCCGAACAACGGTAGTTTCACTCTTGATTTAAGCTCAGTTAAAAGCCAGGTTTCCAATATTAAGATTATGAATATGGTTGGTGGTGTTGTTTACCAGCAAAAAGTTGCACAAAATGTTGCTTTCAACCAGAACATTAACCTGAGTAATTTATCAGATGGTGTTTATACTATTCTTATTCAAACCAATAATGGTGATATCGTAAAGAAAATGGTTATTAAAAAATAAATAATCGTTTTTTAATTTTTTAAAGCAGCCAGATTCAGATATCTGGCTGCTTTTTTTTTGAAAAATTGAATTGTTAAGCGATTTAATTACGTATAAATAATTAAAAAATTTTTGTAATAAAATTTTTTTTAATTTTGGTAGCTAATATTGACATAGTCAGTAAAATTAAAAAAACCATTTGTTTAATTAAAATTTTAATTATTTAACATGAAAAAAATTCTACTATTAAGCTTACTATTAAGCTTGGGATTAATTGGGTTTTCGCAAAACAGGCGTGCAACTGTTCCTAAATCCTTCCTAAATCAGGTTTCCCAAAAAGTGCAATCGGGTAACGATGTTTCTAACAGTAACGCTGTAATTTCACCAGCGACTGTAAAGCTTAACCATAAATCGGTTAAGTCCATCAATGAAGATGAAATTGGTCAGACCAAGTACGATATGCAATCCAATGGATCTACACCGTATGGACGTTTTTTTATCTACGATGATGGGACAAGAGGCGCTGTATGGACAATGGGATTTAATACCTCCAGTTGGCCCGACAGAGGTACAGGGTATAACTATTTTAATGGAACCAGTTGGGGAGCTGAGCCATCCGCACGTATTGAGACTGTGAGAACAGGCTGGCCTCAGTATTCAGCATTGGGACCCAATGGTGAATTCGTTATTGCCCATGCATCTACTGCTAACCTCATTACTTCTACCCGTGCAACTAAAGGTAGTGGCGCCTGGACGGCAGGTACGTTAACAGCACCGACTACTCCATCCGGATTAAGCCTTTCGTGGCCCAGAATGATTACCAGTGGTACCGACCACAACACTATCCATGTGATTGCCATAACCAATCCGTCAACCATTTTATATCAGGGATTGAACGGAGCGCTTGCTTATTCCCGTTCCACCGACGGTGGCGCTACCTGGGACAAGCATAATGTGGTTCTGGATGGTATGGGCTCGGCTGATTATTGGGGCTATGGTGCCGATGTTTATTCATGGATTGCGCCCCAGGGCGATAATCTGGCTTTTATTGTAAGTAGCCCAATGCAGGATTTATTTGTAATGAAATCAACCGACGGTGGCGATACCTGGGAAAAAACAGTGATTTGGGAACATCCTTATCCGCATTGGAACGGAACAACTGCTGTTGATACAATATACTGCCCGGATGGCTCTGCTCACGGAGTATTTGATAACAATGGCGTTCTTCACGTAGCTTTCGGTATTTTCCGTGTACTTAATGGAACTACTGCCGGTAGTTACAGCTTTTTCCGTGGATATGATGGTATTGGTTACTGGAACGAAAACCTTCCGACCTGGACCGGCGGAACTGTTACCGAACAGTGCAATTGCCTCAACCCTGAGACTCTTGATCAACAAGGCAGCCTTGTAGGATACTGCCAGGATCTTAATGGAAACGGAGAACTTGATGTCGTTGGCGTAAGCAACTACCAGGTGGGTATGTCGTCGCATCCTCAGCTTGTATGCGATGCTAGTAACAATCTTTACTTGTTTTATTCGGGCGTAACCGAAGGATTCGATAACGGAACGTTAAACTATCGCCATATTTGGGGACGCGGTTCGAGCGATGGCGGACAAACCTGGGGCAATTTCATAGATTTTACTGGCGATATACTTCACCAGTATGACGAATGCGTTTTTCCTGTCATAGCATCAAAAATTGTGGACAATAACTATATTCATCTTATTTACCAGGCCGATAGCGATCCGGGAATGTTCCTTTCAACCAGTGGCGACCAGCCATCGGCAAGCGATAATTTTATCCGTGATCTGGAAATTAGCTTAGATGAACTTGGGTTAATTCCCAATCCTGGCTACACTGTTAGCGGTACCGTTACTTATCCTAAAACACCTCCAGTTCCTTTGAGTGGCATAGCCATTGATTTGAAAAACAGTGGAGGTGTTGTTCAATCCACCACCACCAATGCATCCGGAGCTTATGCTTTCAATAGTGTTCTTGATGGCGATTACACCCTTGCTCCATCCACAACCAAGGCATGGGGCGGTGTTACCGCAGGCGATGTTCTTTTATACAAAAAACACATTGCAGGCATCAATACGTTAACAGGAATTTTCCTTGCTTCGGGTGATGTTAATGCAAGTGGAAGTCTTACCGCAGGCGATGTACTTCTTATTAAAAAACGTATTGCCGGTATTATCAGTTCATTTACCGTAGGCGACTGGATTTTCAATAACGGACCAGTTACCGTTAGCGGTGGTGATGTAACGCAGGATTTCAATGGTTTGATTTATGGTGATGCTAATGCATCCTATACTCCTGCTACCAAAGACAATGGTGTTGCACCTAAGAGCACAACCACAGGCGAAACCCTTACCATAGGAAATGTAAACGCTACAAGTTTAGGAACAATAACAGTTCCTGTTCATGCCACAGCAGTCAACAATTTAGGTTCGTTCCAGTTCTCTGTTTCTTATGATGCCAGCAAATTAGCTTATGTAAGTGACGCAAACTGGTATACGGGAATTACTGGCGTTACCATCAATTCAACAAATCCTGGTAAGCTATCTTTTGTATGGGCTGCCGATGCTCCGGTAACTATTTCGGACAATACTTTAGTTGAACTGAAATTCAATGTTATTTCCGAAGGTACTTCCTCCATAGCATGGATTGATAATCCAACGTCGCGTGAATTTGGCAATTATGACGGAAATGTTTTTGTGCCGGCATATGCTGATGGAAATGTGGATGTGGTAACCGGAATCAACGACCTAAGCAATACAGCAGTAGTTGTTTCTCCCAACCCGAACAACGGTAATTTCACCCTTGATTTAAGCTCAGTTAAAAGTCAGGTTTCCAATGTTAAAATTATGAATATGGTTGGTGGTGTTGTTTACCAGCAAAAAGTTGCACAAAATGCTGCTTTTAACCAGAACATTAACCTGAGTAATTTATCAGATGGTGTTTATACCATTTATATTCAAACCAACAATGGTGATATAGTAAAGAAAATGGTTATTAAAAAATAAATAATCGTTTTTAATTTTTTAAAGCAGCCAGATTCTGATATCTGGCTGCTTTTTTTATTTTTTAAAATAAACCAATCAGTAGCTTGTCGCCGGAATCATTTTCATGCCATTTAGTAATCTGGATATTTTGAGATGCTTTCTATGCTTTGATTTTTTAGGGGCAGATTTGCATATTTCAAGTTTTAGCGAATCTTTTTAGATAGCACCTGAATTATTTGTTTTTTTATTTACTTTTGTCCCCGATTATAAAAAGTAATAATTTCATTTGTTTAACCAAAATTTAAATTAGCGACATGAAAAAAATTCTACTGCTGAGCTTAATTTTAAGCTTAGGACTGTTTGGGTTTTCGCAGAATCGGAGAGTTACTTTTTCAAAGTCTTTGCAGAATTATTCTGTAAAAACAATGAAAGTGAGCGATGACAATGCCACAACCGCAGCAGCAAATGTGCAAAATGAAGTAAAAAACAAACCCGCAAAATCTGGAAAATCTATCGACGAAGAAGAGATTGGCCAAACTATTTATGATTTACAATCCAACGAATGTACTCCTTACGGACGTTTTTTCTATTATGAAGACGGAACGATGGGTGCTGTTTGGACAAAAGGATCAGGCACTTATACCGATCGTGGTACAGGTTATAACTTTTTTAATGGTACTACCTGGGCAGCCGAACCTACTGCAAGAATTGAAAGCGTTAAAACCGGATGGCCAAGCTATGCTCCATTAGGTGTTAGTGGTGAAATAGTTGCTGCACATACCAGTGCATCAGGATTAGCCATTAATAAACGTACTACCAAAGGTACAGGAACATGGTCGCAAACCATTTTCCCGGGACCAACCGGACATGTTGATATTGCATGGCCAAGAATGGTTACCAGTGGTGAAAACCATAATACCGTTAATATGATTGCTATTACAATGCCTGTTGCTAATGGCGGTACTACTTATCAGGGATTAGATGGTGCTTTGGTTTATTCCCGTTCCACAGATGGCGGTGCTACCTGGGAAAAAAACAATGTAATTCTTGATGGTTTAACATCTGCTGATTATTATGGTTTTGCAGGTGATAGCTATTCATGGGTTGAACCTCAGGGAGACAATCTTGCTTTTATTGCTGGCGGAACGAGACATGACCTTGTTGTTATGAAATCAACCGACGGTGGAGATACCTGGCAGAAAACTGTTGTATGGGAACATCCTTATCCACACTGGAATGGAACATCTACTACTGATACTTTCTATTGCCCCGATGGTTCTGCACATGGCGTATTTGACAATAATGGCGTTTTGCATATAGCATTTGGAATTAACCGTGCCATAGGTACTGGTTCTGCTTCTTCATGGTTTCCCTTTGTTGATGGTATAGCTTACTGGAACGAAAATCTTCCTACCTGGACCGGTGGAACCCAGCATGAACAAGGACATTGTCTTGATCCCAACACCCTTGAAGAACAAGGAAGCCTGATCGGCTGGATGCAGGATGTAAATGGAAACGGACAGTTGGATCTCGTAGGGACAGCTATTACCAGCTTAGGTAATTATGAGCTTAGTCCTTCAAGTATGCCTCAACTTGCTGTTGATGCAAACAATATGCTTTACATGATGTATTCGGGCGTAACCGAAACTTTTGATAACGGAACACAGCAATACCGTCATATCTGGGGACGTGGCTCAAGCGACGGCGGACAAACCTGGGGCAATTTTGTAGATTTCACCGGCGATGTTCTTCATGCTTATGATGAATGCGTTTTCCCAGTAATTGCTGCTAAAACTGATGCCAATGTTCACATTATTTATCAAGGTGATAACGAACCAGGATTGTCAGTTAGAGGCGATCTTGATCCCGCTGGCGACAATTACATCCGTCACCTTTACCCATCCAAAGATGAATTTGGTTTAACCCCTCCTATCGGTTTTACCGTTGATGGAACCATTACCTATCCAAAATCTACTCCCGTTCCTTTGAGTGGTATAGAAATTGGTTTAAAAGACAATGGTGGTAATGTAATTCAGACAGCCACTACCAATGCAACTGGAACTTATACTTTCAGCAATGTTCCAGCTGGTAATTATACCCTTGCTCCAACCACAACCAAAGCATGGGGCGGCGTAACCGCAGGCGATGTTCTTTTATACAAAAAACACATTGCAGGCATCAACGCTTTAGCAGGAATTTTCCTTGCTTCGGGCGATGTTAATGCAAGCGGAAGCCTTACCGCAGGTGATGTTTTGATCATTAAAAAACGTATTGCCGGTATTATTAATTCATTTACCGTAGGCGATTGGGCTTTCAACAATACTCCTTTAAATGTAGAAGCTAATACAACAGCCGATTTCAATGGTTTAGCTTATGGTGATGCCAATGCATCCTATACTCCTGCTGCAAAAGGCAACAGTATTGCACCTAAAAGCACAACAACTGGTGAAATCCTTACCATAGGAAATGTAAGTACAACAGGTTTAGGAGCAATAACAGTTCCCGTTCATGCTACAGCAATCAACAACCTGGGTTCATTCCAATTCTCTGTTTCTTATGACGCCAGCAAATTAGCATATGTAGGAGACGCTAACTGGTTCACCGGTATTACAGCCGTTACCATTAATTCAGCAAATCCTGGAAAAATTTCTTTTGTATGGGCAGCCGATTCACCAATAACCATTTCTGATAATACTTTATTTGAAATGAATTTTACAACTACTGATTTTGGTGCTTCTACTATTGAATGGTCAGATGTACCAACTCCACGCGAAATTGGTGATTATGATGGTAATATTATGGAACCAACCTATAACAACGGAACTATTGATGTTTCTACCGGAATCAACGATTTAAACAATACAGCAATGGTTGTTTCTCCTAACCCAAACAATGGAAACTTCACCCTTGATTTAAGCTCAGTTAAAAGTCAGGTTTCCAATGTTAAGATTATGAATATGGTTGGTGGTGTTGTTTACCAGCAAAAAGTTGCACAAAATGCTGCTTTCAACCAGAACATTAATCTGAGTAATTTATCAGATGGCGTTTATACTATTCTTATTCAAACCAATAATGGTGATATCGTAAAGAAAATGGTTATTAAAAAATAAATAATCGTTTTTAATTTTTTAAAGCAGTCAAATGATTATATTTGGCTGCTTTTTTTATCGAACCATAAATTAAACAAAATTGTATGAAAAAATGTATTTTTACTCTGGTTTTAACCATCTTATTGATTAATATTCCAGGCTTTGCCTTTTCTGGCAAAGGCGAATTGCAAAACCCTCCACGGACGCCAACGGTTACCATTGGCACTGTTACAAATGCTACAGCCGGATCATTGGTTTTACCTGTTACGGCAAATGATTTTGTAAACCTGGGAGCTTTTCAGTTTACGATTGAATACGATCCGGCAGTTTTGACGTATGTTAGTTCCTCCGATTGGTATACCGGTATTACAGCCGTAACCATAGGTACACCTGTGCCGGGGAAAATAACTTTCGTATGGGCTGCCGATGCTCAGGGAATAAATATTCCCAACAACATTTTTTTCAATTTAAATTTTACTTACAGTTCAGGCACATCAGCTGTAAACTGGAGCGATAATCCAACTCCAAGGGAATTTGCGGATTATGATGGGAATGTTTTTGTTCCCGCCTATGTAAATGGAAATGTAAGCGGCGGATCTCCGCAACAACCTATCCTGAATGTTACACCGGATAGTCAAAGCGTTCCTCATCAGGAAGGTACCACATCTTTTAATGTTTCAAATACAGGTACCGGAACAATGAGTTATTCTGCCGAAGTTTCTTCAGGTATGGATTGGTTAACAATTACTGAAGGAGCCACCGGCGGCAATAGCGGAACTATTGTTGTTGCCTTTTCGCTAAACACGTCTACCAACCCCAGGACCGGTACGATTACCGTTACCGCTCCCGGGGCTACCGGTAGCCCTAAAATCGTCTCTGTTGTTCAGGATGGTTCACCCGAACAACCCATTCTTTTGGTAACACCATCAACTCAAAATGTAACATCTCCTGCCGGCACTACTAATTTTGCCGTATCCAATACCGGCACTGGCACCATGACTTATTCGGCAGCCGTAACCACCGGCGGCGATTGGTTAACCATCACCGGCGGAGCCACCGGCGGCAATACCGGTACCATAGCTGTAGCTTATACGGAAAACACTTCGATTACCCCCAGGATTGGTACCATCACTGTTACCGCTCCCGGTGCTACCGGCAGTCCCGTACAGGTTACCGTATATCAATCCGGAATAAATCCACAGCCCATACTTACGGTTACTCCAGCTAACCAAAATGTAACATCTCCTGCCGGCACTACCAGTTTTGCCGTAGCTAATACCGGCACTGGCACTATGACTTATTCAGCAGCCGTAACTACCGGCGGCGATTGGTTAACCATCACCGGCGGAGCCACCGGGGGCAACACCGGCACCATAGCCGTAGCTTATACGGAAAACACTTCGATTACCCCCAGGACTGGTACCATCACTGTTACCGCTCCCGGTGCTACCGGCAGTCCCGTACAGGTTACCGTTACCCAGGCTGGCGCTAATCCTCAACCCATACTTACAGTTACCCCAACTAACCAAAATGTAACATCTCCTGCCGGCGCTACCAGTTTTGCTGTAGCTAATACCGGTACCGGCACCATGACTTATTCGGCAGCCGTAACCACCGGCGGCAATTGGTTAACCATCACCGGCGGAGCCACCGGGGGCAACACCGGCACCATAGCTGTAGCTTATACGGAAAACACTTCGATTACCCCCAGGACTGGTACCATCACCGTTACCGCTTCCGGTGCTACGGGTAGCCCCATGCAGGTTACTGTTACCCAGGCTGGCGCTAATCCTCAACCCATACTTACAGTTACCCCAACTAACCAAAATGTAACATCTCCTGCCGGCACTACTAATTTTGCCGTAGCTAATACCGGTACCGGCACCATGACTTATTCGGCAGCTGTAACCACCGGCGGCGATTGGTTAACCATCACCGGCGGAGCCACTGGCGGCAATACCGGCACCATAGCCGTAGCTTATACGGAAAACACTTCGATTACCCCCAGGACTGGTACCATTACTGTTACCGCTCCCGGTGCTACGGGTAGTCCTATGCAGGTTACTGTTAGCCAGGAAGGATTTAATCCTCAGCCAACACCAATATTAACCATAGGAACGCTTTCCGGCGCAGTTTCAGGAGCTGTTGTTTTACCGGTTCATGCTCAGGATATTGTTAATCTTGGTGCCTTCCAGTTTACTATTGAATATGATCCTGCTGTGGTAACCTATACCGGTACTTCCAACTGGTACGCTGGCATCACCGCCGTTACCGTTGGCAATCCTTCAGCAGGCAAACTTACTTTTGTTTGGGCAGCCGATCTTCAGGGCATAAATATTTCTGACGGAAACTTTTTTGATATAAACTTTAACTACATCTCGGGAACTTCGGCAATCAACTGGAGCGATAATCCTACCCCACGGGAGTTTTCCGATTTTGATGGAAACATCTTTGTACCAACATACGCCAACGGAAGTATTTCAGGAAATGTAACTCCGCAACCCATTCTTTCGGTACTGCCGACTAATCAAAATGTAATATCTTCTGCCGGCACTACTAATTTTGCCGTATCAAACACTGGTACCGGCACCATGACTTATTCGGCATCCGTAACTACTGGCAGTGATTGGTTAAGCATCACCAGCGGAGCTACCGGCGGTAATTCCGGCACCATTGAAGTGGCATTTACAGAAAATACTTCGGCTACTCCCAGAGTTGGTACCATCACCGTTACTGCTCCCGATGCTACCGGAAGCCCCATGCAGGTTACCGTTACCCAGGCTGGCATTAATCCACAGCCCATACTTACCGTTACTCCAGCTAACCAAAATGTAACATCTTTGGCCGGCACTACTAATTTTGCCGTATCCAATACCGGTACCGGCACCATGAATTACACGGCAGCCGTAACCACTGGCAATGACTGGTTGACCATCACCAGCGGAGGTAGCGGAGTAAATAGTGGCACCATTGAAGTGGCCTATGCGGCTAATACTTTGCCAACGCAAAGAATCGGCACCATCACCGTTACCGCTCCCGGCGCTACCGGTAGCCCTGTTCAGGTTACCGTAACTCAGGAAGGAAATTCACCAGCCACTCCCACATTGACTATAGCGACTATTACCAATGCTGTTCCGGGAACTATCATTTTACCGGTTCACGCCAAGGATTTTGTAAATCTTGGAGCTTTTCAGTTTACCATTGAATACAATCCTGCCGCAATGACTTATGATAGCATTACCAATTGGTATCCTGGCATTAATGCCGTTACAATCGGGAATACCATTCCTGGAAAGATCACTTTTGTTTGGGCTGGCGATGCCGGAATAAATATACCGGACGCTGACTTTTTTGATATCAATTTTACATACATTGGAGGTACATCCGCCGTTTCATGGAGTGATGATCCTACGCCGAGAGAATTTGTAAATTATGACGGAAGTATTATTTTACCGGAATATATCAATGGCAACGTTTCGGGAACCAATCCTACCTACCCGGTTTTGACCATAGGAACAATCAGTACTGTTCCTGGTCCGGTTTCCCTGCCAGTTCATGCCCAAAATATTGTTAATATGGGTTCTTTCCAGTTTACCATCGAATATGATCCTAATTTGTTGAACTATACCGGTACTTCCAACTGGTATACCGGAATTGATGCCGTTACCGTCGGTAATCCTTCACCAGGTAAACTTACTTTTGTCTGGGCTGCTGATGCGGAAGGTATCAATATTCCTGATGATAATTTCTTTAACATTGACTTTACCTCGCTCGCCTCAGCAGGTACCTCTGCCGTAAGTTGGAGCGATGATCCCACACCCCGTGAATTTGGTGATTTTAATGGTGTAATTTTTATGCCAAATTATATAAATGGTTCAATATCACATTATTATAATTTGTCTACATTTGCAATTTCCGAAGTTTTTGTCAATGAACTTGGTCCGGTAACAGTTCCCGTACATGCAACGAATGTTACCAACATGGGTTCATTCCAGTTTTCCATAGAATACGATCCAGCACATATAACTTTTTATCAGGCACTCAATTGGTATTCCGGAATAGAAGCCGTTACCGTTGGCAATCCTTCAGCCGGTCATATTACTTTTGTCTGGGCAGCCGATGACCATGGAATAGATATTCCTGACGGAAACTTCTTTGATTTGAGTTTTGATTTATTTGATGGCGATGCATTATATACGCCGATTATCTGGAGTGATAACCCTACGCCACGTGAATTTGCCGATTATGACGGTAATATTTTTGAACCAATATATGTAAATGGTCAAATTGGGATATGGGATGGCATTCCGGAAATTAATAACGGATCATTAAAAATTTATCCTAATCCGGCAAGCGAAAATGTTAAAATAACATCAGAAAAAGATATTCTCCAGCTTCGTATTGCCAATTATTCGGGCCAGGTTGTTTTCGATCAATCCATGGATGCTAAAGAATATCAGTTAAATGTTTCCAACTTCCAGCCAGGAATTTATATGGTTCAACTCACGACTAAAGATGGAATTAAGACGGGTAAATTAATGGTTCAATAACCTGTTATCATCGTTTTTTATTAAAAAGTCCTTCTCCGGAAGGACTTTTTTTGTTTAACCGGCAAATTAAATATCTTTGTCATAGAAAATGGCTGTCATGTTGGTTCACGAAATAAAACATCTTGTTTTAAAGGATATCCGGCTCGAAGTAAAGCAAAAGTATGCGATTAACGGAATCATTCTTTATGTAGTGTCCACCGTTTTTGTGTGTTATCTCTCGTTCAGCCGGATTATTGAACCGGAAACCTGGAATTCATTGTTTTGGATTATCCTTTTATTTGCCTCGGTTAGTGCTGTTTCCAAAAGTTTTGTTCAGGAGGGTAGGGGCAGGCAGTTGTATTATTATTCCATCGCCAGTTCGCAATCGGTAATTCTGTCCAAAATTATTTACAACTTATTACTTACCGCCATTTTATCTTTGTTTTGCTTTGGTGTTTTTGCTTTATTGATGTCGGATGTAATTGTAAATCATGGTATTTTCTTTACGGCATTGATTTTGGGTAGTTTCGGCTTTGCCTCCATTTTAACGATGGTTTCTGCCATCGCTTCGCGAACCGACAATAATTTTACCCTGATGGCAGTTTTAAGCTTTCCGCTCGTGTTTCCATTATTGATTACTCTGATGAGCGTTTCCAAAAATGCACTTGGCACCACAACCTGGGCTGCAAATTCAAACGTATTGCTCGTAATTTTGTTAATAAACACGGTAGTTGTACTCTTAAGCTACCTATTGTTTCCCTATCTTTGGAGGGATTAATCATCAAATAGCGTATGAAAAAAAACTGGTGGAAAATAGCGGGCGTTTTTTTAATCCTCTTTAGCATCATTGCCGGTTTATTAATTCCGGTTCCCGATTTACCCATTGTACATCAAAGCATACGCAATTTATTTTTCCATGTCGGGATGTGGTTTGCCATGCTCGTTATATTTACGATTTCCTTTATTTACAGCATATGCTATTTGTCAGATTTTAAAACAGATAATGATATTGTAGCACAGGAAGCATCGAAGGTGGGCGTGTTTTTCGGGATTCTGGGAATTGCCACCGGCATGATTTGGGCAAAATTTACCTGGGGAAGCTGGTGGGTAAACGATCCCAAACTGAACGGAGCCGCGGTGAGTCTGTTGGTCTATTTTGCTTATTTAGCTCTGCGTAATTCGTTGAACGAGGAACAGAAGCGGGCCAAGGTGTCGGCAGTATATAATATTTTTGCCTATGTTTTATTAATCGTGTTCATTGGAATTTTACCTCGTTTGGCTCAGGGATCAATTCATCCGGGCGACACCAGCAATCCGTTAACAATAGGCGCATTGGATAATAATTTACGACTGGTTTTTTATCCGGCTGTGGTTGGCTGGATTTTGCTGGCGGTTTGGATACTGGAACTCAAAGTTAAAATTTGCAAACTTGAACGTAAAATAAACTCTTATGATTGATTCGGATAAACTATTTGTAGTTGTTGCTGTTATAGCAATTATTTTTGTGGGGCTTTTGATTTATTTATTTTCGCTGGATCGGAAAATCCATCGCCTCGAAAAACGTCTGAATGAAAAATCGGATTTGTAAGGAGGATAAATTATTGTTAAATAACTTTAAATCATTTCATTGAAGCGTGTACATATTATACTGATCATTGTTTTAGTAGTCATTATCGGCATTGTCATCAGTACCGTTGCCGATACCAGTACCTATACTGATTTTGCTACTGCAGAAAAAAATCCAGGAAAGGAAGTCCAGATCATCGGAAAGTTAAATAAAAATAAACCAATACTTTACGATTCAAAAATCAATGCTAATCATTTTTCTTTTTATTTAATTGATAATAAAGGTATTGAAAAAATGGTTGTTTATCATGATGCCAAGCCACAGGATTTTGAGAAATCGGAGAACGTAGTGGTTAGTGGGAAAATGAAAAATAATATATTCATTGCAAGTAGTATACTGCTCAAATGTCCGTCCAAATACAAATCCGACAGCATTCCCGAACAATTCGGAGAAAGAAATTTCGGGAAAAAATAAATGGGCGTTTTTCAATAATAATTTCAAGGTTTAATACGAAAGTTATTACTTTTGAGTTCCTTATTTAGGAATGATTCCGGATGAAGAAGATATTACTAAGTTGCTTAATTACAGTTAGTACTTTTTTGTGTGCATATGCTACTCATCAACGGGCCGGCGAAATAACTTACCGTCATTTGTCGGGGCTGAAATATGAAGCTACCATTGTAACATATTCCTATTCTCCCAGTGCTGCCGACCGGAATGAACTTGTTTTGCGTTGGGGCGATGGCGATTCGTCGGTTCTTCAGCGTAATAACGGGCCTTCAGGTTTCAGCCCATCGGGACTATATTGCGAACATCTTGGCGAAATGGTTGGTATTGACATCAAAAAGAATATTTATACAGGAATTCATACCTATCCAACCAGCAGTTCCTATTATCTTTCGCTTGAGGATCCGAACCGTAATAGTGGTATTATCAATATACCTAATTCGGTAGAAGTGCCATTGTATATTGAAACGCAGCTTATTATAAATCCATTTTTAGGATCTGACAATTCGCCGGAATTATTAATGCCTCCGGTGGATAATGGATGTGTGGGCGTTCCGTATATGCACAATCCCGGCGCTTTCGACAGCGATGGCGACAGCCTGTCGTATCAACTGGTAAGCTGCCGCGGAGCGATGGGGCAAGTTATTCCCGGTTATACGCTTCCACAGGCAAGCCATGCGTTTTCTATCAATCCCGTTACCGGAGATATTTATTGGGATAGCCCCGAGGAAATTGGCGAATACAATATTGCTTTCCTGATAGAAGAGTGGCGCAATGGTCAACGGATAGGATATGTAACCCGCGATATGCAAATAAATATTGAGGCTTGCAGCAATCATCCTCCGGTAATTCAGTCATTGGTAGATACATGCGTAGAAGCCGGAACTCCGGTAAGTTTCTGGGTTGTAGCTTCTGACCCGGATTCCAATCGAGTTACGCTTTCCGGAACCGGCGGCCCATTTGTATTAGCTGATAATCCGGCAACTTTTACAAAGATGGATTCCATTTTCAGGGTTTCTTCTCTTTTTAGCTGGACTCCCGATTATTCCTCGGTGCAGAAACAACCCTACAATTTGTATTTTAAAGCCGAAGATAATGGTTCTCCGGTGCATTTAGTTGATATTAAAACAATGAATATTACCGTAGTAGCGCCATCACCGAAAAATCTGATAGCTACACCCATAGGTAATTCTATCCATTTGGTTTGGAATAAAAGTGTTTGTCCCAAAGTCACAGGCTATACCATTTTCCGAAAGAGCCATTTTTATGGCTATGTACCCAATCATTGCGAAACAGGCGTCCCTGCCTATACGGGATATGTCAGTATCAGCCAGTTAACTTCCATTGATGATACCATCTTTATTGATGATAATAACGGAATAGGTTTACAACATGGTATTGACTATTGCTATATGATTACGGCTAATTTTGCCGATGGTGCCGAAAGTTATCCTTCTGCCGAAGTATGTACAATTCTCCGGAAGGATATTCCGGTAATTACCAATGTTGACGTTCAAAATACCTCTACCGACCAGGGGAAGATTTTACTGGCATGGTCGAAACCTACCGAGATGGATACGCTTCAAACGCCTGGCCCATATCAATACCTGATTTATCTTTCGTCCGATCAATCAGGGTCAAATTTTTCGTTGCTCGATTCTCTTTCCGATTTAAATGATACCATTTATACCATCAGAAATTTGAATACAAAAGATTTACAGTACAATTGCCGTATTGATTTTTATAACGATGGCATAAACAACCGTTTTTATATTGGAAGCACCCAGGTAGCAACCTCGGTGTTTTTACAAGTTACTCCTTCGGACAATGCCTTGCGGCTGAATTTGAATTTTAACGTTCCGTGGACAAACCGTGAATATGTCATCTTTAAACAAAATCCGGTAAGTCTTTTATTTGACTCATTAACAACTACTAACGTTCCAGCTTACGTAGATACTAATCTGGTAAACGGAATTTCATATTGCTACAAAGTCAAAACCATTGGACATTATTCTGCTTCCGGAATTATTGATCCTATCCTGAATTTTTCGCAGGAAAACTGCGGCGTACCCCTTGATAATGTACCGCCTTGTGCACCACAATTAAGCGTTACAGCCAATTGTACCGAGGTTTCCAATGTTCTTAGCTGGGTTTTTCCTGATGATATTTGCTCTCATGATATTGAAAAATATTATATTTATTACTCCTCATCGGCTGGTGGCAATTTGCAACTTCTCGATTCATTGTTTCATCCTGAGCCAAAGAACTATATCCATACCGGAATGCCTTCTATTGCTGGATGCTATGCCGTTGTAGCCATTGATTCAGTTGGGAATAGAAGCGAAAAAAGCAATATTGTTTGTGTGGATATTGATTCCTGTTCGATGTACAGCCTTCCCAATGTTTTTACTCCCAATAATGATGGTTCTAACGATTATTTCAAGGCTTTTCCGTTTACATCTGTGCAAAAAATTGATTTACAAATTTTTGATCGTTGGGGAAAAATTGTCTATAAAACCAATGATCCTGCTTTTCAATGGGATGGTAAAAATCAGACCAATCATCGTGAATGCAGCGATGGCGTTTACTTTTACGTCTGCGATGTATATGAAATAACCCTGAACGGCGAACATAAACGGACACTCAAAGGCTCTGTTGAAATAATAAGATAGCCATAAAAGTTTGATAGTTAATTCAATTATCCTGTTTTCCCGAAATCCTTTATCCTTTTTGATTTTATTTCTGCTTTTTTATATTCCAATATTGTCTAAGTTTGCAGGCTGAAAAATAAAAATAGTAGAATGTCAAAAATCAGATTAGCCATCAATGGCTTTGGAAGGATAGGAAGAATTACGTTTCGTTCGCTCATTTTAAATCCCAATATTGAAGTTGTTGCTGTTAATGATCTCGCCGATGCGCATACCCTCGCTCATTTGCTGAAATACGATTCTGTTCATGGACTTTTCGACGGGGAAATAACTGTTGAAGAAGGTTTTTTAATTGTTAATGGACAGAAAATAAAAATATTATGTGAGGAAAATCCACTAAAACTTCCCTGGAAAAGTCTTGCAATAGATGTAGTAATTGAATCAACCGGAAAATTTGTTGATAAAGCTGATGCTGCCATGCATTTACAAGCCGGTACGCGTAAAGTCATCATTTCGGCTCCGGCGCAGGGTGAAAAGAATGGCGTAAAGTATGTTGTTTTAGGAATTAATGATGAAATAATTGATAAAAACGATACGATTATTTCCAATTCATCATGTACCACTAACTGTGTGGCGCCTATGATCAAAATACTTGATGACGGATGGGGAATAGAGGAAGGTTTTATAACTACGGTTCATTCCTATACTCATGATCAAAATCTGATGGATGCTCCGCATAAAGATTTGCGTCGTGCCAGGGCTGCCGCTTATTCCATTATTCCAACGACTACCGGAGCGGCTAAAGCTGCCACACGGATTTTTCCACATCTTAAAAATATGCTGGGCGGTTGCGGTATACGTGTACCGGTTCCCGATGGTTCGCTCACTGATCTTACCTGTACGCTACGAAAATCGGCATCCATTGAAGAAATTAATGCTGCTTTCCGGAGGGCTGCCGAAGGCTATCTCAAAGGTATTATGCAATATACCGAGGATCCGATAGTTTCCATAGATATTGTTGGTAATAAGCATTCTGCCATTTTTGATGCCGGACTTACCGCCGTTTTGGGAAAGGAAAACCGCCTGGTAAAAGTGGTTGCCTGGTATGATAATGAAATGGGTTATGCTTCGAGACTTGCCGAATTGGTAGAAAAATTTGTATAGCATTTTAATTCCAGTTCTTTACCATCGAACACGGCATACGAAAAATTGGTCAGCCAGTCGCCTAAAGTGATAAAACGACTTTTTTCGTTGAGTTTTTCATCCGAAAGAATATGACGATGACCGAAAATGAAAAAGTCGATGGTTGGATCTTTTTTTAGATATTCCTGACTAAAGATATAAAGCATTTCATCTTCAATCCTCGGGGATTGTTCTTTTTTGCCTTCTTTAATAATTCCGGCAATACGGCTTTTGTGCGAAAAATAAAGTCCCATGCGGGTTCCCCAGTCGGGGGGAAGCCACCGGAAAAGCCATTGATTAAAACGGCATTCAAAAACTTTTTTAAGCATTTTATAGCCGTGGTCGCCAGGCCCTAACCCGTCGCCATGGGCAAGATAAAACTTCTTTCCATTAAAATTTCTGATCCAAACCTTCCCGGTGCAACTGGATATTTATTTCTTTGTTCAGATAATCAAACGCCCAGACATCGTGGTTGCCTCTGAAAAGATGAACGGGAATGCCGGCATCGGTAAGTTCGGCTAATTTCCCTAAAAGGCGGACGTAACCTTTGGGTACCACGGTTTTATATTCGAACCAGAAGTCGAAAATGTCGCCCATCAGGTATATTTCGGCGGCATCGTTTTTTATTTCATCCAGCCATTTCACAAACAACTTTTCGCGTTTCAGGCTACTGTCGTGATCGGGTATGCCGAGGTGAAAATCCGAAGCAAAATAGATATTTTTAGTATTTTCCAATGGTTATTTTAAAATGTCTTTTAATTTTGTTTCCAATTCATTGCCTCTTAAATTTTTAGCAATAATTTTTCCGTCGCGGTCGAGCAGGTAAGATGCTGGTATGGCCGAAATATTATACAATCGGGCGGCAGGACTTTCCCAAAATTTCAGATCGCTCACCTGTATCCAGGTTAATTTGTCCGATTGAATGGCATTTAACCAAGCTTCTTTTTCTTTATCAAGCGAAACGCCATAAATTTCGAATCCCTTAGCTTTGAACTTTTTTATAGGCTTTTACCAGATTGGGAAGCTCCCGGCGGCAAGGTCCGCACCACGATGCCCAGAAGTCGAGCAAAACTACTTTTCCACGTAAAGAGCTAAGTGCTACAGGATTTCCGGAAGCATTGGGCAACGAAAAATCGGGTGCGATGGCTCCGATGTCAAGCCTGTTTTCTTTCAGTTTTTCTTCGGTAAGGCTGGTTTTAAAATTGCTTACCCGCTGGTGATGATCAAGGGTGTTGATATTGTTGGGATAGGCTTGCATTAATCCGTTATCTAATTTTTCAAAATAAGCAAAGTCTGTTTTTTCGGAGAATAGAACATTGAGGACCAAATTTTTGATTAATAACTAATAACGAAGCCAATGAAGCTGGATGCTTGTTGATAAAGTTTTTTGAATATTCCTGCTGGTTTTTAAAAATCAGTTGGTATTCGGCTTCAAGCGAGTTGCGGATGGATACAAAATTGGGTAATCCCTGGCTATTTTTGAAAATTTTTGCCATTGAATCAATCTTTGCTTCGTTTCGTTGGGTATACCGGTAAAATTCATGCAATAATTCTGATTCAGGAGAACCTTTTACCTGGTAAGATGCGAATAAATTTTTTGCATCGGCTTTTATCTCAATGTTTTCCCCTTTATTGACGACCAGCGTAAAAAAATCTTTATGTGTTGACCGGATCAGGTAGAAACCGGCTTCGGCAGGTTTGTAACGAAAGGTAAAATTGCCCTCATTATCGGCATAAGCTGAATCTATGGTTTTAATAGAATTGGGCTGCAATAATTGTAATATAATAAGATCTTTACTCGAGTTGCTAAGCTTTCCGGTGATAATTACTTCGTCGGGGGAAGCTTTCTTTAGCCGGTTACACGAAAACAAGGCAGTAAAAGCGGATAAAAACAGGATGAGATAAATTAATTTTTTCATAAACCCTATAACGATTTTAACAACTCTTTAATTAATAATGTCATTTTAGGTTCTACTTTGCTGGCGGCTTGCTGAACTTCTTCGTGTGTAATATTTACAATTTTATCAGGCACGCCCAAATCAGAAATTACCGAAAGGGCAAAACAGGTAAGCTCCATGTGCCGGGCGGCAATTACTTCCGGAACTATCGACATCCCTACAGCGTCCGCGCCTATGGTTCGGATATAACGGTATTCGGCTGGCGTTTCAAAACAAGGTCCCGAAACGGAAGCCAAAACGCCGGTTTTTACTTCAATTTTATTTTTTTCGGCAATAGTAATAGCTTTGGCGATGAGTTTTTTATCATAAGCTTCGCTCATATCGGGGAAGCGGGAACCTAATTCCGGATAGTTAATACCCATTAAAGGATTGTCGCCCATCAGGTTGATATGGTCGGTAATAATCATAAGATCACCTACATTGAAATTGGGATTAATGCCTCCGGTAGCATTGGATAAAATCAGCAATTCTATGCCTAACTTTTTCATAATTCTTATCGGAAAAGTAACTTCCTGCATGCTATACCCTTCGTAATAATGGAAACGTCCTTGCATAGCAACCAGTTCTTTTCCGCCCAAGGAACCAAATACCAATTGCCCGCGATGACCTTCCACGGTTGATACCGGAAAGTTTGGAATGGATTTATAATCTATGGTTTGCTGGACATCAATATCATTTACCAGATCGCCTAATCCGGTTCCTAAAATGATCCCAACTTTTGGTTTTATTGCTGTTTGTTCCGAAAGGAAACTAAGGGTTTCATTGATTTTTTTTAACATAATTCCAAATTAGTTTGTCAAATTTTTCTTTATCTTCTTTGTGGAATTCTATTTCGATAGGAAGATAATAGATGGGCAAATTTACAACAATTTCATACAAATCTGGATTTTTCAACCTCATGGCATCTTTTTCGGTAGTAACAATGATTTTGTTTTGTGAAAAAATATCTGAAAATGATTTTTCTATATTTTTTAAATCCGCTATCGTATAATCATGATGGTCGGCAAAATGTATGGTCTGCAATTCATCACAAAAACGGTTGAGATGTTCCTGCAAAGGATAACAATTGGCGATTCCGGCCACCAGTAAAATGCTTCGGACTTTACTTTGCGGAATGAGCTGTTCTCCGGTAGTCAGAGGAACTAATTGTCCATAACTGATGTACGAAAAGAACAGATTTTGATAATTTTTAGGTTGAATTTTTTCTGCAATTTGACGGCGGACGATAGGCGAAAATATTTTCGGAGTTTTTGTAACTATAATAATATCTGCACGTTTAGCTTCAAACCGGGGTTCCCGTAGCCTGCCCGATGGTAAAAGAAAATCGTTGATATATAAACGGTGGTAATCCGTTAAGAGAATGGATAAACCAGGTTTTACATAACGGTGCTGATATGCGTCGTCGAGTAAAATGCTATTTAATGTGGGAAAGAGCTTTAATAATTGCAATATGCCATGTTTTCGGCGTTCATCCACTGCGATTTCTATATTTTTGAATTTTTCTTTAAATTGCATAGGTTCATCGCCGAGTTGGCGGGCGGTGTGTTTTTCGGTAGCAATCAGAAATCCTTTTGTTTTTCGTCCATAACCCCGGCTGAGAATTGCAAGTTTGTTTTTTTGAGATAATAAACGAACAAGATATTCGATATGCGGAGTTTTTCCGGTGCCGCCTACGCTTAAATTCCCAACGGAAATTATTGGGATTTTAAACGTTTTGGATGGCAATAAATGCCAATCGAACAGCTTGTTACGCAGTAAAATAGCTGTTCCGTAAAGAATTGTAAACGGCAATAATATAAGTTGCAAAAAATCCACGGCTTAAAGATACGTATAAATTGTAGATGGAATGATTAAAAAATTGTAAAAAATTTATATATTTTTGTAACAATTACAGGGTAAATTAAAAGTGATGAAATGTCTATAATGGCTATACCAATACAAACCGAAACGATATTTTATGGATATGCCATGTAGCCAATAAATTAAAAAAAATAATAACACATGAAACTTGCTGAAATTTGTGATTGCCTGGAAGCCTTTGCCCCGCTTCAAATTCAAGAACCATACGACAATTCGGGATTGATATTAGGTAATAAATCAGTAGAAATAAAAGGAATACTAATATGCCTTGATGTTACCGAAGGTGTAGTAAATGAAGCTGTAGAAAAAAAATGTAACCTAATTGTTTCGCATCATCCGTTTATTTTTTCGGGTTTGAAAAAAATAAACGGGCAAAATGCCACCGAACGTATTTTGGTAAAATGTATCCGTAAAGAAATAGCCGTTTATGCGGCACATACCAATCTGGACAATACTTCTGAGGGTGTAAATAAAATTCTTTGTGAAAAATTAGGTTTAAAAAACACCCGGATATTATCGCCCAAAAAAGATTTGCTGCGAAAATTGGTTACTTTTTGTCCAACTGAAAATGCCGGGCAGGTACGGAAAGCTTTATTTGATGCAGGATGCGGATTTATAGGTAATTACGATAGTTGTAGTTTTAATACTTCAGGAACAGGAACATTTCGTGCATTGGAGAATGCTAACCCTTATGTTGGAGAAATTGGTGAATTGCATCAAGAAGCCGAGGTGAGGATTGAAACAATATATCCGATATACATCGAACGCAATATTTTGGAAGCTTTGATCCAATCGCATCTATATGAAGAAGTAGCTTATGATATTTATCCGCTGGGCAATGAATATAAAAATATCGGTAGTGGAATGGTTGGTAATCTGAACACTCCCTGTTCTGAAACAGACTTTTTAAAATTTGTTAAAAAAACTATTAAAACGGGCTGTATTAAACATTCTTCCTTGCTTAACGCAAAAATCAGAAAAGTGGCTGTCTGCGGCGGTTCCGGTATTTTTTTAGTAAAAGAAGCTATCGCTTCCGGAGCAGATATTTTTATTACTGCCGATGTGAAATATCATGATTTTTTTGCAGCCGAAGGGAAAATTATTATTGCCGATGTTGGACATTATGAAAGCGAACAATTTACTAAAGAATTATTATATGCCATTCTTTTGAAAAAATTTCCTAAATTTGCACTCTTTATTTCTGAAGAGAATACTAATTCGGTTAATTACTTATAAATTAATATAATAACTCGAAATATGGCAAAACTAACTGCTAAAAAAGATACGGCATCTTCAAAGAAATCCGGAGCTACTGCCCAAAAAACTGCCATGAAATCAAAAGAACCGGTAAAATATAAACTTCCTGATTCGTTAAAAGAAAAACTTAAGGCCAATCTTAAAAATAAAATAAAAGTAGCTGAAGACGTTGCTATTCAGGAAACCACGGAAACAGCGATTGTTGAAACGGAGGAAACTACTCCTGTTATGTCCGAAAAAGCCAGGGCAAGGGAATTAGCCAAAGCCAAACTTATAGAAACCGTAAGAGCTAAATATGCAGAAAAGGCTAAAGCCAAACAAAAAGAAATAACTAAATCCAAAGAGGTAATCCAGCCCAAACCGATTGAAAAAGAGGAAACAGGATATATGCCAGCTAAAGAAATAAAACAGACAGAAGCGAAAAAAATAGCAACTACAGAAACGTTGGAAAAAGCAACTACACCTATAGCCAAAGTTAAACCAACAGATACGTTAAAGGCCAAATTATCAAAGGAAAAACAAGTTAAAACTGTAACAGAGAAATATATTAAACCTGTCGAAGAAATCCTGCCTGATGTTAGTTTGGAAGCAGTTGCCAAAGATGTTGCAGCCGATGAATTGCTGGAAAATACCATTGAAAAGAAATTAATGGCTTTGTATCATCTACAGCAGATTGATACTAAAATAGATAAAATCAGGATTATACGTGGTGAACTTCCGTTGGAAGTTGAAGACCTTGAAGATGAAATTGCTGGCTTGGAAACACGTATTGATAATTACGTACTGGAAATTGAACAACTTCAGAAACAAATCAAAGAAAAAGAAGCTTCAATCAAGGATAGCCAGTCTTTGATAAAAAAATATGAAGACCAGCAGATGAACGTACGAAATAATCGCGAATATGATTCTCTGACAAAAGAAGTTGAATTTCAAACTCTTGAAATTCAATTAGCGGAAAAGAAAATCAGGGAATTTTCACTGCAACTTACCTCCAAAAATGAAGAAATTGTATCTGCACAAAAAAATCTGGATGAACGTCGCAATGATCTTTCAATTAAAAAATCAGAACTTGATGACATTACAACCGAAACCAAAAAAGAAGAAGAAAACCTTGTAATGAAATCGGAAGAAAACCAAAAACTTATAGAAACAAGATTACTTACTGCTTATAAACGTATTCGTCAGAATATGAGAAATGGATTGGCAGTAGTTTCTGTAGAACGCGATGCCTGTGGTGGATGTTTCAATAAAATTCCGCCTCAGCGCCAGTTGGACATTCGTATGCACCGAAAAATTATCGTTTGCGAATATTGTGGACGTATTCTTGTTGATTCACAAATAGTAGACTATTTTAAATAAAAAATCATTTTTTTCACATAATTACTAAGGAGGACACTAATACGTCCTCTTTTTTTGTTTTAAAAAGGTTAGGAATTTATCCGGCGGGGAGAGACGATGGCTTTATTTTTTTAATTGTACCCTCGCACCATTCTTGTATTTAACGACAAAAGAATCCTTTAGTCCGATATTCTTTAGTTTTTTACTATAATTTAAAGCTTCGGCAAAAGTTTTGAATGAACCCGCAGCATATTTATACCATCCGCTGGAAATGGTTTCCGACAAAGGTTCGGTAATTTTATATTTAGCGAGAATATTTTCAGGGCTTAATTTAACTTTGCTTGCCAGAAATTGTACACGGTAAACGATTCCTTTTTGGTTGGCGGGATTAATATAAGCTGCTTCGTCCTCATTTTGTTTAATCGTTTCCGGAGTTGATGTATTTTTGTGTATTTTAATGGATTGCTCCATTACCGATGTTGGAAAATCGAGCACCTGAGGAAGGTTTTTATTTTGCTGATCATTTTCTGATTTGTGAATGTTATAATTTTCGGTTTTGGAAGAAACAGGTTTGCTGTCGTTGTGATAGTCCATAATTCCCATGGAATTATCTTCATTTTCAGATAGATCTGATGATTTCCAGAATTTTTTTCCAAGTTGGTAAGTGATACCTACGGAAGTAAAAGAAAACATATCCGAAATAAAACCGCCTTCCACCACATCAAGCCGATCGGACTCAATTATATGCAGCGATGTTTCAAAACTGATTTTCCAGTTTTCTTTAATAGGAACAGTAATACCCAATCCAACGGGTAAAACGGTTGCGGTTACTCTATTCCCTGATACACCGCTATATCCTAATTCGTAACCCGTTTTCAGGTCTTTCAGCTTAGATTTCCAGCTACAGACACCCAGTCCAACCATTGCGTAAATATCGGGTTTGGTTGTTTCGTATCCCCATAGCAGCCTGCTAAGATTAATTGTTGGATTTACAGTAAATTCGAAAATATTGGCTTCAAATTTCAGGTTAGCTTCTCCGCCATATTTTGTCTGATTATCGAATTTATCTTTTGTGCTGTATAATTTTGAAAAAAGTAATTGCGGTTTTACCGAAAATAAAGAATTAAGTTGTTTGCTGGCTGATAGACTCCATGCTAATTTGGTTTCCCCATTCAATTTGGAAAAAGGATTCTTATTGCTGACATCACCATAAAACTGAGTTCCGCCAAGGCTAAACTGAGCCGTCCAGTTATCGGTAAGCCAGTTCCATTTCATAGGGGGATTGTCAAGATCCTGCGAATAAAGCTGTAAAGGATAAATTACTATAATAAAGGCAATAAGATAAAATGTATTTTTACAACGTTTATTCATAGAAACAACAGTAAAAAATGGTCAAAATAAACGGGATTTTATTTACAATACTTTTTAATATAATCCTGGGCTTCGGCGACACCCAAATCTAAAGCCTGTTTCCAATCAGTGCAAGCGCTTTTTTTATCTTTAAGGAAAAACTTTGATACTCCACGGTTGAAATAGATTTTTGCCCAGTTGGGATCAACTTTTTTGCCTACTGGTTTTAGCTGAATGGCCAGATCATAATCCTCGATGGCTCCGGAATAGTCGCCCAGATGATGCTTGGCATTTCCGCGTGAAGCAAAAAACAGGTAATCATTGATATCGTGATTAATCATTGCTGCTTTGTTAAAATCGGCAACGGCTCCGATATAATCGCCTGAATTATATTCGGACATAGCTAATTCATAATATCCTGAAAAATCGCCGGATTGGAGCAGATTGCTCTTTGTAACCATTAAAGAAGAAGAGCCTATAAAGTTTTTAAAATCTTTAAAGTCGGCTTCATAATAACTTTTCAAAATAAACCGGCTAAGGTTATCCGGTCGAAGATAATTACCGGTAATCAGATTTTTGGAATAGCTTTTTATCAACCGGAATTTTACTGATTGCTTGCCTTTTTCTTCGTTCAGTCCAACGACGATTACTAAATCTCCGGTATTCACCGAATTGGTATAAGTAGTTTTAAATGCGCTGTTTTCGATGATGCCATTAACATCTTTTGAATTATAATTTTCGATAGTACCGGAACATAGAGGATCGAGTGCAACAGCCCGAGGTTGGGAAAAGTCATCCGAATCATTGAAAAGTTCTGCCAATTTTGAAGGTTTAAAAATATAATAATCCAGAACTTCAAATGTTTTCCAGCCTTCTTCGCTGTTAGGAAAGCGATAAATCCCGCTCATATATTTTACAATCAACACGGAATATGGAATTTCATTAATAGTAATTGAACGAAGTTCCAGGACGTCAAAATTATCCACACCCAATGCTTTTTTCCCTGTCGGTGGTTTTTTCCCTTCGGGATCGGTATATGGAATTTTGTTTTTTGCCTTTTTCCACTTGCCACTGCTTTGTAGAGTGTAACCGGTAGCCGATTCCAATTTTGACTTAACTGCACTTAACATGGGCAGGTCAATTGCTGATTTTACAGTATTTTGGCCAAAAACTGTTATGCTGAAAACACAAATAAGTGCCGATAAAATTAATTTTCTCATAATTGCGTATAAAAGTAGCTATAAATGGTGGAAAAACGCACACCAAATACTTTAAGTTTTTAACTGTATTATTAACAAGTTTTTTACAAAATTAGCAAGTTTAATCAGATTCAAAAATATTAAAAATTTTGAATACTTCAACGTTTTTTTTATCAAAGCCATATCAATTCTTTAATGGTAATTTGATTTAATTTTTTTGAAAATAACGCCAAAAGCTAATTTTTAAGAAATAAAAAAGAGTATGTAACAATTACATACTCTTTTTATGGCAATTGGCATTCCTAAAACTAACGCTGTATCATAATAGTTTTGGAACAACTTCCGTTAACAGATTGAATTTGTACCATATATAATCCATCGGGTAAATTACCAAGATTAATGGTTCCCGAAAAACTATCCTTTATGGGAATGTTTTTATCTTCAAAAACATTTTTCCCCATCATGTTGAAAACTAATATGTTAACTTTTTCTGGAATTGGTGAATAAATTTCTATTGAGAATGTTCCATGGTTAGGATTTGGAAATATTGCCAGGGAGTTGGTTTTCTGTTCAGCAATACCGGTAATGATATCCATTTTTCCATCGGTGAAGTTAGGTTCAAAAATATTTCCATCCCAATCGGAAAACTCTATGGGGGTTGGATCATTAGACCAACTTATCGAAGACTTATCGGGAATCGATGAAAGAAAATGCAAATCGAACAGTTTATTATTTGATATTGAGATACCATCGGCATCGGCAGCCCAGACAAAAGTAATCTGACCCGGTTTTGGATTACCTACGGTAACTTCATTAATTCCGGTAAGCCAGTTATCGGCTCCGGTAAATTGAAGCTTGGAAGCATCATAGCTAATTGTAAACTGAAAAGCTCCAAGGCTTGAAACATTTGTTGCATAAACCGGAACCGTAAGTTGTCCGGTTGAAGAAGCTAACGATTGGATAGTCAGTGTTTCGGAAGACGTATTTTTGAATTCGGGAACTTCAGCCGGATTATTATTATCTTCCACCGGTGTATAAGAAGCATTGGCATCGCCATAAATCAAGCCATTGAAATTTTGTGTTATATTGGCTCCATTAACGGTGAGCGGGCTGCAATTATACAACCAGTCGCCGGTGGTGAAGGATGTAATCACGCCGGCGATACGTTTTTTAATTAAAAGAACATCAGATGCTGTAAGTCCACCCGAGCCGTTAACATCGCCGGAAGCAAGAAATATTCCGGTAAGAGGTGTAATTCCGGCAATATGTTTTTTATACAAAAGAACGTCTGCTGCACTAACACCGGACCAAGGTTTGGCAGAAGAAGGTGCAAGCAAATAATCACCGTCGGCGATATTTGTAAAAGTATAACTTCCGTCTGTAGCTGTTACCGAGGACGCAACAATGTTTCCGGAACTGGTTTTAAGATCGACATTTATGTTATTCAATGGAACCGGAGTCGTTTTTGGATAGGTAACTATACCGTTGACGGTATGACCTGTAACACTTCCGGGTGTGATATTGATATTATCAATAAACAAGTTGTTTCCGAAAAAATTATACGTTTCAAACTTTATTCTGATATTTTTATTTCCTGCCCATGGCGATAAATCGAGGGTGTTGCAGTTGTTGCCAAAGCTTCCGCCACACCAGTCGTCGCTGCTCAGAGGGAAAAATTCATCGGTCATCAACGCATGGGTAACCAAATTGCCGTTTCCATTACCGCTGACTTGATAAACAGGTGTCCATGAGGTTCCACAATCACCTGAAACAGAGACAGTCAGGGAGTCGTTGGATGTAGTATATCGCTTAGCATAAGCATGTTGAAAAGTCAGCGTAACAGCATCGGTTCCCGAAAAATCAAGAACCGGTGAAATTAACTGGTCGCGTTTGCGGGGAACAAGATAATTGTAAAAGTTCATCATCGCGGCTTTGCTGCCAGGAGAAGTGCCTGAAACGGTCGCTATGTCCCATGTAATTGCATTATCAGCATTTACGATATTCCAGTTTTTGTCATTATATCCCAGTTCAAAATCTTCGGTAAAGGGGAGCGGAATGCCACCGACATTGATATAATTGAGTTTTGTAACAGTATCACTACCATTGGAGTTAGAAGAAATAAGCGTTACCGAATAATTACCTTCGGCATTAAATTTTACTTCCGGATTTTTAGAACTGGCATTGGTGCCGTTTACGAAAGAAATGGTGGAGGGATTAAAAATCCAATTCCATGAATTCGGGCAAAAGGAAGTAGCATCGGTAAACTTGACGATGGGCTGTTCGGTGGAACAAAACGATTTATTATCGGCAACAAAATTAGCTTCAGGATACAGAGCGTCGCTCACCTGAATAAATTGAGGCATGATAAGTGTGTCTGCACCAGCATCATTGGTAACAATAAGTTGGACGTCATATTTTCCGGGTGTATTATAAGTGATTCCTGCAGGGTTTCGTTGATGGGAAGTCGCAGGTGTTCCTCCTGGGAACGACCATTGCCATGAAAATGGAACTCCGTTGGATAAATCAGTGAAATTTACCGAACAACCGATAGGAATATTCGTTTGGTCGGAAGTAAAATTAGCCATCGGGGTTGAAAAATACAAGTCGGATTCCCATAAACCGCGTCCGTAGGTGGCGGCTTTTATCCTGTCGTTGGCCGGATTGGCGTCGTCGTAATAAATTTCGAGTTCAGTAACACGGCCGTTGGCTGGCAAGCCGTTGCTGAACGAAGTCCAGCCACAGAAAGAAGCATCGCGGTAAAATACGCCCATATCGGTGCCTATGTAAATTCCGTTTTGACTGTGTTTGTTGTAAACGATTGTACTGATGTGTACGTCGGGAAGCAAGCTGGTAATGTCTGTCCAGTTGTTACCTTTATCTGATGATTTATATACACGGTTTTCGAGTGTCATGTATATCACATTTTCGTCGAAAGGATGGGCTTCGAGATCGGTAATGGTTTTATTGCTTGGCAATTTTGAGGTAAGATTAATCCAGACAGGATTGTTGTCTTTGCAATTGTCGGTACGATAGAGCTTGTTGCCGCCAGCTACATAAAGGATATTTGTGTTTTTTGGCGATTGTTCCAAGACGCTCAGATTATCGCCGGTAAGTCCGTTAGAAATTTTTGTCCAGATAACTCCATTTACATTTGAATTTTTTATGTTGTTGCTACGCCAAACATTTTTGTAGCCAATGAACATGGTTTTTGAATCATTTTCATCAATTAAAAAAGGAGTAACCCATGCACCGCTTTCGTCGATACCGTTAGTATTATTACCGGCGATTTTTCCCTGGTTATTGTTGTTGTAATGACGGGAAATGTCGCCGTAATACAAAGTGGAATAACGGTAATGGGAATCGGTAGGATCAATGGCACATTCCATACCGTCGCCACCGTTAACTGCCGTCCAGCTTGTTCCTTCATAAATAGAAGATCCGTTGTCCTGATATCCGTTTATTACTAAGTTATCTACGGTAGCACTTTGTCCTAATTTATAGGTTTGACTGATGGCAAGACCACTGCTTATTTCATTCCAGTTGGTTCCACCATTGTTGGTCCAGTAAATACCACCATCGCAACCAACATATAGCTTGTTGTTTAGTGGCGAAATTTCAAAAATATGATGGTCAGCATGAACAGCCGGACGGCTACAATCGCCCCACCAATGTGCATTGATTGCCCAATTTCTACCACCATCGGTAGATTTCCAGATATCCACGCCACCGGAATAAATGATATTTTCGTTAGTAGGATCGACAGCGATGTCGAGATCATACCAGGCTTGTCCGCCGGTGCCGCTTCCGTCGCATGACCAATCCATGATGTTGGGTGAATTGGAATTCTCAGTAAAAGTGAGTCCGTTATCGGTAGATTTATATAATCCCTGGAACTCATTGGCACTATTTGTTAGTAGAAAATAAACCACATTGGGATTAGCCGGAGTAACTCCAATAGCACCGCGCTGATCCAATTGTCAGCCCTGCAGTGATTTCTGTCCAGGTATCGCCGGTATCGGAGGAACGGTAAAATTTGCCAGCAGATGTAGCATATACAATTGACGGATCATTGGTTTTGAAAATGATGTCTTTAAACGTACCCGAATAAGTTTTTGTCCAGTTTAGTCCACCATCCGTTGTTTTATAAATTCCGTTATTAGCGGCTGCCAGAAGCAGATTGGCATTATTTGGATGCATTATTAATCTGCCAACAGTAGTTTCGCCCATGCCGTTATTGGATAAAGCCCACGAAAGTCCACCGTCGGTGCTTTTCATCACACCAAGGCCTGAAGCATCTCCGGCATCGCGGTCGCCGGTGCCGATGTAAATATTTTGAGGATTGCTGTGATCTACAACGACAGCTGAAACGCCGAGTGTGGGCAGATTGTCGGTATTGCTTGACCAGGTACTACCGCCATTGGTGCTTACCCATAATCCTCCGGAAGGAGCTCCGACATAAATAATGTTGGGATCGGTAGGATGAAATCCTATGGCATTAACCCTGCCCAATCCTTTGTAACCACGGTCGCCAAGGGGTAAATTGAACGGACCCAGGTTAGTCCAGTTGCCATTTTGCGAACGGGGAGCATTTGCCGGATTTTTATAATAATCCATAAAGGCGTTTAATGTGCGGGATTCTGCCGGACGTTCACCGGTAGGCGAAACCCGACTTTGCATCATGTATTCCCAGCGTTTAAAGGGCTTCCAGCCACAGCCACGGGTAATCGGGCGGTTTTCCCAATATTTATTAAATGCCGATTGTACCTTAAAAAAGTTTACCGATGGGTCCTGCATCATATTAATCCAATAAGGATAGTTTGCGGTATCCAACGGGTTAGGATTGGTTATTTTCTGGGATTGGGCCGAAAACCCCAATCCCAGAAAAATGATTACGCTTATGATTATAAGTTTATTCTTCATTGAAATTAATTAGTAGTACAAAAAATTATTAAAATATTATTTAGCAGGAATATACGAGCCATTAGCATCGCCGTAGGCGATTCCATAAAAATTCTGGGAAACGTTGCTTCCGTTAATTGTTATTACAGGATAATCATACAGCCAGTCGCCAACCGAAAAAGATGAAATAATGTTAGCAATACGTTTGCGCAATAATAAAACATCGGCAGCCGTAATATCACCGGATGCATTTACATCGCCGGCGTTTAGAAAAATACCAGATAATGGAGTGATATTGGCTATATGTTTACGGTATAAAAGAACATCGGTGGCGGTAACTCCATCCCATGGTTTGGAAGAGTTAACTTCTATCGTGTAGTTTCCATTAGCAACATTTGAAAATAAATAATTACCTGTTAAATCGGTAGTCGTTGTTGCAACCACACTTCCCGAAGAATTTTTCAGCTTGACTGTTAAACCCTGCAATGGCGTTTGAGATGCGTTAGGATAGGTAATGGTTCCGTTTAATGAATAACCAGTGGTAGCAACCGTAAGTGCAAAATCATCAATAAACATACCTTGGCGAACCGAGCTTTGGTCGCTTGTAAAGCGAAAACGTAACCAAACATTAGGATTATTAATGTACGAATAGCAGCGAATATGTTTTTTGAGTCCAGGAATTTAATGTTCCGGTAAATTGGTCCAGCGGCAACCAATTTTGCCCATCAGTTGAAATTTGGAAATACATAAAATCATGGTTGTTTTCAAAAGTATATTTTGTCCAGAATGAAGTGGAAGCGTCTGTGCAACCGGCAAGGCTGAAAGGACCTAAAACTGCTGTAATATCTTTATTATTTCCGTATTGTCCCGAGGGGCTTTCGGATATGGAATGCGAGGGTGAATATGCGGCTTCGGTAGAAATTCCCCAGGTATCATCAAATTGCCAGTAAGGTGCGCCGGTTTCAAAATTATCGGTAAACGGTAGTGTCATGGGTGCCATTGGCCTTACGGTAACAGTATTTGATTTTGGCGTTTCTTTGCCTGAAGCCGAATCAATAGCGGTAATATAATAAGTATAAGAGGTTCCATTGGTAACCAATGTGTCGGTATAATGATGATTTACTGTACTGTCGTAGGTGTAAGTACCATCGTTTTTATAAATGCGGTAGTAGTTTGTTTCGGGGAGGGAATCCCATGACTAACGTTGCAGAATTATTTCCGGATAATCCTCTAAGATTTTGAGGTGCTGATAATAAATTAGCCATGGTTGCTACAGAAGCTATGGTAGCCTGAGCAAACTTACCAACCATAGGAAAACTATTCACACTTGGGCCTATTAAGTCGTTGGAGGTATGGATGTAAGGGCTTTCATGCTGGCTATCTTCGAACGGAAAAATACCCATATACCCATGATTGTTAAAAGAAGTATGATCGCTGTCGCCACCAATAAGTGTACCATCGTCAACGGGAAAATCAGGTAAATACAAAGCGGTAACATCTTTGTAGAATTGAACCAATGGTTCTGCAGATGACGGAGCTATCATATCGGTATGGATAACTTCTCCGGTATATAAATAACCACACATATCCGTATTAAAATAACCTAAAATATTCATTCCCTGACTTTGTGCCATCGAAGCATAAGCTTCGCTGCCATATAAGCCATATTCTTCACCCGAAAAACAAATAAAAATAATGCTACGGTCGAAGGTGTATTGGCTGAGGATTCGGGCAATTTCGATAACAGAACTAGCACCGGAAGCATTATCATCGGCACCCGGAGCATCGCCCGAATAGGAATACGAATCGTAATGACCACCTAAAACTACATATTGATCAGGAAATTTAGTACCCGGTAGCGTTGCAATGACATTGGCGCTCGAATTTTGACCGTTTACCGTAAAATTCTGTAAAGTAACATTTAAGCCATAGGCTTCAAATTTTGATTTTACCCAGTTTTGAGCTTCTATACCTTGGGAAGTCAGGCAATTTCGCGTACCATAATCTTGTAGATGCTGTACGTTTGTTTGAATGTAATTGACATGAAGCATATTGATTAGTTGGGAGACAAAGGGATCGATATCGCGGGGAGCTTTAAAACTTAATGTTTGTTTTGGTTCCTTGATGGCTATATTATTTATCCGAACTACTCCTCCATGTACGGATGGAAACAATTTGGTAACATTTTTATTTTTTACTTTTACAATCAGGTAATGATCGGTTTGATCTAAAATTTCAATGTATTTACCAATATTGGTAAGGTAATCCGATTTGTTTTCTGCATTCGTCCACAGAACATAAAAATTATCACCTGTTTCCCAAGCTTTTTTATTCAGGGTGGTGTAGGTAAAGTTCATGGAACCTTCAGCAGTAGCTATAATGAATTCATCGCAGGAATAGTTTACCCGAAGATTTTCGGTAGTAAAATATTTCTTGGCTTGTGCCGGGTCTTTTACATTGATTTTAATCAGATCGCCAGCTGAAGCGAACAACATAAACCCTGTAAAAACAAGGAGTAATAGAGCTTTTTTCATTTTTTTATTGTTTAAATTATTGATTGATTGGTAGGATTTTCATTTGCCAAAGTTAATTTATTTTTTTAATCAACAGCATAGAAAAAAATTATGAAAAGTTATTTTATAAATCTGAAAATAAGAAAATTAAAAAAACGGCTTAAATGTGAGTAAAAAACAATTGTATTTATCAAAAAGATATTTGCAATAATTCGTGTAAAAATATACGGGTTATGAATGGCAGAACTTAAAAACAGATACTATGGATTTTTTAAATTGATTTTCTGATTATTTTTTTTATATTTGTAAAAAAGTTTTTTATGGAGACAAATAAATATATTGTTAATGCAATGTTAATTCAGCCGGAAGGCAATCCAATTTTGGAAGAATTTCATGTTAATGCAACCTGTCCTTATGACGCCATTGGTAAAGCTCAAGATTTATTTTGGAACAAAATGTTTAAAACCGAGGATCGGTTTGCCCAGGTTAAAGAACTAAAAATTAAGAATGTTTACCAGGATTTCTGATGTTTTGTATGCTGGCTTAAGGAGAATTTAAAAACAACAGAACATCGTTTCTTCCCTCCACTTAATTATATAAAAATTAGTGATTTACTTATTTTCAGCAACTAAATCACTGGTCTTTAGTTAGAACGTATTTTGTTTTTCTTGTTGAAGATAAAGGTTTGTATTATTTATTGAAAACAATAAAATACCGGAAAAAAAGTTTATTTTTAAGCAAAGTATTGTAATATTGTAATTTTAAAATCAAATGATATGAACTTTACCCCCAAATACTTATTGATATTCATTTTTACCTGTTTATTAAGTTTTAGCTACGCCCAGGAAATTGGCATCGGACACTGGCGCGACCATTTGCCTTACAACAAATGTCTTTCGGTAGCCGAAGCCGGAAATAAAATATACACATCTACACCTTTTGCTCTTTTTTTCTATGACAAAACAGATTTAAGCCTGCAACGGTTATCCAAGGTAAATGGTTTATCCGATATAGGCATAAGCTGGATAAGTTATAATACAACTTGTTCCGCTCTTGTAATTGCTTATACCAATGCCAATATTGATTTATTGAAGGACGGACAAATTATTAATATTTCGGACATAAAACGAAAAGAAATTTTAGGTAACAAAACGATTAATAAGGTAACTTGTATTGGGAAATATGCTTATTTGAGTTGTGGATTCGGTATTGTGGTGCTGGATGTGGAGAAAGAAGAAATATACGATTCTTATTATATTGGACCTAATGGAAGCCAGATTGATGTGCTTGACTTGACTTTGGATACAAATGATTCCACCTTATGGGCAGCTACTGAAACAGGAATGTATAAAGCAAGTTTCAATAATCCGTTTATTTCAAATTATACTTCCTGGTCAAAAGACACTACCATAGCAGGATATAATGATCGGTGCAACCTGGTAGCGTATTTTAACAATAAAATTTATGTAAATAAATCTGACGGAACCTGGGGACATGATACATTGTATACATATAATAACAATGCCTGGCAACTATTCCCCAGCCATTCGTTCAGTCCCCGGTATAGTTTAAAGGCCATATACAATAAATTAATTATCACAAGCTCAGATTATGTTGATGTATTAAATTCGGCAGATACAATTGAATACCACATGTGGGGATATGCCGGTGAAGGATATCCTCAAACTTCTGATGCAACCTTTGATTCTGAAAACAATCTCTGGATAGCCGATAAAAATTATGGACTGGTAAAAAATTGGGATAAGCAAAATTTCAGTAAATTAAGTCTTAACGGGCCTTTAACTGCTGATGTATTTTCTATGGCAGTATCGGGAAATAATGTTTATTCAGTGGCCGGAGGGAAAACTTCAACCTGGGCTCCAATATGGAATCGTGGTGGGGTTGCTTCTTTTATTAATAATCAATGGAGTACATATAATTTACCCGATAGCATTTTCGACTGTGTGGGCATTGCCGTTGATCCCTCCAACGCGCAAAAAATATATGTTGCAACATGGACTAAAGGTATTATTGAATATACAAATGGTGAAATAACCAATGTCTATACGGATAAAAATAGTACACTTTCCCGTAATATTCTTTGGAACGACATGATTATGATTAGTGGTCTTTGCTTCGATCAGGATAATAATTTATGGGTATCTAATCAGCAGTCAAACAAAGCTATTTCTTGTCGAAAACCTGATGGTTCGTGGACGTCATACGACTTAGGCTCTGTGGTTAATGGTCATGATTTAGGTCCTATGATTATTGACAATAACAACCAAAAATGGATATTGCTGCGAGGTACGGGCATTGCCGTTTGTAATGCTGAAAATACTACGGCCAAAAAACTTACTTCCTCCCAGGGAAGTGGAAATTTGCCTGGAAACTTTACTTTAAGTATTGCTCAGGATTTGGATGGTGCAATATGGGTTGGAACCGACGAGGGTGTGGTGGTTATTTATTCGCCTGAAAATGTTTTTAATGGCGGAAATTTTGATGCTCAGAAAATATTGATTGATTTTGGTGGATATGTTCAATATTTGCTCGAAACGGAAACAGTTACATCCATCGCCATTGATGGTGCCAATCGGAAATGGTTTGGTACTGATAAATCAGGTGCTTATTTAATGTCGGCTGATGGAACCAAGCAATTGCTTCATTTTACGACCGACAATAGCCCTCTTTTTTCCAATTCAATCACCAGCATTGCTATTGATAATGATGGTGAAGTATTTTTCGGAACGAGCAAAGGAATTATTTCCTATAAAAGTGATGCCGCACCGGAACCATCGCCAACTTCGGATAACAAGGTTTATGCTTATCCAAACCCTGTGAAAAGTGGATATGATGGACCCATTGCTATTAAAGGATTAAAAGAAGATTCCGATATAAAAATAACAGATATCAGTGGAAACTTAATTTTTGCCACTAAATCCCTGGGAAGCCAAGCTATTTGGGATGGCAAAAATTTTAGTGGGAAAAAGGCTAAAACAGGAGTTTATCTGGTTTTTGCCAGTGATTCCAATGGCTCAAGCACATTGGTTACTAAAATACTCTTTATCAATTAGAATATAAAATTCAATCCGAAGCTGGGCATAAACGGCAATTGATAGATTTTTTCAGCGGTAATACGGTTGATATAAAAAATATTTTTCCGGTCGTAAACATTAGTAACGCTTAAATCGGCTTCCAGTTTTGAATTTTTGCTGAAAACAAATGTTTTTTTAACACTACAATCAAGGCGGTGGTAATAAGATAATCTTCCACCGTTTAATTCACCATATAGTATACCAAGGCTTCCGTTATCTGTTGTATAATTTGACGTTATGCCTTGATTGAAATCAAGCTTTTCGCAATATCCTTGAGTAAGAGTAAATGGGAATCCCGAGCCGAAATTCCAACGCATACTGGTTTCCCAGCTTTTATTTTCTCCCATTTGATATGAAATTACGAGATTGATATTATGCCGGCGATCGTAATGGGGTACATAATTTACCATATGATCTTTTTCGTAGGTACGGTGAACAAAAGCATAGGAATAAACTGCCCATAAATATAAACGGGAATATTCATATTTTAGCGAAAAATCAATCCCTTCAGCATCACCTCTTTCGATGATATAGTCTTTTTTCAGGTAATCGGGTATTGTAGCGTTTTCGGGAGTATCCTCAAATATTTTATCGCGGTTTACATTCGTCAACTGTGGGAAATACTTATAATAGCCCTCTAAATTTATGGTTAAATTGGTGATACCATCGTATTCTGCACCAATAATCAGGTGGTCGGATTTTTGAAGTTTGTGTTTAACAGTTTTCCCATCGAATGTTTCGGGGAGATCTTCGCTTCCCGATAAAAAGCCATAGAACAGGTTAACAACATCGCGATCGGAATTGGCGCTGATTAGATTTTGGGAATAAAGTCCGGCGGCGAGTTTAAAACGTAAGTTATTTGTTGCATTATACTTAATCGCAATACGTGGCTCTGGCGATAAATTAGACAGCGAAGCATACCATTGTATCCGGAAACTGGGTTCAATTAAAAATTTCTCTTTTGTCCATTTATATTTTACATAACCGGCAATTTCTGTAGTATTCTGAAGCTGTTCAATTTTCCGGTTATCAGAATTTATATAATTGTAAATGGTTTTAAAACCAAGCATTTCCACGCCATATTTGATCTCATCCTTGCCTAAAAAGTAGGTAAACCCAAGTCCGCCGTTAAAGCCGGAAATATCACTGGTTCGATTGTTTAACGTTGTTTCTCCCTCGCTTTCCAACATTGAAATTTTATATTTTGAATAGGCGAACACACCTTCCATCAAAGCCGGCGTTTTGCCGGGAACAACTACGAAGTTAACACCTCCGCCGGATGAAGTCCAGTTAAAATCGGATAAAGCCTTATAATCGTTAACCTTATCGGTAAAATTAAAACCAAAAAAGTTTACTTTGCTTCCATTCTGGCTGTTGAAAGAAATTTTTCCGTAAACATCTGTGTAATTAAATGGCAATCCACTGGTGTCAACATTTTTATAAAAAAGCTTTGCACTTTGTTCGAGATAGGAGTTTTTTAAAGAAAAAATGAAAGACGAACTTCCATCACCAGTCTCTGTTTGTTTTTTTAAAGGTCCTTCAAGCAATAAATTAGCACCAAAAGTGCTGGCGCCAATTTTCCCCGCTAAGCGTTTTTTATTTCCGTCGCGTGTGCGAATGTCCATCACCGATGAAATCCGGCCACCATATTCAGCTCCGAAACCACCCGTATAAATATCGGCATTGCGTATGATGTCGGTTTCGAAAACCGAAAATAATCCTATGGAATGGAAGGGATTATAAATAATCATTCCGTCGAGTAAAACCTTGTTTTGTATGGGCGATCCGCCGCGGATATAAAGTTGTCCTCCCTGGTCGCCGGTGAAAACCACTCCCGGTAATACCTGAAGGTACTGGGCAAGGTCGGGTTGCCCACCAATGGCTGGTATTTGTTTAACTTGGCGTGGCGTAATTTTGACAACCGAAGTTCTGGTTTCGGTTTTGCTTTCAACATGGGCAGTACTTGTAATGCTTATTCCTTTCAACGAAATGGTTGAAGTCTTAAGATATAGTTTTTTGTTGATTACTTCGTTACCTTTAATTACAATGGGCATCCGGAGAGTATCGTAACCAAGATAGGTAACCATCAGTGTGTAGGTTCCTTTGGGAACGCGCGAAATCACAAACATTCCGTTAACATCTGTGGCAGCGCCATAGGTGGTTTTGTAAAGATAAACGTTAGTGAAAATAATGGGTTCACCGGTTTCTTTTTCAAATATCGAACCACGAATAGTTCCTTCCTGAGCTAAAGTTTGGCCGGTAATACAAAGACTTAGAAAAAGTAGAAAGACGGGTAGGTGCAGTATTTTGAAGTTCATGATTGATTGGCTAATGTTACTATAATTAGTCGCCAAAAGTAGTAAAAAGATAATCAAAAAAGTTATAACTTTGCCAAAATTATTAATAAAATCTTAGTATTACATAAACGATTAATTCAACACATACAATGCAAAAGTTATTATTATTGGGAGATGAAGCGATAGCTCAGGGTGCTATAGATTCCGGACTTTCCGGTATATATGCCTATCCGGGTACTCCATCTACCGAAATTAACGAATATGTACAACAGTCAAAAGAAGCAAAGGCATTAAACATCCAAAGCAGTTGGTCGGTCAACGAAAAAACAGCAATGGAAGCTGCCCTTGGCATGTCGTATGCCGGAAAACGCGCCATGGTTTGTATGAAGCATGTCGGACTGAATGTAGCTGCCGATCCTTTTATTAATTCGGCAATTACCGGAACCAATGGAGGTTTGATTCTTTTATCGGCCGATGATCCATCTATGCACTCGTCGCAAAACGAACAGGATTCGCGTTTCTATGGGAAGTTTGCTCTGGTGCCTGTTTTGGAACCTTCCAACCAACAGGAAGCTTATGATATGGTAAGCTATGGTTTTGAAATTTCCGAAAAGCTCAAAACACCTGTCATGCTACGCATTACAACCCGTTTAGCTCATTCCCGTTCAGGGGTGGTCCGGAAAGAAAAAATAGCTCAAAATACTGGGAGTATGCCTGAAAATACTCGTCAGTTTGTACTTCTTCCAGCCATTGCACGGAAAAAGTACAAAGCGTTGCTGCTAAATCAGCAAGTATTTGAATCGGAGTCGGAAACTGCCGGATTTAATAAATATATCGAAGGCCGGGACAAACGTTTAGGTATTATTGCCTGTGGAATAGCTTTTAATTATTTAATGGAAAATTATCCCGATAGGGTAGTACCTCATCCCCTTGTGAAAATCGGTCAGTATCCGTTACCACATCAAATGATAGAAAAACTATATAATGAATGCGATGAGATTCTTGTACTGGAAGAAGGTTTTCCCATGGTAGAAGAGATGCTCAAAGGCTTTCTCAATAAGGGTAAAAAAATCAAAGGACGTCTTGATGGAACTTTGCCTCAGGATGGCGAATTAACTCCAAATTTAGTAGCAACTGCGCTTGGAATGCCTGTTGCGATAGGTTCCGCAATTCCGGCTTTAGTAGCCGGTCGCCCGCCTTCACTTTGCAAAGGATGTCCACACATTGATTCTTTTACTGCGCTTAATGAAGTGCTTAAACCTTACGGAAAGGGTCGTATTTTTTCGGATATCGGATGTTATACCCTGGCGGCTTTGCCTCCTCTGGAAGCGGTTAATTCATGTGTGGATATGGGCGCATCCATCACCATGGCCAAAGGCGCTGTGGATGCCGGATTATTCCCTTCGGTAGCTGTTATTGGCGATTCCACGTTTTGCCATTCGGGGATGACGGGACTTTTAGACGCCGTTATTGCCCAATCGCCCATTACTGTGATTATTCTCGATAATTCAACCACAGCCATGACCGGTGGTCAGCCTTCGGCGGCATTCAATCGTTTGATCAACATTTGCAAAGGACTGGGTGTTGAAGAAGAACATATCCGCATCATTAAACCTTTGCATAACAAACACGAGGAAAATGTGAAGGTGATGCAGGAAGAACTTGAATATCGCGGGGTTTCGGTAATTATTCCGCAACGCGAATGTGTTCAGACGTTGAATAAACGAATGAGAGCTAAATTTAAAGAGAAAAAATAAAAAAGAAAATGAAGCTCAACCCGGCTTTCGGGTTGGGTTTTGTTTAACATTAATTATAAATTATTTTCGGATAAAATATCCATGAGGACAATGCCCAAACAAACCGAAAATAATAGTTTATGGATATAGGCTATTTGACCAATGGATTATAAAATTAATAACAAATGAAAAAAGATATAATACTTGCCGGTGTTGGCGGACAAGGAATTCTTTCGATTGCTGCAATTATCGGATCGGCAGCCATTGAATCAGGAATGTTTTTAAAACAAGCAGAAGTTCACGGGATGAGCCAGCGTGGCGGAGATGTACAATCCAATCTGCGGATTTCGGACGATGAAATTGCTTCTGATCTTATTCCGGAAGGAAAAGCTGACATGATTATTTCGGTGGAGCCGATGGAATCGCTGAGGTATTTACCCATGTTGACAAACGAAGGTTGGGTAATAACCAATACCAAACCGTTTAACAACATACCCAACTATCCGGAAGTGGATAAATTAATGGCAGAAATTAATGCTCTGCCGAGGCATATAGCCATTGATGCCGACCAGATAGCTGTAGATTTAGGCTCTCCAAAATCGGCTAATATTGTTATACTTGGCGCTGCATCTCCTTTTTTAGGCCTGGAAATTAAACAACTCGAAAATGCCATACGGTTTATTTTTGGTAAAAAAGGCGAAGAAATAGTGAATATCAACTTAAACGCTTTGGCCGCCGGTAGAAAATTTGCCCTGGAAAATCAATAAATTTTAGTATCCATCGGAAATAAAATCTTTACGGAAAAAGGTAGCTATTCAGCTCGAATAAAGAATTGTCTCGCAAAGACGCGGAAATTTATAAATTGTTTACGATTCTCTGTGCCTTTGCGTCCTTGCGGAAAATAAGAAAACTGAATAGTAAATAAAAGTTAGAGAGGTTAATAAATATTACACCAATAAAAATTGTTTCTGATAAAATGAGCTTGTTATGTGGAAAAAGCGTCTGACACAAATTTTTATAGGTGTCGTTACCCTGTTTATTGCCTATGTTTTGTATGATTATTTTCTGGTACCGGTCAAAGTGCTGGAAGATGATAAAATTGTAGTTGCCGAAAAAACAGAATTTGGAATAGTCGCTGATTCTCTTGTGGTTCATAAAAGTGAAGTCCAGGCTAATGACAATATCTCTTCCATTCTTCAAAAATACACGATTGATTCCCGAACGGTAGATCAGATCGTCCGGAAATCGGATACCATTTTCGATTTTCATAAAATTCGTCCCGGTGATCCTTATACTGTATTATGCAGCAACGATAATAAGCAAACAGTACAATATTTTATTTACGAAAATTCTCCGGTTTCGTATATTGTTTACGATTTGCGCGACTCGGTTCATATTCACTATATTCAGCGGAATGTGGACAAAAATATAAAAACCATATCCGGCGAAATTACTTCCTCGCTCTGGAATGCCATGACCAATGCCAAAGCCAGCCCAAGCCTTGCCGTTGAATTATCGGAAATTTATGCCTGGACTATCGACTTCTACAGCATACAACCCGGCGATAAGTTTAAAGTTATTTACGAGGAATTATCGGTGGATAATGAAACCATTGGCCTCGACCGGATACTCGGAGCCTGGTTTTATCATGCCGGCAAACCCTATTATGCTTTTTATTTTGCCCAGGATGATGCCGGTGATTATTTCGACGATTTGGGTCAAAGCCTTAAACGGGCATTTTTAAAAGCACCATTAAAATTTTCGAGAATAAGTTCCAACTTTACCTATCATCGCTTTCATCCCATTCTGCGGATTATGAGGCCTCATCTTGGGGTAGATTATGCTGCGCCCCGAGGAACATCTGTTCATTCCATTGGCAATGGAACCGTTATCAGCGCCGGATTTGCTGGAGGCGCCGGACGAATGGTGAAAATCAGGCATAATGCCGTGTATTCTACTACCTATATGCACCTGGCAAAGTTTGGCAGCGGTATACGAAACGGAGCTCATGTTACCCAGGGGCAGGTTATCGGATATGTTGGCAGTTCGGGATTATCCACCGGTTCCCATCTTGATTTCAGGTTTTATAAAAACGGTAAGCCCATCAATCCGTTAAAGGTAGAATCACCTCCGGCCAAACCAGTAAAAAAGGAATACTATAGCGATTATGTCCGCTTGCGCGATAAGCTGAGGCATCAGCTTGATAGTATTAAGTAAAGCGGTAGCTTTGATTCATTATTATTGTATCTCAACGTTATAGGTTGCTATATTTTAATGGTGTGCTAGTATTGTTTTATTCATTAAGCTTAGATTTTATTTGGTGAAGGTACTTTCGAAGTACCCTCCCTCCACTTCAAAAATAAACCGTTGCTGTTTTTTTATAGGCAGGTTCTGCTTTGAAATACTTCTTAGCAATAAAGCAGAACCTTTTTTTCTTTAGATTAGCTAATATGAATTATGGTTTTTATTTAAAATTTAAAAATAAAAAAGCCGCTCAAGAGAACGGCTTTTTTATTTTTAAATAAGGGGTATTAATTAGTTACCACCTTCCCACCAAACTTTGCTTAGGAAGGTATCACCGCCAATTCGTGCAGCAGCAGCAGTATAATTATCTGCATTTAATGTTTGCTCTTTCTGCGAATAGGTCATACGTCTTGGTAAATCCGTTAATGGCCAAAGAGAGCCATCAGCTTCAAAAATAGTAGAATGTCCATCAGGCCATACAAAGGTTACTTCGCCCGGACGAACCATCGTTTTGGGGAAACCCGTACGGCGATATTCTATCCAGGGCTGGTGTGCTTGTTCAAATAATGCGATGTATTTCTGAGTGGCCACATTTTCTGGGTTGGCAGCCGGTACGGCAGCTATATAGGAATCAATGGCAGCAGCATCAACGCCCCAATATTCCATGGAAGCACGTATGCCTTTTTTGTACCAACCATCATCATATCCTTTAGCTTCGGAGATCATAAAGCATACTTCGGCATAATCCATATAGATACAGCCAAAATCGGGAGCTAATAATTTATCGCTGGGCCAACTTGCTTTGTTAATACCAATAAGTTTGGATTCAGCATCCTGCATTCCATAAGGCATACCAAAATAAGTTCCATATTCAGGATCGGTAGTAGGTGCAGCTAAAATAGGCAGCCGCGGGTCGGCAAGACCTAAGAAGGGATTCGTATTATCTCGTCCCGTACCAGATGCCGGAGGATTTTCGCCTTTCAGCAAAACGACAAATTGGTTGCAGATAGCAAAGTCGGTACGAGCCTGAATAAAATATGCATCGTACAAGGGCGCCTGATTAGGGGTGCCTGTTTTATAAGTAAATACAGCATTGTCGGCATTGGATTCAAAATAAACGCCCGACTCAATAACTTCATTTATTATTTGAATAGGAGTTTTTCCATCAAAAGTTACGTCTCCTCTATGAGTAGTTAAGCGTAGGGCCACTCTCATTTTAAGTGAATTTGCAAACTTTTTCCATTTTAAGGCATCACCGCCATAAAGTTCATCACCTTGCGTAAATACCGGTTTGTTTAAATCGATCATTGCGGAAGCATCCGTTAAATCCTTGAGCAATTGAGCATAGATGTCCTTTTGATTGTCGTAAGCTGGTGAAGGATTGTTAACGGCATCCCATGCCTGGCTAAAAGGGACATCTCCATAGATATCCGTTAAATTTTGAATAACCCATGAACGGAGTACCATAGCTGCCGCAATTTGGTTGCTGTTTGCACCATATGCGGACATCTTGCCCTTTGTGGCTTCTTCAGTATTTAAGCGGATAATTTCCTGTAAATCGGTACAGGTGGTATAAATAGTGTTCCAGTATTGATCATTTACACTTTGACGGAAAAGATATCTGTCTTCTGTAGTATAATTGTTCTGATTAATTTGTTGATCGAGCAACCAGCCAAAACGACCGCCCCACCATTCATCGCGCATGTTGTCCATAAGTTGTTTCTGGACATTGGTCATCAATGCGTAGGTGGGCATATCTACCGGGCTGTTAGGACTTACATTCGTATCCTCAAAACTTTTGGTGCAACCAAAGGCAACTAAGGCAAGGATTCCGAAACAAAGAATTATTTTATTTGCTTTTTTCATAGCTATATATTTTTTACGATTAATAACAATTAAAATTCAAAAGTTAAGTTAAGACCAAAAGTACGTAAGCTTGGTAATGCACCGCCTTCAATACCCTGGATATTACCCGAACTTGTAGTATTTTCTGGATCTATATGTTTCAAATCTTGTCCCCAGATAGCTAAGTTACGTCCAAATGCTGAAATTCTGATATTTTTTATCATACCAGTGTATTTTGAAGGAATGGTATAGCCAATACGAATTTCGCGCAGTTTAATATAGTCGGAACTGAAAATGTTTTGTTTTTGTGCACGACCATAAACATCCCAACAATAGCGTTGTCCGCCGATACGGAGTAGTGTCTTTTACTGGAACATCAGAGTTTGTACCATCAGCATTCAAATACTGAACTGTACCATCAGTATTTACTTTCCCATAATACCCTTCCAAAAGAACACCGCCACTGGTAGAAGCATACGTTCCATCTTCATTTTTAACAACAGCATCACGAATATTATTGCCTAATTCATTAGTAGCTGCTGATTCTTTAAGAATACCGCTATACATACCCCACATATTGGTGGTTGAAAATAATTGACCACCGTGTTGTACATCAATAAGGAAACTAACAGTCAATGCCTTTATATGAAAAAGAGTTGTTGATACCCATATTAGTATTTGGCATAACATTACCAATAGGTTTTACGGTTGTAGTAGCTAAATAACGACCAGTTGGTTACCAACGATAATATTTCCCTTAGCATCTCTAATGAAATCGGTTCCAAAGATGGTTCCATATGATTTTCCAACCATTGCATTAACGGTAGCATTAAACGGAGCAACACCCAATTCAAGGTTTGAAACGCCTTGAGCCAAAGGAAACAACTTTATTTTCGTTATGAGAATAGTTTATAGCTCATGTTCCATACAAAATCTTTCATTTTAATTGGAACAAGGTTTAGCATAATTTCATATCCTTTGTTGGTAAGCTCGCCGGCATTGATAACCTTTGGTTGTGTAACCTGAAGCGCCTGAAATGGTAACTGGGATAATTCTGATTTTTCGAGGTTTTGTCATAATACGAAAAGTCAATACCTATTCTGTTATTAAAGAATTTTAATTCTGTACCTACTTCATAAGAAGTGTTTTTCAGGTTTTAAGGTATGGGTTATTCAATTGTGCAGGGACGGCTGTAACGAATATCGGAGCCAAAGTTATCATAATTTGTCCATAAGGTCATCAAACGATAAGGATCGGTGTCGTTACCTACCTGTGCCCAACCTGCACGTACTTTACCAAAGGAAATAATACTGTTGTTTCTTAGAGTTGGCATTTCAGTAAATACCCAGCTACCCGTTACGGAAGGATAGAGGTATGACATTTTGTTTGTAGGTAAAGTAGATGACCAGTCGTTACGTAAAGTAAGATCTAAGTATACCATACTTTTCCAGGCAAAAGAAGCACTTCCATATAAACTATTGATTTTCTTTTTAAATAATTCATCAATAGTGGTAGCCGGAGAAACAGAGTTGGTAAGATTGAAATAATTAGGCAGAACCTAAACCACCAGAAGTAGTCCCTTCATTATGATAAGCTGTGCGACTCATCATGTTACCTCCGAAAGTAGCATTTAAGTGAATGTCTTTTGTAAGGCTTTTATCAGCTACAAATAAAAATTCAGAGTTCATTTCTGTAACTTCTCTTGTGCTTTCAGTATAATAAGAAAGTGCTTGTGATCCAAGAGCTACTCTTTCTTCGGCACGGAATGAGTAATAATCTTCATTAACTTTTCCGGTCAGTTTCAACCAGGGAAGAATATCCCAGGTTAACCCGGCATTGCCAAAATATCTGTCCCTATAGTCATTCTGATAATTCATATAACGGGTCCAGTATGGATTGTCGGAGTACATTGGGTTGGGGTTATCCCAGGAGATACGGTTCCAAACACGCTGAGATCCGTCGGCATTCATGTAATCTTTCATTTTACCCATGTCGGTTGAACGTTGACCCCATTGGTTAAATTTCTGCATTACGTTGTTGTCGTCATATCCTGTTGCGGGACGTCCGGTAGTTTTGTTTTTTACATAGGTTATCTGTGCAAAGGCGTTTAACTTGTCGCCTAATTTAGTGTTTCCACTAAAAGTTAACGTATTACGTTTTAGCTGCATATTGGGCATATACCCATCTTCTGAAACATTGGTATATCCCATACGAAATGCTGCTACGTTATTGCCACCGGTTACATCAAAACTGTTGGTTAAGTTAACTCCTGTTTTGAAAAAATCTTTAACATCTTTAGAAGGAGGTGTCCAGGGTACAGTTTGCAAATCACCTTGTTTCCCTTTTGCTTCCCAGTCAGAAATACTCCATGCTGGAAGATATTGAATGTTTTTATCGTATTTTGGACCAAAACTTTCGTCGGTAGCGTAATCAATAATATTATATTCTTTTCCGTTGATTGTTACCTGATCGAAGCCATTGGTGCCACTTAAAATAGAACCGCCACCATATAAGTTTTGGTATTTAGGTAAAACGGCTACCTGGTTCCAGTTAACACTTGAATTAACTTTTACGCCAATAGTGGTAGCTTTACCGGTTGTAGTTTTTCCCTTTTTGGTAGTAATAACAATTACACCATTGGAGGCACGCGAACCATATAAAGCTGCAGCATTAGGTCCTTTCAATACAGAAATGGATTCAACATCGTCAGGGTTAATATCCTGAGCCATATTCCCATAGTCATAACCACCAGCACCGCGGGCGGTATTGGTCGTATTATAATCACTGTTATCGAATGGAATACCATCAACAACAAACAAAGGCTGGTTGTTACCGGTGATGGAGTTAATACCACGGATGGTAACGCGGGATGAACCTCCTAAGTTGCCGGAAGCATTTGTAATCTGAACGCCAGATACTTTACCGGACAATGACGTCATCACGTTGATATCACGGGTACGATTTAAATCATCAGCTTTAACTTCCTGTACTGAATACCCCAACGCTTTTTTCTCGCGCGAGATACCGAGAGCGGTTACCACAACACCTTCCAGTGTTTTAGATTCGGGATCTAAAACAACATTGATCACCGTTTGATTTTCAATGACAACTTCTTTGGTTGTCATCCCAACAAATGAAAAAACCAAAATTTTTCCATCTTTTACATTTAACGTGTATTTACCGTCAACATCTGTTATCACACCGTTTGTGGTGTTTTTAACAAGAACGGTTGCTCCGGGTATCCCTTTACCATCCTCCGAGCTGGTAACAGTTCCCGAAATTTTCTTTTGTGCAAGCACACTTTGCATTCCAATAAAAAGCAGGAGCGCAAGTAAAATAGTAAATTTTCTCATAATTTGATGAATTTAGTTAAAAATTTGTTTTACATGGATGAAAATTAATTGATTAATAAATAATTGTATAAATAATAATGATAAATTTTTAATATTAAGCTATTCCAATGAACTTTTAAATGGGTTGCAATGTAAATAGTCGCTCCTTAAAATAGGATTATTTTGCTGATTAGTAATAAATTATTGTGTAAATCATTTGTTTATAAATGCAGTATTTTGTACCTTTGTGGAACAAAAGCCTGCAAATTATGATAGGGAAATTACCGAAAAAAGGACAGCGAGATTTATTTCGACCACTCTTGGAAGACTTTATTGATATGAACCACGAATTGGTTCTTTTGGCAAACAAGATTGACTGGTCATATTTTGAGAAAGAGTTTTCGTCGTATTACTCAAAAAACGGAGCACCGTCAGTACCCATTCGTTTAATGATAGGATGTCTGCTGTTGAAGTATTTGTATAATATTGGTGATGAACGTATTCCTGAGGTTTGGGTTCGGGATGTTTACTTTCAATACTTCTGTGGGGGAATATTTTTTTCACATAAGTTTCCTTTCGACCCAAGTGATTTTGTCCATTTCCGCAATCGGGTTGGCGAAGCAGGCATTGAAAAAATATTTGCCTACAGCGTGAAGATGCATGGAAAAGAGGTGGAGAAAAAGTCTAAATTTGTTTTGTCTGACACGACGGTACAACAGAACAATACGACATTTCCGACCGATGCCAAGATGTGTAAAAAGGTAATTGACAAATGCAATAAAATAGCGGATCAAGAAGGGATTAAGCAAAGACAGCGCTACACCCGAGAGAGCAAGCAATTGGTTAGAGACACCTATAACGGCAAACATCCCAAACGAGCCAAACAGGCACGAAAAGCAAAGAAACGACTAAAAACGATAGCCAATACACAACTACGAGAGTTGAATAACAAAATGAACGAGGAGCAGAAAAAACGACATCAATCAGAGATGGAACTTTTCCAGAACGTAGTAAATCAGCAGAGATATGACAAAAATAAGTTTTACAGTCTTCATAAACCTTTTACAAAATGTATCGCCAAAGGTAAGCCGCATAAGCAATATGAGTTTGGTAACAAGGTTGGCTTGATCACTACAGGGGAAAAAGGAAAGAAAATCATAACGGCGATAAAAGCCTTTTTGGAAAATCCTTTCGATGGACACACGATAGAGCCCTTGCTTAATCAAATGGAAACAAACAATTTGAAACTGCCCAAAGAATTGGTTTACGATAGAGGAGGAAAGGGAAGATCAGAAATAAAAGGAGTAAAAATTACAATACCGGGTAAAGCCAAAGCAAACGAGACAAGATACAGAAAACAACAGAAACGTAAAAAATGTAGGGCAAGAGCAGGTATCGAACCGCTAATCGGGCATCTAAAAACAGATTTCCGAATGGATCAAAATTATCTATCGGGAGCAAAAGGAATACAAATCAATGCTTTGATGTCTGCGACAGCATGGAACATGAAGAAAATGATGGAAAAACTCAAGCAAGAGTTTTTGTATTTTATTTTTCGACCCTTCCTACAACAAAATTTTTATTATATCGCCGCGTGAATAGTGGCTTTTTAAGGAACGACTAAATAAAAATTTATCATACAGATTGTAAAATTAATAAAAAATTAATCTTTGATTAACAAATAATTTAAGATTTTTTGTTATGCAATGTATAATTATTTGTAAATCAAATGAATAAAATTTAAAATTTATTCGAGGTTCCCGATCATTTTTTCGACTTCATCTAAAATATTGCCCGATTTTACCAGATTTTTCATCATAGTATGGTCGTTATACAAAGGACGGTCTATCTCAAGAAAAGCTACGTGGCGGCGAATTACCTCTTTGGCAGCAGTTACGCCGATTCCGAATTTATAATCGCGGAAATCGAGCGCCTGTGCGGCTGCCATCAATTCGATACCTAAAATTCCATAAGCATTATCCAATATCTGGAAATTTTTGATGGCAGTATTCATACCCATAGAAACAAAATCTTCCTGGTCGGCGGCAGCGGGTATGGATTGAATGGAAGCCGGCGCGGAAAGGATACGTTGTTCAACGATCAGGGTGTCTGCCGTATACTGGCTTAGCATCAAACCCGAAAACATCCCGGCTCCTTTGGTAAGGAAAGCGGGTAGCCCCACGCTTAAAGCGGGATTGTTCAACCGGTTCATCCGGCGTTCGGACAACACACAAACCATGGTAATGGCTGCTCCCGCCATATCCATGGGTAACGAAACGGGCGAACCCTGGAAATTGGCGCCTGAAAGCTGAATATTTTCTTCAGGAAAGAATATCGGATTGTCGCCCACACCGTTAAGTTCAATTTCCACCTGGCTGCGGGCGTATTCAAGTGCATCGTGAGCGGCGCCAATCACTTGCGGAGTGGAACGCATGGAATAGGCATCCTGAACTTTGCATTTTACTTTGCCTTCGGCGATATCGCCACCTGCTACCAATTTACGAATTGCCGTAGCGCTACGCATGGCTCCACGAAATCCCCGTACTTCATGAATTTTAGGATGATAGGGTTTCATATTGGCTTTCAGCGCTTCCAGACTCATGGCTGCTGCAATCTCGGCTTGTTTCAACCACCGCATGGCATCGTATAAAAAAATGGCGCTCATCGCCGTAAGAACATTTGAACCGTTGATGGCAGCCAGTCCGTCGCGGGCTTGCAGGCCTGGAATGGGAATTCCGGCTTTGCTCATCGCCTCTTTGCCTTCTAGAAGTTCACCTTTATAATAAGGCTTTTCCTTCGCCCATCATCAACAAGGCAATCTGCGACATTGGAGCCAAGTCGCCACAAGCGCCTACCGAGCCTTTCTGGCAAACAAAAGGCGTTACACCTTTATTTAGCATGTCAACAAGGGTTTGCGTAATTTCGAGCCGGCAACCCGAATTTCCGTGAGCATGAACGTTGATACGTCCGAGCATGGCTCCACGAACATATTCTATGGGCGCAGGGTCGCCAATTCCGGCGGCATGATTGTAAATCAGGTATTTTTGAAATTCCTTTACCTGATCGTCGTTTAAAACCACTTCCGAAAATTCACCGATGCCGGTATTGACACCATACATAATTTCGTGGGCCTCAATTTTTTTCTCCAACATCGCCCTGCAGGCGTTGATGCGTTTTTGGGCATCGGGATGAAGTTCAACTTTTTCGCCAAAGCGGGCGACGGATACAATATTTTCAATCTTAAGATTTGAACCTGAGATGAATTAATGTCATATTTTTATTGTTATTTAAGTAATTCGTAGTAAATCAGGCGTTTATAATTAATTACAATTTAGCACATCAAATATCATAAATTTTTTGATAAACAAATTTTTTTTTCAAAAATTTTTATACCGGACTGAAAAAATATGCAAAACGTTAACTATTTCGTGTCAAACCGTTGTATAATTCTAAAACCAATGTATATTTGCCAAAAATCCGTTTTTTTATCTGCTAACCATAAAATTAATCAAAAATTTAAATCCAGATTTATGATCAAGAAAAACCCTTTTATTCAATTACTTGTTGTCATGTTTTTGATATGCGGAGGTACTGCTTTTGCTCAGAAAACATACAACTTTACATCGGTTCCCAACGATCCGTTGAAAACCCGCATTTATACCCTGGACAATGGCCTAAAGGTTTTTATGACGGTGTATAAAGATGCTCCCCGTATTCAGACGGCTATTGCCGTTAAAACCGGAAGCAAATACGATCCGCACAACAATACCGGATTATCACACTACTCTGAACACATGATGTTTAAAGGAACCGGCAAGTTTGGAACTTCCAATTTTGCCAAAGAAAAACCGCTGTTAAATGCAATTGACAGTCTTTTTGAAGTTTACCGATCCATTGAAGATTCAACACAACGGGTAGCTATTTATCATATTATTGACAGCGTTTCGGGCGAGGCTTCCAAATATGCCATTGCTAACGAATACGATAAATTGCTGGCATCCATTGGAGCCAAGGGTACCAACGCCTGGACTTCAGTAGAAGAAACGGTTTATGTTAACGATATTCCTTCCAATGAAATAGAATCCTGGTTGGCTATCGAATCGGAACGGTTTACCGATCCGGAATTTCGTCTTTTTCATACCGAACTGGAAACCGTTTACGAAGAGAAAAAACATGAGTCCTTGATCGCGACGATGATAAAGTGTTTGAAGCTCTTTTTGCCGGTTTGTTTCTAAACATCCCTATGGCACACAAACCACCATTGGAACCGTCGAACATCTGAAAAATCCTTCGCTGAAAACGCTTAAAAATTATTATCTCGAAAGATATGCACCTAACAATATGGCGATTATCCTTTCCGGTGATTTTGATCCAGATATGACTATAAAACTTATTGATAATAGCTTCGGAAAGATTCCTTCACGGGAAGTGAAACCTTTTGTAGTACCAGGTAGAAAACCCCATTACTGCCCCTATAGTTAAGGAAGTGGTCGGACCAGATGCCGAATCCGTAAATTTTGGCTATCCGCTTTCGGACGGTGCTAACTCTAAAGATGCCGATTATCTTACAATTATGAATATGATTCTCAGTAACAGCACGGCAGGACTTATCGATCTTAACCTTAACCAGGCTCAGAAGTATTGGGTGCCGGATGTTGGAATTATAACATGAAAGATTATTCGGTTCATGTTTTTTATGGCCAGCCAAAACAAGGTCAGACGCTTGAACAGGTAAAAGACCTATTGCTTTCGCAGATTGAATTGGTGAAAAAAGGTGAATTTCCCGACTGGCTGATTCCTGCCATAATCAATGATCTGAAACTAGTCGGAAATAAAAGCTTCGGAACGTAATAATTCGAGAGCATTTAAAATCGTAGGTGCATTCACAAAAGATACTCCATGGCAGGACGAGGTGAACAGTATTGAACGTCTTTCCAAAATAACTAAAAAGGATATTGTTGAATTTGCTAATAAATACTACAACAACAACTATGTAGTAGGTTTATAAACGTACCGGTACCGATAACGAATGTTAAGAAAGTGAATAAACCCACGATTACCCCTGTATCTGTTAACCGCGATGCCTGAATCCGATTTTTTGCTAAAGATTAAAGCGATGCCTGTGAAACCTGTGGAACCGGTATTCGTTGATTATAAAGCCGACATTAAGAATTTTAACCTAAAACCGGTATTCCTGTACTATACAAGAAAAAATACAGAAAACAATACGTTTTCGCTGTATTACTATTTTGATATGGGAAATAATAACGACCGCAAAGTTAGGCATTGCCCTCGATTATCTTCAATATCTGGGAACATCCAAACTAACCCCGGCTCAGGTTCAGCAGGAATTTTACAAAGCAGGATGCTCTTTCTACGTATCCAGTTCTGAAGATCAGGTATGGGTTCAGCTTAATGGTTTGAGCGAAAATCTTGAAAAAGGATTAACGCTTCTTGAAAACCTGCTTAAAGATGCCAAACCCAATGAAGATGCACTGAAAAATATGGTTGGCGATATTCTGAAGAAACGTGCCGACAATAAACTTTCCAAGGAAACGATATTGTGGAGCGGAATGTATAATTATGGTACATACGGACAAAAATCACCATTTACCAATATCCTTTCTGAAAAAGAACTTAATGAACTTAAATCTTCGGAATTGCTTTCTATTATTCATGGGCTTACTTCTTACAAACATGATGTACTTTTTTATGGAACACACGACGAAGCTGCACTTACGAGTATCCTGAACAAGTATCATAAAGTGCCTTCCAAACTAAAGGAAATTCCTGTGGCAACAAAGTTTGAAGAACAAGCTACCAACGAAACAAGGTTTTATGTGATAGATTACGACATGAAACAGGTTGAAATCGTCATGCTTTCCAAATCGGTAGGCTACGACAAAACTCAGGTGCCTTCTGTGCGCATGTTTAATGAATATTTCGGCGGAAGTATGAATTCTATCGTGTTTCAGGAAATACGCGAGTCAAAAGGTTTGGCTTATAGCGCTTATGCCGGCTATCGTCAGCCTTCGAGTCTTGATCATAATAATTATATTTTCAGCTATATCGGAACTCAGATTGATAAACTGCCCGAAGCCATGAAGACGATGATGGCAATGATCAATGATATGCCCGAATCGGATAAAGCTTTTGATGCTTCCAAACAGGCCATATTGCAAAAAATACGTTCGGAACGTATTACAAAGGCAAGCGTTATTTTTAATTATTTAGCTTCCAAAAAACTTGGACTGGATTATGATATCCGTCGTGATGTTTATCAGAAAGTTCCATCCATGACCTTTGCCGATATGAAGGCTTTCCAGCAAAAATATTTAAAAGATAAAAACTATAGTATTTTAGTCCTTGGTAATAAAAAGGACCTGGATATTCCTACACTCGAAAAATATGGTAAAGTTACTTTCCTGAAACTCGAAGATGTTTTTGGATATTAAACATTATCAAGCCATACTGTTTTAAATCAGACATTCCGTTTCCCTGCGAAACGGAATGTTTTTTTATGGCAGTTTAAAATCGTTTTACATAACCGTGGCAGTAGGGCAGGTGGCCGTTTTTATCATAATAATCCTGATGATAATCTTCGGCTTTCCAGAAAGTAGTTGCTTTGGTTACCTCGGTTACTACATTAAATCCCTTTTCTTTTAAAAGCATAATCAGTTTTCCGGCAATTTGTTTCTGTTGCTCATTCAGGTAAAAAATGGCGGAGCGATACTGATTGCCTACATCAGGGCCCTGGCGGCCAATCTGGGTGGGATCATGAATTTCAAAAAATAATCTTGCCAGTTCTTCATACGAAGTTTCGGATGGGTTGAAGATAACCTGTATGGCTTCGGCATGACCGGTGGTGCCGGTACAAACTTCTTTATACGTAGGATTATCTTTATGTCCGCCGGTATAACCGGCTTCGACGGAAACGACTCCTTTGGCTTTAGCAAAATAATAATCCATTCCCCAGAAGCAGCCACCGGCAAAAATGGCTTTATCGGTTTTGAATTTTGTTTCGTGATTAGCGCTTTCGGGTACAAAAACGAGTGAGATGGAATTAACGCAATGCCGTACATTCTTTTTAGTAAAACCTTCGCCTGTGAATACGTGTCCAAGATGTGCCCCGCAGTACTGCACAGATGATTTCTGTACGTTTTCCGTCGGCATCGGGCTGGTGTTTTACGGCTCCACGGATTTCATCATCAAAGCTGGGCCATCCGCAACCCGAATCGAATTTATCGTCGGAACGGTAAAGAGCCGCTCCGCAACGTTTGCAATGATATGTTCCTTTGCCGTGAAAGTTTTCATATTCGCCGGTAAACGGCTTTTCGGTTCCTTTGCGGAGAATTACATTCTCTTCTTCGGGAGTTAATGTTCGGTAGCCCATGGTTTGATTTGTGTTTTTAACTTGCTGTCCGCAGGCAAAAACCATCATCATTATGAAAACGAGTGTAAAACGAATTGAATTTGTCATGATGATTTAATGAATGGTGATTGCAAGGACAACTTTTTAATCAATAACAACTCATAAAGTAAAAGGTTTAGTGGAAATGACTGGAAATTAAATTGGAACCCAATTTATATTGCCCGACCAGGATTAACGAGGAATCCTGAAAAATTTAGGTTGAAAATGCATATAAAAAAAGAATCCTGACAGGTTTTTAAAACCTGTCAGGATTGTATTTATAAATTTGGGGTATAACTAAATTTTACCGATGGCTTTCAGTTCTTTTTCCAGTTCCGTTACCAGGTAATCCAAGCGTTTTACCACCGACAGCAGCGGTTCGGGCTGTGTCATATCTACGCCTGCTTTTTTCAATTGCTCGATAGGATAATCGTTGCCACCCGATTTTAAAAGCGTAAGATAATTATTAAGTGCTTTTTCGCGATCTTTTGCGCTTCCGCTGGTTATTTTTTGGAAGATATCGCTGGCAGCAGCAAAACTGGTGGCGTATTGGTAAACGTAATATTTTAACTGATAAAAGTGCATTACCATTGCCCAGTAATTATTGCTGTATTCGGTAGGTGCCACTTCGTTACCGTTATATGTTTTGTTAAGGTCGTCGGCAATTTGCTTAAGGGTACTTGCATTGACAGCTTCCCCGTTTTCCACTTTAGTACGGGCCTGATATTCGAAGTCGGCAAACTGGCTTTGACGGTAGAAGGATCCGACGAGGTTAGTGATTGCCTGGTTCAAAAGGGCGATACGTTCCTGATGATCTTTGGAATTTTTCAGCATATAATCGAGCAACAATTCTTCGTTGAAATTAGAAGCGACTTCTGCCACAAAAGAAGTATACTGATGGTTGGAATAGGGTTGATTTTCGCTTGAATAAATGGAGTGCATGCTGTGTCCGAGTTCATGAGCGAGCGTGAAAACATAATTCATGGTCTGATCGTAGGTCAGAAGAATATAAGGATGTGCACCATAAACATTTAGTGAATAAGCGTTTGATTCTTTACCTTGTCCTTCATAAACGTCGATCCAACCTTTTTCCAAAGCTTTGGCTACTTTGCCCTGATATTCTTTGCCCAGGGGAGCCACGGCTTCCAACACTAACTTGCGGGCTTCGTCGTAGGGATATTTTTTATTGAAATCGGTAAGACTTATGGAGCCGTCGTAGGGATAATAGGTTTGTAAACCAAGAACCTGTTTACGGAGGCGGAGATAGCGTCTGAGTGGTTCGGTATTTTCTTTTGCCGTTTTGATAAGTGTTGTGTATACACTTTCGGGAATATCGTTGGCATATAAACAGGAGTTGAGGAAGGAAGGATAATTCCGGGCTTGTGCTCCGGCCCAGTCTCCCTGATAAGTGCTATTAAGTATGGCGGCATAGGTGTTTTCATAATTTTTATATGGAGAATAATAAGCCTCGTATGCCTTGCGTCGGTCGTCCTGGTTTTTATTGTAGGTAACCACATTGGTGTAATTGCTTTGCGTCATGTTTATCGTTTTCCCATCCGAAAAGGTAACATCCGGAAATTTGATGTCGGAAGTAGCCAGTTCGGTATAAATATTTCCCGGAGCTCCCTGAATCAACGAAAAGTATGATAAAAGTTTTTCTTTATCCTTATCCAGCACGTGTTTTTGCTGACGGTACATATCGGTTAAAGAGAAACGATACGGCTCAAAAGCAGGATTGTCATTCATCCATTTTTCGGTGGTTTGCTGAGGTATTTCTAACATTTCGGGGGTAATCCACGAAAGTTTGGTTCCCATACCCGAAAAGTAAGCCATGATTTCCTGAAAATGTCCGTTTATTTCCTGGTTACGGCTGTCAACCGAACGGGCGAGGTAAGGATAACAGTATAGTTTTTCAGCAATTTTACTTATCTCTTCATTTATTTTGAGAACGTTAAGAAGGTTATCGGAACTTTGTCCGATTTTTCCCTGATAGAATATTAGTTTTTCTGTCAGTTCCGATACTTTATCCTTATCGGATTTCCATTCATTCCATGAGGGATAGATAGCGGAAAGATCCCATTTTAAATCGCTTGAAGCTTTGTCGCGAGTCATACTGTCCTGTGAATAAGTTATTTTTGAGGAGGCACAAATCATAATGCCTGCACAACATAGGGTTAACATTTTTTTATCATACAATACGTTTTTAAGTGAAATTTATTTTAAATCATATTTTTCTCAATAATTATTCCATATTCTCCAATAATCAGAATTTATGTTTAATACGTAAAAAATATGGTGGTGTTTTTATGAAGTAATCCTGGGGAAAGTGTACGTTTAAGAACACTTTAGTGTCGGAAAATGAACGATTAGGATATATTTATCTAAAAAATTTTAAAAAAAATATTTTTTTTTGTCAACCGAAGAAAAGAAATAATATATTTGTCGCGGTTTTTGTAGAGTAAACCCGCAATTTATTTTCAACAGTAACCACCATTTTCTTATCGTAAATTAAATTGTTTAGCAACAACAAAAGCTATTTGTGTTTGTTAATCATCAAAGACTTACTAAATTTAGTAGTTTAGTAATTAAGTAACCCTTGGAGACTGCCGAGTTATGACCGGCAGTCTTTTTTTATGGGTTATAGATTTGAATGGAGCAGCCGTTGAGCTTCTACCATGCTTATTTTTTTCCTTTGAGCATAATCGGCAAGTTGTTCGGCAGATATTTTTCCCACTTCAAAATATTGAGCCGAAGGATGGGCAAGATAAATTCCACAGACCGAGGCTCCGGGGTGCATTACCCAGTTTTCGGTAAGATGAATACCTGTGTTTTTTTCGGCATTCAGCCAATGAAATAATATTGTTTTTTCGGAATGGTCGGGAAGGGAAGGGTAGCCAATAGCCGGACGGATTCCCCGATATTCTTCTTTTAACAATGAACTGAGTGCTAAATTTTCATTTTTCTGATAAGCCCAGAGTATTGTTCTCACTTTTTGGTGAAGCCATTCGGCAAAGGCTTCGGCTAAACGGTCGGCGAGAATTTTTATCATCAGGGCGTGGTAATCATCATTCTTTTGGGTATAAAAATCTACCCATTTTTCGATTCCGACGCCTGCCGTACAGGCAAATCCGCCTATATAATCAAGTATCCCATCCTTGCGGGGTGCAACAAAATCGGAGATGCAAAGGTTGGGCCTGCCATCTTCTCGGAATTGTTGATTGCGCAAAAAATGGAAAGTGGCTATCGTTTGCTGGCGCATTTCATCGGAATAGATTTCTACATCATCGCCTATGGCATTGGCTGGATAAATGGCAACCACTGCATTAGCAGTTAGCATTTTATCGGCAATGATTTGTTCCAGCAGTTTCCGTGCATCAGTAAAAAGTTTCCGGGCTTCTTCTCCCTTTTCGGGATGATTCAGGATTTCGGGATAACGACCTGTAATACGCCAGGCATGGAAAAAGAATGTCCAGTCGATGTATCCGGAAATTTCGCTTAGCGGATAATCAGCATATACTTTTGTTCCGGTAAAAGCGGGTTTGATAATATCCGACGGATTCCCGGCGATTTTCAATCTGTTTTTTCTGGCGGCATCAAGACTAACAAGAACATTGGCAGCTTGTTTGGCAGCATGAGTTGTTCGTATTTTTTGATATTCATCCTTTGGTTTTTTCAATAAAATCTTTTCTTTTTTCCTGAGAAAGAAGGCTGGCTACTACACCAACGGCGCGGGAGGCATCTTTGACATGGATAACCGGATAACTGTAATGAGGTGCTATTTTTACAGCGGTATGAACGATGGATGTGGTGGCGCCGCCGATAAGCAGGGGGATAGTTAGATGTTGCCGTTCCATTTCCGAAGCTACGGTAACCATTTCGTCGAGCGATGGAGTTATCAGCCCGCTGAGACCGATAATATCTGCTTTTTCGCGGATGGCTGTTTGTATTATTGTTTCTGCCGAAACCATGACTCCCAGGTCAATCACTTCGTAATTGTTGCAACCCAGAACTACTCCCACAATGTTTTTACCAATATCATGCACATCGCCTTTCACGGTGGCTAATACTATTTTTCCTGCTGATTTTTGAGCTGATGCCGATTTCTCTTTTTCGATAAAAGGGGTAAGATAAGCCACAGACTTTTTCATTACACGGGCACTTTTGACCACTTGTGGCAGGAACATTTTTCCTTGTCCGAACAGCTCTCCCACCACGCTCATCCCTTTCATCAGGGGGTTTTCAATCACATGAATCGCTTTGGCGTAATTCTGGCGGGATTCTTCAGTGTCTTCATCAATAAAATCGGTGATGCCTTTGATTAAAGCATGCTTTATACGTTCATCGACCGGTAATTTCCGCCATTCGTCCGGTGTGGTGTCCTGTTTCCCGGTTGTTTTTAGTTTTGATGCAAATTCTATCAGTTGTTCGGTAGCTTCCGGATGTTTGTTCAGTATTACATTTTCAACGTGTTGCAGCAAGTCGCCGGGGATATCGTCGTAGATTTCGAGTTGCGAAGGGTTGACGATGCCCATGTCCAGCCCGGCTTTGATGGCATGATACAGAAAAACGGAATGCATGGCCTGACGCACGGTGTCGTTGCCACGAAATGAAAACGACAGGTTACTGATGCCGCCGCTGGTTTTGGCGCCGGGAAGATTTTTCTTGATCCAGCGTACTGCCCGGATAAAATCAACGGCATAGTTATTATGAGCTTCGATGCCGGTGGCGATGGCTAAAATATTTACATCAAAAATAATATCCTGTGGCGGGAAGTTTAGTTCGCGGGTAAGAATATCGTAGGCTCTTTGGCAGACAGCCGTCTTTCGTTCAAAACTATCGGCTTGTCCCTGTTCGTCGAAAGCCATCACTACCGCACAGGCTCCGTATTTACGGATTTTTTTTGCTTTTTCGCGGAAAGCGTTTTCGCCTTCCTTCAGGCTGATGGAATTGACGATAGATTTCCCCTGTGTACATTTTAAAGCTTCTTCGATAACTTCCCATTTGGAAGAATCGATCATGACAGGCACACGGGCGATTTCGGGATCGGAAGCAAGCAGGTTCAGAAACCTGATCATAGCTTTGGGGGCATCTATCATGGCTTCGTCCATGCAGATGTCAATCACCTGGGCTCCGCCATCTACCTGTTGACGGGCAACGGACAAGGCTTCTTCATAATTTTCTTCACGGATAAGCCGGGCAAATTTTTTCGACCCCATCACATTGGTTCGTTCGCCAATATTTATAAAATTGTTTTTCTTGCTGATGATGAGTGGCTCCAGTCCCGCTTAACACTGTTTCCTTTTTTATGACCGGTTTTGTTCGTGGCTGATAGTTGGCGATGATACTGGAAAAAGCCCGGATATGTTCCGGAGTGGTTCCACAACAGCCTCCGACAATATTCACTAATCCCTGTTCAAGAAATCCTTTAACTGACCTGGCCATGATGTCCGGGGTTTCTTCGTATTGTCCGAACTGATTCGGGAAACCGGCATTGGGATAAACGCTGATGAACAGATCTGACGTATTGGCCATATTTTTAATGGCTGGCAGCATATCGCGGGCGCCCAGCGAGCAATTAAGCCCGATGCTGAACAACGAAGCATGACCAACAGAAATCAGAAAAGCATCAATTGTTTGTCCTGTTAAAATTCTTCCGCTGGCATCAACAATAGTAGCCGAGACCATGATTGGAAGTTCAAGATTTTTTTCTTCCAATATTTCTGTGGCATGCAAAAAGGGCTGCCTTGGCATTTAAGGTATCAAAAATTGTTTCGATAAGTAAAATATCGACTCCGCCGGCTATCAGCCCGTTTATCTGAGTTGAATAGGCTGAGACCAGGTCGTCGAAATTGATGGAACGGAATCCCGGATCTTCTACCTTAGGCGACATGGAAGCGGTTTTATTGGTTGGCCCGATGGACCCTGCCACAAAACGGGGCTTCTCCGGATTTTGTCTGGTAAATTTATCGGCTACCCTGCGGGCTATCCGGGCCGAGGCGAAGTTCAGTTCATAAACTAAATCCTCCATCTGATAATCCGACATGGAAATGCTGTTGGCATTAAAAGTATTGGTCTCGATGATATCGGAACCGGCTTCAAGGTATGTGCCATGAATTTCCTCAATAATTCCCGGGCTGAGTCAGCGAAAGCAATTCATTATTGCCTTTCAGCGCAGAAGAATGTCCGCTAAAGCGTTCGCCCCGGTAATCTTTTTCGGTAAGATGGTAGCCCTGAATCATGGTGCCCATGGCGCCATCGAGCAACATAATCCGTTGCCGGAGAATCTCAGATAAATTCAACATAAATTATTCGTGGGTTAGCTCATTTAATACGTTGATAACCGAATGAGCGTCGTTCATAATATAAAAATGTATGCCCGGATTTCCTTTTTCGAGCAGTTCGTGGCATTGGTTTTGGCCCATTCGATACCTATGGGTACGATGTCCTGAGGATTTTTTAATACATTCAGTCCACAAGCTTTTCGGGAATATCAATATGAATTTCTTCGGGATAGGAAGTCAACTGATTGATGTTATTCATGATTTTTATGCCCGGGATAATGGGAACGTTGATGCCAGCCTGCCGGCATAAATCCTGAAATCTGAAAAAATGTTCAGTTATCGTAAAACATTTGGGTAACGATATAATCGGCTCCTGCCTCCACCTTTTGCTTTCAGGTAGTGAATATCTAATTTCAGGTTGGGCGATTCAAAGTGCTTTTTCCGGGTAACCGGCAACGCCGATGCAAAAATCGAGAGGCTTGTGAGTTTAGAATTTCATCGATATATTTGCCCGAGCGTAAATCTTTTATTTGCTGTACCAGGTCGGTGGCATAACGGTTCACCGAGCGGTCGACATTTATTTCCTTATGGTAATTCATTTCGTCGCCACGCAGGGCAAAAACGTTTTGAATGCCCAGATAGTTCAGCTCGATGAGGGCATCTTCGGTTTCTTCCCTGGTAAAACCGCGGCAAAGCATGTGGGCTACGGTGTCGATGTTGAAGCGGTTTTGAATAACGCCACATATTCCGAGTGTTCCCGGTCGTTTGCGGCGGATGCGACGGCGCAGCGAAGCCATCTTCCAGCTCTTCGTAACTGGCTTCAGCACAATGGCTGGTAACATCAATAAAGGGAGGATTAAATTCCTGGAGTTGCTCAACGATATCGAGGATATGCCGTCCCGACGAACCACGGGATGGCGGTATGATTTCAGTAACTGAATAAAGGTTTGTTGGCGGATGCAATGTAATCGGTAACTTTCATGCTGAGAATAATTATTTTGATCTATTGGAAGCCTCGTCGGGCCGAGGCTTTCAATTAAGCCTGCAAAGATAATACAATAAAAATTCCTGTATCTTAATCATAATAACGATTCCGGTTTTACCCGTAGCGCCAGCTATGGCCGTAATTTGGTTTTTGTTACCCTTATCTGAAAATTTAACCCAAAATATTAGTAGAAGCGAAGCGGGCTAATGAATTAGCTGGGTTTAACTTATTTCACCAAACCAAAAACGCCGGGATTGCTTCGTCCCGATGCCTCGGGCTAAGTGGTGTGAGAGACTCTTTTTCTGCTGATGTAAAAATAAATAAAAATTTATTTGTTTTTTAAGACAGTACCTCGATTACCACACGTTTTTTATCTTTTTACATTCCATGTCATACAATTTAAAACTCCGCCATCCTCAATTATTCTTTCAGCATTAATTCTTTCAATTCTATTTTCCTTAGCATAATCTGGAAATATTTTGGTAAACTGTTCAAACGCTTGTCCATCTTCTTCAATCCCAAATTGAGGTATGATTATCACATTTTTAGTCTGCAAGAAATTTATGTAACCCCAATTTAAACTTTCATTTGGAGTTTTTACATTGAAATTCAATTCAATAAACTCCAATCCTGATTTATCCAGTTCTCCGAAAAAAAGGTTTTTGAATTTTTCACTGTATTCCTTGAAATAGCCATTTATTAATACTTTGTTTTCATTGATAAATCTTATCATCCCATCAGAATGTCCAAAATATTCAATCCCATCTTCTTTGTCCCAAGGAATTAGTGTGATTCTGTCAACTTTAAAAGTTGTTTTGAGAATTTCTATTAATTGGCTTGGAGTATAAAAATCCTTATTTTCAGCAAGAACCTTATCGGTCAAAATTATTCCATTCCTTGATTTTACTATATTTCCGCCGTCAATTACCAAGTCTGATTTGATTGTTTTCAAACCAATTTTATCGCAAACTATATCTGGATAAGTTTTAATTTTTCTGTATTTCTTAGCTTGTAGATAATCAGGGTCGTATCTGTATTCTACAAATTCTGTTTCTGAAATCTGAATTGGCATGTAATCTCTACACCAAATATCTTTAGTATCTGGTAAAGTAGTGAAGCCTACTCCATATTTGGCAAGAATAGAAGTTATTTCAGAATATTCAGGTTCAAAGTTTTGTTTGAAAATTTCTGAAAAGTAAACAAAATTGGTGTCTTGGTCTGTTATCATTCATTCAAGCGTTTGTGCCAGATTTTACCTATTACTTTTCCGATTATTTTGAATTCTTCCGACGAAAAAGTATCTGTTTTTGCATTATTGCACCAATAGCATGAAAACACAAGATTTTCTATATTATTATATGGCTCATTTGGCAACAATCTTTCTATTTCAAGTTTTTTACCACGATTTCGTTTTGTATAAATTTTCTTTCTATTAAAAAGCTCGTTTATTTGGGTTTCAGTTATTCCACAATAAAAGCACTTTTTTTCAATATTTTCATACCATTTCTTAAATTCCCAGAAACTCTCTGTTAATTCTGTCTTTTCAAATTTCGATTTCCAAATTTTTCTTAAGTTGGATAAGTATTCCCTTTGTTCTTTTAATTCTTCCCAATATCTTGAAACATCGGCTCTATCAATCCCTAAAATCTCACGAATTTCGTCAAACTTTTTCTGTTCGATTACAGCAAGGTTTAAATATTTTAATTCCAAATCCGTCATGTTTCTTCGGCTTTAAAATGTGTGGTAACAATTGTATAACCACCATTATGGCGGTTATTTCGTAATCAGTTGTTTTATTTAAAACACAAATATAATAAATTTTAACTATCCAAATAATCTAACAGGTTTTTATTTGATTGAAATCCGTTGGTGGTATGTCTTAAAATTAACCCTGCTAGGGTTTATAACCCGGGCAGGGTGTTCCTGTTTGCTTCACCTCTCAAAACATCCCTCTCCGAAATCCAGCAGTCTTAATTTCAAAATCTGCTTTTAGCTTATCCTGATTAAAAATCGCTAAATCGTTCCTCCTAAGCGCTTCTATATCGGGATTTCGCTTCGCTTAACTGCTTACTATCTACTACTTACTGCTTACTATTTTCCGCCTTCTCACACTACGGTAAATCCTTTTCCCATGATCCATAATCAGGGCAAACATTTCCCATAAATCAGCAAACATTTCCTTATTTTATAATTATCAATAAATGCTTAAAAACAGCTAATCAACAATTAGGAATAATCACTTTATATTCAGGAATCGTTACCCAACGCTTGGGAATCGTTATCCAGCGCTCAGGAATCGTTACCCAGTGCTTGGGAATCGTTACCCAGTGCTTGGGAATCGTTACCCAGTGCTTGGGAATCGTTACCCAGTGCTTGGGAATCGTTACCCCGCGCTTGGGAATCGTTACCCAGCGCTTAGGAATCGTTACCCAGCGCTTGGGAAGCACAATTTCAATACTTTATATTTTATTAATCTGAAGAATCTGTCCCGATTTTTACTTTTTATGTATCAGTCAATATACTTGCCTGCTTTGGTTTCCTTAAAAAATGTATTAAGTCGTTGGACAAATAGAATGTCGTATGTCAAAAAAGATCAGGACGCGGATTCCACGGGAAAAAACGGATAAACGCTGATTTTATTCATGCAAGCATGAGTAATAAAAACGGATAGATCAGAAAATTATTCGGACAAGTTGGAATTAAAATCCGTTTTTAATCTGCTGTTTTCAGCAAAACTCCGTGTTTTGTTTTTAAGGTTTTCAGATTTAATTATACGGCAATTTATGGGTTCTATTGCTTATCTTTATGGATATTTCATTTACTTTTGCAAAAAAAATAAAATGGGTGAATTGCAGCAAAACAAGAAGTTATATTCCGGCGGACTTTTTTATGCCATCCTCTGTTACTGCTCCTGGGGAGTTTTTCCTTTGTTTTGGAAACTCCTGCTCGATGTGCCTTCAACCCAGATTTTAGCTCATCGTATCGTTTGGTCGGTTATTTTTCTGGCCGGGTTGATGCTATGGCGTGGCGACCGGACGTTTTTAACCTATTTCTCCAAACCAAAAACGCTGGGATTGCTTTGCATCACCGGGGCACTAATCGGCGGAAACTGGTTTGTGTATATTTATGCCGTAAATCATAACCATATTGTGGATTCCAGCCTTGGATATTACATCAATCCGATGGTAAATGTGCTGTTGGGCGTTGTGTTTATGAAGGAACGTCTGAATAAGCTTCAGAAATGGGCTGTTTTTTTTGCCGTAGCCGGCATTGTTTGTTTAACGATATCCGTAGGCCGTTTGCCCTGGATTTCCCTGTTTCTGGCTCTTTCTTTCGCTTTGTATGGCTTGCTTCGCAAAAAAGCAAACCTCGAATCCTTGCCGGGATTGCTCATCGAAACCCTTTTGTTGGCGCCGTTTGCTCTTTTTATCTTTGGCAAATGGACAAGACCGGTAACGGAGCATTTCTGCATATCTCGCTTCAAACAACCCTTTTGCTGATCCTTGCCGGACCGGTAACCGCTATTCCTATGTATTGGTTCGGAATTGCCGCCACACGTATCCCGCTTTCCATGCTTGGTTTTCTACAGTATCTCTCGCCAACCCTGCAATTGTTACTCGGGGTTTTCCTTTATCGAGAACCTTTCACTACGGTTTATCTGATCAGTTTCACTTAGTCTGGATAGGCCTGGGCATTTATATTTTCAATATGATAAAAGGCCTCAGGGAAAATAAAAAACCTGCCTCAATTTAAGTTCAGGCAGGTTTCTTTATGTTTTGAAAAAGGTTTTTTAAAAAGTGCTTATAAAACTCTTAACTTTAGGCACTTTAAGTACTTTAGGCACTTTAAATACTAATCCTATTTAAAAGCATTTTTAGACAGGTATTTTCCAACTATAGTACCTGCAGTTTCGTAGGCTTTTTGGACGCGGTAGCCTGAATCAAAATCAAAACCCATAGCGCCACCACCAGGGATGTTTTTAATAAATAGTTTGGCTACTTCCGCCGATGGATTTTTGGTTTCGGTAATAATAACTTCCACATTGATACTTGCACTTTTCCGTTCAATGCCAACGTTGAAGCCAGGTTCAAAAAATACGGTTTTCAGCGTAAGCGTATACTTAGCATCCTTTTTATTGGCGCCGGCAATCACGCTGTTTTTTTCCAATGCATTGTTTAAATGTTCTTCAAAGGCGGGTTGAAAGCGTTTGGCTTTGTCTTCATTCCATGTAGCCAACCATTTGTCGCCTTTACCAGCTTCTTTTTTGTTGTATTCTTCTACTTTTTTATTGGTGTATTCAGCTTCGGTTTTAAACCGTCCCACAGCCATACTCTCATAATTGTAATTGAGTTGTAGGATTTTTTCTCCTTTTAAGGCTTTTACATCGCCAGAAACAACCTTTACTTTCTGAGCCTGAATGGTCAAAGAGCATGCAAAAATCAGGCACATAGCCAAGCATAATTTTACTTTTTTCATAATTTTAATGTGTTGAATGATTAGTGAATGAATAATTTGATTATTAAAAGAACAAAAATAATAAAAAAGTAAAACAAAACTATTATGGATAAGAAAAATTTAAACTATTATGTATGTAACGACAATGAGAAAAATAATTCACTGTCCTTGTTCCCGGCAGCAGGGTATTTTTACGAGGCCGCAGGAGGTTTTGATGCGGCCGTAAGGCATTTTTACGAAACAGCAGGAGATTTTGATGGAGTCTATTCAATAAAGTGGGGCATATTCCGGAAAGTAATGATCGTACGTAGAAAAGAACCAGTCCCGAAGGGACATCATATAAAAACGATGGGTGAAGCCCATCGGTAAAAGATGAACGAATGATACAAAGCCACGTAATGGCGTAACAGGGAGTATTTCACAAAGTGTGTAAGTCTAAAAAGGACACATAAGTGTGTCAATTAAACCAGTCCCATCGCTATAATTAAATTTTTAAGGGTAATGAAAAAAGAAACTCACTGCCCTTGCCGGGAGTGCTTTCTGCCCATATTTTTCCTCCGTGCTTTTCGATAAACTCTTTACACAGGATCAATCCCAGGCCGGTACCCTGTTCTCCGTTTGTCCCTACAGTCGTTTGTTTAATATCTATACGGAATAACGAAGCCAAGGCTTCGGGTGGAATTCCGATTCCATTATCCTTTACGGAAACAATACAGCTATCCGTATTTTTTTTGAAAAACACTTCCACCTTGTTTCCCGGATACGAGAATTTAATGGCATTGGTAAGCAAATTGCGCATCACCTGTATCTATCATATTCCTGTCAATCATTACCCGGGCTTCTTCGGAAGGATAAAATTCCACTTAATATCTTTTCCCGACGAAAAAAGATCGATCTGGACTGACCGATCCGTGCCTAGAAATTTATTCAGATTGGTATCCACGGGACGAAACTCGATACGGTTGGTTTGCGAACGCGACCAATTCAACAGGTTAGTCAGTATTTCAAAACCCTGATTGGCTGCTTTAAATATATTGCCGCTCATCTCTTTTATCTCAGGTATGCTATAATTTTCGGTGTCTTCATAAAGCAATTCGGAGAAACCAATGAGCGCCTGGAAAGGATTTTTTAAATCGTGAGCGATGATAGAAAATAGTTTATCTTTTTGACTATTGATTTCTTTGAGCTTATTTTCCGATTCCGACAGTTGAGCGTTCAGTTTCTGAAGCTGCTGCTCATCTTTTTTTTGTTGTGTAATATCATTTATAACCAGCAGATTGCCTAACGAATGTCTTTTGTTGTCAACCAATGGCGTTTTATTAATTTCGTACCAGCGAGGCTCGGGCTCATCAAAATAAATTGTGGCTTGCCGTTCGGTAGTCGAGGCTATTTCGTCCAAAAAGCTCTTAAAAGCCGGAATCATATGGTAGGCTTTTTTACCAATAGCCGATTTGTTTATTCCAAACATCCGGGCAGTCGAAGGATTGAAATCGAGGATGTGTTGGAATTTATCGAGTACCAGTATACCGTTGTTCATTTTTTCGATCAGCAAGTGGCGGGCTACGGGGACCAGATTAAAAAGTTTTTGACGGGTAATCCCAAGGGTAACAATCAAAATGGCAAATAAAACACTAATGGGTGTTATATCGAGCCCTTCTACCGGGCTTAGTCCAAGCTGGTAAATGATGGTAAAACTAAAAGGAAAGATAAGACACAATATATAATAAAAGACCGTGGTTTTATGAAAAGCCGGATTGGTAACGACAAAACGAAGCAGAAAAGCTACCGAGAAAAGCAACAGCAATAAAGAGTAAGAAGTACTGATAAAAAAACCTATGGCATGGTGATAGGTCAGGATGTTGCTGCCGGCTGCACTCCACGAAAATCCGCTCCAGATAAGACGATGCCATTCATTGGTAAATACGAGCAATAGCGATGTTCCCGGAATAATCCACAAGGTCCACTGCCAATGTTTTAACCATTTTGTAGCTAACTGAGTATAATCTACGATGTAGAGCAGAAAAAAAACAGGGCTCGATACAGAACCGATATATTCAATTTTAGAAAAAAGCGATTTGAGTGCAATGGTAGGTGCGGCCGTTTCGATGGTTGCAGCCAATGCCCACTCGGCTGCCATGATAATGGTTACGATAAAAAGAGCCCTGTTGCTAATATGCCTTTTATAATAAATATATATAGCCATCCCCAAGGATAGCAAAGTTGTTGCTAATAATATCCAGGTATAAATGGTAAACTGCCAGGGCATATTTGTTCTTTTTCCTTTTTTAAAACGATAGAGTAGGCTTAAATGTTTTGTACAAAGTTAATATATTTACGGATACATCCTACACTATTTGTAAAAACATCTAAATTATTCAAAACATGAGCGTTATATAAAAAATAGGATAAATTAGCTGATTTTGTTTTTAATAAACCAAAACGTTCAAAAAAGCGTTATGCAAGGTATGAAAACGAATAATTTGGAATTCTCTGATTTAAAATGTTTGCTTGAATCCAAATGCCAGCAATACAACAATCCGTCGTTTATTGCTACCGATCCGGTTTCGATACCTCACCGTTTTGCACGAAAAGAAGACATTGAGATTTCGGCTTTTCTCACAGCAACCATTGCCTGGGGAAATCGTAAAAGCATACTTGCCAATGCTAACAGGCTGATGCAGATGATGGACAATGCGCCCTACGATTTTATCATAAATTCTTCGTTGCAGGCTACGGCTTCCCCAATTGTTGATTTCGTTCACCGAACATTTAGTACCGACGACTGCTTATATTTTATCGAAGCTTTACGGAATATTTATCAGCATCATGGCGGCTTGGAAGCTGCTTTTTCTGAAGGATTAACGCCTGCCGATGCAAACGTAAAGAATGCCATTTCCCATTTTCGTGATCTCTTTTTTGAATTACCGCATTTTCATCGGACAGAAAAGCATGTTTCCAATCCGGCGGCGGGTTCGGCAAGCAAACGACTTAACATGTTTCTGCGCTGGATGGTGCGTGATGACAATCATGGCGTTGATTTTGGATTATGGAAACGAATAAAACCTTCGCAACTTTGCTGTCCGCTGGATGTGCATTCGGGAAGGACCGCCCGCAACCTGGGTTTGCTCACCCGCAAAGCCAACGACTGGCAAGCGGTAGAAGAGTTGACTGCTAATCTTAAAAAATATGATGCCAACGATCCTGTAAGGTACGATTTTGCACTTTTCGGAATTGGAGTTTTTGAAAACAGAAGATAGGATTACCTGAATTCCGTCAATTCAATTTAGGATGGAAATAAAAAACAAAGGGAACCTTTCGGCTCCCTTTGATGCAAGTAGTTTAAGAAGTGTTTGAAAATTAAAAAAATGATTATTTACGTGATTCAATAAGAATTTCAAGCATTTTGATGGCACAATCCGAGATTACCGATCCGGGACCAAAGATAGCCGCAGCGCCGGCCTGGTAAAGGAATTCGTAATCCTGCGGCGGGATGACACCACCAACAATTACCATGATATCTTCGCGACCAAGTTTTTTCAGTTCTTCAATAACCTGAGGAACCAGTGTTTTGTGCCCTGCGGCAAGGCTGGAAACTCCGAGCACATGCACGTCGTTTTCCACGGCCTGACGGGCGGCTTCTGCCGGGGTCTGGAATAGGGGACCCATATCTACATCAAAACCGATGTCGGCATAGCCGGTGGCTACTACTTTTGCACCACGATCGTGTCCATCCTGGCCCATCTTGGCAATCATGATTCGGGGACGACGGCCTTCCATTTCTGCAAATTTATCGGCCATTTCGCAAGCTTTTTTGAAGCTTTCGTTGTCTTTGGATTCGGAGGAATACACTCCGGAAATTGAACGTATCACAGCTTTATACCTCCCATAAATTTTTTCGAGTGAATATGAAATTTCGCCCAAGGATGCGCGTTTTCGAGCGGCATCTATACTCAAAGCCAACAGGTTTCCTTCGCCGGTTTCGGCGGCATGGGTCAGGGCATCAAGGGCTTTCTGAACTTCTTCATTATTGCGTCCGGCACGAAGTTGCGCCAGGCGTTTGAGTTGCGATTCCCTTACGGCTGTATTATCGACTTCCAACGTTTCGATTGGATCTTCTTTATCGAGGCGATATTTGTTTACTCCCAGAATTGTATCTTTACCCGAATCAATCCTTGCCTGTTTGCGTGCAGAAGCTTCTTCAATACGCATTTTTGGAATACCGGTTTCTATGGCTTTGGCCATTCCGCCCAGTTCTTCCACTTCCTGTATCAATGTCCAGGCTTTATGTGCTATTTCATTGGTAAGAGTTTCGATATAATAAGAACCTGCCCAGGGGTCAACTACACGGCAAATATTGGTTTCTTCCTGAATATAAATCTGAGTGTTGCGGGCTATACGTGCCGAGAAGTCGGTAGGCAAGGCAATGGCTTCATCTAAGGCGTTGGTGTGCAAACTTTGGGTATGCCCCAGTGCAGCGCCTAAAGCTTCCACGCAGGTGCGGGTAACATTGTTGAACGGATCCTGTTCGGTAAGACTCCAGCCTGAAGTCTGGCAATGGGTACGCAAAGCCATAGACTTTGGATTCTGCGGATTAAACTGTTTAATAATTTTTGCCCAAAGCATACGGGCAGCCCGCATTTTGGCTATTTCCATAAAATGATTCATTCCTATGCCCCAGAAAAAGGAAAGACGGGGGGCGAAAGCATCAATAGGTATGCCTGCCTTGATGCCGGCTCGGATATATTCCAGTCCATCGGCAAGTGTGTAAGCCAGTTCAATATCGGCGGTGGCTCCGGCTTCCTGCATGTGGTATCCACTGATGCTGATAGAATTGAATTTTTTCATGTTTTTGGAAGTAAATTCAAAAATATCGGCAATAATTTTCATGGAAGGTAGCGGCGGATAAATGTAGGTGTTGCGAACCATAAATTCTTTCAGGATATCATTTTGGATAGTTCCGCTGAGTTTATCCATCGAAACACCTTGTTCTTCAGCCGCCACGATATAAAATGCCAGCACTGGCAAAACGGCACCGTTCATGGTCATGGAAACCGACATTTTATCCAAAGGAATCTGATCGAACAGAATTTTCATGTCGAGGATGGAATCAATGGCAACACCGGCTTTACCTACATCGCCAACCACTCTTTCGTGATCGCTGTCGTAGCCACGGTGTGTGGCGAGGTCGAAAGCCACCGACAGTCCTTTTTGTCCGGCGGCGAGGTTCCGACGGTAAAAGGCGTTGGATTCTTCGGCGGTGCTAAATCCGGCATATTGGCGGATAGTCCAGGGACGCATCACATACATGGTGCTGTACGGACCACGCAGAAATGGCGGAATACCGGCGGCATAGTTCAGATGCTCCATGCCTTTCAGGTCGGCAGAACCATAAACGGGTTTTAACGGAATTTGTTCCGTGGTAACCCAGTCCTTTTCAATGCCGGCAGTTTTTTCCCACTGCTCCTGCGAGGGAATTTCCTGCTGGCGGGGTTTAAAATCAATATTTTTAAAATTGGGTCGCATTATTTTGGGTTTAATGTTTCGTTGTTAAAATTAATTATTTTTTTGTTTTAAAGCCTATCGGGGTTCTTGGTTTTACTTCTTCTTCGGCCATCAATGCTTTGATTGCCGTGAAAACAAGGCGAAATTGTTCATCATACTTAGCCTCCATGTCTTCTATTTTTTTTGCCAATTCTTTATGAGATGAAAGGACAGAACGCAGTTTTACAAAAGTTCTTACCACTTGGATGCTTACAGCCACCGCCCGTGGGCTATTTAGAAGACTGGCTATCATAATAGTCCCATGCTCGGTAAAGACATTAGGGGGATATTTCGAGTGTGCTCCTTTTCCTTTTAAGGTCACAATTTGTGACCTTAAAAGGGTATATTCTTGATTTGTAAGCTTAAACATGAAGTCGGATGGAAATCTGGTTATATTTCGCTTCACGGTTTGATTCAAAACTTTTGTTTCAACACCGTAAAGCATTGCCAAATCAGAATCAAGCATAACTCTTTCACCCTTTATAAAATGAATGCAATTAGCAATGTTTTCTTCGTATATGACTGGCAGATTTTCCATCTTTATTTACTTTTGATATCGCAAGTTACGAAGTCAGGATTTTCTATTCAATAATTCCAAGTTTTTCCTGTATTTGTTTCAGAAATTCGAGGGCGTTAGTACGGATGTGAATAAAGTCATCCACTCCGGCAGCTTTCAGCGAATCAATAATTTCTTTAGGATAACCGGCAAGAATAATGATTTTGTCGGGGTCGGTTTCTTTTATTGATTTGGCGATAGCCGACGCTAATTCGGGATATTCTTCATCGCTGCTACAGATCACCACAATTTCGGCTCCTGATTTTTGAACGGCATCCAAGCCGTCGTCTATGGTTTCGAAGCCCGGATTGTCAATGATTTGGTAACCAGCAACCCCGAATAAATTGGATGCAAATCCGGCGCGAGCCTTGCGCATGGCTAAGTTACCCATGGTGAACAGGAACACTTTTGGGCGTGGATTGCCTGCTTCCACCGACATTTCGGTTAACAAACGCAGGTCTTCAAAGGCATCGGCGGCACGGTAGATTTCTAATTTACGATACGGGGTTAGTTCTTGAGTGTCTGTTTCGGTTTCGTCGCCTTCCATCTGTATTTTTTTCAATCCTTCTTCATTCTGATTGGGATATTGATTGGTTCCAAGGATGGGTGCTCTACGATTGGCAATTTCCTCGTCTTTTTTCTTACGGATTTTTTCAATTTCATCCTGAATAAAACCGGTTTTAAAAGTTTCGGTAAATCCACCTTTTTCTTCTACCAATTTAAATAAAGTCCAGGCGGCGGATGCGATATTTTGAGTTAAATTTTCAAGATAATACGATCCGGCGGCCGGATCAACGATTTTGTCGAGATAGGATTCTTCTTTCAAAATAATTTGCTGATTGCGGGCAAGGCGGCGGCTTATGTCGTCGGAATCTTTGTAGCAAACATCAAAAGGAAGCACATTCAGCGAGTCAACGCCTCCGATGATGGCGGACATGGCTTCGGTGGTGGAACGCAAAAGGTTGACATGGGCATCGTACAATGTCTTGTTCCAGTGTAGCGTAGTGGCATGGATAAACATCTTTAACGATTGGCTTTGCTTGGGTTTGAATTGTTCCACAATTTTTGCCCATAACAAACGTGCTGCACGGAATTTAGCTATTTCCATGAAATAATTGGAACCTACCGACAATGAAAATTGGATTTTAGGTACTATGTTATCAATGGCAATACCTTTAGCTGTCATTTCGGCAAGATAATCGGTAGCAGAGGAAAGGCTGAAAGCCAGTTCCTGAACCAGCGACGAGCCAGCATTGGCAAACGTATGCCCGTTGATAGCAATGGCTTTGAAATGAGGAAGTTCTTTTTCTATGCTGTTTAACACATAAACCATTTCTACCAAATTGTTTTCCTTGGTCGTATAGTATTTCCCGTGAAGGGCCAAAAAATTGATAGGATCAAAATTCAGTGAACCCTGTACTTTTTCAGGATCAATACTATTTTTGGCTAAGTAATTGATAAATAAATCAAGCAAAGCAGGGTAGGAGCGGGAAGAAATAAAATGTATCTTTGTTTGGGTAAGATTGATGCCCGATAAAAGTGTCTGCAACGCTTCCGGAGTAGTAATTTCTTTCATCCTGAAACCAATGCCTTCGGCGCCGCGGCTGATGGCATCCAAAGCGATACGGTTAGCTTCGACAGCATCGGTGGCATCAATATCCTGACGAATTTCCCAATGGTTATTATCTGTTTCATTGCCACGGACAAAAGGATAGTTCCCTGGAAATGAATTGATAAAGGCGATATCTTTCAGGTCTTCGGCACGGTAATAGGGTTTTATGTTGAATCCTTCCAGGGTATGCCAGACTAATTTTTTATCATAATCGGCACCCTTAAGATCTTCGTTTATGGCAGCTTCCCATTGTTCGGTGTTTACGGGAGGAAATTCGGTAAATAATTTATTATTTTGACTCATTTTAGTTGACTTTAGATGAGGTAAAAAAGATACAAAATTTGATTAATGCTGCAAAAATACGATAAAATGCCCAATATATCCAACCGTAAATAGTAGCAGAATAGGAGAAAGGAATACTTAAATTATCTAAAAAATTGAATTTCAGATAATTTTTGTTTTTGATGAAGATTTCTTCAAATGCTTGTCTTGCTAAAGTATGGCTTCAAACAGTTGCTTAAAATCGTACAATCCCAATAGTTGAACCGAGGATACGAGAATGATAACCACAATAGCCCATCGTACAAACTGAGCGCCCCAGCTTACGGCAAAGCGAGTGGCCAAGTAGCCTCCGATGATGTTTCCAATAGCGTGAATAATACCGAATTCATAATTTACCTGTCCTTCCCATATGAAGATAGCAAGGGCAAATGGACTGTAAGCTAATACAATAAGTGCTTTAAGCGCATTGGCTTTCACCAAATCGTAGCCGGCGCCCAAAACCACTCCGGCAAGGATAAAATATCCAACACCCACATGTACAAAACCTCCGTAAATGCCAATAAAAAAGAAAAGCAGTATTTGCCAAATACTTACTTTTTTCGCTATCAGTTCCTGCTGTCCTTTCAACCATTTTTCGGGTTTGTAGAACAGGAAAAACAACATGAAAATCATGGCTACGGCAAAAGCTTTTTCAATGGCTTTTTCATCCAGATTTACAGCCACCCGGGCGCCGATGACGGAGCCGATAATTGTTGGGATGCAAAGCCATATTCCCTTCCGGGTGTCAAGCATCTTCTGATGACGGAAAGTTCCCAGCGTAACGGCATTCTGACAAAGAGCTGCTATGCGGTAGGTGCCGTTGGCAACATTGGCTGGCAGGCCCAATAACATAAATAACGACAACGAAATGATGGTTCCTCCTCCGGCTAAGGTGTTGATAAATCCTGCCAATATCCCCGAAAAAATTAAAGCCGTAGCAATTAATAATGACATAGTTTTTGCTGATCAAAAAAAACGGCGGCAAAGGTAGATGTTTATTTCCTCTAAGTTTTCATTGCAGCCTTTTTATTAATGATTACTTTTGCCAAAATTATTCCGATGAACGAAACATTAGCCGCTTTTGAACACTTGCTCAACATTATGGACGAACTGCGGGCAAAGTGCCCCTGGGACAAAAAACAAACGCTCGAAAGCCTGCGTTACCTTACCATAGAAGAAACTTACGAACTTTCGGACGCTGTATTGGATAATAATCTTGACGAAATTCGTAAGGAACTGGGTGATATCATGCTTCACATCGTTTTTTATGCCAAGATAGCTTCCGAACAAAATGCGTTTGACATGAAGGATGTGCTGGAAGGAATCAATCGCAAACTTATCCGGAGGCATCCCCATATTTATGGTGATGTGGTAGCTAAAGATGCCGAAGCGGTAAAAAATAATTGGGAAAAGATTAAGCTTACCGAAGGCCGTAAGTCGGTTCTTTCGGGAGTACCGCAGGGTTTGCCTGCCATCGTGAAAGCCTATCGCATCCAGGAAAAAGCCCGTGGTATCGGTTTCGACTGGGAAGAGCCTCATCAGGTATGGGACAAAGTGATCGAAGAGATGAATGAACTGCAGGATGAGGTAAAATCGCAGGAGGATAAATCGAAGATCGAAAGCGAATTTGGCGATCTGTTGTTTGCTTTGGTGAATTATGCCCGCTTTATCGGAATTAATCCTGAAGATGCCCTGGAACGTACCAATAAAAAATTTATCAGCCGGTTTCAATACCTCGAAGAAAAATCGAAAGAAGATGGAAAATCGATGCAGGATATGACGCTTGGCGAAATGGACGTATACTGGAATGAAGCAAAAGATATCGAAAACGGTTGTTCCCAATGAAAATCCGCAATGCAATTATAACAATTGGGTTATTATTGCTTACGGGACAACTGTTTGCTCAATATCGGTATACTGAATTCAGCAAATCTTATTTTAAATCGTATGTGTACGATGCCGTTGATGCAGGTACGGCTCCCCGGCGGTGGACTTCCCGGCAATGGATAATAGCCGGTGCGGTAACGGCTACTTCATTAATTGTTTATTCGCAGGACGAAAATATCCGCGGTATGTTTCACCATAACCGCAAAGGAGCGTTGGATGATTTTTCGCGTATGGCTGTTGAACCCTGGGGAAATGGCTTGTATTCCCTTCCGTTGCTTGCTGGTTTTTATGCTTACGGAAAGTGTAACACCGACGACAGGGCAAAGGCAACGGCGCTTAACGGAGTAAAGGCTTTCGTCGTCAGCGGTGCTTTTACCGAAGTAATTAAACAGACGACGCACCGCCACCGGCCTTATCAGGATGATCCGGTAAAGCCTTCGTTGTGGGAAGGTCCCATAGCCGGTTTCAAATATTCATCTTTTCCATCGAACCATACGGCAACGGCTTTTGCGGTGGCTACCGTGATCGCTTCGGAGTATTATGATGTGAAATGGGTTTCCTGGGCTTCGTATTCTGTTGCCACGATGGTAGCTTTGTCGAGGTTGTACCGCGACAAGCACTGGGCTTCCGATGTGCTGATGGGCGCTGCGCTGGGTTATGGCATAGGCAGGACCATCATAAAAAACAGCAGGAGTAAATCCAATGTTGAACTTACTCCTGTGCTTGGTGCCCGTTTCAATGGGGCTTGCCTGCGAATTAAAATCTGAAGCTTATTTTTTCTTGCCTAAGTAATCGGCAACGCCTTCAGCCGTAGCTTTCATGGCTTTTTCGCCTTTGTGCCAGTTGGCCGGGCATACTTCTCCGTTTTCTTCAAAAAACTGAAGGGCATCTACCATACGTAAGGCTTCATCAATACTTCTGCCCAAAGGCAAATCATTAACTACCTGATGACGAACGATGCCTTGTTTATCAATAAGAAATAATCCACGCAGGGCTACCGGAGCGCCTTTAAATATCATTTCGTTATCGTCGTTATAGTCCCAATCTCCATAAAGAACATCATAATTTGCAGAGATGGTCTTTGAAAAATCGGATACCAATGGGAATTTAACACCTTTTATTCCACCGTTTTTAAGCTCGGTGTTCAGCCATGCCCAATGCGAAAACTGGGAATCGACCGAGCAGCCAACTACAGCTACGTTACGTTTTTCAAACTCGGCTATTTTATCCTGGAAAGCGATGATTTCGGTAGGACAGACAAAAGTGAAGTCCATCGGATAAAAGAAAAATACGACATGTTTTTTGCCGAGATATTGTTCGAGCGAAAATTTCTCAACAATTTCACCGCCGTTTATAACGGCAACGGATTCGAATTTCGGGGCTTTTTTACCTACTAATACTGACATAAATTTAAATTTTAAGGTTATACAATGTTTTAATGATTGCTATCAATAGAAAGTTTGATAAGCATAACAGTTTTTATCAGCAATTGTTTAACAGGGAAGGGTAAATTTTATTCCATAAAAAACCACACGTGGTTTTACCAATCAGACCCCGAGGGTTTTTAAAACCCTCGGGGTCTGAAAGCAACAGAAAACATGTGGTTTTATCGAAAACCACACGTGGTTTTGCCGGAAACATCATGTGGTTTTGCCAGAAATATCATGTGGTTTTATCAATTAGACCCCGAGGGTTTAAAAAACCCTCGGGGTCTGAACAGGGCCTGAAAACAAACCTTATGAACTTAAATAAACTTAATCAGGAAATAATTTTTCTTTCCCTTTTGCACCAGCACATAACGGTCGCTTAGCAAGCATTGGTTATTAACAATAAAAGTATCGTCCACTTTTTGTTTATTGATCTGTACGCCCCCATTCTTCAGCATACGGCGGGCATCGCTTTTGGATGGGAAAACGTTTGTTTTTTCCGAAAGGAAATCAATAATGCCGATGCCGGTTTCGAGTTCTGTTCTGGATATTTCGCTTTGCGGAACGCCTTCAAATACCGAAAGCAGGGTTTCTTCGTCGAGGCGTTGCAGGGCTTCGGTGGTTCCTTTGCCAAAAAGTATTTCGGAAGCGTCCACGGCAGCCTGGTAATCGTCCTGCGAATGTACGCGCACGGTAATATCTTTGGCAAGTGCTTTCTGCAGGATACGCAGGTGAGGAGCCTGTTGATGCTGTGCTGCTAAATCTTCAATTTCGTTTTGCGAAAAGAGGGTAAATATTTTGATGTATTTAAGGGCATCGGCATCGGATACGTTGAGCCAGAATTGGTAGAACTTATAGGACGAGGTACGTTGAGGGTCGAGCCAGATGTTGCCGCTTTCGGTCTTACCGAATTTGCCTCCGTCGGCTTTGGTAATCAACGGGCAGGTAAGGGCAAAAGCTTCGCCGCCGGCCTTACGGCGGATAAGCTCGGTACCGGTAACAATATTGCCCCACTGGTCGCTGCCGCCCATCTGAAGTTTGCAGTTTTTATTCTGGTTTAACCAGAAGAAATCGTAGCCCTGCACCAACTGGTAAGTGAATTCGGTAAACGACATGCCTTCACCGGTTTCGCCGCTGAGCCGTTTCTTTACGGAATCCTTGGCCATCATATAGTTTACGGTGATGTGTTTGCCGATGTCGCGGATAAATCCGAGGAAGGAATAATCCTTCATCCAGTCGTAGTTGTTCACCATTTCGGCATGGTTGGGAGCCGGTGAATCGAAATCGAGGAACTTGCCCAATTGTTTCTTGATGCATTCCTGGTTATGGCGCAGTGTTTCTTCGCTGAGCAGGTTGCGTTCTTCGCTTTTACCCGAAGGGTCGCCTATCATACCGGTAGCGCCGCCTACTAAAGCCAGCGGTCTGTGCCCGGCAATCTGCAGGTGTTTCAGCATCATAATGCTGACTAAATGCCCGATGTGCAGCGAATCGGCTGTAGGGTCGAAACCCACATAAGCCGTGGTCATTTCTTTGGCAAATTGTTCTTCGGTTCCGGGCATGATGTCCTGTATCATTCCGCGCCAGCGTAGTTCTTTCACAAAATTCATAGTCAAAAATTTTGGCAAAGATAGGAAAACCTGCTTTATCGGGAATTGGGTTGGGCAAAATGAAGTTTTATTTTCCGTATACCTGATGTGTCAGGGATTGGAATTTATCGGATATTTGCATTTTGATAACTGATCATTAATGTCATGATATTAGTAACGGGTGGTACAGGAATGCTGGGTTCTTACCTTTTGCACGGGTTGATTGCGTCGGGCAGACAGGTCAAAGCGCTGAAGCGTAAAGGAAGTTCTGCGGAGATAACACTCAGGGTTTTTAATCTGCTTGCCGGAAATAAGGCAGAGGCTCTGATGGATCAAATTGAATGGATCGAAGGCGATGTGCTCGATTACTATTCGCTGGAGGATGCCCTGCAAGGCGTGGAGGAGGTTTACCACTGTGCTGCCGTGGTTTCCTTTGATCCGGCGGACAAAGAGCGGATGATGAAGATCAATATCGAAGGTACGGCTAACATGGTGAATGCTGCTTTGAACAAAGGAATACGCAAGTTGTGCCATGTCAGTTCCATTGCTTCGCTCAGCCGTTCCGAAAAGGATGAAATCATTACCGAAGACAGCCAGTGGAAATCGTCCAAACGTAATTCGGCTTATTCCGTAAGCAAGTATGGCGGCGAGCGGGAGGTGTGGCGCGGTATTGAAGAAGGATTGGAAGCGGTAATTGTCAATCCGGCACTTATCATCGGTTATGCCGGAACCAATCGTGGCAGCGCTCAGATGTTTTCCACCATCGACAAATGCTCGTGGTTCTATAGCAATGGCGTGAATGGTTTTGTGGATGTGCGCGATGTCGCCCGTGCCATGATTCAACTGATGGAAAGCGACATCCGGAATCAGCGTTTTGTGGTTGCAGCCGAAAGCCTGAGTTATCGCGAAATCTTTACGATGATGGCTCAGCATTTGGAAAGGAAGCTTCCGTTTATCAAAGCCGGTTCGGTGCTGCTTGAAGGGGTATGGCGTTTCGAAAAAGTAAGAAGCATCTTGTTTCATTCCCACCCGATGATAACCCGCGAAACGGTAAACACCCAGAAAAACCAGTACTACTATTCGGCTAAAAAACTGGAGGATGCCATCGGATTCCGGTTTACACCCATGACCGAAAGCATAGCATTTCATGCTAAAGCATACCGGGGGATTTCGGGATAAATCAATTAAGAATTACGGAAAACAATTACGATTTACGAATTACGATTTATGGAAACCTTCCAAAGTCTGTAGGACTTGGAAGAGTTTTTAGATTTTTAACTCTTTTCCCGAGTATTGGGACTTCGCACTCTGGGAAGGTTAAATTCGTCAATCAACAATCGTCATTCGCCTATCCTTTGATCCATTCTCTGGCATTCACAAAGGCTTCTACCCATGGAGAGACTTCGTCGTTTTTCCGGTCAACGGGATATTCGGCCCAATTCCATGGAAACAAGGCTCTTTCAAAATGGGGCATGATAGCCAGGTGCCGACCATCGGCAGAACAGATAGCGGCGGCAGCAAAATCGGAGCCGTTGGGATTGCCCGGATATTCGGAATAACTATATTTTACGGGAATGTGATAATTGCCTTCCGGATAAGGGAACGAAAAACGTCCCTCGCCGTGGGCAACCCATATCCCGAGGCGGTTTCCGGCAAGCGAACGCAACATCACAGCGTTATTTTCCAGTACATCCACATTCAGAAAAGCTGATTCAAATTTATGCGAAGCATTGTGCAACATACGCGTTTTTTTATCATGATCGGGATTTATCAGATCCAGTTCCACCATCAACTGACAACCGTTGCATACGCCAAGGCTCAGCGTGTCGTTGCGTTTATAGAAGTTATCCAGCGCCTGTTTTGCCGTAGGATTGTAAAGGAAAGCTCCCGCCCAGCCTTTGGCCGAACCCAGCACATCGGAATTGGAAAATCCGCCAACAAAGACGATCATGCTGATGTCTTCAAGGGTTTCGCGACCGGAGATAAGGTCGGTCATGTGAACATCTTTCACATCGAAGCCGGCAAGGTAAAGCGAATACGCCATCTCGCGGTCACCGTTCACGCCTTTTTCGCGTATGATAGCGGCACGAATACCTGTGGGTTGACGACGGTGCAGGTCGATACCGAACTGTGAAGCTTTTCCGGTGAAATTGTCGTTGAATTTAAATTTCAGATTCTGTTTTTTATAGTTTTGGAAACGTTGTTTGGCATGATCTCCGGAGCATTGTTTGCCATCGAGCAGGTAAGAGGTATTATACCAGGTATCGCGCAAATGATCAATATCAAAATGATAAGTTGTTTCGTGATCCTGTATGGCTAAATTTCTTTTGTCCGAAGGTTTACCGATGACAACATGACTTATTTCATAACTTTTGAGGAACCGGCAAGCCTCGTCTGCATTTTTTACCTGGAGCACTACACCCGGATTTTCGCTGAAAAGCTTTTGGATGATGTCGGCGTTGCCAAGAGTGGTAAGGTCGACGTCCATTCCCGTAGTTGTATTGGCGAAATTCATTTCAAGGAGGGTAGTAATCAAGCCGCCGGCAGAAATGTCATGCCCGGCAATGATTTGATCGTTGGCTATCATTTGCTGAATGGCATTAAAACAATTTTTAAAATACAGTGCATCTTTTATATCGGGAACCTGGTTGCCCACCATGTTTAGCGTTTGGGCAAAACTACTTCCGCCAAGGCAGAAATCATTTCCGGAGAAATTGATATAAATCAAACCTGAACCGGCGACATCCTGCAAAACGGGTTTGATAATTTTGCGGATATTGCTTATTTCGCCAACGGCAGAGATAATCACGGTTCCGGGAGCCAGTACGGTTTCGCCGTCGGGATATTTCTGAGTCATCGAAAGGGAATCCTTACCGGTGGGAATGTTGATGCCTAAGGCGATGGCAAATTCACTGAGCGCCTGTACGGCTTTATACAAACGGGCATCTTCTCCTTCGCTTTTGCAGGGCCACATCCAGTTGGCGCTTAGCGAAATTCTCTCTAAGCCGCCTTCGACAGGAGTAAAAACAATATTGGTCAATGCTTCGGCAAGCGAAAGGCGTGAACCGGCTTCGGGATTTACCAAAGAGGCCACCGGAGCATGCCCCAGGGAAGTGGCTATGCCTTTTATACCCTGGTAATCGAGAGCTACCGCGCCAAGGTTGTTCAGCGGCAACTGAATTTTACCAGAGGTTTGCTGAAGGGCTACCCGTCCGCTTACCGAACGGTCTACTTTATTGGTAAGCCAGTCCTTACAGGCAACGGCTTCCAACTGCAATATATTTTCCAGGTATTTATTCAGAAGTTTTTTATCGTAAGTTATGGGAACGAAATTTTCGTTAATCGTTTTATCGTGGATGATTGTTTTGGGAGGTTTGCCAAACATATCTTCCATTTTCAGATCCATGGGTTTAGCGCCCGTGGTTGTATCTTCAAAGGTAAACTTATGGTCGCCGGTAGTTTCGCCTACCACGTACATGGGAGCCCGTTCACGTTCGGCAATTTTGTTCAGTAAATCAACATCTTTTTCTTTCAGGATCAAGCCCATGCGCTCTTGCGATTCGTTGCCGATGATTTCTTTGGCCGATAGGGTAGGATCGCCTACGGGTAATTTATTGATTTCAATTTTTCCACCGGTAGCTTCCACCAATTCCGAAAGACAGTTCAGATGACCGCCGGCACCATGGTCGTGTATGGTAATGGCAGGATTTACATCCATTTCCGCCAAGGCGCGTATGGCATTGAAAACGCGTTTTTGCATCTCTGGATTGGAACGTTGTACGGCATTCAGTTCGATAGAATTTTTATATTCGCCCGTAGCAACCGACGAAACGGCACCGCCACCCATTCCGATGCGGTAATTGTCGCCACCTAACACGATGATCTTATCACCGGCTTCGGGATTGTCTTTCAGGCTATCCTGTTTACGGGCAAAACCTATGCCTCCGGCCTGCATAATCACCTTGTCGTAAGCTATATTTTTGTTGTTTTCCGAATGTTCAAAGGTAAGCACGCTTCCGCAAATGAGCGGCTGACCGAATTTATTACCGAAATCGCTGGCGCCGTTGGATGCTTTAATAAGAATTTCTTCCGGTGTTTGATACAGCCATTTGCGTGGAGGCATTGCCTGCTCCCAGGGATTATTGGCTTGTAGCCGGGGATATGATGTCATGTAAACGGCGGTTCCGGCAATGGGAAGGCTGCCTTTTCCTCCAGCCATGCGATCGCGTATCTCGCCTCCCGAGCCGGTAGCGGCGCCATTGAAAGGTTCCACGGTTGTCGGAAAGTTGTGGGTTTCGGCTTTTAAGGAAATAACGGAATGAATATCCTTGATCTGAAAAAAATCGGGTTTGTCCTGAGTGGCAGGAGCAAACTGTTCGATGGTAGGCCCTTGAATAAAGGCTACATTATCCTTGTAAGCGGAAACGAGTTGATTTGGATTACGTTCGGAAGTTTTTTTGATCATGCCAAATAAAGAGGCGGGCATTTGCTTTTCGTCAATAATAAATGTGCCATTGAAAATTTTATGGCGGCAGTGCTCGGAGTTAACCTGCGAAAAGCCGAAGACTTCGCTGTCGGTAAGCGGACGGCCTATTTTCCGGCTTATTTCTTCCAGATAAGCTATTTCATCTTCATTGAGCGAAAGGCCTTCTTTTAAATTATATTCGGCAATATTGCTGATGCTGGTAATTGGTTCGGGTTGCTTGTTGACGGTAAATACTTCCTGATCGAGGTTATGATATTTTGCCTGAAGCATAGGGTCGAATGAAGAAGAAGCATCGGCTTTTACAAATTCTTCTATTCGTTTGATGCCCTGTATGCCCATATTTTGAGTGATTTCCACGGCATTAGTACTCCAGGGGGTAAGCATTTCGCGGCGGGGACCGATAAATTCACCTTCTAATTTGCTTGTATTAATAAAATCGGCATCGCCAAAGAGCCAGCATAGTTTTTCGATGGTAATGGAATCCAAATGAGCTACCGCGTGCACAGCATAAAAACTTGCGGCACTTTTAAAAAAGAAAATCATGAGATAAGATTTTTAAAAAAGAAATAATTCGCTTGGCGGCAAAGGTACAAAATGTATTAACCTGAAGCCGGTTTTAGGCATAAAAAAAGGACCCGTTTCCAGGCCCTTTTCCAACACTATCCATGTTTCTCATTCAACAATTATTCATTCATCGGTGGTTGATCCATCATCGGGCATTCTTTCATCTTTTTGTGATGACGTTTGTCCGACTTGCAACAACCATTTTTTTCAAAAGATTTTTTATCAAAAACAACCTTTTGTTCATCGGTAAGGATATTGCGTATTTCCTGCCGGTGAGAAAATCTTTTTTTCATCATTTGAGCTTGCAAATCAGAAATTTCATCAATAGTTTTGTTGATAGCATTCTGGTCAGGTTTTTCGGCATGCGACAACGTTTTTAGATGTGCATGTTTTTCGGCAAGCTGATCGTGTATGCCTTGCATTTCCTTCATCATACCGGTTTGCAGCTTAGTAATTTTTTGCTGCTGTTCTTCCGTAAGATTGGGTATATTATGGCACATTCCTGCTTCGGGTGCCATTTCGCATTTCCCTTTTTTATCCATTTTTCCGTGGGCTTCATCGGAACCTGGTTGTGCATACAAGGTTTCAATACCTGCAATAAATATCAAAGCAAGAATTCCTGTACAAAGTTTAGTTTTTAAATGATTAATTTTCATGGTGTTTATTTATTTAGTGATGATTAGGTGATTATTTAGGTTGTTCATCATTGGGCGGCGGCATATTTGGGGGGCACTGAGGCATTTCCGGACTTATGTTTTTTTCGCTACCGTGGCGAAATTTCATACCGCGTCCGTGCATGGGTTCATCGCACATCAGAATATCATTAAAGAAAACCGAAAGTTTCTCCTGTTGTGCGGGATTGCAATAGCTTTTCAGTTGAAGAAAATGTCGGATAGTTTGTTTTTTAAGTTGGGAATGTAAATTTCCCCATTCATCGGCTAATTTATAAAGTTTTAGCGTGTCCGGTTTTTTTGAAGAGATTTCCTTGGCAATGTCCATGCGTTTTTTCATCAGACTGTCGAAAAGGGGACGAGTGTGCTGGAAAAAATAGGTACGTGAAGTTTTAAATTTATCGCGTTGAGCGGACGAAAGATTAAGTTCATCCTTTAGAAACCTGCCTCCGAATCCTTCCTGGGGTTCGATTACACGAAAAGTCCTGTTTTTATGGAAAAAACCATGATAGATGATGGTTGATAAAGCGGAGATATTAATTATCAGCAAGATGATAATTATCCATGAAAAAACTCTGTTTTTTGTTAAGCGATCCATGGTTTTTTATTTTTTATCGTTTTGAAAATAAGCGTAGAAAGTATCCTGATTGATATCGTTAAGAAAATATTCGTCGGCTGAAGCTTTTAAAGCCGATGAGCGTTCGCTGAGAATAGTGCTTGAGGATTTGACGGTAGAAGCGGAATTGCCCAGCAGAATACCAAAAGCGATGCCAATAATAATAAGCAGGCTGGCAGGAATTATATGCCAGGATTTAAAGAAAGTAGATGAAAAAATGGCTTCGGATTGTTCGTTCTTTGTGTTTTCGATACGTTGTTGAAGACGGGTATAAAAAAACGGATGCTCCGGAACATTCTTTTCGGCAGTAATTACATCAAGCGTTTGGCTTAGCTCATTGAATAGTGCTTGGCAGGCGTGGCACGAAGAAATATGCCGCTCAGCTTCCGTTTGTGTTTCGGGAGCGAGTTCACCCTGGATGTAAAAAAGCAGAATCTTATTTAGGTCTTTGCAATTCATAGTATTGCGTTTTAATGTATGACACTTGTTCTTTTAAAAACTTGCGAAAATCGATTAAAAATTTTATAATAATTGATTAATTTTTTCTGAAGGTTAAGTTTGGCTCGGTGCAGCAACGATTCTACCGAAGGAATACTCGTCTGCATTACGTCGGCAATTTCTTTATAAGATAAATCTTTATATTTATTAAGGATAAAGGCAGTGTGTTGCATTTTAGGTAATGAATTGATAGCCTCGTGCAAAATTTTTGCTCTTTCCTTGCTTTCGAGGTGAAAATCAGCCCCAGCAGATTCGGAAGCCTGAATGTTATTGGCATTGTTATCGCCGTTGCTAAATATATTTTCAATACTTTGAATCCATTGTTTTCTTCGGCTTTTACGAAGATGATTTAACGATTTATTGACGGCAATCCGGTAAAGCCAGGTAGATAATTTGGCATCGTTACGAAACGATTCGATGGATTGATATACTTCTATAAAAACGTCCTGGGCAATGTCCTGGGCATCATTTTCATCGTGTACAAATCCATTACAGATCTTTAAAACAAGAGATTGGTATTGCTCAACAAACTGGCGGAAAGCCTGTTCATCCTTTTGAAGTATTTTTTCTACCAAATCCTTATCGGACATTTATGAGTAATTAAATGGGCAAAGAATATTTAACTCAGCATACCAATTAAAATTTTAGACACAAATATATTCAAAAACTTGCAGCTGTTAAAAAAAATTAAACAAGTCGGATGATACAGGTTGAAGGACAGTATGATAGCCATGAAGCTTTTCGGGATGCAAAATGTTTCCAACTTTCGATGCTAATAAGTGCGAGATCGAAATTTTTAAATAGTTCCTTATTTAATTCTTCGTTGACAATAAAATCAAATTTTGAAGATGGCAGATCATTGGGAATCGGGTCGGGTAGCTGAGATTGGTTGATATTAAATACGGATATTTTTGCATTGGCATTTACATTCACTTTAAGACAGAAATCTTTAAATAAAGAATCATTTTCTCCATCGAGTAAACAAAGTACGTTTTCAATTTTTATTAAGTCTTTATCGAGCAAAATAGCCGCATTGCAAGGATTGCGATCAATGATGCTTTTTATTTTTCCTGAAATAACATTGCCACTAAAAAGGTTTTTAGCGCCGCCCATTAAAAGTAAATTAAAATGACCTTTTCGCAGTGTTTTATGAATTTCCTCGCTAACCATGCCCGTGGCTTTATAATCCGTTTCGAGGTTGATATTTAATTCATTTGCAGTGTGTTTAATGAGAATAAAGCTTTCTTCCTCATAATCAATGGCTCCATGATAATTTAGCTCAGAACTTGGGGTGATGTGTAAAGCTGTAATATTAGTGTTTTTGCTGTCAGCCAGAAAATTTGCCAGTTTTAATAGCGAGCTGCCCATTTTAGGTTGAGCAAAAGAAATGAGTATTCGGAAGGGTTTCAGAATATCGGGAGTAAAACCGGGGATGATTTTTTTCGTGAAGCAAAGGTTAATAAAACTCAACGCAGGTCCGGTGAAGAACGTAGTGGCTAAAGCCATAATAACCATCATGGTAAACATGCTTGGAGTAAAAATGCCGAGCTCATAGCCTATATTTAAAACAATTAATTCCATCAAACCACGGGTATTCATCAAAGCACCCAACGATAATGAATTTTGCCAGGATTGGCCCATGTAACGGGCTGCGATGGTTACTCCACCAAATTTTCCAATAAAAGCAACTAAAATTACCAATCCACAGACCATCCATAAATCCATGGTGTTGAGCAATCCAATTTGTGTTCGTAATCCGGTAAGTACAAAAAAGAGCGGAAGAAACAAAACCATGCTTATATCTTCTATTTTTTCTGTTAATACCTTTTTAAAATCAATGTTTTTTGGCATAATTACTCCGGCCAAAAAAGCACCAAAAAGAGCGTGTATTCCAATTACTTCAGTCAGGAAAGCTGAACCTAACATGATCAGAAAAACAAAGGCAACTACGGTTTTACTCAGATTTTCTTTAGTAACAAATATAGAACCAACTCTTTGTAAAAAAGGCTGAACAGCAAAGAGCATAAAAGCAACATAGATAACAGACAGTCCGATAGTAAAAATAACATTGAAAGGCGTACCTGCTTTTACAATGGCGATTACAGCCGCAAGCAAACACCAGGCAACCAGGTCGCCGGCTGCCGCACTGGTAATTGCCAGTATGCCTAAAGGAGTTCGGGTCATTTTTCGTTCATGAATGATACGTGCTAAAACAGGAAATGCTGTAATACTCATTGCAGTGCCGATAAATAACGTGAAGGATAAAAAGGAAATATTGGCTGGAGCAAAATTTGAATATAAAAATAGGGATAAACCTATTCCCATTAAAAAGGGGAAAAATACTCCTAACTGACTAATTATTATAGCATCTTTAAATTTATTCCGAATGATATTGATATCCAAATCCATTCCTACGATAAACATAAATAATATTAATCCCACTTGGCTTAAAAACTGGAGATTAATTAATGATGATACCGGAAACAGGAAGGCGGAAAAACTTGGAAAAAATAAGCCGAAAACAGAAGGCCCCAGAATTATACCGGCAATAATTTCACCGATAACGGTTGGTTGCCCGAATCTCCTGAAAATGATACCAAATAATCTTGCAAACAGTACAATTGTAATAAGCTGTAATACAAATACACTCAAAGGATTTTGTAGATTTCCTTTAAAAGAATTTAAAAAAACGGTAAAAAAATTATGATTGACGGGCTGTTCTAAAACCGGCGAATTTTCAGGATGAACCTGATGTAATTCTATGTTAGTTTGGATTTTTGGAGTTTCAAGTTTTTGTCCCTGAACAAAAATAAACCAACCCGAGACCCCTAAAAGGAGAAGAAGCAAAGGGAAAAACCAACGTTTTTTTGGCATATCAGCTACCCTTATAAAATTGTTGCAAAGATAATTTATTTACAATGTTGACGGCGTTAAATTATTATTTTATAAAGAAGGTTACTAATAATTTTAGGCTTCGATAAAATCGAATAGATTGGTTAAATAAAAGAAAAACAGGAAAATATACTAACTTTTAGCTCGACTGAATATTTTTGTAATTTCGATTGATTTTTATATAATTTTGCCGCTCATTTTTTTATCAGATATCCCTTTAGGTTTCATTTTTTTAATTATGTTGGATTTATTAAACCAATTTATATATTTTTTAACACACATTGATGAGGTAATCAGATTGTGGGTAACGAATTACCAAACATTAACTTATCTTTTTTTATTTGCGATTATCTTTTGTGAAACGGGTTTGGTAGTTACCCCATTTCTTCCGGGTGATTCGTTATTGTTTGCTGCTGGTGCAGTAGCTGCTATGGATGGAAATCCAATAAATATTTCTTTATTCATTCCCATAATTATTGTTGCAGCATTTGCAGGCGACAATACTAATTATTGGATAGGGCATTTCTTAGGGCATAAAGTGTATGAAAATAACTATCGGCTCATTAAAAGAGAATACCTTGATAAAACACACCGGTTTTATGAAAAACATGGTGCATCAACTCTTATTATTGCTCGGTTTATGCCTATTATCAGGACATTTGCTCCTTTTGTGGCCGGTGTTGGGACAATGAAATACCGCCGCTTTTATAAATTTAGTTTTATTGGAAATGTGCTTTGGGTTAGCATGTTTAGTCTTGCAGGTTTTTATTTTGGAAACTTGCCCACGGTTAAAAATAATTTTTCATTTGTAATCTTTGCTATAATTATTATATCTTTACTTCCTCCTGTTTTTACTGTTATTAAACAGAAATTCAACAAACAACGTTAATGAGGGTAATCCTATTTCTGGCATTAAGTTCATAAATTATAAAGAATTAAGTCTATTTTATTAGTATGAACAGTAAGTTAAAAACGAGTCATATTACAAAACTAACCTTAACGGGTTTAATAGTTACTTTAGGCATCGTTTATGGTGATCTTGGAACATCGCCATTATATGTTATGAAGGCGATAGTATCTGGCGCGACCGCAGGTATTAGTTCTGATTTTATTTTTGGTGCAATTTCGTGTATCATATGGACACTGACCTTGCAATCTACCCTGAAATATGTTTTAATTACGTTGAGAGCAGATAATAACGGTGAAGGAGGAATTTTTTCTTTATATGCATTGATAAGGAAAAAAAAGCGCTGGACTTTTGTTTTAGCAATAATAGGTGGAGCTGCCCTTTTAGCCGATGGTATAATAACCCCATCAATTACTGTTATATCTGCAGTGGAAGGTCTTAACCTTTTTAGTAATAGTATATCGGTAGTTCCTATAGCATTATTGATAATTACGGCAATATTTGTAATTCAACAATTTGGTACAAAATTATTGGGAGAATCGTTTGGCCCTATTATGTTTATCTGGTTTTTGATGCTTGGAGTGCTTGGCGTTAGTCAGATTGTTAATTATCCTCAGATTATTAATGCTTTTAATCCCTATTATGCCGTAAAATTATTGACAGAATACCCTGGGGGCTTTTTGTTGCTTGGAGCTGTTTTTCTGTGTACTACAGGCGCCGAAGCATTATATTCTGATCTTGGGCACTGTGGTTTAGCAAATATTAGAGTTACGTGGATTTATGTTAAAATTTGCTTGATTCTTAATTATTTAGGTCAAGGTGCCTGGGTATTAAACAATGTAGGCAAGATTGTGGGTGGTACGAATCCATTTTTTATGATTATGCCTCATTGGTTCTTGATAATTGGAGTATTTATTTCGACGGCTGCCGCAGTAATTGCCAGTCAGGCTTTAATCAGTGGGTCTTACACCATCATCAGCGAAGCTATATTATTGAATTTTTGGCCAAAAGTAAAAATATCTTATCCAACTACCATAAAAGGCCAAATGTATATTCCAAGTGTTAACTGGATACTTTATGCTGCCTGTGTTTGTGTTATTTTATTTTTTCAGGAATCCTCCAATATGGAAGCGGCTTATGGTTTGTCGATTACAATAACTATGTTAATGACTACCCTCTTGCTCTCTTTTTATCTTCGTTTACGCAAGATTCCAATTTTTTATATCGGAATTTTTCTCCTAACCTATTTATGCATCGAGGGATCGTTTTTAATTGCAAACCTGCATAAATTTTCTAAAGGCGGTTGGGTAACCATCCTGATTGCCGGAATTATCTTCTTTATCATGTTCGTATGGTATCGGGGCCGGAATATCAAAAAACAATTTACAGAGTTTGTAAAAGTTAGAAAATATTATCCCGTTTTAATTGATTTGTCCAAAGACGAAAGTATTCAAAAATATTCCACCAATCTGGTTTACATGACTAAAGCTAACTATAAATCAGATATTGAGCAAAAAATAATTTATTCAATCATTAATAAAAAGCCTAAACGGGCAGATTGTTATTGGTTTCTTCATCTTGATGTCCTTGATGAACCTCATACAATGGAATATAAAGTGGAAACACTAATTCCGGATGTGCTTATACGAGTTGATTTCAGGATAGGTTTTAAAGTTCAGCCGAGGGTAAATCTGTTTTTTAAACAAGTTCTTGAAGAACTGGTTAAAAATAACGAACTTGATATGCTCAGTCATTATAGTTCCCTCCGGAAGCATCATATTGCGGGTGATTTCCGTTTTGTCATAATTGATCGTATTCAAAACTATGATTTTGATTTTTCACCTTTTGATCAGTTCATTATGGATATCTATTCAATACTGAAACGAATAGGAATTACCGATGTAAAAGCTTATGGACTTGATACGAGCAATGTATTAGTAGAAAAGGTTCCATTGGTAGTGGAAAGGGAGGAACCGCCAAAATTAAAGCGTATTTATAACGGTGGAAAATTAAAAAATCCGCTTACCTAAAAAATATTTTTCGTTTTTTATAGTTTAAGTGTTAACAACTATTTGTTGAAAAATAATTGTACGTTAAGTATTCTACCTTCTATTTAGTATTTATTTTTATGATTTTAAACCAACCATCAATTATGATTCCAGCAATTATTTTACAAGTTACCCAAACTGCAGTTGCAGCGTCTGACACGATTCGTGATACTATGGTGAAAGCTGCAAGTCAGGCTGTAAATATGCCAATAACACATCAACCCGTAAGTGAGTCGATTACATTGCTTGATTTGTTAATGAAAGGAGGCCCGATCATGATTCCTATAGCCTTGCTTTCGGTTATTTCAATTTATGTTTTTATACAGCGATATTTTGCCATCCGTATGGCTTTAAAACAAGATGACAACTTCATGAATAATATCCGAGATTTTATTGTTGACGGGCGAATTGAAGCCGCTTTATCTTTTTGTAAAAGTGCTAACCGACCGATAGCCAGGATGATGGAAAAAGGAATTAAACGTATTGGACGTCCGCTCAAAGAAATTGAAGAATCCATCGAAATTGTAGGGAAATTTGAAGTGTATAAGCTCGAAAAAAATATAATTATTCTTGCAATTGTTGCAGGAATTGCTCCAATGTTTGGCTTTATTGGAACAATTATTGGTGTAATTAAAATATTTCATGATATTTCTCTTGCAGGCGATGTAAGCATTTCAACGGTTTCTGCAGGTTTATATACCAAAATGGTTTCCAGTGCTGCCGGATTGCTGGTGGGGATTGTTGCGTTTGTTGCTTATCACTGGCTAAATATTATGGTTGATAAAACCGTGCAGAAATTAGAACAAAACACTATGGAATTTATTGATTTATTGCAAGAACCAACAAAATGAACCTAAGGAAAAAAAACAAAATTGTTGCCGAAGTTAGCACCTCTTCGATGAACGACATCATGTTTTTTTTGATGCTGTTTTTTTTGATCATGTCAACGCTATTAAATCCTAATGTAATTAAACTTACCCTGCCAAATTCCCGGCACAATCAGGTAATCCATCAAAAGGAAATTACGATTTCGGTAACCAAAGACCTTCAATATTTTATTAATAACAAACCCATTGCTTTTAATATGCTGGAAAGCCAGCTTTCTGGTATGTTGTTGAATGATAAGAACGCAACCGTGATACTTCGGTGCGACAATTCATTATCTGTTCAGGATCTGGTTAATATGCTTGAGATTGGAAATAAGTTAAAAGTAAAAATGATTTTGGCAACCAAATCGCCTGATGGCACACAAAAGTAAAAATAACGATACAAAAAATAATCTCTTGGGATTTTTCGGAACGACAATTTTTCACGGATTGCTGCTTCTGTTCCTGATTTTTGTTGTGTTTAAAACACCTATTCCTCCTTATCCTGAGGAAGGCGGAGGCGGAAGTGGTTTGGGAATTGAAGTCAATTTAGGTAATTCTGATGAAGGAATGGGGATTAATCAACCCGAAGAATTGGCAATGCCTAATTTTACCGAACCTAAACGTCAAATGGTTCAGCCAGCAGAAGATGACGGTGATACTAAAAAAACAAATACCGGCGAAAAATTATTAACACAGGAAAACGACGAAATGTCTGTTCCGGAATCAGAAAAAAATAAAGTAACAAAAAGTCCCCCCAAAGAAGAACCTAAAGTTAATCCCAATGCACTCTACAGAAAAAAAACAACTACAGGGAATGAGGGTATTACAGGAAAACCTGGAGATCAGGGGAATCCAAATGGGAATGTGCATTCCAAAAATTATTCTGGTAACGGTGGAACCGGTAGCGGAGGGGGTACCGGTGGCGGCATAGGCGGTGGCAATGGCATTGGAATCGGTAGAGGAAGCCAGCCATCCTATTCTCTTTCAGGTCGTCAGGCTAATTTTATTCCATTACCTGTCAGCCGATCCCGCGAACAGGGAAAAGTTGTTGTAGCTATCACCGTTAATCGTAAGGGCGAAGTTACCAAAGCTGTAGCTGGTGTGCGCGGTACTACAACTACGGATAATTCACTGTGGAAGCTTGCCGAACAGTCGGCGCTCAAAGCTCGATTTGATCCCAAAGCCGAGGCTCCTGAAGAACAAAAAGGAACAATTACCTATATATTTATTACCCGAAATTAATGAATTTTATCAAATTTTCAGGAAAATAGTGGCTTGATTTTGCTTATTTTTAGAGATAAAAATCATAAAAACAATAAAATACGAATTTTTTCCAAAGAATTAAACACATTAATTAAATTTTACAGGAATATTCAGTCGCAATTTGAAAAATGTTTTTATCTTTGCAGCCTTAAAAATAAATCACTTTTAAAAAAGTAAAAAGGTAATTCTTATTATGATAATTGTACCAGTAAAAGAAGGCGAAAGCATTGACAGAGCACTCAAAAAATTGAAACGTAAATTTGAAAAAACCGGAGTTGTTAAAGAATTGCGCGAAAGACAAAAATTCACCAAACCTTCGATAAAAGTCAGAGAACAGAGACTTAAGGCAATATACGTACAAAAGCTTCAACGCGATCTCGAAGTTTAATTTTTTCTGAAAATATTTCTATTTTCGATAAGAAGAAATTTGGTTTTATTAAAATATTGACGTAATTTTATCGTTCAATTTTTTAGTGAATCGAGGTTTCTTCTTATTTGTTTATGCATGCTTCAAGATAGATTTATTCAGTATATCGAGTTCGAAAAAAGATATTCAAGGCACACAATTATAGCTTATAAGAAAGATTTAGCCCAATTTTTCATTTTCATCCAACAAAATTATTCCTTAAACCATCCCGGCGACATTACGTATGCAATGATTCGTCTATGGATTGTTGAATTGATGAATAATAAAATAGCTCCACGTTCGATTAACCGGAAACTTTCGACGTTAAAAACTTATTTCAATTTTTTATTGAAAGAGAATCTGATTTCCGTTAATCCGATGGGCAAAATTATTTTACCCAGAATTTCCAAAAAACTTCCTTTTTTTATAGAAAAGGATAAAATGGATATGCTGTTTTCGAGGATTGATTTTGGCGAAGGCTTCGAAGCATTACGTAACCGGTTGATCTTAGAATTGCTTTATGCAACCGGCATGCGCGAATCGGAATTGCTACAGTTGCAGGTGTCCGATATTGATTTTTCCAATTTGACATTAAAAGTTCTTGGGAAAAGAAATAAAGAAAGACTAATACCTTTTAGCATTCGTTTACGTAAATTAATTGATAATTATTTGTCGGAAAGGCAAAAACTTATTTCTAATCCAGTCGATAAAAATGGATTTTTATTTGTTTCTTCTTCCGGTAAACCACTTTATCCAAAATACATTTACCGCTTGGTGGTTAAGTATTTAAGTATGATTACGTCGTTGGACAAAAAAAGTCCGCATGTTTTACGTCATACCTTTGCTACCCACATGTTAAATAATGGAGCCGATTTGAATGCGATTAAAGAATTACTCGGACATGCAAATTTATCAGCAACTCAGGTTTATACACATAATACTGTTGAAAAACTGAAAACTATTTATAAACAAGCCCATCCACGGGCATAAAAAAGGAGGAGTTATGAAGATAAACATTAATTCAGTTCATTTTAAATCAGATAAGAAATTAGATGACTTCATCAAAGAGAAAATTGAAAAATTATCAACTCTTTATGACGGAGTGTTAGGAAGTGATGTTAAATTAAAAATAGAGAAGTCGGAGAATCAGGAAAATAAGATAACTGAAATTCGATTGGATGTACGTGGTTATGATTTATTTGCAAAAAAACAAAGCAAAACATTTGAAGAAGCTACGGACGGTGCAGTAGAAGCTTTACGCCGACAACTGGCCAAACACAAAGAAAAAATAAAAGGATTATAAAACGAATAACAATTTTAGTTTTCGTTTCTTGTAAGCTAACAAACAAGCATCAGACCAATTAAAAGTAAATTATTTTTGGAAGAGGAATAATATTTTTACTAAAATTTTAAAATTTGTTTGTTGGTAAAGAAAACTTTCCTATTTTTGCAGTCCTTTTAAAAAGGGCTGCTTTTTTAATGTTTAATTAAGAAACAACCTAGGGATAGTGCCGATAAGCTCAATAAAAACAGAATGTTAGTGGAGTTTTTAGGGAGATATTTTTAAGAATAAATAGCATCGGTTTTTGTTTGTTGTGTAGATGTCGAGACGTCTTGATAATCTTAGAAACAATTTAAAATTGTTATAAGTAGTTGAGATAAAATGTTTTGAATAATGAATGCCGATGTAGCTCAGCTGGCCAGAGCAGCTGATTTGTAATCAGCTGGTCGGGGGTTCGAATCCCTCCATCGGCTCGTTCTTTTTTTATTTAAAATAAACCAAATGGGGAGGTACCAGAGCGGTCAAATGGGGCAGACTGTAAATCTGTTGGCTAAGCCTTCGGAGGTTCGAATCCTCCCCTCCCCACATAATAGTTTTATTTTTTTTATTTTAATCAAATAGTATTTAAAAAACAGAACTAACGGAATTGCGGAAGTAGCTCATTTGGTAGAGCGACAGCCTTCCAAGCTGTAGGTGGCGGGTTCGAGCCCCGTTTTCCGCTCAAAGCAAATACCGATGTACTTTGACTGACGGCAGGCAAAGATGAATTATAACAATACCCGAACACCAACAGGAGATTTACCGAGGCGAAGGGCAAGGGAAATGTACTTTAAGTTCAGTGTTGATTTTTATAACACTGAAAAAAGTTAGGAAATAAGCCGATGTAGCTCAGTGGTAGAGCACTTCCTTGGTAAGGAAGGGGTCACGAGTTCAAGTCTCGTCATTGGCTCAAAATATTTTAATCAATAAAATTGTAAATCATAAAACTTTGAACTAATATGGCAAAAGAAAAATTTGATCGTTCCAAACCTCACGTTAACGTTGGAACCATCGGTCACATTGACCACGGCAAAACCACCTTAACCGCTGCTATAACATTGGTTTTAGCCGATAAGGGATTATCCGAATTCAGAACATTCGACTCTATTGATAATGCACCTGAAGAAAAGGAAAGAGGTATTACTATTAATACAGCGCATATCGAATATTCAACAGCCAACCGTCATTATGCACACGTTGACTGCCCGGGACATGCTGACTATATTAAGAACATGGTAACTGGTGCAGCCCAGATGGATGGAGCTATTTTAGTAGTAGCTGCAACTGATGGACCTATGCCTCAAACTAACGAACACATTCTTTTGGCACGCCAGGTTGGTGTTCCTAAAATTGTTGTTTTTATGAATAAAGTTGACTTAGTTGATGACGAAGAACTTCTCGACTTGGTTGAAATGGAAATTCGTGAAAGATTATCTTTCTATGGATATGATGGAGACGCAACTCCAGTTATTCGTGGTTCAGCTCTTGGTGGACTTAATAAAGAACCTAAATGGGTTGAAAAAGTCATGGAATTGATGGATGCCGTAGATTCTTATATTCCATTACCAGTTCGTGCAATTGATAAAGATTTTCTGATGCCTATTGAAGACGTTTTCTCCATTACCGGACGTGGTACTGTAGCTACCGGAAGAATCGAAACTGGAGTTATCAACTCAAGCGACCCCGTAGATATTATTGGTATGGGTGCTGAAAAATTAAAATCCGTAGTTACCGGTGTAGAAATGTTCCGCAAAATACTCGATCGCGGAGAAGCTGGTGATAACGTAGGATTGTTGTTAAGAGGTATTGATAAAGAAGAAATTCGTCGTGGAATGGTTATTGCAAAACCAGGTTCCGTTAAACCTCACAAAAATTTCAAAGCAGAAGTATATATTCTTAAAAAAGAAGAAGGAGGCCGTCATACGCCGTTCCATAACAAATATCGTCCTCAGTTTTATTTCAGAACAACTGACGTTACCGGAGAAATCATGCTTCCTGAAGGAGTTGAAATGGTAATGCCTGGCGATAACATCAGCGTAGTAGTAAATCTGATTGCTGAAATAGCAATGAATAAAGGTTTACGGTTTGCTATCCGCGAAGGTGGACGTACGGTAGGTGCCGGTCAGGTTACAGAACTTATTGATTGATAATATTTACCGCCATATATCATAATATAAAGGTATTCCTTGTTTTAAGGAATGCCTTTATATGCTGTATTAATTAAGGTTTTATAATAACGAACGGGTGTAGCTCAACTGGTAGAGTGGCGGTCTCCAAAACCGTAGGCTGTGGGTTCGATTCCTACCACCCGTGCAAAATATTAGACTAAATGGCAAAACTTAAAGTTATCGAATACATCAAGGAAAGTTATGACGAATTATTGAATAAAGTTTCCTGGCCAACATGGAGTGAGCTGCAAAATAGTGCAATTGTAGTATCCATTGCTTCCCTAATAATCGCAGTTATCGTTTATTTGATGGATGTTTCATTCCAAACGCTTCTTCAGCAATTTTACAAATTGTTTTAGCAGCGAGTACTGTTTTATTCTAATATTGTGTTATTTGATAAATTATTTATCAATTTCAATCTGCAAGTATGAGCGAGCAAGTAAAAAAATGGTATGTTGTTAAAGCGATTAGTGGTGGAGAGAAAAAGGTTAAACTTTACATCGAAAGTGAAATAAATCGCTTAAATTTAAAAGAGTATGTTTCGCAAGTACTTATTCCAACCGAAAAAGTATATCAGGTTCGTAAAGGGAAAAAAATTAGCAAAGAACGCAGTTATCTTCCCGGTTACATATTGATTGAAGCTGTTTTGGTGGGTGAAATTCCGCACATTATTCGTAATGTTCCAGGAGTTTTGGGTTTTTTAGGTTCCAAAGATGTGCCTGTTGCTTTGCGGCAAGCCGAAGTAAATCGTATCTTAGGTAAGGTAGATGAACTTTCGGAACAAGGTGAAGAATTAAATGTGCCTTTTATTGTTGGAGAAAACGTAAAAGTGATAGATGGTCCATTTAATAGCTTTACTGGTATTATTGAGGAAATAAACGAAGAAAAGAAAAAACTAAAAGTTATGGTTAAAATTTTCGGACGAAAAACCCCTCTTGAGCTGAGTTTCATGCAAGTAGAAAAAGATTAATGATTGTCAATAATTATCAATTCATATTAACTCAAAAGCAAAATTCAAAAAATGGCAAAAGAAGTTAGTGGATTAATCAAATTACAAATTAAGGGCGGAGCTGCCAATCCTTCACCACCCGTAGGGCCTGCTTTAGGTTCTAAAGGGGTAAATATCATGGAGTTTTGCAAACAGTTTAATGCACGTACACAGGACCAAGCAGGGAAAGTGATACCCGTAATTATAACCGTTTACAAAGATAAATCTTTTGATTTTATTGTAAAAACTCCTCCTGTTGCAGTCCAATTATTGGAAGCAACAAAGCAGAAGAAAGGATCGGCCGAACCGAATCGCGTAAAAATCAGTTCCGTAAGTTGGGAACAGATAAAAGTCATTGCTGAACTTAAAATGGCAGACTTAAATGCTTTTACGGTTGAATCGGCAATGAAAATGGTTGCAGGCACTGCCCGTAGCATGGGAATTACCATTAGTGGCAATGCCCCATTTGCCGAAAGTTAATCCGAGGCAAAGGATTTGTATTATTATCTAGAGTCAAATCAAACCTTTAACAAATTGCGAAATGGTTAAACTGACAAAAAACAGAAAAGAAGTTTTAACAAAATTTGATAGGAACATAAACTATCCGATATCAGATGCTGTTAAAATTGTAAAAGATATAACCCGTACCAAATTCGACGCTTCAGTGGATATTGATATCCGCCTTGGAGTTGACCCGCGTAAAGCCAATCAAATGGTAAGAGGAATTGTTACTCTTCCACACGGAACCGGTAAAACGGTGAGAGTGTTAGTACTTTGCACGCCCGACAAAGAGCAGGAAGCATTAGATGCAGGAGCCGACTTTGTTGGTTTGGACGATTATATCAAGAAAATAAAAGAAGGCTGGACAGACGTGGATGTTGTTATTACTATGCCAAGTGTAATGCCCAAAGTTGGTGCGTTAGGTAAAATATTAGGCCCCAGGGGCTTGATGCCGAACCCCAAAACAGGTACCGTTACTATGGAAGTTGGTAAAGCCGTTCAGGAAGTTAAAGCCGGTAAAATTGATTTTAAGGTTGATAAATTTGGAATTGTACATGCCGGTATCGGAAAAGTATCCTTTGAAGCTGAAAAACTTGTAGATAATGCACGTGAACTACTTCAATCGATTATTAAACTGAAACCAGCATCGGCAAAAGGTACTTACATGAAAAGTGTTTTTATTTCCAGTACCATGAGCCCGGGAATTCGTATTGACCAAAAATCAATAACCTTATAGTTTAAAAATTTTCTGACAAAATCGAGGAAAATAGATCATGAGAAAAGAAGAAAAAGATCAACTTATAAATTCTCTTACCGAAAGCATTAATGCTAACAATTATGTGTACATTACTGATATTGGCGACTTAAATGTTGAAAAGACGAGTAAATTACGCAGACTTTGTTTTAAAAGAAACGTTAAGTTGATTGTAGCAAAAAACACATTGCTTCGTAAAGCAATGGAACGTTCCAATAAAAATTTTGAAGAACTTTTCCCGACTTTAAAAGGCTCTACCTCTATCATGATTTCTGATGGTGGAAATGTTCCGGCAAAGTTGATAAAAGAATTCAGAAAAACCAATCCAAAACCCATTCTCAAAGGCGCTTATGTTGAAGAAATGTCCTATATTGGTGATGACCAATTGGATTTTCTGATAAACGTAAAAAGCAAGAATGAACTTATTGGAGATATTATCGGACTGTTACAGTCGCCGGCTAAAAATGTTATTTCAGCTTTACAATCAGGTGGTAATAATTTGTCCGGTATTCTAAAAACATTATCAGAAAAACCAGAATAAGGTAATATTTTAATAAAATTCCGGTAAAATACCGGAGAAAATAAACATTTAAAAACAATTTAAAAACGATAATAAAATGGCAGATTTAAAAGCGTTTGCAGAACAATTGGTTAACCTAACAGTTAAAGAAGTTAATGAATTAGCTAAAATTTTAAAAGACGAATACGGAATTGAACCTGCAGCAGCAGCTCCCGTAATGGTAGCCGGTGGAGCTACTCAGGAAGCCGCCGTAGAAGAAGAACAAACACAGTTTGACGTTATTCTGAAAGCAGCCGGTCAATCTAAATTAGCAGTTGTAAAATTAGTTAAAGAATTAACAAGCCTTGGTTTAAAAGAAGCAAAAGAATTAGTTGATGCTGCTCCTAAAGCTGTTAAGGAAGGAATCAGTAAAGACGAAGCTGAAGGACTAAAGAAAAGTTTAGAAGAAGCCGGAGCAGAGGTTGAGATTAAGTAAGAAGGTAATTTCTAAACAATTATAATATCAACAGATTGCTTGCCCTTTGGGGTGTAGCGATCTGTTGTATACTTATTTATACTGGTTGTATTTAAATTATTTTTACTTCTAACTTAAAACCATAACACCTTGACTTTGAATAACACCAATAGAATTAGTTTCGCATCAACTAAAATTCAGTCAGAATACCCCGACTTTCTTGATATTCAATTAAAGTCGTTTCAGGATTTTTTCCAACTGGAAACCAATCCCGAAAATCGTGTTAACGAGGGGCTATATAAAGTTTTTTCCGAAAACTTTCCAATTACTGATGCACGTAATAACTTTGTATTGGAGTTTTTGGATTATTTTGTTGATCCTCCCAGATATTCAATCGAAGAATGCGTAGAAAGAGGCTTGACTTACAGCGTGCCGTTAAAGGCAAAATTAAAACTTTATTGCACCGATCCCGAACACGAAGATTTTGAAACAATTATTCAGGATGTTTATTTGGGTATGATCCCTTATATGACACCCAAAGGCACTTTCGTGATTAATGGTGCCGAACGTGTAGTTGTTTCACAATTACATCGTTCGCCTGGTGTATTTTTCGGAACTAGTTTCCATGCTAATGGGCAACAGTTATATTCAGCCAGAATTATCCCGTTCAAAGGGTCGTGGATGGAATTTACCACCGACATCAACAACGTGATGTATGCCTATATTGATCGTAAAAAGAAATTGCCCGTTACTACATTACTTCGTGCCATTGGTTTTGAAAGTGATAAAGATATTCTCGAAATTTTTGACCTTGCCGAAGAAATAAAAGTAACTAAAGCCGGACTTAAAAAAGTAGTAGGCCGAAAATTGGCTGCCCGCGTCTTAAAAGCATGGATTGAAGACTTTGTTGATGAAGATACTGGTGAAGTCGTTTCCATTGAACGTACCGAAGTTATTCTTGATCGTGAAACCATATTGGAAAATCAACATATCGACCTGATTGTTGAAGCTGGAATTAAAACGGTACTTTTACACAGGGACGATCCTGAGTCAATCGATTACTCTATTATATTTAACACGTTACAAAAAGATACGGCAAATTCAGAAAAAGAAGCCGTTGAATTTATATACAGGCAACTTCGCAATGCCGAACCCCCTGACGAAGAAACAGCCCGTGGAATTATTGATAAATTATTCTTTTCCGACAAACGCTATGATTTAGGAGATGTCGGACGTTATCGAATTAATAAAAAATTATCACTTACCACACCGCTTGATATTCGCGTACTTACCAAAGAAGATATTATATCTATTATCAAATACCTCATTGGTCTTATCAATTCCCGAACCGAAGTGGATGATATCGACCATTTGAGCAACCGTAGAATACGAACGGTTGGTGAACAATTATATAATCAATTTGGTGTTGGTCTTGCACGTATGGCTCGTACCATACGCGAAAGAATGAATGTTAGGGATAATGAAGTATTTACCCCTACCGATTTAATCAATGCCAAAACCCTTTCATCGGTCATCAATTCATTTTTTGGAACCAATGCACTTTCTCAGTTCATGGATCAAACCAATCCTTTGGCCGAGCTTACACATAAACGTAGGATATCTGCATTAGGTCCCGGTGGTTTGTCAAGAGAAAGAGCTGGATTTGAGGTTCGCGACGTGCATTATACCCATTATGGCCGTTTGTGTACTATCGAAACTCCCGAAGGACCAAATATCGGATTAATTTCTTCACTTTGTGTTTATGCAAAAATAAATAAACTTGGTTTTATTGAAACGCCTTACAAGCATGTGATTAATGGAAAAGTATCGTTGGATGAACCACCGGTATATCTGAGTGCTGAAGAAGAAGAAAATAAAATCATTGCTCAGGCATGCACCGAAATGGAAGACGATGGCACATTTAGGGATGATAAAATCAAGGTAAGATATCTTGCCGATTATCCTATTGTGGAAAAGGAAAAGGTGGATATGATAGACATAGCACCTAACCAAATTGCTTCTATTGCCGCTTCACTTATTCCTTTCCTCGAACATGATGATGCTAACCGTGCCTTGATGGGATCAAATATGATGCGCCAGGCTGTGCCTTTGATGAATCCTGAACGGCCTATTGTCGGTACCGGTATCGAATCAAGCGTAGCTGAAGATTCCCGCGTACTTGTCAATGCTGAAGGAGATGGCATAGTAGAATATGTAGATGCTACTCAAATAACCATTCGTTATACCCGTATTGAAAAGGAAAAACTGGTTAGTTTTGATGATGATGTAAAAACCTATAATCTGACAAAATTTAGTCGAACCAATCAAAATACTTCTGTTAATTTGCGCCCGATTGTTAGAAAAGGCGACAAGGTTGTAAAAGGCCAGGTATTATGTGAAGGTTATGGTACTCAAAATGGTGAGCTTGCTCTTGGTCGCAATTTAATGGTTGCTTTTATGCCTTGGAAGGGCTATAACTTTGAGGATGCCATTGTAATATCGGAACGTGTAGTTAGCGAAGATATTTTTACATCCATCCATATCGAAGAATTTACCCTTGAAGTAAGAGATACCAAACGCGGGATAGAAGAACTTACCAACGATATTCCCAATGTCAGTGCTGAAGCTACTAAGGATTTAGATGATAATGGATTAATCAGAATCGGGGCCGAAGTTAATGAGGGCGACATCCTTATTGGTAAAATTACACCCAAAGGCGAAAGCGACCCAACTCCTGAAGAAAAATTACTTCGTGCAATATTTGGTGACAAAGCCGGTGATGTAAAAGATGCTTCTCTCAAAGCTCCTCCTTCGATGAAGGGAGTTGTGGTTGATAAAAAACTCTTCTCACGCATTATTAAAGATCGTAAAACAAAAGTTAAAGAAAAAGATGTTATCAAAAAGTTAGATGATGATTTTCTGAAAGATAGTGAATTATTAAAGACTAAACTTGTTGATAAACTTTTGATTCTGGTAAGCGGAAAATCTTGTCAGGGAATATATAATAATTTCAAAGATGAACTTGTACCTAAAAAAGCAAAGTTTACTCAAAAATTATTAATGGGAATTGATTATTCCAATGTTAATCCCAATAAATGGACTTCGGATAAAGAGAAAAACGATCTGATAAAGGAGCTTATTAATAATTATAATATTAAGCACAAGGAAATACTGGGTATATACAACCGCAAAAAGTTTGTAGCGTCTGTTGGCGATGAATTGCCAAGTGGCATTATAAAAATGGCCAAAGTATATGTTGCCAAAAAACGCAAACTCAAAGTTGGCGATAAAATGGCTGGACGCCACGGAAACAAGGGTATCGTTGCCAGAATTGTTCGCCGGGAAGATATGCCATTCCTTGAAGATGGAACTCCTGTGGACATCGTATTGAATCCATTGGGCGTACCATCACGTATGAACCTTGGTCAGATTTATGAAACCGTTTTAGGTTGGGCTGGACATAAGTTAAATAAAACATTTGCCACTCCCATTTTTGACGGTGCATCAATTCAGGAAATTAACCAATATTTAGACGAGGCAAACCTCCCACATAACGGTAGAACCTATCTGTATGATGGCGGTACGGGCGAACGTTTTGACCAACCCGCAACCGTTGGCTATATTTATATGATGAAATTACATCATATGGTTGATGATAAAATGCATGCCCGTTCTATTGGTCCGTACTCACTTATTACTCAGCAACCTCTTGGAGGTAAAGCTCAATTTGGTGGTCAGCGTTTTGGTGAAATGGAAATGTGGGCTTTAGAAGCTTTTGGAGCTTCCAATATCCTTCAGGAAGTTGATACCATCAAGTCGGACGATGTGATAGGAAGAGCCAAAGCATACGAAGCCATAGTCAAAGGAGAAAATATGCCTACTCCAGGTATACCTGAATCCTTTAACGTTCTGATTCATGAGTTGAGAGGTCTTTGCCTGAATATAACTTTTGAATAAATTGTGCGCCGGTAACACATCCGTTTATACACGGTGTGTTACCTCTTATTATAGTATAAGATTTGATATTTTTTTGAGCCTTGTTATCTGACATTGTAAAATAAACTAAAAAATGGCTTTCAGAAAAGAAAACACACCAAACAGTATTTTTTCCAGTATTACTATTAGTCTGGCATCACCCGAAACAATATTAGAACGTTCGAGTGGGGAAGTTTTAAAACCCGAAACAATTAATTACCGGACCTACAAACCCGAACGCGACGGCTTATTCTGCGAACGCATTTTTGGTCCGGTCAAAGATTGGGAATGCCATTGCGGAAAATATAAAAGAATTAGATATAAGGGTATTGTTTGCGATCGCTGCGGTGTAGAAGTAACCGAAAAAAAAGTACGTCGTGAACGAATGGGGCATATTCAATTGGTAGTTCCCGTTGCACATATCTGGTTTTTCCGTTCCCTGCCCAATAAAATAGGCGCCCTTTTAGGACTCCCAACAAAAAAACTTGATACGATCATTTATTACGAAAAATATGTTGTAATAAATCCTGGTATCAAAAAAGATGATGGAATAAACTATCTTGATTTTCTTTCAGAAGAAGAATATTTTGATGTCATAGATAAGCTTCCAAAAGAAAATCAATATCTTAATGATGATGATCCTGATAAGTTTATCGCGAAAATGGGTGCCGAGGCTTTATATGATTTGCTTTCACGTATAGATTTGGATCAGGTATCATATGATTTGCGCAATAAAGCAAACACTGAAACTTCCCAACAACGTAAGCAAGATGCCCTCAAGCGTTTACATGTTTTTGAAGCATTCCGCGATGCCCAAAAACGTATAGAAAACCGCCCCGAATGGATGGTTATTAAAGTTGTTCCGGTTATTCCACCCGAATTACGTCCATTAGTTCCTTTGGATGGTGGCAGGTTTGCTACTTCCGATTTAAACGACCTTTATCGTCGGGTAATCATCCGTAACAATCGTCTTAAACGTTTGATCGAAATAAAAGCTCCTGATGTTATTATGCGTAATGAAAAACGTATGCTTCAGGAAGCCGTTGACTCATTGCTCGATAATTCACGTAAGGCAAGTTCAGTTAAAACTGATTCTAACCGTGTACTTAAATCATTAAGCGATAGTTTAAAAGGCAAACAGGGACGTTTTCGTCAGAATTTGCTCGGAAAACGTGTTGACTATTCGGGACGTTCGGTTATCGTCGTTGGCCCCGAACTTCATTTGAATGAATGTGGTTTGCCTAAAGATATGGCATCTGAATTATTCAAGCCATTCATTATCCGTAAGATGCTTGAAAGAGGCATTGTAAAAACCGTTAAATCCGCCAAAAAAATTGTTGACCGCAAGGATCCTGTTGTTTGGGATATTCTTGAAAATATTTTGAAAGGCCATCCGGTAATGCTTAACCGTGCTCCAACCCTGCACCGTTTGGGTATACAGGCTTTTCAGCCTAAACTTATTGAAGGAAAGGCTATTCAATTGCATCCTTTGGTTTGTACTGCTTTCAATGCCGATTTCGATGGCGACCAGATGGCCGTTCATGTTCCTTTGGGAAATGCTGCCATACTCGAAGCTCAGATTTTGATGCTTGCTTCTCATAATATTTTGAATCCGGCCAATGGAGCTCCCATTACCGTTCCATCTCAGGATATGGTACTTGGACTTTATTATATGACCAAAGCCCGTCTTTCCGAGGAAGGTCATATTGTAAAAGGCGAGGGCATGAAATTTTATTCTCCTCAGGAAGTAATTATTGCCTATAACGAAAAACGTGTTGACCTTCACGCTACGATTCAGGTTCGTACCAAAACAGTAGAAGATGGAAAACCCGTGATAAAAATGATAGATACTACCGTTGGACGTGTATTATTTAATCAGGTAGTTCCGGAAGAATACGGTTATATAAACCAATTGCTTACAAAGAAAGCGCTTCGCGATATCATTGGTGATATTTTAAAGAAAACCAATAACCAAAAAGCCGCTAATTTCCTCGATGATATTAAAAATCTTGGTTATACGATGGCTTTCAAGGGTGGACTTTCCTTTAACCTTGGTGATGTTATCATCCCCGAAGCTAAAGAATCACTTATTCATGATGCAAATGCGGAAGTAGATGAAGTAATGAGCAATTACAACATGGGATTTATTACCAACAATGAACGATATAATCAGATTATTGATATTTGGACTCATTGTAATTCATCACTTACCAATACATTGATGAAGCAACTTGCAAAAAATCAACAGGGATTTAATCCTGTTTATATGATGCTTGATTCGGGTGCCCGTGGTTCTAAAGAACAAATCCGTCAGCTTTCAGGAATGAGGGGCTTGATGGCAAAACCTCAAAAATCGGGTGCTTCCGGTGGCGAAATCATCGAAAATCCTATTCTTTCCAATTTTAAGGAAGGACTTTCGGTTCTCGAGTACTTTATTTCAACGCACGGTGCCCGTAAAGGGTTGGCCGATACTGCTCTGAAAACTGCTGATGCTGGTTATCTTACACGTCGTCTGGTGGATGTTTCTCAGGATGTTATTATTACCGAAGAGGACTGTGGTACCCTTCGCGGCTTGCCAACGACTGCTTTGAAAAAGAATGAAGAAGTTGTTGAAACATTATATGAGAGAATTTTAGGACGTACTACATTACATGATATTTATCACCCTCAAACTGGTGCCCTTATTGTTAAAGCCGGTGAAGAATTAACGGAAGAAATTTGTGAAATCATCGAACATTCACCCATAGAATCCGTTGAAATTCGTTCAGTTTTAACTTGCGAATCAAAGCACGGAGTGTGTACAAGATGTTACGGACGTAATCTTGCAACCGGACACCTTGTTCAAAAAGGTGAAGCTGTAGGTGTTATTGCGGCTCAATCCATTGGCGAGCCTGGAACACAGCTTACGTTGCGTACATTTCACGTCGGTGGTGTGGCTGGTGCCAATATTGCTTCATCTTCCCGTATTACTTCTAAATATGCAGGTCAACTCGAAATTGATGAATTACGTAGCATAGAATATACCAATGCCGAAGGTAAGGTATATGATATTGTTTTAGGTCGTTCGGCTGAAATGAGAATCGTTGATGTAAATACAAAAATTATTCTTACTTCAGGTAATATTCCTTATGGTGCTAACCTGTACTTTAAAAACGGAGATGATATTCAAAAAGGTGATTTAATCAGCGATTGGGATCCTTATAATGCAGTTATTTTATCGGAAGTCAGTGGTAAAATAACATTTGATAATATCATTGAAAATGTTACCTATAGGGTGGAATCTGATGATCAGACAGGATATCACGATAAAGTAATTATCGAATCACGTCAGAAGACAAAAAATCCATCAATCAGAATTTTATCACCATCAGGTGAAGAAATCAGAACCTATGATATTCCTGTAGGATCACACATTGTTGTGGAAGATGGCAATACGATCAAAGCCGGTGAATTATTGGTAAAAATCCCACGTGCCGTTGGTAAAGCCGGCGATATCACAGGTGGTTTACCACGCGTTACCGAACTCTTTGAAGCTCGTAATCCTTCCGATCCGGCTATTGTTTCGGAAATTGATGGTGTGGTTTCGTTTGCTAAAAAATTGAAACGTGGTAACCGTGAGGTAATCATAACCTCCAAAACTGGCGAGGAAAAAAGTTATCTCATTCCTACGTCCAAACAGATTTTGGCACAGGAAAACGATTATGTCAAAGCGGGTACTCCGCTTTCGGAAGGCGCTATGACTCCTGCTGATATTCTTGCAATTAAAGGACCGATGAAAGTTCAGGAATATATCGTTAATGAAATTCAGGAAGTATATCGTTTGCAAGGTGTAAAAATTAACGATAAACATTTTGAAGTTATCGTGCGCCAAATGATGCGTAAAGTAGAAGTGGAAGATCCGGGTGATACCAAATTTCTTGAAGGAGAATTAGTTAATAAAATTGATTTCCAAGAAGAAAACGATGAAATATTCGGTAAAAAAGTAGTGGAAAACCCTGGCGATTCCGTAAACTTTAAAGCAGGACAGATTATCAGTGCACGTAAGCTTCGCGATGAAAATTCGTTGCTTAAACGTAAAGATAAAAAACTGGTTGAAGCCCGTGATGCTAAATCGGCTACTGCTTTTCAGGTTCTGCAAGGCATTACCAAAGCATCTCTGCAAACCAAGAGCTTTATTTCGGCTGCATCATTCCAGGAAACAACTAAAGTACTTACAGTCGCTGCCATAAGCGCTAAACGTGATGACCTGCTTGGTTTGAAGGAAAATGTTATTGTAGGACATAAAATTCCGGCAGGAACAGGCTTACGCGAATACGACAACCTTATTGTTGGCTCAAAAGAAGAATATGATACCCTTATGGCATCAAAAAATGAATAATCATAAAAATTTGTCTAAAATGAATAAACCAGAAAATCAGAATCAATTAAATATTGAACTTAGTGAAGAAATTGCCGAAGGTATATATTCTAATTTAGCAGTTATCACTCATTCAAACTCGGAATTTCTTATCGATTTTGTTAAAATGATGCCAGGCATTCCGAAAGCTAAGGTGAAATCAAGAATTATTTTGACCCCTCAGCATGCTAAACGGTTATATCGGGCATTAAAAGAAAATCTTGCCAAATATGAATCGGTGCATGGTAGTATTAAAGACGACATGGAAGGTTTTCCATTACCTATTACCGGGCCAACGGCTCAGGCATAATCTCTTAAGATTAAGTTAAAAATCCTGATTCCGAGTTTTCCGGATCAGGATTTTTTTTAGATTTTTTCAGATATTTTTCGCACTATTTTTACAATTATAGTTCGCGGGGTAATCCGGTTGGCAAATACCATTAATTTGTTCAGCCATCCATAAATAACCATAGTTTTACCTTTCATTAAAGCTTTGTAGCCAAACAATGCAACATCTGATGCAATGGCAGGTTTTATGGTTTTAAATAAGCCGGATTCCTGCAACAAAGCCGCTTTTTCAAATCCCGTGTGGGTTGGTCCGGGACATAAGGTTGTAATCGTTACACCAGTTCCTTGCAATTCGTTGGATAGAGCTTCGGAAAACGACAAAACATAAGCTTTGCTTGCATAATAGACAGCCATCAAAGGACCCGGCTGAAACGCAGCCGTAGACGCAATATTTAATATTTTACCCTTGCCCCGAGCCACCATTTCTTTGACAAAAAATTTTGTCATTACAGTTAAAGCTTTAATGTTAAGGTCAATCATTTCTATTTCTTTTTGAATAGCCGTTTCGGTAAAAAAACCAAAATTCCCAAAACCAGCGTTGTTGATCAAAACATCAACAATAAGATTATTTTGACGGATAAATTCAAAAATTTCATCAGTAGTCGAAGGTTGGGATAAATCTTTTGCCTGTATTAAAACCTTGATAGCGTATTGTATTTCTAATTCAGATGCAATGCTTTTCAGTTTGTTTTCACTACGGGCAATTAATAGCAGATTATAGTTGTCCTTTGCCAGCAAACGGGCAAATTCCAACCCCATTCCTCCGGAAGCTCCGGTAACGAGTGCAAAATTTTTTTCCATAACTTTGTTTTTAATTATTGTTTATTTTTTCTTCTTTATCCAATCCCTCTCTTAAATCCATCAGCAACCAGTTTTGAGATATAATGTTTCCCTTTTCCTTTTTTATTAGTTCGATAAACTTTTTAATACCATAGGGTTCGTTGCCATTGGCATGGATTAGCACGATACTTCCTTCGGTAGGTGTTTGATTTTTGGCAAGCCAGGCATCACTGCCAACAGGTATTAAGCCAAAACTGGTAACCTTGTTAAATAGGGCGGTATCGGAAACCAAGCCCGGAAAACGGAAAAAAACAGAGGGAAGTAAATTCTGTTCAATCATTAATTTTTCGTTTTCCAGAATTTCAAAAGAGATGTTAGTACCTTTTTCGAGCATAAAATTTTGTGTGAGCGGTAATTTCTTGCTCGTTCGATGATTATAGGTATGATTGATCCAAAGTACAGCTATTTTATTTCTTCTGATCAGTTTCTGGAGCCAGGCAAGATCGTCGGGATGTTTTTTTATCCATACACCGGTTACCGAAATGGCAAGAGGTACCGGTGATTCCACATTCCCAAATTCTTCCATGATTTCAGTGAAAACAACACGGTCCAAAGGCCGCTGCGATGGACATAAATCTATGGTCAGGAAAACACCTTTGCCTGTTGGATTTAGATGGGTAATGCCGGCATCCTGTACAGCCTGATCGTTGGTTTTCACTAATCTCAGACTCTTGATATAGGGCGTATGTTCCAGTTTCGATGCGATGTCTGAAAAACTTCCGGTCGTTCGAATAGCCAACTTTCGCGCTTCAAAAATTCGGCTGGATAAACTGAACGGATCAACGGCAAGATAATGCGTTTTACCATTTTGAATAAACTTCCGTAGAACAACATACGGTTGTTTCGTTGTTGAAGTGAAAGCCAGGGCATAATATGACTGATAATCGCTGATGGTTTGTCCGGAAAGAGAAATGCTAAAGAGTAGGACAACAAAAAGTAGTAATCGCTTCATTAAAAAGTACACAGGTGTAAATGTAGATGATTATTCGATAAAATTATTCTTCGGATTTCTCTTTCCGTTTTTTGAAATATTGATAAACCATCAAAGCGGTTAAGCTTCCGAAAACGGAATAAATCAATACCCGTTTAAAGGGTTTCTTTTCCGGGTTGTTTTGTATTTGCCGGAACAAATATTTTATTCCCAATGGCAGCAAATACCCTAATATTTCCGATGTTTTGTCCTTTTCGCCAAAAAGACTGCTTAGTCTTTCATTGGAATTGAATAATAGTTTGGTTATGTCTGTTTTGTCGGAAATTGATTTTTCAGTTGTATTCAACTTTTGCTGAAGCCGGAGTTTCCGTTTACGGATATCTTCGAGGGAATGGATGTTGCTAAATATCGTCGTCTTCATCTTCCTCCTCTCTGTGCCGGTTCAAAAGTAATTGAATAAGTTTTTTACTCAATGGCTTAGTAATTAAAGTCTTTCTGAAAATAATGAAAATCAGTAAAAGAAGAATATATAAACCAGTAACGGTAAGAAAACCTAAGCCCGGATTATTCCAATATGTACCTAAAAAGTTAGCCAGGGCAAAGGAAAGGAAGAATAAAATAACAGATACCAGCATTACGATAATGATAACCTGAAGTATCAGGCTGATGACAACGATAATTTTTTCGGTAATATCCAACCGCGCGATGTTGTATCGGGTTTCCAAATACGTTTTGATTTCTTTAAATAGTGAAAGCATAAAATCTCATTTTAAAGGAAGTAAAAAGCAAAACCAGCTATGGAAGCCGGTTTTGCCTTATTTGTTTAAGCCGGTTCTTCGTCTTTAATTTCTTTTTCTTTGCGAAGAGCTTTTTTCGCTTTTGCACTCAAATCGTTAAACGAATCCTTGACTTTTTTACGGGTGTTTTCGCCTTTATCAGGTGCGAGTAATAACCCGGCAGCAACTCCGGCAGCAGCTCCAACGATGAGGGAGAGCAATACTTTTGATAAATCTTTCATAGCTGTTTAGTTTTAGTTGGGTTATGGTTGATTAAAATGGTGATGTAAAAGTACAATAAATTATTGCCGAAAGCAAGTTTTTTAAATATCTTTAACAAAAGCTCCCGATTCGGGTACCGAATACGAAGGTAAACCAAGGTATTGGCACTGCTGCTGCCATTTTTTAATTTTATACAACGGATTGGAAGAATCAAAAATCAGCATTCCAGGATCGTATTGATGGAGTAAATCGGAAATTTTGAGCTCAGGGCTATGCGATATGATAAGGTAATTTACTTTTAATTTACACGGAATAGCAACTTTATGGAATGAAGGGTCGATAACGACAAAACGCTGATTACCCAACTGAACGAAATGGCCTTTTTTAAAAATATGGCCAATGGTAAGCTGCTGGTGGTCCGAAACGGGAAGCGCATAATGTTTTCGCAATCCCAGGGCAAACCAGTTATTCTGAATATTGAAAGATAGCGCCTTGTTGTCGCTGAAAAGGGAAGTGTCAGTTAAAAACAGGTGCTGTTTCCCGTCGATAAAATCAAAAGCCGATGACTTTTTGACGCTGTAAACGATAAACTTCTGCTGATTTGTCTGCTGAACCGTCCGGACAAAGAAAGAAATAACCAGCACAAATAATCCGGCTAAGGCTAAACGGAAATAAATCTTTTGGAAAACCCTGGAAATAAACGATCAGGCTAAAGATGATCAGATAGCACAAAAACATTTCGACCCTGGAAATGAAAATATGCTGAAACATGGCAAAGGGAAGTTCCTCGATATATTTTACGGTAAAGTTTAAGGCCGTCAGCAACCAAACCATCAGGTGTGAAAAGAAATGACTTAGCCAGGCAATGGGCGACGTTAGAAGAACAAGCATACCCGAATAGATCACGAGGCTTGAGAGGGGAATAGCGATGAGGTTGGTGATCAGAAAATAGTTGGGAAACTGATGGAAATAAAACAGCTGAAAGCGGAAAGGTTGTCATTTGGGCTGCGATGGAAACGGCAATCAATTGCCAGATTTGATCGAGGAGGCGGTTTTCGGGCAACCACAGGTTGTAAATATTGCGTTGAAGCATCGCGATACCGGCAACGGCAAGGTAAGAAAGCTGGAATCCCTACATCGGTAATAAACCAGGGATTTACAAGCAACAGAAAAAAGCCGAAGCAGCTAATGAATTATAGATGTTGGCATGCCGGTTCAGGATATTTCCCATGATCACAAAGCTGAACATGGTTGTGGCACGAAGCACCGCCGGCGACAAACCCGTGAGCAACGCATAATACCAGATACAGGCAAAAAGCATCAGTTCTTTGATAATCCTGGTGCTCCGGCGTTTGTTCATAAAAAATAAAAGATAATTCAGCACCAGGTAAATCACGCCCACGTGCAGTCCCGAGACCGAAAGGATATGCATGGCTCCCGAGCCGGAATATTCCTTCATCAGATCGGCATCCAGCTTATCGGTATAGCCCAGGATTAATGCCGAACCAACAGCATATTCTTTGCCGCGGATGCCGTTTTGCTCAAATATCCTGAGAAATTTATCGCGCAGGACGGTAGGCAAAGGCATACAGCGGCGAACCTTCTCCCCGATTTCAGCCTTTGCCAGCTTTGCCGATAGGCGAAAGCCTGATGATAAACCCCTTTATTGGCTAAGTAATTTTGGTAATCGAACTGCCAGGGGTTGTATGGTGGCTTGACATTGCTAAGTTTTGCATTGAGCATCAGGCAGTCGCCATAGCGTAAGGCCGACGATAACGTATCTTTCCAGAAATAAACGATAGCCTTGCCACGGGTAGTCACCCAGCGATCCTTTTTTAGTTATTCCGGTTACCATGACTACCGCTTTGTTGGAATTATCCTTTTCCTGGATAGGTTCCGTGAGCCGGGCTGTCCATAAATCACCAAATTGGTAGCATTTTCCAAAGAAAGTGTTGTGTAGTTTTTCGGTTTTTAGCCGGGTTAACTCATAACCACACATCATGATTGCGAGAAACAAACCGCATCCGAATATCCATCGCTTGCGCCAGTTCAAATAACGCCACGATAATAACGCCAGAGCGATGACTACGATTAACGAAGCCAAAACGTATCCCGGCGGGAGAGATGCTCTCCCGCCAATCGAGGCGACTGCGATTCCTGCAATCAATGGCAGCAGAAGCCTTACAAAAGGATATTGATGAAACGAGTTCAACATACCTGCTGATATTGACAGGCTAAAGATACAAAAAATACTGCTGTTTGCCCTTATTTTTGAGCAAGAAATTTGGCTATTTTTTCAGCTTTGTTACGAAACGAAGGCGATTTATCGTATTGAAGGCGGATTTCGATGACGGCTTCCAGTTCGTAACGCAGATCGGGTTCTTTTTTTGCCATTTTAGCAATGATGTCCATGCAATAGTAGCAAAGCGCCGGATTTTCGGCAGGGTTCGTCAGCCAGCGGAAACAAGCATCGAGTAACAGACCGGGGTCGCCAATATCGGCTATGGGAATAAATTCGGCAAATATCTTCAAAAAATTGCGTTTTACGCCGTCGATCTTTGAATGGAGCATTACATCCATTGCCTTGGACAAGTGAGGGTAGATAAGCCGGGGATTTTTTTTCGCAGCAAAGCTGAATGGCGCGTGCAGCCCGCATATTGAGGGGATAAGGACGGGTAAAGGTAAGTGTAAATACTTCTTCGAAATGTGCCGGATTGTTGTCTATCATCGTTACTACCATGTCGGCAACTGCCCGTTCGCTTCCCATTTGCAGGGTTTCGATAAAATCCATTATTGGTTTGTTTTCGGAGGGCGAAAGTAGTGAAAAATTTTGCTGTAATAATTGATAGACATTCCATTTTTTCAAAAAATGGAATGTCTTTTTCCCAAAGATATCTGAGAAATTTTGTGTATATTTGTAACTATAAAAAAGTAATGCTATGAAACGGATACTTACCCTTGTTTTATTATTTCTTAGCTTTGGAGGGCTTGCGCAATCCTCCATTTTTGCGGTAGTTGACGGCAACAATGTAACCCTGTGGCAAACGAATACCGAACGCAACTGTGGCTCGCGGCACGGAGCGGCGATAACTCTCGAAAATAACCATATTAACTGGTATCAGGTGGATACGGGAGGCGTAGCTAATTGTTTTTGTACTTTTAATTTGTCGGTTACTCTGGGTCCACTGCCTGCCGGAGAATATACGGCGGATGTTTATGGTATTGAACGGGTAAACCCTATAGACACGATCTACCAGGGCTCGACAAGTTTTGTGATTTCTTCCCGTAGCCTGGCAGATACATTGATTGTTCAGCATGTTTTTCAAAGCGAATGCGGAACTACTTACCTACCGGAGTTTTCTCTCAGGGAAACATCTATGACTATACAGCCCAACCCTTTTTCGGAAACGACTGATATTACCATTTCGGCTAATCGGGCAGCTAACGGCTTACAATTGGATATTTATACGTTGACCGGAAAAAAAGTATGGTCAATAACGGGAATAAATGCCGGTAGGGAAACCGTGAAATGGGACGGAAAGGATGATAAGGGACGATCCTTGCCAAAGGGAATATATTTTTGTCAGCTCACCACCGCTGGCGGCCGGCTTCTAGGAACGGTGAAAGTGGTGAAACTGTAAAATGTCCGGTTTATAACTTATCCGTAGCCATTGATGGTTGGCCAGAGCCATTTATTTACAATCCCAAGCTATCGGCAGTCGGCCATAGCTATTTATTTACAATCCCAAGTTCTCGGTAGCCGGCCAGAGCCATTTATTTGTAATCCTAAGCCCTCGATAGCTGGCCAGAGCCATTTATTTACAATCCTAAGCCATCAGCAGCCAGCCAGAGTTATTTATTTACAATCCTAAGCCCTTAATAGCTTTTCAGAGGCATTCGATAGATCGGAGTTTATTTACTTGAGTTCATGCCGAAGAGTAAACAATGTAAAATGCTACTAAATCACAAAAATCCACGAAACAAATAATCTCAAACAAATAACTTTGGTGAAATTTGGAGTTTTTGTGCTTTTGTGGCGAAAAAAACTTTTTGGTATAGATTCATACTTAAATTTTTAAAAAATATAAACACGAAAGTGTGAAATAAAAATTTGTTTATATATTTGTATAATCAAAAAGTTCTTTTATGTCAAAATTAAAATTGCCAGTTCGTATTGAAGAACTATTGCCAGTGGCTCGTTGGCAGCGAAGCCTACTGATACAGTTCCGGCAACAGTTCATGGATTATTCTCCTGAATTTGGTCAGGCTTTTTCAGATGCGTTGGATGCCCACATCAGCGCCGTTGAAAAATTAATTTCGACTAAATTATTTCTGGGCGATTTGTCGCAAGTAACCTTGTTGCTTGAAACAAACATGCTCGCCCTTCGCCCTTTGCTCGATTTAACAGAGGGATATGTTAAAATGGCTTCCACGAATCTGAAGGACCCCGCTCGCCTTTTCAATTTTAAAGAGATTCGTAAATGTATTAATGGCCAGGATGCTGAAAAATTAGAAAAAAGCCTTGGCGAATTTATTCAGTTAGTAGACCATAACAAAGAAATTCTTATGGAAAAAGGTCTTAAGCAGGCTATGATAGATGACTTAACTACAAAAAATGAGACGATAGCCAACCTTGCCGACGATCAGAACATGAAGATAAAGGCATTAGAAGAAGCAGTGAATGCGAATTCCGTCGTACTGATGGCTCTTTGGGCCGACTGTGCAGCCATTATGGATGCCGGTAAACGTATCTTCAGGCATACTCAACCGGAACAATTACCTAACTTCACCCTGACCCATATCATCAAAAAAATGCGTAGCGAAGGAGGCAAAGGCGGTAATAAACCGGAGACTCCGGCGTAGGAGATTTGAGATTGCAGATTTGAGATTTCAGTAGGCAGTAAGCAGTAAGCAGTAGGCAGTAAGCAGTAGGCAAATTTCAGATTTGGGAATTTAGATTGCAGAATGAAGGCGGTGTTGAGGAAGAAGGGGGCACCGCTTTTATTATTTGGATGGTATTTTAAAAGTATATTTGTTGGTTTGTAGGAAGACTGAGATTTATAAAGAGAGTTGGAACAAATAGAAGAAAAATTGAGGTTATAAAAATATTGGACACCAATAAAAAAATAATATGTGCAATCAAAACGATAAGATATTGGATATAATAGCTAATTAATTCTGAATTCAGGATAGAAAGTAAGGGAATCCAACTCCCCACTTCCAATCATCTTTTACTTTAAAATTATAAATAATAAAAAAATGGCAGACCATACATTACTTTTTATTACATCGATTTTAGCATTAGTATCAGCCATTGTCGGCGGCTTTGTTTCTTATTATTTTGCTTCCAAATCCAAAAAATTTGAAGCAGTATTAAAATTTAGAGAAGAAAAATATTCAAACTTACTTATACTTCTTCAGGGGTTTGCTGGTGAATCAGCAAATTATGAAACAAAAAAGAGGTTTTTTGATGAGCAATATAAATCTTGGATTTATTCTTCTGATGAAGTTGTAATAGCGATCAATAACTTAGTAAAACTGGTTATTGATTCAAAAGGACAAGAACCAGATCATGATGCAGGACGAAAAGCAATTGGAGACATTGTTATAGCTATGAGAAAGGATTTACTTGGTAAAACAAAACTAAATTACCTTGATTTTAGATATACTGATGTTCTCAAATAGAAATGACAAGAACAGTTTTGCAAATAAGTTACAAAATGTAACCAACTGAAAAATTTAAGCGGATTGAATTATGACAAAAGAAACGGCTATAAGATTATTTAATGATAAGCAAATACGTACCCATTGGGACGATGAGCAGGAAAAATGGTATTTTTCAATCGTTGATGTGATTGGGGTATTAACAGAAAGTATAGATGCTCAAGCTTATTGGAGAAAACTTAAGCAAAGGTTAAAAGGAGAAGGGAATGAAACCGTGACGAATTGTCACGGTTTGAAAATGCAAGCAGCTGATGGTAAAATGCGGCTTACCGACGTTGCTGATACCGAGCAACTGTTCAGGCTTATTCAATCAGTGCCATCGCCCAAAGCCGAACCATTTAAACTTTGGCTTGCCCGTGTTGGGAGCGAAAGGATTGATGAAATTGAAGACCCTGAAAAAGGTATTGACCGTTTGATGGAAACATATTTGCGTAAAGGCTATTCAAAAGAGTGGATTAATCAGCGGCTAAAAAGTATTGAAATACGAAAAGAACTCACCGATGAATGGGAAACACGTGGAGTTCAGAAAGGACAGGAATATGCAATTCTTACTGATGAAATATCAAAAGCATGGAGCGGGTTTACTACGAAGCAGTATAAAGAATTCAAAGACCTCAAAAAAGAAAACCTTCGTGACCACATGACCAATTTGGAATTAGTTTTGAACATGCTTGCTGAAGCTACCACAACCGAAATTTCGAAAGAAAAGAACCCTAAAACATTTGATGATAGTCGTGTAATTGCCAAACAAGGCGGTACCATAGCTGGAAACACGAGAAGAGAAATTGAGGAAAAAACAGGGAAAAAAGTAGTCAGTAAACAAAATGCTAAACGGTTAGCACCTAAAAAGAATAAAGAAATTGATAAAAAATAGCTTGATCAAGTGAATTGAAAAATGAATACAGTGTTGAAAGAAAAAGGACACCGCTTTTATTCGGAATTTTTAGGATTGCATATTGTGAGGCTTTAAGGCTTGCAATTAATCTTCGTCATTGAAATAATTCCAACCAGAAAATGGAAGAAATAATAAAAACAACTTTGCTTGAGCATGGTAAGAGTTCGTTTCTTATAGATCTTGTTAAACATGAAAATGGGAAACTTTATGTGGCCATACAGCAAATCATTCGTGATGATTTCGAAAACTTCCAAACACAAACAATAAAGATTAATCCTGTTATTCTTGTCAAAGTAATAGAAGCTCTTACAATTTATAAAAATGAATTGCCGAAGGATATTGTAGAAAAATTTTTGTTTAAAACCCCAGAAGAAAAAGAAGACAAAGAGATAATAAGACGGTATTTTAAAGGAGTTGAAATAGAAGATTTAGCTTTACAATTTGACCGTTCAGCAAATGTAATAAAACAAATTCTTAGTAATAACAGGATACCTATTGTAAGCAATAAAATGCCCCAGAATTATAAATATTGGTATCGGAAAAGAAAAAGAAAATCTTAGAATGATAAATTAGAAATGGCTTTCTGGTGAATGGCAAAATAAAATGTAATTGTGTAAAGTGGAAAATCCTTAATCCGTATCGTTTTTTATGGCAGAGATAACGAACACTTAAAAAATCGTCAAGGGATGTTGTTTTTTACATTCTTTCCGGCACTTCAATCCCCAACAGATGCATAGCGTTTTTGATGACCGTTCCGGTGAATTTTGCCAAAGCAATACGGAACTGCTTTTTGACGGGGTCTTCTTCCTGGAGTATAGTGATGTCGTGGTAAAACTGGTTGAATTCCTTGGCTAAATCGAAGGTATAGTTAGCTATCTGGGCAGGACTCAGCGTATCGCCGGCAAGTTTAACGGCAGCCGGAAAGTCGTAAATCAGCTTCAGCAATTCTTTTTCTTTGGGAAGGCAAGTTACCGGCGTTTCATTGATCGTACCTTTGGGAATAGGAGGCGCTTTCCTGAGCACCGACTGTATTCTTGCGTAGGTATATTGAATAAACGTCCCTGTGTTTCCGTTAAAGTCAATGGATTCTTTGGGATTGAAAACCATATTTTTTTTTGGGTCAACCTTTAAAATAAAATATTTAAGGGCGGCAAGACCGACAATATGATAGAGATGGTCGAGTTCTTCGGGTGTGAAATCGGTGCTTTTACCCAATTGTTCAGTAGTTTCTTTGGCAGTGGCATACATTTCGTCCATCAGGTCGTCGGCATCCACCACGGTTCCTTCGCGCGATTTCATCTTGCCTTCGGGCAACTCCACCATGCCATAGTTGAGGTGCAAAATGTTTTCCGCCCAGTCATAGCCCAGTTTTTTCAGTACAAGTTTCAGCACATCAAAATGGTAGTTTTGTTCATTGCCTACCACATAAATCATCTTTTTGGCCTCGAATTCATCGTAGCGTAATTTGGCAGTTCCCAGGTCCTGGGTCATGTAAACAGAAGTGCCGTCGGAGCGGAGAAGTAGTTTTTCGTCCAGACCATCGCCGGTAAGGTCGGCCCACACAGAACCATCGTCCTTACGGAATAAAACCCGATTATCCAGTCCTTTTTCAACTAACTTTTTCCCTAAGAGATAGGTTTGTGATTCGTAGTAAATCTTATCAAAGTCAATGCCTAAGCGTTTGTATGTTTCGTCAAAACCTTTGTAAACCCATTCGTTCATCATTTCCCACAGGCGGATGGTTTTGGCATCCTGTTTTTCCCATTTCTGAAGCATCTCGCGGGCTTCACCCATCAGCGGAGCCTGGCCGGCGGCTTCTTCGTCGCTCATCCCTGAAGCTTTAAGTTCAGCCAACTGCTTTTTGTATTCCTGATCGAACATTACATAATATTTCCCGATCAGGTGGTCGCCCTTCATTCCCGACGATTCAGGTGTTTCCCCATTTCCCCAGCGTTGCCAGGCTAACATGGATTTGCAGATATGAATGCCACGGTCGTTCACCAGATTAACTTTGATTACTTTTTTCCCGTTAGCTTTCAGTATTTCGGCTACCGACCATCCCAAAAGATTGTTGCGGATATGACCTAAATGCAAAGGTTTATTGGTATTTGGCGAGGAATATTCCACCATCACTGGTTTGGAATCGCCTTCGTTGGTATAGCCGTAGTCAGGGATATTAAGGTTTTGATAAAAATGATGAAGGTAATAGCTGTCATCTACCACTAAATTCAAAAATCCCTTGATAACATTGAATTGTTTTATTTCCGGAAGATTTTCCGCTAAATAATTGCCAATTTCATTTGCGGTAAGTTCTGGCGCTTTCCGCGAAATTTTAGTCAATGGGAAAACGGTAAGGGTAAGGTCGCCTTCAAATTCGGGCCTGGTTTTTTGCAAACTAATGCTTTCGGGTTTTACCTCTTGTCCGTAAAGTTTTTGGACGGCTTCCACCGTTTTACCGGCAATCAGGGTTTCTATCATCGATGAATTTATTTTGGAAGGCAAAAGTACGGTATTTTAACGTTATTTAGAAAAAGCCAATGCGATAAAGGATTGGAACAGGATTCTGAGATAATTACATTTTAAGCACAAACTCTTACAGCAGCAAGATTCATCAGAAAACTGGGCGAAATTACCAAAAATCAACTCAGGGAAATTAAAAAAGGGATTGGTTGAAATATCCATAAGAGCTATGCTCATACCAACCAAGAATGATATTTTATGGATATTCCATGTGACCAATAAATTAAAAATTTAATAACACATGAAATACTAACGTATTAATTCATGATTATCCGTTTCGTTTTTATTTTCAAAAAAACTGAAATTTACCTTGCCGTAATTTCTGATATGGCTAAAGTTGGGATGTAGCGTGAAATCATTGTCCCTGGAATGTTCAATAATCAGCAAGCCATTCTTGTTGAGTAAATTATTCTGAAAAATCAGGTCGGGAAGCAATGGAATATTTTCCATATCATAGGGCGGATCGGCAAAGATAATGTCGTAGGAGCGATTGGCAAATTTCAGGAATCCAAAGACATTGGATTTTATCACCTGAATGGCGTCAAAATTAAGCATGGCAGCCGTTCGTTTGATAAAATTGGTACAATGTAAATTAATATCCACGGCAACTATCGTTTTACTACCGCGGGAGGCAAATTCGTAGGAAATATTTCCGGTTCCGGCAAACAGGTCGAGAACCGAAACCTCTTCAAGATCAATACTGTTATTCAAAATATTGAAAAGGCTTTCCTTGGCAAGGTCGGTGGTAGGCCTTACCGGCAGGTTGGCAGGCGCCATAATATGACGACCACGATGTGATCCACTTATAATCCGCAAAGTTTATGATTTAAAAGAGTATAATAATAATGTGATGGTAATTTGTCGAAAACTTCACTGTAATCTATTGCCTGATTATGTGGAATAAAGCTGATATTCCGGATATACTGAAAGATGGTTTCAAAAATGGCCGATCCTTTTTCTATTTCTCCCATCAGTACCAGGGATGTAGTTTCGGGATTGAGTCCGAGTTGTTCGAAAACAAAAATCAGAAAATAAATGAAATCTTCTTTTACTGAATAATGAAATGAATTATAAAACAATGGTTGTTTGCCATTAATCACCAATATATTCAGACAATTGGAACTCACATTGGTAAAGACTTTAATTTCTGAATTTTGGTTTTTATAGCTTACCAGTAATCCTTCGATCATACTGCTTGAAAAATGGAAAATTCTGGCTGATGGCAATAATTCATTAATGGTTTGGACTAACGTTTTAGAGAGTGCGTAAACATTAAATGCCTGCATGTTAATTAATCTGTCGGCAAAAATTTCTTCTTCCGGTTCCACTTGCTGACAAAAATTCAGATAGTTTTCTTTTTCTTCCGGCTTGTAAAGCGAAAAAGGTATTAAAGTGGACTTCTGATTATTAATAATTACATGAATGGACTGAAAATCATTATAGGGCAGATTGAGATGGCGCAGAATATCTTCAAGAGAGTTGGCAGATACGGTTTCGGCAGATAGTTTTGGCGTCAGGTCATTATTTAAGGAATAGCTTTCGATGGAGATATATTTATTTTTTTCGGAGTCGAGTATACAATAAACTAATTCGGAGTCGGAGACAGAAAACGATAAGCAATAATCAAGAACCCGGTTGCGATTAAACGATTTATCAATAAAACTTATTATTGGCTGAATATTTTCTGGCATAAACGGATTTATTTTTTTTGAAAGAAAAAATTGATTTTAGCAAGTAATTGACCAGTATTTACCGGTTTGGTAACATACTCGTCGCAACCGGCTTCAAATGATTTATTTTTATCTCCGTCGAGCGAATAAGCTGTTTGAGCTATAACCGGCAAGTTGGGACGTATTTGTTTGATCAGACGTGTAGCTTCATAGCCATTCATAACCGGCATGCGAATATCCATCAACACCAGGCTGATTTCAGGATGCTGTTTTACCATATCTACCGATTCCTGTCCGTTTAGTGCCCATAACGTTTTGGCCTGGGTACTCCTAAGCATGATTTTTAAAAGATAATAATTGCTTTCAATATCTTCGGCTATCAGTATGGTTTTATCATGCCAGTCGAGGGAAGAGGGTATGGGAATCGTAAAACTTGAAATACCGGATAAGCGAGCGGGCACATCAAAGGGGATCGTAAAATAAAATGTTGAGCCTACTCCGATTTCAGATTCGACCCAAATCTTACCGTCTAAAAGTTCTACCAAGGCTTTGGAAATAGCCAGCCCGAGGCCTGTGCCTTCCTGTTGACGCTCCGACGGAGTATCTGCCTGGATAAAACGTTCAAAAATAGCTTGTAACTTGTTTTTCTGGTATTCCAAAACCAGTATCTTTTACATAAAACAGCAATGTTTTTTCGTCTTGTTTTTGGTAACCAAATTCGATGTAACCGTTATTGGTAAATTTGCAGGCATTGCCAATGATATTGGTTAAAATTTGATTCAGACGTGTTTTATCGGTTAGGATGATGCTTTGCTGATCGGGGAGACCTTTTTTAAGAATAAGTTGAATGTTGTTTTTTTTGATTTTTTGATTTTCGGAAAAAAATAGCAACGATTCGTTAAGGATTTCGTTAACCGAATATTCGGCTGTGTGAATTTTCATTAAGTCGGCTTCAATTTTAGATATATCCACAATATCGTTAATAATATTCAGGAGATGGTTGCCGCTATTTTCAACTATTTGAAGGTAGTTGCTTCGTTCTTCGGGAGATAAATCCGGTTCTTTGAGTAATTCGGTAAACCCGAGAATGCCATTCATGGGCGTACGTATTTCGTGGCTCATGTTGGCAAGGAAAGCCGATTTCAGTTTATCTGAAGCTTCGGCTTGTTTTTTGGCTTTGGACAATTCATTAACAAATTCGACTCGATCGGTAATATCCTGTATGGTTCCTGTCATACGTAATGGTTTATCATCGGGCGTAAATTCAATGATTCTTCCTTTACCATAAAGCCAAATCCAGTCTCCGTTTAGTTTCTTAACCCGGTATTCCATGTCAAAAGTCGTCGTTTCGCCATTGAGCAGCTTTTTAATAAATCCTTTAAATTTTGGCCAGTCTTCGGGATGAATGATTTCAATAAATTCATTAAACGGTAGATGATATTCCTTGGGTATTCCGCCAAGTAATTCATTTAATTTTTTATCAAAAAAAATGAAGTTGTTGTTAATATTCCAATCCCATAATCCCTGTCCGGCTGCATCAAGCGACGTGGCAAGCTGTAATTCCCGCGACATGAGTTTTTTATTTACCAACTTCCGTTCGTTTATTTCTCTTTCCAGTTTATGCTTCTGATTAATAAATTTATCAATTAAAAAACCAATTTGCCGGAATTCTGTTTTGGATTGTTTAAGCTTATTTACCTTTTGAAAATCCTCCTTTTCCAAGGCTATTTTTACCATTTTTAAAGGAACATAAACCCATAAACGGGAAGTGAAATAAAAAATGATAAGGATAATACATGCCAGCAAAATAAAAAATATCAGGAAAAATGAATTTAAACTCTCAAACAAATTAATCAGCTGATAATTTCTGGTGAAAGAAATCAAAACTACCGGCTGATTTTTCCAGTTAGTCAGTTGAATGTTTTTTACAATTGCAGATTTCTTAATTATTATATCGGAGGTTTTATTGGATAGTGATAAAATTTCGACCTTTGAATTTGTAAGCTCTTCAAATTCTTTAATATAATCATTATTCCAAATTTTTACAAGAAACAAAAATCCCTGAGGGGCTGTTTTCCGGTACGTGTCGAACGACGGATGAATAGTATTGCCGCTAATTTCAAGTATTCCTTCCTTAATTTTTAAAAAATAATGTATATTCCTTTTTTTCAATAAAGTAGAAAGAACGTCCTGCGGAATCATTATACTATTTGAAGCCTTATCCGAAATGGTTTTATTCCCGAAAATCCCTTTTTGATAAACGATTTGTTTGTTTAAATTATAAATAAAAATAGAGCTAACTTTATATGAGCTAATAAATGATGCTATATTATCTTCTGCCCATTGATAATTTGGTTTTTTTACAAATCTGACCATTTCATCCCAGGAAGAATTATCGTTAATTACCTGAGTGATACGTGCAGATTCAATTTTTATCGCCGTATTGATGGATGCATTTTGTTGCTGGATAATAGAATTTATGATCAGATGCTTTTGTTGCCGTTGTACATGTTGCAAAATAAAAAAAGCCGTAATAAATAATAGCGAACATGCAAGTAAAAGACTTAATATCCTTTTTTGAGTTTTCATTAACCAGAATCAAATTTTTTAAAAAGCTATGATGGTTTTTATTCTAAATTTCAATTATATTGAAAAACAATATTATATAAATAATACCCGTTCAAAAGTACGATATTATTAACGAATATTAAAAACTTATTGCAGCGATTAAAAAAATATTTTCAGCTTCGGGATTGGTGATAAGCGAAATCTGCAGAGGCAATGAAAAATGATCGGTAATTTTTATAGATTTTGTAAAGCTGCCTCCTAAATTTACTACTCCGGAGTTATCGGCATAAACTCCTTTACGCGGGGTTGCTCCACAAAATAGCTGATAGTCAATATTTTTATAATTGCCGGAATAGGCTAATTCTGCATAAACTGAATTTGTGTTATCGGAACCGTAGAAATTATATCCTACGGTTATGGAAAGCGGAAGTTGTCCTATTTGATTCAACTTGGCTATTCCTTCAAATGTATGGCTTGTATTGTTATTTGAATAGTTAAAATAGTGGCCGCCACTGACGGTATCTGTGCTGTAATAATCCCAAACTGAGAATGTAAAAGATTTATAATTAAAATCAAGGAAAAAATCTGTTTCGCGATAATCGGAATTTAAAGCATAGGCTCCCCACGAACCAAGAGTAAAAAATCCTTTGGTGTAGGATAGCTGAGGCTGCAAACTGGGAGAATGCCCATAATCGGTTCCCCGCCAAATAAAACGGCTTGCCACGTTACATTCAAGGTTTAAACCTTGTTCTTCAATGGTGTCGTTTTGTGAATATGCTCCCAGGCTTAAAATTAAAAAAATAAACAACAAAGTTGTCTTCGAATGGATCTGCAGCCATTTTTTTACCGATTTATCTTTTTTTAAAAATGGTATTCCGTTCATCATATGGATAGTATTAAAAATCCTGATAAAGAGGTAATTCGTGTGTAAATTTATAATTATTGTTTTGAAAATCAATAATACAACAAAAATGTTTCAATCCGTTGGTAACTACAAGATATTTTACTTTTAATGTCATATTGTAGCGTGCAATCTGATCAAACACATCCTGGGTAATTTCAATATGCGGAGCTTTGCATTCAACAATCATGACGGGTATGCCGGTGGTAGTGTAAATGGCAATGTCGCAACGTTTTGTCATCTGGTTGTATTTCAGCATCATTTCAACATTGATAAGACCTTGAGGCACTTTTTTCTCAACGATCAGGTATTGAATAAAATTTTGTCTGACCCATTCTTCGGGGGTAAGGGCTACAAATTTTTTTCGCAGGTTATCAAATATTTCTGTGCGTTTTCCGGTTGATCTGATCCTGAATTGATATTCGGGCAAGTTAAGTTTTATCATTTGCAATGTGTGAAAAAATCCATATAAATGCCAATATTACAAATTTACAATGATAAAATAAAATTCAAACCACTACCTTTGCAAAAAATGAAACAAATGAAAACAAAACAGGATATTGTAGAAAACTGGCTTCCACGCTATACTGGTACCCAGCTTGACGAATTCGGACAGTACATATTATTAACTAATTTTCAGAAGTATGTAGAAATGTTTTCGGAAATGAATGGAGTGGAAATAAAGGGAATAGGAAAACCTATGCCCAGTGCTACAGCCAAAGGTATCACCATTATCAATTTTGGAATGGGGAGTGCCAATGCCGCGACGGTTATGGATTTGTTGAGTAGTATCAAACCAAAAGCAGCTCTTTTTATTGGGAAATGTGGAGGCATAAAACGAAAAAATAAGGTAGGTGATCTGATTTTACCCATAGCAGCCATTCGTGGAGAAGGAACTTCAAACGATTATTTTCCACCGGAAGTACCTGCTTTGCCAGCATTTAATCTGCAAAAGGCTATTTCTACAACCATTCGCGATCACAAAAGGGATTATTGGACAGGAACTATTTATACGACCAACCGCCGGGTTTGGGAATACGATGAGGAATTTAAAGAATACCTTCGCAAAACACGGGCTATGGCTGTTGACCTGGAAACGGCTACCATTTTTATTGTCGGATTTGCCAATAAAATTCCTTCCGGAGCATTGCTTTTGGTTTCCGATCAGCCTATGATACCCGAAGGAATTAAAACCGAGGAAAGCGATCAAAAGGTTTCGGCACAATTCATGGAAATGCATTTGCAAATTGGTATAGATTCCCTGAATCAATTAATTAACAATGGTTTGACGGTAAAGCATTTGTATTTCGATTATTACGAAAACGATTAATCGTATCTGCATGACTTTTGAACAAATTCTTAACGACTTAAAGAATAAAATTTATTATCCGGTTTATTTTTTGTGCGGAGAAGAGCCCTATTATATTGATGAAATTGCTGAATATATAGAACATCATTTGCTGGATGATGCCGAAAAGGAATTTAACCAAACGGTGGTTTACGGAAAAGATGTGGACACAGCAACGCTGGTAGGTTATGCCAAACGTTTCCCGATGATGTCCAACTATCAGGTTGTCATTGTTAAAGAAGCTCAGGACATCAAAGATTTAATTCCCAAAGAAAAAGAACAGCTCGAACAAAAAGCAAAAAACAAAAAAGGTGAGGAAAAGAGCAAATCTCTGTTTGAAACTTACCTTGAACATCCTTTAAACTCAACCATTTTAGTCCTTTGTTATAAATATAAAAAAATAGATAAACGGAAATCTGTTTTTAAAGCGATTGAAAAAAAAGGAATTTTACTAAATACGATAAAGCTGTATGATAACAAGATTCCCGACTGGATTGTTAATTATTTGAAAAATAAGAACTATACAATCACTCAACGGGGTTGCATGTTGCTTTCGGAAAGTCTTGGAAACGACTTGCATAAAATTGTCAACGAAATAACCAAGCTAATCATCAACTTACCTCCCCATGCACAGATTACGGAGGATATTATCGAGAAAAATACCGGTATCAGTAAGGATTTTAATGTTTTTGAACTTCAAAAAGCCTGGGCGAAAAGAATATTTACCGGTCGAATTTTATTCTCAATCACTTGACGGGAAATCCGAAGGAAAATTCAATATTTCAGATTATTGCGGTACTTTTCTCGTTTTTCTCCAAGATTTTGCTTTACCATCAGTTGGAAGATAAATCACAAAATAATGTAGCTTCAGTATTAGGAATCAATCCTTTTTTTGTTAATGATTATAAAACGGCGGCTTCGAAATACAGTTTCGAAAAAGCAGGCAAAATTATTTCTCTCATAAGAGCCTACGATATGAAAGCCAAAGGTGTCGACAATGTTTCAACCGAAGAAGGCGAACTGTTGCGGGAATTGATTTTTAAGATTCTTCATTGACAGAAGCATTCGTTTTCAGGTCAAATATTTATCAATCAAGCTTTTGTACTTATTGCAGATAAACGAGCGTTTGAGCTTAAGGTTTGCTGTCAGTTCTCCGGTTTCGATGCTCCATTCGTCAGCCATTAATTCAAAACGCTTGATTTGCTCGGTAGCGCCAAAATACTTATTAAATCTTGCAATTTCCTTCTGAAAACGTTTTTTTATTTCGGGCATTTGTGTCATTTCTTCAAGTGAAGAGAAAGAAATTTCTTTCTCAGCACACCACATGCGGAGATAATCGAAATCGGGAACAATAAGCGCCGCTGCGAATTTTTGGTTTTCGCCAATTACCAGGATGGTATCAATAAAGGGAGATTCTTTAAATTTATTTTCAATAAGTTCTGGGCTGATATATTTTCCAAAGGAAGTTTTAAAAATTTCTTTTTTCCGGCCGGTAATTCTGAGTTGTCCTTCCGGTTCAAGTTGTCCGATATCGCCGGTATGAAACCATCCGTTTTTATCTATCACTTTTTTTGTATGTTCTGCATCATTGTAATAACCTAACATTACGTTAGGTCCTTTGCACAGGATTTCTCCGTCGTGGGCAAAATCTACCTGTACACCTGGTAAAATAGGGCCAACGGTACCAAATTTAACACCGTTTTTTTTAAAATTGCCAACAGCAATTACCGGTGAAGTTTCTGTTAAACCATAGCCTTCAATTACAGAAATGCCTGCAGCCCAATAAAAACGACTGAGCCGTGGTTGCAAAGCGGCGCCTCCCGATACAATAATGCCGAGTTTACCCCCAAGGGCTTCGCGCCATTTCCGGTAGACCAGTCTATCGGCTATTTTTCGCTCGATTTCATATAATAAACCGTTAGCCCCTTCCAATTCAAAGCTTAACGCCTGCCGTAATGCCCAGGAGAAAATAATCTTTTTCGGTCCGTTGAGTTTGCTCCCCGTGGATACAATTTTATCATAAATTTTTTCGAGCAACCGAGGTACCGATGTCATAATTTGTGGCTGTACTTCTTTAATATTGTCGCTGATGGTGGCAATACTTTCGGCATAGTAGATGGAATAGCCCATGTATTGAAACAGATAGTTCATCATCCGCTCATATACATGACAAAGCGGCAAATAGCTGAAGGTTTTGCATTCGGGGCCATACGGGGGAATATCGGAACAGGCTAAAAAATTACTAATCAGGTTACGATGGCTAAGCATGGCTCCTTTTTGCTTTCCGGTGGTTCCGGAAGTATAAATGAGCGTGGCACAATCGTTGCTTTGGATGGATGATTTTATTTCCCGGAGCAGCGTTTCGTTTGGGTTTGCCCTGCCATATTCGATTAAATCGCTCAATAATTTTAAATCGTTGGTGGGTTTAATAGAATAGATTTCTTTTAATGAAGGAATTTCGGGAATCAGATGTTCGATTTTACGGAATATCTCATGTCCGGAAATGAAAATATAGCTGACCTCTGCATTGTTTAGGATGTATTGATAGTCTGACTCACTGATGGTTGGATAAATAGGTAAGTGAATGGCTCCAATTTGCAGAATCGCCATATCAATAAAATTCCATTCGGGACGGTTGGAAATAATGGTTGCAATCCGGTCGCCTTTTTTGACGCCATGAGCTAAAAGTCCGAAACTTATATTATTAACTATTTCAATGTATTGATGGATCGAATATTTTACCCATTCTCCATTTTCCTTGCCGGCCAGAAGATCATCTTTAAAAGAAAATTTTTCTTTTGCCCGTTCCAGCAAGTCGAAAATCCGATTAATCGTCTCTGTCTTATTAACTTTCATTCTTCTTTTTCTTCGATATCAAATATTTTTTTGATAACCTCCTGATATTTTTTATTTATAAAATTACGGCGAAGTTTAAGTGTTGGCGATAGTTCTCCGGTAGTTAATGACCATTCGGTATCCATCAATACCAACTTTTTAATTTGTTCGGTTTTGCCTAATTGTTTATTATATTTTTCGATTTCTTTCTGAAAACGTTTTCTGATCCGTGGCAACTGAACCATTTCATGGTCGGTAGTGTATTCTATTTCTTTGATTTGGCACCAGGATCTAAGATAAGCAAAGTCTGGTACTATTAGTGCCTGCATGCGAATTTTTGATTTTCACCTACAACCATAATATTGTCAATAAACGGCGAGGCTTTGATTTTATTTTCAATCAATTCGGGAGCTACATATTTCCCGAGTGATGTTTTAAAGATTTCTTTTTTGCGCCCGGTAATTTTTAACTGACCTTCGGGTTCAAATTCTCCGATATCTCCGGTATGGAACCAGCCATCTTCGTCAATCACAGATTTGGTAAGTTCTTCATCTTTATAATATCCTAACATTACGCTTGGACTTTTACAGATGATTTCTCCGTCGTCGGCTATTTTTACTTCCACTCCTCTTAACGGCGGACCCACGGTGCCAAACTTTATTCCGTTGGAATCGATACTGGTAACAGCTATTACGGGCGATGTTTCGGTAAGTCCATATCCTTCGTATATAGGTAGTTTAGAAGCCCAGTAAATTCGGCTTAAACGTGGTAGTATGGCTGCTCCGCCGGAAACGATGATCTGGAAATTTCCGCCAAGGGCATCATGCCATTTGCTTAAAATCAGTTTGTAGGCTATTTTGAGCTTTAGCTCGTACCACCAGCCGTTAGCTCCTTTTAGTTCGTAATGTTTTCCAATGCGAACAGCCCAAAAGAAAATGGCTTTTTTTATACCTTTCAGTTTCTGTCCGTTCGAAATAAATTTATCATACACTTTTTCGAGCAAACGCGGAACGCAGCACATCATTTGAGGACGAATTTCCTTAATATTATCGGCTATGGTGGCTAAGCTTTCGGCATAATAAATGGAAATGCCCAGATAAAGATAAAGATAGTTAAGCATTCGTTCGTAGACGTGGCATAAAGGCAGAAAACTCAAAGCCTTGCCTTCCTGACCAAACTGAGGAATGTAGGAAAGCTGCACAACATTGTATATCAGATTGCGGTGCGAAAGCATCACGCCTTTGGGATTTCCGGTGGTTCCTGAAGTATAAATGATGGTAAAACAATCATCAGGCTGAATAGCCGATTTGATTTGTTCGAGCAAAACGGGTTGTGGATTATCGCTTCCAAGTTCAATCAGTTGGCTAAGCGTAGGATAACCATTAATAGGATTTATGATATAAATTTCGGGTATAAACGTAAGTTGGGGAAGGATGTTGGAGATTTTACGGTATAGATCTTCGGAAGAAACGAAAACGTATTTTACCATGGAATGGTTAAGAATGTATTGGTAATCCGCTTCACTGATGGTGGGATAAATAGGAAGATGAATAGCGCCTGTTTGAATTATTCCCATATCGAGAAAATTCCATTCGGGACGGTTGTTGGTGATGGTGGCAATTTTATCGCCGGGTTTGATGCCATGAGCTAACAACCCATAACTAATGTTGTTGGATATTTCGATAAATTGGTTGATGCTATACTTTTTCCAGACGCCTTTTTCTTTTCCGGCAAGGACATCATCCTTAGGGATCAAATTTTTGGGCATAACGTGGCAATAAATCGAATATCCGGTTTACAGGAATTTCCATTTTTTTATATGTTTAAATATTATTCAATACATCACTTTACAATAATACATAGGAATAAGTTACTAACCAGTAAAAAGTTTTCAACAATGATTACTTTTTATTAAAAATCATAGTGCTTAGCCTGGGCTAAAGGCATAATATTTAAATCGTTGATATTAACATGACTGGGCAGGCTGCTTACGTAATAAACAGCATCGGCAATGTCTTCAGCATTTAGTGGGGTATATCCTTTATAAACAGTTTTTGGCTTTGGTGGCATCGCCTTTAAATCGCACCAGCGAAAATTCCGTTTCCACGGCTCCGGGAGCTATTTGTGTAACTTTAATTCCATAGCTGAGCAAGTCCATCCGCATGGCTTTGGTGAGTGCATCCACAGCATGCTTGGTGGCACAATACACATTTCCATTAGGATAAACCTCCTTTGCCGGCAATAGAACCTATATTAATAATATGGCCACAACCGTTTTCGATCATCAGTGGAATAATATTGTGGCTAACATAAAGCAAGCCTTTGATATTGGTATCAATCATGCGTTCCCAGTCGTCAAGTAGCCCTTTGTTCACGGGTAAGAGTTCAACGGCTAAACCGGCATTGTTGACCAGAATGTCAATCTTTTTTCCATTCCTCTGTTAGCGTTGATATGGCTTTTGCTACAGCGTCTTTATCGCGTACATCAAAAGCAAGCGTAAGCACTTTAATGGAATAGGTTGAAATTAGTTTATTTGCCAACTCAGTCAAACGTTCCTGCCGGCGTCCGGTAATAATAAGATTGTAATTGTTTTGAGCAAATTTAACGGCGCAAGCTTTTCCGATACCGCTGGTAGCGCCGGTGATGAATATTGTTTTGGATCATTGTTTAGAAGTTTTGCTCCGCCGGGTTTAACTCTTTACGATTGTTGTCTTTTGCTTGATAAGGGAAAAACACCCGGCGAATAATTTTGTGATTCAAAATGGTTAAAATAATTTTCAAACGTACACAAAAATCATCAATTTGCCTAATTTTTTAAAAAATGGGGATAACGGATATTTTTGGTATTATTTTACAAAACACAGCCGTTGTTGTTTGATTGCAAAAGTGGAAAAGGACAGCTATCCGTGTGTTAATTCCGGAATTGTTGGAATATCACTACTATTATTATAAGCCCAATGATGAATAAATTTCCAGATTCGTTTAGTCATATGAAAGCCAGAACCGGATTGATGATCATTTACAGCATTATTTACGGAATCCTACAGAGGTGCTATCCTGATTATAAGAATCGCTTTGCGAATTATCTGTTGAGTTTTTCGTCGGGAACGCTTTCGTTTACGAGTTTAGTAAAGCGGGAAGTGAGTTTTAGATATAAGTCTTTGGTGCATAAAAGCTCCCGTTGGGCAATGATGGCATTTCCTTGTGCCGAAATATCGGAAAGGTCGGAGCCGGTGGAAACATTTCCCCGGAAATATTTCCGGTGGGCTGTTAACTGATCTTCATCCAGCATCTGGCTCAACTTTTTAATAGCGTTATCTAACTGGTCTTTTTCATCTTCGGTGCTTAAATCCACGGAGTTGAAATCGACTTCTACGCGTTCGAAACTAATTCCCGTTACCGGATCCTGTTTCGACGATAAATCAATGGCATAGGGAAGGTTGTAGTAGGCAAATACATAAGCTCTTGGGCTGGAAATTTCGGGAGATTCACTTCTATCGCGGTCGGCATCGTAGGCTGTATTCACTTCCGGCACATCATTCATAGCGTTTTGCAAATCGTCGCTTACTTGTGCTTTAGTAGTATAAATATTTAATGAAAGGAGTAGAAAAAGAAATATCCGAATGTATTTTGTTGTATTCAAAGTGGTTAATGCTTAGTTTTCGTATGAATAAATCGGAGCAAAAATAGGGAAAATACATTTTTCTGATATTTTTCTTGCGGGATAACTTTACTTACCTATACGATGGCGCAAAAGCAAGAGGAAAGAGAGATGAAGGGGGTAGAATTGTCCCCCTTCATTTGAAAAAATCAGAATTTACATTTTAATGCTGCAATAAAGTTTCTGCCGGGTGCGCTAATGCCAGAAGCATAGGGCCGGTAAAGCTGGTCGGTGATGTTTTCTATACCAAGGTTTAGAGAAACATATTTATTGATATACAAAGCCGCTTTGAAATTAAGTGTGTACCAGCCCGGAACATATGGCTTTCCGTTTTCATCTTTGGCAAATGGTGTATCATCGTTGCGATCGGTTAAAGGAAGATCCTTATAGTTCATCCTGCCGTTATATACTACGTACATATCCAGTTTTATTTTCTTTTGTTCGTAAGTCAGATGGGTACTGCCAAACAGCGGAGTTATGTGCGACAAGGGATAGTATATCAGGCTGTCTTCACTTTCTTCTTCACCTTTTTGATAGCTGATGGTGCTTGACAAGCCTATTCCTTTTCCAAAGTTAACATCTACTCCTGCCTGTATTCCGTAAACATAAGCGCTGGTAATATTTTGTATTGCCTGCACCTGGCTTAATTCGCCATCATAAACAATACTGTCCTGCCCGTTAAATGTATAGTTTCTGCGGGCAAGGGCATTGTCGAGAAAAGTATAGTATATGCTGGCATCTACCTTCAGAAAATCTCCAAAGGTTTTAACCGTTCCTATTTCTGCATTATAGACGTATTCAGGTTTTAGATCGGCATTAGGTACAACAACTGAACCCGGTTCCGATTCAAACACTTTCCCGATGTCATCAACATTGGGTGCACGAAAACCCGTTGCCCCGTTCAGATAAAGTTGCCAGGTAGTATTGGGATTGTAAACAAAGCCCAGACTTCCGTTAAAAGCGCCGTTATTATTTTTAGCATGAACGAACGGGAATGGGAACATTGTAGTGTCGAAATCGGCTTCCACGATGTATTGGGTGTAACGTATTCCTGCATTCGCAATCCATTTGGGATTGAGTTTATACTTCAGGTTTGCATAGGCTCCGTATGATTGCCATGTAGAACCATCGGGATAGCGTGTGGTAGTTGGTGTTTCCACAAGTGTTTTTATATTGGTATTCTTAGCTACGGAACCGACTTTATTATAAATGACTTCGGCACCGTAGAACAGGGTTGCTTTTTCGCTGAGGGTTTTATCAAGATCGAGGTTGAATGAAAAAGCGTCAACATTTTCCGTTTGTGTACGGATACTCTTTTTGCCCGTTTTCCGGTCATGACGGCTTTCTTCATAATTTTGTAAGGCAGCAACAAACCGCAATTGATTGTACAGTTTATTGGCTTTTGAATTGGTAACGCCTAAACGGTTCATCATCCATTTCTGGGGTCCATAATACCATTGGGCGTAGTCAAGTTTTCCGTCGTTGTTTGCATCGAGGCAAAGCCGGTCGTAGCGGGGAGCATCGGATGTTTCCGAATAATGAAATCCGTAATCAAAAGCCCATGATTCATTAGGTTTGTAAAGGATCTTTTGCATAAAATTAGTTTGGCTATACCCCGAATTAACCTGTAGTCTGGAATCGCTGTTTTTTAATGTTGAATCCACACCATTAATTGTTTTCTGGTATGTCGGGCGCCGGAAATAAGAATTGCCGTTGGTACCTGCGCGTAAATCATCATAATCGGCATAGGTGAAGCTACTGACGAAAGCTAATTTCTTTAATCCAATGTTAAAATCTATATGACCTGTTTTTTCTAAGCTGGCCGATGAATAACGTCCGAAAGCATTACCTGTGATCAAAGGTTTGTCTCCGACAGAAAGCTTGGGTTGCAAGGTATGGAAATCCATAACTCCGCCTATGGCGTCGCTGCCGTACATAATGGCTCCGGGTCCAAAAAGTACTTCGGTGCTTTCGAGAGCATTTGCATCCAATGATATTACATTTTGAAGATTGCCTGTGCGGAATATGGCATTGTTCATCCGGACGCCATCAACCACAAGCATTACCCTGTTGGTGGCAAATCCCCTGAGCGTAGGCGAACCTCCGGCAAACTGACTCTTCTGGATGTAAGCATAGCCGTTGGTTTCGAGCATATCCGCTGCCGTTTGAGGATTCTGAAAGGAAACCTCTTTCATGTTGATCTTTTCGATACGGTAAGGATTCTCTATTTTATTTTCTTCCCAACGGTTGGCCGAAATGATAACTTCGCTGAGCGAAATTTTGGTTTCAGTAAGTTCTACTTTAAAATTCATGGATTGAAGCTGGGGATACGTATATACTACCGGTTGGTAGCCCATTTGCCTGAAGTAAATGCTGTCGGACGACCGGAAGAGGGATGCATCGGTTTCCCCTTTCGGGTTAGTTACGGCTGATACTTTAAGATTGTTGGCGTATACGGCGACGCCTTGTATGGTTTGCCGGGTAGTCCGGTCAATCACACATATGGTTTGGGCAGATGCCCATGCTCCCAATAGCAGGAGTGTAAAAATAAGATATATTTTTTTCATTCTTTTTATCTGTTTAAGTTTTACTAAAATAATAAATACAATACCACACCTTAAGCATGGCTTGCGATTATACGAAATGAATACGGGGAAATAAATGCAGATTAAACCTGTCCGGGCTTGGGAGGAGGCGAGGGGATATCTCCGATAAAAGAAATGAATAAAGATTGAAAATTGGGAGCTAAAATAGTTGATGCTTCAGGAACAAAATCGGTATTGGTGTTGGCGGGTAAATAAAAATTAGCGAAGGGTCCAAACTGGTTCTGACCCTGGTTTTCGCTGGTCGACCGGGAGGAATTGTTTTGTGTTTGTTTTTCGAGTTCCGTAAGCAGTGCCGTTTCTTTTTTGTCGTTAAGGCAGTAGATATGAATATTTCCATTTTCTTTTTTACTTATCTTAACCACATCATACATATTCCCGTTATAACGGAACTCTTTATCATCGTTCCATACCAAACCCGCGTAATCCGTTTCATTAAAAATTAAAACAGAAATCTCATCGGGAGGAACAACATTTCTGATCCGTTGAGCTATCTCGTCTTTAACTTCACCTTGGCTCCAGAGAAAGACGGGATAATAACCAACAATACTATAGGCAAAAATGGTAAGCAGTATGTATGAAAAAAGCAGTTTCATTTAATCATTATGGTCTTTTTGCATAAACACACAGCCTTGCGTCCCGGCAATCCCTGCACTGTTTACCTTTCGTGTTATTGCCTGGATTTGCTTTGCGTACGATGATTGAATAAGCATTATACTGGCGGTTATTCGTATTTCCGGTAAATTCCTTTTTTGAGTTATCCACTTCTTACTAAAATAAGCACTGGAATATTTTACAAATGTAAAATAAAATTAATATAGCCAGCTTTTCCGGCGGATTTTTTATTTTGCACACCTGTAATACGCTAAAAATCCAGCATTCTTTTCCGGTATTTTATTTTTTTAATTAAAAGGTATTAAATAAATAATTTTTTGATTGATTATTAAATTTTTTTTATTTTTACACAGAAATTTTTCCGGCAGGTGTGAAGCAATGTAAGACATGCCCCGTTGTAGAAATTACAACACTTGTCTTCCGTAGGAATAAAGAAAGATTAAGCCAGGGGAATCACGTTATACAACGTGCATTTATTAACTAAACCATAGTATAATTTATTAACATTAACTTAATGTAACAAAAGATGGTATGTACATAAACCATTCTATTTTTGCTTCATCTTTCGTAATGTGTTTTATAAAATGGTGATTGGAATAAGGATAAAGCAAAAAAGGAAAGCTTTGGAACTAATACTTAAATCACAATATTTTATTAACCTTAAAACAAAAAAACGATGTCAGTAACTTACAAAGCAGTGGCAAAAAAGAACCCTGCAAAGCAAACCGACCCTCCCAAATTTCATGCACAAGCCGTGAATTCGGGGTCAATCAGCTTGCGACAGTTGGCAAAGCTGATAACAGAAAAATCAACTGTTAAATCTGCCGATACGATGGCAGTGCTCGAAGGCTTGCTCGAAGTAATTCCTACAGAGCTTGCTAATGGTAAAATTGTACGGTTGGGCGATTTTGGTTCGTTCAGCCTGGGTATTAAAAGTGAAGGTGTAGAAAGTGAAGACAAACTTACAAGTAAGCACATCAATAAGACTACGATTCGCTTTCGTCCCGGAATCGAATTTCAAAATGTAATTAAAACCATTACCTTCACACGAATCTAAACAACTAACTCATCAGTGAGCAGTTTTTTTCTGCACACTGATGAGTTTTAAACCCGTCAGTGATGAGTTTTTTTCTGCACACTGATGAGTTTACAAATAATAACTGATGAGTCCCTGATACTATTACTTACCATTCGATAACTTTGTGCCAGTACCCTGAGGTTTTAGCAGGCTATTGCCTGTACTCAAAGCCTTACGAATTCCACGTATACTTCCTGGCATAACAAACTCAACTTTTTATAACTTTTAAACTATATAAATCCCGAATCGCTTTGCTCGGGACTTTGCTTCGCTCAGCCTTACAAATCCCGAATTGCTTTGCTCGGGACTTTGCTTCGCTCAGCCTTATAAATCCCGAATCGCTTTGCTCGGGACTTTGCTTCGCGCAGCCTTACAAATCCCGAATTGCTTCGCTCGGGACTTTGCTTCGCGCAGCCTTATAAACCTTATGAACTTTACAAACTTTATAAACTTTATGAACTTTATAAACCTTACAAACATTCAAACTTTATAAACTAAACACACAAAATGTATGAAACGAAAACTTTTACTCTTACTTATTATGCTAAGCCTCGGGTATTGGGGGTGGGGGCAAAAAACTTGGACTGGTTTAGCAAGTGACGGTCTTTGGGCAAGTGCTAATAATTGGAATGGAGGCACTGTCCCAACATCTACAGATAATGTTGTTTTGGATAACTCTAATGTCAGTGGTAGTTATACCATTACCATTAATAATGGGTCGGCTCAAACTATTCATTCGCTCCAAATAGGTTATACTGGGAATGAGAATACCATTACGCTCATTGTCTCAGGTCCCACAATAAATGTTTTGACAATTAATGGAGGAGGAACTACTGCACTTTATATTATGGATGGGGGTGTTTTATCCAACCAATCTACGAATGGTACGAGAGGAATAAAATTAGGTAGTAGTAGTGATGTATTTAAAATGTCAGGGACAGGGCGATATGTACATGTTACTACTACAACTGGCTCTGCAATTCCTGAGCTAACGAATTCTACATCTTCAGCAAATTATGACTTTGCAATTACGTCTGTCTTTGAAAATCAATCTGGAAGCGCAGCTTCATTCGATGCCAATCCTGTTTATGGTAACTATATTTATAATAATTCAAGTGGTAATAGTGCTGCTAAAAATTTAATAATTAATGGAAATCTGTCTGTTTTACAGGGCACTTTAGGTGTATGTGCCGGTTCAACCAATACATTTACAATTGCTGGTAATATTTCAATATCTAATGGAGCAACATTTAGAGGTAGTTCTGGAACGAGTACTGCAACGATTAATGTTACTGGTAATATTAATGGGGCTGGAACTTTTGCAGGAAGTACAGGTTCAAGTAGCACTACTATTATTAATGTTGGTGGTGATATTACATCGCAAGTTAGTCTCAATACAGGAATAAACACATTAACTTTTACAGGAGGTTCATCGTCGGTTAATTTCAGTCCGGCTAATTCTAATCCGAGTATTCGTGGATTTACGATTGCCTCTGGTAAAACAGTAACTTTAACCAACACTATTACGATCCCTTCATCATACATTGTAACAATAAATAATGGCGGAACATTTGTAACAGGAACGGATTATAAAAATAATGGTACATTGATTGTAAACGGCATATTTGATTGCGGTACTAATGCTATTTCTGGATCAGGTGCTTTTACATTATCATCCGGTGCAACCCTAAAAACAGCCAATATTTCTGGTATTAATGGTTCAATTACTATTACTGGAACTAAAACAATTGATAATGCGGCAAACTATGAGTTTAACGGTACGTCTGAACAGGTTACAGGAGCCTTATTGCCAACTACTATCAATAATCTTACCATTGATAATGCAGCTGGCGTGAAACTTTCAAATTCAGCGTTAACTGTAAGTGGAAATTTGACTATTAATGATGGTAAATTATTTACTATCGAATCAGGTAAGCAGGTTTCCGTCGTTGGCACCCTTACCAACAACGGTACTCTTACCCTTCAATCTCCCGGCGATAATGGGGCTCCGGGTTCGTTGATTACCAACGGGACAGTTAGCGGTAATGTAATTGCTGAACGGTATATCGCAGCTTATACAACGGCAACCGACGGTTGGCATTTGGTTTCTTCTCCAGTAAATGGAGCGGTTATCGGTAACTTCCAGCCGGAAGCTAACGACGACTTTTATAAATATAATGAAGCTTCCAATACATGGATGAACTGGAAAGTATCCCCTTTCGATTTACCAACGGCGAAGGATACCTATGTTCTTATCAATCGGCAGCAACAAAAAGTTTCACCGGAGTACCCAACAATGCCAATGTTTCCTTTAGTAACATGTCGCTTACAAGCACCCGGGGCTGGCATCTGCTTGGTAATCCTTTCCCTTGTGCGATAAAATGGAATGATGGTAACTGGACTTTGACAAATATAAATACCACAGCCAAAGTACTTAATTCGGGTGGTTCATATACCGATATAACAGCAAACGGGATAATTCCTGCCATGCAGGGTTTCTTTGTGGAGGTAACCAATTCCACCAACAGTATTACCATTCCAAAAGCAGCCCGTGTACATGATGCTACGGCATGGTATAAGGATACTCAGGCTAATAAACTTGTACTTACAGCACAAAGCGATAATAATAATACTTACACAGAAACGGTTGTCCGTTTCGATCCTGAAGCAACTACTGGGTTTGATGAAGCGTTTGATTCTCATTTCCTGAATGGTATATATGGAACACCCCAATTTTATTCCATTGTTGGTAATGAAAAACTCTCTTCCAATGTTTTTCCTGTAAGCGGTGAAGTTTCTACTATTCCTTTAGGTTTTGTTAAAGGAAATGCAGATAGCTACACACTTTCTGCTTCCGGTATCGAAACCTTTACCAATGGCCAATCGGTAATACTGGAAGATTTGAAAACCGGCATACAGCAAAAGTTGAACGATAACCCGGTATATTCTTTTGCATCTGCTACTGGCGATGATGCCAACCGTTTTCAACTGAAATTGGGTGCAGCTTCCGGCATTAACGAACCTTCGGCAAGTCCGTTCAGCATTTATGTCAGTAACGGTATTGTCTACGTAAATAACAGCGATAACCAAACGTTAAAAGGAACCGTTACGGTTTATTCTGTAACCGGTCAGGCAATTACTACTCGTTCGCTTTCCGGCGACCGTTTACAAAAGTTCAGTTTCAATAGCAAACCGGGCTGTTATATCGTAAGGGTTACAACAGATAAAGGAGTTTATTCACAGAAAATAATATTATAAACGATGAAAAAGATATTTCGCAACATCACATTAGTCCTTTTCCTGCTTTTGGGCTCAGCAACCATCAATAATGTTTTAGCCGAGGATCCGGCTCCTCCACCTCCTCCGGGAGAACATGGTGCCAGTGGTAATAAACCTGGAAATGGTGCTCCTATCGACGGTGGGCTAAGCATTTTGCTTGTTCTGGGCGCTGCCTATGGGGCTAAAAAAATATATGCTGTAAAAAAGGAGAAAGAAGAGGCATAATAGAAGGCAGAAAGCAGTAAGCAGTTGTCGTCATCAACTGCTTACTGCCAACTGCTTACTGCAAAAGTAGTCCCATACTGCATCTTTTGGCGGTTGGGCAATGATGACAATCGGCTCCTTTTTTACCGGATGAATAAATTCTATTTTGCGGGAGTGCAGGCTGATAGACCCGTCGGGGTTGGAACGGGGGAAACCGTATTTGAGATCGCCTTTGATAGGACATCCGATGGCTGCAAGTTGCACGCGTATCTGGTGATGACGCCCGGTAAGCAATTCCACTTCCAGCAGGTAATATGTATCACTTTTGCCAATTACCTTATAGTTTAATTCTGCAACGTATGTTTCGGGGGTATCAGCAGGATAAACGTAGGATTTGTTTTGTGCTTCATTTTTTTTCAGATAATGGATGAGATGGCCTTTGTCCTGAGGCGGTTTGTTTTTCACAATAGCCCAGTATGTTTTATGGATTTCATGGTTTTTAAACATGGTTGTCATACGGGTCAATGCTTTGGATGTACGGGCAAAAATGACGGCTCCGCTCACCGGACGATCGATGCGATGGACCACACCAATAAAAACTTCGCCTGGTTTTTGATATTTTTCCTTTATGTATTGCTTTACTTTTTCAGCTAAGGTTTTGTCGCCGGTTTTATCTCCCTGGACGATATCTCCCGAATGCTTATTAATGACAATCAGGTGGTTATCTTCAAATAATACTTCAATCGGGTATTCAGGCATGGGATTAACAATTACGAATTACGAATTACGAATTACGATGTACGAATTACGATGTACGAATTAAAAATTACGAATTACAAAAATTTTCTAAAACCTGACAGCATACGAAGTATCTGTCAGCGTTTGAAAATGAAAATCAATTACAAATGACAATCAACAATCAACAATCAACAATCAACAATCAACAATCAACAATCAACAATCCTAATACTGTTCCCGTTCGTTGGGGAAATCCACCGATTTCACATCCTGTATATAAGCTTTTACCGATCCCTGAATTTCATCGCTTAAGTTATGGTAGCGGCGAAGAAAGCGAGGAGAAAATTCGGTGGTGATACCGAGCATATCGTGCAATACGAGTACCTGCCCATCTACCTGGCTGCCGGCACCTATGCCAATGATGGGAATTTTAAGTTCGTTGGCCACCTGTGCTCCCAACTTAGCGGGAATTTTTTCGAGTACTATACTGAAACATCCTGCTTTTTCAAGCAGGTGTGCATCTTCTATCAGTTTGTCGGCTTCTTTCGGGTCGGTAGCTCTTACCACGTAAGTCCCGAATTTATGAATGGATTGGGGGGTAAGACCCAGATGCCCCATCACCGGAATGCCGGCGGTAAGAATACGGTCAACCGATTCCAGCACTTCCTTGCCACCTTCAAGTTTAACTGCATCAGCACCCGACTCCTTCATTATACGTATTGACGACGAAAGTGCTTCCTTGGAATTACCTTGGTAAGTACCAAAGGGCATATCCACCACTACTAAAGCACGGTTTACTCCGCGAACGACCGACGAAGCGTGGTAAATCATTTCGTTAAGGGTTATGGGAAGGGTGGAGTCGTAGCCTGCCATCACGTTAGATGCCGAATCGCCTACCAGGATAATATCTATTCCGCCCCTGTCGAGCAGGCGGGCAAACGAAAAATCATAAGCGGTAAGCATTGCTATTTTTTCACCTTTTAGTTTCATCTCCTGAAGAACGTGAGTGGTGATCTTGCGTGGCGTATTCATAATTATTTATTTTTTTAAGGTATAAATTTACAAAAATATCTGCAAAGTTAGAAAAAGTTTTACATTTGCTCCATGAAACATTTTCGGGTTTATTTACTTCTGTTTATCCCTTTGTTCATTGGCTCCTGCAAAACGGATATTGATATCAATGCTCAATGGAAAGATATAACGATTGTTTACGGATTGCTCAATCAGGGTGATACTGCTCAGTATATACGTATCAATAAAGCTTTTCTGGGTGAGGGAAATGCTTTGCAAATGGCAAGTATTGCCGATTCGAGTCTTTACGATACTGCGGTTATTCAGGTAAAACTTATTGAATTGAATAATGGCATAGCTCGCGATTCGGCTATGTTGTATCCGGTAACTGAAATTCAAAAGGATTCCGGCATGTTTTATTATCCTTCCCAGATCTTATATAAAACTAAAATTCACCTTAATAGCGAGTATAGCTATAAATTAGAAATCAAAAATAAAAAAACCGGTAAAATAATATCTGCTCAAACCAATCTTGTTAAGGATTTTGCTATTGCTAAACCATCCTGGTCGTCCAAGACGGTAAGTTTTATATCACCAGGGCTTGGCTCCTACAAGGTGGAATGGACTTCGGCGATAAACGCTAAAAGATATGAAGTCATTATACGATTTCATTACAGGGAAAAATCTGAAGGTTCTTCCGACACGCTTAATAAATATGTTGACTGGAATTTAGGTTCCATAAAGTCAAATGATCTTTTGGGCGGAGTTCAAATGTATTTACCATACGAAGGAACTACTTTTTATACCAATATGGAAGCCGTTATTCAAAATAAAAATTTTGATCCTACGGCTAAACGATTCATCGGCAAAGTGGAATTTATTTTCTATGCCGCAGGTAATGAACTGAATACCTATATTGAAGTAAATGGGCCATCCAGTGGTATACTTCAGGAAAAGCCCGAATATACTAATATCGAAAATGGTATAGGCATATTCTCGAGCCGCTATTGCAAATCGAAGTCTTTTTCCCTTAGTACGCTTTCCCTCGATACGTTACGGGCAAGAAGTTCACGGTTCCATCTTAACTTTCAATAATCTGACATTATTTTTTCTATTTTCCGCAATACAGAATACTGACTGCCTTTTTCTGTCTTTTTGTCAGCAAAACATGGAAAAAGTATTTTTGGCATAATCATTGAAAGTTAAAGATCAGTAAAAAAAATAATAAATAATAAAATCATATAAAATGGGAAAAATTATTGGCATTGACCTTGGAACTACCAATTCCTGTGTTGCTGTAATGGAAGGCAGCGAACCGGTTGTAATACCTAACAGCGAAGGCCATCGCACCACACCTTCTATCGTGGCTTTTACGGAAAATGGTGAACGGAAAGTTGGCGAACCGGCAAAACGTCAAGCTATTACCAATCCAAGACGTACCGTTGCATCCATTAAACGTTTTATGGGCGAATCATTCGACCGTGTTTCCAAAGAAATCAGTAGGGTTCCTTTTGAAGTTGACCGTGGCGAAAATAACACTCCTCGTGTTAAAATTGAAAATCGTTTGTATTCACCTCAGGAAATATCGGCTATGGTTCTTCAGAAAATGAAGAAAACTGCCGAAGATTTTTTGGGAACTGAAGTTAAAGAAGCGGTGATTACCGTTCCAGCTTATTTCAGCGATTCGCAGCGTCAGGCTACCAAAGAAGCCGGAGAAATTGCCGGCCTTACGGTAAAACGTATTCATTAATGAACCTACGGCTGCCGCTTTAGCTATGGATTGGATAAAAAACATAAAGATATTAAAGTTGCTGTGTATGACCTGGGTGGAGGTACTTTCGATATCTCTATTCTCGAATTAGGCGAAGGCGTTTTTGAAGTTAAATCTACCAATGGTGATACTCACCTTGGCGGCTGATGACTTTCGACCAACTTATTATTGATTGGCTGGCCGATGAATTTCTTAAGGACGAACATATCGACCTTCGTAAAGATGCTATGGCTTTGCAGCGTTTGAAAGAAGCTGCCGAAAAAGCAAAAATCGAACTCTCAAGCTCTGCTTCCACCGAAATCAACCTGCCATATATTATGCCTGTTGATGGAATTCCTAAGCATTTGGTTCGCACACTTTCACGTGCTAAATTTGAACAATTGATTGACAAACTGGTACGCTCTACCATCGAACCTTGTCCGTAAAGCAATGGCTGATGCTAACTTGACACAAAGCGACATTAACTGAAATTATCCTTGTTGGCGGTTCCACGCGTATACCTATGGTTCAGAAAGTTGTTGAAGACTTCTTTCGGCAAAGCTCCCTCCAAAGGTGTAAATCCCGATGAGGTGGTGGCTATTGGCGCTGCTATTCAGGGAGGCGTTTTAACCGGTGAAATTAAAGACGTACTGTTATTAGATGTAACTCCTCTTTCCTTAGGCTATTGAAACCCTTGGCGGAGTGATGACTAAAGCTAATAGAATCCAACACGACCATTCCTACACGGAAGTCAGAAGTATTCTCCACCGCATCCGACAATCAGCCTTCGGTAGAAATCCATATCTTACAGGGCGAACGTCCAATGGCAAGCGGAAATAAGAGTATCGGACGTTTCCATCTCGATGGATTACCACCGGCACCCCGTGGCGTACCTCAAATTGAAGTAATTTTTGATATTGATGCTAACGGTATTCTGAATGTTACAGCCAAGGACAAAGCTACCGACAGATCGCAACATATTCGTATCGAAGCATCGTCTGGCTTGTCCGACAGCGAAATTCAACGTATGAAATCCGAAGCTGAAGCTAATGCCGAAGCCGACCGTAAAATGAAGGAGGAAGTAGATAAACTGAATAATGCCGATGCTTTGATTTTCCAGACCGAAAAACAAATTAAAGAATTTGGCGACAAACTTCCTGCCGATAAAAAAGGCGCTATCGAAAAATCGTTAGCCGACCTCAAAGAGGCTCATAAAAATAAATCGATACCAGCCATTGATACTGCTATGACAGCATTGAATGCCGCTTGGCAGGCTGCCAGCGAGGAAATGTACAAATCCTCTCAAGGTGGGGCTCCCAATCAACAGGCTCCCAATCAGCCAGGTGGTGACGGAACGAATCCTGCACAAGAAAACACTCAGGGCGGTTCTGGTAATGATGAAGTTACCGACGTTGATTTTGAGGAAGTTAAAGACGATAAAAAATAAACTAAGCTCAAATGTTATTCTTAAAAGCTCTTTCATTAAAATTGGAAGAGCTTTTTTTATTTTATTAACGAAAAATTATTTTTTAATTAACAAGATATTACTATTTTTATAAAATTAATTTTGGGGGTGTGTCCCCTTCGTTATAAAAATTTTAGTTATTAATATACAATATTTTACAAACCGAATTCTACAAAGCAATTATTCACCTAATACTTTTTACTATGAAAAAATTTACAATGATTACCCTACTGATGTTGGGGCTATTGATTTTTGGCACTCCGCGGGTTTTTTCACAGGCATATACTTTTACGGCCGGAAATTTAACCTATAACGAAAACTTTGATGCCATGGGCCCTACGGGCACAACTTATTTAACCGGCTGGACTGGTGTTCGTTTTGCAGGAACAGGTACCATTGGCGCTACATTATCCATGGCTGTTACCGACGGATCAGCTAACTCTGGTAATGTATATAATGTTGGTACAGTTGATGCAACTGACAGGGCAATGGGTACCTTAGGTTCGGGTTCTACTATTCCTCGTTTTGGAGCTTATTTTCTGAATAATACAGGTTCTCCCATTACCCAGATTGATTTTACGGGAGTAATGGAACAATGGCGGACAGGTAGCAATGCAGTAGTTGAAGATGTTGCCTTTAATTATAGCATTGATGCAACCGACCTGATGACCGGTACCTGGCAACCATTGACTTCTATGGATTTGGTTGAAGTACAAACAGGTTCAACTACTGCTGCTGCTATTGATGGAAATTTACCTGAAAATCAGGCAGCGATTAGCGGAACAATTACCGGACTCACCTGGGCTCCCGGAGCTGTACTTTGGATTAGTTGGACGGATGCTAATGATAGTGGAAGTGATGGTATTTATGCCATTGACAATTTCCATATGACGGTAACCACCGGTGGATTTACTCCCGATCCCGAACCCAGCAATTATCCTACGTCCTTTTCTGCAACGGCTTCCGGTTTTTCAATTGCCCTTAACTGGACGGATGCCACCGGAGCACAACTGCCTGCTGGCTATCTTATCAAAGCCAGCACAGCCAATAATATTACCGCTCCTGTTGACGGAACTCCGGTAACCGACGATATTGATTTATCTGATGGCACGGGTGCAAAAAATATTTCTCAGGGAGTTGAAACTTACACTTTAATAATTTACCTGAAAACAGTACCATCTATTTTAAAATTTATCCATACTCCAATGCTGGTGCATATATTAACTATAAAACCGATGGCACGGCTCCGGCTGCCAATGCCTCTACTCCATCGGTAATTCATACCCAGAATTTTGACGCTGGTTTAGCTCCCTGGACAACATATAGCGTAATAGGCGATCAGGTTTGGACTTTGGATACCCTGCATGGCGTTGGTGGCAGTAAATGTATGAAAATGAGCGGATATTTAAGCGGAGCTAGTTTTGATAATGAAGACTGGCTGATTTCTGCACCCATTAATCTTTCCGGGTTCATTAATACCAATTTAAACTTTCAGACTGCGATGAATTATGGTGCCGATACAACCACCTGGCTCTCTGCGTTGGTTTCTACAAATTATACCGGCAGTGGCGATCCTAACAGCGCTACCTGGACGCCATTAACGGCTACCTTATCTCCCGGCAGTTGGACATGGACTTCGTCGGGTATCATTGATATTTCCGCTTTGAGTGGACAAACTTTTTACCTTGGATTTAAATATACCTGTAATACTACCAATGCCCGTACCTGGGAAGTGGATAATGTAATGGTGATGGGTGTCGCTGGAAATACGGGTTATAATGTCGGCGGAACGCTAACGTATGCCAATTCTGCCCATACCCCAATGAATAATGTAACACTTAATCTTAAAAATGAATCGGGTAATGTTGTTGGAACAACAACTACTAATTCTTCGGGTGTTTATAGCTTTACAGGGGTAGGTAATGGAAATTATACTCTCGAACCGTCAACAAACAAAGCCTGGGGTGGAGTTACAGCTACCGATGTGCTTTTGTATAAAAAACATATTGCTACCATTACCCCATTGACAGGAATTTATCTGGCATCCGGTGATGTAAACGGTGTGGGTGGGCTTTCTGCTACCGATGTACTTTTGATCAAAAAACGCATTGCAACCATCACCAATTCATTTACCGTTGGCGACTGGCTGTTTAACAATACCCCATTTACGGTTTTAAATGCTGATGTAACACAGAATTTCAACTGGTTTAACCTATGGTGATGCCAATGGCTTCATACACTCCGCCTGCTGCAAAATCAATGGAAAATTCGGCTCAGATTAATGAAAATGTAGATAATGCTGCCATTTTTGCCATTGAAACGGTAAATACTGCTTCCGGAAAAATTATTGTTCCTGTTCATGTAAGCCAGCTCCAAAATTTAGGTGCTTTACAATACTCTATCAATTATGATCCTGCCAGCTTACAATTTGATGGTATCGATAATTGGTATAACGGAATTGAGGATGTAACCATAGGCACTCCTGTTAAAGGCAATATTACCTTTGTTTGGGCTGCCGATAACGATGGAATAACGATAGAAGATGGAACTCTCTGCAATTTACATTTCACCGTTCTGAAATCGGAAACTTCTTCCATTTCATGGAGCAATGAACCAACTCCCGCTGAATTTAGCGATTACAATGCCAGTACTTTTGTTCCTACATTGAAAGATGGTACTATTGAAGCTTCAACCGGATTGAAATCCTCAGAAAACACGACTGTTGGTATTTATCCTAACCCGGGAAATGGAAGAATAACGATTACATTGCCCGAAAGCGGTCAAAAAGAAATCAAAGTTTATTCATTGTTGGGCTCTTTAGTCTATAGCCAACTTACCGATCAAACTTCGCTCAAGCTCGATTTATCCAATTTAAATAAAGGAATCTATTCCTTACGGATTGTAAATCGCGACAACCAAAATACGATAACAAAAAAATTAATCATCAAATAACTAACTCAAATTTTTTAAAATGAAGAAAATTTTATTTTTAATTTCATGTATTTTATTTTTAGGTCAACTATCATTTAGCCAAGGCTTAGAAAATTTTGCCAATTATCCGGAGACAGGGAATGCCTATCATGATGGAACTTTCCTTGGTCAGGATGGCTCTACCTGGTCGTATACCCAAAGCAGAGGAGATTCTGTAATTGCCGCTCCGTCGCCAACGTTAGGCAAAAATAGAACTCCAACCTCAGAAATAACTTCAGGATCAATTGCTGGAGGTATTGGGACTCTAAGTTTTAAATATAAACAACCTTTTTCCACTACCGTTAATCTTGATATAAAAGTAAATGGCATTGTTGTTGGTAATGTTGTTACTATTGCTGGCGAACAAGGTGTTGTAAAAAATTCTGGAGACATCACAATAAATGTCCCAGGTAGTTTTACATTAAGTTTTGTTCAAAATAGTGTAACTGCCGGACAGGTTACTATTGATGATGTTACCTGGACTGGATTTGGAGGAGGTACTCCCGACCCTGAACCAACCAATTATCCCAATACATTTACAGCTACTCCTCAAAGCACTTCGATTACCCTTAAGTGGGCGGATGCTACCGGCGAACAACTTCCTGCCGGATACCTGATTAAAGCTAGTACTGCCGACGATATTACGGCTCCTGCCGATGGTACACCGGTAGCCGACGATTTGGATTTGTCCGATGGTAGTGGTGCTAAAAATGTTTCGTATGGAACGCCAACCTATACATTTTCAGGTTTACAAACTAACACCAAATATTATTTCACCATCTTCCCCTATACCAATTCTGGTTCGGATATTAATTATAAAGTTGATGGTACTGCTCCTTCTACTGATACAACAACATTGAGTATCATTAGTTCTCAGGATTTTGGAAATGGATTGGATACCTGGATAGCTTATAGCGTAGCAGGCGATCAGGTTTGGACTTTGGATAGCCTGCATGGCGTTGGTGGCAGTAAATGCATGAAAATGACCGGATATTTAGGCGGAGCTAGTTTTGATAATGAAGATTGGCTGATTTCTTCACCTATTAATCTTTCCAATTTTATCAATACGAGTTTAAGCTTCCAAACGGCAATGAATTATGGTGCAGATACAACAACATGGTTCTCTGCATTGGTTTCTACCGATTATACTGGAAGCGGTGATCCTAATAATTCAACCTGGACACCTTTAACAGCTATTTTGTCGCCAGGAGGCTGGGCTTGGACTTCTTCGGGAGCCATTGACATTTCATCGTTAAGCGGGCATACATTTTATTTAGCTTTCAAATACGTTTGCAATACCGTAAATGCACGTACCTGGGAAGTAGATGATGTTGTCGTTTTTGGAAAACAGCAGAACAGTGGAATTAACGATCCGGGCTTGCAAGCCGATGCAATCAATATTTATCCCAATCCGGTGAAAAGATAATTTACCATCTCTTTGCCCGAAAAAGGATTATCAACCCTGACCCTTTTGAATGCAACCGGAAAACAAATTCTTCAGCTCCAAAACCTCAGAGGATTGACAACTGTGAATACGTCTGATCTTCCTAAAGGTTTGTATTTGATTACCGTACAAAACAATACTCTTACCAATAGCATTACCAAAAAAATAGTTGTTCACTAAATTTTGGTTTAAATTTTGTAAGAAAGCAGTTCGTAATTACGGACTGCTTTTTTTTATAATTTTGTTTTATCATTTAATAATCTATCATGAGCAAAATCAGATGTTTATTTTTAGTTGTTGTCCTATTTCCTATACAAATGCTGTTGGCTCAGACCAACAAACCCATCCGGATTGAAATTCCGTGGAATTCATCTGCCGAACCTTTTGTGGTTGCACCAGTGTGCTGAAAATGGTCTTGTTCTATTTTATGCCACCAACCAATATCCGGATAAAAATCATGCAGTATGGGTATTTAATTTGTATGATAAAAACCTGCAAAAAGTATGGACTAAAGAATATCCTGTCATTAAAAATTTTAATTATCAGCAGTCCGATTTTAAAGATGGTATTCTGAATTTGTGTTTTTTGAAAGATGGGAAAAGTGCAGATGACAATAACTTTGAAATACTGAGAATTACCTTGTATCCTCAGAATTTTGAGGAATTTTTAGGAAAAACACCTGATAAAGATGAAATATTGCAGTTTAAGGTTTTTAATAATATGGCTTTTATTGGTTTAGCTGCCGGGAAAAAACGAAAATTCCTTGTTTACCTTTAATTTTCAAGTTAAATAAAATGGATACGATTAGTATTGATAATCAATCAGAAACTCGTATCGAAAAAATCAATTTTGATTCAGTTACCCGTCAGATAAATATTTTAGTGAAACAAACAGAAAAGCGCAAAGCAAAAAACCTATTACAACACCTATAATTTATCAGGGAAGCTACAGCATACATTATTATTAAATCCGAAAAATGAAGATGTTATTATCAATTCTGCAGAGAATGTTTTCTACGAATGCTAATTCCTAAGCTTGATTATAGGAACATTTTCGACCAAAAGTGTACGAAATTCATCCGTTGATCTGGAAGGAAGCGAACAATCATCAGGTTTTTTTACATATACCGTTACCGGTTCAACGATAGATACGGGTAATTTTATTAGATTTACAAGTCTGCAGAATTTTTATACGTATAGTAATTCGGAGGATTATCTGAAAATGAAGAAAAAAGCGGAGAAAATGGCAAAATCCGGCAAGGAGTACGATTATGCTTACAATTTGTTGGTTCATGATATTGTAAATAGAAATGGCAAATACATTTTGGTTGTTGAAGCCTTTCATCCGGAATACCATACCGAGCAAAGTTTTGTGTATAACTATTATGGTCAGCCATTTAACAATACTGTAACCGTTTTTGATGGATACCGGTATTCTAATGCTATTGTTTTGGCATTCGATTCTACTGGAAATGCAATCCTGGGATAATGGAATGGAATTATGGAATATTTTAGCAAAGGATATAAAGAAACGGGTAAATGTTTCTTTCGACGGGGAAGAAATAGTATTGGCATACAGTAGCGAAGGGAAAAATTGCCTACAAAATTATCAAAGAAAAAGAAACGGTAGATGAAATAAGTTATTCAACCATTGACACTAATTTTAACAATGACGAACTGACCAGCGATACGGGTAATGGTCTTGAACTTTGGTATAAAAATTACTTTATTGCCTTATGGTTATCAAAGCGTTCGAAATAATTCAATGGTCGATAACAAGCGAGCCGTATTTTATATAAACAAAATAGCTTTCCAATAAAAAAGGCTTCCTCATTGAGGAAGCCTTTTTAGCAAGTAGTTAAAGAATTATTTTATTACATTCTGAAAATCAGGTGTATTAAAATATTTTATGAATTCACGATCATTTTTTGCCGTTGCCTTTAATGTTGAATTTGCTTTAAAAGCCTTAATGAGATTTTCATACATTAAGGAAGTATTGTTGGTACGGGCAGCAGTAACAGCCATCATATAATAGGTGTTTGCATTGGCATGGAGCACATTTAAAAGTGTTGGCTGCCGATTGATAATCTTGGTAATTAATTGAACGAGTCCCAGATTGTAATTGCATTTTTTAGCAGCAATCAGCTTTTGAGCCTGAGTATAATCGCCTTTTTGCAAGCTGATAAATCCCAATTCGTAATTAACATTTAGCTCCGGCTTTCTGTGCTTTATTAAAATAGGCAGCCGACTGATCAAAATTTTTATTGCGGGAAGCCAAAACTCCTAAGTTGTAAAGAATTGTAGCATTATTAGGATTGAGTGAATTTGCTTTTTCAAGAAAAGCATTGGCTTCCTTGGTGTTTGATTGTTTAAAATCATAATAAGCTGCAGTTATTATAGCTCTCCAGTCGTTAGGATAAGTTGCAATTGCATTTTTGTACATTTTCATTTTATCCGTTGTATCTTTTGTAAGAGTTGCGGAATAAAGTATTTCTTCCACAGTAACGGAATCTGGCTATTTAAAGAGAGTCTCTGCAATCTCTTCATCCGTTTTCTGAGCTTTCTGGCAATAAACACTAATTTCGGCGCGACGTAATGGAGGAAGTATTTTTTCTTCAACTTCTTTATAAACAACCGTCATTTTCCGGATTTCTCTTTCACGGGCATTTAAGTCAGATTGAGAATTTACAATATTGGCAATGCGATTTTTATCTTTAATTGAAGATGCCTGAACCGATTTCATAAAGCCATCCCAATCTTCTCCATGGGCTGCGGTTACAAAGTTGATAGCTGTTTCCGGATGAGCTATTTTAACCACGTGATTTTTTGTCCTTAGCTAATTTCTTGAAAACATCATACATATAAGTTGTTGCCGTTTTCTTTCTGGCTTCCGACAGGTTTTGATTGTAGGAAACATCACCTTCCGGAGAAGCCCAGGCATTGATAGCTATTTCTCTTATTTTGTATCCTTTATTGATGAATGCGGTAAGTTCTTTTAATTTTTTCTCAACCAAATTTGTTTTATTCAACGGAAGTTTGAAATCCAGCTTAGACAAGTTGACCTTGAAATAAATTTTTGCATCCTTTTGGAGAATGTTTGCTTTTATATAGTTTTCATATTCAGGATTTGTAATATTTTGAAATCAATTTTTTCATTATCAAGATTGACAATAGCCAGGATCAGGTTAAATTTAAATCTCCATCAAATATTGCTTTGGTTGAGGTATAAATTACACCATCGGCTAATTTTTGTTCGGGTAATTCAATATTTTTCTTGGCCTGTTTTATTTCATTAATGCTGGCATCGCACTTTACAGTTTCGTTTGAATTGATGGTGTAAATAATAGGTGTAACTACCAGGTCGGAGGTGTTCATTGCCGGATTATAAGGAATTTTTTGGAGTATAGGTAAAGTTTCCGCCTTCCTTTATAATTAATAACCTTGCATTCACCTTTCATTTTTTCACCTTGTAGGGTAATGCCTTTCAAAGTAGTAGAGCCTCCCGGGATATTTTAAAACAGGTGTGAAAATTCATAACAGCTTTCTTGCTGAAATATTTTTCCGGGAAATGTTCCGGAAATAGGTTACTTCAATTGAATCCTGCAAGGTTTCTAATACGGTAGGAGTGGCAGGTAATTTTTACTTTATCGTAATTTTTAGCCATACTCTTCAGATTTGTCGATTCTTTAAATTTATAGGTTACACCTAAAGAATTATAGCTATAAGGCATCGTATTTATAATCCCCTTCGGTTGCGTCTAATTTATCAGAATTTACTACGCGGTAAGAACCTTCCAGGTTAATTCCCCATTTTTCATTAATGCTATAATCCAGTCCTAAACCTGCAGGAACAACGGCTTCGGTAGTCCGTTTTCCGGGTCCGGCGCCATCTTGTCCAGTTTCCGCCAACCCTCACGTCATCCGAAAGGCGATACAGCCTGGTTTCCCAATTTGCCATACCGATGCCTACAAATCCATAAACGGTGAGCTTACGTTCGGGTTTATAATGCCATATCAAGTTGCTGAAATTAACGGTTCCGTTCAGGTTATATTCAAATATATCCATGTCGGAGTATCTGTTAATTGTTCTTTTTGTACCGGAAAGCTCGCCATTGAGTAATTGGCCACGAACTCCAAAAACAGGCGAAAACTGCCGGGTAAGTACTAACCCATAACCTAATTTCCACATGTTGTTGTATTTCATAACCGGATAATAATCGTATACGTTTAAGTCTCCGTAAAATAAGTTTGGCCCCACATTTAAGTTTACTGACCAATATTTTTCAAAAGAATTATCTTTTGCTTTCTCTTTTCCATTTGTGCTTTGACCATAAAACACTATTGGAATCATAACCGCAAGTGTAATGAAAGCAACTTTTAGTAATTTTTGGTACACATTTTTCATATCGATATTTTTAAATGTTGATTTTCTTTTTATTATAGAATTTGTAATAAAGAATTACAAATATAAACAATATAATTAGTTTTTAGAAAAATTTTTACAAAAATCGTAAAAAAAATTCGTTTTAAAAAATATATTTTATTAAACCGATGAGAAATACATGATCGGTGAAAAATTGATACTTTCCTATAAGTTCCTTGTTAGCTAATAATTTAACGACTGTTGTTTTAATAAATGATCCCAAATAACAATGCCAATACTAACCGAAACATTAAAGAATGTTTGGTTCCGTATTGAGGTATTTCAATGCAACCGTCTACCATATTCATTATCAAATCGTCTACGCCATTAACCTCATTTCCAAAAATATATGCTATTTTTTTATGATTAGGGAACAAATTGAGGTAGTGGAATACTTCCTTCTGCCTGTTCTACCGAAAAAAGCGTATAGCCCTCTGTTTTTAATAGTTGTACAGCTTCCAAAGTGCTGCTAAAATATTTCCAATTAACAGAATCGGTGGCGCCAAGAGCCGTTTTTTGTATTTCTCGGTGCGGAGGTGTGGCTGTAATACCGCATAAATAAATACTTTCCACACAAAAAGCATCGGCTGTCCTGAATGCCGAACCAATATTATTCATACTGCGTATATTGTCTAAAACAATGACAATAGGCAATTTGCTTACATTTTTGAACTCCTCGATACTCAGACGATTTAATTCGCTGTTTTTTAATTTACGCATTCAATTATTTTTTGCAAAAGTAATTCCATTTGTTGTTGGATTATTTATATGTTTTAAAAACAATCGAAGAATAATACAGATGACTACGTTATTTACTTTAACCTTCCACAGTTCATGGAGTGTGGAAGTGCTTACCAACGTTTATTTAATTTATTCAAAAACAATTTTAATATGTTTTTGAACGGTTTTACCATTAATTGGGTTTGCGATCATCATTAACGTATAAATACCCGGTTTGAAGTTTCCTTTTTCAAGCGGGAATTCATAGTAACCTTCATCCTGAGCAAACCCGCCACTCATATAAACCTGTTGTCCGAGATTATTATAAATAAAAAAGTTAAGTTGTGAATTTACTGGTAAGGAATAACCAATAACCGTTGCCTCTTTTACGGGATTAGGATAGTTCTGATACAATAAAAATCCATCCGACCAGGTAGATTGCGTATTTTTTGTGATGAAATTCTTGCTTCCAATTAACAGAATGAATTCATTATCCCCTGGCTTGCTTATAATAAGCGGACTTTCACCTGTTTTTAAATCAAAAACATGATTGATAGCCGGATTAATCAATACAATTTCTTCGGAAGGAAAATTATTTATTCCTTCCGTAAAAAGCCTTAGCGTTGTGCCGGTATTATTTTTAACCCTTATCTGGTAAGCTTCCCCTTCATTTTTCCATGGACGGTGTTCGATAAATAGTTGTTTATACGGAACGGATAAGTCGGGATTAATTAATCGAATATCTGTTTGGGCAAAGGCGGAGGGCGGAGCGTAATAATCCTTATCATCAAAATCACTGGAGGAATTATTATCGAAAGCAGCAATTAAATAAGCGGCGGAACCTTCAATTCCCAATTTAAGATGTTTTGGGCTGACATAAGGAATAATCTGGTCAGATTTCCTAGTTGCACCGGGTTGATAGGGAAGCACCATATTGCTTAAGCCGGAAGTGTTATTGAAGTAATAACCTTCAAAGGGACTCATGGAAGCAGGGTTGCTCCACGAGTTGTTCCAAGTATAAATCAATGAATTATCGGGCAACCTGTTTAGCGACCGGACATTTTGCCAGAGAATAGCCGTTTCAAAAGGATCGGAAATCAGGTTCCAGCCCTGATGAAGCGGAATGGAATAAAAATTATTTCCATCCAATGCTACAGGTGAAATGCTTCCGCTGACATTCATGGCATTTTTGCTGATAATCCAGAATGCCCTGCCAGGAGTGAAGTTAAACGTGGAAGAACCATCCCATGGTAAAAGGTAATTTTCGGAAGCGCCATTATCCCAGTACACATTCCAGTCCTTACCTGAGTTGCCAGTAAGATATTGGCTAACCGGTGTGTTAACATCACCCGGTAAACCAATTATTTGTAATCGGACGACTGAGTAGCCGAGCCAAAATTAAAAGAATGAGTAAGATCAACGGTTGCGGGATAATTAAAAGATATTGAAAAGGGGTTATCGCTTTCATCCAAAACAGAGGAATTTTCCACATCGCTGATCCTTACCTTACATTGTGTGGATAACGTATTTGGAATAGACCAGGAATAAACGCCGGAAGAAGCCGGTGTACTGCCAACAACTGTTGACCAGGAAGAACCATTATTGGCAGTGTACTCAATTTTTACATTGGTTATGCCTGAACTTGTCCAGATAATATTATGTGTTGAACCAACCTGCCAATTTTCGCCACCATTGGGAGATGTTACGGTAATCGTTGGTGCCTGGCTTATAGCAAAAACATTATCACTTACATCCAAAACAGATGAATTTGCCACATCGCTAATCCTTACCTTGCATTGTGCGGATGGTGTATCAGGAATAGTCCATGAATATATACCGGAAGAAGCCGGTGTACTGCCAACAACTGTTGACCAGGTGGAGCCATCATTGTAGATAGTGTACTCAATTTTTACATTAGTAACGCCCGAACTTGTCCAGGTAATATTATGTACAGAACCCACCTGCCAATTCTCACCTCTATTGGGTGATGTTACGGTAATCGATGGAGATGTACTTAAAGTAAAAACATTATTACTTTCATCAAAAGCATATGAATTTTCCACATCACTGATTCTTACCTTACATTGTGTGGATGGTGTATTGGGAATAGTCCAGTAATAGGTACCGGAAGAAGCCGGTGTGCTACCAACCACTGTTGACCAAGTGGAGCCATTATTTGTGGTGTACTCAATTTTTATATTGGTTACCATCGAACTTGTCCAGGTAATATAATGTGCCATTCCCACCTGCCAATTTTCGCCACCATTAGGTGATGTTACAGTAATCGTTGGTGCCGGGCTTATAGTGAAAACATTATCACTTACATCAAAAAGAGATGAATTTGCCACATCGCTGATTCTAACCTTGCATTGTGTGGATGGTGTATTGGGAATAGTCCAGGAATAGGTACCTGAAGAAGCCGGTGTGCTACCAACCACTGTTGACCAGGTGGAGCCATTATTTGTAGTGTACTCAATTTTTACATTGGTTACACCCGAACTTGTCCAACTAATATCCTGACTTGTTCCTACCTGCCAGTTTTCACCGCCATTGGGTGATGTTAAAACTATTGTTGTTATCGGGCTTATGGTAAAAACATTATCACTTACATCAACAACAGAGGAATTAGACACATCACTGATCCTTACCTTACATTGTGCAGATGGTAAATTTGGAATAGTCCAGGAATAAGTACCGGTAGAAGCTGGTGTACTACTAACAACTGTTGACCAGGTGGAGCCATTATTTGTGGTGCATTCAATTTTTACATTGGTTACACCTGAACTTGTCCAGGTAATATTATGTGCAGAACCTACCTGCCAGTTTTCACCACCATTGGGCGATGTTAGTGTTATTGTTGGAACTATACTTATCGTAAAAACATTATCACTTTCATCAACAACAGAGGAATTAGACACATCACTAATTCTTACCTTACATTGTGCAGATGGTAAATAGGGAATAGTCCAGAAATAAGTACCGGAAGAAGCTGGTGTACTACTAACAACTGTTGACCAGGTGGAGCCATTATTTGTGGTGCACTCAATTTTTACATTGGTTACACCTGAACTTGTCCAGGTAATATTATGTGCAGAACCTACCTGCCAGTTTTCACCACCATTAGGCGTGTTAACCAACAGTGATGATTGTCCTCCTATGTTAACAGAACCATTTATATAAGTCGGTACAAAAATATTTCCGGAGAAATCACCAAATTCGCGCGGAGTCGGATTATCACCCCATGAGATATTTGAAATGCCATAATCAATGGCAATAAAGTTAATGTCAAAAAATTTATTATCTGTAATATTAATACCCTGAGCATCGGCTGCCCACACAAAGTGATATGACCTGATGACGGATTACCAACGGTTACAGCATCAATTCCTGTATACCAGTTAGAAGTACCGGTATAAGTCAATAATGCGGGATCGTATTCAATAGTAAATTGGAATGACCCCATGTTATAAATATTCTTAGCATTTACTGGAAGTACAAAGGTTCCTGGGTTTCAAATATTGCATCGGCAATAGTAACTGTAGGGAAATAACCTGTTGCACCAGTTACAGAACCATTAATATATGTAGGTTCAAAAATATTTCCGTCATAATCAGCAAATTCACGTGGCGTTGGATTATCATTCCAAACCAAAGTACTGGTAGAGGCAGAACCTAACCATGTAAAGTTAAGATTAAAGAAGTTATCATCCGGAAGATTGATGCCTTGGTCATCGGCTGCCCAAACAAAAGAAAGTTTACCAGCAGCAGGATTGCCTACGGTTACAGAGTTAATTCCGCTAAACCAATTAGAAATACTATCATAAATCATCAATGTAGGATCAAATTCGATAGTAAACTGGAATGAACCAAGATTATCAATGTTATTTGCGTGAACAGGAACAGTTACATGTCCTATAGCCGTAGAATTTACATTTTCTATGGTCAGGGTTGGATTTGCTACCTGTATATGTATGGTGAAAACATTATCGCTTATATCAAAAACAGAGGAATTAGCCATATCACTGATCCTAACCTTACATTGTGTGGATGGTGCATTGGGAATAGTCCAGGAATAGGTGCCGTAAGAAGCCGGTGTACTGCCAACAATTGTTGACCAGGTGGAGCCATTATTTGTGGTGTACTCAATTTTTACATTGGTTACACCCGAACTTGTCCAGGTAATATTATGTGCAGAACCTACCTGCCAGTTTTCACCACCATTAGGAGCATTAACCAATATTGATGATTGTCCTCCTATATTAACAGTACCATTTATGTAAGTTGGTACGAAAATGTTTCCGCCATAATCAACAAATTCCATCGGAGTTGGATTGTCGCTCCATGCTACCGTTGATGTCCCCGTAGTTGTTGCTGTAAAATTGATTTCAAAAAACGTATTGTCCGTTATATTTATTCCCTGATCATCGGCTGCCCACACAAAAGTGATTTTGCCAGCAAAAGGATTACCAACCGTAACGGCTGAAATTCCAGTATACCAGTTAGAAGTACCGGTATAAGTCAGTTTTGATGGATCATAATCAATAGTAAACTGGAATGCTCCAAGATTAACAATATTATTTGCATGAACAGGAACGGTTACTGGTCCTAAATCTGATGAATTTACATTTTCTATGGTCAGGGTTGGATTTGCTACCTGTATATGTATGGTGAAAACATTATCGCTTATATCAAAAACAGAGGAATTAGCCATATCACTGATCCTAACCTTACATTGTGTGGATGGTGCATTGGGAATAGTCCAGGAATAGGTGCCGTAAGAAGCCGGTGTACTGCCAATAATTGTTGACCAGGTTGAGCCATTGTTGATGCTGTATTCAATTTTTACATTGGTTACACCCGAATTTGTCCAGGTAATATTATGCACAGAACCTACCTGCCAGTTTTCACCGCCATTGGGTGATGTTAAAACTATTGTTGTTATCGGGCTTATGGTAAAAACATTATCACTTACATCAAAAACAGAAGAATTTGACACATCACTAATTCTTATCTTGCATTGTGCGGATGGTGTATTGGGAACAGTCCAGGAATAAGTACCGGAAGATGCCGGTGTATTGCCAACAATTGTTGACCAGGAAGAACCATTGTTGATGCTGTACTCAATTTTTACATTGGTTACACCCGAACTTGTCCAGGTAATATTATGTACAGAACCCACCTGCCAGTTTTCGCCGCCATTAGGTGAGGTTACGGTAATCGTCGGTGTCGGGCTTATGGTAAAAACATTATCACTTTCATCAACAACAGAGGAATTAGACACATCACTAATTCTTACCTTACATTGTGCAGATGGTAAATAGGGAATAGTCCAGGAATAAGTACCGGAAGAAGCTGGTGTACTACTAACAACTGTTGACCAGGTGGAGCCATTATTTGTGGTGTACTCAATTTTTACATTGGTTACACCCGAACTTGTCCAGGTAATATTATGTGCAGAACCTACCTGCCAGTTTTCACCACCATTAGGAGCATTAACCAATATTGATGATTGTCCTCCTATATTAACAGTACCATTTATGTAAGTTGGTACGAAAATGTTTCCGCCATAATCAACAAATTCCATCGGAGTTGGATTGTCGCTCCATGCTACCGTTGATGTCCCCGTAGTTGTTGCTGTAAAATTGATTTCAAAAAACGTATTGTCCGTTATATTTATTCCCTGATCATCGGCTGCCCACACAAAAGTGATTTTGCCAGCAAAAGGATTACCAACCGTAACGGCTGAAATTCCAGTATACCAGTTAGAAGTACCGGTATAAGTCAGTTTTGATGGATCATAATCAATAGTAAACTGGAATGCTCCAAGATTAACAATATTATTTGCATGAACAGGAACGGTTACTGGTCCTAAATCTGATGAATTTACATTTTCTATGGTCAGGGTTGGATTTGCTGCCTGTATATGTATGGTGAAAACATTATCACTTACATCAAAAACAGAAGAATTAGACACATCACTGATCCTTACCTTACATTGTGCAGATGGTAAATTTGGAATAGTCCAGGAATAAGTACCGGTAGAAGCTGGTGTACTACTAACAACTGTTGACCAGGTGGAGCCATTATTTGTGGTGCACTCAATTTTTACATTGGTTACACCTGAATTTGTCCAGGTAATATTATGTGCAGAACCTACCTGCCAGTTTTCACCACCATTAGGCGTGTTAACCAATAGTGATGATTGTCCTCCTATATTAACAATACCATTTATGTAAGTTGGTACGAAAATGTTTCCGTCAAAATCACCAAATTCGCGTGGAGTCGGATCGTCAGTCCAGGCAATAGTTGAAGTACCATAATCAATAGCAGTAAATTTCAACTCAAAAAAAGTATTATCAGGAATAGTTATTGGAGCATCGGCTGCCCATACAAAAGAAATTTTTCCAGGGATAGAAGAATTGATCGTAACGGCTGTGATACCAGTATACCAGTTCGTAGCATCAACATAAGTCAGAATTGCCGGATTATATGATATAGAAAATTGGAATGACCCTAAATTATTCAATGCTGTGGCATGAACAGGAACGGTTACTGGTCCTAAATCTGATGAGTTTACATTTTCTATGGTCAGGGTTGGATTTGCTACCTGTATATGTATGGTGAAAACATTATCACTTACATCAAAAACAGAAGAATTTGACACATCACTAATTCTTATCTTGCATTGTGCGGATGGTGTATTGGGAACAGTCCAGGAATAAGTACCGGAAGAAGCCGGAGTATTTCCAACAATTGTTGACCAGGTGGAACCATTGTTGGTAGTGTACTCAATTTTTACATTGGTTACGCCCGAACTTGTCCAGGTAATATTATGTGCAGAACCTACCTGCCAGTTTTCACCGCCATTGGGAGATGTTACAGCTATTATTGGTATCGGGATGATGTCCACAACAACACCTTCCAGTACCGTCAATCCGTAAGGAAACTCGTCGGGCGGGAGGTACCAGCCATTGGAATAACCTCCCCAGCCAAAGTTTAAATGGAAATAATTATCAGCATTATGTCCGTCTACCACTACATTATGCCCTGAGCTCCAGGCCGGATCTACTACCGCAAGATGTACCGGAAGAGCATTTTCAATATTTTCAGCCATGTGTGCATAGACATTAGTATCGCTGTCGGTAAGCAACTTTGCGGTTGAAAATTAAATTTTAGATAAGCATCCAGAGCCTGGCTTACGCCAAATGTGCCCGAACCTGAAGAAGTAAATACTTGTTTGGCAGCCACAGCACAGGCAAAAGTCATTGCCGCCATGTCGTTGTTAGTAAGATTTTGTTGGTTGATGTAGTGTGTTTCGAGGGTATCCAGATACGCATTCAGCATAGGAAAAGAAGGAAAATCAAGAGCGACATAATCGTTGTCTATCCAATACTTGCGGCCATCATAATTATGATAATAATCATCCTGATCCGAAAAGATAACGTCATTGGTGGTCTGATGGTAATTTACAATCTGTCCCATGGCAACGGCCGGGCAACCGGCAATGCTGCGGCTTCCATTCTGAGGATCGAGGGGACAAAACTGGTTATACGGCGCATCCTGATGCCAGTTGCTTTTCAACAAGAAGGTCTCTTCTGTTTTTGGAAACTGTTTTTGATTGAGGAGGGCCTCCCAGGCAGCTTTCCTTTTTGCTTTTATGGTAGCCGGTAACTGTGGAAGCGCCTGCATTCTAAATCGGATATCCGAACGCAACAGTTGAAGCAGTTGCCCTTCCGGATCTGCATTGTTGGTATAGGAATAAGCAATCACGGGCGGCAACTGGTAATCGGCAGCCACAACCACATATCCGGATGGGCTTAACCGAAAAAAGTAAAACAAAGGAGTATCACCATTGTAATAATACGTATCGGTTTGCCCTATGATAATATTCTTTTGAGCAGTGCCGGCAATCTTTTGCAAAGCAGCTTTTTCGGCAGTAGTTACATCAACCGTTTGGCTAAATAAAGGGATACAAACGATAAATAACAAGAAAATGAGTAGTGTTTTTTTCATCCGTAAATAATTTTTTGATTAAGGTTGGATGGAACTCGTATATGAGATTTTCATCCGTGTTTGTGTTTAACGAACATGTTCGTTTCATAACAAATTCTTTTTAATAATACAGTAATTCATCGGTTCCGGTAAAGGTAGGAGTTTGGGTTCTGCCCGGGTAAAGTCGTCGCGCCCAGTAAGGGACTCCATTAATTTCGTCGGCGGTATATTGGTATAATTCCTGGGCAGTAATCTTATTGTCCTTGTTAAAATCGGCTTCGCCTTTCAGTCCTTTTAAAAAGAAAAAAGTAAACAGGCTTTGCTTTTTATCGGGATACCAGTTGCTCACCTGGTCGCCGGCAGCGCTGGTAAACATGGTAGTATTTGTAAAATTCATTACATCGCTCTTAAGCCGTATTTTTACCGCGCTTATGTTCTTAATTAATTCGCCATTATTGCTATTGCCCGAAAAAACAGGCATCCAATACTAAAGTAACATGTTTAAGCTCTTTTTCAGAAGCTATTTTATCAAGATTATTGTACAAGGTGTTTAACGAATAGCCATTCAGAGTAACATGATCAGGGTCGCAATCCACAGGCATTAAATATCCCTGCCCGGTATTGGGATTGGGAGCGCCATGTCCGCTGTAATAAATAAAAACTTCGCTAAGTCCTTTTTTGACATACGAATAAAGTTGCCCTTTACAATCGGTCTCGTTCCCAAAAACACTTAAAAACTGTGATTGTCTTGCATTTTCGAGGTAAATGATATTTTCGGGTTTATAGCCAAAGGCGGAAATAACATAATTCTTCATGATCATGGCGTCATTAAGGGCATATTCCACGGCGGGAGCATTATCATAATCCTTATTTCCAATAATTACTGCGATGGCATTTTCCTTAACCTGGCTGGAAACAGGAATATTTTCGGCAATATCCAATTTAAGATTTGCCACATCCGGTATATCCTTATAGGCAATAGCCGATTCTTTTATCACAATTTCTTCTGGTTTTTTCTGAATCACATCAAATGGCAAATTAAACGTTTTGGATTTTCCATATTTACCGGTACTCTCGCTTAAATCGAGGGTTACTACAACTTCTGTCGCTCTTTTATTTGTTACGATGATGGCGGTAACATCCTTGTATTCGCCAGGGGCAATATTGCCAATATCATATACATCCTTAACATCAAGCGGCATAATATTTTCGCCAAGCTTAATTTTTCCTTTTACGTCATTAGCCATATTTTCACCGCGATTTTGCACCCTGAAAGTAAGATCAACCCGTTCAAATCGTTCAATTTTTTGATTACGATTCTGGTCGCTAATACCATAGTCTACAATTTCAATCTGTGGGGGTTGAAATGCCCGTGTTGGAATAACAAGGATTTTATCCGGGTCTAAATCAAAACCATCCTTTTCTATTATTTTTACGATAAGTTTTGCTTTTCCGTTCTGAATTGAAGATAAACCTTTGATTGGTATAACTACTTCTTTTTCCTCATTGGGCTGTAGTGAAAAAACGTCAGTTGGTAAAGTAATTTTAATCTCCGATTCGGGTCTGTCCTTGTCAATCCTGATTAAACATTCCTTAGCAGTCATTTTGCCGATATTCTTAATTCTAAGTTTAATATGGCCATTTTCATTGGCATCAAGGAAGTTATTGTTATTATCCTCCCGAAAATCAATTTCGGCAGTCAGAAAAGGAGTATAATATTCACCTTGCCCAAGGGTTTTAACTTCATTATTTTCTATTGGGTGGTTGGAAATAATTTCAGTATTTGCAGCAGATTTTATAAGTCTGCCCGGTTTGCTGTTACCGGTAGTCTTTTGCGCAAAGGCTATTCCTGTATAAAATAGTAATAATAAAAACAGTAACTTTTTCATCAGAATATAATTTGTTTTGATTGATTAAGGATGGTTAGGAGGATAAGGCATTCCGGTATCACTTTCCCCACTACTCGAAGGCATTAGAAAAAGAACAGCCGCAGCGCCAGCAACGACGACGCCACCAGCATAATAAAGCCAGGTTGATTTTACCCGTTGGGCCGTTACTTCAAAATAATAATCTGTAACATTGGGATCAGGTTGATAATCTCTACGGTAATTCCAAACAATTTTGCGCTTGCCCCCCGCGAAGTAACCTTTGCCTACGGCTCCGGTAAGAGAAGCAGGTTTAACAATAAAATCAGGAGCGCCGGTACGTTTTAGCACGACGCTGACTTTATATTTATGTTTTACATTTCCCAAAAGGTCATAATAAATTTCAATTGTATTATCTCCGGAAGTAAAAGAGACATTTTCAACTTTTATATTTTGACATTGTGCATTAAAAGATAAAAATTGGGATAGAAATAATAACGAAAGAAAGACAATAGAACTTCCAAAAGCATATTTAATACTTACAATAAGCTTATTTTGAGATTGTTTGTAATTAATCATGTCGCACTTATTTAACTAACAAATATAAGCGTTTCTGATAATAAAAAACAAAAACAATAATTATTTTAATCGGGTAATAATAAAAGAAGATCATAATTTGATTTAGATTTTTAACTTTGCTCCTTTAATAAAAGATAAATTTTGACTGAAAAGACTACAGGTATTGTCGAAACCCCTTTGATGAAGCAATTCAATGCCATCAAAGCAAAATATCCTGACGCCATGTTGCTGTTTCGAGGTTGGCGATTTTTATGAAACCTTTGGCGAAGATGCCATCAAAGCATCTCAAATTCTTGGTATTGTGCTTACCCGTCGAGCCAATGGTTCGGCTCAGTACATCGAATTAGCCGGTTTTCCGCATCATTCGCTTGATACGTATCTTCCGAAATTAGTTAAATCCGGACTTCGTGTAGCTATTTGCGACCAGCTGGAGGATCCCAAGCTGACGAAAAAAATAGTTAAACGCGGAGTTACCGAATTAGTTACGCCAGGGGTGTCGTATAACGATAAGGTATTGGATCACAAAGAAAATAACTTTCTGGCCAGCATACATTTAAACTCAAAAAATACAGGAATTTCATTTTTAGATGTCTCCACCTGGTGAATTTTATATTGCACAGGGCTCAATTGAGTATATAGACCAGTTGCTTCAGACTTTTCACCCCAACGAAGTGATTATTCAAAAAAATAAGAAAATGGAGTTTTTTGAACACTTCGGAGAAAAATTTTACATTAATACCTTTGATGACTGGGTTTTTACTCATGAATTTGCTTATGATTTGTTATTGAAACATTTCGGAACAGTTTCCCTGAAAGGTTTTGGCGTTGAAAATATTGAAAGTGGTATCGTTGCTGCCGGAGCCGCATTGCATTATCTTGCGGAAACGCAAGCACGATAAGATTCAGCACATTTGTAAACTGTCACGAATTGAAGAAGATCGTTATGTTTGGCTTGACAAATTTACCATTCGTAATCTTGAACTGCTTCATTCGCCTAACGAAAATGCGGCTACATTAATTGATGTGGTCGATCATACCATTTCACCTATGGGTTCCCGTTTGCTTAAACGCTGGATGTTATTGCCTCTTAAAGATAGACAACCTATAGATGAACGTTTGGATACCGTTGATTATATTATTAAAAATAATAAAATTGTTGACGTTCTGAATCAAAACATTACATTAATTGGCGATTTGGAACGATTAATTTCCAAAGTTGCGATAGGAAAGGTTAGTCCAAGAGAAATAGTCCAGCTCAAAAGGGGATTAAATGCCATTGAACCTATTAAAACAGCCTGTGAAAGTGCTACGATCGCTTCGTTAAAGAAAATAGCCGAACAACTCAATTCCTGTCAGCTTATCAGCCAGCGGATAGAAAAAGAAATGAATGCCGAACCGCCTGCGCTGGTAAGTAAAGGAAATGTTATCGCAAAAGGAGTATCGGCTGAATTGGATGAACTACGAAATTTAGCTTATTCCGGAAAAGATTATCTTGTTCAGATACAGCAGCGCGAGGTGGAAAGAACCGGAATTTCATCTCTTAAAATAGGCTATAATAATGTTTTTGGCTATTATCTTGAAGTTACCAATGTTCACAAAAATAAAGTCCCTGACGAATGGGAACGTAAACAAACCCTGGTAAACTGCGAACGCTATATAACTGAAGAGCTGAAGGACTATGAGCAAAAGATTTTAGGAGCTGAAGAAAAAATACTTGAACTGGAAGCAAAATTATTTAATGATTTGGTTTTGAGTCTTACGGATTATATTGAGCCGATTCAACTGGATGCTTCACTAATAGCCCGGCTTGATGTATTGCTTTCATTTGCAGTTATTGCCGGGAAAAATCATTATGTTCGCCCTCAAATTAATGATACGTATGTGCTTGATATTAAAAATGGCAGACATCCTGTGATTGAGCAACATTTACCGATAGGAGAAACATATATTTCGAATGATATTTATCTTGATAATGAAATTCAGCAGATTATCATTCTTACCGGTCCTAACATGTCGGGAAAATCTGCTTTGTTGCGTCAAACGGCATTAATAGTATTAATGGCTCAAATGGGTTGTTTTGTTCCGGCTGATGAAGCTAATATTGGTATCGTCGATAAAATTTTTACCAGGGTTGGCGCTTCCGACAATATTTCATCCGGCGAATCTACATTTATGGTGGAAATGAACGAAACCGCCAGTATTTTAAATAATATAAGCAACCGTAGTCTGGTATTGCTCGATGAAATTGGCCGTGGTACCAGTACTTACGATGGTATTTCCATTGCCTGGGCAATAGCCGAATTTTTGCACGAACATCCATTATTCAAAGCTAAAGTATTGTTTGCTACCCATTATCATGAATTAAATGAGATGGCAACGAGATTTAGGAGAATTAAAAATTTTCATATTTCTGTTAAAGAAATTGGGAATAAAGTTTTGTTTTTGCGGAAGATCGTCCAGGGTGGGAGCGAGCATAGCTTTGGAATTCATGTTGCTAAAATGGCGGGGATGCCACTCAAGGTGATTGAAAGAGCGGATAGTATGCTTAAATTGCTTGAACAGACACATTCTCATGAGGAACTTCAGAAAAAATCATCTAAAAAATCATCCAAAAAGGAAGATAGCGAATTTCAGTTGAGCTTTATACAGCTTAACGATCCATTGTTGGAACAGATTAAAGAAGACATCTTAAATACAGATATTAACACACTTACGCCGGTAGAAGCCCTGATGAAATTGAATGAAATAAAAAATCTGCTGGGAAAATGAAATTTTTTTTGGTGATTTGAAATAATACGTATATTTGCAGTCCCAATGCGGAAGTAGCTCAGTTGGTAGAGCACGACCTTGCCAAGGTCGGGGTCGCGGGTTCGAGTCCCGTTTTCCGCTCCAAAAAATAACCTCTCGATTAGCTTGAGAGGTTTTTTTTCTAAGCTGCCCAGGTGGTGGAATTGGTAGACACGAAGGACTTAAAATCCTTTGACCATTGCGGTCGTGCGGGTTCAAGTCCCGCCCCGGGTACTTCGAATTTTTTAAAAGCCTTGTAAACCATTTGTTTGCAAGGCTTTTTTATTTTCTGGGGAACGTTTTGGGGAACGTTTGCCGGAAAATGAATAATTTTTAGTGAAAAATTATATCATTGCGAATATAATTAAAATTTGAGTAATAACGACGACTATTTTTCCGAAATATTAAAAGTCAGGTGTATGATAAAAAATAAGAAAATCAGTAATCAAATATTTATTTGAAAATTGGGGATGTAATTATCGAAATCCTTCCACTCTTTTTTCCTTCCGCCACTTCAATTCACTTGAAATTCCGAATTAAAAAAACTGTTCTTGTATTTTAAGCAGTTCATTCCCAATTTTCATTCATTTTGTTTATAGAAAAAATTCAGAATAATGAAAAAACATACCAAACAACCCACAATTTTTTTTACTTGTCACAAGTTCGAAGACACTAAATTAGCGCTATTTAATTCAACGTTGTTTTCGGGTGATTCTAAACTTAAATTATTTAGCAATGGATGAATATGATGACTATAGGTATTTAACTTTTCCTGTATGCTTATTGAAAGATGCTTTTGATAAAATAAAAGATACGTGTGATAATATTTTTGATTATGCTATATATAAGTATTCGTTAACATTGGATGGTACAGAAAGGGAACGAATGGAGGCAGCTTTAGATTATTATAAAATAACACCAGGTAACCTTGAAATAATGACCAGAAATGGTAAAAATTTAGTAAACAGTATACCAGATCGATCTCCCTTAACCTCTATTAATAAGGATAGGATTTTTGATTTTTATAAAAATCAAAAATCCGAGTTTAATGTAGCTTGTTTTTGTGCATTCGCTGCAATTAAAAGTATATTAGGGAAAAAAGGATTTTGTAAAACAAACAAAAATTTTATAATTACCAGAATGTTTGGCTATAATTCGATGAAAGATGTCCCGAAAAAAAAGCCAGGTTTACTTATTAAATACTCTAAGAGATACTATGTTGATAAGGTTTTAACCGAACTACAAATGGATTGGCATTTGAATTTATTTAGCGATCATTGCAGGGGTTTTTACCTTTCGTTTGATTACAGTCTTGAGGCATTGGCCAGAATTAATATTGAAGCTAAAAAAGCAACCAAATTAAATGAATTAAGATCCAAAAAAAAAGAAGCATTAAGAAAGGCAAAAGAGGGCGAAGTTTACCAGAATAAGGAAGAAGAAAGAAAAAATATTTTAATTCCTAAAAAAGAGGAAGATCAAAAAAAACAACCGGAATCAAATAACAAAATAAATGAAGAGGATGATTTTTGTCCATTTTGACAGCACACTAAAAACATACTTTATGCACCTTAAAAAGGAAAATTTACAACCCAACAACAAAGATACAGCACTAACAACAGCAAAACAACAGCACCTTAAACAACCTTAATAAATAATTTATTTTAATAATGTAAATTAATAATCTTCTGAAAAATATGTGTCGAATTTTTTAAAATGCGCTTCACAAACCTCAAAATTAACAAATAAATTCAAAAGTATAGAATAATTGGCAGTTGGCATTTTTTGAAAACAAAAAACATTTAATTGGCATTTGCCAGACATGTATTTAATGTTTATAATTACAAAAACACAATATTTTTTTAACAAAAGCTACTGCTAAATTCTAAAAAACTCATCTAAAAAACTCAAAAAAGCTTACTGTTCTCCATCCTATAATCCGAAAAAGTTTACCAAAACATAAATTATTGAAATAGAATACTATATACGTGATCGTAATTGAAAATTAGAATTTTTAATTCTCAGATTAGTTGAAATGTGCTATATTTCAGATTATTATGATAAGTATTTCTATCATTCCTATTTCATGTTATTGATATAGAATGCAATGTATGTATTTTGAATATTAACTGTCGAATAGAATTTAACTGACTTTTCTAAAAAATTAAGGAGGTATTCCATCTCCTGAATTTTAAATAATTTTAGCACTAAACGTACATTATATACTTGTTAAACAATGTGTTATTGATATATAAAAATCATATATCGTAATACATTGTAATACAAATGTTTATGCATGATTTTTCCATTAAAAACTCATCATCTGCTTCATAGCATTCTCAATATCAACTGGTTTAATGTGTTTTTTTTGTTTTTTAACTAAAACTTAAAAAAATTACAAAAAAAGCCACAACTATCACTATCACAACTAATTATATTTCAAATCACGAATATAAGACTGATAAATAACACTTTATCAACAAAAATATATAATTATATAATATCAACATATGATGGCAGACAGGGATGGGATGGGAAGGAAAAAAAATAAGATTTGGAATATTCACGATAATTTAATTGATAGATTTGCAACCAAGGAAGTAGCAAACGTAATCAAACGATTTGATGATTTTACCAAAGACAAGAAAGATAAAGATGTGCTTAATAACCTTGAACTTTTTAAAGACCAAATAACAGAAGAAGAATATGGAACCATCGAACAATACATCAGAAACGGACTCAACGAAACAACAGCCGGAATCCTCGGAGGAATTGCCAACCTTAACAGATTATCACTGGAAGAGGAACAAGGACGCAGGAGAGGCGGTAAAAGAAATGTCGAAGCATCCATTATCCTATCAGCAGATGCAAGAACAAACGGCAAGGAAGTACCGGATGAGGGAACTGGAAGCAAAGGGGATTCAGGGAGAGGAACTGGACAACATTCTGGAGAAAGAATTTCCCAACATACCCTATCCACGCATCAGGAAAATGTCTTAAAAGAATACGCCCAAGAAACTGGTATTTGAATTGCTCCCGAAGCGATAGAAAAATGGGAGTATGTTTCAACTGGTATGGAAGCAAGGGTTTATAAAGACCCTGACAATCCCAATTTTGTACTTAAAGTTGCCTATAATTATAAAAATTTCTCCGAAACTCCGTTAGAGTATTTAGACAATCGCATTTCATTACACAATTATTTAGTTGGAAATTCGGGAACTGGCTATGAATTAGTCGGGTTCACTGAAACGTATGGCGCAACTAAGGGAGTAGAAGGAAAATTCTTTGCTCCTGTGGTAAGACAGGCGTATGTCATAGGTAGCGGAACATCTCCGGTTTTTTCTTGTTCAGTAAATAAATCAATCGGAACAGCAGGATCATTTATATTTTCTCCAGAATCCGGCGTCGGAATTTTTTGTTCCGACGAAGAATTATTATTATCATTCTTATCTTGTTGCTTCGAGCCCGTCGTCAGTGTGTCGCTCAGTGTGTCGCTCAGCCCGTCGTCAGTGTGTTGCTCAGTGTGTTGCTCACCTTGGCAAACATCGTAATTACAGATTGTTAACTGTGTTGTATATTTCAATTTTTCTGTAATTATCATCCCGTCGTTGCGAAGCATTTTAAAGAAATTTCGTACCTGACCGACTGACCATAAAAATTTTTCAGCATACGTTTCATAGCTATACAATAGCTGACCACGCTTGCATTCGAACAATTGTCCTTTAATTAATACCTTAGAATCTGCAAAATTGGCTAACATTAGCATATCTTCCCAAGCCTCACGTTTTGTCAACGGGCGGTGTTCGGTATACAGCCAATTTCTCATTTATCTTCAGAAATAGGAATTTCTGAAAAACAAATCAGAAATGCTTTAAAAAAATTAAAAAAACTAAAGAAATTGATGTTGGAGGGGCGAAGTCTGGTACTATGATAACCGTATGTAATTATGATATTTACCAGCCTCATGAAGATGATATGGGCGAGCAAATGGGCAAGCAGAGGGCAAGCGAAGGGCAACAACGTAAGAATGACAATGCTCCATAGAGGTTCTATGTAATTTTATCCATCCTTCCATAGTTAATTTAAATAAACGTTTGTTAATTGTTTTCCCCCACTATACAAAGCCCATAGGTTATCTTTGGTTTCCCTGAGTTCTAAGTCTTCAATTTTACCAAACCTTTCGTATGTTTCGCAAAGATCGACCACCCAACTACATTCTTTTGAAGGATTAGGGCGTATGCTTCTACCTACCATTTGGTAATATAATGTCAATGACATCGTGGGACGAGCTAAGACGACCGTTTCAAGTTTGGGAAAGTCAAACCCCATAGTTAATATTCCTACGTTGCTTACGACTTTAATTTTACCGTTTTTGAAATTATTTAGGATTGCTTTCCTTTCTTTTTTGGGAGTTGCACTTGATACCACTTCCGCTATATCTCCCAAATAGTCGGATAACTCCTGCGCCTCAAATATAAATCGTGTAAACACAAGTATATTCTTTCTCCCAGCTTTTAATAATCGTAGAACTATTTCCCTTAATTTCTGGTTAAAATTAATATCATTGTAATGCTTCCTAACCAACAAGTCGGTATAGTCAGCACCAGTACTATTTATTTTTAGCTGCTTTGTGTCTACCACGTTCACCGGATAATGGTTCACCTTGGCTAAAAATCCGGCTTCTGACAGCGTTTTTACCTGAACTTGATAGATTGCACCAGCCAACGCTGAAACCAAAGCTTTGTCAAAGAGTGCAATTTTGCCAACACAATAAAATATTTATAGGAATTAGTTTGGATAATTAAAATATTTGTAATTTAGGCGACGAAAATAGTTTAGGGAAAAGTAAATAATTGAGAAATAAACGCAATTGCGGTTATACAATCGTTAGCGGTAAGTATAAAAAGACAGACGACCGAACCAAAATATAAAGTAAACCATTGTGAAAGGACAAAAAAACGAAATATTCTCAAGACAGGAAAGCCGACACTCAAGCCGACCCGATGTTTTCTATTTTTTGCCCACCGCACATTTTTTAAAACAATTGCCGACCCACAATGGCACATTTGCTTTTGCCCCGACAGACATAGCCAACCCTTCGGCAAAATCAAAAGAGCCATTTTTCCTACACACATTTTTTTTCACAGCGACATACTTTGGCGCTCAACACTTCTACCTTTGTTCTTGTAAATAAAAGTTTAAAAAGTATGAAGTCGATAAATATCATTCCAGCCATGTTGCAAACATCTCATATACAAAATCTTTCTGAAACTTCATCCAAGGTCAACTTGGGTCAAGTATTTGCAGATAAAAGAGGTTATATTAATGAACTAACTTTATTTCTTGCTCATTTTAATTCAATTCCGAATTTAATTAGTGAAATAAATATTGATTGCAAAAAAGCTAACCAATGGTTTTTAGAAAAATATAAAAGCGAAATCAGAAATAATCATTTCGTCAAGCGATATTACAACGGCAGTAAACAAGCTGAACTTGACGATATTTTTTATGTTCTTTATGATGACCTGATTGTAGACTTTGACACAAATAATTCAATGGTCAGGTTTCTTTTTTCACAGACAAACATATTAACAGTTAACTCACTAGTTTTTGAAATAAAAAAATTCAAACACAGAAAAGGGAAAAGAAAACCAATAATTTCACTTCTGGTAAACACTTCAATAGGTATTGGTACCAAGTTAATGGAAATTTCAAAACCGAGATTAAACATTGAGGACAATTACAACGATGATTTTAAAGATATACATCAAACAATTCTTAGACGGCTCTCAAAGAAAAACGACAAAGGTTTAGTTCTGCTTCACGGTAAACCAGGAACAGGAAAAACATCTTACATCCGTTATTTGATTTCTTCTCTTAAGAAGAATGTGATTTTTTTACCGCCAAACATGGCAAGTGCAATGACAAATCCTAATCTCATTCCTGTTTTAATTGATAACCCCAATTCTATTTTTGTAATTGAAGATGCCGAAAACATTGTTGTTGACAGAGAGAAAGAGGGCAACTCTCCTGTTTCTGCATTGCTTAATATTTCTGACGGATTACTTTCCGACTGCTTGAATATTCAAATTATTTGTTCATTTAATACCGACATTTCAAAAGTGGACACAGCATTAATGCGTAAAGGAAGATTAATTGCAAAGTATGAATTCAAAGAATTGGAAGTTCAGAAAGCACAAGTACTTTCGGAAAAGTTAGGATTCAAAACAATTTTAAATTCGCCAATGACACTTACAGCAATTTATAATCAAGACGAAAAAGAATTTCAGCAAACAAGAAAAAATAATCCAATCGGCTTTAAAGCATAGAAAATTTATAAATGAAAAATAATTTTACAGCAATAGATTTTGAAACTGCACATGGAAAGCGATGGAGCATTTGTCAAGTAGGATTAGTTCGTGTAGAAAACAATATTGTAACGGAGCAATTATCACTTTTGGTTCAGCCACCTGATAATTATTACTGGGATAGCTTTATAGATATTCACGGCATCACTCCTGAACAAACAGCAGATTCTCCTACCTTTGACAAGATTTGGCAACAGATTAAACCATTCATTAAAAATCAAAATCTTGTTGCACACAATGGTTTTTCTTTTGATTTTCATTGTCTCAATCAAACTTTGGAATATTACAACATTGCTCCTGTTAAATTTATAGGACATTGCACTTACAGAATTTTTGGAGATAATTTGGCTTCACTTTGCAGACAATATAAAATACCATTGAATCATCACGATGCTTTGAGTGATGCATTGGCTTGTGCAATACTTTATCAAAAACATTTAAAAAATGAATCTAGAAAATAATTCAATGGAAAAAACACTTTCATTTGGCTTAGACGAAATTGCCAAATGGCAATTGAACTCTGAAAATTCAAAAATAAAATTGCCCGCGCTTCAAAGAGGGTTTGTTTGGAAAGTTAGTCAAATGGAATCTTTATGGGATTCTATCTTGCGTGGATTTCCCGTTGGCTCATTGCTCCTGTCAAAGCATGACAATGGAGAATACGACCTTTTAGACGGACAGCAAAGGGCAACATCAATTGCGCTTGGATATTACAATCCATGGGAACAAGAAAAGTATAGTTTCTGGTCATTAAAAAAAATTCCAGTTATTTGGATTGACTTGTTGCCAAACGAAATTACAAACACTCAAAAATTTGTTATCAGAATTATTACACAATCTCACCCGTGGGGTTATCAACGAAAAGACAACAATTCAATTCTGACAATTTCTGATAGGAGAAGTGCTTTGAAAAATTTTCGAGAGGTTCAACAAAATAAAGAATGCAAATATATAAACTTGTCACCATTAAATGTTTTTCCTTACGATGCAAATTTGCCGGTTCCATTGGCATTTTTGATAAATGCAATCGTTCAAAATGAGAATAAATGGAAAGATATTTTAGTTGAAATGTGCAAAAAAAATTTACCAGAATGTTTAAAAACAAAACACTTTTCAGGGAATGAAAAAATATTTACTGAGCAATTATATGAAACACTTCATAGTTCCGAATTTTCCAACGATATTTTTAATGCAATAAAAAATTTAAAACATGTTGTAATTCCTGCAATTGTTGTAAAACAAGAAATTTTGAAAGCCGAAGACGAACAAACAGGAGAAGATCCAACTTTGTTTGTCCGCCTAAATTCATCAGGAACGAAAATAACAGGCGAAGAGCTTATTTACTCAATTTACAAAGCAGCATTTCCCAAGGCGAAAGAATTGGTTGAAAAAATTGCAGCAAGTTTCGTTGCTCCTTCACTTGTCATATCTTTAGTTTCAAGATTAGCATTAGCAGAAATAAATAATAAATATCCTAATCCTATAAGCGTAAACGATTTTAGAAAAATAATTCAAGATGATAATTTTAAAAATAAATTAGAAGAACTTATCGGAATTGATTCAAAAAGTCCAGCAGCAGAACTATTCAAGAAAGCTTTTGAGTTACTTCTATCAAAAAAAGATTTCGCTATACCGCCAGTGTTGGTAAAAAGCATTGTTAAGCATTCTCCTGATTTATTTTTGTTGTTGCTTCAATGGATTAAACTTCAGAATGAAGAAACGAGTTTTGAGACAAGGAAAACTATTTTAGCCACGATAACAGCTCTATCATGGTTCGGCAGTGATAATAACAGATTTGTTCGGGAGGTTTGGAATAACTTATCTCAAATGCAGTTTTGGAGAAATGAGTTTATCTCCAAACCATTTTATAATCAAAATATTTTTATTATTCACCCCTTCATTTCTCCAGAGTTACTGAGAAAATATTTAATACATGATGTAGTAGAAAAAAATACAGTATGGAATAACTTAAATCCCGATTCAGAGAGTGAAATAATAAAATGTTATAGAAAAGCGGTTAATGAAATTTCAATAGAGAATGATAAGGAAAATATGATTGTTAACTTGACAAATGGAATGTGGAGTAATTTTATAATCAAACTGTTTTGGTGCAAGCCAATTATCCTTTTTGCACAGAGGGAGTATTTCAATAAAAGTTTTGAGGAATTTAATCAAATGGAAACTTTGGAAGATACGAATACTCCCTGGGATTGGGATCATATCTATCCTGACAGTTGGGTTTACTGCCAACAAAATGTTTTCCCATTGACAAGGGAATGGAATAGAAGCATTGGAAATTTGAGAGCTTTGTCATTAGAAGAAAACAGAAGTGAAAATAACAGTTTGTCACCAAAAGAACGCCTTACTGATGTTATGCAGCAGAGTTTCATAAAAGAAAATGATTGGCAATTTTGGAGCAAAATTGAAAAACGAATTTATGATGACGAGAGCGAAGAAATAAAGAATCATTTGAGCGCAATTGTTCACAGGTTTTGCAACATCTATGAAGAATGGTATTCAATTCTCAATGTAGGCGAAGTGTTTGGTTCTGAAAAATAAAATTTGAAAAATTAATCAATGTCAAAGCGAGGTTATATATCAAGATACTCGTTGATTCTGAAAAAGCTGAAAGTAAAACCTTTCAGTTCGTTTGAGGAACTACAATCTTATTTTGACAATCAAGTTGACTACTTACAAATGCAAGATGATACTTTGAGCATTGGTTTTTCCAAGCGAACATTTCAGAGAGATTTAAAAGAAATCAGAAACATTTTTGGAATTGACATTGAATTTTCAAAATCGCAGAAAGGCTATTTCATTTCGCAGAACGAAACGGAGAACATGAATTTTCAAAGAATAATTGAGGCCTTTGATATGTTCAACTCATTAAATCTTGCACAGGACTTGAAACCATTTATTCATTTAGAAAAACGTAGACCACAGGGAACAGAAAACTTATACGGACTGCTTCATGCAATAAAAAACAAATTACAGATAAAATTTTCTTATCAGAAATTTTGGGAAGAAGAACCAAACACACGGACAGTAGAACCTTATGCTTTAAAAGAGTTTAAAAACCGTTGGTATATTTTGGCAAATGATATGAGTGATTCACGGATAAAGAGTTTTGCACTTGACCGCTTAACAAATCTTGACATTACAAAAAAGTCTTTTAATTATCCGAAAACTTTTAACATTGAAGAAACTTATCGTTACTGTTTTGGAATCATAAATCCCAACGGAAAAAATCCAGAAGAAATAATTTTATCTTTTGATCCTTATCAGGGGAAATATATTAAATCATTACCTTTACACGATACTCAACAAATTCTTATTGACAACGAAACCGAATTACAAGTAAAATTAAATCTCTGTATCACTTTTGACTTTGTAATGGAACTCCTGTCTTTCGCAGACAACATGAAAGTAATAAAACCAAAATCGTTAATTAGGGAAATTAAAGAAGCCCATGAGAGAGCATTTAAACTCTATAAATAAGCCAACGCAGCAGCCACACACATTGTCAAGTCCCACAAGCCAACGCTGAAACCAAAGCTTTGTCAAAGAGTGCAATTTTGCCAACACAATAAAATATTTATAGGAATTAGTTTGGATAATTAAAATATTTGTAATTTAGGCGACGAAAATATTTTAGGGGAAAGTAAATAATTGAGAAATAAACGCAATTGCGGTTATACAATCGTTAGCGCCAAGTATAAAAAGACAGACGACCGAATCAAAATATAAAGTAAACCATTGTGAAAGGACAAAAAAACGAAATATTGTCAAGACAGGAAAGCCGACACTCAAGCCGATTCAATGTTTTTTATTTTTTTGCCACCGCACATTTTTTAAAACAATTGCCGACCCACATTGCACATCCCGATTTTATCGGGACCAAAGCCCCACAAGCCAACGCTACAACCAAAGCTTTGTCAAAGAGTGCAATCTTACCGAACCTCGAAAAAGAAACTATAAAAAGATATTTATATGCCTAAGATTTTTGACAATATTTCTTTACACCTTAAAACAGGATTGTTGGAAACAATTGAAAGTTCATTCAGAGCAGACTTTTGTGTTGGTTATTTCAACCTAAGAGGATGGAAATTACTAATGAACAATATTGACCATTTTGAAGGTGAGGATAATTGCTGTCGATTGCTCGTTGGAATGCAAAGTCCTGATGAGACCCTTTTAAAACAAGCATTAAGTGAAGCTAAAAAAGGACTGATGGATAATCCCACTGCATTAGCATTTAAAAAAGAAATTGCAAAATCTTTTACAAGACAGTTGACATTCGGAATTCCTACCAATGAAGATGAAAAATGTTTAAGAAAACTGAAAACACAAATTATTGAAAAGAAACTAAAAGTAAAACTGTTTCTTGCATATCCACTACATGCTAAGCTATACCTATGCCATAAGAAGGACAAGGATGCACCTTTGATTGGATATGTTGGCAGTAGCAACCTCACAATGGCTGGACTTTCACAACAAGGCGAATTAAATGTAAATGTTGTTGAACAAGATGCAGCAGAGAAACTTGATAATTGGTTTGAAGCAAGATGGGAAGACCGATGGTGTGTTGATATTTCAGAGGAACTTGTTCATATTTTGGAGGAAAGTTGGGCAGGTGAAAGCACCATTCCACCTTATTACATTTATCTAAAAATTGCTTATCATCTTTCACAAGAAGCAAGAAGTGGAATCGGAAATTACATTATTCCTAAAATTCTACAAACTGACTTATTGCCATTTCAAATGAACGCAGTAAGTGTAGCTGCCCGACACTTGGACAAACGAGGTGGTGTTCTTATCAGTGATGTTGTAGGTTTGGGTAAGACGATGACATCTTCAGCAGTAGCAAAACTGTTTGAGGAAACGTTTTTCACGGAAACATTGATTATTTGCCCGAAAAACCTTGTTGAAATGTGGGAAGGATATGTTCATACTTACCAACTAAGGGCAAAAGTACACAGCATTTCAAAAGTTGATAAAAAATTTCTCGAAGAAACAAGACGATACAGAGTGGTGATAATTGATGAAAGCCACAATTTAAGAAACAGAGAAGGAAAGCGTTATGCAATTGTAAAAGAGTATCTGGAAAGAAACGAAAGCAAAGTTATACTCTTAACAGCAACTCCTTACAATAAAAGTTATACCGATATTTCAAATCAGTTACGCTTGTTTATTCCTGAAGATAAGGACATCGGAATATCACCTGAAAATTTTATTCGTGAAGTTGGCGGACCAATTGAATTCATTGCAAATTATCAATACTCGCCAAACACTTTACTTGCTTTTGAAAAAAGCACCTTTTCTGATGATTGGCAAGAACTTCTCAAATTGTATATGGTAAGGCGAACAAGAACTTTTATAAAAGAGAATTACGCTACCTACGATAACAAAAAGAAGCAGTATTATCTGACTTTCAATGATGGAAGAATTGAGTATTTTCCAGACAGGTTGCCAAAGAAAATTGAATACTCATTTGACCCCAATGATAAAAAGGATATTTACGTTAAGCTCTATGATGAAGAGGTAGTGGAAATAATCAATGGATTACACCTCGCTCGTTATGGATTAGGGAATTACATTGATAAGAAAAAAGAAAACCTGGCAAGTGCAGATGAAAGAAAGATCATTGCAAATTTAAGCCGTGCTGGAAAAAGATTGATGGGTTTTTGCAGGACTAATCTTTTTAAACGTTTGGAAAGTTCCGGTTTCTCTTTTCTTATTTCATTAGCTCGCCACGTTTTAAGAAATGAAGTTTTTGTTTATGCTATTGAAAACGGTTTGCCTTTGCCAATTGGACAACAGGAAAAAGCAGAGATGGACGAATTCTTGGAAGAAAACGATAATGGCGAAGATGTTGTTATAAATTTGGTTACTGATGAACCCGAGTACAAGAAATTAGCAAAGAAATATTACGAAAAATGTGTGGTTGAGAAAAACAGGTATGACTGGATTTCAAGCAATTTATTTGCCGACTCTCTAAAAGAATTGTTGATTAAAGATGCAGGAAAAATTATTACTATCCTTGAAATTGGCAAAAACTGGAATCCTGATGAAGATAAACAATTGAATTCACTTGAAAGACTCTGTGAAAAAGAACATAAAAATGAAAAAATCTTAATCTTTACTCAATTTGCTGATACAGCATATTACCTCTTTGACAATTTAAAAAAGAGAGAAATTAAAAAAATTGCCTGTGCTACTGGAGACCTTGAAAACCCAACCGATTTAGCACACAGATTCAGTCCGGTGAGCAATAAGGTTAAAAATGTAAAAGATGAAATTCGTGTTCTGATAAGCACAGATGTTTTAAGTGAAGGTCAGAATTTACAAGACGCACACATCATTGTAAACTACGATTTGCCTTGGGCTATTATTCGTCTTATTCAAAGGGCTGGTCGTGTTGATAGAATTGGTCAAACTTCGGATAAAATTTATTGCTATTCATTTCTGCCACAAGATGGTTTGGAACGCATAATTCATTTGAGAGGCAGATTAAAACAACGTATCAGAGAAAATGCAGAAGCTGTTGGTACAGACGAAATTTTCTTTGATGGCGACCCTGTAAATATCCGAGATTTATATAACGAAAAAGCCGGAATACTTGACGATGATGAAGGAGATGTTGACTTGACTTCACAAGCATATGAAATCTGGAATCAGGCAACAAAAGCAAATCCTGAATTAAAAAAGAAAATCATTAAATTGCCTGATGTGGTTTATTCAACCAAAGAAAAACATGATGATGGTTTTGAAAATACAAGCGTAATAACTTACCACAGAAATAGTCACGGTTATGAAGTTTTATCTTGGTTAAATGAAAAAGGGGAACCTATTTCAACAAGTCAATCCCGTATTTTGAAAATGGCTGAATGCTCTATTGATACTCCTGCAATTGACAAATTAGATAATCATCACGATTTAGTTAAGAAAGCTGTTTTACTTGCAGAGAACGAAGCTGCAAAATCAGGGGGACAACTTGGAAGCAAATCAAGTGCAAGATATAGGGCTTATGGTATGCTTACCCGCTATTATGAAAGTGTAAGAAACACATTGTTTGATGTTGATGCATTAAAGAAAACAATTGATGATATTTACCATTATCCACTTCGTGAAACAGCTAGAGAAATAATAAACCGTAGAATTAAATTGAATTCTTCCGATGATGAAATAGCATCGCTTTGTATCCAATTGCGTGATGAAGGACGCCTTTGTGTAGTAGAACAAAAAGATCCGGATGGTTTCAGAATGCCACATATTCTTTGTTCAATGGGTATTAAGAAAAGTAATGTATGAATACGATAAGTAAAAAACAATTCAAACAGTATATTGAAGATTTCGACTTTACAGGTTTGTTTAATCAACTTGGATGGTCTTATCTCGATGAACCAACCCAAATAAAACTTAAAGAAGAAACATATTTTTTTCATTCCGTTGCTGAAAAGGGTGGTTTCAGAATATTAGTTTTTAAACCCGCAAAACATCAGGACTTACCCGATTATGCTACTCGTTTGCAACTTGATAGGAAAATTGGGAAATTATACCGTGAACATCTGATTATTTTTTGCGATAAGAACAATTCAGCTCAGATTTGGCAACTATTTGTAAAGCAATTAGGCAAACCATCCCGTTTAAGTGAAACCCGTTGGCATAAAGGTCAAGAACCCGAATTGCTTTATCAAAAAACATCAAACCTGTTTTTCACACTCGATCAGGAGGAAAACATTACAATTGCTGATGTTGTTGATGTCGTAAATGAAAACTTTAGTAAAAATATTGAACAGGTTACCAAAAAGTTTTACGAGAATTTCCGTAAAGAGCATAAGAAATTCATTGATTTTATTAAAGGAATATCTGTAGTTACAGACCGTGAATGGTATGCATCGCTGATGCTAAACCGTTTGATGTTTTGTTACTTCATTCAGAAGAAAGGTTTCCTTGACAACAATATCAATTATCTGAAAGAAAAATTATTGTATTGTCAAAATAAGAAAGGGAAAGATCAATTTTATGTGAGTTTTTATAAAAACTTTTTGCTTGCATTATTCCATCAAGGCTTGGGCTCACCTGACCAGTCAGAAGAACTTAAAAAGGAAATCGGCAAAATTCCGTACCTTAATGGTGGTTTATTCGATGTTCACGAACTGGAAAAGCAATACTCGACTATTGATATCAGCGACAAGGCTTTTGAAAACATTTTCCATTTTTTTGATCAGTACAATTGGCATCTTGATACACGCAATAACGCTTCAGGCAAGGATATTAACCCTGATGTAATCGGTTATATTTTTGAAAAATATATTAACGACCGTGCCCAAATGGGGGCTTATTATACCAAAGAAGATATTACCGACTACATCAGTAAAAACTGTATTATACCTTACTTATTTGATGAAACAGAACGTAAGCATGCAAAATCATTTAAACCTGAGGCTGAGATTTGGCAAATGCTTAAAGAATCAGGCGACACATACATCTACGAAGCAGTAAAAAAAGGTGTAGATTTACCACTCCCAAAAGAAATTGAGATTGGAATTGATACAACAAAGCCAAACCTGCTTGAACGTAGAAATGATTGGAACAAAACAGCACCAGCCGAATATGCTTTGCCTACTGAAATTTGGCGTGAAGTGGTTGATCGCCAGAAGCGTTATACCGACATAAAATCGAAAATTGATAATGGCGAAATTAACCACATTAATGATTTTATTACTTATAATCTGAATATCCGTCAATTTTTACAGGATATAATTGATAATCATTCTGACCCTGATTTTATCCGCCATTTTTACGAAGCATTAAGCAACATTACAATCATTGACCCAACTTGCGGTTCCGGTGCTTTCTTGTTTGCAGCAATGAATATACTTGAACCGCTTTATGAAAGTTGCATACAGCGTATGGACAACTTTGTGGAAGAAGCACCCAAAGGGAAATACGCCAAGTTTGAAGAAATACTGAAATATGTAAAAGCACCCGAACATCCCAACCTGAAATATTTTGTTTTTAAAAACATCATTCTTCGTAACCTGTATGGTGTTGATATAATGAAAGAAGCGGTTGAAATTGCCAAACTACGCTTATTCCTTAAACTTGTAGCTACTGTTGAAGTTGATTATAAGAAAACCAATCTTGGGCTTGAGCCATTGCCTGATATTGATTTTAATATACGTTCGGGCAACTCATTAGTGGGTTTTACAACAGAGCAGGAATTAAAAAAAGGTCTTGAATGGACTTTTGACGGACAAATAATGAAACCTCTTATTGAAGAAAAATGTGAAATTGTTGCAAAAACTTTTGAAAGATATAAAGAAATACAGCTTAAAGGGAGTATTGATTACAAAGATTTTAAATTGGCTAAAGACGAATTGGAAAAACGTCTTAGTGAATTAAATGAGGCACTGAATAATTTGTTGCATTTACAAGCCAGTGCAATTAAATTTGACAAATGGCTTAAAACGCACCAACCCTTTCATTGGTTTGCTGAGTTTTATGAGATCATTCACGATAAAGGTGGTTTTGATGTCGTGATTGGGAATCCGCCTTATTTGGAAATACGACAAATTGATTATGAGCCAAAAGGATTAAAGACTTATGATTCAGGTGCAGTTCATAATATGTGTATTGAAAGAAGCTTGCAAATTCTTAGAAATGCTGGTAATATCTCAATGATTGTTCCTTTAGCCTTAGTGTGTACCCAAAGAATGACCATAGTTCAGAATCTATTGGAATCAAATAGAACCATTTGGTATTCAAACTTTGCGTGGAGGCCCGGAAAATTATTTGAGAATGTGAATCGGGCGCTGACAATTTTTGTAGCTAATAAATGTGATAAAAGTAAAGTTTTCAACACGAATTATATTAAATGGACATCAGATACAAGAGAAGATGTATTCCCAAATATTTCATTTACACCATGGCTTGAAAAAAGGAATTCGTTTTGGGTGCCTAAGCTTGGAAACAAAATTGAAGAAAATATTTTAAGCAAGATTCTTAAATCGGATAATAGTATTTCCTATTTGATAACAAAGCAAACTTTAAACAGGGTTTATTACAGAACAACAGGTGGTCTTTACTGGAAAATATTTACAAACTTTTCTCCAAAATTCTATGTAAACGGCAAAGAAGGTAAATCCAGCCGTGAAACATATTTTGCTGTCAAAGAAAAGGGTCAAGATATTCTTTGTATCTCTCTCCTCAGTAGCAACTTATTTTGGTGGTGGTACACTATAACGTCAAATCTAAGGGACTTAAATCCAAGTGATATTCAGGGTTTTAAATTTCCTTCTTCTGTTCTAAATGAATCTGAATTAATCAAGTTTGGCAAAAAATATCTTAAAGATTTAGAAGATAACTCGACCATGCTTACAAGAATCCAAAAACAGACGGGTGAAACCCAAACGCAATCATTTAAAATATCTCTTTCCAAATCCATCATAGATGAAATCGACAATGTATTAGCCGAGCATTACGGTTTCACGGCAGAGGAGTTGGATTTTATCATCAATTATGATATAAAGTACAGGATGGGTAAGGAGTTGGAAGATGGGGAGGAGAAATAAAACTAAAGAAGGATTTAATAAATTAAGAAACATGGCAAAAAAAGAAAAACCGGAAGATAAACGAAAAGAACCTCGCTTTTATATGGAGTTAGCTATTGAGGCCATGAAAAATTCAGTGAATGAAGGCAACAAAGATGCTCCCAGTCCAAGAGTTGGGGCTGTGATTGTTTTCCCTGATGGAACATACGAAACGGCATTTCGCGGCGAGTTTCGTGATGGAGATCATGCGGAATACACGCTGCTGGATAAAAAATTCATAACCAAAGATTTGTCAGATTGCTGGCTTTTTGCCACATTGGAACCATGTGGTCCCAAGGCCAGAAGTGAAAAGAAAACCTGCTGTGCTGAAAGAATTGGAAATTCCCGAATTAAAAAAGTTTGGTATGGTGTTCAGGAGTTAAACTCCAAAGCCAAGGGTGGCAAAAAACTTCTCGAAGAAGAATACAAAGCAGAGGTTCTTCCATTTGACCATGATTTACACAAAGAAATCCTATCCTTTAATAAAGATTTCAACGACTGGGTAGAAGAAGAAAACCAAAAGCGACAGGCGGCTCTTAAAACAGTAACTGGCCCTTTACAAAATGCAGTTAAAAATACTGATATTAGTTTTCTTTCAAAAGATGCCCTTGAACTTTATATATCCAAGACAGGGAGAGAGTTTGCTTATGATTCAGACGATTTAAAAAATGACCTGATAAGTAAAGATTTTCTTGAGGTGGATGAGAAAACAGGCGAGGCAAGGCCAACCGGTGATTGTATTTTGTTGTTTGGGAAAAATCCACGTGATAAATTTCCACAGGCTTCTGTTAAAGCAAAGGTTGACTACGGTGGAGGACAAGAACCCGATGCTGAAAGTTTTGATGATCCACTTGTTCTAATTCCCGACAAGGTCAAGGAGTGGGTAAAAAAAGTTATTCCCGAAAGTATGGACAGGTCAAGCTATACAAGAGAAAAGGTATCCCATTTTCCACCTGATGTAATTCGTGAAGCCATTATCAATGCAATAATTCATCGTGATTACAGCAATAAACGAGCAAAAGTAGAACTGGAAATTACTCCTGAAAAGATCGAAGTTCGTAGTCCGGGTGAACCAATTTCGCCAAATGCATTGAAGGATCTACAAAACTTCACTGCTATATCACAAACCCGTAACCCTGAATTGGCTTACATTTTTAATCAGATGAGATACATGGAAGAAACAGGTGTTGGAATGGACACATATAGAACAATGAGAGAGAAATTTGATCTTCCATTGCCTGTCATTACATATCAGAAATCAAATTTAATTGTCACATTTCCAAGAACAATGGAAGCATTTAAGAAAGTTAGTAATCATCCTAATGTCGCTAAACTTAATGATGCTCAATTAAAAGGTTATGAATGGCTTAAAACTGTTAGTCAAGCCAGTACTAGGGAATATTCATCTCATTTTGATATTGGTTATAAAACTGCCCAAAGACATCTTGTTGCAATGAAAGATCTTGGTTTAATACAAGATAATGGAGAAGATACTAATTCACCTAATTATAAATATGTTGTAAAAGATTAAATTAAAGGACTTGGACAAGTAGTTGGACATAGTGTCCAAGTAGATAAAGAAAAAGCAACGAATAAAGATAAGCTTGGACAAAAAGTTGGACATAGTGTCCAAGTAATTCAAATAAGTAAAGAAAGAACTAATGCAAAAGGTAAAGGAAAATATTGGCAATGTAGAACTGTTGAAGTTGCAGAAAACAGCTTTTCTTTGCAGTCGTTCAATCCCTGCCACTGCTGTATTAAGATGCTATGATTGGGCTATAGCACAAAGAGAAGATGGAAACTGTGTTATTAGTGGCTTTCATAGTCAGTTAGAGAAAGATGTATTCCATTATTTGCTAAAAGGAAATCAACCAATCATCATTGCATTAGCTCGCGGATTAAAGGAGAAAATTGAACCAGAACTTATAAAACCTTTGGAAGATGGAAGAATTTTAATCATCAGCCCTTTTGACAAGTCAGTAAAACGAGTAACCGAACAAACAGCGGAAATAAGAAATAAAATGATGATTGAACTTGCCGATAACATTACAGTTGGATATGCAAGCGAAAGAGGGAAACTGGAATCATTATTAAAAACAACAGAAAAAGAAATTATAAGATTAGTATGAGCCATCGCAGCAGCCACACACATCGCCAAGCCCCACCTCCAACCCAAAACCGGCCAAAGAACTTGCCTACCCCACCTCGAACACACGGCAACCAAAAAAATTTCACAAAACAATGAAATAATTATTAATTGTTTATACTAAATAATTATTTACTTTTGTAAATAAAACCTGACAATTGTCAGACCTATACACAAGTTAGCAGCAAATTTAGGGCAATACAAAACTACATACACATAAATCAATAAATCGCGCTATGCAGACAACAAAAATTATTTTTGGACTTGGAATAATAATTTCATTATTCGGGTGTGGACCTTCGGCTAAAGAAAAAATGAATCATGAGAGAATGAAAGACAGCACATCAAATGACTTTATTTCTTCAACTGCAGCTGTTGAAAATACCAAGGACTCGACACATAAATTTATTAGAACTGCTGAATTAAAATTTAAAGTTAAAAGTGTAATCAAATCTACCTACAATATTGAGGAAATAATTAATAGACAAGGTGGTTTTGTTACCTATACAAACTTGACAAGTAACATTGATAATGTTACGAACATAGCTGTAAGTGCTGACTCTTCACTTGAGACTACTTACTATACTGTCTCAAACTCAATTACATTAAGAGTGCCAAATACAAAACTTGACACAACGTTAAAGGAAATTTCAAAAAACATTGACTATCTAGACTATAGGATCATCAAAGCAGATGATGTTGCTTTGCAAATTCTTTCAAACAATCTGACACAAAGACGTTCTGCAAAAAATGAACAACGATTAACTAATGCAATTGACAACAGAGGGAAAAAGCTTAATGAAACAACTGTTGCAGAAGAGGTTTTATTAAGTAAACAAGAGCAGGCCGACAATGCAAAAGTATCTAACCTTTCTTTGATGGACCAAATCAACTTCAGCACAATTAATTTATCTATTTACCAAAGACAGACTATAAAGAGAGATGTGATCTCAAACGATAAAAACATTGATGAATACGAACCAGATTTTGGAAGTAAAATTCTCGATGCCTTAAAATTTGGTTGGGGCATTTTAGAAGCATTTATAGTATTCTTGTTAAAACTTTGGGGGCTATTTCTGTTCGGAATAGTAGCATATATCCTTTACCGAAAATTTGGCCATGAACTTAAAAAATAGACAAGAAAATAGATGTAGAGAAAGAAAATCTGCTGCTAACACATGGTATAGTGCATGCGGGTTTCAGAGCAGATTGGAAGTTCTGAGCTCGCTGGCAAGGGCAGTAACGGCTGATAGGAAGGTATCCACGAACTCCCGCACGACACCATACCATCAACGTTAGCGGACATTAAAAAGACAGCAATGACAAGGTTTTTAAGTTTGATAATTTGTGTGTTACTTGTTTCTTGTGCAACAAGAGATGGTAAAGGATTTAGATTTCCTCAAAGTGGAGATTTAATAGATAGTTCTTTCTTTTTTCCGCAACAATTCAAAAAGGATCATGAAGATTCTATTATTTTAACAACAACATCAGAATATTTCAAAAAGATTGGATTAAATAATCTTTCAATTAGTCCTGCTTTTATAGAAGTTTATAGATTTACTTATATTAGAGCATTTGATGAGCCAGTTGTGGTGCTTGTTTACAAAGATTCAATTATTACAATTAAGGATTACAATGGATTAGATACTGTTTTTGATTATGATGATTCTAAACTTTCTAAAGAAGAATTTAGGATTCGAGAAATCTGGGGAAATTATAAATTTAACACGATTCTATTAGATAGACATTTACCTGATTCAGTAGTTATAAGAGAGCCTAATTTAGCCAAAGCGATTGAGAAGCAAAAAAAGTTTCGAGATAGTATTTTTTCGATTTGTCCATTAATCGCAGATTCTGTTTATATTAATAAATTGATTGACAAAACTCAGAAACGACGGATTGTTCAACATAAAGCGATTAGAAATAGGATTCCAATAAATGAGTCTGGTTTCAAAAATATTAAAGAAGCGATTGACAGATATGGATTCTGGACTATGAAAAACACAAATAATTTGTTTATTGGTGTAGATGGTTCAGAATGGATATTAGAAGCAAATACTATAGATTCTTATAATTTTGTTTATTCTTGGGAACCAGATGGTTTTTATAGAAAGCTTTGTATGGAGTTTTTAAAGTTTACGGATTTGAAAGGGAAAGAAATATATTAATAACGACCCGCTAACACGCGGTCATAAAACATAGCGGTTTCAGTGTAATTTGCAAGTTCAGCTCCCGCAGGCAAGGTCAGTAACTGGGGATAGGTTCGCAGCCACGCAATCCGCTACGTTTCATACCGCCAAAACGTTAGCAAGCATTTGAAAAAGGAAACCTCACTATGAACAAAATAGTTACGATACTACTCTTCTTGATAGTCATTTCTTGTAATTCTGAAAAAAAACAATGGAGAGATTTGAAGAGAATCAATAGTTTCTCAAACATCTTCAAATTTGCATATAACAATCGTGAATCCATTTATCTGGACTCAGCTATAATTATGTTAGATGATACTTTATCTCACACTAAGGATTTCTGGCTTTGGATTCATGATGACACTATAGAGTCTATAAAGATAGATAATTCAATTGCGTACAAAATTCCAAAAGGTAATATTGTGCTATATAATGTAAATTTGAATACGTTACAATACATAGATTCTGTTTATACATCTCAATCAGCAATTGATAGCTTGATTTCAAATTTTATACAAAAAATAGAATGGGGAGGATTTTATATCTACTCAGATACTCTTGCAAGCAAGGATGATTGGAAATCACTTTTTTCAACAATTGATAAGGCAGTAACAGCTTACAAAACTGAGAGAAATAAATATTTAATGGACAAATATGGAATGAGATACAAAAAAAATATTGATTCAACTAAGATGGAGGCAATAAAAAAGATCCGAATGTCAATAGCTGTGTATTTTAGGAATCCATTTCCACCACCTCCTCCATTGACAGATGAAGAATTAAAAAAAATATTTGAGGACCAAGAAGTGACTATAAAAAATTAAAAACGCTTGCTAACAAACAATATAGCCAATAAGGGTTTTAGTGGTTTGCGAAGGTTTGTAGCCCGCTTCAACTTTTCGTTTATCTTGATAGGAAATTGCCCGCAATCCCTTACTGGCCATATTGTCAACCGTTAGTAGCAAGCATAAAAAGACACCGCTATGATAAAAAGACTTCTGACACTAATAATTTTAATGAATTTTCTTTCGTCGTTTGGACAGATTGCAGATAATTCATGTAAAAGAGACGAGAGTAATATTTACAATCAAGCTATTATTCAGTATTTTAAATATTTAAACACGGTTGATTTTCAAATATCTGACACAATCTATTTTTTTGAAGACGAATTTGGCTTGACAGATAGTCTTATGGAAAGAATTAATGACACTAGAATATTACGTTTAAAGCAATCTGAAATTGAAGAATTGGTGACAAAAAAGAATGGTATAACCATATATAAATTGTTTCCTTTAGAATACCAAAATATGGAGTTTCATGTGACATTGGTACCATATGGTGCTACCTTTAGAAAAGGTGAGACTGGACTGTTTTTTAGTACTTATGGAGGTTACTGTATAAATTTCAAATTTGACAAAGGGAAATTTAAGTTTTTAAGAATTGATAATAATTCAATGTAATGCCAGCCGCTAACAACGGCTCATACCCAATGCGGGTCAAGTGGGCTGCGGTTCTTAGCGGTTTTTTAAAATATTTGTTCACGGTTGATGGGTCAGTGCTTTTTAATCCCGCACTGGGCATAGCCGCGGAACGTTGGGTGCAATTTTTCGCACGCTGAAAAGTTAGTCAAATATGAAAATTTAATGAATTAGAAACAATAATTATGTCTTGGGGATTTCCACCTAAATACACGTCTGAATTAAATATCAGTAGTCGCGAAAAAGCTTTAGTGCTTTTAAATGATTCATTTAATCAACTTAACTGGAAAGTTAGTTATATTGGTCATAATGGAATTTTAGCATACACTAAGTTTTCTTTTGCCTCATATGGAGAGGAGATTACTATAAGGTTTGATAATGATAAAGTAATTATCAAAAGTCAATGTATTGGTTCTCAGTTATGGGATTGGGGAAGAAATGAAAAGAATATTAGAGATTTGGTAAGTGTTTGTAAATATTTATCTGAAAAAACAACCGAAGAAGATGTTGCCCAAAAGTTCTCTGATTTAAATTCACAATTCTCGACTCAGGAAATTGACACATTGAATGCAAAGCCACAAACCACAAAGGATAAATTTAAAAATGTTTTTTCTTTATTTATTCCTACTGACGGCTATTTTATTACACCTATATTGTTAAATATTAATATTATATTATTTGTAGTAATGTGTTTTAGTGGTGTTAACGCTTTGTTGCCAGACAATCAAAGTTTAATCACCTGGGGCGCTAATTTTAAACCAGTGACATTGGAAGGGCAATGGTGGCGTTTATTCACCTGTTGTTTTTTGCATATTGGGATATTTCATTTGTTAATGAATATGTATGCTCTAATTTATATTGGGATTTTATTAGAGCCTCATTTGGGTAGGCTGAGATTTTCATCTGCCTATTTGTTAACTGGATTGGGTGCGAGTCTTGCAAGTTTATGGTGGAATGATTTAGTTATAAGTGCTGGTGCTTCAGGCGCAATATTCGGTTTATATGGAATATTTGGAGCAATGTTAACTACCAATTTGATTGAAAAGTCTGCTCGAAAAACCTTATTAGTAAGTATTAGTATTTTCGTAGGTTACAATTTACTAAATGGATTAAAGGGTGGCATTGATAATGCTGCTCATATAGGAGGTCTTATTACTGGACTATTTGTTGGGTATGCTTATTATCCTTCACTCAAAATATATACAGATTTTAAATCAAAAATATTAACTGTTTCAACACTTGCGTTTTTCTTAACTATCACGGGAATTGTGTTTTATAGCTATTTGCCTCACCAGACAACAGCCAATTACAGCCAAGATGAAATAAAGATTTATCAAGAGAAAATGAAAAGATTTGCAAATCTCGAATCTATGGCAATGGAAATATATCAAAAACTCAATTACGCTAAATCTAAGGAGGATATACTTAAAGAAATCCAAACAAGAAGTTTGTATTATTGGAATGAAAATATTGATTTAGTAAAGGAGGCTGATAAATTAAAATTGCCAGAACCTTTACATGCTAAGAATCGTAAGATTTTGGAATATTGCAACCTGAGAGTTGCAAGTATGAATCTATTGTATAAAACTGTCGATGAAAATACTGATAAATACAAATCGGAGTTAGAGGCTTTGAATATAAAGATTCAAAACATTGTAAATGAATTAACAGGAAAAAAATAAAACTGCACCCAACACAGGCTCATACGCCATTGGGGTTTAGGTGGTTAGGCGTGCTTCGCTCTCGCTTGCAAGCTCGGTAACGGGTGATAGGTTCGCGTCCACGAAATCCCCAACGGCGCATAGCCTCGTCCGTTATGTGGCATTATAAAAACAACGACACGATATGACAGTAAAAGAATTACACGACAATTTGTACGATGAGAAAACGCCAAGAAATCCTCGATCATTTATTGATTCATATGAGACAAGTATTGATTTAATAAACGGTGTTGATTTGTCAAATTTGATTGATTATGATTATGTAATGCGGCTGACTTGTGATTGTGGTATATTGCTTGAAAATTCTGGATATTTAAAAAAGAGTATACAGTACCTTGATAAGGCGATTGATTTAGTAGAGAATTTCCCAAATTATCAAAAGGAAAAGCTTTTCGATATTCAATATTATGAGTTGATAGTATTTCATAAAGCTCGTGCTTTGTACAATTTGAAGAAATATAAGGATTCTAAATTGCTGTTTGATAGGCTTGATAAAGCTTTCCCCAATAATGACAAATACCAAAGTTGGATTTTGGGGATAAAAGCCAAAAAGTATGACTATTTTATATGGTCTGGTACTGGTGTAATTTTAGCGGACTTAATTTTAAGGACTTTTTTAAAAGGTAAGTTTCCATTGTTTGATAAATTGTCTTTATGGATTTTGATTTTTGCCTTGATTTTTTCAGCGACTTTTGAGATTATAAAACGGATTGAACTTAAAAAAAGAAAAAATAACGCCACAAAACACGCGGTTTAGTTAATTGCCGTTACAGTGCTAATTCGAGCAGCACAGCTCGTATCAAAAGTAGTTGTAACTTGATAGAAAGGTGATTCGAAATCGGCAACTAACCATAGCGCCACCCGTTATGCTCAATTTTATGACAACGAAATCAAAATATAAAATATTAGGAGGCTTTGGCCTACTTATAGCATTGAATGGAATTGCTGGAATCTTAACTTGGCTTGTATTTATCAAGCTTAAGACCAATCCTTTTTTCATTGAAAACTGGCAAGACAAACCAACAAGGATTTCCATGTTATTTGTTCTCGGACTTCAAGGAGTATTTCTTTTACTGCTAATGACTCAATGTAAATATTTAATAGTGTACACCGACAAATTAAGGTTCATTAATCCTTTGTTGCCATTTATTCGGAAAACAAGAGATTGGTCGGACTATGATTATTTTCAAACAGTTCAAGAATATTCACGGGGAGGATACCATGAAGCAATTTGGTTAATAAAGAACAATAAATTGAAAGACAGAATCTCAAGTTTCTACTACACGAATTTTACAGAATTAAAAGCGGAAATAAAGACAAAGAATTTGGGTGAATTAGAAATTAATCAATTCAAACAACTACTTTGCCTATTTGGATTAAGCATAAAAAACTGAGCATAATCGAGCAGACCACCCCGCCAGTAATTAGCTGACGGGAAAATACAGTTTTACCCGGTACTTTGCAAAAAAATAAAATTACCATATGACTCTATTTTAGGAAAATCGGAAATTTCGATTTTCCTGATTGAGTAAGCAATATAGAACACTATGAAACAACAGAACACGGTAAAAATATTTGAAGATAAAAAAGTTCGCACCCTGTGGGACAACGAACAGGAAAAATGGTATTTCTCTATTGTAGATACTATTGAAGTGCTAACGGCAGGCCCTAATCCCCGTAAATATTGGAGTGTGCTTAAAACCCGGCTAAAGAAAGAAGGAAGTCAGTTGGCTACAAATTGTAGTCAACTGAAAATGCAATCTGCCGATGGAAAGTTCTATAAAACTGATGTTGCCGACACAGAACAACTTTTTAGGCTCATCCAATCCATACCATCACCCAAGGCAGAACCCTTTAAACTATGGTTGGCTCAAGTAGCATCTGAACGATTAGACGAGATGCAAGACCCAGAACTCACAATCGACAGGGCTTTACAACAATATCTTCAATTGGGCTATTCAGAGAATTGGATTAACCAACGCCTGAAAAGTATTGAAATACGTAAAGAGCTAACGGACAAATGGAAAAAAAGAGGGCTGAAAGAAGGTCAGCAATTTGCAGGCGGCATAAACGAAAGTCAAGCAAATGCTTTACTCAAACCAATTGAAATAGAAATAGACCACCTGGTTGAAGAGCTGTATGGAATAAATTAAAAAAGCAATGGAATGAAAGAGTTACAAATCTAATAATCTCATTTACAAATAAATATTAAAAGCAAAAAGGAAGCAAATTATGGTAACAATAATCGTAAATAAAAAAAAGCTGCTCCATACGCTCAAAATGTTAAACACGGCAGTATCCGTCAGAAAAAATATTAATAAAAATACTATCATTTGTGAAATCACTGTAACTGATGGCAAAGCTACCTTTGTCGTTCCGGGAGCTATTTTTTCCCTTGATTGTGTTACTCAGGGAGCTGCCAAAACTACAATTCCGTTCTGGTATTTCTATGATATTATAAAAAATTCAAAGTCGCCCGAATTAGCAATCAAGATAAATTATGCTTATATGAACATCGGCGCAGTAACTGTTAATCTTATAAAAACAACTTTTTTTGAAGATGATAGTATTTTGCGAAGTGTTAAGTTACCTATCAATTATAATGATAGCGATTTGCTTCACCTTATTGAGCAGGGTTATACGCCGGAAGAATTGAAATTTAACGGGTTGGATATAAAAATTGATGAAGCGAACGAAGCAATGTTAAGAAATATCAAACAAGCTCATAAATTGCTTAGCCAATATTCAGTGTCCTGTGACGACCTCAAAAAATTTGTTGAAAACTGCCTCTATCCAAAAAAAACTAATGAAAAATATTGAAACCAATGGCTGGCACACGTTCATCGCAGCTTTTCCAAAGCATACTGTATAATTCCGATTTCTTAATTGTCATTATTTATTTTGAGTTTTTACTATTAAATTATTGACTGTATTAATAAATGTCTGTGCAACTTTTTTCTCATCTGGTATTTGAGTAAATGCCAATAGCGAAAGCTCGTTTCGATATGCTTCTCTCAACTTTTCCCACATCGTCGAAAATTCAATTGTAAGTGGTGATTGTTCTATGGTCTTAATTTGCCAATTAGCAGGGGTGTCGAATGTCTGTTGGTCGTGGGCATATAATTCTGCAAAATCTGTTTGGAAGTCGGCAGATTGAATGTATTTGGCACATTGGGCGTCGTTGGCAAGAAAATACAAGTCATAAAAATGGCGGATTTTAGAAGAGATGGCAAGAATTGGATTTTCAGAAAATGAAAATCGTACAAGTGATACGAGTTTTTCAATCATTGTACGGCGTTTGTCGAGTACGTTGAGCGTAAAGGATTGTAAGTTGTGTTTTGTAATCAGGTGTCCGTTATTTGTTTGTTCTAAGAAATCGGTAATAAAACTTGTGATTGTTTTTGTTTCATAAGGGTATGGATTTGCAAATGAATTAATTTCGACCAATAGATTGGAACTTACAGCGGTTTTGGCTGTTTGTTTCAAAAGGTTTGGATAGGCGTAAACAGCCTTATAAAAGTGTGAACCTTTACTTGTAATGCCATTAACCCGAACTTCTTGTAAATCGGTGGTTATCTCCTTTGCTACTTTTTTAATGAGGGTCTTAAGTTGATTTCCTGTGAAAGCACCTGCATCAATTACCGCTACATCAATATCTTCCGAAAAACGGTTAATCAAATGGTATGCCTTGGATAAGGAAGTTCCACCTTTAAAAACGACTTTGTTAGCGTTATCGTTTTGTGCCATCAGGCGAAGCACATAAGTAATCCAATAATCTTTCTCGATATAAATGGGTGGGATTGAAAAGTATTCAGAGGTTGCTAATACAGTGTCAATGAATAATTTATTGTCGTTATGTAACATTATTTTAGCCTCCATTTATTTTTATTAGGGAGAACCGATTCAGATATTGGCATATTGTATTCCGTTACGGGATTAAGTGAATCGCTAATTTTATTTAATATGCTATTCTCTACTCCAACTTGTTCCAACATTGCTCCGCAAAGGGCTTGCACCGCAGGGGAATATTTTAAAACAAGTTTTGCCAGCATTTTTATTTTTGTTTCAGGCAATTGGCTAATGATAGATATTAATCGGCTGCAAGCTTCATCGGGTGTAGCAGCAGGAATCTCTTTGATAAAGCGGATTGCATCTAAAATGCGTAAAAGTTCAATATTTTTTTTTGTAATTTTATTGGGCTGAACGATAAATGAGATACTGTATAATCCTCGTTTGATGGCTCTACGGTACTTGTTTGTGCCAATTTGTAGTGCGGCTGGAATCTGTGTGGTCAATCCCAAGCTATTATAGGCAGAATAGCCAGTGAAATATCCGACAAGTTCACCGTTTTGTTCTAAAAAATCTTTTGCAATCTGATATATAGATGGTTGTAAGGTTCCGAATTGGGTTTTGCGAGGTTTATAAAACCTACCCTTTGAAAGTTTGTTTATTTTCCCAGAGGCAACCAGTCTGTTCAATGCTTTTACAATAGCATCTTTACTACTCACTGCCATATCAAAATCACTATAGGTGAAAATATAGTCAGCAGGAAGTCTATCTATTATATTTGCTATGTTTTCAGATACTTTCATTCAGATATTTTTTTGCAAATATAACACATTTGTCCTGTTTATTGCGTGAATAACAGGACATTTTTTGAAAATACTTTAATTTTTCAGCCATACATATAACTTTCATTTAATAAATTAAGAAATCACAAATTTAATTTTTTAAAGAAGTCATGATCTTTAAGCCGCATTGCATTCTGTTCCTGCTTAACACGGATGTATTTCATAAAACTTTTTACGGTTGTATGCCCGCTGAATCCCATAATAGCAATGGCATCAATACCTGCTAGATACATATTGGTACAGCCGGAACGCCTTGCCGTATGAGTAGTGATTAGCTCCCACTTTTTAAATGTTTCGGTAACTCGTTTACCTCCTTTGGTCATAGTTATATCAACGTCCTCGTTAATCCCAGCCAATCTTCCAAGTTCTTTTAAACTATCGTTCAATTTCTGATTAGTTACCGGGCGGGGAAGTTGGTTATTTCGTCGTTCTAATATTTCCCTGATTACATAGTGCATCGGGATGACAACCTTGGTACCGGTTTTTTCCGTTCGCTTAGAAATAAAATCATCGGTTGATTTAAGTCCATCTATGTCGCCGTAGTCTGAAAAACGCATAGCCGTGAATGCACCTATCAGGAATCGATCCCGTGCATCTGTTAAACTTTCAATCTTCCGATGAAGGTTTTCTTTAACTTTGAGTATGTCGCTGCCACAGCCTGCCAAAATGAGTTTCTCGTCAATAACCAGCCTGTTCATTTGTATAAGTTCGTCAACGGTTAAATAAATGGCGTCGGTTTCCTCGTCCACAGTTTTGAACTTCTTTGAAAGGTATTCAGTATTATTGTTTAGATGATCATCGGCAGCAGCATTCAGGAAAACTTTAATATTTTTTATCATATCACCAAAATAGTTAACAGAATAACCCTGCTGATTCATCCATTTTTGAAAGCTGTTGTAAAATTTCATGTCTATATCCTCGAATTGAAGTTTCATTTTCCCTTCGTATCGTTTCAGCAGGTTTAGCGTTGTAACATACCTTTTCAAAGTATTTGGTTTTCGCTCAACGTCTTTTATAAATTGTTCAATATAATCGGTGAAATATAGTATCTCGGATTCCGGTTCAGTAAAGCCAGCATCTTTTTTCTTCTGACTTAGCAACTCTTCTACCTTTGCCTTAAACATTTTTTCGCCTGGTATAATAAGCTCATGGTTAAAATAATCGAGAGCGTCATTTAATAGTTTTTCCCATTCATTCAATCGCTCATTGATATGCTTTGCTGCGGGGTAGTATTGCCTTTGAAGTCGGCAACGATAGGTATTAGGGTTCCAGTATCCCGATTTCACTCTATCAACCGTGTAAACCTTATACCGCTTTCCTTTATTCCGAATGATCGCAATTATGCAAGTCTGTTCGGAATTTTTATCCTTTAGAAAAAATTTAATTTGCATACTCTGAAATTTTCTACAAAGATAAAACAAAAAATCTTAGGGGAACGTTTAGGGGAACGAATGACTGGTACAAAAGAGGTCAAACTGTACCAACAAAAAAGGAATTATCGCTGATAATCAAGAAAACTGGTACAAAACGACCATTTTTGTACCAATATTAGTAGTCCCGCCCCGGGTACGATATAAAAAGCCTCTGTAAAACAGAGGCTTTTTTAATTTTACCATCCCATTTATTTTCATTCAATTGCCAGGATTAAATTCAAACCAAACTTCAATTATAATTTTATAATATGCTATTTAATACGAATTTGGTTCGAATTTGGATAGATTTTGATTCGTTTCCGACTTCCCTGTTATAAAACAAAGAAGGCCGCCCTTTGGGGACAGCCTTCTTATGATTTAAAGATGTAATAACTTATTTTTTAGAATTTTTAGTAATTGTACAATGATAGGGAGCTTTATTAACCCATAATTTCATGGTAAAGTTACCCGGAACACCTGGAACTGGAATATTTTGGCTTGAACTGCTATTCCACAAATTGTTAATAGTATAGTCCGGATGTGATGCATCGCCTATGCCGAGATTAAATTCGCCATTCCAACCGCCATGAGTCCTAAATTTAATAGTACCACCATTTGCACCGACAACTAAATCCATGGTTATTTTCCAACATTCTTCGGTGAAGTCATAGACCATTTTTTGGTCATCAGCCCATGAGCCTGTTGCATCACCAATAATTGAAAGAGTCGTTTCAGTTAATGTGTAAGTATTGGTATTGGTATTAACTGTCATGTTATATCCACCAACGGCAACCGTGATGGCGGTGCCATTTGGAACCAATGTGCCGGCATTTCCGCCGTAAACTACACCAGTTTCTGTGTTGGTTAACATAAATGATGTGCTTGTACTGTCAATATATACCCATCCTGAATAAATACCATTGCCAGCAGGAGAGGAAAGGCTTTGCTCAGGATTTGTAGATAATACCAGCTTAGAAGCGCCAAAAGTGGTAATATTCATTGTAGAAACATTTGAATGTACCGATGGTGTATATGTGCTGACAGAAGCGTTAACTCTAAATTTTATATTTGCTTGTGCAAATTCGGCAATTCCCATGTCGACGATTTTAGTATTAAAATCTGCTACGTTAAATTCGAATTTATTAACAGTTCCCGAGGCTAAGGTTACCGGATGGGCAAAACTTGCAGAAGTATCGGCTTCCAGAGTATAGGTAATAACTACATTAACTCCGAAGTTGGCAGCATTACCATTAAAGGTAATCGTATCATTAGCATTCGCTTTCAAAAGAACTAAGTCTGGTGAAGGAATGTTTAGTGTTGGCGCTGTTGGATTGTCGCTTAACACTTGCTTATCTTCGTCTTTTTTACAGGAAACCAGACCCAGTAATCCTGCAAAAGCTATTATGATAAATGATTTTACTTTCATTTTATTTAATTTTAAAATTAGTAACGAGGATTTTGTTTTATATTCGGATTGGCAGCAACTTCTGAAGCAGGTATGGGAAATAGGTTGCGCCAGTAATCGGAACTTGTTCCATTAATTGTGTTGCCTTTCCATTGCCATACGTAAGTACTTGTTGTAAACTTCTGGAAGCGGATTAAATCGGTACGACGAACAGCTTCCCAATAAAGTTCACGTCCGCGTTCATCCAAAATGTATTGGAAGTTATTGAGTTGCAACTGTCCTATTGTTACCGCATGATTATCATCGCCAAAAGCTCTGTGCCGGATAGCATTAACATCATCTACGGCCAGACCGGTGTTTTGATTTAACCGTAAGCATGCTTCGGCTTCCATCAGGTAAGCATCTGCCAGGCGGAAAATCGGAAAATCGGTACATGGAAAGTCATTGTGAGGATGAATGGCTGCCGTGCCATCATGGTTCTTATTGGTATATTTACGAACGCCAATACCATCGGTAAAGGTTCCTACATTGGTAATATCCCAATTACCAAGTAATTCCAGATAAACACGTTTGTCCGGAACCTGGGTAAACATGGAATCAGCCATTACGGGATGATAACCATTGGTTAAAATATTAACAAATTCCCTGGTGGTACGGTTTCCACCCCATCCACTGCCAATTCCAAGAGCTGCAGCATCCATAAATCCACCGGTGGCAGCATGGATGATATAACCTGTTCCACCATACGAACGGGTATATGTTCCATCGTAGTTGATTGCAAAAATCATTTCCTGGCTTAAATTATTATCGGCACAGAAATTTGCGCGGTAATCCGGTTCCAAAGTATAACCGGCACTTTTAACTTTGCCACAATAGATGAGACATGAGTCGAGATAAGCTTTATACGTTGCGTCGTCGTCGGGTAAAACCTGATCGGGATGTTGAGCATCGGCAAGATAAACATTGGCGTTCAGATATAAACGGGAAAGGAGCATCCAAGCGGCAGCTTTATCAGCACGTCCATATTCAAAACGAGGTTCGCCTAATTTGTTATTATCAGCGATATCTCTCAATTCGCTTGATACATAAGCAAATAATTGTTTACGTGTGATTTGTTTTGGAAAAAAGATGCCTGGTAAGTCGGCTTCGGTAATGAATGCCGGGTTGCCGTACATATCAATAGCATGATAATAAGCCAATGCGCGTAAAAACCGGGCTTCAGCGGCGTATCTCATAATTTCCGGATCCGTACTTCCATTAGTTATTCTGATAAATTCGTTACAAATGGATACGGTGTAGATAATCCGGCTATACATAGCTGCATTAAAAACGTCGGTAGGCGACCATGTTTGCCAGTGAAAATCCTTAATGGTTTGGTCGTTCCAGGCGCAAAGCGCTTCGTCGGTAGTTAATTCCTGAAGCATCCATAAGGCACGGGTATACACACCGAAGCCATTGTCAATGCCGGAAATATCTCCGGAACCGCTAACGCCGTCCTGTCCGGGTACGGCAAAGGAAGAATATAATTTTGCTAATGCTTGTTTGGCAGCGCCTGGTCTGCTTAATATATTATTGCCCACAAATACATTGGGGTCTATAGGTTTGGTGTCCAAATCCTTAACACATGATGTTGTTGTTAAGGCAAGTATAGCAATAAAAGATAATATTATACTTATACGTTTCATAATTTAATCTCCTTTTAAAATATTAAAAATTCAAATTTAAGCCCAACATATACACTCTTGCACGAGGATAGAAGTTATTGTCGATACCGCCATCCACTTCGGGATCTAATCCCTTGTATTTGGTAATGGTAAAGGCATTCTGAACAGTAAAACTGATGCGACCATCAATTTTATCGGTGAGTATTTTTGAGAAGTTATAACCTACACTCATGTTGTCCATCTTGAAAAAAGATGCATTTTGAATATAGGTATCGGAAAAATACTGAGCATTGTTGAACTTGGTATCTTTTATCTGAGTACTGAGGTTCTGCCAGAAACTGTTGTTATATAAGTTGGCATAAAAAGTCTGGGAAGCCACATTATTGTAAACATAGTTGCCTATGCTGATACGACCGGATAGAGCTAAATCGAAGTTTTTGTAATTCAATTTGGTAGATAAACCAATCATATAGTCCGGAGCAGGTTTTTTATAATGATAATAATTAGCCAAGTTGCCGGCAACATTTCCACCTTGTCCGCTACGATCGATATAAAGTCCTTCGATAGGCATACCGTCGGAGCCATAAACCTGTTGCAGCACAAAGAAGGCATTGCTTGGATAGCCAACACTCTGTATCTGAATATTATTTCCGGTACCTCCGTTGATACCACCCGTAGGAACTCCCATGTAATTTGGATCATCGGTACGGGTTAGTTTGGTAATCTTATTTTCATTGTAGGAGAGGTTTACTCCAAAATCCCAGGACAAATCCTTGGTTGAAATCGGGCGTAAATTCAGGGTTGCTTCAAAACCTTTATTTTCGAGAGTTCCTACGTTAGTGGTAAGGTAGTTGGAAAAATTACTACCATTCGGAATGGCTACATTGTTGATCAGGTCGTCAGTTTTCCTGTAGTAATAATCCAACGAACCGGATATTCTGTCGTTATAGAAACTGTAATCGAGTCCAATGTTTTGGGTGGTAGTGGTTTCCCATTTAATGTTTTTATCATAAGCACTCGGGCGCAACGTGGCAATCCACTCATTACCGAATTGATAATAGGCTGATTCCTGAGAAATGCGATAAGTTCCCATGTATGGATAGTCATTATCCATAATGTTTTGTTGTCCGGTTTTACCCCAGCCTAAACGTAATTTAAGATCGGTGAGATTTTTATAATCTTTAAAAAAGGATTCGTTTTTGATTTTCCATGCCAAGGCTAACGATGGGAAAAGTCCCCAACGGTTGCTTGATGCAAAACGGGAAGAACCGTCATCACGTAATGTTACTGTTAATAAGTAGCGATCCATGAGCGAATAGTTTAAACGACCGAAGAAAGAAACCAGATAGTTTTCTGTTTTGTATTTTGAATTATCGGCCACGATTAAAGGAAATTTCCGTGCTTCCGCTGTGTCGGTTGGAACGATACTCCGTTCGTAATTGCTGCCTTTTTTCCAGAAATGCTGCCATGAATAACCGCCCATCACATCAAATTTACTCTTTAGGGCATCCAGTGGCTGGGTGTAATGCAGGGTAAAGTCAAGTGTTTTGGTATATCCGGATTGTGCATAGTTGGTCAGTTTTCCGTAGTCGGAACGGCGTGTCCATACGGCTATGGTATCGGCATTGTTATGACCTTTGCTGTGGTACTGGTCGATGGCAAGGTTTAAATTAGCATGTATATCGGGAGCAATTGGAAGTTTATAATCGAACTGTGCATTGCCCATACCACGATAGACACGTGATACATTATCGGTTAAATTGCACTGGGCAACACCATTGGAGGTAGCCATCTGATTATAATTTCCATTAATATTATTACCGTCCTTTGCATCAATCCAGGTAGTATATCCGCCATAACGGGTATTTCCATTCATGACAGGTTGGGTTGGATCGAAAGTAACGGCAGAACCTACGGCATCGGTATTGCCGAAATTATTAATGGAATACATTCCTTTTGCATTAATGTTAACCTTCAGGTCGCCATTAAGAAAAGTAGGATCCAAGTTGAATGCCAACGTATTTCTTTCCAGATTGGTATTTTTGAGGATACCATCCTGATTGGTATAACCATAGGAAACACGGTAAGGCATTGTTTTATAGGCTCCACCCACGCTGATGTTATGATCTTGCGAAACGGCAGTCCTGTAAATCTCATCCTGCCAATTGGTATTGTACTTTCCCAGACGAGTTAAACTGGCAGAATCAATGTTGTTGCTTCCAATTTTTTCGCTGGCTAAAGCTCTGAATTCATCGCCGGATAATACGCCAATAGTTTTGGGAGCCTTGCTAATGGAAATACTTCCGTTATAGCTCACTTTCATTTTGCTTCCGGCCTTGCTCTTTTTGGTGGTAATGATAATTACTCCATTGGAAGCACGGGAACCATAAATAGCGGTTGCAGAGGCATCTTTTAATACCGTAAACGATTCAATATCATTGGGATTAATAGTAGTAAGCGGGTTACCAACCCCGGAAATGCTTGCATTATTAATGGGAACGCCATCAATAACGTACAACGGGTCGTTGCTTGCTTTCATGGATGAGCCGCCACGGATACGAATGGTTGCGCCTGCACCGGGAGCGCCGCTGCTGGAAGTTACAACAACTCCTGCACTTTTTCCCATCAATAATTCCTGAGGCGAAGTAATGGCTCCACGATTAAAGTCCTTTGCACTCAAAGTATTGATGGATCCCGTTGCATCTCCTTTTTTAACCTGTCCATAACCAACGATAACCACTTCGTTTAATCCGGTAATGGATGGTCTCATCGAGATCGTAAGAGTCCTTTGATTGCCAACAACAAGCGCCTGTGTTGTATACCCTATTAAAGAAAATTCAAGGGTAGAACCCACTTTGGCATTGAGGGAAAATTTTCCATCAATATCGGTTGATGTACCTGTTGTGGTATTTTTAATTAAGACGTTTACCCCCGGAAGTGAACTTCCATCGGTGGCGTCAGTTACTTTTCCTGTAATCTTAACATCCTGAGCACGAACCTGCATAGCCATCATACTCGACAGAAAAAGAAACAAGATTGTAAACACTTGTAGATGTTTCTTCATAAAATTGATTTTTAAGATTGATAATTAATAATTTAGTTAATGATTGATTTTCGCTTTTTTGTTCAGAATAAAAATTGGTTATTAAATCTAATTAAATGAATTCTGTCCATTTTGCAACATCAAAAATAAGGAAAAAATATTTACAATTAACAAGTATACTTTTTTTTAAAAATTTTAACATTTCAAAACAAGATACAAATATACTAATACTTATGAAGTAATTTTGGAAAATTATTTCCCAGATATAAAAATTTACTTGTTTTTCGTAATTTTTTTAAGTATAAACCCTGATAAAGGGTCAGCCATTATCGAATTTCCGTAAAAAGATGTTCCATCAAGTAAATTGATGTATTGGTTTTTTTCGGGTAATTTCAGTTTTTGTTTTTTATTATCCGCATTAAATAAGACAAAGATTTGAGCATTTTTATTCGTTCTGCTGTAAATAAGTGTTTTATCGTCTGTTGTAATAAAATCCATTGAACCATTGCTTAATACCGGATTTTCTTTACGGATTCGGATCAGTTTTTTATAGAAGTTAAAAAGTGGAGTGTCGAAGGCTACGTTGTCGTATAATTTTTTGCCCGACTGAAAATTGGTTCTTGTTTCGGGCTGAAAAGTAAACTCTTTCCACCATAGCGGTTTACGGTTATAGGGATCGTCGGCGCCCCACATTCCCATTTCTTCGCCATTCCAGATGTGTGGAGCGCCGATATTTGTAAACTGATAAATAAGGTATAATTTTACCCTTTGATAGGTTTCCTTGTCCGGTTTTCCGGTTTTGTACGATGTATCTTCGTTGGGCTTGGCAAGGTATTTATACTTTCCCTGATTATAAAAACAGGTAAGCAGCCGGGGGGAATCGTGGGTTGTCGCTACATTCATCATTGAATATCGGAAAGGGTTCAATAATCTGTTCCACTGAAATTGAAGGCTGTCGGCAAACTGCCGGGCATCAATGGAAAAGTCTGATTTTGAAAAGAAATATTTTGCCGGACGATAAAGCTGGTAAAACATTACCGCGTCAAACACATCGCCGCCGACATAAGGTGTCGGATTCATCAGTTCGTCGGGCCATTTTGTCCACCAGATTTCGCCTACCAGATAGGCTTCCGGATTAATAGATTTAACAAACTTCCGGTAGTCGCGCCAAAAACCCATGGGAATTTGATCGGCTACATCGAGGCGAAATCCATCAATGCCCTTGTTCACATTGCCATCCGGGGCAAGCCAGCGTTGGGTAACATCAAAAATATGCTTTTTGGCACCTTCGTTGATATTGCCTTCGTAGGGAAGTCCGTCGCGACGTTCGGTAGTGATGTTTATCTTTTTAATTTCCGGCAGGCTCTGAATATTGAGCCATCCTTTATAATTAAATTCATTTTGAGGCGTTGACGGATTATCAAACGACCGAATGGAATACCAATCTGTAAAGGCAGATTTTTCCTTGTTTTTTACAATATCCCTGAATGCCCAGAATTCAACTCCGGTATGATTCCATGAATAGTCAACAATAATTTTCATTCCCCGTTTATGGACCAGTTCAACTAATTTCAGAAATAATTTATCGGCGGAAGTCCATTTCCAGGTGGAAGGATCTGCCGGATTTTCGGAAGCTATAATCAGGTTGTCTCCTTTGGGGTCGGGACCGAAATTGACATCCACATGGTGAAAATTGCGGGCGTCGTATTTGTGCAGGGAAGGAGCATCGTTGATGGGATTCAGGTAAATAGCCGTAATGCCTAAGTTGCTTAGATAATCGAGTTTATCAATCACACCCTGTAAATCGCCACCATAACGGCGGTACTGAAGATTGTAATCGAAGGTCTTTCCATTGTTGGTTGTCCAGGGGTCGGGTTTGTACCAATCCTGTGTCCACGGAGTAATCATCCAGCCCGTGGGAACCGGATCGGCAGACGACGAATACATATTTTCCGGTTTGGGATCGTTGGTTGGATCGCCGTTGTAAAAGCGTTCCACAAAAATCTGATACCAGATTACATTTTTCGACCATTCCGGAGGCTGATTAAACGATGTTGCCCGGATTTGAGGAAAAATTCTCGGGGAAGTAGTTAAAATAAAGATGATTAACAAAAAAATAGTTTTTTTCATGGCGGTAAGTATAAAAGCGTTAAAAAAATAAAATTAAAAAAAATTTTTTTCATGTGAAGCATTTTGTGAAATAATTATTATATTTGTGGGTTATTTTTGATTTTTTAACAAACGAATGTAAAATTAATCATTATTTTTGTGCACTTAAATTTTTTGATTATTAACTAAATCTTAAACACTATGAAAAAACTATTACTCATTTTTGTACTAATGCTTGCCATGGCAGGCTTTACTAAGGCTCAGGTTGTTGCCGACTTTGAGTCCGGAACTTCACCCTTTGTTATGCACAGCATGGCAAACGGACATCTTGACGCTGATACTACCAATTTTGCTGTTGTTGACAATCCTGTAGCATTTGGTGTAAATACAAGTACTAAAGTTGTGAAATTTACCCGTGCTTTTGATGGTAATCCCTGGGCAGGCTTCTGGACCGCTTTGGATGATTCCATTGACGTTACAACAAACAAGTTTATGCACGTAAAGGTTTTAAAAACCCGTATCAGTCCTTTGCATTTTAAATTAGAAGGCGGACCTGCCGGCAATTCTGAAATTCCTTCGATGTATGTTCAAACGGTTACCAATGGTTGGGAAGACATTGTATTTGATTTCAGAGCCAAGACTGGTAAATATAAAGTATTTTCCTTTATGCCCGATTTTGAAGATCCTTTAACGCTTACCGAAGATATCGTGATGTATTTTGACGACATTGTACTAAACAATGATTCTTTACCAGCTCCATTACCCACATTGAATACTGTAACATTCAACGTAAACATGTGGTATTGGAAACATCTTGACAAATTTGATCCTGCTACTCAGTTTGTTGATGTGGCTGGTTCTTTTAATGGATGGGATGGAACAAACTTTCATCTTACTCCCGATGCTTCCGATAGTATTTATAGCATTACGGTAGATAGCTTAACCATTGGAGAAACATTAAATTTTAAATTCCGTATTAACGGAAGTTGGGCTGATTCGCTTTCTGAATTTCCTGGTGGTGGACCCAATCGTGCATTTATAGTTGGTTATGGCATAAATAATCCATCCGTATGGTTCAACGATGAATCAGCATATGCTCCTGTAACTTTCAATGTTAACATGTCGTGTTGGAAGCAATTAGGCAAATTTGATCCTGCTAATCAGTTTGTTGATGTAGCTGGTTCCTTTAATGGATGGGATGGAACAAACTTTCATCTTACTCCCGATGCTAACGATAGTATTTATTCGATTACCATTCCTGATTTTATGATTGGCGATACCCTGAATTTTAAATTCCGTATCAATGGAAGCTGGGCTGATTCACTTTCTGAATTTCCTGGTGGCGGACCTAATCGCCAATACATTGTTATTGCAGGAGCTAATGTTTTCAGTTGCTGGTTTAATGATGATGTAACGGGTATTCACGAAAACCAGTTAGCAAGCCAAATTCAGGTTTATCCTAACCCTTTCAGCGCTAATCTGTTTATCAATACAACTACCGATATCAGCCAGATTATCATCAGCAATTATATCGGACAACAAGTTGCCAGATTTGAAAACCTGAAATCGGGATCGATGAGTGTTAATACCTCCGATTTGAAAAAAGGAATGTATTTGGTTACGTTCTTCGCTAAAGACGGCAGTAAATACACTCAGAAATTGGTTAAAAACTAATTCGTAAATCGTCTTTTGTACGCATAAGAGAAGATTCTATTTTTCAAAACCCGGGCCGTAAAGTCCGGGTTTTTTGTATATCAATGCTTTTTAAAAGGAAATAATTAATAGAATAAAAAAACGCCATACCAAACCTGCACTATCCATCGTTAATATCAGGTAACTAAAATCAATAAATACTAAATGAAAAAACTGTTACTCATTTTTGCAGCCCTATTTGCCCTGTCAGGCATCAGTAAAGCCCAACCCGCTGTTACGTTTACGTTAATCGACAGTACCCAGCATTATTCAAATGTCAAAATTACAGGGGACATGAATAATTGGATAGCCGAGAAAATGTACGACGACGGTACGCATGGCGATGTTGTTGCCGGTGATCATATCTGGACGATGAACCTTATTGTTTTACCGGGGACTTACCAATGGGGAGCTCTTGAGAATGACGGTTCTCCCGATGGACATTGGCTTATTCAGGGACCTAATTGTACGTTCTCTGTTGACAACGCATTTAATGTGAGCGGGCAAACTACCTATGCCATTCCCGAGCCGGGAACCATAGCTGTTACCTTTATCGTTGACATGAAACCCGCCATCAACGAAGGACGTTTCGACCCGGATGCCGGTGATATCGTTGATGTGGTTGGACCTTTCACCAACTGGAGTGTTACCACACCTATGCAGGATCTTGGAGATAGCCTTTATGCTTTCACTACCGATTCGGTATTTAAAATTGGTAACATCCTCGATTTTAAATACCGTATCAACGGGAAATGGCTTCCCGATACCATAGACATTCATGCCGGAGCCGAGGCTCCGGGAGGCATTTCCGGGGTTTTACACCGGAGTTACAGGGTTGTTGGTGGCGATAATATTTCAAACTCAATCTGGGGCGAGATTTTTACCCATAATATATTGAATCAAATTTTTGTTGATACCGTTTGGACAGCCAACGGAACTCCGATCTCTCAGATCAATCTTCCCGATTCCGTACGCGTTAGTTTTGGTATGCCCGATTCCCTTGCCGGAACAGGTCTGGCACCTGTATTGTGGGATGGTTCGCTCTACAATCCCGACCTTAACGGTTTTGATTCCATTCCCGGTAATTTTATAGTTAACGATCATTATTTTAATTTTTATAATGTAAAACCATACCTTATTATTCATAACGGAACAGCCGGAATCAGCAATCCTGTCCAGACGTCGTATTCCATCTATCCTAATCCAGCCGGTGATTGCCTGAATGTAACTAATGTTAAAGGCGCTCAGCATTTAGCCGTTTACAATATCGTTGGCAGCAGAATGATGGATTTCAATAACCTGGATTCCGATCAACTGAAAATCACACTTTCGGGGATTACTCCCGGTGTTTATTTTCTCAGAATTACGGCAAAAGATGGCAGTTTGAAAACCATCAAATTTATCAAAAAATAAAGTTTTAAATTCTTTACGGAAACGATTTTTTGCCATTAAACCCTTAGGATTTTCAAAACCCTAAGGGTTTGGCTCGGATAAAACGGATTCCATTTATGCAAGCATTAATGATAAGATTGGATTTGTCTGAAAATTATTCCGGTTTACCGGAATTAAATCCCATTCTTTTTGTTTATTAAGCCATAGATAGCAACAGTTTCTGGTTTTAGCAAGCAAAAACCAATCGCAGTTCTATTTTAAAGAGTTGTAATACCGGAATATTTCCGCCAGGTCGGCTTCTCGGTTTGTCTTAAGATTCTTTTCGTCGATGTATCTGGCAATTTCAGCCTTTTTATCTGAAAAGAGTTTTAAGATGTTTTTCCGCTTTTTACTCATAGGAATGGCGGGATGATCACCTTTCTGGGAGAAATAATTTTTAAACTGAACGTATTGATCGTTAGGATTACCGGCGCTGTAAGGAGTTACCGGTGGGTTTTTCGGGATAAAAACCACTTCGTAGTGCAACAATAATTTAGTGTTGCCGTCGGCAATTACCTGAAAATAATCCATTCCTGTTTTGTTATTTTCCTCAAAAGTGGTAAAAATAAAGACTTTGTTATCAAAATTAACGAATCTTGCTTTATCGGGACGGATAAAGGCAAGGGTGTCTTTATTTATCGACATTTCCATCTGCTTTGAGCGTATGTTGTAACGGAATTTTATTCCTTCAATCAGGGTATCGCTTTTTAAAATAATACTGCCCGGGCGAAAATCCTTAAACAAATACATACTCCCCTGTATAGTTGAATTTTTCCCGAGATCAAGCCATTCGTTGTGTGAATGGGTTGTTTTTACAGCCAAATCGCCAAGGTCAATCATTGTGTTTATACCTTGTTGGGGATATGAAGCAAAAGTAATGAGGAAAAGAAGGATAATGGTGAATGATATTTTTTTCATCTGTTAATAATTTTAAGTTAAGGTCGGATGAAACTTGTCCCGAAAATCAGGACTCGGTTCATAACAATAAATTTAATTAGCAACAACAAATATAGAATTAATTTTTATAGTCCTTAAAATTATCAGATTTTTTATCCGCGGAATCTGCGTCCTGTTTTTTTTAGTTGGTAAACATTCCATGTTTCGTAACTCTGAAATATTTCTTTCGGCATTTGCAGCCATAGAATGCTTTTAAATTGTTCGTTTAAACATGGAATGTTTATTATTTATGTTTGCATGAATAAAATCAGCGTTAAATCTGTTTATATCACTATCGGTGCTTATCCGTGAAATCCATGTCCCATTCTGAAATAACCATAACCGTTGCTTTTATTTGGAAACTAAATCCTTGTCCATATAAAGTTTATGGATTTTGACCCCAAATCCTCAAGAAAAATCCTCAATTAAAATTCTCAATTAAAACCTTGAGGGTTTTAATTGACCGCAGGACATTTTGATGAGTTAGAAGGAGGTTTTGATGACTTAGAAGGAGATTTTGACAAGATAGCTGGAGGTTTTGATGAGATAGCAGGAGATTTTTACGAGATAGCAGGGCATTTTGATGAGATAGAAGGAGATTTTAACGAGGCCGCTGAAATGATCCGAAACGGATGATACAAAATTAGCCCGGTATTTTTATTTTGTATATTTTTGACAAATAATAGCGTAAATTGCCGATGCAAACCGGCAACATGCTGTTGTAAATTAGTAAATCTATGGCTACAAACTTTATAGGCGAACATCTTCTGCCCGGGCAAGCCGGCAGTTTCATGCTGATTTTAGCCTTTTTCACAGCCTTTTTTTCGACTGTTTATTATAGCTTTGCCGTCAACGGGGAAAAGTCATGGTCGGTCCGTCTGCAGAGAGTAGCCCGCTGGGTATATTATATCCATTTATCCACACTTGTCGTAGCTGCCGGTTTACTGTATTTATTGATTGTTAAACATTATTATGAATACGCTTATGTATGGCAGTATTCATCCAATGCGCTGGCTGTAAAATACATCATTTCCTGTTTCTGGGCAGGGCAGGAGGGAAGTTTCCTGATTTGGGCACTTTTTCAGGCCCTATTGGGGCTTGTGGTTCTGCGCTGGTTCCGTTCGTGGGAGTCGCCGGTGATGGCTGTTGTTTCGCTTTCGCAGACATTCCTCACCTCACTGTTGTTAGGGATAAACATTTTCGGATTAAAACTCGGCAGCAGTCCCTTTGCATTATTACGCGAAACCATGGCAAATGCTGGGGAAGTCTTTTTTCAGGATCCCAATTACCTGAAACAACTTACCGACGGGCAGGGTTTAAATCCTTTATTGGAAAATGTATGGATGGTAACGCATCCTCCGGTGCTTTTTCTGGGTTATGCCGCTTCACTTTTCCCTTTTGCTTTTGCCATAGCTTCATTATGGAAAAAAGAATATACCGCCTGGATAAAACCTACTCTGGTATGGACGGTGTTTGCCCTGCTTTTGCTTGGTTTGGGCATCCTTTTGGGTGGTAGTTGGGCATACGAATCACTTACCTTTGGTGGTTTCTGGTCGTGGGATCCTGTGGAAAACGCTTCGCTGGTTCCCTGGCTCATTTTATTGGTAACCTTACATTTATTGCTTATTGCCAGGAAACAGCAGTTTGCCCTTCCGATGGCTTATATATTTTCCCTGCTGGGGTTTGTTCTTGTTTTGTATGCGAGCTATCTGACACGAAGCGGTATATTGGGCAATACTTCCGCTCATGCTTTTGGCGATAATGGCAAATCGCTTCAACTGATTATTTATGTCGCATTTTTCTTTATCCTTGGGCTTGTTATGTTTGCTTTCCATGCCCGTAAACTTCCCAAAGGAGAAAAAGAACACCTCTGGTCCCGCGAATTTTGGATGTTTGTCGGGACTATTATCGTTATGCTTTCGGCTTTTCATATTATTCTTACCACTTCCATCCCTGTTTTTAATAAAATTTTCAGTTCTCATCTGGCGCCACCTCTTCAACGGATGGAATATTACAACACCTGGCAACTGTTTTATGCCTTGTTCATCGCTTTGCTTATTGCATTTACTCAATATCTGAACTATGGCCGGAACGAAGCGATAATATTTGTACGTAAACTCTTGCCCGCTCTTGGTATTGCTATTTCGGTAAGTGTATTTATCGTGCTTGTTACCGGAACGCTGAAATTTATTTTGGCACTATTCACTTTTGCACTCGTTTTTTCTGTTATTGCTTCGCTGGATTATAGCATACATAACAAAGGAAAAGTCCGCAACTGGGGAGCCGCGGTTACGCATGCCGGAGTTGGCATTTTTTTATTAGGAGTTGTTCTTGCATTTTCCAATCAGCACATCATTTCCCAAAACACTTCCGGTATTGAATTGGGCGATAAGAGCCTTAACAAGCAGAACCAGGTGCTCATTGCCGGTCGCTCCATGCCGATGGGTAACTATATGGTAACATACAAAAGCAATCGTTTTGATGGCAAACATATTTCCTACCGGCTCGATTTTGCCAATAAATTGTCTGACGATAGTCTGGCTACGGAATTTTCGCTCTATCCGGTTATCAATCTGAATGCCCGTATGGGAAATGTTCATGAGCCAGCCATTAAGCATTTTCTTACCCAAGATGTTTATACGTACATCAGTTTTGCCGATGTAAAAACAGCCGTGCAGGGAGGAAGCTATTCCCTGCTTTTGCAATCGGATATAGCGCTTAAGGATACACTGAATATTCCCAATTATAAGGTGATCCTCGATAGCTTATGTGTGCAATCTAAGGGTAGGGGCATAAGCAATTTAATGGTGAGCGCTTATCTTAAAGTAAAAAATGACAGTGGCAGTATAATGAAAACGGTAAGCCGTTATTATGTAAAGGATGATTCCGCATCGGTGGAGGAAGGATTTATCCGGAAGGAAGGATTAAAATTCAGGTTTGAAAAAATATCCACTCAGCCACGCACTATTGTTTTGGGTATTTACCAAAAAAGTCCCGATTATGTAGTAGCTAAAGTGATGGTTTTTCCCAATATCGGTATGGTATGGATGGGAGCCCTCCTTATTATTATCGGATTTTGTATTGCCTTATGGCAAAAAATTAAAAATAAAATAATCAGTTAATTTTAAAACAAAAAGACATGTCAGTAAATCGCCAAATTGTTATGATAGGTGCCGGAAATACAGCAACCTGTCTTGCGAACGCTTTTTATCGCAACAAATCTACTATTGTACAGGTTTATAGCCGGACCATGCAATCGGCTAATGAATTGGCTCTTCAGGTCTCAGCGGAAGCTACCGACAATTTAAAAAAATTGGTTCAGGACAAATATATTTATATCCTTGCACTTCCCGATGATGTTATTGTCAAGGTATTGCCTAAAATCAAGTTGAAAGAAGGAATTCTTATCCATTGTTCGGGTTCGCTACCAATGGACATTCTGAAGAATTCGGCTAAGAAATATGGTGTCATTTATCCGCTGATTTCCATGAATAAATCGGAGAAAATGGATTTTAATAACGTTCCTATTTGTATTGAAGGCTGCGATATAGGAGTTACTTTAATATTGAAGGCAATGGTCAGTTATTTGTCGAAAAAAGCCTATGTTATGGATTCGCAACAGCGTAATATTGTTCATCTTGCGGCTGTTTTGGCCAATAATTTTCCTAATTTTCTTTATGGTATGGCCAAAGAAATTCTGGACAAAAAGGATATCCCGTTTGATGTACTAAAACCTCTGATTTGTAAAACAGCAATGGATATCGTGAAGATGGATCCTGCGCAAAACCAGACGGGGCCTGCCGCACGTAAGGATAAAAAGGTCATCAAAAATCATTTATCTTTGCTTGCCGATTTTCCTGCATACGAAAATCTTTATCAGTTGTTTTCCAAAGTAATTATGGCAAAGGGTAAAAAATAGCAGAAAGTTACAAATACCAAATAAATGAAGAACTATAAAGCACTTTTAAAAGCAGTTAACACTTTTATTTTTGATTTTGACGGAGTGCTTACCTGATGGAAAAATATTGATGCTGGGCGACGGAGAAGCCTTGCGTAGCGGAAACGTGAAGGATGGTTATGCCATGCAACTTGCCGTGAAAAAGAACTACCGGGTAGCGGTAATTTCGGGCGGCAAATCTCTTTCGATGGAAAGACGTTTCGAGGCTTTAAATGTGAAAGATGTTTTTTTAGGCATAGATAATAAAATCAAAGTGTATCGCGATTATCTTCTAAAGAACAATCTTTTACCTGAAAATGTATTATATATGGGCGACGATATCCCCGATCTCGAAATCATGCTCGAAGCCGGAGTTCCAACCTGCCCTGCCGATGCTGCCGAAGAAATTAAAGCCGTATCAAAGTATATTTCGGGCTTTAAGGGTGGCGATGGCTGTGCACGCGATGTTATTGAACAGGTTATGAAAATACAGGAAAATTGGATGAACGACGGCGCATTCCATTGGTAAAAATAAGAATTTCAGAAAAATGATGTTGAATTATTTAATGAGTAGTCAGTTATAAATTTTAAAAAAATGCTTGCTTATTTCCGGCTTGTCCGCCTGCCAAATCTTTGTATTATTGCATTCACGCAGTATCTACTCCGGTTTTGCGTTATTCAGCCTTTGTTGGCTAAAGCAAATATTTCATTGCATTTCAGCGAGCTGGATTTTTTTCTGTTGGTTCTGTCTACCGTTTTTATTGCCGCTGCCGGCTATGTAATCAATGATTATTTCGACCTTAAAATTGACAGGCTTAATAAACCCGCAAAAATTGTATTGGGAAAAAAAATCCCGATTCAAAAGGCCATTCCTATACATTGGGTTTTAAATGCATTAGCTGTGTTTATCGGATTTTATCTGGGTTACCGTTTAGGATCGTTAAAATTGGCTATCCTTAATCCTCTGGCAACAATCATGCTTTGGTTTTATTCGGTGAAGTATAAAAAAATGTTGCTTTTCGGAAATATTGTCATTGCTTTGCTATCGGCATTTGTAGTTTTAGTTGTATGGCTTTTTGAATTTTACGCTCTTAGAAAGGATATGCTTTCGCTGGAAACTGCAAACTTTTCCTTTGGGATGATAAATTATCTGGTGTTTGGCTTTGCACTTTTTGCGTTCCTGATTTCTTTTATTCGAGAGATAATCAAAGATGTTGAGGATATGAAAGGCGATGCCGAAATGGGCTGTCCGCACCTTACCCGTGGTAATCGGAATTAAAAAAACCAACCATTGGTTAATATCCGGTATAATTTTAGTTATCGTTTTATTAGCCATAGCTCAGTTTTCGTTTTTAAGCAACGGTTTTATGGCTTCATTCTGGTATTTTGCCTTTGTGGTAGAGCTGATGATGCTTTTTTTATTGTTTTTTACACTGAAAGCCGTAAAAGCAGAAAATTATCATTTTCTTAGTTTTATTGTAAAGATTATCATGATTTTGGGTATCCTTGGAATGGTGCTGATAAATATAGATTTATGTTAGAAGGACTTGAAAAATATACTATTATACTTGCCTCCAAATCACCGCGCCGGCAACAACTTTTGAAAGGATTGGAAATTACCTTTTCTATTCAGCCCAAGGATGTGGAAGAAATTTATCCTGAGAATCTTGCTGGTGAACAAATAGCTGTATATCTATCTGAATTAAAAGCCCGGGCATTCGACTTTTCAATTCTGCCAGAAAACACTTTGCTTATTACTGCCGATACTATTGTTTATCTGGATAATGTTGTGATTGGAAAACCCAAAAATTTTGATGATGCCGTTCAAATGCTCAGCACTTTGTCCGGTAAAAAACACCAGGTGATTACTGGCGTTTGTCTGAAAACCAAAGATGTCTTGCATTCTTTTTATGCAAAATCGGATGTATATTTCCGGCATTTGGAAATGGACGAAATTCAACATTATGTGCGACAGTACAAACCCTACGACAAAGCCGGCGCTTATGGAATTCAGGAATGGATAGGCTACACCGGCATCGAACGCATCGAGGGTTCATTCTATAATGTGATGGGTCTTCCTATCCAAAAACTATATACCGAACTTCTTAAGTTCTGTGAATAAATACATTGCTTGCACTCTTTCATTCGGTTTAATTCGTAAATTTGCAAAACCATAAGGTTATGGATAATGTTGCATTTGTAACCTGAAAAATAAAAATATAAAACGCTTAGAATAAATATATTACATGAATAAACGACCATTGATTTTAATTACAAACGACGACGGAATACAGGCGCTGGGAATACGGACATTGATAAAAGTGATGCGAAAAATCGGTGAAGTGGTTGTAGTGGCTCCCGACAGTCCGATGTCGGGTATGGGCCATGCCATAACCATTGCCAATCCGCTGCGTGTAAATTTAATCAAAAAAGAAGAAGGCTATGAAGAATATAGCTGCAATGGTACACCAGTCGATGCTGTTAAACTTGGCGAAAAGGTAATCGTTGGGCGTAAACCCGATTTATTGGTTTCGGGCATCAACCATGGTTCCAACTCTTCCATCAATATTTTATATTCGGGAACCATGGGGGCAGTTATTGAAGGCGCTATTAGCGGGATTCCATCCATCGGCTTTTCATTGCTCGATTATTCTCCCAAAGCTGATTTTAGCCATACGGAAGAATATATTGAAAAAATTACGCTCAAAGTCCTGGAAAATGGACTTCCTGAAGGCATTTGCCTTAACGTAAATATCCCATTGGTAAATGGTTACGATATCAGAGGCATAAAAGTTTGTCGTCAGGCCAAAGCTGCCTGGGAGGAAGATTTTGATGTCCATACCGATCCCCACCAGCGAAAATTTTATTGGCTTCACGGTGAATTCAAGAATTTAGATGATGCCATGGATACGGATGAATGGGCTTTGGAAAATCATTATGTTTCAATTACTCCTGTTAAAATTGATTTAACCGATCATCAGTTTATTGACCGGCTTAAAAATTGGGAATTCAATAACTAAGTAAAGCCCGATGGCCATGAAAGATTCCTAAAGATAATGTCCGAGCAAACCGAAAATGATACAGACTATTTGATAAATAAAAAACAAATTATAAACAGATGAATTTTTCTGAAAAATTAAAATACGACTCCTATGTTTTCGGAATTTTAACGGGTATAGTTTTACCTGCACTTTCTTTTGCCTTGATTTATGGAATCAAATATCTGATTGAACAATTGTTCGGGATAAATTTCAATCTTCTGTTTGCTTCTATTTTACTTTTAAGCATTATTGGTAATTTATTATTGATACGTTATTTTCTTGTAAATCATAAATTTGAAAAATCAGGACGGGGAATAGTGCTTATTACTGCCGTATTGGTTGTAGGCTATTTTGTACTTGAACATTTTTTAATAATAGCATGAAGTATTATATTATTGCCGGTGAAGCCTCGGGCGATCTCCATGCCGCTAACCTGATGAAAGCATTGAAACAGTGCGATCCGGAAACCATTTTTCGTTGCTGGGGCGGCGATCTGATGCAGGAACAAGGTGGCGAACTGGTGAAACATTATCGCGACCTCGCTTTTATGGGTTTCGTAGAGGTGGCTTTAAACCTTAAAACGATACTTCGGAATATTAGCTTTTGTAAAACCGACATTTTATCTTTTCATCCAGATGTATTGATTCTTGTTGATTATCCGGGATTTAATTTGCGGATAGCCGAATTTGCCCATAATGCCGGTTTCAAAGTGTTTTATTATATCTCTCCGCAAATTTGGGCATGGAAACAATCGCGCGTGAAAAAAATCAAAGCTTTTGTGGATAAAATGTTTGTGATTCTGCCCTTCGAAAAGGCATTCTATGCCAATCACGATTATGATGTTGATTTTGTTGGACATCCTTTGTTGGATGCTATCGCAAATAATTCAGCCATTGACAAGCAAACATTTATTCAAAATAATAATCTGAGTGCTAAACCCATTATCGCACTACTTCCCGGAAGCCGTAGCCAGGAGATTTCCAAAATGCTTGCGCTGATGTTGTCCATTATTCCTGATTTTCCCGATTTCCAGTTTGTTATTGCCGGAGTCAATTCGCATTCTTCTGGTTTTTATAAAGATATTTATAAAGAGGCCCAGGTAAATATTGTTTTTAATCAGACGCACGACCTTTTGCAAAATGCCGACCTGGCGCTGGTAACTTCCGGTACGGCTACCTTGGAAACAGCTTTGCTTGGAGTGCCAGAGGTAGTTTGCTACAAAGGCAATTATTTTTCTTACCTCATTGCCCGCCGTATTATTAAAATTAAATATATCTCGCTGGTTAACCTGATTATGGACAAACCTGTGGTTAAAGAATTAATCCAAAATGATTTAACTGCACAAAAGTTGCGAGTGGAAATGAAAAAACTTCTTACCGATTCCGGTTATCGCCAAAGAATTTTAAATGATTATGCCGAACTTAAAAATAAATTAGGTGGAATAGGCGCTTCAAAAAAGGCTGCTGAATTAATCTTTCATTATCTTCGTGCTTAAATTATTGGCGATAAATTTATTATTGTAATTACCATTAAATGAAGGCAATGATATTGGCAGCCGGTTTAGGCACCCGGCTTAAGCCGTTTACAAATTACAAACCCAAAGCCCTTTTTGAAATTAATGGAGTTTCTTTGCTCGAAATCCAGATTCGTAAGTTAATAAACATTGGGATTGATCATCTTGTTATAAATATTCATCATTTTGGTGAGCAAATTATTGATTTTCTCGACAAAAACAATAATTTTGGAATTTCAATTGCCATTTCCGACGAGCGTCAGCTTTTACTCGATACCGGCGGCGGAATTAAGAATGCTTCTCAATTTTTTGATGATGGAAAATCTTTTTTGGTTCATAATGTTGATATCTTGAGTAACATTGATTTAATGGCTCTATATCAAAATCATATCAATTCTGACGCTCTGGCCACCCTTGCCGTTCAGCAAAGACAAAGTTCAAGATATTTTTTATTTGACACCAGAATGAAATTATGTGGCTGGCAAAACCGGAAAACCGGGGAAACCAGGATGGCAACGACTCCTGCAGGAATACTTTCTTCATTGGCATTCAGTGGAATTCATGTAATTAATCCAGAAATATTTCCATTGATGACCGAAACCGGTAAATTTTCAATTATTGATGCTTACCTTCGTCTTGCCTCGCAGCAAAATATTATGGCTTATGATCATACCGGCGATCGCCTGACTGACGTCGGGAAGATTGAGAATCTTGCTGAAATCCGGCAAACCAAAAATCTTTTCGATGGAAGCATTTCTTAAAAAAACGGCTGATTATGTCGCTGACCACTATGGCGATTCGTTGGGCGAACTTTGTTTAGTATTTCCTAATCGCAGAGCTGGCTTGTTTTTTCGCCAGTTTTTAGCTCATCGCATAGGAAAAACCACTTGGATGCCCAAAATTTATTCAACCGAAGATTTTGTACTGGAATTGTCTGGTTTGCAATTAGCCGACCCCGTTTCCCTGCTGTTCGATTTATATGATATTTACAAATCGGTTGAAAAGGAAAATGCGCAACCGTTTGATGATTTTTTAAATTGGGGTCAGGTTTTGCTTCACGATTTCAATGAAATGGATCAATACTTGGTGAATCCGGCTCAGCTTTGCGATTTTCTTGATGAAGCCAAAGCTATCAAATTATGGAATCTTGATGAAAGACCACTTACGGAATTCGAAAACAGATATTTGCATTTTTATAATTCAATATTTACTTATTACTCAGGGTTAACTCAGCGATTATTAAATAAGCACACAGCATATCAAGGACTTGCCTATCGTATGGTTGCTGATTATTTGGATGGTAATCCGTTTACGGGTAACTGGAAGAAAATAATTTTTGCCGGGTTTAATGCATTGACCATTGCCGAAGAAAAAATAATCCGTCATTTGATTGACAAAGGATTAGCCGATATTCTATGGGATGCCGATCAGTACTATCTGGATGATAATCAGCAGGAAGCCGGAAGATTCTTTCGAAAATATATTGATGAATGGAATTTTTCAGACTTCTTATGGAAAGACAATCAATTAGCTACTTCCGAAAAACACATTCGGGCGATTGGAGTTCCCAACAATATGGGACAGACAAAACTTTGTGCTCAAATTTTGAGCGAATTAGCCGTCGAAAAAGAAAATATAAATAAAACTGCCGTTGTCCTTGCCGATGAAAATCTGCTGATGCCTGTTTTGAATTCTTTACCTAATGAAGTCGGCGGGTTTAATATAACGATGGGTTATTCATTGAAATTCACACCTTTGTATGACTTATTCGATACCATCTTTGAACTTCACGAAAATTCAGAAAAATTATCGGCCACGCCTGCAGGTATGCCCGCAGCTAATGATAAAACAACGTTTTATTTCCGGGACGTTCTTAAAATCCTTCAGCATTCGTATATTCAACGCTTGTTCAACAATAACCATAAAGTTATTCAGGATTTTTATAAAGAAAACCAGGTGTTTTTTTTACCGGATGTCATAATCAAAATATTAAAAGATAACCAAACAACCGATTCCCGGAATTTGTATGCCGTTTTTGAACCTTTGCAGGGCAATTCAACTAACCTTTTGGATCATTGTTTAGTATTAATAGATGCTTTACGGTTGATATTTGCTTCGGAAACACAACAAACAGATTCAGGCGAAAACGGACAGAATCTAATAAATATTGAAGAAGAGTATTTATTTGCTTTTGCTAAAATTGTAAAACGGTTAAAGACAGTACTTCCCCAGAATGAAAAACTAAAAATTTCATCGTTTCGTAAAATTTTTACACAAATTATTGGCACTTCCACTTTGCCGTTTTATGGCGAACCCCTTAAAGGTATTCAGATAATGGGAATGCTTGAAACACGAAATCTTGATTTTGAAAATATTATTCTGCTTTCGGCCAATGAAGATAAAATTCCTTCGGCGAAATCTGCTAATACATTCATTCCGTTAGATATACGCCAAAATTTTAAGATGCCAACCTACCGGGATAAAAATGCCATTTTTGCTTATCATTTTTACCGTTTGCTTCAAAAAGGAAAAAAGATTTTTCTGGTTTATAATACGGAAGCTGACGATCTTGGCGGCGGCGACAAAAGCCGTTTTATTACTCAAATTGCCAACGAACTTACACAAATCAATCCGAAAATTACCTTTACAGAACAATTACTTTCCGTCCCTCCGTCTCATGATACGGTAGATCATGCCATTTCTATTGATAAGACTCCGGAAATAATACAGAAGCTTGTTGAAAAATCCCAAAAAGGGTTTTCGCCCACAACATTAAATAACTTCATTTCCTGTTCGTTAAAATTTTATTTTCAAGAAATTGCCTGTTTGGAAGAGCCTATGGATGTAGAGGAAACCGTGGAAGCAGCCACGATGGGTAAAATTGTGCACGATGTATTAAAAGAACTTTATCAGCCATATCTTGGCAAAATATTGATTGCTAATGATTATAGAACTATGCTTTCGAAAACCGAAAAATTGCTGGAAGAAAGGTTCAAATATCATTACCAAAGCAATGATATCCTTCATGGCAGGAATCATTTGATAATGAAAGTAATTTATAATTTTATTTTTTATTATCTGACAAAGGAAAAGCATCTTTTTGAGGAACGGAAGGAAGCTTCTTTGACCTTATTTGTGGAGCAACCTTTGGAAGCCGAAATCATAATTGAAAACAACTTGTTTAACGAAGGAAAATTGCCGGTGAAAATAAAAGGAATAGCCGACCGGATTGATAAACAGGATTTAACCTGGCAATTGATTGATTATAAAACCGGATCGACTAAACCCGAAGAATTAAAAGTTGGCGATTGGGACGATTTATTAACCGAAAGCAAATTAGGAAAATCGTTGCAGTTACTTAGTTATGCCTGGTTGTTTTATCGGAATAATCCGTTGGATATAAAGCTAAAAGCAAGCATCTTGTCGTTTCGAAGTATCGGCAAAGGGCTAATGAATGTTTCCACCCCTCAGGGGGAAATAATAGATGCCGAAGGTCTTGATAAATTTGAAATGATACTTAAAGCATTGATTAATCAGATATTCGATACTGAAAAGTCATTTTGTCAGACAACCGACAGCGCTATTTGTACCTGGTGTCCCTACAAAATAATATGCAACAGGTAAAAAATTAATTATTCCTGTAACATCGAATCGAAAAATTATGTAGGTTTGTAAGTTACACTGGTTTTTTGATAACAGGAAATTAAAAAATATTGCTAATTCGTTGGTAAAAAAAATATTACATCATGATTATAAAAAATAAGTTTGATATTCTTTTGGTTGACGACCGTCCCGAAAACTTATTGACTCTTGAAGGAATTCTCGACAGTCCGGATTTAAATTTAGCTAAAGCATCTTCTGGTAATGAGGCACTTGGTATGATGCTTGAACAAAACTTTGATTTAGTGTTGCTTGATGTTCAAATGCCAGGCATGAACGGATTTGAAACGGCTGAACTGATGCGAAACTCGGAGAAAACCAAAAATATACCTATAATTTTTGTTACCGCAATAAGCACCGAACGGAAACATATTTTTAAAGGTTATGAAACAGGAGCCGTAGATTATTTGTATAAGCCGCTCGATCTGGAGATCCTGAAAAGTAAAATCCGTGCTTTCGTCGAATTTTTTAAACATAAACAGGAGCTTGAAATTACTACAGCCAAACTTGAATCAACGGTTCATGAGCTAAATAAAGCTATTGACATTGCCGAAGTTGCAACTAAAGCCAAAAGTTCATTCCTTGCCAACATGAGCCATGAAATCCGTACACCTTTGAATGGAATTATCGGTATGGCTGAACTTATCCTGATGGATGAGCTATCCGAATTGCAAAAGGAGCGGGTTCAGGATCTGAAAAATTCGGCTGAATCCCTGCTTGAGATTATTAATGAAATATTGGATATCTCTAAAATTGAAGCCGATAAGCTTGAACTGGAAAATATTGAATTTAGCCTGCGCAAAGTCGTTGAAAAAGTAGTTCGTCTGCTCAATGTCAAAGCTTTTGAAAAAAACCTTGAATTAATCTGCCGGATATCTCCCGAAATTCCAGAGATTTTGGTAGGCGATCCGTTACGTATAAGACAAATATTGATCAATTTACTCGGCAATGCGATTAAATTTACTCATCAGGGGGAATTGGGCATTCTAATAGAACAAAAAAACAGATGGGATAATTTGGTATCTCTCGAAATTTCGGTTGTTGATACCGGCATTGGCATAGCTGAGGAAAATATTGAAAAACTATTTCAGTCATTTAGTCAGGCAGACAACTCAACTACACGCAAATACGGAGGTACGGGACTTGGATTAACTATCTCTCAGAAAATTGTAGGGCTTATGGGCTCAAAATTGTTGGTGGATAGTAAATTAGGGGTTGGAAGTAAATTCTCATTTACACTTAATTTATTGACCCCCGAAAAGGAAAAAAAGGTCATCGATTTTGGGAAACCGTCCGATAAAATATATGTTCTTGTTGTAGACGATAATGAACATGCTAGGAATTATGTTTCGGAAATGCTTCATTACTTGGGAATTAATTATAAGGCTGTGGGAAGCGCTCCTGAAGCATTGGAAGAATTAGTAAAAGCATCTGGTGAAAATCTTCGTTACGACATAATCCTGCTCGATAGCAAAATGCCAGGAATTACGATATTTGATGAGATTGATATTTTCAAAAATGAATTGAATCAGGCTTTTGTGCCCGAATTTGTGGTAATGACCAGCAATACTTCAGCTGTGATGATCAATAAATTCAGAGAATATGGCTTGAAGAATATTCTATCGAAACCATTACTCCAGAATGATTTGGAAGAATTATTTAGTAAAATATTTAATCCGGGAAAAACGCTTCAGAAACCAGATGATTTTGCCCAGGATCAAAAAATAGTAAACACCTCTGGGAAAGCAGTTTCAATTTTAATTGCAGAAGATCAGCCAATTAATAGAAAAATTATTGTTGGATTGCTTCAGAAAAAATATAAGGATATTGTAGTAACAGAAAATGGTGAAGAAGCCGTAAAAACATATAAAGAACGTAATTTCGATATTGTATTGATGGATGTACAGATGCCAAAAATGGATGGTTTTGAGGCTACCTATCTAATCAGGGAATACGAAAAGCAGGTAAACAAACATGCGATCATTGTTGCCATGACGGCTCATGCTATGAAAGGCGATAAAGAAAAATGTATTGAAGCTGGCATGGATTTATATATTTCCAAGCCCATTGATTCAAAAGAACTCTACGATTTGATTGAAGCCAATGCCCAATGATAATTTAGCAAGGCTAATCTCATTTTTAATCTTTACACTATGATTGAAGAAAACGAAGCTGGCGAAGATACCTGGCAAGCACCCAAAAAAATCTGGTTTTTTACTCCTTCATGGCATATCGGAATAGGAAAGGGCCTACTTATTTGGTTCCTGATTATTTCGTTTATACCATTGGTAACCGTAAGCTACATCAACTATATGAACGCTTTCAAAGGGCTGACCATTGTGGCTGAAAAATCTTTGGTTACCACTTCAAAACTTCGTACCGAAAATATTAATAACTTTTTTCACGACCTTTCCAGTTCTCTCGATATTCAGGCAGAACTTGAATCAAACGTTGAGTTTTTGAGTTCTTTGCAAAAAGATTTTCTGAAAAGCAACCAAACGATTTTTGATTATGTGCATTCCGATCGTTGGGAAAAGATTACTTCGAGAAAAAGAAATGAACTTGGAAAGATTTGCGACATTCAGGGGTATTATAATTTTCAGTTTATCAACACTAATGGCGATGTAATTTTTTCTCTTCTTAATACGGAAGATTTGGGAAGCAATGTCTATTCCGGAAAATATTCTCAATCGTTGTATAGCAAAACATGCAAAAAGGTTTTATCGGATGGTGGTCAAATTTTTTCTGACCTTGAAATGTATCCGCCATCGGGCAAGAAAATTACAGGGATGATTGCCCAACCTATGCTCGATAAAGAGGGCAATAAAATAGGTTTGATTGTTATTCAGATAACCATGGACCAGCTTAATCGTATCACCCAGGATGAAGTTGGATTAGGCGAAACGGGTGTTTCTTATGTTATTGGTGAAGATCTGATGTTGCGTTCACTTACCCGCTTTAACGATGGTTCGATGATTCTTCATGTAAAAATAAAAAATGATGCTACAAGGCGGTGGGTTGAATCCCGGCAACAATTACTTTATGGACAAGATATTAAAAATGAACGCTATTTGGATGGAAAAGTTTCGACTTATCCTAACAATAAAAATGTCTGGGTTTACGGAATTTTTCGCAACATATCGGCTCTTGATAAGTTGGGCGTTCATTGGGCTGTTTTTGAGGAAATCGATCAAACCGAAGCATTTGCCTATACCCGGGAATTTGTCAAAACCGTTAAATTTTCGCTTGTCATTATTTTCCTGATCGTTTTTGTTATTTCAATTATTGTTACCAAACGTTTTGTTGATCCCCTGAAAGAACTTTCGGCATGGGCTAAACAGGTAGCCCGTGGCGAACTCATCAAAAAGGATATTCGTGCCCCTCACAACGAAGTGGGCGAAATGAAAGATTCTTTTAATAAAATGGTGAATTCGTACAGCGCCATGGCTGATGTGAGCAAGGAAATTGCCATTGGTGATTTTAGCAAAAAAGTTCAGGTCAGGAGTAAATACGATGAACTGGCTCAATCGATGAATCAGATGATTGATAGTTTTAGAGATGTCGTTGCTCAGTCCAATGCCATTGCTAAAGGCGATTATTCTACCAGCATCACTCCGCGAAGTCCCAAGGATACTTTAGGAATTTCACTGTATGAAATGACAAAAACGCTCAGAGATACTTCCGAAAAAATTTATAACCAGGATTGGTTGAAAACCGGCCTGAGCGAATTAAATGAACGCATGAGCGGTAAAAAAGACTTATCCGAGCTTGCCAATGAAATTATTTCCTACCTGGTCAGATATTCCGGTGGCCAATTAGGGCTTCTCTATTTGCTCAACGACAAACAAACCTTAGATTTGTATGCAAACTATGCACTTACTGACCCGCTCAAAAAGTTTGCGCAGTTTAAAATGGGCGAAGGCTTGGTGGGGCAAGTTGCTGTTCAACAATTACCTGTTGAATTTGAAAATATTGCTGAAGATGCTCCGGCTCTTAATTACGGTGTAGATGAAAAAATTCCAAATTACTTTTTGATTACTCCATTCGTTTACGAAAATAATCTTGTCGGGATTATCCAGATAGGTTCCATGTCGAAGTTCCCGGAAATTAATAAAACCTTCATCAACATGTGCCTCGAAAGTATCGGCGTTGCCGTAAATTCTGCCAAAGCACATACTACCCTGCAACAACTTTACCTGCAAACCCAGGAACAAAAAGAGCGACTTCAGGTGCAGCAGGAGGAACTTCGCCAAACGAATGAAGAACTGGAGGAACAGACCAAAGCTTTAAAAGTTTCGGAAGAAACCCTTCAGTCGCAAAAGGAAGAGTTAAGTGTAATTAATGAAGAACTGGAAGAACGTACTAAAGCGCTTGAAAAAGAAAAGGATAATATTAAAATTAAAAATGCAGAATTAGAACAGGCGCACGTTGAAATTGAGAAAAAGGCTAAGGATGTAGAACAGGCAAGCCGCTATAAGTCGGAATTTCTTGCCAATATGTCGCACGAATTGCGCACGCCTTTGAATAGTATCCTGGTGCTGTCGCAGTTGCTTGCCGAAAATTCCCATAAAAACCTTTCCGATAAACAAATAGAATTTGCCAATACCATTAATTCTTCTGGTTCCGATTTGCTTGCTTTAATTAACGAAGTGCTTGATTTATCGAAAGTAGAGGCAGGAAAATTAGAATTAAATATTGAAAAAGTTCCGTTCGACCAGTTTAAAATGCAAATTGAAAGCACTTTTAAACCGGTTATCATAAATAAGGGATTGAAATTAATTATTGATATCCATAATGATTTGCCCGATGGCATTACTACCGACCCGCAACGGGTTTTCCAAATCATCAAAAATCTGATATCAAATTCTTTGAAGTTTACCGAAAAGGGTAGTATTCAATTTACTATTTCACGGATTTCCTCTCAGATAAAACTTGCCCGTCCAAACCTTAATCCGGAAAATTCGGTTGCCTTCATTGTAACGGATACCGGCATTGGTATTGCTTCCGACAAGCTGATGCTTATTTTTGAAGCTTTCCAGCAAGCCGACGGAACAACCAGCCGTAAGTATGGAGGGACCGGCCTGGGATTAAGCATTTCCAAAAATTTAGCCGATGTGCTTGGTGGCGAAATTCAGGTGGAAAGCAAGGAAGGCGAAGGAACAACTTTCACCCTCATTCTTCCCGAAAAATTTACACCTCCGCCTAAGGATAGCACAGAACTTCCGGCTAAAAAAACCGAAAAACATCTTTATCCGGTAGACGAATTTAATACTCAGGAACAGGTTCAACCGGTACAAAAAGAAGAAATAGCCATTACCGAACCGGCTGTTATGGACGACCGTTCAACCATTCGTAAAGGTGATAAAACATTGCTGATTATTGAGGATGATGCTAATTTTTCGAAAATTTTGTTTGACCTGGCTCACGAAAAAGATTTTAAATGCTTGGTAGCTTCTGATGGCGAAACCGGACTTCATTATGCAAGTATCTACAAACCCAATGCGATTATTCTCGATATTGGTTTGCCGGGTATTGACGGCTGGGAAGTGATGGAAACCCTGAAAGCCAATTCCGAAACGCGCCATATTCCCGTTCATTTTATTTCGGCCAGCGACAAAAACATGAAAGCCATGAAAATGGGCGCTATCGGCTATTTAACCAAACCTGTCAGTCTCGAAAAACTGAATAAGGCATTTAAGAAAATTGAAGATATTATTTCCAAATCGGTGAAAAGGCTTCTCGTTATTGATGATGAAGCCATCATACGAAAGAGTATAGTGGAACTGGTAGGTAGCGGCGATGTGGAAACTACGGCTGTGGAAAACGGAAAGGATGCATTGGCGCTCCTTAAAAATAGTGGTTTCGACTGCGTTATTCTCGACCTGGGGCTTAAAGATATGTCGGGCTTCGATTTGCTGGAACAAATCCGCAAAGAAGAAGCATTGATCGATTTGCCTATTATCGTTTATACCGGACAAGAACTCACCCGTGAGCAGGAAGAAGTTCTTCAGAAACATGCCGATAGTATTATTATTAAAGGTGTTCGTTCGCCCGAGCGATTGCTTGCCGAGACAACCCTTTTCCTTCATCGCGTGGAAGCAAATATGCCGGAGAAAAAACGAAGAATGCTTCAGATGGTACACGACAAAGATGCCGTGTTTAAAGACAAAAAAATCCTGATCGTAGACGATGATATGCGTAATGTTTTTGCCATAAGCAGCGTCCTCGAAACGAAAGGAATTAAAGTTATTGTTGGCAAAAATGGCAAAGATGGTATTAAAAAGCTGGAAGATAATCCTGACGTGGATCTGGTTCTGATGGACATCATGATGCCCGAAATGGACGGCTATGAAGCTATGCGTTTTATCCGGAAAGATGCTAAAAACTATAAACTTCCGATTATTGCTCTTACCGCCAAAGCAATGAAGGACGATCGCGAAAAAGCCATCGCCGCCGGAGCCAACGACTACATGACCAAACCTTTTGAAACAACTAAACTCGTCAGCTTGCTGAGGGTTTGGCTGTATCGTTAATTTTTTACAGCATATTAATGGATAAAAAACAGGATTCCCGGAACGAATCCATCAATATTGAAATCAATTTGCTGGTGGAGGCTATCCGGGCTAAGTTTGGTTACGATTTTCGCAATTATTCGCGTGCCCACATCAAGCGTCGGATCCTCCATCATTTAGGATTGTCGGGACTGGACTCTATTTCCGAGATGCAGGGCAAAGTGTTGCACGACGAAGGTTTTATCCAGGATCTGCTCAACGATCTTTCCATCACCGTTACCGAAATGTTTCGCGATCCCGATTTTTATATCGCCCTGCGGAAAGAGGTTTTGCCTGCTTTACGCACGTGGCCCTTTTTCAGGATATGGCATGCCGGTTGCTCCACGGGCGAAGAGGTTTATTCCATGGCCATTCTGCTGAAGGAAGAAGGATTGTACGACCGCGCCCAGATTTATGCTACCGACTTCAACCGACGTGCGCTGCAAACGGCAAAAGAGGGAATTTATCCCGCCGAACATATCAGGGAATATTCGTCCAATTATCAGAAAGCAAAAGGCAAAAGCGATCTCTCCGATTATTATAACTCGAGCTACAACTCGGTTATCATGAACAACGCCTTGAAAAAAAATATTGTTTTTGCCGAACATAATCTGGTTACCGACGGTGATTTTACCGAAGCCAACCTTATTATATGCCGCAATGTGCTTATTTATTTCGACCGGCAGTTACAATATAAAACCCACAACCTTTTTTTGAACAGCCTGGTTCCGGGTGGATATTTATGCCTCGGTAGCAAGGAAACCCTGCAATTTTCCGATGCTTTCCCATACTTTACTGTGGTGGACGAATCACAGAAAATCTATCACAAAAAGTATATTTTACCTTCCCAACCCGGCTATGATGAAGTATAAGGTTGTTGTTATCGGCTCATCGGCAGGGGGGATGGATGCTCTGCGTATCTTGTTGGCGGCATTGCCCAAGACTTTTGCGTTACCTATTCTTATTGTGCAGCATCTCAGCGCCACATCCGACAGTTTTCTGGCTCATTACCTCAATACGCAATGCCAACTCAGGGTAAAGGAAGCCGACGAAAAGGAAAAGATTTTCCACGGAACGGTGTACCTTGCTCCACCCAATTATCACCTGTTGGTGGAGGATGATGAAACGCTCTCGCTTTCGGTGGAAGAAAAGGTGAACTATGCCCGTCCGTCCATTGACGTGTTGTTCGAATCGGCGGCTTATGCCTTTGGTAAAGGGGTGATAGGTATTGTGCTTACCGGAGCCAATACCGACGGCAGCCGCGGGCTTAGCATCATTAAGCAGTTTGGCGGACTTGCCATCGTGCAGGACCCCGACGGAGCTTCCGTGGATACCATGCCGCGCGCCGCCATTGCCGCCACAAAGGTTGACTATATTCTTTCGCTGGAAAAAATAAGCGAAATATTGCTGCAATTAACTGCTTAATAATACATTACTATCATTAAAAATGTCAGGGCTTTATTGGCAATGCCTATGATAGATTTTGGAAAATGGATGGGATGTCAATAGAAGCCTGTGATTTTTTCCGTGAAGGAGATTGTTGCCGGCAACAGCTACCTTCTAAGCGGCAACAATGCGCTTCGAAGTGGCAACATGCATCTTAAAGATTTTTTGCACTGATTTTTTAATAATTTCATGGTTTTTTAACGGTAAAATATTGTTTCTGAATATTGTAGCAGTAGCATACTTTTAAATTGCCTGCTTAGTCATGCGATGTTTTTATGTTGTACCAGCCGGATGTGGGAATATACGTCGGCCAAGCAACGGAGTTAGATACGAAACGGGTAAGATAAATTTCGCTTTTTCTGCCAGGCCATTTTCCGGGGCGGCTATTTTTTTCGGTTGTTAACAAATAATGTTTGTTGATATAAAAGAAATTTATAGCCGTTGTGGTAATAATTTTTTTTACTTTTGCCGCAGTGTAAGCTTTTGCACGATTATTGCATAATCATCCGTATTATTAAATTTATATTTATGAAAAAATTTGTACTCTTATTCTCAGCAATTACCCTATTTTCAACACTCATTTTTGCCCAGCATCTTACTCTTTCGGATGTCGACGGAGCCGTGGCAAGCCAGGAAGTGAAAACAGTAAAAGGTCTCGCCACCGATTACATGATTTCATCTTTTGTTTGGGTTACCAACAATTATACCGATAGCTTATGCATTAAAGCAAAAAAGACAGAAATAAGCACATTGGGTGGTTCAACCAATTCATTTTGCTGGGACGTATGCTATAGCCCGAGCGTTTTTGTTTCCACCGGATACAAAAAAATAGCCCCGGCGGATACCTTTAAATTATTTTCAGGAGATTTCTTTCCCAATGGAAGCGGTGGGACTGCTGTTATTATGTATACATTTTTCGATATGAATAATCCCAACGATTCTGTTTGCTATATCGTACATTTTGTTTCTGGCGGTATTATTATTGCCGATTTTGAATCGGAAGCTACTTCGTTGGCAATGTCGAGCATTGATAACGGACATCTTGATACGCTCAGCACCAATTTTTCAGTTATCAACAATCCGCTTGTTTCGGGAAATAATCCCAGTACGAAAGTAGTAAAGTTTATTCGTGCCGCCGATGGTTTACCAGGCGCAGGATTTCTTGCTAATTTTGACAATGGAGTCGACTTGACGAATAATAAATTTGTACACGTCAAAGTATTCAAACCCCGTATCAGTCCGCTCCAGTTTAAACTTCAGTCAGGATTGGGAGAGGATATATGCGTTAGTTCTAAGTATCCGCAAACGGTAGTTAACGGCTGGGAAGATATTGTTTTCGATTTCAGAAATGCTGCATCTTCTTATTATCAAATAGAATTTATGCCTGATTTTAGCGATCCCGTCAATCTGACCGATGACATCGTTATGTTTTTCGATGATATTGTGCTAACTAATGATTCTCTTCCTGCCAGTATACCTGTAGTTCCTGTTACTTTTAATGTTAATATGTCGTATTGGAAAACCGGATTGAATATTTTTAATCCCACAAATGATTATGTTGATATTGCCAGCGATTTCAATGATTGGGGAAACGGCTTTAATTATACTTTAACACCGGATGCCAACGACAGCATTTATTCAATCACTATTAATACCCTTTCTGCTGGTGATTCCATTAATTTTAAGTTCCGCATTAACGGTTCGTGGGATAATTCCACCTGCGAATTTCCTAATGGAGGTCCTAATCGTTCTTACAAAGTGCTTGCAGAAAACAATGTATATAACTGCTGGTATAACGACCAGGTTACGGGCATAAATGATCCTAAGCCATTATCCGGTATTCAGGTATATCCTTCTCCGGCAACCGATTATTTATATGTGAATAACCTTAAAGATGTTCAGTCCATTGCAGTTTATAATATTGTAGGAAGCAAAATGGTTGCCCTTACTAATCCGGAAGGCTCCAAAGTTCGTATTGATGTTTCTGATTTTAATTCTGGCGTATATTTTATGAATATCAACGGAAAATCTGGAATCATTAAAACAATAAAATTCGTTAAGAAATAAATAAAATGATCGTTCAACGGATAAATTGCCGGTTTACGGAAATTTAATAAAATAACGATTAAAAATTGAGGTTGTCTCGTAGGTGAGGCAACCTCTTTTTTTATCTTTGCCAATCAATTTGTTTATATGATTTTTCCCAAAAATTATGAGCAGAAAACAGGATTTGATTCCGTTCGCCGGATATTGAAAGATAATTGCCTTAGCACACTTGGGCAGCGTCTGGTTGATAAAATCCAGTTTTCTTCCGATTTTGAATTGATAAGCAAACTTCTGAATCAAACCGAGGAGTTGCGTCAGATTATACTTAACGAAACATACTTTCCTTCCAACGATTATTTCGACCTTTCGGACGAACTTTCGCGTATTCATACTGAGGGTACGTTTATCGAACAAAGCACTTTGGTTGATTTAAAACTGTCTCTTTATACCATTACCGAAATTCTCCACTTCTTCGGTGCCAAAACCGATGATCAGTATCCTGCCCTGAAACAACTTTCGGCTAATGTTTTTGTTGATAAATCCATTATTCAGCAGATCGAAAAAATTATTGACGAAAAAGGAGAGATACTGAACAATGCTTCCACGACTTTGCTTAAACTCAGGAATGAAAAAATAAGCAAACAATCGTCGGTGGACAAAAAATTAAGACAGTCGTTAGCATCTGCCAAAAAAGAAGGCTGGGTAAACAGCGATATTGAAATTGCCATACGTAACGGCAGGCTGGTTATTCCTGTTCCGGCAGCATATAAACGTAAAATCAAGGGCTTTGTACATGATTCTTCGGCTACCGGACAAACCGTTTTTATTGAGCCGGCCGAAATTTTTGAAATTAATAATGAAATCAGAGAACTTGAAAATGCCGAAAAACGTGAAATAATAAAAATCCTTACCCTGTTTACGGATTTTCTTCGCCCTAAGCTTGGCGATTTGGTTTATGCCTACCGTTTTTTGGGCTTGATAGATTTTATTCGTGCCAAAGCTAAGTTTGCTCTCGAAATTAATGCGGTGAAACCGATATTCGAAAATAAACCCTTGATTGAATGGCAAAATGCAGTGCATCCCTTGCTGTTTCTTTCGCACCGGCAGCAAAATAAACAAGTGATTCCACTTTCTATTTCCATTAATCAGCAACAGCGAATCCTGATCATTAGTGGTCCCAATGCCGGTGGCAAATCAGTTTGTCTGAAAACCGTAGGCCTGCTTCAGTATATGCTTCAATGCGGATTGCTGATTCCTGTGAACGAAAATTCAGAAACCGGGATTTTTAACAGCATATTTATTGATATCGGCGACGAACAGTCGCTGGAAAACGATCTGAGCACCTACAGCTCTCATCTGCACAGTATGAAGCATTTGCTGGAAGGAGCCAACTCCAGAACAATGTTTCTGATCGATGAATTTGGGTCGGGTACCGAGCCTCAACTTGGTGGAGCCATTGCCGAATCGGTTCTCGAATCGCTTAATAAGAAAAAAGCTTATGGCGTAGTTACTACTCACTATGCCAATCTTAAGCTGCTTTCCGGAAAAGCCAACGGCATCGTCAATGCAGCCATGCTTTTTGATACACGAAAAATGCAACCTTTATATAAACTTAAAATTGGCATGCCCGGAAGTTCTTTTGCTTTTGAAATAGCACGAAACATTGGCTTTCCGGAGAATATTCTGAAGCAGGCATCTCATAAAACCGGTAAAACACAGTTGGATTTTGATCAGAAACTGCAGGAACTGGAAACGGAAAAGGAAGCTTTACAAAAACAGAAGAATGAATTAAATTCTGCTGATAAATTTCTGGCTGAAATAGTTGCAAAATATTCAAAGCTTTATTCGGATTTGGAACAGAAAAAGCGGGAAATTATCAGCAATGCAAAGCAGGAAGCCAAACAATTGGTTTCCGATACCAACAAACTGATTGAAAGGGCAATTAAAGAAATAAAAGAAAGCAATGCTGATAAACAGGTTGTAAAAGAAATACGAAACGAGATCAAAAAATTTGCTGCCGAAATTACTGAACCGGAAACAGGTGCAGAGCAGATAGCAACCGAAAAACCGGAAGTGGCAACGAAGTCAATAATGCTTTCGCAAAAAGCTGCAGATGATAAAACTTCGGCAATGCCAACAGAAGAAACATCAGAAGCCATTCTTCAAAAAGGAGATACGGTTCGGCTTATTGAGCAAAATGTTGTTGGTGAAGTTGTTGAAATTATGAATGATGAGGTGCTTGTAGCCTTCGATAGTTTCAGGATAAAAACTCCGCTTTCGCGGCTCGAAAAAGTGGACGAAAAGGTATTGGGGAAAGGCAATAAAAAGGTAAAAAGAGCTTATAATAGCGTAATCAATGAATTGAGCGACAAAATGACAAGTTTCCGGCTTTCGATTGATGTTCGTGGAAAGCGAGCCGAAGAAGCACTGCAACTTGTTGGCCATTATATTGATGAAGCTATCTTGCTCAATGTGAAAGAAGTGAGTATACTACATGGAAAAGGTAATGGCATTCTGCGCCAGATTATTCGCCAGTACCTTGCCGGGATCAAGGAAGTAAAACAATTTAGAGACGAAAAAATTGAAAATGGCGGACATGGCATTACCGTGGTAGCATTCAGATAAATAAATTAAAAAATGGAAAATAGTAACGAATGGGTAAATGAATTCCCCTCGGCAATAACCGTTGCCGATAAAAACGGTAAAATTTTGTTTATGAATCAAAAGTCTGGAAAGACGTTTGAAAAATACGGCGGTACCAGCCTTGTTGGCCAAAGCCTGTATAATTGTCATTCAGAGGCATCACAAAAAAAACTTGCCGAACTTATTGAAAAAGAGCAAACAAATACCTATACTATCGAAAAAAACAGAATTAAAAAACTGGTTCATCAGTCTCCCTGGTATTTGGATGGAAAACATGCAGGAATAGTTGAGATATCTATTGAATTACCGGCGGATATGGCACATTTTATCAGGGAATAATTTTCAGGAAATCCTCTTTAATTTTTTTTGGAAGATTATCAACGATAAGGTGATAGGAATTATCTATCCATTGATAAATTGTGTTGTCGGGGATACTTCCATCGATAAGTATTGTATTCCAGTGTTTTTCATTCATGTGGTAACCCGGCAAAACGCTTGAAAAATGTTCCCGCATTTCGATGGCTTTCCCGGGTTCGACTTTCAGATTGATGCTTAATTCGGGATTATCTAAATCGATAAGGGCAAACATTTTATTCATTACTTTAAAAACAAGGGTTGTTTCATCAAAGGGAAAACACTCTTCAACACATCTTTTTGTTATACAATAATTTCTAAGTTCTTCAATATTCATAGCACGATTTTTCTTTCTGTAAAAGTAAATTTTTTTTAGATTTTAATTATATTTGTATACCTTTGTAATCTTATGGAAGTTTTTTATTCATTACTGTATTGAAATTCAATTATTTCTGAAAAATATAAAATATGTCATTAACAAAAAAATCTTCTGATCTTAAGAGGAGGATGCGCGAAGCTTTGCAAGGTGGCGGTGAAAAAGCCATAGAAAAACAAAAAGCAACGGGGAAAATGACTGCCCGAGAACGAATTATAGCCCTCCTTGATCCCAAATCATTTCATGAGTACGACCTCTTTGCCGAACATGCAGGCAAAGATTTTAACATGGGCGATAAATATTTACCCGGCGATGGAGTAATCACAGGAACTGGAAATATTAATGGATTCCCGGTCTGCATTTATGCACAAGACTTTACTGTTGCAGGTGGTTCTTTAGGATGGATGCATGCCAAAAAAATCACAAAAATCATGGATCATGCCATGAAATTAAAAATTCCTCTGATAGGAATCAATGATTCGGGAGGTGCTCGTATACAGGAAGGGGTAAACTCCCTTGCCGGATATGGCGAAATTTTTTATCGAAATACACAGGCTTCCGGAGTCATTCCGCAAATATCAGTTATTCTGGGACCTTGCGCCGGCGGAGCCGTGTATTCACCTGCATTAACCGACTTTGTATTTGTGGTAGACAATATTTCCAAAATGTTTATCACCGGGCCCGAAGTTATTAAAACGGTGCTGGGTGAGGAAATTTCTATGGAAGAGTTGGGCGGTGCCCGGGTACAAGCCGAAATTACAGGGAATGCTCATTTCTTTGCTGAAAGCGAAAATGAATGTTTTTCACAAATTAAACAATTGTTTAGTTACATACCCTGGAATAATACCAAAAAAGCAGACCGTTTCCCGAAAAAACCACCTAAAACTCGTACGTATAAAATAGAAGAAATCTTTCCAACAAACCCACGATTGCCTTACGATGTTCGTAAAGTGATCAAAGCCATAGCTGATGATTCAGAGTTTTTTGAAGTTCAAGCGATGTTTGCCGAAAATATTGTTGTTGGTTTTGGTCGCTTGTCGGGACAAACCGTTGGATTTGTGGCTAATCAACCATTAATTTTAGCCGGTGTTCTGGATGTTGACTCATCGGATAAAGCAGCTCGTTTCATCCGTTTTTGCGATGCCTTTAACATTCCTTTAATTACATTTGTCGACCTTCCTGGTTACCTCCCAGGAGTTGATCAGGAACACGCAGGCGTTATCCGGCATGGAGCCAAAGTTTTATATGCATATTCTGAAGCTACTGTTCCTAAAATTACTGTTATCCTGCGTAAGGCATACGGCGGAGGCTATATTGCCATGTGTTCTCATCACCTGAAAGCGGATTTCGTTTTTGCCTGGCCAACCGCAGAAATTGCGGTGATGGGCCCTGAGGGTGCTGCAAATATTATTTTCAGAAATGAAATTAAAAATGCAGAAAATCCTGAAGAAATGAGGAAACAGAAAATTAAAGAATACAAAGAAAAATTTTCAAATCCCTATATTGCAGCTGCTTATGGTTATGTTGATGCGGTTATTGAACCTCACGAAACCCGCAATATGCTCATTCATGCCATTGAAATTTCTGCAGATAAATCCGAAATTCGACCAATTAAAAAACATGGCATTCCGCCATTTTAATTCTTAATTAATTATGGAAGAAATAAAAAATAATGAATTAACAGATGACAACATAAAGACAACTCTTTGTGTTGAATATGATAAGTATAAAACAAAGCTTACCAAAAAATATCTTAACCGTAAACCCTATGTTAAACCCGATCCCAAGAAGGTTTATTCATTCATACCAGGTACCGTTAAAAAAATTATGGTAACCGGAGGTAGTAAGATTAAAAAAGGAAGCGTTTTATTGCATATGGATGCAATGAAAATGACGAATCAAATAATGTCTCCGATGGATGGAGTGATTAAAAATGTGTATGTAAAAACCGGCGACCTTATTACGTTTAAACAATTATTGGTAGAATTTGTCTAAATTTTAAACAATTTATTAGTATCTTCAATAAATTGAAGAAGTTCGGTTTTACTCTCAGTTTGTTTTGCTGAAACTGTAAAAATAGGAGGTAGCGTTTCCCAGTTTTGTAACAAACGCTTTTTGTAAACATCAAGATTATGAGTAAGCTCTCCACGTGAGAGCTTATCTTTTTTTGTAAAGGCGAGGACAAATGGTAAATTTTGTAGCTCCAGCCACTCAATGAAATCAATATCTATTTGTTGAGGCTCTATTCGTGAATCAATCAATACAAATGTTGATAAAAGATTGGGGCGTTTTAACAGGTAATCTTTAATCATTTTTTCCCATTTATCGCGGTTGATTTTTGCCGTTTTTGCGAAACCATAACCTGGTAAATCAGCTAAATACCATTCATTATTAATGATAAAATGATTGATAAATTGTGTTTTTCCAGGAGTGCTTGATGTTTTGGCTAATCCTTTATTATTGGTAATCATATTAATCAGCGAAGATTTGCCTACGTTTGACCGTCCGATGAAGGCATATTCGGGTAAATCAGGCTTAGGACAAGCGAATACTTCGGGGCTACTGATCAGGTAATGAGAAGAATGAATTATCATTAAATGGTTTTGTTTTTTATGTATGAATTGACGTGCCTCTCTTTTTTCGATGGATAGATGTCGGCAATATTAATAATAATTCCAGTTTCTTCAACTTGCCCAAATCCGTGATTGATTGCGGTGCCAAATACTTTCATGGATGAAGATAAATTCATGTAGGCATTTACCAAAGGAGGTATCGTTTCGTTATACTTTCTGACAGTGCGAAGTAGAATTTTAAAATTTTCTTCATAATTGTTCCCCGAAAATGTACTCTCGAGTAATTTTTTATCCGTTTTAATAGCTATGGGTTCTAAAGGATAAACAAGTTGATCGCTATCGTAAAAATATTTGTCCAGAAAGAACAGAATCATATCTCTTGCAATGATATTGTACTTAGGATACATGGTGATTTTCCCAAAAAAGAATTTTGCATCAGGATTATCAACAGTTAAAGCGCCTAATCCGTCCCAAATATTATCCAGTGAATACATGCCTTTCCGTAGATTGTTCATTGGCTGATATATGGGTTGAACAAAGGAACGTCCCAGTTCAATCATGTAGGGTAAATAATTCTCAATAAAATTCTTTTTGAAATGAAAAAGTTCGCTCGTTGCAAGCCAAGGCTGGCCATTTTCATCAAAAGGAATGTCTTTACAATGGATATAACGATATCCACCTACAATTTCCTGATTTTTAGGATCCCATACTATTAATTGTTGATATGGTTTTTCAGCTGTGTCAAATTCGTCGATATCGATTGCCTTACCGGTACCACCTCCGGCTTCCCTGAACGTTATTTCACGAAGTCGCCCGATTTCTTCCATAACATTTGGAGCATTATGGTGGTTGATGATATAAATTTCGTTATTGCCGTTATTAGTTTTCCGTAAAAACTTATCCGAGGTAAGTTCAGCTACCAGTAATGGCTTTTTTACGGAAGGGATTATCGTTTCCATATTCTAAAAAAATCAATTATTATCTAAAAATGTGTTAAAATCTGCTTTTTCGCCCTTGCCAATGGCGTAAACATATTTTTTTACTTGTTCGGCCCATTGCTTATCTGAAAAACGTTTATCAAATATTTTATAATCAATGGGTTTTCCAAAATGGATCTTTATAATCTTGTCTCTCTGTTTGTACATTTCATCAACAAGATAAAGCATTTCGAAGTTACTCTTTATGCCAAGCCATTTTCTGAAATTAGCTAATCTGTAAAAAAAGTTAGAATTTTTTCCTGATATAAACGTCGGTATTACATCTCGCTGATATTGCCTGGCTTTTGAAACAAACGTTTTTTTCCATTCGAGATCAATAATTTCATGGCTTATTTTACGCGAACACAGGCCGGCAGGAAAGTATAGCAACGAACAATCGGAAGCAAAAGTATCTTCCCAGATTTTGATATTTTGATTGTTGGTGCCGTGCTTATTAATAGGGATAAATAGACTTCGTAAATTAGGCAGGTTTAACAACAAATCGTTTACAGGAAAAATAATATCGCTACGTACGCTGCCTGCTACGCCCATCAAAGCCAATCCATCCAGCCCGCCTAAAGGATGGTTGGATGCTATAATATGACGTTTGCTTAATAATAAATTTTCAATTCCTTCATGCTGAACGATGACCTTAAATTCCTTTAAAATGGAATTTATAAAATCAATCCCCTGCTTGTCGTGATACAATTGAAGTGCTGTATTTAAATCGGATTCATGTATTATTTTCCTGATATACTCAAGAATAAAACTGGGCAAAATTTTTAACAGACGTGGATTTTTACTTCTGATAATATTTTCGAGATTTATTAACGGAACAGGGTTATGATTGACTTGAGGTTGATTATCGGTAAATTCCATTTGCTGTGTATTAATATCTTTTAGCACAACAAATTTAACGAGAAATATTAAACAAATATTGCCAATTTTAAAAAATCGCAACATTGGTTCATTTAAATTTTTAAAAAAGTTATGAACACCGAAATTGCTAAATGTCATAAAATCAACGAAAAAAAATTTTTAAATTTAAAAGTTATTAAAAAAAACGCTTATTTTTAATAAAAGTGGTAAAAAGTAGGAGAAAGTAGGAAAAATTGTATTACATTTACACCTTAAAACCTAATTTAAAAAAAACACACATGTTCAATCTAATCGGTGTTTACGAATGTAAAATTGATGCCAAGGGAAGGTTGCCGTTTCCTGTTGCATTTCGTAAACAACTGTCTGAAGTTCTGAATGATGGGTTTACGATGAAGCGTAGTGTTTTTCATCGTTTTATTGAGCTTTACCCCATGTGTGAGTGGAAGGTACAGTATGAAAAATTAGTGCAAATCAACCGTTTTACCACCAGAACGGATGATTTTATCAGAATATTAATGGCTGGTGCAAAGACCGTAGAACTTGATCCGGCAGGAAGATTATTAATCCCAAAGGATTTACTTGAATATTCGGGAATAAAGAAAAATATTGTGGTAGCAGCAGCTTTGGATAAAATTGAAATTTGGGATAAAGATGCTTATGAACAGGTGGTTAAGTACGATCCGGTAGAATTTGAAAAATCGGTAGAAGAAATCATGGGAGGTTCATTTAATAAGTGATTATCATGGATTACCATCGCCCGGTTATGTTAAAGGAATGTATTGATGGATTAAATATTAATCCAGAGGGAATTTATGTGGATGTAACTTTTGGCGGTGGAGGGCATTCCCGTGAAATCCTAAAGAATATCACCACAGGTCGTTTGATTGCTTTTGACCAGGATGAAGAGGCTATTCAAAATCGGATTGAAGACGATCGTTTTCTTTTATTAAATCAGAATTTCAGATATTTAAAAAATTTTTTAAGATTATATAATGCTTTGCCGGTAGATGGAATTATTGCAGATTTAGGGGTTTCGTCGCATCAGATTGATTCTCCCGACAGGGGCTTTTCAACACGATTTGACGGTGAATTGGATTTGCGAATGGATGAACGTAAAAAGCTTACTGCTAGGTATGTTGTAAATAAGTATACTGAAAATCAGCTGAAACTACTTTTTAGCCAATATGGTGAAGTGCGAAATGCGGCAAAATTAGCTAACACGATTATACATTTTAGAAATGAAAAGGAAATAAATTCTACCGTTGCTTTAAAGGAAGCAATAGCGAGTTGTATTGATAAACGTACTGAAAACAAGTATCTGGCCCAGGTTTTTCAGGCATTGAGAATAGAAGTTAATAGCGAAATGGATGCATTAAAGGATTTATTGATTCAAGCAGGTGAAGTACTAAAACCCGGCGGACGATTGGTCGTAATGTCATACCATTCGTTGGAGGATCGTTTGGTAAAGAACTTTTTTAAAGCAGGAAATTTTGAGGGAGAGGTTAAAAAGGATTTTTTTGGGAATCCAATGGTGCCTTTTAGATTAATTAACCGGAAACCCATTATTGCATCTCAGGATGAACTTAATGAAAATAACCGGGCAAGGAGTTCAAAATTAAGGATAGCTGAAAAATATTAGCAAATGGCATCGTCGAATATATTAAAGGAGAAACAAATTCCGAAGGTTGCGGAACCGAAAAAAAAGGCGAAGAAAAAGGCTAAGTTTTCGGTTAAAGTTATTTCCTTCCAAAGGGTAATTCATAGCATATTGGATGGAACTATTTTAACTAAAAAAAATTTAGTTAAACTTTTACCTTTTTTTCTTTATGTTTTTTTATTGGCAATCATTTATATAGCTAATACTTTTCAGGCTCAGAAAAAGGCTATTGCTATCAGCAACCTTAAAAAAGAAATTAATGAACTTAATTATGAACAAATTTCAACTCAATCAAAATTAATGTACTTGAGCCGACAGTCGGAAGTTGTAAAAAAAATTAAGACTTCCGGATTGAAAGAAGCTACTGTTCCGCCTTACAAAATTGTATTGGAACCGATGGATAGCATTTCTTTTTAAAGAAATAATCAGAGAATTGAATTAAAATGGACGAAAGAAAACAGCAAATATTAAAAAGAATGTATTGGGTTTATGTTGCCTTGTTCATTTTTGGGATTGTTATTTTGTCGCAAGTAATTAAAATTCAATTTTATGAAGGAAAAAAATGGAAAGAAATTGCACAAAAACAAACCATACATTATGATACTATTTTTGCTGTCAGAGGCAATATTTGCTCCGACGATGGAACATTTATAGCTACATCCATTCCTGTATTTGACTTGTATTGGGATTCTCAGGTAATAAAACAGGATAGTATTTTTAAAAATCATATTGCTGCTTTGGCCGATAGTTTAGCCTTGGTATTTCCCGAAAAATCTGCCAAATGGTATAAAAATGAACTAAAGCAGGCTCGAAAAAACGGAAAACGCAATGTGTTGATTAAGAGAAAGGTCAATTATTCACAACTAAAGCGGATCAAAAGTTTTCCAATTTTTGGTTGGAATAAAAATGTGGGTGGACTTATTGTATATCAAAATACTATGCGTGATTATCCATTTAAAACACTTGCTTACAGGACTATTGGGTGGGATAAAGATGGCGTTGAAAATGATGTGGGGCTTGAGGGAGCTTATAGCAAAGTTTTAAGTGGTGAAAATGGCAAACGTCTGGTGGAACGTATGGCAGATGCTTCATATCGTCCTGTAAATGGAACCAACCAAATTGAAGCTCAAAATGGTAAAGATATTATTACTACCATTAACATTAATTTTCAGGATGTTGCTCAAAATGCATTATTAGCATGTTTGGATACCAATCAGGCTGATTGGGGATGTACTATTCTTATGGAAGTGCAAACAGGCTATATTAAAGCTATTGCCAATCTTAGCAAGAATAATGATGGCAGCTATACCGACAAGTTTAATTATGCCATTGGTGGAAGAGCCGATCCGGGATCAACCTTTAAACTGGCTTCTGTAATTGCTGTTTTAGAGGACGGAAGGTTTGATACCAATACGATAGTAAATACTGGAATAAAGTCTTTTGATGGTAAATCTCCGGTTGTCGATTCGCATGAAAGCGGTTATGGTAATGTTTCGGTAGCTCGTGCTTTCGAGCTTTCTTCCAACGTTGGAATAGCCGATATTGTTTATAAAGCTTTTGGATCCAATCGCCAAAAATTTAGCCAGCAACTAAGCAAAATGAGGATTGATAAACCTCTTGGAATTGAAATAAGCGGAGAACCCAGCCCTTATTTTGTAGCGGTGAAGAACAATCTTGATCGAATGGCCTATGGTTACGGAGTCGAAATGACTCCACTTCAGGTATTGACGATGTATAATGCCGTTGCAAATAATGGGGTGATGGTAAAACCAATGTTTGTAAAGGAAATAAAAGATTTAGGTAAAACCGAAAAAATATTTTTACCTACGGTTTTAAATCCAGCAATTTGTTCTCCATCTACCCTTAAAAAAGTGAAAAGATTAATGGAAGGTGTTGTTACAAAAGGGACTGCAAAAAATTTAAAAAATTCAATATATAAAATAGCCGGAAAGACCGGAACTGCGAAAATTTTCAATAGTGCTGGCAAAAATTATGAAGTAGATGCATATAATGCTTCGTTTGTGGGTTATTTTCCTGCCGATGATCCAAAATATACTTGTATAGTTGTTATTAGTAATCCTAAAAAAGGCAGATATTATGGCGCTTCTATTTCTGCTCCGGTATTCAAAGAAATTGCCGACAGGGTATATGCAAGCAATGTTAAGATTCAGCAAACCACTACAAAAACATTATCGGGCAATTATTTTCCTCCAACATCTTCTGGCAAAAGTCAGGATTTGGAGGCCATTTATAAAACCATGGGTTATAAAATTATTAAACAACCAGCATTATCTGTTTGGGCATCAGCGTCGAATAACCATAATTTTATTACCCTGACGGATAAGCGAATAAGCAAAGGTGTTGTTCCTGATGTTACGGGTATGGGAATTAAAGATGCCTTATATGTCCTTGAAAATCTTGGTTTAAAGGTGAAAATTAAAGGGCGGGGAATGGTTAAAAACCAATCGGTAGTAGCTGGAAGCAGAATTGAAAAAGGTAATGTAATTACTTTGGATTTAGGAACATAAAAATAAACTATTGAAAAAGTTAAACGAAATATTATATAGAACCGGAATTAAGGTATTGGTTGGATCAACTGATGTTGAAATTCAATCTGTATGTTTTGATTCCCGCCAGGTAAAGCCCGGGAGCCTTTTTGTAGCCGTGAAAGGAACCACTTCCGATGGTCATCTGTTTATCGGTCAAGCTATTCATAATGGGGCGATAGCTATTGTATGTGAGAATATTCCAACAGAAAAAGTTGCCGATATTACTTATGTTAAAGTAATCAGCAGTGGATATGCCCTTGGAGTGATAGCATCAAATTTCTATGATAGTCCTTCTTCGAAATTAAAATTAATAGGAATAACCGGAACTAACGGAAAAACGACTTTTGTTACCTTGTTATTCAATCTTTTCCGCCAGTTAGGTTATCATGTTGGAATGCTTTCCACTGTTAAAAACATGATAGACGATGAAGAAATAGCTGCCACGCATACTACGCCCGATGCCATAACATTAAATTTGATGTTAAGAAAAATGTGTGATCGGGGTGTTACTCATTGCTTTATTGAAGTTAGCTCGCATGCTATTGTTCAAAATCGAATAGCTGGTCTTGAATTTGCCGGAGGTGTATTTTCAAATATTACGCTTGACCATTTGGACTTCCATAAGACGTTTGATGAATACATCAAGGCTAAAAAAGCATTTTTTGATGGGCTACCATCACAGGCATTTGCGTTGACAAATGTTGATGATAAAAACGGGCTGGTAATGCTTCAAAATACGAAAGCTGAAAAAAAGACGTATGCATTAAAAAATTTAGCCGATTTTAAATGTAAAATAATAGAAAATCAATTTGCTGGACTGAAATTGAATGTTGATGGCGAAGAAGTCTGGTCGCGATTAGTAGGTGAATTTAATGCATATAATCTTTTAGCGGTTTATTCAACGGCTGTTTTGCTTGGAGAAGATAAAATAAAGGTTTTAACGATTTTGAGCAATCTGGAATCGGCTGAGGGAAGATTTGACTATTTCATTTCTTCGGATGGCATTATTGCTATAGTGGATTATGCGCATACACCGGATGCCCTTAAGAATGTGCTTACTACTATTGGCAACATTCGTTCTGGCGATGAGCAACTGATAACAGTGGTTGGTTGCGGCGGCGATCGCGATCATAGCAAACGACCCATAATGGCAGCAATTGCATGTAAATTAAGCGATCGGATAATTATAACCTCAGACAATCCCCGGTCGGAAGAACCAGAAGCCATTATCAATGATATGAAAAAGGGAATTGAGCCTCAGTTTTCACGCAAAGTGCTTTCCATTGTTGATCGCCGTGAGGCAATTAAAACGGCCTGTGCTTTGGCGAAACCAAAAGACATTATCCTGGTAGCCGGAAAAGGGCATGAAAAATATCAGGATAGTAAAGGAGAAAAACATCATTTTGATGATAAGGAAATACTTAGGGAAATATTATTAAACAAATAATTAATGAACGGATTTTCTATTAATTAAAAAATTTATCAAATGTTTTACTACTTATTCAATTATTTAGATAAAGTATTCGATTTTCCAGGAGCCGGATTGTTTCATTATATTTCTTTTCGAGCTTCTCTGGCGGTAATTACATCGCTCATCATTTCATTATTATTTGGTAAACGACTAATCAATTATTTGCATAAGAAACAAATAGGCGAAGTTGTAAGGGATTTGGGACTTGAAGGTGAAAAAGAAAAAAAAGGCACACCAACCATGGGAGGGCTAATTATCCTTGGAGCGATACTTATACCTACCTTATTGTTTGCCAAACTGAATAATGTTTATGTCTTAATTATCATTATTTCTACTATTTGGCTTGGAATTATTGGCTTTATTGACGATTACATTAAAGTTTTCAAAAAGGATAAAAAAGGTTTGGCTGGCAAATTTAAAATCCTGGGACAGGTTGGATTGGGTTTGATTGTCGGATCGATGTTGTATTTTAATGATAGCGTGGTTATTCGCGAAAAGATAAAAGATCAGGCTTATGTAAAAACAACCAAAGCACTTAATATTGAAAATGTGAAAGAAGCCCCAGGCTTGTTTTCTAAACAGGCTATAAAATCTACCAAAACAACCATTCCTTTTGTAAAAAATCATGAGTTTGATTATGCGGTTTTATTGGCTTTTTTAGGGAAAGACTATGAAAAATGGGCCTATCTTATTTTTATTCCCGTAGTCATTCTAATAATTACTGCAGTGTCCAACGGAGTAAACCTGACCGATGGGATGGATGGTTTGGCAACAGGCACATCAGCCATTGCTGGAACTACGCTGGGAATATTGGCGTACGTTTCTGGCAATATTTTCTTTGCTAACTATTTGAATATAATGTATATACCAAATACGGGCGAATTAGCTATTTATATTAGTGCTTTTGTAGGAGCCTGCGTTGGCTTTTTGTGGTACAATACCTATCCTGCCCAGGTTTTTATGGGCGATACGGGTAGTTTATCCATTGGTGGCGTCATTGCCGTATTTGCCATAATGATTCGTAAAGAGTTGTTAATACCTATTTTATGTGGAATATTTTTTGTTGAAAATTTATCTGTTGTATTGCAGGTAGCTTATTTTAAACGGACAAAACGGAAATATGGCGAAGGCAGAAGAATTTTTAAAATGGCGCCATTGCATCATCATTATCAATTGTCGGGATATGCCGAACCTAAGATTGTTCTGAGATTTTATATCATAGGTATTGTTTTAGCTATTTTAACTGTAATAACATTAAAGATCAGATAAATAAAAAATGCAGATTACAATCTTGGGAGCGGGTGAAAGTGGGGTTGGAGCTGCAGTTTTAGCTAAGAAAAATAATTTTAATGTATTTGTTTCGGATAACGGGCAAATCAAACAAGAGTATAAAAACGTTCTTTTACAGCATGATATTAAATTTGAAGAAGGAAAACATTCCAACAATTTGATTTTAGATACAGATGAGGTAATTAAAAGTCCGGGTATTCCAGATAATTCGACTGTTATTCAGGAAATCAGGGGAAAAGGAATACCGGTAATATCTGAAATTGAATTTGCTGCCCGATATACCCAGGCAACGAAAATCTGCATTACGGGTAGCAATGGCAAGACCACAACTACCCTGCTTATTTATCATATTTTAAAAAAAGCAGGATATAAGGTAGGCTTGGCCGGAAATGTTGGAAATAGTTTTGCATTGCAGGTAGCTGAAAATGACTTTGATTACTATGTTTTAGAAATCAGTAGTTTCCAGTTAGATGGAATGTATAGTTTTAAGGCTGACATTGCGGTTTTAATGAATATTACTCCCGATCATTTGGATAGATACGATAATAATTTTATGAATTATGTAGATTCAAAATTCAGAATAATTCAAAATCAAACCACGGCAGATGCACTAATATACTGTTTTGATGATGAGATAATCGTAACGGAATTGGCAAAGCGGAATGTACAATCAAAACTTTATCCTTTTACAATTAATAAATCATTTGTCGAAGAAGGAGCGTATATAAAAGAAAGAGAATTAATAATCAATATCAAAGAAAATATAACGAGTATGAAATTAGACGAGTTAGCACTTCAGGGTAAACATAATACTTACAATTCTATGGCCGCCGGAATAGCCAGTCGGTTATTGGAAATTAGAAAAGAAACCATAAAACAGTGTTTGTCGGATTTTCAGAATATTGAACATCGATTGGAAAGGGTGGCGAATATTCATGGTATTGAATTTATTAATGATTCAAAAGCCACGAATGTAAATTCAACCTGGTATGCACTTGAAAGCATGCAGAAACCAGTTATCTGGATCGTAGGTGGCTTGGATAAAGGCAACGATTACTCGCCTTTAAAAAATCTGATCAAAGCAAAAGTGAAAGCAATAATTTGTCTTGGTATTGATAATAAGAAGCTTTATAGCGCTTTTGCAGATTTGGTTCCAACCATAGAGGAAACACAGGATATAAAAGAAGCAGTGAATATGGCCTACCATTTAGGTATGCCTGACGATGTTGTTTTGCTATCTCCGGCTTGTGCAAGTTTCGATTTGTTTGAAAATTATAAAGATCGTGGTAATCAATTTAAAACAGCAGTGCAAATGTTATAAAAAATACATTTACAATTTATTATGATAAAATTATTAAAAAGCATCAAAGGCGATAAAGTAATTTGGGCAATAGTTCTGCTTTTGTCCGTTTTCTCCGTTCTGGCAGTTTATAGCTCAACGGGCACGCTTGCTTTTCGTTTAAGACATGGAAATACAGAATATTATCTGCTTAAACAGATCATTATTTTAATTGTTGGATTGTTGCTTGTGTATTTTACACATTTAATTGATTATAATAAATTTTATAAGCTGTCTGCCATTCTCTACTTTTTAACCTTGCCAGCTTTAGCCTTGCTGTTTCTTGTTGGAGCAATAATTAATACCGCTGCACGATGGTATGAGGTGCTTGGAGTAACTTTCCAGCCTTCTGAATTTGCTAAATTGGCACTTATTATGTTTGTTGCAAGATTATTAACCAAAAATCAGAATGAAATAAACGATTTTAAAAAAACGTTTTTGCCGATTTTTATTAGCATATCTGTAGTTTGTGTATTAATTTTTCCATCTAATTTTTCAACAGCGGTTTTAGTGTTTGCCGATTGTATTTTTTTGATGTATTTTGGAGGAGCAAACCTGAAACATCTTGGAATTGTTTTTGCTGGCTGTATTGCTATGGGTCTGATTGTATATTTGGCTGGAGACAAACTATCACATTTCGGTCGTTTGGGTACTGCTCATAACCGGATGGAAAGGTTTGTCAAGGGCGATAGTACCGATCGTTATCAGGTCGATCAGGCTAAAATTGCAATTGCTACAGGCGGGATTTTTGGTAAAATGCCAGGAAACAGTACTCAGAAAAACTTTTTGCCACATCCGTATTCCGATTTTATTTATGCTATTATTATTGAAGAATTTGGATTTACTGGCGGAATAATTATACTTTTACTTTATTTAATTTTATTATATCGAGGTATTCGTATCTCCACAAAATGTCCTACGATTTTCGGTTCGTTGTTGGTGATTGGTCTTACCTTTAGCCTTGTTTTTCAGGCATTAATTAATATGGGTGTAGCCGTAAGTATTTTGCCGGTAACCGGACAAACGTTGCCGATGGTAAGTATGGGAGGAACTTCTATTTGGTTAACCTGTATTTCATTGGGAGTTATTATAAGTATCAGTAAAGTAGTTGATCAACCGGTTCAGCAACCGATACAAACAACAGAAAATAATGCAACAGAAAAAGATTAAAATAATTATCAGTGGTGGCGGTACTGGTGGTCATATTTTTCCAGCTATTGCTATAGCCAATGCCTTGAAAAACAAAGTTCAGGATATTCAAATCCTTTTTGTTGGAGCTAAAGGCCGTATGGAAATGGAAAAAGTTCCTGCCAATGGTTATCCTATTGTTGGATTATGGATTAGTGGATTCCAACGGAGGCTTACCATTGATAATTTAATGTTTCCTTTCAAAGTACTTGTTAGCTTATATCGGTCGCGAAAAATAATTAAAGAATTCCAACCTGATGTTGTGGTGGGTTTTGGAGGATATGCCAGCGGCCCGATGTTACAAGCCGCTGCTAAAATGGGCATATCTACAGCTATTTGGGAGGGAAATTCTTTTGCCGGTGTTACCAACAAAATATTAGCCAAATCAACTACTAAAATTTTTGTTGCATTTGATGGTATGGAGCGGTTTTTTCCCAAAGAAAAGATCGTGCAGGCCGGAAATCCCATACGCCAGGAAGTTACAGAATTGGAGGGAAAACGTGCAGAAGCATTACGTTTTTTTGGATTAAATGAAAATAAAAAAATTCTTCTTGTTATCGGTGGAAGTTTAGGCGCTTTGACCATAAACGAAAGCATTCAAAAAAACCTGGAACTTTTTAAACAAAACAGCTTACAGGTGATTTGGCAGACAGGGAAAAACTATTATGAAACAGCAAAAGAAGTCGTAAAACCTTTTGAGAATTATGGAATTAAGGCATTTGATTTTATTTCGCATATGGATTTCGCATATGCTGTTGCCGATTTGGTCATTTCGCGTGCCGGAGCCATTGCTATATCGGAATTATGTTCGGTAAGCAAGCCGGTTATTTTGATTCCTTCTCCAAATGTTGCAGAGGATCATCAGACTAAAAATGCTATGACACTGGTTAATAACCATGCCGCTGTTTTGGTAAGGGATTCGGAAGCCCGGCAGAAACTGGGCCCCATACTGATCGATTTGTTAAATAATATTCCCGAACAACAATTATTACAGGAAAATATTAAAAAATTAGCATTTAAAGATTCGGCAAATAATATTGCAGATGAAATTTTAAAATTAATCAAATAAAAAATAAAAGATTGAATCTGAATAAAATAAATACAATTTATTTTTTAGGCATTGGCGGTATTGGCATGAGCGCCCTGGCAAGATTTTTTCAATCGAAAAAGAAAAATGTCTTCGGTTACGATAAAACTCCGTCGCAGCTTACCGATGAACTTATGGCAGAAGGAATGAACATTCACTTTGAGGAAAATATTCAATTATTGCCTGAAAATGTGGATGTAGTAATCTATACGCCAGCTATTCCCGCAAATAATAAAGAATACCAATGGTTTATCGAAAATAAAATTCCGATGATGAAACGCTCGGAAATACTTGGAATTCTATCCGATAGTTTTAAAACCATAGCTATTGCCGGAACGCATGGAAAGACCACGACGTCAACATTAACGGCACATTTATTAAAACAATCAAGCTTAGATTGTACGGCATTTTTGGGCGGGATTGCCAAGAATTATCAAACCAACCTGTTGTTATCCGATAAAAGCAATCTGTTGGTGGCTGAAGCCGATGAATTTGACCGCTCTTTTTTGCATCTGCATCCGCATTCAGCCATTATTACTTCAGCCGATGCTGACCATTTGGATATTTATAAAAATAAAAATCAATTACAACTGGCTTTTGTTCAGTTTGCTTCACAGGTAAAACCCAAGGGTAATCTAATTATTAAAAAAGGAGTGAATCTGAATCTAAATCCGGATAATCAATCCATTTTGTATAGCTATTCTCTTGAAAATGGTGCTGATTTTTTTCCCGAAAACATACAAATTCAAAATGGATTGTATACGTTTGATTTTGTAACGCCTGATAAGGTGATGAAAAATATGAAGTTAGGTTTGCCTGGCTTATTTAATGTGGAAAATGCCATTGCAGCTTTAGCCGTCGCGTATTTAAATGGAGTTAATGAGCAAGAATTACGGACAGGACTTGGTAGCTTTTTGGGCGTAAAACGTAGGTTCGATTTCCGGATTAATAATCCAGGAATGATCTATATTGATGATTATGCGCATCATCCTGCGGAATTGAAAGCTTGTATTACTTCAGCTAGACATTTGTTTCCAGGGAAGAAAATTTCAGGTATTTTCCAACCGCATCTTTATTCCCGGACAAGGGATTTTGCTGACGAATTTGCGCTGAGTCTTGATTTGTTGGACGAAATAATTTTATTACCCATTTATCCGGCTCGCGAATTGCCTATCAAGGGAATTGATTCGGAAATGCTTTTACGAAAAATTAAAAATCCAAATAAAACATTATTGAGTAAGAATCAATTAGTTGATGAATTGATTAAAAATACAAAATTGGAAGTATTGCTGACTCTGGGTGCCGGTGATATCGATCGTTTGGTTCCAATTATAGAGGAAACTTTAAAAAACAGGTAATTATATTAATAAGAAAATGAACTTTAAACGTATTCTTGCTATTTCGTTCTGGACGGTTCTGCTATCGGGCTTGCTCGTTTTAGTTGGCTTCGCCAATTTTCAGTATCGAAAAACTCTGTGTAAGAATATCGAAATTTCTATAGATTATGCTCAGTCTGATACGCTTATTACAAGGAGCGATATTTATAAAATTATAAAAAATGCCGATTCATTATTGGTAGGTCGTTTATTGTCAACAATAAATATTGATAAAATTGAAAATGCTCTAAATAATAATGCTTATATTGCCAAAGCGGATGTCTATTCAACTATAGATGGAATCATAAAAATTAAAATATTCCAACGGCAACCGATAATAAGAGTTGTGAATCAGGATGATATTAATTTTTATATTGATGGTCAAGGGTATTTAATGCCAACTCGTCCGTTGAAAACGGCAAGGGTTGTAGTTGTAAATGGTTGGATAAAAGAAAGCTATCCGCAGCTTAAAAAACTGATTATAAATCCACAAAATAAAGAAGATAGTCTGAAGTCCAGTTCTGGTCTTTATAAAGCATTTTGGCTGGCGAAATATTTAAACACTCATACACCCTTACTTTCTCTGGTTGACCAGATTTATATTGATAATTCAGATGAAATGGAATTAATACCAAAAGTTGGAAATCATTTGATTATTTTTGGTGATACAAGCCAGATGTCGCAAAAGTTTGAAAATCTGATTCTGTTTTATCGTAAAGGACTTACAAAGGTGGGGTGGGATAAATATAATATCATAAATTTAAAATTTAAAAATCAAGTAGTTTGTTCAAAAAAAGTATCAAATGGGAACATCTGAAATAATTGTCGGGTTGGATATAGGCACGACTAAAATTGCCGTAATTGTTGGCCAAAAAAATGAATTCGGGAAAGTTGAAATCCTCGGTTGTGGAAAAGCTGAATCTATTGGTGTAAAAAGAGGTGTTGTTGCGAATATCGAAAATACAACGAACTCAATCATTGCAGCCTTAAAAGAAGCGAGCGACAAATCGGATGTTGAAATCCGGGCAGTAAATGTTGGTATTGCCGGGTTGCATATTCGTAGTTTACAACATCATGGAAGTATTATCCGTAAAAATAGTGAAAGCGAAATTAGCCAGGAAGATATTGATATGCTTACCGAAGACATGTATAAGCTTGCCATGAGCCCGGGAGAAGAAATTATTGATGTAATTCCACAATATTATATTGTGGATGGTGAACCAGGCATCAAGCAACCCAAGGGTATGGAGGGTGTTTCGTTAGAGGCAAATTTCCATATTATTACTTGCCAGACTACTGCTGCGCGGAATATTGTTAAATGTGTAAGAAAAGCCGGTTTGGAAGTAGAAGCATTGATCCTTGAACCTTTAGCTTCTGCCGAAGCTGTACTTAGCGAAGATGAAAAGGAAGCAGGGGTGGTTTTGGTAGATATTGGTGGAGGTACTACCGATATCGCTATTTTTAAAGAAGGAATAATATGCCATACTGCTGTTATCCCTTTTGGTGGAGAGATCGTTACTGAGGATGTGAAAGAAGGGTGTTCCATACTGAAAAAACATGCCGAGGAACTTAAAGTTAAATTTGGTTCTGCTATGGCAGAAGAAAACCGGGATGATGAAGTAGTGTCTATTCCTGGCTTAAGGGGACGGCCACCCAAGGAAATTACATTGAAAAACCTTGCGAACATTATCCAATCCCGTATGGGAGAGATTATTGATTTTATTGGGTTTGAAATTAAAAATTCGGGTTTGCAAAAAAAATTACATGCCGGAATTGTGCTTACCGGTGGCGGTGCACATCTGAAGCATATACGACAATTAACTGAGTTTAAAACCGGAATGGAAACTCGTATTGGCTATCCAAACGAACATTTGGCAAAAGGAGTACCTGCAGAGATGGCTAGTCCGATGTATGCTACTGGCGTTGGTTTAGTCCTTATTGCTTTGGACAGGTTGAATAAAGAAAAGAGTAAAAACAAGGAATTTAGCAACGATTTGGAAGTTAAATCTTCTTCTCAACCCAAACCAGCAAAAAAATCAATTTTTGAAATTATGAAGCGGTTTTTTGAAGAACAACCCGACAGCATAAAATAAAGATATTAACAATTTACCTGTTGATAAATATTTTAAAAAAAACTCCAGTCGTTTTATATTTGAATTAATTTTAAAGTGGAAAAAAATGGAAAACATGTTCAAATTTGATATACCCAAAAATAAAAGCTCTATTATTAAAGTATTTGGAGTCGGTGGTGGTGGCAGCAATGCTGTAAATCACATGTTTAAACAAGGTATTGTAGATGTTGATTTCATCCTTTGTAATACCGATGCCCAGGCTTTGCAAATGAGCCCGATACCCATGAAAATTCAGTTGGGCGAAACGGGATTAGGCGCTGGAAATGATCCACTTGTCGGAAAAAATTCTGCATTGGAAAGTTTAGATGACATTAAAGATTTATTACAACAAAATACCGAGATGTTGTTTATTACAGCGGGCATGGGAGGTGGAACCTGGAACGGGTGCAGCACCAATAATTGCATCTGTTGCCAGAGAATTGGGCGTTCTTACGGTAGGTATCGTTACCATGCCTTTTTTGTTTGAAGGCCGGAAACGCAAAGAGCAGGCAGAAGACGGTATCGAAGAATTAAAAAAATATTGCGATACCATGTTGGTTATTTGCAATGAGAAACTTCGCGAACTATACGGTAATCTTACCTTGACTTCTGCTTTTGCCAAAGCCGACGATGTGTTGACTACTGCTGCCAAAGGAATTGCAGAACTAATTACCGTAGCCGGACATGTAAACGTTGATTTGAAAGATGTTAGAGCTGTGATGAAGGATGGAGGAAAAGCGCTTATGGGATTAGGTGTTGCAGAAGGCGAACATCGGGCCTTAGAGGCTATTCAGGCTGCGTTATCATCTCCATTACTCGATGATTGCAACATACGCGGGGCTGCTAAAATGCTGCTCTATATTGCATCGGGTAGCGAAGAAATTACGATGGACGAATTAAGCGAAATTACTGATTATATAAAAAATGAAACCGGTACCGATACCAATCTGATTTGGGGAAGCGGAATAGATGAAAATCTTGATAAAAAAATCTCGATTACTTTAATTGCCACTGGATTTGATTCAAAAAATAAGAATGAACAACTCCCCATCAGAGAGAAAATAGTACACACGATGGGTAGTGTTCAGGAAAATAAAAATACGGAAAGGCAATCCATAGAACCCATGGAACCTAAAGAAGAACAAATCCATTTGGTTAATCGTCATTTAGAGGAGGAAGAAACAAAGCCTCAACCCTCTGAATTTTATATTTCAGAAAAATCCCCGGTTATTAATTTTGATATCATTCCTTCGCAAATGGAAATTAAAAAGGTGTCGACACAGATTAATGAACCGGTTTTGATTCAAAACAAAGCAATTGAAACTGAAAAAAGTACTTCATTTGAACCGGTATTTAAACCGGCTGAAGACAGAAATACAGAGAAATTAGAAACAGCAAAAGGTGAAAATGATGCTATTGCAATGGAACGCATCAAACGTTTGCGCGAGTTGAGTACCAAGCTCAAAAATCCGGTAGTTCTGTCAAATTTAGAAAGTGTTCCGGCCTATGTTCGACGGAATGTGTCTCTTACAGATACTCCAGCTTCTTCCGATTCTCAGATTTCTAAGTTTACCCTCGATAGTGATAGTCCTAAATTTAGTGAAGAAAATCCATTTACAAAAGGCAATAAGCCTGATTAATAATATTATATAATGACTCTCGAAGAACAAATTAATGCCGACATTAAAACAGCAATGCTGGCAAGGGAAAAAGAAAAATTAGAGGCGCTGCGGGCAATAAAGTCGGCAGTTTTACTCGAAAAAACAAAAGATGGCGCTTCCGGTATAACTCGGGATGCAGAATTGAAACTGCTTCAGCGTCTGGTAAAACAACGTAAGGAAGCTGCGGAAGTGTATGCGTCTCAAAATCGCGCAGAACTGGCTGATTCAGAAATTTTTCAGGCAAATATTATTGAAAAATACCTTCCGGCGCAAATGGGAAATGACGAGCTGGTGGATATTTTAAAAAAAATAATAGCTGAAACTGGTGCAAGTTCTGTTAAAGATATGGGTAAAGTAATGGGAATAGCTGCTAAGCAACTTGCTGGTAAAGCAGATAATAAAGCTATATCCGATAATATTAAAAAGCTATTATCGGTAAATTAGTAATTAAGTAAAAAGAAAAAACCCTCTGAGCATTCTCGGAGGGTTTTTTTATTAGGAGGATAAGGAAAATTATTCACCAAGTTTTAAGCGTTTGAAAGAAGTAACCGTTAAATCTTTATCATGACTTTGCAGATATTGATGAACTGTTAACTTGTTTTCTCTGATGAATTCCTGGTTCAGCAAAGTATTTTCTTTAAAGAAACGATTCAATTTGCCAAGGGCAATTTTTTCAACCATTTCTTCCGGTTTACCTTCCTGGCGTGCCAGATCTTTTCCAATTTCGATTTCTTTTTCAATGGTCTGCGGATCAACATCGTCTTTATCAATGGCTACAGGTGCCATTGCGGCTATTTGCATAGCTATTTCGTGACCGACTTCTTCTATGCCATCAACTGCGACTTTATTAAATCCAACGATAGTCGCTAAACGATTACCCTGATGGTTGTATGAAAAAGTAATAGGTGCTTCAATAAAAAGGTAATGAGCCAATTCCATTTTTTCACCGGTTTTTCCGATCAAATCGCTGATGCCTTCTGCAAAAGTTCTTTCTGTGAATTTCAGTGATAATAATTCTTCAGTATTTTTGGGTTTTATAGCTATTGCTGTATTTATCAAGGCATTAGCAAAATCAATAAATTCTTGATTTTTAGCTACAAAATCGGTTTCACAACTGAGCATTATAACCGCAGCAAAGGTTTTGTCATTATTTGTTTTTGCCAGGACAATTCCTTCGTTTGCATCACGATCGGAACGTTTTGCGGCCACTTTTTGACCTTTTTTCCTTAAAAAATCAATAGCTTTTTCAAAATCGCCCTCTGATTCTACAAGAGCATTTTTACAATCCATCATGCCGGCGCCGGTCATCTGTCGTAGTTTATTGACCTCAGCAGCAGTAATATTTGCCATATTTTTAAATTTTATAAGTTTATTTTTTTGTAATAGGTTTCCGAACGGACGGTTTCTTTAAAACCGGTTTACGTGGACGTTTGCCACTTTCGTCGCTTCCTTCTTCGGTAATATCTTTAATTTTTCCGATTTTAGCGTCGGCTTCCCGTTTTAATCTTCTTTTTTCTTTTTCTTCTTCTTCGGCTTCGAGTTCTTCTATCGTTTTGGAAGTTGTATGGATTTCGGCTTCGTCTTTTTCTTCATCCTGACGTTTATCACGATCTAATTTACGTTCCATATTTCCTTCTTCAATAGCCTGAACCATTATTCTGATAATGACATCAATGGATTTTGAAGCGTCGTCGTTTGCAGGAATAGCAAAATCAACTTCATTAGGATTAGAATTGGTGTCTACTATTGCAAAAGTTGGAATATTTAATTTATGAGCTTCAGCTATAGCGATGTGTTCTTTGAGTATATCTACAACAAATACTGCAGATGGAAGACGGCTTAGATCGGCAATGCTACCGAGGTTTTTCTCAAGTTTGGCGCGTTCGCGGGTAATTTGAAGGCGTTCGCGTTTGGAAATGCTTGTGAAACTGGTATTGCTCATCATTTTGTCGATGGACGACATCTTGCGAACAGCTTTACGTATGGTAGCAAAATTGGTTAGCATTCCGCCAGGCCAACGTTCAGTAACGTAAGGCATGCCTATTTTTTTAACATGTTCGTTAATAATTTCCTTGGCTTGTTTTTTAGTAGCAACAAAAAGAATTTTTTTACCCGATTTGGCAATTTGTTTCAAAGCATTGGCTGCTTCATCAATTTTTGCCATGGTTTTGTATAAGTCGATGATATGGATGCCATTACGTTCCATAAAAATATATGGAGCCATGTTAGGGTTCCATTTGCGACGAAGGTGACCAAAATGTACACCTGCATCTAACAATTCATCAAAAGTTGTTCTTGCCATTTATTTTATTTTTAAGTTTACATTCCTATTCAAAAAGCAATTGCCGAGTAGTCCGGTACAAACAGGAATCTCAGCAATTTAGATACTAAACTTCCTTCAATTTTAACGTTTACTGAATTGGAAACGTTTACGTGCCTTTTTCTGACCTGGTTTTTTACGTTCAACCATACGTGGATCACGACGCATCAGCCCTTTGCTTTTTAATGCCTGGCGATATTCGGGATCTATTTCGCATAATGCACGTGAAATAGCGAGGCGGAGAGCTTCGGCTTGTCCGGTAATTCCACCACCGTCGAGATTGGCTTTAATATCGTATTTGTCGCCCAGATTATGTATTTCAAGTGCCTGACGAACAATGTACTGTAATGTACCCGTGTGAAAGTAATCTTTATAATCCTTATTGTTAACAGTAATTGTACCATTTCCATCTTTCAGGTAAATACGTGCAACTGCAGTCTTCCTTCTGCCAAGAGCATTAATAATTTCCATACTTATTTAATTGAATTAAGATTTAACGGTTTTGGTAACTGGGCTTCGTGTTTATGTTCGGGGCCTGCGTACACTTTAAGATTACGAAAAAGAGCATCACCCAAACGATTTTTAGGCAACATTCCTCTTACGGCTTTTTCAATAATTGCACCCGGCTTTTTGGCTAACATTTCCTTGGGAGTTGTCTTCGACTGACCTCCAGGATAACCTGAATGACGAACATATTCCTTGTCTGTCCATTTTGCACCCGTGATATTGATTTTTTCGGCATTGATAATGATCACATTATCCCCGCAATCAAGATTAGGAGTGTAGCTGGGTTTATATTTTCCTCTCAAAATTTTGGCAACTTTCGATGCCAGACGACCCAGAATTTCATTTTCGGCGTTAACTACATACCATTCTTTTTTTATGGTATCCGGCGTAGCACTCAGAGTTTTATAACTTAAAGTATCCATTATTATTATGATGTTTCTTTTAAAATACCTTTCTATGTAAAAGGGGGTGCAAAAGTAGGCTATAATTTAGTATTTAACAAATTTGTAAACAATTATTTGTTAATAAAAATAGTAAACGCTTATTCTTGATTATTTTAACCCGTTTTCGGGCTGCAAAGGTAAAAATAAATCTTTTTATTAATTACAATTTCCTTAAGATTTATCATTTACTTTTGTTAAAAAGTTGATATTTAATGTTACTAATGAAATATTTTAAAAATGAACCGTCAGACATTCAGAACCATATTTTATGTTATTTTATTTGCAGTGGCAATGGGTTTTCTCGAATCGGCAGTTGTAATTTATTTAAGGACAATATATTATCCTGAAGGTTTTGCTTTTCCGATAAAATTATCCGGGCAAACAATTGCTTTGACGGAAGTTCTGCGTGAAGCTGCCACTTTGGTGATGCTTTTTACTGTTTCGCTGATAGCTGATAAAAAAGGCATAAACCGTTTTGCTTACTTCCTTTTAGCCTTTGCTGTATGGGATATTTTCTATTATATTTTTCTAAAATTACTAATCCATTGGCCTGCATCATTTTTTACCTGGGATATTCTTTTCCTTATTCCATTTATTTGGGTTGGCCCCGTGTTAGCACCGATTATTAATTCCATTACCATGATTATTATGTCAATGCTTATCCTTTGGTTTTCCAATAAAAAGGTATCTGTTCGTTTTCGTTTTTCTGAATGGCTGTTTCTCATTCTTGGCTCATTTTTTACTGTTGTGGCTTATATACTACCCTATGTTTTGCATATGTTACAACGTTTTAACATAAATCAAATTTTTAGTTTTTACAATCATAAAATTCTGATGGAATATACAATGCAATTTATTCCCTACTGGTTTAACTGGTGGCTTTTCAGTTTTGGGGAGTTGCTAATTTTTTCCGCTCTTATTTTATTTTTTAAAAGAATGTTAACAAATCTTCCGCAGGCGAGTTAATTCTTCCATTCTGTTACAATTTTAGTAATTTTGCCCGCTGTTTAGCGTTGATGTTTATCTGTTTTTAGTAATTTTTTAAAAAAGGTCATTAACAATTTATTTAAACCAATCCTAAAATCGTAATTCATAAATGTCAATTATCGTAAAGAATATTACAAAACTATATGGTACGCAAAAGGCTCTTGATAAAGTATCTTTTGAAGTTAAAGCCGGTGAAATTGTAGGTTTATTAGGTCCCAATGGAGCCGGTAAATCTACCATGATGAAAATAATCACTTGTTTTATTCCGCCAACGTCAGGCGACGTTTCCGTTTATGGTTTTGATATTATGGAACAATCGGTGGAAGTACGGAAAAAAGTAGGTTATTTGCCTGAAAACAATCCACTTTACCTTGAAATGTATGTTAAGGAATACCTCGAATTTGTTGCCGGATTGCATCAGCTTGGAAAAAATACCCATAAACGGATTGCTGAAATGATTGCCAATACCGGATTGGAATCGGAGCAAAACAAAAAAATAGGAGCGTTGTCCAAAGGTTATCGTCAGCGGGTTGGGCTTGCTCAGGCGCTCATACACAATCCAGAGGTTTTAATTCTGGATGAACCAACTTCCGGACTCGATCCCAATCAGTTGATCGAAATCCGCAACCTGATTAAGGAAATTGGAAAAGAGAAAACGGTTATGTTGTCTACCCATATTATGCAGGAGGTGGAAGCCATTTGTAATCGTGTTGTAATTATTAATAAAGGTAAAATCGTAGCTGATGATCTTACCGAAAAACTTTCTGCCGTAACTTCACCCAAGGAAATTATCCTTGTGGAATTTGATAAAGAAGTGAAGATGGAATTGCTTAAAGGTATTACTGGTGTTGCTAAAGTAAAATTAGCAAAGCAAAACAATTGGGAAATTGAAGCTCAAAAAGGTGTAGATATTCGTTCAAACATTTTCCAGTTTGCTGTAAAACATAATATTACCGTACTTTCGCTTCACAAAGCCGAACACAGCATGGAAGAAGTTTTCCAGCAATTGACTAAAGAATAATTTTTTAGGCATTACATTATATAATTGTTGCCTGATATCATTCTGACTTTTGGACTGATTCTTGGAAATATTTCACTGAAAAATGGAGTATAAAATTCTTTATGGCAGATAAAGTAATCATTTTTCTCTGTTTTATAATAAGATCGTGGGTGAAAAGGAAAAATTGAATAATTTTTTTTTGAAAATATATAAAATTATTTACTTTTGTCGCCAGACTTTTCAGTTTAAAAGTATTGAAAAAAAAGAAGTGGAAAAATTTGATTGATTGCAACCACTGGAAAAAATGCTAAAACAATTTTCTCCCAACAATCAAAAATTTTCCCGGTATTATATTGATAATTAACTTAAAATTAAAATAATGGGATATTTATTTACATCGGAGTCCGTATCCGAAGGACATCCGGACAAATTAGCCGATCAAATTTCCGACGCTTTATTGGACGAGTTCTTACGTTGGGACCCCGAATCGAAAGTTGCCTGCGAAACTCTGGTAACCACAGGACTTACCGTTTGTAGCGGCGAAGTTCGAACCAAAGGTTATGTTGATATTCAATCAATAGCTCGAAATACGATAGCAGATATTGGTTATACCAAAGCTGAATATTGTTTTGATAGCAAATCCTGTGGTGTGATTTCCACTATTCACGAACAATCTTCAGATATTAATCAGGGGGTGGTTCGTGCTACCGAAGAAGAACAGGGCGCTGGCGATCAGGGAATGATGTTTGGTTATGCTTGCAGCGAAATGGATAATTTTATGCCGTTAACCAGCGAACTGGCTCATATTTTTCTTCAGGAATTAGCTGCCATCCGGCGCGAAGGAAAAAAAATGACATATCTTCGTCCCGATAGCAAATCGCAGGTTACCATTGAATATGATGACAAAGGGAAACCTAAACGTATTGATACCATTGTGATTTCCACTCAGCACGATGATTTTGACTCAGAAGAAAATATGCTGAAAGTAATTCATCATGATGTTAAAAAAGTACTCATTTCAAGGGTTAAAAAGAAACTTCCCAATCGGGCTAAACGTTTATTTAGAGATGATTATAAATTATTTGTTAATCCAACCGGCAAGTTTGTTATTGGCGGACCTCATGGCGATACTGGTTTAACCGGTCGTAAAATCATTGTTGATACTTATGGTGGTCACGGAGCTCATGGCGGTGGTGCATTTTCAGGGAAAGATTCTTCCAAGGTTGACCGTTCGGCTGCTTATGCCGCTCGGCATATTGCCAAGAATCTTGTAGCTGCCGGCGTTGCCAGCGAGGTGCTGGTTCAGGTTGCTTATGCAATTGGAGTTGCACAACCCGTGGGTTTGTATATTAATACCAATAATACAATCAAAATTAAGAACGGTCACGGTAAGAAAATGACAGATAGTGATATCGCACGGAAAGTGAACCAAATTTTCGATATGCGCCCATTTGCCATTGTTAAACGTTTTGGCCTGAAAAATCCAATATTTCTTCCAACAGCTTCCTACGGACATTTCGGACGCGATTTTTATGAAAAAGAGGTGGACGTATATTATAATCCTGAAACATTGGAAATTAAAGGAAATGGTCAGACTCAGACATACAAGAAAAAAGTTGAATTTTTTGCCTGGGAAAAGCTTGACTATGTTGATATAATTAAAAAAGAATTTGGTATTAAATAATTTCCGGAAGCTGTCTCAATGGCTTTTCTAAAATATTTAGAATGAACTGTTGAGACAGCTTTCTGTTTTATTAAAAGATTGTGTATTTTTGTTTTAATTAAACCAGATTAAAACAAAAATAAGATGTACCCAAACGAAAGCCTTCCCATTAAAAGCTGGGCCGAGGACGATCGCCCTCGCGAAAAATTAGTGCTTAAAGGCAAAGTTGCGTTAAGTGATGCCGAATTATTAGCCATTTTGCTGGGTTCAGGTTCCAGAAATGAAACGGCTGTTGATCTTGCCAAGAGAATACTTAAACATACCGGCGATAATCTTATTGAACTTTCAAAACTTAGCATCAGCGATTTGATGAAGTTTAAGGGAATTGGTCAGGCCAAAGCCATTACCATAATTGCTGCTCTGGAATTGGGACGTCGTCGTCGCGAAGCTGAAGCCCTTGATAGAAAAATAATTAGCAGTAGCAGCGATGCTTATGAAATCCTGCAAAAGGAAGTATCCGATAAACCCTATGAAGAATTCTGGGTGTTGCTTTTAAATCGTAGCAATAAAGTGTTACGTAAGGTCTGTATTGGTGAAGGCGGTATGAGCGGAACGGTAGTCGATCCCAAAAAAATATTTAAAATTGCTATCGAAAATAATGCCGCTTGTATTATTCTGTGCCATAATCATCCTTCCGGGAATCTCAAACCCAGCGATTCCGACATAAAGCTTACCAAAAAAATTAAAGAAGCAGGAAATAACCTTGATATCTCTGTGCTTGACCATGTAATTATTGGTGATGAAAAATATTATAGCTTTGCAGACGAAGGAATACTTTAGTTAATTACAAATTACGAATTACAAATTACGAATTACGAATTACGAATTTGTTTTAGCATTGGCAATTTCCTGATACAATTAGCATTTATTATTGAATCCGAAAATGATTAAAATACTCACAGTCATTGGCGCTCGTCCGCAAATTATTAAAGCAGCTGCACTTAGCCGCGCAATAAAAACTACATTTCCAGATCAGATTACGGAAATTATTCTTCATACCGGTCAACATTACGACGAAAATATGTCTAAGGTTTTTTTTGATGAATTGGGCATTCCACAACCAGATTATAACCTGAAAGTGGGCTCTACAAGTCATGCAAAACAAACGGCAAGAATGATGGAAGGTATTGAAAATGCATTGCTTAATGAAAAACCTGATTTTGTGATTCTTTACGGCGATACCAATTCCACCCTTGCAGGCGCTCTTGCCGCTTCCAAAATTCATATTCCGGTTGCTCATGTGGAAGCGGGCTTACGCTCATTTAATAAAACCATGCCGGAAGAAATAAATCGTATTTGCTGCGATCATGTTTCTACGCTTCTTTTTACACCTACCGCTACAGGTTTGAAGAATTTATTAAAAGAGGGCTTTTGCCCAGACGCTAAACCTCCGTATTCAAACGATAATCCGGCTATTTTTCATTGCGGCGATGTGATGTACGACAATAGCTTACATTTTTCTGAATTGGCTCGTCAAAAATCTGAGGTGTTTACGGATTATCAGATAAGAAAAGAAAATTTTGCCCTTTGTACAATTCATCGCGATAACAATACCGACCAACCCGAACGTTTATCGGCTATTTTTTCGGCACTGAATCAAATAGCATTGAAAAATGATATTCAAATCGTATTGCCGCTTCATCCGCGGACGGCAAAATTATTAAAACAAAATCTTGCGACCGATCTTTACCTTTCAGTGGTCAGAAATCCCCGATTCTTAATTCTGCCTCCGGTTTCTTTTCTCGATATGATTGCTCTTGAAAGAGAAACTCGGCTTATTTTTACCGATTCGGGCGGAGTACAGAAAGAATCCTATTTTTTCAGCAAACCTTGCATTATTTTCCGTCCCGAAACCGAATGGAAGGAAATCGTTGAAAATGGTACCGCCATTGTTGCCAATGCTGATGAACAGAAAATTATAGATGCTTTTGATTCCCTGATTCATTCCGATAATTTATCGTTTCCTCCAATTTTTGGCAATGGAAAAGCTGCAGAATTTATCTGTAATCAATTAATTAAGAATGCTTAATGAATATTACCTATTCGGTAGAATCCGTTTTATGACCATAAATAATTCAAATTAATTCGGTCATTCTTTGCCGATTAAAATTAAAAGTGTATCTTTGCAAACCATTTTAAAAATCATTTTTAGTAAATAATTAAAATTAAAAAAATGTTGAAACAGTATGAAACCGTTTTCATTATGACTCCCGTTTTGTCTGATGATCAGATGAAGGAAACGGTAAATAAATTTCAGAAATTCCTGAAAGAAAAGGGGGCGGAGATTGTCTATGAAGACAATTGGGGCTTACGCAAACTTGCTTATCCTATCCAGAAAAAATCAACCGGATTTTTCCATCTTTTTGAATATAAAGGAGAAGGAAATATTGTAGCTGATTTTGAAGTTGCATTGAAACGCGATGAACGCGTGATGCGCTATCTTTCCATCGTTCTTGACAAACATTCTCTTGCCTATAACGAAAAGAAACGCAATGCAAAAAATGCTCCTGCAAAAAATATTCCCGAACAGGTAATTGAAAATTAATTTTTAACAAGTAAAATTGAAAAAAATGGCTAACCAGGGCAACTCAGAAATAAAATATTTAACACCAATAGCTGTTGATGTTAAAAAGAAAAAATACTGTCGTTTTAAGAAAAGTGGCATCAAATATATTGACTATAAAGATGCTGATTTTTTATTAAAATTTGTAAACGAACAGGGTAAAATTTTACCCCGCCGAATTACCGGTACTTCAACCAAGTATCAACGAAAAGTAGCTCAGGCAATAAAACGTGCACGTCATTTGGCGTTGCTTCCCTATGTTGCTGATTTATTAAAATAAAGGAGGAAAATAGCGATGAAAGTAATTTTAATGAAAGATGTTCACAATTTGGGTTTTACCAATGATGTGATACAAGTTAAAGATGGTTACGGACGCAACTATCTGATTCCTCAGGGTATAGCCGCTTTGGCTACCGAAACTAACCTTAAGATACACAACGAAAACATGCGTCAAAAATCTTTTAAGGAAGAAAAAATTAAGAAAGAAGCAATTACACTTGCCAAAGCTCTTGAAAACATTACTGTAAAAATTGGCGCTAAAGCTGCTGCAACGGGCAAAATCTTTGGCTCGGTGAATGCCATTCAGATTGCTGAAGCCATTAAGGACCAATTTAATTACGAAGTTGATCGTAAAAAAATTATTCTTGACGGAGAAGCTATTAAAGAACTTGGTAATTATACTGCCAAAGTTGTTCTGCATAAAGAAGCAAGTGCTACTATTCATTTTGAAGTCTTTGCTGAATAATTTTTTAACCGACGTATAAATAAATTTTATATTTTTAATCCCGATTTTTAATCGGGATTTTTTTATGCTTTCAAAAAATCAAGCTAAATACATTCGTTCACTTACCATAGCTAAATTTCGTAAGGCTAACCGGCAGTTTGTTGCCGAAGGTACAAAGTTAGTTATGGAATTAATAAACAGCTCGCTAAAAGTTGTTACTGTTTTTGCTTTGCCATCCTGGATCCAAGAACATCTTTTAGAGGCTGAAAATACAGATTTTGAAATAGTTGAAGTTACAGAGCGGGAAATCAATATGATAAGCTCCTTGACAACACCTTCTGCCGTGTTGTGTATTGTCGAAATACCAGAATTGATCATTAATCCTGAAAAGATAAACCAGGAATTGGTGCTAATGCTCGACGATATTAAAGACCCCGGAAACATGGGGACGATTATTCGGACTGCCGACTGGTTTGGCATAAAAACTATTATATGTTCCGAAAATAGTGTTGACGTTTATAGCCCCAAAGTAGTTCAGGCTACTATGGGATCCATTGCCAGAATCAGTATTTTTTACACTCAGTTGTTTCCTTTTTTATCTAACCTGCCATCAGATATAATTGTCTATGGATCAATACTTGATGGTGATATTTTGATTAACAAAAAGTTAGAAAAAAAAGGAATTATAATCATTGGAAATGAATCAAGAGGAATCTCCCCGGAATTACTTCCGTACATTACGGAAAAAATAAAAATACCTTCTTTTTCGTCTTCTGACGCTTCAGGACATGCCGAATCGTTAAATGCTTCCATAGCCACTGCCATTATTTGTTACGAATTTCGTCGACGGAATTAAATCCATTATCATTTTTTTGTTTCCAAGAAAAAATTAACTTTGTATGGTTTTTATGTCAGGATTGGAAAGCCAATGGAATATCCGGGAAGCATAATTAATTATCACCTTTTTGAAATCAGGGAAATGGAACATTTTTCTGAAAGGACGTTCAACGTATGTTTGGAGGAATCCTTAGATTCCCTGTTTAAAATAATTGCCTTTTATTACAAACATGGCAATTTTATGATGATTAAAAACTGTGGAGAAAAAACCAATAATGAATTGATTGACATTGCTCAGAAATATCTCATCAAATATAATTTAACGCCGGCTGCGCTATTCAGAAATGAAGAAAATAACCTTTTCGAGAAATTTAAATTCTTTTGCTTTGAGAATTTTAATATTTCTTCATTAGCCATAGAAGAATATAAAAAAGATTTTAATGCCGGTAACTTTCAGTTCTTTAAGTTTATTATGCTTGCCTTTAAAACCATGTTTACCGAACGGGATTTTTTTATTCTTGAATCGAATTGTGGTTTTTTTAAAGTTAAAAAGAAGTATACACTTCAGGCAATTGGTGATAAATTTGAGATTACCTACGAAAGGGTTAGGCAGATTTCAAAAAAAATTCCAATTGAAATCGAAACCACAATGATGCGTTTTCTCAAAGAAATTAATTATATCCAGAATCATTTCAATTATAATTTAAACTTCAACAATGATTATTGTTTAATAAATTCATTTACCGCCGATTCCATTAATTTAAACGAGAAACTCAATTTTACTCCCAAATTTTATGCATTTATTTTTTCGTTATTAAAAAAAGATACCCATCAACTGGTACAAAGAGGTTGTAAAAACGATAAAAATTTTTATTTAATTAAAGATGAACTCGTTTCTGCATTTAATTTTTGTAATTTTTACGAAAATATATGTGCTCTTACGCATAATCGTAACGATCAAACCTACCAACTTAATTTAAATGATTATCTACAGAATTTCCTTAATACATCTCATCTAACTCTTCTTAATCCTATCAGCACTATTTGCAGGCATATCATTCTCAATGAATTTAAATTGAAGGAAGTTGATGATAAAATTTTTATCATTCAGCGCAATACGCCCAAAAGATTATCCGAATATATTGTCGAAATTTTAAACGATAAGGGCCGCCCTTTACATCTTAACGAAATTAGGAAAGAACTTAATCGGCGAACCGTTAAAAGACCTCCCAACATTGAATCGTTAAGGTCTTCTATTTTAAGTATTAAAAAAATAAAAGCCATTGGCAAAACCAGTACTTATGCACTCAAGGGCTGGAGTTATATCCAAACGGCAACCATCAGAAAATTGGTGTTCGATTTTTTGCTCAAGTATGATGAGCCTAAAAATATTTTTGAAATTACTAACTATATCAAACAATTCAGGAAAACCAATGATAAAAACATTTTAGCGAACCTTAAATTAGATAAAAATCATACTTTCCAATTCTTCAAAAGTGGTTATATCGGATTATCTTCCAAAAAATATAATGTTTACAGCAATGCCTGAGTTCAAGTTTATCCGTCTGTCTTTCTGGAAATAAAAATTATTACTTAATATAATTACCGGTGAAAAAAAATAATACAAGAGCCCTGTTGTTGGTAATTTTTGTTTTCATTTTCTGTTCAATGCGGGCTGAAAACGGAATTGTTGGCAATGATATGATTTATAAATCATCCATTCATACCGTACAGCTCCACAGGTTAGGAGCTGAACTTACCCCTCCTATAATCAGGTTAAACACAGATGAACAGTTAAAATTATCATTTGATGATTTTGATTCGGATGTAAAACGCTATAAATTCACAGTAATCCATTGTACTGCCGATTGGTATCCAAGTGATGTGCAACCTTCTGATTATATCCTGGGTTTTACTAATGATTATATTACCGATTACCGGTTTTCGCTCAATACAACCATAAAATATACACATTATAATTTAGTATTTCCTTCCGATAATTTCCAAATTATCCAGGATGGGAATTATCTTTTGGAAGTTTTTGATGAAAATGATCCTGATAATATTGTTTTTACCCGTCGGTTTATGATTGTTGACCAAAAAGTTTCTGTTTCGGCAACAGTTAACAGATCTTTAGCTCCTGCCGAAAGAGATGTACGTCAGCGGATCGTATTTAATATTAATGCGCTAAATTATCCAATATCTAATTATCAGAATCTGAAAGTAATTGTTTCCCAGAACGGGCGATGGGATAATTCCATTACCGGTTTGAGACCTAAAACGATACTGGGCAATGTTCTGAGTTACGATTATGATGAAGGAAATGAATTTAACGGAGGGAATGAATTTCGTCATTTTGATATTAAAAGTCTTAGATATCAATCAGACAGAGTGCAACGGCTGAATTTTGATACGGCTTATCAGGTTTATTTGCTGCCCGACGAAAGGCGTACGTTTAAATCGTACTTTAGCGATAAAGATATTGATGGCTTATACCTTATAAAAACTGAAGATGGCAATAATTCGGAAACTGAATCGGATTATTGTATTGTACACTTTTGCTTACCTTATTCTGCGCCCATGGTTGGGGGTAATATTTATGTATTTGGAGGAATGGTTTATTGGCAATATATGCCCGAAGCAGAAATGAAATATAATTTTAAAAAATCACAGTATGAAGCAACATTACTGTTGAAACAGGGATATTATAATTATCAGTATGTGTGGTTGGAAAATGGAAAATCTGGCGATGAAACCTTTATTGAAGGTAATCATTTTGAAACAGAAAATAATTATACTATCCGGGTTTATTATCGCGAACCCGGTTCTTTTATGGATAAACTCATTGGAATAGAATCCATTTATTCCGTTAAGTAAAACAAATTATTGATCTATTTATTCATATCTGAGCGATTCTATGGGATCGAGGTTGGCAGCTTTGGTGGCCGGTACTATACCCGAAATAAGTGCCACGACAAAACATAGCACAACTCCACTGATAATCCACAGCCAGGGAATAATAAAACTGCTTTTGATGAGCAATGAGATGGTATTACCAATCATTATACCCAGAAAAATTCCCAGCAATCCTCCCAATTGAGCGATGACAATGGCTTCAATCAAAAATTGCCGTTTGATGGTTTTGCGTTTAGCACCTATGGCTTTTCGGATACCAATCTCCTGAGTGCGTTCGGTAACAGAAACCAACATAATGTTCATCAAGCCGATAGCCGCACCAATAAGTGTAATTAGACCGATGATGGTAGCTGCCAGCCGAAGATATTTCAGGTTATCGAAAAGCATTTTGGCAAGGTTGTCACTTTTGGATATATCAAAATTATCCTCTTCGCCTATTTTTACTTTCCTGATAATACGGAACAATCCGGTGGCTTCTCCCATAGCCGGATCAATTGAATTGGGATTATTGGTCGTGATGTTTATTGTATAGGAAACGTTTGGCTGTGGAAAGTATTGACGTACATTTGTTAACGGAAGAATACACAAGTTATCGCTGCTAAATCCTATGCTTGAACCTTTTTCTTTTAGCAACCCTACAACTTTATATTTTCCAGGTCCTATAGAAATTATTTGCCCCAAAGGATTTTCTTTTTGGGTAAAAAGAGTTTTGACTAAGTCGTTTCCAATGATGGCTACATGTGATCCATAAAATATTTCAGTTGCTGTAAAATTTCGCCCTTTGGAAATCTCGTTTCCTGAGGTTATCAGATAATTTTCGTCGGAACCGATAACAGGAATATTGGGGTTGGTTTTATTGGAACCAAATTTCAGGGTAGAAGTACGCGAAGCATAAACAAAAATTGAAGTTGCTGCCGGGAATCGAAAGGAGTTTTTAAAATCCATAGCTTCCTGATAGGTAATAACCCTATAATTTTTGGGACGGTTGGATTGATCGCCCATGTGCACGTGCATGCCTCTGTTGCGGATAGACAGAGTATTAGCCCCCATCATGGTGAAATTCTGGTTAAGGTAGTATTTTATCGAATCGATGGCAGTTAAAATTCCAACTAAGGCCATTATCCCAAAAGCAATGATTAAAATGGTGAGAATGGTGCGTAAAAGATGACTTTTTATGGAATAAAGCGATATTTTAATATTTTCCTTGACAAGATTATTCATCGAAGTTTGATTTTAAAGCAAACATACATGAAATTTTTCAAATAATCGCAATTCCTTTAAAAATCAGAAAAACACAAGAACCGAAGATAGTATGATAGACCAGACAAAAACAGATATGCCTAAAAAACAAAGTGTTTTCAGAGAATAATAATAACGTGCTGCTAAAAAAGAACCCAATGGAATGGATAAAACTACAGGTGTTAAAATGATGATTCCCAATAAACCATAATTGGTACGGATTCTTGCAAGTGTACGGTTGCGGAAAGTAAAAACTTTTCTTTTATTTCGTCTTAGCGAACCTAAATGTAGATAAGGAAAATTTCGGCGGTTGGGATGCGAAATAAACCAGGATGCAATAACTGAAAAATACTTTCGCCATAAAACGATCAAACCTTCGCTTAAATAGTAAAAGAAAAGCACACCTAAAATACCTCCAACAGAAGTAGTTAAAAAGGTTTGGAAAAAGGTGAGTCCCAGTTTAAAAGCCAGCGGGGGAGCAAACAGAAATTTAAAACTACTGAGGAATAACACTTCCAATAGTTTAAAAATCAGTTTAACGGTAAAAAAAATAAAAGTCATGAAAAGAGGTTTATAAAAAACCAGAACGCCTGGCGTATATGGGAAGTAAACAAAAATCAGGCCTTATTGTTTAAAACTGACAAAAAGGGGAAAATCGTAACAATAAGCAGGTTTTAATCACCACGAAAGGCAAGAAGTGAGAAAAGGCTAAACGATAATATGTGTGAATTTTCAATTATAGCTTTTTCCCGAAAGCTAAATCGCCGGCATCGCCAAGCCCGGGAACAATATATGCCTGAGCTGTCATTTCTTCATCCACAGCGCCAACCCAAAGACTTATATCGCTTTTTGAAAGGTAACGTTTTACATATTCTACTCCTTCTGCACTGGCTAATATAGCAACAATGTGGGTATGAACGGGCTTCCCGTTATTTAATAATTCTTTGTAAGTTAATGCAATAGAAGCTCCGGTGGCAAGCATGGGGTCTGATAGTATAAGCACACGGTCGGTAAGATCTGGACTGGAAGAGTATTCAATCTGGATATTAAAACTGCCATCCTTGCGATGCTTGCGGTATGCCGAAACAAAGGCATTGTCCGACTTATCGAAATAATTTAGCAATCCCTGGTGAAAAGGCAGTCCTGCACGAAGTATGGTAGCCAAAACCGGCTGATGTTTCAATACGGGTACTTCGGCGGTTCCAAGTGAAGTTATTACTTCGCGGGTTTCATATTCGAGTTGTTTGCTTATTTCGTAAGCAAAAATTTCGCCTATGCGTTCCAAATTTCGCCGAAATCTAAGACTATCTTTCTGTATTTCAGAATCTCTTATTTCAGAAATGAATTGATTCAGAATAGAGTTTTGTTTTCCAAGAATTTTAAACATGGCTTTGCTTGTTTAATAATTTAGAATAAAATCTAACCGAACAAAGGTAGGTGTTTATTATTTACAAATTCTGGTTTCAGATGACGAATTTTTATTTTTTTCCGAGCAGAAACAATCCTGCCTTTACTATAAAAGACAAATGGTTTATGCGGAGAGAATCATAGAAATTTTCGACAGAACCAAAACTGCGGTAAAATCGTGCCAAATTAACATCATTGGAACCTTCAAAATCCAAAATTCCATTGCTTCCGGCGTGTTCTTTTATAAAAGAATCAACAAGCAGCGACATGGCTCCGTTGTGACGGGCCTGAGTATTGACGGCCGAAAACAGCAGAATGTGGTGTTGGTTCCAGCTTACAAAAACTACTCCGGCACATAATTTCCCGTCGGCTACGGCTCCCAGAATTCTGAGGTATCCTCTTTGATTACATTCTGCTGCAAGAGACTGTAAAATGGTATATGCCAGGTCATTCATTTTTTTGATGTCTTTGCCGCGATTTTGCCTGAACATCTCAATGATTTCTGTAACAGATGTAGTATTGACAATACTTACTCCCGATTCCCGTGCTTTTTTAAGATTGCGTTTGGTATTTTGTGAATATCGGCTCAAAAGTTCTTTGTAGCTTTGATTCAACGAAAGTTTAAGGTTGAGATTCTGAATAAACCTTATATTTTTATCATTTGTATCCCAAACCGGGTTTTCTGCTAGTATACCTTGAGATTCGTTGAGATTAATTTCCACCAGACGATATTTTTTAGGAATGGCGCTAATAAACATTCCGGTAATTACAGTATGGATGGGATGAACAGAAAAAACACCTAATTGCTGGGCAAAATAGGGTTGGTATAAATAACCGATACCGTATTTCTTTCCCGGCGTCAGCGGAAAAACGTATTGATAATCATCTTTTATTAAGGCTTCCCAATTTGGACAAACCACATCGAGATACCATGATAAGGCATAAATCAGACCATTGGTGGAATGATTGATGCAATCGTCCCATCGTTGTTTGTCAATTTCGTGATGCTTCAGATATTTAATCATGGGCGAGTTCAATCATCTTTTCATATACAGCCCGCCATCCGGTCCATTCATCAAGATTGCTTAAGGATTGGTTGTGCCACAAGCTGATAAAAGTTCCGTTGACGGCTTTTACTTCATCAATAAGCTGTTTTAGGTGATAGGGCGCGTTATCGGCGGAAATGTTTTTATAACTCTGAAGCGTTCCTTCCATAACGGCAAAAGGATGTACTCGCAAGGGCGTAGCCGCATCCTGATCGATGTCGTAGAAGAGAAATGAATCGCAGATTCCGGCGCGGAAGCCGGTTTCGCTGGCATAGCCCATGGTATAATCGTCGGAAATGTCAAGATTGATAAGATTACGATAGGTAGTAGGGAAGGTGAGTTTCAGAAAATGCTGACGGCTTCGCGTTATTTCTTTGTTCAAAACCATAGAAAGATTTTTGACTTCCAACTGCAATTTTTTTGGATTGGTGTTGGATCCGTAGGATGGATGTATGCCTACCTCAGCATAATCGGATAAGGTTTTAACCAGAATGTGAAATTTAGGATTGTTAACAGGTATGTTTTTGTCGTTTAAACCATATTCGGCGAAAAGCACAAAATAGATAGGCTTAAGATTATATTTTTTCTGAAGTTCAAGTTGATACGTAAAGGTATCAAAAGGGTCGGGGATTATATTTGCCAGGACTTTGGTGCGTCGGATGATTTCCGAAAAATCACGATTCAGAATGGAGCGGCAATATCCGCCCAACGAACGAACAACTCCTTTTTGCTTGTACGACCATGCTGCATCCACGTCTATGGTTGGAATGAACTGGTAGTTCTTTTTCGGGAAAAGAAGCGCGGGGAATTTTTTTAATAGTGTTTCTTTGATTTTTAGCGCCCAGATATTGACAACCGGCTTTTTTAAGAAATCGTTTTTGTAAGCTATGCTTTGGTTGGCTTCAAATCGATCGTACCTGTCCCGAATAAAGGGAAAGTATTCCTCATAGCGTGAAACCAGATAAAAAGAAGCAGCAAAAGGGTCGAATGGCAAGGCGGATTTTTTGTTGTAGACTGGGAAAAAAGCGACAGTGCCGGCAAAGGAAATAAATTGCAATTCCTGTACTTTGATACCCGTTTCAAAAAGGATAGCAGCTGAATCGAAAAAAAGTTCATCGCCGAAAATTTTGGATGAATAATTGATTTTCGGGCCTTCAAAAGTTAAAAATCATCGCTGTTATTCGTCAGATTAACATCCAAACCGAGCAATTCGTTAAAGATTAATTTAAAAATATAATCGCAACGGTTAGTAATTTTAGGTATATAAACAAGTAACATTTATTTGGGGCTAAATTGGCAGCAAGATAATAAAAAAAGCCATACGTGAAAAAAGTTTAGTATTTTTGAATTTCCAAAATCTGAAAACTTACTTTAATCAATGGAGAATTTTATTGTATCGGCACGTAAGTACCGTCCATTAACGTTTACTACGGTTGTGGGTCAGTCGTCCATCACTACTACTTTAATTAATGCTATAAAAAACAAACAATTAGCTCAGGCATTTCTGTTCTGTGGCCCAAGAGGTGTAGGCAAGACCACCTGTGCACGCATTCTGGCCAAAATTATCAATTGCGAACATCCTACCGAAAATCTGGAAGCCTGTAATGTTTGTCCGTCCTGTGTTTCGTTTAATACTTCTAGTTCGTTCAATATATTTGAATTAGATGCCGCATCCAATAATTCTGTGGATGATATCCGCAACTTGGTTGACCAGGTGCGCATTCCTCCACAAATTGGTAAGTACAAGGTATATATTATTGATGAAGTTCACATGCTGTCGTCGCAGGCATTTAATGCGTTTCTTAAAACGCTGGAAGAGCCGCCTGCCTATGCAAAATTTATTCTGGCTACGACCGAAAAACATAAAATTATTCCTACCATACTTTCGCGTTGTCAGGTATTCGATTTTCGGCGTATCAATGTGGAAGATATTTCTAAACAGTTGGCTTATGTAGCTGCAAACGAAAATATTACTGCCGATCCCGAGGCGCTTCATGTGATTGCTCAAAAAGCCGACGGAGCGATGCGCGATGCATTATCCATTTTCGACCAGTTGGTTAATTCATCGGGGAACCATCTTACCTATGATTCGGTTATTGAGAACCTTAATGTTCTTGATCTGGAGTTTTATTTCCGGATTACCGATTTCTTCCTTGCCTCGGATATTCCTCATTGCCTGCTTACATTAAACGAAATTATTGAAAACGGTTTCGACGGACAGCATTTTTTAACCGGCCTGGGCGAACATCTTCGTAACTTATTGGTAAGTAATGATGAAGCTACCATTAAACTCCTTGAGGTCAGCGCATCCTATAAAAACAAATACCTTGAGCAATCCGCTCGCTGCAGCATTCCATTTTTATTGCAAGCATTGGAAATCAATAATAAATGTGATATTAATTTTAAAAACAGCAACAATAAACGACTGAGCCTCGAAATAGCTCTTATGCAAATGTGCTCTATCGTTTCCGGTAATTTATCCGTTGCTCCGGAGAAAATTATTCTCATAAAGGAGAAAAAAGTTTCGGAGGAAGAACCACGGTTCAGCCCGAAATCTGCACCTGCAACCACCGCTTCAGTTCATCCTAAAAGCGAACAACCTAAACCTGTGGCAACAACACAGAATTTAGTATCAAAACCAGCATTTATCCCGTCCACAGGTATTTCCATCAGTCAAAAAATTAATCCGTTAGGAGGAGAAAAAGTGGCCGATATCGCAGAGGAAAACCAACCGGCAACTTATCAGCCGGCAATGGAATTTACTCAAAGCCAACTTGAAAAATTATGGGATGAGTTTGCCGCAAGCATTAAAATGGAATCACCTAATTTCTTCAGCACTCTTACCAAACGTAAACCTGAGTTGAAAGACAATTTTTTAATAGAATTGCTGATTGATAATAAGGTGCAGGAAGATGAGATTATTTTGCGGAAAGCCGATCTGTTGGGCTTTTTGCGAAAGAATCTAAATAATTTTAAAATTCAGCTTAATACACAAATAGTTTTGACTCAGGAAAAAACAAAGCCATATACTCCAGAGGAAAAATTTAATAAAATGGCTGAAAAAAATCCTGAACTGATCAACTTGAAAAAAACACTGGATTTGGAAATAGACTTTTAATTTAGTTGATAGTTGATAGTTGATAGTTGATGGTTGTTTGGGTTTTGTAATTTGAAAACGGTGATGTCAATAATAGAATAAATAAATACAGCCTGGCTTTGGGATAAATATAGTATTACCTTAAAATAACTACACATGAAAAAAAAACTTATTTGCCTTATAACTATTGCTTTTTCCTGGCTTATCACCTCAGGTTTATTCGCACAGGGAAATATCAATTTATCAAAATCATTGTCCATAGACCCGGATGTTGTGATGGGTAAATTAGATAATGGTTTAACCTATTATATCCGCAAAAATGTCAAGCCCGAACATCGTGTGGAGATGCGGCTTGCAGTCAACACCGGATCGCTTTACGAAGATGAAACACAACAGGGACTAGCTCATTTTACCGAGCACATGTGCTTCAACGGAACCAGGAATTTTCCCAAGAACGAACTTGTCAGCTATCTGCAATCGCTGGGTATAAAATTTGGTCCCAATTTAAATGCCTATACCAGCTTTGGCGAAACGGTTTACCAGCTTCAGGTTCCTTCCGACAAGGAAGACTTGGTGGAAAAAGGCTACCAGGTGCTCGAGGACTGGGCTCATAACCTTACCCTCGATAATAAAGAAATAGATAAAGAACGGGGCATCATTACCGAAGAATGGCGTTTAGGATTAGGAGCCGACGACCGGATGATGAAACGTTATATTCCTATTATTCTTAAAAATTCGCGCTATGCTGAACGCTTGCCCATTGGTAAACCGGAAATTATTAAAAATTTTAAATACCAAACGCTTAAAGATTTTTATTACGACTGGTATCGTCCCGATCTGATGGCTGTTGTCATTGTCGGCGACGTGGATGTAAAACAAGCCGAGAATCAAATAAAAACTCATTTTTCACAACTTACCAATCCGTCCAACGAAAAAAAACGTACCGAATATGGCATTCCCGATAATAAAGAACCGCTGATAGCCATCGAAACCGACAAGGAAGCCACAAACAACATGGTATCTGTTTTTTATAAACATCAGCGTCAGCCGGTGAATACCGTAGGCGATTTTCGCTATGTGGTGATGCAGGACTTATACAACGGTATGCTTAACAACCGTTTAAATGAAATTATGCAAAAGCCAGATGCTCCCTTTGTTTATGCGTATACCGGTTATGGCGATTTTATTGCTCGCACTCAGGATGCTTATATGTCGGTGGCTTTGGTTAAAGAAAATCAAATAGAAAAAGGCTTGGAAACTTTGCTTGCCGAAAATGAAAGGGTAAAACGCTTTGGGTTCACCACTACCGAATTGGAACGCCAGAAAGAGGAACTTCTTTCGCAATACGAACAAGCTGCCAAAGAATCCGATAAAACCGAATCTGCTGAGTATGTTTCTGATTATCTGAATAATTATCTTGATGCCAAACCCATTCCCGGGCCTAAGAATGAACTGGAAATGGTGAAAAGCCTGTTGCCCGACATACAATTGACTGATATAAATGTTCTTTCCAAACAATGGATAAGCGATGATAATATCGCTTTATTGATTACAGCTCCCCAGAAAGAAGGTATTCAAATGCCATCGAAGGAAAAAGTGCTCGAAATTTTAAAAAATTCCACGACGCAGGAACTTACGGCTTATGTAGATAAATTCAGCGAAGCACCATTGTTTAGCCAACCGCTGGCCGGTTCAAAAGTTAGTAAACGTTTGGAAAACAAGGAATATGGCTTTACCGAAATAACGCTTGCCAATGGAATCCGGGTAGTGATGAAACCAACTACTTTTAAAAACGATGAAATTCTTTTTTCGGCAGTCAGCCCCGGCGGTAATTCCCTATATCCCGATCAGGATTTTATGTCAGTCCTTTTTTGCCTCTCAGATTATCAGCCAGAGCGGGGTGGGAAAATTCGACTAATGTGGAATTGGAAAAGAAGCTGAAAGGTAAAGTGTTGAAAGTAAATCCATATATTTCTGATGTGAAAGAAGGCTTTAGTGGCAGCGCTTCTCCTCAGTATTTTGAAACCATGCTGCAACTTACCTATCTCTATTTTACAGCACCCCGTCAGGATACCACCGTGCTTAAAACTTTTCTTTCCAAGACCAAAAATCAGTTAAAATTCATCAAAAATAATCCGATGATTGCTTTCTACGACACACTGATGCGCACGTGTGCTCAGAGTAGTCCGAGGATTGTTGTTATCCCTTCCGAAGAACAACTCGATCAGATAAAAATGGCTAAGTTGTTTGAAATTTATAAGGATAGGTTTGCCGATGCCGGCGATTTTACATTTTTTATTGTAGGTAATTTTACCATTGATTCCATTCTTCCGGTGGTTGAATCTTATATAGGCAGCTTGTCTGTAACTCATCGCACGGAAACCTGGAAAGATGTTAGCCCAGAATTTCCTGAAGGAATCAAAGACGTTAGTATTTATAAAGGCACCGAACCCAAAAGTATGGTGGGAATTGTTATGTCGGGTAAGTTTGATTGGAACGATAAAAACAGGATGGAACTTCGCATGTTAAAGGAAATTTTGTCCATCAAACTTCTCGAAGTCATACGTGAAAAAATGAGTGGCGTATATTCTCCTCAGGTACAGTTGATGGTGGATAAATATCCACGAAGTGAATATTCCATCATGACCATTTTCGGTTGTTCACCAAAGAATACCGGCAAGCTAACCAAAGCCGTTTTTAAAGAAATGAATAAAATTCAGAAAAAAGGTCCAACGCTCGTTGATTTGAACAAGGTAAAGGAACTGCTTATCCGCGAACACGAAACCGACGTGAATACCAATAATTACTGGCTCGAGAAAATTGAATCATCGTATTTTAATGGTGATGATTTAACCACAATTCCTGATTTCAACGAAAGGGTAAATGCCATCACCATTTCTGATTTGCAGCTTGCGGCTCAAAATTTTATGAAACGCGATCATTATGTGCGGACAGTGTTGCTTCCTGAAAAGAAAAAATAAAATACGAATTATAACTTCGTTTTCAGATGATATACACTTTAGGAGAAACCGTTTTAGATATTCTTTTCAGGAATAACGTTGCTGTTTCTTCAACTCCCGGCGGCTCCATGCTTAATGCAAGCATCAGCTTGGGCAGATTGGGGCTGCCGGTAAGTTTTATCAGCGAATATGCCGACGACAGGGTAGGGGATTTGATTGATAATTTCCTGCATGATAATGGAATTAATACCGCTTTGGTAAAACGCAATAGTGGAAAAACTCCGGTTGCTCTGGCTTTTCTGGACGAAAAAAACGATGCACATTATCAGTTCTACCGTCAGACACTGCAGACAGAAAGAAAAATTTCCTTGCCAGATTTTCATTCCGGCGATATTTTTCTCTTCGGATCTTTCTATGCCATTCAAAAGGAAAACCATAAGGCTGTCATGACTTTACTCGAAAAGGCTCGTGAAAACGATACTGTCATTATTTATGATCCCAATTTCCGTAAGCCTCATCTTAACCAATTACCGGAATTAAAGCCTTTTATTTTGGAAAACATGACTTTCGCCGATATCATCAGAGCTTCCGATGAAGATTTTAAGCTCATTTTTGATGAAGATGATACCGATACCTGTTTTGATGAAATAATTAAAAACAAGGCACATCGTCCATCGCCTGTTCTGATCCTTACCCGCAGTAGTCGGGGCGTTGATCTCCGTACTCCTGAGTTTATCCTGCATTTTGCCTCAAAAGAATTGCTGCCAATAAGTACTATCGGAGCTGGCGATACGTTTAATTCTGGTGTTGTATACGGTTTACATATGAATAGGATTCTGAAAAAAGATTTAACCGCTATCCCGTCCGGAAAATGGAAAGAAATACTGCATTTTGCTATTGACCTTGCTTCAGAAGTTTGCCTTAGCATGGACAATTATATTGATACAATTAAACACTGAATCATGTCATTAGCTCAATTTTTATCAAAACAGATTGTAAGACTTTCCGGTTGGAAATTTTTGGGGACCATACCTCCCGGAGTTAAAAAATGTGTGCTGATTGTTGCCCCGCACACCAGTAACTGGGATTTCTTTATTGGATACCTGTGTTTTATTCTAAAGAAAATAGATCCCAAAATCCTTATCAAAAAGGAGTTGTTTTTCTTTCCTCTCAGCCTGCTGATGAAAAAAAAAGGATATATCTCCGTTGATCGCGACAAACGGAATAATCTCATCCAGTTTGTTGCTGATGAATTTTCCAAACGCGAATCCCTTGTTATTCTGATCACTCCTGAAGGTACCCGCAAAAAGAATCCTCATTGGAAAAAAGGATTTTATCATATTGCTTTGCTGGCAAAAGTTCCCATTATCCTTGGTTATCTCGATTATGCAAAAAAAGAAGGTGGAATAGGGGGAATTCTTTATCCGTCTGGAAATTTTAAAGACGATTTTGCAAAAATTGAAGACTTTTATCGGACGAAGACGGCTAAATATCCCGAAAAATTTAACCTGTCGGGAAAATAACCTGAACGATAGCCATCAGATCTTGATTCTGTTTTATCATTTATGATTATTATTTAATAAAAAATAAAAAATGAATACTGCTGAAAATCAATTAAACTTTGGACTCATCGGCGCTGCCGGCTATATTGCTCCACGCCACATGAAAGCCATTAAAGAAACTCATAATAACTTGATTGCCGCCCTCGATAAATTCGATAGCGTGGGCATCATCGACAGCTATTTTCCTCAAGCTGACTTTTTTACCGAACCGGAACGCTTTGATCGTCATTTGGATAAACTTCGCCGCAAGGGAGAACAAAAAATTGATTTTGTTAGTATTTGTTCGCCTAACTATTTACATGATGCTCATATACGCCTTGCCCTTCGAAATGATGCCAATGCAATCTGCGAAAAGCCCCTCGTGCTAAATCCATGGAATGTAGATGCGCTGAACCAGATAGAAAAGGAAACGGGTAAAAAGATATTTAACATCCTGCAGCTTCGCCTTCATCCAGCCCTGCTTGAGCTGAAGCAAAAAATCGAAAATGGACCCAAGGATAAAGTCTATGATGTCGATTTAAGCTATATCACAAGCCGTGGTAAATGGTATTTTATTTCCTGGAAAGGCGATTCGGCTAAATCGGGTGGTGTAGCTACTAATATTGGTATTCATTTCTTCGACATGCTCATCTGGATATTTGGCAAGGTTAAACAAAGCATCGTTCATTTAAGTCAGCCTGATAAAGCCGCAGGTTATATCGATCTGGAACATGCCCGCGTCCGTTGGTTTCTGAGTGTGGATTATGAAAATATACCCGCAGAGATCAAACAGAAAGGACAACGTACTTATCGCTCTATCACTGTGGATGGTAAAGAAATTGAATTTAGCGGAGGCTTTACCGAACTTCATACGGAATCCTACAAACAAATAATCAATGGTAACGGTTTCGGTCTGGAACATGCTCGTCCATGCATCGAGATGGCTTATGAAATACGTAATGCACAGGCTATCGGATTTGTAGGCGAATATCATCCGTTGGCTGTAAAAAAGTAAATTCTTAATTTTTACCTTTTGAGTAAAGCAGACGAACAAATAAAAATTAACACGTATCCTTACCATTGGTACGCCTGTTATACTGTTTCACGTGCCGAAAAAAAAGCTTTAAAACAGCTTCAGAATGCAGGTATAGAAGCATATCTGCCCTTACAACGGCGGTTACATCAATGGAAAGACCGTAAAAAATGGGTGGAAGTTCCATTGATCAATTCGTATATCTTTGTTAGAATAACTGAAAAAGAATATTTTAATGTATTAAATACCAATGGAGTGGTACGCTATATCTTTTTTGAAGGCAAAGCCGCTACCATACCCGACTGGCAAATAGAAACACTGAAATTAGCCATGGCTTCCGAAGCCGAAACTGAAATTACTACAGAAAAACTGGAAGCCGGAGAACCCATAGTTGTAAAGCAGGGACCTTTTATTGGTCTGTATGGCGAAATGATTGAATATAAGGGGAATAAAAAAATTAAGATTCAGATTGAGCATATTGGGCGTACTTTATTATTAACCGTACCCGTCGGTTTTGTAGAAAAAATTTCATAATGCAATTTATTAATAAACAATGTAATACATTGAAAATTGAATAAAGGTTAAAAATATTTAGTAAAATTTGAAGATTTAATAGAATTTATTTATAACTTTGAGTACTTTTTTTACTCAATTGATGAATGTAATTAATATTATAATTTATAGATAGATAAGTTTACTCTGAAATTATGCTCGACACTTTAATCAGTTCACAAACGCGTTTAAAACTCCTGTTGAAGTTTTTCCTTAACAGCTCTACTTCATCCTATCTGCGCGATTTGGAATCTGAATTTGGAGAATCTACCAATGCAATACGTTTGGAATTGAACCGCTTTGAGCAGGCAGGCTTGCTAAGTTCTGCTTCCATTGGAAATAAAAAAATGTTTTCCGCAAATACCCAGCATCCCCTCTTCCCGACATACACAACATTGTTTTAAAACATTATGGCCTTGATACTGTGGTGGAGGAAATCGCTCATAAATTAGGCGGAGTACTGAAAGTACTGCTTGGCGGAAGTTTTGCCCGAGGCATCAATAGCACGGTAATCGATCTCCTAATCATAGGTTCTGACATTGATAAAAATTATCTTTTACAATTAATAGAAAAAGCCGAATCTATGATCCGGCGAAAAATAAGATATATTATTCTTTCCCCTTCCGAATTCGAGAGCTATCCCCAAACGGATACTTTGCTGTTGTGGGAAAATAACTGATAAATGCTTTTTAACCTTCAAACCGTTAAAAAGCAAATTAAAAACTAATTCATTCCCCGTAGGTTACAAATCTTCCTGTAACTGAGAGGGCGAAGCTGTAGGCGGAGACCTCGAAGACTGCTGATCCTGCGAAGCGGGATTAGTCCCGATGTAGCCGTCAGGCGAAATCGGGAAGAAGGTGAAGCTGTGGATGGATCAATTGAAGATTGATGAACTTGCAGAGTCTGTAAAGGGAATCATTTATAATCAATAAATTATAATTATAAAATTCGTTTAATTCGCGTTATTCGCGGACAAAAAAAATCGTTGATTTAAAATATTATCCGCTAATTACGCTAATTGTCGCGAATAGATTGTTTTTAATCAATAAATTAATAATAATTCGTGAAATTCGCGTTATTCGCGGACAAAAAACAATTCGTTGATTCAAAATGTTATCCGCTAATTACGCTAATTATCGCGAATAAATCAGTTTTAATCAATAAATTGTAATTATAAAGTTTATTTAATTCGCGTTATTCGCGGACAAAAAAAAATCGTTGATTTAAAATATTATCCGCTAATTACGCTAATTGTCGCGAATAGATTGTTTTTAATCAATAAATTAATAATAATTCGTGAAATTCGCGTTATTCGCGGACAAAAAACAATTCGTTGATTCAAAATGTTATCCGCTAATTACGCTAATTATCGCGAATAAATCAGTTTTAATCAATAAATTGTAATTATAAAGTTTATTTAATTCGCGTTATTCGCGGACAAAAAAAATCGTTGATTTAAAATATTATCCGCTAATTACGCTAATTGTCGCGAATAGATTGTTTTTAATCAATAAATTAATAATAATTCGTGAAATTCGCGTTATTCGCGGACAAAAAACAATTCGTTGATTCAAAATGTTATCCGCTAATTACGCTAATTATCGCGAATAAATCAGTTTTAATCAATAAATTGTAATTATAAAGTTTATTTAATTCGCGTCATTCGCGGACAAAAAAACAATTTGTTGATTTAAATACCTGCTGATTACGCTAATTGTCGCGAATAAATTGGTTCTAATCAATAAATTGTAATTATAAAATTCGTTAAATTTGCGTCATTCGCGGACAAAAAAACAATTTGTTGATTTAAATATCTGCTGATTACGCTAATTGTCGCGAATAAATTGGTTCTAATCAATAAATTGTAATTATAAAATTCGTTAAATTTGCGTCATTCGCGGACAAAAAACAATTCGTTGATTCAAAATGTTATCCGCTAATTACGCTAATTATTGTGAATAAATCAGTTCTAATCAATAAACTAATAATAATTCGTTTAATTCGTGTCATTCGCGGATAAAAAAACAATTTGTTGACAAAAAATGCACTGGCCACACAATGGATATGCTCTATAAAGAAGAAAGTTATAAGATTATAGGTGCTTGTATGGAAGTCCATAATTTGTTAGGGTGTGGTTTTTTCGAAGCTGTTTATCAGGAAGCTCTTCAGATTGAATTTAAAAATAGAAATATCCCATTCAGAAGAGAGGTAGAACTTGATATAAAATATAAAGGCATTTTATTAGATAAAAAATATATTGCTGATTTTATTTGTTATGATAGAATAATTCTTGAAATAAAAGCACTTACAGAATTATCATCAACACATCAGGCACAAGTTATTAATTACCTTAAAGCAACAAATTTGAAATTAGGATTATTAGTGAATTTCGGAGAAGAAAGCCTTAATTATATAAGACTTGCAAAATCATTGTAAAATATTATCCGCTAATTACATTAATCATCGCGAATAAATTGGTTTCAATCAATAAATTATAATTATAAAATTCGTCTAATTCGCGTCATTCGCGGACAAAAAAATTCGTTGATTCAAATATCCGCTGATTACGCTAATTGTCGCGAATAAATTGGTTATAATCAATGAATTAATAATAATTTGTAACATTCGCGTTATTCGCGGATAAAAAAACACTTCGTTGACCAAAATAATCTGCCTGAATCTGTTGATCATTAATAAATTGATAATTTTCATTATCTTTGTTCTTTATATAACGTTAAAATTGAAAAAACTTCCTAATATATCTTCCATTCCATTCTGGGATGTCCATTTTGAGAAAACAGCAGAAGAATATCAAAAATATAGTACCTATATTATTTCAAAAGTTTTCGATTATGGTTCGCTCAGCGATCTGATTGAAATAATCCGGTATTATGGTAAAAAAAGAATTAAAGAAGAAATCGTTAAGGCAAGCTCCTTGCGAAAAAAAACACTTGCTTTTGCTTGCGTTTTATTCAATCTGAAACCTACAAATTTTAAATGCTTCACCAGGAAACAGTCGAACCAGCTACTTTGGAACTACTAAGCCAGTTGTTTTCCAAAAATTATCTTTCCGGTTTTGCACTTGCTGGTGGTACTGCGCTTGCTTTACAACTCGGACACAGGATATCTATTGATCTGGATTTTTTCTCTTATCGCTCATTTAACGCCAATGAATTGACTAAACAGATTTCTTCGGATTTCAGGCTTGACAAAGAATTTATCGAAATAGAGGAAAATACACTTAATTGTATTATCAATAATATCAGGGTACAATTTTTGACACATAATTACCAGCAGGTTAGACCGGATTTAAATGACGGAGTGATACGCCTATACAGTTTGCCAGATAGTGCAGCTATGAAATTGAATGCCGTTACCAACCGTGGGGCAAAGAAAGATTTTTTCGATATTGCCGCTTTATTAGAAGTTTTCTCGTTGAAAGATATGCTGAATTTTATACTAAAAAATACAATGTGGTTAATTATCAGCATGTACTTAAGTCACTATCTTATTTTGAAGATGCAGAATCTGAAATGAACCCGGTGTGTTTAAAAAAGCAAAACTGGACAATAGTAAAGAAAAAAGTAAGTACTTCCGTAAGATCATATTTTAATGAAATGCTTAATTCGAAAGCGTAAAATCATCGAAATTCTGAATCAAAAATAATCATCAACAGACATCATCGAATTACATAAATAAATTAATAACAATTCGTTTAATTCGTTGACAAAGATAATTCGTGAAAATTAGTGTAATTCGTGTCCGAATAATAATCCTTGCTAATTCATTGCCCCAAAACATGACACTAATTTCACTAATTACCACGAATAAAATTAGTTTCAATCAATAAATTAATAGCAATTCGTTTAATTCGTGTAATTCGTTGACAAAAGAAATCGCGTAATTCGTTGATAAAAATAATTTGTTGACCATCATAATCTGCGGATCAATCTGCGAGAATCTGAAGACTGAAGCCAAATGAGTAAATGACGAAAATCAATAATATATACACTATTCCTACCAATGAATCGGAAACGGTAGAATTCAAACACTCGTTTCAGGCGGAGGTTATTGAGACGTTGGTAGCATTTTCCAATGCCAAAGGAGGATGTGTATATATTGGTGTGCAGGACGATGGAACGATTAAGGGAGTAGAAATCTCTCAAGAAACAGTGGTACAGTGGATCAACGAGGTGAAAACCAAAACCTCACCCACATTGATTCCGGATGGAGATGTGATCGAGGTGAACGGGAAAACGGTCGTTGTACTCAAGCTGCAGGAATATCCCATAAAACCGGTCTCTTTCCGTGGTAAATATTATAAGCGGGTAAAAAACAGCAATCACTTGTTGTCTACAACCGAAGTGGTCAACATGCACCTGCAAACGTTCAATACCAGTTGGGATGCATACCCTGATTTGCAGCATTCACTTGAAGATTTGTCGTTTGAAAAAATTCAGGACGCAATTGACAGAAAGAAAATCACTCAAAAATTTCTACAAGACGATCCGTTAAGTTTTTTGTATAAATGCGGTCTTGTACGAGATGAAAAGATTACTAATGCAGCTTTTTTACTGTTTCACAAAGAAGATTCTTATTTGAGTACAATTGAGCTCGGTCGTTTTCAATCAGAAATACTTATAAAAGATACTGCCCGAAGTAAGAGCGATGTGTTGACACAGATAGACCAAGTCATAGATTTTGTCAGAAAACATATTAACCTTGAGGTTATTATTACCGGGCAACCTCAAAATACTCAAAAATGGCAATACCCAATGGAAGCCATTCGTGAGATCGTTATTAATATGGTTTTGCACCGCGATTACCGCTCTTCATCAGATTCAATTGTAAAAGTTTTTGACGATCATATAGAATTTTACAATCCCGGACGATTACCTGACAATATAACAATCGATGATCTTATCTCAGATAAATACAGATCAACTCCGCGCAATAAAATGATGGCCGATTTTCTTAAAGACATTGGGATAATCGAGAAATATGGTACAGGTATTAAGAGAATTATAAACTATTGTCTGGAAGCCGGTCTTCCGCAACCCTCTTTTACCAATATTTCCGATGGCTTTATGGTAACGGTTTACTCTTCTCAAACAAGAGAAAAATCAGTAGTTTCAGAATTAAATACTTCTCTTGTTAAAAGTTCGGAGAAAAGTTCGGAGAAAAATTCGGAGAAAGGTTCGGAGAAAAGTTCGGAGAAAATAATTAATGAGCTCATTAATAACAAAAATATTACTATTTCCGAACTATCTTTAAAATTAAGTATTTCGACTAGAGCTATCGAAAAGCAATTGGATAAGCTTAAACAAAAAGGGATCATCCGTCGTATTGGCCCCGACAAAGGCGGCTATTGGCAGATTATAAACGAATAACGAAAAGTGAACAATGAATAGTGAAATTTCACTGATTTATATGAATACAAATAATTCGTTCAATTCGTTGACTAAAAAAATTGTTGACAAAGATAATTCGTGATAATTCGAGTAATTCGTTGACAAAAGAAATCGCGTAATTCGTTGATAAAAATAATTCGTTGACAAAGATAATTCGTGAAAATTAGCGTAATTCGTTGACAAAAAAAATCGTTCAATTCGTTGATCCCAAAAACATCATCGAATTACACTAATTACACGAATAAATTGATACTAATTTGTTTAATTCGCGCAGTTCGTTGACAAAATAAATTAATGAAACCCCGAGCTATATGGATAGCTTACCACATGAAAATGTTCAGGAAAAAATTATTGAAATCCATAATCAAAAGGTAATATTGGATTTTGATGTAGCATTTCTATACGGTGTGGAAACAAAACGTATAAATGAAGCTGTATCCAATAACCCTGATAAATTTCCTGAAGGTTATATTGTTGAGATAGACGAGGAGAGTTGGGATGCGCTAAGGTCGAAATTTTCGACCTTAAAAAGCAGAGGAAAAGGAAAACATACAAAATACAAACCTAAAGCCTTTACAGAAAAAGGTTTGTATATGCTGGCAACCATTCTTAAAAGTCCAAAAGCCACCCTCACAACAATTGCAATTGTAGAAACTTTTACTAAAATCAGGGAACTTTCTCGTACGGTAAGCGAACTTGCAGAATTTACCAACGATGATAAAAAGCAAAAGTCGTTGATGCATAAAAGTGGGGAAATACTTTCCGAATTGCTTGATGATGGATTACAGACAACGGATACTGAAACAACAATCGAACTTAATTTTGCAGTTTTAAAATTAAAACATACCATAAAGCGTAAATAAATTTTTGATTATAAAAAAGAATGACCTGAATTGTAGCTAAAATTAATAATTCGTTTAATTCGCTTAATTCGTTGACCAAAAATAATTCGTGAAAATTGGTGCAATTCGTTGATAAAAATAATTCGTTGACCAATTCGTTGACAAAAAAATAATTCGTTGACCCAAGAAATTTGTAGAATTCGTTCAATTCGTTGACAAAAAAAATAATCCGTTGACCCCAAAAACATCATCGAATTATACTAAATTATACGAATAAATTGATGCTAATTTGTTTGATTCGTTGACCCAATCATATAAAATACTATTTAGATAATCCCAACATTGCAATCATATTAATCAATAATGTATAATATGTTTAAAAACAAAGTGCTACTGATCACCGGTGGTACCGGTTCATTCGGAAATGCTGTTTTAAGACGTTTCTTAGATTCTGATATAAAAGAGATTCGTATTTTTTCCCGTGACGAAAAAAAACAAGATGACATGCGTCAGCTTTATCGTAATGATAAAATCAAGTACTACATAGGCGATACCCGTAGCAAACGTAGTTTGGATATGGCTATGCGTGGGGTGGACTATGTTTTTCAGGCTGCAGCGCTCAAACAGGTTCCGTCCTGTGAATTTTTTCCTATGGAAGCTGTCCGTACTAATGTAGTGGGTTGTGAGAATGTGCTGGATAGTGCATTGGAGCATGGCATTAAAAATGTCATCGTGCTTAGCACCGACAAAGCTGTTTATCCCATTAATGCCATGGGCATGAGTAAGGCCCTTAGCGAAAAGGTGATGGTAGCCAAAAGCCGCAATCTGAATGGTAGTGGTACTACTTTTTGTGGCACTCGTTATGGAAATGTGATGGCTTCCCGTGGCTCGGTCATTCCCTTGTTTATCGATCAGATAAAAAAAGGAGAACCGCTTACCATTACCGATCCCAATATGACCCGTTTCATGATGACTCTGGATGATGCGGTGGATTTGGTGATATATGCTTTTGAACATGGGCAGAATGGCGATATCTTTGTTCAGAAAGCTCCGGCAGCTACCATTCATGATCTTGCCGTTGCACTTAAAGAATTGTATAATGCCTCCAATGAAATCCGCATCATCGGTACACGTCATGGGGAGAAACTGTATGAAACCCTCGTTAACCGGGAAGAGATGTCAAAAGCTATAGATATGGGCGAGTACTTCCGTATACCTGCCGATAACCGGAATTTGAATTATGGTAAATATTTCACCGAAGGTGAATCTAAAGTATCTGAAGTGGAAGACTACACTTCTCATAATACACAGCGTCTCGGTGTCGAAGGCATGAAACAATTGCTCCTGAAACTCCGCTTCGTTTGTGAAGATCTTGGTATGCAGGAAAAATCACAGACAAAGGAAATTAAAAGCGAATAGTCCCATGAATATTCTTGTTACCGGTTCTGATGGTTTTGTAGGAAAAAACCTCTGCGTTGAATTAAAAAACATTAGGGACGGAAAAGACAAATCGTTCGGAGACCTGAAGGTGGATGAAATCTTCGAGTTCGATATCGATACCGATCCCGCATTGCTTGAGGAATACTGTCGGAAGGCTCACTTGTCTTTAATCTGGCAGGTGTCAATCGTCCGAAGGATCAAAGCGAATTCATGACCGGCAATTTTGGTTTTGCCAGCACTCTGCTTGACACCCTGAAAAAGTACAGGAACACCTGTCCAGTGATGATCAGTTCTTCTACCCAGGCTGCCTTTGATAATCCTTACGGACAATCCAAAAAAGCCGGTGAAGAGCTCATGTTCCGCTATTCAAAAGAGACCGGAGCTAAAGTGCTTGTTTACCGTTTTCCAAACCTTTTTGGCAAATGGTGTCGCCCTAACTACAACAGCGCCGTGGCCACATTCTGCTATAATATAGCCCATGATCTGCCTGTTACCATCAGCAAACGTGATAATCAGTTGAGTCTTGTCTATATTGACGATCTTGTAACCGAGATGATCCACGCGCTGCAGGGGCAGGAACACTGTAATGGCAGCTACTGCTACGTATCTACCGTGCACGATACTACCCTTGGGCAAATTGTTGACTTGCTTTATTCGTTCAAAGAGAACCGCAAGACATTAGAAGTGCCAAATATGAGTGATGACTTTGCTAAGAAGCTTTACTCTACCTACCTCTCCTACCTGCCGGAAGATCAGTTTTCTTATCCGCTCAAAATGAATATTGACGAAAGAGGCAGCTTCACTGAGATTATCCGTACTCCCGACCGCGGACAGTTTTCGGTAAATATCAGTAAACCACATATCACCAAAGGTAACCACTGGCACCATACCAAAAATGAAAAGTTTGTGGTGGTAAGCGGTAAAGGAGTGATTCGTTTCAGAAAGATAAATGATCCTGATGCGGAAGTCATCGAATATTATGTTTCCGGTGACAAAATCGAGGTAGTGGATATCCCGACAGGCTACACTCATAATATCGAAAATATAGGTGATACAGACATGGTTACCTTTATGTGGGCCAACGAATCCTTTAAGCCGGAGAAGCCGGATACTTTTTTTGAAGAGGTCTAAGGTCTAAGGACTGACTTTTGACTGAGAGTCTAAGGTCTAACGTCTAATATCTAAGGACTGACTTTCGACTTTAGACTTTCAACCTTTGACCTTTGACATATAACAGTCCAACCCAAAACAACCTGAAATTGGGAATAAAGATGGAAGAAACAGACCATAGCCAATACAACGATATGCTCCGGCAAATTGTTACTGAGATTAAATCCACTCGTGTGATTATTGCACGGCGGGTTAACTCGGCAATGATGCAAATGTACTGGAATATTGGCAAACGGCTTTCTGTTGAGGGGTTGGAAAAAGGTTACGGTAGCAGCGTGGTAAAACGTTTGGCGATGGATTTGCAGCAGGAGTTCCCTGATACCACTGGTTTTTCTGTTCGTAACTTGTGGAATATGAAAAAATTTTATGAATTTTATGCATTAGCTGATGAAAAAATGCAACGTAGCGTTGCACTTTTACCATGGAGACATAATCTGCTAATTATAAGCAAGGTGAATTCTCTATCAGAAGCTAAATATTATATAGAGCAATCCCTCGAAAACAGTTGGTCGCGTGATGTATTACTTAATTTTATAAAAGCAGATACATACAAACATGCTGAATTATTACCCAAACAACATAATTTTGAGAGAACATTACCTGAAGACTTACAGGAGCAAGCCGACGAGATTCTGAAAAGTACCTACAATCTTGAATTTCTCGGTTTAACAAATCCCGTAAAAGAATTAGAATTGGAACGACGCTTAGTGGAAAAAATAAAACTGTTCCTGCTCGAACTTGGCAACGGTTTTTCGTTTATTGGGAACCAGTACCGGCTTGTGCTCAACAACAAAGATTACTCGGTTGATTTGTTGTTTTTCAATCGTAAATTACGTTCTTTAGTGGCAATTGACTTAAAAGTCAGTGAGTTTAAACCGGAGTATATTGGCAAAATGAACTTTTATCTCGGGTTACTCGACGATCAGGTAAAACAGGCCGACGAAAACCCGTCTATCGGCATTGTGCTTTGTGCCGACAAAGACCATGTAGAGGTGGAAGTAGCCCTACGCGATGTGAACAAACCGATTGGCGTTGCCGATTATCAGTTGCAATTTCCTGAAAAAGAATTAAAAGAGCTGATTTCAAACGAAATAAAAAAATCAAAAAACAAACGGTAAGGGCTGAGGGGCTAATATCTAAGGACTGACTTTTGCCTGAGAGTCTAACGTCTAAGGACTGACTTTCGACTTTAGACCTTTACCCTTTGACTTTCGACCTTTGACTTAATACGGTGAGATGAGAAGATTTGAGGATTTAAGAGTGTGGACTGATTCTCGTGATTTAGTAGGTGATGTGTATAAGATCATGGCATCATGTAAAGATTACGGATTCCGCGATCAAATACAACGAGCTGCCATTTCTGTTATGAATAACATTGCAGAAGGATCCGAGATGTCTTCAGATAAAGCATTTATTCGATATTTAAAAATCTCAAAAGCCAGTTGTGCAGAAGTAAGAAGTATGTTGTATTTGTGTGAAGATTTAAATATTTGTGATGCTGTAACAAGTGAACAATTAAGAAATAAAGTAATGAACATAGCCGGTGCCCTCTTTCGGTTAATAGAAGCGCTGAATAAAAAGTCTAATGTCTAAAGCTGACTTTCACCTTTCGACTTAATGGTCTAAGGTATGACTTTGTGCTTTTGACTTTAGACTTTGACTTTCGATCTTTGCCCTTTGACTTTAGACTTTTAGTCCTTAGACCTTTAAACAATTTCCCATGCCCATCAAACTCGACTATTCAAGCATCAAATTCCGCGACAACGGCAGGCTCAAGCTCCTCATCATCGTAGGAACCCGTCCCGAAATCATCCGGCTTTCTGCCGTCATCACCAAGTGTCGCAAGTACTTTGACGTTATTCTTGCCCATACAGGCCAGAACTACGACTACAACCTGAACGGTGTCTTCTTCCGGGACCTCAGGCTGGCTGATCCGGAAGTCTATATGGATGCTGTGGGCGATGACCTCGGCGCTACTATTGGTAATATTATCAACTGTAGTTATAAACTCATGGTAGCCACCCGGCCCGATGCTCTTCTGATATTGGGCGACACCAACAGCTGCCTCTCGGCCATAGGAGCCAAGCGGCTTCACATACCGATCTTCCACATGGAGGCCGGCAACCGTTGTAAAGACGAATGCCTGCCCGAAGAAACCAACCGCCGTATCGTGGACATTATCTCCGACGTAAACATGTGTTACAGCGAACATGCCCGCCGTTATTTAGCTGAGAATGGTCTGCCAAAAGAGCGTACTTTTGTAACAGGTTCACCTATGGCTGAAGTCCTTCGTGCAAACCTAACTGAAATCGAATCATCCGATATACACAAGCGCCTTGGTCTTGAAAAAGGCAAATACATTCTTCTTTCCGCCCACCGCGAAGAGAACATAGATACCGAAAAGAACTTTTTATCCCTTTTCAATGCTATCAACGCCATGGCAGAAAAGTACAATATGCCGATTCTGTATTCCTGCCATCCACGTTCTAAAAACCGGCTCGAAGCAAGCGGCTTCAAACTGGACAAGAGGGTAATACAGCATGAACCCCTCGGCTTTCACAACTACAATTGCTTGCAGATGAACGCCTATGCCGTAGTTTCCGACAGCGGAACCCTGCCCGAAGAGAGTAGCTTTTTTATATCTACAGGACACCCGTTTCCTGCTGTCTGTATACGCACCTCTACAGAACGACCTGAAGCATTGGACAAAGCTTGCTTTATCTTAGCTGGCATAGATGAAAAGTCGCTCCTGCAGGCTGTGGACACCGCCGTAAACATGAATAAGAATCAAGATAACGGAATATTCGTCCCGGACTACACCGATGAAAACGTCTCTACCAAGGTGGTCAAGATTATACAAAGTTACACGGGAGTGGTGAATAAGATGGTGTGGAGGAAATACTGATAAAAGTCCCAGGATTTTCAGGATATAAGAAAAAAGAGCAAAGTAAAAAGAGCAAAGAGCCAAGTATCTCTCACTTCATCCTTTTTCCTTTTTTCTTCTCTTACTTTTTACTTAAAAAATGAAACAGAACAATATGCGAAGCTTTTAGGGCAGATCAAAGTCTGATAACAGAGATTTTATTTTAACTTTGTAAGAATGGAGAGTAAATTATCAAAGAATATAGATGTTGACAATCTCTTAGAGACTATTCGGGATATCATATTTTCAACCCGGGGAAAAATTTTCCGAAATATTAATATTGAGCTAATTGCGACTTATTGGAAAATTGGAAAAGAAATCGTTGAAAAAGAAAAGCAAAACAGTTTTGACTCCGAATCATCCCGACAATTAATTCTTCGGCTTTCTAAAGATTTAACCAATGAACTTGGAAAAGGTTTTTCCAGGGCAAACCTCTTTAACATGAGGAAATTTTACCTTGAATATCCAGATGTCCAGACATTGTCTGGACAATTAAACTGGTCTCATTACTGTGAACTTTTAATTATTGATGATAAAAGGAAGCGTGATTTTTACGAAAAAGAAACGGCTAATTCTCAATGGTCAGTACGTGAACTGAAAAGACAGATAGATAGCTCTTTATTTGAACGATTGCTTTTATCCAAGGGACAAGCTAATAAGAAAAAACTAATTCAACTTTCCACTAGGGGACAGGAAATCGCAAAACCAGCTGACATTATAAAAGATCCCTATGTTTTTGAATTTCTTGGTATACCAGAGAATAAACCATTATTGGAAAAAGATCTGGAAAGAAAACTAATTCGTCATATCGAGGAATTTTTACTTGAACTTGGTAAAGGTTTTATGTTTGTGGGTTCGCAACAAAGAATTACTATAAATAATACACATTATTATGTTGATATGGTATTTTATAATAAAATATTAAAATGCTATATTCTGATCGAACTTAAAACGACAAAGCTGAAAGTCGGAGATGCCGGACAATTAAATACATACTTAAACTATTATAAGACAGAAATAAACGAGCCTGAGGATAATCCACCTATAGGGCTTCTGATTTGTGCGGAAAAGGACGAGATCGGAGCAGAATATATTCTGGGAGGGTTTGAGAATGCTGTATATGCATCAAGATTTACATATGTGTTTCCAGATAAAGATCTTTTAATTAAAGAGCTGGAACTCGTCATGAACAGATGAAAGTGCAGACATATCTCTGAGGATATAATAATAAACTTTCAGCGGTTTTATAAATTGTCTTTACGACGCATCAATGGCTATGCCCCTGATACTCCTGAACTCTCAAAAAATCCCAGGATTTCAGGATTTAAGACAAAAGAACAAAGTAAAAAGACAAAAGAACGGGTCTCGCTTTCCATTTTTTATCTTTTATCTTGTTTCTTGATTTTTCCTTTGACCTTTGTCCTTTCGACTTTAGACTTTTGACCTTTGACTTTTATCCTTTGCCTTTTGTCCTTTGTCTTTTGACCTTCGCCCCGTTCCCGACTACACAGATGAAAATGTCAGCAACAAGGTGGTCAAGATTATCCAAAGCTATACAGGAGTAGTGAATAAGATGGTATGGAGGAAATATTAAGCAAGCAAGGGCTGAAGTCTAACGTCTAATATGTGATTTTATACTTTGTGCTTTTGACTTTTGACCTTTGACTTTTGACTTTTGACTGAGAGCCTAAGGTCTAACGTCTAATGTCTAAAGCTGACTTTCACCTTTCGACTTAATCTTAATTGTCTAATGTCTAAGACCTAACGTATAACTTTATGCTTTCGACTTTAGACTCTTAGACTTTTGACTCTTAGATATTTGACCTTTGACTTTTGTCCTTTGCCCCTAAAATCAACTTGATCGCTCTTTACTATTTTAAAACCGCAAAGTTCACACAAAGCCCACTGAGCCGAACAAAAAAAATCTTCGCTTCCGTCCGTGTTTAGTATTCTAAGGCTAAGCCTGCTATGCCTATCCAGAAAGCTTTCGGGACTGACAATCGACATTTTGATGAAATGAATTCAAAAAAATGATAAAAGATACTACTGATTTCAAACAATGGCTGACCGATTTGAAACTTCGGATTCGTCGAAGTCAGATAAAAGCGGCTATACGTGTAAGCAGCGAATTATTGCATTTGTATTGGGACTTGGGACACGATATCACTGTTCGTCAAATGGATGCCGTATGGGGAAGCGGTTTTTTTGATACGTTAAGTAAAGAGTTAAAGGCCGAATTCCCAGATATGAAAGGATTTTCGGTAACCAATCTAAAATATTGCAAACAATTTTATTTGTTTTATACTCAGGATTTGGAACTATTATACCAAACAGGTGCAAATTCAAAAGACACAAATCGTCAGCAACTTGCTGACAATTTACAAATAATTAAAAATGAGTATATTATAGATCATCAACAACTTGTTGACGATTTTGAAAATTTGTCGATTGCTTTGATCCCATGGGGACATCATGTACAAATTTTTACCAAATGTAAATGTGTACAAGAAGCCATGTTTTACGTTCAAAAAACCATAAAAAATGGTTGGAGCAGGGTCATGCTGATGAATTTCATAGAAGCGGATTTATACAGCAGTCAGGGCAAAGCGCTTAACAACTTCGACAGATTATTGCCCGACGTTCAAAGCGAACTGGCAAAAGAAATGCTAAAAGATCCATACAATTTTGATTTTCTTACACTTACTGAAAACTTCAGGGAAAAAGAATTTGAAGATGCACTGGTAACCAACATTACAAGGTTTTTGTTGGAACTCGGACAGGGCTTTGCGTATCTTGGAAGACAGTTTCCAATACAAATAGGAAGCAAAGAACGAAATATAGATTTGTTGTTTTATCATTTAAAATTGCGCTGTTATGTGGTTATAGAATTAAAAGTAAAGGAATTTGAACCTGAATATGCTGGTAAACTCAGTTATTATGTTACAGCGGTCAATCATCAGTTAAAACAAACCTGTGACAATCCAAGTATTGGTTTGTTAATTTGTAAAACAAAGGACAATGTTGATGTGCAATACGCATTGGAAAGCTGCACCCAACCTGTTGGCATTTCTGAATATAAGCTGTCAAAATTAGTACCTGATAATCTAAAATCATCCTTACCTTCAATAGCCGAAATAGAGGATAGACTAAAAGGGGAAAATTTATAAACCAACAACCAACTGTCTAAGGACTGACTTTTGTCCTTTGACATTTGACATTTGACTTTTGACCTTAGACCTTTGACTTTTGTCTTTTGTCTTCTGTCTTTTGTCCTTTGACTTTTGTCTTTTGTCCTTTGACCTTAGACCTTTGACTTTAGACTTTAGACTCTTAGACCTTCGACTTTTGTCCTTCGTCTTTTGACCTTTGACTTTAGACTCTTAGACCTTTGCCTTTTGTCCTTTGCCTTTTGACCTTCGCCCCGTTCCCGACTACATTGATGAAAATGTTAGTAACAAAGTAATAAAGATCATCCAGAGCTATACAGGAGTGGTGAATAAGATGGTATGGAGGAAATATTAAGCAAGCAAGGGCTGAAGTCTAAAGTCTAGGGTCTAATATATGATTTAATACTTTGTGCTTTTGACTTTTGACATTCGACTTTCGACTGAGAGCTTAAGGTCTAACGTCTAACGTCTAATGTCTAATGTCTAACGTCTAAGGACTGACTTTAGACTTTTGACCTTCGACTTTTGACTTTTGTCCTTTGCCTTTTGTCTTTTGTCCTTTGTCCTTTGTCTCTAAAATCAACTTGATCACTCATTACTATTTTAAAACCGCAAAGTTCACACAAAGCCCACTGAGCCGAACAAAAAAAAACTTCGCCTCCGTCCGTGTTTAGTATTCTAAGGCTAAGCCTGCTATGCCTATCCAAAAAGCTTTCGGGACTGACAATAGACATTTTGATGAAATGAATTCAAAAAAATGATAAAAGATACTGCTGATTTCAAACAATGGCTGACCGATTTGAAACTTCGGATTCGTCGAAGCCAGATAAAAGCGGCTATACGTGTAAGCAGCGAACTATTGCATTTGTATTGGGACTTGGGACACGATATCACCGTTCGTCAAATGGATGCCGTATGGGGAAGCGGTTTTTTTGATACGTTAAGTAAAGAGTTAAAGGCCGAATTCCCCGATATAAAAGGATTTTCGATAACCAATTTAAAATATTGCAAACAATTTTATTTGTTTTATACTCAGGATTTAGAACTATTATACCAAACAGGTGCAAATTCAAAAGACACAAATCGCCGGCAATTTGCTGACAATTTACAAATAATTAAAAATGAGTATATTATAAATCATCAACAACTTGTTGACGATTTTGAAAATTTGTCGATTGCTTTGATCCCATGGGGACATCATGTACAAATTTTTACCAAATGTAAATGTGTACAAGAAGCTATGTTTTACGTTCAAAAAACTATAAAAAACGGTTGGAGCAGGGGCATGCTGATGAATTTCATAGAAGCGGATTTGTACAGCAGTCAGGGCAAAGCGCTTAACAATTTCGACAGATTATTGCCCGACGTTCAAAGCGAACTGGCAAAAGAAATGCTAAAAGATCCATACAATTTTGATTTTCTCACACTTACTGAAAATTTCAGAGAAAAAGAATTTGAAGATGCACTGGTAACCAACATTACAAGGTTTTTGTTGGAACTCGGACAGGGCTTTGCGTATCTTGGAAGACAGTTTCCAATACAAATAGGAAGCAAAGAACGAAATATAGATTTGTTGTTTTATCATTTAAAATTGCGCTGTTATGTGGTTATAGAATTAAAAGTAAAGGAATTTGAACCTGAATATGCTGGTAAACTCAGTTATTATGTTACAGCGGTCAATCATCAGTTAAAGCAAACCTGTGACAATCCAAGTATTGGTTTGTTAATTTGTAAAACAAAGGACAATGTTGATGTGCAATACGCATTGGAAAGCTGCACCCAACCTGTTGGCGTTTCTGAATATAAGCTGTCAAAATTAGTACCTGATAATCTAAAATCATCCTTACCTTCAATAGCCGAAATAGAGGATAGACTAAAAGGGGAAAATTTATAAACCAACAATCGACAACCAACACATTTCTAAAAAGCACTATATTTGGCGCATAATAGAAACAATACGCACCTCTACCGAACGACCCGAAGCATTGGACAAAGCCTGCTTTATCTTAGCCGGCATAGATGAAAAGTCTCTGTTGCAAGCTGTGGATACTGCCGTGCAGATGAATCTTAACGGTGAGCATGGAATACCAGTGCCTGACTATGTAGATGAGAATGTTTCGACCAAAGTGGTCAAGATTATACAAAGTTACACGGGAGTGGTGAATAAGATGGTGTGGCGAAAAAACGACAACGAAGAGTAGTATCGACTTTTTATCCCTTTTCTTTTTTCCTTTTTCCTTTTTACTTTTTCCTAACAACCACTATTTAACAATACAATAAAATTCATCCATACCGTACCATGTCAACCTATTCTTTCTATTTTTGCACTTTATTACATACCCCTTCACCTCTCATCACCTGTGACTGAGCAAGCGAAGCCGTAAATATATCCGGCAAACAAAAAATATTTCCTAGGACAGGATTTTTAAAACAGTATTACAATATCAACAAAACATTGATTAACCAATAGATAAACAATTATTTAGTTTGTTAATTAATAAAATTACTTCCGGAAGTCTTGATATATCAATTTTCTCAGCGGCCTTGACTATTGATGGATATATATATTTTTTTAATGATTCTTGTTTCAATATTACGACCTAAAGTTCCGAAACTGATTTATGATGATAATGCAGGCTCCGGGGCTATACAGGAATTGATGATAGAATTACTGATAGCTTCTATCTCAATAGTTTTGTCTTACTTTTTGTCGATTGGGTTCGGAGCGGTTAGTTCAGGATTAGCCATCTTATTGGCAATCTTATAGGAGGTGTTCTGGTGCTGAATATTATTTATGCTCGAGTACTTAAGATTAACTTATGGCTATTTTTCAGAAAATGCCAGTTGGATATGGCTTTACCTTTTGTTTTAGTTATTTTTGCAGGCATAACACTGAACCATTTAATACCAGCTATTTCGTGGGTAAATACGTTTATAAAAATTATAATTTTGTTGGTATTTTATTCTTTTATAGCTTATTATACCGCAATTAACAATTACGAAAAAGAATTATTATTTGGTATTGCAAAAAGATTGATAAAAAAATAAAATAACTAAAAGAGTAGTGTTTATTACAAAATAAAAAAGAAACTACTCAAAAATACAAAGCCTTTTTGCTGAATTTCCTGATTTAAAATTCTTCGACAAACCACATAACAAGAATTCCAATTCCTGGTTAAATGCTATAATTTCATAAGATAAAGAAGAATAATAAAAATTATTGGAATTCACAACAATAGAGATACAGCAGAACCACCTATGTGTAGTTTGATGAGTAAATTATCTATATTTGGCAATTATCAAACATATGCTTTGCAAACACATTTGGGTTTAATCACAGAGTAGTGAATATTCAGAGCAGCTTGAGATTATGATAAAAACAATAGTTCCCATTGGCGGTGAACCTTTTTATTCTCCCAGGAAGCTTTTTGTACTTCCAAAGAATAATATAAGGAAGTATTTCTTGGAAAGGTTTTCAGGAAAACATCTCACCTATACATACGGTGGGTACTATTCATTACGAGTTATATTACAACACATAAAGATATCAAAAGACGAGAAAATTTTGCTCCCATCATACATGTGCCCAACAATCCTATTTCCTTTTAAGGAACTCGACATAAAATATGAGTTCTACAGGGTTGACAGGAATCTAATTATTGACATTGATGATCTTGCAAAACGTGTTAACGAAAAAACCAAAGCCGCATTCTTCATTAATTATTTTGGATTTAACCAACCTGATAAGGTAAAGAATGTTTTAATTAAATTAAAGGAGCTAGGAATTATCATAGTACAAGATGTAGTGCAAGATTTTTATGTGCCAAATGAAGAAATTATTGGAGATTATGCTTTCATAAGCTTCAGAAAGTTCTTCCCTTGCGAAGGAAGCGTTATTATCTCTAATGATGAAATAGGCGATGTTGTAATTAAAGGTAAAAACAAAGCATATTTTAGCGACAAACTGAAAGGGCGTTTTTGGCGGTACTGTCATTACAAATATGGATGCAATGAAAAACGGTTCCTTGTAGCATTTGAAAACGCACATGATGCGTACCATTTACCTAAAAACATCAAGTTCAGAAGTTACGACGAATATGTGCTGAATCGAATAGACTTTGAAAAGGACAAGGAAACACGACAAAATAACTTCAAGATTCTTTTGGAGCATTTTTCCAACAGCGCCGTGTTCAAATCGCTTCCAGATAATGTAGTGCCTTTGGTTTTCCCTGTTTTTGTTAACGACAGAAACAATTTTAAAAGAAAACTTCGTGAAAATAACATATTCTGCCCAGTGCATTGGCGGTTAAGCGATGAAGTAGAAAATAATGAATATAAAGAGAGTTGGAGGCTTTCGGAAAATATTTTATCAATTCCGATAAATACCAATATAGATTACATGTTAGTTGTTAAATGTTTAAGATCTATGATATGATAGTAGGGAAACGAGTTTTTTTAAGAGCTTTTGAACCAGAAGATTACATTCTGATTAATAAATGGCGCAATGATCCGGATATTAATCATTATCTGGGGGGTAATGTTTTTTTAGTTTCATCTGAAAGAGAAAAAAAATCTGTCGAGAATAAAATATTTGATGATAGTAAAAATATTTATTTCGCAATTTGTGACATTCAATCTAATAAGCTAATTGGCTTTTCAAGTATTAATGATATAGACTTGAGAAATCTTAAAGCACAATGGGGCGGAAGTCTTATCGGAGATAAAGAGTATAAAGGGAAAGGATATGGAAAAGAAAGTGCAGCTCTCATGTTAAATTTCTTATTTAATCAATATCCAATAAATAAGTGTTATGCTTACTGTTTAGAAGATCACCCTACTACAATTAAACTTTTTTTATCCCTTGGATTTACACAAGATGGTATATTAAGACAAGATGTATTTAAACATGGAGAATTCAAAAACATTTTATTGTACTCGATTTTAAGAAATGAGATTAATGGGCAGTTTTGAGCTATTAAATGTGAATAATAAAAATCTATGGCATGAGTATTTGGGTAGACTTCCTGTAGATAAACAAGATGTCTACTTCACACCAGAATACTACTCTCTTTATGAAAAAAATGGCGATGGTGAAGCAAACTGCTTTATCTTTGAGAAAGATGGGAATATTGCACTCTATCCTTTTTTGAAGAACTCAGTTAATCAATTAGGATACTCATTAAATAATGAGTTTTTTGATATTCAGGGAGCTTATGGCTACAATGGAGTATTAACAAATTCATTTGATTTTAATTTTATTGATCAATTCTACAAATCATTTGATGAATACTGCAATGAGAAAAATATCATAGCAGAATTTACTCGATTTCACCCATTATTGGGCAATCATGAATTTTCTAAAAATCATATGCAGGTAATAATCGACCGTGAAACTGTTGCTTTAGACCTGACTTTGGATTATGAATCAATTTGGTTAAACGAATACTCTTCCAAAAATCGCAATATGATTCGTAAGGCTGAAAAAGAGGGCTATATAATAGAAGTAATTGAGGCTCCATCTATATCCCAAATTGATTCTTTTATTGACATTTATACATATAGCATGAAGATGGCAAATGCCTCCGAATACTATTACTTCAATAGGGACTTCTTTTATAATACGTTCATTTATCTAAAAGAACACACATTGCTTTTCAATGTACTAAACAATAACAAAGAAGTGGTTTGTACATCAATTTTTTTTACTTATGGTGATTTTTTTCATTACCATTTATCTGGAAGAAATGAGAAAGCAAGTAATGTCGCAAATAATTTCTTATTAGATGAAGCAATCAAATTTGCAAAAAACAAAGGTGCAAAATTGTTTTATTTGGGAGGGGGACGTTCTTCTGATCCAAATGATAGTTTGTTAAAGTTTAAAGGTAACTTTTCAGAAAATAGAGTTCCATTTTATGTTGGTAAAAAAATTCACAACAAGGCAATATACGACCAAATAATCGAACAGTGGATTCAAAAAGATATTACCAACAAATCTAAATTTTCCAATCGCTTACTTAAATACAGGTACTAAATTATGCAGAAAATTCTAATTGTAGCAGTACATCCAGATGACGAAACTTTAGGTTGTGGAGGTACTATTTTAAAGCATAAAGAGAATAAAGATGAAATTTATTGGCTTCTTTTAACTAAAGCCAATCAAAAAAATACTACCATACCTGATATTGTTGAAAAACAGATTACTTATATATCCCAAGTTGCTAAAGAATACGGATTTAATTGTTGGAAACAACTCAATTTCTTTACCACCGAACTTGATCAATATCCATTAGGGACAATTATTAGTGAAGTTTCTGCCTATATAAATGAAATTAAACCGACGCATATTTATTTACATCATTATGCCGATGTTCATTCAGACCATAAAGTTGCTTTTGAAGCTGTATATAGTTGTACAAAAAACTTCCGTTATCCGTTTATAGAAAAAATATTGCTTTTTGAAACATTATCGGAAACAGAGTTTGCGCCTGCTTATGCCATGAATGCATTTGTACCTAATGTATTTAATGATATAACTCCCTACATGGAGAAGAAATTGGAAATCATGAAACTATTCACAACTGAGCAAATGCTTGAACCATTACCTCGGGCATTGTCTACAATTAGGGCATTGGGAAGATACAGGGGAAGCAGAATTGGTGTTGAATATGCTGAAGCATTTATGTTACTGTTCGAGAAAAGATAATATATGATTAAAAAACTTTTCCATTTTATAATTGGAAGTTTTAGAAGTGGTGAAGATAGAACACAAAAACTTAAAAGAAACGTTACTTGGTCCACAATAATAAAGTTTGGGCAAATACTGATTGAGTTAATTAAGGTCCCTATATTATTGACATATCTTGACACGGAGAAGTATGGTGTTTGGCTTACAATTGTATCCATCTTGATGTGGACACAAAACTTTGATTTGGGCCTGGGGTCAGGTCTTCAATATAAACTGACAGAAGCAATTGCTCGGGATAATTCAGATCGAGCTAGAGGATTAGTAAGTACCGCCTATTTTTCAATGGGATTTATAATGTTGCTTGTCTTTATTGTTGCATCCCCTATAATTATTAATTTAAATTGGAATTCAATTCTTAATATACATACGATTGATAACTATGAATTGGTTTTTACGATTGTATCTGTTTTTCTTTTTTTTGTAGTTCAATTTGTGCTTGGATTGATATCTGTAGTTTTAAAGGCTTATCAAAGAGCTGCAATATCTGATGTGTTTAAACCTATAGGAAGTATAATTTCATTAGTAATAATTTTTTCACTTAAGTTTTTTAGTTCCAACTCTTTGCTTTATGCCAGTCTCGCAATGTCTGTGCCATTCGTAATTGTGTTATTGTTTGCAAATGGTTACTATTTTTCGAGAACTTATGCTACGTTCCGACCTTGCTTGAAATTTTTCGATAAGAGCCTATTAAAAGATATCTATTCATTAGGTTTAAAATATTTTCTAGGACAATTTGCAGCGCTATTAGTATTTAGTACTTCTAATATATTACTTAGCAATCTTATTAACCCGGAAGAAGTCACAACTTATAATATTGCAAACACTTATTTCGGATTAGTTGTTATCTTCTACACAATTATTCTTGTGCCTTTTGCTGCAGCGACAACGGATGCGTATGTAAGAAAAGATATAGAATGGATAAAACGAAGCATGAAAAAGTTAAATCTAGTTGCCCTTTTGGCTTCTATTACAATTTTTATCATGTTATTACTTTCAAAATTTGCCATATACCTTTGGGTTGGAGACAAAGTTATTATACCATACAGTTTGGCAATAGCTTTTACTATATATAATATCATGAGCGTTTTTGTTTCACCGTATGCCAATTTTCAAGGAGCAGTGGGGAAATTAAACGTACGTGTTTATATAGCATTATTTAAAATAGTAACTTTTATTCCATCTGCCATTTTCCTTATTAAATTATGGGGTGCAGTCGGTTTAATTGTTGCTATTATTGTAATAAATACATTAGTAAATTTAATATTTGGTTTGATCCAATATAATATGATTATAAATAATAGAGCAAAAGGTATATGGAACAGGTAAAAAAACTTAAAGTTATTTGGCTATGTCATTTTTCAAATCCTGAAATCAGAAAGCATTATCCGCGTAAAGTAAAACGTCCATTATATCATTTTATGCGTAAGCTTTTACATTTACCTTACAAAAATGGAGCCCCAAAAGATTTTGCCCCATGGGTTACTAACGGCATAAATGAACTTATCAAACGAAAAGATGTTGATCTCCACGTTATAAGTCCTCAAACAGATTTAAAAAGAAGATTATTCGAATTTGAACTGCATGGAGTACATTATTACTTTTACAATCCTAATTGGACATTGTTTTTGATGCATGTAGTAAAAAGTAACGGTTTATGGAGAAAATTGCAAAATAGCAGCCATTATGCAAACATGTTTATTCATAGAATAAATCCTGATATTATTAATTTGATTGGTGCTGAAAATCCTTATCATGCCTGTACAGTACTGGACATAAAACATAATGCTCCTGTCATGGTTAGTCTGCAGACAATTTTTACTAATCCTGACAGAATTAAATATGACTCAAACGCAGATAAATCAAAGAATTGGTACATAGATAAACTCATCCATGAAAAACTTTCTTATTTTGGAGCAACGGGGAGAATGCATCGGGATCTATTATTAAAAGATAATCCAAATGCTATAGTTTTTGATTTCAATTGGTGTTCCGGAACCATGCCACAGGTAAAATCAGAAAACAAGCAGTTTGACTTTGTGAATTTTGCTATGGGACAAAGTGAAAAGAAAGGATCTCATGATTCAATTAAGGCGTTGTCTATTGTTAAACAGAAATATCCGGGGGTAAAATTAAATCTGGTTGGCAATTGCGATGAAAAGACAAAGAATGAATTAGTTAAATTGATTCAACAATATGATTTAATAAACAATGTAATATTTACCTCATTTTTTGAAAAACAGGCAGATATGTTTCAGCATATTCAAAAGTCCCGGTTTGCACTATTACCTTGTAAGATGGATATAACATCAGGAACAATGTTGCAGGCAATGTATTACGAATTACCGTTGGTGGTTTATAAAACTTGTGGAACACCGAAATTCAACTTGAATAAGGAATCCGCATTAATCGCTCCATTAAACGATGTGGAGGCATTGGCGCAGAATATGCTTGTCCTTATGGATAATCCAGAAAAGGCTGAAGAAATTAGACGAAACGCAAAAGAATATATTACAGAACATTTTGATAGCAAAAAGGCAACAGAAAAATTAATTGCTGATTACCATGCAATAATTGCCAATTTTAAGTATGGAACTCCAATCCCGGAAGAATTGTTGTTTAACATTGATGATAATCCAATATTTGAATGATATGAAAAAGAAAAAAGTAGAACTATACAAAATCATAGATTTCTTAGGACAGAATCTCATTAGAACATACGGTGACTTCACGAACGTTAATATAGATAATTTAGCCGATACGGAAAAAGTGATTGAAACAACTCTAGACTGGATAAACCCGGCAAAAGACAATAAGCAGGAAATTGCAGAATCGAGTATAGCCAAAGTGATTCTGGTTGACAGTTCCATTAAATATTCTCCGGAATTACAATCACAAAAAAAAGTTTTATTGGTGGTTGACAATCCTAAACCTGCAATGGCAAAAATTGGTAATTATTTCTTTACGAAAAATATTGTACCCATTATCTCCCCTAACGCAGTGATTCATATTAATGCAAAAATCGGGAATAATGTCTCTGTTGGTGATTTTTCTGTTATTGGAGAATGTGAAATAGGAGATAATACAATTATTGACTCAAATGTAAGAATATATGATGATGTTGTTGTAGGTTCATATTGTAACATTAAGGCAGGCACAGTATTAGGTGGTGCCGGCTTTGGCTTTGAACATGATGAAAATGGTAATTTATTCAGGTTCCCTCAAATTGGGAGTTTGATTATCGGTAATTATGTTGAAATTGGCGCCAATACTTGTATTGACAGAGGTGCTCTCTCTGATACATTAATTGGTGATTATTCCAAGATTAATAACCTGTGCCATATAGCGCATAACAACAAAATAGGCAAGAATGTTGTGATTACAGCACATGTAAATATTTCCGGTTCGAATATAATTGAAGATAATGTATGGATAGCACCAAATTCATCAATAAGAGGCTGGATTACAATAGGTAAAAGTGCAACTGTTGGTATGGGTGCAGTAGTAACAAAGCATATTCCTGCAGGTGAGACCTGGGTGGGTAATCCTGCCCATAAACTGGATAAAAAATGAGTTCAAAGGTTGCTGAGGTTTCCATCGATAAAAGTATTTCCATTATTGCTGCCTTAAAGCAGATGGATGAGAAGAAGCATAAGCTCTTGCTGGTACTTGATCAGGGATTGTTTTATAGTTTACTCAGTATTGGCGATATCCAACGAGCGATAATTGCCAACATTCCTTTAGATGAACCTGTTTCTAATATTTTACGACAGGAAATCCATGTGGCGAGAGTATCTGATGATAAAGAGCAAATTAAAGCATTTATGCGTGAAAGACGCAACGATTTTATGCCTATTGTGGATGATGACAAAAAAATAGTAGATGTTATTTTTTGGGAAGATTTATTCAAAGACAAAAAATCAAAAAATCAGAGGAAATTCCATCTTCCAGTGGTAATAATGGCGGGTGGTAAAGGAGAAAGATTGCTCCCTTTGACCAATATACTGCCCAAACCTTTGATTCCCATAGGAGAACAAACCATGCTGGAAGATATTATGGACAGATTCGTAGATTGTGGTTGTCATGATTTTTATATTTCAGTGAATTACAAGGCTGATACTATTAAAAATTATATGGATAATCGTCAGAATCCTCAATATCGGATTTCCTTTTTTCAGGAAGAAAAGCCTTTAGGTACGGCAGGAAGTTTACATCTGCTTAATGGTAAAATAAATTCAACATTCTTCATATCCAATTGTGATATCATTATTGATGAAGATTATACCGAGATTCTTAATTATCACAGGCAAAACGGAAATGAAATAACAGTAGTAGCAGCTATTAAAAATTACGCCATTCCATATGGTACGTTAGAAACAGGAAGATCGGGACGCTTGCAGTCCATTCAGGAAAAACCGGATATTACCTTCAAGATCAATACGGGTATGTATATCCTGGAACCACATCTGATCAAGGAAATACCAGAGAACGAATTTTTCCACATTACTTCCTTAATAGAAAAGCTAATTCGTGAAGACCGAAAGGTTGGTGTATTCCCCATCAACGAGGGTTCCTGGACTGATATTGGCAACTGGGAAGAATATATGAAATACGTAAAAGACTGATTATGCCCGCGAAGAATACATTATTTTTGACGATAGCTACAATATATATATCATATATATTTATTCCAATAGTGTTTGACTTAACCGGAATTACAATTAATATTATTTCGATTGTCGTTACCTTGTTACTTGTTATATTATACCCAAAGGCACTAATTAATAAAACATTTCTATGGTTTTGTGTTTATGTATTAGTTCTACTCTTTTACCTGATGATTGGCAAGGGACTTAGCATTCCCGGTGTTATGTATGCAACGGAAGCAAACAGACTTATTACCGAAGTTGGAATGATTCTTCCGACTCTTCTAATATACAGCATATTAATATACTTGAACGATTTAAGTTTATTAAAGAAAATCGCATTAGTATCATTAATATCAACATTAATTACATTTATATATTTAATTCCTCTGATAATTGTCAACAGTAATATTTTAAGGATAAGTTTAGGAGCCAATTTCCGTTCTATGTATATAGGAATGCCTACTTATCCTGCGATGCATTCATATGTAATTGTTTTACCATCGTTATTATTTATATTTAAATATGCAAAGGGATGGCTTAAATACATCTTTCTTACCATTACTGGTTTATATTTATACATTATTTTCAATGCCTCAATTACTACGACACTTCTTATTGCTCTCTTTATAATAATGTTTTTCTTACTATATAGAAACAACTTAAAAAAGACAATGCAAATCTTAGGAGTAGTTGTTTTATTCGTGTTTTTCTTGCATGCTTCTGATCTGCTAATTAATGTTTTTGATTTTGGTGTTTCTGTCACCGAAGGCACATATTCTCAGGGTAAATTTGAAGGTTTTAGAGATGCGTATCTGACCGGCCAGAAATCTTCATCAATGGCAGAAAGAGATAAATTGCATACTATTTCTTATAAATCTTTTCTTAAAAGCCCACTTTGGGGATTAGATACTAAGCAAATTGATCTAAGAAATACTGATGCTGATTTTACAATTCAATCATCAAATGCCGTAATCGGAGGTCATTCATCACTTATTGACAGATTAGGAGGTATGGGATTGTTGGGTTTTGTACCATTTATTATGATAATAGTTACTTCAGTAAAAACCTGGAAAAAATTCTTTCGTTCAAAAAATGCTTGGTATTTCTACTGTGTCGGAATAGGGGCCGCTGGGATTTTGCTTTATACAAAAGGCCTTTTTGGTCAAGAAGGATGGTTTACAATGATGGTATTTTTACCCACTCTGACATTATCCAGATTAACCTATTTAAGAAGAAAAAATATCTCTAGAGTTTTAAAAGATATTCATAATGATAGAAAATTATTATAGATTATTAATTGTAAGTCACAATTGTTTTTCTTTGGAAGATTCAAATGGTAGAACACTAGCCGGTTTAGTAAAAGGATGGCCAAAAGAAATGATTGCTCAGTTTTACACATATAATCAAATACCTAATTCCAATGTTTGCGATAATTTTTTTAGAGTTACTGATAAACAAGCTTTACTATCAATTATAACTTGTCCGATTATAGGTAAAGTTGATAAAAATGAAAGCGTTCAAAAAAGTGAAACTTCAAGAATTAAACGTAAAAGATATCGGAATCCATTGATGATGTTGATTCGGGATATTGTGTGGAATTTGGGACTTTGGAAAGGAAAAAATTTTAAAAAGTGGATTAATGAGTTTAATCCAGAAATTATTTTGGTACAAGCAGGTGATGCAACATATAGTTTAAAAATTGCAACAGATTTAGCAACAAAAAGAAATATTCCTTTGATTGTATATAATAGTGAAGGTTTTTACTTTAAAATAATAACTATTTTATTTCAAAAGGGTTAACTAGTTGGCTTTACCCATTATTTATTTTTTCATTGAGAAAGCAAATAAGAAAAACGTATAAGTATGCGTCTCATATTATATATCTCAATTCACAATTACAAGAAGATTTTAACAAATATCTAGTAAAACCGTCAAGTGTCATCTATAATGCGTCTGATATCGAACCTAATAATTGCTATCGCAATAATAATGAAAACTTGAAAATGTCTTATTTAGGAAATTTAGGATTAAACCGATATAAGACATTGATAGAACTTGCGTCTGTTATACAAAGAATAAAACCAAATCAAAAATTAGACATTTATGGTAATAGCCCATCACAGGAAGTCACTTTTGCTTTTGCAAATGTAAGTACAATAAATTACAAAGGCTTCGTTTCGTACCAAGATGTAAAAGAAGTAATAAAACAAAGCGATATTTTATTTCATGTTGAAAGTTTTGATAATTTCTATGTTGAAGATACTAAATATGGTTTCAGTACTAAAATGGCAGATTCTTTAATGTCAGGAAAATGTTTTTTTCTGTATGCTCCAAAATCATTAGCTTGTTCAAAGTATTTAATTGAAAATATACCAGAATGTACTGCTTCAAATATAGAAGAGTTAGAATTAAAAATAAAGAAAATTGTTGAAAATGTAGAGTTCAGGATGGAGTGTGCAACTAGATGTTTAGATCTTGCTAAGAAAAATCACTCATCTGATTTTGTGGCTAAAAAGTTTAAAATGTTGTTTCAAACGTTATGAAATTATGAAAATTACAGTTATTATTCCATCATATCAGCCAGATGCTTATATTTATAAATGTCTTGAAAGCTTAAATAATCAAACGTTAAACAAAGGTTTATTTGAGATAATGATTATTCTTAATGGCTGTAATGAACCATATAAAACTGATATTGAAAACTTCATAAAAAATAAATTGTCAATTTTTTTGAATATAGAATTAATTCAAAAAGATATGGCAGGTGCATCAAACGCTCGTAATATTGGATTAGAAAATGCAAAAGGAGAGTATATAACTTTTTTAGATGATGATGATTATGTTTCTTCTTCATATTTGGAAAAGCTTTTGCTAATTGCAAATAGAAATACAGTTTCATTAAGTAATACAATAGCTTTTGAAGATAAAACTGGAAAACCGGAAAATAAGTATAAAAAAAGTCTTTTGTTTCAAGATAGTAAAGAAACTGATATTATTAAGGCTAGAAAATACTTTAGTGGTCCATGGATGAAATTGATTCATAGGGATATAATTGGTGATAGACGATTTGATATTAGATTCGAAAATGGCGAAGACTCTCTCTTTATGTTTTTAATATCAGATAAAATCAATCAGTGTAAGTTTACATCTAAAGATGCTGTTTATTTCAGGAGAAATAGGGAGAATAGTGTATTTCACAAAAAGAAAACTATTGGTAAAGTAATGACAAATCAATTTCGATTAATAGGTGAATATATCAAGTTGTATTTTAAACAGCCCCATAAATATAATTATTTCTTTTTTATAACAAGGTTATTCGCTTCTTTACATATGATTTATAATCATATTATGATTTATCGATATAAATAATAGTCTGTTAATTTAAATATAAATAAAAAATTAATCATCAATAATGTTGCTGAGGTATCTATTTAGTATTAATTATTAAAATCGATAAATCCTTTTTCAAAATCACAAAATAATAATATAATAAAATATGCACATCACAACAAAGAAGAGCACAAGAATTATCTTTGCTCCACTTATTAAATTTACCGAATGGTTGGGCGAACATTGTCCTGTAACACTTGTTAAAATCCGTTATTTTGTCCGTTTTCATAAATGCGTTAATCTTAAAGAGCCAAAGGACCTGAATGAGAAAATTCTGTATCAGAAGCTATTTTCAGACACCACCCTATGGACGGATTGCGCTGATAAATACAAAGTCAGAGATTATGTTAAATCATGCGGTCTGGAAGAGATATTAGTAAAACTATACAGTGTTTGGTTCAAGGCTGAAGATTTTCATTTGAATGAATTACCAGAATCATTCATTCTAAAAGCTAATAATGGGGATGGCAAAGGCTCGAATCTTATCGTAAAGAACAAAAGTAAATGGAACGAAAATGAATTAAGAAAAATAATCAAAGGCTGGCTTGAGAAAAAACATGTGGGTGCATTAGCGTCAGAACCCCAATACAAAGGAATGGTTCCTTGTGTCATAGCAGAAGAATTACTTCCATTAGAAGAAGGAAATAAATCATTGGTGGATTATAAAATCTGGTGTTTCAATGGCAAACCGTACTATATATGGACTTGCAGCGACCGTGATAATGACGGTACCGAAGTAATGACATACGATTTGAACTGGATGCCGATGCCGGAAGTTAGTATTTTTGATTCTCGATATAGAAAAGGTAAAATTATTCCAAAGCCAAAAAATCTGGATAAAATGCTTGAAGTTGCACAATGTCTTGCAAAACCATTTCCTCAAGTCCGTCTTGATTTATACAATATCAATGGCAAGGTGTATTTTGGCGAGACTACTTTCACATCACTCGGGGGTATGATGAACTTTTACACTCCGGAATTTCTTTTGGAGATGGGAAGCAAGGTGGATGTGGATTACAAAGGATAAAACATGATTTTTTACAAAATACAACAGTATATATGCTTACAGTCATCTGTCCCATTTACAACGAAGAGAAATACATTGTTCAATGTATAGAATCGATTGTCGCGCAAGACTATCTAAAAGAGGAGTTGGAAGTTCTTTTTGTAGATGGAATGAGCAAGGATCGGACACGTGAAATTGTTGCTCAATATGCTGAAAAATATCCATTTATTCATTTACTGGATAATCCGCATAAGATTGTTCCTTATGCAATGAATATCGGGATAAAGGCAGCCAAAGGCGAAATTATCATGCGCCTGGATGCCCACTCTTACTATCAAAATGATTATTTTTCAGTACTAACAAAAAGATTGGCAGAATTTGATGCTGACAATGTAGGAGTCGTATGTAAAACAGATGTGCTTAATAAAACACCAAAAACACTTGCAATCAGAGAAGTGCTTGGAAATAAATTTGGCGTAGGAAATTCTGTTTTTCGTACGGGTGTAAGCGAAGTTAAAGAAGTGGATACAGTTCCATTCGGATGCTGGCGCAGAGAGGTGTTCGAAAAGTACGGACTTTATGATGTTCGTTTGGTCAGAAATCAGGATATCGAGTTGAATAAAAGAATTATAAATGGTGGAGGAAAGATTTTCATTGTTCCGGATACCTACTGTACTTATCTTGCAAGAGAGACCTATAAAAGTCTTGCAAAGAATAATTTTGATAACGGCAGATGGAATATCCTCACTGTATATTATACAAAACAGTTCAAATCTTTGTCATTGCGCCATTTTATACCGTTACTATTTGTGCTCCCACTTATCATTCCCGCGTTACTTGCTTTACTCTGGTGGCCCCTGATATTGATATCAATGCTTTCTCTTGTTGCCTACGTCGGATTATTAGGACTTATCAGCCTGAAGCTAAGCGTAAGTAAAAAATTGAATTTCTTCCTTCTGTTGTGGAGTTTTATCGTGCTGCACCTATCTTATGGGTTCGGTTCTCTGGCTGGAGTATTTAAATTGCCTTTCATCAGGAAATAATTTTATCATGATTAAAATATCTTTGACCGAATAGTATCACTGATTGGCCTTTTATGTCTATGGCCGGTTTTGTTGATTGTCGCCATCCTTATCCGGATTAAAATGTCGGGTCCAATTTTCTACACTCAAAAAAGAGTTGGTAGAAATGGAGAACTTTTTAAAATGTATAAATTCCGTACAATGAAAGTTGGTAACTATCAATCATCAATATCTGTTGCCGGAGAATCACGTATTACTTCTTTTGGCGCAAAACTTCGGAAATACAAACTGGATGAATTATCAGAACTATGGAATGTACTGAAAGGTGATATGAGTCTTGTTGGCCCTCGTCTGGAGGTGCCAGGGTATGCCGATACGCTCAATGGAGAAGATCGATTGTTGTTAAACATAAAACCCGGCTTAACCGGAGTTGCCAGTTTAAGATTTTCAAACGAAGAAGAATTGCTGGCAGAACAACCGGATCCTGTCAAATTTAATGATGAAATACTTTATCCGGAAAAAGTAAGAATCAACAATAATTATATAAAAAACTGGTCATTCTGGCTCGATATAAAAATAATCATTTACACCATTATTGGCAAAAAACTTACAGAAGACTGGGCACAAAGTAAACTATAATAGCCTTTAGCAAATAGCAAATAGCCCTTAGCTTTTAGCCAACACTCATACTGAGCGAAGTCGAAGTAGCCAACTGCCAATAGCTAACAGCCAATAGCCAATAACCGAAAAATAACAATCATGCAAGAACTTAACAACCTTATTTCCTTTATCCGTTCCACTTTTCAGGAACCTCAGGATTTTATTCCGCTTCACGATCCCCGTTTCATCGGGAATGAAATAAAATATATGCAGCAATGCATTGAGTCCAATTTCGTTTCCAGCGTAGGCGAATTTGTGGGCCGTTTTGAAAGAATGTGTGCCGAATACACAGGTGCTCAATATGCTATAGCCGCCATGAATGGTACATCGGCGCTTCATATCGCTTTGCAGTTAAGCGGAGTTCAACGCGATGACGAAGTCATCACCCAGTCACTTACCTTTATTGCTACTTCCAATGCCATTAGTTATACCGGTGCACATCCCGTTTTCCTTGATGTAGATAGGGAAACCATGGGCCTTTCTCCCACAGCCGTAGAAGCATGGCTTTCTGAGAATGTGGTGATGAAACCAATGCCAACAACCAACGGCCAACAGCTAACAGCTCCCAGCTCCCAGCTCTCAGTCAGCTCTCATCCATCAGTAGTTGACAGCCGACAGCCGACAGCTGACAGCTATCCCTACAACAAACACACCCATCGCCGTATTGCTGCCTGTGTCCCCATGCACACCTTCGGTCATCCCGTTCACCTCGATGAATTAGTGCAGGTGCTCAATCGTTACAATATTCCTTTGATAGAAGATGCCGCAGAAAGTATCGGAAGTTATTATAAGGGAAAACATACCGGTACTTTTGGAAAATTCGGGATACTAAGCTTTAATGGAAACAAAATTATCACTACCGGGGGAGGAGGAATGATTCTTACCGATGATGAACCCTTGGCTAAGTTAGCTAAACATATTACTACTCAGGCAAAGATTCCTCATTCGTGGGAATACCGTCACGACATGATCGGCTACAACTACCGTCTTACCAATATCGCAGCAGCTCTTGGGTGTGCCCAGATGGAAAACCTTGATCATTTACTTACACGAAAACGCAATCTGGCCGAAAAATATAAAGAGTTTTTAAAGATACTGAATTTAAATTTTTTACCGAACCAGAAGGCTGTAAATCCAATTACTGGCTGAATGCAATCATAACCAAAGACCGGGCACAACGGGATGAAATTCTAGAATTTACCAATAGCCATGGCGTAATGACCCGTCCCATCTGGGAACTTATGAACCGTTTACCCATGTTTGCCAATTGCCAGACTGACAGCCTCGAAAACTCCAAATGGTTAGCCGACAGAGTAGTAAACCTGCCAAGCAGTGCGATAATACCGGGATATGGGAACCGTTAGCTATTAGCTGTTAGCATTAGCCATTAGCCAACTAATATCAGCCAACAAGCCAACGCCAACGCTAAAAGCTAAAGCCAATTCCAAAGCCATTAGCCGTTAGCATTAGCCAACTAACGACAGCCATTAAGCCAACGCCAACAGCCAATGCTAATGTCAACAAACAGCCAAAGCTAAAGCCAATAGCTAAAGGCCAATTCCAAAGTCAATGCAAAAATTATGAGAAATTTCCGCGAATATGATATCTGGAAAAGCGCAATAAAACTTTCAAAAGAGCTTTATTTGTTAACTGGGAATTTCCCTTCAACTGAAAAATATGGATTATCCTCACAGATACAAAGAGCAGTAGTATCTATAGCATCCAACATTGCTGAAGGTTCATCTCGAACATCAGAAAAAGAGTTTACCCATTTTTTGGAAATAGCACAGGGTTCTGCTTTTGAAGTCGAAACGCAAATCATCATCGCCCAGCAGCTTGGCTATTTAAACGAAGCTGACTTGACTTCCTTTTTTGATGAGCTTAATGTCCTTCAAAAACAAATCAATTTTTTAATAAATAAACTTAAAAATTAATAATAATCAGCCAAAGCAACAGCTAACGCCAAAGCCAAAGCCAACGCCAACAGCCAACGCTAACGCCAATAGCCAAAAATCCAATCCCATGATAGACATCAACAATTTCATCCAACACCACATAACCAATCGTAAAGAAAGTTTTTTTAAAACCGATCTTTCAAAGTACAACCAACAACTCACCGAAGCCATTTCCGGAAAATCAGTTCTTGTAATCGGTGGGGGAGGTTACCATCGGATCTTCATATATCCGTTCCGTTTTGAAGTACAGTCCCTCAAAACTGTATGTAGTGGATATCAGCGAAAATAATCTGGCGGAGTTGACCCGTAATTTAAGAAGTACGCTGGGTACCTGTGTCCCGGAAAATTACAAGACCTACCCGGTTAATTTTAATGATGAGGTATTTTACAGAATACTAAAAAACGAAGGGCCTTTTGATATCGTTGCAAACTTTGCCGCGCACAAACACGTTCGCAGCGAAAAAGATCATTACAGCATTACAGCATTATTGGAAAACAATGTTATCCGGGCAGAGAAGTTCCTGAGTACTTTACGGCAAAATCCACCTCGGCATTTCTTCTGCGTGTCAACGGATAAAGCAGCAAATCCGGTGAACATCATGGGAGCAAGTAAAAAAATCATGGAAGAAATGATCATGTCCTATGCCAATTACTTCCCGATAACCACTGCACGTTTTGCCAATGTAGCCTTTAGCAATGGAAGCCTTTTGGACGGATTTATTTACCGTTTGATGCAACGTCAGCCTTTTTCCGTTCCTACGGATGTAAAACGATATTTTGTTTCTCCTGATGAATCGGGACAGATTTGTATGATGGCCTGTATGTTGGGTCAGAGCGGCGAAATATTTTTTCCGAAACTTGAGGAAAACCAGCTTACTTCTTTTAAAGATATTACGGAAGAATTTGTGAAAACGTTGGGGATGAAAGTGATTCCATTTGATACCGAAGAGGGTGCAAAAGAATATGCCGCCAAAATGCCTGCCGATACCAAATATTGGCCGGTGTACTATTTCAGTTCGGATACTTCCGGTGAAAAAGCGTATGAGGAATTTTATACCGAAGGAGAGATACTTGATCTGGAATCTTATCATTCACTTGGTGTAATCAAAAATGCGCCACGTCGTTCGCTGGATGAAATCCATGGAATGATCAATAAACTGAATCAGGTATTGAACAGTGAATCTTTATCAAAAGCCAAAATAGTAAAAGTAATGACCGAATTCCTGCCTACCTTTCATCATATCGAGACCGGGAAAAACTTAGATCAAAAAATGTAACTCCATGTATAGACTGATAAAACGATTATTTGACATTTTGTTTGCCCTGGTAGGTTCCCTTGTTTTCCTCCCTTTTTTTATTCCACTCGCCATCATGTTATTGTTAACCGGTGAGCACTATGTATGGTATCGGCAAGACCGGATTGGTTATAAAAACAAAAAATTCAAAATCTGGAAATTTGCCACCATGCTCAAAGCCAGTCCATCCCTGGGAACTGGCAGCATTACTGTAAAAAATGATTGGCGCCTTACACCCATGGGCAAATACCTTCGGGGATCAAAAATAAATGAAATACCACAACTTATTAATATTCTTACTGGAGAAATGACAGTTGTTGGCCCAAGGCCTTTGATGGAAGTTGATTTCAACAAATTCACCGATGATATCAAAGAAGTATTTTATCAATGCAAACCAGGACTTACAGGAATTGCCTCCATTGTTTTTAGGGATGAGGAAAACCTGCACAATAACCACACTATTGATCCTCATGTATATGACAAACTCTATATCGCACCCTATAAAGGGAAACTTGAAATCTGGTATCAGGAACATTGTTCTTTTTATACAGATATCATGATCGTTTTTCTAACGATAGCGGTTATTCTTTCACCTAAAACTAAATTACCATTTAAAATTTTTAAAGATTTACCTAAAATACCAGAAATCTTAAAATAAATTTTATCCTTGCGTCTTTGCGGTGAAAAATAAAAATAACTGAAAACCAAGTCGCTACGATTCGTCATTTTAACTTTGTGCTCTTCGAGTCTTCGTGGTAATAGAAAAAATCTTTTGATAAAAGATTAATTTTCAAATTAGCATATTAACACATTCATTTTGCCCTCATCGCTTGAAATTTAAATTCGTCCATTCGCGTAATTTGCGAATAAAAAGAACGAGTCATTCGTTGACCAAAAAATTCATATAATCAGTGGATGTTTCTACATTAGCACATTTATATTATACTAATACTCCCCAGATACTTCGAATCAGATATTCCATTCCTTCTTTTTCCAAAAATTGGATTCAATGTCATAAAACTCAGGTAACAATGCACAATATTATCCTTAAATTCAGCAGGCACTTCTACATCAATGCTACCAGTTGCTCGTTTAGCACGATCTGTTAAGTAGATGGCTTTCCGTTTATCAGGATTATAAATCAATACCATTGCCAGGTCACTTTCCGAAGCATTACCTATACCCGAATTATTATCCCAACGTATACACACCGCACCCGGGTGGGAGGATTCACAGGTTGGGTTCAATGCCCCGGCAAGGCTTCCCCGGCTTACTAATACCGAGGGATAATCAATAACAAAATCAGGATATTCTCCGGTAACGGCATGATGGAATGTATGGGAAAATGCAGCATTAAATGCATTCATCTTCACTGCATACCCGCTGTAACTGATATGGATAAAATCTTTCATTGGTTTTAGAAAACCCATTACCACTGCAAACTTCAATCGTTGAGCTGCCTGAAGTTCAGTATTTGCATCATTGTAATGTTCTGGCAGTTTGCGTACATAATTTTTACCTCTCTGGTTTACCCAAACGGCATCATTTACTTTGCCCGATATCCTTCCCCAAATTCCAATCTTAACAATTGCCATCTTTTTTGTGATATAAAAACCGTCTTTTGCCTACTGCCTACTGCCTACTGCTTACTGCTTACTGCCTTCTGCCAACTGCTTACTGCTTTTTCTGAACCACAATAGGTCACATTAGGGCACATAGAAATTCATTCAAATCAAGCTGCTTCCTGTCTCCTGCTTACTGCCTTCTGCCTCCTGCTTACTGCCTCTTGCTTACAGCCTCCTGTTTTCTGCCAACTTTTCTTACTACTTACTACTTACTACCTACTGCTTACTCCTTACCGCCTCCTGCTTACTGCCAACTGCTTACTGCTTTTTCTGAACCACAATAGGTCACATTAGGACACATAGAAATTAATTCAAATCAAGCCGCCTTCTGCCTTCTGCTTTCTGCCTCCTGCTTTTTCTGAACCACAATAGGCACAATAGGGCACATAGAAATTAATTCAAATCAAGCTGCTTTCTGTCTCCTGCTTACTGCTTTTTCTGAACCACAATAGTCACATTAGAACACATAGAAACTAATTCAAATCAAGCTGCTTCCTGTCTCCTGCTTTCTGCTTTCTGCCTCCTGCTTATTGCCTCTTGCTTACCGCCTCCTGTTTTCTGCCAACTTTTCTTACTACTTACTACTTACTACCTACTGCTTACTCCTTACCGCCTCCTGCCAACAGCTTATTACCAATTCCGATGAAAAATCGCTAAGTCGTTCCTCCAGGCTCCCTGCTCCAAACTCCTTGCTCCATAATTCGTAATTCATAATTTCAAAATCACCCATTCTCCCTTTCGCCCACACACTCTCTCTCGCAAAGACGCAAAGACGCAAATCACCCGTTCTCCAAACTCCCCGTTCCGTAATTTGTAATTCGCCCCATTCCCGATGAAGAATCGCTAAGTCATTCCCTCTAAGCGCTTCTATACAGGGACTCCGCTCAGCCTTAAAACCTTATAAACTTTACAAACGTTAAGAACTTTATAAACTTTAGGAACTTTACAAACCTTAAGAACCTTATAAACTTTAAGAATCCCGAATCGCTTCGCTCGGGACTTCGCTTCGCTCAGTCTTAAAACTTTACAAACCTTAAGAACTTTATAAACTTTAAGAACTTTAAGAACTTTAAGAACTTTATAAACTTTAAGAACTTTAAGAACTTTACAAACCTTACAAACCTAATTCGTTCCCTCGTTTCGCCAAATTGTCACCGTACCTTTCTTCACTGTAGCTTCGCTCTTCCTTCGCTCTCCTATACTCTTTCAACGTAAAAAAGAAGAGGCAGGAACTGCCATAACGACAGTCCTGCCTTATTCACATGAATTTTTAAATTACGGCTTCTTCATCGGTAACATTACCGGGCAGATCGCTGGCATGAATAACAATTTTATCCCCTGTCAGTGAAGGATTAGCATTCGTTACGGTATATTCCCATTCCTGGGTACTACCTTTTTGCATTGCGTTTCCTTCTTCTACTAAAGAGCCGTCTTCGTTGAAGATAGAGACTTTTACCCATATAACTTTAAAATCATCGGTAGCTGCTACAATGATTTTGTCTCCAACCTGGCCAGTATAGCCGCTCAGGTTCACAGATTGAATATCCGGTGCATTTAGAAAATCGGCAACAGCTACCGTATAAGCATTTGGAAATTTCTTTCCTTTACCGGCCTCATACATTGCTTTTGCTTCCGGTGATTCCATCTCTGTTTTACCATAGATTACCGCTTTTTGAAAACGTTCCCGGTGGGCTGCCTGTTTTTCACTTACTTTATCGCTATGGGTAGGCATGGAAGTAGCGATAGTCCTTCCTTTTACCTGGCGGAATACGATCATTCCACCCATCTGACCACTCATTCCCTGAGTAATAAGATTCTTTTCAACTATGGCTAAACAAATAATAATCTTTCTTTTAGCCCACTTTTCTCTTGCATCTTCCATATTTTGGAAAGAGATGCTTTTCTTTAAAATTTTCATAAGCATTAAGTTAAATTAGTTATTATTTTAGTAAATTAAAGTATTTTGTTAAATAAATTGGTTTTTCTAAAAATTTAATCCATCAATCACGACCTTACGTTTTTTAATGCACAAATTTAAAACAAATAATAAAATAATAGTTAAATAAATTAAAAAAAGTTGTAAATAATAAAAAATAATTGTAACTGCACGGCGATAAATATGATTAGTCAAACAAAATCAGATATATACAATTGCGGTAAAATAAAATCAATTTAACAAACAATATATCAGTAGTATACGTTATAATAATCAGATAGTATATTAATTATCAATAAAATAAAATAACTAAAATAATCACAAAAATTCATTAAAAATTATAAGGTACCTGTTACTTTATTCATTTTCAAATTAGCTAATTTTCAAATTAACATTCCGTAATTCGCAATTCGCAATTCGCAATTCGCAATTCGTAATTCGTAATTCGTAATTTCAGAATCCCCCATTCTCCCTTTCTCCCTCTCGCAAAGACGCCCTCTCGCCAAGACGCAAAGACGCAAAGTCCTCATTCTCCAATTCTAAAACATACTTCTCATCGCTATTCAGGCATTAACAAATCGTAATTCGTAAATCGTAATTCGCCTCGTCGCTCCATCGCTTAATCGCCCTTTCATAGCTCCTCGCTCCAAACTCTCCGCTCCGTTGCAGATTCGCTAAGTTGTCCCTCCTAAGCAACTCTATACCGGGTCCCCGCTCCGCTTTATAAACTTTACAAACCTTATAAACCTTAAAAACTTAATTCGTGCAATTCGTTGACAAAATAAATCGTATAAATCGTGTAATTCGTTGACTTAAATAATTCGCGTAAATTTGCGTAATTAGCGAATCAAAAAATTTGTTTAATTCGTGCAATTCGTTGACAAAAAAAATCGTATAATTCGTTGACAAAAAAACCGTGTAATCTGCGGACTAATTTTGTATCTTTGTAAAACAATTATTTATTGGTCATCATGCAAATAAAGACATTCCCTCATTATATTTTTTGGTCCTATGATCCGGAAGCCGATCTGCCGGAAGAAGTAATTGTCGGGCAAGTATTACAATATGGGGATTTGGATGATTTATTCCGTTTATCGGAAATGGTATCGCATGATACTATTGCCGCTGTTAGCCAAAAAATAATGGCTAATGGGCATTGGCTTAAGCGGGTTAATTTTATCAACAAGGTGATTCTGGGACGATGACTATAGATTTAAACTTCCTTCCGCAAAATACATCATCTCTCCTGCAACAACTGGCTAAGGAAAAATACATGAACCGTTTTTCTTTGGTAGGGGGTACCGCTCTTACATTGCAGTTGGGGCATCGGCAATCGGAAGATCTGGATTTTGTCTTTGATGCAGAAAAAATTACCGCATTAAGTATTAAAAGATTTATTGCCAAACTTTTTCCACAACATCAGTTAATACGTGAAGACTCCTTTTATCAACTTGATTTTGTGGTACAAGAGGTTAAACTGACCTTTTTCTCTACCGGAGCCGTACTTATACCATTCAGTGTAAAAGAGCACACATCTCCTTTTGGAAATTTAAACATCACGGATGTTGCGACCATCGCTTCATTGAAATTAGCTGCCATTTCGCAAAGATGTACCATGCGCGATTATTACGACATTTATTTATAGCTAAGCACATACTACCTTTGGAAGAAATCTACAAAACAACCCGTTTACTTTTTCCTAATTTATCGGCTATCACCTATTCTGAAACCATCATTTATACCCGTGATATTCCGGAAAACTCAATCAGTGATCATTTAAATCCAAAAGAGATCGTAACTAAAGAACAAATTGCCGGCTTTTTTATCGAAGAAATTAAGAAAATGAAAAGGTAGCATTAGCTGGGAGCTTGAACCACAATAGCCACATTAGGGCACATAGAAACTAATTCGAATCAAACTGCTTACTGCCTTCTGCCTTCTGCCTTCTGCCTCCTGCCTTCTGCCTTCTGCCTTTTGCCTCCTGCCTTCTGCCTTTTGCCTCCTGCCTTCTGCCAACTGCTTTCTGCTTTTTCTGAACCACAATAGTCACATTAGGGCACATAGAAATTAATTCAAATCAAACTGCCTCCTGCCTTCTGCCTTTTGCCTTTTGCCTTCTGCCTTCTGCTTTTTCTGAACCACAATAGTCACATTAGGGCACATAGAAACTAATTCGAATTCAAACTGCTTACTGCTTTCTGCCTTCTGCCTTTTGCCTTCTGCCTCCTGCCTTCTGCTTTTTCTGAACCACAATAGTCACATTAGGGCACATAGAAATTAATTCAAATCAAACTGCCTACTGCCTACTGCCTTCTGCTTTTTCTGAACCACAATAGTCACATTAGGGCACATAGAAACTAATTCGAATTCAAACTGCCTTTTGCCTCCTGCCTACTGCTTCCTGCTTACTGCCTTCTGCTTACTGCCTTCTGCTTACTGCCTTCTGCTTACTGCCTACTGCTTCCTGCCTCCTGCCTCCTGCCTTCTGCTTTTTCTGAACCACAATAGTCACATTAGGGCACATAGAAACTAATTCGAATTCAAACTGCCTACTGCTTCCTGCCTTCTGCCAACTGCTTTCTGCTTTTTCTGAACCACAATAGTCACATTAGGGCACATAGAAACTAATTCGAATTCAAACTGCCTACTGCTTCCTGCCTTCTGCCAACTGCTTTCTGCTTTTTCTGAACCACAATAATAGTCACATTAGGGCACATAGAAATTAATTCAAGAGGCTGTAAAATAAACTGTGTCAAAGGGAATAAATAATTAAATTTGACACAAGAAATGGGAAAATGTAAATTTGATTTTGAGGCCTACAAGCAGGAAGCGAAAGAGAGGCTTCGCCGGGGAGAACCAGCCGGAGGCAAAGAAGGCATATTTCAACCTTTGTTAAAACAGATGTTGGAAGAGCTACTGGAAGCAGAAATGGACGAGCACATGGATGAGCAACAGCGATCAGTTGGCAATCGTCGTAATGGTAAAATAGGAAAGAGGGTCAAAAGCATCGAAGGGGAATTCGAGTTAAACACACCCCGGGATCGTAATTCAGATTTTGATCCAAAGGTAGTACCCAAGCGGCAAATCATCATCAACGAAGAGTTGGAAAACAAAGTGCTACGATTGTATAGTAAAGGGGTAAGTACCCGGGATATCTGTGAGCACATTGAAGAGATGTATGGGTTTACGCTCTCGCCAACAACCTTGAGCAACATTACCGACCGTGTTATTCCATTAATCAGAGAATGGCAGCAACGCCCGTTACAAAGCGTGTATTGCTTTGTATGGATGGACGCTATACACTACAAGGTGAAAGAAGATGGCAAAGTGTCTTCCCGTGCAGTATACAATATACTTGGAGTAGATAATAAAGGAATAAAAGATTTGCTTGGGATGTATGTAGCCGAAAGCGAAGGCTCCCGGTTTTGGTTACAGTTGTTAAATGATCTTAAAGCCCGGGGTGTTGAAGACATGCTTATTGTCAGTATAGACAATCTGAAAGGATTTGCCGAAGCTATTGAATTGGTATTTCCTAAAGCGGAAATACAATCCTGCATTGTTCATCAGATTAGAAACACACTAAAGTATGTTGCTTCTAAAGACAGTAGAGAGTTTATGAAAGATCTAAAAACAGTTTACCAGGCTATTACTAAAGAAGAAGCAGAATATAACCTGGATGTGGTAGAAGCGAAATGGGGAAAGAAGTATACGCCGGTTTTTACCTCCTGGCGTAACAATTGGGAACATCTGAGTAATTACTTTAAGTACCCCGAACCTATTCGCAGAATTATGTATACTACCAATACGATAGAAGGTTTTCACAGGCAAATACGTAAAGTAACCAAAACCAAAGGAGCTTTTACCAGCGATATGGCATTACTAAAACTTATTTACCTTGCAACCCAGAATATTGTAGAAAAGTGGACGGCACCTCTGCCAAACTGGGGCATAGTAGCATCGCAGCTGGATATTATCTTTGCAGAAAGAGCCAGAATAAACATAAATACAATTTGATATGGGTTTTTTAAGGCATTTTACTCCAGAATTATTATCCATTAAAAAAAGCGCTACATTTGCACATAGCACTTTTAGGATAATTATTCCGTCGGTCGGGTTTATCCCTTCACTGGTTGCTCCTCAGCAGAGCCAGTGTCCGTTTATCCCGACAAACAAAAGTACTGAAAATTTTTATGACACAGTTCGTTTTACACTCCCTAATTCAAATCAAGCCGCCTTCCGCCTTCTGCTTTCTGCCTTCTGCCTTCTGCCTTCTGCCTTCTGCCTTCTGCCTTCTGCCTTCTGCCTTCTGCCTTCTGCCTTCTGCCTTCTGCCTTCTGCCTTCTGCCTTCTGCCTTCTGCCTTCTGCCTTCTGCCTTCTGCCTTCTGCCTTCTGCCTTCTGCCTTCTGCCTTCTGCCTTCTGCCTTCTGCCTTCTGCCTTCTGCCTTCTGCCTTCTGCCTTCTGCCTTCTGCCTTCTGCCTTCTGCCTTCTGCCTTCTGCCTTCTGCCTTCTGCCTTCTGCCTTCTGCCTTCTGCCTTCTGCCTTCTGCCTTCTGCCTTCTGCTTTCTGCTTTCTGCTTTCTGCTTTCTGCTTTCTGCTTTCTGCTTTCTGCTTTCTGCTTTCTGCTTTCTGCTTTCTGCTTTCTGCCTGCTCACTACCTACTCCTTACTACCTGCTGCCAATCCTGATGAAGAATCGCTAAGTCGTTTCTCCAAACTCACCGTTCCGTAATTCGCAATTCGTAATTCGTAATTCGTAATTTCAAAATCACCCATTCTTCCACTCTCCCTCTCGTAAAGACGCCCTCTCGCAAAGACGCAAAGACGCAACTCATCTTGCTGCAAAGTCGCCCAATCTCCCAATCTCCCATTCACCCATTCACCCTTTCTCCCTGTCGCCCCGTCGCTTCTCCAAACTCCTCGTTCCGTAATTCGTAATTCGTAATTCGTAATTTCAGAATCACCCATTCTCCCTCTCTCCAAGTCGCAAAGACGCCCTCTCGCCAAGCCGTAAAGTCGCCAATCGCCCTGTCGCCCTGTCGTTCCCTCACCCATTCACCCATTCACCCAATCACCCATTCGCCTTATCGCTCAGTCGCCCTATCGCTCATTCTCCCCATCTCTCCATCGCTCATCGCTCATCGCTCGAAAGAATCTTTGGATTTTAAAATATCTGCATTTATATTTGCATCCAACAAATTCAATCTACACTATCCTTTGAACATTCTCACCATTGACCTCGAAGACTGGTTCCATATTCTGGACCATGAAGGAACAGCTACCGAAAACGACTGGGAACGTTATCCTTCCCGCATTCATCAGGGTATGGAAATCCTGCTCGGGATATTAGCAGAAACGCAAACCCCGGCAACCTTCTTTGTTGTAGGCTGGATGGCTCGCCGGTATCCGGATATCATCCGTCGGCTGGATGTGTTGGACTATGAAATTGCCTGCCAGAGCGACCTGCACCGGCTTGTTTACCGTATGGACAAAGAAGCTTTCCGTCAGGATACGCTGAAAGCCATCGGCCATATCGAAGATAGTACAGGCAAAAAAGTTACCGCTTACCGTGCTCCCGGTTTTTCCATTACCGAAGCTACTCCCTGGGCATTTGAAGTGTTGGCGGAAGCAGGCATTACCCACGATAGTTCTGTCTTTCCTGCCCACAGGGCACATGGTGGTTTTTCGTCTTTTCCTTCCCATACTCCGGTAATCGTCAATTATTTCCGAAAAGATATGGATCAATCAATCCTGAAAAGATCGGTTCCAATCAACAATCAACAACCAACAATCAACAGCCAACAATCGCCAATCGCCAATCGCCAATCACCAATCACCAATCAACACCCAACAATCAACAATTATAACGGTATCACCATCAAAGAATTTCCCATCACCACGACTAATTTATTAGGCAATGATATTGTCTTTGGCGGTGGCGGATATTTCCGGCTCTTTCCTTATCCCCTAATCAAACACTGGACACAGCAGAAACAGGGATATTTGATGGCTTATATCCATCCTCGTGATGTGGATGCCGGCCAACCCATCCTTCCGGGTTTATCACCCATGCGTCGTTTCAAATCCTATTACGGAATAAAAGGTGCAGAACAAAAACTCAGGAAATGGCTTACCGATTTTCGTTTCACCGATTTGCGTACGTTTGATAAGGCTTTCGATTGGAAGAGGGCGGAAGTGGTTGAAGTTGAATGAGAAAAGGAGAAGAGGTGAGTAGAAGAAGGGGAGATGGAGAAAAAAGGAGATTGGATGTGAAAATTGATTAAATGATAATTATTATAATTTAAAAATATTTGTTATGGAATTAATTAAAACTCATAAAGATTTAGAGGTTTACAAGCTTGCTTACAGACTGGCTATGGATATTTTTGAATTATCAAAGTCATTTCCAAAAGAAGAAAAATATTCACTAACAGATCAAATTCGTCGAAGTTCTAGGTCAGTTGCTGTTAACATTGCTGAAGCATTCAGAAAACGACGTTATGAAAAATATTTTGTATCAAAATTATCTGATGCCGAGGGAGAAGCAGCAGAGACACAAACATGGCTCGATCTTTCACATGATTGCAAATACATCACCTCGGAAATATGTAAGCAATACAACATAGAATATGAACATGTTATCGGAAAACTGATTAATATGATTAAATCACCAGAAAAATGGTCAATTTAATCATTCCAATCGCACTTTTATCTAATCACCAACTCACTCTATTTCATCTTCACCTATTCTCCCATTCTCCCACTCACCCATTCCCTCTTTCATCTTTTTGTTAATCAAAAATTCATAATTCGTCAATCAAAATAATTCTATCTTTACTCCCTAAAAAATAAGCATGCGTCGCATTCCACTCAAGGTATATATTATTGCATATGTTGTCCTTATCGCGGTGCTTTCGCTCATGCCCGGTAACGATGTGCCCGATGTAGACCTTCCAAATGCCGATAAACTGGTACATTGGTTGATGTATGCCGGATTGGGGTATCTTTCGGCATCCGCCTTTAGCACCTGTCCTTTAAAATGGAGACAGGTTCGTTTCTGGCTGTTTATCATGCTATTTACCTATGGTTTTTTACTGGAGTTTGCTCAGGAACTTTTTCCTGCACTGCACCGCTCATTTTCCTATTGGGATGCTGCCTTCAACGGTTTGGGAGCTATTACCGGAATTTCATTGCGGTTGAAAAGAGGGTATCGTATCTGTCGTTGCCAGTGTAGTAATCAATTACATACTTTGGAAATAACCGCCCGGAATATAAGAGAGCCTTCTTTAAAGCCTTCGGAGGGGAAAACACTGATCAGTCACAACCCGGGTTTGCCGGATATCATCAGTAAAGCTTTTCGTTGGAAGACTGTTTACTATGATTTGGACGACACTACCCGGATAACTTTTGTTTGTACAGGTAAAAGCCTGGTGTCTCTTCCTCATTTTTCGTATGGAGCTGTTTTTAGCTCATCTGAAAGTACATTGGGAACTGACTGGAAAGCAAAACTAACCCATCTGGCCGGAGGCAAAGGATATACCAACATCGAAGTACGTAGCTGCTTTCCGCAGCCAGATAATTATCAGAAAGTGGCTTCCTGGCTACCATTACAGCACAACATTTCAGCACAGGAAAAGATGTTCTCTTCAAATTTAAAACGCAAGATACGTAAAGCGTCTAAAAATGGTTTTGAAGTAAAACAGGGCGGCATCGAATTGCTGGATGATTTTTATAGCGTATATTCGCGACACATGCGTTTTCTCGGCTCCGGAGCTCTATCCAGGCATTTCTTCAGTTGTTTGTTAAAAGAATATACCCATGGATTTGCCGGAATATTCCTGGTGATGTATCACAACAAGGTCGTTGGTGGAGCTATTAATCTGGAATATAAAGGTTTTTATGAAAATTGCTGGTTTGCCACGCTCAAAAAATATCAGCGGGCTTATGCTTCCTATGTTCTGCACGACCGGATGATCGTACATGCCATCAGCCTTAATGCCCATACCTATAGTTTCGGGCGTAGCAGCAGGGACAGCGGAGTGCATGAATTTAAAAAACAATGGGGCGCTACCGACGTTCCCCTTCAATGGTTCCAGATACCGGCAGAGACGATAAGTCTTAGGAGGCAGGAATGGTTGAAAAAACTATGGAAACAATTGCCCTGGCCTTTGGGTAACCGCTTTGGAAACTATATGGCGAAATGGGTGTATTAACATTTTATTAAAAATAGGAAACAAATGCTGTACATTTTTAAAAAATGGATTAATATTGCCACATATTCCGTTTTAATCTTGTTTTAAAGCAAACACGTATATGCCACATTCCCTTATCTTGCTCTATCGCAACAATCGTTATGTAAAGATTATTACCGATGTAGCCTTATTTTGTCTGATCACCGTTGCTTTTCATTTTCTGTGGTGGCAGGGATTAAAACCTATTGTTGGAACCAAACAGGCTTTCCTTGCTTTGGCTAATGGATTAGCTCACAATGTTTTTATATGCAGCCGATGGATACTGGTTAATTTTACCGGCATTGTCAGCTATACCGAAGGCAATACTTTTCATTACATCAACAATGGCTACATTTCGGTGGTGGAAAGTTGTTCCGGGTTGAAGCAATTCTATCAGATCATTATATTATATCTCCTTTTCCCGGGACCCTGGAAACATAAACTTTGGTATATCCCGACCTGCATTATCGTGATGCACCTATTCAATATTTTAAGAATTATAGGATTGTCCTATACTTTGATTTGGGTTCCCGCACATTGGGATTATATTCACCTTAGTATTTTCCGCCCGATGTATTATGTAGTAATATTTCTTCAATGGGTTTTCTGGAACGAAAAAATAAGAAACTGGGGTAAAATAATTAAAGTAGATTGAGATGATTTTTCGGTTTTTTATACGAATACTCGGAAAACAGCTACGAATACTCGAGAAACCACTACGAATAATAATTTTTAGTATTATTTAAAAAAAATAATATATTTTTGCATTTACAAAAGAGTGTGCCGATAAAATATAATTATGGATCAACTTTTACTATTTTTTAATGAATTTTCTGTTCGTTGGATTTTGAGTATACTCACGTCCTTTTTTATTACCTGGTATTCTATCCCAATTATCGTCCGGATTGCCAGGGGCAAAAACCTTTTTGCCATATCCAATAACCGGACGATTCACAATAGCAAAATACCTGTATTAGGTGGTTTGGCCATTTTTGCGAGTTATTTTATTTCCACCCTGCTTTTTACCAAAGTGGTCACTATGCCTCATATGCAGTATGTAATAGCGGGCGCGGTACTCATTTTTATCATCGGATTAAAGGACGATTTGATTTCTATTTCATGGAAGTCAAAAGCCATTGGCGAGTTGATAGCCATCATCATCATTGTAGTGCTTGGAAATATTCGCTTCACTTCTTTGCATGGCTTTATGGGTATTAACGAAATAAATTATCTGACAAGCTTTTTAATTACTGTTTTTGTAATGCTTGTGATTACCAACTCCATAAACCTGATTGATGGTATTGATGGTTTGGCTTCGGGTATTGCTATGATTGCATCGCTTACTTTTGGCGCATGGTTTTATTTATCCGGCAATTTAGAATATGCAATCAAGGCATTTAGTCTTGCTGCCGCATTAGTTGCCTATGCACGTTATAATTGGTTTGCAAATAAAAATAAAACTTTTATGGGAGATACCGGTTCATTACTGCTGGGGTATCTTCTTGCCATTTTTACCGTCCAGTTCAACCAGATGAACTTAGACGCCAGTGCCCCATCTTATATAGCATCTGCGCCCTCTGTCTCGATTGCCATACTTATTATTCCCCTGTTTGATACCCTTAGAGTTTTTATTATACGTATTTTGCGCAATGGCTCTCCCTTTAAAGCCGACCGCAGGCATATGCACCATTTATTGCTTGCCCTGGGTTTTACCCATCTGCAGGCAAGTTGTGTTTTATTTGCACTCAATATCCTGGTAATCGTTGTTGCTTTCACTTTTCAGAATGTTGGTATTTTATGGCTTGGTTTAATTGAATTTGCAATTTTATTGTTATTTGCCAGTATTTTAGACCTGTCGGTGAGACGCAAAAAAGAAGCAGGGGAGCCTATTAATTATTGCGATGTATGATGCGCTTAAGATATGGATTTGCGACTGTTGCGCTATTTGTTGTAAGCTGTCTGCCATTCGCTGCCGTGTTTTCGCAGCCATTGCATCCGGCATATTATAATCAATCCTATTTTAACGAAAAGACACTTTATCAGCCGGGAGCTAACGTACATACTTCCGTTAAGCCCTATTTCCTTCCTGAAATCCAATCGTTGATAACTAATGATACGGCTCAGCACGAAACGGATGCGCGTTTATGGACTAAAATAAAACATAAATTTACACAGACACATTTTTTCACCATACGCTCTAAAGACATTCACGTAACCCTTGACCCGCTGTTGCAGTGGGAGGGAGGCAGGGAAAACGGAAACAGCGATCTTTTGTATAAAAATACCAGGGGCTTTATGCTTGAAGGTAACATCGGTAAAAATGTGGCATTTGCTTCGCGTTTTTACGAAAACCAGGCCACTTTTTGCGGATATATGGACGATTTTATCCGTGCCAAAGGCGTAGTCCCGGGTCAGGGGGCTGTTAAAAATTTCAAGGGAGACGGTTTTGACTTTTCACGCTCGGAAGCGTATATTTCCTACAGCCCTTCATCGTATTTCAATTTCCAGTTTGGTCATGGAAAGAACTTTTTTGGCGACGGATACCGTTCCTTGTTGTTGTCGGATAATGCTTTTTCGTATCCATTTCTGAAAATAACGACTAATATCTGGAAAATAAAATATATCAACCTGTACATGCAGTTGCAGGACAAAAACCTTCCGTATTCTAAAAACTTAGGATATCAGAAAAAGTACGCTACCATGCAATACCTCAGTTACCAGATTCATCCAAGGGTTCAAATTGGCCTTTTTGAAGCCATCGTGTGGGAAGCACAGGATAGTAGTGGATATCGTGGTTTTGAGTTGAACTATCTTGACCCTGTTATTTTTCTGCGTCCGGTAGAATTTTCGGTGGGTTCGCCCGACAATGCCCTGATGGGCGCCAACCTGAATGTGAAAATCGGGAAACATTCCGTTGCTTATGGACAACTTTTGTTGGATGAGTTTAAGTTAAAGGAAATGACTAAAGGCAATGGCTGGTGGGGTAACAAATTCGGATGGCAGTTGGGTGGTAAAATGTTTGATGCGTTAAACATTCCTGATTTATATCTTCAGGCAGAGTTCAATTCCGTTCGTCCTTACACCTATTCCCATTGGTCGTCGTTGCAGAATTACGGACATTACAATCAGTCATTAGCCCATCCTTTGGGTGCTAATTTTAATGAATTCGTAGGTATTGCCCGATATAACTATCATCGCTGGTATGCCAGTCTTAAATTTAATTATGCCCTTTACGGACTCGATACTGCGGGACAGAACTTCGGTAAGGATATTTACCTTTCGTATGATGATCATGTAAGCGATTATGACAACAAGATAGGGCAGGGCTTACGCACTAACCTTTACATGGCCAAAGCAGAACTGAGCTATCTGATCAATCCTGCCTATAACCTGAATGTTTATGGTGGCTATCTTTACCGGAAGGAAACCAACAAACATTATACCGATAACACATCCTTTGTCTACTTCGGTATACGCACTTCCGTGGAAAATATCTATGATGACTTTTAGAAGCCGTCGTGGCGACGATTTTGTATATCTATGACCTTCTGCCCTTATAGTTTCTCTTTTCACCACTTTATTGTTCTTTAACGCTTTTGTTACACACATCAGTTCATCCTCAGGAAGTTTCCGGCATAAAATAGAAGACACTTAACCAAAAATAGTGCCTTCTCAAGGGAAAATAGAAGGCTCTTAGTCAAAGATAGTGTCTTCTCAGGCAAAAATAGAAGCCTCTCAACCCAAAGTAGTGTTTTCTCAAGGGAAAATAGAAGCCTCTCAGCCAAAAATAGTGTCTTCTCAAGGGAAGATAGAAGCCTCTCAGCCAAAAATAGTGCCTTCTCAAGGGAAAATAGAAGGCTCTCAGCCCAAAATAGTGCCTTCTCAGGCAAAAATAGAAGCTTCTCAACCAAAAATAGTGTCAAGACCGTTGCAAAATAAAGCGAGGGTGAATTTTCTTGTTTTTTTACTAAAGATATTTAGTTTTATATCATCTAAAATGTTTTTTTATCGTTTTTTGCTCATTTTATTGCTATAGTATTGCTGCAAATGAGGGATTTTACCCTCATTTTTAGCATTGGGACATAATTATCCCTGGTGAACGATATAAGTTGTATGCAATAGCTTCCATCAGATGTTGAGTATGCATTTTTGACAACCCTACATAACGGGCTGCTCCTCCACCAAACCATCGTTTTATTGACCCAAATGTCCGTTCTACTTTATACCGGGTTTTACTCACTATTTTGTTGAATTGTATTTCTCTTTCTGTTAACTTTCTGTTTTTGGCTGCTTTGTTCATTATATGATTACGAAGCCGTTTCTGCTGTAATATTGTATCGTTCTTTTTGCTTTTATATCCTTTGTCTGCTTTTACCCAAGTCCTTTCCGCTAATTCACATGTATCCAATACCTGCTCTAAATTGCTTATCTCATTCACATTAGCCGAGGTGGTAAGTACTCCCAAAATTAATCCATTAACATCGGTAACCGTATGTTTTTTATATCCAAACCGGAGCTTCCCCGCTTTTTTCACCCATCTGCCTTCGGAATCAACTCCTGGCTGGGTCTTCTTTATCAATTTAAATTGTGAGGCTTCTTTTTCTCTTTCTTCCTCCTTTGGCTCTTCCTGGCGATCTTCTACTATTTCATATTCCGTTTTTCCCTTTGGCTTTCTTGGACTATCGGTAATGCTCGCATCTACAATGACTCCTCTCTTAACCAGTATTTTCTTTTTCTCTAATTGTTTATTCATCGCTTTGAATAATTTTTCGTACACATTCTTTTGTGTAAGTTCGGTCCGAAAACGACTGATAACACTATGATCGGGGCATTTGTCATCTATACTTAATCCTACAAAACGACTGAAAGATATTCTGTCATTTACCTGGTCTTCTACTTCATAATCACTCAGATTATACCAGGTCTGCAAAAGACATATTTTAAAAGTAATAGCCCTTCATAAGCCGGACGTCCACTTACACTTTCTCCTTTTTGATAGTATTTATTGATAATATTGGAAATAAGTCGCCAATCGATCAATGTATTTACCTGATCAAAAAATTCTGTCTTTACTTTCCTTCTTTCTGCTGCTAAATCAGCAAAGCCTATGTGTTTCTCATTTTTCATGCTACAAATATAACAAATTTATTGTTATAAATAACACTAATCTAATATTTTATACACATTTTTGCCTCGCAACGGTCTTGTGTCTTCTATTTTTAAAATAGAACTTTTTCGATCGGCTATCGTGTCCTCTACACTGGCATTCCCATTAATCATTTATAGCTTAAAATCGTTATCGTTAAATACATGGTTTTTTTTATTTGTAATGTTTAACCCGGATTCCTCATCAGATAATGCTAAAGCCACAAGTTGTTGATTGTAATTTTTTATGTCCATATGGTTCTAATACGTAGCATTAGAAAAAAAGTAGCATAAGACTCTGAAATTAAAGTTATTTTAATTGCAAAAAAACATTGCATAATCTGGTTAACTATCAATATTTTTTCAGGTGGGATGAAAACAAAAAAGCCTCGCGTATTGCAAGGCTTTTTATTTTGTGGGAGTTACTGGATTCGAACCAGTGACCCTCTGCTTGTAAGGCAGATGCTCTGAACCAACTGAGGCTAAACTCCCTCTCAAAAGAGGCTGCAAAGATAAATCTATTTTTTTATTAAACAAGCCAGTGAGAAAAAAAATTATAAAATTTACTTTTAGAAAAAACATGCCAAAAGGATTTAATATACGCTCAATGAGTTAATAGAATTATAATTCTTGTTTTTTATCTTTTTCCCTATAACCTTTTGCTTTTTACTTTTTACTTTTTAAACTACATTTGCTGCTGTTACGCTTAAGTTAAAAAATGATTTTAAAAAAAGTGTTTTAAATCTTTATCCCGACGGATATTCGTTCTGCTACTATCAGTTATTTGTCTGATTATAGCCTCCTGTAATCCGTCGCATAGGGTTTTGCGTAAAGGTTATCTTCTTGATAAGAATTCATTAAGCATTGATAAACCAGGTATTACCCGTGATGAGATATCTGGGTTTATTCAACAGAAACCCAATAAAAGATTCCTTGGCGTTTTCCGTTTCAATGTCTGGGTATATGAACATACCAATCAGGGAAAGGACAGACGCGTAAAAAGGTGGTTTAAGAATTCCTTGGAAAAGTACCGGTAATACTCGATACAACGCTTACCGACAATTCGCTAAGCCAAATAAAAATCTATCTTGGTAATAAAGGTTATTTTGGCGCTGAAGCCAAAAGGCAGATAACGTACAAAAAGAAAAGAGCAAAGGTAAAGTACCAGGTAACTTTAAATAAACCGTATTCTATTCGCAACATCAGTTATTCGATAAGCGACAGTGTATTGGATACTCTGGTAAAATCCCGCCAATCAGCTTCACTTATCAAAACGGGAGATGTTTTTGATGTATATAAGCTCGAAGACGAACGTGAACGGTTGACGAATATTCTTAAAAATGAAGGGTATTACTATTTTTCCAGAGAATACATTCTTTTTAAGATCGACAGCGCCTTAAAAACCCATCAACTGGATATAAACGTAAATCTGCTGAATATCCGTTCGGCGGCAGATACTTCCCTTGGGAAGAATTTTGAAATAAAACATCAGAAATACTTGATTAACAATATTTATATCTATCCGGAATTTAATATTTCCAAACCAGATTCTATTTTTGATACGGTAAACATAGCCAACCGTTACTTTTTTATTTATAAGGGACATTTAAAAATTAAGCCACAGGCCATCACAAGGAATATCTTTCTTAAGAAAACGATGTATACCGTCTGGATGACGTATCGCGTACCTATGATCGGCTTGCCAGCTTACCGCTCCATCGTTTTGTGAGTTTTAATTTTAAACCTCCGTTGCATGATACTTCAAACCGGCTTGATTGTCATATAGAACTCTCACGAACGCTCATTCAACAGTTTACTTTTGGTGCCGAAGGTACAAATTCGGGAGGCTATCTGGGAATCGGAGGAAACTATGGCTATGTTAATAAAAATATTTTCCGTGGGGCAGAAACTTTCCGTTTGCGGTTGAAAGGTGCTCTCGAAATGCAAAAGATGATAGGCGGTAGTACAAAGAATGTTTTTTTATTTTTTAATATGCTTGAACTGGGAGTAGAAACGGGTATTGAGTTTCCCAAGTTATTGTTTATGCCTAACCAGGAACGGTTTTCACGGTTTTCGAGTCCGAAAACCATGTTGGTTTCAGGAATCAATTACCAGACACGTCCGTATTATCAGCGCTATATCACCAATATATCCTTAGGTTATGAATGGAAGCAATCCGAAACGGTTGGGCATTTATTATCGCCTTTGGAAATTAATTCAGTAAGGATTTTTCCTGCCGATACGTTTACTAATTACCTTAATTCGCTCAAGGATACACGATATATTTATCAGTATACCGACCATTTAATTATGGCTCTGAAATACAGTTTTATCTTTAACAATCAGTCCTTGGCACGCAGTCACAATTTTTGTTACTTCCGGTTTAACTTCGAGTCGTCGGGTAATATTTTAAATTTATATAATAAAATGCTTAATGGCACTAAAGATACTGCCGGGTATTACACCTTTTTCAACATACATTATGCACAATATTTAAGGGGAGATGTTGATTTTAGGTATTATAATATCATTAACAAATGGAATACATTGGTATTTCGGTTTTCAGGCGGACTTGGCGTACCTTACGGCAATTCTAAATCGTTGCCTTTTGAAAAGGGATTCTATTCGGGTGGAGCCAATGGTATGCGTGGCTGGGAGATCCGGTCCTTAGGCCCTGGTTCGTTCAGGGATACGGCTAATGCCAATTTCGATAAAATGGGCGATATCGTGCTCGAAGGAAATATAGAATACCGTTATCCGCTTTATCGTTTTTTTAAAGGCGCTCTTTTTGTTGATGCTGGCAATATCTGGATGTTGCGCGACAATAAAAATTTTCCCGGAGGTCAGTTTAATTCCATTAAATTTATAAATCAGATAGCTTTGGATGCCGGTTTGGGCTTACGGATGGATTTATCATATTTTGTTTTCAGGATAGACGCTTCACTTCCCATAAAAACGCCTTCCTTACCGGAAAACCACCGCTGGGTAAACTTTAACCATACCACCATCAAAGATGTGATGTGGAATTTCGGAATCGGCTACCCGTTCTAAAATTGACGATTGACGATTGACGATTGAGGAATTATTTTTTTAGTAGTGAATTTTGTGCAGTTTTTCGGGAAGCTATAAAAATAGAAGTGAGCTCATGTGCCTCTTTTAATAATGTCAATACTAATTCTTTTGTTAAAAGATATTCATCAATAATGAATTCTAACCAAAATTCGGATTCGTCAGCCTCTTCAATAACAATACTTATTTTAGATATAAAAGATTGTTTCGTCTGTGCGTGACAAGTTGCTCTATAATTGCATGCAACCGATGAAGAACAACGAATTAATTGGCCTTTAATATGATTTCCTAAAAATGTGTTTGGTAATAATAAGGCGAGCTTAACACAATCGTGTGCAAATTTTTTAGTCCGGTTTATTAAATCTGTAGGTTTCATGGGAAATTGATTATTTGCATAAAAATAGTACAAATATAATCAATTCGACAATCGTCAATCAATATTCGTCAATCAACAATACTGTTGCAAATGCCTCTATTCCTTCTTCTTTACCTACGAATCCTAATTTTTCGGAGGTCTTTGCCTTGATGGAAAGATCATCTTCGGTGATACGCAAAATAGGAGCAAGGGTTTTCTTCATTTCCGGAATAAATGGCTGGAGTTTGGGTGTCTGCAAAACGATGGTTGCATCAAGATTTCCTATCCTGTAACCTTTGGCAGAAATAAGTTCCATTGCCCGCACTAACAGCATTTTACTGTCAATATCTTTGAATTCCAGAGACGTATCGGGGAAATGTGTGCCAATATCACCCAAGTTGGCGGCTCCAAACAAAGCATCAATGATAGCATGGATAAGCACATCGGCATCCGAATGACCAAGGGCTCCTTTGGTGTGTGGAATGATAATACCGCCCAGCCAAAAATCTCTGCCTTCGGCTAAGCGATGAATATCATATCCGAAACCGATTCTCAATTTATTTCTTTTGTGCTTTAAAAGCGTCAAAATCAAATACTAAAGTAAATCGAAGGGTGTTTTCCAATGGATTTTTCTGATCGGTAGGTATCAGGTATGAAAAATCAAGGCCAAAAACATTGTATTTCAAACCGGCTCCAAGGGTAAAGTATTTACGGTTACCTTTGGTTTTATCTTCGTAGAAATAACCGCCACGGATGGCAAACTGTTTGTCGTACCAATATTCTACGCCTACGGAATAAGTGATTTCATGCAATTCTTCGCTGAATCCGTCGGGCGCATCATAAAACGACTGTAACATACCGCTTACCACCGAAACATTGGGATTTTTACCTTTAAGAATATTTTGATTTCCGTTTACGTCATATGTGCTGTCGTAAATGGGAGGGGTAGGAACAAGTAATTTATTTACATCGAGCATAAAGGTGAGACTGTTATAATCATCAAGATTAAGAAGCAGTGAAGGTCCTAAACGGAGATTGGTAGGAATAAAATCCTTTTGGGTGTTATCGTTTGAATAGGATATTTTAGCGCCGATATTGGAAATATTCATACCAAAAGCGAATTTTCCGTTAAGATTGTTTTTGAATGTCAGGTCTTTTTCATAATAAAGGGAAACATCGGTTGCAAAGGATTGACCGGGTTTGGTGGATTGTCCGCTTACATTTTGACCTTGCGTAAGGTTGGAATGGATATAACGGGCAGAAACAGCGCCGGATACATGATCCGAAAATTTACGTGAATAAGCTGCATCAAGCGCAAATTCATTAGGACGGTAGTTGCCGATAACATTAGCGTTGATGTCGGTAAATGTGATGTCCCCCAGCGAAAAGTATAGCAGGGAAGCCGAGACTGCCGACATATCATCAATTTTTTTATATCCGTTAACATATGCTAAATTAATATCGCTGACCAGAGCGCGTAACCAAGGGCTATAGGAAAAGGAGAACCCCATATCTTTATCAATAAAAGCATATTTGGCCGGGTTCCAGTGTTGGGAATTGGCATCGGGTGAAGAAGATACACCGGCATCACCCATAGCGCCAGCGCGTGCATCGGGTGATATCATTAGGAAGGGTACGGCAGTGGTAACCACACTGGTGCGTTGCCCCATATAATTGGATTGATTGTTTTGAGCTTGGACGCTAAGTATTCCCAATGTTAGGGCTACAATGAAAAAAAGGCTTACTAATTTATTTGAATTTCGCATAGATAATTTTATTAGGACTGCAAATATAAATAATTTTCGATATAGCATTTAAAACGACGGCGTTTGATTAATATTGTTTCATGATTCAAGGCTAACACAAAAATAAGGATAGAACAATCATGCAATTTACTAACCAAACGATATAGTAATTACCAAATTATCAATTTATTAACTGTTTCAATATAGCTTTGGTCATCCTTCAGCACTTTTAACCGGTATACATAAACTCCCTTACCGGTTTTTTGTCCCCCTTCGTCTGTACCATCCCATTCTATGGGATCTAAAAGGTAACTTTGGGTATTGCTAATCTTTTTGTTAAACGTTTTTATCAAACGACCATCAATAGAATATATCTGAAGAATAAAGCTGAGCGCATTTCCGAATTGATTGTGCCTGAATGTAAAATAGGTTTTATCGCTGAAGGGATTAGGATAATTGATAACCTGGTTGATGGCAAGTTTGATGGATTTGGAAACGTAAAAGTTTATGGAACTTTCGGATGAATTGTTATATAAGTCCCAGGCTTTGAGTTTAATTGTATGTTGACCCTCATCCAGATTCTCGAAGGGGAGGACAATGGTACCGTAACGGAAACCCGGACTGCTTGTCTGAAGCGAATCGTTCAGTATTATTGGGTTAGATTCATCGCCATCCACCACAGCCATAATGTCGTGCCCTAATCCACTACCTAAAGTATTGATGCCTACACTATCGCTAAGGTTTGCAAAAAATATAGCATTTTCACCTATTACATTGCCATTAGTAAAAGAGGTATCGTTCATGTATAATTGGATGTCGGGACCTTTATTGTCGGCAATTGGATTTGGATCCAGTCCTCCAATAACAAAATTTTCGTCATAACCGCTAGCGTCATTACTGCCATCGTTAGCATAATAACTGATTTTGCCATAACCATAATTCAGGGCAGCGTCGCGTGGAATAACAAATTCAAAGGTAAAAGCTCCGTTTTTAACTTCCGTTTTTCCATTGTATAATAAATTATTCTGAAGCAGGAATGGAGCAGGAATGCTTCTGAAATCGTTACCCAGTGTATAATACTGAACAGGTTTATCAAAAACCTTGGTATGCAATGTGCCCGAAAACTGAGTGATTTTGTTGCCACTCGTATCCTGAATTTCGCCAGAAATGCTTACCCTTGAAAGGGAATGCAAGGTGTCGGCTATCTCATTGACATCTTTACCGTTGATTTGAGTTGTAATTACCTTATATGTAGGATAAGCCAACTGTAGCGCAGGATCACCCAACAGGGTAAAATTAAGGAAGTGAGTTGCCGGAGGATTTTTTGCCAAACGGATCAAATCACCGAGACGGTAATGTCCTGCCCGATAATTTTCAAAGACGTTTTTATAAAACCGTTGGTTTAATAGCTTGTTGTATTGAGCAAAAGCAACACGGGTCGTAGTTAGGATGGCGATTCCACCGCCATGAGCATTCAAAAAGACCAGCTCTCCGGCTGAGGTGCTCGAGGGATTATCGTAATTGCTGAACTCACAGGTGCCGGTAAAAAACAGGGGCATATGGTCGTAATTTGTCCATGAATTGATGTCTTTGATGGTCAATACGCGTTCTTCAGCCCAGCCCACCTCACCTCCATGGCCGGTATAATTCATAATCAATGCTCCTTCATTCACCTGTTTGTTGATGGCTTTGGTTACATCGGGGTATTCGTCGTTTTTTGATCCTTTAATTTCCCGGTAGGAATCCAGATAAATTTTATTAATATTGATATTATGATGGGATGAATCAACAATTTGAGCAAATTCTTCAGCCTGATTAAAGTGTAAGTTATTGTCTTCATCGTCGGCTACTAAACAAATTTTATTTCGCCAATCGCCCATCGTTTGACTGGAATTGGTATAGTAATGTGCTACCTTGTCCACTGCCGTTGTGGCTTCTTCAATATTTTTAACGGGAAACCGTCCAATTCCAATGTCTAAGGCGCCAAAGGCATCCTTTCCTTCGTACCAGTTCATCAATCCATAATAATCATCGGTTACGTAAGATGATGTTATGCTAAGCGATTCCGTCGATTGGTAGGTGGGTATAAAATTGGTATTCGGCAATATACGGTTTTTCATATCGTACGAACCATCACCGAACAACAGCGCATATTGTAGTTTCTTACCGGAAGCTGAACGGTCGTATAGCATTTTAATAAAATCACGTATGGCAGTAACATCCTGAGTTCCTGAAGAAAATTCGTTATAAATTTCCGGAAGATTTACAACTACGGTAGCAAGTCCGTCATGAAGCAGGTGAATCTGAGCCAAACGCTGTGCCTGCGCCAAAAATTCCGTCGGGCTGATGATTACAAAATCAATATTATTTATTGCATGTAGATTCTGATTGGGAATGTTCCCGACAAATTCGGGTGTGAGAAAAGTATCATTATCAAAGGCAATGAATTGTCTCAATGTATCCGTTTTGGTTACAAATTGCAGCGTATCGCCGGAGGCGACAGCCGGCATTTGAACAATGTCGGGCGTACTCACATCCCAGATTGTAATGTTTTGAGTGTTCGATGTAAGCGAAAATCGGGTGATTTTATTCAGCCCGGTGCAGGATATGTTTCGGAAACTGAGTTGCCCTTGATGGAAGATCAAATTCCGGATAACATTAATTTCAAGATAATCGAGCCATCCTTTTGCTGCTGCTGTTGGGGCATTATACCTGAGACGGATTGTAAGATTAGTATCAGGCAGGTTAGCTCGTCCGTAATTGGCGGCGGCGGCGGCATAATAGTAAATATCCTGTGAAGGAAGGATACCACTAACCGGACAGTTTAATACGGCTTGTTGATTGGCAAATACATCAAAGGAACTGCCTGTAAAGGCTTTGGCGGCGACTCTCAACTTGATACTTACCATTGAGGCGGTGAGCCAGTCGGGGAAAGAAAAAACCGGTAAAGTGATTTCGGGAGCTACACTATTCATTCCCTCACCATACCATTCTTTGCCCGAATGGATGAAATTCAGGCTGTCTTTTTCATAAAAAGCATAATCATTAAAGGTATTCACAAAAGTATTAGGAGTGAGCGTACCCGAATTTTGGTTAACAATGCGTTTGCCGATACCCAAATCAACGGTTAGAAAATAATAATTTTCGTCCGAATAGAGATGTTTTGTATGTTCAAATAATTGCGACTGTGTATTGTATGTCCAGGTATTGGGCGATTGGCCATAAAAAAGTATATAATCATTTTCATCGAAACTGCCATCTTCTTCTCCCACAACCTTTATAGCGTTTTCCATCAGGTCGTCGGGGCGGGGAATTTCGTTTGATTCGGAAAGCATTCCTCCTCCGTTACCGTAAATACGAATATTATGTGGATTGATGGTGGAAGGATTAATGCCCATGTTTACCAGGTCGGAATAGGTGATTTTGAAAATACCTGTATTTTTTACTCCGATTTTGTACCATTTTCCAGTGGAAAGTACGGAGTTAGAAGTGTAATATCTTATTACCGTTTGATGACCGAAAGTGTCGAAATGATAAAGCATGGAATCGGGGCGTACCTTTTCCTTAAATGGCTGAATTTGTTTTTGCATGCTGGCTTCGCTTATCAAAGGCAACAGCAGTGCGAGCATCAATAGCTTAAATGTAGGTTTAACGATGGCCATAGTTTTCATGGCTGTAAAAGTAAAATAAAAATACAATCAAACAATTAATGAATGATAACTAATTTTCCTGTTTTTTCGGCAGTAAGCCCATCGGTAGTACGCAAGGTTACTCTGAAGATATAAATGCCTTGTCTTAAACGGTTTCCATGGCTATCGTTTCCATCCCACCCGATAATATCAGTCCGGTATCCTTCCGTAGCGATGTTTTTTTGAATATTTCTTTGTAGCCTTCCATCAATGGAAAAAATATCAATTTTTACGTTCATCTCTTTTCCACTTTGATTATGAACGAAAGCAAAAGTTGTGGCTTCGCTCATTGGATTTGGATAATTATATACCTGGTTTATAATAAATTTTGAAGATTTTACAACTTCAAAATCAATGCTGCTGGTGGATGAGTTATTGCAAACATCCCAAACCTTAATTTGCAAGGTGTGATTACCTTCGCTCAGTCCGCTCAGGGGATAGCGTATTACACCACTTTTATATGTATTCAGATTTGCCTCATAAAAATCGTTTAAAATCATAGGGCTTTCCGTGTCGCCATCTATAACAGCCACTATATCATGACCAATTCCATTTCCTATGGTATTTATACCTATGGAGTCGCTTACCAAAGCAAGTAAAACGGGATTTTCGTCTGTCGTTTGGCCATTAACAAATTTTTGATCATTCATAAATAAATGAATGTTTGGCCCCTCGTTATCGTTCAGGATGTTTTTGGACATACCGCCTATGATAATGGATTTGTCGTAGCCACTTGCATCGAGTGTGCTACTGCTGGCATAATAACTCAGTTTTCCGTTTCCATATTGATAAGCAATGTCTTTGGGAACAATAAAATTAAAAGAGAAATTGCCATTCACAACCTGAGCTTTACCCTTGTACAGAACACTTTTTTGAAGCTGAAATGTTGCATTTAAACCACCATTGCTTTCAAGGGTAGTGATGTTCTCGGGTTTGTCGAATACCTCCATGTAAACTGTACCATTAAATGAAGTTGCTTTTTCGCCGCTAAGTTCATGGATGCTTCCATATATCTGAACATTGGCAAGGGCTTTTAACGTATCGGTTAGTTCCCCGTAAGTGGTAACGGAATCGGTAAGGATATTTAATCGTGGAAAAGCAATAGAAAGCGCAGGATCGCCAAGAAGGATAAATCTACGTTCGTTATTACCATCACTTATATTCTCTCGTTTTGATAAACGGATAACATCACCCATTTTAAGTAGCCGCCGGAGTTGTCTTTTTTAGCGCATATTTAAAAAAGCTTTGGTTTAGCTTGCTATTGGGATAACCGTAGGTGGGACGGGTTGTAGTGAACATGGCAATGGCTCCGGCATTGGGTTTAAGGCAAACCATTTCACCGGCTGAGGTACGTTCAGGATCATCAAAACGGCTGAATTCGCAGGTAGCCGTAACAAAAACCGGCATATTGTTGATATTTTGCCAGCTTTCGATATCGCTGATTTCCAGAACACGTTCCTGAGCCCAGCCAACTTCGCCTCCGTGCCCGGTATAATTCATGATTAAGCACCCTTTATCCACCCGTTTATTAATTGCAGCATTAACATCGGGAAAACGGGTACCTCCGGGAGTAGAAACCTTTGGATAGGCATCGAGGTATATTTTATCAATGTTGTATGTGGCATAAGTCGTATCCACAAGCGAAGCGAGTTCTTCGGCTTGTGTCAGGAATGAAGAATCGTTATCATCGGCAACAAGACAAATCACATTTCGCCAGTCGCCCTTGGTCTTTTGTTCGGTGTTGTAATAAATTACCTTATCAACCATATTAGTAGCTTCTTCTAAGGTTTTTGCAGGTAAGCGTCCTATCCCAATATCAATCAGATCATTTTTTCCGGTACCTTCGTAATCATCCAGAAAACCGAAAAAATCGTCAGTGATATAGGAGTAAGCATCATTATAAGATGTTGATGATTGATAGGATGGGATAAAATTGGTATTGTTTGCCATGCGGTTTTTATAGTCGTAGGAGCCATCACCCAATAGAAGCAGGTAATGTGGCCTGTTTACCTGGGCGCCTTTATCCCAAAGCATTTTGATAAAATCGCGTATTGCACAAATATCCTGGGCACCGGACGAAAATTCATTATATATTTTTTGAGGTGTGGTAACGGTTACGCTCATGTTATCGTTTGAAGCATGGAAAGTAGCCAAACGGTAAGCTTCATCCAAAAATGCCGGATAGCTTATGATGACTAAATCGGTGGGGGCTATGGCGTGAAGATTTTGATTTTCTACCTTTTCAATAAATTCGGTAGTCATAAAAGTACTTCCGTCGAAAGCTATAAATTCATGAAGCGTATCGCTTGGCCAACGAAAATGAAGTTGATTGTTCGACAGGGTTGCTTCTGCTTTTTTAGTGTTACCGTTGGCTGTTACATCCCATACCGTAACGTTGCTGGAGGCATTGGAAAGAATAAACTCGGCAACTTTATTCTGGCCAACAGAGGAAGTGTTTCTAAAACTCATCTGCCCCCCGTTGAAATTAAGATTGCGCACAACATTTAGTTCCAGATAATTCAACCAGCCTTTCGATGTAGAGGAAGGCTTGCTATATTCAACTTTTACATCAATAGAAGGTCCGGTTGAAGAAAAGCTTTTGGTTCCAAAACTTCCGGTGGCCATTGTGTAGAGATCGCTTACTTTATCGAGCGAGAGGTATAGTTTGTTACTACTTACGTTGTTTACTGAAATAGAGAAATTGCTTGAGACAGACGAAAAGGCAGCTACATTGGCTGTAAGTATTACCGGGGAAGTGGGATCGATATCCGCAAACGTGAAAGGAAAATGATAGGTGGTAATGGCATCAAAGGTTTCTCCGAGCCATATCTTTCCCGATTTTGCCACATTTATGTTGTCTTGTTCATGAAAGGCATAATCATTAAATTGGGTAACCGTTTCCGTAGCAGGTAATTCGGACGATGGCAGCGATTCTATACGTTTGCCCTCGCCAAGATCGGTAGTAATAAAATAGTAGGTGTAATCGGAATAAATATTTAAGCTGTGTTCAAATCTGGAGGTTTGTGAGTTGTACTTCCATGTATTCGGCGATTGCCCATAGAATAGTATATAATCTTTGGCATCGAAGGTACCGTCATCTTCACCACTCACAAAAATGGCATTCTCATGTAGATCGTCGAAACGGAAACTGCTGTTGGCTTCCGGAAGCATTCCGCCTCCGTTTCCATAAATACGAATGTTTTTCGGATTTATATTTTGGGGATTAATTCCCATAGCTACCAGGTCGTTGTAAGTAATTTTATAGATGCCTGTATTTTTCAACCCGATTTTATACCAATTTCCCGATTCCAAAACGGAATTGTCAGCATATTTTTGGGATTTGGCGTTTTTTGAGCCAATGGAATCAGTATTTTTTTCTAAAAACTGAGCAAAATTGGTGGAATATAATGATAGTAGAGCGATAAGTAAAAAAATACGTTTTATATGGATGGGTGTAATAGAATTTATCATTATGCAAAGTATAAAGTAAAACCGGAAAATGTATAAAAAAACAATAAAATCAGAAACAAAAATACCAAAATATATAAATTAACGTTTCTTTCTAAATTTGAATAAGAACGCTATCAGAAATAGCAATATTGTAAAACATGCCATTTTTAAAAAAATATTTGTAATATTGTTTTTTCAATTTAGCGGATGGTATTATGTTGAAAACACTTCATTGTCTGATGATTGGGGTTATATCGTGTTTCAATTTTGTTTATGCGCAGGATGCTGAATTTTCACAGTATTTTGCGAATCCGCTTAATCTTAACCCCGCATTGGCGGGAAATAAAATGTGTCCGAGAATTATATTTAATTATCGGAACCAGTGGCCATCAATAGCAAACGGTTTTATAACGTATACCGCTTCGTATGACATGTATATGGAAAAATTGCATGGGGGAATAGGTTTTTGTTTTATGAACGACAGAGCTGGACAAGCTTATCGTTCCACCGCTTTTAGCGGAATATACAACTATGGTCTGAATGTTTCGTCGAAGGTGGAAGTAAATGCTGCCATGCAGGTTACCTATCAGCAAAATACATTGGACTGGGATAAATTAGTATTTGCCGACCAGATAGATACCCGGCAGGGAGTAATAATACCTGAAACAGCTGAAAATAAACCGGATCAGTTGAGCAAAGGATTTCCCGATTTTTCCACAGGTATAACCGTGGGATACGATAAAAGCATGTATTGGGGTGTGGCAGTGCATCATCTTTCTCAGCCCGATATTTCATTTTATGGAAAAAGTACGCTCGATATGAAAATAACCGCCCACTGGGGAGCGTTATTTGATTTGCAAAAAGAATCGTCGGAAGGGAATACCGAACATCAAATGTCGCTTTCCCCAAATATCCTGTATCAGCAACAAGGTAAATTTCACCAACTTAATGTTGGGTGTTACCTGAATAAGTATCCTTTTACCGGAGGAGTTTGGTACAGAAATAATTTTGAAAATTCCGATGCTATTATTGCAATGCTTGGTTTGAGTTTTTTAAATTTCAAAATAGGATACAGTTATGATTATTCAATATCTCGTTTAATTAACCTAAGTGGCGGATCACATGAATTGTCGTTAGTTTGGCAACTGCCTCGTTTTGAAAAACAACATAAACTTCATCAACTCGAAGTACCCAATTTTTAATTATTATCTTGAATGACTATAAACAAACAATAAAAATGATTAATTACAGTAAAATTTTCACTGCATTCACAATGGTAATTTCGTTAGGACTGTTATACTCATGCCACAAAGAAGTGTCCCGAACAACAGGCTGGGAATATAACAATTCCAAAAACGGTGGTTTTGAAAAACCAGATTTTAAGGAGCAACAACCCGGCCCTGGATTGGTTGCAATTGAAGGCGGTACTTTTGTAATGGGAATGACTACCGATAACATTATGTATGATTGGAATAACATTCCCCGCAGGGTTACGGTACCCACATTTTATATGGATGAAACCGAAGTAAGCAATTTCGACTATGTGGAATATCTTTACTGGTTGCAAAGGGTTTATGGAGCTAACCATCCCGCTGTATACCGCAAAGCTTTGCCCGATACCTTGGTTTGGCGCGACAGATTATCCTATAACGAACCTCTGGTAGAAACCTATTTACGTCACCCTGCCTATCGGAATTATCCGGTGGTAGGCGTAAGCTGGCTTCAGGCCAACGACTATTGCAACTGGCGTACCGACAGGGTAAACGAAATGTTACTCATTAAACAAGGCATACTGGAACATGATCCCGCTCAACAGGATGATAATAACTTCAATACTGAAGCTTATTTAGCCGGGCAATACGCAGGAACAGTAAAAACCCCTCTCGCTAATCTGGCTCCCAACAGCACAGGCAAACGCGGTGCGAAAATTGAAGATGGAATTTTAGTTCCAAAATATCGTCTTCCTACCGAAGCTGAATGGGAATATGCAGCGCTGGGTTTAATTGGAAATACTCAGGATGAACGCATAGCCGAAAGAAAAATTTATCCATGGAGCGGAAACGGCCTGCGAAATTCAGATAAAAAATCGTATGGTGAATTTGAAGCTAACTTTAAAAGAGGCAGAGGCGATTATATGGGCGTAGCTGGAAATCTCAACGACAGAAACGACATCCCTTCAGAAGTAAAATCCTATTGGCCTAACGATTTTGGACTTTATAATATGGCAGGAAATGTAGCCGAATGGGTGCTCGATGTATATCGCCCGCTCTCCTTTGAAGATGTTTCTGATTTAAGTCCTTTCCGCGGTAATATTTTTAAAACCAAAGCTACAACTCCTGAAGGCGCTCTTGAACAAAAAGACAGTCTGGGACGGTTGAAATGGCGCGAAGTTACTACCCAGGAAAGCCTTAATCGTCGCAACTACCGCGAAGCCAATAATATTAATTACCGTGATGGAGATTATCCTTCCAATATTACCAATAACTGGAATAGCAAACCTTCCGATCCTAATACAACCAAAAATATGTATGAATATGGCGTTACCTCGTTGATAAGCGATAAATCAAGAGTTTATAAAGGTGGCTCATGGAAGGATGGCGCTTATTACCTTAGCCCAGGTGCAAGAAGATTTCTGGACGAGGATTTAAGTACTGATTACATTGGATTTCGTTGTGCAATGACTCGGGTTGGAAGTACGCTTACCAGTAAAAGAAATCATTAAAAGATATTCTTTGTCTGGTTATCAAAACAGCACGGCTTTTCTTGGGAATAGCTTTAGAAATTGAAAAATTGTTAATTACGTATTGAACCAATAAATGATAATTGTCCGAAATGATAGCTTTGCCTGTATTTTAGGTGGTGAGATTTCGGACAATGTTTTTATTTAACTTAATGATTACTATCGAACAATTATACCATTTATTTAGAAGTCATCCGTTTGTTTGTACCGACACTCGTAAAATACGCCCGGGTTCGATTTTTTTCGGTTTAAAAGGTGAAAATTTTGATGGCAATGCTTTTGCTTCCAAAGCTTTGGAAGCCGGTGCAGCTTATGCAGTGGTCGATAATAAAGAATGTCAGAAAGATGATCGTTTTATTTTAGTTGAAGATACCTTATCCACCCTACAACAACTTGCCGTTTTCCACCGCAAACACTTTTCGATACCAATTATTGCTATTACCGGCACCAATGGAAAAACTACAACTAAAGAGTTAATAAGCAATGTATTAAAACAAAAATTAAACATCGTTGCTACATCAGGCAATTTTAACAATCACATCGGAGTACCACTTACGTTACTTTCGATAACAGATCAAACTGAAATAGCCGTAGTTGAAATGGGGGCTAATCATCCTGGGGAAATCAATTTTTTATGTCAACTTGCCAAGCCCAATTTTGGTCTGATTACAAATATCGGAAAAGCTCATCTCGAAGGGTTTGGAAGTATTGAGGGTATTATTAAAACTAAAAATGAATTATACGATTTTCTGAAAAACAATCGTGGGCATGTATTTGTAAATCATGAAAATGATATATTGATGGATTTATCAAAAAACATTTCCCGGATTACTTATGGTATAGGTACTGAAGTTGACGATTATTTCATTCCCGGTGACCCCGGCCTTTTTGCAGAAATTTTCTGGCAATGTGATGCAGACACTAAAATCGCTATAACATCGCAACTAATTGGTAATTACAATGCAGAAAATATTATGGCTGCCGTAAGTGTTGGAAATTATTTTGGTGTGGAACCTGAAAAAATAGCATTAGCGGTTCAAAAATACAAACCGGATAATAATCGTTCGCAAATTATTAAAACGAAAAACAATTCGATTATTTTAGATGCCTATAATGCCAACCCGACAAGCATGCTTGTTTCCTTAGAAAACTTTGCTTCATTGAAGGCAGATAATAAAATGGTAATTATCGGAGATATGCTTGAATTAGGTAAAGATGCCGAAGCGGAACATCTTAAAATAGTTCAATTGCTTGAAAAATTGAAACTGAAACAAGTATTTCTTGTCGGTACTCAATTTTCAAAGCAATGCAACACCCAAAAGATGACATGCTTTCCTGATACAGCTCATGCCAGAGATTGGTTTATTGCGAACCCTGTGAAAGGAGCATATTTTTTAATCAAAGGATCAAGAGGAATGCATTTGGAGGAATTAATTGAAAATGTTTAAAATATAAAATAATCATAGACATAAATAGTTTATTCTGCGGCAACGTAAGAAATGAATATTTGCAATTACTTTTTTGTAAGTTTAATAAAATTCCTATTTTTGTATCAATAAATATTATACGAAGCTATGAGAGATAATAATGTCGAAAATGATGACTTTAATTCTTTTAATTTAATATTATTTCTTTATCGTTGGCGTAAGCTATTGATTATATTCACATTAGCTGCTGCTGTGCTATCTTTTATTTTTACATTACCTTTTTTTATAACTCCCAAGTTTCGTTCATCCGTTATTCTTTTCCCCACTTCAAGCAACTCGGTATCCAAAGCTTTATTATCAGAAAACGCTGATAGCAAGCAGGATATTCTTGAATTTGGCTACGAAGAGCAAACCGAACAAATGCTTCAAATGCTAAACTCCAATAAAATCCGCGACCGGATAATAAAGAAATTTGATTTGATGAAGCATTATGATATTGATCCGAATTCCAGTTATAAAAATACTAAACTTAACCGGGAATACGATAAAAATATCACTTTTAGACGCACAGAGTTTATGGCTGTTGAGATAGCTGTTTTGGATAAAGACCCTCAGATGGCCGCTGATGTTGCTAATAGCATTGCCAATTTGCTTGATTCTATTAAAAATGAGATACAACATGAACGAGCCATGAAAGGATATAAAATTGTGGCTGATGAATATCTAAAACTACGGAATGAGATAAAAGTCATGGAAGATTCCATGACGACTTTACGTAAATTAGGTGTTCACGATTATGAAACTCAGGTGGAAATGATTAACCAACAGTTAGCCAAAGAATTGGCGAAAAATAATCGGGCGGGGATCAAAGCTTTGGACGATAAATTAAATGTATTGGCGCTCTATGGCGGACCCTATGTATCTCTTCGCGATGCTTTGGAAAACGACCGTAAGCAGTTGAGCTTGATTAAATCAAAATATGAGGAAGCTAAAATTGACGCTGAAGAAGTATTACCTCAGAAATTTATTGTAAATAGTGCTTTTAAAGCCGAACGAAAATCATATCCTATCCGCTGGTTGATAGTTTTAGTTACTGCCGTATCTTCCTTTTTGCTGATAAGTGTGGGAATAATTGTTTATGAGCAGATTAATAAAAAAGACCTTAAATAATAGTATCTTACAAAATCATTATTAAAAATTATAAAATCATCATAGAGTATGGAAAATTATTTTGGCAACTTTAATCTTTTTCAATTGTGTTATAAATGGAAATGGCATTTGGTAATTTTCGTGTTAATAGCGGGAATTTTAGGACTAATTTTTTCTGGACCATTTTTCATTAAACCAAAATTTAAATCGGTAGCCATTGTTTATCCAGCCAATATTTCAAAATTTTCGGAAGAAAGTGAAACTGAACAGATGCTTCAATGGTTCGAATCGAGGGATATTGTTGATAGCATGATTAAAAAGTTTGATTTACCCCAACATTATAAAATCAAGACAAACGATAAATTTTATATGTCGAAGATTTATAGAACTTTTGACGAAAATGTTACCATTGCCAAAACAAAATACGAATCAGTTAAGATTGAAATTTATGACACCGATCCGCAGATTGCCTGTGATATGGTCAACTCTTTGATAGATTTCTATAACAAAAAGGTGCAAAATATTCATAGAGAAAAATATCAGGAGGTTTTAACTATTGAGGAAAGCCGTCTCATGGAGAAAAAGAGGCAGCAGGATTCGTTGCTGAGAACAATCAACAACATCCGTACTAAATACGAATTAATTGATTATGGCATACAAACCAACGAGGTTACCAAAGGATATCTTGGAACTTTCGATGGGTCGAACAGAGCTAATGTTAACCGAACAGAAGTAAAGAGAATAAAACAGAATATTGAAAATAAAGGAGATTCGTTGTTGCTGATCACAGGTCAACTTTCGGCGGTTTGTGCTTCATATAATAATTTTAAAATTTCATACGAAGATGCTTTACGTAATGTAACTAAAGTTCAAACCTTTGCCAATATTGTTACGAGTCCGTTTCCTGCCGATAAAAAATCCTATCCATCTCGCTTGTTAATCGTTTTTTATGCTATGGGTGCGGCACTTTTCTTTTCCATTATTACTATTGCTATAATAGATGGACGGAAAATATTTAAAAATTAGTTTTTAAAATTTAAATACAACAACTAAACCATTAGTTTTTCAGAATCGGTTATCCATGATAAACAAGAAATTAAGTTTAAGCAATAAGGTTTTATGGGTTTATATCATCTGTTGTTGTGTAATTGCCCTTAACTGCATTTTCATCATAAAAGAATTTTGGTGGGGAATGCTTTTACCTGTGCTTGTACTTTTGGCTTATTTATTCTTTTTCAAACTCGACATTTTATTATTATTAATTCCGTTATCTACACCTCTCGCAATTAATATCAGAGATTTCGACATGGGATTCGGAATATCTTTACCCACCGAACCCATATTATTTGGCATTTTTATCCTGTTTTTCATTAAATTGCTCTGGGATCATAAGTTCGATAGGAAAATTTTAAAACATCCAGTTACTATTGCCATAATATTCAGTTTACTATGGATGTTTATTACCTCTTTGACCAGTTCTATACCATTGGTCTCATTTAAATATTTAATTGCGCGGCTGTGGTTTGTAGTTCCTGTTTACCTGATAGGTACGCAGGTGTTTAAAAAGTTTGATAATATTAAGTTATTCAGTTGGTTGTATGTGTCAACGCTAATCATTGTAATTGCTTATACCATTTATAACCATGCCCAATTTAATTTTAATGAAAAAGCAGGTCACTTTGTAATGACGCCTTTTTACAACGATCATACGGCCTATGGGGCCATTCTTGCTTTTTTTATTCCTGTTTTCTTAGGATTTTCTTTTAACCGGAAATATAAAAAACGAACCCGATTTGCTTCCATGATTGTTTTTGGAATATTAGTAATAGCTATTGTTCTGTCTTTTTGTAGAGCTGCCTGGGTAAGTTTGGCTCTTGCATTGATTGTCTATTTTATTATAATTTTCAAAATTAAACTGCGATGGGTTATTTTGTCGATTGGTGCATTGGTTGGAGCTTTTTATGTTTTTCAATTTGAAATATATAATGCTCTGGAAAAAAACAAGCAAGGTTCATCGGCTAATTTTGTAGAACATATAGAATCCATAACAAATATTTCATCCGATCCATCTAATCTTGAACGCATCAACCGATGGCAATCGGCTTTTCGTATGTATTCCGAAAGGCCATTTTTTGGCTGGGGACCGGGAACCTATCAGTTTGTATATGCTCCATTCCAACGTGCGAGGGAGAAAACCATCATTAGCACTAATGCCGGCGACCTTGGGAATTCGCATAGCGAATATTTTGGTCCCCTTTCCGAAGAGGGAATGCTGGGGATGTTGGCATTTCTGGGCATTGTAATAACGGTAATTTCGACTGGAATGAGAGTTTATAAAAGAGCAAAGGATAAAGAAATAAAATTATTGAGTCTCATCACCTTATTAGCATTAATTACCTATTTTATCCACGGCATGATGAATAATTTCCTCGATACCGATAAGGCTTCGGTACCTTTTTGGGGGTTTATTGCCATTTTAGTAGCCTTAGACGTTTACCACAATCAAAAATCTGACAAAAAAATAACGGATAATAAACCGGAATTGCCCGATGAAATTTCCGAAAGATAGCTAATTCTTTGTATCTTTGCATTGATTTACAATCAATCGTTCTATCGCTTTTCCGGATAAAACCGGAAGGGAGGAAAGTCGGGACAACGCAGAGCGCCATACTTCCTAACAGGAAGGTCCTGGTGAAAACCGGGAACAGAAAGTGCCACAGAAAATAACCATCCTGATGTAAATCGGGAAAAGGGTGAAAACGCAGGGTAAGAGCCTACGACGACGGAAGGTAACTTTCGGCGGGGGTAAACCTTATGGGTTGAAAGACCGAATATATCCCGTTAATTATTGCAGTTTAAGATTAAACTGAATAATTTCTGAGCTGCTCGTTCAGTTTTTATTGAGTAATCAGTAAAATGTCGGGAGGGGTAGGTCGTTAAAGATATCGGGTGACCGCTATCGCAGATAAATGATAGAAGCTCCTTTACGGAGAAACAGAATCCCGCTTACAGATTGATTGTTTTTAGTAATCCTTCCCTTTGATTAGGGAAGGATTTTTTATAATATATTCCTTGCCGCTTCGTTAAGTTGTTAAGAATACTTTGTTAATAAATTTTGCTTTTCAGCTTGAGCTATGCTGCTTTTTTGATGTATTTTAGTCATCGTTTCAAAAAATTACTATGAAGAAATTAATCATTTGCATTATCCTTGTATGTTCGTTGATTTTAGGTAAATTTTCTTTTCTGCAAGCGCAGAATACCGCTATTTATATCAATCCCGACAACAACTACCGTTTGGCAAAGGAACTGTTTGAAAAAGAAAAATATGGAGCAGCTCTTCAAAAATTTACATCGGTTATTGCCAGTGTCAATGATCCAGAATCCAGCTTGCAGATCAATGCCGAATATTATGCAGCTTTTTGTGCTTTGGAACTATTTCACGATGATGCTGAATATCGTTTATTGAATTTCGTTAAAAATCATCCCGACAATCCTAAGGCAAAACAAGCATATTTCCAGATTGGCAAATTCCAATACCGGCAAAAAGCGTATGATAAAGCTATCGAGGCATTTGAAAAGGTAGATATTTTTAACCTTAACAATGAAGAATTTGGAGAATATTATTTTAAAAAAGGCTTTAGCTATTATAAAACCAATCAATTTGAAAAAGCAAAAGCCGATTTTTATAAAATAAAAGATTCGGATTCCGGATATGCTCCGTCGGCTAATTACTATTATTCGCACATTGCCTACCTTGAGAAAAATTATGAAGCTGCTTTGAAAGGCTTTAAACAATTGGAAAACAATGAAACTTTTAAAAATATTGCTCCATTTTACATTGTTCAAATCTATTATATTCAGGGCGATTATGAAGAATTGTTAAAAACCGCCTTACCAATACTCGATAACGAAAAATCAAAGAAGATACCCGATATTGCCCGACTGGTTGGCGAGGCTTATTTTAAAACCGGAAAATACAAGGAAGCGTTACTTTATTTGGAAATGTATGAAGATAAAACCCGGAACAGGATAGGTTCTGCTGAAAAATACCAATTAGCTTATGCTTATTATAAAACATCCAATTATGATAAAGCCATTCCACTTTTTCAGGATTTAGCTTACAGTAACGATTCCCTTGCTCAAAATGCTTGTTATCATTTAGGCGAATGCTATATTAAAACCAATCAAAAACAATTCGCCCGAAATGCTTTTTATTCGGCCTATAAAATGACATATTATAAGGATATTTGTGAGGATGCCCTTTATAATTATGCCAAATTATCCTATGAGCTTGGTAAAAACCCTTTTAATGAAGCCATAAAATCCCTGAAATTATACATCAATCAATATCCCGAATCACCTCGCGTTGACGAACTTTATGTCTATTTGGTTAACCTTTTTATTTCGACTCGTAATTTTAAAGATGCATTTACTTCCCTCGAAAATATTAAAGTGAAAGATGAAAAGCTCAAAATGGCTTATCAAAGCATAACCTATAATCGTGGTTTAGAGTTGTTTAATGAAGGAAAATATGATGAATCCATAGAACTTCTAAAGAAATCATTAACACTTACTTACGATAAAACGCTGGTGGCTAATGCACGATATTGGATAGGAGAGGGCTATTATCGCAAAAGAAATTATGAAGAGGCTCTTTCCAATTACCGTACGTTTTTGTTGCTACCTGGCGCTTATAATTCGGAAATGTATGGAACGGTTAATTATAATATTGCTTATGTCTATTTTAAAAAGAAAAACTACGATGATGCCAGCATTAATTTTCGTAAATATTTGACAAGCAAAACAAAAAAAGATCCCAAATTTGTAAGCGACGCCTATTTACGTTTAGCCGATTGTTATTTTATCAATAAAAAATATGCAGATGCTTTGGAAAATTATGACAAAGTAATTTCGTCCAGAATAGCGGATGCCGATTATGCTCTTTATCAGAAATCGCTTGTACTTGGTGCCCAGGGAAACATGAAAAAAAAGGTAGCGACTCTCGAAGAGTTAATAGCCAATTATAAACGATCGTCATATCAGGGAAATGCACAATATGAGCTTGGGAGTACTTATTTGATAATGAATAATTTGGAGGATGCCATGACTTGTTTTAAAAAGATAGTCAGTGAATTACCTCACAGTGTTTTTGCCCGCAAAGCCAAGCTAAAAATAGGAATGATATACTATAATAACAGCCAAAATGAACTCGCTTTACAAAGTCTTTGCGATGTTGTAGATAATCATCCGGGTACACCCGAAGCCAAAGAAGCATTGGTTACCATAAAAAATATTTATATTGACATGAACCGTGTGGACGATTATGTAGCTTATACACAGAAAATTCCATTTTCTAACGTTTCCACTTCCGAACAGGATTCTATTTCCTATATGGCTGCTGAGAATTTATATATGAATGGCGATTGCCAGGCGTCTTCGCAGGGTTTTGAAAAATACATCGCTAAATTTCCCCAAGGTTCTTTTATTGTAAATGCCAACTTTTATAAAGCAGAGTGCGATTATAAAAATAACCATTCGGAAAATGCTTTAAAAGGGTATGAATTTGTAATTAGTCAACCTTTGAGTAAATTTACAGAAACTTCATTGCTCAATGCTGCAAACATACAATTTTCATTTAAAAATTATCAGCCGGCATTAAACGAATACCGGCGTCTGAACGAAACTGCCGAGAATAAAGCCAATGTTCTGGAAGCGCTTACCGGAATGATGCGGTGTTACTATTTTTTGCAGAAATATGACACAGCTATTTTTGTTTCCGAAAAATTACTGGGCCAGGATAAACTGAATGATAACCTTACTAACGAAGCTAATCTTACCATAGGACTTGCAGCTTTGGCTACCAACAACCTCAGCTTGGCCAAAACCCAGTTCCAGGATGTTGCAAAGAACTCGCGCAACGAAACAGGTGCTCAGGCTAAATACCAATTAGCTTATCTGCTGTATGCTGGGGAAAATTATAAGGAAGCTGAAAAAACTGTTTTTGAACTTGCCGAAAAATTTTCATCCTTCGATTACTGGGTAGCTAAAGGTTATATTCTCTTGAGCGATGTGTACGTTAAATTAAATAATAATTTCCAGGCGAAGCAAACATTACAAAGCATTATTGACAATTATGATGGCGATGACCTGAAAACAGAAGCCATCAAAAAATTTAATACCATCATCGGGCAGGAAAAAGCTGCCAATGCTCCAATTAACAATGGTAATCAATAATCGTCCAATTTTAACCGAAAATATATTAAAAATGAAGATCACAGCTAAACATTTTTACCGTTCTTTTCTTTTTGGATTACTTGTCCTTATGGCTTTTCCGGCAATATCGCAGAACAAAACATATAATGAAGAAGTAACCGTAGTGGCTCCTTATGAACCAGCCATTGCCGATGCTTCTAAGATTAACCTGACTCCCGAGATTTCTCTTCCGAAACCGGAAACACCAACGCTGAATTATTCCATACGTTCCTTTTTGGTGCCCACTTTTTTTCAGGTTGAACCCATTAAACCAGCTAATATTGCCGGTGAAACCTTGCCCGAATTGACAAAAGGATATGTCAAAGGTGGCTTGGGCAATTACTTTACTCCCTATCTGGAAGCTTTTTATAATAGCTTGCGTACCAATGAGTATGCTTGGGGAGCACACCTGATGCATTTGTCAGATAATGGAAAAATCAATGACTATTCCAAAAGTACCAATAGCTTGAACCAGTTGGATGTCTATGGCAAAAAATTTTTCACCAACAAAACGATGGTTTCGGGTGAAATGGGTTTCAGCCGCCGGATGGTACATTTCTATGGTTTCCATCCCGATGATTTTCTTGGACAACCGTCCAAGGGCGATCTCCGTCAACGCTTTGCCCTTTTTAACGCTTCTGCCGGATTTCAATCGGACAATCCCGAACCTTCTGCCTTGAATTATTCATCCAATATTAGTTTCTATTATTTTGCCGATCGTTTCAAAACAGGAGAAACCAATCTAAAAATAAGCGGGGCCGGAGTTAAAGACTTCAGACTATTTGATTTTACCAAGATGCAATCTATTGGTTTGGAGGCTCAATGGGATTATTATCATAATTCTGATAGCCTAAGTAAATATTATAATGCTATTTTAACCATTAAACCATATATCAGCACTATTTTTAATGATTTTACCTTTAAGGCAGGGTTAAATCCTGTGATAGAAACAGGCGATGTTTCCAAGTTTCACTTATATCCGGTTGCTAAGGTGCAGTTAAAAGTGTTGGACGAAGTATTGTTGGTGGAAGCCGGTATTGACGGTGGATTACAAAGAAATAGCTATAAAGAAATTACCACAGACAACCCTTTTGTAAATTCGGACGTTACCTTAAAAAATACAAGCAATACATTTAAAATATTTGCCGGAGTTAAAAGCCGTTTAGCCAATGATATTGATTTACAGGCAAGTATTTCGTCTGCTTCCCTGAAAAATCAGCCATTCTTTATTACTGATACTGTGAATGTTTATAAAAACCGCTTTTTGGCGGTTTACGATGATGTTAACCTCTTTAACATTCATGCAGAAGGAGCCTATCACATGGGCGATAAAATAACCATGACGCTGAATGCGGATTTTTTTCATTATTCAATGGACAAGCTAAGTAAACCTTGGAATTGTCCCGATTTTAAATTCAGTTATTCTGCCAAATATAAGTTTCTCGAAAAATTTGTGGCTACAGCCGATATTTATGCCTGGACTAAAACGTATGTAAGAGATTATCGGTGGGTTTTATATAATGATTTCTTACCGGAAGAACCGCAGATAGAGGATATAAAAACCATAAATGGTGCAGTGGATGCCAATCTGGGATTGGAATATCGTTATTCCAAAAAAATCTCCGGTTTTGTGAATTTGAATAATATACTAAATACCAAGTATTTCCAATATTATAACTATCCGTCCCAACGGTTTAATTTTTTGCTTGGAGCTACCTATTCGTTTTAGCCGGATTTATAAACATTTTTTGTGCGTAATTGTTAATAAAATCAATGCTTTTCAGGGCATTTTTGTGTAAATTGTTCCTTAAATTTTATTACCTTTGTAGCTTCTACAAATTTGTATAAATAATTGATTATGACTGAAAAAAGTAAAAATTATACTGCTCAGGAAAATTATACTGCCGAAAACATTCAGGTACTGGAAGGATTGGAAGCTGTCAGAAAACGGCCTGCCATGTATATAGGCGATGTGAGTGAAAGAGGATTACATCATTTGGTTTACGAAGTAGTTGATAATTCAATAGATGAAGCCCTGGCAGGATATTGTAATAAAATTGATGTTGCTATCAATCCCGATAATTCCATCACCGTAAATGATAATGGGAGGGGGATTCCTACCGATTGGCACGAAAAAGAACAAAAATCGGCTCTGGAAGTAGTAATGACGGTTTTGCATGCCGGAGGAAAATTTGATAAAGGTTCATACAAAGTTTCCGGAGGTTTGCACGGTGTTGGCGTTTCCTGTGTGAATGGTCTTTCCGAACATTTGACTGTTAAAGTTTTCCGTCAGGGAAAAATATTTATTCAGGAGTATGAATTTGGTAAACCGCTTTACCCGGTAAAGGAAATAGGCGAAACCGATAAATCGGGCACCGAAACTACTTTTAAACCTGATGGCACCATTTTTAATACAATAATTTATTCTTACGATATTTTAGCTTCCCGTTTACGCGAACTTGCTTTTCTTAATAAAGGGATTACGCTAAAACTGACGGATTATCGCGAAAAAGATGAGAATGATCAATATCTGTGTACCGTATATCATTCTGACGAAGGGCTGAAGGATTTTATTACATATCTGGATGGAAATCGCGAATGTCTGATGCCCGAACCAATTTGTATAGAAGGTGTTAAAAGTGAAGTGCCTGTTGAAGTGGCAATGCAATATAATACTTCATTTTCGGAGAATATTCATTCGTATGTCAACAATATTAATACACACGAAGGCGGGACCCATTTAGCTGGTTTTCGTCGTGCACTTACCCGTACCCTTAAAGCCTATGCCGAAAAATCGGGAATGCTGGCAAAATTAAAGTTCGATATCAATGGCGATGACTTCCGAGAAGGATTAACTGCCATTATCTCGGTTAAAGTACAAGAGCCTCAATTTGAAGGACAAACTAAAACCAAACTCGGAAATTCCGATATTATGGGAATCGTTGATCAGTTGGTAAGCGAAAAATTAAATTATTATCTTGAAGAACATCCCAAAGAAGCGAGAACCATTGTTAATAAAGTAATTCTTGCTGCTACGGCTCGTCATGCCGCACGTAAAGCAAGAGAATTGGTTCAACGCAAAGGTATTCTTTCAGGTTCCAGTCTTCCGGGCAAGTTGGCCGATTGCAGCGAAAGAGATGCTTCTTTGTGTGAGATTTTCCTTGTGGAAGGTGATTCTGCAGGTGGAACGGCTAAACAAGGACGCGATCGCAAGTTCCAGGCTATATTGCCATTGCGCGGTAAGATTCTTAATGTCGAAAAAGCCATGCAACACAGGGTTTTTGAAAGTGATGAAATCAAAAATATTTATACCGCCCTGGGAGTGAGCGTAGGCACCGACGAAGACAGCAAAGCTTTGAATCTCGATAAACTCCGGTATCATAAAATTATCCTTATGACCGATGCTGATGTCGATGGAAGTCATATTGATACACTTATTCTTACTTTCTTTTTCCGGTATATGAAGGATCTTATTGAACAAGGTTATGTGTACATTGCCACGCCTCCGCTTTATTTGATTAAAAAAGGAAAGGAAGAGGAATACTGCTGGACAGAAGAACAACGGCAGGAACTGGTTCAGAGATATTCAACCAATGGCGACGATAAAGGTATTCATATACAGCGTTATAAGGGTCTTGGTGAAATGAATGCCGAACAATTATGGACTACCACTATGAATCCAGAACTTCGTACTTTGCGTCAGGTTCTTATCGAAAATGGTACGGAAGCCGATCGTACATTTTCCATGCTTATGGGCGATGAAGTTCCTCCGCGCCGCGAGTTTATTGAAAAGAACGCCAAGTATGCTAAAATAGATGCTTAACTTTCGATAGCTTGGTTCAGAAACTGGTTCAGCGGAAACATAGCTTTGAAAATCATGATACTATATTCTAACAAATCGTTAGAGTATAGTATTTTTTCGTTTATGGCATGAGCAATGGTAATGCTGCGATACTTTAACAGTTCGATGTCGGGAAAATCGGCAGGAAAATCTTTCGGCGGTTTTTTTAGCTTGTCGAAGTCGTCGAGAACGTTAAAGTAGTTTATAAATTCTTTATCCTTAATGATTTGTTTAAATTTTTCGGCATTGAAATAAATTTCTGTTCGTAATTTTTTTACAACTTCCGGCTGGGGCATAAAAATTCCTCCGGCCAAGATGGAATTACCAGGTTCAAGATGAAAATAATAGCCGGCTTTTATGCTTTTCCGGCCACTGGATGCTATATATCCTCCAAAATTGGTTTTATAAGGTGTTTTATCGGGCGAAAACCTGATGTCGCGAAATATCCTGAAAAGACAATCTTTTGCATTCAGCAGCCCAATATTGCTATCAAATTTTGCTATTTCCGGTATAAGTTGATTGATAAAAAATTCAAAATCTTTTTTTGCTTCTTCGTACCGTTTTTTATTTTCTCCGAACCATTCGCGGGTATTGTTTTCTTTAAGTTGAGTCAGGAATTGAATGATATTTTGAGAATTCATGTCTTTTTTTGATGCAAATGTAATAATTTATCGTAAATTAGTGCTCTCATTTTATTTCGATGAAAGCATGTTTTTTGCTGTTTATCGGGTTCGTTTTTTCTGGTGTTGACGTTTGGGCAGCCCATGAAAACAGTCCTGCCGGAGGGCGTAGTGCCGGTATGGCTAATGCTTCGGTATGCCTTTCCGATTTTTGGGCAGTACATAACAATCAGGCTGCTTTGGCTGATTTTACGTCTATTGCTGTGGGAGCTGGTTTCGAAAACCGGTTTTTGGTTAAAGAATTAAGCCAAAAAACAGCAGCATTTGTTTTTCCTGCAAGGACCGGAGTATTTGGCGTAACAACTTCTTATTTTGGTTATTCACTTTATAATGAAACCAAAATTGGTTTATCCTATTCCAAACGATTGGGAAACTGGCTATCGGCAGGTGTGCAGTTGGATTATTTGTCGGTACACCTGGGCGAAAATTATGGTAAAAAAAGTACTTTTACTTTTGAAGCAGGAATTTTAGCTTTTCTTTCCAAGGACATTACTTTCGGATTTCACATTTTTAATCCTGTGATGGCGAAACTTTCTGATTATGATAACGAACGTATTCCGGCCATTGTGCGTGCAGGTTTGTCATATTCTTTTTCCGGAAAGGTGATAGCTACCATGGAAATTGAAAAAAACAGTATTGAAAAGCAACAATTTAAAGCCGGATTGGAATATAGAGTGATAAAAGTAGCATATCTCAGAGCCGGAATAGCAACCAATCCAACCCTTGGAAGCTTTGGTTTTGGTTTGGATTTGAAAAATATTACTATTGATGTTGCGTCTTCGGTTCATCAGGTATTGGGTTTCAGTCCACAATTCTCAGTTATCTATCATTTTTTGTCGAATAAATAATTTAGTGGTTCATTATGAACCGTTTAAGGCATATTATCAATGGTCTGATTTTCTTTTCAGGAATAATCTATTCCCTGTCCGGTTTGTATGCCCAGGAACCGGTAATCACCGGAAATCTTGATCAGGATATGGAAAACCTTTCGGAAATCAGAAATGAAGCGATTGATTTTACCGACATTACCGAACACCTGATTTATCTCCAGAAACATCCTTTAAACCTGAATTCCGCTGAAACCGAGGATTTAAAAAATATTTATTTTCTGAACGATATTCAAATCAATAACTTACTTACCTACCGACAAGTTTATGGTAATTTTTTATCTGTCAACGAATTATTGGCAATTGAGGGTTTTACTGAAAATTTCATACTCCGGCTTACGCCTTATGTTACCGTGATGCCGGTAGCAGAAAGGAAAAGGATATCTCTTAAAGAAATGATAAGGCATGGCAGAAATGAATGCTATTTTCGTTATCAGCGCATACTTGAAAAACAGAAAGGTTATTCGTCCGTAAGCGATTCGCTTCTTCATAGTAATTCTAACGCTTGTTATTTGGGAAGCCCCGATAAACTTTATTTTCGCTATAGTTTTGAATTTTATGATGATATCCGTTGGGGCATCACTGCTGAAAAGGATGCGGGAGAAGAATTTTTTCGCGGAAGCCGGAAAAACGGATTCGATTTTTATTCGGCTCACCTTTTTCTGAAAAATATTAATAATTTGAAAACTTTGGCTATAGGCGATTATCACCTGCAATTTGGTCAGGGACTAACCATGTGTTCCAATCTTGCCTTTGGGAAATCGGCCGAAGCGACCAATGTAAAAAAAATGTCGAGAGGCATTACGCCCAACAGTTCGGCGAATGAGTTTTTGTTTTTCAGAGGAATAGCCACAACGTATCAAATCGGTCATTTTGAACTCAGTGGTTTTTATTCCATAAGAAAATTGGATGCTGCCATTCAGGATACTTCTGATGGTACTACCGTGCTGGGTTCGATAAGAGAAACGGGATATCATCGTACTCCCGGTGAACTTGATGGCGAAAAGAAGTTACAACAAACGGTAGCCGGTGGACATCTCACCTTTAAAAATAATACGCTTCGGCTTGGTTTTACGGCTTTTAAAATGATGATGGATAAAAAACCAAATGCCAACATTCAATTGTACAATACATTTGATTTTGATGGGAAAAGCAATTTCAATATGGGTTTAGATTATGATTACGTGTATAAGGATTGGAATGTGTTTGGTGAAATTTCACGTAGCGAAAACGGAGGATTGGCACAAATCCACGGTTTGTCGGCGTATCTGGATGAACGCTTGCTGTTATCGGCTATTTATCGCAATTATCAGAAAGAATATCAAAACGGATTTTCCAATGCCCTTGGCGAAAATGGAATCAATGCCAATGAAAAGGGCTTATACCTTGGTTTTAATGCTAAATTGCACAGATATTGGAACTTAAGTGGCTATTGCGATTTTTTTACATTTCCGTGGCTTAAATACCGTGTGGATGCTCCTTCCAAAGGTTCAGATTATCTTGTGCGGTTAAATTATATACCTTTCGATCGCCTTGCTTTTATTTTTCAATACCGTTTGAAAAACAAGCAAATAAATCATTCCGGTGATAATTTTAAAATCAATTTTTTGGATGAAACACAAAAGCAATCTTTCCGGTTTCAGATGAATTATATTCCTTTTCCGTCTGTTTCGCTCAAAAGCAGGGTGGAATATGTAAAAAATTCAGTTACTGATGCTGAGGCAAAAAATGGATTTTTAGTTTTTCAGGATATCTCATACAAAAACAAAAAGTGGTCGTTAACTTCCGGTTATGGTTTGTTTGATACCGATGGATATGATGAAAGAATTTATGTTTACGAAAGCGACGTGTTGTATGCTTTTTCTGTGCCTTCGTTCGAAGATAAAGGAAGCCGGTTCTATGTTCTAATGACTTTTTGTCCGGCTAAAAATCTGGATTTGTGGATAAAATATTCGCAAACCGTTTATAGCAATAAGCAAGTTGTGGGTAGCGGCTTAGAAACCATTAATGCCAACCATAAGCAGGAAGTTAAAATTCAAATGAGGATAAAATTTTAATATTTTATAGCATTTATCATACTTCTTTGTAAATTAGCCCCCTCAAATTAGTAGCAAAAATGATAAAAATTGGAATTATTGGAGGCTCAGGTTTAGAAAAGCTCAACATTTTCAATAAGATAAATGAAATATCTGTAGAAACTCCCTATGGTTCTCCAAGTTCAACATTTTTTTGTGGAACGATGGAGGGAAAAGAAATTTATATTCTTTCGCGGCACGGACGCAATCATTCCATTTCTCCTACGCACGTAAATAATCGAGCCAATATTATCGCCCTCAAACAGTTAGGGTGCCAATACATTATTGCGACTACGGCTTGTGGCAGCCTTAGGGAAGAAATTCAACGAGACGATTTTGTACTTGCCGATCAGTTTATTGATTTTACCCGTTTTCGCAAAAACACCTTCTTCGATTCGTTTGAAACCGGATTGCATCATGTGGCCATGCCCGCTCCTTTTTCGGAAACATTACGGCAACAGATACTTCATTCGGCCAGCGATTTGAACCTAACTATTCACCCGACCGGTGCCGTAATTACCATTGAAGGACCACGGTTTTCCACCCGTGCCGAATCAAAAATGTTTCGCTTATGGGGTGCTGACGTTGTGAATATGAGCACGGCTCCGGAAGCAATGCTTGCCAATGAAGCCGAAATTCCATATGCAGCTATTGCTATTTGTACAGACTATGATAGTTGGAAACACGATGAAAAGCCGGTAACCTGGGAAGATGTGCTGAAAGTTTTTAATCAGAACGTGGTAAAACTTACCGAATTGCTTATAAAAGTTATAAAAGATATTTAAAGTTTTTTTATTGAACCCAACAACTTGCCGCGAATATTGGGAAAAATTCAATGCCTCAAATTAATGTTAGAGAAAATGATAGAAATAAAAGAAGTTAAATGCCGGAAGGATTTACGCAAGTTCATTCATATTCCGGAAAAAATACATAAAAATCATACCAACTGGCTTCCACCTATATATTTTGATGAGTGGAATTTTTTTAATCCTAAGAAAAATAAGTCCTTCGATTACTGTGATACCATTCTTTTGCTTGCTATTAGAGATGGAGAAGTGGTGGGACGTATTATGGGAATTATCAATCGGAGATACAATCTGCTACGTAACGAATCCAATGGAAGGTTTGGCTACCTTGAATGTTACAACGATGCTGAAGTATCGCATGCTTTGATAAAAGCCATCGCCGATTGGGCAAAGGCAAAAGAGATGAATAAACTGATAGGTCCTTATGGTTTTTCGGATAAAGATCCTCAAGGTTTTATGATTGAAGGCTTTGAATATCCACCCATCATTGATGCTCCCTGTAATTTACCCTATATGATTCCTTTGGTTGAACAAGAAGGATTTACCAAAGAAGTGGACTGTTTGATTTACAAATATGATATTCCCGAAAAATTTCCCGAACTTCATACCCGTATTCTTCAGCGTTTTCAGGAAAAATCAGATTACAAAGTCATTGAGTTTGCTAAGCGCAGTCAAATAAAGCCGTATATTATTCCCGTTCTTCATCTGATGAACGAAGGGTATAGTAATATTTATGGCTTTGTACCGCTCAACGACAGGGAAATGAATGATTTTGCTGCCCGCTATATGCCTCTGCTTGATCCTCGTTTTTTAAAAATCATTGCCAAAGACGATGAAATTGCCGGATTTGTTATTGGATTGCCATCGCTGACCAAGGGAATTCAAAAATCGAAGGGGCATATTTTGCCGTTTGGTTATTTCCAAATTATATGGACTGCTAAAAGATCCAGGCAACTTGACATGATGCTGGGCTCGGTAAAGCCAAAATATCAAGGCCTTGGACTGGAAATACCTATGGCATTGCGCCTGCTCGAATCTGCTCGCAAAGCCAAAATGGAAACTATGGAAGTACATCTTATTCTTGAAACTAACCATAAGATGCTTGCCGAAGTGGAAAAAATTGGAGCAAAAATCATCAAACGTTTTAGGGTATTTCAGAAAAGTATTTAAATTTTTGTAATACTCACTGATAAGCTGTAGGCGTTACAAATAAGCTAAGTTTGTGATAAATTATAATATAACTTGCCACTTATCGTTTATAATTATTGCATCGTACTATTACCGGCAATTCTCCGGTTGATATTGATAATTTTTATACTTTCGCTACCAAATTTCCGGGTATGAATAAAACCATTTTATTATTAACTTTTTTCTTAGGTATCTTTTCCTTATCTTATTCGCAAACACTGCAACTTCCGGATACCACAGGAGGATGTCAAAACAATCCGGTAATTCTGGATGCTGGCGCCGATTTTCAAACGTATTTATGGAGTACCGGAGACACAACACAGCAGATTACGGTTGTAACTTCAGGGCAATATTCAATTACGGTTACCGATACCACCGCTAATCATAACATACAGAAAGATACTACTTTCGTATCGTTTCTGCAATTCAGTATTATACCTCATGATACACTGCTTATTTGCCCCGATAGTGTTGTTTTATCTGTAGAGCCGTCTACCTTGGCTTGCGTGTGGTCAACCGGAGTTACGGCTAATTCAATAAAAGTAAAACCAAAAAAGACGACTAAATATTTTGTTACCATAACCGATGGTTTAAGTTTTTGTACCGATACGGTTGAAGTTAAAGTACAGCCACCTTATCAGGTGTTTATGGAACAATTTTATAAAGGTTGCGCCGATACTTGCGACGGACAATATCGTGCCAAAATTACTGGTGGAACTCCGCCCTATCATTTATTATGGGATAGCCATGCCGCATTATTCGATACGGTAGCTGTGGATTTGTGCCCTGGCAGTCATCAGTTTTCGGTTACCGATGGTAATGGTTGCCGCTTTGATACCGTTTTTACGGTGGATGCATATCCTGCTTCAAAGGTTGAAATTAAAACGGATACAGTGGATAAAGTTTATTTACAAAACCCCACCGTTAAATTTTCATTTACCGAATCCGGAGATAGTCCGGTTAGTGACTGGCTGTGGAATTTTGGCGATAGCACCACTTCCAAAGAACATGACCCTTCGCATACCTATGTTGCTATTAAAAAATATTACAAACAGGATGTTAAATCGTACCAGGTTTCGCTTTGGGTAAAAAATGAAAACGGCTGCGATACTACTTACGTCATTGAGTTGCCTATTGAAGAAATAAAACTGACAATTCCTAATGTGTTTACACCCAATGGCGACGGGACGAATGAACTTTTTGTTATTAAGGAGCTTGAGAAATACATTAGTACAGAGTTAGTTGTTTTTAACCGGTGGGGCCGAAAAGTTTACGAGAAGAATAACTATGATAGTAAATGGGGTGGCGATGGCTTGTCGGATGGTGTTTATTTTTATATACTTAGATGTAAAGGCTATTTTAAAGATGATGTCTTTAAAGGCTCCGTTACGATCATTCGCTAATTAATAGTTGAATTTATACTTATCGTTTGTTAAATCGGATTGATATTCCGGTTTGCTTTCATCTTTCTTTTCAGGTTCTTTCGGTAGCGGTTCGCCCGATTCGGAATATTGAGCATATTCGGCATTTTCGTCATCATCGTCTTCTTCAGGCCATTCGTATTTTTTACGTTGGATGCCGTCGTTGCGATAATAAACAGCCAGAACAATTCCGGAAATTAATCCCATAAGATGCGATTCCCAGGAAATAGGTTTATTAGGGAAAAACTGTGGAAATATTCCCCAAATAATGCTTCCATAAAGAAAAATTACTAAAAGCGAAAAAGCCATTAACTTGGGTTCACGGCGTATCAGTCCGCTGAAAAAATGGAAACTTGCCAAACCATAAACCAAACCACTTGCCCCGATATGATAGGCTTCGCCGCGGGCAAACAGCCAAACCCATAGCCCCACCATGAACCAGTTCAGGAAAAAGATACGAAAAGCTATTTCACGATAAAAGTAAAACAAGCCGGCAGCTAAAACAAACAAGGGAAGGGTGTTGGAAGCAAGATGCCCAAAATCGGCATGAATAAGCGGCGAGGTGAAAATGCCAACCATTCCCCGCGCTTTTAAAGGAAGAATTCCTAAAAATCCCAGATCAAAATCAAAAAAAACTTCGGCAGCTTTGATTATCCATAAAATAAGAGTTAAAATAAAAGGGAAAATCAGACTTTTTATCAGTTTATTTCTTTCGCTAAGCATAGAAAATATATTTTACCGCTGAATGATCAATAATCAGGCCCGGTATGTTAATTTTTCCCAAATCAGAATTTTAGCTTCAAAGATAAAGCATTTTATACTATTTTTGACTTTTAGTTCGGAAGGAAACTTTTTTTGCATGTAATTTTGTCAGCATATCGTCGTTTTCTATCTAATTATCTTACAAAAAAATCAAAACTGTTTACCCGAAGTAACGTATTTAAGTCATTAAAAAAGTTTATGAAAGAGTCCCAACCTTCAATATCCGGTGGGGCAAATTGCACGATTTATAATTAAAAATTTGTATACAGATGAAAAAAAGACATGTCGATTGGTTAAGACTTTTATTATTGTATTGTATTTCAGTTTGTTTGCCATTAGCGGTTCAATCTCAGAATTTTGATTCAAAGATGACCTTCCAGAAATTTGCTGCAGCAATACAAATTATCCGCTATGCTTATGTGGACACGGTAAATGAGTCCAAACTGACAGATGCTGCGTTAACGGAGATGTTGAAAGAGCTTGACCCTCATTCAGTATATATTCCTAAGGCTGAGTTAAATGAAGCAAATGAACCCCTTACAGGTTTTGACGGAATTGGCGTTCAATTCCAGATTTTTAAGGATACGATTTTGGTTGTGGGAGTCATTGTAGGTGGCCCATCTGAAAAAGTGGGAATTATGGCAGGTGATAAGATTATCAAAATTAATGGGGAAGATGCTTTTGGGAAGAAAATAAGCAACAAACTTGTTATGGAAAAACTCCGCGGGAAAAAAGGTTCTCAGGTCAAGGTCAGTATTTTTCGTAAAGGCAGAAAGAGTTTACTTGATTTTACGATTACCCGTGATAAAATTTCACCTTTTAGCATAGATGCTGCCTTTATGGCAACGCCTCAGATTGGCTATATCAAACTTAGCCGTTTTTCCGAAAGTTCAACCAAGGAATTTTTAGAAGCGCTTGATAAGCTTAAAGCCAAGGGAATGAAAAATCTTATACTTGACCTGAGAGGAAATGGTGGCGGATACATGAATATAGCCCTTGATTTGGCTAATCAGTTTATTGAAAAGAATAAACTACTGCTGTATACCGAAGGATTGCGCAGTGAACGCCAGAATTTCTATTCCGATCCCAATGGCAAATTTGTAAATGGTAAGTTGATTATCCTGATTAATGAAGGTTCGGCATCGGCAAGTGAAATTGTTGCTGGAGCCGTTCAGGATCTGGACAGAGGACTTATTGTAGGCAGACGTTCGTTTGGAAAAGGATTGGTTCAACGTCCGTTTATGCTGCCCGATAGTTCGGTAATCCGTCTCACCACTGCCCGTTACCATACACCTACCGGAAGATGCATCCAAAAGTCGTATGCTTCTGGCGTTGACGATTATTATGAAGATTTATACAAGCGTTTTAAACATGGCGAATTGTTGAATTCCGACAGTATTCATTTCCCTGATTCCCTCAAATATTATACTCCGGCAAAACGTGTGGTTTATGGTGGCGGCGGAATTATGCCCGATATATTTATTCCCTGGGATTCCACCAAAATTTCAGATTATTATGCCGATCTTATCCGTAAAGGTGTTTTAAATCAATTTACTACACAGTATGTTGAAGATCATCGTGCTGAATTTAAAAATAATTATCCCGACCTTAAAAGTTTTTCTGATGGTTTCCAGACAGATCAGAATTTTCTGAAGCAATTTACCGATTTTGCTGAAAAAGAAGGGGTGAAAATGGATGAAAAAGGTTTCCAGACATCCGAAAAATATATAAAACTTGTTCTTAAAGGTCTTATTGCACGCAATCTCTTTGAAATAAGTTCATATTACGAGATGGTTAGCCCTCTTGATGAGGAACTTCAAAAATCTATTGAGTTGCTCCAGAATGACGCATTATTTAAAAAACTGAAGATTAAATCCTGAAAAATAATATAATAGCAGGGGAAAATGGATAACATTTTCCCCTGTTTTTTTGTCAACCCTTCTAAAACGTAATTCATTTATTTTGTGATGAAAATGGCATTTCCTATGGCATAACAAGTAATGTACATTTACGTACACTTATTGTTCGAAACAATTACAACTTTCATTTTTTTCTTTGATTTTTCAATCATAACAATTTGATAAATAATTATATGTGGTTTTTGGCACGAAGTGTGTTTAATTATGTTTGAAGTCTTTCAACCAAAAAACAAACCCAAAAATTTATCAAACAATTAATGGAGGAACCAAACCATGAAAAAATTAATGATCGCAACCCTACTGGTAACCCTGTCTCTCACGTCCTTTTCTAATACGAAAACTTCGTTCAGTTACCTTCTCACATCAAAAGGTACAATTTATTGTACTAAAGTAAAAGTCGGAACATCCCAAACTACCTATTTTTTAGCCACTGGCGAACGTATGACCTTGTCAAACGATCAATTGCAGGGGTATTACAAAAATGAAACATTGCACATGAAAATGCCCGAAATCGTAAACAACAAACCAACTGATAATTTTGTATGGATGGAGCTGTTATCTACCCGTAACGGGCAATCGGCCTATATGTATCATAATTATCTTCCATCTGGTGATGAAGTTGATGAAATTTACATTTTTGAAAATGACCGTTTTGTGGTAAAAGTGGATGAAAAGAACTACTCAACTGTGCTTCCGTATTTTAACCTGCAATTAAAATAAATTCACCGAAATCAGAACATAAAGCCACTTCACCGATGAAGCGGCTTTTTTATTGTTGCATCTTTCCAAAAATTACTAATCGGATGTACCGGGGTGGTTGTTTTTATTTTAATCTTATGGAAGTGAATTTCCTCTGGCGGTAATCCATAAGTGGTACCAGTCCTCGCGACTTATTTGCAATGTACAGGCATCTTTATAATTGCGTATTCTGTCGGGTTGAGTTGTTCCGATAATGGGTTGAATGGTACACGGAATACGAAACAACCAGGCAAGCATGATTGTGCTGGGTCTTACACCATATTTAATGGCAAGCCGGACAAGCAGATTGGAAGTTTCCCTTTCCACGCCCTCGTGCAAATCATTGGGATTGCGGGTAAAAAAACCTTTGTGGAGCGGGCTCCAGGCTTGAATAGCCATGTGGTTAAGCTGGCAATATTCGAGCATTCCATGCATTCCGCCATCGTAAGCAATCATATCCGTGTTTATACTTACGCCAGTGTTAAGCATAAGCGAATGTCCAAGACTTAGCTGTAGTTGATTAGCAATCAATGGTTCGTCCATATAATGCTGAATCAGCTTGATTTGCTCAACCGACATATTGCTAACACCGAAATTTCTAACCAAGCCTCTGGTTTTTAGAAAATCAAAGGTTTCGGCTATTTCAGTGGCAACCATGAGACTGTCGGGGCGGTGCAGAAGCAAAACGTCGAGATATTCTGTTTGCAATCGTTGTAAAATGGAATACACCTGATTTATAATATATTCCTTGCTAAGGTTATAATAATTGGAATTATTAGGTCCCTGGTGTAAATAAATGCCGGTTTTCGACTGGATAATAATCCTTTTGCGCAAATCGGGATGATTTTTTAAAACCTTCCCGAATACTTCTTCGGCCTTGCCATAGGCATAAATATCGGCGTGATCAAAAGTGGTGATTCCAATTTCAAGTGCTGCAAAAATGGCTTTTTCGGCTATTTTTTCGTCTTCAGCAGTGAGCGTAGTGGATTTCCAACCGCCACCCAAGCCCATACAGCCATAAATTAAGCTATTGTTTGTTTCCGTTTCCATTGAACCTGTTCTTATGATTATTTATTGCTGATGTTGCTAAAAATAAAGTTTAACTGATTATCGACAATTTTAACAAATTCGCTGAAGGCAGAAGGATGTCTGCGGTTCATGTATAATAGTAATAAGCCGGTAACCATGTATTTGACTTCATTCCGGATGAGCTGGGCCTGTTCCGGACGAATTGTTTTCTGTTGAATGCATTTGTTCCATTCGTCGGCACATAGTCTGTCGAGGAATGTGCAGATTAATTCGGAGGTCGGCTTTTTTTTGTCTATGTCCAAAATCCGTTCGAGATAAAATAGCTCAAAAATGCCAGGATATTGTACAAAATACTTGATATAGGCTTTTGAAATTGCCTTGATTTTTTCAATTCCGTCCCCGCTGTTAGCCGTATCACTTTTGACAAATGCTTCGCATTCATTCTGAAAATCCTGTACGCATAAAAACACCAATTCGTTGATGTCCTTAAAATAATGGTACATGGTTGCAAAGGAATAGCCTGCGCGATCGGCAATGCTTCTGACACTTACACTTTTCAGTCCTTCGCCTTTCAGCATTTCTTTGGTGGCCTGAATGAAGTATCCTCTCATTCGTTGTTCCTGAATTTCTTTCTTTTCCATAATTAACAATGTTTATTAAATTAACGCTGCAAAATTAATTAACATTGTTTAATTAACAAAATTAATTGAAAAATTTTGCTAAAGAAAAGAAAGTGCTTCGTAAATCATTGATAATATATCCGAAAAGAAATACCGGATATAAATACAGCTTAACTTTAAAAAATTAACAAGCTTATTTGTTGATAATTTTTTAAACCGAGAACCCAAGCATATTATCTAATAAAGAAGTATTTGCATAAAGATAATTCGGTCTTGCCTTTTTATAGATTTTTTTTGCAAACGCACGCCCTTCTTCCGAAACCATCAAGGCTTTGTAAAGGGGAATGATAAATTTACTTCTTCCGACAGTGGTAAGAAAATGTTCGGCCAACGTAGAACAGTTTTTGTAACTGTTGTTTATTGCAATCAACAACCAGGCAGCTAAAATTTTTGAATTTAAAGTAAAACTGAAACCAAAAGTTTCGTCCAGATCGCTTAGCTGATCGGGGGTAAGGTTAGCCGGAAGGTGCCGGAGAAAATGCAACCATTCGTGAGTTGACCATTTTTTGGTATTAAGTTCCGACAGGGGAGTGCCGTTTTTCCATTGAAAAATCAGTTGACTGACGTTGAACAGGCGGATTGATTTAGGCATAGGACAGTTGGAAGGCAATCCACATTCAAATATCCATTTAAATAATCCTAATTGGTCTTCTGTTTTTTTATCACCGGTTATGACTTGTCGTTCAAAATATTCGATGAAAATATCGGTTGTTACCGGCTGGAATGCCAGTTTGTTGAAATAGTCTTTCAGAAAAGTATCCCAATGTTCCCTGCCGATTATTTTTTCAATTTTTAAAAGGAATAGATATCCTTTTTCACGAATAATAAGAGCATGGGCTTCGTCAGGTAAACGACTTGGAGAATTTGATTTAAGTTGTGTATGATCGCTAGAATATCCGATATTTTTAAATTCCTGATGTAAATCCTGGTAACCGGTAACCGCAAGGATATCGGCAAACGATTTTCCATCGATTTTTTCTATCAAACGGCGTTCAATGTAAAGAGCAAATGCTTCGTTGAGCCATATATCGTTCCAGTTGGCAACCGTTACCAGGCTTCCCGGCCACGAATGTGCCATGGCAAGAGCAAGAATATAGGTTAGCGAACGATCACCCGATAAAATTGTTGGAGTGATATAATTTAGTCTTGGATTTCCCGTCATGTTTAACGGGAACGCCTGGGGTAGAAGCAGTACGTCGAATTGTCCCCAACGGTAATCGCCGCAAAGTTCTTCGGCGGCATCTAACATTTTACCCATGTCGGCTAATTCCCACAAAGCTTTTCCTATGATTTGGGGCTCTGCATAAATGCCTGTTTTCGCGTCGACAGCTTCATAGCAAAAGTTACCTGTTGCCAAAGCTACCAGGTATGAAGGAACAGGCTGATCCATTTGAAAATGATATAAGCCATCGGAGTTTTTTTCATGCGGATTTTCGGCACTCATGAGGGCAAGCATGTCCTTTGGTACCCTGATATCGGCAGTATAGGTGAACCGTACACCTGGGGTATCCTGACAAGGAAACCAACAGCGGGCAAAAATGGGTTGAGATAATGTAAATAATAAAGGATGCTTTTTGCCTGAAGTTTGTTCAGGGGTTAACCATTGTAATGCCGGAGATTCAGGCGAAGTGGAATAAAAAATGCTTACGCTTGATGTTTTTTTATTTATAGTTATTTCTAAGGGTTTGCCTAATGAGTTTTGTTCCGGGCCTAATGCAAAAGAGGCAGGTTCTGTTTCATCGAGCAAAACTTTTTGAATTGTTAGTCCCCGTGTATCTAAAATCAGTGTCCGACAGTCAGTCAGATTTTCGATTTGATGGGTTATTTTTCCGCTAATTGTCTTTGTCTGAAAATTAATTTCAAGATCAAAGTTACTGTGCTTCACAACCACTTCCAGCGGATTGGAAAGGGTGTGAATATCATTGAAATCTATGCTTTCCATTTATGCGTATATTTGCAGCGAAAATATACAAAATTCATTAACTTTTACCAGTGTTGAACCAGAAAATTTCAAAAACTTCAAAAATATTTATAGCCCTTCCTCTGATGGACGAGTTAGAAACGGTACAGTCAGTTATGGACTCATTATGCAAACAGAAAATATCCAATCCGGTTGAAGTTTTTGTATGCGTAAATCAACCCGACCAGTGGTGGGATGACGAAGAAAAACGGTTGGTGTGCAAAAATAATATGCGGACGATACGTTTGCTCGAAAATGGATTTACCGGCTCGAAAATATCCCTGACCATTATCGACCGCTTCAGTCCGGGTTCGGGTTGGAAAGGGAAACAACACGGGGTGGGATGGGCGCGCAAAACGGTGATGGACGCCATTGACAAAGTTGCTTATGGATCCGATATCATTGTTAGCCTTGATGGAGATACTACTTTTGGCGAACATTACCTGCAAAGTATAGCCGATAATATAGCTTCCAATATTCATGCTACGGCTATTGCCGTTCCCTATTATCATAAGCTTACCGGCGATGAGCTTACTGACAGGTGTATACTGCGTTACGAAATATACATGCGCCATTATGCACTTAACCTCTGGCGGATTAAAAGCCCTTATCATTTCACGGCTTTGGGCTCTGCTATGGCCATACCGGTATGGGCTTACCGCTCCATTGGTGGGATGACTCCGCAGAAAAGCGGCGAGGATTTCTATTTATTGCAAAAACTTTGCAAAATGGGCGATATACTTACCTGGAACAAAGAAAAGGTTTATCCGGCTGCCCGTTTTTCCAACAGGGTTTTTTTTGGAACGGGCCCTGCCATGATTAAAGGCAGAGACGGCGATTGGAGCAGTTATCCTGTTTATGATTATCGTCTCTTCGACGAAGTTTTGGAAACGTATAATAGTTTTGAACAATTATTTGTAAAAGATGTTCCAACACCCATGACTGCTATTTTATCCGAACAGCATAAAAAGGATACCCTTTGGGAACCCTTGCGAAAAAATGTGGTTACCAAGGAGCGATTTATTCGTGCCTGCCATCAGAAAGTGGATGGATTGCGTGTGCTGCAATATCTTAAATCAAGACAAAATGAAACGGAACATAACGACGAACAAAATCTGCTGGAATATTTTGAACGCTTCTATCCCGAAGAATCCAAAACATTGAATATCGATTTTAAACAATTTTCGTTTAAAAATTCTCCGGTAGAGGAACTCAATAGAATACGTGATTTCATGGTGGCAGAGGAAGAAAAATACCAGAAAAATAATACGAATTAATAAAATAACGAGTAAACAATTTAACAATACAGGTGTTAAACAACGTAACATTTAACAATGCAACAATGATTGTCATCCTTGGCCCGACAGCAACCGGTAAAACTTCCTTAGCTGCTCAATTAGCATCAAGGCTTAACGGCGAAATTATCAGTGCCGACAGTCGTCAGGTGTATCGCGGTATGGATATAGGAACCGGTAAGGATTTATCCGATTACGTAGTTGGTCGTAAACTTATTCCCTATCATCTTATTGATATTGCCGAGCCGGGTTATGAATACAGTGTTTATGAGTTTCAGCGTGATTTTAAGAAAGCATACCAGAATATTGTTTCGAGAAATGCTTATCCCATCCTCTGCGGAGGTACGGGCTTATATCTGGAAGCCGTATTGAAAGGCTATCGTATGACAGAGGTGCCGGAAAATGCCGAATTACGGACAACCCTGCAATCCCAAACTGACGATGAACTTTGTACTTTATTATCCTCGTTAAAACCTTTGCACGCCACTACCGATACGGATAGTCGCGACCGTTTGATACGTGCCATAGAGATTGAAATATATAATCAAACACCTCTGCAAGGCGATACTTTTCCAGAGATAGACTCTGTGGTTTTTGGCATAAATTATCCCAGGAATTTGGTCAGGGAAAGAATTACCCAACGCCTTGAACAACGATTAAGCGAGGGAATGATTGCAGAAGTGGAAAACCTTCTTTGGAAAGGAGCCGCTCCCGAACGGTTGATAGCTTATGGATTGGAATATAAATTCGTTACACAATACCTCATCGGCGAATTGTCGTACGGCGATATGTTCCGACTACTTAACACCGCTATCCATCAGTTTTCCAAACGTCAGATGACCTGGTTCCGGGGCATGGAACGCCGGGGTACAACCATTAACTGGATAGACGGAGAGCTTCCGATGGAGGAAAAGGTTGAACGGGTTCTTGAATTATTGCCCTCTGTCTATGGTGATGGTGTAGCGAGTTCCTCACTGCGTTCGGAATAATGGTTTACACTTCCTCTTATTTCTGTTTTGTAAAGAAAAAGTCTGAAATACGAACTATTCCTCTGCCTTATCCCCAAGCAGGGGGACAAAACGGAACGTGCCGTGATGTTCGGTGGTGAGGTTGCCTTCGGCATCTTTGATAATGCGGTGCATAATCTGAACATCGCCTTCACCTACGGGAACCACAAGGATACCACCGGGTTTTAACTGTTCGATGAGGGGCTGTGGAATATATGGTGCGGCGGCGGTAACCAAAATTTTATCGAAAGGAGCAAAAGGAGGAAGACCTTTGTAACCGTCGCCATAAAATACCTTTATGGTATAATCCATTTCGGGCAACAGCTTTTTTATTTTTTGAAAAAGACTTTTCTGCCGTTCGATGGAAAACACTTTAGCCCCCATTTTCGCCAGTATGCAAGCCTGGTAGCCCGATCCGGTTCCCACTTCGAGCACCTTGTCGTTTTTTTGAATTTTGAGTAATTCGGTTTGAAAAGCTACGGTATAAGGTTGCGAAATGGTTTGCCCTGCCCCGATAGGGAAAGGCTTATCTTCGTAAGCAAATTCGAGAAAAGAAGAGTCGAAAAAGAAATGTCTGGGAACGGCTTCCAGCGCAGCCAATACATTTTTGTCCGTTATTCCTTTTGCACGTATGCTTTCAACTAATATCTTCCTCAATCCTTTATGCCGAAACGTATCTGTTTTCATTAAAAAATATTCTTTGCTACTTAAGCTGTTTTCTTATCAAAAAATGTGTGCCAAAGGTACGCCATTTTTCAAAAAGAGCAGTAGACGGATTTTGAGAAGTAGTGGATTTCTTATTAAATTGATGAAATTAGTCTGAGACCTTCATCAGTTGAAAAAAACATGTAGGTTTGCAAAAAAAATAATAGACATGCTAAAAATAGGAGTTCTGGGAGCAGGACATTTAGGCAAAATACACCTTAAATGTATTAAACAGATAGAAAGTTACGAATTGGTAGGTTTTTATGATGCCGATCTTGAAAATGCAGCAAATGTATCTGCCGAGTTGGATATAAAAGCTTTTCATGATATGGACGAATTGATAGATGCGGTGGATGTGGTAGATATTGTAACGCCTACCGTTGCCCATTTTGGTTGTGCTTCCAAAGCATTAAAAAAGACGAAACATGTTTTTATTGAAAAGCCTATTGTAACCACGCCCAAGGAGGCGCGGGCATTGATTGACCTTGCCGGCGAAGCCAACGTAAAAGTGCAGGTAGGCCATGTGGAGCGTTTTAATCCGGCATTTATTACGGCAAGCGAATACCTGACCAAACCCATGTTTATCGAAACACACCGGCTGGCTCAGTTTAATCCGCGAGGAACCGACGTTCCGGTGATTCTCGATTTAATGATTCATGATATTGATATAATTCTCAGTGTGGTAAAATCGAACATACGGAAAATAAGCGCCAGCGGCGTTGCCATTGTCAGCGATACGCCCGACATCGCCAATGCCCGTCTCGAATTTGATAATGGATGCGTAGCCAATCTCACCGCCAGCCGCATTTCGATGAAAAATATGCGCAAATCGCGTTTCTTCCAGCGCGATGCCTATATTGCTGTTGATTTTTTGGAAAAAGAAGTGGAAATTATCAGGCTTAACGAAGTAGATGAAACCAATACTAATCCTCTTTCCATGATCATTGATCTTGGAAACGGCAAAGGAAGTAAGGAAATATTTTTGAGCATCCGCCTATCGTTCCTATCAATGCTATTCAAATGGAACTGGAAAGTTTTGCATCGTCGATAATTAACAATACCACACCGCCGGTTACCATTAACGATGGCTATAATGCCCTCGAAGTCGCCTACCGGATTATGGATAAAATGCAGCGAACATTAGTTGATTAAAAAAACCTAAGTATTAGCAATATTTTCATTTTTTTCCCGTTGATTTTTCTGTTGGTAAAACTGCTTCTATGCTACTTCAAAATTTGCGAAATTATCTCTGCTTTATTATTCTTACAGTCTTGATTGTTAGCCTAAATTCCTGCGACAAAAAAGAAGAGGCTAAAATTCCATCTTACATCGTTATTGATAGTATTCGGTTGACTACTGATTATCCCCATCAGGGGACAGCTTCTCATAAAATTACCGATGCCTGGGTGTATGTAGATGATGAACCGGTAGGCGTTTTTGAACTTCCGGCAAGGATTCCTTTGCAATATGAAGGCGTTCACAAAATTACTATCAGCGCCGGGATAAAATTAAACGGAATTGCTGGCACGCGCGCGCCATATCCATTTTACAACGACTATATAATAAAAAAGCTCAATTTGGTTAAAGACAGCGTTATTAAAATTGAGCCAACAACCACTTATAAAACGTCAACCCAATTTTCGTGGTTGGAGGATTTTGAACAAAACACGGTTTCTCTGAAAGCAACTTCGCGCAGCGATACTACTTTTATACGCTATTCTCAATCGGATTCGGTATTTCAAGGGCACTATTCAGGTTATGGTTTATTACAGGATACCATGACTTTGTGTGAAGTGGCCTCATCCAATGCCTACGAATTTTCTTCGACGGTAAGCGCTGTTTTTTTGGAACTTAATTACAGATCGAACGTAAGTTTTACGGTAGGGCTTTTTGTAAATACCGGAAGCAATGAGGTACAGCAGCAGGTTTTAATCATTAATCCATCCAAGAAGTGGAATAAAATTTATGTCAATCTCACTCCTACGGTAAGTAGCTATTTTGGAGCCAATAATTTTAAAGTGTTTTTTGGCTATATCAGGAATACGGATGAACCTAAAGCACAAGTTTATTTGGACAACATTAAGTTGGTAAATTTTTAACCATTCATCATGAATAAAAAATTACAAGTTTTTAAGTATGTCCTTGCCGATTTCTTTTCCGCTGTTCTTGCTTGGGGATTGTTTTTTATTTACCGGAAATATATCACCGAGCCTGGCATGCCTCATAGCTTTAAAGATATTTTTTCCGACTATAATTTTTACGTTGGCATTTGTGCAATCCCCGCTTTTTGGTTAACTCTTTATGTCATAATCGGTAGCTACCGAAAGATCTATCGTAAAACCCGGGTAAGAGAAATGGGACAAACCTTATTTATTACCCTTTTGGGGGTGATTATCATTTTCTTTACTTTGATACTCGACGATGTTATAACCTCCTATAAAACCTATTATAAAACGTTCTTAGTTCTTTTCAGCCTGCATTTTTTCATTACTTATATTTTACGATTTACTATTACTTCGATTACAATTCATAAAATTCATAGCCGGAAAATGGGCTTTAATACGGTTATGGTTGGCAGCAATGGGAATTCAGTAGCCATTTATAATGAGATTCAAAATCAAAAAAAATCGCCTGGCAATATTTTTATCGGGTTTGTTAATGCCATCGAACACAGCAGTTATTCCCTTGCCAAGTATTTGCCGCATCTGGGAAGTTATAAAGATTTAAAGACGATCATTCAGGAACGCAATGTGGAAGAAGTCATCATTGCCATTGAGCATTCTGAACACCGGGCTATCGAGAAAATCATAGCCGAAGTGGAAGAAACCGATGTGGTAATAAAAATTATTCCCGATATGCAGGATATATTGCTTGGTACCGTGAAAACGACTTCTATTTTTCATGCGCCTTTGATACAGATATTTCCTGATTTAATGCCCGAATGGCAGCAATCTCTTAAGAGAATTCTTGATATAGTAGTCTCATTTATTTGTCTGGTGATACTTATTCCGGTTTATATTGCCGTAGCTATAGGTGTTAAATTATCTTCACCTGGAAGCATACTTTATTCTCAACAACGTATTGGTCTCAAAGGGAAACCGTTTGTTATGCATAAATACCGGTCGATGTATAAAAATGCCGAGACCAATGGACCAAAACTTGCTTCAAAGAATGATCCACGGATTACTCCCTTTGGACATATTCTTCGTAAATTCCGGCTGGATGAAATACCTCAGTTTTATTCCGTTCTTAAAGGCGATATGTCTTTGGTAGGCCCTCGCCCTGAACGTAAATACTATATTGATCAAATCATCGAAAAAGCCCCTCATTACCGTTTATTACTTAGAATCAAACCTGGCATTACTTCATGGGGACAGGTAAAATATGGCTATGCCGAAAACATTGACCAGATGGTGGAACGCCTCAGATATGATATCCTTTATATAGAAAACATGTCCTTGGCAATGGACTTTAAAATTTTAGTTTACACTGTACTTATTGTTATTCAAGGAAGAGGAAAGTAATTGTTTTTAAATTCAAGATAATAATTAAAGCCCTCCAGATATTTTACCGGTTTTTTATGGGCAATTAATTCAACGCAATACCATTTTACTATATCTTAAGAATCAGATGCAAAGGCATAGTAATAATAACGAAAACACAATGTCAGCGGGTAATAAAATTTTTAGCGACTTGCTCCTGTCGAAATCGGATGAACGGTTCAAATTGTTGCTCGAGAGCAGCAACGACCTGATTGCTGAACTGGATTCCAATTACTGCTTTATTTATATAAACAATACGGTTAATTCATTATTGAATTATGATTTGGCAGAAATTGTCGGCGCCAATTCTTTGTCCATTGTTCATCCCGATGATCAGGACAGGCTGAGTCATACGATAGACATGGCCTATCATCATGGTAGCTTTTTTAAAATTGAATTCAGATTAAAAGTTAAAAATGGCGAATGGAAATGGTTCGATTGTATCGGAAATCTGTTTAAAACTATTGAAGGTGAGATTCATTCCGTCATTATTGCCCGTGATATTACCGAAAAAAAAGATCTGGAGGTAAATCTTAAAGATTCTTTGTTAACAACCGAAGCTTTGCTGAATGCTACTACAGATTTGCTGTTGCTTGTAGACAAAAATTATACCGTCCTCACTCTTAACCATCCTATGGCTGAAAGCAATGGCTACGAACAAAACGAGATGATTGGAAAAAATCTTTTTCAGTGTATAGGGGTCGAAACACATAAATCAAGAAAAACCCGCTTCGAAGAAGTGATACGTACCGGTAAACCTTTACGGTTTGAAGATGAAAATAATGGAAAATATTTTGATAACTATTTTTTACCAGTTCTGGATGATGAAAATATGGTTTCAAAAATAGCTGTTTATTCTCACGACATTACCCTGCAAAAACAAAACGAAGAAAAGCTTAAAAAGCAAGCCATTGAGTTGGAACAAATGAGCGCCAACAAGGATAAATTTTTCTCCGTTGTGATGCACGATTTAAAAAGTCCTTTTAATGGGTTACTGGGTTTTTGCGATGTGCTGACCGAGGATTTTGATTTTTTATCCAAAGAAGAGATACGATTGTATATCAATCATATCCAAACTGGAACCAAAAATGTATACGCTTTGATAGAAAATCTTTTGGATTGGTCGCGCCTGCAAACCGGAAAGGTGAAATTTAAGCCGGAAGTGTTGGGTGTTACCGAAGAAGTAAGCAATATTTTTACGTTGCTTAGCGGGAATGCTTTTCGCAAAAACATAAATTTTGAGCAGAATATACCTGCCAATATTCGTGTTTTAGCCGATCACACGATGTTTCATTCCATTTTACAGAATTTGATATCCAATGCCCTGAAATTTACCAATCCTGGTGGACTGATTTTTGTATCGGCACAAGAAATGCCTGATTTTATAGTTATTTCTATTTCCGATTCAGGAATCGGTATTAGTAAAGAAAATATTGAAAAATTGTTTTGTGCCGATAAACACTACTCAACGATGGGAACAAACAATGAACAGGGTACAGGACTTGGTTTAGTGCTTTGCAAGGAATTGATTGAAAAAAATGGCGGGGAAATATGGGTGGAAAGCGAGATCGGAAAAGGTAGCCGCTTTATTTTTACCCTACCTCAAGGCAGCCGGCTATAAATTGCCAGATCATTTTTTTAATTATTCATGATGGGTTTAAAATAATTGGTGAATTATGTTTAAAAATAATCTTATTTTTACCCCAAAATTCTAACTAAAGCACCAACTTATGAAACCTAAACCTCAACTAAGTTTTTGGCAAATCTGGAATATGAGTTTCGGATTTTTGGGAGTTCAAATCGGATATTCACTCCAAAATGGCAATACGAGCCGAATCTTGTCGGCTCTCGGAGCCAATGTTGACCAATTAAGTTATTTCTGGCTTGCAGCCCCGCTTGCAGGATTGATAGTTCAACCTATTGTTGGGCTTTCGAGCGATAAAACATGGACACGTTTGGGAAGAAGAATACCCTTTATTTTAGGAGGAGCATTTGTTTCGGCACTGGCTATGTTTTTTATGCCTAATTCCGAGTTTTTTGCCTATTTGCTGCCACCCATGTTTTTTGGAGCATTTATGTTGCTGTTTATGGATACATCTTTTAACGTAACCATGCAACCTTTCAGGGCTTTGGTTGGCGATATGGTTTCTGAGAAGCAACGAAATAGGGGGTATTCTGTTCAAAGTTTTCTGATCAATGCCGGTGCGGTCATCGGGTCTATACTTCCTTTTGCGTTGACCTGGCTTGGAGTTGCCAATACTCCGGCTCCGGGCGAAAAAGTAGCGCCTACGGTTATTTGGGCATTTTATTTTGGTGGAGGAGCATTACTCATAACCGTTTTATGGACTTCGCTTACCACCAAAGAGTATCCTCCTAAGGAATATGAACAATATAATAATATTACTGAAAAGGAAAAATCGCACACTTCCCTCTTGTCGCTGATTAAAGATATTCCGCTTACCATGTGGCGGTTGGCAATAGTTCAGTTTTTTTCCTGGTTTTCACTTTTTCTGATGTGGGTGTATACCACTTCAGGCGTTGCCCAGAATGTGTGGAGTACTGTTGCTACTGATTCTACCTCTGCTGCATTTAATGAGGCCGGCAATTGGGTCGGCGTTATTTTTGCTGCGTATAGCCTTTTTGCCGCATTATTTTCGTTAGTTATGGCACAAATAGCTAACCGCATCGGGCGAAAAAGCACCTATATGATTTCTCTGCTTTTAGGTGGAGCAGGCTTGATTTCCATGATCTTTATTCATAATCAATACGGATTAATCATTTCGATGGTAGGTATCGGAATTGCCTGGGCTGCTATCCTTGCCATGCCTTATGCCATCCTTTCGGCAGCCCTGCCTGCAAGCAAAATGGGCGTATATATGGGAATTTTCAATGCTACCATCACTATTCCGCAGATTGCAGCCGGATTGTTAGGCGGGCTTATTCTAACTCTTTTAAACGGTCATGCCATATTGATGCTTGGTGTTGCCGGTATTTCCATGGCCGTTGCCGGATTGACGGTCTATTTTGTGAAAGAACACAAGGAAAAGCCATAAATACAGAAGTTGGTAAACAAAATGTTTGCCGGCATGAATTCATTTTCTAATTTTTAAAATACGTAAACGGATGATAAAAGCCTGTATTTTTGACCTCGACGGCGTTATTGTGGATACTGCCAAGTACCATTATCTTGCCTGGAAACGACTTGCCAATGAACTGGGGTTCGATTTCACCGAAAGCCAGAATGAACGACTAAAAGGCGTTAGCCGGATGACTTCATTAGAGATACTCCTTGAAATTGGTGGCTTGACTTTTGATGAAGAAACGAAACTTTGCTTTGCTGATAAAAAAAACCAATGGTATGTTGATTATATCACCCGTATGACACCCGACGAAATTCTCCCGGGAGTCATTGATTTTCTCAATCAGTTAAAATCAAAAAAAATAAAAATTGCGTTAGGTTCGGCAAGCCGGAATGCCCTGACAATTTTAAAACAAATTGAGATGATGGATTATTTTGATGTGGTGATCGATGGTACAAAAGTCAGCCACGCTAAGCCTAATCCCGAAGTTTTTCTGAAAGGGGCTGAAGAATTAGGCGTACTACCATCCGAATGTATTGTATTTGAAGATGCCGAAGCTGGCATTGAAGCTGCTATCAATGGCAAAATGCACAGCGTAGGCATAGGCTCACCCGAAATTCTCGGAAAAGCCGATTTGGTTATCCCAAATTTTATTGGAATTTCTCCCGAAAAAGTCTTATCTTTACTGCATTGATGTTGCTATTTCAGATTAAGGATTACATCTTATTTTATGGAATTGTAAAACAACAACTAAACAATAATTCAAAATTTCAAATTACATACCAATGAAATATCCATAAGGGCTGTGCTTATACCAACCGAGAATGATATTTTATGGATATTCCATGTGACCAATAAATTAAAAAATTAATAACACATGAAAACATTTGTCAAACACGACCCCTGGTGTATTATTGAAGAAGGCTTTCATCCCGAATTTAATCGCATTACCGAAAGCCTGATGAGTCTTGGCAACGGGCGGATGGGACAGCGTGCCAATTTTGAAGAACATTATAGTGGCGATACATTATCCGGAAATTATGTTGCCGGTGTGTATTATCCCGATAAAACCCGTGTCGGCTGGTGGAAAAACGGTTATCCGGAATATTTTGCCAAAGTCTTGAATGCTGCTAACTGGATAGGAATTGATGTAGCCGTTGATGGAGAAACGCTTGACTCTGGCAAAATGTGAGATTATCAGTTTTAAACGTGTGCTCAATATGCAGGAAGGCTGGCTGGAACGTTATGCTGAAGTAAAAATGGATTCTGGCAAACGGCTTGAAATCCATTCAAAACGTTTTCTGAGTATTGTTTATTCAGAAATTGGTGCTATCCGTTATGCCATTAAACCCTTGAATTTTGATGGCAAAATTACTTTTACGCCTTATGTGGATGCAGATGTAATGAATGAAGATGCTAATTACGACGAGAAATTCTGGGATGAGGTGAAGCGGGAAGTCTGCTGCTGGCGAAGGATATGTGATTGCCCGTACCAAAAAAACAGGGATTTGAGGTTTGTACAGGAATGAAGCTTTACCGTGAAGCAAAACGATGCCATGGTTGATTTGAACATCGTGCCGGTAGAAAGAGAAAAATATATTTCCAATTCATTTACTGTTAATTGTATAAAAGGACAAAATACCGTTGTTTATAAATACGGATGTAACCTTTCGTCGGAAAACCACGAAAAAAGAAAACTCCTGGCAAATGCAAAAATAGTTTTGAATAAAGCTTTCAAAAAGGGTTTTGATGCTTTGCTCAACGAACAGATAAATGCCTGGGCCAAAAATGGGAAGAAAGCGATATTACGATTGAAGGCGACATCGCTGCCCAGCAGGGAATCCGGTTTAATATTTTTCAACTCAATCCAGACGTATACCGGTGAAGACGAACGCCTGAATATCGGGCCTAAAGGCTTTTACCGGTGAAAAATATGGCGGAAGCACCTATTGGGATACCGAAGCCTATTGCATACCTTTTTATCTGAGTACTGCCGATTCCAGAATTGCACGCAATCTTTTAATTTACCGGTATAAACATTTGCAAAAAGCTATAGAAAATGCCGAAAAGCTGGGCTTTTCCGGCGGAGCCGCTTTATACCCTATGGTTACGATGAATGGTGAAGAATGTCATAACGAATGGGAAATTACCTTTGAGGAAATTCACCGCAACGGCGCTATTGCTTTTGCTATTTACAACTATATCCGTTATACCGGCGACAAAACGTATTTGTCCGAATACGGGCTTGAAGTTTTGATTGCTATTTCGCGTTTCTGGAGCCAACGGGTCAGCTTTCTCGGAAGAAAAGAAAAAATTTGTCATGCTCGGAGTTACCGGCCCTAACGAATACGAAAACAATATAAACAACAACTGGTATACCAATACCTTAGCCTGCTGGACCATGAATTATACCTGCGAGGCTACGGAATATGTGAAAAATACCTTTCCGCGCAAATATGCTCAATTGGTTTCGCGGATAAAATTCGACGAGACAAAAGAAACCAACCGCTGGAAATTCATTGCCGAGCATATGCATTTTCCTGAGGACAAAAATCAAGGCATATTTCTTCAGCAGGATGGCTATCTGGACAAAGAACAAATATTAGTTAAAGATTTAGATCCCGCACAGCGGCCAATCAATCAAAAATGGTCGTGGGACAGGATATTGCGTTCCTGTTTTATCAAGCAAGCCGATGTTCTTCAGGGCGTATATTTGTTTGAGGATCGGTATGATATTCCTGTTATTCGCCGGAATTTCGATTTTTACGAAAGCCGTACCGTGCATGAATCATCTCTTTCGCCTTGTGTTCATTCCATTTTGGCTGCCAAATTGGGATATAAAGAAAAAGCCTACGAGATGTACCTGCGTACTTCCCGCCTCGATCTGGATGATTATAATAACGATACCTGCGATGGTTGTCATATTACCAGCATGGGTGGAACCTGGATGTCAGTTATTCAGGGATTCGGTGGTATGCGTATTAAAAACGAAAAACTGAGTTTTAATCCCATGATTCCTGTTCAGTGGAAATCGTATGCTTTTAAAATTCATGTTCAGAAAGAATTTATTGAAAATTACTGTAAATCAAAAAGACATCCAGATTGAAAATCAATCCGAAAAAGACATTGAGATTATTGTTTTCGATAAAATTTATCTGATTAACGGAAATGGGAATATAGTAGTTGCCGGAATCTCATAGGAATCATTCTGAACAAAATTGTTTTATTATGAATAACAAAACCGGTGTAAGAGGATTCTTATGCCGGAAATTTGTTTATTTTTATACCGTAATTTATAATGTTTTTAATTGGCTTATTATGAAAAAACTAAAATTTTTCAGAGGGCTTATCACAGGATTATGCCTTTGGTGTTCCTTGGGATTGGCTGCTCAAACGATTGAACGCATTGATCCTCCCAACTGGTGGACAGGAATGAAAAATCCCGGCCTGCAGTTGCTTGTTTATGGTAAAAATATTTCTGAAACCAATGCCAGCTTTACTTATGAAGGTGTTGAATTAAAGCAAACCCAGCGGGTGGAAAGTCCCAACTACCTTTTTCTCGATCTGAATCGTTTCTGATAAGGCTAAACCCGGCAAAATCCATATTGAATTTAAAAAAGATAAGCAGGTAATGGTTTCTTATGATTATGAACTGAAACGCCGCGCTCCTGGTTCAGCCGAACGCAAAGGTTTTAGTAGTTCCGATGCTATTTATATGCTGATGCCCGATCGTTTCAGTAACGGCGATCCGGCTAACGATAATGTCCCCGAGATGAAGGAACAGGCTGACAGAAACAATCCCAATGGCCGGCATGGCGGCGATATTGCCGGTGTGCAGCATCATCTCGATTATATTTCAGGCCTCGGTTTTAATGCTATCTGGATGACTCCTCTGCTCGAGAATAACCAGAAAGCTTATTCTTATCATGGCTATTCTATTACCGATTTCTATCGCGTTGATCCGCGATTCGGTACTAATCGGGATTATGCCGATCTGGTTTATTTCTGCCATCAGAAAGGGTTACGAATGATTCAGGATATGATTTTTAACCATTGCGGAAGCGAATGCTGGTGGATGAACGACCTTCCGGCAAAGGACTGGATTCATCAATTTCCCGAATTTACCCGTTCCAACTACCGGGCTTCGGCATTGGTCGATCCTCATGCTTCGGTTTACGACAGGGATAAAATGCAAAATGGCTGGTTCGACCAAACGATGCCCGACCTGAACCAGAAAAATCCTTTATTGGCTGCTTATCTTATCCAAAATTCCATCTGGTGGGTGGAATATGCCGGCTTGGACGGAATACGCATGGATACTTATCCCTATCCCGACAAAGATTTTATGGCTGAATGGGCTGGACGGGTGATGAATGAATATCCAAACTTCAACATCGTTGGCGAAGCCTGGCTCGCTAAAGCTTCGTTCGTATCCTATTACCAACGCAATGCCAAAACTTTCGATGGCTTCAACTCCAACCTGCCGAGCGTGTTCGATTTTCCGTTGTATTATGCCATTTCGAGCGCTTTCACCGAAAAAGATGGCTGGGATAAAGGCACGGCACGGCTTTACGATGTGCTTTCGGAGGATTTTCTTTATCCTGATCCCAGCAACATCGTGGTTTTTGCCGATAACCATGACCTGGACAGGGTTTATCCGGTTTTGGGCAGTAATATCAATAATTATAAAATGCTTATAGCCTTTCTTGCTACCACACGGGGGATCCCCATGATATATTACGGAACGGAAATCCTGATGGATGGACAGAAAGGCAAAAGCGATGGCGATATCCGTAAAGACTTTCCCGGAGGCTGGCAAGGCGATCAGATAAATGCTTTTACCAAAGAAGGCAGAACACTTCAGCAAAACGAAGCCTGTGATTATCTCCAGAAACTGCTAAAATGGCGGCATTTTAATGAAGCCGTTTGTACCGGAAAACTCAAACAATTTATTCCCGAAGAGGGTATTTATGTATATTTCCGTTACACGGATAAAAAAACGGTGATGGTACTGCTGAACAATAACGACGAAACAAAAACAGTGAATACCGACCGCTACGCCGAATGTTTGCAGGATTTTACCACGGCAAAGGATATCATTTCCGGTTTCACGGTGATGGATCTGCAAACCCTGAAAGTGCCGGCAAAATCGGCAATGATACTCGATTTAATGAAATAAACTTATAATGCGCCTGAAAAAAAAATATCGTAAACAACTTCAAAAACTGCTGTTGGCAGGACTTCTGCTTTTAATCATTCTTCTCTTTGGCGAGAGCTTTAAAAACATGTTTGGTAAGGATAAAGAGAAACTCAGCCCTAAAACTACCCATACCGGTTTGTTTGCAGATTTCGGTATTCCGCTGCCCGAAAAATACAGCGTTCATGGCATTGATATTTCAAAACACCAGAAAGATATTGACTGGAAAGCGGTAAGTGAAATGGAAGTTAAGGATAAAAAAATATCCTTTGTATTTATTAAGGCCTGTGAAGGAGCCACCCGAAAGGATGATTGTTTCGAAAAAAACTGGGAAGAAGCCCGCGAAAACAACCTTATTCGTGGCGCATATCATTTTTACCGCCCTGCCCGCGAACCCGAAGAACAGGCGGATATTTTTATGAACTCGGTTCACCTTGAAAAAGGTGATTTACCTCCGGTGGTGGATGTGGAAGTTACCAACCACCGTTCCAAAAAGCAAATACAACATAAATTAGGCGTTTTCCTGAACCTGCTTGAAGAAAAATACGGTGTAAAACCCATTATCTATACCAACTTATCCTTTTACCAGACCTATCTTCAGGATAAATTTGAAAAATACCCCATTTGGATTGCCTGCTATTTCGACGAAAGTACACTCGATGTGATGAACCGTAAATGGTCCTTCTGGCAACACAGCGAAAATGGCCATGTAAATGGCATTCAGGGAGCGGTGGATTTTAATGTGTTCAAAGGAACCCTCGACGAGTTAAAAAATTTGTGCATCAAATAAAGATGGCATTGATCTAATGCTTTTATTATAAAAATTCTGTGTGCTGACGCCTGTTGGTAACGATATTCCTGTTGTTGCCGATAGTTTAAATTTTTTTAAAGAAGAATTAATTAATAAATTTTGTGTACTTTAGTACGCTAATTTATTGATGCCGATTTTATCGTTCTTACGACAACATTTTCCGAATTTACGTACATCCCCGGGGAAAGATTTGAGCTGTTGATTTTGATTTTTTGACTGAGCTTTCTGTTTATTCACAATATAAATCTTCAAATCATGGAAAATGATAAAATTACTATCCAGCGTATTCAGTTGCTCCATCCAAAATTACGCGAGCAGGTTACTGATATTTACGATGAAATTCTTTTACGTGGGGTAAACATACGTTTTACTGCCACACTACGCACTTTTGCCGAACAAAATGCCCTGTATGCTCAGGGACGTTCAAAACCGGGGGCGAGGGTTACCAATGCCCGGGGCGGACAATCGTATCACAACTACGGGCTGGCGCTCGACTTCTGCCTGTTGATGAATAATGGTAAAGCCGTTACCTGGGATCGTCATCTCGATCTTGATAAAGACGGCATAGCCGACTGGGAAGAGGTTGTATACGTTTTTAAACTCTATCAATGGGAATGGGGAGGCGATTGGACAAGTTTTAAGGATTATCCCCATCTTCAGAAGACTTTCGGGAAAAGTATACCCGAACTACTTGCCATGGTAAATAGTGGACAAGTTTCCAATGGATATCCTTTACTTTAATCTTGGATAAAAATCATTCCTTTTTCTGTTTCGTAAAAATTTTAAACTTTAAAAATTATGTTAGGTTTTAATGTTTTAGGCGTTATTACAGGATTAGTCTTTATTTTCCTGCTTTATAGCTTGCTGGCAACCACCGTACAGGAAATCATAGCAAGTTTTATTGGACTTCGTGCCCGGATGTTGCGTAAAGCAATACGCCGGATGCTCGAAGACGAACCTCATACTTTGGGCCATGCTTTGCATGATCGTTGGCGCCGGTTTATAAGCCATTTAAAAATATTGATTTTATTTCTTTTTCCAAGATGGGGGAAAAAGAAATGCTTCACCATCAGAAAAACCCTGGTCGACCGGTTTTATGAACAGCCATTGATCAAATATACGGCCAAGAATCGTGTATTTAACAAGCCAAGCTATATTAAACCCGAAAACTTTTCGAGCACAGTCATCGCTTTGCTTAAGGAAAAAGGGAACGGCATACGCCTCGATGTGAAGGTGGCTGATGTCTTATTTACAGATAAAGAAAAGGAACTTGAACCGGAAACCCGGGCACAATTGCAATCGTTTTGGGAAGAAGCCGAAGGCGATATTACTAAATTCAGGCCTATTATTGAGCAATGGTATAACAATATTATGGAACGAACTACCGGATGGTACAAACGTCAGGCTCAAGTGCTGACTCTTATTATCGGACTGCTGCTTGCCATTATCTTTAATGTGGATACCATCGAAATTGTTCACAAATTGTCGAACGATAAAGTCAGTACGGAAAAATTAACAGAGATGGCCGCCACTTTTATGCAAACTCATCAGGTGGATAGGGTTTCGCATGATACTCTTCCTGCCGATACACTGATAAATCGTTTTCAGACGCTGATGAATCAGGATGCAAAAAATACTACAATGCTGCTGGGCTTAGGCTGGAAAAACCCTCCAAGAATATTTCCGTTGACATTGCATCGTATAGCCAAGGCTTATGTTAAAATTACCCACCATCCACGTCGTATACTGGGCTGGTTTATTACGGCTATTGCCATTTCATTTGGCGCACCTTTCTGGTTCGATTTGCTTGGGAAGTTTATCAATATACGCGTTGCCGGAGCTAAACCTTCTTCCTCATCACCTGCTAATGAATGATGAATGACGAATTAAGAATTACGATTTACGAATTACGATTTATTAATGACGAATGGCGAATGGCGAATGATGAATGGAAAATTACGAATTACGATTTACGAATTACGATTGGCAAATGGCTAATGGCTAACGGCTAATGGCGATTGACAAATTATGAATTACGATTGGCTAATGGCTAACAGCTAATGGCTAATGGCGATTGACGAATTATAAATATTAAATCTGCAATCTAAAATTTAAAATTGCTTATTCTATGGAAAATACCAAAATTTTAAAAATCGTATTATACATCATTGCAGGTTTAGTGCTGCTTAACCTGGCCGTAAGCTTTTTCGGGCATAGCCATTTGCGCAATGCTGTCAACGAAATCAAAGAAGCTAAAACGACAATAAACGCTGCCATAAAAACAATTGATCAATCGCGTAGCCGTATAGATGAGATGATGAACTATCTTGATTCTACCCGGCTTAAACTTCAGAAAATAAATACTGAAGTGGAGACAAGTAATATCAGTCTTAAGATGGCGCTGCAGAAAACCAATACGGCAACTTCTTTACTCAAAGAACAGATCCGCAACGAACAGCTACGGCTCGATTCATTGAAAACGGAACTGGATAAACTTAAATAATAAACCATGAAATATTCATAAACAGCAAAGACACTCAAGGGAATGATTATTATTTAAGGAGTGATGATGTGATGGAGTGATGGAGTGATGAAGATCGGCTGTATCAATACCATCTAATATTGCTGAAGGAGCTGGATGTCAGAATACAAAAGAATGTTTTCGATTTTATACATCGCTTTAGGTTCTCTGGCTGAACTTGATACACAAATGAATTATCTCAGAAAGTCGGATACATCACTCCATCACTTTCATCACTTCCATCACTTCCATCACTTTCATCACTTCCATCACTTCCATCACTTCCATCACTTCCATCACTTAAACATAAAAAATGAACCAATAAAAAATATAAACACATGAGAAACTATCTGACATTATCCCAAGTACTCGGGATGGGTTTGCTACTACTGCTGATTTTGCCCGGCTATGCCCAGCAACCCGTAGTTTTTAACCCAACAGACCCCTATCAGAAAGCATTTTTGCTACGTCAGGGACAAACGGTAAATATTCTTTGCGATTCGGCCTATGTGATTACCAAACTTCGGTACAATCTTTATGAAAAAGCCGTTCAGGGAATCAGAAATACCAATTATGCCAACGTTTATTCCCTGATTGAAGCATACGAAAACGCACTAAAGCTTTGCCAGCAATCCTACGATACGCTTTTGGGAAAGTATAATGCAACATACAATTACAGCATGAGCGCTATTGATAAAAGTACCGGCGATTTGAAGATAATAAATAAAGATTTGAAATTGGTGAACGATTCCCTGATGGCTGCCCAGCATCATCTCGATGTCGCCATTAAAGAGGTGAAGGCAACACGCAGCCAGAAATACCTTTGGGGAATAGGAGGATTGGGATTGGGCGCTGTGGCCGGCATTATCGCCGGATTACTGTTGCATTAAATTTAAAATACGCCTTGCATTGAGGCTGTAAAATAAACTGTGTCAAAGGGAATAAATAATTAAATTTGACACAAGAAATGGGAAAATGTAAATTTGATTTTGAGGCCTACAAGCAGGAAGCGAAAGAGAGGCTTCGCCGGGGAGAACCAGCCGGAGGCAAAGAAGGCATATTTCAACCTTTGTTAAAACAGATGTTGGAAGAGCTACTGGAAGCAGAAATGGACGAGCACATGGATGAGCAACAGCGATCAGTTGGCAATCGTCGTAATGGTAAAATAGGAAAGAGGGTCAAAAGCATCGAAGGGGAATTCGAGTTAAACACACCCCGGGATCGTAATTCAGATTTTGATCCAAAGGTAGTACCCAAGCGGCAAATCATCATCAACGAAGAGTTGGAAAACAAAGTGCTACGATTGTATAGTAAAGGGGTAAGTACCCGGGATATCTGTGAGCACATTGAAGAGATGTATGGGTTTACGCTCTCGCCAACAACCTTGAGCAACATTACCGACCGTGTTATTCCATTAATCAGAGAATGGCAGCAACGCCCGTTACAAAGCGTGTATTGCTTTGTATGGATGGACGCTATACACTACAAGGTGAAAGAAGATGGCAAAGTGTCTTCCCGTGCAGTATACAATATACTTGGAGTAGATAATAAAGGAATAAAAGATTTGCTTGGGATGTATGTAGCCGAAAGCGAAGGCTCCCGGTTTTGGTTACAGTTGTTAAATGATCTTAAAGCCCGGGGTGTTGAAGACATGCTTATTGTCAGTATAGACAATCTGAAAGGATTTGCCGAAGCTATTGAATTGGTATTTCCTAAAGCGGAAATACAATCCTGCATTGTTCATCAGATTAGAAACACACTAAAGTATGTTGCTTCTAAAGACAGTAGAGAGTTTATGAAAGATCTAAAAACAGTTTACCAGGCTATTACTAAAGAAGAAGCAGAATATAACCTGGATGTGGTAGAAGCGAAATGGGGAAAGAAGTATACGCCGGTTTTTACCTCCTGGCGTAACAATTGGGAACATCTGAGTAATTACTTTAAGTACCCCGAACCTATTCGCAGAATTATGTATACTACCAATACGATAGAAGGTTTTCACAGGCAAATACGTAAAGTAACCAAAACCAAAGGAGCTTTTACCAGCGATATGGCATTACTAAAACTTATTTACCTTGCAACCCAGAATATTGTAGAAAAGTGGACGGCACCTCTGCCAAACTGGGGCATAGTAGCATCGCAGCTGGATATTATCTTTGCAGAAAGAGCCAGAATAAACATAAATACAATTTGATATGGGTTTTTTAAGGCATTAAAAAAAGCGCTACATTTGCACATAGCACTTTTAGGATAATTATTCCGTCGGTCGGGTTTATCCCTTCACTGGTTGCTCCTCAGCAGAGCCAGTGTCCGTTTATCCCGACAAACAAAAGTACTGAAAATTTTTATGACACAGTTCGTTTTACACTCCCTCACTGGTTGCTCCTCAGCAGAGCCAGTGTCCGTTTATCCCGACAAACAAAAGTACTGAAAATTTTTATGACACAGTTCGTTTTACACTCCCCACAGTTCGTTTTACACTCCCTTTACACTCCCAATTTTTATGACACAGTTCGTTTTACACTCCCTTTACACTCCCACAACTGTTGACTAATCATACACAACTGTTATCATTTCACGCACAATAGTGAACATTTCATGCACAACAGTGAACATTTCATACATAACAGTGAACATTTCATACACAGCAGTGAACATTTCATACACAGCAGTGAACATTTCATACACAGCAGTGAACATTTCATACACAACAGTGAACATTTCATGCACAATAGTGAACATTTCATGCACAATAGTGAACATTTCATGCACAGCTTTTTGCTTCGCATAAGACAAAGCAAACGCCAAACCAGTGAATCAACCTTCTGGAACAGGAAAGAGCCTATCTAAACAATTTAATTTTAGAATAATTCCTTCAATAATTCATCATCCGGAATATTCGGCAGGGTAACTTTTAGGTTAGGATTTAATTCCATAGCCCGTCGGATGGCAAACATAGCGCCATCGTTACGTGCCCAACTACGACGCGAGATGCCGTTGTTTACATCCCAGTAAAGCATCGTTCGTATATGTCGGTCGGCATCGGCAGAACCATCTATCATCATCCCAAAGCCGCCATTAATCACTTCGCCCCAGCCTACTCCGCCTCCATTATGAATAGAAACCCAGGTAGCCCCGCGAAAAGCGTCGCCAATTACATTTTGTATGGCCATATCGGCGGTAAATTGCGAACCGTCGTAAATATTGGAAGTCTCGCGATAAGGCGAATCGGTACCCGAAACATCATGATGATCGCGTCCCAACACAACCGGAGCGGTAATCCGTCCATCACGTATGGCTTTATTAAAAGCCTCCGCTATGCGCGTCCGTCCTTCGCAGTCGGCATAAAGAATACGAGCCTGCGAACCGACTACCAGCTTATTCCCTTCAGCCGCTTTGATCCAGCGAAGGTTATCTTCGAGTTGCTGATGAATTTCGTCCGGAGCAGTTTTAAGCATATCCTCCAAAACTCCGGCTGCTAACCGATCGGTTACCTGCAGGTCTTCGGGCTTGCCTGAAGTACAAACCCAGCGGAAAGGGCCAAAACCATAATCGAAACACATGGGTCCCATGATATCCTGCACATACGAAGGATACCTGAAATTTCCATCCGGCTGCATCACATCGGCACCGGCACGCGATGCTTCCAGCAAAAATGCATTCCCATAATCCCAGAAATACATTCCCCGTTCAGCCATCGTATTGATAGCAGCAACCTGCCGGATCAATGATTGATGAACTTCCCGTTGAAAACGCTCGGGTTCTTTTGCCATCATCTCTTTCGATTGCTCAAAGGTAAGTCCGACCGGATAATAACCGCCGGCATAGGGATTATGCAACGACGTTTGGTCGGAACCCAACTCAACCTTAACCTTTTCCTTTACAAATTTCTCCCATAAATCAACGATATTTCCCTGATAAGCCAACGAAACGGCTTCCTTAGCCACTCTTGCTTTTTCGATACGGACAATAAGTTGATCAAGATCGGTATATATTTCATCTACCCAACCTTGTTCATAGCGGGTTCGAGCAGCCTTGGGATTGATTTCGGCTACCACGCCGATAGCACCAGCTATTACCGAAGCTTTAGGCTGTGCACCCGACATCCCGCCAAGGCCTGAAGTTACAAATACTTTTCCGGCCAAACCATCCTTGCTGTGAATACGCCCGGCATTTAAAACCGTAATTGTCGTTCCGTGAACAATTCCCTGCGGACCGATATACATATACGAACCGGCAGTCATTTGCCCGTATTGCGATACGCCCAACGCATTAAAGCGTTCCCAGTCATCAGGCTTTGAATAGTTGGGAATTACCATCCCATTGCTAACCACTACACGCGGTGCATCTTTATGCGAAGGAAACAATCCCATGGGATGCCCCGAATACATAACCAACGTTTGCTCGTCGGTCATCGTGGCAAGGTATTGCATAGTGAGCAGATATTGTGCCCAGTTCTGGAAAATAGCCCCGTTGCCACCGTAAATAATCAACTCGTGGGGATGTTGGGCAACGGCAGGATTCAGGTTATTTTGTATCATCAGCATAATGGAAGCCGCCTGCTTGGAACGATGAGGATATTCGTCAATATGTCGTGCAAACATCGGATAACGTGGCCGGAAACGATACATGTATATCCTCCCATATTTTTTAAGTTCATCTGCAAATTCCTTTGCCAGAACCGGATGATGACAAGCCGGGAAATAGCGCAAAGCATTCTTCAGCGCCAGTTTTTTTTCTTCGGATGATAGAATATCCTTACGAACAGGGGCATGGTTAACATTGGAATCATAAGGTTGCGGTTCGGGTAATTCCTGAGGTATCCCCTGTAAAATAGTTTTTTGAAATTCAGTAATATTCACGATATTCAATTTATAGTAGATAATGACTAAAATTTATTTCCAAAATAATCCTTTAATCTTCCAACGAAGAATTTTGGTGTAAATTTACAGCAAATTTTAAAACGGCTATTTATAATCGGCCTTAACTTTATTATTATCTATAAAATATTAAAACTAAACTTATTAATTAGAGAAAAAATATGCCACGTCAAATAAAAACCATCACTCAGTTCCGTCATGATTATCTGCTGGAAAATGCAAGTGCAGAAGAACTGGAACAAGTTTCAACCAAGCAAAGTTACATCGAGTACGATACCAACGGAAATTTATATTTACAGATAAACTATCATAATAATGGAAATTCAGAAGAACGTTATGAAAATCAATACGATGAAAAGGGAAGACTGACAGAAGAAAAATATTTTGATGATGATGGTTCGCTAATCGAACACAGTTCATATGAATATGATTCCGACGGTAAAATCAGTCTCAAAACCAAACATTATACCGAAGGCGATCCTGATGTTGTACATTACAAATACAATGAAAATAAGCAATTAATCGAAAGAGTAACCATTAATTCCGATGATGAAATTGAAGAAAAACAGGTCTACGATTATTCCGGCAATCAGTTGATTCTTGAAGAAGAATACGACTATGACGAAAAATTACTTTCATCAAAAAAATATAAATACGACGAACAAGGACACATTATTGAAAATGAAGTATTAACCCCGGATGAAGAATATCGGGTGGTTTATACTTTTAATGAAGCCGGTAAGCGGGAAAAGATTTTGAAATATGACAAAGCCGGACATTTAACCGAACGGGCTGTTTATACCGAAGATGAATCGGGTAATACTGTTGAGATAACCGAGGAATCGGCTTACCGGAAAAATAATATTAAAATGAAATACGACGAACGGGGCAATTTAACCGAACAGGAAGAGTACAATAAAAATGACATTCTCACCACGCGTATCCAGCGCAAATACGACGACGAAAACAATGTGGTGGAATCTGCTGTTTTTGTAGACGGATTAGGCCTCGGGCTCAGCCAGAATTATGTAATTCAGTATATTTACGAATATTATTGATTTTTAGTCATTCCTATTAATTACAACAAACGAGCCTTTGAAATAAAGGCTCGTTTCGTTTTTATTCCTCAGGACTGTCAGATGGCAAATCTGGCTTATTATCCTTTGGGCTAACGTACCTTCCCGCACTCTTCAACATTTGGGACAGCATCCATTCCAACTGCCCGTTCGTACTGCGAAACTCATCGGCAGCCCATTTTTCAACGGCTTCCAATATTTCAGGATTAATTCTCAGAACAAAAGGTTTTTTCTTTGCCATGAATTAATGATGTAAAGTTCCGGCATTTACCACTGGGCTGACGTCTTTATCGGCACAAAGTACTATCATCAGATTAGTTACCATGGCTGCCTTACGTTCGTCGTCCAATTCAATAATTTGTTTTGCCGAAAGTTGTTCCAACGCCATTTCAACCATGCTAACTGCACCTTCAACAATTTTGATACGTGCAGCCACAATAGCGCTTGCCTGCTGGCGGCGAAGCATGGCTCCGGCAATTTCTGCAGCATAAGCCAGATAACTGATTCGTGCTTCAATAACTTTAATACCGGCAATTTCAAGACGTTCGGAAAGTTCCTTTTCCAAAACATGATTTACTTCCTCGCCTCCCGAACGTAACGTAATTTCCGCCTGAGCATCATCAAAATTATCGTATGGGTAATGATTGGCCAGCTTCCGGGTAGCCGCTTCGCTCTGAATATCTACAAAATGAGCAAAATCATCCACTTCAAAGGCTGCTTTAAACGTATCCTCTACTTTCCAAACCATGACAATTCCAATCATGATGGGATTTCCGACCTTATCGTTTACTTTTAACGGTTCTACATTAAGATTACGGGCACGAAGTGAAATCTTTTTCTTTACAAAAAAAGGATTTGCCCAAAAGAAACCGTAATTTTTCACCGTTCCAACGTACTTGCCGAAGAGGATTAAAACACTAGATTCGTTTGGATTTACAATCAAAAATCCACTACAACAGAATAAACCAATCAATAAAATGGCTATAAGCCAGAGTTGCTCAAGGAAAATAATTCCAAGCAACGGAAAGGCAATCAATATCAAAACCATTACCAATCCAACATAACCCGAAATGGGTGTATACAATTTTTCGTTTTCCATAATTGAAAATTTTAATATCATTTTGATAGCACAATGATAATACATTTTTTAATACCATTCACAAATTCGTTAAAAAAATTAATTTTGCCGAGTCAATTTTATCTTTTAACTTTTTATCATTAATTTTCAACTTCTTAATGAAACAAGCCATAAGAATTCCTTCTTCCATACGAAAACAATTATTTTGGTAAGATCCATCTGACAAATAAAAAAAATTATAAACAGATGAAAAAATACAAACACGTTTTTTTTGATCTCGATCGCACACTTTGGGATTTCAACCGTTGTTCGCGGGAAACCATGGAAGATGTTTTTGCCAAATATACGCTCGATCAAAAGGGCGTACCCGATTTTAACAGTTTTATAACAATTTATTATCAAATAAATGATGCTTTATGGACTTTATACCGTAAGGGGGAACTGTCGAAAGAAATATTGCATATAAAACGTTTTTATTCAACCCTTAAGGAGTTTGGAATTGATAATGGAATTCTTGCAAAAGAAATAGCCGACGATTACATTGTCAGCCTGCCGAATAAAACCCATCTTTTTCCCTACACTCATCAAATTCTTGAATATTTGAGCAATAGGTATACGCTACACATTATTACCAATGGGTTTGAAGAAGTTCAGTATAAAAAAATGGAATCTTCCGGTTTAAGCAAATACTTTGACCAAATAATTACATCGGAAGATGCCGGTTTTAAAAAACCCGATAAAAATATTTTCACCTATTCATTGAACCGGACTCATTCCAAAGCAGAAGAAGGTATAATGATAGGCGATGAGATAGAGGTAGATATTCTGGGAGCAAAAAGCGTGGGAATGGATCAGGTATTGGTGAATTATGAAAAAATACCCCATAACCAAGAAATCACTTACGAGGTATTTTCGCTTCAGGAATTAGCCCAAATTTTATAAAAAAAGCCCCCCGAAAACGAGAGGCTAAGTTATTAACTATTAGCTATAGTTACTTTTTATCTTTTGTAACTGGCGTTTTTTCTGCTGGTTTAGCAGCTTCGGTTTTTGCTTTATCTGGGCATGCTGATTTGCATTTTGCCGGATCGCATTTTGTTGCTTTAGCACCTTTTTTCCCATCTTTGCAACAAGCAGCTTTGGATCCTTTTGTGCAACATTTTTTGTCTTTTACATTCTGATCAGTACAAGCAGCAGTTTTAGTATCTACTTTTGCATCTGTTTTCTTAACTTCTTTAGTCGTAGTTTGTGTAGCTTTTTGAGGAGTAGTTTGAGCAGAAACGGCTACTGTAGCAAAAGTAAAAACACCGGCTAAAGATAAAACTAAAAATAATTTTTTCATGTCTTAAAATTTTAATGGTTAATTAGGATGCAAATATAATATTATAACTTTAATGCGATAAAAAATGTTTTCCTTAAGTTGTTAAAAAAATCAAAATTTTATAAAAAACGTGCAAGGATAGTTTTGCCGCCCTTTACTGCTTGATTTAATTTCACTTCAATAGAAACATCGGGAGGAAGAAACAAATCGACCCGCGAACCGAATTTAATAAATCCCAACTCGCCACCCTGGCGCACATTATCGCCCTCCTGGGCATAACATACAATCCGGCGTGCCACACCGCCGGCTATTTGGCGAATCATAATTGATTTATGTTCCTCATTTTCCACAACAACGCTCGTCCTTTCGTTCTCGGATGACGATTTAGGACGCCAGGCAAACCAGAATTCACCGGGATGATATTTTCGGTATTTTACAGTGCCGGATATTGGATAACGATTAATGTGAACATTATTTATTGACATGAAAATCGAAATCTGTTTTCGTTTTTCATTAAAAAATTCATTTTCTGTAATATCTTCAATAGCAACCACTTTTCCATCGGCAGGGCAAAGCACGCATTGTTCATTAATTTCAATGCTAATTTCAGGCGAACGAAAAAAACGGACAATTAAAACATACAGAAATAGGCTGAAGGAATATAAAACCCATAGAAACCAGTTTAACGAGGGAATAATATAACTTACCAATAAATCAAAAGCTACAATAAATACCAGTGTTATTAAAATGATTTTATATCCTTCTTTATGAATACGCATTGGATTGTTTTAAGATAATAATTGAATAAAAATATAAACAAACGGCGCTGATCCGACAACGGCATCAAAGCGGTCGAGCATGCCTCCATGACCCGGAAATATATTTCCGGAATCCTTACAATTGAGACTGCGTTTAAACTGAGATTCAGCCAAATCGCCTAAAGTCCCGAATACAATAACTATACAAGCCATTACCAGCCATTGCATTAAATTTAAATCTTTTAAAAATAACGAAAGAAGCCAGCTGCCCAAAAGAGTAACAACCGCACCGCCAAGGCTTCCTTCCCAGGTTTTTTTGGGTGAAATCCGTTCGAATAATTTATGAACGCCAAAAGTAGTTCCCGACACATAAGCCATCGTATCGTTGAGCCATACTAAAATAAAATAGCCCAACAATATATCATAATGCCAACTATTCCAGTGCAAAACGCCCGGTTTAAAAAAAGACGGCAATAACGAAAGAGGCAATACAAAATATACAATTCCTAAAATCGAAAAAGCTATATTTGTAAATGGATGTTCTTTTTTTCGGAAAAGTTCGAATATGAAAATTAAAAAAACAAATGGCAAATTGATTAAGAGCAGATTGTCGTGAACTTTCTCAATCCATAACCATGAATCGGACAGCGAATGCAGCGAAATGGATAAAAAAAGAATAATGCCGGTTAACAATCCGAGCCATTTTTGAGGTTTTATTCCGGTAGTTTCAACCAATTTATAAAATTCGAGTAATCCAACAATGATTACAACCAGAAATAACAGCGTAAATAAATAAGGATCAATAACAACTGATGAAATAATGGCTGCCACAAAAAAAACTCCGGTTATCGTCCGGGTTATTAAATTACTCATTTTCATGTTTAAATTCTGTTAGGTTTCATCTGTTGATTCCTCGCTGCTGTTCGATTGAATTTGATTTTTTTTAATGATTTGTATAGCTTCAAAAGCATCATCCGACCGGACATAAAGTTCTATTTCTCCGAATAGATATGCCGAATCCTGTTTATTAATAATAACACTTTCAATTGAATTTTCGTTAAGAATGCCATGATAAATCTCAACTAAATGTAATTGAGATGCATTAAAAATTTTTGTCCAATTTTCTTCCATGGCTTTCATTGTACCATTTCGGTGTCATCAACTAAAAATACAAATAATTCTTTAGGTCCATGAGCGCCCATCACTAATGTTTTTTCGATGTCGGCCGTGCGGCTTGGCCCGGTAATCACTGAAATTAAGGATGGAAGGTTATTGCTATATTTTTCTTTAATCTTCTCAATGGCCTGTGTCAGATCAGGTACAATTTGTGAAGTATATGCAATAACCACATGAACATCAGGATATATGTTTAATCTTCTTCCGGATGTTTGCTTCGAGGAAATCATGATGCTGCCTAATCGGGCAATAAGAAATTCGCAACGGGTAAACGCAACCTTTAGATCATGAAAATCCTTGTCTTCAAACTGATATGGAATTTGAGCATAACTTAAAATTCCCTGAATTGCTTCATCAAGGCAGAAAATATTTGTCCACTTATTTTCAGTAACAAAGGATTTTAGTATTTCTATTAATTCGGTTTCATTTTCGCAAAAAATGAAATTGCCGCCAACTTTGGTTAGTTCTTCAGCAAAATTAACCTCGTTAGAATTTTCTAACGTGGAATAGATTGGCGATTTAAAATCAATATTTTGAAAAGGATTATCTGTTTTATAAATCAGAGCATCCCTGATTTTTTTTAAAACTTTTTCCTTCGTTGTACTTTCTTCCATAATTATAAATTTACCCGGCTACTTTTTTGTTTTGGATTGATTATCGGTTTGTTGGTCATCCGTACGTTCATCCGCTGATTGTTGATCTGAGTTTGATACATTTAATGTAATGGTTGTATTATTTTCAGGCAATTTATTTCCATTTCCGTTTTCACCTTCAATCAACATTTTCTCTTCTTCCCATTGACGGGGTCCGAATATTTTTTCGAGATCTTCACGGAAAATAACTTCTTTTTTTAGCAGTATTTCAGCCAGTTGTGCAAGTTTTTCTTTATTAGCAGTCAGTAATTCTTTGGCTCGTGAATATGCATTTTCAATCAAATTGCTTATTTCCTCGTCAATAATCTGAGCGGTATGTTCGCTAAAGGGTTTTGTGAATGAATAATCCTGCTGCCCGGTTGAATCGTAAAAACTAATATTCCCGAGTTTTTTGTTCAAACCAAAGAAAACCACCATGGCATAGGCCTGTTTGAAAACTTTTTCAAGATCATTAAGGGCTCCTGTTGAAATTTTACCAAACTGAATTTCTTCTGAAGCTCTTCCGCCTAAAGCGGCAGTTATTTCATCAACCATTTGTTCATAAGTGGTTATTTGCCTTTCATCGGGCAAATACCAGGCAGCGCCAAGCGCTTTGCCTCGCGGAACAATGGTAACTTTTACCAGCGGATGAGCAAATTCGAGTAGCCAACTCACGGCAGCATGACCGGCTTCATGAAAAGCAATCACTGTTTTTTCGTGCATCGAAATAATCTTGTTCTTTTTTTCCAAACCACCTACGATACGATCAATAGCATCCATAAAATCCTGTTTATCAATGAATTTTTTACCTTTTCGGGCAGCTATCAAAGCTGATTCATTGCATACATTAGCAATATCGGCACCCGAAAAACCAGGAGTTTGTTTTGAAAGAAATTCAATGTTTACACTATTATCGATTTTCAAGGGTTTGGCATGAACATGAAAGATGGCTTTACGTTCTTCAAGATCGGGAAGTTCAACGTGAATTTGCCGGTCAAACCTTCCTGCCCGCATCAAAGCGCGGTCAAGAATATCGGCCCGGTTTGTTGCTGCCAGAATAATAACACCAGCATTGGTGGCAAAACCATCCATTTCGGTAAGCAATTGATTAAGGGTATTTTCTCTTTCATCATTGGCTCCAGTCATAGCATTTCGGCCTCTTGCCCTACCAATAGCATCAATTTCATCAATAAAAATGATACAAGGAGCTTTTTCTTTAGCTTGTTTGAACAAATCGCGGACACGGGAAGCGCCTACACCAACAAACATTTCTACGAAATCGGACCCGGAAATGGAAAAGAAAGGGACTTTAGCTTCACCGGCAACTGCCTTAGCCAGCAACGTTTTACCTGTTCCCGGAGGTCCGACCAAAAGCGCTCCTTTTGGAATCTTACCGCCAAGATTAGTATATTTAGAAGGATTTTTCAGAAAATCAACAATTTCCATCACTTCAACTTTGGCTTCTTCCAAGCCTGCCACATCACCAAAATTAATGGTTACAGTAGTATCCTTATCATAGAGCTGCGCTTTGGATTTGCCAATATTAAAAAACGATCCGCCGCCACCGCCACCGCTGCCACGACTCATCAGACGCATGATAATAAACCATGCTACCACAAAAAAGAGAATGGGAAACACCCAACTTAAAATATCACCGCCCCAGTTTTTACGTGTTTCTGGAGTAATATAAATCATCTCCTTTTCATCTACGTTTTTCTGAATATCCTTAATATCAGCTAAAAAACTCTCTGCAGAAACAGGAGTATATATGTATTGTGGCGAGGTTTCGCCAAACGTATTTTTAGCAGTTTTTTGTACTAATTTATATTTATCGGTAGCTAATCTATCCTTTTTGATATAAATCTCTGCATATTGATTATTGACCAGAATTATTTTCTGAACATCCTTTGCCTGGATCATGGATTTTAGCTTACCCCAGTCAATTTTATTTGTCTCACCATTCCAGTTTAAGAACTGCATACCAATAAAAACGACAAGCAGTATGCCCCATATCCAATAGAAATTAAACTTTTTAAAGTTTTTGGATGAGGGAAATCCTGGAGGAAGTGGGGGTTTGGGCTTATTACCCTGAGGCTTTTCTTCTTTTACTTCTTTTTTTTCTTCTTCAGCCATTTATTTTGTATTAATCTTATATTATTTTTATTCTGATGAATAATGAACTATTCCGGCATCGCCCCAGAGTTTTTCAAGATCATAATATTTGCGTATAGGTTCCTGAAAAATATGTACTACTACATCAATATAATCCATTAAAATCCATTCAGCATTTTCATAACCTTCTTTATACCAAGGCATCGTATGATAGATTTCATGCATTTCCTTCTGAATCGAATCAGAAATAGCTACGACCTGAGTAGGCGACGTACCATGACAAACAATGAAATAATCACAAATAGCGTGTTGTACATTCTGAAAGTTTAAGCTAACGATTTCCTTCCCCTTTTTATTTTGGATAGCTTTTACAATAATTTCTATTTCTTCTTCAGCTGTTATTATACGTTGTTCGTTATTCGTCATTAATGCCTGATTTAGCCATGCAAAATTAAACATTTTTAGTAACTAAAAAAACTACAATTTGTTCAATACCTTTGCCAATAATTTTAAGAAACATGACAACAAAATTATTTGGAAATAAGATTATTCGCCTTGATTCGGTAACTTCAACCAATGTTTATCTCATTAATTTATTAAAAAAAGGATTCTTGCAGGAAGGAACCATTGCAATTTCGGATAATCAGTATGCCGGAAAGGGATTAGATAAAAATGTCTGGGAAAGCGAAAAAGGTAAAAACCTAACATTCAGCGTTGTTTTACATCCTGATTTCTTACCCGCTGAAAAACAATTTATGCTTACCAAAGCGATTTCTCTGGCAGTATGCCGTTTTATAAAAATGTACATTGCTGACGAACATGTAAAAATTAAATGGCCAAACGATATTTATATTGAAAACCAAAAAGTAGCTGGCATTCTAATTAACAATAGTATACAAGGATCTCAAATAATGTACTCCGTTGTTGGAATCGGTATAAATATTAATCAAACTGTTTTTTTGAGCGATGCACCCAACCCGGTATCGCTTGCCATAAAAAATTATAAAATTTACGATCTTAAAGATTGTCTGAATCAACTTTGCAGATGTTTGGATACTTTTTATTACTCCTTGCAGAAGAAAAAATGGGAAACAATTGACAGGGAATACCTTACTGGTTTATATCAATATCAACTTCTCAAAACCTATTATTACAAGGGAAATGAAATACAGGCAACCATTACTGGTATTTCAACTTTTGGTAAGTTGAAACTAACTACTATATCAGGCGAAAAAATGGAATGCGACCTCAAAGAAATCGAGTTTATCGTTCAATAATCACCTTTAGTTGCTGGACAAGAATATTCACAAAATTGGTTAATGGTTTGGTTGCCATCATGCTTAGCATAGGATTCATGTCTGCATCAAATATCAATTGGGTTTCCGTTTGATTATTTTCTTTTTCGGCAAACAAGCAATGCAGTTCAAAATTAAAAGGCACTTTTCCTTCAGGTATAATAATAATCTTTGAAAAAGGTATTCTTTCTTTAATTCTCATTCCTAAACTGGCCATCCCCTGAATAGTAAACGAGCAGTTATTTTCCGTTGATTTCCAATCAGTAACCTGCGGTGGCATTAAATGCTGAAAATTATTGAAATTGGAAAGAAACGAATAAATGGTTTCCTGCGATTTGCTTATCAAAACCGTTTCGCTTTTTATTTTCCCCATGTTTCCGGATTCTCCCTCCATTTTAGCAGTGATTGCAGATCATCTTCTTTAACATATTCCTTCTCCAACGCAATTTTAATCAGGTTTTCGTAATTGCTTAAAGTAAAAAGAGGACATCCGGCATTTTTAAAATTTTCTTTGGCTTTTTCAAGATTATATGTAAAAATAGCTACCATACCTTTAACGTTGCAACCCGCTCCACGCAAAGCTTGTACGGCAGCAAGGCTGCTTGATCCGGTAGAAACCAAATCTTCGATTACCACAACCGATTGCCCCGACTCAACAACTCCTTCAATAATATTGCTTAAACCATGTTTTTTTTCAGAAGAGCGAACATAAGCAAATGGCAATCCCATTTCCTGGGCTACCAACACAGCATGTGGAACTCCACCCGTTGCAACGCCAGCTATCAAATCTACAGTTCCAAATTCTTCGGTGATAAGCCGTACAAATTCCTGACGGATAAATGTACGAATTTTGGGATAAGAAAGCGTTTTACGATTATCGCAATAAATAGGCGCTTGAATACCCGATGCCCAGGTAAAAGGGTTGCTACTATTCAGTTTTATTGCTTTAATTTGCAGCAGAAATTCAGCTGTTTTTTGTGCTATTTCTTCATTAATTTTCATAATGCAAATGTATAAACTTTTTTTAAACGACAAATCGGTAAACTTCGTTGAAAACAAGATTGATTTTCAATGCAATGACTTTACACTATACCTGCCATTCCAATCGGAATACCAATTGTTTGCTGAATTTCAAAAATTAAAATCCAGCGAGATTATTAATCATCTTTACTTTATTTGTGGCAGAGATGTTGCCTATGTTTTTCAAAAATTTTGTTCTTTATTTACTGTTATTGAAGCTGCTGGTGGATTAATAAAAATAATAACAATGAATATTTATTTATTTTTCGCCGAGGCTGGTGGGACTTGCCCAAAGGCAAGATTGACAAAGGAGAAACTCCTGAACAGGCTGCTCTTCGCGAAGTTAACGAGGAAACTGGCATTTCGGGGATGACAATTAGTAAATCCTTGCCTCAAACCTATCACATCTATTATCTAAAAGAAAAACCCATTTTAAAAATAACACACTGGTACGAAATGTTTTATAATGGAAATGGCACTTTAATTCCTCAAACTGAAGAAGATATTATTGAAGCCCGTTGGCTTACACATGATAAAATACATAAAATTAAGCCACTGATTTACAGCTCTATTAATGAATTGATTAATAGCTATTTTAACTATCAGGTCTGAGTAAGAAGCTATCAGATCATATACACGGCTCCGCCAATATTATCGTTCAAAGCTCCGGTAACCGATTGCAAGCAATTGATTTCCTTCCTCAACCTGAGTACACCCAAAAAAGCAAATATCAGGGCTTCTTTATAGTTTATAGTTTCAATATCAGGAATACAAACTTCGACTGCAACATTAGACTTAATCCTTTCGACAAGAAATGAATTTAAAGCTCCCCCTCCAGTTAGCAATAGTTTTTTTGAATCATCTGCTTGAGAGACGTTTTGTCTAATCTGAAGTGCAATGTGCTCAACGACTGTTCGAAGTTTATCGGCAACAGAAATCGTTGATTTTTCCAAAACTGGCAAAAAAGAGCTCAAAAACCATTCCTTCCCTAACGATTTTGGCGGGTTTGAACCATAAAATGGTAAATTATTCAATTCTACTAAAAGCTTCGCATTCATGATTCCGCTTCGGGCAATATCGCCATTATTATCAAAAGGTTGACTAATTTTCTGGGCTAAATAATTTAAGCCCATGTTTACCGGACAGATATCAAAAGCTATTCGTTCTGTATCCTTTTCATAAGAAATATTGGAAATCCCTCCCAAATTTAAACAATAGTCGTAATCGGCAAAAAGCAATTTATCACCTATAGGAACTAAAGGTGCACCCTGCCCACCCAAAGCTACATCCATTGATCGGAAATCACAAACAACTGGCAAACGGGTTTCAGCCGAAATTGCGGCTCCATCACCAATCTGAGCAGTAAAATGTTTATCCGTCTGATGAAAAATGGTATGTCCATGAGAGGCAATGAAATCGGGTTTGAGCTTATACTCTGCAATAAATTTCGCAATTAATTTGCCTAAATAATGCCCGTAATCTGCATGAGTTTTGGCAAATTCGGAAGCAGTTTTTGTTTCCAGCGTCTGAAGCCGTTGTTGCCATTGTGCATCGTAAGGATAAGTAGCCGATCGAACTATTTGATAACTCCATTTTTCGTTCTCAAAATTAAAAATACAAAAGGCAATATCTACCCCATCGAGGGAAGTTCCAGACATTATTCCTATTATTTTATATTGATTCATTATCAGGATTATACACACATTAAGGTGTCATTGTTAAACTATCAATTATCTAATGGCAAAGAAAAATAAAAAGTTGATCCTTTTCCCAGTTCGCTTTTTACGCCTACTTTTCCCTTATGTTCCTCCACAATTTTTTTAACGATGGCTAATCCCAATCCAGTACTTCGCTCTCCACCAGTAGCTTTGGTGCTTGTCCGCTGGAACGTTCCGAAAAGCAAGCATAATTCATTTTCGGAAATACCCTGTCCCTGATCAACTACCCGCGTTATCAAGTCATTGCCTTCTTTTTCTAATTCTATGGAAATGACGGTTTGGGAATATGAATATTTAATGGCGTTACTTATTAAATTATTCAGCACCTGGATTATCAAATTTTTATCAAAAAACAAAACCGGATTCAGTCTGTTATCATTAAATTTGATGGTAATATTTTTATTTTTTGCAAAAGGTTGGTTCATATCAATGCTTCGCCTTACAATTTCCGAATAATTACTTTTTACTTTTTGCAAATCAAGTTTACCGGATTCAATGGCAGAAATATCAAGTAAATCGTCGAGTACATTGAGCGAAAATTTGCTTATGTCCCGAATATCGTTAAAAAATTTACGATTTTCTTCTGCCGGATATTCCTCAAAACTTTCAAGCAATAAATCAGCAATCATCTGAATGGTACCAATCGGGCTTCGTAAATCATGAGCAGCAATTCCAAGAATTTTATTTTTTTTGTTGTTTAGCTCTTCCAATTTTACATTTTGTTCCTTAAGTTCTTTCCTCTGGAATTCCAATTCAGTAACATCGTCAACGACAATCATTACCATGTTTATCGTATTATAAATTATTTTTTTGGTTGTATATTGAAATATTTTAGGAATTCTTTCCCCCTGAATATAAAAATCTCTCTCAAGCAATTGCTTATACACATGGATTTTTTCGTCAAAACTTTCAAACAGCGATTTTCGGAGAATACATTGTTTGCAATAGCTGGTTGATCCGCAACTTTTTTGTTCATCTTCCTGGAAGCTGCATCCAATGACTTCGCCGCACAATTTACCAATTATTGTTTCATCACTTTTATGAAAAAGATGTTTAAACGAATCATTAAAATTTCTAACAATAAAATCAGGATCAACCAGAAAAACAGCAGAGGTTATATTGTTGAACAAAATATTTAAAAATTCATTCGATTCTTTTAAATTACTTACATTTAAGCTCATCTGAAAATTTTTTAAATCACAATTCATATTAATAAAAATCTGTTTTCTGCTCAAATATACGAAATTTTTTCCAAATAAATGAATTTAATGGAAAAAATGTTTTTAAAAGATTGATTAGCAATCAACAAATACAAAGCACCTTTGCGCAAGCATAACAATTGGAAAACACAAAAAATGAATCGAAGGCAGGAGAAATAAACAGTAACGGGAAATCTTTCTTGTCGAAAAATTTCCCGTTCACAGTTTAACAACCTTAGTTCTTAAATCGCGCCAAGCTACAGTTTAAAAGGGTTTCAAAGACTAATCTGTTTGATTCTTTTAGGAATTTCAACGTTATCTTTGCCTTTGGTTTGTTGTTGACCACTGTTTTTCATACAGTTGCTTTCAACATGTACTTTTCCGGTAGTTCCTTTTGGTTCAAATTATCTTTACAGATTTTCCGTTCCTTGGGTTTAGTTCAAAAAAACAATGGTTAGCTGTTTCAAATTCCCTACTTTCCGGATTTATCTTTTTATCTCTTGCTTGATGGTATAAAGGTAATACATAAATTTGCACAAATCTAATTTTAAGGCCTGATATTATTAACAATTTACCAACCGGGGTTATAAACAATTGTTCATAATTTCCAGTCGATTATTTTAAGATAAAACTCTTTTATACTATCGGTTATCCATTATTTATCCGACTTGAAATCAGATAATTCTTAATGGATTTTTGATATTTTTTTATCACAAATTTTCAAAAACAGCTTACCTTTCTTGATTCGTACCAATTTGCATCGTATTTTATCGGTTGTAAAACCGGTAGAGACATTATAATTGGCCAACGAAACCTGGGCCATTTTACCAAAAACATCTTTTAAATTTAGCGCATCTTCCTCTTTGCCAGTATCTTTATTAAATATTTTTTTTATTTCCACAAAATCAAAGAAATAGACTTTTCCTTCGCGATAAACCGAATGAAGAGGCTCCAGAAAAATACGTCCGGTACAATTGATTTTATCTACACGGCAACGAATGACTTGCCCAATCCGGAAACCATAATCGTCATAATAACAAGCAGGTATCATTTGACGATCGCCAAAAGGATCTTCTACAACATAATAATCGAGTTTATCGGGTAACGTCGTCAGATTAACAATTTTAAAATTGTAATACTTGCCTTGAATAAGCTTATGGCTAAAAAATTTCTTTAAAAAAGACAGCATAAAAAACGACAAAGGTTTATTGAAAAAACATTTACAAGCTGTTATTATTTTTAAGAATTTGGGTAACCAAATCGGCAGCTTGCTGCAAAAGTGTAGCAGAAAAAACTTTTAAACCCGACTGTTCGATGAGTTCCATCGCTTCTCCGGCATTGGTTCCCTGTAAGCGAACAATGACAGGAACAGGTATATTTCCAATATTTTTATAGGCATCAACAATTCCCTGAGCCACACGGTCGCAACGAACAATACCGCCAAAAATATTAACCAAAATAACCTTAACGTTTTCATCTTTTAATATAATCCGGAAACCTTGTTCTACACGTTGAGCGTTGGCAGAACCGCCGACATCGAGGAAGTTTGCCGGCTCACCCCCCGACAGTTTAATAATATCCATAGTAGCCATTGCCAATCCTGCTCCATTGACCATGCAACCTACATTACCATCCAATTTTACATAATTAAGATGATTTTCGGAAGCTTCCACTTCCGCTGGATCTTCTTCATGCAAATCGCGCATACTTGCATATTCGGGATGGCGGAAAAGCGCATTATTATCTAATTTCATCTTACAGTCAACGGCAAGAATATTATTATCCGAAGTTTTGAACACAGGATTTATTTCGAGCAAAGTGGCATCGATATTACGATAAGTATTGTATAATGCACGAACAAACCTCAGCATTTTGGTATATGCTTTGCCGGAAAGGTTGAGGTTATAAGCTATTTTGCGACACTGAAATTCCAGTAATCCCACCTTGCGATCAACATATTCACGAAAGATGAGTTCCGGCGATTTCCCGGCTACTTCTTCAATATCCATTCCACCCTGAAGGGAATATATAATCATATTTTTAGAAGTAGAACGGTCGAGCAGAATACTCATATAAAATTCCCTGGTTTCGAATTCGCCCGGGTAATAAATATTTTGTTCCACCAAAACTTTATGTACAATTTTACCATTAGCACCTGTTTGTGGTGTAATAAGCCGCATACCCAAAATTTGACTGGCTTTTTCGCGTACATCTTCCAGCGATTTGGCAATTTTCACGCCCCCCGCTTTTCCTCTTCCCCCGGCATAAACCTGCGCTTTCACCGCCCAGCGATCGGTATCGGTAAGAAGTTGAATGACTTCAGCTGCCTTTACCGCATCTTTAGGCGTTTCAGCCATAATACCTTCGGGTATAGCAACGCCATAACTCTTTAAAATTTGTTTTGCCTGATATTCGTGAAGATCCATTGGCTAAACGATTAAAAGTTAATGAAGAAAACAAAATATGCTTTTCGGTTTAAAATTTTAATTAAAAGCAAATGTAAGAAATAATTCACAAAAATTAATTAAGTTTGTCGTCGTTAGCAAAATAAATAATAAAACACGATGGAACGTATTGAAATAATTCAAGGCGATATTACTCGATTAAAAGTGGATGCTATTGTGAATGCAGCTAATACGAGTCTTTTGGGTGGCGGCGGAGTAGATGGGGGCATTCACCGGGCTGCCGGACCAGGATTATTGGAAGAATGCAGACAATTGAACGGTTGTCCGACAGGAAATGCAAAAATTACCAAAGGATACCGTTTGCCTGCAAAATACATTATTCATACCGTAGGCCCGATATGGAAAGGTGGAACTTATAACGAAGAAGCATTACTCGCTTCGTGCTATTTGCGAGCCATGGAACTGGCAATTGAAAATAATTGCAAAACCATAGCCTTCCCAAATATCAGCACGGGAATTTATCGTTTTCCAAAGGATCTTGCCGCTTCCATTGCTATCAAAAGTGTAACTTCATTTTTAGCCAAAACTCTTCAAATTGAAAAGGTTTTTTTCGTTTGTTTTGATTTTGAAAATCTGAAGATTTATCAGGATCTGATAAAAGAATAAAAAAATTACATTTTTCAGAAGGAATCAATCATAGAGTTTAACAAATTCGTAGGTATTCCCGGTAAAATCGAGAAAACGAATAAAATCCTGGAAATTGATTACTATGGAAGCCGTGTTAATGCAAGGATGGAAACTTATTTTGCTGGCAAATTGCAGGTTTTCGTCCAAAAACAAATGAACAGCATGATCTTTATTGTTGATAAGACCAAACGGAGTAACTGAACCAGGAGTCAATTTCAGATTATCCATCAGCCGTTTATCGGAAGCAAAAGTAAGTTTGCCCTGATGCAAACGATGTTCCAGATCATGGATATCCACAACATGAGTATATTCGAGAACCACAAGATAATGACGATTGCCTTTGTGATTACGAAAAAACAGGTTTTTGCAGTGCGTTGCTTCTATGCCCTTCCAGAATCTGGAAGCTATTTCAACCGTCGGAGCCTCGGGATGCTCGTGATATTCAAAAGGAATATTTAATTGTGAAAGAATTTGATATAGATATGGATCACCGTTCAATGGTAGGAATTTGGAATTTCGCCCTAACGTTTAGGAATAAAAATTTTATATTTATTTACTGTAAAAATACCATTCGACAACCGACAACCGGCTATCAACTATCAACCAACAACAATCAACTAAAAAAGAGCGGAAAACGGGATTCGAACCCGCGACCCTCGGCTTGGGAAGCCGATATTCTACCGCTGAACTACTTCCGCATTTGAATTGCAAAAATAGTCAATTCGTAATTACAAACAAATAAAAAGTCCTGATTCCAGACACAAACAATGCAATAAAAGTTTATATTTCAAGTTTAAATTATACGGCAAATATTTTCAAATTGAATTAACAATAATACCATTCCTGCATCATGACAATAAAAGAAGCCCAATCCGAAGTGGATCAATGGATAAATTCCACAGGAGTACGATATTTTAATGAGCTTACCAATATGGCTCTGCTTACCGAAGAAGTTGGCGAAGTAGCGCGCATTGTTGCCCGCAGGTACGGCGAACAATCGGAAAAAGCATCGGACAAAGGAAAAGACCTCGGCGATGAACTTGCCGATGTGCTTTTTGTGCTGATATGCCTCGCCAATCAAACCGGCATTGATCTTACGGAAGCCTTTTATAAAAATCTTCAGAAAAAAAATGAACGCGACGGATTAAGACATCAGCTAAACAAAAAATTATTTTTGTAAACATATTTTCGTACTGCTTTGTATTGTTGTATATTTGATCCCATAAAAAGCGTTTAAAATCAGTAAAAACGAAACTCATCATCCCATGAGCACTAAATTTTCAGGAATTCTTCTTTTTTTACTCTTTTCATTTACGTCTTCCTTTGCTCAAACCTATACCATCAATGGTAAAGTGGTAGATTCTGAATCCAAAAAACCGTTAGCTTTTGTAAACATTGTTATCAACAGTGGCAATCGCGGTAATGTAAGCGACATCGACGGAAAATTCTACCTGCAATCCAAAGAACCTATTAAAATATTAAAATTCAGTTATGTGGGTTATCAGCCAATGAGCATGGAGATAAGCCATACAAAAGATTTACAAGTTTATCTTAAACGAATACCCATCGAATTGCAAACGGTGGAAATACTTCCCGGAGAAAATCCGGCACACCGCATCATTCGTAATGCGCTAAATAATAAGGATGCTAACGATCCGGAAAAACTAAAATCGTTTTCCTACACTTCATACGAAAAAATGATTTTTGAACCCGATATTGATTCTTCCCAGCTTGCCGATTCGGCTAAAGTCGACACATCATACACCGCAATGAAGAATTTTATGGACAAGCAGCACATGCTGATGATGGAAAATGTTGTCCAACATAAGTTTCTATATCCCGATAAAAGCAAGCAAAAAGTCATCGCTACCCGCATTTCGGGGCTTTCTGATCCGCTGTTTGTATTCCTTGTTTCACAAATTCAATCCAATTCTTTCTATAAAGACGTCATCAAAATCCTTGACAAAAATTACATAAATCCCATCAGTTCCGGATGTCTTTCCAAGTATTTTTTTGATATTAAAGATACTCTTTTCAGTCAGAATAATCAGGATACGACTTTCGTTATTTTCTATCGTCCGTTTATCGGAAAAAATTTCGACGGTCTTAAAGGACTTTTATACATCAACAGCAATGGCTGGGCCATTCAAAATGTGATTGCAGAACCTTCACAAAATAATATTCTGGCAGACATTAAAATTCAACAGAAATACGAACGGGTTGATAGCCTTCATTGGTTTCCTGTTCAGTTGAATACCGACATTATTATAAAAGGCATGCGTGCAAACGTTTCAAAGGATACAAGCAAACCATCTTATCCTATGATATTGAAAGGGAAAAGTTATCTCCGCGACATCCAGCTGAATACCGATATCGTAAAACGCTATTTTGATAATGTGGAGATAGATGTTGACCCTAATGCCGCTCAAAAACCTGAAGAATACTGGCATACTTACCGCGTGGACAGCCTTACAGCTAAGGACAGGGAAACTTACCGAGTCATTGACAGCCTTGGCAAAGCCGAACATTTTGACCGCTATGTGAAGGGGTTTGAAACTGTATTGAAAGGCAAAATACCTTACCGGTGGCTCAACTTAGATCTGAGCAAGTTAATGCATTATAATCCGCATGAAGGATTCTATCTTGGAGTTGGCGCAGAAACCAATGACAGGTTGTCGCGTACTTTCAATATAGGCGGATACTGGGGATATGGATTTGGTGATCAAACGGCAAAATACGGCAGCAATGCCCATATTATGCTATTTCGTCCCTGGGATCTGGAAGCTGGTGCCGCTTATCATTTTGATGTTAGCGAAGCTGCAGCCACGGATGTGTTCGCTTCTCATAAACTTTTCAGTGAAGATAATTTTAGAAATTATCTGTTAAAAAAGTTTGATAATGAGGAACAGAAAGAAGCCTGGTTACGTTTTCGTACACTACGATATATGACACTTAAACTTTCACTTAGCCAAAGCACTAAAACCCCGCAATATTCATACTCTTTCGGAAACAACCCGATGCCCAGTATTATTACTCCTCTCCAGCATTTTCATTTTACCGAACTCAATGTCGGCTTAAGATATGCCTTCCGGGAAAAATTCCTAAAAAACGCTCGTAATAAAATATCCCTGGGAACCGATTATCCTATCGTTTATTTCCATTTTACTCATGGAATGAAGGATTTTCTCAATGGCGACTTTGATTACAATCGTTACGATTTGAAGATCGAAAAATCCTTTTTTACTAAATATTCAGGCAAATCATCACTGGCACTTACAGCCGGATATATTGACGGTAAAATACCCTATGGACAACTTTTCAACGGACACGGCAGTTATCGCCCTTTTACCATTTTTGCGCCCAACAGTTTTGCAACCATGCGCATGAACGAGTTTACCTCCAACCGTTATGCTTCAGCATTTTTAACTCATAATTTTGGTAAACTACTGTTACGCCACAAAAATTTTCAACCCGAATTATCTGTTATTACCAACATCGGATTCGGCTGGCTGAAAAATGCCGGAAATCATTCGGGTATTATTTTAAAACCGTACGACAAGGGATACTATGAATCGGGCTTTGTGATAAACAAACTGATAAACTTTCAGATTTACTCCATAGGCGTTGGCGCTTTTTACCGCTATGGGCCCTATTCATTTGATAAGTTTATGGATAATCTTGGATTAAAAATAGCTATTGCTTTTCCCTTATAAAACATTCTTTTCCAAAGCCCTTCCAAAAACGTAAGAGCTTTGGAAAAGATTTTTCTTTACAATATCTTATTAGCAATATTATTTTCTCGGGTTCTCTTTGGCTTTATCGTTAGTATTGTCCTGTCTTTCTTTATTATTCCTTGATCGTTGATTTATTTTATTCGTTGATCTTGCTTTACTATCCGGGTTGCTCCGTGTTGATTCTACCTTTGGTTTTTCTGACGGTGAAGACACTTTTCTATTTGATTCCGGATTGATAGTTGATTTTCTTTGTGTCGGATTGGTAGTTGGTTTTGATTGCGTCGGCGTAGCATAACCGGTTCTGCTTTTAGCAACTTCCTGTTTTGTATTCCGATTCTGAGTCGGCGTCCCCACACTCGGAACTCTCTTGCCCGTTGATTTATTAATATTATTTGTATTACCGCTATTGGTCTTGATCGTCTTTCTTTTTTGATTTAATTCATACTTATTTCTGGCATTTTCATTTCGTTTAATAAATGATCTGTCAGGATTTTTAGACTCATAATCATTGCGCCGTATTTGATTTTGAAGTTTTTCATAAGCGTTGCTTTTTCTATCCGGAGCATATCGATACGAAGCGTTTACATTTTTATGCATTCGTATATTCTGCCGGTATCTTAATGTTGAAAAAGGTTTTCTGTGATGGTATACCGGTGGATAATAGCCCCAATAATAGGGAGAATTCCATGGTTTGTAATGTGGTCCCCAGAAAAAATCAAAAATTACGGGCGAATGGATAAAAACCGGTTCAATTACATAATCCGGACCATACATATAGGGATCGCCCATTATTATAATCTGTCTTTTAGCATTATGAGCACTCTCAACATCTAAAGTGGCAACGTCCTGATACGAGTTTTCTCCGATAACTGCCTGGATTATTACCAAATAAGAACCTTCCGTTGATGCTTCTACAACTCTTAAATAATCAATGTATCCATCTCCATTTAAATCCAAATTGGAAATCTGATTAGCAGGATCATTTAAACGTTGTTCAAAATCCTCCAGATTTTTTGAATCACCGAATAAAGAAACTACCGCTTCTAAATCGAGATTATCACTTATATCATAGCTTGTGGTTTTAGCGGTTACTCTTTTCTGTGCATACGAACTGCCAAGAGTAAACAATAAAACAATGAAAAGACTTACAATTTTTGTTTTCATATTAATAATTTTTAAATTCTTACTTTAAATGTTTAGTATGGCTATTTTTTGCCGTTTATTCCGAGTACAGTTCCGGGTAATCTTGGCCACCGATTTTATCGGCTGTACTTTACAATTAAAACCGCAACTTTAACTAAACTGATTACAAATATCATTCCACAATTTTGTCAGACTTTGCCTTGTTTAATCCTTTGCCTCTTAAACGCTACCTTTGATAATTAATAACAATTTCATTATAAAATGATTACTAACGTGATAAAGATAATTTTTTATATTTTCGATTTTATTTTTATCCATTTTTTCTGTTGTTCTCCGGCAAGAAATGTCCAGGCAACAATGCGGCTTTTTTTATTTCCCTGCCCCATCGGTATAACTTTCACTTCAACAGCTTCCACTCTTTTTAGAGCCTCTTCAACACCTTTAAGACTGGATGTTTTGGATAGTAATGTGGAAAACCAAAGGCAGGATACAGAGAATTGTTTACTTTGGAAAATCATTTCTTTTACAAATCGTTCCTCTCCTCCCTCGCACCACAATTCACTGTTCTGACCTCCAAAGTTCAGGATTGGTTTGGTGATTTTTTTATGACTTAAATTGGTTAATTTACGAAGTGTCCCCGATTGCGCTTCTGCCAACGAAGCATGAAAAGGAGGATTGCAAATCGTTAAATCAAAAAGTTCGTCTTTTTGAATAATCCCAGCAAAAATGTCCTGGGGATTACGTTGCAATCTGATTTCTATCTTTCCCTTCAATAATGGATTCTCTTCAATAATTCTTTTTGCAGATTCAATGGCAGCCGTATCAATTTCGGAACCAATAAACGACCATCCATATTCTTTGTTTCCAATGATGGGATAAATACAATTTGCCCCCACACCGATGTCGAGACATTTTATTTGGCTACCCGCTGGAATCTTTCCCTTGTTAGAACTTCCTAATACATCTGCGATATGATGGATATAGTCCGCTCTTCCGGGAATGGGCGGACATAAATAATTTTCAGGTATATCCCAACAAGCAATGCCATAATAATGCTTCAGCAACGCCTTATTCAGCATCTTCACTGCTTTCGGATCAAAAAAATCAATGGATTCATCATTGTAACTATTCAACGTTACAAATGAAGCCAGCTCCGGGCAACTCTCGATCAATTGTTTGAAATCATAGCGCTCACGATGCCTGTTTCGGGGATGTAGTTCTGTTTTTTCTTTCGGATGATCTTTCTTTGCAGGAAGCATGAAACTTTTGCCGGTAATTTGGTTATTTGGATAACACTATTAAAATGTAGCGTTTTTACATTTTCGTTTTTACTACTTCCATATTATTTTTAACAAAATCATTACCAGGAGTGTTTCCACAGTTTCTGCATTTAAAATCGTACCAGCCATTTATTGTATTACATTCCTTACAGGAATAATAATCAACCATTTCGAGATACCATTTTTCCCAGCCTATTTCGTTAATACGTTCCTGCGACTTCCAAAGTTCAGCCCGATGTGGCATCTTTGATTGAAATTCTTTTAATTCTCCACACGGATATTCCTTACATTCTCCACAGAAATCAATCCCTTTATCTTTGGCACAATTTACCATAAAACAATTCGTGCAATATGCTGCTTTTGTTTTGGTACGGCATCCATTGCATCGGATTTTCTCAAAAGGTACATTTATCCTGTTTGCAATTTGTTTCAGGTTTTCCTCATTGCCTTCCTTTGTAGAATAATAAATTCCACAAGCCTGGCAAAACAATCCGCAAACTGACACAAGGTTTTTATCGGGTTTTACTTCAGTCCCTTTCATAATCTCCTTTTAATAAGAAATAATATTATATTTTGTTACGATTTCAACATTTCCTTTCAGCATTGACCAAACCGGACAATAGGTTTCTTCCGATAGTTTAATTACTTTATCCACATCTTCTGTTGTAATGTCGTTTGATTTTATAATCATTTCTAAAGTAATGGTTTTAAAGCCTGTCGGATGTTCCTCTTTTCTTATTCCTGTGGCGTTAATTTCAAATCCGGTTATGGTTTTTCTCATTTTTCTCAAAAAAAGAAGTACCGAACTACCCACACAAGACGAAAAACTTAAAAGTAATAGCTCAAGAGATGTATATCCAAGATTATCGCCCAGCGGTGGAATGTAATCAATAGAAATGGATTCATTTCCTTCTACTTTCCCTTCAAAATGAAGTTTTTCGTTTAACAGATTGATTGATGCTGTTACTTCTTTTGATTTGTCTGCCATGATTTTTAATTTTTAAGATATTATATTAATTGTTTATCGCTATTTTTCTCATACTATTTCTGAATTTGTATTAAACAACCTCCTGCAAAGCAAGAGAATTTTTAAGTTTTATTAAATATCTCATTTAAAATCATACTCATGACTTGTTTACTGCTTATCCTAAAACTTCAGGCCTAATCCTATTGAAATATTTAATACTCCATAATTTTGCGAACCTCTTTCTCCTTTTTCCCTGTCGCCTATGCTTGAACTTAACGTATAAAAACCAAATTTAAAATGTCCTCTTAGATAATCAGCATTTGCTAACAGATCCCAATTATCATTTAATGTATAGGTAAGACCCGTCCCTATATTATAAATAAATGCCCCGGCACTTACTTCACTCATTTTTATCCAACCACTACCCGAATTTGATATAAATGAAAAGGTTGTTTCTGTTTCGGTCAGGTTTGCATATCCTAAAAATAAACGTCCATTAATGGATAACCTGTCGATGGGAAGATAAAATACTGGTCCTGCTAAAAAACCATAAGAATTATAATTTACCCTGTTATTCGAAAATGAAAGATTTGACATGGCAGCTATTGCATCCACTAATTTATCGGCCTTAAACTTATTTCTATTATAATAACCTTTTACTCCCAATCCAATGGATGGAGAAAAGTTATGGGAAAATAATGCATTTACACTTAATCCATTTCCGGCAAGTCCCGATTTTTCATTGGTTATATCATCTTTGGCAAATTCACCCGTAGCTATGCTTGAGCCCACTGAAAATTCAATCTTATTTATATGTTTTGGGATTAAAGAATTATAAGGATGGTTTTTTACAATTGCCGGTTTATCATAATGAATTGACTGAACATCATTTTTATTCATAAAAGTACTTATTTCCCTGCCATTTTTTGTAATCGTAAATGATACCGTTGATTTATTTTCTTTTTGAATTTTGCAAATAACCAAATCTCCATTTGTTCTTACAATAGTATCCTGAGAATAAATTAAAATTGAAACAAAAAATAGAAAAACGATTAATAATATCTGTTTCTTCATTCGTTAATAATCTTTAAATTAAAATTTGTCAGAACTTATTCTGTTTTATTAATTGTAATAAACTTATATGGCAATCAAAATCTGCATTGAATAAGTAATTTATTATTTATTCAATATTTCTCTTATTTAATAGAATAATCCACATTAACAACCACCCTGACCTTCTTAAATAAATCACCGGAACTCATTGGATAATACGCTCCATCAGTTTGTCCGGTCAGAAATTCATCTCTGTCGATGATTGAAAACAATCCCTGGCTGGCTTTTCTTAAATTACCTAACTTTGTATTACTCTCTTTCGCAAATTGTATGGCTGCATTTTTTGCATTCCTTGTCGCTTCCGTCAACATTGCCGGTTTTATATCATTTAATTTGGTGAAAATAAATTTAACAGACGCGTCATATTCGTTTCTATTGCTTATAACTACACCCGCTTTCAGCAATTCATCTGTCATCCGGCTTACTTTTTGAATATTATCTACATTGGCGCTACGAACCTGTATTACTTTATCAATAATAAAACGATAACTGTCTCCAATAGTATTATTACCATAATCCTGTGCTTTTTTATCATTTACGATTAAGTCCTTCTGAATGATTTCATCTTGCTTAATATTATTTTTTAGCAGGAAATCGATGACTTTATTCCTGGTTTCATCAATTATTCTGCTCCCTTCGGATAAATCATTGTTTGCAATCCTCGTTCTTATGGTCCATACGGCAAAATCCGATTTTACTTCACGTTCCGAAAACCCTTTTACCGATATATACCTGTCCTCTTTTTTGAATCTTTCTATTGCCCGGCCTAATATGGCAGCACTTATCGACAAACCTATTATTATAGCTAATGAAATAGCTATTATTCTTTTATTTTCCATATTATTACTTATTATATTAATATTCATTTTCTAATGGCATTTAATGTCCGGATGGCCGCCACTTTAGCTATCACTTATCAATTATTTAACAAAGATATAACAAATATTAAATCTGCTCCTCAAAATTAAAACCATTGCAAAAGTTCTATTTATCTGTTTTTTCCGCAAAGCGAAACCCAGAATAATAAATCATTAACGATCAATTGTCAATCCAAATTATATACAGAAAGGAAGACCTTAAAATGATTCTTCAACAATTTCAATGCACAAAAAATAGTCATCAAAATAAAAAGCTGAACCCACAATTGGTGTGGATTCAGCTTTTATGAATTGAATGGCAAAAAAATTATTTAAATGCTTCCTCGGGAATAGCCATATCTACCGTCATGTTGCTGAAATACTTTTCTTTTTTCCATTTTTCGTTATACATGCTTAACTTTAAAGCAATAAAGTCCTTAAGCTTTTCATTCTTTTTTGCAATTGCTTTCTCGGATATTTTTATCGGAGGCCTCTTATTAATTAATTTTTTAGCCCATTTAAAATCTTTCTGATTATTATTTACTATTAATGGCGCAAGCTGAACATGATTTTTCCATCCACCCATGGTAGTATAAACCATAATAATATAAATTCCGCCTTCTTTTAATTCGGCAGTAAGAAAAGATTTATTTTCAGAAGAAGCCCAAAAAAGTTGTTTCCCCGGATCACACTCATATCTCAGATAATTGTTTCCTTTAAAGGCTCCAATATATTTATCCTGGTGAAAATACTCAAAGCTGGTTCCTTTGTTAGCGGGAATAAAATAGACAACGGCTTTGCCTTTTGAAGGAGGTTGAACTCCCTGCGCGAAAATAAAATTCCATCCTGATAATAAAAAGATCAGAATCGTACATACTGTTTTGGTTCTCATTTTTACTTCTTTAATTAAATTTATTTTATGAATTAATAAGAGCCCAAAAGTAAAAAAACTGTTTTTATTTATTATTAAATTTGTTTTTTATTTCCCGGATGCAGCTTATCCCGGGAATCAGGATTTGTTTCATCCTATTTTCTATTCTGATAATTTTCTTAATTATGCTTCAGGTATCGTAAATATATTTCTGAAACTTTAAATGGCAAATACTATGATTTTCTTACTTTTTTATCTTTTTCTCTTGTCCTTTGCCCCTCTCTTACGGTCATGTTTTTATGCTTAACCATCATTTATTAGGCCTAAAGGTTGATCCAAGCATTATCCTCGAATAATAAAGGAAATATCTGTACGATGATAAAATGGTAATAACAAATAAAAACGGTAATACTAAAATTAAAATCAGGTAAATATCCGGATTTACAATAGCAGCATTAAACAATAGCAGCAAAATTACGACCAGAAAGCTAAAAGAAAGGTTTCTGCAAAAGACATACAATACAAAAAAGGATTCTAATTGTTCTTTCTGATATTCGCTACACTCCCTGAATGCCTGGTTTTTCGCAACCTGAAAAATATAATTGGGAATTCCTTCTTTATTGTCTTTATGCCCGTCTTTAAAGTATTTGAAATCGTTGTGAACACTACATGAATTCTTTGCCGCCGTATTACACAAATCTTTCAATATCATTTGGTGATGTGCAAGACGGATTCCCCACTTTTCACCGTTTTCCAATAAGTAGTACGAAGGCAGTTTTATTATTTTGATTTTAATGATAGCGCTCTCTATGAAATCGGCAAAGAAATCGATCATCACACCAATGAAGAAAGACAGAATAAAAAACAGTACTTCTGCAATTATATCCCACAGTTTCGTATTTAAAAGTAATTTCCGGAAATCACTTTCAAACAGATAGAACAACATAACAGAGATAATGCTTCCCTGGATAATCTGCAACGCGAAATTCTTATAACTGAATCCTGACATCGTTTATTAATTTAATGTTTGTTAATCCATAGTATTATTAAGTTTGAGGTATAATGGCTACGACAATACATCAAGGGATTGCGAGTTTCATTCCTTTCCACCGTTGCAAACTTTTATTTTATATCAATTTCAATCGTTTTAGTTTAATTTAATTTTAAATGGCATTTATCAACCTCCTTCATTATGCGAAATTACATCATTTCTGAGTGATCCCGGGTACTCAGGATGCAATTCCACCCCAAACCTTATAAAATTTGTAATTTTCTGTTTTCATTTTTTCAATTATCAATTCCTGCAAGGGGAGTGTAAAACGAACTGTGTCATAAAAATTTTCAGTACTTTTGTTTGTCGGGATAAACGGACACTGGCTCTGCTGAGGAGCAACCAGTGAAGGGATAAACCCGACCGACGGAATAATTATCCTAAAAGTGCTATGTGCAAATGTAGCGCTTTTTTTAATGGATAATAATTCTGGAGTAAAATGCCTTAAAAAACCCATATCAAATTGTATTTATGTTTATTCTGGCTCTTTCTGCAAAGATAATATCCAGCTGCGATGCTACTATGCCCCAGTTTGGCAGAGGTGCCGTCCACTTTTCTACAATATTCTGGGTTGCAAGGTAAATAAGTTTTAGTAATGCCATATCGCTGGTAAAAGCTCCTTTGGTTTTGGTTACTTTACGTATTTGCCTGTGAAAACCTTCTATCGTATTGGTAGTATACATAATTCTGCGAATAGGTTCGGGGTACTTAAAGTAATTACTCAGATGTTCCCAATTGTTACGCCAGGAGGTAAAAACCGGCGTATACTTCTTTCCCCATTTCGCTTCTACCACATCCAGGTTATATTCTGCTTCTTCTTTAGTAATAGCCTGGTAAACTGTTTTTAGATCTTTCATAAACTCTCTACTGTCTTTAGAAGCAACATACTTTAGTGTGTTTCTAATCTGATGAACAATGCAGGATTGTATTTCCGCTTTAGGAAATACCAATTCAATAGCTTCGGCAAATCCTTTCAGATTGTCTATACTGACAATAAGCATGTCTTCAACACCCCGGGCTTTAAGATCATTTAACAACTGTAACCAAAACCGGGAGCCTTCGCTTTCGGCTACATACATCCCAAGCAAATCTTTTATTCCTTTATTATCTACTCCAAGTATATTGTATACTGCACGGGAAGACACTTTGCCATCTTCTTTCACCTTGTAGTGTATAGCGTCCATCCATACAAAGCAATACACGCTTTGTAACGGGCGTTGCTGCCATTCTCTGATTAATGGAATAACACGGTCGGTAATGTTGCTCAAGGTTGTTGGCGAGAGCGTAAACCCATACATCTCTTCAATGTGCTCACAGATATCCCGGGTACTTACCCCTTTACTATACAATCGTAGCACTTTGTTTTCCAACTCTTCGTTGATGATGATTTGCCGCTTGGGTACTACCTTTGGATCAAAATCTGAATTACGATCCCGGGGTGTGTTTAACTCGAATTCCCCTTCGATGCTTTTGACCCTCTTTCCTATTTTACCATTACGACGATTGCCAACTGATCGCTGTTGCTCATCCATGTGCTCGTCCATTTCTGCTTCCAGTAGCTCTTCCAACATCTGTTTTAACAAAGGTTGAAATATGCCTTCTTTGCCTCCGGCTGGTTCTCCCCGGCGAAGCCTCTCTTTCGCTTCCTGCTTGTAGGCCTCAAAATCAAATTTACATTTTCCCATTTCTTGTGTCAAATTTAATTATTTATTCCCTTTGACACAGTTTATTTTACAGCCTCAGTGTAAAACGAACTGTGTCATGAAATTTTTTAGTACTGTTGTCAGATAAAAGTATTCGGACTAAAGTCCTCCAAGTAGTTGTGTTTACTAACTCCAGGCTTAAGCCTGGAGTTAGTAAACACAGTACCCATTGGCGTAGCCCTTCTGATATAATCGGGACACAAAAAAACCTTCCTGTTTTTGCAAACGGGAAGGTTTTTGATTTAATCCCAACGATTAGTTATTTTTTAAAGATAAGATAATCCCAGGGTTTTAGTTGAATAGGCGTATCGGCAACAAATTTCATGGGTTTTCCCGAAATACCGCTTTTATAATCTCCGGCGTAATTTTTTCCTTTAAAGGTAACCGTTTGAGGCTTTGCTGTAAGGTTTAGGATAACGAATACAGTGTTTTCATCTTTTTGCCGTAAGAATGCAAACACGGCTTTATCGTTGGTACTGTTAACACGGGTTAATTTACCACCGGCTTCGCCATTCCAAAGTGCTTTGTTGTTGACTTTAAGTGTTAATAAATTTTTATAGAATCCGTAAAGTTTAACATCTTTCCAGATGATGGTATCTTTTTCGAAAAAACGGAGGCGTTTGTTGAAAGCCATTTCCTGTCCGGTATAGATCAATGGCATTCCGGGTAAGGTTGCCGTTAATACGGCAAATGTTTTTGCGCCGTCGCCCAGGCGTTCGTATTCGGTGCCATTCCATGAATTTTCATCGTGATTGCTGGTAAAATACATGCGGTAGGCATCCTGGGGATAAAGGCTGTCGTTTTTAAGCAGGTATTTAGCAATATCATTGGCATTTTTTTCGCCTTTGGCAATTTTGTTCATGATGTTATACAAATCCCAGGTATAAGTCATATCAAAAGCCTGGTGAAGGGGAGCCTCTTCGGCTTCGGCAAGCATAAACACCGGTTTTATCTGATCAAGAGCCTTACGGGTATCAATCCAGAAGTCAACGGGAACCAAACCGGCTACATCGCAGCGGAATCCGTCGATATTGGTGTTTTTAACCCACCAGCACATGGTTTCGGTCATGTATTTGCGTAGTTCGGGTTTTTTGTAATCGAGACATACCACGTCGGTCCAGTCGTAAGGTGCAACAAACTTGCCTGTTGAATCCTTTTTATACCAGTCGGGATGTTCCTCGATAAGTTTGTTGTCCCACGAAGTATGATTGGCTACCCAGTCGATGATGACGTGCATTCCCTGTTTGTGGATGGAGTCGACTAAACTTTTAAAGTCGTCCATGGTGCCATAGCTTGGGTCAATGGCCAAATAATCCTTTACGGAATAATAGCTGCCAAGGGTGCCTTTGCGATTTTTGACTCCGATGGGATGCAGGGGCATGAACCATAAAATATCAACGCCCATACTTTTCAGGCGCGGGATATGCCTTGCAAACTCCGTAAATGTTCCTCCGGTGGAAAACTGGCGAAGATTTACTTCATAAATATTAGCATTTTTACTCCATTCCGGATGTTTTACCTGTACGGTTTCCTTTTCCGGTTTCTGAGCAAACGATTGATAACCTATGCCTGCAATTAAAAATAAAACCGCCACTGGAATTAAAATGTAGTACCCGGCGGATAAATGGTCAGATAGAAATTGGGTGATTTTGTTCATAATAGTTAAAGATTAGTTGATGGTTGATAGTTGTTAGTTGATAGATTAGTTGATGGTTGATTGTGATTTGTAATTATTTTATCGTTTTTCGTTTATGTGAAAGCAGCCATTGATAAAGTTCCTTATTATTATAGGTATGAGTCCATGAATCATGGCCATCATCGGGATAAATGGTAAGTTTGGCTTCGCCTCCGTTATTTATAAGTGCATTCACCATGTCTTTGGAACGTTGGGGAGGCACAACATTATCTTTACCTCCATGAAAAGCCCAGACAGGAACGGATTTCATTTCATCGATATTGATGGTGTCGCCTCCACCGCAAACCGGTGCGATAGCTGCAAATCGTTCGGGATGTTTCTGGGCAAAATCCCAGGTTCCAAAACCACCCATGCTTAAGCCGGTAAGGTAGATACGATCCTCGTCGATACGGTATTTCCGGATTAATTTATCGAGAAGGGTATTTAATACATCTACCGACCACCATTGACCTTCGGGACATTGAGGCGAAATGATGATGAACGGGAAATCCTTGCCTTCTTCTACTAATTTGGGAGGCCCGTTTTTTTTAACCAGGTCAAGGTTTGTTCCCCTTTCGCCCGAACCATGCAAAAATAGCATCAACGGCCATTGCTGATGCCGGTTCTTTTTGTAATCCTTAGGCAGGTAGACCAGATAACCCATTTTAGCTTTGATTTTCATTTTAGAATTTCTCTTTTGCTGAACCTGAGCCAAGGAACTGTGTGGAAATACGATGGCGATCGTAAACAACAAGCTCAAAAAAATCGATAATCGTTTTGCTATTGCCTTTTCCATGTTATCATTAATCATTAGTCATTAATCCTTTTCAAAGTTCCCTGTTTATGTATGTTGAATAATCTTTGATCTGGGGATGGTATTCCTGAGAAAACAATGGTGAAGAAATCAAATAGTCGGCTGTTGAGCGGTTGCAGGCGGTAGGAATATTGTAGAGGACATTGATCCGGAGCAAAGCTTTGACGTCTACATCGTGAGGCTGAGGCTGCATAGGATCCCAAAAAAAGATCATCAGGTCTATTTTCCCTTCGGCTATCAAAGCGCCTAATTGCTGGTCTCCGCCCAATGGCCCTGATTTTAACTTTGTTATTTCGTATTTAAACTTGTAGTCTTTCCCGGCATGTTTTTTTAAAACCGATTCAACTAATTTGCCGGTAGTTCCGGTACAGAATAGTTTGTGCTGACATAATATTTGCCAGTTAAATCCTACCCATTCCATCAAATCCCGTTTGCGGTTATCGTGCGCTACCAAGGCAATACTTTTAATTTGTTCCATCAATGATTATCTATGCGTAAAAGTCAGTGTTTTCAGTTTTTGTAATGCAAAGTTAAAAAAATAACAATATCCATACCAAAATCCATAGTTTAAGAAAAGAAAAGTTTTTTTGTACCTTTGCCAAAAAATTAAGATAAGCATATCGATAGTTAATGATTTCACAAATTATAGACACAAAATAATAGAGATGAAGAGAGTAATGGTTCTAACAGGTGGTGGTGATTGTCCGGGTTTAAATGCAGTCATCCGAGCGATAGTAAAGCGAGCTTCAAGTGAAAAGGACTGGGAGGTGCTTGGGAGCATTGAAGCTTTTAACGGCATACTTCGTGAACCCACAGAATTAGTCGTGCTCGACGAGAAAAAAGTGTCGGGAATACATTTCCATGGCGGTACTATCATACAAACTACTAACAAAGGAGGTCCCTTTGCTTGGCCTGTAAAAAATCATGATGGTACATGGTCAACCGTTGATCGTTCGGATGAAATGATACGTAAAATACAATATCTTGGTATTGATGCAGTGATTAATGTTGGCGGCGACGGTTCGCAACGTATTTCGCAGGCACTTTACGAAAAAGGACTTAATGTCATCGGCGTTCCGAAAACCATAGATAACGACCTGGCTGCAACCGATTCCACATTCGGATTCCAGACAGCCATTCAGATAGCTACGGATGCTGTGGATAAACTGGTTACTACGGCTGCCAGCCACAATCGTGTGTTTATCCTTGAAGTCATGGGACGTAATGCCGGCTGGATTGCCCTCAATGCTGCCGTGGCCGGAGGTGCTGAAATATGTCTTATTCCTGAAATACCTTATGATGTTAATATCGTTCTCGATAAAATCAATTCCCGTTTTGTGAAGGATCGTGGTTTTGCCATCATTGTTGTGGCTGAAGGTGCGGTTTCCAAAAACGGAAAGTTGGTGGGTACGATAAGCGATGAGGTAGGCTACGAGAACATTCGTTTAGGCGGTATCTCCTTTAAATTAGAACAGGAATTAAAAGCGGCAGGCTGTGTACATGATATACGTGAAACCGTACTCGGACATCTTCAGCGCGGAGGTATTCCCATAGCTTACGATAGGGTGCTTGCTACCCAGTTTGGCGTCAAAGCTTTTGAAATGGTTTTAAATGAAGAATACGGCAGAATGGTTTCTTATCGTTTTCCGCATATTACTTCCGTTACACTGAAAGATGCTATCCAAAAGCCCAATTTAATTGAACCCGACAACGTGCTGTTGCGTACTGCACGCGGTGTGGGCATTTCTTTCGGCGATTAATTTTTTTGAATTTAATCACTTTTTGTTGTACCTTTATATTTTGAAAATTATTCATCTTAAAAAAGGTAACAATGAAAAGTGATTATTTATGTCCTGCCTGCAGGAATTTTCTCAATGTAGGCGAAAACGTTGTTTTTCATGCTAAGGCAAGCCACCGCCGTGAAGGTTTACTGATGCTTCATCGTAGGTAATTATTCGGTGATTAAACACCCGTCCTTCGATTACGAGGAAGGCGAAAAGGTTGAATTTCATTGTCCCTACTGCAATGCGGAGCTTACTTCCGAACGGAACAAAAATCTTGTTAAAATACTGATGATAGATGATAAAAAGCAAGAGTTTGAGATTCTCTTCTCCCGTGTGGCAGGCGAAAAAAGCACATTTGTAATCATGGGTGAAAAGGTTGAACCCTTTGGTCCTGATTCGACCAAATACATGGATTATCTGAGGGCAAAGAAATAATTTACTCCGGTTAATACCTGTGAGTTCGTAAGCGGTAGAACCAGACAATGAGTATAGCTATGGCAAGCCGCGGAAACATTATCCACCACGCCGAAACGCCAATGGTTACAAATAGCAGTGTGTCTTCGAGCAGCGAATGCGATACTGCCGTATGATGATTGAGCAAGTCGTTATCGGCCCGGGTTATTTTGTTATTTTTCAGGTAATCTACGGCAATGGCTGAGCCATAAGCCAATCCCAGCACATTGGCAACTATCCACAAAAAAGCGCTTTGCCGGGGTAATCCCATCAATTTTAAAACAGGGGCAAGTATCTTTGCCAGGACATCCAATATTCCGAAATCCTCTAATATTTTCTGTAAGATCATCAGCAAAGTAACAAACAGCATCACCTTTAGGGAAAGATAAAGTGTGCCGAAGAACCATGTTTGCATCGTCATCCAGAAACCGGGATGATTTGCCGCAGCAAGGGCATGAGCTATCGCTTTATGTGTTTCCGCAGGCAGGAGGTAGTTCAGTGCAAGAGCGCCTGCTATGCTGGAACCCAACCGAAGCAACACCATTTTGATTCCTGACGAACCGGTCTTTTTCTGTATTACCGTTTCTACGATCATGTTATGCGAAATCAGACACATCAAAGCAATTATTGTAATTTCCCGCATGGAAAGCGAAAGGCTGCTGATAACGGCAATAGCCGAATATACGTTGAGGAAAATACTTGTCAGGAATACCAAAGCACACTGGCCCGGTAGCCCCAGAAAATGGAATAATGGATTAAACAATTGGGCAAACCAACCTAAAATGCCGGTAAACTGGAGTAAAGCAACCGCAAGCGAAATGGGGATCATCAGGCTGAGCAACCACCAGACGGTTTTTAAGGCTTTGGGAACAGTTGTTGAAATAATATCCCGGGAAAAAGCGGATAAGCCCGGCAAGGTTTGGATTTTATGATTCATTAATGGCAGAAATATCGGACAAAATTACAAAAAGCTTTCGATGCCAAGTAATCTTTCGAGATGATGGAATTCAATATGATACAATCCCTTGATGTATTTTATTTTTTCAAAGATTTCCCGCCTCCGGGTTTCATCCTTTTTGCTTTTAATAGCCGTAATCATAACATTTTTAGGAGTATGTTCAGTGGAAATAAACTCAAAGACTTTGGTTTGATAGTCATAGGCTTCAAGGATGGCTGCCCGTATACCATCGGTAAGCAGTTCTGCTTGCCGTTCCTCAAGAATGCCATGTTTGAGGATGAGATTAAGATCGTTGGACGGATGAAGCTGCTTGCGTAGTTGCTTATGGCAACAGGGTGCACAGATAATCAGCTTTGCAGCGGAATGTATCCCGCGATAAATGGCTTCGTCGGTAGCTGTATCGCAGGCATGAAGGGCTATCAGAACGTCGACGGCATCAAGATTGGCTGTTTCTATGGTTCCGGCTTTAAAATGCAGTTGCCCGAAGCCTGCCGTATGAGCTATACGGTTGCATTTATCCACTAATTCAGGCCTGAATTCCACCCCAGTGATCTCCGGATTCAGATGGAGAGTGTTTACTAAATAATCGTAAACGGCAAACGTCAGATATCCTTTTCCTGCGCCCATGTCCACGATATGAAAATGGTCGGGGAGTCTGGTTTGTTTAAGCAAGGCATCAATAATTTCGATGTATTTATTAATCTGACGGTATTTATCCTGCATATCCTTTTTCAGCGAGCCATCGGGATTGGTAATACCGAGTTCGCGCAGATAGATGTTATCCGTTAGGCTTATCCAGCGTTTCTTTTCTTTATCATGACTAAGCGAAGGTGTTTCGCAACACGTAGCTTTGGATGAGGTAAGCTTCGATTTTTTTTCATTTTTCAACACCAGATGAAAATCACCACCGGTGGTCAACAGGTTTCCATTGGTGAAATCGTTGGTAAGTATTTCCTTAATCAAAAAAATAGCTTCCGCCACATCAAAGTTTTTCGTAATATCTTTGGTAGGATAGGTATAGACAAACGACAGTTTAAGACCGTTGCGAGGCAAAAATGTGTATAAAATATTAGATTAGTGTTATTTATAACAATAAATTTGTTATATTTGTAGCATGAAAAATGAGAAACACATAGGCTTTGCTGATTTAGCAGCAGAAAGAAGGAAAGTAAAGACAGAATTTTTTGATCAGGTAAATACATTGATCGATTGGCGACTTATTTCCAATATTATCAATAAATACTATCAAAAAGGAGAAAGTGTAAGTGGACGTCCGGCTTATGAAGGGCTATTACTTTTTAAAATATGTCTTTTGCAGACCTGGTATAATCTGAGTGATTATGAAGTAGAAGACCAGGTAAATGACAGAATATCTTTCAGTCGTTTTGTAGGATTAAGTATAGATGACAAATGCCCCGATCATAGTGTTATCAGTCGTTTTCGGACCGAACTTACACAAAAGAATGTGTACGAAAAATTATTCAAAGCGATGAATAAACAATTAGAGAAAAAGAAAATACTGGTTAAGAGAGGAGTCATTGTAGATGCGAGCATTACCGATAGTCCAAGAAAGCCAAAGGGAAAAACGGAATATGAAATAGTAGAAGATCGCCAGGAAGAGCCAAAGGAGGAAGAAAGAGAAAAAGAAGCCTCACAATTTAAATTGATAAAGAAGACCCAGCCAGGAGTTGATTCCGAAGGCAGATGGGTGAAAAAAGCGGGGAAGCTCCGGTTTGGATATAAAAAACATACGGTTACCGATGTTAATGGATTAATTTTGGGAGTACTTACCACCTCGGCTAATGTGAATGAGATAAGCAATTTAGAGCAGGTATTGGATACATGTGAATTAGCGGAAAGGACTTGGGTAAAAGCAGACAAAGGATATAAAAGCAAAAAGAACGATACAATATTACAGCAGAAACGGCTTCGTAATCATATAATGAACAAAGCAGCCAAAAACAGAAAGTTAACAGAAAGAGAAATACAATTCAACAAAATAGTGAGTAAAACCCGGTATAAAGTAGAACGGACATTTGGGTCAATAAAACGATGGTTTGGTGGAGGAGCAGCCCGTTATGTAGGGTTGTCAAAAATGCATACTCAACATCTGATGGAAGCTATTGCATACAACTTATATCGTTCACCAGGGATAATTATGTCCCAATGCTAAAAATGAGGGTAAAATCCCTCATTTGCAGCAATACTATAGCAATAAAATGAGCAAAAAACGATAAAAAAACATTTTAGATGATATAAAACTAAATATCTTTAGTAAAAAAACAAGAAAATTCACCCTCGCTTTATTTTGCAACGGTCTTAGTTTTTGGTTATTCTTTATCAGCACAGCTTTTGCCGTAATATGCTTCAGGTCGTATTCCTTGTTCCTTTTGTTGCTCAGCGTTAATTTAACAAATTCATTGTTGCCAAGGCTTTGGACTATTTTTTCGCAGAAAGCATCCAGGTGGGGATTATTCATCAGATTGTTTTATAAAAAAGACAGGGAGAAAAGCCGGTCGTATTTTGGAATAAAATATAATTTCTTTGGGTATAAACTATTGACAATGCAAAAGTACTAAAAAATGATTATGCACACAGCTAATTAAACAAACCCGGCTGTCATTAATTGAACCGACACCTTACGTTAGCTTGTTATTTCACATGGTAACTGATAAACGCCCTTATTTTTTTAGAAAAATGCCATCAACGAATGATATAAGAAAAACTTTTGCCTGGGCGGCAGGCAAAGTGTTCCAGTATCCTTTATAAAAAGACACAGTTATCCGATAAAAAATTTCTTTGAAGGGTTAAAGCTCAATGTTTACTGTGTTTTACTAACTTCAGGCTTAAGCCTGAAGTTATAAATCGTAACTGCTTGAAGAACTTTAGTCCGAGTACTTTTACCGGACAACAGTGAAAAAACCAAGAAATTTAATCAAAAGAATTTCTCGGGACTTGCCCCGGGGTCATTCATTTTAAAAGTGGTCAACGTATTTCAGGTATTGGTATCCAGCGTGCAAAGCTAAAAACCTTCCAGCGTACAAAGCACCTGGAAGAGTTTAACAATTCAACAATTCGTCAATCAACAATCAACTAACAACAATCAACAAATTTCCGTATCTTTACAAAAAAAACATGACTATTGTAGATGAGAAGCAACACGACCACCGTTTGATATGGTCGGTAACCCGTTCGGTGCTCGAAAGCCAGCGATACAAACAACGCCGTGGCGGAGGCAAGCATAAAAGCCACTGGCAGTTTTTCGAACGTCTGCTTTCGGTATTTGAGTTGCTGTTAAAGCTCGTCGGGCTGCATCATCGCGGTTTTCTTCATGCCACACATATCCTTGTCCGTGAAGTTGAGTTGAATTATCCCGATCTTCCTCCGGCTTTTCACAACTATCGCATCCTTCATCTCACCGATCTGCATCTTGATGGCATGCCCGGCCTGGAAAAACTCATTGCCAAAACCATCGAAGGCCTGAATTACGATTTGTGTGTGTTTACAGGCGATTATCGCAAGAAAACCCACGGGTCTTTTAACCAGATAAAGGAACCCATGCAGCTAATCGTGTCCGGAATCAATGCTCCCGACGGCATCCTGGCAACGCTTGGCAATCACGATACGTTTATGATGGTTGATCTTTTGCAGGATATGGGAATTAAAGTACTTGCCAACGAAAGCCATCGGGTGGAGCGCAACGGGCAATACCTTACCATTACCGGTGTGGATGATCCGCATTATTATTTCACCGGACAGACTTATCAATGCATCGAAGGCGAACATCAGGGATTTCTTGTTGCTTTGGTTCATTCGCCCGAACTGTTCGATTTAGTGGCCGAAAATGGTTACAAATTATATCTTTGTGGACATACCCACGGCGGACAGATTTGCCTTCCGGGCGGAATACCCGTTATCCGACATCTTTATAATGGCAAAAAATATTACCGGGGTTTGTGGCAATACAATGGAATGAAGGGCTATACCAGCGAAGGTTGCGGCACTTCGGGTATTCCTATTCGTTTTAACTCCCATAGCGAAGTTACCCTTTTCACCCTAAAACAAAGATGAACTAACAGCATCCAAACGCTGGTTTTAGTTGCCAATCGTCAATCAACAATCAACAATCAACTAACAACTAATCAAACCACTTTAAGCCGCCATTTCCCTGTTCTCAGATACAGCATCGAAAGGCTTCCGAGGATGATAAAATAGATGTATTCGCAAAGCCATACCACTTCTATCCGCTGACGGAATACCACGGCAAGCAGATAGGCTGCCACTAAGTAAACGGCAATAGTAAAAAGTTCGATAGCCATGGCAATATGGGTGTTGGCTGTGCCGGATACTCCGCTAAACATCATCATGGTTACCGAAAACAATATCATCGCACCCAATATCACATAAAGTGTTGGCACCGTGGCGCTGATCAGCCCGGGGTCGGAAGTATAAATGCTGATGATGAGCCGTGGTATAAGCAATGATGCAGCAATCACAGCAAGGATGCTGAGAAAACTCATTTTGGAAGCTTTGATAATGATGGGTATCACCTTGTCGGGATGCTTTGCACCAAGCGAATTGCTTACCAGGGTATTCACTGCCGAGCTGAATCCCCAGATGGGAATCATCATCACCATGTAAATGCTGCGGATGATATTGGAAATGGCAAGCGTGCGTTCGCCCATGTGTTCCACAATCATGAAAAACACAAACCATCCGCCAAGAGAAGCAAAGTTCTGCATCATCACATAAACGGATATTTCCAACGTCTTTTTCACTACTGCCAAATCGGGTTTACCCCGTTTGAACAAGCCATATTTCCGAATGTCCACCGTCCGCAGGGTAAGAAAAAGAAAAAACAAGGCTGCCGAACCTTCGGCGATGGAAGAAGCAAGCCCTGCACCGGCTATGCCCATTTTGGGAAAACCCCAGTTGCCGAAAATCAGCAGATAATCGAGTATGATATTCACCACTGCCATCAGCACAGCAGCAAAAGTGAGCATGTGCGTTTTGGTGACACTGATATAAAAAGCACGGAAAATCACATTCATAAAGGCAAAGAAGATGCCGTAGATGCGAAAACGCAGAAACTCGTGGGTAGCGGCGTAAATGGCCGGCGAGGAAATAAAACTTTTGAGAAAAACAGGCGAAAATATCTTTATGATAAAGAATAAAGCCAATCCGAGGACAAGCAGAAAGTAAATGCTGTTGTTGAAAATTTTGCCGATGTCGCAGTAGTTTTTTTCGCCATTGCGACGCGCCATCAGAATTTGTGCACCGGTTCCGAAACCAAAGCCCAGCATGAACAGGGAAATATAAAATAGTCCTGCAATAGCCGATGCGCCCAGTTCCACTTCGCCAACCCTTCCCAGAAAGGCGGTATCTATCACATTAATCAAATTCTGGGCAACCAGGCTGATAATGATAGGATAGGAAATATCCCAGATATTGCGGTATGTAGGTATTCCGGTCTTCAATCAACCTCCGCTGATGAGATGAATTATGGCAACATTATCGCCGTCTTTCACGGTGGTGGTGGCATAATCTTCTTTTTTCACCAGATGTTCATTGATTTTGATCACCAGCATTTTAAAACTAAAGTTTTTTACTTTTAGCAATTCGGCCACCGTCAGTTTTTCGATGTCCGCCAAAGTTTCCGGCGTATTATTAAGGATGATTTTCATAATTTTATTGAAAAGATTATTCCATTTTACTTATCCGAGTAAAAGTTCCATTACCTGATTTGCTTCCATGTTGGCGACGATGCCTACGCGGGGACCTAATGGTGGAAGGTCTTCCGAAACTTCTGTCTCCATATCGCCACAAATGTACAAATTATCAAACTTACGGGTGGTAAGCAGGTTATTTTTTCCCCATCCGGCAAGCCCCATGCCCGAAACGATAGGCTTTCCGGGCATTTCGTCAAGAACAGTTTCGATAATCATCCGTTTCATTGCCGCCTGATCAAAGGCTTCCACTATCACATTACAACTTTTGAATAACAAGATAATAGATTCGGGGGTAAGTTCGATATCGTGAGTTTCTACTTCTATTTTCGGGTCAATGCGTGCGATATTTTCTTTGAGTGCCAGAGCCTTTTTTTGTCCAATCTGGTCAACGAAGAAATACTGGCGGTTGAGATTGCTTTCTGTTATCACATCAAAATCGGCAATAATCAGTTTACCCACGCCAACTCTTGCCAGCGCAACAGCGCAGTTGGAACCCAGTCCGCCGCAACCAGCAATGCCTACCGTCTTAGTTTTTAATATTTCGCGGTAATTTTTCATTTCGTTTTTTTACTGCTTACTGCTTACTGTCTACTGCTTACTGCTTACTGTCTACTGCTTACTGTCTACTGCCTACTACCTACTGCCTACTGCCTACTGCCTGCTGTTGTCTATTTCAGACTAAAACTGTCCCAATCCAGACCTACGGTAAAATCATTGCGAAAATCTGCTAGTTGGGAATACGAAAGTTCCTGGGTTATCATACATTCAGTATCAGGTTTAGCTTCTTTAAGTACATGTCCGCGGAAGTCAAGTATGACTGAGTCGCCGGAATGGGGGATGCCCTGGTTATCGTTGCCAACACGGTTGACGCCGGCAAGGTATGCCTGATTTTCGATGGCACGGGCTACCAAAAGCGATTTCCAGGCAAAATTTCTTCGGGCAGGCCAGTGTGCAACGTATATAAGACAATCATACTCGTAGTTGCCGTTTGAGAAAGTATTTTTACTCCATACCGGAAAGCGGAGGTCGTAGCAGATCAGCGGACGTATTTTCCATCCTTTGAGTTCAATAACCAAATGATTGTTGCCGCTGTCGAATTTCAAATGTTCGCCTCCAAGTCTGAATAAATGATGCTTGTCGTAACATTCATAACTACCATCGGGACGCATCCAGACGAGGCGGTTATAAAATCTATCTTTTTCTTTGATGATGATACTTCCGGTTATTACAGCGTTTAATTCTGCAGCCTTATCTTTTAACCAGTGAAATGTGGTTCCATCCATCGTTTCAGCAACTTTTTCCGGATGAATAGCAAATCCGGTACTGAACATTTCCGGAAGGATAATCAAATCAGGCTTATCGGCTAATGTTGTAAGTTTATTGCCGAAGTTTCTGAGATTTTCCTGAGGATTTTCCCAGGAGAGATCTGCCTGGACGAGGGTGATTTTTAGATCTTGCATAAAATTTCTGCGGCTTTTTCGAGTGTTTTTTCTTCTTTGGCAAAGCAAAAACGAAGAAGCTTGTTATCTAAGGCTTTATTGTAAAATGGTGAAACGGGTACCGAAGCAATGCCATATTCTGTAACCAGCCGTTTTGCAAAGTCCAGTTCTTTTTCTTCCGAAATGGCGCTATAGTCGAGCAACTGGAAATAGGTTCCATAGGAAGGAATAACTTTAAACCGGCTTCCTTTAATCAAATTGACGAACGCATCGCGTTTTTGCTGATAAAATTTTCCGAGGTTTTCATAATTAGCCTTGTTTTTCAGAAAGTCTGCCATGGCGTATTGAATAGGCGTATTTACGCAGAATACAACAAACTGATGTACTTTACGGAATTCGTTCATCAGGTTTTCGGGAGCCATCACATAGCCGATTTTCCAGCCGGTGGTGTGGAATGTTTTTCCAAAAGAACCAATAACAAAACTCCGTTTTGCTAATTCCGGATGGCGGCAAATGCTTTCGTGTTGTTTTCCGTCGAAAATCAGATGTTCATACACTTCGTCGCTCAAAATGATGATGTTGGTATTAGCAACAATTTTTTCGAGTTGTTTCATATCGTCAGCTCCTAAAATGCTGCCGGTAGGGTTATGTGGTGAATTAAGAATGATTAACCGTGTACGGTTGGAAATCATTTTTTTAACTTCATTCCAGTCAATATGGAAATCGGGTAATTTGAGTTCTGCGTATTTTACTATTCCACCGTTAAGCACTACAGATGGAGCATAACTATCGTAAGCTGGTTCAAATATTACAACTTCGTCATCTTGCTGTACTATGGCCGAAATAACGGAATTAATAGCCTGGGTAGCTCCGGCGGTGATATTAATTTCTTTAACAGGATCGTAAACTGCGCCATAAGACCTATTAGTCTTGGCGGCTAATTCTTCGCGCAGAGCCAAAACTCCCTGCATGGGAGCATATTGATTAAACCCCTTTTGCATATACTTATTTACTAACGAAATAAGCTCTTTGGAAATTGGAAAATCGGGAAATCCCTGGGAAAGATTGATTGCATTGTGTTCGTTAGCCAGCCCGGACATTACAGCAAAAATAGATGTTCCTGTACCAGGAAGCTTTGAAGTTAAAGAACCTTCGAAAATAGTCATGATAAAATCGTTAATTTGACTTGCAAAAATACGAATTTAAATGATTGCAATTTTTCAAAATCAAATTTTCTGACGATAATAAAAAAGTTGTACATTTGATTTCGTATTTGCAAAATATAATTCAGCATATTATGGGATTGAAACTAAAATTATTGGCATTATTGTTTATTATCATTGGTTTAGTAGCTATTTCGTGTACCAAAAATAGTAAAAGCAATAATAGCGGAACCGAAGAATGGACAACATATACTACTAAACAGGGGCTAAGCAGCAATGAAATATTTGCTTTAGCTATAGATAAACAAGGTGCCCTGTGGATAGGAACCGAGTATGGGATTACAAAATATGACGGTAATACTTTTCAAAAGTTTCAGCAATCTTCTTCCGGTTTGATTTACCACAGTGTTCATTCCATAGCGGTGGATTCCGATAATAACAAATGGTTTGGCACAAGCGAAGGAGTGTCAAAATTTGATGGTACAACATGGCTTTCATATACCACCGATTTTGGGTTGGTGGATAATTATATCAATTCCATTGCTGTGGATGGTTACGGTAATATTTGGTTTGCCACACCCGAAGGCGTATCCCGGTTCGATGGGCTGAACTGGAAAATATTTGTCAAACAAGGCGATTCAATATTAGTGAATAACAGGGTGAAAACGATTGGGGTGGATTCATCGAACAATTTATGGTTGGGAACAGAATTTGGCATTTCCAAATTTGATGGCAATCATTGGACCAGCTATATTCAAACAGATAATTCGTTGAATTATATTCTTTCCATTGCCTGCCAATCCACAAATATTTGGTTCGGAACACTTGCGGGAGTGGAAAAATTTGATAATACGAGCTGGAATACGTATAATTATGAAAATGGATTGGCACACAACCAAGTATATGCCATAGCTACGGATTTAGAAGGTAATATCTGGTTTGGAACTCAATTGGGCGCTTCTAAATTTGATGGGACTACATGGAAAAACTATACTAAAGATGATGGGCTTGCCGAAAATTGGGTTACATCTATAGTCGTTGATAAACAGGGCGATATTTGGTTCGGAACGCTTTCCGGCGGACTTTCCAAGCTGCATTATACAAGTCGCTAATTTACTGATTTTTCGTTTTTTTTAATTTCGAAAATCTACCGAAAATTAATTATGATATTGGTTGATAACAAAAGTGTATAGCCAATAAATTAGCTGATTCTTTTTGGAAAGATTGTTGTAATGAGTAAACGTTTTTTTCGAAGAAACGAAATGCTGTTCGTTTTACAACTATCCATGCAATTGCCACAGGCAATACATTCTTTGTTGTCAATGCTACTATTTTCGTTGCAATCAATAATGGCATGAATTTTACAACATTTGCTGCATTGCGAGCATTTTTTACAATCATTTTTCCAGCCTATGACAGAAGCTCCAGGAATTTTGCTTATCCATCCGAGCACTAATCCGATAGGACAAATTGTCCTGCAAAACGGCCGATAGATGAAAAGAGAAGTTAGTAACAACAATCCTAACAAAACCCAGCCAATCCAGTTCGGGGAAACGAGGTTAAAAGCAACTTTGAATGGGTCGAACTGGCAAAAAACATTTATCCTTGTGATTATTAATTGAAGTACCAATGCAAAAAGCAAAATCATTCTGCACCATCGCAAAATACGTTGAGCTTTTATACTTTTTAACCAGTTAATTTTTCCCGGAAGGAAGAGAAATTCCTGGAGTGCTCCCAGGTGACAAACCCAGCCACACCATACTTTTCCAAAAATATAAGTTAGCGGAATCAATCCCAAAAACCAGATCAGGTTTTGCCAGGGAATTTTAACACCTGAAATCGAAAGAAAAATATCTTCAAAGCTGGAAATCGGGCAGGGGCAGGCGCCACGGTAAAATCCAAAGATTAGCATGGAAATCAGTAAAAATAAACCTCTTAAATTTCTGGTTGATTTAAACCTTACCATTATTCCTGCCGCGGCAGTTATTCCTAACGACAACAGCACCCACGGCAGTATTCCCGAATTTTGATTGGGACATCCGACACAAGGATCATTGGTTGTTTTTGCAAATTGTTGAATGTCCGTACTTTTTATTTCCTTAAATTCAGACGTATCCGTGGCAACAAATTCAGAAGCGTCATCATTGTATGCAAAGGGAATCTTGGCAAAAAAGATCAATAAAATAAATAAAAGCCGGAAAACAATCTTGTTATGCATCCAGATTATTTCTTTTTCAGTGGTACGCCCTTCAATTCCAGCTTACCCAAACCTCCTTGTTTCGAACAGGTACGTTTGGCATATAAAACAAGTTTGCCGTTTTTATTTCCGGTAACTTTCACTTTAAGTTCTCTGGTAAAGCCACCGTTATTATTTTCTTTCCATGAAGTAGCTGCCGTTACCTTTAATCCATCTCCCGAAAATTCTGTTGCATCTATTCCGGTTTCGCATCTGCGATGCGATTTTTCCACGATAACCCGAACAACTAATTCATCACCAACATTATATACACTTTTTTCGTTTTTAACGATTTGAAATTTTATTTCACATGCTTTTGCTTTTCCGTTACCGGCAATAAAGAAAAGAAATAATATCAGTGTACTTAATTTTAATATTTTAAATGTATTTTTCATTATAAATTTGAGTTAAATCCTATGTTTAGTTAGACCCCGGAAAGAGAAAAAACTTGTGATTTAATAATGCTTAAATAGACATAATTATTTTCCGACAGATATTCTTTTTGAATAAATTTTCTGAAAAATTATTGAAGCTATTGAAAATTAATTTTTTGGTATTTTTATATAAATTGAAGATTTACTTCCTTCAGAAATTTTTCTTCAAGCAGTTGGGCAATACGTTTGGCTACCGTTCGGCGAATTTCTAATTCCATGGGCAGGCTTGGATCCTGATGCGCAATATTAATACGAGTACCGATGACAAGATCAATTTCATCGCTTTCAATCAGTAGTTTCACAATTTTATCGGCTGGACCCTTGGTAAGTTTGGTGCTGTTGTGATAATTTTTCAGAATTTCAGTAACTTTTCCCAGGGTCAGAATTCCTTCGGTAACTAAATCAATTCCTGGCATAAATGAAATAGGAGGCAAGTCGGGATCTTCAAAATCAAAACTGTCTTTAATTTCAAGGTTCAGTTCACGGGCTATGATATCGCCGGTAGTTGCTCCGCAAATTATTTTTTTACCCTCGAAGTTTTTAACCTTTTCGCCCAATTCGATATCTTTTGCTTCGTCAAAAGGTGGCCCTGTACAAATCAATAATTTACGTGGTTGCCTGAAATATATAACGGCACAACTGCTGTCGTCTTTTGAATGGTAGTCGTCGTTGATATTGGCCAAATTAACAACTTTGGAAGCAAGCACAGGTGCAGAAATAAGCTTATCGTGGTTTACCAGTTCGAGTAAATATTCTTCCAGGTTTTCTCGTCCCCATCCAAAAAGATATTTTTTTCCACCCAATCCTGACTGGGTAATGCCATCGGAACAAATGATAAGCCGGTCTTCTTTTCGAGGGACGAAGCTGCATATTCTCAATTCTTTACCTGCGTTTTTCTCACTTTCAAGGATGATACAATTCCATTCAGGATCATAAATTTTATTTCCACGCAAAATGATACTTTGTGGGTTATCATATTCCAGTATCTTTGTTTCACCGTCATAATCTATATCTACGATAGTAAAAGTGGAATAGCTCATTTTCCGGTCGCTGCATACCGGAAGTGTGTTCATGATTATTTCGGCTATTTTTTGGAAATCCTTGTGTTCTTCCGTAAAGTTAAGAGCCATTGTAGCCGTTAGCGTTGAGAGCATATTGGCTTTTACACCATGTCCCATTCCGTCGGAAAGTACTGCTATGATCCGGTTTTCTTCTTTAATTTTCTTAGATAGAAATACATCTCCGCAAATTCTTTCACCATCGAAATTCTTTTGCTGGCAACTTACCTCAACGTAAAATGGATTGTTGGTCATTTCCTGTGAAAATTGTTGTTTAATTAGTAATGTTATGTAGTTATTAATTTATGTTTATCCTTTTTCTGAAGCTTTATGTGATTCAATGATGGAGTTAAGCATTTTTTCGGTTTTTGATGCTCCCTCTCCAAGAAGAAATGCTATTTTTTGAACTAATTCGAGATTCTGGTCAATGACTTCGCTTACCCGGTTAATCACTTCTTCTCTACGAACTTCAGGCAGATACATGTCGCGAATAATGGCTCCTACTATTTTATTTTTCTTTAGGGTAAATACGGAAACATTTAACAGCTTGTTATCTAAATGCACATCACGATTGGTAACATTTTCATCATTATCAATGACATAGGAAAATAATTTATAAAACTGAAATGGCAGAAGCGTTTTTAGATCTGCACCTTTCAATCCGGGAATAATTTCATTGATTTCGCGGGCTTCATGGCCAAGAATCGTTATAAAACTTTCGTTCGATTCAATAATCCGAAGTTTATCATCAACCAAAACTACAGCGGAAGGTAGCTTTTCCAGCATGGCAGAAGTTTGTTCCAGCGCTTCTTGTGTAGCTTGTTGTTCGCTTCGGGCTATGGCTTCTGACTGCCGGAGCGCTTCCTGGGTTTTCGCTAATTTTTCATTAGTAATTTTCAGTGTTTTAATATATTCGTGTTTGCTTTTCAGGGAATAGGTTATACACATATCTGTTTTTGCAATGCCTTGAGCTACGGCAATGGCAAAATCGCGGCAGGAAGTATAACCGCAAGCTCCACAGCCCGATGAGCCTGTATTTTCCACTCTGCCAAGAATAGTCAGGACTTCTTTGATTTTTTCTTCGGGAGGAAAGGGAAGTCGCTGATCGTCTTCCGAAAAGCTGCAAGTATAATCGCTGGAAAGATTATTTGTTATGTAATGATTCCATGATTCTTTATCGAAATTTTTTAACCGCTTGTTTGCATAATCTGTTACCAGTCGTTTCCGGACAAATTTTTTACCGTTTTTACTCATTCCCGGCCCCATCAGGCAACCTTCGCAATAGTAAATATTAAAATGCTCGCGGATAAATTCAAGATTGGTATCGAATTCTTTGATGGCTTCAAGCATATCGTTTTTACCTTCGACCGTAATAATGGTGCTGCTGAGAAGTTTTTCATCAATATCAGTGCATTGTAAAAAACCATTACTTATTGGATATAACATGCCTTTGTAACCGAGAGGCTGGTCGAAATCTGAAAATTCAAGAGTGCTTTCCTTTATGTTAAACTCTTCGAACAATTCACGAAGTTCAATAAATGTGAGGACAGAATCAACTTTATCGTTCCCTTCGTACCGTAAGGCTTCATCTTTTGCGGCAATGCAAGGTCCAATAAACACAATTTTTATGTTGTTGTTATATAATTTTCTCACCACCTTGGCTGTTGCTATCATGGGGGATACGATAGGCGATAAATTGTTAATCAATTGAGGATAAAATTTTTCGATGCAGGAAACAACAGCCGGGCAATTGGTGGTCAGATAATATTTTCCCTTAAAATCGTTTAATAATTCCGAAAATTTTTGTGCTGCCAGGTCAACTCCAAAAGCAACATCATGAACATAGTGAAATCCAAGTGATTGAAGCATTTTTACAAATTTCCGGTAATCGGTGATGTCTCCAAATTCACTTGAAATGGATGGAGATACGATGGCTGCTACTTTTTCGCCCGAATTGAGGATTGCCTTGGTTTCTTCCTTTGAATCCCGAAAAAAAATGGCTTTAGGTGAACAGGCTAAATAACAACTTCCACAGCCAATGCATCGATTATGAATGATGTGTGGATATTCCTGATTGGCTTTTACTCCTATAGCTTGTACCGGACATGCCCTGACACATGCATAACATATTTTGCATTTCTCCCGATCGATATTTATTATTGGGTCAACCATACATTCTTATTTTTTTATGACCAAAATTACTTTAAAAGCTTTTTATCCAATAATTCAATGATGTTTTCGGCGTTCAGAAAATCAATAATTTCATCATCTATTTTGAGGCTTGGCCCCTTTTCGCAATGTCCAAAGCAATGTCCGCCTTGAAAATGAACTTTATCGTTAAGTTTATGTTCTTTAATGTATTGCATAATGATGTTCACATTTTTTTTATTTCCTCTCGCAAAACATGAACTGCCTAAACAAATTTTTATTTCTATACTGTCGTCCATTTTATTAAAATTTTGCTCAAATCCTTAAGTTGCGTTCGTATCCTTACGACCGGAATTAACTATTATTTTATATTGAAACGAAATGTACGCATTCTTTTTCAGTATTTTATGAAATAATTATTCCGATTTTACAAAAATTATTTTTTACAAAATTAGTATAAATAACTAAATATCAATAGCCAAATTAAGTTTATTTTTACAAAATATGCTTGTTACCAGGATAACACTGTTAATTTTTTAACAGATAATGTGCTGATATTAATTATTTTTTTTTAAATTTGTAGAGTGTATTATTTTTGTTAGTTCTGTTTTCTATAAAAAAACATAGTAAGCAATGAGTCAAACAATTGATGAAATAATTCGGAAATATCTCAACACCCAACGCGATAGTCTTATCCCGATTCTGCAGGAAATACAGGAAGAACTTGGATATCTGTCGGAAGAAGCGATTGTAAAAGTTGGAGAGTACCTTAAATTACCTTCGAGTAAGATTTATAGTGTAGCTACTTTTTATGATCAGTTTCGATTTGAACCCAAAGGGAAGTTTAATATACGAATTTGTCGGGGAACGGCTTGTCATGTAGATGGTTCAGAGGCTGTTCTTCGCGAAGTGGAACGTCAATTAAAGATTTCAGCCGGTCAAACTACCCGCGATGGAATGTTTAGTATTGAAGTGGTTAATTGTATTGGAGCTTGTGGAATAGCGCCGGTAATTGCCATCAATGGAGATTTTTATAACAAAATTACTCCGGCAAACATTAGGGAAATTATTCAATCGTGTAAGGAAAAAAGTATTTAAAAAAATAGGCTATGCTTGAAACAGTAAATCAATCGTTGATAGATCATGTTCTGCTAAATATTACCTCTGAATATCCAAAGGACGTAGCCGAAAAATTAGCTTTGCTCAGAAGAGAAAAAGTGCTAAAGCCGGTAATCTATATCGGAGCAGGAACATGTGGCATGGTTGCCGGTGCCGGTAGTACCAGTAAAGCTGTTGAAAATTACTTGATTGAGAAATCAATGGCGGCAGATATTATACAGGTGGGATGCATCGGACTTTGTTCTGCCGAACCCATTTTAGATATCCAGATGCCTGGTAAAAACCGGATTTCCTTCGAAAACATTACTGCCGATAAAGTGGATGCTGTACTCGACGGGGTGTTTAATTATTCAATTCCAGGTGAATATGTTTTGGGGCAATTTAGAAATAGTAATCTTGAAGCTTGGGATGGAGTTAATTATATTGATGAACTGCCTTTTTTTGCATCACAAAAAAGGATAGTGCTAAAAAATTGTGGACATATCAATCCTTTATCTATCGAGGAGTATATTGCCAGAGGTGGCTACCGGACATTTATAAAAACCATACGAAACTATACTGCTGAAAATGTGTGTAATATAGTGGAGGAAAGTGGATTGAATGGGCGTGGCGGAGGTGGTTTTCCGACGGGGAAAAAATGGAAAATTGCCCATTCCACAGCAAGCGATCAAAAATTTTTAATTTGCAATGCCGATGAAAGTGATCCGGGGGCATTTATGGACAGGGCTATTATTGAAGGAGATACCTATCGTTTGCTTGAAGGTATTGCTATTGCTGCATATGCTATAGGAGCCAGCAGGGCTTATGTGTACATACGTGCTGAATATACACAAGCACTCGAAAAACTAAAGCATGCTGTCGGTCAGGCTAAAACCTATGGCTTGCTTGGAGAAAATATATATAATAGTGGATTTAATCTATCAATAATTATTAAACAGGGAGCCGGCGCCTTTGTTTGTGGTGAGGAAACCGCCCTCATTAACAGTATTGAAGGTAAGCGTGGCATGCCCCGAACCAAACCTCCTTTTCCGGCCATCGAAGGATTATTTGGACATCCAACGGTAATAAATAATGTAGAAACACTGGCTAATATTCCAGCCATTTTCGACTATGGTCCTCATTGGTTCAATTCCATTGGAACGCAAAAAAGTAAGGGCACAAAAGTCTTTGCGCTCACTGGTAAAATTCGCAATACAGGGCTGGTGGAAATTCCGATGGGCACAAAACTAAGAGACATTATTTTTACAATGGGCGGAGGTGTTAAAAATTTTAAGAAATTTAAAGCTGTTCAAATTGGCGGACCTTCGGGTACTTGTATTACGGAAGAAAACCTTGATATAGAAATAGATTACGAATCGCTTAAAACCGTTGGAGCCATTATGGGTTCGGGAGGAATGGTGATTATGGATGAGGATACATGTATGGTAGATATTGCCAAGTTTTTTATGAATTTTCTTCAAAAAGAAAGCTGCGGGAAGTGTATTCCATGCAGGGAAGGAACACGGCGTATGCACGAAATTTTGGAACATATCACCAAACGCCCGACCAACGAAGGCGGGCATGAAACTCTGGAGCGCTTTAAAGGTATTATGCAACTCGAAAGCCTTGCCGAAGTAATTAAAACCACGTCTTTGTGCGGATTAGGACAAACATCTCCCAATCCGCTACTTAGCACGTTGAATTTGTTCCGTGAAGAATACGAAGAACATATTTTCGACAGAAAATGCAGGGCAAACGTATGTAGAGAATTAAGGACTTTTTACATAGATGTTGAAAAATGTACCGGATGTACACTTTGCCTTAAAAAATGTCCGGCTGAGGCAATTATCGGAACTCCCCGAAATCCTCATTTTATCATCGAAGACCGATGTACGGGTTGCGGAATATGTTTTGATATTTGTAAGTTTGTTGCAGTTACTGTAAAATGAAATGGACCGATAATAATATGCTGTTTTATGATTTTTAATATAGAAGTCAATAATAAAACCATTAAAGCCCAGAAAGGTGATACTATACTTATGGCTTTGAAAAACAACGGAATAAAAGTGCCAACGTTGTGTCATATGGAAGATTTCAAGGCTACAGGGTCATGTCGTATGTGTGTGGTAGAAGTGGAAGGCAAACCCAACCTGATACCTGCTTGTTCCTATCCGGTGGAAGAATGGATGAGAATCTGGACACATTCTCCAAAAGTAATTCATGCGCGTAAGACCATAGTGGAATTATTACTTTCCAATCATCCTGACGATTGTTTATATTGCGAACGTAATGGTAATTGTGAGTTGCAAAAATTAGCCATTGAACTCAACGTGCGTGAACGACGGTTTCCGGGCAAAAAAAATAAATACAAAACCGATCCTTCGAGTGCAAGTATTGTTCGCGATCCGGCCAAATGCATTTTATGCGGACGATGTGCCCGGATATGCGAAAAAACAATTGGTGTATCTGCTATCGATTTTATTGGCAAAGGAAGTAAATCAATTATTGGGCCAGCCTTTAATAAAGGATTAAATATTTCAAGTTGTATTAATTGCGGTCAGTGTATTTTGGTTTGTCCTACAGGAGCCTTGTACGAAAAAGCCCATTTTGCTGAAATACAGGATGCATTGCATAATCCAGATCTACATGTTGTTATTCAGTATTCGCCCACGGTGCCTATCACTCTTGCCGAAGAATTTGGAATTAAACCCGGAAAAGATATTAATGGAATTCTGAATGCCGTTTTACGGAAAATTGGTTTTGAAAAAGTATTTGATACTGCTTTTGCCGTTGATCTTATGGTAATGGAAGAGTCGGATGAATTGATTGATAGATTACAACATGATGGTAAGCTACCCATGTTTACCAGTTGTTGTCCCGGCTGGATTAAATATATTGAACAATTCCGCCCCGATTTTATTGAAAATCTTTCAACTTGTAAATCTCCTCAGCAGATGATGGGAGCTGTCATCAACAGTTATTATTCGCAGACAAACAATATACCTTCAGAAAAAATTTATTCGGTTTCGGTTATGCCATGCACGGCAAAAAAGTTTGAAGCACAACGCGAACAAATGACTCACAAGGGAATAACAGATGTTGATGCCGTGCTCACTACCCGTGAATTGGCAAGGCTTATCCGTCTGAATGGCATTGATATCAACCAGTGCGAACCCGGAACTCCCGATTTACCTTTCCGAAACCGTAGCAGCGCCGGAAAAATTGCCGGGGTAAGCGGCGGAATAATGGAATCCATGATCCGGACATTGAATTATAAACTTAGTGGAAAGGAATTGTTGAATTATAAGATACAGGAAATAAGAAATGTAAAAGGGCGGAAGGAAATTACGATTAAAATGGGGGAACAGAAATTGGTGATGGCTGTGATTAATGGCCTGGGGAATGTTCGCCATTTGCTCAATGAAATAGCTACCGGCAGAAACGACATCCATTTTGTTGAAGTCATGGCTTGTCCGGGGGGATGTATCAATGGTGGCGGGCAGCCATTAACCAAAGATACTTCCATACTTAAAATCAGGGCAAAAGCTATTTATGAAATTGATGAAACGGAGGCTTTACGGGTTGCTCATAAAAATGCATCTGTTAATGAATTGTATGCTAATTTTCTTGCTGTTGAAAAGGAAAATAACAATCACGAGTTGCTTCATACCAGTTATAAAAAAAGAGAAGTGCTTTTATAAACAGATAATCCAATGAGTACAATACCTGAGAAAAAACATTTGGTTTATACGATTAAGGAAAAGTGCAGGGTATGTTATACCTGTGTGAGAGAATGCCCAGCCAAAGCCATCAAAATTATTAATGGGCAGGCAGAAGTACTGTCCGATCGCTGTATCGCCTGTGGCAATTGCATAAAAGTTTGCAGTCAGTATGCCAAAGTTTTTCAAAAAGAAATATCTCAGGTAAATGCTTTGCTAAAATCGGGCGAAAGGGTAGTTGCAATGGTTGCTCCGAGTTTTCCAGCCGAATTTTTAGAAGTAGATGATTATAGGTATGTTGTAGGAATGATTCGTGCGCTTGGTTTTGAAAGGGTTACAGAAGTCGCTTTTGGAGCCGATTTGGTCGCAGCACATTATAAAAAACTCCTTCTCGATGCCGATGCCCAGCCCCTGATTTCATCGGATTGTCCGGCTATTGTAAAATATATTGAACATTATCATCCGGATTTAATTCCGAAACTGGCGCCCATTGTTTCTCCCATGATTGCCATGTCGAAGGTGGTGTACAAGGAATATGGCGAAGATGTAAAAATTGTATTTATAGGTCCGTGCATTGCCAAAAAAGCAGAATGCGATACCATAGAAAATGTCTTAACATTCAGGGAATTGAAAGAAATTTTTGCCATAAGCCAAATTACGTCACAGAATGTTGCTCCTTCCGAATTTGATCCGCCTCTCGGAGGGAAAGGTGCTATTTTCCCTGTCAACCGCGGGCTGTTACGCACCATTGATATCGAAGAAGATATTTTAGATGGCAATATTATTGTTGCCGAAGGACGAGTGAATTTTCAGGAAGCCATACGCGAATTTGAAGGCGGTCTGGTTACTCAGGAACATCTGGAATTGTTATGCTGCGATGGTTGCATCATGGGGCCCGGAATGTCGCCTTACCCGTTTTTTTCGGGCAATAGCCAGCGTTTTACAAAAAAATCCAACGTCAGAAAGTATGTGTTGAATAAATTAAAAAACCTGAATACTACCGAATGGGAATATAATCTTAAAAAATTCGCTTCGCTTGATTTATCCCAGACTTTTACCAACCGCGATATGCGGATTAATCGCCCGTCGCCGGAAAAAATTCAGGAGGTTTTACAAAAAATGGGAAAGTTTCAACCCCAGGATCTTTTGGATTGTGGCGTTTGCGGTTACGATTCGTGCGAAGAGCATGCCATTGCCATTATTAAAGGTCTGGCCGAAAACGAAATGTGCCTTCCGTATGCAATTGAGAAACTTCATAAATCGGTGAAGGAACTTAATATTTCCAACGAAAAACTTGCTTCAACGCAACAAGCGTTGCGGCAAAGCGAAAAGCTGGCAAGTCTTGGGCAGCTTTCGGCAGGTATAGCCCACGAACTGAACAATCCCCTTGGGGTGATTACGATGTATAGCAATATACTAAAAGATGAATCTCCGGCGGAAGATCCCAAACGTCAGGATCTTGATTTAATCGTGGAGCAAGCCGACCGTTGCAAGAAAATCGTCAGCGGATTGCTTAATTTTGCACGCAAAAATCAGGTTAATTTTGAAGAATTGGATGTTAATAAATTGATGGAACACAGTATCAACTCAGTGGTAGTGCCTTCCAACATTGAAGTTTCGTTGAATTCGGAAGTTAAAAATCCGTTGGCTATGCTCGACCGCGACCAGATGACCCAGGTTTTCACTAATCTGATTAAAAATGCTGTGGAAGCCATAACCTCTGGCGGAAGAATAAATATTGAAATTCATGATAATGATAACGAAATAATATTCAGCGTTAAAGATACAGGCGTCGGAATTGCTCCCGAAAATATGAATAAACTATTTACTCCGTTTTTTACAACCAAAGGAATAGGAAAAGGGACAGGATTGGGTTTGCCTATCATTTATGGCATTGTAAAAATGCATAAAGGACAACTGAATGTTATTTCTAACGATAACCCGAAAAAAGGAGCTACCGGAACTACATTTAAAATTACGGTTCCCCGTTCCCGACCTAACTAAAATTTTAATTTAAAATATAAATAACCGATATTTAACACTCAAAAATTATGGCAAAAAAAACAATTTTAATTGTTGACGATGATGCCGATTATCTCTTTCAGATGAAATTGAAAGTGCAGCAATTCGGATTTGATACCATTACAGCCGATAGTCAAAAAGAAGCCGAACAAATCATGGCCACCACCAAGCCCGATTTGGCTATCCTCGATCTGATGATGGAAAATGACGACAGCGGTTTTATTTTAAGCTATAAAATGAAAAAAAAATATCCCGACGTGCCCATCATCATTGCTACTGCCGTTACCGCCGAAACGGGAATGTCTTTTGACGTACGCACCGAAGAAGAACGTAAATGGATAAAAGCCGATTTATTTCTCGACAAGGGAATTCGTGCCGATCAGTTACAACGTGAAATCAACAAATTACTAAAAATATAACCATGGCAATTTTCAAATTACTGGTAGTGGATGATGAGCCTGGAATACGTTCGGGCATTTCACGCATATTGCGGAATTTCAAGGTTGATTATCCTTTTATGGACGAACACATCGAATATGAGGTTATGGAAGCCGCCAGTGGTGAAGAAGGTATCGAAATCATTGATTCGCAAATGCCCGACATTATTCTTCTCGATAATAAACTACCTGGTATCCAGGGTGTGGAAGTGCTGGAATATGTTAAAAAAATGAAATACGATATCATAGTCGTCATGATCACTTCCTATGCTTCGCTCGAGCTGGCTGTAAAAGCTACACGCGATGGCGCTTATGATTTTATTCCCAAACCTTTTACACCTCAGGAACTCCGTTCGTCGCTCGAAAATATTACCAAACAGCTCTTTCTGAAACGAATGACCCAGAAGCTGAACAAAGCAGGCAAAGAAATCCGGTTTCAGTTTCTTTCGGTTTTATCGCACGAACTAAAGGCTCCGTTAAATGCTATTGAAGGTTATTGCCATATTATCAAAGAAAAACAATTGGGTAATGAAGTCGATTCGTATACGGACATGCTCGACCGTTCGCTCGTGCGGATTCAGGGTATGCGCAATCTTATTATGGATATGCTCGATCTGACCAAAATTGAATCCGGCAAACCGGTACAGCATCTGTCCAAGGTTGACTTGTTGCAGATAGCCCGTACTGCTTTGGATACCATGCGTCCGTATGCCATCCAAAAAGATGTGGACATGTACCTGAATTCTAAGGATAAAATTGAAATTACTGCCGATCCGGGGGAAATGGAAATCATTTTCAACAACTTAATTTCAAATGCGGTGAAATATAACAAGCAGGGGGGAAGGGTCGACTGTTCCATTGTTGCCGAAAAAAATAATGTGAAAATTGAAATTACCGATACGGGCATTGGCATGGCAGAAGAAGATCAGTTGAATATCTTCCAGGATTTTTTCAGGATTAAAAACCCGGAAACCAAAAATATTACCGGAAGCGGGTTGGGACTATCCATCGTAAAAAAAATAGTGGATATGTATAAAGGAGAAATTACACTTCATAGCATCCCCGGCAAGGGATCCACTTTTATAATTACTATTCCAAATAATTAATCAGCATAGAAAAAGAAATTTTAATGAAGAAATTACCAGAAAAAACAGTAGAACGACTCAGCCAATACCGGCGTGCACTCCTTAACAGTCTTACGGAAGGGAAACATCATATTTTTTCGCACGAATTGGCCAATTTATTACACATCACACCCGTCCAGGTTCGTCGCGACATTATGTTTATCAACTACTCAGGAAGTTTACGCCAGGGATACGATGTCCATGATTTATCGGATACTATTGGTAAAATATTAGATACGAGGGATGGACAAAAAGTAGCCGTTGTCGGTGTCGGAAATCTGGGAAGGGCGCTTATCGGATATTTCGGTGGAAAACGCACCAAATTAACCATTGTTGCTGCTTTTGATAATAATCCCGAAAAAGTAAACCGGGTATATGCCGGAGTTCAATGTTATTCTGCCGAGAAAATGCCCGAGATCATAAAAACGATGAATATATCTATGGCAATTCTGACCGTCCCGGCAACGGAAGCCGCTTCGGCAGCCGAAATACTGGTGGATGCTGGCATCAAAGGTATTTTAAATTACACTCCGCGCCCGATAAATGTGCCTCCTCATGTTTATTTGCAGGAATATGATATGATTACTTCCATCGAAAAAGTAGCCTATTTCATTAAATAAAACGTCAGCCTACGAAATGAAAATTTATCACGACCTGAACGAAATTGAAATGATAGTAAACCCTGTGGTAACCACGGGTTCTTTTGATGGCGTTCATGTCGGACATAAAATTATTTTGAACCGTCTTAAAAACCTTGCCCGCGAAATTGGAGGTGAATCTGTACTCATTACTTTTTATCCTCACCCGCGCAAAGTTCTTTATCCCGATACAGCCGGCAAAAACCTGTTGCTTATCAATTCGCAAAGAGAAAAAATTGAATTGCTTCGCAAAACCGGACTGGATCATCTGATCATCATTAACTTTACCCTCGAATTTTCCCGAATTTCTTCTATCGATTTCATCCGGAATATTCTGGTAGGTAAACTGCATGCAAAAAAAGTGGTCATCGGTTTTAACCATCATTTTGGGCATAACCGCGAAGGCGATTATTCCTATCTGTACGAATTGGGCAAGTTTTATGGTTTCGGTGTGGAAGAAATTCCTGAACAGGACATCCACAACGAAACGGTCAGTTCCACCCTTATCCGTAAAGCCTTGCAGGAGGGTAAGATTCAGCGGGCTAATGCCTACCTCGATCATCAGTACATCATCATCGGCGATTTTTTTAAGGCGCAGGAATCGCTGGCTTTCCGTGAATTTCCCACCTTCAATCTTACCATTGAGGAAGAATTCAAGCTGGTTCCGCCTGATGGCGTGTATGCGGTGAACGTGGTGGTGGAAAATGAAAACTATAAGGGTGTTCTGAATATTAAAAACAATTCGAACAATCCCGAACGTAAAGTTGCTGATATTGGCATCGAAATCCATTTGTTCGATACCCATAAGGATATGTGTGGGAAATCTGCTATTGTGCTTTTTGCAAAACGGATACGCGACGAAAAAGCATTTGTCGGGATGGATGAATTGAAACGACAGATTTTACTCGATAAAGCCGAGGTGGAGGATTTGATTTTTTAACGTAAATGGATAAAAACAGACGAACAAATGCCGGATAGCACGATGACAATTACTTTTCTGGGGACAGGCACTTCCACCGGAGTGCCTGTAGTGGCTTGCAATTGTGATGTCTGTAAGTCGAAGGATCCTCGCGATAAACGTTTTCGCACTTCGGTGATGGTAACGTCGGGCAATGATAACATCGTGATCGATTGCGGCCCCGATTTTCGTTTTCAGATGCTGAAACAAAACGTGGAAAATATCGAAGCCATTATCTTTACCCATCAGCACCGCGACCATATTGCCGGACTGGACGATATACGCGGGTTTAATTATATTCTTAACAAAACCATCGACATCTATGGTTCACGGCAGGTGCTGGATGCCATCCATACCGAATTCCCTTACATCTTCACCGAAAAACATTTCTTTGCCGCCCCGCAGATTTGTTTGCATACCATACAAAACGAACCCTTCAGGATTAATCAGACCCTTATCACCCCCATCGAGGTGATGCATAACAAGATGTCCATCTTTGGCTTTCGCATCGGCGATTTTACCTATATCACCGACGCTAGTTCCATTTCCGAAGCGGAGAAGGAAAAAATCAAAGGCTCGAAGGTGATTGTGATGAATGCTTTGCGCAATTCCAAGCATGTTTCGCATTTTTCGCTTGCCGAAGCGGTCGCCATCATCCAGGAATGTAACCCGGAACAGGCTTATCTTACCCACATCAGCCATTTTCTCGGGCTGTACGAAGTGGTGGAGAAAAAGCTTCCTCCCAACATTCACCTGGCTTACGATAACCTGAAGATTGAAGTGTAATTTTCGCTCAGCCGGGGTTATCTACCAAGAATTTTTATTTTAAAAATGTTTTATAAAATTAGCGTTTATGTTTAGTTTTTCAAATCGCTTAAATACGATTTTATAAACGTTTTGTCCGATTCATTTTCCAATAAAATTTGATACCGATTCCCATTAATAACAATAAAATTTTTTGAACCATCTCTTGACCGAGATCCTGTATAGAATATTTCCCAAGCACGTATTTCTCCATTATATCCTCCATAATAAAAATCTGTTTTTTCTATTATAGAATGTTCAAAAACTATTTTTTCTCCGTTAATGATAATCAGGATTTCCTCTGGTTTAAAATCACAAGATCCTAATACATCGTATCTTTTTATAAATAAATAATGAATTGCCTCAATACCTAAAAGAAAAATCAAAATCCATTTAAAAAAAGCAGGCTCTGCAATATGCGATTTTAAATAAATACCTATAAAAATAAGGGCTGCATATATTAAAAATAATAGAATAATTCTGATTTGCCTGTTGTAATTGTATTTGATAAGTTTGAATTTCATGCTATCATGCATTTATTTTATCAGGAATAATAAATATTGCCTGATCTATTATAATACTTAACGAACCGGCTGAGCGGAATTGTAACTTCCGCTCAGCCGGGTTTACTATCTTATTGTCACCAATATAGGTTCTGAATAGAATAATTCTCTTAATTTTATATCGTAATATTCTGCCATAACATAGAATTCTTTTATGTTATCAATATTATACCTCCAACACAATGTATTAAAGTCAACATGTGATGTCGTTGTAAAAACGGAGTGCGATTTAAGTTTTATTTTAGAATCACCTCTTTTTAAATGTAAAAATAGTTCTCTCCCATCTTCATCAAGAAGACAATCGGATAGTGCTTTATCTATATTATTATAAACTACTAAAGAAATAAAATCAGTATAAATAAATATTGATTTTTTACTTTTATTTTCAATTTTTACTTTAATTTGAGCTTCTCTACCTTTTAAGATAACAGAATCACCCATTATCGTCAGTTTGATGTTGTTTACCGATTGCCCTTGAGCAAAAATTGAAACAAAAAGAGAGAGTAATATAATATATAGCTTATTCATATCAATAAAAATTTATAACACATTCGCTGCTCAACAAGGGTTTACTATATGAAATCTTTTTTGTTTATCGTTAAAATCAAAAAGTATTTACTTGCTTTCTTTGTTAAGACTAAATTTGATCGCCATATTAATATGAACATTTACGGCATTGTCTCTCAGTTTTCCCGGATTCCATTTAGGCATCATGTTAGTTAACCGCAAAGCTTCAGCATCAATAGTTTCGCTTAATCCCCTGATAATAGACACATTTCTAATCTGTCCATCGGAGCATACTATAAATCTGACAAAAACGGTACCTTGAATTTTGTTTTTTTATCTGCTTCCGGATAAATCATATTTTTATTGAAAAATTCTGATTTGGTTTCTTCTCCACCAGGATAACTGGGAGATTCCTCAACAACGGAAAATGTACGGCGCAAAGATTTTACCAACGAATCGTTATTGCTAATCCCTTCTGCAAAGGATAGCTGAACAGGTAAATAATATTTGGTTCTTACGGCCTTTCCATTATGTTTTCCCGGATTCCATTTGGGCATAAGGCGGATTACTCTCAAAACTTCCTCATTGCAGCCATCTCCTAATCCATTTTCGATTTGTATATTTGTTACACTACCATCTGGTTCAATTACAAAAGAAACAAAAACAACTCCCATAATTCCCCCAGGATCCTCAAAATCCCAATGGGGATATTTATCTTTCAACTTCTCATTAAAAAAACGCATACACTCATCTTTGCCTCCGGGAAACGAAGGACATTCTTCAACAAATGTATAAATCGAATCCGTTTTTACGGTATCCGATTGCGCATAAACAGAAAATGAAAGTAATAAATGATATACAATCAATATAAACGTCTTTTTTTTCATAGGTATAGTTTATTTATTATTTGTAATCTTCTGTTTCCATAATCCATTTTCTTGTTTTCAATGGCATTGTTTTACGTTCAATATCCAATAAACTTTACTCGGTTTTTCATTGAACGGAAATACATTCCAGATACTCTGGATCACTCAAAAAAGGTGGTAAGCTGATTATTCCACTGTATATTTTTGAATTGCCCATTCATTTTCCAAACCTGAATCCAGAGCTTTTGTAAGGACAAAAAGATTATTCCCTGCTGAATTGCTAAACACAAAATAGGGTACTGCAATATAAAAAGCTCCCTCGCCATTATTATCGGATACCATATATTTTTCCAGCTCAAACTTACTTTTATATGCAAGGCTTGAAGCATTATAGATATATATGTAAGGTGTATTGGGATCTTCCCAACTATAGCCAGAAGATATTAGGTACAAATTATTTTTTGCTGACGAATAATCTAACCAATTAATGGTAGCATTAATCGTTTCAAGAGTAATTTTTCCGATGTATAACATATCCTGGCTTTGCATGTCAGATGTCTTTAAAACTGTTTTACCTTTGGTGAAAATTTTAGTTCCATCCTCCGAAAACCATAAATCGCCTTCGATGTAGTTTTCATGGTAAGGATTATTATACAGATAAGCAGCACATCCATTTTGAATATCATATTTCTCTAATTCGTAAGAAGCGGCCGGGCTACTATAGGCACCATAAATATATTTTCCTGAGGGATGCAATTTAGCTGTTGTATTTGCAAAAATGTCAGATCCCGTATTTATTACTTCATTATCGTATGTTAAATCAACATTAATGCATCTGATTGTTTCGACTTGGTGCCCCATTGGAAAAACATAAGCCCATTTGTTGTTTCCCAGAACTATATCATACGCTTTACATGAAACATTAAAAGTTCTGATAACGGTTTTGTTGTTTAAATTCACATAGGTGATATGCCCATCATTCCCAACAACAGCAGTTTCTCCATCCGACGATAGGGAAATACATGTGGGAATGTAAACTAACGGAATACTCTCTGTAGTTCCTGATGATGGCTTATAAATATGGACTTCCGCAGGTGAGGAGGATACATACACAAGAATATCTTTGGATTTTGAATATTCAGCGTCAACAACGTCGGAGTTTAATTTAATTTTTCGCTCTTTAAAATTATCAATTTTTACATGGATAGTATCTGTTTTACCGTCAATCGTTACAAAAATCATGGAATTATAAGTATCTGTTAACATTGATTCCCGAATCGCACTTACAGTTATTCTTTGTTGACCATCGGTAGCTAAGGAACCGGAATTAACATCTAATGAAATCAAATCATTTGAGGTGGTTAAATTGTAATTAATGCTTGTTTTACCTCTATTGACTATATCAAAGGTTTTCGTATTGTTAAAAACGGAAAATATAAGTGAGTCAGGAATCTGAAAACCAAAATACCCCTTTAATTCAATAGTATCGCTTCCAAATCTTGATTTTATAATGAGCTTACCAGTATAAATTCCAGATGTAGTAGAATCAATATTGGGAGTAATTGTTATTTTACTTTTTTGAGTATATACATAACCGCCCGATGGCTGAACTGTTACCCATTTAGGATAGGATACTATTTCAAAGACGCACTCTTTGGCAGGTTTTATTGAAACTTCTAAATTATGAGGCTCTAAATTATCAAAAACAATTGTATTTTCCGAAAATATCAAATGTGAATCATTATCTTTCTCACAACTTGCGAACAAAACCATGATTAAGCTAATACTAATCAGCGTTTTTAATCTTTTCATAGCTGTAAATTTTTAAATGGAGTGTTTTATTATTCTATTCCGCTATTCGGTTTTCCGAACAAATTTATCATTCTATGGTAAATTTTTGAATTGCCCACTCATTTACTAAACCTGAACCGTATGCTTTGGTGAGAACAATTAAGTTATCACCTGACGAATTACAAAACACATAATAAGGTTCAGCATCATAAAAAGCCCCTCCACCATTATAATCGGGAACTAAATATTTTTCGAGCGCATACTTGCTTTTATATACGAGATTTAAGGCATTATAAACATAAACATATGGTTTGTTTTGGCTATTCCAGGAATCATCGCCCGAAGATATAAGGTACAGATTATTTTTTGCAGATGAATGATCTAAACTCATAATCCGGGCATAAGTATTTTCAAGAGTTATGCTTCCGTTGTATAGCATGTCTTGGCTTTGCATGTCAGACGTTTTTAAAACCGTTTTGCCTCTGGTGAAAATTCTATCTCCATCTTCCGAGAACCACAAATCTCCACCCATTGAATAGACTCCATGGCATGGTGAGTCATATAGATAAACTGCGCCTCCATTTTGAATGTCATACTTTTTTATATCGGAAGGTGATATGCCATTATCTGCGCCATAAATATATTTACCGGATGGGTGTAATTTCGCTTTTGCTCCTGCATAAATTGAATTTCCTGTATGCAATACTTCATTATCGTATGTCAAATCTACATTAACGCATCTAATCTTTTCCCATTGGCCTTCTCTTGGAAATACGTAAGCCCATTTATTGTTTCCAAGAACAACATCTAATGCGTTACACGAAACGCTAAAGCTTCTGATAACAGTTTTATTGTTTAAGTTCACATAAGTGATATGCCCATCATGCCCCACAACAGCAGTTGCTCCATCTGAAGATAGGGAAATACATGTGGGAGTGTAAATTAACGGAATGCTCTCTGTAGTTCCTGATGATGGCTTATAAATATGGACTTCCGCAGGTGAAGAGGATACATACACAAGAATATTTTTGATTTTTGAGTATTCAGCGTCAATTACATTTGTATTAAGCATAATTTTTCGCTCTTTATAATTATCAATTTTTACATGGATAGTATCCATTTTACCATCAATCGTTACAAAAATCATGGAATTATAAGTATCTGTTAACATTGATTCCCGAATCGCACTTACTGTTATTCTTTGTTGACCATCGGCAGCTAAGGAACCGGAATTAACATCTAATGAAATCAAATCGTTTGAGGTGGTTAAATTGTAATTAATGCTTGTTTTACCTCTATTGACTATATCAAAGGTTTTCGTATTGTTAAAAACGGAAAATATAAGTGAGTCAGGAATCTGAAAACCAAAATATCCTTTTAATTCAATAGTATCGCTCCCAATTGTTGACATTATTATTAGCTTGCCATTAAAAATTCCGGATACATTGGGACTTAGATTAGGAATAATTGTTATTTCATTAATATTGGAATTTATATAGCCGCTCGCAGGGTCAACAGTTACCCATTCCGGACAGGAAACTACTTTAAAGTTGCATTTAGTAGCATGTTTTGTTGAAACATATAGCTTTTGAGGTTCTAAATTATTAAAAACGAGAGTGCGTTCCGAAAATACCAATTGGGGCTTAGAGTCATTATCTTTTTCACAACTTGCGAACAAAGCAATGATCATGCTTATGCCAAATAAAAATTTTAACCGTTTCATATCTGTATTTGCTATTTAATTGTCAATTGATTTCGAGTTGAGTATACAATTTTATGATTTATTTAATATTGATTTCTATACTTTTCTATTTTGCTGAATTTTAACCCAATTAAATTGAAGTCGCACAGCTGGTTTTTCACAATCTCCTTAGTGCAAATCAGTGAAATTAGTGTCGCAAATATATTTAAAAATCAAAACATGAATTACATTAATTATTGCTAATTATTATAAACCCATTGTAAAACGCTGAGATATTAATTTTTAAAGCTTGCCAATTGTACGATGGTAAGCTTCTTTTTCTCTTTATTCAATTATCTGTTTCAAAAAATCGCCGTCAATAATCATCAGTTTTACTCCGTTTTTTGATATCGAACGATGCGAACTCAATTCATCTGACACCACATAAGTCATTCCTTTGCTCAGGTGGAATTCTTTATCATTTTGTAATTCGCTCACAAATTCACCCTCCAGACAATGGACAATGTGCCCTTTTTTGCACCAGTGGTCGGCCATATATCCTTTTGAATATTCAACTATTCTAATCCTTAATCCATGCAATTGAATCGTCTGCCAATATGCAGTTCCGCTTTCTCCTTTATGTTCTGTTTTAGGAATTAATTCCCAATCTATGGTTTGAAACGGGATGTTTTTATCACTAATCATTGGAATAAATTTAAGTTATAAAATCACAAAACTATTAAAAATTAGCAATTAAACATATAGCCCTTACAAATTTTGCTTAGTGGTTCCGGGTACCCATGCAATTCCGCTCCGAGGGAGTGTAAAACGAACTGTGTCATAAAAATTTTCAGTACTTTTGTTTGTCGGGATAAACGGACACTGGCTCTGCTGAGGAGCAACCAGTGAAGGGATAAACCCGACCGACGGAATAATTATCCTAAAAGTGCTATGTGCAAATGTAGCGCTTTTTTTAATGGATAATAATTCTGGAGTAAAATGCCTTAAAAAACCCATATCAAATTGTATTTATGTTTATTCTGGCTCTTTCTGCAAAGATAATATCCAGCTGCGATGCTACTATGCCCCAGTTTGGCAGAGGTGCCGTCCACTTTTCTACAATATTCTGGGTTGCAAGGTAAATAAGTTTTAGTAATGCCATATCGCTGGTAAAAGCTCCTTTGGTTTTGGTTACTTTACGTATTTGCCTGTGAAAACCTTCTATCGTATTGGTAGTATACATAATTCTGCGAATAGGTTCGGGGTACTTAAAGTAATTACTCAGATGTTCCCAATTGTTACGCCAGGAGGTAAAAACCGGCGTATACTTCTTTCCCCATTTCGCTTCTACCACATCCAGGTTATATTCTGCTTCTTCTTTAGTAATAGCCTGGTAAACTGTTTTTAGATCTTTCATAAACTCTCTACTGTCTTTAGAAGCAACATACTTTAGTGTGTTTCTAATCTGATGAACAATGCAGGATTGTATTTCCGCTTTAGGAAATACCAATTCAATAGCTTCGGCAAATCCTTTCAGATTGTCTATACTGACAATAAGCATGTCTTCAACACCCCGGGCTTTAAGATCATTTAACAACTGTAACCAAAACCGGGAGCCTTCGCTTTCGGCTACATACATCCCAAGCAAATCTTTTATTCCTTTATTATCTACTCCAAGTATATTGTATACTGCACGGGAAGACACTTTGCCATCTTCTTTCACCTTGTAGTGTATAGCGTCCATCCATACAAAGCAATACACGCTTTGTAACGGGCGTTGCTGCCATTCTCTGATTAATGGAATAACACGGTCGGTAATGTTGCTCAAGGTTGTTGGCGAGAGCGTAAACCCATACATCTCTTCAATGTGCTCACAGATATCCCGGGTACTTACCCCTTTACTATACAATCGTAGCACTTTGTTTTCCAACTCTTCGTTGATGATGATTTGCCGCTTGGGTACTACCTTTGGATCAAAATCTGAATTACGATCCCGGGGTGTGTTTAACTCGAATTCCCCTTCGATGCTTTTGACCCTCTTTCCTATTTTACCATTACGACGATTGCCAACTGATCGCTGTTGCTCATCCATGTGCTCGTCCATTTCTGCTTCCAGTAGCTCTTCCAACATCTGTTTTAACAAAGGTTGAAATATGCCTTCTTTGCCTCCGGCTGGTTCTCCCCGGCGAAGCCTCTCTTTCGCTTCCTGCTTGTAGGCCTCAAAATCAAATTTACATTTTCCCATTTCTTGTGTCAAATTTAATTATTTATTCCCTTTGACACAGTTTATTTTACAGCCTCCGCTCCGAATTTTATAAAATCTGTAATTTGACACAGTTCGTTTTACACTCCCCAATTCTTTAGCGCATCACTCTATTTCACGGGTGATACGTTCCATTTCACGGGTGAACCTTTTCATTTCACGGGTTATACATTTCATTTCACGGGTGATACGCTTCATTTCACGGGTGAACCACTCCATTTCATGAGTGTTCCATTCCATTTCACGGGTGATACGCTCCATTTCACCAGTGATACGCTTCATTTCACGGGTGACACTCTCCATTTCACCAGTGATACGCTCCATTTCACGGGTGATACACTTCATTTCACGGGTGAACCTCTCCATTTCATGAGCGATACACTCTATTTCACGGGTGATACATTTCATTTCACGAGTGTTCCACTCCATTTCATGGGTGATACGCTCCATTTCATGAGTGACACACTCCATTTCACCATTTGCCCCTCTCTTTTCAAGAGAGGGGTTGGGGTGAGTTTGTTTGCAATGCTCCATTTCACGAGCGAACCACTCTATTCCTTTAGTATCCTTTTATTTATCTGCGACTTGCATAATAATTTCCTGAGTTGTCAAAAAACACCATATATTTGCACTTTTTTAATCAAAAATATTACAACCTGATTTCTAATGGATAGTATTTTTTTGATAGCTGTCATTGCTGCTTCTTTCCTCATTTTGCTTGTCCCCGGGCGAATCCGTTATTTTTATGCCCTGTTGGTTTCTCTTTTCATTGTCGTGTTTACATCTATTCCGGCCATCGCCGTTTTTTGTTCGCCTTTGCTCAGCCCTGTAAGTTTTAGTATCGGGCTTCCGCACTATTCTCTTGCCTTTACTATTGATGCACTCAGCGCTTTTTTTATCCTGGTTACCAACCTTGTTTCCTTGGCGGGAATGCTCTATTCGAGGGGCTATCTTCAACCTTACCTTGCCCAAAAGAGTCGCTTCGAGCTGTCGTTGCATTATTTCTGTTTTGTGTGGCTTCATCTTTCCATGCTTGCCGTGCTTATGCTTCGCGATGGCTTACCTTTTCTTGTTGCCTGGGAGTTGATGGCTGTATCGTCGTTTATGCTTGTTTTGTTTGAAGGTGAAAAACGCATCACCCTCAAAACAGCGGTAACCTACCTTATCCAGATGCATATAGGTTTCTTTTTGCTTGTAACAGCCTTTCTTGTCTGCGGCACATCCACCGGCATCATGAGCTTTGACGCATTGAAAATCTATTTTACCAACCACCGGAATTTCGGTTTGTTTTTGTTGTTCTTTGCCGGGTTTGGCATCAAGGCAGGCTTTATGCCAATGCACACATGGTTGCCGGGAGCGCATCCTGCGGCTCCGTCGCATGTATCGGGCGTGATGTCGGGTGTAATGATTAAGATGGGAATTTACGGTATCGTCCGTATTCTTATGTATATACAATCCGATGTTTATGCCATCGGCGTATTTATCCTTGTAATCTCTGCCATATCGGGAGTTATGGGGGTGATGATGGCTATTGTGCAACACGATTTGAAGAAGCTTCTCGCTTATCACAGCATCGAAAATATCGGAATCATTGGTATGGGCATAGGCTTGGGAACTATGGGACTGGGCATACACAATCCTATGCTTGTTGTTCTGGGCTTTGGCGGAGGATTGCTGCATGTGCTTAATCATTCGTTGTTCAAATCCCTGCTTTTCTTCAGTGCCGGTTCGGTTTACAAACGTTTTCACACCCGCAACATCGAGGATCTTGGCGGCATCATACATCAGATGCCCAAAACGGCAACTTTTTTCCTTATAGGTTCCGTTGCCATTTGCGGATTGCCTCCGCTTAACGGTTTCATTTCGGAAATACTTATTTATGCCGGTCTTTTCCGTGGATTATCTGCCGGAGGATTCAATCAGTCGGTAGCATTGCTGTTAGCCATTATTGCTCTGGCACTCATTGGCGGGTTAGCTATATTTTGTTTCACTAAAGCCTTCAGTGTAGTATTTCTGGGAAGTCCTCGCAAAATGCATCCCGGAGTGAAAGAAGTGGACGGAGGTATGCTTTTTCCTCAGGCAATTTTAGCATTATTGATTATAGCTATCGGTTTGTTCCCGGTGATGTTCGTTAACCTGATTCTGCATATGCTTTCGACCATGTTTTCCATGAGCTATCCTGATTTATCTCCCATTACCGGTATGCTGACAAAAATCGGACTGCTCAGTTTTATTCTGATTGCCGTTGTGTTGGTTCTTTTTTATGTTCGTTATCTTGTTCAGAAAAAAAGAATTATCCAGCAGGGGGCTACCTGGGGATGCGGCTATACTGCTGTTGATGCCCGCCAGCAATATACCGGAAGTTCGTATGCCGGAGTTATCAACGAACTGGCCGATCCGTTGCTTCACAGCCATACCGGTTATCGGCCCATTGCCGAAGAAGAATTTTTTCCTTCCCCGCGTAAGTTTGAAACCCATCCTGTGGATGTTTTTGGTAAAGGCCTCAGCATTATTACTGATTTTTTGATGCTTATTCTTAAAAAATTAGCCCGTTTGCAAACAGGCTATATCCAGCATTATATTCTTTATGCCTTTGTTTACATCCTTATTATTTTTGTTTTATTATATCTGAAGTTGTTATGATAGGGTTGATACTCGCTATATTGACGGCTGTTTTTTTTCCGGGAGTAATCATCCGGGTGAAAAGTATTGCGAGTGGCCGCAAAGGACCGGGCATACTGCAACCGTGGAGAAATGTTTTTGTGCTGCTTCGCAAGGGAAGTGTCATCAGCACCACCATCAGTTTTGTTTTTCGTATAGCTCCGGTGATTTATCTTGCCACCATCATTGTTGCTATTCTTATTTTGCCGTTTCCCGGCAGGACAGTCGTGGCTTGGTTTCGATGGTGATTTTGTATTTTTTGCCTATTTACTGGCGCTTGGTAAGTTCTTATTTATCATCGGAGCCATGGATACCGGTAGCAGTTTCGAAGGCATGGGCTGCCTAACCGCGAAGCCTTATATTCCATGCTGGTTAGAACCGGCGTTTTTCATTTTATTTGGCACTCTGGGCATGCTTACCGGACATACATCTATGCAGGAAATTTTTGAATATTTCAGGATGTCGGATTATAACTCAGTCATCATTGGCATTATTGCCGTTTATCTGCTTGTGCAGATTGCCATGGTGGAAAATAGCCGGTTGCCTGTGGATGATCCAAAGACGCATCTCGAGCTTACGATGATACACGAAGTGATGGTGCTCGACCATAGCGGTTTTGATCTGGCATTAATTCATATTGGTACGGCGTTGAAGTTTGCCATGTACGGCACACTCATTGCCAACTGCCTGATTCCTGTTTCCTGGCCGGTGGCCGGACAGTTTACCCTGTATTTTGCAATTCAGCTTTTGTTTGCCGCTGCCATTGGTTTCATGGAATCGTTCAGGGCAAGGAAGAAGCTGATGAAAAATCCTCAGTATATACTTACGCTGAGCTCTATTGCACTGATGGCCTTTGTGCTTTGTCTTTTATTAATCAATCAAATGATCAGGTAAAATGGACATATTGATAGTTGTTTTATTTGCCATAACGCTGATTTATCTTAGCGTAACCGAACGGTTCAGTATTTATACCAATCTTATCGGAACCCAGGGTTTGCTGTTGTTTTTCCTCGCTTTTTCGGAAATGGAAAAGATTACGCTGATGAATCTTTTGTTTATCACCACCGAAACGCTGGTGTTTAAAGTGCTGGTTGTGCCTTATCTGCTTTATCGCATCATTGGCAAAACGGGAATAGAAAAGGTGCATCAAAAATCCATGCCGGGATTGTATTCCCTGCTTTTTGTGAGCCTGGGACTCATTCTGAGCATCATCATTTCGCAGTCGCTGCACGCCACCACTATCAACATGATTTATTTCATCGTTGCCTTTTTTTCCATCTACACCGGATTGTTCCTGATTATAACCCACAAAAAGATATTTTCACATCTTATCGGCTTTCTGGTTCTCGAGAATGCCGTTTTATTGCTTTCGCTGGCTATCGGAAGCCAAATGCCGATGCTGATCAATATCGGAATATTGCTCGATATTTTTGTCAGTGTACTGATTCTTGGAATTTTTATGATGCGTATGAAACAAAGCGCACATCAGCTAACCATGTTAAAGGACGATTAAGAAATGATAAACATGCTGCTTATATTTTTTATTCTTTCATTTGCAATCGGATTATCGGTAGCTTTTATTCGGAGCAAAGTGGTTATCCGGATGCTGGTGATGCTTTTTGCCGCCATGCACGTAGCTTTCACCGGCTGGTGCTGGATTCACAGGGGCGAAACCTTTCTGGATTATTTCACCCTCGACCCTGCAGGAATTACTTTGCTTAGCGTGCTTTCGTTGCTTACCGTTACTACCATTTATCATGGTTTTATTTATTTAAAGAATGAGCAATTGAAGCGGTATGCCATTTATCATGTGGCGTTGATTGCTTTGATTGTAGCCATGTCGGGAGCTTATTTAGCCAACAGCATGACGATGGTGTGGATATTTGTGGAAGCAACCACGCTGGCTGTTTCCGCCCTTATTTACCATGATCGTTCGGCCATAGCACTGGAAGCTACCTGGAAATATGTTTTTGTTTGTTCGGTCGGGATTGCCCTGGCTTATATCGGAATATTGTTTTTGGGATTTACCGTTAGCAACGGCACATCTCCTGATCTTTCTTTTGCCACACTGCCTGCGATGGCTGCAAAGGCAAATCCACTTTTCCTAAAGATCGCCTTTGTTTTTGTGATAGTTGGCTATAGTACTAAAATGGGGCTATTTCCCATGCACACCGTAACCGTTGATGCTCACACCGTGGCTCCGCCGCCTGTAAGTGCTTTCATCTCCACTACGCTGATGAACGTCGGTTTTCTGGCCATCTTCCGCATCTATTCCGCTTTTGCCGCCACGACGATCTTTGCCTTTATGAATCATGTTCTGATACTATCGGGTATGCTTTCGTTGCTGGTGGCTTCGGGTTATATGCTTAAAGCCAAGCACAACAAGCGTATGCTTGCCTATTCGAGTCTCGAGAACATGGGAATTGTTGCTATTGCTTTAGGCGTTGGCGGGATAGGGTATTATGCGGCTATTTTGCACATCATTCTTCATTCATTTACCAAAGCCGGGCTTTTTTACCAGATGGGGCAGTCGTACAAAATAATGGGAACTTACGAACTGGACAATTCAGGTGGATACCTGAACTTATATCCTGCCGGAGCCGCCGTACTTTTGCTGGGATTGATTTGCATCACAGCCATTCCGCCTTCGGGCATGTTTATTTCCGAATTCATGATGTTTAAAGCGATGGCAGTTAACGGTGAATATTTCTATCTCATTCCTTACCGCATTATTCCTGACGTTTGTGGCCTATGCTTTATTTACAAGGGTATTGCATATCGTCTATTCCCAGCCTCGCGATAAGGAAATGTATTTGCACGAAAGAGTCAATCCGGTGCAGACGATTTCGCAGTTTGTGCTGTTTGGCTTGGTGATTTTTCTTTGCTTTGTACAACCGGTTCCTTTTAAAGAACTCATTGAATCAATAATTGGAGGACTGCCAAAATGATGCCGCTGAATAACTCCTGGTTGCAAACAAAAGAAAATCCTGCGACAGTACCCGTTGCTGATATTCCTGTGCTGGATTATTCCGCCTTTGCTGCCCATGTTGATGAACTGTTGCTGGATAAGGCAAATCATTGCCTTTCCTATTTTGCCTATCCCTGTGCCGATAAATTTCGGTTTATCTGTTGCATGGCTTCAGACAAAAGCCATTCCATACTCGTTTTTTCGCACGAGCAACCCAACGATAAGAACCTTGTTCTGGAATCGCTTTCCGCCCGTCGTTTCTCGCTCCATGTTTTTGAAAGGGATATTCATGAAAAATATGGCATTGAGTTTGCCGGGCATCCCTGGCTGAAGCCGTTGCGGTTTCCGAAGAATTCCCGGCTAAAGCTTGCGGATTATCCTTTCTATTCCATCGAAAGCGACGAACTGCACGAGGTTGGTGTTGGCCCTATCCATGCCGGAATTATCGAACCTGGCCATTTCCGCTTTATCTGTAATGGCGAAAAAGTACTGCATCTCGAAATTCAGCTCGGCTATCAGCATCGGGGCATCGAAAAATTGTTTTTAGAATCGAATACTCTGCTTCAACGCTCGGTGCTTTCCGAAAGCATAAGTGGCGACAGCGTTATCGGACATGCTCTTTGCCATGCCTCGCTTACCGAAGCATTAGCCGGTAAAGCAATCAGCAATAATCTTGCTGCCGAACGGATTATTGCGTTGGAACTGGAGCGGATTGCCATGCATATTGGCGATACTGCCGGCTTGTGTACCGACATTGCCTATCAGTTCGGACAAGTGGTAAACGAAGCCCTGCGTACTATCGTGATCAATACTACCCAGTTTTGGTGTGGAAATCGTTTTGGCAAAGGACTGATACGTCCTTTGGGAAGTCATTATCCGCTCACGGCAGAGATTATTCAAAAAATACAGGCTAACCTCGGGGAAGTAAAAGAACGTTACTCCCAGATTACCGACCGTATGTTTACCATGCCAAGCGTATTGTCCCGTTTCGAAGGCATCGGCAAAGTGAGCACTCAGCAGGCTTTGCTTACCGGCGCTGTGGGGATGGCTGCACGTAGCGCTAATTTGAAAAGAGATATCCGCTGGTCGCATCCTTTCCAGTATTACAAAAACCTGGCTTATGAACCGGCACTGTTTCCAAAAGGCGATGTCTGGTCGAGGGCTAAGTTGCGCGAAAAGGAAGTCGAACTGTCCATTGCTGTCATTAATCGGTTGTTGGATTTTATTAAAAATAGATGTTCAACCGAAACTCCGGTTCAGGAACTGAATTTTCAGCCGGGTACTTTTGCTATCTCGCTTACCGAAGGATGGCGTGGAGAGATTTGCCATGCGGCTATAACTGACGAAAAGGGGAGGATTGTTTATTATCAGGTAAACGATCCGTCGTTGCACAACTGGATGTCGCTGGCATTAGCGCTGAGGGGCGTCGAGATTTCCGATTTTCCGATTAACAATAAAAGTTTTAACCTTTCATACTGCGGACACGATCTATAATACTTAAAATATGCCAGTAAAAGAGTTTAATATATTTCGCCGCCATCGTTACCAGACTATTTCCAATCTGAAATTGGTTACCTTTACCATCAACTTTTCGCGGGCGTCCGGTCATTGGCAGCGAAATCACCGAAACCGAGGCTGCACTGGTAGCAACGCTTTGTCCTGTGGGAGCCATTCAGCTTTCGCCCTGCCGTATCGATCTCGGACGCTGCGTGTATTGCAACGAATGCCATTTTGTCCTTCCGGGGAAAATAACCTTTACCAACGATTACCGGCTTGCCACCAATGTTCGCGAAAGCCTGATTGTTGAAGCCGGAACGGATATTCCCGTTAAACTCAATCCTGATAAAATCCGTAAAGAAATACGTTCCATTTTCCGCCATGCCCTGAAACTGCGACAGGTTTCTGCCGGTGGCGATAACTCAGCAGAGATGGAACTGAATGCCACCGGTAATGTTAATTTCGATATGGGACGCTACGGTATTGAATTTGTAGCTTCGCCGCGCCATGCCGACGGTATTGTTATTACCGGCCCCATCACCAGCAATATGGCCGAAGCCCTGCAGATTTGCTACGATGCCATTCCCGAACCCAAATTAATCATCCTGGCCGGTACCGATGCTATCAGTGGTGGCATTTTTGCCGGCAGCCCCGAACTAAACAGGGAGTTCATCGCTAAATATCCTGTAGATTTATTTGTTCCAGGAAACCCGCCTCATCCGCTCACCTTTATTCATGGGGTGCTCGAGATGATCGGACGAAAATTCTGAAATTCTTGTAAAGGAATCTTTCCTTAAAACTACCCGTAGCCTGTTGATCTTTTATTTGACAGCCTGTTGGCATATCGTTTATCGTATTTGCGAAATTACATTATTCTTTGTTGAAATACAATTTCAACGGTATTTCGAGCGAGTCCCGATAGCTATCGAGGCAAATGCCGCTTAGCCGGGTTTCAAAGTTACTTGATTATGATTCCAAGTAAAGTCTGTCCAATTCTATTTTTCGTGTAAATATAATTCTTTTTCTCCGCAGACGCATTATTCTCCGCACAAAATGCCTAAAGTATTACATTTAATCTTCGCATTTGTACTCATAGGTTTGCTTGGTAACGCTCTGTTGAACTAAATCCCGCTTGCGGGATTTAGTTCAACAGAGCGTTTTACGCAACAAAAGTTTCTATAATTTTATCCTGTAGCGTTGTTATCCTTTTTTTGTTGGAACTATAAAATTAAGAAAAACAATGCCACTATTTATTTTTAGATCAATAATTTATTAATACTCCTTTGTTCATATCCTTAACCCAAACTCAGGTTGTTAATTTATATAGAACTTTCTACAGCAATGATTTGTTTTTTCCGTGAAAATATTTTTTTGAATTTTTCTTTATATTTTTCCATAGTCATATAAACAGAAGGTACCAGTATTAGTGTGAAAAATAGAGAACTTGTAAGACCACCAATAATAACCCAAGCCAAACCGTTTTTGGTCTCTGCACTTGCCCCAGATGCGAGAGCAATAGGAAGCATACCAAAAATCATTGACAAAGTTGTCATTAAAATGGGTCTTAATCTTTCTTTTCCCGCCTCTATCAGTGCTTCCTTGACGGCAAGCCCCTTTTCTCTGAATTTATTTGCAAAATCAACAATCAGAATTGCATTTTTACATACAAGCCCAATCAGCATGATCATTCCAACCATAGAGAAAATAGTTAGCGATTCGCCTGAAAGAGCTAATGCAAACAAGGCTCCGATTATGGCTACTGGTATTGAGAACAAAACTACGAATGGATACAGATATGAATTGTAAAGCGCTACCATAACAAGATATACTAAAATCAAAGCGAAAGCAATGGCCGTAAATAGGCTGCTAAAAGCATCAGCTTGTCTTTCCATTTGACCTTTATAGTCAATGGTGATTTCAGGAGTATGTATTTTTTCTTTTATCGCAGTTTTTATTTCATTACCAACGGTTCCAACCGGACGACCATAGACCGAGCATTTTACAGTAAGAGATGAAATACGGTCGTATCTTTCAAGTTTATTAGGACCCAATGACTGAATAATGGTTGCAAAGTTTTTTAATTCAACAACCTTACTCTGATTATTTAAAAATGTGAGGGAACCCACGTCGTCAATTTTTTTACGGTTGAATTGGTCGAACTGAACATTAATGTCAAAATCATCGGCACCTTCGGAATATTGCAGGTCAGTATTTCCGGCTAATGCAAGGTTTAGCGTACTTCCAACCTGTTGCACATTAAGACCTAATTGCTCCATTTTTTCTCTATCAAGTTTGATCTGTAATTCTGGTTTACTTTTATCAATTGATAGTTTTACATCGTTGGTTCCAGGTATTTCTTTTATAATTTTCATCACACTATCACCAATTTCAAAAAGTTTATTTACGTCAGGCCCACGTAACAACACCTGTATAGGTGCATCATCAGCATTTCCATTCATGGAAGTAGGAGTTGCACTAACTTTTAATCCGGGTATTTCCTGAACTTCTTTTTTTATCATTGCTGCAAATTGTTCCACAGACATTGTTCTCTTATCTTTTGAAACAAGATTAACAGTTATTTCACTCTTATTATTTACCCCGCTTCCCGTTCCAAAATCGGAACTTGAATACCCGATGTTCGAAAAAACTTTAACAACCTCCGGCTTTTTAAGCAAAATATTTTCTACGTTTTGTGTTAGCTGTGTTGTCTGGTAAACAGTATTTTGAGGTTCCCCTTCAAGTTTAATAATAAATTCTCCCTGGTCGCCATCATTCATAAATGCAGTTCCCACCAGCCCCATTCCTACAAGGGAAAATGATATTATGATTAATACGGTTACCGTCAGATACACTGTTTTACGGTGGTTTAAACACCATTGCAGAATTCTTTCGTAATATCCTACGATCTTTTTAAATGTAGTTTCTATCCAGGCAGAAAACTTTCCGATAATGGATTTTTTTGTATAATCCTGTATTTTGCTGAAACGTGATGCTAATAAAGGGGTAACGGTAAACGAAACAAAGAGGCTCATGAGAGTTGCAAATACGATAACCAGGGAAAACTCCCTTAGCATGTTGCCTATCATACCAAATACTAATGAAAGCGGTAGAAATACAACAACGTCTACCATGGTTATAGCAACAGCAGTGAAGCTGATTTCATTTCTGCCATCAAGCGCCGCTTTACGCTTATCTTTCCCCATTTCCAGATGACGGTGTATGTTTTCCAAAACCACAATGGAATCGTCAACCAAAATACCGATCAATAAAGAAAGAGCCATTAAGGTGAGCAAATTGAGCGAAAAATTAAAAATATACATGGCTATAAAAACCGAAATAATTGAAGCAGGAATAGAAATTAAAACAATAAATGAGTTTCGGATACTATGTAAGAAAATAAACATAACAAATGCAACAAGCAATATGGCAAAACCTAAATCTTCCATTACTGCATTAGCTGAAGCTAAGGTATATGTGGAATTGTCGGAAGCAATATCAAATTTTAGCTGATAGTCGGAATATTGATTTTCGAGCAATTTCAATTGTTCTTTTACCCGTTTACAAACATCAACTGTATTAGCATCTGTTTGTTTCTGAATAATAATTCCAATAGAATTTTTGCCATTTATTTTATTCAAATTAGTCTGTTCTGCAATACCATCAACAATTTCAGCAATATCTGATAATTTGATACTGCTGCCGGAAGTTGTTCTTGAAACCGTTGTGTTACGAAACTCATCTAAAGACTTAATCTTCCCCAATAACCTTACCGTATATTGTTTAACATCACTTTCAATTTTGCCGGTCGGCATTTCAATGTTTGAATTGTAAATTGCCTGATAAACCTGGCTGATGGTAATCTTGTATGCATCAAGTTTGCTTTTATTGATGTTGATTTTAATTTCCCTTTCATTTCCTCCTACCAGCGAAACCTGCCCCACACCATTAAGTTTTGAAAGTTGTGATTTGATTTGATTATCCGTTAGCAAATACAATTTTGTCGGGGCTATTTTAGCTGTAACCCCAAGTTTAATTACAGGCATTTCATCGGAAGAGAATTTGTTAATTGATGGCGACTTCACACCGGTTGGAAAATCGGCTACCATTGCATTGATTTTACGTTGGGCATCCTGTACGGCTAAATTAGCGTCAGCACTTGATTCCAATTCGATAGTAATTGAGGATAGCCCCTCTTGAGAAGTTGACTGCATGCTTTTAACATTCTCCAAAGAAGAAAGAGCATCTTCTAATTTTTTGGTAACAGAACTTTCTACCTCATTTGCTGATGCACCCGGATAAGTTGTTGTTATACTGAGTGCAGGAAAACTAAGTTTAGGAACTAACTCATAGTTTAATTTTGTATAGCATGTTATCCCAAGAATAGCTAAGACAGTAAAAATTACGACTACCAGAGTTGGTCTTTTTATTGCAATTTCAGTGATTGACATAAATGTTATTTTTTAATTTACAATTTTAATTGCCTTGTTTTCGGATAGGTTTATCTGACCGTTTACGATTACTTCTTCGCCTTCCTTTAAACCGGAGATAACCTTTATATATTTATCATTTCCGCTTCCCACAATAATTTTTTTAAGTATTGCCCTGTCCTTTTCGGCAACATATACTGAGGCTTCTGTTATACTTCCCAAAAGAGATTCACGTGGAATATACAGTGCTTTCGCTACAACAGGAAGTTTTATTATTACATTTGCAAAAGTTCCTGATTTTAAAGGATATTTTGAACTGTTGGAAATCACAATTTCAACTGGATAATTATGTGAATCATCACCCTGAGAACTAATAAAGCTAATATTTCCTTCAAATGTTACTCCGGGGTATACATCGGTTGTAATAATTGCTTTATCATTTAATTTAAGTTGATATACATTAGCTTCGGAGACATTCAATTTTATTTTAAGTTTTGAAATATCAACAATTGTTGCTATAGGACTGCCTATATTGATATACTCGCCTTGTTCAACTGATTTTTTTGTAACAACACCATTAATGGGGGATGTAATTGTTGCATCTGCAAGTTGTTTTTCGGCTTGCTTCAATTGTATTACAGCGTTATCATACGAATTTTGGGCATCATTTAATTGCTGTTCTGTTACAGTACCACCTTTATAAAGATTATTATACCTTTCCAAATCTTTTTTAAGTTTTGCAACACTGATGCTGGCTGTTTGAACGGCAAGTTTTTTTAGTTTATCATCAATGGTTGCTATAATGCTACCTTTTGATTTTTCCTGTCCAAGTACAGCATTCAATGAGGTAATTGTTCCCTGTGCTTCTGCAGCAATATCTATCTCTGAATATGCCTCCATATAACCTGTCAATTGCAGACTGTTGTTTATTGACATTTTTGAAACGGGAAAAACATTTACAGACACATAAGCTAAATCGGTACTTACATTTTTGTTGGCATTTATTTTTTTATAATTGGTTGACAGCCTAAACACAATAAGCGCCAATACTACTAAAGCGATAATGATGATGATTGTTCTTTTCATGATCCTATTTATTTTAATTATTGAGAAATTTCATTAAATTACCCTTGGCTTTTTCAAGATCAAGACGGGCAATGTAGATATCCAGTAATTTATTGAAGTACGTGTTTTGAGCTACCATATATGAACTTTCGGACTGGATGAGGTCGAGTGTAGAGCTGGTGCCTTGCTGATATTCCAATTGTGTATTTTTATATACACTTTCGGCTAAATCAAGATTTTCTTTTTCCCTATTGATATTATCTAACGCATTTTTGTACTGAATTTCATAGTTAGAAATATCTACTTTAATTGATTGTTCAGTAAGCAATAAATTCTCTTTTGCTATTTTAATGTTGAATTCTGACTGAGCCAGCTTTGAATTTCGCTGCAAGCCGTCGAAAATAGGAATAGTGAGTTTAATACCAATACCTGAACTTGGATACCAGTCTTTGTTTGCATCAAAAAAAGTAAATTTCTGACGCATTGCATTAAAGTTATAATTTCCAAAAAAAGACAGAGAAGGCAGAAACGCCGATACCTTTGTTTTCTTATCCAATTGCATTATAGATATGTTTGCTTTTTTTAATTGATAATCAAAAACATTATCTATCTGAAATTTGGTTAATGTATCTGCTATAAACTTATTATAGCTGGCATCAACGGTTGTATCGGCTAAAATTATAGCACTATCCAATGGCATTCCCATATTGTATTTAAGAGTATTTAAAGATTGTGAATAGCTTAATTCTGTCTGCTCTAATTGAGATTTTGTATTGTTATAGCTTACCTTGATTTTATCCACATCAATTTTCTTTGCCATTCCATTATTATATTTTAATTCTATAGATTTTAATGATTTTTCAGAAGCAAAAAGGGTTGACTTGAGTACATTCATTTGCATTTGGATAACTAATGCCTGATAATAAATCAAGCTGATATTATATTCCGTCAGTTCGTTTGTTTGTTGTTGTGTGAGCTCAGAAATGTTTTTGTTGATTTTTGCTGTTTTTATCATTAAAAGGCTAACAGGATCATATAGTTTTTGTGTTAATTGCGCTCCTCCCGACATGCTGTATTTGTTTCCGAATTTTACAGGGACGTACGTACCCGGAGTTCCTCCCATCATTTCAGCAGGCATAAGCTGGGTTGTAAGTTTTAAATTATCATCCACTTCACCCGATACATTGATTTGAGGAAGATAATTTCCTATCTGCTCGGTAATTTTCTTCTGTGAAATATCAACATTATAATTGGCAATTTTTATGCTGCTATTATTTGTAAGCGAATAATTGATACACTCTTTAAGTGTTAGTGGTTTTTGGGCATGCACATAAAAGTTGCTTGTTGCAAGAAATAAGGATAGAAATATTATTCCTTTAGATTTTAATTTTTTTCTCATTGTATCATTATTTTGTAATAATGATGCAAATTTGAAATCAAAATAAATGATGAAAAAATTATTGAGAAGAAGGGATTAAGATTGCCGAAGAATGATACGTTGATGAGATATTATTGCCCGTATCGGCTGTTAAAATCTTTAATATAGGTTTTACCTATAGGAATTTCTCTTTCCGGAAGAGTTATAGAATTTGAGCGAACAGACGTAATTCGGTTAAAAGGTAAAATAAAACTTCGGTGAACACGAATAAAATCTTTTGAAGGAAGTTTTTCTAACATGTCATTCATAGTTATACGCGCAACGACAGTTTTTCTGTCTCTAATAAAAATTTTCAGATAGTCTGCAAGTCCTTCAATATATAAAATATCAGCCGAAGGAATTTTTACCAGACTATAATCTGCACGAATAAAAATATATTTATCTTCCGAATGATTTTGTTTGTTAATATAATTATAGTATTCACTGGCTTTGTTTACTGCCTGGGTAAAGCGTTTAAAGTTAATCGGCTTCAACAAATAATCTATGGCATTAAGTTCGTAACTTACCACAGCATATTCGCTGAATGCAGTTGTAAATATTATCATAGTATTTTGCTGAATGGCTTTTACGAGGGTAATTCCATTCATTGAGGGCATTTGTATATCTACAAATAATAAATCAATAGGATATTTACGTAAATACTTTAATGCTTCAGTAGGATGGGTAAATGTTTTTTGCAGATTGATAAAGTCCGTTTTTTCGCAATGGGATTCAATCACCTTTAAAGCCAATGGTTCATCATCTATAGCAATAGCATTAATCATAACAAATTAATATGAAGTGATACAATGAAATCATTTTCAGTTTCTTTAATCGTCAATAAATGCTTGGAAGGATATATCAACTTTAAACGATGCTTAGTGTTTTCAATACCTAATCCGTTTTTTTCGATTGTGTCGGACTGAGCGTTAACTTTATTATTTGCAACCCAAAAATGTAATTCAGATTCATTTGCTTTAATACTAATTCTGATGTTACTATTTTGTTCGGAATTTACACCATGCTTAAATGCATTCTCAATAAATGGAATAAGCAACATTGGGGCAATCTGCAATTCGGTAAACTCTCCTTCAACAGTGAAATCAAATTTTATCTTACTTTCTAATCGTAACTTTTGCAGTTCAATAAAATTGTTAATGTAATTAATTTCTTCGTCTAATGGCACATAATCATTTTGAGTTTCTTTCATAGTGTATCTCATCATTTCAGAAAGTCTATCAATCATATCGGCAATTTGCGGGGATTTGTCAATTGCCGTGGCATAAATATTATTTAACGTATTAAATAGAAAGTGAGGATTAATTTGTGATTTTAAAGAAGATATTTGAGCAGATAATTTTTCTTTTTCAGCTTGCCTTAAATGATTATTTATTGTCAATGCAATTGACGCCAGGATTGAAATAATCAACATTAAGAAAGCATTTGCTCTAAGAATAGGTTCTATTTTTATTAATACAGGATTAATGCTTTCTATATGACTTGGATTGAAATCAGATAAATTTAAAAATATACCAGACAGAACAAACGCAGTAACAATGCTTAATACAAGTGTGCTTAAGTATAACAAATACTTTTTTAATAAGAGGAATTTGGGAATTAGAACATAATAATTGAAATAAAATATAATTATAAAGATAAGACATAAGGTAATAATAGGAACTAATGAAATATTATCTGTTGGGACAAAAGATTTAAAAACCTGATAACTGGGTAAAAATGGCACCATTAGTATCAAGCCCCAAGCAATAACATGACTTGAAATTGTAACAAAGTTGTTTTTCATTATCATTCAATTTTTGAAACACAAATCAAAGATAAGATTTTGTTTTGATAAAATATTTGCGATAAAAATATTAAGTTCATAGAAGAACTAAAGAATATTGGTAATTTTCCTCTTTTGACTTTGCCCTTTTGGTTGAGCTTATGCTTTTGGGGACAAAGGCAAATGTGCCAAATTTGCGATAGCCAAAACGCCTTCGGCGGAAAAGTGCGGTGGGGTAAAATTTTAAACATTTAGGTTGGCTTTGTGTGTCGGAAAAGTCGGTCAGCGTGAAGTTGAAGATGAATTGTTACCCTGATATTTGTCATGTCATGATACTGTTTAATTGTCCGTCTTGTCTTCCCTTCACTTGTGCATAATGTTTTGCGGCTTACCGGCTGGCGGGTTTTAATATCCCTTTTCTGTCAATCCGCTATATATTTTTTTACTTGTTGTTTTCTTTTATTTTTCACTACACCCGCTTACGGTAAGCCGCTGTGTGAGCCCTGCATGAGCAACACACACACATTGTAAGCTTTATAAAAAGTTCAAAAATAAATAAAAATTTATTTGCTTTTTAAGACAGTACCTCGATTACCAGCAGTATTTTGTTCTTAAATCTTGTTTCATTGATATGGATTAACGTATTTTTTTGTAAAATCTATTTGTGTTCGTAGTATTTTCTCCAGCCATAATTATTATGGCTCCACCTGTATCGTATTTTTCTTCTAATACTAAATAGTCTTGGTTTCGGTATAGTCGCGTCTGTCTGTTTTCAAACCACCAAAGAACTGGCAAAATAGGAACGACATAAAAGAATCTTCGCTTGTAATAACATTGGTCGTCTTTAAAATATCCTTTGATTATTTTCTCACGAATTACACTGTCACACTCAATTAGTTGGGCAAACAATTTATTCTTTTTGGTTTCTTGAACTTTAACAACAAGTCCAGGTTTTACTTCAATATACTTTTCGTCAATTGACTGCCATAATTGCTTTTTAGAAGCGTGTTTGTTGTTAGTTGAGTCACAATCATTGGAATAAACTCCTGATATTTCAGTCCTTTGATTGATTGTATTTGAAACCACTTTAAACGGCGTACAACTTTGAAAAAGCAAGGTCAACACTGCTAACACTAAAAATAAAAACTTCATAACATTTACTCTCATTGTAGGGTTCTGCTATAATATTGCTGGTAACATTTTGGCGGTTGCTATTCGGTGGCGATTATACTACTAAACTTTCCACGAAGAACAGAAGTTTCAATTACCACGTGAAGCACTGCCCCGCCACTAACAGCAAACGCCTGTGTGTGCCTTGCATAAGCAAAGCACACACATTGTATGCTTTATAAAAAGTTCAAAAATACAAATATTTCCTGACTTGTCCCTTTTAGTGTGGTAATTTTAATTTTGCAATAAGTTCCATCATTTTTTGAGTTGGTTGAGCATTTACTGTTACTATTTTCTGGGTGATAGGATTCAATATTTCTCCATCAACGATTTTTTTTGATTTGTCTAAAAATTTTCTAATCGCCGACGGTAATAATGCTGTTGCAATGGATGCATCTTTTCTTATCCGTCAGTTTAGGAATACCCTTAAACGGATAATTGTCGTCAAAATATTTTTGTTTGTTTTTGATGATTAGTTCTTCCATTTTTCAATCGTTTTATTTCAAATTATTTCTGTTACTGTTTTTTATTGTGCGGAATGATAAATTCAGCTATGTTACAAGTGGAAAAACATTTTTTGCTTAGCCGGGAATATCCCCTTAAAACCACCTGAAAGTAAAGTAATGCGTGGCATATTGATCTTTTATTTGATAGCTTATTGGCATATTTGTTTATCGTATTTGCGAAATTACATTATTCTTTGTTGAAATACAATTTCAACGGTATTCCGAGCGGCATTGCAAATGCCGCTCAGCCGGGGACTTCTCAACCGGGTACATTTTGTTATTTTGTATTTCGATAATTTAAAATATAGTCCTTTATATCCAATATTGTTTGTTCAGGTAACTGAAAAGCAACAAATGGGGTTTGAGGCAAAACAATCTCATAAAGAATATAATCATTCAAATGATTATTTTCTGCAGCCTCTTTTAATATCTTTAGTTGAGGATCCTTTTTAATTTTTATTTTCGCATTCTCTATGCCAGCAAGTAATGATATTAAACATTCTCTATCTTCAATTGTAGAATAATGCCCTTGAGCAACCCCCATTGATTCTTTATATCCAGGTTCAAAAGCCCATATTGCTTTAGCTATTGCGTATCCAGTCCATTTTTCATTTATAGCTACACTTATTTTATTATCAGAAATTTTATCTAACTTCATTTGAGGATTAAAGCACCAATCTTCTGTACTTCGTTTTGCCTTCTCAAAGATATTTACCATCGCATTTTTAATCCTTGGATTATTCCTGTTTAATATTTGAGCAATTACAATCTCATCGGTTGCGTTTTTTAAATCATTGATTGTTAAATAAGAATCCGCTAAGAACCAATGAGCCATGTAATCAATATAATTTTTACTGATTACCTCTTTATACCATTTTATAGCATTTTCATAATCTCTGTTATGTTCATAAATCTGACCAATGTAAGTCATTACATTATAAAGTGAGGAATCAGCTGTTAATGATAATTTATAGTATACCAGTGCACTATCATAATTATTTGACTGAAAAAAGTTTTCAGCTTTATCAAACAACGGTTTGGCTTTATCATTAACAGTAATATTATATGTAAAAAGACCTGAATCCGTTGAAACCCGATAACAATCATGATAATTCAATTTTTCAGAAAAGTCCGTACATTCTATTGTCTTATCAAGAATTGTAATCTCATACGAAAGTTTTGAATCACTCATAATCTTTACAATCTCGGCTGGAGAATGAATCTGCTGAGAAAAGCCACAAGTAATTACAGTTAAAAAAACAAATAATAAGTATATTTTTTTCATATTTATATTAATTTTAAATTAGTATTCTAAAATTGTTCTTGGTTTGTTTACCGACATGACTAAATAATCCCAATATCCCCGCTAAACGTAATTTATAATTCCGCTTTGTTCCGGACGGAAAAACATTTTCTGTTTAGCCGGGAGTCCGTTGTCAATCTAAGTCAAGCCAGTCAATAATAGTCCCATTACAATCCGGTGCATTGGGACAATAAATTAATTCATTCCCCTGTTTGTCCTTAAAAACTTTATAATCGCCGACGGTAATAATGCTGTTGCAATGGATGCATCTTTTCTTATCCGTCAGTTTTGGAATACCCTTAAACGGATAATTGTCATCAAGATACTTTTGTTTGTTTTTGATGATTAGTTCTTCCATTTTTCAATCGTTTTATTTCAAACTATTTCTGTTACTGTTTTTCATTGTACGGAATGATAAATTCAGCTATGTTACAAGTGGAAAAACATTTTTTGCTTAGCCGGGAATATCCCCTTAAAACCACCTGAAAGTAAAGTAATGCGTGGCATATTGATCTTTTATTTGATAGCTTATTGGCATATTTGTTTATCGTATTTGCGAAATTATATTATTTTTTGTTGAAATACAATTTCAACGGTATTCTGAGCGGCATTGCAAATGCCGCTCAGCCGGGGCTTTGACAATGTGCTTGTAAATGCAGTGGAATTACATTTGAATTTTTTTAACATTTATTTTCCCATAATTTTTTCTTTCTGGTGAAGTAAAATAGTCTCCTATAAGTGTTTTCTCATTTTTGTTAAAATTCAAACGAGTTAATCCTCTATGCATTGGCAAAGCACTTTTTATGGTATTAATGTTAATATTGATATACTCGTATAGAATTATAGGATTTTCCTCCTCATCAATTAAAATGCTTGCTATTTCACTTTTAGAAGAAGTTAAATCCGTTTTCAAATATATTCGTATATCGGTTAATGTTTGTCTAATAGTAATTTTAACCGTATGATGGTTATTATCATTTGAACTGATAATTTCACCCTCATATATGCCATTCATGTTTGGTGTTTTAAAAAACATGCAATACTTTGAGAAATATTTCCAAAAAAATACATCGAATAGTTTAAAAACCAGTCCAAATAGAACAAATGCTGATGGAACATCAACAATCCATAAATACTTATTTAAATTAGGAATGCCCTCAATTCCTTTTGAAAATATCCAACCCAGAACGACGCAAAGCACCAAACTTATTGTATATGCAATCTTTTTATCACTATTATTAATTGAATAAGGATGCATGTTTATTCGATTTTAATGATGGTTACCTCATGTGAATTATTATGTTTGTAAATATAAATGGGGCCATCTTGCGAAACTGCAATTACAAGATCAACATTATACAATTTTGCAACATTAAAAGCGCTCCATTTCCTTGAACCCTCTCCTGACAGAATATCAGGGTCTTTAATGCCTTTAAACCTTTTCGATTTACCTACCATGACAATATTTCTGAATGAAATATGAGGTGCAGCATCATCTAAGAAAATGCACGTTGCACCATCCATTCCCATAAGTGCGGTTATTTCATCTGTACTATAATTAAAAATCCTTTTACTATTTCGACTCTTTATGCTATATGGCTTTGTTTTCCAAGGTTTACCCATATCATCAAATTCCAGATCCTTACATGAGAAAATTGCCATACAACCTGAATTTGGATCATCAGAAATGGTTAATATTATTTTTGTTATTTCTTCAATAATATCTACTTTTAAATTATCAAATTGAGGAGGCCATTTATTTATTGCAGCTTTAATTTCGTAATAAACATCTTTCTCCTTTTGAATATTTCCTTTACTCCAACTCGAACCCTTTCTGAATGATGAGATTAATTTGTTCTTAACAATTATACCACCACTTTGATCTTCTTTTAAAAAAATAAGTGACAAATTAATTTTATTGAAAAAATCCTCAGCTCTTCTATTTCGTAATTCACTAATAATAATATTCCAATTACTATTATTAATGCGAATTAGGCTATGAGGAAATTTTTCGGGGAATGTAGAATCCCATAATAATGCATATTTAGCATCAAGAAACCACGAGTAATTCTTTTTTTCAATTTCTCGTTTTACGGCAATAATTAATTCGTCTAATCCTTTTTCATCTTTAATTAACTCTTGTCCAGAATTATCCCATGGATGAAAAGCGATATTTGCGGGATAATCACTAAAATCAAGCTTTATCATATCAAATAAGCCAGAATCCTTAATCTCAGAAATATCTGCAACTACAAAGAAAAAATTTAAGGACTCACCTTCATGAATAGAATTTCTGAGTTTTTCGATTAGAATAGCATTCCAAAGAATTAATTGAGTAGTCCATCTGGGTAGAACTTTCGGATTTAGTAGGTCTTTTACATTCTGTTCTATCAAGCTCTCAATATGATAGGCATGAAACCGCTCCTTTATATTAGAAATACTATTTTCAAGGACTCTTGTGATAGGCTTATCTATTTTTTCACATACAGAGTTTATTTTTGGATAAATACTTTCAATGTTATTATCAATGCTTTTCATAACATTAATTAGCTGTGATTCTTGACAGAACACACTTGAAAACATTATCATGGGGTTGTCAAATATTTCTGTTTCTGTTTTTATAATAGCTTGACCTTTCGCAATAAAACCTGAACCTAAAATAATAGAATCACAACTAGCTAAAACATACATTAAACCAGTCTGTAATGCTCCTAAAAAATTCAAATACAAATAATTTTCTTCTTCTTCATATTTTATATAAAATTTTGAAAGGTCATTAAGCAATTGAATGGAATTATTGAAGTTATTTTCAATCAAATACTCATAAGCTCTATATCGAAAAGATCTAATTTGTTCAATGGTGTTTTCTTTAGAGTTATTAGAAATATTATTTTCTAAAAATTCATTCTTAAGGAGCAATAAGTATGCTTTTAATGAATCAATTGGGAAAAGCTTTTCAACAAAGTTTGTTGAAATTAAAAAAGTGTCAAAATCTAGTTGAAGCGGTTCATTACTTTCGACAATCTTACAAATAAAGTTAGATTTAATTATCTCATCTTTCTTAAACAATTTTTTATTAAAAAAATAAATTGAAAGGAAATCCAATAGAGTATTTTTTCGACCAACCTTATTAATATGATGAGTAAATGTAATTTCATTATTTGGAAATCCATGTAGTTGTTTTGAAATATTTATATCAGGATTAACCGCAATCCTTGTTAATCTTAATGAACCGGGTGAAGATAAATTTCCCCAACAGATATGACCGAAAACAACTGGGCTATTAGTACTTGATTGTATTTTGCCAACAATTTCATCAAGTTTTTCTTCTAATTGGTTTTTTAATTGTAAGTACATAATCAAGTTTTGTTTGAAAATGATTTTTGTAATTGTGCAAATGATAAATCAATCAACAATCCAAGGATGCCTGCAACTATTATGTAAAAATATGCTTCTTCAAGTCTATATTTTTCAGAATATTCAAGGATTGCAGCACCAATACCATGTTTGCCCCCAATAATAATTTCACCACCAATACAAACTGAAAATAAATAGGATGCAGCAATCCTACTTGAAATTATTGAATTTATTATTGTACTGGGAATAATAAATATTTTAATAAAATCAGTACGATTAAAAGCCAAAACATGAGATAAATCGGAGTATTTTATTCTTGAACTTTCTGCTGCTTGATGAGCAATGGGAAAAACATAAATAATAACGCCGATAATACCGGCAATAATAATTGGTAATTTTCCTGGCCCAATAAGTATTAAGAATACTGGAAATAATGCAACAGGGGGAATTGATCTTATAAATGCTGACAATGGAAGTATAACATATTCGATTTGCCTATTAATACCAGCTAAGAATCCTAAAAATAACCCAATTGACATACCAACGATGAATGCAAAAAACCAATTGTAAAGGGTGCCAAAAAAATTGATGTAAAACACTCTTGCTGAAAGCATGATAATCCCATCCTTTAATATTTTTGATGGTTTTGGTAATACAAGATTTGAAATGAAATCAAATTCTACTGCAATTTCCCAAAATAGCAGTAGAATAAAAATTAATATCAATCCTTTGTAATATTTGGAAAAATCATTGAAGCTTTTTGCCATAGTATTTCATTTTTTAAAGTAACATTATCATCCTTGCTAAACACCATATGTTCAACAATTTTACCAGGTGAGTTAGAAATTAAATAAACTCTATTGCACAAATAAGCAAGATCTCTTAAATTATGACTTACAATTAAAACTGATGTGTCGTTTTCATTATTTATTCTAAGTATAAGATTCAGGATATTATCTCTTTGAATGATATCCAACATGCTCCAGCCCTCATCAATTAGTAATAAATCAAACTTTGAGATTAAAAACCTGATTAAAGAAATTAATTGCTTCTGACCACCACTAAGCTGATTGGGATATTTATCATTAACACCATTTAGATTCAAGTCATTGATTAATGATTGGGCTTTAGATGTGAGAATACTCCTTTCATCTTTATCTAACTTGAAGAATGGTAATAGGATGTTATCTATTGAATTTTTCCAAGGTAACAGATTTTGCTCAGTAGATTGAAAAATAAATCCTTTTTTAATTTTATTATTGACAGAAATACTTCCTTCTTCGCATTTAATTATCCCAGCAATTATTTTCAGAAGTGTAGTTTTTCCACTCCCATTTGGACCAATAATACCTACAATCTCTCCTTTCCCAACATTCAGATTAATCGATGTTAAAATTTTCTTCATCGAATAGCTATATTCCAAGTTATTAGTTTTAACCAATAATTCAGAATCTATTTCAAAGTTTTCTTTAAAAGTGTCATTTTTCATCATTATAATATAAGATCGTACTTATGTCAACATTTTTGTCGAGAAGTTTTTCGGATATAAGCAAATCTATTAAATCTTGCATTTCGTCAATATTACTATCACTCGGTTTTATTATCCAATTATATAAATAACAAATACTTGCAACATCTTTCTCAATATTAGTCCTAGATGATAGTATCGCCCTTGATTCAGTTTCATTTTCAGAAATGTATTTTATGGCTTCATCAATTGCAGTTATGAATTGATTCATTTTTTTCTTATCTAGTGTGAATTCTTTTTTTACTACGAATGAACCAACCCAAAAAGGATTATTTATATACTTAGTTCTAACACCATTTTCTAAAACTTTAGCTCCTTGGCTGATAGCGACAGAGCCATATGGTTCAACTGTAAAAAGGACATCAAAAGTGCCTCCAAAGAGTGCCTGAATCTGTGAAGAACTCGAAACTTGAATCATTTCATAATCTTGATCTATTTTTAATCCTAACTTACCTAATACAATTTGAGCATAAGCTTTTTGGCTTGGGCCAGAATAAGTACCAATTTTTTTTCCTTTTAACTGCTTTGTTGAAGTAATCTTAGAATCTTTTGGTACTAATAAATAACTGCCAGGTTTATCAGATGTCTCACATATAGGAATAAACAAGGACAAAGTACCTGGCTGTCTAATTTCCGCTTGCAATGAACTTGCAAAAGTTGTAATGTTTAAATCTGCGTGACCGGCAAGAAAGGATTTTTCAGCTTGACCTGGGTCTTTAACATCTACCCATTCAATTTGAATATTGTTCTTATTGAAAAATCCTTTTTCTTCTGCTATATAGAGTGGCAATAGCCCCATGAATTTCGTATCAGGAATCCTTATTGAGAATTTGCTATCTGTCTTTTCAGGTGATTTCAAAAAGAATATTAAGGATACGAGGATGACAGCAATTACAATAAATGCTGATGCAATCCAAATTGATTTATTTTTCATGTTTTTCAATTTTAAGTTTCATTAATTGTGAATCATCTTCTGAATTAATAATTAAAACAGTGATGATTTCATCTTGAATATTCATAAGGAATTTTACCAAAGTTCCATGATATAATGGACCAAAATAAGTCCAGCTAACCTTGAAAGGTCTGTTTATTAATGGGCAGATGTATTTGTTGGAAAGAACAATATCAACTAAACATGGTGCTTCGATAAGCCCTTTTTCATACCCCAAGGATTGAGCGTAAGTATCCGTATGAATGTTATTCTTCCAGAATAGTTCATTCCAATTATGACGAAACGAAAGAGTTATTGAGCCAATATAAACATAATCCACACTAGGTTTAAGGTAGGTTTTATTGACAATTGTTTCTTGAATTAGATTCTTCAGTGTTTCTTTGTCTGAACCATTTACCAAAATTAGAATGTCTTTTGATTTTAAAAGATTTTCACCATTATCGTTTACAGTCTTTGAGCTAAATAGACCATACAATAACCCGCTTTTTAAAAGTATTTTATCAACATAAACATATCCTGACATTAAACAATTTGGCTTGTATGATTGAAATACGATTCTCTCACCAGAAATAGAAATTATTTCATTTAACTTTTTAAAACCTCCGCTAATCGATAGTGTTCTTGGCAAAGAGTAAATTTCAAAAGGGAAAAGATATTCATCTTTAATATCTGCAAATGAATTAATATCACGTTGAATATATTCAATATGATGAATGTGAGAACTCTTTTGAATAGAATAATCAATTGGCCCAAAATATTGACCAGTCTTAATTGTTTCATGATTAAGAGGAATATATACATTATCTCCGTTACAAATTTTCATTTACGCTTTTGTTATTAATATGTTAGTATCAAATCAACTTCACCTGGTTTTAATGATTTATCACCGTAAAACTTTGTCTGCATTTTTGTGTCTCGTTTCAACGGCTTATCAATGATTTGAACATTGTGCTTAGGGTAATGCTTTTTTAGAATCTCCAAAGTTGTGTTAAAGGTAAATTCACGTTTGTCGGTTCTTACATAGATGGTACTTTTCTTCTTCATAATTTTAGAACTCAATCCAAAAACTATATCAAGTAATTCATAGTATTCTTGCTTATTAATAAATCTACCTTTGTGTTTATCCCTAAGTGATTGTGAATTTTCAGTCCCCCCTAAAAGCCACAATCTTAACCATTGATCAGCATGATAGTCGGTAATTGAGAAATAAGGCAGGGAGGTAAATAGCAATGAAAATATTAATTCATTATTCTTTTGCAAACTGTTTTTAACCATTCCTGTCATCTCTCTCTCCTCATCTCTCTCCTCATAAATAGCAACCCCACCCGCTCAATAAAATCGGGCAGGGTTCACTTACATTCCGTTTGCTTCGCGTTAATTTTCAAATCTTCAAATTAGCTAATTGGCACAGTATCTTCTTCTTTTTTCGTTCGTGCTCCTCCGAAAGCCCTCACCACAGTCCGGAAATTAAACAGTTGCCATTTTTCTTTATCCTTGCGGAAAATGGATTTGCCTAAGCGGCAGATGGCCATCACCTCGGTATACAGGGCATTCATCTCCGTCTGTTGTTCGGCGGTAAGCCGTTTGCTTTTATTCTTGCTCAGTTCCTGGGTAATGTTGGCATTTTTACATTCTTCGGCCAACTGCGCAACCGCATCGAGGCGGGCAGCAGCGATCTTTTTCCCTTCCAGTTCGGCGCGGAAAGTCGGCAGGTTGTCGGCAAAGGTGAATAAATACTGGATGATGGCTTCCTGTACATTGATGCTGGCTTTTTTGTTAAATTTGGTATAACCCAACTCATTTTTCAGGATGGCAACCCTTGGCTTGTCGTTACGATACGCTACCGAAATATCGGTAAATAAATCGGATAATTTGATTTTGCCATCGGCCACGATGGCTTTGATGTCGCGGGTAGCCGCCTTCTGCTCCAGTCTTTTGTCAGTTGTAAAACTGATGATCGCCTGATTGATGCGCGTTTCCAGTCCCTGCCCGTATTCGGCAGTCATTTCCGGGTTGCGGGCGGTAAAAAACGCCAGCAATTCCATGTAGTTTCTGATAATAATCAATTCGCCCTGTAATGTAATATAGAGCGGAAAGGAATAATTCTTTTTCATAGTCTATTTTTTTAGGGTTAATTTTTATTGAAGCGCCTGAAGGTTGAAGTGAACTAAAAAACAAGTCATCCGGGACCCCACCCCAGCCCTCCCCTCGAGAGGGGAGGGAGGTATGCTCCTGAATATAAGGAGAATGTCGAAGGGGTGGGGTCAGAAAAGTAACAAGTTTTTCAAAGTTAATAACTGTTGCTATTCCTATGTTATGACGGTTCAAAGAACTTTAAGCATTTTCGCTCACTTTAAGCACTTTAGGTACTTTTCATACAAAGGTATGATTATTTATGGATATGAGAATAATAACCTGCCAATAAAATTGTTAACAATTTTATACATAGTTAGTAAGGCTGTAAAATAAACTGTGTCAAAGGGAATAAATAATTAAATTTGACACAAGAAATGGGAAAATGTAAATTTGATTTTGAGGCCTACAAGCAGGAAGCGAAAGAGAGGCTTCGCCGGGGAGAACCAGCCGGAGGCAAAGAAGGCATATTTCAACCTTTGTTAAAACAGATGTTGGAAGAGCTACTGGAAGCAGAAATGGACGAGCACATGGATGAGCAACAGCGATCAGTTGGCAATCGTCGTAATGGTAAAATAGGAAAGAGGGTCAAAAGCATCGAAGGGGAATTCGAGTTAAACACACCCCGGGATCGTAATTCAGATTTTGATCCAAAGGTAGTACCCAAGCGGCAAATCATCATCAACGAAGAGTTGGAAAACAAAGTGCTACGATTGTATAGTAAAGGGGTAAGTACCCGGGATATCTGTGAGCACATTGAAGAGATGTATGGGTTTACGCTCTCGCCAACAACCTTGAGCAACATTACCGACCGTGTTATTCCATTAATCAGAGAATGGCAGCAACGCCCGTTACAAAGCGTGTATTGCTTTGTATGGATGGACGCTATACACTACAAGGTGAAAGAAGATGGCAAAGTGTCTTCCCGTGCAGTATACAATATACTTGGAGTAGATAATAAAGGAATAAAAGATTTGCTTGGGATGTATGTAGCCGAAAGCGAAGGCTCCCGGTTTTGGTTACAGTTGTTAAATGATCTTAAAGCCCGGGGTGTTGAAGACATGCTTATTGTCAGTATAGACAATCTGAAAGGATTTGCCGAAGCTATTGAATTGGTATTTCCTAAAGCGGAAATACAATCCTGCATTGTTCATCAGATTAGAAACACACTAAAGTATGTTGCTTCTAAAGACAGTAGAGAGTTTATGAAAGATCTAAAAACAGTTTACCAGGCTATTACTAAAGAAGAAGCAGAATATAACCTGGATGTGGTAGAAGCGAAATGGGGAAAGAAGTATACGCCGGTTTTTACCTCCTGGCGTAACAATTGGGAACATCTGAGTAATTACTTTAAGTACCCCGAACCTATTCGCAGAATTATGTATACTACCAATACGATAGAAGGTTTTCACAGGCAAATACGTAAAGTAACCAAAACCAAAGGAGCTTTTACCAGCGATATGGCATTACTAAAACTTATTTACCTTGCAACCCAGAATATTGTAGAAAAGTGGACGGCACCTCTGCCAAACTGGGGCATAGTAGCATCGCAGCTGGATATTATCTTTGCAGAAAGAGCCAGAATAAACATAAATACAATTTGATATGGGTTTTTTAAGGCATTTTACTCCAGAATTATTATCCATTAAAAAAAGCGCTACATTTGCACATAGCACTTTTAGGATAATTATTCCGTCGGTCGGGTTTATCCCTTCACTGGTTGCTCCTCAGCAGAGCCAGTGTCCGTTTATCCCGACAAACAAAAGTACTGAAAATTTTTATGACACAGTTCGTTTTACACTCCCGACATTCCATGTTTAAGCGAATAAATTGGAGATGTTTTATTGTTGCAAAAGCCGGTAACAATATTCAGTAGTTTCGAAACATGGAATGTTTACAAGGTACAAATTACGATTTTAAGACATTTCATGTTTAAGCGAGTAAATCAAAGGTATTTTATCGTTGCAAAAGCCAGCAGCAATATTTGGTAGTTCCAAAACATGGAATGTTTATGAAGTGCGAATTACGATTTGGGAATGTCTATCAACAAACAACTATCAACAGACAACTATCAACTAACCTAACCTACTGTCCAAAAACGTACTGAATTAAGTTAGCGCCCATTTGCAAGGCTTTGAGTCGTGTTGCCTGGCTGTCGTGGTGCACTGCCGGATCTTCCCAACCATCGCCCAAATCGCATTCATAGGTGTAAAAACATACTAACCGGCCTTTCCATATCAGTCCGAATCCTTGAGCCGGCTTGCCATCGTGTTCATGAATTTTAGGCAACCCGTTGGGAAAATCAAATTTCTGGTGATAGATCGGATGATTGGTGGGGAGTTCCACGAAGTCAAGCTCGGGAAATACTTTTTTCATTTGTGGACGAATAAAAGGGTCAAGTCCGTAGTTGTCGTCAATGTGAAGAAATCCTCCCGAGATAAGATAGGTACGCAGGTTTTGAACTTCCTGATCGCTGAACATTACATTTCCATGCCCTGTCATGTGAATAAACGGATAGTTGAAAATTTCGTCGCTTCCTACATCCACCGTTGCATTGTCGGGGTTGATGTTGGTTCCCAGGTTCTGGTTGCAGAATTTTATCAGGTTAGGCAATGAAGTAGGATTGGCATACCAATCGCCGCCGCCGTTGTATTTCAGCAATGCAATCTGCAAAGCAGGCGGAGTAGTACCGGCAAAGGACAGTAAACTCAGCAGGCAAATAAATACAATCTTTTTCATCATCATCCTATTTTTCAAAGCTCATTCATTAAATTTATGGTCATGCAGGCTGCCAGTGCTGCTGTTTCGGTTCGTAAACGGCTTTTGCCAAGGCTTACCGGAACAAAACCGTGGTCTTTGGCTAATTGCACTTCCGCCGGACTGAAATCGCCTTCGGGGCCTATCAAAACGATAACATCTTTTCCTTTATGATAAAAGTTTTTCAGATGCACGGCAGGTTCGGTATCGCACCAGGCAATATATTTTTCGTCTTCAACCGCATGAGTAATGAAATCCTTGAATTTAACCGGTTCGTTTAACTGCGGATGGTAGGCTTTGAGCGATTGCTTCATGGCAGCGGTAATCACCTTGTCGAGCCTTTCGGTTTTGATAACCGCCCGTTCCGAATGTTCGCACAGCAGGGGCGTTATTTCGTCTATGCCTATTTCGGTAGCTTTTTCGAGAAACCATTCCATTCGTACCATGTTTTTAGTAGGTGCTACGGCAAGGTGAAGTTTATAATCGCGTTTACCATAATAATTTTGAACCGATGCTACATTCACCGTACAACGTTTGGGGTTGTCATCTATAATAGAGGTTTGACAAAGCTTCCCCTTGCCATCGGTCAGGTAAATGATGTCGCCTTTTTTTAACCTCAGCACACGTATACAATGCTTCGACTCTTCTTCGGTGAGTGTATAAATGTTAGCTTCAATGTCGGGCGTATAAAACAGGTACATGATAATTGGTCTGTTGCTGCAAAGGTAGCGTAAAATGGATTATTCCGGAGATTTTACTTACTTTTGCCTTTCATTTATTTTTATTTCATGATAGATTTTCCTGTTGCCAAGATTACATACAAGCGATTTAATAGCATCGAAAACCCGGTTTTTTCCATACTTATCCCCACCTGGAATAACCTAAACTGCCTGAAATTTTGTGTGGAAAGCATTCGTAGAAATTCACATTTTGCCCATCAGATTATTCTTCACATCAATCAGGGTAATGATGGAACTATTGAATGGGCTGAGGAAAACGAGATATCATATTCCCTGTCTGCTCAGAATGCAGGCGTATGTTATGGTTTTAATGCTCCGGCAACGCTTGCTCAGAGCAATTACTTGGTGCTGCTGAATGACGATATGTATCTTTGCCCCGATTGGGATTATTATTTATGGCAGGAAATAGAGAAGATAGGTCATCCTTATTTTGCTCTTTCGGCAACCATGATTGAACATACCTGCACCAAAAATAACTGTGCGATGGCTCCGCATGATTTTGGCAGTACCCCCGAAACCTTTAACGAACAGGCGTTACTTGCACAGTTTGATAAGATCGCTTTTCACGACTGGAATGGAAGCAAATGGTATCCTATGGTTATCCATCGCAAGGTTTGGAATTTGGTAGGAGGGTTGAGTATTGAATTTTCTCCCGGCATGTATTCTGATCCTGATTTTATGATGAAGTTATGGCAGGCAGGAATCCGTTATTTTAAAGGAGTCAGTAAGAGCCGTGCTTATCATTTAATGTCGAAATCAGTAAGCCGTGTAAAGAAAAATAATGGTCGCAAGCAATTTCTCATGAAATGGGGAATCTCCAGTTCCGTCTTTTCAAAATATTACCTGAGAATGGGCGAACCTTTCTCAGGTAATACGACAGAGCCTCCTTTGACTCCTTCTTTAAAAGCAAGATTTCTGCTCTGTAAAATAAAGCATCTGTTGCAATCCTAATTTTACCAGCCGCTTTTGATTACTTTAGCTATATAATCCACATCTTCCTCTGTCATTTTGGTATGCAAAGGCAATACTGTGTACAAATCTTCCATGGCGTCCATGTTGGGAAGATCGTCTCTTCTTCCGCCAAAGATAGTATAGCGGTCGTTGCGATAATGAACCTGACCTGTTTCTATTTTATATTTGCGGAGTTTTTTCATGAAATCGATCCGGTGTTCTACCTTGACGGTACACATCCATGCTGCAGAAACTCTGTCGGTATAGCCTGTTCCCAATACCTTAATGCCGGGGATGTTGGCTAATTTTTGTTCGTATTGTTCCAAAAGAAATCTACGTAACAACAGTGCCACATCAAATTCGTGAAGCCCTGCAAGTCCCATAGCTGCCGCAATATCGGTCATCTGATATTTATACCCTATTTCATAAATATCGTTTTCCCATTTTCCCAGTTGTTTAGCCGAGCGGTCAATGCCAAACCAGCGTATACGTTTGGTTTTTTCCACCAGATCCTTGTTTTTCAGGGTAAGCATCCCGCCGTCGCCGGTAGTGATGTGTTTGATAGCCTGGAACGAAAAAGTGGAGAAATCGGAAATATCACCGATATGTTTCCCTTTGTAGGTGGCTCCCAGAGCATGAGCCGAATCTTCGATGATGGGGATATTATATTGCCGGGCTATGGCAGATAATTCGTCCATATCGCAGGGTAATCCTCCGTAGTGGACACAAACAATAGCTTTGGTTTTTTCGTTAACCAGCCTTTTTACATGATTTACGTCAATATTCAGTGTGTCGGGCTCAATGTCCGCAAAACGGATTTTGGCTCCCTGGTACAACAAAGGAATATTCGTTGCCGTACAGGTAAAAACAGGAACAATCACTTCGTCGCCTGCTTGTATTCCGGCCAGGATGTAGGACAGATGTAACGCATCCGTTCCTGACCCCACAGCTAAGGCTGTATGGGTCGACAAAAATTTTTCCTGAAATTCTTTCTCAAATTGCAATACTTTTGGTCCTTGTCCGATCCATCGTGATTGCAAAACTTTAGAAACTTCTTCTACTGCCGTTTGGGGTACGTTGGGATAAAACAACATGATCCCTTCTCCCTCCTGCATCAGCGGCATTTCATTCATCGGGATTTCTTTTCTCATTTTTTATTTGCCTTTGAAATTTTGTACTATCATTGTAAAAGATTGTTTGACAAAAGAAGCCTTTGTAAATAATCGTTTTACAATTTGTTTTTGTGCTTTTGGCAAATTTAATTAAAATGTCTGATATGGTATTATTTTTAAGTTTATTAACAATTTTTAAGATGGAGTGGTATGTATGAAAATAGAAAAGATTGAATTTCATAAAACAGAAGAAAAAGAGAAACCCGTTTTCTCTGTCCTGATACCTTCATGGAATAATTTAGCATGTCTTAAACTTTGCATCGAAAGCATCCGGAAAAACTCATCATTTCATCATCAAATCATCGTTCATGCCAACGAAGCAACCGACGGAACCCTTGACTGGCTAAGGGAAAATCAGGTTAGCTACACTTATTCCAGTGGGAATGTAGGCGTTTGTTATGGTTTTAATGCGCCGTATTCGCTGGCCGATGCTGATTATATTTGCCTGATTGATGATGATATGTATGTATGTCCTAATTGGGACAAACCTTTATGGGAAGAAATACAACAGCAAAAGGATGAATATTTCTGTATTTCGGGAACCCTGTTCGAGCATACCGTTTCACGGAATGCGTGCGTACTTTCGCCCTATGATTTTGGGAAGAGTCCGGCAACGTTCGACGAAAAAGGATTACTGGAGCAATACGATAAGATTCCTTTTCACGATTGGTATGGATGCAATTGGTATCCGATGGTTGTCCATCGCCACATCTGGGATTTGATGGGTGGTTTAAGTGTGGAATTCAGTCCGGGTATGTATTCCGATCCCGATTTTATGATGAAACTATGGCAATTGGGTGTGCGCTATATCAAAGGTGTATCGGCAAGCCGTGCCTATCATTTTATTTCCCGGACGACCAGCCGGGTAAAGAAAAATAATGGACATAAGCAATTTCTGCTGAAATGGGGTATCAGCAGTTCTACCTTTTTTAAGTATTACCTTAAGATAGCTATGCCTTTTACCGGCGCTCTGACGGAACCGGAAATGACTACCGGTTTAAGACTGGCTTTGGTTAAGGATAAATTAAAGAGGATGTTTATTGTCTGAAAATTGAAACCGGTATGCTTTGGTATATTTCATATAGGTTTCGTAGGCTGAAATGCGGCAGATGGTAAATCCTGCCTTGCCATCACGGAATCCTTGTTTTATGATATAATTACGTATAAACTTGGCTGCCGGTTTGATAATGATTTTAATACCAAGCATAAGGCGGCTCGTCTTTTTTACTCTGCCAGCCGCTATGGTACTGAATTTTTCGGCCTGACGATAATGTTCTTCGAGGGTATAATACGAGTAATGCAGCAGGTCGCCCATAAGCTGACCAGTTTTTGCATCCTTTTCCATTTTTACTTTTTCGTGGATAAGTAAGCCTTCCCATTGGCCCTTACGGATGTCCCAAAGACGCAGTTTGGTGTCGGGATACCAGCCGCAATGCCGTATCCATTGACCACAATAATTGGTAAGGCGGTTCATTGTATATCCATCAGCATCCGGATGCTGTTTTACTTCCCGTATGGATTGTTTTAGCTCTTCCGACAAGGCTTCATCGGCATCCAGCGATAGTACAAAGGAATAATTGGCTTGGGCAAGGGCAAAATTTTTCTGTTCGGTATATCCGAGAAAGGGTTGTTCAATAAATCGAGTGCCTTCGGCCATACAGATATCCCTGGTACGGTCGGTGGAAAGAGAATCCACCACAACCACCTCGTCGGCTATTCCCTTTACCGAATCAAGGCAACGTCCGATATTTTTTTCTTCGTTATACGTGATAATTACTACCGAAAGTGGAATCATACCCTGACTTTAATCAGGCAAAAATAAGAATATTTTGGGAATTAACAGAAAGTATTGACTTGTAGGATTAGAGTAATGGATGTAAATTTTTATAACCTTTAAAGCAGGTTATTTTGAGGTTGATTACCTGGTTATATTATCAATTGATTAACTTGTTGTTTTAAAATATTAATAGGCTTGAAACAAAAATCTTAAATCTATTTAATATAGAATGTCTTATCAAAAACAAAGCGAGATTATTGATTTTTTTTCACATATTAAATTGTATTACAAATTAATTTTTATATTTACAAGCAATTAATTGTAATTATGTTTTTAGAAACCAGTATTTTTAAATTATTAAAATTCAAACAAATAAAAATTAAAATCAAGAATCATCGGATGATCATTAAATTGCTTAATCTGTATTGTAATGCAATTGAAAAGCCATGATGAACGAATTATTTAATAATAAAATATCAAGTAACAACAAAATAATTAACAGCTTATGAAAAATATTTACTCCTTCTTAAAACATTTAATACTTTTGAGCCTAGTGGGTTTTTTTTTAAATGGATTTTCACAATCGCCGGTAAAGAAATTTGGTAAGGTGGATGTTTCCGATCTTGCGATGACTAAATATGATCCCGACACCAGCGCCTCTGCGGTAGTATTGTTTGACAAAGGGGAAACAACTGTTTCCTATAGCCAGGAAAGTGGCTTTAAGCTTATTTTTGATCGTCATGTCCGGGTGAAAATTCTTAAAAAAAGCGGTTATGATAATGCAAATTTTAAGATCAACCTCTATCAAACCATTGATAACAGTGAAAAGATTACTGGACTGAAAGGCAGAACATATAATTTGGTAGACGGAAAAATTGATGAAGATAAACTTTCGGATAACGCAGTATTTACTGAAAACCGAGATAAAAATCATAAAATCATTTCCTTTACCTTGCCGAATATCCGTGAAGGTTCGGTTTTTGAGGTAAAATATGAAATAACCTCTGATTTTCTTTTTAACCTTCAGGATTGGGATTTCCAGTACTCTATACCAGCCATATGGAGCGAATACGAAACTACCACTCCAGAATACTTTGCTTTTTTTCAGTATGCAAAAGGATACATCCCCTTTTTTATTAATGAAAAAAAGAATAGACCAGCTACTATTACATTGACTTTTAAAGACAGATCGGAGGGCACTGTAACTAAAACGGATTTTTACAAGGAAGACATAAAATTCATTAACAACTATTCCCATTGGGCATGTAAGGATGTTCCTGCCTTTATTGAAGAACCTTACATGACTACTTCTGAGAATTATATTACAAAAATTGAATTTGAGCTTGCTTCATTGGAGTTTCCGCAACAACCCATCAGAAACTTTACTACCACTTGGGATAAAATTACCGAAGATCTTTTGACCGATAACGATTTCGGCGACCAATTGAAAAAAGGTAATCTGGTAAAGGAGAAGGTGAAACTTATTAATGCTACGGTTCAAGTTCCGGAAGAAAAAATGAAAATGGCTTACGATTATGTGAAAAACGCTGTTAAATGGAACAATAAATATTCTATTTATACATCAAATAATCTGCGTACTGTGCTGAAAGAAAAAACAGGAAATGTTGCTGAAGTCAATCTCCTGCTTACCCTGCTTCTAAAGGAACTTGGTTTTAATGCCGATCCTGTTGTTTTAAGCACCCGCGATAATGGAATATTGCATCCTTCGCATCCCTCGCTAACCAAGCTTAATTATCTGGTTTGTCAGGTGGATTACAATGGAAACAAATACCTGTTGGATGCAACAGAACCAATGCTCCCATTTAATATGTTGCCTTTCCGTTGCATGAATGGTCAGGGACGGCTAATCAATAATAATAATCCCCAATGGGTTGATCTTCTGAGAAACGAAAGATATATTTCGATGGAAAATGCTCAGGTTACTTTGTCGGGGAACGGGGAAATTAGCTGCAATCTCACAAATGCCGGTTCCGGATACACTGCCCTCAATGTTAAAAACAGTTTTAAAAAGGATGGTAAAGAAGAATTTACCAAAAAACGTAAGGAAAAACTTAAAGGATGGGAAATTGACGAAGTTTCTTTCGAATCGGTGGACAGCGTTAATAGTAGTTATAAAGAAAAATACGTGATGCGTAACCAGGAAATTGCTACTACAGGTTCCAACATGATTTACTTTAATGTATTACTGAACATGGGCGATAAAGACAATCCCTTTAAACTGGAAAAACGGGAATATCCCGTTGATTTTGGTTGCCCGATGAAAGATACATATTTGTTTACTTATCAGATACCCGATGGATATGTTGTAGAGTCGCTTCCACAGAATGCACTTGTATCCCTGCCTGATAATGCCGCAAACTTTAATTTTAATGTAACTTCCGAAGAAAATAAAATCATTGTTACCAGTCAGTTTTCAATAAATCAATTCTTGTTTGTTCCGGATGATTATCCCAATTTAAAGGAATTTTTCAACCGGGTGATATCCAAATATGCCGAACAAATAGTGCTGAAAAAGAAAGTCTGATAATAATTTAATAATTTCCAAACTTCATGAAAAAATACATAATCTTCAGTTTATTGCTGCTTGCAGCAGTGCGGACGGCATTAGCCGAAGATTTTAAATATCCCGTTTTTACCATTAAACCGGAAATGCTTGTTCATGCCGATGTGGTTGTGAGGTTGGATGAAAATCAGTTTCAGATACTTTCTGCAAACAAAGCCATTTTAAAGGTACACCGGGTGATAACCATCATCAACGAAAAGGCAAAAAACCAAGCTAGTCTCCTTCTTAATTACGATAATAGCCGTAAGGTAAATTATATTAAAGGAATTGTTTACAATAAACTGGGTATGCCAATCGACCGGGTTAAAAATAAGGATATCATCGACCGTAGCTGGGTTTCTGGGTATAGTTTGTATGAAGATAACCGATGTAAACAGGTAATTATGACTCCATTAGAATATCCGGTAACGGTGGAATATGAATACGAGATAGAATTTAACGACCGTCCTTTTTACCCGCAATGGCAACCTCTGGAGGATGAAAATATTTCTGTTGAAGAAAGTAGTATGATGGTTATTTGTGATGATGGAATTACTTTTCGTTACAAAGAGAAAAACCTTCAACAACCCGTTGAAATAGTCCAAAAGGATAAAAAACAATGTTATTCCTGGAAAGTAACCAATCTTAAAGCCTTGGAAAAAGAACCCTTTGCACCACCTTTGGATGAGTTCACCCCCGCAGTGTTTACAGCCCCGGCAATGCTATCCTATAAAGATTATAACGGTAGCTTTACGTCATGGGATGATCTAGGCAAGTGGACACTTTACCTTAACAAAGGCAGACAGGAATTACCCGTTGAAACTCGGGCAAAAATAATGGAACTTGTTCAGAATATTCCTGATGAGAGGGGCAAAATCAGAGCAGTATATGAGTATATGCAGTCGAAAACACGCTATGTCAGTATTCAGATAGGGATAGGTGGCTTGCAGCCATTTCCTGCCGAGTTTGTGGATAAGAATGGCTATGGCGATTGCAAAGCGTTGGTTAATTATACCATGGCATTGCTTCATGTAGCCGGTATCGAATCGTATTACACCCTGGTTAAAGCAGGTGAGTTTGCAAGCAATATTCCTTCTGATTTTCCATGCGACAGGTTCAACCATATTATTTTATGTGTGCCATGCCAAAAAGATACAATCTGGCTTGAATGCACCGACCAGGTTATTCCTTTTGGCTTTCAGGGAACATTTACCGACGATAGGGAAGTATTAGTAGCTAATCCTGCGGATAGTAAGCTGACACGCACCCATGTCTACTCCATGAAAGAAAACCTCCTTACCCGTACGGCTACCGTAGATATTAACAATGCATTGATGGCGGATGCCAAAGTATATACCAATTATTCTGGATTGAAATACGAGGATGTGGATAAACTGCTTGACATGGTGGTAGAAGAACAAAAACGGGAACTTGCCAAAACCATTGATTTGCCCGGTTTCGACATTTACAACATTGCTTATCAAAGGAAAAAAAATATACTCCCGTGGGCAGGCGAAAAGCTGTCGTTGCATATTCCCAGTTATGCTTCCATAAGCGGTAATCGCTTGTTTGTTCCTCTTAACCTGATGGACAAGGAAACGTATATTCCCGAAAAGCTCGAAAACCGCACTAGCGACATCCTTTTCCGTCACGACGATTGTAATATGGATACCATAGTGTATTCTGTCCCACCCGACTATCAGCCGGAACACATTCCCGACAGTGTTCATCTTAAATCTGTTTTCGGAGAATACTCCGCCCGTACCTTTTTAAAGGAAGGTAAACTGGTTTATATCCGTAGTTACGCCATTTTCAAGGGCCGTTATCCGGCAACGACCTACAACGAACTGATTGATTTCTGTAAAAAGATTGCCAAAGCCGACCGCGAAAAGGCAATTTTTATCAGACAGTAATAAAGTGGGTAGAACACCCAATCTTTCATAAACATCACCGCACCTTCCCGGGTTTGTTTCTCGGTATAGCCCAGGATACAAGGAAACAATTCGGTTTAAACCGTCCGGTTAAATAGTTTTGGCAACACCAGCGGGAGGCTTGTGTGCTGTTTATCCGGTAACCAACCGAAATAATGGCATCAAAATTATAGAACTTTATTTTATAGACTTTACTATCATTGGCTGTATGTTTCCCAAAGGGACTATCTGAATTTTCTGTTAACTCACCACTTTGAAAAATATTTTTCAGGTGCTTCGTTGCCACCCTGAAAGGAGAAAATATCCTTCTCGGACAGCGCATCGCCTTCCTCGAACAGGAAAACGCCTATCTGAAACAAATCAACCACCTGCTCGAAGGGAAGTCGGCTGTGAATTGATAATTACGAATTACGAAAACCTTCCAGCGAGCGAAGCACCTGGAAGAGTTTAACAAAATTTTTTATTTATAGTTTTCAAATGCTCCAAAGCTATACCATTGTTCCATTTGAATGGCCTGTCAGCATCATTTTTGTCTATTAAGCCCTTTTTCAATACAAAAGGTCGCTTTGTCAACAGACGAAGCGACCTTTTGGCTATAAATATACCGGACGGGTTGTGTTATTTTGCCGGAGGAGTGTAGGAAGCATTGGCATCGCCGTAGCAGAGTCCGTTAAAATCGAGGGTTACATTGTTGTTGCTTACCGTAACGGGTATGCTGTTGAACAACCAGTCGCCCACCGAGAAGGAATTGGTGATGGTGGCAATACGTTTTTTGATCAGTAACACATCGGAAGCCGAAAGTCCGCCTGAGCCATTTACGTCGCCGGAAGCTAAGAATATTCCGGTTAACGAGGTGATACCTGCAATGTGTTTTTTAAATAATAATACATCGGAAGCACTGACGCCACCCCAGGTTTTGCCAGTAGTAGCCGAAATGGTATACGTTCCGTTGGGGACGCCGGCAAAGGAATAATTTCCCGATGCGTTGGTGGCAGCGGAAGCAATTACGGTTCCGTTTCCGTCCTTTAATTGTAAGCTTACACCGGATAAAGGCGTGGATTGAGGGTAGGTAATTACACCGCTAACCGAATAAGTGAGCGAACCCGATCCGTGCGAAAATTCGGCCGATTCCTGGTAGGCAAATAAACCACCGGCGATAATTTCGGTTCCGTCATCGCTTTTCAGTTGATAAACACCATGTCCGTTGGTACAGCAAATTCCGTTTCCGCCGGCATCATAAATAGTGAACAGATAGCAATCGGGAGTGTTTAAATACAATGTATCCTTATAAATGTGGTTAGTCTGGGTGTACGGGCCTCCCGATTTCATTACTTGCCCCGATGAATTTTTTATGTCCCAGGTTGTTTCCTGAGGGAGATTATCTGTTCTGAGAATTAATGAAACGTAGTTTTGAGCAACCGGTGCAGATACGAATGATTTGGTTATCGTATTATTTTGCGGATAATCATCCGGGATGCCATTGGGCGATAAACATTCAACAGTTAATGTATTGTTATCGAGCAATGAAAATCCGATGGAAGGTAATGCAATAGTTGTTGTTCCAAAAATGGGGAGATTGCCGTTCCAGCTATAAGTCAGGGGACTGGAATTATTAACCAAATAATTAATCTGGAAGTTAGTAATGGGCTGCTGACCATTGTTGCGGACGGTAACCACAGGATTCAGCGATCCGCTGCAGGTTTTATCCAGCACATTGCTAACTTCTGTAATTTGAGCATCGTTAGCATAAGTACCAGCTAAAGGTTCGGTTGAACTGTTAGCTGCCTGAAGCACACTTTTAGTGGTAAGGTTCTGAACAAAACCGACAACAGATAATTCAGCCAGATTATAAACATTAGCTAATTTCCAGGAAGTCGTGATGATGATGTAATCGCCGGCAGCCATGGAAGCGGGTAGGGTAGTACCACTTTTGGTAGGTAATAGTTTTTTCATCACATTATAAAAATCTTTTTCTCCATTGGATCCGGGAGGACTGTTAAAATGGATGTGTTTTTCGATGACGGCAATATTAGCCACAAGATTACCGCTGACAGCCTGGGTTGCTTTGATAAGCATGGTAACAAAAATGGTGTCGTTGGTGGCTGAAAGATGATGATTAATAGAAATTTCCAAAGGAGAAGGAATAGCATATTCGGCATCAATTTTTTGTTGCGTAAGGTTGGAAGGCGCTCCAACGTAATTGCTACCGGTAATGGGCGTGCCGTCCAAAGCGGCATAAGGTACACCTGTAACATTATAATACGTAACTTTTTCCTGAACATCTCCGGGATTCTGAGTATTCATCGGGTCTACACCAGGCCAGTTGGTATGATATTTTATGGCTGTAATTTTCGTTGGATTTGCCTGAAGCAATGCATCGAAAGCAGGATTTTGTGAAGCACAGGGGCCACAGCAGGCATTGGTAAATTCTTCTACGAGAACCAAACGTTGTGATTGCGAAAAAGTTTGTATACTTAAAAGTATACATCCGACAAGAAATAGAAATATTTTTTTCATTTTTTTTAAAATTTAGATGAGTGAGCAAATATAAATAATTTGTAAAAAAAAGAAGAGTCCCGAAATAGTGGGGGACTCTTCTTGCTTTAAAAGCGAATAATCAGTAAATAATTTAGTTATAAGTTATTTGGCAGGTGGTGTATAGGAAGCATTGGCATCGCCGTAGCAGAGTCCGTCTAAATTTAACGTAACGCTACTGCCGTTAACAGTAACAGGAACGTTGCTAACCAACCAGTCGCCTACCGAGAAAGAATTAGTAATTAAAGCAATACGTTTTTTGATTAACAATACGTCGGAAGCCGACAAGCTGCCCGAACCGTTAACATCACCCGAATTGAGGAATATACCGGATAATAGAGAAATGCCGGCAATGTGTTTTTTATACAACAGTACGTCGGAAGCACTCACACCGCCCCATGTTTTGGTGGAGGAGGTAGAAATGGTATAAGTCCCGTTTTGAACGCCGGTGAAGGTATAATTTCCTGAGGCATCGGTAGTTGCATTACCTACCACGGTTCCGTTGCTGTCTTTTAACTGTAAAGTAAATCCTCCTAAAGGAACTGGTGTTGATTTTGGATAAGAAACTGTACCGCTGATAGAATTTCCGGCGGTAGGTTGAACACCAAATTCAGCAGTTTCCATCGAACCGGCAGTAAATGCACCGCTGCAAACAACGGTAGAACCGCACCGTAAGGTATAGAAGTTGCCGCTGATCCCGTTTCCACCTGCATCATGGATAACATAGCGATAGCAATCGCCGGTGGTTACATAAAAAGTATCTTTTACGGTAGCATTAGGAGCTGTAAAAGGTCCATGGCTGTCAATTACCTGGTTTTGGGAGTTTAATACTTCGTAACTTGTTTCTGATGGGTTTGCATCAAGTTTTAAAAGCATGATAACGGTATTGGTAGAGGCAACAGCCGTACCTATGGTTTTAGTAATAGTATCATTAGAAGGAGAGGGGTCAACTGCACCGTTGGGGCTGGTAGTATAAACCTTGAAAGTATTGGTGGTTCCGGGATTAAATGTGGTTGGAGGAAGTACAAATTGTGTCGATTCGAGGTAAGCAAGATTTCCTGTCCAGTTATAGGTTGCTACGGCACCATTATTGCCTTCATAGTTTAGCGTTACAGAAGTTAAAGCATTACCACCTTTATTTTTAATTTTTACTTCGGGAGTTACAATACCGTCACAGGTTTTAGCGGGGATATTATAAACGTTGGTTAAGGCAACATCGTTATCAAATTCTGGCATAGCCATGGATTGTTTAATACCCTGAAGGATTTCTTTTGAGGAATTAGCTTGAACGAAAGCAACTAATTCACAATTTTCAGGAACCCAGGAGGCGTCCATGGTAAAGGTTTTCGTCAGGTTGATGGTGTCGTTGGCTGAAAAATCGAGAGCCGTACCATTTTGATTAGGAACCATAAGACGTTCTACAAAATCCAATTTTGGTTGTCCCTGCCAGCTATAGATGATATCGGATTCGGTTAGTGCAAGTTGAAAAACCAAATTACTTCCGGTATATGATGCCAATTTAATAATTTGTGCATTTACGGTATAATCATTTCCTACATGCGAAAAACTCATGTTTATTTTAAAAGAAGATGGGACTGCGATTCGCTGGTTGTATTTGGGCAAATACGAAGCATACATGCTTTGGGTGTGATCACCACCAACAACTTCCAATACGCCATCAAAATGCGCAGTAGGGAAGCCGGTTAAGTTATAATACGTATTGCGGGCATCTGAGGCAGCGTTAGCGAATGGATCTCCGTTATGATATTCTATCACGCCCACTTCGCATCCATTGGATACCAAATCATCAGCGCCGAGAGCGGCACCAGGACAATACTGGCACCAGGTTCCAGTGCCGATTTCAACAATTACCTTATTACGGGCAATCTGTTGAGCTTTTAATGCAGGATAACTTAGGAACAGTAATCCAATTAAAAAAATTGTAAATTTCTTCATAAATAATTAAATTTAGGGTTAAAAAATAAGTTTGTTTTCCGGCGGTAAATTTATACTTATTTTTATTTAAATATCTACCTTTGTTAAAAAAAATTTTTCTTTGGGTAAAAATTAAAAAAATTTGCTTGTAATAAAAAAAAAGCTATTTTTGCAGCCTCAAACAACGGTTCATTTAAAAAGCTTATAGCACCATTAAAATGAAAAATTGCTTTGAGTTTAAAAAATAAGGAAAATATTAGTTCATTTAAGATATTGGTTCGGTAGTTCAGCTGGTTAGAATACGTGCCTGTCACGCACGGGGTCGCGGGTTCGAGTCCCGTCCGGACCGCAAAAAGGTTGCCTTAAAGGCAGCCTTTTTTTGTTTATGCCATTTAGAATGGCATAATTCAATGCTTTAAGTGTTTTTTTCTACTTCCCCAATGATTTTCATTTATAACTCTGATCAATGGTTTAATGTCAAAAAGACAGTTAAATTCCAGATGGTTATGACTTTTTTTCAGTTTTTGCCATTATTTTTTTCCGGCTTGCTTTTTGATAAATCCATTTTACGTAGAGAATAGATTACTTTTACGTATTAAATGGGATAACGATTATGAATTTAAACAATTTTACCATCAAATCGCAGGAAGCTGTGCAAAAAGCAATGGAAATTGCACAGGCTTACCAACATCAGGCTATTGAGAGCAGTCATTTGCTGAAAGGAATACTTTCGGTGGATGAAAATGTAACTCCTTACCTGTTTAAAAAACTTAATGTCAACATTCCAGCTTTTACCCGTGAATTGGATAAAATATTGGATTCTTTTCCAAAAGTAATCGGAGGTGAACCTTATTTATCATCCGATGCTTCTTCGGCTTTGCAAAAAGCTAATCAATACCTTAAGGATTTTAACGATGAATTTGTTTCTATCGAACATATTCTTTTAGGCATTTTAGCCGGTAACGATAAAACTGCTAATCTGATGAAGGACTATGGTATTAACCGTAAGGATATGATTGCCGCCATCAAGGATTTGCGTAAAGGTTCTTCGGTAAAAAGCCAAACTGCCGAAGAAACTTATAATGCACTGAATAAATACGCCCGTAATCTGAACGAATTGGCCCGTTCCGGTAAACTTGATCCCGTTATTGGTCGTGATGAGGAAATCCGGCGTATTTTGCAAATTCTTTCGCGAAGAACAAAAAACAATCCGATTCTTATCGGTGAACCTGGTGTGGGGAAAACAGCTATAGCTGAAGGATTGGCGCATCGTATTATCAATGGTGATGTTCCCGAAAACCTGAAATCGAAACAGATATTTTCGCTCGATATGGGAGCCTTGATTGCCGGAGCCAAATATAAAGGTGAATTTGAAGAACGTTTGAAGAGTGTAATAAAAGAAGTAATTTCATCGGAAGGTGAAATTGTACTTTTTATTGACGAAATTCATACTCTTGTTGGTGCCGGAGGTGGCGAAGGAGCTATGGATGCTGCTAATATCCTGAAACCGGCTTTAGCCCGTGGAGAGTTGCGTGCCATAGGTGCAACCACATTAAAAGAATATCAAAAATATTTTGAAAAGGATAAAGCCCTCGAACGCCGTTTTCAGATTGTAATGGTGGACGAACCCGATACGCTGGATGCCATTTCTATTCTCCGTGGACTGAAGGAACGCTATGAAACCTATCATCATGTAAGAATTAAAGACGAGGCCATCATTGCGGCTGTGGAATTGTCGCAACGGTATATCAGCGACCGTTTTTTGCCCGATAAAGCTATTGATTTGATTGATGAAGCGGCTTCGAAGCTTCGTATCGAAATAGATTCGGTGCCGGAGGAATTGGATGAAATCGAACGTAAAATTCGTCAGTTTGAAATTGAACGCGAAGCCATCAAACGGGAAAACGACAAGGAAAAACTTTCGGGACTCAACGAAGAACTTGCTAACCTTAACGACCAGCGCAATACAATAAAAGCCAAATGGAAATCGGAAAAGGAAGTGGTGGAAGCTATACAGCAGAAGAAAAATGATATTGAAAACGATAAGCTTGAAGCCGATCAGGCCGAACGCGAAGGTAATTATGGTAAAGTTGCCGAACTTCGCTACGGCAAAATAAAACAAACCGAAAAGGAATTGGTGGAACTAAAAACCAAGCTCACTGCACTTCAGGGCGACACTCCGTTGATTAACGAGGAAATCGGTTCCGAACAAATAGCCGAAGTGGTAAGTCGATGGACGGGTATTCCTGTGAGTCGTATGCTTCAGAGCGAACGCGAAAAACTATTGAATCTTGAAAAGGAACTCCATAAACGTGTGGTAGGACAGGACGAAGCCATCGAAGCCCTTGCCGACGCCATACGCCGTAGCCGTGCCGGATTGCAGGATAACCGACGTCCTATAGGTTCGTTTATCTTCCTGGGAACTACCGGTGTGGGAAAAACTGAATTAGCCAAAGCACTTGCTGAATTCCTGTTTAATGACGAAAATTCATTAGTGCGAATCGATATGTCGGAATACCAGGAACGTCATACCGTGTCGCGACTTATCGGTGCACCTCCGGGATATATAGGCTACGAAGAAGGCGGACAACTTACCGAAAAAGTTCGTCGTAAACCATTTTCGGTCGTATTGCTCGACGAGATCGAAAAAGCGCATCCCGATGTATTCAACATCCTGCTTCAGGTGCTGGATGACGGACGACTTACCGACAACAAAGGCCGGACTGCCGACTTTAAGAATACCATTATTATTATGACTTCCAACATTGGCTCGCAATTGATACAGGAAGAATTTAACCGGATGAATGCAACAAATAGCCAGATGGTAATGGAAAAAGCCAAAAATGAAGTCTTCGATCTGCTGAAAAAGACGATACGTCCCGAATTTCTGAACCGTATTGATGAAATAATTATGTTTAAACCGCTTTCGTTGAACGAAATTAATCAAATTGTCAACATTCAGTTTAATCAGGTAAAAGAAATGTTGGCTAAAAATGATATTAAACTAACAGTTACCGAAAAAGCCATCAAATGGTTAGCCGATGCCGGTTTCGATCCGCAATACGGAGCCCGCCCGTTGAAACGGATAATCCAGCGTTCGGTACTGAACGAACTGTCAAAACAAATCCTTAGCGGTGCTATTCATAAAGATTCCGCCATCGAAGTGGATGCCGACGAAAACGGAATCGTTTTCGGGAATCAATAGCATTGAATCTACAGGCTTTGAAAAGATATTTTTAACCGTTAAAAAAATAACCCCGTCAGGTTTTTAAAACCTGATGGGGTTTTGTTTTCAACCGTTGAAGTTAAGCCTGCAAAAATGCGAGGCGGATTTCAACCGTCAAAATTGAGCCTGAATATTTTTAGGAAGGATTCCAATTGTTGAAGTTGAGCCTGCAAAAATGCGGGAATGTTTTCAACCGTTAAATTTCGGCCTACGAATTTGCGAGAAGGTTTTCAACCGTTAAATTTCGGCCTACGAATTTGCGAGAAGGTTTTCAACCGTTAAATTTTGACCTGCAAATTGGGGAGAACGTTTTCAACCATTAAAAACGAGTTTAAAAAATAGAAGGGGACGATTGTTAGGTTTATTCCGATTCCCGTTGGGTTTTGAGATAACTCATCACAAATTTCAGTTCGCCATAACTATAATCGTCGCCCATGGCTGTTTTGGCTTCGCTAAGGGATGCGTTATGGTTTTCGCGGAAATACCGTATCATGGCAGCCGATTTGTCAGGATTAACAAACTGGTCAAGTTCAAGTTCGCGGGTGCTTATAAAGTGCGACAGATGCCCTTCAATGGTTGAGACAGCCATATGGCGTTCTTCCGCAATTTCGGTGATGGTTTTTCCGCTTTCGAACAGTGTAAAGCTTATATGTTTGGAATCCAATGCCGCAATGGTTGGTTCGTTGTCTGCTTCCACCGGCAAATCCATCCCTTTTTGACGCCGGTAGGCAATGGTCATTTCGAGAATTTCGCGACCAAATTCCTGCATCTTTTTTCCACCCATGCCTTTGATGGCTTTCAGCTCGACTTTGGTTGCGGGTAGTAATCGGGCAATTTCCCAAAGGGTTTTCTGCCGGAGGACACGTGCTATTTCCACATTCAATGCTTCGGCTTTTTTGTTGCGCCACGACCGTAATTCTTTGTAAAATTCCGGATAAAGCGCTTTGCCCATATTGCCATCCGCCGTTTGTCCATGCCTCATGGGGGCCGACAAATCAAGGTTAGCCTTTGCCCTTGTTTCAAGATATTTTTTCAGACTAAACCCATCTTTCATTGCTTCGAGGCATGTTTTTTTCAACGATAAGTCTTTCGAAAGTTTGCCTAAAGCTTCGTTCAGGTTTTTACGAACATTTTGGCTGTCCGTTTCAAAAGAAGCTTCCTCAAAGGTTGGTATCACATCCTGTAAAAGCTTTTCTGAAAAATAAATGCCGGCTTTTTTTACCCTTTCCTGCATAGCAGGGCTATCTTCGGCATCGGAATATTGAAGGAATAATTGCAAAAGCTGATGCCTGAACCGGGCAGAAACATCCATTATTTCCTGTAAAGGAGATGAAATTTTTTGGAGCTGTTCCGATAAATTGCCCAGGAGTTGACTGCCATGTTCGTCGCAAAGCCGAAGCAGGTATTTGGTGCGGTTTTGCAGGATGGTGAAGTCGAAAAGCTCGTTCAGCAGTTGCTGCTGATAGCTTTTACGTGCTTCTGCCAGTTCGGAAGATCCTGGCTGGTGATGTTCCACGTCTTCGGTAAATTGTTCGACGGTAATATCGGATTTTACGCTATGATTGTCGATGGGCGAACTTAACACCAATCCTTCCATTGTTTTGCAACGACTTAGAGCCACATACACTTGTCCGTGGGCAAAAGAATCGCGGGCATCGATGATGGCTTTTTCAAAAGTCAGCCCCTGGCTTTTATGAATGGTGATAGCCCAGGCCAATTTCAGCGGAAACTGCACGAATTTACCAATCACGATTTCCTCTATTTCCTTGGTGGTTTCGTTGAGCTGGTATTTCGAATTATGCCATTCGGCCTGTTCTACATCAATGGGATACTCGTCGCCGGGACATTTAACCTTTACAAAATCATCGTCCACATCAATAACTTTACCGATTTTACCGTTAAAATAACGTTTCTCGTGCGAAACATCATTTTTAACAAACATTACCTGGGCGCCTTTTTTCAGCCGCAGTTTGAAATCTGTTGGATAAGCATATTCGGGAAATTCGTCTTCCACCACGGCTTCAAACTGATGTTCCGTCGTTTTTAAACGGTTTAAACGGGTTTCGTTGATTTGCTGCGACTGGTAATTATGCGTGGTAAGGATGATGTATCCTTCGTCATCACCGGGGCTGAACCCGGGAATATATCTCTGGTTTAGTTGTTCCAGTGTAGCTTCATCCAGGTAGTTGTTGCGTATTTTATTCAATAAATCAATAAAAACCGGATCGCTTTGCCGGAAAATATGCCGGAGCTCAATGCTGACAAAGTTCGACTGCTTCAATGCCCTGCTGCTGAAAAAGAAACAGGTGTCGTAATAATCCTTCAACAGTTTCCAGTCATCTTCTTTAACCACAGGAGCCAATTGCTGTAAATCGCCTATCATAAGCAATTGCACTCCGCCAAAAGGCTGGTAACGGTTTTTATAACGGCGCAACACATCATCAATGGCATCGAGAAGATCGGCACGCACCATGCTTATTTCATCAATAATCAAAAGATCAAGACTGCGCATGATGTTGATTTTTTCCTTGCTGAAATGCTTTATTTCCGTGGGTTCTGAAGTATCTGGAAAATTGGTTGATGGTGCAGTATTAAAATTACGGGGAATCTGTGGGCCAAAGGAAATCTGGAAAAAAGAATGGATGGTAACGCCACCGGCATTAATAGCAGCCACTCCCGTAGGAGCCACCACGATCATCCGTTTAGACAATAATTGTTTCAGACTCTGCAAAAAGGTAGTCTTTCCGGTTCCGGCTTTACCTGTGAGAAAAATATTTTGATTGGTGTACTGCACAAAGTCGTAAGCTAATTGCAGTTGAGCTTCGCAGAGGTTTTCCATAATTTTAGTATCAAAGACGGGAGCTAAAATAAGAAAAAAAACAGTTTTATTTTTGATAGTTGCAAAATTTGCTCCGGCACAAAAAAACGGCAAATAAATTGACAAAAGTCAAAAAAATACATTTTTTAAAACAATAGCTTCGTATACGTTTAAAACCTGATATTTTATTGAATCGGGTATAATCAAACCCTCGGGGTTTTTAAAACCCCGAGGGTTTGGGAAGGAATGAATTCAGACAATCTTTATTTTTGTTTGGAGAAAGGTAATTTATAATCCACACCGTTGATGTCGTAACCTGTGGTTTTACCTTCGTCGTTGGTTGTGCGGCTGACTTTAAAATCTTTTTTGATCAGCTTGTTAAAACCTTTGATTCCGGTATCGGCAACATCCCAAAGGGTTATTTTCTCGGAATACTTTTGGTCCTCCGGGTCTTTATTGGAAAAGAGTTTTTTGATTTGAAGATGTGCCCATTCCAAAGGCGAATTGGGGCGTTGCTCGTGGGCGGCAAGCGATTGGGCGTACTCAATTTGTTCCGCCATCAGGATGTCGTAATAAAGAGCCGTATAATAATTGCGGTATTCAAAATCGGGATCGTCAAAATCTTTTTCGGGAACAAGCATTTGATTTGCTAAGCTGTTCATTGGTTGTGCCGAAGCAAGCATCATCCGGCCGGAATTTTCTTCGGGAACGGATGTTTCGGCAACCGGTTTTGCCTCTGTTTTTGCCAGCATTCCCCTGTGAAAAATGTTATTTGTTATTTTGAAAGTGGTAGACTTTGTCCGGGAATCTTGTGTTTTCTGTTTTTTGATGACTTTTGTTGCTTTCACCGGTTTGGCAGGCTTTGCAGTACGATAGGCCATGAATTTGTTTTCCAGCTTCGATGGTTTGTCCTGGCTGATCAGGAGATATAAACCGAATAAAATAAGCAATGTAGCCGCCAGGGAAGAGATGCGGTAAAGAGCAGGACGGCTGATGGTGGCGATAGTAAATTTTTTAAGACTTGATTTCCGGTCGAAAGTGATGGAAGTATCGGGTTGAAGTTTGGTTTTTCCGAATAAATCATAATCTTTTTTCAAAAATGGATTTTTCCGAATAAAACGTTCTACCAGCGAAGATTCAGTGGCGGTTAAGTCGCCTTCGTGTTCAGCGATGAAAAAATGTTCATAATTGGTTCCATCGATAGTCCCAACAGAAGTTATTCCATTTTTTTTTAATGAATCTTTATTTTCAAACACTATGTCCTCGTCGGGAGCCAATGCAACGGTATCCAATCCTTCAAATTCATCTTTCAGGTCAGGATTTTTGTCCATGAATATCAACAGCTCATCCACCAGGTCGGGAGGCAATTTCCCTTCGAGGTAATCGAGGAAGTAAACTTCGTAATTTTCTCTGTTGATTTTCATAATTCTTTAGATAACAACGTCTAAACTGCCAATATAATTTTTAAGAGCAACCCTTGCCCTGTAAATATAAACTTTAACCTGCGATTCGTTCAATCCGGTGATCCTGCCTATTTCTTCGTACGAATAGCCTTCATAATCTCTTAGCAAAACGACCGAACGTTGGATGTCGGGTAATCTGTCCACCGCTTCGTTCAGCACTTCTTTCAGATCGGAATAACCGTTTCCGGTTGATTCATTTTCATGTTCTTCGGCCACGTAAGGTGTGTTCCGGACATCGTATCTGAAACCATCAATCAATGTATGATAGGCTGTTGTAAAAAGATAAGAACGTGCTTTTTCGTATGAAATTTCATTAACCTTTTCCCACATCCGGGTAAATGATTCCTGCACCACATCTTTTGCCTTATCCTCATCCTTAACATTTTTAAGGATAAAGCGATAAACGCTGTCGGAATATTGGTCAACGCAACTATTGTATTGTGCTGTGTTCATTTACCGTGTTTTGATTTCCGGTTGTTTAAAAATTAGACGGAAATCAGGCGATAAAGTTACAAAAAAAATTAATCTAATTTAAGTACGGCGAGAAATGCCGATTGTGGGACTTCCACATTGCCGATCTGGCGCATGCGTTTTTTGCCTTTTTTCTGTTTTTCCAGAAGTTTGCGTTTACGGGTGATATCGCCTCCATAACATTTGGCAGTAACATCTTTACGGACGGCTTTAACCGTTTCGCGGGCAATAATTTTAGAACCGATGGTAGCCTGTATGGCTACGTCGTATTGTTGCCTCGGAATAAGTTCCTGCAACTTTTCGCAGATGCGGCGTCCGAAATCGTAGGCATGATCCTGATGAATCAGGGTGGAAAGGGCATCCACCGAATCGCCGTTGAGCAGAATATCAAGTTTGACGAGTTTAGCCGGTTTAAAACCGGAAATATGATAATCGAAAGAAGCATAGCCCTTGGAAATGCTTTTTAGTCTGTCGTAGAAATCGAAAACAATTTCGCCGAGGGGCAGTTCAAAGGTAACTTCCACACGGTCGCTGGTAAGATAAACCTGATCCTTGAGTGTGCCGCGTTTGTCGATGCAAAGCGTCATCACCTGACCGATATATTCCGATTTGGAAATCACCTGAGCTTTAATATAAGGTTCTTCCACATGATCTATTGTCGTGGCTTCGGGCATACCCGAAGGATTGTGTACTTCGAGTGTCTGGCCTTTGGTGGTGATCACTTTGTACATTACGTTGGGGACGGTCGTAATCACGTCCATATCAAATTCGCGGTCGAGGCGTTCCTGGACAATTTCCATGTGAAGCAAGCCTAAAAATCCGCAGCGGAATCCAAAGCCTAGAGCGGCGGAAGATTCGGGTTCCCAACTAAGGGATGCATCGTTCAACTGAAGTTTTTCCAGCGATGCCCGCAGTTCTTCGTAATCGTCGGCATCCACCGGGAAAATCCCTGCATAAACCATAGGCTTAACATTGCTAAATCCTTCGATAATATCCTGGCTGGGACGTTTTACATGGGTGATGGTATCGCCTACCTTGACTTCACGGGCAGTTTTAATTCCCGAAATAATATATCCGACATCGCCGGCCGAAAGCACATCCCGTGGCGACATGGTAAGTTTTAATATACCGATTTCGTCGGCATTGTATTCCTTGCCGGTGTGTACAAACTTCACAAAATCATTTTTACGGATTTCGCCGTCGAATATCCGGAAGTAGGCAATGATTCCGCGGAAAGAATTAAATACCGAATCGAAGATCAGGGCGCGCAGGGGAGCCTGGGGATCACCCTGGGGTGCGGGTATTTTGGTGATGATGGCTTCGAGAATTTCTGCCACTCCTTCGCCGGTTTTGGCGCTGGTGCGGATAATATCTTCGGGCTTGCAACCCAGAAGGTCTACAATCTGATCTTCCACTTCTTCGGGCATGGCGTTATCCATGTCCATTTTATTCATTACCGGAATAATTTCCAGGTCGTGCTCCAGGGCAAGATAAAGATTGGATATGGTTTGTGCTTGTATGCCCTGGGTGGCATCGATAACGAGTAAAGCGCCTTCGCAGGCAGCGATGGAGCGCGACACTTCGTAGGAAAAATCTACGTGTCCCGGAGTATCGATAAGGTTGAGCTTATACAATTCTCCGTTATGCCGGTAATCCATCTGAATGGCGTGACTTTTGATGGTGATACCGCGTTCGCGTTCAAGGTCCATATTATCCAGTATCTGAGCCTGGGCTTCACGTTCGTTCACCGTGCCGGTAAGTTCGAGCAGACGATCGGCAAGTGTGCTTTTGCCGTGATCAATGTGGGCGATAATGCAAAAATTACGTATGTTCTTCATCGGTGCAAAGGTAAGAAAAAAAATCCGACATTATAAAATGGCGAGCTTTATATTCAGGGGCGACGCATTAAAAATTTAGGACTTTAAAAATATACTCAGGGGACCATCCCGCAAGCAATCTTTTAGATTTTGTACTTATTTTTTCATCATCTTTTTTCAGGAGATTTAATGCCAATCTATTGATGATAGAGAAGTTAACAGCTGCATTGCCGGCTCTTTTTCTACTTGCGTCTTCATTGAATGCGACATCCAAACTCCAATGAACCTTATTTTCTATTTCCCAGTGAGAACGGATCGCCTTTAAGATATGTTCAGCCCCACAACAAAGGCTGCTGATGTAATAGCGTGTTTCCTTCTGTGTTTCACCTGTTGATTTTATGTAGCGTTCACTTTCCATTTTTATTAAAGTACTCAGAGACTTCCACAAGGTTGGTTTTTCAAGCAGGCTTAGGTCGCTGATAATGGAGCAGTTCCTGGTTTCTATTCTTCCGTGCCCGAAATCAAGTTGTTGGATAACCTGTTCTGGCTTAAGCATCTTAAAACTATCCCTAATATCATCAATCAGTTCTGGTTGATTCTCTTTTACGGCTAAAATATATTCGGCTTTCTTACTTCGGATCTTCTTTGCTATCTCTTTCTGACATCCCATTGCATCGATCGTAATAATACTCCCTTCTATCAACAAGGCTTCTAATAACTCAGGTATCGCCGTTATCTCATTTGATTTTTCTTCAACTTTTACCTGGCCTATAATCATTTGATTGGAATTGGACCAGGCACTCACAATATGGGTTGCACTATGAAAGCCTTTTCCACGGCTTCCCCTTACCGTCTTTCCATCAATAGCTACAATATCGCCCGGGTATTTGCTTACCAAGGATTGAACCCAGGCCGTGAATACCTTTTCAAATTCCACCGGATCTAAGGATGCGTAAAACCGGTTAAAGGTGTCATGGCTAGGAATGCCATTAGGCAAGGTTAAAAAAGAGGATAACCATGGCTTCTTTTGCTTGCCAAATAGTTCAATCTCATTCCACGACTCAGCACCACTGATAACTGCTGCTATTGTAATAAAGACAATGTCTTCAAGCTGATGAAGCTTTTTTCTCTCAATTCTCGGATCTTTCATGCCTGAAAGATACCCTAATAAATTTGAATCGCCCAAATTAATTATGCATTTGATTATTAGGCAAATATAATCAAATATAATGACCTAAACAAATCTATTATGCTGATATTCAATTATTTTAAACCATTTTTATCAACATTTAATTGTTCATTATTTTAATGCGTCGCCCCTGGCTTTATATTCCTGCCTTCACTTCGGTAAGTTCCACCGGATAGTTTCCTTTATAGATGTTTCCAAAATGTCCGTCGATGGCAATTGTATCGCCGCTGTGGAAGGTAATGCCATTGATGGAACATTCTTTTTTAAATTCGTTTACCAGCAGGTCGGTACAGTTCACCACGCAGGTTTTTCCCAGACGCACGGCAGTAACGGCGGCATGTGATGTCGCTCCACCTTTAGCCGTAAGCAGTCCGTCGCATTCAAAAATCATCCCGATGTCGTTAGGTACGGTATCCGGACGAACGAGAATCAGGTTTTTGCTGGAATATTTTCTGGCATATTCTTTCAGATCTTTCATGTCGAAGGCAAGGATGCCGTTCATGGCTCCGCCACCGATACCCGTTCCCCGGCCTACCAGATTCATCTGGTCGGGTGGGGTAGTGAAGAGGTGTATTTTTTTCTGTTTTTTGATATCCATATCGCGGGTTTGCAGGATATACAGGTCGTCAGGATTTTCCGATTCGAAGGTAAATTCAATTTCCTGGGGCGGGTATCCATGATTTTCGACAATGTCCTGTGCAATCTGGTGGATGCGTTTGTACATATCGGGCAACAGCGATTGGAGCGACTGGCGGTCGAGTTGCAGTTGCTTGCGCTGGGTTTCGCTGATGGGTAGGGCATTTACCAGTCCGCCCACAATATCCTCGCCTTGGCTGCAAAGGGTAAAATCGCCGAAAAGGTGTACACCCTGGCGTTCACGGTTGGGGTTTTGGGTAAAAACAACACCCGTACCGGAAGTCCGGTTGAGGTTGCCTAATATCATTTTCTGAACGATAACGGCTGTTCCCCATTCATCGGCTATTTGCATATGCTCGCGGTAGACTTCTGCCCGCTGGCTCGACCAGGAATCGAAAACCGAATCGATGGTCATTTTTAGTTGCTCGAAAAGATTTTGCTCTAAGTGGATATTGTTTTCAGCCAATACTTTTTTATAATCCATTGCGATTTCTTTCATAATGGAAGATTCGAAGTTCATCTTCAGGTCAACGTTGTATTTTGTTTTATACTGGAGAATAATCTGGTCAAAAACGTCGCGGTCGATACCGTGAGCCATTCCCCAGCTTTGAATAAAACGGCGGTAACAATCCCAGGCGGTCCACCAGTAATTGGGCTGTTTGCTTAATTCTTCCGCCAGTTCATCATTCATTCCTACATTCAGAAAAGTGTCCATGGCGCCAGGCATGGAGATGGCTGTGCCCGAACGTACGGAAAGCAGCAATGGCTTTTTGGGATTCCCAAATTCGGTATCGGTGCGTTTTTCTAATTTCCGGAGTTGGGTATAAATCAGATCATCCATTTCTTTTTTAATATCGGGATGATTGTTGATGGCATTGCGGCGACGAAAAACTTCGGTGGTAAGAATAAAACCATGAGGAACGGGGAAATTTGCCAGGCAAAGTTTTTTAAGGAAATAGGCTTTGGATCCAAGGAATATCTGGTTATCCATACGAATGGTTTCCTTATGCAGCGGGCTAATCACCAGGTCGGAATTATACGACATAATGTCGCTGATCAGTTCGTGCGGCAGTTTATCTACCATATTTTGCAGCGAATGGAGGATTTTTCCCACCAAGTTATCTAACGGCTGAACCAGGAAGGCGGAAGAAATGACATCGCGCGAAAATTCTTCCGACTTGACATGGATCAGTTGTTTCAGGTCGCGGTCGTTTAGCTTTTTATCTTTTACAAAAAGCTGAGGAATGATCATTTTAAGCGGATATTCGTAAGTGCTCAGAAAATATTTCTGAACTAATTTGTTCACATCGTCGGCAATAAACTGGAAGATATTGAGGTACTGGTCGAGGGAAAAACTGCTCGAAGTTAAGCTGTATTTGAGCATCTGCAGGTTGGAATTCAAACCCTGGCTGCTGATTCCGTCCAGTTCCAATCCTTCGCGGAAGTACTCGAGGAGTTCATAAATGCGGTTTAATGTTTTTGCCGAGATATAATTCAGGTTGATGTGGTTGATAATTTTTTCCATCAGCCGTGTGGCAATGCGTTCCAGCCGGAATGTTAGTCCGAGTGCTTCAAACTTATCTTCGCGGTAAACACCGTACATCGAAGGAATACCAATGGCGATATGACGTTTATGGTAGATGTTTTCCCAACTTTCGCTGGGTTTAGGATTAAAAATGATTTGTTTCAGTTTGTTCATAAACTGATAAATCATTTTTAGTGATCTTTCGTAATTGTTTTGTTGCAGCGACTGGTCGAAGCGGGAAATTTCTTCGCCGTTCAGAAAAGGGTAGCGGTTGAGTATTGCTATAATATCTTCGGTATCGAAGGAATATTTTTCCTTCAGAAGGAAATAAAGATTACGGATATCGTTAAGCCGTAAGACATCGCGATCGTTTTTCTCGGGTAGCCTGTCGAGGTAGGATTTGAAGGTAGGATAATCAATGTCGAGAAGTTCGTCGGGCGTGCAGTTGTTTTGCCGGCACATATCCACCAGCATTTTGTGAACCGGGGCATACCATTCACTTTTTTTATTGATGGATTCGTATACATCGTCGGGCAGGTAGGGGCGAAGGGTTTCCAGTTTGCCGTCGTACCAGAATAAAAATACCATTTTTGTCAGCCCGATCAGGGTGTTATTGCTTTCGGTATGAACCTGCTTGCGCAGGAAATGAACGAGACGGTCTTCGCGATGGCTTATTTCGTCCATCGAAGTGGTAACATTTCGGATTTCGCCTTCGGCACCTATTTCATTAAAATAAACGGGAAAAATACGGGTAAGTTGTTTAACTTTTTTATAATAAGGTGCAATATTGGAATTGAGTATTTTGGTGATTTCGCGCTGAAAAAGATCGGTATCGTTGATAAAAATGCCGCCAAGCCGCAGGTTGACGATGAGTGCCGAGAGCAGTTTTTCCATCACCGCCTGTGAATATTCGATGAGTTCGAGCCAGACGCGAATATTTTTGATGTGATTTTCGTTCACATGGATTTGCCAGTCCTCGTTCACGTAAACAATTCCGGGAGTTTCAAAGCCAAAGTCGATGAGTTTTTTCTCAAAATAGTTTACTATATGTTTGTCCTCGGAACTATCCATATCAATAACTTTTTTACCCAGAGTCAGCAGAAAATCGAGGACGGAAGAGGTATGTTCGGCTTTCAGTTCTTCCGACAAGGCAAACATTTTGTCGGTGAAATCCGGCAAATCATTTTCCGTAAGCTCGTCCATAGCGTTGCGTAGCAGTTTATTGATGTTCCAGATCAGTCGTTCCTTTAGCTGGACCATTCCCGGTAAATGAAGCAGGTAAAAAGTGTAGTAGAATTTTTCAATAAAATTGTCAAAACGGCTGGTCAGGTCAACAAAGCGCAGGGCGATGTCGTCAAAGTCGGGGCAGATGTCAATAAGTTCGTTCCAGTTTTGCGATTTCTCAATTTGTAAGCGTACGGTATCGAAATAAGGTTTTCCGGTGGTTCCGATTTCGACGGTATAGTCGCGGTGAAAAAGATTTGTCTTTTCGAGATACCATTGTTCGATAGAGGCCGTGTTGTTCCAGTATTCAATGTTTTTAATAAAAATACGTTTGGTAATATCGAATATCTCACTGCCAAAATCGTTGATGGTGATAGTTTTGGTAAGATATTTAATAAAAAATTTTGAACTTTTGATAAATGCCGTTTCATTTTTATCAAGGTTATTTTTTAAAATGGAAAAACTCTTGGAAATGGTGCGGGTGAGTATTTCCGGTTGTTCCGACAGGCGTTTAATAAATTCGAGCAGGGTTTTGATGATTTGTATTTGTAAATCTTCCGGCAGTTTGTTTTGCAACAGCGTATCGTAAATGTTAAGGACGACTGTAAAAGCCTTGTCTGGGTCGGGAAGTCCGTTATAAAACCAGAAATCGCTGAGCACCATTTCGCGGAGTTGTTCGACTACAAACTTACGGTTGGAAAAAGGATGCTGGTATTCAATAATACATTCCGAAGCACGTTTATTGATTCCGTAATAGGCATTGGACAATTGAATGAACTGCTGGTGTTCTTCGGGAATAACGATATTTTTATAGCGGGTTTCGGCTAAATTGGCTTCCAGAGCCTTCGACACAAATTTTTCTTTCATTCTTCAAATGCTTACGGTAAATCAAAAATAATAATATTTTCCAAAGTTAGCACGGAATTTTTACATTTTTAACGTAAATTTGTATTCTTTTTTAGTTAGTACAAAATAATAATCTTCAAAATATTACGTTTATTTTTTTGTAATAACAAACAAAAGGTAATTGTCGGTTGTTAACCTAAAGAATCATTTACTAAATAATATTAACATGTCAAAAATTAAAGTTGCAATTAACGGATTCGGACGTATCGGACGGAACGTTTTTAAAATTGCGTTGGAAAGAGATAATATCGAAATTGTCGGTATTAACGATTTGACGAACACAAAAACTCTTGCTCACCTGTTGAAATACGATTCAACGCAGGGAAAATTTAACGGAACGGCTGCCTTTGATGATGGCGCTATTATCGTGAACGGAAAAAGAATTCCGGTTTCTGCCGAACGTAGCCCGATTAATATCCCCTGGGCACAAACTCCGGATGTGGTTGTGGAATCTACGGGTATTTTCCGTTCGAAAGAAAGTACCAAAGGTGGTTATGGCGATCATTTAAAAAATGGAGCTAAAAAAGTTATTTTAACTGTTCCGGCCAAAGATCAGATTGATAACATGATTGTTCTTGGCGTTAACGATAACGAATTAAAAGATACCGATCAGTGTGTTTCCAATGCTTCGTGTACAACTAACTGCTTGGCTCCGATAGCCAAGATAATAAACGACAAGTTTGGTATAGAAAATGGTTTTATGACAACCATTCACTCCTATACCAACGACCAAATGATTTTGGATGCTCCGCATTCCGATTTACGTCGTGCCCGTTCGGCTGCTGTTTCGCAGATTCCTACGACTACCGGAGCTGCAAAAGCCGTAGGCAAGGTTATCCCTGAACTCAAAGGTAAAATGGATGGCTTAGCTATCCGTGTACCTACTCCTACCGGTTCGTTGGTTGACCTGGTTGCAAATTTAAAAGTGGAAGCTACCAAAGAAGAAATAAATGCCGCAGTGAAAGAAGCTGCCGAAGGTCCGATGAAAGGCATCGTGGAATATACCGAAGACGAAATTGTATCGGTCGACATCATTCACAACTCCCATTCCTCCATTTTTGACGCTCAAAGCACTATGGTTATGGGAAAAACGGTTAAGATCCTTTCGTGGTACGACAACGAATGGGGGTACTCCAACCGTGTGGTTGATTTAATTGAAAAGCTATTTTGAGGTTAGTAATCAGGTTTAGTTTTACGGAAAAAGGATGGCTTTTGCCATCCTTTTTTATGTTATATCTCATGATGCTACTCTTACATCGGGAAGTACAAAATGAACTAATGTTGAAACAAAGGCTGGCAACTCCATAGACTCCCGGCTACCTCGTCAAAATGTCCTGCTACCGCGGGGAAATGTCCTGCTACCGCGGAAAAATGTCCTGCTACCGCGGGGAAATGTCCTGCTACCGCGGGGAAATGTCCTGCTACCGCGGGGAAATGTCCTGCTAACACGGGAAAATGTCCTGCTACCGCGGGGAAATGTCCTGCTACCGCGGGGAAATGTCCTGCTATCACGGGAAAATCTCCTGCTATCACGGAAAAATGTCCTGCTATCACGGAAAAATGCGCTACGGTCATGATATAAACCCTCAAGGTTTTTAAAACCTTGAGGGTTTTGATTGAGAGTTTTGGGTCAAAATCCATAAACTTTATATGGACAAGGCTTTAGTTCCCAAATAAAAGCAACGGTTATGGTTATTTCAGAATGGGACGCGGATTTCGCGGATAAATCAGAAAGTCATTCGGACAGGCTGGAATTAAAATCTGTGTTCTGTTTTTAAGGTTTTTAAATTTAACCCAGATTTGCCGTTAGAATTTTTTTTTAACTAACAATCATTAGAAAAATACAATAGTAATGAACTATTATTAACATTTTTATAACGGCAAAACGATTAAGAAAAACTAAGAATTTATCTTTTTTATTGGTAAGGAAATCTTATCATTTTATCATTCAAGTTTTTCTAAATCGGGGTTAAACCCAACTAATTCATTAGCTCGCTTCGCTTCTAATGAATAATTTGGGCTAAATTATACGACTATAGGTTCTATTCCTGAATTACTTATTATTTTTTACCTGCCGGTGGCATATACGATCCATTAGCATCGCCATAGCAGATTCCGCTGAAATTGTAAGTTACGTTAGTGCCGTTTATCATTACCGGCTGATTGTTGAACAGCCAGTTGCCTGTGGGAAAAGCATTGATTATATTGGCAATCCGTTTTTTTATCAAGAGCACATCTACGGCCGTCAGATCACCCGAACCGTTAACATCGCCCGAAGCTAAGTAAATGCCGCTTAGGCTGGAAATATTGGCAATATGTTTACGATATAACAATACATCGGCTGCCGATACACCTCCCCATGGCTTATGGGATGTTACGTTCATGGTATAAGTACCGGTGTCTATATCTCTAAATAAATAATAGCCCTGGGCATTAGTCAAGGTATCCCTGACAATTGAATCTTCCTTTGCCAGTTCAACAGTAATACTTGCTAAAGGTGAGCCCCCTGCATTTGCATACGTTATAGCCCCATCAAGGATAGGAATTTCTGTTGAACGATTGCTTTTAAAAAGGGGCGTCGGAGTATTTTTTGCACCGGCATATAAATAACCTTCAGAATCTATAACCAGTTCAATGACATCCAAGTCGCCTATTCCTGGGCTAATATTTTCCCAAGTTTGTCCGTTATTTTTTGAGCAACGCACTCCTCCTTCATATTCGTCAAGATTAGAACAACCGATATAAATTTCATCTTTCGAGTTAATAACCATGGAGGTTACTAATTCTTGGTCTTTTACATTTATCCATTCCGACTGACCATGGGGTAACTTAAACACACCAACAGTAGGACAGCTATTTCCTCCCCTTACGCCGGCAAACAGGTCACCGGAGGAATTTAATGCTAACGATGAAACATAATAATCCGTTAAACCAATATGTTCCCAGATACCTCCTCCATCCGTTGAACGGTAAACACCACCCCCGCCAATGTAATTTGTGGTGCCAATATAAATCGTATCATAGTTTTGAATTAAGATGTCCAGAGGAAATTCTGTGTTTGAAGGGAAGGTAATTACTTCCTGCCATGTATTGCCATAATCAAAAGATCGGATAACACTTAGGTAGTTTCCTGTACCACTTGAAGCAAACATCAATCCTCCCGGATATGATTTAATACAAATTACATTTGCAAATCCGCCATAAATCCCTTCCCAACTTTGCCCATTATCCATTGATCGATAAATGGAATGACCTGATGATGCTATATTACATCCAGCATATATATACCCCAACTCATTTATTGCTAATGAGTAGACTGTTTTACTTTCCAAGCCTATCAATTCCCAACTTATACCTTCATCCATTGACCGATATACACCTCCACCTGTACCAAAAAAAATATCTTTATTTGAATTAATAGCAATTGGAGAAACGCTAACACCCGGAGGGGTATTAATAATTTTCCAGAAATCCTGTGCAAAGCCGGTAAGTGTACAAAAAAATAATACGATGGTTGTTGTAATGGTAAGTATTTTGTATTTCATAAGAGGAAATTATTTTAGGCAGTGAATCATAGTCTATTGTTTACTGTGGCACATACGACCCGTTGGCATCGCCATAGCAAATCCCGCTAAAGTTGTAGGTCATATGGGAAGTGGAGATCATCACCGGCTGGTTATTAAAAAGCCAGTCGCCGGCAGGGAAAGCATCAATCAGATGAGCTATGCGTTTTCTGATCAGCAATACATCAACCGCTGTTACATCACCCGAACCATTGACATCGCCCGAAGCAAGGGATATTCCGTTTAAATTGATAATATGAGCAATATGCTTACGGTACAACAATACATCGATTGCCGTTACTCCTCCCCAGAGTTTAGCTGACGAACACTCCATCGTATAACTGCCATAGGGAAAGTTCTTCAACTGGTAAAATCCTTCTGCGTTGGTGGTTGTATCCCTGACAATAGAATCATTTTGCATCAGTTTAACATGGACATTGCTTAAAGGAGTAGAATCTGCATTCGCATACGTTATTGTACCATCAAGAATAGTATGGAAAATATTAGTAAATTCAGTACTGCGATAAATGCAGGGATAATTATTCATGCCTGTATATATGTATCCGGTTCCGTCCATAGCGAGCAAATCCGCACCATTAAGCAACAATCCTGAATTGATAACTTCAAAGGTTTGTCCGTTATCCTCTGACCGTAAAACACCTCCGGAATAATAATCAGCATTACAAGCAACAAAAATGGTTCCATAGGAATTAATTATCATTTTTGCCACACATATTTGATCTTTGAGCAGTGTCCATGAAGTATCCGATCCATTATATTTAAAAACACCTTCCGAATAACCCCCAGCAAATACTTCTCCTGCTGAATTTACGGTTACCGCCATTACCCATTTATTTGGTAGTCCGATATATTCCCAGGTAGTTCCATTATCGGAGGAACGGTAAACACCCCCTCCATTAAAATAATGGGTTGTTCCCATATAAATGGTTCCGTCGGGTGCTCTGGCAAAATCTTCTACAGGCTCAGAAGAAGATAACTGAAAAACAGTATTCCAGGTTTCTCCGTTATCTACGGAACGTAAAACGCTATTATAAAGGTTACCGGAAGTACTTCCCGCAAATACCAAGCCATTTCCAAATGATTTAATTGCAGCCCAGTTTCCAAAACCAAGAAAAACCGGGTACCAGGTATTACCATTATCCACAGATTTAAAAATGGTATCATTAGTACCGGCAAGAATTTCACCTACCGTGGTTATCTCTAACGAACATATAATACTATTTCTCAGTCCCAAATATTCCCATCCTGTCCCTCCCGGGGTAAGACGATAAACGCCGTTGGTACTTGTGCCACTGGAGCCTCCGACATAAATAGTGCCGTCAGCGGTTACTGCTAACGCATGAGTATTAACACCACCTGGTGCGCCCAAGGGTTCCCAGAAGTTTTGGGTATAGCCAGTAGACATACAAAAGAATAATAGTACAGTTGTAATTAAAGAGGGTAAATTGCGTTTCATATGGAGTTATTATTTGTGACGTCAATATTAAAAATATTTTTAATCAATTTTTGCTATTTTTTTATTTTTTCAAAGAATTTATTATTCGTAGCAGTTTTACGAGTATTCGTAGGGGTTTATCGAGTATTCGTAAGAAAAGAGGAAAAGAGAAGTCCGGTTTTCTTTATTTTTTTTGGCAGATTCAGTACAAAATCATTTGGCCATTAGCTGTTGGCCAATAGCTAATAGCCAACCGCCATACACGGTAGCACAACGTTGCACCAAGTTCCGGCACAAAGTTGCACTACGGGGTTTCAGTCCATCAGGCTACAGTGGCAATCTTTTGTTTGTATCATTGCATCTGCAAAGTTGCAGATACAGCATTCCGTTTGTATTACTGCATCTGCAAAGTTGCAGATACAGCATTCCGTTTGTATCATTGCATCTGCAAAGTTGCAGATACAGCATTCCGTTTGTATCATTGCATCTGCAAAGTTGCGGATACAGCATTCCGTTTGTATTATTGCATCTGCAAAGTTGCAGAGGCATGTCTAAAATTTTATTATTGTATCAGCGAAGTTGCAGGAGCGTGTCTAAACTTTTATTATTGTATCTGCGAAGTTGCAGGAGCATATCTAAACTTTTATTATTGCATCTGCGAAGTTGCAGAGGCATGTCTAAACTTTTATTATTGTATCTGCGAAGTTGCAGAGGCATGTCTAAAGTTTTATCATTGCATCTGCTTTTGGCCATTAGCTTTTAGCCGTTAGTTTTTGGCTAATTGCCAACGGCCAACCGTCATTTTGAGAAACCTGACAGCGTACGCATTACCAGCGTTTAAAAGACAATTACGAATTAAAAATTACGAATTACGAAAATTTTCCTAAACCTGTCAGCGTACGCATTACCAGCGTTTAAATTGGCCATTAGCTTTTAGCCAACAGCCAACAGCTAATGGCCAACAGCTAATCCCGATCCCGAGTACTCGGGAGGACTAAGCCTTCGGCTCAGCAGCAAATCCCGATCCCGAGTACTCGGGAGGACTAAGCCTTCGGCTCAGCAGCAAATAGCCATACAACGTTTCACATTGGTGCAAACGTTGTTGCAGCATCCTCCCTTTCTGCCGGTTTAACTACCGGAGGCAGATATTAAATGTCGAATGTTGAAGTAAAGCGGGCTATATTCTTTTTTAATAGGATCGCTCCATTCTCCGGATAATATGGTTGGTGGTGGTATGATATAATCCCATCAAATTGGCGGTAAGGCAGGAATGTATCGGGAAAAAGCCGGCAATGTCGCCGGGTTTGTATTTTTGGAAAACGGTGTCTGAACATTTTACAATGCCATGTTCCTGTGAAAGATCCGAGAGATAAGCATTTTCCAATGACGATGGCCAGTTTTTTCCATCAAAATCCGCCATTTGTCCATAGTTGCGTGTGGAATCCTCAAGCATAAATTCTTTGGAAAAATGCACGGCTCCACCGTAAATGACCAGTTCATTCCGTTCGGGATGTTTGGCTACAACCGGACAAGCCATCATTATAGCGATTTGTTCCAACGAACAGGAATGCAGGCGGTATTGCATAAAGTCGTAGAAGATAAAATTTCCCGGACGGATTTCGTCTGTTCCCGAAAAATGATTTTCCAGGCTGCATGAAGGAGTATCGCCGGTTGAAATAATCAGTTGGGGGTACGATTGCTGAAAAATATTTTTGAGGTTCACCATCTGGCGGATACTGTATCGCGAAATTTCGAGGATTCCGGCTACCGATGGTGCATGGTAAGTGTTCCCGGCATGGGTAAGAAACCCTTTAAACCGTAAATGGGACGATAGCCTTATTTTTTCAACAACCTTTTGAATTTCATTAATGGCATTGCTTCCGATGCCGGTGCGGTGGTAGCCGGTATCAATTTTTATATAAACGTTTGTTTCCGAACGGAGATTTTTATCCAGATAAGCTATGGCTTGTACCGATTCTATCAGAATGCTCAACCGTATTTTAGAAGCCAATTCATTTATCTTTTCTGCTTCAGCAATATTTACAGGAAAAGCAATAGCAATGTCGTCCCAGCCATGCGAAGCAAAATATTCGGCCATTTGCACCGACGAAACCGTAATACAGTAAACCCCCTGATCGCGAAACCATTCTCCGATTTCGGCGGAAAAATGAGTTTTAAAATGCGGGCGGAAAATGAGATGATTTTCACGGGCTTTTTCTGCCATTTGTTTGATATTGTTTTTGCAAATGGCTTCATTAATTACCAGCGTAGGCTTGAGTATGGATAGTTCGTTCATTTTGTATAAAAAAAGAAGGCATCCCATTTCAGAGATGCCTTCTTTTATAATAATTTAATTTATTCTTTTACAACATTTTTATCGGAAGATGAGCCTTTGTCCGAAAACGGATTATTGGAAGCATTGGCATCGCCGTAGCATAAACCGTTGAAGTTATAAACTACATTGCTTCCATTTACGGAAACAGGCGCTGTATTAAACAGCCAGTCGCCGGAAGAGAAGGAAGTATAGGTGGCTGCAATACGTTTTTTGATAATCAACAAATCGCTTACGGACAAATTTCCGGAAGTGTTAACATCGCCCGAAGCGAGGAAAATTCCCTGTAAAGGAGAAATGTATGCAAGATGTTTTTTATAAAGAAGTATATCTACAGCATCTACTCCGCCCCAGGGCTTATTTGCCGAAGCTTCTATGGTATAATTCCCTGCTGCAATGCCGGTAAACTCGTAATTTCCATTGGCATCACTAAGGGAAGTAGCGATAACGGTTCCGGCATCATTTTTAAGACTCAGAGCGACATTGGCAAGCGGAACAGGATTGTTGGCCTGTGGATAAGTAATGGTTCCGCTTATGGAATTTAACAGAACCTCAGAAGAATAATTGGCGGTCCAGCCTGTACCGGTGATGGTTGAATTTGTGATAAAACGGATAAACATCTTTCCGGAATTGGATGTAATTGGTGCCGGAATGACATTGCCGGAGAACGTAGCCAAAAGTTGTTGAGACGAATAATCATAAATTTCCACGTAATCATTTTCCGATTCGGTATCGAATGAGGTAAAGGTAAGAGTAACCGAACTGGCATTGGGTGGGGAAATAATCCATGAACAAATGGATTTATTCTGATAATTGCGGTTTCCACTTCCATCCGAAATAGTACCGGTATTATCGGTTAAATGAGTTATCCCTTTACAGAAATCTACGATAGATCCATTATAACAGGCTCTCCATCCCGACATCGGACTATTGCTTACGGCTTTAAAAGTGATGAACATTTTATCGCCGGTAGAAGTTACAGCCGGCGGAATGTTTGCTCCGGAATATTGTGCAAGTAATGGAGCAGAGGCATCGGCGCCATCATAAATGGAAACAAAATCCTGGTCGTTGGTTTCAAACCGGTCGAAGCTAAGGGTTATCTTAGATATAGAATCAGAAGGATAAATAAGCCAGTTGCAATCCGCTCCTTGTTGGTAGTTCGATTGTGGGCCGCTTCCGTCTTCTATCGTTCCGCCGATAGCGGTTAACGTTTTGCTTCCGGTGCAGAAATAAGGATAGTCGTTTCCGGGAACAAAATTAACAATTGCACCCTGACCGTTAGTAAAATTGTTTCCTCCCGGATTGAGATTATTCAGATAAAAATATCCGTTGTATGAACCGCTCCAACCCCAGTTGAAATGGAAAAAATCGGTACCCTGATAGCCATCCATATTAAAGGCATGACCGCCGGTACCATAACCATCGTAATACATGGGTTGGCGATTATCGAGGTTTGTCCTCAGAATATTTGCCCACTGTTCTTCGGTGTACGAATCTTTTTCGAGTAGCTGAAGAGAAGAAGAATAATGAAAATAAGTACGCAGAGCCGCTGCTGCATCTTCGCTGTAAGCTCCGGAACCGGTAGGAGAATACATCATATTAACGGCTACTCCACAATGATATTGAATAAGAGCCATGTCATAATTTCCGTTACCCGAAATGGAATTGGTCATGTTTTCCCAGTTATAGGTAGTATTACCAAAATCGGCAAACTGATAATCATAACCGTTGGGATAATAACCATGAGAACCTGTTCCCTGGATGGGATAACGCCAATAATTCATTATCTGACACATGGCGGTAGCCACACATCCCGACCATACATGTCCTCCGGGACCGGCGCCATCGGCCGGGCACAACGCATTGTAATTGGCTCCCTGATCCCAGGTGGTTGTTATTAATGGAAGGACTTCTCGTTCTCCCTTTATTTCCAAGCCATCTTTTGTGGTTAATAAAGCTTTCCAGGCATTTGCAGTTTTAGAATCTGGATTTAATTTTTGCTCACGGGCGTAGTTTATTTGTTTTGAGTATCCTTGTATCCAGTTATCAAAATTTTCGGGATGATTTTCATCGGAAAATTGACTTTCAAATGAATAACCTAATATCGGATAAACCGAATTATCGGCAGCTACCATCACAAAACCATGATCCTGGATGTTAAAGACATAATAAACAGGTTTATTTTCAGAAGTTTTTGTAAAAGTCTGACTGATTTTTATATCATTAAACCCGACTTTAGCATGCAGGTTTAATTTGGCATAATAAAAATTTAAAGCCACGGTTTGTGCCTGATTCTGGGGAACAGTTTCTCCGAAATTTAATCCGGGCAATAAAAATGCCAGAATAATTATTGTCAAGATTCTAATTGTTTTCATCTGCAAAAAGGGATATTTGATGAGTTTAAAAAAATGAGTCCCGATTATCGGGACTCATGGATAGTAATAATTTTCTAAAATAATAAGTTTGTTACAAAATGTAATTACTCAATAATGAGTTTTTTCATGAATTGTTCGTTTTCAGTTTTAACCAAAACGGTATAAATGCCTTTTGCTAAGCCATGAATATTGAATGTTTTGGAAAGAGACTGATTTTGGGTAAGCTGTTCTTCGTAAACCACACCGCCAAGCATATTCACTATTTTAACGGAAGTAACAGGATTTTTTACTGAACCGAAATTAAGTAAAAATGAACCGTTGTTTGGATTAGGATATATGGTTAATGAGGAATTGTCCAGCGTATTTCCAATGGTTCCGTCAGCATATTTGGGAGTCGAAATGTTTCCATTCCAGTCGGCGTATTCACGGGTAGTCGGTTCGTCGCTCCAGTTTATGGTTGAAGTTTCGGACGACAGGGAATTAAAATGCAGGTCAAACAGTTTGGCATTAGCAATATTGATTCCGTCGGCATCGGCAGCCCAAACGAAAGTCAGTTGACCGGGAGCAGGATTGCCCACAGTTACATCCTGAATTCCGTTGAACCAATTATCGGCACCTGCAAACTGAAGTTTGGCAGGATCGTAACTGATGGTAAACTGTAAAGCTCCCATGTTCTGAACGTCAGAAGCATATACCGGAACAATAATTTTGCCGGATTGCACGGTTACCGGTTGTATTGTAAAGGAAGCTGAAGATTCGTTATTGATATAATTATCTTTAACAGCAGGAGTATAGGAAGCGTTGGCGTCTCCATAAACCAAGCCATTGAAATTTTGAATCACATCATTTCCGCTAACTGTAATAGGTGTGTTATCGAACAGCCAATCACCCACAGAAAATGATGAAACCATGCCGGCAATACGTTTTTTAATTAACAGGATATCGGAAGCGCTAAGACTGCCTGAACCGTTAACATCTCCCGAATTGAGGAAAATTCCGGTTAAGGTTGAAATGCCAGCGATATGTTTTTTATACAATAAAACGTCGGTAGCCGAAACACCGCCCCATGCTTTGGCTGTTGAGGGTGTTAAGGTATAATCGCCATCGGAGATACTTGCAAAGTTATAACTTCCATCTGCTCCGGTAGTAGTAGATGCTACTACGGTTCCGTTATTATCCTTTAAGGTTAGATCTATATTGCTTAAAGGAACAGGAGTAGATTTGGGATAATTGACTACTCCACTGATATTGTGCGAAGAATTGGTGGTTGAAAATGTAGCGTCCCATCCATCTCCATTATAGAAATTTCCTGTACGGAAAACGAGGTACATTTTACCGCTTGGAGAAGTTACTGCCGGAGGAATAGTTGTTCCGGTGTAGGTTGCGAGTAACTGATTATTACCTAAGTCATAAATTTCGATATAATCCTTGGGGTCAACTAACTGGAAGTTGGTAAAAGTGAGGGTAACAAATGGAGCACCTGTAGGTTGAATTTTCCAACGGCAAAGTGAATTATTGTTATAATTTTTAACACCGCTACCATCAGAAATTGTTCCACTCGGTTGAGTAATGTTGGTTATTCCGCTGCAATAAGTTTTTACTGTGGATGTATATTCTGCCTGCCATCCTTTTGCTGCATTGCTTGCATTGGTGGTGAAAGTAACAAGCATTTTGCTTCCGGTGGAGGTAACAGCCGTAGGAATAGTACTTCCGGTAAAAGTGCCGAGAAGAGGATCTGAAGTTGTAGCGCCGTCGTAAACATTAACATTATCGTCGGAAGCAACGTCGAAGGCTGTGAAATTTAACGTAATGCTTGTAACCGAATCAGTTGGAGCGATTAGCCAACTGCAGTTATTGCCTGCATTGTAGTTAGCCAGAGGACCGCTACCATCTTCAAATGAGCCGTTAACGTTTGTTAACGTATCATTTCCGCATCCGTAAGGATAGTTATCCTTGGGGATAAAGTTACGGACCATTGCCTGGTTTGAGTTAAAACCATTAAGGTTATTAAGGCTAAAAAAGCCATTATCTTGTCCGCTCCAACCGAAGTTAAAATGATAGAGCATATTTATGCCTGTACCCTGATATCCATCCAGAACAAAAGCATGGCCACCTTCGGTGCCTTGTCCACTATAATAAATAGGTTTTTTAGCGTCAATATTATCTAAGATCATGGATTGCCATTGTGTGGAATTGTAGGATGCCCGTTCAGCATATTGGGTTTGGAGTGAATATCCAAAATAATTGCGTACGGCAGCAGGAACATCAGTGCTGTACGCGCCTGATGCTTCCGGTGCATAATGCATAGAAACGGCAACACCACACTGGTATTGTAGTTCGGCAATAGCTGCTATACTGTTGCCGCTTCCGGTGGTAATGCTATTAAGCATGTCGTCCCATTTATAATACGTATTTCCAAAGTTGGCGGTAAGCGATCCGTAAGGAGCGCAATAATATGTTTTAGTGCCTGTTCCATGAATAGGATAGCGATAATAATACATAACCATCGACATGGCTGTAGCCACGCAGCCTGCATACACATGACCTCCTGGACCAGATTCATCTTCCGGACAAAGTGCATTATAGGGGTAATCCTGATTCCACATGACCAACAGCAGCGGATCAACATTGCGGTCGCCCTTTGTAAGGTTAAGCTGATTGATGTCATCGGTAAGATAATATTTCCATTGGGCAAGTGTTTCGGCATCGGCGCTGATCTTTTTATCGCGTGCCCATTCAGCCTGCTCAGCATAGGTGTGCATATAACTACCAACGTTGGATTTGGGTGCTGGTTTTTCAAAAGTATTGGTAAACGAATAACCAATAATGGGGCTCATGGCATCTTCAGCGGATATAATTACAAAGCTCGTTGGAGTGGAAAATACATAATAAACAGCTTCTCCATTGGATTCTTCTGTAATTACGTTACTAAATAAAATGTCGCTGTATGAGATATGGCCATAATATTGGGTATATCGTTCATAATAAAAGTTCTGAGCCACTTTTCGGGCTTCGTTTATTTCAACTTTTTTTGCAAAAACCTGAGCGGAAAATATAAATGCCAAAAAAATTGAAAATAGTAAAGTTTTGGTTTTCATAAGGATATGGATTGATGAATCATTATTAATACAAGGCAAAGGTAAAAAAAGTTTTAAATAATTATTACGTTTCGTAAATTTATTTAAAGCACAGCTTAAATTAATTAGTAATTTTGAAACCTAATTTATAGATGAATAAAAATGAAGATATTAGTTAAGAATATCAAACAACTGGTACAGGTTGAAGAACAGCCCCAATTAAGAGTTTGCGGTAAATCAATGGCAAAACTTGAAACGATAAAAGATGCTTTTTTATTTATTGATAAAGGTAAGATTGTGGAATTTGGCAGGATGTCCGATTTATTTCAATCGTCAATTGCCGATCATCAATCGTCAATCGAAGAGATAGACGCCAAGGATTGTATGGTTTTTCCTTCCTTTTGCGACAGCCATACCCATTTGGTTTATGCCGGAAGTCGTGAGATAGAATATATTGATAAAATTAAAGGCTTAAGTTATGAGGAAATTGCTCAGCGGGGTGGTGGCATATTAAATTCGGCCAAACGTATACATGATTCCTCGGAAGAAGAATTGGTGGAACAAGCTATGGAAAGACTCCACGAAATAATGATGCTGGGTACCGGCGCTGTGGAGATAAAAAGCGGCTACGGATTGACCACGGAGGATGAGTTGAAAATGCTCAGCGTAATTCAAAAGCTGAAAAAACTTTCACCTTTAACTATTGTTCCTACCTTTCTTGGCGCTCATGCTGTTCCTTTGTCATTCCGAGGCAGGCAGGGCGATTATGTGGACTTAATCATCAACGAAATGATACCTATGGTTGCTTCGGAAGGGCTTGCCGATTTTATTGACGTGTTTTGCGATAAGGGATTTTTTACCGAAGAAGAGACTGACCGCATGTTGATTGCCGGTATGAAATATGGTTTGCGTCCGAAAATCCATGCCAATGAATTGGACTATTCCGGGGGTATTCAGTTGGGTGTGAAATATAATGCACTTTCGGTTGATCATCTTGAATATACCGGTGACGATGAAATTAAAGCTTTGCTCGATAGCGAAACCATGCCAACCATACTTCCCGGAGCGGCTTTCTTTCTGAATATGCCTTTGGCTCCGGCTCGTAAAATGATAGATGCTGGCTTGCCGTTGGCTTTTGCCAGCGATTTTAATCCCGGTTCTTCTCCTTCGGGTAATATGCAATTGGTGCTTTCAATGGCTTGTATTATGTTCAGGCTTACGCCCGAAGAAGCCATTAATGCTACAACTATAAATTCGGCTTATGCTATGGGTATCAGCGGTACACATGGCAGTATTGCTAAAGGTAAAATAGCCAATGTGTTTATTACAAAGCCTATTTCCACGTATGAGTTTATGCCTTATTCCTTCGGAAGCAATAAAGTGGATACGGTAATATTAAACGGGGAAGTGATCTCTACAAAGTAAAAACTTAACTTGTTTCCAGTTCATCAGAAGAAAAAATAAGGAAAGCTATCGGAGGGAGACGCTGGAAATTCACCTGGGAATATTACCGCATTGTTAATCATTCGGTGGCACAAAAAGCAGGAAATCATCACTCTGTAAAAAAATATTCTTAATTTTCTTGATTTCGGCGAGGTGGAGCATTGTATTCCCAATAATGATTTTTATAAAAAATTTATAGAAAGAGTAATTATTGTCAAAATATTATGTATGTTTGTGTTTTTATCAGGGAATTTTAAGTAAAACCCAGACAGCTACGTTATCCTGCCTGAGAGCCAAATAATATATTTATTAGTTGTAGGAGGATGTGATGAAAATCAAAACTTTTTTAAAGGTAGCAATACCTATGGAAGCCGCTCTGCTTTTGGTGGCAATTTCAGGATCAATCTTTGCTCAGGAACCTGTTATAGTTAAAGACACTGCTATTTTAAACCAATTAAAACGTAAGTACATTCAATCGGAATTGCTGAAGACAAAAGAACCTCAGGAAATTCAATATCTTTTTAGTGTACCCGTTAAAATTGAAAAAGAGCCTAAGGATGAATATCTTCGCATAGGCGACAAGGCGGTATTAATCAAAGAAGAACAACAACGCCTGCGTGAAAAAGGACTGTTCAAAATCAGAGGCTATCTTTTATTCTATCAGCCGGGTATGGTTTATGTATTCACTTTAGCGCCGCCCAAAACTCAACCGTAGAAATTCTTTGTATTGGCGGTTTAAACGTACAAGTACTTTTTAATCTTCATTGTTGGTGTTTTAATGAAGGGATCGGGTTGCTCGAGGACAAGTACCAACTTCGATGAATTGCTCACTTCATTATTGACATAAGTTTTAATGTCGTCAAGTATCTTTTTGATGTATTGTTGAATATCGTTTTGGAAAAGTTGTGCCGCTTCTTTCATGTTCTTGAAACGTTTTTCAATCTCTTCGTAATCCAGGTTTACCTTGGCTATAAGTTTACCTTTCATTTCGTAAACGATGGATTCAACAACTAATTTATGACGGTTTACTACCGCTTCTATTTCTTCGGGATAAATATTTTCGCCATTGGCACGTAGAATCATATTTTTAAGGCGTCCTTTGATATAAAGTCGCATGTGCTTATCAAATATACCCAGATCGCCGGTTTTAAACCAGCCGTCTTCGGTAAAACAGGTTTTGGTAAGCTCTTCGTTTTTATAATAACCTTTCATCACATTATCGCCTTTGGCTATAATTTCACCTTCGCCGGTTTTAAAATTAATGTTGATTATTTTTAATTCCTGACCCGGAACGGAAGGTCCGGTACTGCGGTATCTCCGTTTTCCACCCGGACTGCCTGCTAAAAGAGGAGCGGTTTCGGTAAGTCCGTAACCTATTTCGTATGGAAATTTTGCTTCTTTCAGAAAAAGTTCAACCTTGGCATCAAGCAGAGCTCCACCTATTCCAAAAAAATGCAGTTGTTTGCCAAAAGTCTTTTTCAATTTTAGGCCTACCATATAGCTGAACGCTTTGCGTGTGGGTGGGAAATGAAACAAGTATTTCATCAATCCTTTGGAAACCACAGGCTGGATTTTGTTTCGATATATCTTTTCGATGATAAGCGGAACGGTAAGCATCATCGTAGGACGTATGGTTTTTAAGGCTGGCAGCAATACGCTGGGTACCGGAGCACCTTTAAAATAAAATATTTGTCCGCCGAAGGATAAAGGCAATAAAAATCCGAGAGTGCATTCGTAAGTATGCGAGAGTGGCAATACCGAAAGTAACCGGTCGTTGGGTGTAATGGGTTGTATCCTGGAAGTATTTTGCATATTCGACATAAGATTTTTATGCGAAAGCATTACTCCTTTCGATTGTCCGGTGGTTCCCGATGTATAAATGATGGATGCAAGGGCATCGTCTTCCAAGGTTCCGAACAATTCGTCGATATTAGCTGTCGAAAAATCAACATTCGAAGGGCGGGGAAAGGACGAGGCAAAATTTTCAAAAGAGGTATTAGCCGAAAAATCTTCAATGTTGATGATGTGTTTCACGAATTCGTAACCCACGTTATCCATTTTATGCAGTAAATTCTTTGAAATGAATAAAACTTTGGTTTCGGAATGATTAAGGATGTTTTGTATTTCATTTTTACTAAAATCATTTAAAATCGGAACCACCACGGCACCCATACAAACCGTAGCCAGGTAGCTTATTCCCCAGTTGGGTCCATTGCCGCTCAGTATGGCTATCTTATCGCCCTTGGTAATGCCTATCCCTTTAAGTTGTGCCGAAAGGGTAAAAACTTTCTGGTAGAGTTCACGGTAAGTAATTGCCGGCGAATCTACATATGATAAAGCATTTAAATCAGAAAATCGTTGTAAGCTATTGATTAATAAATGTCTGATAGTTAATTGACTCATATTATTTTAGTGAAATAAAACACAAAAATACTACAATTCTGGTTATTCCTAACGGGGAAGGGGCAATTACTTTTTTGAAAGCATAGCTTCAGGAACAATTTCAGGGGTTAACAACCCATAAAGAGTTTCTTCTTGGTTTAAAAATTTTGGATAATTTTGTCAAAAATTTATAAAATGAGAGTACATTTTATTGCCATCGGCGGAAGTGCAATGCATAATTTAGCCATTGCTATGTGTAAAAAAGGATATACGGTTACTGGTTCTGATGATGAAATTTTTGAACCCGCCCGGAGTCGTTTAGCTTCTTATCATCTATTGCCTGAAGCCGAAGGCTGGTTTCCCGAAAAACTGAATTCACAATTCGATGCCGTTATTCTTGGCATGCATGCCCGTGCCGATAATCCTGAGCTTCTCCGTGCACAGGAATTAGGATTGAAGATATTTTCGTATCCCGAATTTCTTTACGAACAATCCAAAAATAAAAAACGCATAGTCATTGGCGGAAGCCATGGCAAAACCACCATTACAGCGATGATACTTCATGTTTTGAATTATCATCATGTGGATGCCGATTATATGGTAGGGGCGCAACTGGAAGGCTTTGATGTGATGGTTAAGCTTTCCGAAGATGCTAAGTATATGGTTATTGAAGGTGATGAATACCTCACTTCGCCGATAGACCGTCGGCCCAAGTTTCATGTTTACAAACCTGATATTGCGCTTATCAGCGGTATTGCCTGGGACCATAAAAATGTTTTTCCTACCTTTGATAATTATGTGGAACAATTTCGCATTTTTGCCAGTCTGATCTCTCCTGGGGGTACGCTAATTTATTGTGTCGATGATCCGGAAGTGAAACGGGTAGCCGAAAATTGCAAAAACAACATTAAAAAGATTCCCTATTTACTTCCCGATTATACGGTTAGAGATGGAATAACCTCTATTAATTACGAATTACGAATTACGAATTACGAACAGCGATCAATTCCTTTAAAGATTTTCGGGCGGCATAATCTTCTTAATCTGAACGGTGCACGTTTGGTTTGTAATGAGCTTGGCATGACCGATGAAATGTTCTTCCAAGCTATTTCCTCTTTTAAAGGTGCTTCCAAAAGGCTTGAACTCATAGCCAAAGATAGAAACACTGCCATTTTTAAAGATTTTGCTCATTCTCCTTCCAAATTAAAAGCTACTACCCGTGCCGTAAAAGAACAATTTACGGATAAGATACTTATAGCCTGTATGGAACTGCATACCTTCAGCAGCCTGAGCAGCGATTTTCTTCCGCAATATGATGGGGCCATGGATGATGCTGATGTCGCTATTGTTTATTTCAGCCCTCATGCCCTGGCCCTAAAAAAACTACCACCACTTACGGTGGAACAAGTGAAACAAGCTTTTAACCGGAAGGATTTGCAGATTTTTACCGATTCTTTGGCATTAAAAAATTATCTTTTGGCTATGGATTGGACGAATAAAAACCTGCTGATGATGAGTTCGGGCAATTTCGACGGGTTAGATTTGGCAGAGCTTTCCCGGGAGATAATTCCGAATCAATAATCTTTGTATTAGTTATTTATTGTCAAAGCCGAAAAAGACAACGTATTTATATTATATATTGAAATCCAGATTTATCAGTTTTTTTTAATCAGAAGGTATAAACCAGGCTTGCCCCGTTAGCTGAAGGACGAAGATAAAAAGCCGTTTTCTCTGTTTTCTTTAATATAATACCTGCTTTTCGCATGGCTAAATAACCATTGATGTAAGCAGCAACGGAGGTAGCAGCAAGTCCACAGCAAATCCATGGTAATGCATCCCGTAGTTGTTTATCCAGTTGGTTATCTATATCTGCCGATATGGCATACGTCATCAGTATTCCGGATAAGGCAGAAAAACTGACACCTAATATTCCACTGATTTTTGCCTGTTTCATGTATCCGGCAGCGGTATTTTTGTAATAGACGGATTTATGTCCGTTCAAACGTTGTTTGAGTATATTGAGGTCCGTAGTATTAGTGAAATTCTGATTTGAACAATACATTACATCGTCTATTTTAATTTCCTTAATGTATTTATTCGTGGAATCCTTTGTTAAGTTTATTATTACGTAATTGTTTTTGAGCGTTTCAATTTTGCCTATGAATCTTTTCCCGGAAAAGGTAATAATGGTGTCATTTTTTTGGCTGTACGACGCTAACGTAATGAAAAGAAATAAAAATAAAGCGTAAAAATATTTCATGCGTTATTAATTTTATAGTTCGTTGATTATATGCAATATGTATAAAACATCATTTTTGATTCACTGTAACATAGGCTTTTATGGATATTTTATAATTTTAGTAGCCATTAAATGACCTTTTTTGCTTCTTAGTATAGCAGAAAAGAAAACAGCGTTCAAAAATAACATAATTATACAATACATCGTATGTATGATAAATTTTCTTATTTTTTGTTAATAAAAAAGATCAGATGGCTAAAGGAATCGTCTTACTTTCCAATACAAAAATGTAAAGTAATACTGAATATCAGTTAATTATGTATTTCGGGCAACGAATGGGCAACAAAAAAGCAAATATCAACTGAAATCATAAAGCAAAGATAAGAAGAATTTTAGTGTTTTATTGATAATAAAAAAGCCCTTGATTTTCACCAAGGGCTCTGTTCAAATTCAGGTTTCTACTACTTAACCTTGCTGGCTAAATCGGCACCTGCTTTGAATTTAATCACTCTTTTTGGCATGTTCGATACAAATTGAGTGTAGTCAGTTGTTACAACGTGTAATGCGGTCATTGCATCCACCCAGTCAGATGGTGCTACCACAGAAGCTGCTCCATCAGCACGGGTTGCAACATCATGATAAATCATTGCTTTGTTGGTAGTGCAGTTGAATAACACAAAGGTTAATGAGCTTGCAAGCTCATCAGGATTTTGTGTATTTGGGTCCCAAGCAATATCCATAACCTGGTTCGGCTGTCCGGTTAAAGTTACACTATTTAGGGTGCTACCATCAAAATCACAGAGAACAACTTTAGTATGGTCAATTACAGGTGGGTCACCTGCAAATGCATTTTTTACGTTGATACTTGTGATTTTGTTGAAAGGTGACATCTTACGCAAACTACCGGCATAAACATCGTTTATGAGCGGTAAAACCTGCCTTACAAGGTCAACAGTTGTTGCAAACTTGTTTCTTTGTGTTACCTGTCCTACCGTTTGAGGATTTTTTACTTCAATCGGTTTTGAACGCATTACATTTTTCCCAAACTGTTTTGAGAATACGGCAGTACCGAATTTCTTTTTGGTTCTGCCAGTGATCGGATTTTGTACAATAGCCATTGTTATTAAATTTAAAGTGAATAATTCTTTTTAATTAAGTGGACTTGATACGGACTTGGTACGGCTTAAATACCTTGTTGAACAAATCCATTACAAAAATAGTATCAAATGCACCTGAAAACATCTAAATCATTGATATTGAGATGGTAATGTATGCTTATGCTTTCTTTTTCTTCAAATTGTTCAAAAATGAAAAGGGAGTTTTTAGCTCCCTTCTCTCAATTTGTAAGCTCGAATTTTTTTGAATGGTTTTCGATTACATCACTGCCGTATTTATTCCGGATGTATTCGATTGTTTTCGGGCTCTTGTTGGCACTTTTATAGTCAGGTGGTCGGTAATACCACATTACTTTTTTAGGTGCGAAATAAAAGCCTGTTTGCTTTAATTGCTGACGGTGTGGATAGGTATTGCCACTTAACCAAATCCAGTTACCTATTAATTCAATGGTAATGCCCTGCAAACCGATTATCTGGTCAATGATTTCCAGGTACTTGATAAATTCCTGTTGCTCCTGTTCTGATTTCTCGGAAAATGAAAAGAACGGATTTTTCACGATGCTTTCATATTCCGTATTAATTTGCTGCATCGTGGCAGTTTCTCCGCCCCGGTCGGGATGGTGCTTTAAAGCAAGTTCTTTGTACCGCTTTTTTACTTCATCTAAGGAAGTACAATCTTTAAAAAATCTGTTTTCATTGCTATTGTTGATTAAATGTGAAAAATCGCTGTGAGCTTCGCCTGTGGCTCGCATAAAAAGAATAATTCATTAATGAAACCTTAGGCAACCAAAAAGCGGTGCGGTGGCTGAATTGCAAGGTTTTTGCGAAAAAAATACTACCCCCTGCACCTTTAAAATCAAATAATATTGCAGGGGTGTGGAGATTTTTTTTGCAAAACCCGCAGGGCTTGACCTTGCAAGAGCGGGGGCGGCTTATCTTTGCTTTAAGGTTTTATTAATGATACCGCTGATGTCTTCAGGTTTTAAGGGGATGCACTGAAGCTGATGCGAGGTACAAATGTTTCCGGTGGGTGGGTTCAGTGGTACATTGTTTCTACGGGCGAGGCAGGTCGGCAATGGGACGGCTGCGGGATGGAGGTTTTGGCGTGTGTTTTTGTTTCCAGGGCTGGGGAAACGACAGGGATGGCAAAAAAATAACGAACAAATCAGGGTTGGCTGCAAAGCAGCAAGCTGCAAAACCTTAATGTAAAAATGATTAGTGGTGAAATGAACGGAACTGAAATGAAATGGAGCGTTGGTGGAGCGAAGCGGAACCGTTAGCGGAATGGAATGGAAGTGGAGTGAATGAACCTCTAATCTAAATTAAATTCTTGCTGCTTGCTGCTTTGCATTGGGTGGGCTTTGTTCTGATATTTTTTAGGGTTGGCAGCCGTTTCCGAAGGGCTGGCACAAAAACCATGACAAAACCGAAGGGATGGAGTTTGTCGGATAAGGGATAGTCAATATTGCCCATCAAAGGGCAAAAAAGAAAAGCTAAATCGAAGGTAGAATGCTCGAAGTCCGGGGCGGGCAGGCTGTGCGGCTATTTAACATAATGTGCTTATAGGACAGCCGAATTATGATATTTATACCGCTGAAAATAGGCTGCTCCTATAAGATCACGTTATGTTAATATAGCTTTGGGTTGTTTTTTTTCTGGCACAAGCGAAACGGTGGTGGTGGTTGGAGTGTAGCGACTTTTTGCATTTGAGCGGTGGCGTAGCTCTTTGCAACCGCAATGGAGCGATAGCGGAATGAGGATTGCAATGTGCTACAGAGCGGTGGCATTGCAAAAAGTGTGACAGAAAAAAACAACAGAAGGGCTGGCGTGGGGAGTGGCTATAAAAGACAGAAAAGCCCGCAACGCTTCATTTTAAGTGAGGGCGATGGATTTTAGAGCCACGGGGGAAATGGTTTATTAGAACGAATCGAATGATGTATTAAATGCCCTGTACAAATCCTGTAAAGATTCTAATGACAGAGGCCATTCGTTGCGTAAGAAATTACGATGTTTGAAGAAATAATATGACAGCAAAATACAAATAGGTTGTTCAAATAAATAGCCGTTTTGGGGAACTATTGCTGTTGAAAGGTCGGCTTTGTTCCTTACGCAAAAATCCTGAATATCATTGATAGCAATATCCTTTTTATCAAGTAGCAGAAAAGTAAATTTGGTTAAATCAAAATCCAATTCCTCTCTTTTGAATGAAGCGTTAAAGCCAGAATACAAAGTAATAAGTTCATTAATGAAGTTTGCATACTTACGTTTATCATCAGACATATTCTTAAAATGTTGCAGAAATAATCATCAGTAGCTTCCATCAAAGCCATTGATTTTGCTAATTGTCTGAGTATTTCTTTGTCATTCTTAAAAGGACCTTTGTAGGTGCTATCATGGCTAATTTCGGAATAAGCATGCTGTAAAAGTGTGCGAATCTGAATTTCACAAGTCAGTTGTTCATGAGTACCGCTTACATAATTTGAATCTGTTTCTAAAGGCCATACGACAACATGAATGGATTGATAAGAGAATTTTTCAGGTTCTTCGTCAATTAAAGTGTTAATATCCTTGGTAACTTTTGAATGCCATTTGTCAGAACAAAGAAGCACTTTAGAAACTGCCTCAACATCATCAGTAGTAAGCAATACAAGCCGAGTACCTATCTTATCTTCAATTTTCTTTAATGGGTCATCGTACTGTTTCCCCCTGTATAATGCTTTTGAGATATAGGACTTATCCTCTTTCAATCTATACGAGCAAGGAATTTTTAATTTATGTTCTGAAATAAAGGGTACGTTTATGATTGATAATATTGTTTCATCAACAAATTTGCCCCATCTATTTAAAGCATCCTTCAGAGAATTAAAATCGGTTAATATTTTTGTTTCAATATCATTCATTGGAAAAAGGCTTTCCGTTTATTTTAACAATTGTGTAAGTGGTGTCAGATGGATTAAGGTTTTCTAAGTCTTCATCAGATTGTATAAATGAAACATGAGTATCAAAATTTGAATCGGGACCGCTGATGTTTATATTATCCGGAAAATCAATCTTCTTTTTACTGAGCCTCATTTCTATCAAAGCTCTGTCTTTTACAATTGATGCAGGTAATTCGGATGCTACTTCTGAAACATAAGAATCCCGAATATCAACGTCCGCAAAGTAAGAAGTAGCAAATTGAGATGGAGTGATTATAGCATTTGTATTCAAAGTAAATTCAGTTTTTAAAACTCGCAGAAGGTCTTGTTTTACTGGTAAATCATCAATATTGCTTTTTATAAAGGATTCCGTTTTATCGTAAAACCTCTTTGACTGAATTTTTGAATTTGCATCAACGGAAAAACCTAAGAAGTCTTTATAAAAATATTCAGCAGGATGACCGTCTGTGCGGAATTGGTCATCAAAAATAAAGCTACCAAACCTGCTGTTTGGATCTTGCACGGCATTGTTTTTCTCAAACAATATTCCAATTTTATATAACTTCTGTGAGGGGCTTAAAAAAACCTGATCAAGCAATTCAATTTGCGATTGCCCATTTACTCTTTTATACTTTAATGCCTGATGCAATTCTGCTTTTATTACAATGTAAAGTGAAAGATTTGATAAGCTATTGAATGCATCAATTATTATCAGATAGCCACCAGGTATTGTTGACCTTTTTTGATTCTCTGCAAGTAATTCAGCAATATCCTGAGAACGTGAAATAAAATCTGTATCATTTAAGTTTTTAAGGTCGTTGCAAAGACCGTAAAATGAATCTGCGGAAGTATTGGAAATTTCGAGCTCAAATGCTTTGCTGTCACGACCTGCTGCATCAATAAGCCGTTGCTTGATTGTATCAACAACAGAGTTGTCAACAGTAAAGAGATTTAATTCATACTCGGTTGTAGCTGTGTCCCTATTGGGTTCTTTAGCAATAATATTGTGCATTATTACCCTGCGGACAGAAAGATTATTGAAATCAAGCATAGTGCAATATACGATTATTAATGATTACTAACGAAAAAAGAACAGCATCAAAATTAAGAAAATTGAAGTAAAAAAACATTTCATTAAAATTACAAAAACCACAAATTATTTTTACCAAATTCCGGCATGGTGTTGCTCTCGAAATGGGGGAAGATTTCTGCCACCATTTCGGGATATTTGATTGTTACAGGTAAATTCTGCTGGCGTACCGATTTCCAATACATACGGCTGAATTGGTAAACCTGATCTATCAAGTCTTTTATGAGTTTGTCGTCTTCCAATAGTTTATTATCACTGGCAGACATACTCAATTTTATCGGGAATGGAAAACCTTCTGTTGATTTTGGCAGGGTGTTTTCGTACCGGGTATTGTTGCAAAGTAAAAACTGATTCCTGCCGATGCTGATAAATGTTCCGCTTACCGGAATAAGCTCTGGACAATTCAAATCGAATAAAACAAGGTCTTTGCTTTCAGTTTTATTAATGGTGATGATGATTACCGGAATATCCAAGCCCATTTCCTGCAACTCTTTTTTTATGGGTTCAAGTTCTCTGTTGCTCATGGTCTTGTAAAAGTGAATTACAAGACGTTTAACTTCTGTATTTTGCTTGCGGTAATTCTTTATTGCTTTGCTTATTGAGCCTGCCAGCTTGTACATATCATTTTGCGAATAGCACTCGAAACCTTTGAAATGCCCATCGTTTGAGAAACAAAAAGCACTTCCGATATACCGACTTGATGAATTTACCGATTTGAAAGCTCCTACACCAACTACCAATTCATTGTGCAGTGTGCGATGTAAACGCCAGGGAACACCATTGAGTTTTGCAAGAATGGCAACGCCAATATTGACTAAACTGTAATTGTAATTCGGGTCGGATATTTTTGTTGTTTCTATTACCTGAGATGTGATGCCGTATTTAAGCAATTCTTCTTTGACCTGAAAGTAATATTGCCGTTTTGCGGTATCGGGATGATTTTTACTGAACGGGCTTAAATATATGGCTATGTAATGAATATTAGGGTCAAAGGATTTGCTGAACAAACTTTGCCTGATTTCGGGCAAAGGATTTTCGTTGTTGGTGAATGTGATTTGGTCGGCTTTGATGATGTTTACCGGAACTTTGAGCAGTTGATTGAGTTTGGGAAAGTTTTTATACCCGTCTTTAAAATAGGTGTAAAGCAGGTTTGCTTTGTCTTTCTCGCTTTCGTGGCAAATGAAAAACATATTTACGTGGGCAAACGGACAATGGGAGTATGGACCATTAACAATAAGACCGGTATAAGGAACAATATCGGTTTTATCCTGTCCGAATTGCAAACGATTGCTGCCGGGTGTGGTGTTCTTTATCCTGATTGTTTCTACCTTAAAATAATTCCCATCACTCAAAGGAATAATACTGCTGAATTGTTTTGCTTTTATGAATGTACCAATGAAATAATCGAGGTTTGATTTATACACTTTGTACCTGTTTGTGCCGTTTCGTTTTGGTTGAACCGGAATATTCAAAGCATATTTCAGGGTATTGCTCAGGATTGGATAAACGTTTTCCCAGTGATACTTTGCTTCATCGGGCAGTTTATCGTATTTGTAAATCTGTTTTTCGTAAACAACCCTTTTAAACATGGTCGTTTCAATATCAAGGTCAATTATACTTTTTATATGTACCAATGAAATGCCGTCATAGGAGATGATAAGCTCCGGAGTGGCTGCATTGCGGGCAATTTGTACCCGAAGGGTAAAAACCTTGTAAGCGTTGTATTCAGTAGTGGTTTCCTTTTTGTCGTGAAACCAAACTTCGAGGTCTCTTACAAAATTGGAGTTTACAACATCGGCAACGACTTTGAAGTGTTTGTATATGAGCCATGCGTAATAATGTTTTGCAAACCTTGTACACTTTGTAAGGTCAACGGATATTACGGATTCCTTGTCGCTGGTATTTTCAAAATCGGTATAAAGCTGTTGAAGTTTCTGTGTTTTTGCATCAGGGATAATTTCTTCAATGTTTAAGGGGAACTCGTAATGATTTATGGGCAAACAGCCGTTTTTCTTTTCGGTGTAGAAGGCAAAATCTTTCTTTTCAACCGGATGGTTGAAAGTAAGAATGTTTAGTATAAGATTTTGCTCTGCCATTTTTTAATGAAAAATGAATAATGAGTAATGAAAAACGAAAAATGAATAATGAAAAATATTGGAATTGCTCATGATTAATGAATGTTTTTGGCGGTTTTTACTGTTGCTACTAATAGTTTGATTAATTCAGTGCAATTGGATGAAAATGTTTGATGTTGCTTCTCGTCAATATATCCGGTGTCCCTTAAAATTGAAAGCCAGTAATTTGTTTCGTTTGCTTCTTTTAATGCAATGCTCATTTTATTTGCAAAGTCGGCTTTGCTTTGACCAAATTCAGCTTCCCGAATCAAAGCACCTATTGCTGTACCACTTTTCATTATTTGCCTTGAAAGAATAAACTCTTTTTTCTCAGAAGTAATATTCTGGCAAAGCTTTACGATGTCGATAGCAAAGTCATAACTTTTTGATTTTAATATGTTTTCTTTCATTTACTAAAGCTGTGTTTATATTAGATTGTTGAAGAATAATACGTTAAATGAACGTGGGCACGAAATGCCCATGTTGTTTGGATATGGGTAAATAATTTAAAAAAATGCCCACGTATTAAAAACGTGAGTACGGAATGCCCATGTTCCTGAAACATGGGTAAGCAATACCCATAATTGGATAAATTACTTTTTAAGAAGTTCATAAAGTGCTTTGTTTATGTATATTATCTCCTTTCCGATTTTTTGAGGCACCAATATTCCAATATCTGCTAACTCGGAAAGATACTTACCGGCAGTCTTTCGCTTTGCGATGCCCCTAAATTCCAAATGCTCGATTTTTGAATAAGGGTGCTCAAAAAGCAATTCAATAAACTCTTTGGAATACACCAATGGTTTTTCCGCTTTTACTTTTTCAATGGTTTCGAGGATTAAGCCGTTTATATTATTTACCTGTGCGATGGTTTCTGCTGCGGTTTGCTCAATACCTTTCAGAATGTAAAGCACCCAGGGTTCCCAATTAGAGTTAAATGTAACATCTCTTAACAGCCGGTAATATTCTCCTTTATTGTGAATAATAAAGCCACTGAGATAGAGAATAGGACTATCTAATAAGCCCTTCAACATCAGGTATAGAATATTTACTATGCGACCTGTTCTGCCATTGCCGTCATAAAATGGATGAATACTTTCAAACTGGTAATGCTGAATCGCCAGCTTGATTAGTGGCGAAACATCATCATCTTCATCCATATTGAGGAATTTTTCCAGATTAGACATCAGGTTACTGATGGTATCTTTATCATCGGGTGGGGTGTAGATTGTCTCATTGGTTGCATCGTTTTTTAAAGTTGTGCCTGGCAATTGGCGAAGCCCTGCCGTGTTTTCTTCGAGAATATTCTGAACCTGAATGATGCCGTTGGTGCTTAAAAATCCTTTGTTGCGGATAAATTCAGTACCTGCAAACAATGCCTCCCGATAGCGAAGCACTTCTTTTGTAGCAGAATCTGGTTTGAATGATTTGGCTGTTAATGCCTGGTATAATGAATCGTGGGTGGTTATCACGTTCTCAATTTCGGATGAAGCTTTAGCTTCTTTCAGAACAATGGCATTGATGAGAATATTCTGGTTTGGCAGTGTATGCGCCAACCCTTTTAACTCAGCCAGTGCTACGGCAGCCTTGCTTTCCTGCCTTAAAATGGCTTTGGTTTCAATTGCATCCCTGTCGGGTGGCAATAAAGGCAGTTCGTTATTTGGTATTTCAGGATTTAGAGCCATAATATTATATTTTATTACTTTAAAATTAATAACTTCCTGTCAACCCCACTGATATATTCCCATTCAGAAGTGTGATTTTCTTTTGCCACTTTGTTTAAATCCGGTGATTGATAGAAAGCAAACATTGATTTATCAAGGTGCTGTATATCTATTTGTTTTGTATGGTTCGTAATGGCATAGAGTTTTAGAATATCTCTTACCTGATCAGTAGTTAAAGCCGTTTTAGGTAGCTGATGGTATTTGGTTGAATTTATTGGTTCAAGGATTTTAAAATCACAAAGAGTTTTAAGAAACGAACGAGTTGAACGTTTAATAATTTCTGTATCTCCGTAGCTTTCTACCATTTTTGCTGTGATTGCAGGTGAGCTGACTTCTTGTGATGGGTCAAATATTTGATAAAATTTCTGGGTGAAAAACCTGAGTATTTCGTAATCAATAATGAATTTCGCAAGTAATATGGGTTTCATGTACTCAAAATCTCTCAGCTTACATAATGATAAAAGCATATTATCTTCAATAATACTGGTGGATTCCTGAAAACTATAAATAAAAGTGCGAAATAAAACTGTTCTTGTTTTTTCTTCTTCCGTCTTTCCCTGTTAATTCAACCGCTATGCTATTGTATGCATCATAATATTCTTCCGGTTTCCTTCCGGACTGCACCAATTGAAGGGTTTTATAAATCCATTCAGGTTTTAATGGTCTGTCGTATCCGATCATGTTAATTCTTAACTTTAATGTATGGCACTACCATTTCCTCAACAGTAATACCACCGTGATTAATTTCTTGCTTCCCTTTGTATGCAAACATTTCCCTACCTTCAGGAAGTACCATTACTTTATCTGAAACAAAAGGAATATTTACTTTTCTTAATTCAGTAAGTTCGCTTGATGTTGCCGGAATGATACAAGCTCTTTTTGCAAAATTATCTATCAAATATTTTTCAATCCGCTGACCATTGCCTGATGCAACAACGGAGCCGTGGTCTGAACAGAAATATAGAGCAAATTCATTTTGCAGAAGCGTTTCAATTACTTGCTTAATATTTGAATTTTTAAGATAACTGTTTATTGCATCAAAATACAATAGCTTTTCCAAACCATTTACAGGAATCTGGGCAGCATGTGCAATATCATCAAAGAAAGTAAACAATATGCTTATACAATCATAGCCAAGCAATGAATCATCTGTTAAACTTTCTGTGTTATTGAAAAACTTAGTTTCTTTTTCCGAAAAGAAAGATGCAAATGTTTTTTCTTCGTATGCTTTGCCAGGTGTCTTTATATTATACACATCTGTAGAACCTTGAAAAATGGCAGAGCGTGAAATAGACGTAACTGTTGGCAACAATGCAAACAATTCAGATTCAATAAATGAAAGATTCATATCTTGTAAAAAATCTTTCAATAAAAACCATTCAGCCCAACCCATACAATCAAAACAGAGCAATGCGGTTTTTTCTTTCTTTTCTGATTTGATGTTATGTAAGATTTTGTCAACTGTAACAGGATGGTCTGAGAGAGATGCAAAGAAAGCATCATTCATTTTTTCTGTAAGGATAAATTTTTCAGAAAAATTATCTATTTCAGGAATTAAAATAAGATAATTGCTGTTGCTGAATTTATGGGAAAGATAAATAAGCTCACCTAAGAGTTTCCCCAAAAGTAAAACTGCTTTGTATTCCGACTCATTTGTTAAAACCGATTTGATCTGACTGAAAATTTCCTCAATTTGCAATAACCCTTTATTTTGAACACTTTTGAAAACAATTCCGATATATTTGTTTGGTTTAAAACTATATGAGGATCGTTTTTGTAGCAGTAATCTAATAATTGAATGGATGCATTAACAGGCTGATTTATTAAAAGTGATTGCAGTTGGCCATTAAGCGGAATATCTGAATAAGTGAAATGCCGATGCTCATATTTATTTGTAATAAAATCAGGCAAATCAACCAATCCGGTAATGATAACAAGGATTTCTTTTTTGCCGGTTATTGAAAGCATATCGGGTATGCTATTGGTAATAATAAAAGAAACCTGATTTTCTGTTAGAAAAGAAATAAAAGTAGGAGATGACAGCAAGCCTGTATTATCGGAAATAATCTTATGCGATTTCTCTCCGAAATTAAATTGTGTAAATATACGAAACTGCCAACTCACCATTATTCCATTCCTTTTATCATTATTTCCGCGGCCTCAACAAAATCGTTGAGTTCAGAACTATTTTCTATAATTGACTTGTCTAATTTATTGGTTACTGTTAAAATATCCTGGTACCTGCGGGTTTTATAGCAAGCTTCAAAACCAAATAACAAAGCTTCTTTGCGGACCAGTTTAATCTTTGCTTTTTCAGTTTGTGACTTAATTAGCAGGGATTCGAATTCACGAAGTAGAGCTTTTTCCCGTTTATCCGATATTTGGCTATGTTCAGGCTCTGACTTAGGTCTGCGGTATTTATCGTTTTCGAAAATAAAATTCTGTTCTAATAACTCCCTTAACTCGGGAACATTATCTCCCTGAATATTTGCTAATTGGGTAAATGCTGTATGAATATCAGAAAAAGAACGGGCTTCGGTTAAGAAATTATAAAGCCAAACTAAAGATGATTTTTCATCAGTCACAAAAAGAAACATACTCCCGGATTTCAAGTCATCTATTCCATCCAGTTTCATTTTTTTCTTGTATTCTGAATACATAGAGATTTGCTCTGAAGTAAACCATAGACCATCCTGTTCCACAAATGCCGTATTGAGCATTTTATAGAATGTTTTAGCATCCATATTTACTTCATATCCATGCTGAATATAAAAACTTAACATTTTTGAGTAAAGCATCTTTTCTGTACGTTCTATACTTGGATGAATTGGTAGTTGGAATAAAAACTGCTTTATAAAATCAGCTTCTAAATCCTTGCCAGCAAAACTTAAAAACCGATTTTCAAATTTACTTTCCGGTTTGAATGCAGAAATTACCAGATCGTTAGAAACTGAACCAGCAGCCGTAACCTGCTTAAAACTCCCTTGCTTTTTATCAAGAACAGATACTTGAGCAATAATAAAACCTGCTTTAGCAAGCCCATCCTGAATGCCATTCCAAACTTTTGAACTTGAATTGTGAAATTCAACAGTTATCCATCTTTTCGGTTTTAACACGCGGTAAAACTCTTTAAAGGACTGAAGCATTAGAACATTGTATTCCGTCAAACCTTTATGTTGTGTTTGATTCATTATGGCTTCATCTTGTGAATTTGTTGTCACTTTAAACCAGGATTCCCATAAAAAATTTAATTCAGAATACATAATATTATTTCCGAAAGGTGGATCTGTAAATATATAATCGATAGAATTACTTTGCAAAACTTGATTAGTACAACTGTTAGTTGATACATATCCATTATAAAATGGGGATAACTGAATTTTTAAAAAGTCTTTTAGTTTCGATTTAAAAAGTTTAATAGCTGAATTCTCTGTCCAAAGTGAAGGTATATATAGCGTACCACTAACCGTTCCCATCTTTCTATCCAAGGTAAATTTATACATTTTAGTAGTTCTTATCAGTGAAGATGTAAACCAGATTTGCAATAAGGGGTGTATCTCAATTCTTTTTCTGAGACACGCCAAAATCCATAAATTTCTTTGTGTATAAAAATGGTGGACGTTAGTAACTCCATGTGATTTTTTAGGTTGTTCTGTATTATAACCATAAGGAAGTTCATGAGTAGGATACCAATATGGAATTTCTAATTGATCAATTTTTTTAATTAAATCAAGATCAAAACTGCTTGGTTGCTTTTCGAATCGAAATTCACACCATTTACCTTTCTTTTTAATATATGCTGTACAATTTACTAATACTGGTAGCATCTTCGCTTGAATAATCTCTTTTGAAAGAGCAGTATCAAAACGTTTTACTAAAGCTCTTTTACAATCTCTTTTTTTGATATTGGCACTGCAATGAGGACAAGAATATTCATCCAATATTTTTTTCTCTGTTACTGCTGCGTTCCAATATAAATATTCAGAATTACAAAAAGGACAAATAAAAACATCAGACCAAACAGTATAGTTAATCCTTGCATTTGGTTTAAAATCTTCTATTTGATTGAAAATATTAAGTTGAATTTCTTTCTGAAGGACGGATGAATCAACATCAGTTTCATACATCCAGCTACATTCTTTTTCGACTTCCTCAATTATTTTCATTGCTTTTTTCTTAAAATCATCAATATCTACTGGATGATTGTAATTGTATGCAATAAATGTAGCAATTGGAGAAAGATCAGATAGAATAGCTTTTCTATTTAATAATTGAGCTGCAACACCTGTCATACCAGTACCACAAAAACCATCTAATACAATGGCATCTTCCACGGTATAATGTTCAATATATTTCATTATTGCTTTATGTGGAACTTTTGTGTGGTAAGAGTGAGCATTATAAATAGGGTCGTTTTTTCCTTCGCTCACATCACCAACAAAAGGTTCCCGGTGATAATCGTCAGTTGCTTCGTCATAAGGTTTCCCATGTTCTTTTATAAAGTCGGAAATATATGGATTGGGACAGGCAGTATAATATGGCGGATCGGATAAAGCCAAAATATCTTCATCGCTACCAATAGGAAACCCCTCAATCTTTTTTAATTCGGGTAGTTTGTTTTTCAAATCTTTTTTGTAATCCATAAATCAGATATTTTGGTTATTCAATTTTTAAACGAATTTCTTCTCCTTTGTTATCCAGTTTAATCTTTTGTTCGAGATTAAAGAAAGCCTCTCGTAATTGGTCGAGTGTAATTAGTTCGTCCTTTTTAAATAGTGATTTTAGAACATCCTCTTTCTTTAGGGTAACTATTTTGATGTCAACAAAGAGTTTGTTAATTGCTTCAATTAATTGAGGAGTCAATGGCGAAGGTATGTTTTCGGTTTTAATAATCTCTTTTATGCTTTTCTTTAGATCTGCTGATAGTTTTACGATTTCAAGTTGTGGCTCCCTTTTCTTAATTTCAGTAATAGCTGTTAAAGCATAATCATCATGAATTTTGACTAGTGTTGTTTCAACTGCCAGACTTTCTTTTTTAATAATGCTGTAATCACGCACAATTTTCATAAAGTTGGTGGCAGTATCGAAAGGAATCTGATACAAACGATCAACATCAACAGATTTACTTCGCCAACTTAATAAATCAGACCAGAGTTGTATTTTCTTATTAATTTTTTCAGGCACATTGCAATTAAGCTGTGCAAGAGCCATTATTTGCGGAAATAATTTGTGCTTTGTAAAGGTTTCCAATGGTTTCCAATCAACTTTATCACCAATGGTGTTTTGAAGTGCCGGATAATAAAAGTCGTTGACATAGATTTTTTTGAAAGATTCAATTTTACCTGAAAGTGGAAACCTCTCATTCAACTGAATGAATTTGCTAAAATTTTCTGTAATGGTTGCTGTGTCCTTATGAAATTGTTCAAGTTTGACGGATATAGACTTATCATTAAGATATTGTTGGTTTACACGCAAAATATCCAAAGCATCCTTCATATAAATAATACCGGCATGAACTATTTTATTGTAATCATCGATGGCTTGTTTTAATGTTGAGAGGCTGATCAGCGAATCTTTAATCACGTTCAATTTGCTATTCAAATATTCCAGCGTACTAAACTTTGCATGATTTGGAATATCAAGTTTTAGCCATTCAATGCTGACAATAGCAGCAAAATAATCATTCAAATCTTTTGAATTTATAAAAATATTATCCTTCCTTGTTAAAGTATCAACCTGTAAGCTCAGTGATTTAATGTCGTCATTGATTGATTTCACTGCCTTTTTGTATTCGGTAAATCCTTCGTTTCTTGTGTTTTCTTTAAGAATCATATTACCATTCAGACCTAAAGCATTCATCAGATTGCAAGCAAAATCGTATGAAAGATCGTCTTTCTTTATGGCATAGATAATATTCTCAAACTGGCTTAAACTCTTGAATTTTTCGCTAATATTAGAAATATCGAAATCGTCACCTCCGCCTTTTGACTTTAAAGAAATTTTACCAAGTGTTGTCAACACAATCAAAAAGAAATGAATAATTTCAGGCTCCAAACCATACGGAACAACCGTAAGCAATGGCTGAATCTCTTTTTCAATATCAACTACTTTTCCATTTTTTGAATAAATAGTAGTAAGTATAATTTGAGCTAATTTGTTGCCCGAAATATCAATATCACCATTTGCATTAGTAATGCCCAGTGTTGAAATAAAGGACCTTGATCTTGAAGTAAGTGATTTTGAATTACCGGCTGTAATTTCATCAGCAATTTGAGATAATGAATTGACTATATTACTACCTGTTAACATTTCAGCATACTTGGGGTGTTCGGGGTAAACATCATTAAAGCATTTATCAAATATTTTCTTTTTTAATTCAGAAATAATTTCGGAAATATTATTAAACTCTTTGCCAAGGGTAGATTGAACAGAAATAATGGTTCCATTTAATTCTACTTCGGATAGGAAATAAATGCATCTTGATAAACGGTATTTTATCCCTGTAATAGTTGTTCCTGCAGGATTACGGTAGCCATCGATTGCTTCCTGTAACTTTTTTTGCATTGCAGATGCCATTACATTTTTTGAAATCAAAGACTTTATAGCAACAATTCTTTTAATAAGTTCGATATTTAACTTATGGTCTTTGCTTTCGAGTTTGATTTTTATATTTAGCTGATTTTTACAATAGGTAATGGGCTTCTTTTTAGAAAATGGAGAAATAAAATTAATTACATAATCCGTATTTTCAATGGAGTTAATTTCCTGATCTTTCCTTTGAAAAACAATATACCCTTTACGAAATGATTTAACCGATACCCAGACACATTCATCAATAAATAAGTTTGGTGTGTTTTTATAATACTCTAAGTCAAGAATTTCTCTTATCTGGTCAAAAAGTACATTTTCCTGAAGGTCTGTATCGCCAGAAACAGCCACAATTTCTTTTTCGATTTTTTCTTCCGGGTCTCCACCAATAATATGAGGATCGAATTTGAAATAATCGTTACCAGAAACTTCATCCTTTACAATTTTGATATAAAAACCATCGGTTGCTTCTCTGATTTTTTTGATAATCATTGAAACCTGCATGAATGATTCAATGGCTTTATTTTGTGGTAGAATTAAAAGTTGTTCGGCTAATTCCTTTGATGTTGCACCGTTTTGGCCTTTGCTCCACAATGAATAAATTGCAAGAGCTTTTAATAATTTACTTGCATCGGCATGTTGTTTTTCATCGAGGTTTGTAATTATTTTCTGTTGAATAATATTAACCACTTTCACAACATCATAAACATCTTCAAGGTTTCTGACATTTGGATTATTTTCAAGCAAGTCAAAAATTCTATCAAATGTAAAGAAATACGGAAATGGCAAACCTATAGCATGTTTTAATTCTGTTTGGGCAAATTGTATTGCACCACGTTTTTCAAAATAGGGTAATTCGTGAAAAAGATTTAAGAGGGATGGAGTAAAGGGGAATAGTTCAACAAACTTTTCCTGATTGTTTGCTATATCCTCAATTTTCTCAATATATGGTTTTAGCTTTTGATTAAGTTCTGCTTTTTGTTGTGATGATTTTGGTACAATACGTTGAGCAATGACTTGGCTTACGGCCTCCTTGCGAATAACTATATTTTGAAATCTTTGACTTATTCTTTCTTCATCTGCTGCAATGTTCTGCAATTTAGGGCTTGAATAAATGTCTTCCTGCATTGATGTAACAAAAAGCATATCCTGATCCTGACAAACCTGAGCAACGATTCTCAAAACTGAAAATCCCTTTTAATTTCATTTTGGACTTTAGTTTGTATAAAGTCAGAAACTTCATCAACAATTACAAGTAATCCTCTTGTAGCATCATTTTTCTTTAACGCCGAAATTACATTGATAATATGCTCCTTTAAATCAATTATTTCAGGTGTCCATATTGGTATTTCAATATTATATTCTCTCTTAATTTGCTTTTCAAGTTCCTTGAAAAAGAAATATGAAAGGTCAACATTTACAGGTTGAAGCTCAAATTGTACAGTAAAAAATTTACGAGTTATTTTTTCGGTCGCTTTTTTTACTTTTTCATTTTTAATAAACTGTCTTAAATCAGGATTGTTGATAATGCCAATAAGAAACGCAATCAAGTGAGATTTACCGCTACCATAATTCCCAATAATTTTTACTGCTTTGTGGTTCGGCTTTTGAAGATTATCAAAGAAATCAATTATCTGTTGTTCCGTGCCTTCAGATATTATGTAACTTGAAATAAGCTCTTTTTTCATATCTAACTCACGAAGATCGGAATCAATATCTACAACATCTTTAATTACTGTATAATTGAATAAATGACCTATTGCATTTGCCGGAAGGTTATCTTTATCGTAGATAATTTCTCGCTCATTCACCTGGGAAATAAAATCATCTTTGATCTCTGACAGCCTAGTGATGAGTATGTCATTAATATCCTTATCGTAATATTCTTCTGAACCAGTTTGACCATAGTACAAGCGATTACTGATTATTTGCTCATCTTCGAGGAAAAGGACACAACTCTTATTTCTAGAATTGTATTTGAAAGCACCAATAGGTGAGATTTTTACAAATTCATTGTGGTAAAGTAAACTTGCATTGGTCAAAATGAGTTTGTCAGGTTTTGAATTAAACCATTCTTTTATTTTTTGACCAATATCGTGATTCACGGCACCTTTATTATCAAGCTCTTATATAGGTCTTGTAATTCAATACCAACATCAACTAACGTATAATTTTGTTGAATAAGATAACTGATAATATTTTGAATTTTTGCTTCATCTCTTCCTACAACAGCCCAAAGTTTAAAACGAAGGCTATTTGCAAGTGACAAATAGGTGTCGATGTGTTTAATGTTATCTTCCATGTTATTCTATATTTTCGATTACTTGAATTAATGCTTCTTTGAAAAAAGGTTGACCAGTATATTCTGAAAGTAATTTTTCAGAAATAAATTTTATTTGCAAAGACTTAAAGTCAATTTCTAAAACTTCGGCTAATCCTTTAATCATTTCAATATTTACCTGTCTTTCGCCAAGCTCTATTTTAGACAGAGTGCTCGTGTCAATATCGAGCTTATGGGCAACAATCCTTTGAGGGATAGTTTTAGATTCCCTGATTGCCTTGATATATGAGCCAAATTCAATGCTTTTCATGATGACCTTGTTGTATAGACATAATTGTCAAAGATAGAAAATTATTAAATTGTGAAGAAAAAAAAGAAAAAAAAAGAAAAACTGCAAACCTTGCAAAGTTTGCAGTTTTACAAAGTAGGATGAAAAGTCCTACAGTTTTGAATAATACCGACTTGCCATCAGTAAAATCATTTTATTTCGTTACCTCCTAAAATGATACTGATGGTCTGTCGGCATTCACCAAAGTAAATATCGAAAAGATATGCTTTTATCAATTAACTTTGGTGTAACACCCATATTGAGGCTGTGAAAGGTATTTGCCCATAAGCTCTTTTAGAAGGTTGTCAACCGAACGGGTTGCCAACTTGTACTTTTTGCCCAACTCGATTGCTTCGGCTCTCTTAAAATCAGAGGGCAGGGCATCAAAGAATTTACGTTTGTTATCACCGGAACGGAAAACTGCATTTTCATTTTGCTTTGGCAGGTTGTGGAACATTAGCAAACTATGCTGTAAATAAAGGTCCGCAAGATTTACGGCAGTATCAAAGTCGGTATCGGTGCAAATGACCTTATCGGCAGCATCGCCATTTTCCCATTTACGAAGGGCAGTAAAAATCATTGCCATACGAAACAATACCAATCCAAGTCGTTTTACAATGCTTCCGGCATCATCACCCGTAAAAGTGGTAACTTCAATCAGCCATCGGCTGCAAATAGTATTTAACGACTGCCATTGCTGTTGTGTAAGTTCTACAGATGTCGGGTATTGCTTCAAAAATTGAATCAACTGAAATACCTGTTCGGATAGTGTATTGAAATGCTCGGTAAGGTTGATACTGCTTGCATAAGGAGAAACATCACGCCATTGTTGCTCCACCTTGTAAGCATAGAACATAAATCTGCTAAAAAGACCGTCCTCGGCTGATGCAATAAGACCTGTTACCTGACTTGGAGTGCCAGACAGTGCAACTGAAAGGCGGGGTTCGTTGACTTCGATATACTCATTATTGGTTTTCTTTGAGCTTGAAATGCGTTCGTGATGGAATGCCTTGCGGAGCATATCAGAATAACCACCCCATTCCTGTTTAAGCACATTACCCATCGTATCGGCTTCGGTTTCGCAGATAATGCCTTCACCCTGGTTCTGTTCAAGGTGAGAAAGGATTTTCGCATAAGATGAATTTGCCGGAATAAAAACAACCCTGAAAGGTGGTTGTTCCGGCGGTTCCTCTACCGGTTCATGTTTTTTCTTTGCCCTCTGGCGTGTTTTGTATTCATTCATTTCACTATCATACCGCTGCTGTTCTTCTTTACTTGATTTCAGAAGTTGGTCGTGGTGCTTATCAGCAAGGGTTTTGGAAAATTTCAAAGCACCTTTACCACTGGCAGCAGGTGCTATGATAAATGAAAAAAGATTTGGGTAAACGATTTGTTGTGCATAAATTCCTTTTACATTAGGCAAACACCCACTGAGAATAGACAATGCACCTGTTAGGAATACATCACGTTCTCTGAGGTCGGTAAATGCCAATGCACCGGATTTTATCAGTTCAGGTAAGCGATGGTAAATTTCATCAGGAATGGTTGGCGTGTTTTTCAGGTAATCTTCCTCGATTGTTTCCTGCTGCTGTTTTTCTTCATTCGTATTGGTTTGCACTTTTGCAGACTTTGCAAAGTTTGCAAACTCGTTAAAGTGGTGGTTGTAGGCACTCTTTACGGAAGCCCTGATTTCCGGTTCAGATAAATCAAAATTGGTTGAAATAAAATCGAGTGCAGAACTTTCAGGAATACCTTTACGGTTGCAGTTGCAAGCTAACAGATAAACAAAATTGTTGCGGTTACCGGAATGGTATTGTTCTTTTTGCTCTGTAAACCTTATACAATCTTCAAACAATGAATGAAAATCGGGAATTGCATTGTATTCCTGTTTTACCGCAGATTCATTGAAAACCGTTTGTACCTCGAACTTTTGGCTGTGAATGTTCTTGTAAGTGTCGGGGTCATCGGAAACAAAGCAAAGCCGGGTAATGTCCTTGCACTTAGGGTCGCAAGGAATACCCAATGCTTTTTCGTAATAAGCCTGTACCTGTTTGTATGCGAAGTCGTGGTGTTCTGCACCGGTGTTTACCTCAACAAAAACTTTCAGTCCTTTACCGCTTGGACTGCGAAAGCAGGCAAAGGTAAAGGGGATTTGAGTTATTGCCTGAAAAGCATTGTTAAGCTGTTCAGGTGTGAGTTTGTCGAAATCCAAATGAACGAATCCGCTGTACTGGTCGAGTAAATCAGCTTTACGACCACCTTTGAAGGTAGCCGATGGAGTGAAAGCCGGAAGTTGTCGTTTTAACTGGTCGGCTTTTTCGGTATCGCCGGAGGCAATCAGGGAGCGGATAGGTTCTATATCCGCCCTGTATTTGCCTTCTTTGATGTCTTTGATGATTAAAAGCAAAGCCTTGTTTTCTACCGTCTGATTAAATCCTGAAAAGATTGTCGAACATGCCATAATATCAGGATTTAGAGGGTTTGTGGTACTTTTCGAGCATTTTCAGAATGTCGGACAAGCGGTAATACATTTTGCTGCCTACCTGCGAAAAGGCAATCATTCCAGTATCACGCCAAGCCTGAGCCGTGCGTTTGCTGATATTCATTACCTGAATAAATTCCTGATTGTCGAAAAATACCTGTTCGGGATTGGTGTGTTGTTTTACTTCAAGCAACACCAACATTCTATTGAGCCGTTCCTGAATATTATCAAGAGGTTCCCTGCATTTTTTACATTCTTCCATAGATTACCTCCTCCTGTTTTGAAGTATGTAATCCGTGGCTTCCTTTTCAATTTCATCATTCGTATTTTGTCGGTTCTGCTGTAACCAACGGTCTAATTCCTGACGATTGAAATACAATTTCTTTCCCTGAGGGCAGAAATGCGGGATCTGCTTACGACTGGTAAGTTTATACAAGTGGCTTTCGCTGATGTCGAGGTACTGGCAAGCCTCGCTAAAGTTGAGCACATCCTTTTTTAAAAGGTTTTGCTCCGAAAGCATTTTTTCGATATTATCGAGTTTTTCGATTATTAATTGCTCTGTCATTTTGCAACGTATTAAAAAGTTCAACAAAAAATTTAATTGTTGTGCCTTCATTCATCGGGTGCAAAGGCACGAGCAACCGATGAATTACGAAGCAAAAATATGCAGTACGGAAGGGGTAAAGTAGTTCCGAATGGTACCGGAACCATGACTAAAGAATAAGAATATCAGGAAGTTAATCTAAATATTTTTCTTTGTCTTTGTATGCTTTTTGTTTCAAAACCATAAATTTTGCATCCCAAAATTCGACCGCTTTGTTCTTTGGCGTTTTAAATTCCTTGTGAAGTCCATCGAAAGTAATATCATCTTTCTTTTTGGAGCTTAGAACCGCAGAGAATACACGTGAAAGGTCGGTTTTGTTTTTAGGTTGTAAAATACCTTCTTCTTCCAATGTTCTTAACAGGTAGCCAATTTCGGCGACTGTTAATGATGTTTGGATTTTTGGCAAATCAACTCCTTTTAGTTTAGAGAAATCAATGTGCAAGTTTTCGTTTATGTATGCTTTTTGAATCTCAAGCCATTTCAGAATTTTTCGAGGGATGGATAATTTGTAAACAGCGTTGTCTATATTATAGCCTGTTTTAAGGAATGCAAACTTTTCTTCTTCTTTTGATATGATTTCAAGCCGCTTGTTGGGTGCGGATGGTTCTTCAATTTTTTCAAATATAGTTGCAGTAAATGAATTATAATATTCTTCAGTGGTTTTATCTGATTGTAATTCCTCAAAGGAAGGATTTTTTTGAATATCGGTGAAGTCCCGAATAAAGATGAGGTTTTCTAGAATCTGAATGTGTGTTGTCAATCCTTCCTTTCTTGAAGCTGCATCCGTCAACGTTGATGCAACATCTTTGTACATCAGATAGTGTTTTTTTGTTTCGTCAATACGTTGTAAGGCTTTTGCCCTGGAATATTCCATTTGCTCGATGAATCTTTTAACAATAAATTCGTTCAGCTTGGTGATTTTCTTTGCTACGTTCATAGCCGGTGAAGGACTGCCAATCAATTTTAGGTATATTTCTTCTTCTGATAATGGACTGCCGACAATCTGAGAAGGGAATAGTTCTTGTATTTCGAGGATAAGCCGGATTAATGTTGTTTGTAGCACTCGTAAAATGTAATCGCATTCTTTTTTTAATGCTTTGGTTTCATCATCCGGAATTGCATCAAAAGGCAGGTCATCGTCATAACCCAACTGCTTTATTTGTTTGGCTGTTTCAGAAAGCAAATATTTTATTCTGTCCAATGTATCATTGATTGCAGACTTTGCAAGGTTTGCAGTTTCGCAAAGTTCGATTGCAATGTTAATTTTATTTATCAATCGTGTGCCTTCATTCTTTATCAGGTAATAATAGTATTCGGTTTTATCCGTAAAGAATGGCGGAATATCAATATCAATGAGAGGTTCAAAGATTTTATCTTTGACCGATGAAATAATAATCTTGTTTTCTTCGATTTCGATTAATACTTCATCATCGTCCATCAGGAGCGGATGGTCTTTCAATGCTTCATTCAATGCTTTTTCAAAATCTTCCGGCGTTCCCTTTTCCCAACGAAAGGCAGGGTTTAATTTTTGGCGGAATACCTCCTGAGTTCTGTTACTTTCAAGCCAGGGGCGAAGTTCCCCAAATAATATACTGTTGTAAATGCTTAGACTGATTTTCATATATCGAGTTTTATTTTGTTTGCTGCTTCTTTTTTACGTTCATCAATGATTTTTGCATAAATCTGCGTTGTTTTAAGGTCCTTATGACCTAACAATTTTGAAACGGTGTAAATGTCGGTTCCCAAAGTTAATTGCAATGTGGCGTATGTATGCCTTGCACAATGGAATGTTATCGTTTTGCTGATTCCTGCTTTCATAACCCATTGCTGTAATTTCAGGTTGTGCCAAGCACTGTATTTTAATCCGACAAATACACGTTCTTCCTGCGTGGTGCGTTCGCCCAACAATCCAAATGCTTGTTCTGAAATAGGCAATGTTTCAACTCCTTTAGTTTTCTTTTGCCTGAAACGGATATAATACCCTATTTCATTGGAGTGCTGTACTTCCGACCATGTCATTTTTTGAACATCAGACCAACGTAAGCCGGTTAAGGCACTAAAAATAAAGGCACGTTTTAGAATGGGAATTTCGCATTCCTCTTTAACAATAGCCTGTAATTCTTCAAGTGTAAGAAATTCCCGTTCCGGTTCACCTGGTTTAATGCCTTCGGTTTCATCGGCAGGGTTTCGTTGAATGATTCCTTCTTTATAGGCTTCCCTCAAAGATGCCCGCACCTTATTATAATAGGATGATGCCGAATTTTGAGAAAGTGGCTGTTTGGCAGGTGTTCGGGCTTCTTTCTGCAAGTATTCTTTGAAATCATTGAGCCATCGTTTATCAATCTGGGCAAAGGTTACATCAAATTTCACAAACTTGCGGAGGTGCTTTAAGGTGCTGTCCCAATTACCATAATTGCCTTCGCTGCCTTTTCGTTTTTCAGCGAGATATTCAAAGTACCTCAAAAAACTGCCTTTCATTTTACCCTGATCCTGAAAACCGTAAATGCCGTTTTGAATTTCCAGATGTCGTTTAGAGCGGATAGATTCTGCAAGTGCAAGTGTTTTCCGGTTTTCATCTTTTTGCTCCTTTGGCAGCTTCCCTTTTTTCGGTTCAGCGATGAGGTAAAGCTGCAAATATTCATACTGGCGTTTGCCCTGATGGTAATAATCAAGGTATAAACTTACCTTGTCGCCTTTCTGCCGTTGACGTAGTGTTACATTCATACCATATTATATAAAGAGTTTATCAATTTCTTTTCGCTTTACAATGATTCTGCGACCGAGTTTACCAACCTTCAAAGCACCTTTAGCAATCATTCTTTGAATGGTTCTCCGGCTTGCACCCAATAGGGTAGCTGCTTCATCAAGGCTGAGAAATTCTTTTTGCTGAATAGCAGTATCAAATTTTTGAGGTTCAGGCTCAGCTTGCTGAGGTTGTAAAACTGATTGAATTTTTTCATCCCGTTTCATTTTCTTGTAATGCCTGCTGTTGCAGGTGTGATTACAATAGCGAGTGTAAAGTGTTTTGGCTTCAAATTCTTTACCGCAGAACTCGCAAATTTTCTTAAAAGTTAGGTTGCTGCTCATAATGTCCTTTTACGTCTTTAGTTGCCTATAAGCGACTAAATGTGTCATAAAGCGACATCATTTCGCCTGTTTGTTGCCCGGCAACTAAATTATTTTCTTGGGCAACAATCTGGCAACAAAGATAGGTAAAAAAAAGGAAATTGGGCAACAAATAAAAGAAAATATTTGTCGTTAAGTGCTAATAAAAACAGATAGTTGGAAAAAATGAGAAAGATAATTACTTTCCGATACAAAACTTACTGAAAATATTATTAAGTATTTCATCGGTAGTAACTTCTCCTGTGATTTCGCCGATATAATGGATAGCCATTTTGATGTCGGTCGAAAGCAGGTCGGTAGGGATATGTTCGTTTAGTCCTTTTTCCACATTTTCCATAGCTTCGAGGGCTTTATGGAGGGCTTCATAATGACGGGCATTGGAAATGATGGCTTCGTTTTCAAGATTTCCCATATCCACCGATGTAAGCAGGGATTCGATAATGAGCTTGATATTTTCCTTGCGTTTAGCCGAAATGAAAATGGTTTCCAGTTCTACAAAATCGGAAAAATGATGGGGCGTTTCCACCAGTAAATCTGTTTTATTGGCGATGATGATAAAGCGTTTGGACTTGTTTTTCAGATGCTCTTTAAAATCAAGCAGGGCTTCATTGATATCCTCTATTGATGTTTCGTTGATATCAATCATATACAGGATAATGGAAGCCTGTTCAATGGCCTGATACGTCCGTTCGATGCCCATGCTTTCCACTGATTCCTGGGTGGGATGCAGCCCTGCAGTATCAATAAAACGGAAAGCAACTCCTTCGATGATAAGGGTGTCTTCAATGGTGTCGCGGGTGGTGCCGGGTATTTCCGACACGATGGCGCGTTCTTCGTTGAGTATGGCATTCAACAGGGTGGACTTACCTACATTCGGTTTGCCGACGATAGCCACGGGAATACCATTCTTAAGTACATTGCCCAGCGAAAAGGAACCTGTGAGTTTGGTGAGTTCGTCTTTAATCACGTGCAATAGCTTACGTATTTCTTTTCTGTCGGCAAATTCCACATCTTCCTCGCTGAAATCCAGTTCAAGATTGATCCAGGTAGCAAAATTTACCAGGTCGTGGCGAAGGCTGTGAAGTTTTTGGGTGAAGCCTCCCCGCATCTGGTTAATGGCGATGTCGTGAGCTGCCTTTGATTGGGATGCAATGAGGTCGGCAACGGCTTCTGCCTGCGATAAATCAAGCTTGCCGTTAAGGAATGCCCGCATGGTATATTCTCCGGGATGAGCCAGACGGATGCCGTTTTTGATTAGGAGTTCAATGATTTTCTGTTCAATAAATAGTGAACCGTGGCAGGATAGTTCGATGGAATCTTCGCCTGTATATGAATGTGGTGCACGAAAAATGCTTACTAATACTTCATCGAGCATTTCTCCTTCGTCGAAAATTTGCATTAAATGAAGCGTATGTGTAGGCGCTGTGCCAAGCCGAAACGTTTTTTTGAGGGGACGCAGCAGTTTTTCACATATTGAAAAGGTTTCGGGACCTGAAATCCTGATTATTCCAATGGCGCTGACTCCTGCAGGGGTAGCCAGGGCACAGATTGTTTCTGTGTTTGCAATAGTTGTAGCCATAGCGTTAGTTTTGGGTAAACAAATATACATGAATTTTTTAATTCATGTACGCAATTCATGAAATTTTATATCGCAGGAATTTCCGGCTGACCGTCAAAGTCAATGACTGGAAAATAAGGAAAATATAGTGTGCCTCCTTTTCTGCTATTTGATACGGAAATGCATCATCCTTTCGCCTTCCAGATAAACATCAAGCAAGTCGTTTATTTTTACAGAACCTACGCCTGCAGGTGTTCCGGTGAAGATAAGATCGCCGGTTCTCAGTGTCATAAACTGTGAAACATAAGCGATAATGGCGTCAAAGCTGAAGATCATGTCGGCGGAGTTTCCTTTTTGTACAGTCTTCCCGTTGATATTGAGTTGAAAATGAAGGTTGTTGGGAGCAGGAAGCGTTTCTTTGAGGATATATTTACTGATGGCTGCCGAATTGTCGAAAGCCTTGGCTATTTCCCAGGGCAGGCCTTTGGCTTTGCATTCCTGTTGGAGGTCGCGGGCGGTAAAATCAATGCCGATACCGATTTCATCATAATAGTCGTGGGCATATTTTTGCGGTATGCTTTTCCCCAGCCGGTTTATTCTGACAATAAGTTCGGTTTCATATTGGATATCGGAGGAAAAATCAGGATAGAAAAAGGGCTGGTTGCTTCGCAGCAATGCCGTATCGGGCTTAAGGAAAAAAACCGGTACTTTGGGTACATCGTTGCCTAATTCCTGCGCATGTTCTGCGTAATTACGGCCAATACAGATAATTTTCATAATAAAGAGCTTTTAAAATTTTCTGCTGCAAAATTAATGCAATTATCGTTATTTATGGGAAAATTTAACGATAATATGGCCAAAAATAGACTTGATGTACCCAAAATAGGCTAAAGTATCTTATAAACCTTACAAATGTTGGTTTACCCCAAGTCTTCCATTTATTTTGCATTTGCATTTGCATTTCCATTCAGCAGCAGCAACTCATTAACCACAATTTCGGTCGAATTATGAGCTATGCCGTCTTTATCGTTCCAGTTGCGATAGGCCAGCTTGCCTTCCACGGCTATTTCACGGCCTTTTTTCAGGTATTTTTCACATACCGTGGTAAGCGGTCCCCAAACTACGATGTGATGCCATTTGGTTTCTGTAACTTTGTTTCCATCCTTGCCCACATAGTTATCGCTGGTGGCAATAGAGAAACGGGCTACTTTTTTTCCTGTTTCCAGGGTTTTGACTTCGGGATCTTGTCCCAGGCGTCCGATGAGTTGAACGCGGTTTTTTAATGTATTCATAGTTGCTTTTTTTAATGCCGTTTGGAACGGCTGTTTATAAAATTTAATTAACGATACAAATGTATAGCAGTCTTTTAGCCCGACTCGGATAATAAATATTTGTATACGGATAAAAACGTTTGTAAACGGTTGTACACGATTATTTACTATTTTTACTTCAAAATTACCTAAAGAATAGTTTGGGTATGTTTCTCAATTTAATGGATAAACTATTGTAAATATTTGGCTTAGGTATTAATCGGTAATTAGCATGGAAAACGAAAGACGATGTCTCGATTGTCAGGAACCTTTAAAAGGAAGGGCGGATAAGAAATTCTGTAACGACCTTTGCCGCAATAATTATAACAACCGCCTTAAAAGCGAAAGCAATAATCTGGTCAGGCGTATTAACGGAATATTGCGTAAGAACCGGAACATCCTTGTGGAATTAAACCCTGACGAAAAGTCCATTGTCCATAAAGACAAGCTGTTGGGTAAAGGTTTCAATTTTTTGTATTTCACCAGTATTTATACGGCTAAAAACGGTCATAAATACTATTTCTGTTACGAATATGGTTATTGCTCCATTGAAAATGACTTCTATATCCTCGTCCTGAAGAAAAACTCCAAAAAAGAAATCTGAACTTTAATTATAAAATTAGCAATTAAGGACAAGCCAGCCTGACGCCGGCAATATACTTTTGTATGCGAATTCAACAACGATGAACAACGAAGGACAAACAACCATTGATTACAAACGAAGAATTACCCGGGTATTGATTTACATCAACGAACACCTGGCCGAAAACGTTGAGTTATCGGAAATAGCTGCTGTTTCCTGTTTCTCACCTTTTCATTTTCACCGTATTTTTAAAGCTCTGACGGGAGAAGCAGTTTTTGAGTACATTGCGCGCTTACGTCTCGAAACTGCAGCCCGTATGCTTCGATATACACACGAGCCAGTGAATTCCATTGCCTGGCAGGTAGGGTACGAAACGCATTCTTCGTTAACCAAAGCTTTCCGGAAACAATTTGGTGTCAGTCCTTCCAAATTCAGGACGCTGAATTCTCCCATTAGGGATAATATAATTAGTATTAATCCATTAAAATGTAAAATGATGAAACTTGAAAAGCCAGAAATGATTGTAAGGGAAGAAAAAGACTGTTTATTTGTTGAACATATCGGGGCGTACAATGCTGCTAATTGTGGCGATGTCTGGCAGACGCTCTGGAAATATGTTGAGGAAAACAACCTTTGTAATCAGCAAACGGAAGTCATCGGTCTTGCCCTCGACGATCCCGACATTACCAAACCGGAAAATTGCCGCTACGACGCCTGCATTACCGTGGATAAACCCATGAAAACAACCGGCGAAATCGGATGCAAAAAGATTCCCGGCGGATTGTTTGTAAAATTTACATACAAAGGGCCATATACCAAACTCAGCGATTTCTATCAAAGCGTTTATGGCGAGTGGTTGCCAAAGAGCGGACAGCGATTGCGCGATTGCCCCTGTATCGAAAAATATGTAAACAATCCCCAGACTACGCCACCCGAGGAGCTGATTACCGAACTTTGGTTGCCTATCGAATAGTAAACCCTTTTAAAACCCGGCAGTTAATCGTCGGGTTTTTTATTTTTTTCTGTTAAAAAATCATAAATATTAAAATTTTACTCCTTGCATAAAAAAAATTATCTACATTTGTTGTTCAATTTAAAAATGACTGTAACCCCTAAATTTTATATCCGATGAAGAAATTATTTTTAATCTGCGGCTTAGTAATGTTTTCATTTGTTGCCGTTAAAGCTCAGGACGTAGCTAAAGACAATAAAAACGCTCCCGAAATCACTTTTACCAAGCTGGTACACGATTATGGTACGATCTATCAGGAAGGTGATGGAAACTGCGAATTTGAATTCAAAAATACAGGCAAAGAACCTCTGGTTTTAACCACTGTTACTTCTTCCTGCGGTTGTACTATTCCTGAATGGCCCAAAAAGCCCATTCTTCCGGGAAAAACCGATGTAATTAAAGTTAAATACGATACCAAACGTATTGGAAAAATAGCCAAGCAGGTTACCGTTAATTCCAATGCTAAAAACACACCTGTTGTTCTTAAAATCGAAGGCAATGTGATAGAAAAACCCAACGCTACCGTACCTGAGAAAAAAACCAACGATGGTGCTACTCCCGTTGCCAAATAATCATTTTTTTATAAATATTTTGATCAACCCGGTTATTTCGTAGCCGGGTTTTTTATTTTTTTCTGTTTACATAAATAAAAATGCTGTTGTCCGATAAAAGTATATTGGCTAAAGTATTTCAGATAGTTACGATTTGTAATTCGAGGTTTGGAGCCTGAAGTTAGCAGATTACAGCAAACATTGGGTTTTAGCCTGTCAAGGAATTTTTTTATCTGACAATAATGAAATAAAAATATAATTTTGCAGCCTAAAAACAGAGTTAAAATCTTAAAATTATAATTATGCCAAAAATTTCTGAACGTGCCTGTGTAATGCCTGCTTCTCCCATCCGTAAATTAGTTCCTTATGCCGAAGCAGCCAAGAAAAGAGGCATCAAAGTATATCATTTGAATATCGGCCAGCCCGACATAAAAACTCCGGAAATAGCATTGAATGCTATCCGCCATTTCGATCAAAAAGTGATTGAATACAGTCACTCGGCTGGTAACGAATCGTACCGGAAAAAATTAGTAGGTTATTACCAGGGAATAGGTATTGATATCAATCATAACGATATCATTATCACTACCGGCGGTTCCGAAGCCATCATCTTTGCCATGATGTGTTGCATGAATCCGGGCGACGAAATCATTATCCCCGAACCTTTTTATACCAATTACAATGGCTTTGCCGTTCAGGCAGGCGTAAAAGTAATTCCAATTACTTCTTCCATCGAAACGGGTTTTGCTCTTCCTCCAATTTCCGACTTCGAAAAGGCAATTACTCCGCACACCAAAGCCATCATGATTTGTAACCCGAACAACCCTACCGGTTATCTTTATTCGCAGCAGGAAATTGAACAACTTCGCGAATTGGTTCTCAAATATGACTTGTACCTGTTTGCCGATGAGGTTTACCGTGAGTTTTGTTACGATGGCAATACCCATTTTTCGGTGATGCGGCTCAAAGGAATCGAAAACAATGTTATTCTGATGGATTCGGTGTCCAAACGTTACAGCGAATGTGGTGTCCGTATCGGAGCTATGATTTCGAAAAACAAAGAAATTATGAATGCTGCTCTTAAATTTGGACAGGCACGGTTAAGTCCGCCATTGCTTGGTCAGGTTGCAGGGGAAGCTTCGCTGGATACTCCCGATGATTATTTTACCGAAGTATACGACGAATATATTGCCCGCCGCAATTATGTTATTAATGCCTTGAACAAAATTGAAGGCGTAGTGGCTCCCATGCCCAAAGGTGCTTTTTATACCATCATCGGTTTGCCAATAGACGATTCGGATAAATTCTGCCAATGGCTGCTCGAAGATTTTAATTATAATGGCGAAACAGTGATGCTTGCACCGGCTACGGGATTCTATGCTACACCGGGCTTGGGCAAAAATGAAGTACGTATTGCGTATGTCCTCAAAATCGACGACCTGAAACATGCCGTTAAATGCCTGGAAGAAGCCTTGAAAGTTTATCCGGGAAAAACCATCTAAATTTTAGATTGCAGATCTAAGGTTTTAGATTCCAATCTAAACATAATCATTCAAAATCAGGATAAAGTAAATACTTTTTCCTGATTTTTTTGTATTTATTCAAATCCTGTTGCCAGCTTTCCCTGATTTTTTCCTCAGATAATCCTTCTTTTATCTGCTGTTGAAGTGTATGGTTCCCTGCCAGTGTATCAAAATAATCATTAAAGAAATTTTTAGCATCAGGCAGTTTTTTGTACATCAGCAAAAGCCATTCGAGGTTTAATTTTCCTTCTGTATACCGATGATTTTCGGCATAGATTGTAAGGTCAATACCATAACAGGTTTTTTTATTGAAAGACGGAATGATTGAAGAACCTGGTTTTTGATGAGGTGTAAATGAAAAGTCGTGTTCGGGATAGTCGGGATGACCGAAAATCTGGAAAGGTTTATCGGTACCCCTGCCAACGCTTACCACCGTCCCTTCAAAAAGACAAAGCGAAGGATACAGGAAAACGGCATTGGCATTGGGCAAATTAGGACTTGGCATCACCGGCAGGGAATAACGGATAGAATGATTGTAATTTTCCATTCCAACGACTTTTAATTTTAATCTGTGCTTTGTTTTCAACCATTTTTCGCCGTTGATCATCAGCGCATATTCGGCTACTGTCAGCCCGTGAACGATGGGTACCGGAAATAATCCTACAAACGAAACAAAGGCAGTTTCCATCACTGGTCCATCCACATAAAAACCGTTGGGATTGGGACGGTCGAGCACAATAAACGTTATTTTATTTTCGGCACAGGCTTCCATCACATAACTCATGGTAGAAGTGTAGGTGTAGAATCGCGTTCCCACATCCTGAAGATCAAAAACGACGGCATCAATATCCTCCAAATCATCAGATGATGGTTTTTTATGTTTTCCGTAAAGGGAAATCAGTGGCAAACCCGTTCGTTTGTCTTTCGAATTATTCACTTTTTCCCCTTCCTGAGCTTCGCCACGGAAACCATGTTCGGGACAAAAAATTTTTTTTACTTTGATCCCGGCATTTAACAAACTATCCACCAGGTGGGTTTTCTGTATTAATGAGGTCTGATTGGCTACAACAGCCACATTTTTATTTTTTAGCCAACGAAAATAAACTTCCGTTCGTTCGGCTCCGGTGCGTATGGATTGGGAGTATGATGGGACGGAAAATAAAAATAGGATAATGCCGGCGAAATATATTTTTTTCATAGTCGTTTTTAAAATTCAGTAGACTTGGTTTATTTTTTTACTTTTGCTCCAAACGATCACCATTGAATACCGAACTTTTTATTGCCCGACGTATCCTTTCGGGAAACAGGGATAATTTTTCACGCCCCATTGTACGTATAGCTATCTTAAGCATTGCCTTAGGGTTGGCTGTGATGCTCGTTTCGGTAGCTATCGTTACCGGTTTTCAGACTCAGATCCGCGATAAAGTGATTGGTTTTGGTTCGCACATACAAATTACGGCATTTAATTCCAATGTTTCGTACGAATCGAATCCTATTCCTAAAAAACAACCTTTTTATCCTGGTTTGGAAAGGATAAAAGGTATTCGCCATATTCAGGTATATGCCACCAAAGCAGGTATTATCAAGACGGATGAACAGATACAGGGAGTTGTGCTTAAAGGTATTGGAAGCGATTACGACTGGAGCTTTTTTAAAAATAAGATGGTGGAAGGAAAGCCCATTGTTATTAGTGATACCGGAAAAACCGACGAAGTACTTGTTTCCAGAAATTTAGCAAATATGCTGAAGCTAAAGTTACACGATAATTTGCGGATGTACTTCATCAACCAAAACCAGACCCGTGCGCGAAAGTTTGTCATTGCCGGCATTTATCAGACGGGGCTGGAAGAGTTCGATAAGATGTACGTAATTTGCGATATTGCTCATATTCAAAAACTCAATAATTGGTCGACTGAAGAAGTGGCCGGTTTTGAAGTGCTTATTAAAGATTTCAGTGATTTGAAAGCGATGTGTGAAACTGTAAAGGACAACATCGGCTACGATCTTAAGGCAGAATCTATACGCGATATGTATCCCCAGATTTTCGACTGGCTGGCTTTGCAGGATACTAATGTTGCCATCATTCTTACACTGATGGTGCTGGTGTCGGGAATAGCCATGATTTCGACCCTGCTTATCCTTATTTTGGAACGAACCAACATGATAGGCATTCTCAAGGCTTTGGGGATGAAAAATGGCAGTATACGTAAGATTTTTCTGTACAACTCGGCTTATATCATCGGAAAAGGATTGCTTTGGGGCAACCTCGCAGGCATTACCCTATGCTGGCTTCAGCTTCATTTTGGAATCATCAAACTGCCGCAAGAATCCTATTATGTTTCGGTAGTCCCCATCAATCTCTATTATTTACCCATCCTGCTGATCAATGTCGGAACGTTGCTGGTATGTATGATTTTGTTGATTGTTCCTTCGCACATTATTTCCCGTATTCAACCGGTAAAAGCCATACAATGGGATTAAATTGCTTCTGCGGATGCTAATAATCCGGAATTATAACTAATTTTTATAGCGAGTATCCGCTTTTAATTCAAAGTGTTATTAATAAGGTAACAGAAAAATTATTAATTTTATTCCACTTTTTTTCAATTTAGTAAATCATAGTATATATTTTTGTATTTTTATCCTCTTTTATCAGAGATCATCAGACATCGGAATCCGGATATGAAGAAACTCAGAAAATATCTTTTAACTATGGTATTGTTCCTGCTGGCAGGCAATGGAATACCGTTATATTCCCTGACGCACGACTTTAAGTCAGGGATACATTCAACATCAAGACGACCCATTTCAAGCAAAACAGTATCCATTAAGCCGCCCAACCGTATTATGTCGAGTGGTTATAAAACGGCTGACGAACTGGCTTGTTTTCTTAACCAGAACAATCCTTTGGCCGATAGTGCATTTTCACTGCTTCTTGCTAAAACATATGTCTCGGAAAGTATGATTGAAGGCGTGAATCACGATATTGCTTTTTGCCAGATGTGCCTTGAAACGGGTTTCCTGAAAGCTGACCAAACGGCGGCTTTTCTGAGAAATAATTTTTGCGGATTGGGTATAATAACACAAGGACAGGAAGGTAACAGTTTTAATACCGTGCAAAACGGCATCCGCGCCCATATCCAACATTTGAAAGCTTATGCTTGCAAGTCGAAACTAAAATTACCCATTGTTGATGAACGGTTTCAGTTTGTTAGACGTGGTATTGCTCCCACCATAGGGAAACTGTCGGGCAAATGGGCAGCCGACCGGCATTATGCATCCAAAATCAGAAATCTACTGCAACGCCTGTATCAAATAAAGAGCAGAACATAAAATTTAAATATGCTTATCCCAAAACTGAAACCATTATGAATAAGACCTTACGTTATATACTCAGCATTTTAGGCTTTCTTCTGGTGATTTACCTTTTCTGGTATTTCCGCAATATTGTTAGCTATATAATTATTGCAGCGGTAATTTCATTTATCGGGCAGCCATTGGTGCATCTGCTCGACAGAATAAAAATAGGCAGGATTGTTTTTCCGCATACATTGAGTTGTATCATAACTCTTATTGCATTGTTAGGTATTTTTTGCTCGTTTGTGGCTCTTTTTGTTCCTCTTATTGTTTACGAAGCAGAAATTATTTCCCAAATTGATTACGTTACCATTGGGAAAAGTCTTGAGCAACCCTTAGCTTCTGTCCAGACCTTCCTTTCTACGTATGGAATACTTCCTCCCGGTAAAACCGTCGAAAATGAATTGGTTACACGCATGCATTCGCTCATTGATATTGCAACATTCAGCAGTTTTTTCCAAAACCTACTGAATATTACCGGTTCGCTAATCATCGGGATATTTTCGGTTATTTTTATTGGATTTTTCTTTCTGAAAGACGAGCATTTGTTCTACAATGGCATTATGCTTATTGTCCCCCTGCGTTATCAGGAAGAAACAACAAGAATACTTAATGAGTCAAAACATTTGCTAAGCCGTTATTTCATAGGCTTGTGTTTAGAAGTAATATTGTTCGGCGTATTTATTATGATTGGGCTTTCCATACTCGGAGTTAAAAACCCATTAATTATTGCTTTTTTGGCGGGATTGTTAAATATTATTCCTTACGTTGGTCCCCTCATTGGGGCGGTTATCGGTATAGTACTTGGAGTTGCAGGCAGCCTGCAAGCCGGATATAGTGCTTATGCTTCCAATCTGATACTATTGATTGCGCTTGTGTTTCTGATTACTAAATTTATTGATGATTATGTTTTTCAACCTCTTATTTATTCTAAAAGCATCAAGGCTCATCCGCTTGAAGTGTTTTTGGTAATCCTGATAGCCGGAAGTCTTGCCGGTATCGTAGGTATGATTTTAGCCATTCCGGTATATACTCTTGTCCGTATCATTGCAAAGGAATTCCTGAGTGGATTTCGTATTGTTCAAAAGCTGACAGAGAAAATATAATCCGATGCGCTTTTTATCTGATTACCGGCATCTGATTTCTGCATTAACCTTCAGGCGAGTTGTTAATCTTCTAAAACTCACTTCAAGTTATTACTTATCGTTGCTTATGCGACGAACTATTCATTGGGGCAATCCATACAGCATTTCGGTTGAACCTTCCACTTTATGCAATCTTTCGTGCCCCGAATGCCCTTCGGGACTTAAACAGTTTAGCCGACCTACCGGAATTCTCAGCAAAAATATGTATTACACCATACTCGAAGAGCTTTCCGATGACTTGATTTATCTAATACTCTATTTTCAGGGCGAGCCATATACAAATAACAAGATTCTGGATTTCGTTCAGATGGCCAAGCAACGTAAAATTTACGTAGCCACTTCCACCAACGGACATTACCTCGACGATAACAATGCAAAAAAAACCGTGCTTTCGAAACTTGATCGTATTATTATTTCACTTGATGGTACGGATGCGGCTACCTATCGGCAATATCGTCGTAACGGAGATTTTGATACAGTAATAGCCGGTATCAAAAATCTTGTTAAGTGGAAAAAAGAACTTAAATCTTCCACACCATTTATCAGTCTGCAGTTTTTAGTTCTCAAAACCAACGAACATCAGATAAAGGAAATAAAAAAACTTGGTAAATCGCTGGGAGTGGATAGCGTGGATTTAAAAACGGCTCAGTTTTATCATCCCAACGACAGGGATGTGCCAATACCTTCCAACAGAAAATATTCTCGTTATCATTTGCTCAAAAATGGTAATTATGTACTCAACAATAAATTTCCCAATCATTGCTACCGGATGTGGAGCACCTGCGTCATTACCTGGAATGGCTGGGTAGTTCCCTGCTGCTTTGATAAAAATGCCGATCATAATTATGGTGATATTAATGAATTGCCATTTAGTGAAATATGGAATGGTGACGAAACCAATAAATTTAGAAATGCCATTTTCAGGAAAAGGACTTGTTTTGAAATCTGCAGGAATTGTACCGAAGGACTCCGTCGTTAGGCTTAGAAATTATTGTAAAGCTTCGATAAAATTCACAGCATTTTTCAAACGCTCTTCGCCTGTACCACTTACCACCGAAAAAGGCAGTTTGCTGTTCGTTAAATCATTATAATATAAATCGTACAAATATTGCCTTTGATGAGGATGCTCGCGCTGGGGATCTTCTTCCCAGGGAAGGTCAACATTGCAGAGGAGATATAAATCGTAAATGTGTTCACGATACTGTTTGGCAATCCAGGGATGGCAATTTTTGTATTTGACTTCGCTCCAGATTTTGGTAACTAAAAATTCGGTATCCAAAAACAGAAAGTCATGGGCTTGTTTAGCTGCCGTTTCTTCCTGTAAAAATTGTTGCTGTGCGATGATCAGAATATCTTCCTGATTGTACTCGCGTTGTAGTTGGTCAATATATCCACGGGCATATTCGGGTACCCAAAGTGTATGATAGTGTTTTGCCAGGCTTTCGGCTAAGGTTGATTTTCCCGTTGACTCGGGCCCTGTGATGGCTATTCGTTTAAGCATGCTGAAGCGATTCTTTATACTTTTTGTTCCATTCGAGTAAACCAAAAGTGGCAATAAATAAGAAAACAAGATATTGCAAACTGGTAAAAGGCATGCCTTGCGTAAATGTTATCGGAACAAGTGCTAAGTCGCCGATAATCCACAATATCCAATTCTCGATTTTCTTTTGCGTCATCAGCCACATAGCTACAAGATAAATTGCTGTGGTAAAAGAATCCCAGAATGGAACCGGGCTATTTGTGTAACGGATCAATACAAAATACATCAACGCAAAGCTACTCAGGATGGCTATTCCATTAATTATGTATTCTTTAGTATTACAGTATGAAATAGTAATTTTACTACCATCGTCACTTTTGCGCGTCCAGTTGTACCAGCCGTAACCGTTCATTATAAAATAAAAAAAATTGATGCCCATGTTGGCATAAAAGTGAGCCTTAAAAAACAGATATACGTAAATCAGCACATTGAGAATTCCCGTGGGATAAACCCAGACGTTCTCTTTTTTAGCAAACCAAACACTGATAAGCCCGAAGAAAACGGCAATAATTTCGATATAACTGGTTTGGATAATGTTCTGGCGAAGCATTTCCAGAATAGCTTGTATATCCATTAGCGGCGGTCGGAATTAATGATTTTCAATACAAAAACAGAATGCGGAAGTTCGCACGAAGTGTATATTTCTTTGGTTAGTGTATTCATTACTTCAAAATATTCGCCAAAGACCTGGGTGCTTAAACCGTTGGTATTCAATTCAAGGTTTGTATTCTGTTTCAATCGTCCAATAAAGTCTAAGATAGGAGGTATAAATTCGTCCTTCAACGGGTAATAACTTATGTCCACCGAAATAGTCATCGTATTTTTTTTATAAATTAAGATTGGCAAAATTACAATTTAATCTGTGAGTTAGACATCCCGTTTTTTTTAATTAAAAAATTTTAGGATTTAAAAAAAGTTGAAAAATATTTATGCTTTTCTCAACGCTTACGATTAAAAAAAATGTACATTTGACTTCAAATTTATAAACTAAAGCAATGAAACGACATGTATTTGTTCTTTTAGCATTTGCCCTTCTGGCTATATTGGTAAGCAGTTGCCTGACAGTGGAAAAAAAAGAATATACTTTTACCCTTACCGGTAAAAATTCAGGAACTCTCACCATGAAATTTATCAACATCATGTCCATCAAAGACGACTCAACCGATGTGTCGAATGAAGATTTTGAAGAATTACTTACCAACTACCTCAACGGAGATCAAATAGAGAAGGACTACCCAACGGCAATCAATATTCAGAAAAAGCTATTTGAAGAAAACGGACAACTATGTGCTATCGTTTCGATGGATTTTCCCGATTTAGCCACTGCCCGGCTTTACCAGCGTGATAAAAAGAGCCCTTACATGCTTTGCATCAAATCGGCTTTGGATTCGGAAAGTTATCTGGATTCCAATGGTGAATATGGCGGTGAAATTATGCCTGTGGTTTTTTGGGATTCCAAACTCACCAAACTCACCCTTTCCACTGAAGTTACCCAATCGGAGGAGAATACGGTCAGCCTGTTGGGAAAATACAGAAAATGGAAAAAAGAAGCCGGCAATTGATGTTTGTTGGCGGCGATTGGCCAATGTTTAAAGCTCAATAAATAAAGCCTGATTATCTGTTGGTATGTTATTTCTTCTTTTTAACAGCCTTGACAATAATTAAAATTATAGCTATAAGCCATCCTATGGGATAGGGGAGTATGAGCATGCCCCACCACCATGATAATGTTGACTTACCGCCAAAGCCTCCCAATGACGATAAATAAAACAGGAAAAACACACCGATTACAATCAGTATCAATGATGCCATAAATGTTTTCCAATACCGGTCATGGGTTAAGAATGCCGACAGTGCAACAAGTGTGCTACCAACAGCAATTACAACCGATCCTTCTAAAGGATCAAGAATGCCAATTGCCAAAGCAATAATGCCTATAACATAAATGACGCTTGTCCATTTTGCCTTTTCTTTCATTTATTCTGGTTTTATAAAATAGTTTGCTCTTAATGGCCTTTTTATTGTTTCCAAAGATAATGTTTTAAATTCAACATCAAACAGTCTTTCCCTGTTTTGACACAAATTTTCACGAACTATTAATAAATCTGTCAAGTAATTTCATGACGGTACAGTTCTTACGCGGAGTTCTACGGTTCTGACAGGAGGTTCTATACTTTTTACGGAAGGTTTGTCAATATAAGTACTTCAGGTGACTGAAATGAGCTAAAACGTTCAAAGTACTTTTCCAACCCTATATAACCTTACCAACCTTATGAATCCCGACGAAGATTCGCTAAGTCGTTCCTCTTTTAACCACAATAGGCACATTAGAGCACATAGAATTTATCGCCTACTACCTATCCCGACGAAGATTCGCTGAGTCACCCTCTCGCCCATTCGCCCTCTCGCTAAGTCGTTACTCCTAAGCGAATCTATATCGGGACTTCACTTCGCTTTACGAACCTTATAAATCCCGAATCGCTTCGCTCGGGACTTCGCTCCGCTCAGCTTTATAAACCTTAAGAACTTTACAAACCTTATAAACTCTGTTTCACTCCCCTTTTTGAAACAAAAATATTATTTCGTCTCCCAACAACAATCCCGCATAAAAATTGTTAACTTTGTAAACGACTTTAAATAATAATAAAATGATTTTTACGCCAGAAAAATGCCGGATACCCGATCAGCGAATGAAAAACTTTATTGACCCGGACGAAATTTGGGATTATATCAATAATACCAAAGCCGATAAAGCAAGGGTTGCCGACATTATTGCCAAATCGCTCGATAAAAAACGATTGACTTTAGAAGAAACCGCCGTCCTCATCAATGCCACCGATCCCGAGTTGGTTGAACAAATTAAAGAAGGTGCCCGCGAACTTAAAAAACGCATCTATGGCAACCGCATTGTGCTGTTTGCCCCGCTTTATGTAGGCAACAAGTGCATCAACAATTGTCAGTATTGTGGATTCCGTACCTCCAATAAAGATCAGATACGCAAAACCCTCAGTGATCAGGATTTGGTAAAAACCGTAGAAAATCTTGAAGATACTGGTCAGAAACGACTTATCCTCGTCTATGGTGAACATCCTGACTATTCGCCCGAATACATTGCTCATACAGTGGATGTGGTTTACGGAGTGAAGAAGGGAAATGGCGAAATCCGCCGGGTAAATATCAATGCAGCTCCTTTGGATATTGATGGTTTCCGTACCGTAAAAGCTGCCAAGATTGGAACTTATCAGGTATTCCAGGAAACCTATCATCCCGAAGCATACAAACGTTATCACCTTGGCGGGATAAAAAAGAATTATGAGTGGCGTCTTACATCCCTCGACCGCGCTCAGGAAGCCGGCATTGACGACGTGGGAATAGGCGCTTTGTTCAATTTGTACGACTGGCGATTTGAAGTGATGGGGTTGGTCCGTCATACCAACCACTTTGAAGCCTGCTACAATGTAGGTCCTCACACCATTTCCTTCCCTCGTATTAAAGATGCTTCCAACCTGCAGTTGAAGGACGAATATAATGTTTCGGATGCCGATTTTGCCAAATTAGTGGCTATTCTCCGTCTTGCCGTTCCTTATACCGGCATGATCCTGACTGCCCGCGAACCAGCATTGCTCCGCAAGGAAATTATGCAGTTTGGCGTGTCGCAGATTGATGGTGGAACCAAACTCGAAATCGGAGCTTATGCCGAGGTGGAACACGATAAACAAAACCTTCACCGCGAACAGTTCCAGATTAACGACGACCGCCCGCTGAGCGTAATCATTGATGAATTGCTGGATCAGGGATTTATTCCTTCGTTCTGCACTGCCTGTTACCGTTTAGGACGTACTGGCGAGCATTTTATGGAATTTTCCGTCCCCGGATTTATCAAACGATACTGCTCTCCCAATGCTATTCTCACTTTAACGGAATACTTAGTGGATTATGCTTCGGAAAGCACCCGCAACAAAGGCTGGAAGGTGATAGAAGATAACCTGATTGACCTCGAAAAACATCATCAGGATGTTCCTGAGATTCGTCAGCGGATAGAAAGAATTAAACAGGGAGAAAGAGATTTGTATTTTTAGAAGTTTATATGGTTTGTAAAGTTCTTAAGGTTCTTAAGGTTTATAAAGCTGAGCGGAGCGAAGTCCCGAGCGAAGCGATTCGGGATTTATAAGGTTCATAAAGCGAAGCGAAGTCCCGATATAGAGTCGCTTAGGAGGAACAACTTAGCGAGAGGGCGAATGGGCGAGAGGGCGAGAGGGCGAATCTTCATCGTAGGTAATAGGCGATAAATTCTATGTGTTCTAATGTGCCTATTGTGGTTAAAAGAGGAACGACTTACCGATTCTTTATCGGGATTTGTAAAGTTATGAGGTTGAAAAAACATTCCATGTTTATCAGCAGTAATAAAGAAAATATGGAGTATTTATTAAAAACAGTAAGACAAAAATGAAGCAAATAAAAATTTTAGGACTACTTATCACCGACCGGATAAAGGAATCGGGACAAACGCAGAAAGTACTTTCCGATTATGCGCATATTATTCAGAACCGTCTGGGCTTCCACGAGCTATCCGATAAGGTATGCAGCCGTTCCGGCATTATCATACTTCAGTTGGCCGGCAAACAGGAAGAATGGGCAACGTTTGAAACTGCCTTAGCAGCCATACGCGGGCTGGAGGTTAAAGAAATGACATTTACATTGTAAATCATCTGATACAAAACCTAAAAATTAACGTTATGAGTAAAGAAGTACGTATTCTGGGTATTCATATTTCCGAAAGGGTAAAGAATGCCAATAAAGTTCAGGATATCCTGACTAAGTATGGATGTTCCATCAAAACCCGTCTGGGTATGCACGATGTAGCCGAAGATTATTGCAGCCCCTGCGGACTAATGTTGCTGGAACTGGTAGGCGATGTGGACGAGTGCACCAAACTGGAAAACGAGTTGCATGCCATCGAAAACCTGGATGTACAAAAGATGGTCTTTAGCTGTTAGCCTCTTTTTGAACCTTACGGTAAAGGGCATCTTCAATAAGCATCGTATACAAATCGCTTACCGTTAAGCCCATCTCCCTTACCATTTTGGGGACTATGCTTTCTTCGGTAAGGCCAGGGATGGTATTGACTTCAAGAAAATAAAAGCCTTTTTCCGTAAGGAAATAATCGAAACGAACTACTCCTTCGCAGTTCAGCTTTTCGTACAGATAAGCCGAGATGCTTTTGCATTGTTTTTCATCCTCTATGCTGATAGGTGCGGGGACTATTTCCTCCGACAGTCCTTCGGTATATTTGGCTTCGTAGTCAAAAAACTCCTTTTTGCTCACAATTTGTGTCAATGGCAGAACAATCATCCGTCCCTGCGACCGGATAACGCCACAGGTTATTTCGCTCCCCGTGATCATTTCTTCTACTACCAATTCATCATCTTCCTTAAAAGCGATCTGCAAAGCTGCTTCGAGGTCTTCTGCCTTTTTTACCTTGGTGATGCCTACGCTGCTGCCTGCTTTTTCGGGTTTCACAAAACAGGGAAGGCTTATTTCGTTCAGTATTTTATCGACAGGCATGGGATTCGACCGGTGGAAAGCCACCGACTTGGCAATGTTTACGCCAAGTGCACCAGCCATGCGGCTGGCAAAACTTTTCTTAAACGTTACTGCCGAAGTGAACATATTGCACGAAGTATACGGCAGGCCGATCATCTCGAGATAACCCTGAAGCATGCCATCCTCGCCCGGCGTGCCATGGATAGCGATAAATACACAATCGAAGGTGATTTTTTCACCATTTATGATAATGCTGAAATCGTTTTTATCCACGGCTATGCTGCTGCCATCATTGGAATGATAAAGCCAGTCCTTGCCACGGATAACGATAGAAAAAACATTGTACCGGTCGGTATCCATATTCTTTTGGATCACCTTACCACTTTTGATCGAAATTTCATATTCGCCGGAATTGCCTCCGGAAACGAGAGCGATATTCTTTTTCATAAGCTGATTGAATTGACGGGCAAAAATACTTACAATTTGGCTTCGGGGAAAACTATTTTTGTTGATTGTTGACTGGCGATTGTTGAGTGTTGATTGGCGATTGAACACCTGAACAAAAAATGCACTGCCAATAATGTTTTAAAAAATCAGGGATCGACGATTGAACTTCAACATAAAAATGATTATTTTTGTAAAATAAAATTTGAATTTCCAAATTAACCTTCCAGCGTGCGAGCACCTGAAAGCGTTTAAATCCTGACAAATATTTTCTAAATTATGGTTACTGAAAAATCCGTTGCTATTAACCATAATATTTGTATTTTTGCCTTTTATTAAGCAATAAATCACAGGTTTTATAGTTAATCTTATCATTGAGCAACCCATAGTAAATGAATCTGTTTCAATTCATCAAAAGTAAAGTTTTCCTGAAGAATTTCCTAATCTCCATAGGGATTACGCTTCTGCTGATTTTGGTTCTTTCGATATCATTCAGGTATTATACACATCATGGTGAGGAATTTACCGTTCCGAATTATATCGGGAAATTAGTTACTGATATTTCAGAAGTTTCAGCCGAAGGCAATCTGGGAAGCAAGATTATCGATTCCATTTACGACCCGGCACGGGAAGCCGGAATGATAGTTAACCAGGAACCTTTGCCCGGAACCAAGGTGAAACGCAACCGTATTGTTTATCTCACGATTATCGCTAAAGTACCCGAAATGGTTAAAATGCCCGATCTTATTGATTTATCGCTCAGGCAAGCCACGGCAATGCTTGAATCGTATGGATTGGTACAAGGTAACTTATCGTACAGCCCCGATATTGCAAGGAATGCCGTATTGAAACAAATTTTTCAGGGTTCTGTCATCAAACCGGCGACACTTATCCGCCGGGGTTCGAAAATAGATTTGGTTTTAGGTTCCGGAGCAGCCAACGGCAGAATCCAGGTGCCTTTCCTTATCGGGAAAAAACAAAGCGAAGCCCTGAAAATACTTGCCGGCTTGCGGTTGACCATAGGAACAGAAATATTTGACGACGGTAAGGATACTATCCATTCCAGGATATATAAACAAGAACCTAATTACGTAATAAACTCGTTTTTGAATCCGGGTGAAAAGGTAAATGTGTGGTACCGCTCTGATAAAAAGTTTGATTTTAATCAATACATCAAGGATTTCGTAGTAGATACTTTAACCGATAACGAAGAGGAAGAGTAATGAAGAAATATATTTTAACAGGAATGCTATTTTTGATGATTCATCTTGCCGGTTTTTCGCAGGAAGTAATCAGTGGTTTGCAAACGAATCCTGTAATTAAAAATTATTTAAAGACCAGCAAAGTACGTCCGAAAATAAAAACAGCAACACTACCCCTTAACCTGCCGTTTTTCGATGATTTTTCCTATGCCGGTCCCTATCCTTTGTCCGAAAAATGGGTCGATCGTTATGCTTTTGTCAATACCGATTATGCTCTTTTTGCACCCAGTGTTGGGGTGGCTACGCTTGATATGCTCGACGAAAACGGTGAAATTTATTCCAATGCAACGATTTATCCTTTTATTGCCGACTATCTTACTTCGCAACCCATACGGCTCGATTCTGTTTTTAGTCCTGTACCCAAGTCTGTTTACAAAAACGATTCGGTGTACCTAAGCTTTTTTTACCAGCCGCAGGGCAGGGGCAATGCTCCCGAAACCGACGACATCCTTGCCCTTGAATTTATTGCTCCTAACCAGGTTGATTCTATCATAACCGAAACCGATACCACGGTTGTTCCCCACTGGGACCGCATCTGGTCGTCGGACGGGATGTCAATTGATAGTTTCTATTCGGCTCATCATTCCTATTTCCAGCGGGTGATGATTCCTGTAACCGATTCCATTTATTTTGATAAAAATTTTCAGTTCCGTTTTGTCAATTATGCCAGTATTTCCAACTCTACCATCCCCGGCTGGCAAAGTAATGCCGACAACTGGAACGTTGATTATGTTTATCTGAACCTGGGACGCTCGATCGGTGATACGGTTTTTCATGATGTAACTTTTGTGGACCGTGCTCCTTCCATGCTAAGAAAATACGAAAGCATGCCCATGTTTGAATATCGCTATAATTATGTCAGCGAAATGCAGGATACTCTTGACATGTTCATAAGCAACCTCGATACCATAAGCCATACGGCATCCTATCGTTATGAGATTAGAACCGAAGAAAATGCCTTGGCTCATACCTACGATGGTGGAAGTTATGATATTTCGCCTTTTTATCAGAGCGGTTATGTTACCCATTTGCCTTTTGCCAAGCCCATTGTTAATTTTCTTTATCCGATTACGTCTGCTGATAGTATTGAATATACGGTAAAACATATTCTTACCAATGACACTACCGTTGTTCATCCCGAAAATGATACGCTGACCTATATTCAGAAATTCAGCAATTATTATGCTTACGATGATGGAACATCCGAAGCCGGTTATGGATTGACACCCACTGGAGCAAAATTGGCTTACCGGTTTACTCTTAATAAACCAGCCACACTTACTGCCGTGGAAATCTTTTTTAATTCCCAACTCACCAACGACAATCAGATTCCTTTTTACCTTATGGTATGGGACGATATACAAAATCATCCCGGTAATGTTTTGTACGAAAGTGTAAGACTTACGCCTACGGAGAAAAATTATTTTACTACTTATACCATTGCCGATACGGTTCTTGGATTGAGCGAAAAGGTTAAAACCTTCTATGTAGGTATTGTTCAAACTACCGACGAAAACCTGAATATTGGTTACGATCGCTTTAATAATGCCCGCAGTAATACCCTGTATAATACCGATGGCCAGTGGAACGAAAGTATTTATAAAGGTGCTTTGATGATACGTCCTGTTTTCAGCAAAGACTATACACCTCCGGTATCGAATAAATCTGTAGCCATAAAAGTATCGCCCAATCCGGTGTACGACGGGAACATTACTTTTGAGTTACCCGAAGGCATGAACAATCCGGATACTTACAGCCTCTACCGTTTAAGTATTTATAATGTTTATGGCGAAAAAGTTTATTATGGTGCGTTTAGCCCGACAATGAATGCCGGATTTTTATCCGGAGGCTTATACCTGTTCCGTATCGAAAATCAACAGGATCATGTTTTGTTCAGCGGAAAATTAGTAATAGCTGAATAAGCGATGAGCGAAAATGAAGAGCTGACAGCTAATCCGGAAGTTCCTGACGAAAACGGTGATCTTTACGAGCATTATCGTTTTACAGTTGATAAAGGGCAGGCATTGCTCCGGATTGACAAATACCTTACGGCTCATATCCAGAATATTTCGCGAAACAAACTTCAGTTAGCGGCTAAAGCCGACTGTATTTTAGTGAACAATAAACCGGTAAAATCCAATTACCGCGTCAAACCTCTCGATATCATTTCTATTGTACTCACTTTTCCACCGCGCGATGTCGAAATTTATCCGGAAAATATTCCGCTTGCCATTGTGTACGAAGATGAGGATTTGGTCGTTGTAAATAAAAATGCGGGGATGGTGGTTCATCCGGCATATGCTAATTTTACGGGAACGCTTGTCAATGCGTTATTATATCATTTTCAAAATTCCGGTCTGCCATATAATGAGGAAATGAAGCCTTATCTTGCTCATCGTATCGATAAAGATACTTCTGGACTGTTGTTGATAGCAAAGAACGAGTTGGCTCAAAGCCGGCTTGCCAAACAGTTTTTTAATCATACGGTGGAACGTCGCTATATTGCCTTGGTTTGGGGAAACTTTGACGACGACGAAGGAACCATTACCGGAAATCTTGGCCGTAGTCCCAAGGACCGCCGGATGATGACTGTTTTCCCGGAAGGCGATTACGGAAAACATGCAATAACTCATTATAAGGTGATCGAACGTTTTGGCTATGTTACGCTTATTGAATGCCGCCTCGAAACAGGTCGTACCCATCAGATCCGTGCTCACATGCGTTATATCGGTCATCCGCTTTTTAACGACGAGACCTATGGTGGCAACGAAATATTGAAAGGAACAACCTTCAGCAAATACAAACAATTTATTGCCAATTGTTTTAAGCTTCTTCCCCGGCAGGCATTGCATGCCCGGTCGCTTGGATTCATTCATCCTTCGTCCGGTAAATTTGTCCTTTTTGAATCGGAGCTGCCACCGGATATGCAGGCTGTGATTGAAAAATGGAGGAACTATTCAAATAATAAAGCTATTCTTAAGGATTAGCACTCCTTAATTTTTCTGTAAACCGAGTTTCTTTCCAAAGGTTTGTGGACTATTTCCCAATAGTAATTAAAAACATAATAATTTTCGTTTTAAATCGAAAAAAATATACTTTTATGCAAATAACAAAAATACAAATGATCTCCAGAATGTTAGAAAAACTGATTCATAATGATTTTTTCAAAAAAAGCCATTATCATTTACAGACCCCGTCAATAAAACCTTTACCAATGCATATCCTCAATGTGAGTTTCAGCTTATCATTCGGGATAATTTTCAGCAGTTTCTTGGGGTGTAAACTGATATTAAATTATCAATACTCCTTTATCACCCGATAAACCGAGTCTCTTTCCACAGGCGTACGGTTTACCTGTTTGATTAGTTCAATAATTTCTTCGGTGTTCATGTCGGGGTGTTCATCTTCGGCGCCGGCAAGAGCATAGATTTTAGTGGAATCATTGATGGTTCCGTCGAGATCGTCCACCCCAAAACCAAGGGCAAGTTGTGCCATGGGTTTGCCAATGGCTGGCCAATAGGCTTTGATATGCGGAATATTATCAAGAAAAATTCTTGTCATGGCAAAGTTTTTCATGTCCTCTATGGCTGAGACCTCGCTGATTTGGCTCATTTCGTTGTTTTTGTTCCGGTATTTTAATGGAATAAAAGCATTAAAACCGTTGGTTTTATCCTGCAACATTCGCAAACGGTTGAGGTGATCGATGCGATGGGAATAATTTTCGATATGCCCGTAAAGGATAGTGGCATTTGATGGGATACCCAACTGGTGAGCTGTTTCATGGATAGCAAGCCATTGTTCCGAAGTGTTTTTCCTGCTGCAGATTTGTTTCCGTATTGCTTCATCAAAAATTTCGGCTCCGCCACCGGGAATAGAATCCAGCCCGTATGCTTTCAGTTTTTTCAAGCCTTCTTCCGTGGAATATCCTGCTTTTTTAATCATAAAATCAAGTTCAACAGCGGTAAAGGCTTTGATATGTACATCGGGGCGAATTTTTTTTATTTCCTTTATCAGATGTCCATAATAATGCAAATCCCTGTCGGGGTGCACGCCGCCAACGATATGAACTTCGGTGATGGATGGTTCTGCTTTTTTAACCTTGTCAAGCATTTCGTCCACGGTAAATTCCCAACCTTCTTCGTTTTCTTTTTTGGAAAAAGAGCAGAAACGGCAGTTGTTTACGCAGATGTTGGTAGGTTCGATATGGATGTTTCGGTTAAAATAGGCAAAGTTTCCGTTTTTACTTTCTCTTATATGGTTAGCCAGCATGCCAAGCAATCCGGGTTCGGCTTGCTGCCAGAGCAGAAGCCCTTCTTCGGGAGTGATGCGTTGAAGATGAAGAATTTTATTGGCAATGGGCTTGATGTCGTTGGTAATAGTCGGGTATTGAGTATTTAAATTAATCATAGAGGTTTTTGGTAATTAAGACATTCCATTCCGAGTGCCCGGGATGGAATGTCTTTTTCCCTGAATTTATTTTATCCTTAGCATTTTGTGATAACTTGTGTTGTTCCGGAATTTGATTTTCAGGAAATATAATCCGTTGCGGTTATTGGTCAAATAGATTTGTTTTCCAAAGGTAATATCGGTATAGCGAAAAGAAACCGGCTGTCCGAGGATATTGTAAACCTGAAATTCAGGTACGGAAGTATCGGTGGGCAACTGTCCGAGGATAACATTAAATTGTTCGGCAGAGGGGTTAGGATAGATAACCGGACTCACCCAGACGGAATCGGTTTTGGAACTTGTATCGGAGTCGTTGTTAATACTCAGCGTTATTTTGTGAAATCCAAAGCTGTTAAATTGAATGTCGGGCGGAAGGCTGTCGGTGGAGGAGGAGGGTAGCCCGTTTTCGAAAGTCCAGCGGTAGTTTTTTATGATTCCCGAAGAAGTGTTGTTGACTTTTGCCCATCCGTTGATCGGAATAGTATCGGAATAGATAGAGAAATCGGCGCTTATCGCGTTGGGATCGCCCAAACCGTTGAGGCTGGTTATTCCGGAATTGTTGGGGTCGAGCCAGGGTTTGAGTTGTTCAGCGGAAGAAGTTCCGTTTTTATTCCAGGAGTAAGAAAATTTGCCAAAATAATCGAAAGCCGTCAGGTGGTCGCAGTCGGAATCGCCGCCGGTAAGTGTTCCGATGATCTGGCCGTTGGCGTTGTAGAGTGGCGAACCGGAGGAGCCACCTTCGGTAACTCCATGTCCGTTGGCGGTAGCAGCCCACAGTACTTCCCAGTGCGAATTCTTGCCATTATTATTCCAGTCGGATGATACAACAGGCGAAGTGTATGTTGATATTTTTTTGATATCTCCTGCCGGATGGTGGATACACACACCGCTTGAACTTTGTTCGTCGCGTGCATTCCAGCCGTTATAAAACGGATTATAACTGTCGGGAACGTTTTGGTTGAGCAATACTAAGTAAAAGTCGGAACCCGTTTCGCCACCGCCGCCGCCTTCGGCTTTTTTCACGGCACCCGTCATGGTATTGCTATGGGCAGAGGAAGTGCTTTGGCAATCGTTGCCTTCATAATTAAAATAAAAAATCCATCGGTTTACATCGTCGGGGGTAGCTTCCATTCCGCAATGGTCGGCGGTGAGCAGGTATGGAGTGGCATCCATTAGCGTATTGTTAAGCAGCGAACCGGTACACCAATAGCCAGCTCCGTTTTTCTTTATCATTATTCGAACCACGCCTTGTTTCTGGTTTTGCCAGTTTTCACCTTCTGTGCAGTTGATATTCACTTCGCAGGTTCCGGAATAGCTGGCATTTTTTTCAGGGAATATTGAGCTTACTCCGCGATAGGCATAAGCGATTTCTGAAATGTGAAAATCGGGCAGTTGATCTGTTTCTGCCGATTCATCATATTCCATAATGGTGGATTCGCCGGCAATAAGTTCGGTGGCAAAGTTTCCGTTATCGGAATTATTTGCGCTGGTGAAAGCCCCGATAATCTGGCTTCGGGTTTCATCGTAAAGGAATAATTTTCCACCTTTGGGCAACCGGAAGCGGTCGAAATAAAGAGTTAAGGCTTTGGCGCCCCGGGAAACGATTTTCAGTCGCCACACTCTTCCGCCGTTGGGGAGTTTTTTCCAGGTGCCGGCGTTTTGAATGCTGAAATCGGTAGGTAAATTAATGGCAAAACGGTAGGGCATGCCGTTTTTGGCATCCGCTTCATCTTCTGCGAAAGCATTTTTTAAATCGGGAGCCGAAATTTCCTTAGCGTCGAAGGTTACGGGCAGGGATTTATCGCCGAAACTTTGGGGCGTTCCTCCGGCGCTTATCTGAGCCTGTACCTGAAAATATGCGATAAACATAAGCAGGAAAAAAACAATCCAGCTTCTGAATGGTACTGTTTTTCTATGTAAAAATTGAATCGTAGGGATGAAATGTTTCATCTGTTATTAATTTTTAATTTATTGGAATATCCATAAAATACCATTCTCGGTTGGTATAATCATAGTCCTTATGGATATTTCATGTTGAAAGTTATACTTTAGCGTACAAAAGTAAGAAAAATGAATGAGGATGAAATTATTTTTATCCGGAGTATAATTCAAATAGCTAAAATTGTACTTTTGGAGCCCGGGAATTAATTCTTCAATTTGTAACTAAACAAATGGGAAATTCCGGATAAAAAATTAGTGTATTTTTATATTTTATCATAAACTTAAATGAACAAAAAACAATGACAGAAAAGCTCCAAAAAACTTTGCGCGATTCCAAGACTGCCCGCTGGACAGCTTTATTGATTGTGTCTTTTACCATGTTTGCCGGTTATTATTTAGCCGATGTAATGGCTCCGCTCAAGGGGCTGCTCGAAAATCAACTGGGGTGGAACAGTACCGAGTACGGATTTTTTACCAGTGCTTATGGTTGGTTTAACGTATTTCTTTTCTTCCTGATCATTGGCGGAATCATCCTTGATAAAATGGGTGTTCGTTTTACCGGTTTGATGTCGGCAATTATTATGGTTGGAGGTACAATTATAAAATACTGGGCTATTACCACTCATTCGCTGGATGGAATGGTATTGTTTGGCTGGAAAGGTCAGGTGATGGTGGCTGCTCTTGGTTATGCTGTATTTGGTGTAGGCGTTGAAGTTGCAGGTATTACTGTTTCCAAAATCATTGTTAAATGGTTTAAGGGTCATGAGCTTGCTTTAGCCATGGGCTTGCAGTTGTCCATAGCTCGTTTGGGAACCGCTTTGGCTATTTCCACTTCGTTGCCCGTAGCTTTGGCTTTTGGCAGCGTTTCGGTGCCTGTGCTTTTTTGTTTGATTATGCTTTGCATAGGGCTCATCGCTTTCTTCTGCTATACCTTTATGGATAAAAAACTGGATGCTTCGGTGGCGGCTGATAAGGCAGAACGGAATGATGCAGAACCCGAAGAAGAATTCCATCTGAGGGACGTACTAAACATTGTTAAAAACAGGGGTTGGTGGTATATTGCCATCCTTTGTGTGCTATTTTATTCGGCAGTTTTCCCGTTTCTGAAATATGCCACCGATCTTATGGTAAATAAGTTCGGTGTGGATGAATACCTGGCTGGTGCTATTCCGGGACTTTTACCTTTTGGAACCATACTTCTGACTCCTTTGTTTGGAAACATCTACGACCGCAAAGGCAAAGGCGCTACCATCATGATTATTGGCGCTGTTCTTATTATTCTTGTTCATGCACTATTTGCTATTCCCATTTTCAACAGTTATCTATTTGCTATTATATTAATTATTGTACTTGGAATTGGTTTTTCGCTGGTTCCGTCAGCCATGTGGCCCTCGGTTCCTAAAATCATACCCGAGCGTCAGTTAGGAACGGCTTATGCTCTTATTTTCTGGGTTCAGAACTGGGGGTTGACAGGTGTTCCTATACTTATCGGATGGGTACTCGATAAATATTGTATTACGGGTTCCACCCTCGTTGATGGACAAAAGGCAACCACCTATAACTACACTCTCCCCATGATTATTTTTATGATGTTTGGTATCATTGCCCTCATTTTTGCCTTTTTGCTGAAAGCCGAGGACAAGCGCAAAGGATACGGACTGGAACTTCCCAACAAAAAAGAGTAGTAAAATCTACAGGTTGTTTTTCCTGTTTAGCCCTGCCTCGAATTCAAATTCGGGCAGGGTTTTTTTCTGTTAATCTCCGTATAAAGTGTCCGGCAGTCGGTTTGCGGGGCACTTTTTTTTCCAGGGGACGACTTCAAACGGTTTGCGGCGTACTTTTTTTTCCAGGGAACGACTTCAATTGGTTTGCGGCGTACTTTTCTGGCCAGGGAATGACTTCAATCGGTGAGCGGGGTACTTTTTTTTCCAGGGAACGACTTCAATTGGTTTGCGGTGTACTTTTTTTCCCAGGGAACGACTTCAATCGGTGAGCGGGGAGCTTTTCGCGCCAGGGAATGACTTCAATCGGTGAGCGGGGTACTTTTTTCGCCAGGGAACGACTTCAATCGGTTTTACATAGAGCTTTTCGCGCCAAAAGTGAACGGCATGCGGCCTGCCGGAAGCTTTTTTCGCCGGGAGTGGGTGGCATGCGGCTTAGCGAAACCCTAAAATCCGCAAACCGCTTATTTTTCTAATTTTTCGTCCAGCGATTTAAATCCCTTACCCAGAATTTCGCTGGCTTCAATCACCGTAAGGAAAGCATTGGGATCAATCTGATGGATATACTCTTCGAGCATCGAAAGTTCGCGACGGTTGACGACCGTGAAAATAATTTTCTTTTCGGCGCCATTGTACATGCCGGTTCCGGCAAAATACGTGCCGCCACGGTGGATATTGTTGATGAGTTTGTCGCGTATATCCTCGTATTTATCAGAAATAATGAATACCGACTTATCGTAGCTTACGCCCTGCATCACCACATCCACCACCTTGCCGATAATAAAAATGACAATCCATGAATACAGGGGAATTTTCCAGTCGCGGAAAGCAATAAGACTCAATAGGACGATGGTTGAATCAACAATCATGATCAACTGGCCTATGGGGATGTTGGTATATTTATTCAGAATCATGGAAATGACGTCGGAACCTCCGCTGGTAGCCCGGGCTTTGAAAATAAGCCCAACCCCAAGTCCGATAAGCAATCCTCCGAAAATGGATGAAAGCAGGGCGTCGTTTTGAACCAATGGGGCATCGCCACGAAAATAGGCTATCCCGTCCACAAATAATGAAGTAAGAACAAATCCGGTAACCGTCTTGGCTCCGAACCGGGGACCAAGTATTCTGATGGCAAGTATGGTAAGTGGTATATTGAATAAAAGGGCAACCAAACCTACATGTGTTCCCAAAAGGTAATGCAATACGATGGAAATACCGTAAACACCACCGGGCACTATTTTATAAGGTGTAATAAAAAGATCGTATCCGGCAGCAACAAAAAAAGCTCCCGCAGCAATTAATCCATAAGTCTTAAACCACTTGCGGGTAAATGGTTTTTCTTTCTGTAGAAATGTCATGGTAATTTCATTATTTGGGTTAACAACAAAAGTATTAAAAAAGTTTACTTCCGGAATAAAAAATACGATGAGCAGAATAATACTGCCTTCCTGATGCCATGGCGCAGAAAGAGAGGGTAAACAAATTAAAAAAAACGAAAACAGGATATTCTTATTCCGCTAATTTTTCGTTAAGACTCTTGAATCCCTCGCCTAAAATTTCGTTGGCTTCGAGCACCGTAACAAAAGCATGAGGATCTATTTGATGGATATATTCTTCCAGCACCGATTGTTCTATGCGGTTCACTACGGTAAAAATGATGGTTTTTTCAGCTCCATTATACATTCCTTTGCCGGGGATATAGGTTCCGCCACGCTTGAGATCGTTAATGATTTTATTACGGATATCTTCAAATTTGTCGGAAATAATAAACAGGGTTTTATCGTAATTAACACCTTGCAACACGATGTCGATAACCTTTCCCGTAACAAAAATAACTATCCATGAGTATAAGGGAATTTTCCAGTCGCCAAACACCACCAAACCTAAAATTACGATGGTCGAATCCACATAAATCATCAGTTGTCCGAGTGGCAGACGGGTATATTTGGCAAATATCATGGCAATGATATCGCTTCCACCGCTGGTAGCTTTCGATTTAAAAATCAAGCCCAATCCAAAACCGATAAGCACACCGCCAAAAATACAGGAGAGCAATACATCTTTCGACAAATCAACCGATCCGCCCATCATCGTTGCCGGATCTTCCCCTACAAAAGCAGTGAGTATATCCATAAACATTGATGCGAGCACCATCCCGACTACCGTTTTTATTCCGAAACGCGGACCCAGCAACCGTATTCCCAACAGGGTAAGCGGAATATTCATTAATAAACCAAACGTACCGACGGGAATTTTAGGAACTAAATAATGAACAACAATACCAATACCATAAACCCCTCCGGGAACAATATGATAAGGATTAATAAAGAAAACAAACCCCGCAGCGAGAATAAAAGAGCCGATAACTATCAGACTGTAAGAAATAAACCATTTCTTTGAGAAAATCTTTTCTTTTTGGAAAAAAGTCATTTGAATATAATTTTTAAAGTATTTTTATAAAGGTTTGCAAAATTACGTACTTTTGGCACACCAAATTGAAGTAATAAATATATTATTCCTGACGTTAATGTTGCTATTATAATAAAATTGTTGTTATTTTTGCCTTCAATTAATAAGTGGTAAATATCCGATGATAAAAAACAGACACCTTTTATTAACTTCATTCCTATTACTAATCTTCGGATCTTTAGGATACGGACAGCAGGAATATCAGATTAGCCATAACATGTTTAATAGTGTTGCTATTAATCCGGGAAGTGTGGGCGGCAATGAGGCAATAGATGTTACCGCTATTATGCGGCAGCAATGGGTTGGTTTCAAGGATTCCAAAGGGAATAATGTAGCTCCGCAAACCTTTCTTGTTTCGATAGATGCACCCCTTAATTTTTTGCATGGTGGTATTGGCGCTACGGTGATGCAGGATAAGTTAGGTTTCGATAAAACAATAAATCTTAAACTCGATTATGCCTATCGTACAACATTTGCCGCCGGTGATTTGGGATTAGGTTTGCAGGTGAACATCGCCAACATGTCGCGTGATTTTGGCAAATTTGTTACACCTGATGGTAGTGAATCAGGTTCAGGATCAGGATCAGGTTCGGGCGCAAGCAACGATCCCGTGTTAAACCAACAAGCCGGTCAAACTGATATGATATTTGACTTTGGATTAGGTGCTTTTTATAAGGTACCGGGTTCATATTATGCCGGTATTTCGGCTTCCAATATTCTTCAAACCAAAGGAACCAATACTTCGAATAATGTTAAACGTCATTATTATTTGACAGGTGGTTATGAATATACGCTGCCGGGGCATCCTGCCTACGAAATAGATCCTTCCGTTTTTATTAAAACCGACGGAACGGTAGTTCAATATGATTTTAATGCTTTAGTAAAGTATAATAATAAATTCTGGGGCGGACTTTCGTTCAGGCCTCAGGATGCAGTGGTTATTTTGCTGGGAGTAAATATAAAAAGCCTAATGGTGGGTTATTCCTACGATTTAACTACTTCTAAAATATTAGGTGCGGGTACTGCCGGAAGTCATGAAATAATGCTGAGGTATTCATTTAATCTTGAATTTGAAAAACATCCCCGTAGCTATAAAAACACACGATTTTTATAATGAAGATTCTTTTTTGTTTCTTTTTTGATGTTTATCAGATTTTTATTCATGATATTTTTGTTAATTCAAAATAATAAAGCCAATCAAATTTCGTTTATTGAAAAAATGCGAGCTTAGTATGAGACACTCAATTATTTATTATTTATTTATTCTGATTATTTTTTCTAGTTGTGGTAATTCCGGTAATGGTGAATTAACTGGCGTTAAAAACCGTCCCAAGTTTTATCAACCCGATCCACATGGTATGGCTTATGTTCCTATGGGAAGCTACACTATGGGCGTTGGCGACCAGGATGTAGCCTATGCCATGATTAATGAACCCAAAACCGTTTCGGTTTCTGCATTTTATATGGATGAAACCGAAATCACCAATAATGAATACCGGCAGTTTGTAAATTGGGTACGCGATTCTATCGCACGCCGTTTGGTTGGTGAAGTTAATCCCGACCGGTATTTAATTTCACAGGATAAAAACGGACAACCTTACGATCCACCTTTTCTTAACTGGAAAAACGACCTTAAATGGAATGGAGAGCAGGAACGTGAAGCGCTGGAAGCATTATATTTGCCCGAACATGAACGGTATTTTCGCAAAAAACAAATAGATACCCGTAAGTTGTATTACGAATACTACTGGGTAGATTTAAAAGCTGCTGCAGCCAAAGATTATTCCCAACCCGGCGATCCCAAGGAAGGCAGTTTTGCCAATCGTCCACAGGGAATGAAAGATCGTACTCAATATGTTCGTAAGGAAGTGATTAATGTTTATCCCGATACCCTTTGCTGGATACACGATTATACCTATTCTTTCAACGATCCTCAAACCGAAAGATATTTCTGGCATCCGGCATACGACAATTATCCGGTGGTGGGTGTAAACTGGAAACAGGCCCGTGCTTTCTGCATCTGGCGGACACAATTATTATCAACCTACATGCATTCTCAAAAAGAAGCTGTGGTTAATGAATTTCGCCTTCCTTCCGAACAGGAATGGGAATGGGCGGCTCGCGGAGGTAATTCTCTGAGTCCGTATCCATGGGGCGGTCCATATACTGCTAATAAAAATGGATGTTTTTTGGCTAATTTCAAACCACGGCGTGGTGATTATGCTTCCGATGGCGGTATTACAACGATTATTGTAGCTCATTATCCACCCAACGACTGGGGCTTGTATGATATGGCAGGTAACGTTGCCGAATGGACTAATTCAGCTTACGATGAAGCTACCTATAACTTCGCCTGGGATTTGAACCCCAACTATGTGTATAATGCAAAAGATAGCGATCCCCCTTCCATGAAACGAAAAGTGGTAAGAGGTGGCTCGTGGAAAGATATTGCTTATTTTCTACAAGTTTCTACGCGTGCTTATGAATATCAGGACACAGCCAAGTGTTACATCGGTTTCCGTTGCGTTACCAATTATCTTGGACGTCAAAAAGATGATAATCCTTCACGTGCTTCGCGAATCTATAATTAAAAAATAATTGATTAAAAATAAGGAATTGACAAATTAATAATATTGATTATGAATTTATTCACTTTTGTTAGGTCAAGAGGTTATCGAAATTTTATGGCCAAACTTTATGGTTGGGGCGCTTCGCTTGTTATTTTGGGTGCCTTGTTTAAAATAAACCATTATTATGGGGCAAATACAATGTTAATTGTTGGAATGGGAACCGAAGCAATAATATTTTTCTTCTCAGCTTTTGAACCACCTCATGTTGAACCCGACTGGAGCCTGGTACATCCTGAATTTTCCTATCTTTATCATGGCGGAGAAGCTCCCGAAGCGCCTGTAAATACTCGTAGCAGCAGAACGACCGGAAAATCTACTACACAGGAATTGGACGATATGCTTTCCAAAGCCAAAATAGGACCCGAACTTATTGAAAGCCTGGGGCATGGTTTGAAAAATCTGAGCGAAAGCGCTACTAAACTTGCCAATGTAGGTAATGCCACCATGGCTACCGACGACTATGTGAAAAATTTAAATAATGCAAGCAATTCAGTTGGAAAGCTTTCCGAAACTTATCAGAAAGCTTCTCAAAAAATGGATGCAGAATTAACCGAGACAACTAATTATCATAGTTCAATTAAAAATGCTGCTCAGTCGGCTAATCAGCTGGCACAGGCTTATGCTCAAACTTCAGAAGCCTTAAAAACCGACCTTTCCTCAGCCAAAGACTTAACCGGAAGCATTAAAGCCGCTACCGATTCCGTAAATGGATTTGCTCAAAAATATATCCAAACTTCTGAAATGCTTATTAAATCGGCTCAATCACTTGATTTTTCAAAAGTGGAAACCTCTCAGTTTAATCAGCAGATAAAAAAGATATCCGACAACCTTGCCGCTTTAAATACGGTGTATGAATTGCAGTTGAAAGGCTCAAACCAATATGTGGATAATGCTGCCAAACTTCAGAGCTCTTTAACCGATTTTATGAATAATTTGAATGCGTCTAACGAAAAAACAGCGAATTATAAAACGGAAGTGGAAACATTGACAAAGCGCGTTGCTGCCCTGAACAGCGTGTATGGCAATATGCTTGCAGCTATGAATGTAAACACAAAATAATACGAAGTTTATAAATTTTAAATTCAGACTAACTTAGAAGTATAAATTATGGCTTCATACAAAGAAACACCGAGGCAGAAAATGATTGCCATGATGTACTTGGTGTTAACAGCGCTTTTGGCATTGAATGTTTCCGTTGAAATTCTCCAGGCTTTTTTAGTGGTTAACGAAAGTATGGAAACAACCACCCAAAGTTTTTCTCAAAAAATAGATGGCGTTTATTCAAAATTTGCCCAACAATTTGCGATCAATCAAAATAAAGTTCGACCCTTTTGGGAAAAAGCCCAGCAGGCTAAAAAGATTTCTACCGAGCTAAAAGACTATATTGCGAATGTAAAATATGAAGTAATTTCTCATTCGGAAGGTATTCCGATTGAAAAAGCCAAAACCGTAAAGCTTAGGGAACTTGCTACCAAGGATAAATACGACGAACCTACGCGGTATTTTATTGGCAATTCTCAGGATGGCTCTGGTGGTAAAGCCCGGGAATTGAAAAATAAAATTGCAAAGTTTAAAACCGATATTTTAAGCCTGGTTGAACCGAAAGATCGTGGAAATATTAAATTAGGCCTTGATATTGATGGTCCTTTTTATGATGCCGATAATAAACGCCAGCCTTGGGAAATGCACAATTTTTATTTTACCATTTTAGCTGCTGACGTAACCATTTTAAACAAACTTATAAATGATGTTCAAAATGCAGAATTCGATGTGGTTAGCCATTTGTATTCGGCGGTAAATTCCGAAGATTTTTCATTTAATGAAATTACGGCCAAGGTTGTTCCCAAAAGCAATTATGTATTGCTTGGCGATAATTATGAAGCCGATATTTTTGTTGCAGCCTACGATACGGCTCAAAATCCTCAGGTTGTCATCGGAGGTTCCAGTTTATCTGGTAAGGGTGGAATCGTTAAATACAAAGCTGCCGCTACTTCCGAAGGCTTAAAAACGTATTCGGGATTCATAAAAGTTCCTACTTCGTCAGGAATTATTAACAGCTATCCTTTTAAGGAAGAATATATTGTTGCACGTCCGTCGCTTACCGTATCGGCTACCAAAATGAATGTTTTTTATATAGGTGTTGATAATCCGATTTCCATTTCCATTCCCGGAATTCCTGATAATAAGATCACTCCTACGATTAGCTCTGGTACATTACGAAGAGATGGCAGTAAAGGATGGATTGTAAGAGTTACTCAAACGGGTAAAGTTATGATAAATGCTAAGGCAATGTTGGGCACTACATCCCGCAATATGGGCTCTGTCGAATTTCGTGTAAAAAGGGTTCCTTCGCCTACACCGATGATCGGCAACATTGAAAGCGGTGTTATCAGCAGGGAATTGCTTGCCGTTTCTTCCATCATACCTAAAATGCCTGAAGATTTTGATTTTGATCTGAACTTTATCGTTCAATCGTTTAGTTTTGTAGCGTTAAAAAATGGAGAAGTGATCCCCCTAGAGGCAAAAGGAAATCAACTTACTTCAGCAATGAAAAATGTTATTAAAAATTCCAGAAGGGGCGACAAAATATGGCTGGAAAATATTTATGCCAAAGGACCCGATGGAACTAACCGTAAATTATCATCAATTAGTTTAGAAATTAAGTAAACTGAAATATTCGCAGGAGAATCGAAATGAAAAAGAGTTTTTGTATTTTATTTATTGTTATTTTAGGATGTTCTTTACCATCCTTTTCCCAACAAGGGACTCCACGCGATGGAGTATATGATAGGGTAAATACGGCAGAAAAAAAACCGGTGCCTTATGTCAATGTTAGGGAAGCCGACGTGTTTTGGAAAAAAAGAGTTTGGGAAGTGATTGATTTTCGTGAAAAAATGAATCAGTCCTTTTATTATCCTGAAGTTCCGCATAATAACTGGAAAAGTTTTATGACGGTAATCATGGAAGCACTCAAAGATGGTTCGCTTACCGCCTATGATGCTACATCTTCTACGGATGAGTTTAATTTACCGTTGACTTATCAGGAAATCATTTCTAAATACGATAAAACGGATACTATTCAGAAACAAAGCCCCAATCCTCCCTACGCAACGTATGATACGGTAATTGTTTCTAAATTTAACCCTGCCGATGTTAAAAAAATTAGAATTAAAGAAGATTGGTTTTTCGATAAACAACGCTCGGTGATGGATGTCCGGATCATTGGAATTTGCCCGATTATTGATAATTTTGATGAAAAAGGAAATTTCAGAGGCGTAGAACCCATGTTTTGGATTTATTTCCCTGAAGCTCGTCCTATATTTGCTAAAACAGAAGTGTTTAACCGTTTTAACGGAGCTGCACAACTTACCTACGACGACCTCTTCTGGAAACGGATTTTTTCAAGCTATATCTATAAGGTTGAAAATGTTTACGACAGAAAAATTATTGATTATTCCCAGGGCCTGGATGCACTGCTGGAAGCCGAACAAGTTAAAAAAGATATCTTTGACTTTGAACAGGATTTGTGGGAATACTAACAGAGATGTTTATATTTTCAAAAACTCCTCCTATGGTTTTGGGAGGAGTTTTTTTTTGCCTGGTTTTGGTGATTATTCCTACTTTTGTATACCAATTACTTAAATTGAATCATGTCGTATTCCTTTTTGGATAATGGTGTAGAATACATCAAAGGCGTTGGACCCAAACGGGCTGAATTGCTTCAGAAAGAATTAAACATCTTTACGTATGGCGATTTGCTTGGCTATTATCCCTTCCGTTACATCGATCGCAGTAAATTTTTGAAAATTAATGAAGTGAAATCAGATGCGGCATATGTTCAACTGAAAGGGCATATCCGCGATTTCCAGATAATCGGTTCCGGCAGTTCTGCCCGGATGACGGCTACGCTTAACGACGATACCGGTGAAATGGAACTTGTATGGTTTAAAGGATTTAAATGGCTAAAAGACCGGTATATATACAATAATGAATACATCGTTTTTGGAAAGCCCTCCCTGTTTAATGGCAAATTTAATATTGTTCATCCCGAAATTGATGATCCGGCAGAGGATAAAATGTCTTTTACCGAAGGTTTGCAGCCTTTTTACAATACTACGGAGAAACTTAAAAATCGTGGCTTTACCAGCAAAGGGATCGCTAAAATCATCAAATTAGTATTGGGCAACGCCAAAGGAATTATCCACGAAACATTACCCGAAGAGATAATCAATCGTTTAAAACTTATTTCGCGTGAGGAATCGCTATTCAATATTCATTTTCCTTCGGATACGCAAATACTCAAAAAAGCTCAGTCCCGCCTGAAATTTGAAGAATTATTTTTTATTCAGCTGACTGTTCTTAAGCAAAAAAATGTCAGATTAATAAAGAAAAAAGGACATGTGTTTTCGGTCATCGGAAATTATTTTAACGACTTTTATCATAAAAACCTTCCTTTTGAATTAACCAACGCTCAAAAAAAAGTAATCAAGGAAATACGTGCGGATGTTGGTAGCGGCAAACAGATGAACCGCCTGCTTCAGGGCGACGTAGGCAGCGGTAAAACGTTGGTTGCGTTGATGACTATGCTGATGGCGCTTGATAATCATTGTCAGGCTTGTTTGATGGCTCCAACCGAAATCTTGGCTAATCAACATTATAAAACCATTATGCGTTTTCTGACCGGTCTGGATATTTCAGTTGAATTACTTACTGGTTCAACCAAAAAATCGCAGCGAAAAATTATTCAGAATAATCTGGAATCCGGAGATCTTAAGATACTTATTGGTACACATGCTTTGATTGAAGAAGATGTGAAGTTTGCCAATCTTGGAATGGTTATTATTGATGAGCAGCACCGTTTTGGCGTTGCTCAGCGGGCAAAAATGTGGGAAAAGAATACCATAGCACCCCATGTGTTGGTTATGACGGCTACTCCCATTCCCCGTACCCTTGCCATGACCGTTTATGGCGATCTTGATTATTCCGTGATCGACGAAATGCCTCCGGGTAGAAAAGCCGTTAAAACTTACCATCTCTATGAGAACGATTCTCCTAAAATCATTAATTTCTTAAAACAACAGATTGCCGAAGGAAGGCAAATTTATATTGTTTATCCGTTGATCAATGAATCGGAAACGCTGGATTTGAAGCATCTTATGGAAGGATACGATATTATTGTCAATGAGTTTCCTCCGCCAAAATATGCCGTAAGCATGGTCCATGGTCAAATGAAAACGGCGGAGAAAGACAGGGAAATGAAACGTTTTGCCGATGGCGAAACGCAAATAATGGTTGCTACTACCGTTATTGAGGTCGGTGTGGATGTGCCTAATGCTTCGGTAATGGTTATTGAAAATGCCGAACGCTTTGGACTCTCGCAGCTACATCAGCTCCGGGGTAGGGTTGGGCGCGGAGCCGATCAGTCGCATTGCATCCTGGTAACTGGTTATAAACTTACAGCTATTGGCCGGAAACGTATTGAAACCATGGTCAGGACTTCCGATGGATTTGAAATTGCTGAAATGGATCTGAAACTTCGCGGACCTGGCGACATGGAAGGAACACAGCAAAGTGGCATCCTCGATTTAAAAATTGCCGATATTATTAAAGATGAAAAAATCCTGAAATTTGCTCATCAACTTGTTTTGGAAATACTTAATGATGATCCGCTCCTGGAAAAAGAAAAAAATAGCCTGTTGGCGTATCAGTTGAAGCTCCACCAACAAAAAAATAAAAACTGGGGTTTAATAAGTTGATAAAGAAATCCGGCGATAATTCCTCTTCCGAATCAACATTTATCGTTATTTTTGCCATTCTTTTTAAAACGTATAAATACAGATGAAGATTTCTTACAACTGGTTAAAACAGTACATTAATGTTGATTTACCTTCCGAAAACATCGCTCAATTACTAACCAATTGCGGGTTGGAAGTTGAATCGATAGAAGCCATCGAATCCGTGAAAGGTGGACTAAAAGGTGTGGTTATTGGTGAAGTAATAACTTGCCGGAAACATCCTGATTCCGATCATTTGAGTATAACCACAGTGGATGTCGGGCAAGCCGAACCCCTTCATATCGTTTGTGGTGCACCAAATGTGAGCGCAGGGCAAAAAGTTGCCGTAGCTACCATAGGTACAACTTTTTATAAAGGAGATGAAACTTTTCAGATTAAAAAATCAAAAATTCGTGGCGAGCTTTCCGAAGGCATGATTTGTGCCGAGGATGAATTGGGCTTAGGAACTTCACATGATGGCATTATGGTACTTGATCCTGCTGCTGTTGTCGGAACTCCTGGTTTTAAATATTTTAATGTTTCAAACGACACTGCTTTTGAAATCGGACTAACAGCTAATCGTTCTGATGCAACCTCGCATATCGGTGTTGCCCGCGATTTAGTTGCCGTTTTGAATGCCATTGAATTTGAAAAAAATAATACCAATCCGTTTAGCTTGGCTATTCCATCGGTTGAAAAATTTTCCATTGATAATCATGATTTTCCCATTGATGTAAAAATAGAAGATGTTCAGGCTTGCCCGCGATATTCCGGGTTGACGATATCGGCAGTGGAAGTAAAGGAATCTCCCGATTGGCTTAAAAAATACCTGCATTCCATTGGGATACGCTCAATTAATAATTTGGTGGATATCAGTAATTTTATTCTGTTCGAAACCGGTCAGCCGATGCACTTTTTTGATGCCGATCAGATTCTGGGGAAACAGGTGATAATTAAAAAATTACCGGAAGGGACAAAATTTATAACCCTCGACGAGAAGGAACGTACGCTTACAGCAGATAATTTAATGATTTGCAATGCTGTGGAAGGAATGTGTATTGCAGGCGTTTTCGGAGGCCAAAAAACGGGTGTTACGGGAAAAACAAAAAATATTTTTCTCGAAAGTGCCTATTTTAATCCGGTTTCTATCCGTAAAACATCAAAATATCATGGATTGAAAACTGATGCTTCCTTCCGTTACGAACGTGGTGCCGATCCCAATATTACCATTTATGCGCTGAAACGTGCAGCCCTGCTTATCAAGGAAATTGCCGGAGGGAAAGTATCTTCCGACATCGTAGATGTTTATCCGAACCCGATTCCCAATTTTAAAATAGAGCTTACTTATCAGTATCTTAACAAATTGGTTGGGAAAGTTATACCTTCGGCGACGGTTAAAAATATTTTAACGAATCTGAAAATAGAAATCGTAGGCGAAACTTCCGAAGGCTTATCTTTGTCGGTGCCGCCATTCCGGGCTGATGTTCAACGAGAAGCTGATGTGGTGGAGGAAATATTGCGGATTTATGGCTATAACAATATAGAAACTGGCGAAACACTTAAATCGAGTTTGTCATATTACACTAAGCCCGATAAGGAAAAAATAATTAACCGCGTTTCTGATTTTCTGACTAACAATGGCTTTTCGGAAATGATGCTCAATTCGCTAACCAAATCGGAATATTCAACGTACACTTCTGTTTTTAGTCCGGAAAGAAATGTAAAATTATCCAATCCTTTGAGCAAGGAACTCGATGTTATGCGGCAAACTTTGCTCTTTGGCGGTTTGGAAGCCATTCTTTTTAATCAGAACCGGAAGATTACTAATTTGAAAGTTTATGAATTCGGCTCAACCTACCATTTAAATCCGGATGCGGAAAAAGATGCCGATGTGCAGAAAAAATATATCCAGAATACACATCTGGCATTGTATATTACCGGAAGACTTGAACCCGAAAGCTGGCGAACTTCCGACGAGAAAGCCGATTTTTTTAATATAAAAATGTATGTCAATTTATTATTACAAAATATTGGATTTAATATCAATAAAATAAAAAGTGAGTACCTATCGAACGAAATTTTTGAACAGGGCTTAACATATCAGCTTAATCGCGAGGAAATTGCTCAGTTTGGCTCTGTTTCACCGGCGATTTTAAAACGCTTTGATTGTAAACAACCTGTGTTTTATGCCGATTTTAACTGGGATGTTCTGTTTTCATTAATCCAAAACCGTGATATGAAATATACGGGAATACCCAAGTTTCAGGAAGTGCGACGGGATTTGGCGTTGCTTGTCAATGAAAAGGTAACTTTTGCAGAAATAGAAAAATTAGCCTATCGCATCGGAAAACCACTTTTGAAAAAAGTTTCATTATTTGATGTTTATAAAGGGAATAAAATTGACCATGATAAAAAATCGTATGCCGTTAGTTTTAATTTGCTAAACGACAATAAAACAATGAATGATAAAGAAATAGATTCTGCGATGGAAAAGTTGATGCATGCTTTTCAAAAAGAATTGGGAGCCGAAATTAGGTAAAAAAAGTAGTTTTCGACTGTAACTTTTTATTATTATATTGCAACTGGGAATTTATAAATCATCTAATTTATTATTACACTGAAAAGCAACAAATTAATATTTTAAAAAAATTCTTATGGCCAATGAAGTTAAATATTCGGTAAGCCCGGCAGGCGTAAAATATCCACTTCCGTTAAAAGATGAATATACCAAGGAATACCAGCGAATTGAGAATTTGGTAAAACAAGCCCGTTCGGAAGGTAAAGAAATTGTGGTAGTAATGGGAGTCGGATTTGTAGGAGCTGTAATGGCTGCCATTGTTGCCGATACCAAGGATAAAAATGGTAATTCAAGTAAGTTTGTTATTGGTTGCCAGCGTCCTTCCACACGAAGCTATTGGAAAATACCTATGCTTAATCAGGGCGTTTCACCGATAAAAGCGGAAGATCCTGAAGTTGATAAAATGATAAACCGCTGCGTGAATGAAACAAAGACTCTTGTAGCAACCTATAATAGCGATTGTTTGGCTTTTGCCGACTGTGTAGTTGTTGATGTTCAGTGCGATTACAAAAAAAATAATTTAGGGAATATGCGTACTGGCGAAGCCGACATGGCAGCGCTGGAGGCAACCATGAAAACTATCGGACAAAAGATTCCGCCGCATTGCATGGTACTTATTGAAACCACGGTAGCTCCGGGAACCACCGAATTTGTTGCCTGGCCCATTTTGAAAAAAGCTTTTACAAAAAGAAAAATTACCTCCATGCCAATTTTAGCCCATAGCTTTGAAAGGGTTATGCCTGGCAAAGAATACGTGGCAAGTATCCGTGATTTTTGGAGAGTTTGTTCGGGTTGTAATAAAGAAGCCCGCGAGCGGGTGGAAAAGTTTTTACGCGAAGTATTGAATACCAAAGATTTTCCTTTGACAGTGATGGATCGTCCCATTGAATCGGAAACGACAAAAATTGTTGAAAATTCATATCGTGCGACCATACTTGCCTTTTTAAATGAATGGAGTATTTTTTCCGAACGCAATGGCGTGGATTTAATCAAAGTGATTAAAGCCATTAAAATGAGACCTACACATAGCAATATTATATTTCCAGGCCCTGGCGTTGGTGGTTATTGTTTGCCAAAAGATGGCGGTTTGGGCTATTGGGCTTACCGAAATATCCTCGGATTTGAAGATGGCGACGAAGTGTTCAAAATCACTCCGACAGCTATCGATATTAACGATACTCGTTCGTTGCATGTGGCTGAGTTGGTAAGGGATGCTTTGCGTAATATGTCGCGCTATATTGCAGGAGCCGATGTTCTGATTTGCGGTGCAAGCTATCGTCAGGATGTGGGCGATACCCGCTACAGCGGAAGTGAAATGGTTGTCCGTAAACTTAGTCAGATGGGTGCGGAAGTCAGAGTTCATGATCCTTATGTTGATCATTGGTATGAATTTGAAGATCAGGACGAAGACCTGGCTCATTCATGGAAGCGTTTTTTTCGCAATCAGGATAATTTAAGCAGCATCGAAATGCTAAAGGATCTGCCTAAAGCTGTTTCTGGTGTAGAAGCTCTCGTTTTAGCCGTGCCGCATTCCAGCTATTTAAATTTAAATCCTGATGATGTGGTGAAATGGGCGGGCAATCCCATTGCTATTATTGACTGCTTTGGTATTTTATCGGATGATAAAATCCGTCGTTATTTTGAATTGGGATGCGAGGTAAAAGGTCTCGGCCGTGGGCATATTATGCGTATTAAAAAGGAATTACTGAACGAAAAAAAATAAACGTTTTTTCGTAATTTTTAAATAAATACGGGCGTGTTTCTGCTATTTTTATATGATAATGGTGGCTAATGGTTAGCATAAAAATTATCGAAGCACTTCGACACTTTAAAGCAAAGGGTGATTATTATGCTTTTTTAATGTAGGTTTGTAAAATGGTTATCGGTTGCTGCTAAATTTGGCAAAAATGAATATTCAAACAATAAAACAACGGTTTGGAATTATAGGTAATTCTCCCCTGCTTGATAGGGCGATAGATATAGCCAGACAAGTATCTCCTACCGATATCTCGGTATTGATTTTTGGCGAAAGCGGTACAGGGAAAGAAGTCTTTCCTCAAATTATTCATCAGTTGAGCTCGCGTAAACATGGACAATATATAGCCGTAAACTGCGGCGCCATACCCGAAGGTACCATTGATAGCGAACTTTTCGGACACGAAAAAGGTTCGTTTACCGGTGCACATGAAGCTCGTAAAGGATACTTTGAGGTAGTGAACGGAGGTACTATTTTTTTGGATGAAGTTGCAGAATTACCATTGTCCACCCAGGTTCGGCTGTTGAGAGTACTCGAAAGTGGCGAATTTATCAGGGTCGGTTCTTCCAAAGGACAAAAAACAAATGTGAGAGTGGTAGCAGCTTCTAATATTTATATCCCGGATGCTATTGATCAGGGCAAATTCCGTGAGGATCTTTATTACCGTTTAAATACAGTTCCCATTCATGTGCCTTCCCTCAGAGACCGCAAAGAAGATATTTTTCTCCTTTTCCGTAAATTTGCTTCCGATTTTGCCGAAAAATACCGCATGCCTGTTGTTGAATTAGATGAAGATGCGAAAAAATTGCTTGTTAACTATCGCTGGCCGGGAAATGTTCGTCAGCTGAAAAATATTACCGAACAGATCTCCATTATTGAAGAAAATCGTCTTATTCCTTCAGATATTCTTATTAAATATCTGCCTCAAAGCCAAAATCGCGACTTGCCGGTTCTCTATTCCAAAAAAGAAGTTTCTGGTAAAGAATTTCTGGAAAGAGAACTGCTTTACAAAGTTTTATTTGATATGAGACAGGACGTTAATGATTTAAAAAAATTGGTTAGCGATATTATTCAAAATGAAGGCGACTCCCGTCATTTTCAGGAAAATCATTCCCAGCAAATTCAAAACCTTTATAAAAATTTTGCTCCCGATTCCGATGATGCTGAAAAATTTGAAATTCATCAGGATTTTAGTTCATCTGATGATGAGCCAATTCAACATTCGGAAATACTTGAAGAATCATTATCCTTACAAAAAAAAGAAGTGGACCTTATTAAAAAAGCGCTCGAAAAACATAATGGAAAACGCAAAAACGCTGCAAAGGAATTGGGTATTTCGGAACGAACTCTCTATCGAAAAATTAAAGAATACGATATCCAATAAATACGTAAGGTAAAAAACCTAAGGGGATAAAATGGAGATACAAATAGTAAAATTATGAATAGAACCTTGAAACGACGGAATCATTTCCGATTTTTTAAAAATATAATGTTTTTTACCGCGATTTGCTTCATGTTTACCGGATGTGGTATTTATTCCTTTACCGGAGCTTCCATTTCACCTGATGTAAAAACGGTTTCCATTCAATATTTTGCCAATAATGCCTCGATAGTTCAGCCTACGCTGGCTCAATCATTTACTCAGGCTTTAAGGGATAAATTCGCTTCTCAAACTAATCTGACACAAGTGAAATCAAATGGCGACCTGAACATTGAAGGCGAAATAACCGAATACGTTCCGGCACAGCCTACAGCCATTCAAGGAAATGAAACTTCGGCACTTAACCGGTTTACCGTAAAAGTGAATGTGCGCTTTACTAATAAATTAGACTCCAAACAAAATTTTGAAACTTCTTTCGAACGGTATGTCGATTATGAAAGCAGTAAAAATCTTTCACAAATAGAACAGGATTTGATCAAACAAATTAATGATTTATTGGTCGAGGATATATTTAATAAAGCAGTTGTCAATTGGTAGATGACCATCGTACGAATTACATTTATCAATGAATAAGTTTGAGCTTGATCATTTCATTCAACATCCCGGGCAATTAAACCTTGAAAGTCTTTCAAGGCTCGAAAACCTGATTAATGAATTTCCATATTGTCAAGTTCTTCAGTTACTTTTTGTTAAAAATCTTCACGTTTTAAATCATTTTCGTTTTTCGAACCAACTAAAATTAGCTGCAGCTTATTCCTCCGATCGTAAAAAGCTTAAGCAACTCATAGAAGATACATTAAATATTCCAAAATCACTAAAATCAGACTCCTTTCAGCCGGTTGCTTACCGTTTGAAGATGGAACCGGATTTAATTCCGAAACCGGAAATATTGCCGGTTAAAGATGACCAGAAAACTGATTTATTGGAGTTGATTAAAAAACGTCTTTCCGAAATCAAGGAGGAAAAATCAAAGGAAAAGATAACTCAAAATAAATTTAAGGCCAAAAATTCTGAATTAATCAATAAATTTATTGACGAACAACCTACCATTACAAGGGGGAAAGCTGAATTTTTTAAACCTCTGGATTGGGCACGGCAGAGTACCCAGGAAAATGAAGACATCGTTACCGAAACTTTGGCTAAAATATACCTAAAACAAGGTCATAATGATAGAGCCATTAAAATTTATGAAAAATTATGTTTGGTTTTTCCTGATAAAAGCAGTTACTTTGCAGACCAAATTAGAAAAATTCAAAATCTATAGTAAAACAACATAAAATACAACATCATGGGCGCATACGTTTTTATTTCTGTTCTGATTCTTATTACTTGCATTATATTAATCCTTGTAGTTCTGGTTCAAAACTCAAAAGGAGGTGGATTAGCTTCTAATTTTGCCGGTTCTAATCAATTTATGGGCGTGCGGAAAACTGCCGACTTCCTTGAAAAAGCTACATGGACGTTGGCCATCATCCTTTTGATATTAAGTTTGGCTTCAATATTTGTAATCCCACGGAATACAAACGTAAAAAGTGCTGCCGATACGGAATTGAGAAACCAACTCGACAAAAACAAGACACAACAAGCCACAGATTATAAAGCTCCTCCAGCTAAAGAAGAATAGGTTTTCGGAATTCAAAAATTTAAAAATGTCAGAATGTCATAAAATTCTGACATTTTTTTTATAAAACGACTTTGGCATAGAATATGACAGTGCTTTGTTACAATTAGTATTTATAATTCATTAATGTCTAACAAAAAAATAATTAACAATGACTAAGTTGAACATCAAACCATTAGCAGACAGAGTGTTGGTTGAACCGGCTGCTGCCGAACAGAAGACTGCAGGTGGAATTATTATTCCCGATACCGCGAAAGAAAAACCACAAAAAGGAATTGTAATGGCTGTAGGAAATGGTAAAAAAGATGAGCCTATGACAGTAAAACCAGGTGATACCGTTTTATACGGAAAATACGCCGGAACCGAAATCAATGTAGATGGTAAGGATTACCTTATGATGCGTGAATCGGATATTCTGGCAATTATTTAATTATTTTTAAACAAATAGTATTAATCCTTAAATCATTAAATAATATGGCAAAAGATATTATATTCGAATTTGAAGCTCGCGAAGCTTTAAAAAGAGGCGCAGATGCTTTAGCAAATGCTGTCAAAGTTACGTTAGGACCTAAAGGCCGTAATGTTATCCTCGACAAAAAATATGGCGCTCCAGCTATCACCAAAGATGGCGTAACCGTAGCCAAAGAAATTGAATTGAAAGACCCTATCGAAAATATGGGCGCTCAGCTTGTTAAAGAAGTCGCTTCTAAAACCTCCGACCTGGCAGGCGACGGTACTACCACTGCAACCGTTCTGGCTCAGGCTATTATTAACACCGGATTGAAAAATGTAACTGCCGGTGCCAACCCCATGGATTTGAAACGCGGTATTGATAAAGCCGTTGAAGCTGTTGTAAAACAACTTAAATCCCAGTCAAGAGAAATTGGCGATACCAACGATAAAATAGAACAGGTAGCTACCATTTCGGCCAATAATGATCCTAAAATCGGTGAAATTATTGCTGAAGCAATGAGTAAAGTTAAGAAAGAAGGCGTTATTACCATCGAAGATGCCAAGATTAACGAAACCTATGTTAAGGTAGTCGAAGGAATGCAGTTCGACCGTGGATATATTTCCCCGTATTTCGTTACGGATACCGAAAAAATGGAAACTACTTACGAAAATCCTTACATCCTGATTTATGACAAAAAAATCTCGGTGATGAAGGATTTACTTCCTATTCTCGAAAAGGTTGTACAAACCGGACGTCCATTATTAATCGTAGCCGAAGACATCGAAGGTGAAGCATTGGCAACGTTAGTGGTTAATAAATTAAGAGGTTCGCTGAAGATTGTTGCCGTTAAAGCTCCTGGCTTTGGCGATCGTCGTAAAGCTATGCTTGAAGATATTGCTATTTTAACCGGTGGTACCGTTATTTCGGAAGAAACGGGTTATAAACTCGAAGATGCCGATTTATCATACCTTGGACAATCGGAAAAGATTTCCATTGATAAAGATAATACGACTATCGTAAGCGGACTCGGAAACAAAGAAGACATCAAGGGCCGTATCGGACAGATTAAAGCTCAGATCGAAAATACTACTTCGGACTACGACAAGGAAAAATTACAGGAACGTCTGGCTAAATTGTCGGGTGGTGTTGCCGTAATTTATGTTGGCGCTGCAAGTGAAGTGGAAATGAAAGAAAAGAAAGATCGTTTTGATGATGCTTTGCATGCAACCCGTGCCGCTGTTGAAGAAGGTATTGTACCTGGTGGTGGTGTAGCTTATGTTCGTTCTATCGAAGCATTGGACGATGTTAAATGCGAAAACGAAGACGAAGCTACCGGTGTAGCTATCATTCGCCGTGTATTGGAAGAACCTTTACGCCAGATTGTAACTAATGCAGGTATGGAAGGCTCCGTAGTCGTTCAGAAAGTAAGAGAAGGAAAAGGCGATTTTGGTTTCAATGCCCGTACCGAAGTTTACGAAAACCTGTTTGAAACCGGCGTTATTGACCCAACCAAGGTTACCCGTGTTGCCCTCGAAAATGCCGCTTCTATTTCCGGTATGTTGCTTACTACCGAATGCGTAATTTCTGATATTAAAGAGGAAACTCCTGCAGCTCCGGCTATGCCAAATCCAGGCATGGGTGGAATGTATTAATAGATATTTTGCTCGTTAAGATGAAGCCCTTCGGAGAAATCCGGGGGCTTTTTTTGTGAATGGAGTGATGAAGAGGTGATGAAGTGATGGAAGTGATGGAGTGACATTCCATGTTTAAAATAATAAACTAAAGCTATACCTTAATTTGCAAGAGCCAACAACAATGTTTGATAATCCTAAAACATGGAATGTCTGATATGTTTAAAATAATAAACCAAAGTCGTACTTTGGCTTATAAAAACCAACAATAATGCTTACCCACTCTAAAACATGGAATGTCTAAAACGATCCTAAAACATGGAATGTCTGAAGGAAAGGGAGAAGGTTCGGGAGCCATCCCAAAATCCTCGGGAACCATCCCAAAATGCTCGGGAGCCGTCCCAAAATGCTCGGGAGTCATCCCAAAATGCCCGGGGATCATCCCAAAATGCTCGGGGACTATCCCAAAATCCTCGGGAGCTATCCCAAAAAGCTCGGGAGCCATCCCAAAAAGCTCGGGAGCCATCCCAAAATGCTCGGGAACTATCCCAAGATGAAGTGATGAAAGTGATGGAGTGATGGAAGTGATGGAAGTGATGGAGTGATGGAAGTGATGGCGTGATGGAAGTGATGGAGTGATGGGAGTGATGAAAGGGGGAGTGATGGTAACTTTGCGTCATTGCGTCTTTGCGAGATTTACGATGCCAAATTCCCAAAAAGCTCGGGAGCTATCCCAAAATGCCCAGGTACCTAAAATAGCCATAAAGTTATCCCCGACAGGGTATAAACCCTATCGGGGATTACTATTTTGTTAAGAAACTATTATGCTTCGGGAGTAGCAGGCGGATCTTCATTGCCTGTTTTTTTGGGCGACATCTCTTCTATAATAACCGAAAAAGCAAACATTTTCTTCCGGGCAGGATCTTTTTTGAAGATAGATTGACCCAACGTACAAATATTCATTACATCATCGTACAAGTCGTTAAACAAAACCGTTTGTTCATCATTAAGTATTCCGGTATCGCCTTTTTTGCCTTCCTGTTCGGCATCGGCTGTGGCAAACGATTGGGCAAGGTCTTTAATGGTATCAATGCTTTCGCCCGGGATTTCTTTTCCGGTTAGTTCCACACGAAGGGGTTCCACATTCTGGTTAAACGAAAAAAGCAGGGCAGCCAATGCTTCCTGGTTCAAACTTTTGGCTTCTTCGTAATATTTGCTGAAACCCAGGGTTTGGCGAACATAGCCGAGTCGTGGTTTATCCTTACGATAAGCCACTTTGAGGTCGGCAGAAAAATCGGTTAGCAAATCCAGAGCCAGCGCTTCTTTGTCAAGCACATTGCCGGTTGCTTCTTTTTGCATCTGGTATTTATCCTTCGATAGTTCATTTGTAGTAGTATCTATCCTTTCAAGCGTAGCATCGGCATATTCCGTGGTGAACGAATGCCGCCGTTTAGTAAAATCGGGGATAAATTTTTTCATGTTAATAATAACTACCCTCATTGCCTGCAGGGTAATCATTACCGGGTAAGGCGATTTCTTTTCCATGGTTTTTAATTTTAAAATTAACGGGGTAAAGTTAATAAAAAAATAAAATTAATATGCAAGTTTTTTTTTACGATAAATGCAAAAAAAAACAGAAAAAATAAGAATTTAGGAAGTAATTTTAAAAACAGAATAATAAACAGGATGGCCAGGCGGGGTAATTTGTTAATGATTAATGGCTAATGATTAATGTTGTTGGTGAATAATTCCGATAAAAAATATTTATTAAAAAATTATCTTAATGCGAAACGTATATTAAATATTATTTATAGATTAGCGGCAGATTCTTATAAAATCACACCTAACCTCCAAACCCCTCCTAACCTCCCCAAAGGGGAGGAACGAGTAAACCGGAAATGCAGGAGAATGCCGGATGGGTAGGGTCAGATAAAAATGAAAATATTTAAATCACACCTTATGAAAAATACAATACGTACGGCTATAATAATTACAGTTTTTTTATTTTTCCGTTATCCAAGACTTTTGCTCAGCTTTGGCCAAAAAATTATGGGGAGTGGTGGAACAATGTTCATGCTAAGGATATATTAGAAGATTATGATAAGGGGTATCTTTTTATAGCAGATCTGTATCCTTCTTTATATAGCGAAGATCCCAATTTTGTATGGTTATTTAAAACCGATGTTAATGGAAACGTTATTTGGGATAGGAAAATTGGCAACTGGGCATATGGTACCATGGGAGTAAAAATTAAAAAAACTTCGGATAATGGACTAATCCTTGTTGGACAATCTACGCTTTTAGACCCTTATCCCAATGCTGATCCATGTATTATTAAATTGAATGCTTGTTACGAAATAGAATGGGCAAAAATTTTCTCATTGCCTAATAGTACCAATTATTGTAATGACGTTATTCAGCTTAGTAATGGGGATTATGAAGTATTAATACCGTATTACGGTGATATATTCAAAAACCAGCGAGTTACTTTGGCACACATGAATTCTTCGGGTGAGGTATTATATCTTAAAACATTTAAGAGGGAAAATCCTCACATTATTAATGAAGATATGTACACCATCTTAAAAATGCCCGATAATACACGTATCCTTACAGGTATATGTGATTATCCCAATCCAGAAGATTCAATTTTTTATTGGGGCAGGTCATATTATATCAATTATGATTCACTATTTAACCGGAACTGGGAAACCGTTTGTGGAGCTCAGGATCATTATTACTCTGAGGCGTTTGCTTCAACATTGAGTTCTACAGGAATGGTATATTCTGTGGGGAGGCATACCCAGAGCAAAATACCCCATACGTATTCACCGTCTCTCCTAAAACTATCGCCTGCCGGAGTTCCATTATTATATGCCGATTTGGCTTCTAATGCTCAGGTAGGAATAGCAACAACAATAAATTTTATGGATACTAATGAAATAGCGTTAGGAGTATCTTGGGCTGATGCAAATAATAATAATTTTGTTGAAGTACTTAAAGCCGATACTCTTGGTAATGTCTCTAAACGGAAATTTTTAATAAGTTCGCAATCCACTCTTAGGGGATCATGTACGACATACGATAATAAACTGCTGGTAATTGGCAGCTTTTATGAAAATAGTACAATAATACCCTATCTTTATAAGCTCACATCCGATCTGGAGTATGATACGTTAAACCCGGCAGTATTTACCTATGATTCCTTGTGCGGACATTCCATTACCACCTCGGTAATCGATCCTCAGTGGGATATTATCGTAGGCATAGATGAACCGGAAAAGAACACGGAAGCACAACAATTTCTGCTTTCGCCTAATCCTGCAACCGATAATGTTACCATTACCCTGCCGCAGTATACGGTAGAGAAAACCCAAACCGGAGGCTTTACGGTGGTTACGGCAACCTATCGCTACAACGACAAACCGGAATTGGAAATCTACGACCTTAACGGCAGGCTGCAACTCAGCCGTACGTTGCAGAAAGATGAAAAACAACTTACGCTCGACATTTCTTCGTTACCCGCCGGCATGTATATGGTGCGTCTGGTAGCGGATAAGAAACAGGTGGCGGAGACGAAATTAATTATAACAAAATAACCCCTCCTAACCTCCCCAAAGGGGAGGAGCTAGTAAACCGGAAATGCAGGAGAATGCCGGATGGGTAGGGTCAGATAAAAATGAAAACATCTAAATCACACCTTATGAAAAATACGATACGTACGGCTATAATAATTACAGTTTTTTCTGTTTTTCCTTTATCCAAGACCTTTGCACAGCTTTGGCCTAAGACTTATCAAGGAAACTATAATAATGTACAAGCAACCGATTTGACAGAGGCATACGATAAGGGATATTTATTGCTTTCTGATTGTTCTGAAAGTAATCTGTATTATGATCATATCTGTGTAACTAAGACGGACGTTAACGGGAATATTTTATGGGATAAAAAAATAGGCAATACTTCGTATTGTATAGAAAGCATGAGCTTTAAACAGACACAGGATGGAGGTTTGATACTCGCCGGTTCGAGGCTTAATGGATCAAACGACTGGGATTCTGATCCCTGTATTATTAAGCTGAATGCTTGTGGAGAAATCGAATGGGCTAAATGGTTTCCGGTAGAGGGGTCTATTAATTTGGGTTGTGGTGTAAACCAGACACCGGAAGGGTATTATGATTTTATGGTTCTGATGTATACCTATGATCCATTTAGTAACCAGCGTATTTCAGTTATTCGTCTTGACCCTGAAGGAAATATGCTAAAAGTAAAAGATTTTATAAAAGATGATCCTAACTTGCATAATGATGAAGCTCGTAGTATACTATCCCTTAGTAACGGAACATCGTTAATCACCGGATTTGCTGATTATCCTAATTCTGGGGATTCATTACTCTGGTTTACCCGTTCTTATTTTATAAATTACAATGGGGATCTGAGTACCCGATGGAACCGGGTATGGAACAGTGATTATTATTATTCAGATGCTGTTAGATCAGCGGAAAGCAACACGGGAATGATTTATACGGCAGCAAGGCATACACGGAACGAAGCTGGACTTCCGGATTCTCCCTGTTTATTAAAGATGTCGCCTTCCGGCGAATCCTTAATGGCAAAAGATCTTGTAGAAAATACACAATTAGGTATTGCAACAACTATTGATTTTTTAAATGATACTACATTAATTTTAGCTACAGGATGGACAATTGATAATAACCCTGAAGAAGGAATCTTGATAACAGATACTATGGGAAATGTGTTAAAACAAAGGTCTTTAATATCTGATTATTACACATTCTGTGGTTCTAGTGTAACCTACGACAAAAAATATCTGTGTTTTGGCAGTTTTTTGATAGGAGAGGATTTTATACCCTATTTGTTTAAACTTACCCCAGATTTAGAGAACGATACCCTTAACCCTGCGGTATTTACTTATGATTCCCTGTGTGGTCATCCCATTACCTCCTCGGTCATTGATCCCCAATGGGACATCATCCTTGGGATAGATGAGCCGGAAAAGAATACGGAAGCACAACAATTTCTACTTTCGCCTAATCCGGCAACGGATAATGTTACCATCACCCTGCCGCAGTATACGGTAGAGAAAACCCAAACCGGAGGATTTACGGTGGTTACGGCAACCTACCGCTACAACGACAATCCGGAACTGGGAATCTACGATCTTAACGGCAGGCTGCAACTCAGCCGTACGTTGCAGAAAGACGAAAAACAACTTACGCTCGACATTTCTTCGTTACCCGCCGGCATGTATATGGTGCGTTTGGTAGCGGATAAGAAACAGGTGGCGGAGACGAAATTGGTTATAACAAAATAACCCCTCCTAACCTCCCCAAAGGGGAGGAACTAGTAAACCGGAAATGCAGGAGAATGCCGGAAGGGTAGGGTCAGAGAAAAATGAAAATATTTAAATCACACCTTATGAAAAATACAATACGTACGGCTATAATAATTGCAGTTTTTTCTGTTTTTCCGTTATCCAAAACCTTTGCCCAACTCTGGCCTAAGACCTATCAGGGGATTTATGATAATGTATATGCCCGGGACATGATAGAGTCCTATGATAAGGGCTATTTATTGCTTTCAGATATTTCAGAAAGTTTATACAGTACATATTCTGCTTATATCTGGGTAACCAAGACGGATGTCAACGGGAATATTTTATGGGATAAAAAAATAGGAACTGGTCTGTGTGGAATAGGAAGTAACAGTTTTAAGCAAACTACGGATGGTGGGGTAATAATTGCCGGTTCAAGACTGAATAGTGAATCGAACGACTGGGATTATGATCCTTGTATTATCAAAATGAATGCCTGTGGTGAAATTGAATGGGCAAAATGGTTTCCTATTCAGGATGTTGTCAATATTGGTTACGATGTGATCCAAACTCCGGAAGGAAATTATGATTTTATGGCGTTGATGTATACTTATAATCCATTTAGTGATCAGCGGATTTCGATTATCCGGCTCGATCCGGAAGGAAATGTATTAAAGATGAAAGACTTTATAAAAGATGATCCCAACATCCATAATGACGAAGGTAGTAGTCTGCTCTCGCTTAGTAACGGAAGTGGATTAATTTCAGGATATGCCTATTATCCAGATCCTGAAGATTCTCTACGTTGGTTCAGCCGTTCCTATTTTATTAATTATGGCCAGAATCTGACTACTAACTGGGATATCGTATGGGGTATAAAAAAATATCATTATTCGGATGCATCTCGTTCGGTTACAAAGCAGTAGTGGGATGATCTATACGGCGGGCAGGCATACACGGAATGAACCACCTGAATATCCTGATTCCCCCTGCTTATTCAAACTTTCTCCTTCAGGAGAACCCTTAATGGCTAAAGATTTGATACCAGATTCTCCGCTAGGTATTGCTACTACAGTTGATTTTTTAAATGACACTACGATAATTTTAGCTGCAGGTTGGGGAAATAATAGTCAATGTCAAGAGGGTATTTTCATTACAGATACTTTAGGAAATGTATTAAAACAAAAGTCGCTTTTTACTAATTTTTACACCTTTTGGGGTTCGTGTGTAACGTATGATAAGAAATATTTATGTTTTGGCAGTTTTGAAGTACCGGAAGGTTTTATACCCTACTTGTTTAAACTTACCCCGGATTTAGAAGAATGATACCTTTAACCCTGCGGTATTTACTTATGATTCCCTGTGTGGACATCCCATTACCTCCTCAGTCATTGATCCCCAATGGGACATCATCCTTGGGATAGATGAGCCGGAAAAGAATACGGAAGCCCAGCAATTCCTGCTTTTGCCTAATCCGGCAACGGATAATGTTACCATCACCCTGCCGCAGTATACGGTAGAGAAAGTCCAAACCGGAGGCTTTACGGTGGTTACGGCAACCTATCGCTACAACGACAATCCGGAATTGGAAATCTACGACCTCAACGGCAGGCTGCAACTCAGCCGTACGTTGCAGAAAGACGAAAAACAACTTACGCTCGACATTTCTTCGTTACCCGCCGGCATGTATATGGTGCGTTTGGTGGCGGATAAGAAACAGGTGGCGGAGACGAAGTTGGTTATAACAAAATAGGACCCCACCCGAACCCTCCCCTAATTTTAGGGGAGGGCGCAGTAATCCTGAAAATTAGGAGAATGCCGGCAGGGCAGGGTCAGAGAAAAAACAACTTACGCTCGACATTTCTTTGTTACCCGCCGGCATGTATATGGTGAGGCTTGGTGGCAGGATAAGAAACAGGTGGCGGAGACGAAATTAATTATAACAAAATAACCCTACTTTTTTAATTTTCGGTCAGATAATCATAATAACCGTTTAGCTTTGGATGCTCTGCTTAGCGTAGAATCGGGTAGCTGGATGTGATTGATAAGAATAATGCCCGGTTTTTTGCCTTTTTCAAAGCTTCCAAAAGTATCATCTATCTTCAGGAACCGGGCGCCATTCAACGTAGCCCAGCCAAGCATTTCTTCGGTTTTTATTTCCGGAAATTGCCGGGATATGGTTTTTATTTCTTCCAGTACCGACAGTTGACGGTTGGCTGCCAGACTGTCGGTCCCTATGGTAAGATTTAGGTTCAACTTGCGGAAGAGTTCAATATCAGGCAGGCGGTTTTCGATAAACCTATTGGCATTCGGACAAAGCGCCAGCCAAAGGTTGGGAAAACGATTACGGGCAAAAAGCATATCCTCTTCGTTGGAAACGGTATTATGAACCAGCAGCAGATGATTTTTTTCGGGAAGAAAGGATGCAACGGATTTCAGCGGCCTTTTTCCGGTAGGGCAGAAAGACGAAAAATCCACGCCATAAGCCTTCATCCGTTCGGGGATGGCTCCGCTTTTATTGTTAAATAAAAGGTTTTCATCTTCGTTTTCCTGGTGATGGATGCTTAAAAGATTGTGGGTATCTGCTGCAAATTGTCCGATGAGCGAAAACAATTTTCCGGAAACGGAATAGGGCGAATGGGGAACAATGGAAGCTGCACTGTTGTTATCTTTTAAAAGATGATAAAGCCCGAGTGCGTAGGCAAAGCGTTGTTGGGCAAAAGCCGGGTCGGAGCCAAAAACTTCGATAAAGGTATGAAAACAGATGGCGCTTCGGCGTTTTACGTCGAATGCATCTGTGGTGTTGGAGATGTCGCCTGCGGCTACGGTTCCGTTTTCGGTCATTTCTTTTTCGGCATTAGCTATGGTTTCGCTGATCTGATCCTGCGAAAAGGTCTTTCTTATTTTATCGAGTTCCATCAGGAAGTGATGGAGTCCTTTTTGGGGGGAGATCAGTCCACGGAAGTGCGATAGTTCGAGATGACAATGGGTATTGATAAATCCGGGGCAGAGTATGCCGTCGTATTTTTGTACATCCTCCACGCGATAATCTGTCGGTTGCCGGATTGATTACTTCCACGAGGGTTCCATCGTTTTCGGTAACGAGGATGCCTTCTTTTACGGCTGGTTGGCTGATTGGAAAGATATAATCGGCAGAGATTTTTTTCATGTGTTTGTTTTGAAAATGGATTGCTTATTTGCTTCCGTCGGGAAACGTAGCCGGTTTGGCAAAATCGGGATTGGTAAGGAACTCATCGTCGCGCAGGGTGTGGATGAAAGCTTTCAGATCGCTTTTTTGTTTGGAAGTCAGGCGAACGCCTCCGGTAGCTACATGGTGCATCAGCGGATCAATATATGGCGACCAGACAACCTTTTCGGAATAGAAGTCGATGACTTCGTCTAATGTCTTGTATCTTCCATCATGCATATACGGTCCTCTGACTTCCACGTTGCGCAGGGTGGGTGCTTTGTAGGCTCCGATATTAACGGTTTTTCGGGTTACACTATATCGGTCGCGGGTATCGGTAAAAACGGTGTCTTTTCCGTTATTGTAAAACAGGTTGGTTGTAAACAACGGGTTGCCGCTTTCGCCATGGCAGTGGAAGCAGTCGCCTCCGTTTTCGGTAGTAAAAATCTCAAATCCGCTTAGTTCCTGCTCCGAGAGCTGTGTTTCGCCCCGCAGGTATTTATCGAAACGGGAATTGGAGGAAATCAATGTACGGATAAACTGGGCGATGGCTTTTCCGATATTTTTCATGGTAACTTTATCACTTCCGAATGCTTTCTTAAATAATTCGGGATAGCCGGGAATGCTTTGGATGAGTGCTACGGTGCGGTTAGTGTCGCCGTGCATTTCGTGCGGAGCGGTGATTCCCATCCATACCAGGTCTTCGATATTCCGCCGGTGGCTATCCGGGTTATCGGTACGGATCATTCCGTTCCACAGATAACCGTTGTTGTTCCATGCTAAATTTATCATTGGCATCATGGCATGGGGCGTAGGTATTCCGGTTAAGCCATGAGGCATGCCGCCGGGGAAGGATGGGTTGTTGATGCCGCAGGTGAACGAATATTCCTGAATATGGCAGGTGCAGCAACTCATCAGCGAGTCGGGGCTGGTGCGGCCCGAAAGCCTTCCGTCGTAGAACAGGTATCTTCCTAAGGCAATTCCTTCTACCGTCATGGGATTATCGGCAGGGATATTCAGGTTGGAAGGAAAAAATTTGGGAATCTGAATAACGTAAGGAGTAGGGGTGTAGCTACTTTCCTTTTCTTTTTTACACCCCCCGATAAGCAGAACCGACAGGACACAGATGAAACGGATCATACGGATGGACACAGACTTCGGGTTTGTGGCTAATCGTAATAATCCTTTCATCACTTTCATCATCTTGAAGAAATGCTTTCCGAAAACACAAATTTGCCGTTTTTCTTGAATATATTCTGGGCTTCCTGATTGCCCATAATGCTTCCGCCATAAACGTCGAAATTGTATACGTAAGGATATTTAAACCATTTTTCGATGTTCATGTTGATGTTGAAAGTTTTGGTTTGTCCGTTTAGTATCGTAAACGATTTATCTAATTTTACGACGAAGTAATTCTGTACGTAATGATTTATCGTGCTGTCGGCATTATAAACCTGTCCTATTCCCAGATGAACGCCAAATGGCAGGGCTTCTGTTCCACCTGCCGGTATCCATTTCCCGTTGAGCTTCATGTAATGGTAGCCACCACCCATCATCATTGGCCACGACATATCCATTTCGGGGGTGGTGGAAAAAAGACCGGGTTTATTTTTCAAAGTGTCGATACCGAAATTAAATGTAATGGAATCGTAATCTCCGGGGATAATGTTATTGGAAAATTCCATGTGAAAGTGCCGGGGATATCGGTGTCCACATAATGAATGTCCTGGGGATTAGTATAATTGAGCTGGGTTCCGTCGTGTTTCCAGAATTTAAAATCGGAAACAAAAGTACTGGATATTGCTTACGGAATAATGATTTCCTGCGGCGTTGATATATTTTATGGTGTCGAATTGCACCGGTTGCCCATCGACGGTATGGGAAAAAGGTAAACACTATCGTGCTGCTGTCGGAGCTGCTTTTTGTACACGAAAATAAAAATATTCCTGTAAAAGCAAGTAAAAGAGAGCTTATTAAAAACTTGATTCGTATCATTGTATTATTTTTATTAGACTTCAAAAATACAAAACAATATGGCAGGTACAAGCTTCGGGTAAATTAATAGCGTAAAAAATCGTACTTTTGCCAAAAATTAGCATATGGACTTCAAGGTAGGCGACAGGGTAAAATTTTTGAACGAAAATGGCGGAGGTATCATCACCAAAGTCATTAATTCCAACATGGTAAATGTGGCAATAGAGGAGGGTTTTGAAATTCCGACCCTGGCAAGCAACCTTATCAAAATTGATTTAAGCAAACGGGGCTCAAGTATGTTTGATGAAGAATTTGAAATCCCGGCATCAGCCCGTGCTCCCGAAACTGAGCCGGCCAACGATTATGCCGAACGCACCAGCCCTTTGATAAAATACAATACCAAAAATATTTTTCCCGAAGGTATTTACCTTGCGTATGTTCCTCACGAACAAAAATGGCTTATTTCGGGGATGCTCGATATTTACTTAGTGAATCATACGCCCTATTCCACCCTTTTTAGCTTGTTTCTGAAAGAAGAATCCGGCGGTTTTTCGGGTATGGACTACGATGTGGTTCCTTCCGGTTCCAAACTTTTAATCACCACCATCGATCGTGATGAACTGGAACTCTGGTCGGAAGGGGTGATACAGTTATTGTTTCATAGTGATCAGCTTGATGCTATTCCGCTTCCCGCCAATTGCAGTTTCCGCGCCAAGCCTTCCAAGTTTTATAAGGAAGATAATTATCGCGAATCGAATTTCTTAGGCGAAAAAGCATTTCTAATCACCTTAACCTGAACGTAAAACTATCAAATCGACTACCATGGTGGAGGAGACCTTTAAGTATGATGATGTTCAGGAGCAAAAGATGGAAGCTAAGCCTGCGGAGGTAAAAGGTTTGATAGATGAACACCAAACGGTTTACCAGTGAAGCCGAAGTGGATTTACATATTGAAGCGCTGGTGGAAGATGTTTCGTCCATCGAGCCTTCGCTGATTCTGCGTAAGCAAATCAATTATTTCACCCAATGTCTCGAAAGCGCCATTGCCCGTCAGTATTTTAAGGTAATTTTTATCCACGGTGTCGGTAACGGTATATTGCGGACGGCTATCCGGGAAATAATGAAAAACTTATCCTAATCTTGAAGTGCGAAACGCCTCCATGCAACAATACGGTATGGGAGCCTTAGAGGTTCTCATAAAATAATAGACTTTAAATAGCCTCGACCTTGAACGGGCTTTACGGAAATATTGCTTATTTCTTTTTTCCTTTAGGGACAGTATCGCGGATAATCAGAAAAATATCTTCACTGTCGCGTTTCATCAGGTAGGTTTCCCGGGCAAATTTTTCTATTGTCAGCGAATCGTAAAGCAGTTTCTGAGTAGCTTCCTTGTCAATTTTAATTTGTTTAAGATGGGCAGTTTTTTTCAATCTGCATTTCCTTTAACTGACGGTTAAGTTTTTGCTGGTAAAGAAAATTATTTTGGTCGAAAAACAGCAGCCAGACAACAAAAGCCACCGTAACAAGGAAAAATTTATTCTTTAGAAAATGGAAGACTTTCCTGACCATAGAGGGTATGATTGATGGAGCAAAGTTAAAAATTATCACATCGCAAACATCATAACCGGGAATAAAAAAGGCTTTAATATTCGCCGGATAACCGAATCCTTTACACAAAGTGTTTGATTAAAAGACTGAAAATTACGTAAAAACGGTTTTACAACCCAAGCGTTTCGCTGATAGGCAACATAGATTGTATGGCTAAATCGGCAAACTCGCTGATGGGAATACCTATTTTTTCGCATTCCATGATGGTTTCGCGGTTTACGGAAGCGGCAAAAGCCTTTTCTTTCATGCGTTTCACCACCGATTTGGTTTTTACGCTGGCTAATTTCCGGTCGGGATAAACGTAGGTGGTAGCGAAAATAAGTCCGGTAATGGTTTCTCCGGCAGCCAAAGCATGTTGAAAAACGGTGGTGCGGTCTTTTCCGGTCGCCATTTCGTTGTGCATGCAGATGGCGTCGATTATTTCGGGGTCAATAGTGTAATCTTTAAGAAGGTTAGCCGCTTCAGGTCCATGGGTTTTAGGATTGGCATGGGTAACTTCCACATCAATATCGTGGAGCAAACCGGCTAATCCCCATTTTTCTTCATCCTGACCGAGCCGTTTGGCCAAAGCTTTCAATACGGCTTCCGAAGCATAACAATGAAGCAACATTTTTTCGTTTTTAATGTAGCGGTGAAGCAATTCCATGGCTTCTGTTCGTGTAAATTCCATCGTTCGTTTGATTATTATTTAATTAATGAATATCCAGTCCGTTGAGCATATAAACAAGATGCATGAGGTTTTTAGAAATTTCGGTAAAATATTCTTCCACGGCTTTTACGCTTCCCGGAAGGGTGAAGACAAATGTTTGTCCCATCAGCCCGGCAATGCTCCGGCTGAGCAATGTCGGCAGGTTTTTCCTGTGCGTATTTTAAGCGTATCATTTCCATAATACCCTGGGATTTCCTTATCCAGTAAAGGTTTTACTGTTTCGGGCGTAATGTCGCGTGGTCCGATGCCCGTTCCGCCGGTGGTAAACACAAAATCTATGGATCCAGGATTTAGCTTCCAAAAGTAAAGAATGTAGTTTGCCGGCATCATCGGGGATAACCATATAATCAATAATACACTCACGGTGGCTGTCGGTGAAAAAACTGGTAACCCTCTCGCCGATATGTTTGCCGCTAAGGTCGTCGTATTCCCCATGATATGCCCTATCACTAAGAGTGATGATCTTTATTTTAAAAATTTTAGGTTGATAAATGGCTTTATCGCCGGCTTTCACCGTACCTCCTTTGATCACACGGCAAAAAATACCTTCTTTAGGCATTACGCAGTTTCCAACTTCCTTAAAAATGGCACAGGTTTCCCCATGACATTTTTTACCAATCTGCGAAATTTCGAGTTCGGTCGGACCAATACTAATCCTGTCCAAAGGATGCAATTGATAAAGTTCAATGCCTTGGGTGGTAATATTTTCAGCAAACTCACCGTATTTTATCCTGCGGTTTGCCTGTTTTTCAAATCTATGAATGCTTTCAAGTCCAAGCAAGCTCACCTGGCGATGCCATTTACCGGCATGGGCGTCGCCTGCTACACCCTGTTCATCAATACTGATTTCTGGAACGGGCGTTTTGATGGTTCCTTTTTTTTCGGACCGGTTAACCGAAACAACGTTGAATGTATTCATGGCTTTTATTGGATATGGTGTTAGATAATAATCGGTATAATATCAGAGATTGGTTTTGGTTTTTTCCAGCAGGTAAATTTCAGCCGATGATCATTGTTTTGTCCACGGCTTTGCACATGTCGTAAACGGTAAGCAAACCTACAGAGACAGCGGTCAGCGCTTCCATTTCCACTCCGGTTTGCCCAATACATTTTACCATGCTTTTGATGCAAACTCCGTCGTTGACGATGGTGGCTTTAACATCAACTTTGGTAAGCTGAAGCGGATGGCAGAGCGGAATCAGGCTGCTGGTTTGTTTGGCAGCTTGTATTCCTGCTATTTCGGCTACGGTAAGTACATCGCCTTTTTTCATTGCATTTTCGCGGATAAGCCGGATGGTATTTTCATTCAACCGGATTTTTCCCTGTGCTTTGGCTATCCGTAGCTGAGGATTTTTCGGACTGACGTCCACCATATTGGCTTTTCCCTGTTCGTCGGTGTGGCTTAAATTTTCCATAGTTTTTGTTTTTTATGCTTCAGAAAAAAGAATTTAAAATCAGCCTCCAATGGTATAAAAATGGCCATGCTTATTGGTTGTGCCATTTTGGGGCTTGAACTCTACAGGCTTTCAAAAAAGCTTCTTTTGCTCCCAGTTTTCGCACGTCGAATTCAAAATCATTAAAAAGACAAGGTTTTAGCTTGCCATTAGCCGTAAGCCGGATACGGTTGCAATGGGAACAATCGCCACCCGAACCCCCTTCCACTTTGGAAAACTCTCCTGTTTTTAAATTCATTTGATGAATAAAACGAACCTGAAGTTGATGTTGTCTGCAGAAATTGCTAATTTGAACAGCATCTTCTTCATCGGAAGAGTTTTTTACGACACAGTTGATTTTGATCGGATCTAATCCTGCTTTTTGAGCGGCTTCAATCCCCCGAAAAACGGTTGAGATATCTCCGCCGCGGGTGATTTCTTTATATCTTTCAGGGTTGATGGTGTCGAGGCTGATATTTATACGATGCAGGCCGGCTTCTGCCAGAGGCTGGGCAAACTGGGGAAGCAATGTCGCATTGGTGGTCAACGATAAATCGTTGATCGCTTTTAATTGCGAAAGCATAGTAATCAAACGGGTAACACCTTTTCTAACCAAGGGTTCGCCGCCGGTTAGCCGTATTTTATCCACACCGAAATCAGTAGCAATTTTTGCAACTTCAAAAATTTCTTCCAGCGATAAAATATCCTGATGGCGGAGCAATTCCACCCCATGTTCGGGCATGCAGTAGCGACAGCGGAGGTTGCAGCGGTCGGTAACGGAAATGCGTAAATAATTTATCCGGCGGTTAAAATGGTCGTACATCAACGATTTCCCCCTTTTTAAGTTCTGTAGTTCCAATGGCGATAGATAATATTCCCTGGGCTTCCGTAAGGGATGCGATATGAGCCGAGCCGTGATACGAAACAGGGAAAACGGCTCCATTTTTGATGAGAACAGGAATAAATGCCCTGCGTTCCGACTTTTTGCGATGGTAATTTTCTCCCATGGGCATGCTTATGGTTAAAGGCTGGTAATGATGTCCCATCATTTTATAAATAAGCGGTTTTACCAGAAGTTCGAACTGGAAAAAAGCTGAAACCGGGTTTCCTGGTAAGCCGAAACAGTGTTTCCCATTTTTTCTGGTAAATAAAGTCGGTTTCCCCGGCTGAACGGCGACGGTACGAAACAATATATCAAAACCTGCTTTTTTTATAACTTCAGGAACAAAGTCGAAATCGCCCATGGACACGCCACCGGTAATCAGGACCATATCGTTGCGTTCGCTTAAAATGGAAACGGCTTGCAATGTTGCATCTTCCGTGTCGTCGGCAATTCCGTAATAATCGGGTTTAGCGCCGGCATTTATTACCTGGGCTATCAGTTGGTATGCGTTGGAATTGCGTATTTGTGAAGGTCCTGGCAAAAACGGAGGCTCCACAATTTCATTACCAGTGGAAAGAATTCCGACCTTAACTTTCGGGGAAACCACCGGATGAGTACAACCTGCCATTGCCATAACGGCAATATGCTGTGGCTGGATTAACATTCCCTTTGGCAGAACGATATCGCCTTTTCGAACGTCATCGCCACGATAGCAGATGTTTGCTGCTGTTTCTGTTTTGGTAAATCTAATTTTATTTTCGCCTGTTTTTTCGGTATGTTCAACCATCAGAACGCAATCGGCGTCCTGAGGAAGCCTTGCGCCGGTCATTATTTTTGAGCACTGATTTTTGGATATTTTTTTTGTTGGAAATGTTCCGGCAGGGATTACTTCAATTACGTCAAGTTCATTGAGGATGTCCTGTTTGCGACAGGCATAGCCATCCATAGCCGATTTGTCGAAGGGTGGCATATCGGTGTCAGAAATTACATCGCGGGCTAAAATGCGTTTGGGAGTATCGGTAAAATACACCTTTTCTTCTCCCGGAATTTGTCCGGACTCATTCAATACCATGCTGATAGCTTCTTCAAAGGAAATCATTGCGTAAGGGATTTTTATCTTGCTGCAAAAGTAATCATCTAAACGTTTACCGGAAGATGTTTCTGAAGGTAATTATATATTTCTACCTGAGCTCTTTTTCTGATTTTGGTTCCGTCGGTTTTGTAACAATTGGGATTGGAATTATTGATGATTCGTGCTTTACAATTATCTTTTAACTGAATATCAAGCATCGTTTTAATTTCCTTGCGAATATCCTTGTCAAAAATCGGACAAGCCACTTCAATACGGTTGTCGAAATTGCGTATCATCCAGTCGCCGGAAGTGATATAATATTGTTCGTCGCCACCGTTGGCAAAAATGATAACCCTTGAATGCTCAAGGTATTTATCAACAATACTGATGCCTTCAATATTTTCACTTAAATTCGTAATCCCAGGATTTAGTGTACAACTTCCTCTGACAATAAGCTTGATTTTTACTCCCGCCTGGCTGGCCAGATATAGTTTAGCGATTATTTTTTCATCTACCAGGCTGTTGAGTTTAATGATAGCAAAGGCTTCTTTACCCATTTGGGCATTTTTGATTTCGTTGTTTAGCTGACGGATGAAAAAATTCCGCATCTGAAAGGGCGCGACGATAAGTGTTTTAAACCGCTGCTGTTTATAGTTGGCTTCAAAAAGTTCGAATACTTTTAAGACATCAGAAGTAATATCCGGATTTGCAGTAAGTAAGCTATCATCGGCGTAAACTTTTGCTGTTTCTTCGTTAAAATTTCCGGTGCCAATGTTGGCATAATAAATATTTTTTTCTTTTTCTTTTCGCCGGATTAAAATGAGCTTGCAGTGGACTTTAAAACCGGGTATGCTATGGATAATTCTGACTCCTTCATCGCTTAGCTTTTTCGACCAGTAAATATTAGCTTCTTCATCAAAACGAGCCTGAAGTTCGAGAAACACGGTAACTTCTTTTCCGTTGCGGGCTGCATTAATCAGCGCATTGACGACATTGGAATTTTTAGCCGCGCGGTAAATAGTCATTCGGATGGATTTAACCTTAGGGTCAATAGAAGCTTCGCGAAGCAAATCAATAATATACTGAAACGATTGATAAGGAAAATGTAACATGATATCCTTATGACGTATGGTTTTAAAGATGCTTTTATTTATTGATAAATCCTTATGAAGCAAAGGGTGTGCTATGGGATATTCCAGTTCGGCAGGACCGACATTAGGGAAAGACATAAAGTCTTTAAAATTATGATATCTGCCTCCTTTGGTTAATGAATCATTTTTTGAAAAATTCATTTTTGTAACGAGGGCTTTCAACAGGTTCTCGGAGATGGATTTATCGTAGATAAAACGTACCGGAGATCCTTTACGCCGCTGTTTCAGACTTTCAACCATGGTTTCGAGGAAACTTTTCGATACATCGTTATCTATATCCAATTCTGCATCTCGGGTCAGTTTGATGGTATATGCTTCAAAAGTATCGTATCCGAATATGGAAAAAATATCGGATAGGCAGTATCGTATCACATCATCAAGCAAAATGATATACTTTTTGTTTTTATTGGAAGGTAAAATCACAAACCGAGAAACGGGAGGGGTGGGGACTTCCATCAAAGCGTAACGCTCTTTTATGGTATTTATGCTGTTTTTTAGTAATATAGCTAAGTAAATTGATTTGTCCTTCAGCGAAGATGTGGCGGTGAGGTTGTCGAGCATCAAAGGGAAAAGATGTGGGCGTACATTTTCTCTAAAATAATTTAAAACATATTCACCCTGTTCTTGACTTAAATTTGTCTCGTCTACGATATAAATATTCTGTTCTTCAAGTTTTTCAACAATATTATGCCAAACGGAACTAAAAATCTGCTGATGTTTTTCATCAATCAGTGCTATTCTATGAATAATTTCTTTAGGATCAAAATCAATGTTTTTGTAATTTTTACGGCTGACATTAGCCATCCGACTCAGTGTGGCTACCCTTACGCGGAAGAACTCATCAAGATTGTTGGAAAAAATTCCCAAAAACTTTATCCGCTCAATTAGTGGGGTCGAATCGTCGGCAGCTTCCTGTAAAACCCGTTCGTTGAAGTTTAACCAGCTGATTTCCCTGTCAATATAGTTACGTGATATTTTGCTCATTAATATTATTCCGATTTATTGAGCAAAAATACCTAAAAAACCAATGAATTAAACCGTCTTCGGGCATTTTTGAGAAGGCAAGATGATTAGAATGGATAAATAAAAAATCAATTCTGCTTTTTTGATTGGTAATTAGCTATCCGGAATGGATGAGAACTTTAACTTTGAGATATTAAAAGTGCTGGAACTGAAATTTTTTTAAGCTAATTGATAAAAATTTTTGGTAATCTTTGTTTAATTGAATTATTTTCACGTAATTTGCAAATCCGTTTAAAAACAGAAAATTGATAATTATACAACGATGGCAAGATATTGTGAAATAACAGGAAAGAGCATGTTGGTAGGTAATAGTGTATCCCATTCCAACATTAAAACCAAAAGAAGATTTTATCCCAATCTTCAGACAAAGAAATTTTATATTCCTGAAGAAGATAAGTGGATAGTTTTGAAAGTATCGGCAGCAGGTTTACGCACCATAGATAAAAAAGGTATTTATGCTTGCCTGAAAGAAGCTGAAAAAAAAGGGCTTATCGCTTTTTAAATTATTAATCTTTTAAAGATGTAGGATGCTGTTACCTTTAGAGGTTACAGCATTTTTTTTGTCTTATTCTTTTTAAAATAATATCGAAAGCGAGTCGTTTATATTTTATTTGTTTGGGTTGATTGAAATTTCTTGTTTTTTATACTGAAAGATTAATAATTTTGCGATACATGAAATTCTCGGTTAAAATAATAATAGGAACGGCAATTGCCTTCTTTTTCAGTGCTAAGGCTTTTTGCCAGGAGGTGAATACAAATCTGGTGCAATTTTCCGGCATTGTAGTGTCGAGTGATGGCGAAAATCTGAAACCGGTTCCATTTACCAGCATTGCCGTGAAAAATTCCCATAGAGGAACTACAAGCGATTATTATGGCTATTTTTCATTTGTTGCCCGTAAAAATGAAGTCGTGATTTTTTCTTCGTTAGGGTATAAAAGAGCGAGTTATACCATACCCGATACCATAACAAGCAACAGGTATTCCCTGATTCAAATTATGACAAAGGATACAATTATTCTGGCCGAAACCGTAATTTATCCCTGGCCTACACGCGAACAATTCAAAGAGGCATTCGTTAAACTTAAAATTCCGGATGATGACTATGATCGTGCCCATAAAAATCTGGTTTTAATGGATAGAAAAGAAAGGGGCTTAGCTTATGAAGGAAGTCCGTATGTGATGGATGGAGCATCTAATTACCAAAATTATATGAGCGACCAATATAATAAGCTGTATTACAAAGGGCAGGTCGTGCCGAATAATTTACTGAACCCTTTTGCCTGGGCCGATTTTTTTAAAGCCTGGAAAGAAGGGAAATTTAAAAGTAACCAATAATTAATGAGCCTGTTAAAAAAGATTATACTTTTTCTATTTATCACCTCAGCCACAAGCGCTTTAGCGCAGGAAACGGCTACCATTTATGGAATAATTACCGATGATAATAAAAAGCCACTTGATTTAGTTAATGTTTCCATCGCTGGTCTTCCCGGGGGAACCATGACCAATAAAATTGGTTATTACGAATTGCAGGTTCCGGCTAATCACGAAATAACCGTATTGATTTCTTTTGTTGGTTATACTACCGAATCATTTAAAATCAAACTCTCAGCCAATGAACGGCGAGGCGTGAATAAAACTATTAAAACTTCCTCTATAAAACTTCCCGATTTGATTGTCAAAGATAATGCCATCAGCCGGACAACCAATCTTATCCGCATTGATCCTAAAACGGCGGCTGTCATGCCCAGCTTTTCGGGAGGTATAGAATCGCTTATTAAAACCATGCCAGGTGTGTCATCCAACAATGAATTAAGCTCACAATATTCGGTAAGGGGGGGTAATTATGATGAAAATTTGGTTTATGTAAATGATATAGAAATATATAAGCCGTTTTTAATACGATCGGGACAACAGGAAGGATTGAGCTTTTTAAATCCCGATATGGTTTCATCCATTTTATTTTCGGCCGGAGGATTTGAAGCAAAATATGGCGATAAAATGTCGTCGGTACTTGATATTCAATATAAAAAACCGCAAAAATTTAAAGGTTCTGCTTCAGGAAGTTTGTTGGGTGGTAGCGTACATCTTGAAGGCGTTTCCAAGAATAAACGATTTACCTATTTGCTTGGAATTAGACAAAAATCGAACAGCTATTTGCTGAAGAATATGCAAACCAAAGGTGATTATCAGACTTCTTTCACCGATGTACAAACATTACTTACGTATGATATAACCAGTAAACTGGAAGTTTCGGTCCTTGGAAATTATGCCCGTAATTATTACAAAGTGGTTCCTCACGACAGGGAAACCAATTTTGGTACGTTGAACGAAGCCTTGCGTCTGAAAATTTATTTTGAAGGGCAGGAAGTTGACCGGTTTGTTAACTATCTTGGAGCCTTATCATTTAATTATCACCCGAGTAATAATTTAAAAATTAAATTCATTACTTCTGCTTTCTGCTCTGATGAAAGCGAAACCTATGATATTTTGGGACAGTACTGGATCGGTAAACTTGAAACGGATGATTCGCAAAATCAATCGAAAGAAGTCGTTGAAGCTTCAGGTGTTGGAACCTTTCTTAATCATGCCCGTAATTATCTGGATGCTACTGTTTATAATTTTGAACAGCGCGGATCTTTTACCTTACCGAATAATACGTTATTATGGGGCATTAAGTATCAGCATGAAACGATAAACGATAAAATGAGGGAATGGAGTTTAATTGATTCTGCGGGATATGCACTTCCCTACGTTCCCGATTCCATAGGTGCCATTTTCCCAAATAATAACAATCTGTATCTTAAGGATGTTATTTCATCGGATAATAATTTATCATCTAATCGTTATACCGGTTTTGTTGAAAACGTGAGATCGTTGGACGGAGAACGTAACCGTTTTATTTTAACACTCGGAATTCGTGGAAATTACTGGGATTTAAATCATGAGTTTCTGCTTAGTCCCCGCGTAGGTTTATCATTTAAACCCAGTTGGGAAAACGATATTCTTTTTCGGTTGTCGTCAGGATATTATTATCAGCCGCCTTTTTATCGTGAGCTCAGGGATTTTCAAGGAAATATAAATACCAATCTGAAAGCTCAGTCCTCTATTCATTTTGTGGCTGGCAGCGATTGGAATTTCATGGCTTGGTCGCGTCCGTTTAAGTTTGTTTCGGAAATTTATTATAAATATCTTGATAATTTAATTCCATATGAAGTTGATAATGTACGAATCAGATATTTTACCAACCAAATAGCCAAAGGTTATGCCACGGGTATCGACATGAAAGTAAATGGTGAATTTGTCAACGGAATTGAGTCGTGGGCAAGTTTGTCGGTAATGAAAACCGAGGAGGATATTAAAGGCGATTTTTATTACGATTATTATAACAGGGAGGGTGATAAAATAATTGCCGGATTTACTACAGATAATATTGCTGTGGATAGTACCATACATCATCCGGGATACATTCCCCGACCGACCGACCAAAGGATTAATTTCGGGCTGTTTTTTCAGGATTATTTACCAAAGAACCCTTCGTATAAAATGCATATTAATTTATTATTTGGTAGCAGTTTGCCTTTTGGACCTCCAAATTCGCCCAAATATAAACATACCATGCGAATCCCGCCGTATCGCAGGGTGGATATTGGTTTTTCAAAACTCATTAAAGGCGAAAATTCCAAATTGCCTCATTCGAGTTTGCTAAATTATTTCAAAACCATTTGGTTGACGGCTGAAGTTTTTAATCTCTTACAAGTCAACAATACGGTATCTTATCTTTGGGTTACCGATGTTAACAATCGTCAATATGCGGTGCCTAATTATCTTACATCGCGGCAGTTGAATATCAAACTTGTAATAGAATTCTAAAAAAGACAGTTTTCTATTTGTGGAATAAACGCAGAATGTCGTTACCGTTAGCAAAAATCAGCAAGGCAAAAAGCAAAATCATTCCAACAATCTGAGCATATTCAAGAAATTTGTCGCTGGGCTTACGGCCGGTAATGATTTCATAAAACAGGAAAATCACATGTCCGCCGTCCAATGCCGGAATGGGAAGTACGTTCAAAATGGCCAGCATGATTGATAAGAAAGCTGTTAAAGTCCAAAAGGATTCCCAATCCCAAACGCCGGGAAAAATGTTTCCAATAGTAATAAATCCTCCTACCGATTCATAAGCTTTTACTTCAGGAGAAAAGATTAATTTAAGTTGTTTCAGGTAATTGCCAATTCCATTATACCCTCTGACGATACCTGCGGGAATGGCTTCTGCTAAATTATACTTTTTTTCGTGTAGTTTAAAATATCGGCTTAAATCCTGGGGCGGATAAATGCCAATTAGTCCTTCGGCAGGTACTTTTACCGGAATAACCAGCGTATCGTTGTTGCGCAAGATGGTTAATGCAACCTGTTGATTTTTGTGCTTTTGAATTTCGGCACGGAATTCGTCAAAAAAGTGCATCATGGTATCGTTTAATCCGATGATTTTGTCTCCTTTTTTTAATCCTGCCATTTTACCAGCCGATTCTTTGGTGAAATTTCCAACTTCAAACGGAATCCTTACCGAGATGAAATCTGGGGATTTGTGTTTAATCAGTTTGCCAACAAATCCGGCAGGGACAGCAATATTCATTTTTTTGCCCTGACGTTCAATTTGAATGCTTTTAGCATCATCAAGAATGATTTTTCCGGGGATTTTCATAAAATCATTCACTTGCTTATTGTCAACGGATAATATTTTATCTCCGTTGCGGAGCCCGATTTCGTAGGCCAGCGAATCAACAGTGATTCCGTATTTTACTTCGGACGTGGGCAAATATTGTTCACCCCAGGCGAATAAGATACCGATATAAATACATACGGCAAGAATAACATTGACGGTTACGCCTCCAAGCATGATAATCAGCCGTTGCCAGGCCGGTTTCGATCGGAATTCCCAGGGTTGCGGTGGTTGGTTCATCTGCTCACGATCCATGGATTCGTCAATCATTCCGGCAATTTTTACATAGCCACCCAGCGGCAACCAGCCTATACCGTATTCTGTTTCACCTTTTTTGAATTTAAATAATGAAAACCAGGGATTAAAGAATAAATAGAATTTTTCAACCCTCGTTTTGAATATTTTTGATGTTATAAAGTGTCCGAATTCATGAAAAATAACAAGGATGGACAAGCTGAGTAACAGTTGAATAATCTTGATAAATATAGTCATTTTGATTTTATTAAATTACAAAATTTTGTTTGCCATAAGCCGGACTTCCCGGTCGGTTTGTAAATAGTCGGCAAAAGTAGGTTTTTTAATGAAATAAGCCGAAGTCATACACTTTTCTATTATTTCCGGCATTTGCAGAAATCCGATTTTGTCGTGTAAAAAGGCGTTTACCACTATTTCGTTGGCAGCATTAAGAACACAAGGCATGTTACCGCCTTGTTTTAAAGCTTCATAAGCAAGTGATAAATTTCTGAAATTTTCGGTATCCGGTTTTTCAAAGGTAAGTTCCGGAAAATCGATAAAATTAAAACGTGGAAAATCGGATTTTAAACGGTAAGGGTATGAAAGAGCGTACATAATAGGCAATTTCATGTCGGGTAATCCCATCTGTGCTTTTAATGCACCATCTTCAAATTGAATCAAAGAATGGATAATAGATTGAGGGTGGACGATGATATCAATCTGTTCGGGTTTTAACCCAAACAGCCATCGGGCTTCAATCACTTCCAGTCCTTTATTCATAAGGCTTGCCGAATCGATGGTAACTTTGCAGCCCATTTTCCAGTTGGGATGTTTTAACGCAGCTTCTTTTTTGACGTTCGACAAAAATGCCCGGTTTTTTCCACGAAAAGGACCACCGGAAGCGGTAAGATAAATCTTTTCGACCGGATTCTGATATTCACCGGCAAGGCATTGAAAAATAGCTGAATGCTCGGAATCGACCGGATAGATATTGACTCCTTTTTCTTTAGCTAACTGTGTAACAAGCTCGCCAGCTACCACAAAGGTTTCTTTGTTGGCAATGGCAACCGTTTTTCCGGCTTCAATGGCTTTAAGCGTGGGTTTCAGCCCAGCAAATCCTACCAAAGCCATTAAAACCAAATCAATGGAGTTGTTTTCAACAATTTGCCAAAGTGAATCGTCTCCGGCATACACTTTAATATTCAAAGGATCGAGTGCATCGAAGACCGTAGAATAAAATTTATCATCGCTGATAACTACGGAATCGGGTTTAAACTCCATAGCCTGACGAATAAGCAGGTCGGTATTTTTGCGGGCAGTAAGTACTTCCACCGTAAAATCGTCGGGATGCAGACGTATTACTTCCAGCGCCTGAGTTCCGATAGAACCGGTAGAACCTAATATAGCAATGCGTTTTTTCAAAATGAGATGTATTCTTTAGGATTAATAGGGTTGCCATTATACCATAATTCGAAATGAAGGTGAGGCCCCGAAGATAATTCTCCGGTTTCGCCTACAATGGCAATTGGTTCCCCGGCTTTTACAAACGTTCCTTGTTTTTTAAGCAACACGGAATTATGTTTATATACAGAAATAATATTTCCCTGGTGTTGAATAGCAATTACCCAGCCTGTTTCAACTGTCCAGTTTGCAAAGATAACTGTACCACTGAGCGTGGCTTCGATGGCTTCATTTTTTTGTGAAACAATGTCAATGCCATAGTGATTGATGCGTGGATTGAATTCGTTGGTTATCATCCCTTTTAAAGGACAGTAAAAATTCTGGCTGCTTATGCTTAACGATGGCGTATTATTGCCAGTTGTAAAGTTTGGAGAGAGACTGTATTTGTTCTGACTTTCCACTTCTTCCCTCAACATCGAATCTTCTTTTGATTTTGTATCCTTGATATTGGCATAATTTTTCGACTTAGCTGAATCTTTAGGCACCGGAATTTTTTCATCAATTTCTTTTCCTTCAATAATATTTTTGATGTTATGGATGTAAAGGTCTTTCTGACGGAAATCCTGTTCAATGGAATCGGCTTTCAGCCCTAAATCATATAAATTCTTCTGAAAATCAACGCTTGCATAGCCTGGAATATATTCGCGGAGCGGAGTAAAGGCGATAATGTAAGTGGTAAGGAATATCAAAAGGATAGCTAAAGCACCGATGGCAATGAACACGTTGAGCCGCGATAAACGAAATGAAAACTTTTCCTCCAGCGTTTCCTCGTTCAGTATGACCAAACGATACTTATCCCTAAGCTTTTGTACCCATTTTTTTGGATTTTTTTTCCTATGTTTTTTACCGGATGCCATTGGCTATAAATATGATAAAATAATAATATTTCTTTTTATGATTCTTTTGACATCAGTTTTGGAGAATACTCTTTCTCAATTTTGCAAATATCGTAAATTTTTCCGTGTTCTAACCTTCAAATCTCGATTTAACAAAGTTTAACCCAATTAATTCATTGTTCAGTTTGCTTTTAATGAATAAATTTGGATTAATACATGAACAGTTTTAATAAAAAAGGCTGCTAATTAAAAAAAATAAAATATTTTTGCATAAATTGAGTTAATTGTAATAACCTAAATCTATATTCTTGATTTCAAACCGGCTTTATAAAATCCTGACAGTAGCTTCGATTGGATTAGCTATCATTTTTGTTTATTCCTGTTCGACAAAGAGGAATACCTTTACACGCAGGGTATATCATAATCTTACAGCCCATTTTAATGTATACTGGAACGGCGAACAAAGTTTAAAAGAAGGCGTTGCAACACTTGGCAAAACGGCCAAGGATAATTATAGTAAAATATTACCCGTGTTTAACTATGGAACAAAAGAGAACGCCACAGCCATTAATCCGGCTATGGATAGGGCTATCGAAAAAGCGACGCTTACCATAAATCACCATTCCATGCTTTTTAACAGAAAAGAGTATGTGAGATGGATAGACGACGCTTACTTTCTTATGGCAAAGGCACGTTTTTATAAACAGGATTACAGCATGGCTCGCCGTACTTTTGATTTTGTAATTAAAAATTATCCGCAAAGTAATGTCAAATGGGATGCTACCTTATGGATGGCAAGGACGAATATTCAGATGAAAGAGTGGGAAAAAGCAAGCGCTTTTCTCGAAAATATTCAGAGCAAAATGGATAAAGAATCTATCCCATTAAATGTGCAGAAGCTTTTTCCTCTTATTTATGCCGAGTATTACCTTAACCAGCAAAAACTGAAGGATGCAATTCCTTTTCTTAGCCGTGGAATAGAGCTTAACACCAACCATCAGTTAGTTACAAGGCTCAAATTTATTCTTGCCCAGGTTTATCAGCAAACAGGAAGTGAAAAGAGTGCATCTCAGCTGTATGCCCAGGTTATTAAGAGAAATCCTTCCTACGAAATGGCTTTCAATGCCAAAATCAATCTTGCAAAAACGTTTGATAGAAGTTCGGGCGACAGCCGGTCGTTGATGAAGGAATTGAAAAAGATGCTGAAGGATCCCAAAAATAAAGATTTCCGCGACCAGATTTATTATGCTCTTTCCGAAATTGCCTTAAAAGATAAAAACGATACGCTGAACATCCATTATCTGAAACTTTCGGTTAGTTCGAGTACTACCAATACTTATCAAAAAGCAACGTCGGCATTGCAGTTAGCCGATACTTATTTTGCCAAACCCGATTATCAGCCGTCTCAGATTTATTATGATACCTGTATGCAGGTTCTTCCCAACCGACTTTCCCAATTATAAGCTCATCGAAAGCAAAGCGAATGTTTTAACTAATCTTATTGAAAATCTCAAAGTTGTACAACTACAGGATAGCTTGCAACGTCTGGCTAAAATGTCGGAAATGGATCGTGGGCTTATTGTCAGCAAGATTATTCAAAATATAATTAAGGAAGAAGAACGGAAACAGGAAGAAGACAAGCTCAGGGCTTCTATGCCATGCGTTAGGACAATTACAGGGCGAACAGGGTTCTACTACAAAAACAGGAAGCTGGTATTTTTATAACCCACAGGCCATAAGTTTAGGCTTTAGCGAATTTATTAAAAAATGGGGAAGGCGTACGCTTGAAGATAACTGGCGATTAAGCAATAAACGGATGGTCATTGCCGAGAATAAACCGGCTGATACTACTTCAACCGATAGCACGCTTGCCAAATCGGATAGTGCAAAAGTTATCTCCACCGATCCTAAAAACCCGAAAACATATTTACAGAATATCCCGCTTACACCCGAACAAATTGCCGCTTCGGATGCTAAGATTGCCGATGCTATGTATAATCTCGGTTTCATTTATCTTGATGGTTTAATGGATACCACCAAGTCGATTCAGACCTTTGAAAACTATCCTTCAACGCTTTCCCAATCACAAAGACCGGCTAAAAGTATATTACCAGCTTTACAAAATTTATACGGTTACTAAAAACAATGCTAAAGCGGAAGAATGCAAAAACCAGATATTAACCGGATATCCCGATAGTGATTATGCTAAACTTATTACCGATCCCGATTATTATCTGGAACTGATGGCTGTTAAAGAACGGGCCGACGCCCGCTATGCCGAAGCATTTGGCGAATTTAAAATGGGACATTACAACCTGGCAATAATCTATTGCAACGATGCCATACAAACGTTGCTTGATAAAAACTAACCCCGAAATTTGAAATGCTAAAGGCTTTGGCCATAGGAAAAACACAAAATACGGATTCGCTGGTTGTCGCTTTACGATACATCACGGCTAAATATCCCGACAGCGAGGTTTTTCCTTTTGCCAAAAACATGCTCGATCATTATGCAAAGCCAGTGGCTGCGGTGGCGCCCGAACAGGCAAAACAGCAGGCGGCGGCAGCTCAAACCGAGAAAATGGCCGAATCGCTGTATGCGTTTAAACCCGAAACCGGTCATTTTTATATATTGCTAATCAATTCGGCCAATGTCAATTTAAATGTTACCAAAACCAAGATATCCGATTATAACAGTAAATACAACAGTCTCGATAATCTGATTATTAATAGCGTGATCCTGGATAATAACTGGCAGATGATTTCGGTAAGTAATTTTGCCGATATGAAAAAGACGCTGGATTATTATAACGGAATCCGGATTAACGATTACGTCTTTTCGAAAATGCAGCCCGACGATTTTCGTCAATTTATTATATCGTCCGATAACTATCCGATATTTTATAAGAACAAAGACGCCGAAACCTACTTGAAATTTTTCAATAAATATTATATCAAAAATCAAAAGCAATAAGCTTTTAGCAAGTCGTTGGCTAATTTTTAGCAAGGGTTGGCAAATTTTATTTTTTTTGTGTTGCAGTTAATTGTTTTTACTATTTTTGTTTTGTTTTAAAAATAAACTGTCATGGCAAAAAATCCACTTCCCGAGCAACCTTCAATCAATCTTATTGGCAGCGGCACCGATATTAAAGGGAACATTAATTCAAACGGCGATATACGTATTGACGGAACGCTTGTTGGTTCTATTATTTCTACCGGCAAGGTAGTTGTTGGGTCCACAGGAAATGTGGATGGCGATATTACCTGCCAGAATGCCGATTTTTCGGGTATTGTAAAGGCAAAGGTCATCGTATCGGAGTTGTTATCGCTAAAAGCAACTTCTGATTTTACAGGTGATGTTATAACCAATAAATTAGCCATAGAGCCGGGCGCTAAATTTTCGGGCAGTTGTCGCATGGAAGAACCTGGACTGGTTTACAGGAGAACTAATGAAGATGAAGCCGGACAAACAGGGCAGGAAACTGCTTGATAATTATGCCAGGTATTCGAGTATTGCCTTGCAGATGGCCGTTATTATCGGCCTGGGCGTTTTTGGAGGCGTGCAACTCGATAAATGGATGAAAATACCTTTTCCCTGTATTTACGGTTATTCTGTCGTTAGCTTCGGTAGTGTTGGCTATTTATTATGTAGTAAAAGACCTGATAGGTAAAAAATAATTTCCATAAAAATTAAAACTTAAAATGATATTCGGATGAAGCTATCCTTTCTTCAGTTCCTTCGCAATTTGGCTATTTTTACCATAATTATTGCCCTTATAGGTTGTGTTGTCATTTATTTCCTGCCCGATAATTATATCAGTCCGGTAATACCTTATCTTTTCTTATTCTTTTTTGTGGTAACGCTTCTAGTTCATTTTATTTTACTAAAAGCTACCGGAAAGCGGTTTGCCAAATTTGTTCCTTATTTTATGCTTGCCACCACACTGAAGCTGTTTCTTTATGCGGTGGTGTTGCTCTTGTATACATTTACCCACCGTGCAGACTGCCATAAACTTTATCATCTCATTTTTTATACTCTATCTGCTGTTTACAGCCTTTGAAACCATCACTTGCTGCGAAACGGGAAATAATTACGGATACGGTTATATTGTAGTTAACCATCAAAATGCAGGTTTTTTGGAATTAATAGTTTTTTAAAGTTATCGAAATTTATATTTTTGCAGCCTAATAATAAATATGGAAATTACAGGAAAAGTTATAAAAACATTGCCTTTGCAGAGTGGCGAAGGAAAAATGGAATCTGGAAAAAACAGGAATACGTAATAGAAACCGAGGGGCAATACCCTAAAAAAATATGCTTCTCGCTGTGGGGCGACAAAATTGAACAGGCACGGATTGCGGAAGGTGAACAGATTAATCTTTCCTTTGATGTGGAAAGCCGTGAATACAACGGACGCTGGTATACCGAAGTAAAAGCATGGAAAATAACCAGAACCGGCGAACAGGCTCCGCCTTCGGACCAATACAACGATATTCCGCCCGAAGATCCAAAAGATGATTTGCCTTTTTAGTTAAAATCATTTCGAATTTAACAAACAAAATAAGCTGGGATTAAATAGCAGATAATCCTACAGCCTTTTTACCATTCTCAATTTTACCTGAGAGTCCTCTAAGCCGAAAACCGGGTACATTCTGCCAAGTGCAAATTTACCCCGGTTTTCGGCTGTTTTTGTACCGTAATAAGAATTGACCTCCTCCCTTTTTTACGAATACTCGAAAAACCCCTACGAATACTCGAGAAATCCCTACGAATAAAAATATTTTTTTTGTTATTAAAAAAATCATTACATTTCCCGCGTGTTTTTTATGCATGTTTTATATCAAGAATATGATGCAAAATGCTGTAAAAAAACATTATAAATGGTCTTGAAAATTATTGCGACCTAATTGTATTTAAATACATAAAAAATGAAGAAATGTTGGGGTAAAGTCAGACTAATAAATTTTTTTAGGAAAACAGAGCCGGTAAACCTATTGACCGATATATAAAAAGTAAAAATCATGACAGGTCCGAGGTCGGACTGATACATAATGAAAGAAAATCAGCGTAGGTCCGAGGTTGGACTGATATATGTTTTGAGAAAATCAGCATAGGTCCGAGGTCGGACTGATACATAATGAAAGAAAAACAGAGCAGGTTCGGGGTCGGACTGATATATAATGAGAGAAAATCAGCGTAGGTATGATATCATACCAATACTTTTATGGATAGAATGAGCATGAGAATCCCGCCGGGTAGGGTTGCAGATGGGAATAATCAGGATAGAGAATACCGGCAGGTGAGTGAGGAAGATAAATTTTGAGCGGGACATTTTTTATTTACTTATTTAATAATATTTTAAAAATCATCTATTATGGACACCAAATGAAAACATTACTCCTCCGGAAGGGCAGATAACCCAACCGGATGCAACCGGCAAGACAACTACCAGTAACATTCCTAATTCCGATCGGGATTTCGCCGATTTAGCTATTAACGTATCCGTAGCCTGGGAGAAGAATCCTTGTTTACCCTGATCTGGCTTTTACAATCCGAATTTAAAATCAAGGCACAAAATTTTTCCGACCTGGTTTACCAACGCAAAATCACCGGATCGGGACGTAAGTCGCTTACTCAGGATCTTGCTTTGCTTGATAAGCAAATTGAGGACCATATCGGCTTTGTAAAACACGACCTGATGGAGAAATATGGCAGGACGGAAGCCCCAGCCTATTATCCTCAGTTTGGCATCGTACACCGTGGCAAAGAATATTTGATTCCGGAAGATCATAACCAGCGTAACGAAGCTCTTGGTATGCTCAAGGCAGCGCTGATTACCCATGGACTGGGCGGTAACAAATATGGCTCCGCTTTCTGGAACCCTATCTGTGAACAATACGACAAGTTGATGAAGCAGGCCCTGGAAACCGACAGTAGCGTCTCCTCCATGGTAGGCAACAAACAACAAATGAAAGCCGAATTAAAAAGAGCGCTTAACGCCCTTATATTTATCATCAAGGCAAACTATCCCGATACCTATAAAAATGTGCTAAGGGAATGGGGATTTCAGAAGGAGAAATATTAATCAAATGCTCCCCCTGCTCCACTCCCGAGTACTCGGGAGTGGGGAGCTTAAGGAATCGGGATGAGTCGAAAATTGAAAAGTATAACAAAATGAAAAGAAAAATAAACGACCAAATCTTTCCATTGAGTTGACCAAATAACATAAAATAGCATTTTCCCTTTGTTCCCGAGTACTCGGGATTTGTGCACTTTGTGGTTAAATAATAAACAATAACAATTTTAAATATTAATGATGAAAAAACTTTACTTCTTATTCATGCTGCTTGTTGGGCTTAACTCAGTTTATTCCCAGGCAGCATTTAATTCACCGACAACCCCTATATTAACTATAGGAACAATAACCGATGCAGTACCCGGAGCTATTGTAGTACCGGTACACGCTGCTAACATCGTCAATCTGGGAGCATTTCAGTTTGCTATTGAATATGACCCTGCGATAATGACTTATACCGGTACTTCTAACTGGTATACAGGAATTGAAGCTGTTACCATTGGTAATCCACTTTCCGGTCATCTAACCTTTGTTTGGGCTTCCGATGCTCAGGAAATAAATATTCCTGACAACATTTTTTTTAATTTAAATTTTACTTACATTTCAGGTACATCAGCTGTAACTGGAGCGATAATCCTACTCCCCGGAAGTTTGCCGATTATGACGGGAATATCTTTGTGCCAACGTATGTTAATGGTAATATTTCTGGAAATACAACCCCTCAGCCTATTCTTTCGGTAACGCCGGCTAATCAAAATGTAACATCTCCTGCCGGAACCACCAGTTTTGCCGTAACCAATACCGGTACGGGTAGCATGAGCTATTCGGCAGCCGTAACTACCGGCAGCGATTGGTTAAGTATATCAAATGGGTCTACAGGAGGGAATAATGGAATCATTGCTACAGCATATTCACAAAATAATTCATCAACTTTCCGTGTTGGAACAATAACGATTACAGCGTCGGGAGCTATTGGTAGTCCAAAGCAGGTTACGGTAACCCAGGCTGCATTTAATGCACAGGCATTTACTTTTACCCAAGAAAATTTAACCTATAACGAAAATTTTGATGCCATGGGTTACACAGGTACCACCTATCTTCCTGGATGGGTGGGTGCTCGTTTTCTTGGAACAGGTGCCATTGGTGCTACATTAGTTATGGCTGTTTCCGACGGCACGCTTAATTTGGGTAATGTTTATAATGTTGGAACAACCGACGCTACCGACAGGGCAATGGGTACGTTAGGTTCAAGTGTTACCATTCCCCGTTTTGGAGCATCTTTTTTGAATAATACGGGTACTACCATTACCCAGGTTGATTTTACCGGAGTAATGGAACAATGGCGGACGGGTAGCAATGCAGTAGTTGAAGATGTTGTCTTTAATTATAGTATTGATGCAACCGACCTGATGACTGGTACATGGCAACCCCTGACTTCTATGGATTTGGTCGAAAAACAAACCGGTAGTACCGTAGCAGCAGCTCTTAACGGCAATTTACGTGAAAACCAGACGGTAATTTCCGGAACGATTACCGGCTTGACTTGGTTCCCGAATACTACCTTATGGATTAGCTGGACTGATAATAATGATATGGGAAGTGATGGAATGTATGCTATTGATGATTTCCACATGACGGTAACCACTGGTGGGCTTACACCCGATCCTGAACCTACCAATTATTCTACCGATTTTACTACAATTTCAAGTGGTTTCTCTGTTAAGCTTAACTGGACGGATGCTATCGGAGCCCAACTACCTGCCGGTTATCTGATTAAAGCTAGTACAATCAATAACATTACCATTCCCGTTGATGGAACTCCGGTAACCGACGATATTGATTTGTCTGATGGCACGGGTGCAAAAAATATTTCTCAGGGAGTTGAAACTTACACTTTTAATAATTTACCTGAAAACAGTACCATTTATTTTAAAATTTATCCATACACCAACGCTGGTGCGTATATTAATTACAAAACCGATGGCACAGTTCCGGCTGCCAATGCTTCTACTCCATCGGTAATTCACACCCAGAATTTTGACTCTGGTTTAGCTCCCTGGACAACATATAGCATAATAGGCGATCAGGTTTGGACTTTGGATACCCTGCATGGCGTGGGTGGTAGTAAATGTATGAAAATGACCGGATATTTAGGAGGAGCTAGTTTTGACAATGAAGACTGGCTGATTTCTTCACCTATTAATCTTTCCGGTTTTATTAATACCAGTTTAAACTTTCAGACCGCAATGAATTACGGTGCAGATACCACAACCTGGTTCTCTGCCTTGGTTTCTACAAATTATACTGGAAGTGGCGATCCCAACAATGCTACCTGGATCCCATTAGCAGCTACCTTGTCACCAGGTAACTGGGCATGGACTTCCTCGGGTATCATTGATATTTCTGCTTTGAGCGGAAAAACATTCTATCTTGCTTTTAAATATACCTGTAATGCAACTAATGCCCGCACATGGGAAATGGATAATGTGATGATAATGGGTGTCCCTGATAATTCTCCAACACTTTCCATTGCAACTTTAGATATAGTCGAACCAGGCACAATTATAGTTCCTGTTAATGCCAGTAACATTACCAACATGGGTTCATTCCAGTTCACTATTAATTATGATCCTTCCAAATTAACATTTAATGGCATATCCAATTGGTATTCCGGAATTAATGCAGTAACCGTTGGTAATCCATCACCCGGAAAGATTACATGTGTATGGGCAGCCGAAGATTACGGTATTTTTATTACTAACAATACTTTCTTTGAAATGAATTTTACCGCTTCTGGTTCTTCTGCATTGAATTGGAATGATAATCCTACTCCGCGTGAATTTGGCGATTTTAACGGGAATATTTTTGTTCCGGTATATAATAATGGCGGCGTTAATCTTATACTTCCGCCACAGCCCATTTTATCCGTAACGCCGGCTAATCAAAATGTAACATCTCCTGCCGGAACCACCAGTTTTGCCGTAACCAATACCGGTACGGGTAGCATGAGCTATTCGGCAGCCGTAACTACCGGCAGCGATTGGTTAAGTATATCAAATGGGTCTACAGGAGGGAATAATGGAATCATTGTTACAGCATATTCACAAAATAATTCATCAACTTCTCGTGTTGGAACAATAACGATTACAGCGCCGGGAGCTATTGGAAGCCCCCAGCAGGTTACAGTTACCCAGGCTGCGGCTCCACCACCATCACCCGAACTTACTATCGGAACGGTGAATACTAATTCCGGAACAGTTATCGTACCGGTAACTGTTCAGAATTTGATAAATCTGGGTTCATTCCAGTTTTCCATTTCGTATGATGTTAGCAAATTAACGTATATAAAGGATACTAACTGGTACGCTGGGATCACTGACGTTACAATCAATTCTTCCATCCCGGGAAAAGTTTCATTCGTTTGGGCTGCTAATACACCAGTAACCATTCTGGATAATACTTTTTTTGAACTAAAATTCGCTACCAATGCAGCCGGAACTTCAATCATTGCCTGGACAGACAACCCAACTCCACGTGAATTTGCTGATTGGGATGGAAATAATTTTGAACCTGTCTATGAAAACGGTTCAGTTAATTGTGCAATTGCACCCCAACATTTCGTTTTTGAAGGTGGTAATCCTGCCGATCCTGTGTGGACTATCTATTTATCGGATGCCATATTAAATGGAATTGATCTTCAGCCCATGGATGAAATAGCCATTTTCGATGGTGAAACGATGGTTGGCTCGTTGAGGCTAACGGAAGTACTGACCCCGGCAACCTGGTCGAGCCATTACATCACAGCTTTTCAAACCCTAACCAATGGAGCAGGGTATGTTCCGGGTCATCCTTTTACATTTAAATGTTGGGATGTCAGCACTCAGGAAGAAATAAGTTATGTAAATACCAACTTGACCGATCCCTATGGCGACGCATATACCGGAAATGTATTCCCGTCAGAAGATGGTCAATACAGTATTGCTTATTTAAGTTTTCTTTCTATTGTTACACAATGGTACAGTTTAAATACCGGCTATCAGTTTATTTCATCGCATGTTGTTCCCACCAATCCTGATATGATGGTTATTTTGGATGATTTATTAGATAATAGCCTTGGGTTTGTCCGTAATTCTGGTGGTAATATGTTTCGAAAAATTGGACCAAACTGGCTGAATAATATTGGAAATTGGGTAACCGTGGAGGGGTATTTGTTTAAAATGAATGCTTCGGAAGACTTTTTAATTCAGGGAACACCAATTAATGCTCAAACTCCAATAGCCCTTTCAACAGGTTACCAGTTTATCAGTTACCTTCCGAAAAATCCAATGAGTGCCACTACGGCTTATGCAGGAATTATGAACGATAATCTGAGTTTTATCCGAAATTCGGGCGGAAATATGCTGCGCAAACTGGGACCCAACTGGGTAAACAATATCGGAAATGTTATCCCCGGTGAAGGCTATCTGGTAAAGATGAATGCACCGGCTACCCTGATTTATCCGGCAGGAACCAAGTCCGAATCAACCAAAAACAAGATAGCAATTCAACACTTCAACTTTGAAGGTGGCAATGCAGCCGACCCGGTTTATACCATTTATATTTCGGATGCAACCATTAATGGTTACAGCTTACAAGCCGGAGATGAAATCGGAGTATTCGACGGACAAACGCTGGTTGGTTCTTTGGCATTAACCCAGACGCCTACACCGGAAAATCAGACAGAAAATGCCATCCCGGTATTTGCCACCCTGAATTCCGGTGAAGGCTTTACGGCCAATCATCCGGTAAGTTTTAAGATATGGTCAGCTTCCCAAGGAATGGAATATAACGATGTCATAACTACCATGAATAATCCTTACGGAGATGCTTATACCGGGAAAGTATATCCCAATAGCGACGGTATTTACAGTATTGCTTCGTTAACGGCTACCCTGACCGGAATTAACAGCCTGAACAGGACGGAAGTGGCAGTCTATCCCAATCCCAGCAACGGAACCTTTACCCTTGAATTAATCCCAGTAAAATCACAGAATTTTGATGTAACGGTTTATAATTCGTTGGGTATAGTTGTTTATCAGCAATTGAATGTTGCCGCTAACGGTAAGTATTCCACAGAAATCAGTTCAGGCGATTTACCGGAAGGTATCTATACATTAACCGTTACCGGAAAGGATACTAACTATATTAAGAAGATTGTGATCAGAAAATAAGTTTTGGTAATCATCATCCCTGACAGGGTTCAAAACCCTGTCAGGATATTTTAAATCAGAGTAGGTAAACATATTGACCGATACACAAAAAGTGAAAATCAGAGTAGGTGAACCTATTGACCGATATACAAAAAGTAAAAACTAGAGTAGGTAAACATATTGACCGATATACAAAAAGTAAAAATCAGGGCAGGTGAATGTACCTACCGATACATAAAAAGTGAAAATAAGAGCAGGTTAATATACCTGCCAATACATAATAAATAAAAACCGGGGCAGATAAAATGTCCTACAAAATAATTAATATGAAACGATTATTTTTTCTGATAGTTGCGCTTTCTGTCTATTCAGTTACACTGGGACAGGTTTATATTTTAAATGAGGATTTCGTTACTGCCTCCGGAACGAACCCCTCCATTGGAATGGAGTAATTACAAAATAGAAGGGAGTGAAACCGATTTATGGCATTTTGACAATCCGGGCGGCAGGACAATTAATTATCCCATTACTTCCCCTTTTGCCATATTCGATAGTGATTCCATTTCAAACAATGGGCAACATGAAAAGGTAGCCCTCGAATCACCATTTTTTGATGCCTCCATCAGTAATTTCATTCTGCTGAAATATGATCAAACTTTTGTATCTGAAAATGGTGCAAAAGCCATTATAGAGGCGTTTAACGGGAATACATGGCTGGAAGTAACCCGGTTTACAGTCAGCACCACTAATCCTTCGCCTGAGATTGTGGATATTTCTCCGGTCGTAGGTGGCGTAACCAATGCTAAAATCAGATTTATTTGGGATGGAGAGAACCAGGGCTATTGGGCATTGGACAATGTTTCAATTTTTGCACCACTTCCGGTTGACGGAGGCCTTGTTAAATTGGATAGTCCCACAGAACCATTTAATTCGGGTTTACATGATATAAAAGTTACCCTCGGGAATTTTGGATTCCAAAACCTTACCTCTACGACGATAAAATGGATGATAAACGGTATACAGCAGCCGGATTATTCCTGGAATGGGAACCTCAGTATTGGTAATGTTCAGGAAAATATCTCCATAGGTTCCTGGAATTTTGGAAGTGAACCTGTCCAATTAAAGATATGGCAAAGTTTTCCCAACGGGATAGAGGATCCAAACCCCTATAATGACTCTATTGTTAACGTAATGAGACCATCTCTTTGCGGTGCATACTACGATTGGAGGTAGTAATCCGGATTTTGCGACGTTCACCGATGCCGTAGGCGGTATTAAATGCGGCTGGGATATCGTGTCCTGTAGTATTCAACTGTAAGGGACGGGGAATACAATGAGCAGTTTGTGATCAACGATATAGCCGGTTCTTCTGAGGTTAATACGGTAACCTTTCAGTCAGAAAGCGGGGATAGCACCGCAGTCATGCTCTGGTATAATGGTGTTATAGTCAATTTAAAAGCATGCCATGTACATTAATTTCAAGGGGATTGGATTTAATGGAGTTAATGGATTAGCGCTTGATGATCATTCAAATCATATCAACATTGAACACTGTTATTTCACAAGATTTGCAGTCCGGCTTTGGACAGTAAGAACAGGGTCGTATGATATTAGGATATCCTCTACTGGATTTTATGGTGGAGGTTCTGCAATAGCTCTGGAAGATGGTACGCAGGAGATTGAAGTACAGAACAACATATTTAATCAAAATAGTGGGATAGCTGCAAAGTTATTCGAGGAATGTCATTATAGACAGGGAATCAATTTAATAAATGCCAAAGCGGCATTCGCATTCAATCCACAAGGAATTTGGTTATAAGTAATAACCGGTTAGATATTTTGGCTCAGCCATATTATGAAAATAAGGGGATTTTGGTAATAAACAGTGATACGTTGAGTGTATATAACAACTACATTTATACTTATGGCGCCAACCCAGGAATAGGAATTTATATGTAATATTGTTCCAATACGGGGCATTTATTTCAACAGTTTGAACATAGCCAATACGGATATTGGAGGGGAAAGCATAGGATTGAAATGCAGGATTGCATCCAGAACAATATCAAAGACAATATTTTCAATATAAAGACGGCAGGATATCCCGGCATGGATAGTGGCTGGGACCACGGGATTTTCGTTGGACTACAATGATTATTACAGTCCGTCGGGGATTGATCGGACGGTATGCCGATACAAATTATACAAACCTGCAAGAGTGGAGGCAGGTTACGGGACAGGACGGTCATTCTTTAGCTGAGAACCCCTTTTATACATCAGCCACTAACCTTGCGATGAACCAGGTTTTATTGAATAACCAGGGTATTCCGGTTGAAGGGATACTTTATGACATAGATTCCACCCTCAGGAATGCTACACAACCAGACCCGGGAGCCAAAGAATATGATCCTTGTCAGCCGGATGCAGGAATAAACCGGATAACCGCGCCAACCAGCCCTGTAGGGACAGGGAGTACATGAAGTGAAGGTAATACTTCAAAACCAGGGGTCGGGTATCTTAAGTTCAGTCATCATTAACTGGAAAGTGAATGGGATAGTACAACCGCCCTATACCTGGTCGGGTACATTGCCGTTAAGTGGTAATACGGAAGTAAGCATTGGTAGTTACACTTTTACAAGCGGGCTGTTTTCTATTGAAACATGGACATCGCAACCCAACGGCTCGGGCGACTGCAACCCATACAACGACTCAACTTTACTGAAGTGGCAGCATCTCTTTGTGGCGCATATACGATTGGGGGTAGTAATCCGGATTTTGCGACGTTCACCGATGCCGTAGCGGTATTAAATGCGGCTGGGATATCGTGTCCTGTAGTATTCAATGTAAGGGACGGGGAATACAATGAGCAGTTTGTGATCAACGATATAGCCGGTTCTTCTGAGGTTAATACGGTAACCTTTCAGTCAGAAAGCGGGGATAGCACCGCAGTCATGCTTCCGGTATAATGGTGTTGTAGTCAATTTAAAGCATACCATGTACATTAATTTCAGGGGGATTGGATTTCATGGATTTTATGGATTAGCGCTTGATGATCATTCAAACCATATCAACATTGAACACTGTTATTTCACGGATTGTGGCAGTTCGGCTTTGGACGTAAGAACAGGGTCGTATGATATTAGGATATCCTCCACTGGATTTTACGGTGGCGGTTCTGCAATAGCTCTGGAAAATGGTACGCAGGAAATTGAAGTACAGAACAACGTATTTAATCAAAATAGTGGGATAGTCGCAAGTTATTCGAGGAATGTCATTATAGATGGGAATCAATTTAATAAATGCCAAAGCGGCATTAGCATTCAATCCACAAGGAACTCGGTAATAAGGAATAACCGGTTAGATATTTTGGCTCAGCCATATTATGAAAATAAGGGGATTTTGGTAATAACAGTGATACGTTGAGTGTATATAACAACTACATTTATACTTATGGCACCAACCCAGGAATAGGAATTTATATGTACTGATTGTTCCAATACGGGGCATTTATTTCAACAGTTTGAACATAGCCAATACGGATATTGGAGGGGAAAGCATAGGATTTGAAAATGCAGGATGGCATCCAGAACAATATCAAAGACAATATTTTCAATATAAAGACGGCAGGATACCCGGCATGGATAGTGGCTGGTACCACGGGATTTTCGTTGGACTACAATGATTATTACAGTCCGTCGGGGCTGATCGGACGGTATGCCGATACAAATTATACAAACCTGCAAGAGTGGAGGCAGGTTACGGGACAGGACGGTCATTCTTTAGCTGAGAACCCCTTTTATACATCAGTCACTAACCTTGCGATGAACCAGGTTTTATTGAATAACCAGGGTATTCCGGTTGAAGGGATACTTTATGACATAGATTCCTACCCTCAGGAATGCTACACAACCAGACCCGGGAGCCAAAGAATATGATCCTTGTCAGCCGGATGCAGGAATAAACCGGATAACCGCGCCAACCAGCCCTGTAGGGCAGGGAGTACATGAAGTGAAGGTAATACTTCAAAACCAGGGGTCGGGTATCTTAAGTTCAGTCATCATTAACTGGAAAGTGAATGGGATAGTCAGCAACCGCCCTATACCTGGTCGGGTACATTGCCGTTAAGTGGTAATACGGAAGTAAGCATTGGTAGTTACACTTTTACAAGCGGGCTGTTTTCTATTGAAACATGGACATCGCAACCCAACGGCTCGGGCGACTGCAACCCATACAACGACTCAACTTTTACTGAAGTGGCTGCATCTCTTTGTGGTACCTATACGATTGGGGGTAGTAATCCGGATTTTGCTACGTTCACCGATGCCGTAGCGGTATTAAATGCGGCTGGGATATCGTGTCCTGTAATATTTAATGTAAGGGATGGGGAATACAATGAGCAGTTTGTGATCAATGATATAGCCGGTTCTTCTGAGGTTAATACGGTAACCTTTCAGTCAGAAAGCGGGGATAGCACCGCAGTCATGCTCCGGTATAATGGTGTTGTAGTCAATTTAAAGCATACCATGTACATTAATTTCAGGGGGATTGGATTTCATGGATTTTATGGATTAGCGCTTGATGATCATTCAAACCATATCAACATTGAACACTGTTATTTCACGGATTGTGGCAGTTCGGCTTTGGACGTAAGAACAGGGTCGTATGATATTAGGATATCCTCCACTGGATTTTACGGTGGCGGTTCTGCAATAGCTCTGGAAAATGGTACGCAGGAAATTGAAGTACAGAACAACGTATTTAATCAAAATAGTGGGATAGTCGCAAGTTATTCGAGGAATGTCATTATAGATGGGAATCAATTTAATAAATGCCAAAGCGGCATTAGCATTCAATCCACAAGGAACTCGGTAATAAGGAATAACCGGTTAGATATTTTGGCTCAGCCATATTATGAAAATAAGGGATTTTCGTTAGAATATAGTGATACGTTGAGCGTATATAACAACTACATTTATACTTATGGTCACCAGTCCAGGAATAGGAATTTATATGACTAGTTGTTCCTACACAGGGTATTTATTTCAACAGTTTGAACATAGCCAATACGGATATTGGAGGGGAAGCATAGGATTTGAAATGCAGGGATGGCAACCAGAACAATATCAAAGACAATATTTTCAATATAAAGACGGCGGGATACCCGGCATGGATAGTGGCATGGGACCACGGGATTTTTGTTGGACTACAATGATTATTACAGTCCGTCGGGGTTGATTCGGACGGTATGCTGATATCAATTATACAAATCTGCAAGAGTGGGGGCAAGCGGTTAATGGGGACGCCAATTCTAAAAACCTTGCCCCACTTTACGCCAGCGATACCAACCCTTTGCCATATCAAAAAGATTTAAATGGGGCAGGTATCCCCATCGGGGGAATCCTTTTTGATATCAACGGAAAAATCAGGAATGACCAGGCGCCTGATATTGGTGCAGTAGAGTTCATGGTTGATTTTGGGATTACACAATTAATCAGTCCCAACCTGGATTGTGTTCATGGATCGGCAGACAGTGTAACAGTTTATCTGCGCCAGTTCGGCGACGTACCATTCAAAGATTTAAGGTTGGCATACCAGGTAAATGGAGGAACAATTTTTATGGATACGATTGTGGGTACCATATACAATGACCTGATATATACTTTTAAAACTCCGGTGAATATTTCAATACAAGGGGTATATCTTTTCCGAATCTGGCTTATCAATACAAGGGATGATAATTTAAACAATGACACATTAGTTACCACGCGCTATACAAAACCGGCTCCTGAGGTTGATTTTACGTATAATAACCAATGTACGGGGCTTGAATTTCAGTTTTCGGGCACAGCCACCTATTATTGATCCCTACTTTATTGTTGGGTATGAATGGTCATTTGGTGATGGCGACACATCAGCATCTTCCAAAATCCGGTACATATATTTCCACAGGCAGGAACCTATCCGATTACTCTCAAGGCTTACAGTAATGCTGGTTGTTATAATGAGATTACGAAAATGGTTGTAGTGGAAGAATATGAAACGCTTCAACTTCAGTTTATCACAAAAAATGAAACATGTAACAACAGTTGCAATGGAGAGGTTAACATTGTTGTTGTTGGAGGGGAAGCTCCCATTCAGCTTTATTTTAACAACGAACTGATTACCCAACCTAAGGTGAGTAATTTGTGTCCGGGAACTTATCCTGTTCGTGCTGTTGATAACAAAGGATGCGAAACCTCAGCTAATGTTACCATCCAGACGGAAAGTCCAATGACAATTGGTATTGTCGCTGATCCCATGGCAGGATATGCCCCGCTGAATGTCAGCCTTACTGCCCAGGGCACCGGAGCAGTTTCCTATGAATGGTATTATAAAGGATCACTCTTTGATACTAATCCCACAACAAATATTACACTTAGCGATCCGGGTATCCAGGTCATTGAACTGAGAGTAAACAGTGGTCCTCCAAATTATTGTATATTGTCTGATACGGTAAGAATTCAGGTTAATGATACACTGCGCCTTGAAATTAACGTCAAAAATGAGGTGTGTACTAACAGTTGTAACGGTGAAGCAGATATTATTGTTCATGGTGGAGAGCCGCCCATCCAGCTATTTTTTAATAACGAACTGGTAACTCCACCCTAAGGTCAGTAATATATGTGCCGGAACTTATCTTGTTAGGGCCATAGATAAAAATGGGTTGGAAACGTCAGACAATGTAACTATCATAACAGAGAGTCCAATGACAATAGGCATTACTGCTGATCCGATAAAAGGTTTTGCCCCACTTGATGTTAACCTCAGCGCGCAGGGCACCGGATCAGTTTCCTATGAATGGTATTATAAAGACAAGTTATTCAGTAATCAGCCCACCTCAAATATCAGGCTTACCGATATGGGCGTAAATATTATTAAACTGATAGTAAATAGTGGACCTCCCAATAATTGCATCCTTATCGATAGTGTCTTGATTGATGTCGAGGTAGATGTTGAGATTAATATCCCCAACGCATTCACCCCCAATGGAGATGGTTATAACGATTCCTTCGGGCCGGTAACGAAATGCATCGAATCGCTGGAAATGAATATCAGCGACCGCAATGGCCGTTTTATCCATAAAATAGATTCGGTGAACGGGAGATGGAATGGCAATATGCCTTCAGGTTCCGCAGCGCCCCAGGGTGTTTACTATTACCTTTTTAAAGCGATGGGATATGACGATCATGGAGTATATCCGCCAGGGAAGTGTGAACTTGTACAGAGATATTATAGACCTGACGCCCAATCCTGTTAAATCCAAGGCTGTTATTGATTTAAGCGGAAGATTGTCGGGTAACAAGACTATTTCAATAAACAACGCCTTAGGTATCCTGTTACGGATATGGAATACGACTGAAGATATTATTAACCTTGACCTCTCATTTTTAGGTGCTGGATTATACATCTTGAAAATTAACGATTCGGAGCAAGTCATCGTAGTGAAATTTATTAAAGAATAAAGGCCATGAAAAAAAATATTGCAAAAACAATTCTTATTCTTGCCATTATAGGCATGCACTTCAACTTGTTTGGTCAAGGTAAATATGTGCTCATGGGCAATAAAGCTTATGAAAACAAGCAATACACCTCGGCCATTGAATACTATACCAAAGCCCTCGATAAGTTCGACGGTGAAAAACTTGAGCGAAACGAGGTTGTCTTTAAACTTGCCGATTGCTTCAGGATGATCAACAACCCCAGGAAAGCTGAGGTTAACTACCAGCGGTTGGTTAAAAATAAATATGCCGAAGAAAAACCCGTGGTATATCTCTATTATGCTATAACGCTTAGCTCCCAGGGAAAATATACCGATGCCCTGCCCATGTTCAATCAATACCTTACCAGAGTGCCAGGAGATCCGCTGGCGATAACAGGCAAAGCATCGTGTGAACTGAGTTTACGGGATACTACGACAGAAACACAGTGGTTCATCAAAAATATCCGTGAAATTAATTCACAGGATGATGATTTTGCTGCTGTTTACGGGGATAATAAATTTAAGACGGTGATTTTTACTTCAAACCGGAAAGGAGCAACGGGAAAGGAAATTGATAACTGGACTGATGGGTATTTCTCCGATTTGTTTATCTCCACTAAAAAGAAAGGGGATATCTGGGGTATGCCCGTATTAGCCGATAATAATCAGATGGTGAACACCAGCGCCAACGAAGGGGCTGCGAGCCTCGATAACCAGTATAAAGAACTCTACTTTACACGTTGCGGAAAGATGCACAAGGGTAAAGAATATTGCCAGATACTGGAAGTGAGCAGAATGGGAAATGGATGGGGACGACCTATAGTAATCTATACCGACAGTCTCAGTAATGCTGGACATCCGGCTATCACTGCCAATGGTCTTACCATGATATTTGCGTCCAACCGTCCTGGCGGTAGCGGAGGCAAAGACTTATGGAAAACAACCCGTTCCTCAAAGAGAAAATCCTTTGGACATGCCGAAAACCTGGGATCCATTATCAATACATCCGGCGATGAATTGTTCCCTTCCTTTTACAACGACACTATCCTTTATTTTGCATCAAACGGCAGAGCCGGATATGGAGGATTGGACATATATCGTGTAACCCTTGGAAAAAACGGGCCTTCGAATGTGGAACACCTTCCCCGTCCCATCAATTCTTATGCCGATGACTTTGCCATTAGTTTTGAAGGAAACAAGGAAAAAGGATTCTTTACCTCACGCAGAACCGGAGGAAAAGGGGGGGACGACATCTGGTATTTTGAAAAAATAAACCGAAAAATCTCGGTACAGGGATTGGTCATGGATGAGGTTACACAGCAGCCTATGCAACGGCTACTTGTCAATGTTATCGATAGCGAAAACGATACAACAACCGTTTTTACCGATGATAAGGGTACTTTTCTTCTTTCTAAAGGACAAATAAAGGAGGAAAAGTAACTATACGCTGATTGTTTCCAAAGAAAATTATTTTACAAAAAAAACGGAAGTTACCATAGGAAAACTCAAAAATGACACGATATTTCACGTCAATTTTGCTTTGCAGCCCATTCCCGAAAAGCCAATTGTACTTCCCGATATCTATTATGAACTTAATAAATGGGATTTGCTTCCACAATATCAGGATTCGCTGATGCTCCTGGTAAACGTCCTTAATGATAATCCTAAAATCATTATTGAGCTATCTTCTCATACCGATTCAAGGGCATCAATGGAATACAATGACGAACTATCGCAGAAACGGGCAGAAACGGTAGTAAAATTTTTGACAGAAAAAGGGATTAATAAAGCGAGGTTGGTTGCAAAAGGCTATGGGGAACGTATGCCCAGGGTATTGACAACAGATATCACCAAAGATGGTTACACATTTGAGCGTGGGACTAAATTGACCGAAGAATATATCCTTTCCATACCAGACGTTAAAAAAAGGAAGTCGCTTATCAATTGAACCGCAGAACGGAGTTTTTAGTAATCGGAAAAAATTACAAATGATATGAAAAAATTATTTTTACTTAGCATAAGCTTTTTATTATTCATTTTCCCGGCGTTCAACCAGGTTCAGTTGACCCAGTATTTTTTAGACGGGACGCTTTATAACCCTGCTTTTGCAGGCTCACAGGAGGCCATCTGCGCTAGTATGTACGGAAGGCAGCAGTGGTTGGGATTGAAGGATGAGAAAGGCAACAATGTTTCGCCACTTTCAGGAGTTTTTAATATGCATGCTCCCATTTTCTCTATTCACAGTGGCCTTGGGATAAATGTGAGTTTATGATAAACTTGGTTTTGAACAGAACCTTGGGATTAAACTTAATTACGCTTACCGTATTCCATTTAAAAACGAAGAAAATAGCCTTGGGATTGGTTTTGCAGTTTCGCTATTAAGCAAATCCATTGATTTTAGCCAATTGATACTGGAACAACCCGGAGATCCGTTGCTAAAAAGCAAACAGAAGGAGAGCGGAATCATCCCGGATGTTGATTTCGGAATTCAATATCAGCAACGATAAAAAAATATATTTGGGCTTTTCGGGCACAAACCTGTTGGAATCCTCTACGGATATTGGTAATGTGCGCTATGGACAAAAGCGAAACTTCTATTTAACAGCCGGGTACTATATCAAACTGATGGAAAAACAAAAAAAAGCGTTGTACCTAATACCTTCTATGCTTGTTAAATCGGATCTAATCAATGCGCAGTTCGAGTTTAATACCAGGATGGAATACAACAACCTTTATTGGGCCGGTGTTTCCTATAGATATCAGGATGCCGTAGCGGTGTTGGCAGGGGTTAATTTTAATGGGTTCCGGATCGGGGCTTCATATGACTTAACGACCAGCTATTTATCACAAGTTTCTAACGGAAGTATTGAGGTCTTTCTTGGGTATTGTTATCCCATCAGACCGAAAGTGAAATTGAACAGCCTTTTCAACACCAGGTATTTGTAAGGCGGTTCTTTGAATTCTTTTATATTAAAGTTTTCCTCTGTTAATTAACTTTTTAATTGCATTAAATCAGAAGGTAGGCTTATATCTGGTATTATTTATCCCAGATTCTCCAATAGGGATTATTCTGCTTACAGAACTAAATGTGTTGTTAGTTGTTGTTTTAATTAGCATTGATTTGTATACTCTCGCTACGTAGCTTATTCGTATATAATTCGCAGATAAGCCGGATATAAGCCGATTTTCGTTATCTTTTCCGGGTTATCTCTGGGTTATTATTAACACAGATTCGTCTTTAAGCTCTGATAATTAGAAGTATTATACACTTAATCAATGAAATAAATCATAAATTTTCTAACGACCGTTATGAGAAAATTCTTAATATAAATATTTGATAAACAATTTAATGCACTCTCTAATGACGGATTTGGGTTTATTGATTCCATTTTTCACCCAAATATTCTGTCAAAGCAAAGTCCAAATCCTGGCGGGTACAGATGCCGTTTTGGATGGTTGTGTTAAAACTTTCCTTAAAGGTATTGGTCAGAAGCTGTACCATTTCATCTTTTTGGGAAGGCGAAAGTGCGTTTCCCGGTGGCAGGGCAGGGGCGGCATAATTGTAAAAACCGGCTTTGGTCTTTATTCCTAACCGCCCTTGGTTATAAAGAGATTGTAAGCTGGCTATTAAAGGCTTGGTAAAACTCCTTTTTATCTGAATTTATGATGTATTGATTAACGGCGAAAAGCATGGTATCTATGCCAACGCTATCGAAAAAATCGAAAACGCCAATGGGAAAAATCTTTTCTTTAACCACATCATCTATCTGTACGGAAATCTATGCCGCTCCGGTAGAGTCGGCAGGCTTCCGCCTGGAAATTGAGAAAAAGTTTATTCAGGATAAAAGCATTCTTTTCGGTCAAATTGAGGTGAAATTTTTTAATTTCCGAAAGAAAATGATGAACCTTTTCATGAGTCGTTTCGCTGGTGCTGTCCGTGTAAATATATTCCACGATATTGCGATAGGATACCGGGTAAAAAAAATGTAAACCTACCATTTTATCCTTTCGCTTTGCGGAACTGAGCAACAGGGAAGGGACGATGGACGAGGAATTGGAAGGCAAAAATGCAATCCGGATTGACAACGCCATCCAAACTGATGAAATAGTTCCTGTTTTACATTTATTTTCTCGGTGATCGCTTCAATAATAAGTTCACAACCCGAAAGCAATTCCATCGTGTGTCCGATAACTGTTGTCTGCATAGCCGTTGGTAGCATTGTTCGTCTATCAGTTGGTTCTTAAATTGCCGTTCGGTTTTTTTAATGAATTTTCGCCGGACTTCAGCGGCTTCAGGTTCGGTTTCGCAAAGCCAGGCAAGCTCAAAACCGAAGCCGGCGAGGTAATTGAAAATGTCGGTTCCCATTTTGCCGGAACCGATAAGTCCGATTTTAACAGGGGATTTCGTTGTCATTTCGTTCAGCGTTTTGAAATGTAAAAATATCATTTGTTTTGGCAGGAATCTCAGGATTTGAAAAAAAACTGTGCGAATATTCAAAATATTAACGAAATTTGCGGACTATTACCTTGTTGCACCATAGATTGTAGAACAGCTAAAAACTACAGGGCTATTCGCAGGTTGTAATTAAACTGAAATGACGGAGAAAGATAAAAATAAGAAAAAAGGCGTATACCTATCCATTTACGGTCAGAGGTTATGAGCTGGATTCATTTGGCCATGTTAATAATGCAGTATACCTGAATTATTTTGAACAAGCGCGCTGGGAAATACTTCGTGAAGAAGGACTGAAAGAGAAGTTTATCGAAAATGGATGGTTTCTGGTGGTTACCCAATGCAATGTCCGTTATCATCGCGAAGCAAGGATGTTTGATGAGCTGGAAGTGCAAACTACCCTCGAAAATGAATCGCCTTACCTGATTTTTAAACAGAAAATATATAATCGCACGGATGGCTTAAAAGTAACAACGGCTGTTTTTAAGACGTTGCTATTAGATAATGACCGCCGTCCTAATGATATTTTACAGGAATTGTTTAATCTATAGCATGAAGCAAAAATTTGATATAGCCGATTTTGAAATCACGGATGAAATTGGAATTCTGAAACTGAATAATCCGCCTCAGAATTATCTGATTGAACCCGCTTTTGCTGATTTGGAGAAGTTGCAACGATGGCTGGATGATGATATAAAAGGGTTGATCGTCACCGGGACAGGCCGTCATTTTTCGGCAGGTGCCGATATGCTTCATCTGAAAGAGATGGTAGCAAATGGAGGAGAGTTGGAAAAGAAAATGACTGCCGGAAACCAACTTCTGAATTTCATCTATGACCTTGATATTCCAACCATCGCAGCCATCAAAGGAGTGTGCTTTGGCGGAGGTTTGGAAATAGCCTTGAGTTGCCAGATTCGCTTTTGCAATTCGAAGGCATTATTTGCTTTTCCCGAAGTAAATCATGGATTAATCCCCGGTTTGGGCGGTATTGTGCGTGCCAGCCATTTGATTGGAAATGCCGCATTGCTGCAGATGGCGCTTGGCGGCGATGTGATGGATGCCGGAAAAGCCCTCGAAATTAAATTGGTGGATGCTATTATTGATACAGGAAGAAGTGGAAAGCTATGCCATTAAAATGATGAAGAAAATGGTTGAGGATCGTCCGCCGGAAGTTATCCATGCCATCATGCAAGCCATCAGGAATTCAGAAAAAATGACCATGGAAGAAGCCATTGCCGAGGAAACGAAATTGTTTTGTAAATTGGCGTTATCCGGTAAAGCTTTTAACTGAAATTAATCATCAGTCATTAATCATTAATCATTAATCATTAATCATTAAAAATAGCCATTGAATTACCATACCTGTTCGATACAAAATAGAGGAAGGGGTGTTCCATTTGATTTTGAACCAGCCGCCTTCCAATCGTATGGATATGATTTTTTTTGATGAATTGCAGGACATTGTACCAGGGTACTTCCTTCTGCCGAAGCAAAAGCGATAGTCATTTACGGGGAAGGCCGTCATTTTTCGTCGGGTGCCGATTTACCCGATTTAATTTCAAATTTAAAACGCGACTTCAATCCTTGACAGGGATAATCACCATAAATACATACCCCTGGTTTTCCTGGAAACCAATGTGAAAACATTTCAATATTTTGATGAACTGAAATTCCGGTAATTGCTGCCATTCGTGGCGTTTGCTTGGGTTCAGCGCTTCGAATTAGGCCTTGTTTTGCCATATCCGGTTATGTGCCAAAGGATGCAGGTACTTGGTTTTCCGGAATCTACTTTCGGCTTGTTGCCGGGCTGCGGAGGCATACAAAAGATCATCCGTTTGTCGGGCAAGGCAAAGGCTAATGGAACTTTTGCTGAAGGGTAACAGCTTTTCGTCCGAAGAAGCGCTGGAATGGAATATTGTGGATGGCTTGCTTTCCAAAAGAGATGTGATTGAAAAAGGCCATCGCTTTTGCCAAAGAAATAGCTCCTGGTTATAAGCGATTGTATGCTAAAGAAAATATAAAAAAATTACTGAAGAATGAATGAACAACCTATCCATCCAATGTTAGGTAAAGCTAAGCGGAACCGGAACATTTCTGCCAGGTAAGCCTATTCCTTTTGATGAAGTGGATCATTATCTTGGCGAATTAACCGGAAGCTCCGCTCAAGGTAAGAAAATGGCTCGACCGCATTAAACCGCTGATGAAGGAAATGCTCGAAGTGGAATATTATCATTTTGCCATTGATCCGGTTACTCGCGAATTTACGGATGATAATGTTACCATGGCTGTCAAAGCTTCACAAAAAGCGTTGGAATCTGCAGGCCTGAAAGCTACCGATATTGATTTGATTGTATACGGAAGTGCTCATCAGGATCAGATGCCAACGGCTTCGGTACGCATACAGGAGGCTCTCGGCATTGAACAATGCGGCGAAATATCGGTGCATGCCAATTGTACTTCTGCCTATAAAGCTTTGCTTATTGCTCATGATTTTCTTCAAAATGGCAGATATCGTAATGCCTTGGTTGTATCTTCAAGCATGTCGTCGTCGGAACTGAGGGCCGAATATTATAACCAACCTTTGCTGAAAAAAGAAGAACTTTTTTTGAGATATTTTCTCTCCGATGGCGCCGGAGCCCTGGTTCTGCAGGCAAAGGATACCTACGAAAAAGGGGTGTATTGCGAAAATACTTACATGGAATCTATTGGCGGGAAAAAACCGGCAGCCATGTTGAATCATCGCCCGGCTTACTGGATGAACCCGAAAGAAGAGTTTGAAAAAGGATACCATCATCTGGCTCAGATGTTCAACGAGCAATTACGGGCACATTTCCACGAAGCGGACGGAAGCGTTTTTTACAAAGGGTTAAAACGAATGATGGAGAAATACGGGATTGATACTGGTAAAATTAAGTTTTTCCAGGTCAATTTTCCATCAAAACATATCGCAGAATTGGTGATGGACGAATGCGAAAGCCTTGGTATCAGTAAAAAAAGCTGGTATTCAAAAATGGCAAGTATGGGTTATGTGGGCCCGCCGATGGCTTTTATTTGTCTCGATCATATTTTTCGCGAAGAATTTTTAGAACCCAACGATTTAATATTGAGTTTTGTTACCGAAGTCAGTAAGTTTATGCAAGCTGGCTTTTCCTTCGAGGTACATGGATAAATCAATTATGGTTTATAAAAAATCTCTTTATTGCCGTTAAAATTCGTTAATACAGGGCACTATTCTCAGAATTATTGTATGTTTGCGCATCTGAAAAAAATCAATATCTTTAAAAAATGTTTCCGGCAGCAAATTAATGGGTATGGTAAAATATCTTCTGAAAATTAAGAAATTGTGGTTATGGTCAGTTTTTTTAGTGGTGCTGTTTACAGCTTGCGAAAAGGAATCTAAAGTTCATAATTCGACTGTACCCAATCAATTTGCTGATGAGAAATCTGCTTTTGAAAAAGCAAAACAAAAAATACCCCGATATTATAAACTACTTTCTTTTTTTAAAAGTCAGGGATATACCATCTGGAATTTTAAGACATTTTACTATTCCGATAAAACAAAGTTGCCTCAAAAATTATTGATTATACGGCATGATGTTCATTTCCGCGATATTGATCTGGCATATGACACTTATTTTATCGAAAAGTTTTTTTTAGGTAGTGCAAATACGGCTACCTATTTTGTGATGCTGGATGATCCTTCGGAGTCGGGCAATCCTTTCGTACGTCAGAAATATCTTGATTTCATTAGCTTTTTGAAAAAAAGACAAGTGGATGTTCAGCCACACATATCGCCCAACGAAATGTACCTGAAACGTTATCACCCATCCTGGATTTATAAATCGGAAGAGGAATTAAAGAAAATAGTTCAGGACGACTATGTAATTACTAAAACTGATAAAGGCACAACCATAGAGGTGAAAGGTAAAGATGAATTATCTATTGGCCTTATGAATTCGAGAATGATACAGATGCTGAAGGATTATAATACGGTTTGGAAAGCATCTACCGGATTGGATGTTTTTGCCTATGCTGCCCATGGAAGCAAAATCCCAATCAACTATGCACTAAATAATGCCGTTCTTCTCGATCAGCTTTCGCTGTTACGAAGTGGCGTTTATCATTTCGATGCATACAATTCATGGATATTAAAATGTTTAACTTACCTGAGCGATAATGAAATGCCACCGTGGATGAACAAGCCTGAGCTGATAGCCCCGAACAGATATCAGCTATTAGTCCATCCATACTTGTGGGATGGCTTAAGTTCACAAACCATAAAGAATTTTGGCGCTCAACCGGGAGTTGATACATTGTTCCGATATTAGATACCGTGATTATTATTACAATTTAAACCTTTTATTTGCGCATGAGAAAATCTCTATTGTTCATTTTATGTTTATCGCCCGTTTTGGTTTTTTCCCAGGGAAAACAGCATCAGTCAACTATTCGCACTCATCGTCAATTTGAAAAACAGATGGAGATGGCTCCCCGCATAGCCGGAGATGTAAAATCGTGTCTTAAGGGATTGAATGCCGAACAAACGGAATACTTTGAGTTTTTATATGCTTATATGCCGCTGGTTGATCTTGCTGACCAGACGCCCGATTATTTTCTGAAAAATATCAATAGTTCCATCGAAGCTAAGAACACCTTTAGCTGGGGAAAGATGATTCCCGAGGATATCTTTCGTCATTTTGTATTGCCGGTAAGAGTTAATAATGAAAATCTTGATACGGCGAGACTGGTTTTTTTCAGAGAACTGAAAAACCGTATTAAAAATATGAATATGCGGCAGGCGGCACTGGAAGTAAACCATTGGTGTCATGAAAAAGTGAGTTATCAGCCAACCGATATGCGCACTTCTGCTCCGCTTTCCACCATAAGAACAGCTTATGGACGCTGTGGCGAGGAATCAACATTTACCGTTGCCGCTTTGCGTTCGGTGGGCATACCTGCCCGCCAATGTTATACTCCGCGATGGGCGCATGTGGACGATAATCATGCCTGGGTGGAAGTCTTGGGTGGATGGAAAATGGCATTTCCTGGGCGCTTGCGAACCCGAACCTCAATTGGATATGGCGTGGTTTTCGGCTCCTGCCAAAAGAGCGATGATGGTTCATACCAATGTCTTTGGTGATTATAATGGACCCGAAGAAGTGGTGGCAAAGGAGGAATATTATACTAAAATCAACCTGCTTGCTAATTATGCTCCTGTTCGTAAAATTTATGTAAAGGTTACCGATAAAAGCGGTAAGCCGGTAAAGGATGCTACGGTAAAGTTCAAATTGTATAATTATGCTGAATTCTATCCTTTAGCTGTTAAAAATACCAACGAGCAGGGGCTGGTTTCCATGGTAACCGGTTATGGCGATCTGGTCGTCTGGGCAAATAAGAGCAACGATTTTGGCTACCGCAAGATTACGGTGGAAAAAACCGACACTCTGACTATGTGCCTCGACAAAATTGCAGGAAAAGAATATACAGAACTTCTTCGATCTGGTTCCTCCGGTGGAGCGTAGCATTGAGGAGGCTTCCGAACAGGGACGCAAGGAAAACGACTTTAGATTTAAACAGGAAGACAGCTTGCGCAATGCCTACAGGGCTACATTTATTGATTCGGTTGCAGCCTGTGCCTTTGCCGCAAAGGAAAAGTACAATGCCGATACCACATGGATGTTTCTGAAAAAAAGCCAGGGAAACTGGAAAGAAATTCAGAAGTTTCTGAAAGAAACTCCGGGCAACCAAAGAGGCTATGTATTTCCGTTTCTCGCTTCTTTATCCGAAAAGGATCTTAGAGATACGCCTTCCGGTTTTCTTGCCGATCATCTGCAAAATGCCATGGATTATTCCACGGCCATGGATGAAGAGATTTTTACCACCGATGTCCTTTGCCCTCGCATTGATTACGAAATCATCACTCCCTATAAAAGTTTTATCCGGAATTATTTTGATAGTAACTTTATCAATGATTGCCAAAAGAATCCGGCAAATATCAGCTCGTGGATACTTCAAAATATTGCCATCAATAATAAGGCTAATTACGGGAATACGCCCATTTCACCCATTGGGGTTTTAAAACTGGGTTTATCCGATAAATCTTCCCGAAACATTCTTTTTGTTGCTATTTGTCGTAGCATGGGCATTCCTGCACGCTTAGAACCAGCTACCAAAGTCCCGCAATATTATCATGCCGGTCAATGGAACGATGTGAGCTTTGAAGCTGAAAAGCCTGTGTCTACTAATCCTAAAGGAAAGATAATACTTTCTAATTCGAACAATACAGCCGAAACTTCGCCGGTTTATACGCAGCATTATACCCTTAGCCAAATTTAACGATGGCGATTATCAAACCCTGGATTATGAATTTGATGAAAACCTGAAGACGCTTCCCTGTTCACTGACCGTGGATGCGGGCAACTATATGATGGTTACCGGCAACCGGATGAACAACGGAACCGTGCTTTCCAAAGTGAGTTTCTTTAATGTAAATCCGGGTCAGGAATGCCCCGCTGAAATAGAAGTGCGGCCGCTTACCGTAAAGCCCAATCTTTTGGGGACTTTGGATGTTTTAAAAACCAAACTCGTTTCTTTTGATGGGAAACAGATCAGCTTGTCTGAAATTACCAATAGAAAAGGTATTGTACTGTGTTTTATTGAGCCTGGTAAAGAGCCGACCAACCATGTGATGAACGATATCAAATTGCTTGGCGATAACTTTGAAAAATGGGGCGGAGGCATGGCTTTTGTTTTGAATGATAAAAAGTATACACCTGCATCGGTAAAAGCCGAGTACAAAAATATGCCGGCACAATCGGTTTATTATTATGATAAGAATAAAACGCTGCTTACTGAAGTGGAGAAAGCTCTTGGAAATAGAAAAATCGGTAACTTGCCGGTTATTTTACTGTTGGACGACCGTGGACAGATTTATTTTGTTTCCGAAGGCTACAGCATAGGAACTGGCGAACAATTGTACAAAAATATTAACCTGATTGATGAATCAGGGATTAAAAAATAATCATAGAAGAAACCCTGAAGGTTTCCAAAACCTTCGGGGTTTACTACCAAAGAACCTAAGCGATGACTACATTTGAATTAAACGGAGAAGAATACATAGAATTGAACAAGCTTCTGAAATTGCTCAATTTTGTAGAGAGTGGAGCGGAAGCGAAGTTAAGAATTGATAACGGAGAAGTTACCGTTAACGGCAAAACGGAATTGCGGAGACGAAATAAACTGCGCAGCGGCGATAAGGTTTGTTTTGCCGGACAAACAATAGTGATTGCCTGAAGGATTAGAGACCCTCAAATTTTTAAAACCTTGAGGGCCTAATAAAATTATCCGTATTTTTGCTGGTATAACAAAGAGCAATAATTCAGATTACAAATAATGTTTCATTGGCTAAACAACATAGACACTTCCTTGTTCCTTTTCCTTAACGGGAAACACAATGCGTTTTGGGATGTGGTGATGTACTGGTCGAGCAACAAGCTTACCTGGCTTCCGGTTTATCTGTTGTTGATTTACCTTGTCGTCCGACATTACCGCCGGCAATCGTGGATTGTTATTCTTTTTGTGGCTTTGCTTATTACTCTTACCGACCAGATTTCTGTTCAGTTGTTTAAAGAAATTTTTCACCGCTTGCGACCCTGCCATCAGCCAGCATTGGAGGGGTTGGTTCATTTGGTAAAAGGAAAATGTGGCGGAGATTATGGGTTTATTTCTTCGCATGCATGCAATTATTTTGGAATAGCCCTTTTCCTTATCGGGATGTTTGGCAAAAAAGTACGCTACTTCATTCCGCTTATTCTATTCTGGGCGGTCTGGATAAGTTATAGCCGTATTTATCTGGGAGTTCATTTTCCCGGCGACGTACTTACCGGCGGATTGGTTGGTGCACTTATCGGTTACCTGCTTGCACGGGCTTGTAAATGGGTGTTGGGAAAAGCGAAAAAAAGTTTGTAAGGCTGAACGAAGCGATTCGGGATTCTTATGGTTTATAAAGTCCTCCAGCTTTTAAAAGTCGACTCTGTTTTATTCAACCATCAACTTTCATTGAGTATTTTCCAAATCAAATCCTTTAGTTTCATCAGCCCTTGTTTGGTATGCGATGAAATGAAAACGGAATTCACATCCGGCAGATTTTTTTTCACATCGTCCATCAGTTCCTCGTCCAGAAGGTCGGACTTGGAAATAGCAAGTATCCTTTCCTTGTCAAGCAGTTCGGGATTATATTGTTTTAGTTCGTTCAACAGAATATCGTATTCCTTTTGAATATTATCGCAATCGGCAGGAATGAGAAAAAGCAGGGCAGAGTTACGTTCGATATGTTTGAGAAAGCGTAATCCAAGACCTTTGCCTTCAGAAGCTCCTTCGATAATTCCCGGGATGTCGGCCATTACAAACGATTTATTGTCATGATAACTAACAATGCCAAGGTTAGGTCGCAGGGTAGTGAACGGATAATTGGCAATTTCGGGTTTGGCAGCCGAAAGTACCGAGAGCAGGGTTGATTTTCCGGCATTGGGAAAACCAACCAAGCCCACATCTGCCAAAAGTTTTAATTCAAGTATTTTCCAACCTTCTATCCCCGGTTCGCCAGGCTGGGCAAATTTGGGAGCCTGAAAGGTAGCTGATTTGAAATGATCGTTACCCATTCCACCTCTTCCGCCAGGTATCCAAACGATGGTTTCGCCATGTTCGGTAATTTCGCATTCAACAGCACCTGTTTCAGCGTCGCGGGCTATGGTGCCTAACGGAACTTCAATGATCACATCGTTACCATCGGCTCCGGTTCTCAGGTTTTTACTGCCACTTTCACCGTTATCTGCCAGGATATGCTTGGTGTATTTCAGATGTAGCAATGTCCAGAACTGATTATTGCCTTTTAAAATAATATGAGCACCCCTGCCGCCGTTTCCACCGTCGGGACCTCCGTGTGGATTTCCCTTGGTGCGATGAAAGTGCATGGAACCGGAACCACCGTTGCCCGAACGGCAAAATATCTTGACGTAATCTACAAAATTGGAAGTGCTCATATGGTAGTTGTTAGTTGTATGTTGTTAGTTGATGGTGTATTGACGATTGACAAATTTTTAGCTTCCTGGATAACTATCAACCAACAACTATCAACTATCAACTAAATTAAATTGTCAATTTCTTTACAAATATCGGCAAAAATTCCTTCTATGCTTCCGATGCCATGTACCGGATGGAATTTGTTTTGTTTTTTATAATAAGCAATCAGAGGTTCGGTCTGGTTTTTATATACCTGTAATCGTTGTTTAATCACATCTTCTTTATCGTCCGCACGACCAGTCTCCAAGGCGCGTTTTAGTAAACGGGTGATAAGCTCTTCGTCCTTTGTTTCAAGCGCAATCACCAGGTTTACCGGTGTATGGTTGGCATTAAGCATCTTGTCAAGTTCTTCCGCCTGAACCAGAGTGCGCGGGAAACCATCCAGCACCAAACCTTTAGCTGTCTTATTTCGTTCCATTACTGAACGGATGATGTCAACCAGTACGGCATCGGGAACTAATTCACCTTTGTCCATGAACGTCTTGGCTTTCATACCCAGTTCACTTTTGTTGCCGATTTCGGCTCTCAGAATATCGCCGGTGGAAGTGTGAATTAAATGATATTTTTCGGCAATTTTTATCGCTTGGGTCCCTTTGCCTGCGCCGGGAGCACCAAACATTATAATATTAAGCATTTTAAAAGGTTTATAATTAAACAATCTTATAAATTTCCGGATAATTTCGCCCATAGCCATCATAGTCAAGCCCATAACCAACGATAAAATCGTTAGGGATTTCTATGCCTACATAATCAATGGGATAACTTTTTTGAAAAGCATTGGGTTTAAAAAGGCAGGTTGCCAAACGGATGCTTTCGGGCTGAAGCTTTTGGATGTCAGCAATTAATTTCTCCATGGTAAGACCAGTATCTATGATGTCTTCTACGATGATTATCGAACGTCCGTGGAGTTCTTCGTTTATCCCGATTAACTTTTTTACATTTTGCGAACTGCTTGTCCCCGCATAAGAGGAAAGTTTTACAAATGATACTTCGCAATCGAGGGTGATTTCTTTCATCAAATCGGAAGCGAACATAAAGGCTCCGTTTAGGATAACAATAAATAAAGGATTTTTCCCTTTCAAATCGCTGTTGATTTGCTGAGCCACTTTGCTTACGGCGGCTTCTATTTCGGTGGCAGAAATAAAAATCGAAAATTCCTTATCTAATATTTTTATATTATTTGTCATGATATTTTTGAAAGACTAATTGATTTTTTAATGAAGGTGCAAAGGTAAGATTTTACCCTTGCCAAAAATCAATTATTATTTACCTTTGCCAAAAAAATACAATTATGCAAGCAAAAGTGAGCATTATTATGGGTAGCACTTCCGACCTGCCGGTGATGGAAGAAGCTGCTAAATTTCTGAATGAAATGGAAATTCCTTTTGAACTTCATGCGTTGTCTGCTCACCGGACTCCCGAGAAGGTGGAAGCCTTTGCCAAAGGAACCTATGAAAGGGGCGTTCGCGTAATTATTGCCGGAGCTGGTATGGCCGCTCATTTGCCTGGTGTTATTGCGGCTATGACTCCCATTCCGGTGATAGGCGTACCCATCAAAGCTTCGCTCGAAGGAATAGATGCTATGCTATCTATAATTCAGATGCCTCCGGGTATTCCCGTGGCTACCGTCGGGTTGAATGCCGCAAAAAATGCAGGAATTCTTGCCGCTCAGATTTTAGCTGTTGCTGATGAACAGTTGATGAAAAAACTGATACGTTTTAAAGAGGAACTTAAGCAAAAAGTGGCTAAAGCCAACGATGAGCTTAGCAGGGTGAAATACCCGTTTAAAACTAACTAATATTTTCGGGATAATACTTAAATGAATCATCCAAAAACAACGGATAATTCATTTACAGGTAGATTTTTTTGTTTGCATACCAGTGGTTTATGGCTACTTGATATTACCAGCCTCCTTTTTTTGTTTCCTGAACATTCCAGATGCTTTTTTGTTAACTGTATGTAGAAGCGTAATTCTTAAAACAGTTAAACATGGAAGCAATCAACTATACCATCAATACAACGGATAAAGAAACTCTGGCAAAATGGTTTCATCTTTTAACGCTTGGACGTAAGCTCGACGAAAAGGCGCCCAATTATCTGAAGCAGGCCTTGGGATGGTCGTTTCATGCACCCTATGCCGGGCACGATGCCATACAGTTAGCCATCGGGCAAGTGTTCGACCGCCAAACAGATCATCTTTTCCTGTATTATCGCGATATGCTTTCCGCCCTTTCTGCCGGAATGACCACCGAAGAAATCATCCTGAATGGATTATCTAAAGCTACCGACCCGGGAACGGGCGGACGCCACATGTCGAATCATTTTTCCAAACCGGCCTGGCATATTCACAATGTGTCATCAGCTACCGGAAATCATACTTTGCATGCCGTGGGCGTGGCCCGTGCCCTCAAAAAATACCATCAAAAAGGGGTTGCCATCAGTTCGCAGGGCGAATCGTCAACCAGCGAAGGCTATGTTTTTGAAGCCATCAACGGGGCTTCCAACGAAAAGTTACCTGTTATTTTTGTGATTCAGGATAATCGCTACGGCATTTCCGTACCCAAAAAAGACCAGACAGCCAACCTCCATGCCGCTGATAATTATTCGGGACTGAAAAATCTTAGAATCATCCATTGCGACGGCAAAAACGTGTTTGATTCCATTAACGCCATGATGGAAGCCAAGCGTCATGTGTTGGAAGCCGGTGAGCCGGTAATCGTTCATGCCAGTTGTGTTCGCATCGGTTCACATTCTAATTCCGACCGCCATGAACTATACCGCGACGAAAACGAAATTCAATGTACCACGGCAGCCGACCCAATGAGCCGCTACCGTAAACAACTCATCCATTCAAAAATATTTACTGAAGAAGAATTGCTGGAGATAGAAACCGGTGTGAAACAGGAAATATCGGATGCCCACAAAAAAGCTCTTGCTGCTCCCAACCCCGATCCGGCAACCATCCTCAACTTTGTAACTCCCGATCCCTATATTCCGGCTAAGTATCCTGATGGTACACATAATCAAACTTCCGGTGAAAAGAAAAGATTTATCCAGGCACTCAACGAAACCCTCAAAGCGGAATTCCGGTTCAATCCCGACACTTTTATCTGGGGTCAGGACGTAGCCAACAAGGAAAAAGGCGGCGTATTTAATGTTACCAAAGGTATGCAGAAAGAATTCGGAAAGGAACGTGTTTTCAATGCGCCTATAGCCGAAGATTACATCGTAGGAACTGCCAATGGTATGAGTCGCTTCAGCGATAAGATACGCATAGTGATCGAAGGGGCCGAGTTTGCCGATTATTTCTGGCCTGCCATGGAGCAATTAGTTGAATTATCGCACGATTACTGGCGCAGCAACGGACAGTTTGCTGCCAATGTTACGTTGCGCTTAGCTTCGGGCGGATATATCGGCGGAGGTCTGTACCATTCTCAAACCATAGAAGCAGTGCTGACGACTTTCCCCGGCCTGCGGGTGGTGTATCCTTCGTTTGCCGACGATGCCGCAGGCTTGTTGCGTACCAGCATACGTTCCAAAGGCCCAACCATTTTTCTTGAACCCAAAGCTTTGTATAACGATCCGAAGGCTGAAGCGTTTATTCCCGATGATTTTGAAGTTCCTTTCGGAAAAGTTCGCATCCGGCATACGGGTAGCGACCTTTCCATCATTACTTATGGCAACACCACTCACATGTGTCTGGAAGTAGCCGAAAAAATTGCTAAAGAAACGGGTAAAAGCATAGAAGTGGTGGATATCCGCTCACTGAATCCTTTGGATAAAGAAGGAATATTGAGTTCGGTAAAGAAAACCAACCGCGCATTGGTTGTGCATGAAGATAAAATGTTTGCCGGCTTTGGCGGCGAGATTGCTGCTCTTATCGCTTCCGAAGCTTTTGAATATCTCGATGCTCCTGTGAAACGTGTCGGAGCCACGTTTACTCCGGTAGGATTTTACCGTGCTCTGGAAAATGCAATCCTTCCCGACAACGGGAAAATTGAAAAAGCAGTAAACGAATTATTAGCCTATTAATTGAAAAAGAAAAAATTATGGCAAAATTTGAAATTGTAATGCCTAAATTAGGCGAAAGCATCATACAAGCTACCATTATCCGTTGGCTGAAAGCCGTCGGAGAAACCATACATGAAGACGATTCTATCGTGGATATAGCTACCGATAAGGTAGATTCTGAAATACCGTCGCCTGTGGAAGGGATACTAACCAAGGTTTTTTATGAAGAGGGAGATATTGTACCTGTCGGTAAAGTAATTGCTGTTATCGAAACAGGTATTGATGGGATAAATGAGAATAATGATGAAGTATCTCCGCGTGAAAGCGAAACCGAAGTATCCCCAACACAGGAACGGTTGATGATAACTAAAAAACCTGCTTTTGCCCGTTTTTATTCTCCTTTGGTGAAAACTATAGCCGGCAAAGAGAATATTACTGTTGCGGAATTAGATTCAATACAGGGAAGCGGCTCGGGGGGCAGAGTGAATAAAAACGATCTGCTGAATTATATCAAATCAAAAACAGAAAAACAGGAAACACCCGTAATAGCCGCTTCAACGGTAGCTATTCCCATTTCTGTTGCCGGTGATCAAATTGTGGAAATGGACCGTATTCGCCGCCTGATTGCCGACCACATGGTGATGTCCAAACAGGTATCGCCCCATGTTACTTCTTTTATTGAAGCCGATGTTACCAATATCGTCAACTGGCGCAACCGGATGAAAGACGGTTTCCTGAAACGCGAAAATGAGAAGTTCACTTTTATGCCGGTATTTGTTGAAGCTGCAGCTAAAGCATTGATTGATTTTCCGGGTGTCAACGCTTCGGTGGAAGGATATTCAATGATCCTGCGTAAGAATATCAATATCGGCATGGCTACTTCGCTTCCTAACGGTAACCTCATCGTTCCGGTGATAAAAAATGCCGACCAGAAAAATCTTCGGGGGTTGGCACTTTTGGTAAATGATCTTGCTAACCGTGCACGGCAAAATAAATTGCTGCCCGACGAAATACAGGGAGGAACTTTTACCATTACTAACCTGGGAACGTTCGGAAGCATTACCGGTACGCCCATCATCAATCAGCCACAGGTAGCCATACTCGGGTTGGGGGTAATACAAAAGAAGCCTGTGGTACTTGAAACGCCGCAGGGCGACGTCATAGCCATCCGTCATCGCATCATTCTTTCGCTCACCTACGATCACCGTGTTGTGGACGGAGCTTTGGGTGGAATGTACCTGCAACGTATTACTAAGTATCTCGAAGAATTTGATATCCGGCAAACGGTTTAAACAAAGCGGAATATTGGGTAAAAGTGCGTAACCAAACCGTATAATTTACATTCCTAAATGTTCGAATGCTTTATACACAAGGATGGCAGGCCAGACGATTGCTTTTAAAAATCCAAGAACACCCATCCAAAAGCCAGCGGCATGGGAAATAAAATAAATGGCAGCCCCGATGAAGCCTAATCCATAAACGGCTCCCGAAGGTGTGCCCTTATGAATTTCTCTTCTTTTTTTCTTTTCTTCTTCCATAAAATTTCTTGTTTATTGATATTTAAAATTAGTTATCCGATAAAAAATCTTTGAAGGGCTAAAGCCTAATGTTTACTGTGCTTTACCAACACCAAGTTTAAATTGTTATTTTATTAATACCGTTAACGTAATAGCGGCTTATTCGCTGTTCCTTTTGCAAATATAAGTAAAAAGAGACGATAGCCAGCGTGTGATTCCCTGATTTCTTTATTTTTTAGTCAAAATAAAATCAACCAATCCCGTTTTTAAGGGCAAGTCGGGTTTATTGTATGTCGCCATGTTCCTTTGAATATCAGTATCCGATTCTTTTAGTATATGGTTCATCGAATCAATCAATAAAAGTTCAGCATCCGGCTTTGATGCCGAAAGCATTTTGGCATTATCCACTGTTACTTGTAAATCGGTTGTCCCCTGAACGATTAATACCGGAATCTTCAATTTGCTTATTTCCTTTGCAGGATCATATTGCATCCATGAAATCAGGTACGGTTGAATGGCGGGACGATATATAAAAAGCAAATTCGGATTCACATTCGAAACCGTTTTACCCATTTTCAGGCTGTCGATTATTTTATCCGATTCATCAAGCAACTCGAAAGACAATTTATCTTTTAGCTGTTCCTGTAATATCTGATCTGCCGGATAGCCGGTGCCCGAAACCGAAATTAATGCCGACACTTTCGTCCGTTCGGCAGCAATTATCCCTATCAACGACCCTTCGCTATGACCTAAAACGATGATTCTTGAAAACCGTTGGTCCGATTGTAATAACGATATCCAGCCAACAACATCGTCAATGTATGTTTCGAATGTTGCCTCATTTTCGTCTATCATTGCCGTCTTGCTTTTTCCAATCCCGCGTTTATCAAATCTTAGGGTGGAAATACCTTTTTCTCCAAAACTTTCGGCTAACATTTTATAAGCATTTGTCTTAATCCCCAGGGAAGAATTGCAATTTCTGTCGGTAGGCCCCGAGCCGGCAATAATAAGAACTACCGGAGATGTCTTGACATTACAGGGAACTGTTAATGTTCCCGAAATGTCTCCTGTCGACGTTTTCAATATTATTTCAGATTCTGAAAAAACAGTATCATTTTTGGTTTGTGAAAATACACCTATGGATAAAATAAGTAGAGCAATAATAAATAATAACCTTTTCATACACGCTGTTGATTTAATAAATCTATCGGTGATGTATTAAGACTTTTTTCTGTTATGCGGTTTGTGCCTTTTGAATGCTTAAGGATTTATATCTCATGAACGATCTTTAAATTTTCTTTGCTTCCAAAAATTACCACAATCATGTTAAGTTTTGTAAGCAACATAAAAGGTAATTGTTAGCTGTAGCTAATCCTGATTACTTATTAATAACCAATTTTAATGTCTGGCTGGTATTATTAGAAGAAATGTTTAAAAAATACATTCCTTTTTGCAAGTTATCAAAACTAAAACTCTTGGAATTATTATGATTGAAATTAAATAAACCCTTATAAATAATTTCGCCCTGAATATTACATAAAATAATGTTGTAATCAGAAAAAATCTCTGAGTTCGATTCAATAATAAACTTCCCATTATTAGGGTTAGGATATATGCTAAATGACGAAGATGCCTTTTCTTTTATGGGGATACTGGTTATTAAAAAATCAGGAAGAGTATTATTAAGGCCTTCATTATTAAAAGCAAAAAGCCCATCTCCAAATGTGCTTATCCATAAAGTATTATTATTATCTTCTTTAATTGATCGTATGCGACCATATCCAACAGTAGTTGCATCTGAATTAAATCCAGAATTAGACGAATTATATATTGTCCAATCAGAACCATCAAACTTAACCAATGCATTATTCGTTTCTCCCGATTGAAACCCTAACAAGATATTTCCTGAATGATCGGCACAAATTGTTGAAATTTCACTACAAGGTGGTGTAAATTGTTGCCATGATGAATTGTTATATTTAATTAATCCTGAACCTAAAGTGGCTATCCATTTATTATTTAATTCATCAACATCCAAAGCTGAAATAATATTATTGGGAAGAATGGAATTTGATGAGTTATAAATTGTCCAGTATTGAAAATCATAATGTGCTAACCCATTTTCTGTTCCTATCCATAAATTAGAATCATTTTCCATTGCTAGTTTTCTAATATTATTGCTTGGTAAATAAGAATTTGAAGTATTAAATGAAACCCAGGTATTGCCATCAAAATATTTTAATCCATTACCACCAGTTCCGAAACATACTCTGTTATTGTGTGCAGTTACACACCAAATATTCTCTCCAGGGAAAAGTATGTCGTAGGACATTCCATCTTGACGTATTAACCCGTTGGAAGTTCCAATCCATTTAACATTATTTGAGTCTACAGCAATATCCCTTACATCTCCGTTACAACTCAAAAGCATTGAGTTGCTTTCCTGAGTTATTAAATTGCCATAAAAATCTCTAAGCATAAAACTATTATAATTCCATTGTTGCCAGTTATAATGGTCATAAAGGACGATTCCTAAACTAGGGTTACCACACGTACCATAAGTAGAAACAAGCATATTATTATTTTTATCTACGGCAATTGCATCAATATCGTTACAAAGTAAACCTGAATTTTGTTGTTTGAATTGATACCATTTTAGGTTTGGATCAAACAATACTTTAATGTAGGTGGTATCATAGGAAGTTAAAGTTCCTTGTGCTCCCTTAATAATTAATTGATGAATCCCTGGATTTAAGTTTGAAGCCGAAACAATGATATTGCAGTTATCATAAGGTGGATTAAGTGTGGTCGGCAAAATTGTTACATTTGAAGTTGTAAAACTTTCAAGGGTTAAAAATATAGAAGCGTTAAAACCACCACTTGGTATAGCATACAAAGAGAGGGTGTCAGTTTGTCCAACATTCAAAATTAACGTGTCTGGATTTAGGTGTATTGTAAAAGATTGCGAACAAACCCTATTTAATATACATAAAATAAATACGATTAAGAAAAGATACTTTTTCATTTGTCAATGTTTTTATTAATTACAATTCTATTCATTTCTGCAACCCCACTCCTTTGCATATAGTTTTGAATATGTTTGAATATGTAAGTATAGCCTTATTGCATATAATTTCATTACAAAAATAGAAATTTTTAAAATATAAATTATTTAATGCTAAATTTTTTTAATTTTTTTCTATTAATAGAAAAAAGTGTAAACTGAACTGATATTTTTTATTCATAGCCATTACCTTTAGCAAACTTATTAAAATGGAACGATATTTAATGTTACCTTTGCTGAAATTTAAAAATAACGAAGTATGAAAAAATTATTTTTGACAATAGCAGTGATTTGTGTCGTGTTTTTTGCCAGTTCCTGTAAAAAGGATTCCAACGGAAATAGCGCTAATTCGATGACTGCAAGCGTTGGAGGTGCGCAATGGTCAGCGCTTATTCCGGCAGGAGTTCTTTCGAATGGGGTACTCGTCGTAACCGGAACTTCCTTAACCGGGGAATCGATTATTGTAACCGTTAATGGCCAAACTGCCGGTACCTATAATCTTTCTGTTATACCGCCAAAAGCTGAATGCCTGGGAACTTACAAAGCTACGCTTACCGCTACATCGGAGGACACGTATGTAAGTACTACCGGCAGTGTAGTCCTCACCAAAGTTGACCTGACCAATAAACTTGTCTCCGGCACATTTGAATTTACCGCAGCCAATTCAACCCTTGTGGTAAAGCAAATTACTGTCGGAACCTTTACGGATGTAACGTTTATTACTCAATAATTGAGACCTGATCATAAAAACCCCCGTAAAGTTTAAGTTCTTTACGGGGGTTTTTGTTTTACAATATTCCATTTAAGATGACCTACTTTGCATTTAAAAAGAGGCAAATGCTATTTGTTGGGTGACAAATTCAAATTTTGCAGGATGTTTTCCGCTATGGCAATATTTATTCTGCCTTTACAATCTTTAGTTTAGCAAATTTCAGCAAAAGCTGCTTTTGCCCGATTCCGTTAAAGAAAACGGTCGCTTTACGGTTGGAAGCATCGCCTTCCACGTTCAGCACCTTGCCTCTTCCGAATTTTTGGTGATCAACTTCCATTCCCGGCTGGATATCGGCGGCATCGGAAGGTTCAAAATTTCCTCCGTTATTCGCAGTACCGCCTGCCGGGCTCACCGTATCGAGTCGTTTCAGATTCTTTCGTTGAAAAAGAGAAGCCGGCAACCCCGATAACGTTCCACTTTCGGAATGACTTGGCTCAAACGTTGAAGGTGCCTTGCGCGGGATGTCCAGGTAAACAGTATCAATTTCATCGATAAAACGGCTGGGTTCGCAGGGCGTAAGCGTGCCCCAGCGGTAGCGCATATCGGCATACGTTAGTGTAACCCGGATACGGGCACGTGTAAGGGCTACATAAAAAAGCCGGCGTTCTTCCTCCAGGTCACTCCTCGAACCTAACGACTGCATGGATGGGAAAAGGTTTTCTTCCATGCCGGTGATGTATACATAAGGGAACTCAAGCCCTTTGGCTGAATGAATGGTCATCAGCGCAACTTTGTCATTATCGTTTTCATTGTCGTTATCGGCATCGGTAAGTAGGGCAATATCTTGCATAAACTCGTCGAGGGTGCGTATGGAAGTGGATATTTCGCCTCCGTTTTCAAAACTGGGTTCGGGTTCTTTTTCCGAGAAGTCTTTGATAGCATTCAGCAATTCCTCAATATTTTCGTAACGGCTCAGACCTTCGGGCGTTTTGTCTTCGTACAATTCTTTCATGATACCGCTTGAGCTGGCGATGTGTTTGGCCAGGTCGTACGCATTGCGGGTTTTCAGCTGGGCTCTGAAGCTTTTAATCATCAGCACAAACTCCGAAATTTTGGTTAGTGTTCCTGTATTTATTCCGGTCATTTTACCTTCCGAAATCACTTCCCACTGGCTTTTGTTTTCTTCGTTTGCTTTCACGATGATATGTTCGAGCGAAGTCTTACCTATGCCGCGGGCAGGATAATTAATGATGCGATTCAGAGCTTCTTCGTCGTTCAGGTTAATGGCCAGCCGGAAATAAGCCAACAGGTCTTTTATTTCTTTTCGTTTGTAAAACGACAAACCGCCATAAATCCGATAGGGAATATTGAGCTTGCGCAAAGCTTCTTCGATGGATCTCGACTGGGCATTGGTGCGGTAAAGAATGGCAAAGGCATCATTGGGCAACTGGTTATACATTTTGGTTTCGAAGATGGATTGGGCAATCATCCGTCCTTCTTCGTTGTCCGACGAACCATGCAAAACCGGGATGGGTACGCCTTCCGCATTTTCCGTCCACACTTCTTTAAAAATTTGTTCCTTATTGTTTACGATGATGCTGTTGGCTGCCTTAACTATCGTTTGGGTGGAGCGGTAGTTCTGTTCCAGCTTAAAGGTTTTAAGATCGGGATAATCGTTTTTAAAATTCAGGATGTTCTGGATGTTGGCTCCACGGAAAGCATAAATACTCTGGGCATCGTCGCCCACTACGCAAATGTTTTCGAAACGGGCGGCCAGCTTTTTAATGATCATATACTGGGCAAAGTTAGTATCCTGATACTCATCCACGAGAATATACCTGAACTTCTGCTGATATTTATACAATATCTCTGGGAAATCGCGGAGCAGAACGTTGGTGTTGAAAAGCAAATCATCGAAATCCATAGCCTGCGCTTTAAAACATCTGTTCTTGTACCGCATCATGATTTCGCCCATTTTCGGCTTGGAAGCAGCCCTGTCCTGTTCCTGAAATTCGCTGCTGATAATATAATCTTCGGCAGGGATTAAACTGGATTTGCATGATGAAATCCGGTCTAAAACAACATTTGGTTGGTAAACTTTAGGGTCTAAGTCGAGTTCTTTAAGTATAGTTTTAATTAAACTTTTGCTGTCGTCGGTATCATAAATGGTATAATTGGAAGGATAGCCAAGCAAATGGCCGTCGATGCGAAGAATCTTGGAGAAAACGGAGTGGAAAGTACCCATCCATACATTGCGGGCATCGCTGTTGCCTACCAGTTGGAGGATACGTCCTTTCATTTCGCGGGCAGCTTTATTGGTAAACGTTAATGCAAGCACATTAAAAGGATCAACCCCTGTATTGATAAGATGAGCTACCCTATAGGTGAGCACACGGGTTTTACCCGAACCGGCTCCGGCAATCACCATTACCGGCCCATTAATACTTTCAACAGCCTGGCGTTGAACTTCATTTAAATCGTTAAGAATATTATTCACATGCTTTGTTTTATGGGGACAAAAGTACATCTTTTGCCTTCACAGGGCATATTTTTTTCAATTCCGGGTGGATTTTGGATTATTTTGATGAATTAATTTAAAATAAAATTTGTATTTAAAAAAATAGCTTTATCTTTGCACCCGCTAAAAATGAAGAAAATCTCATTTTTGCAAGAATTAAGAAGCTGAAAAAGCTTATAAGGAACCTGATAAATTAAGACAACTATAGGTTTCGACTCGGGAGATGATTGTTGCAATCGCTCCGGATGTCAAAAAACGTCTTTCCAACCTTATCATTTTTCTTGTTTTTTAGCCAACGAATTCTTTTGATTAGTAATAGATTGAAAAATTAATAACATTTTTTCATTTAATCTATTGGTTTTCTAAAATTAATTTGTACTTTTGCAGCCCCTTAAAAAGGGTAAAATAGTTTTAAATAAAATAATTAAAAACTTATCTATGCCAACAATACAGCAATTGGTTCGTAAAGGTCGCCAGAAGCTGACTGATAAGAGTAAATCACCGGCTTTGGATTCATGTCCACAGCGCAGAGGTGTTTGCGTAAGGGTTTATACCACTACCCCCAAGAAACCTAATTCTGCTATGCGGAAGGTTGCCAGGGTTCGGTTAACCAACGGAAAAGAAGTCAATGCTTATATTCCCCGGTGAAGGTCATAATCCTTCAGGAACACTCCATCGTAATGATACGTGGCGGAAGAGGTAAAAGATTTACCCGGTGTTCGTTATCATATCATCCGCGGTGCATTGGATACTTCAGGCGTTGATGGAAGAAACCAGAGACGGTCGAAATATGGTACAAAACGTCCTAAAGCAAAAAAATAATTAAAAAAATCGTTCCACATAAGTCAAGTGTAGCAAAATGAGGAAATCAAGTCCAAAAAAACGAATCATTCTTCCCGATCCAAAATATCATGATACTTTGGTAACAAAGTTTGTTAATAACATGATGCTTCGGGGTAAGAAAAATATTGCTTTCGAGATTTTTTATGAAGCTCTGGATATTGTTGCAGAAAAAACCAAAGAAGATGCATTGGAAGTCTGGAAAAAAGCGTTATCAAATGTAACTCCAAATGTGGAAGTACGTAGCCGTCGTATTGGTGGTGCTACATTTCAGATCCCTTCTGAAATTCGCCCTGCACGTAAGATGTCTATCGGCATGAAAGCATTAGTACAATATGCCCGTAAACGTCATGAAAAGAATATGGGCGACAAATTAGCTGCTGAAATAATGGCTGCATATAAAGAAGAAGGCGCTGCTTTTAAACGGAAAGAAGACACTCACCGTATGGCAGAAGCTAACAAAGCATTTTCACATTTTAGATTTTAATAAAAAAACCGAAGTACAATATTATAATGTCCGAGAAACTTAACTATACAAGGAATATAGGCATTATGGCTCACATAGATGCGGGTAAAACCACAACTACTGAGCGGATATTGTATTATACCGGTGTAAATTATAAAATAGGGGAAGTACACGAAGGTACAGCTACCATGGATTGGATGCCACAGGAACAGGAAAGAGGTATTACAATTACATCCGCCGCTACCACTGTATTCTGGAAATATCAGGATGAACCCTATAAGATAAATATTATTGATACTCCGGGTCACGTTGATTTCACTGTTGAGGTGGAACGCTCACTCAGAGTATTGGATGGTGCCATAGCTATTTTTTGTGCCGTTGGTGGTGTTGAACCTCAATCGGAAACTGTTTGGCATCAGGCAAGTAAATATAATGTACCACGTATCAGTTTTATCAATAAAATGGATAGGGCTGGCGCCGATTTTTTTAGCGTGGTAGCACAAATAAAGGAACGGTTGGGAGCTAATCCAATTCCGCTTCAAATTCCCATTGGTTCCGAAGATGCATTCGTTGGTATTGTTGATTTAATTAGCAATAAAGCTTATGTTTGGGATGATAATTCCCAGGATGCTCAATTTAATGAAGTAGCTATCCCCGACGATTTAAAAGAAGAAGTTGAGCAATATCGGACAATGCTTGTTGAAGGCGTTGCCGAAGAAAATGAAAAACTTTTCGAAAAATATATCAACGATCATAATTCAATTTCCGAAGAGGAAATTATTGCTTCAGTTCGGAAAGCAACCCTCGAATTGCGAATCACCCCTGTAATTTGCGGAGCTACATTTAGGAATAAAGGCGTACAAATGCTGCTTGATGCCATTGTTCGCTATTTACCAAGCCCACTCGAAGCACCTCCTGTAAAAGGCGCAAATCCCAAAACTGAAGCAGAAGAAATCCGTATAGTTGATTCAAGTGCACCTTTTAGTGCATTTGCCTTTAAAATAGCTACCGATCCATTTGTTGGTCGTATCGCTTTTTTCAGAGTCTATTCAGGTACTCTCCAATCGGGTTCTTATGTTTTGAATGCAACTACAGGAAAAAAAGAAAGAATTTCGCGCATCATGCAGATGCATGCCAACAAGCAAAACCCGCTTGATAAAATTGAAGCCGGAGATATAGGTGCTGCTGTTGGTTTTAAAGATATCCGTACAGGGGATTCGCTTTGCGAAGAACGTCATCCTATACTTTTTGAAGCAATTAAGTTTCCGGATCCTGTTATAAATATGGCTATTGAGCCCAAGACTCAGGATGATGTGGATAAACTCAATAATGCTCTTAATAAATTAGCAGAGGAAGATCCTACCTTTAATGTTCATACCGACGAAGAAACCGGACAAACCATAATAAGTGGCATGGGCGAATTGCACCTCGAAATTTTAACCGACCGTTTGAAACGCGAATTTAAAGTGGAATGCAATCAGGGCTCACCTCAAGTGGCATATAAAGAAGCTATTAAAAATACCGTTGAACACCGGGAAGTTTATAAAAAACAAAGTGGTGGAAGAGGTAAATTTGCAGATATCAAAGTTATTGTTTCTCCTTCGGACGAAGGCATTAAAGGATTACAATTTATCAACGAAGTAAAAGGTGGAAATATTCCCAAAGAATATATCCCTGCCATTGAAAAAGGTTTTAAAACTGCAATGACCAACGGCGTGCTTGCTGGTTATACCATGGAAAGCCTTAAAGTGGTTTTACTGGATGGATCATTTCATCCTGTTGATTCCGATGCACTGGCGTTTGAAATTTGTGCACGTCTTGCGTTCAAGCATGCATGTAAAAAAGCAAATTCAGTATTGCTGGAACCTATTATGAAAGTTGAAGTTTCGACCCCTGATACTTATCTTGGTGATGTAACCAGCGACTTAAATAAAAGAAGGGGACATTTAGAAGAAGTAATTTCAAAAACCGGACATCAGGTTATTCATTCCAAAGTTCCTTTATCGGAAATGTTTGGTTATGTTACTTCATTGCGTTCTATGACGTCGGGCAGAGGCAGTTCAAATATGGAATTTTCTCATTATTCAGAATTACCAACGAGCCTGATGGAAGAGATATTGCTTAAAATTAAAGGCTATTCATTAGTAAGTACAAAATAAGGATATTAAATTAACAAAACGTGAGTCAAAGGATTAGAATAAAATTGAAATCGTACGACCATAATTTGGTTGACAAGTCAGCCGAAAAAATTGTCAAAACCGTAAAATCAACCGGTGCAGTAGTTAACGGTCCTATACCATTACCTACTAATAAAAAGATTTATACAGTATTGCGTGCGACTTTTGTAAATAAAAAATCGAGAGAGCAATTCCAATTGTGTTCTTATAAACGACTGCTCGACATTTACAGCACTACTTCCAAAACCATTGATGCATTGATGAAATTGGAATTACCCAGTGGCGTAGAAGTTGAAATTAAAGTTTGATGAAAAGGCCAAATTGGTAATTAACAACTCTTTAAAAGGAAAAAACAATGTCAGGAATTATAGGAAAAAAAATCGGAATGACCAGTATATACGACGAAGCAGGTAAAAATCTGCCTTGCACCGTTATTGAAGCTGGGCCCTGTGTAGTAACGCAGGTTCGTACAATTGAAAACGATGGTTACGAAGCCATTCAGTTAGCTTTTGACGAAAAAAAGGAAAAGCATACTACAAAGGCGTTAAAAGGACATTTTGCAAAAGCAGGCGTTACACCCAAAAAAGTTGTTGCCGAGTTTACACGTTTTGAAGCTGGGCATCAGAAAAAATTTGGCGATGTTCTCAAGGTAGACATCTTTATAGAAGGTGAATTTATTGACGTAGTTGGCATTTCTAAAGGAAAAGGATTCCAAGGAGTTGTTAAACGTCATGGTTTTACCGGTGTAGGCGGACAAACTCATGGACAACATGACCGTTTACGGGCACCAGGTTCTGTTGGAGCATCATCATGGCCATCAAGAGTATTTAAAGGCACTCGCATGGCTGGCCGTATGGGAGGTCAACGTGTTAAGGTTATCAACTTACAAATATTGAAAATTGATCCGGAAAAAAATCTTATTTTAGTAAAAGGTGCAGTTCCAGGTTGTAATGGTTCTTATGTAATAGTAGAAAGATGGAGCTAGAAGTATATAAAATTAGCGGAGAAAAGTCTGCCAGAACAGTAGTATTAAACGACGAAATCTTTAATATTACGCCTAATGACCATGCTATTTATTTGGATTCCAAGCAATATATGGCAAATCAGCGTCAGGGGACACATAGCTCTAAGGAGAAATCTATGTTGTCGGGTAGCACAAAAAAATTGAAAAAACAGAAAGGCACAGGTGGTGCACGTTCGGGAAGCATTAAATCGCCAGTGTTTGTGGGCGGTGCAAGAGTTTTTGGACCTCATCCCCGGGATTATAATTTCAAATTAAATAAGAAACTAAAATTAATTGCAAGGAAATCGGCTTTGACCTATAAAGCTAAAGAAAATAACATTGTAATTTTAGAAGATTTTAATTTTGATACTCCAAAGACCAAAAATTTTGTCGAATTACTGAACAATTTGAAAGTCAGTGATAAGAAAATACTTTTTGTTTTTGCAGAATCCAATGAAAATGTTTATCTATCGTCACGAAATTTAGAAAGGGTTAAAGCTCTGAGCGCTTTAAGTTTGAACACTTACGATATATTAAACGCAAATAACCTGATAATTTCAGAAAGTTCCTTAAAGGCTATCGAAGGATTATTCAGTTAAAAATAAGCAGTTAAGTAATTAGAATACAATAAAAATCTAATACGATGGGTATAATCATAAAACCGGTAATAACTGAAAAGATGACTGCCAAAGGTGAAAAGTTAAATCAATTTGGATTTGTTGTTGATAAAAAGGCAAACAAAATTCAAATTAAACAAGCAGTGAAAGAACTTTACAACGTAGAAGTCTCATCTGTTAACACCATGAATTACGAAGGCAAGTCCAAAGGACGTTTTACAAAAGCCGGATATATTGCCGGAAAAAGTAACAATATCAAAAAAGCAGTAGTTACTTTGGCAAAAGGAGAAACAATTGATTTTTATAGCAATATTTAGATAAATGGCTTTAAAGAAATTCAACCCAACAACACCAGGTCAGCGCTTTAAAATTATAAGCACTTATGACGATATTACCACCAACATCCCTGAGAAAAGTTTGTTGGTTCCCAAGAAAAGGTCAGGTGGCAGAAACAATTCAGGGAAAATGACCATGCGCTATATGGGTGGCGGTCATAAACAGCAATATAGAATCATTGATTTTAAAAGGGATAAAGAAGGAATTCCCGCTACAGTAAAATCAATTGAATACGATCCTAACCGTACAGCACGCATAGCATTGCTCAATTATGCTGATGGCGAAAAGAGATATATTATTGCTCCCCAGGGATTAAAAGTAGGACAAAAATTGTCTTCCGGTTTAGGCATATCGCCCGATGTCGGAAATTCACTTTACATGAGCGAAATTCCCTTTGGTACAGTAATTCACAACATTGAATTACGTCCGGGACAAGGAGCAAAAATGGCACGCAGTGCTGGTTCATATGCACAATTGATGTCACGTGATGGTAAGTTTGCTATTATCAAACTTCCTTCAGGAGAAACCCGCATGATACTTCAATCTTGTAAAGCTACCATAGGCATGGTATCCAATGGCGATCATAACCTTGAGTCTTCAGGTAAAGCCGGTCGCAACCGTTGGTTAGGCCGTCGCCCGAGAGTGAGAGGTGTTGTAATGAATCCTGTTGATCATCCGATGGGCGGAGGTGAAGGTAGAGCATCCGGTGGACATCCACGTTCACGCAAGGGTATGCCAGCCAAGGGATATAAAACCCGTAAACCGAAAAAACAATCGGATAAATATATCGTTGAAAAAAGGAAAAAATAACTAGCAATAACCAATAAGATAAGTTAACATGAGTCGTTCGCTTAAAAAAGGTCCGTATATACATTACAAACTCGAAAAGAAAGTTCTCGAGATGGTTGATAGCAAAAAAAAGGCAGTCATCAAAACCTGGTCACGAGCCTCGATGATTTCTCCTGATTTTGTAGGACAAACCATTGCCGTTCACAACGGTAACAAATTTATACCGGTTTATATTACCGAAAATATGGTAGGACATAAATTGGGTGAATTTGCCCCAACTCGTATTTTCAGAGGTCATGCCGGAAATAAAGATAAAGCCAAAAAATAAAGAAACTGTAAAACAATGGGAGCAAGAAAACATAAATCTGCAGAACAATTGAAAGAGGCAAAAAAGAAAATGTATTTTGCCAAATTAAATAATTGTCCTACTTCCCCTCGGAAAATGCGATTAGTCGTTGACATAATTCGTGGCGTAGAAGTAGATCAGGCATTGCATATACTTAAAAATTCTCCAAAAGAAGCGGCTGGCAAGCTTTATAAACTATTGCTTTCGGCAATAGCTAACTGGCAGGGCAAAAATGAAGGTGCAAGAATTGAGGATGCAAAACTTTTTATAAAAGAAATATCGGTTGATGGCGGAAGAGTGCTAAAACGGGTTCAACCTTCACCACAAGGTCGCGCTCACCGCATCCGCAAACGTTCGAACCACGTTACGCTTATCATTGATAATAAAAAAGAAAACAATTAAAACAATTAAATAAAATATTTGTTTAATGGGACAAAAAACAAATCCAATAGGTAATAGATTAGGAATTATCCGGGGTTGGGATTCAAGCTGGTATGGCGGTAATAATTTTGCTTCAAAATTAGTAGAAGACGATAAAATTCGCAAATACTTGAATGCCCGTTTAGCAAAAGCTGGCATCTCAAAGATATTTATTGAACGTACCTTGAAATTAGTTACTGTTACTATCCAAACTGCCAGGCCAGGTATCATTATCGGAAAAGGCGGCCAGGAAGTGGATAAGCTAAAGGAAGAATTAAAAAAACTAACCGGGAAGGAAATTCAGATCAACATTTCTGAAATTAAGCGTCCCGAACTTGATTCAGTAATTGTTTCTAATGCTATAGCAAGGCAAATTGAAGGCAGAATTTCATTTCGTCGTGCAATAAAAACAGCTATTGCTTCTACCATGAGAATAGGAGCCGAAGGAATTAAGGTTTATATATCTGGAAGATTAGGCGGTGCGGAAATGGCTCGTCGCGAACAATATAAAGAAGGAAGAATTCCCCTTCATACCTTACGGGCCGATATCGACTATGCACTTGCAGAAGCTCATACAACCTACGGTCGTATTGGAATCAAAGTATGGATTTGTAAAGGAGAAGTTTACGGAAAACGAGATTTAAATGTAAATATTGAAGTGGCTCCTAAAATTCCAACAACAGGCAGCAGTAATACTGGTCGCCCCAAAGGACCCAGAAGCGGCGGAAACAGTCGTAACCGTGACAATAACAAAAAACGATAATTGAATTATAAAATACTAAATATTACGTTGTAATGTTACAGCCAAAGAAAACCAAATACAGAAAACAGCAAAAGGGTAAAATGAAAGGTAATGCCAAAAGAGGCTACGAACTTTCATTCGGCTCGTTCGGCATCAAAACAATGGAAGAATGCTGGATAACAGGTAGACAAATAGAAGCTGCCCGTCAAGCCCTAACCCGTCATATGAAACGTGAAGGTCAGATTTGGATTAGAATATTCCCTGATAAACCAGTTACCAAAAAACCAGCTGAAGTACGTATGGGTAAAGGTAAAGGTGCTCCTGAATATTTTGTTGCCAGAATTACCCCAGGAAGAATGCTTTTCGAAGCAGAAGGTGTCCCTCTGGAAGTTGCTAAAGAAGCCCTCAGATTGGCAGCTCAAAAACTCCCAATCATGACCAAATTTGTGATGAGAAGAGATTATGTTGAAGAAACAATCTAAATAAAACAATGGAACAAAAAGTTATAAAAGAACTTTCGACTCCCGAGTTGATCGAAAGGTTGGATGAAGAAAGAAAACAGCTTATACGGTTAAAAATTAACCATGCTGTTTCTCCACTCGAAAACCCCAACAAAATAAAAGCCTATAGGCAAACTATAGCCCGAATTTTGAGCGAAGTAAGAAGAAGAGAAATTGAAAAGCTGTTAATTAAGTAATCAGTAAGATGGAAAGCAGAAATTTAAGAAAAGAAAAAGTTGGGCTTGTCGTCAGCAACAAAATGCAAAAGTCAATTGTTGTTGAGGTAGAGCGAAAAGTAATGCACCCCAAATATGGCAAGTTTGTAAAAAAGACTTCCCGTTTTATGGCTCATGACGACAAGAACGATTGTAACATTGGCGATACTGTTCGCATTGCTGAAACCCGTCCGTTAAGCAAATTTAAATGCTGGCGATTAGTTGAAATTATTGAAAGAGTTAAATAATTATGATACAACAAGAAACAAGATTAGCTGTAGCTGATAACAGTGGTGCAAAGGAAGCTCTTTGCATAAGGGTTCTTGGTGGCACCAAAAAGAAATATGCTACGGTAGGTGATAAAATCATCGTTAGCATTAAAAATGCTATTCCATCGGGCAATGTTAAGAAAGGCTCCGTATCGAAAGCAGTGGTTGTACGCACCAAAAAAGAAATTCGCCGAAATGATGGTTCATATATACGCTTCGACGACAATGCTGTTGTTTTACTCAATACTGCTGGAGAATTGGTCGGTACCCGTATTTTTGGACCCGTTGCCCGCGAACTTAGAGAAAAACAATTTATGAAAATTATTTCTTTGGCACCCGAAGTGCTTTAATGAAGCAAAGGATATAAAACTATGAGCAAGTTACATATAAAAAAAGGCGATAACGCTTACGTAATTGCCGGAGATTCTAAAGGAAAACAGGGCAGAGTGCTGGATGTTTTTGTCGAAAAACAACGAGCTATTGTTGAAGGAATCAATATGGTCTCAAAACATACGAAACCCAATACTAAAACTCCTAAGGGTGGTATAGTAAAAAAAGAATCCTCTATACACATCTCCAATTTAAAAAAGGTTGACGGCAGTGCTAAAACCAGCAAAACCGAAAAACAATCAACCGAAACCAAGAGTAAGAAATCAGAACCTACAACTAAATAATAATGAGGGGAGGCATTGAGTAATGAGTTATTCGCCAAGATTTAAAGACAAATATGATAAGGAAGTAATTCCTGCTTTAAAGAAGCAGTTTGAATACAAAAACAATATGGAAGTTCCACATTTGATTAAAATATCACTTAATCAGGGTTTAGGAACTGCTATTGCTGATAAAAAAATGATTGACACTGCCGTTAACGAAATGACAGCCATTTCAGGACAAAAAGCCGTGGCAACCAAATCAAGAAAAGATATATCAAACTTCAAACTTCGTAAAGGCATGCCCATCGGAGTCAGGGTTACCCTCAGAAGCAATCAAATGTACGAATTCCTCGACAGATTAGTTGCTGTAGCTTTGCCACGTATTCGCGACTTCAGAGGTATCAATGAAAAAGGGTTTGATGGAAAAGGAAATTACACATTAGGCATACCCGAACAGATTATTTTCCCTGAAATCAATATGGATCAGGTAACGAAAATAAATGGGATGGACATTACTTTTGTAACTTCCGCCAAAACCGATAAAGAATGTTTGGCTTTATTAAAAGAATTTGGATTACCATTCAAAAATCAAAAATAAACATGGCAAAAGAGTCAATAAAAGCAAGAGAAATAAAAAAAGAACGATTGGTTGCAAAATACGCTACCAAAAGAGCTGAACTAAAAGCTGCCGGAGACTATATCGGGTTGCAGAAATTACCCAAAAATTCGTGTCCAGTACGTTTACACAACAGATGTAAGCTTACCGGCAGACCCAAAGGATATATGCGTCAATTTGGAATTTCCCGCATCAATTTCAGGGAAATGGCTCTAAATGGTTTGATACCCGGAGTTCGTAAGGCAAGTTGGTAATAAATTGAAATTCATAATATAATATAAAATAAATCATGGTTACTGATCCCATTGCAGATTATTTAACAAGAATACGGAACGCCGTTATGGCAAACCACCGTATTGTTGAAATACCTTCTTCAAGGATGAAAAAAGAAATAACCAAAATTCTTTTTGAAAAAGGTTATATCTTAAACTATAAGTTTGAAGAAGAAACCAAACCCAGTATCATCAAAATTGCATTAAAATATCATCCGGTAACAAAGCTTCCTGCAATCATTCAACTTGACAGAATAAGCAAGCCCGGTTTGAGAAGATATGTTGATAGCGATAATATTCCACGAGTATTAAATGGATTAGGCATTGCCATCTTATCCACTTCACACGGTTTAATGACCGATAAAGAAGCTCGTCAACACAAAATTGGCGGTGAAGTAATTTGTTACATTAGTTAAAACAGGAGAATTATTAACATGTCAAGAATAGGAAAACTACCCATTCATATTCCTCAGGGAGTGCAGATAACGATTTCCGATGAAAACCTGGTAACGGTAAAAGGAAAATTAGGAGAACTCAGCCAGGCTGTTGATCCAAGTATTACGTTAAAAATAGAAGGCTCTGATCTTATCGTTGAACGTCCTTCGGATGACAAGCAACATAAAGCTTTTCATGGTTTATACCGTTCGTTGATTGCCAATATGGTAAAAGGCGTTTCTGAAGGTTTCAAAACCGTTCAGGAATTGGTTGGAGTTGGTTATAAAGTTACAGCAACTGAACAAATACTTGAATTTGCTTTGGGTTATTCACACAACATCATTTTTGAATTACCTCCCGAAATAAAAGCCACAGCAGTTACCGAAAGAGGTAAAAATCCTATAATTACGCTGCAATCGACGGACAAACAACTTATAGGACAAGTAGCAGCCAAAATACGTTCACTTCGTAAACCCGAACCATACAAAGGTAAAGGTATCAAATTTATTGATGAAGTTATTAAGAAAAAAGCTGGTAAATCAGCAAGCGAAAAATAATTGGTGATGAAAAAGACAAAAGAATATAGACGATACAGGATTAAACAACGAATCCGTAAAGTTGTTAAAGGAACAGCAGAAACGCCCAGATTAACGGTGTTCAGAAGCAATAAGCAAATCTATGCACAGGTGGTAGACGATTCTAAAGGAGCAACTTTAGTTTCAGCATCCTCTCATATTGCTGATATTGCATCTCAAAAAGTTACCAAGATCGAACAAGCCAAATTAGTTGGCCTTTTAATAGCCGAAAAAGCTAAAGAAGCTGGTATTGACAGTGTCGTTTTCGATCGTAATGGTTATTTATATCATGGTAGAATTAAATCCTTAGCTGAAGCTGCCCGCGAAGGTGGCCTTAAATTTTAAAACTTATGCCAAACTTAAACGTTAAAAGAGTAAAATCGAGCGAGATAGAATTCAAGGATAAACTTGTAAGCATCCAAAGAGTTACCAAAGTTACTAAAGGGGGTAGAACTTTTAGCTTTTCAGCCATTGTAGTTGTTGGAAATGAAAGTGGTGTTGTAGGTTATGGCCTTGGAAAAGCAAAAGAAGTAACTGCAGCTATTGCCAAAGGCATTGATGATGCCAAGAAAAATCTTATTAAAGTACCCGTTCTCAAAGGAACTATTCCCCACGAACAAACCGGCAAGTATAGCGGTGCTCTCGTATTTTTGAAACCAGCTGCTCCAGGAACCGGAGTAATCGCAGGTGGTGCTATGCGTGCCGTATTGGAAAGTGTTGGTGTCAGAGATGTACTTGCTAAATCTAAAGGCTCGTCCAATCCGCACAGCGTAGTAAAAGCAACTATTAATGCCCTTTTACAAATGCGCGATCCCTATACCATAGCACAAATTCGCGGAATTGAATTAAGTAAAGTATTTAATGGATAATTTTATATCGCTTTAAAATAGCTGATCAATGAAAAAATTACGAATAAAACAGATAAAAAGTGCCATACATGAGCCTTTACGTCAAAAACGTACGTTAGAAGCTTTAGGTATTAAAAAAATGCAATATACCGTTGAATTGGAAGCTACTCCCCAAATCATAGGTATGGTGAATAAAATTCAGCATTTATTATCAGTAGAAGAAATATAATTAACTCGCATAATAAAAAAGATATGGATTTAAGTAATCTTAAACCGGCAGCAGGTTCAACAAAAAAAGTTAAACGAATAGGTCGTGGGCAAGGCTCAGGTAAAGGTGGCACTTCCACACGTGGAAATAAAGGTGCTCAAGCCCGTTCAGGTTATAGCCGTAAAATTGGATTCGAAGGTGGACAAATGCCGATTTACCGTCGTTTACCAAAATCGGGATTCAAAAATATTAATCGTAAAGAATTTCATGGCATTAACCTTGACACTTTACAAAAATTAGCAGAATCCAAAGGTTTTACAGCTATTGATGTTAACATTTTGATTGAAAATGGACTTGTTTCAAAAAACGATCATGTTAAAATATTGGGTAGAGGAAAACTAACTGTAAAATTGGAAGTAAATGCTCACTCATTTTCAAAATCAGCAATAACAGCAATTGAGTCCAACGGTGGTGTAGCCACAAAAATCTAAGTTTAATGAAAAGATTTATACAGACAATTAGGAACATCTATAAAATCGAAGAACTTCGTAAACGAATTTTATTTACGATAGGTATTGTTCTTATCTATCGTCTTGGAGCTTACGTAGTACTTCCAGGCATTGACCCCAGCCAACTTGCGGGTTTGCAAAATCAAACCAAAGGTGGTTTGCTTGGCTTGCTTAATATGTTTTCAGGTGGAGCATTCTCCAATGCATCCATTTTTGCCTTGGGAATTATGCCTTACATTTCTGCTTCTATTGTCATCCAATTATTGGGAATGGCTATACCTTATTTTCAAAAACTTCAGAAAGAAGGCGAAAGTGGCAGAAAAAAGATTAATCAAATTACCCGTTATCTTACCGTTCTTATTACCGGATTACAAGCTCCGGCTTATATTGCTAATTTGATTTCCAAATTGCCTCCTCAGGCTATTTCTCCTTTTGATCCCAATGTTACTTCACCCACTACATTCTTCTGGATTTCATCCATCGTTATTCTTGTTTCAGGTACGATGTTTGTTATGTGGTTAGGCGAAAAAATTACAGATAAAGGAATTGGTAATGGTATATCATTAATCATTATGATAGGAATTATTGCTCGTTTGCCTTTTGCTCTCTTTGGTGAATTTGTGTCACGTATGGAAGAAAAAGGTGGCGGATTGGTAATATTCGTTGTGGAACTTGCCGCATTGGTTATTGTAATTCTGTTATGTATACTACTTGTACAGGGCACACGGAAAATTCCCGTACAATATGCCAAACGAATTGTTGGAAACAAACAATACGGTGGAGTTAGACAATATATTCCCTTGAAAGTTAATGCTGCAGGGGTTATGCCTATCATTTTTGCTCAGGCTATTATGTTCCTCCCTCTTACGTTAGCAGGATTTGCTAAATCGGAAAGCCTGTCTGGTATTGCGGCTACATTTACAGATATTAATAGTTTTTGGTATAACTTTGTGTATGCCATTCTGATTATATTATTTACGTACTTTTATACAGCTATTACAGTTAATCCCAATCAGATGGCTGAAGATATGAAGAAAAACGGAGGTTTTATTCCTGGTATCAAACCTGGTCGTAAAACGGCTGATTTTATTGATAGCGTAATGTCGCGTATTACTTTGCCTGGCTCTTTCTTTCTTGCTTTTGTAGCTATTATGCCAGCATTTATTCGATTAGTAGGGGTGAATACACAATTTGCACAGTTTTATGGTGGAACATCTCTATTAATTTTAGTTGGTGTAATATTAGACACTTTGCAGCAAATTGAAAGCCACCTTTTAATGCGTCATTATGAAGGATTGACTAAATCGGGAAGAATTAAAGGACGCTCTTCTGCAGCTTACGGTATGTAGCTGTATATTATGAAATTAAAAAAATGATTAGTTATAAATCTGACGAACAGATAGAATTAATTCGGGAAAGTTCTTTACTTGTTGGAAAAACCTTGGCTGAAGTTGCCAAATACATTAAACCAGGTGTAAAAACCATTGAATTGGATAAAATTGCCGAGCAATTTATCAGAGACAACGGTGCAGTGCCAGGCTTTAAAGGCTACAACGACTATCCCGCCACCTTATGCATTTCAATTAATGAAGAAGTGGTTCATGGAATACCCGGAAAACGGATACTAAAAGAAGGTGATATTATATCCGTTGATTGTGGAACCTGTAAAAATGGTTTTTATGGCGATTCTGCATATACATTCCCTGTAGGACAAATTACAGATGAACTTAAAAATCTTCTTCTACGAACCAAAGAATCGCTTTATAAAGGAATAGCAATGGCGGTAGAAGGCAAACGAATAGGCGATATCGGTTACGAAATTCAACAATATGTTGAATCATTTGGTTACTCTGTAGTTAGAGATTTGGTCGGTCATGGCATAGGAACGCATATGCATGAAGAACCTGAAGTTCCCAACTATGGTAAACGTGGTACCGGTATAAAACTTCAGCAGGGTATGGTCATCTGTATTGAACCCATGATTAATTTAGGTAAAAAACAGGTGAACCAGGGAAGAGACGGCTGGACTATTCGAACGAGAGATGGCATGCCATCGGCTCATTTTGAACATGAAGTAGCTATCCGTAAAGAAAAGGCAGAAATATTATCGAGTTTTACTTTTATTGAGGAAGTATTATCAAATTCAACTATATAAAAAATGGCAAAACAAACATCTATAGAACAAGATGGAACCGTTATCGAATCTCTGGGTAATGCCATGTTTCGTGTTGAACTCGAAAACGGACATGTTATTACAGCCCATATTTCCGGCAAAATGCGAATGCATTATATTAAAATTTTACCTGGCGACAGAGTAAAATTGGAAATGTCGCCTTACGACTTATCAAAAGGCAGAATAATATTTAGATACAAATAACAAATTTTATACAGAAGTAAACCGATAAATACAACTAAACAAATGAAAGTAAGAACTTCTATAAAGAAACGTACGCCGGACTGCAAAATAGTAAGAAGGCATGGAGTATTGTTTGTAATAAACAAAAAGAATCCCAAATTTAAACAAAGACAGGGCTAAAAATATTTATATTAAAGAATTTATAATTTATTACTATATATGGCACGTATTTCAGGTATTGATTTACCAAAAAACAAAAGAGGCGAAATAGGACTGACCTATATCTTTGGTATAGGAAGAAGCACTGCTCAAAAAATTCTTACATCTGCCGGTGTTGACTGGAATAAAAAAGTACAGGATTGGAATGACGACGAACAAAATAAAATCCGTACTATTATTAACGACAGTTACAAAGTCGAAGGAGCCTTGCGTTCGGAAGTTCAAATGAACATCAAACGATTAATGGATATTGGTTGCTATCGTGGTATACGCCACCGTTTAGGCTTGCCTTGCAGAGGACAAAGTACGAAAAATAATGCCCGTACCCGTAAAGGCAAGAAAAAAACCGTTGCTAATAAGAAAAAAGCAGCCAGCAAAGGTTAATAGTTGATTTTATTTTAGAAAAGGAAATAATTATAATATGGCAAAAACTGCAAAAACATCCAAAAAGAGAATTGTAAAAGTTGACCCCATTGGTAAGGCGTTTATTTTTGCTTCGTTTAATAACATCATCATTTCGCTTACCAACAATGCCGGACAAGTTATCTCATGGGCATCGGCTGGTAAAATGGGCTTTAAAGGTTCAAAAAAGAATACTCCCTATGCCGCTCAAATGGCCGCTCAGGATTGTGCAAAACCAGCCTTCGATTCGGGATTGCGCAAAGTAAAAGTATTTGTAAAAGGACCCGGTGCAGGTCGTGAATCAGCTATACGCACATTGCACACAGCCGGAATTGAAGTTACGGAAATCGTTGACGTTACACCATTGCCACATAATGGTTGCCGTCCGCCAAAACGCAGAAGAGTTTAATAGAATTTCAGATTTTTGATTTCAGATTAATTGCTAAAATTAACCTCAGAAAACATAAATCGAAAAACATAAATTGTAAATCATAAATAAAAGTAAAAATGGCAAGATATACTGGCCCTAAAAGCAAGATCGCTCGTAAATTTAAAGACCCAATTTTCGGTCCCGACAGGGCTTACGAAAAGAAAAATTATCCTCCGGGAATGCACGGATCCTCCAAACGCCGGAAAAAAACATCCGAATATGGAACCCAGCTCCAGGAAAAACAAAAAGCAAAATATACTTATGGCATACTTGAACGTCAGTTTAAGAATATATTTCATAATGCATCACGCAAAAAAGGAATTACCGGCGAAATTTTGCTTCAGCTTATCGAATCAAGGCTTGATAATGTAGTCTACCGTTTAGGTATTGCTCCTACACGTAGCGGAGCGCGCCAGTTGGTTTCCCATTGTCATATTACGGTTAATGGTAGCATTGTTAATGTACCTTCATACGAATTAAAACCAGGACAATTAGTTGGAGTTCGCGAAAAATCAAAATCACTCGAAGCTATTGTTAATTCTTTGGCATCAAATGCTAAAAGTTATTCATGGTTGGAGTGGGATGAAGCTACAATGCAGGGTAAATTTGTTAATTATCCCGATAGGCAGGATATTCCCGAAAATATCAAAGAACAACTTATCGTCGAGTTGTATTCTAAATAATACTTCTTACATAGTCAACCGATATTACTTTAACAATAAAGAGGAAAAAATATGGCAATCTTAGCATTTCAAAAGCCTGAAAAGGTTATTATGATTGAAGCCAACCAATACACTGGCACATTTGAATTCCGCCCCCTGGAACCGGGGTTTGGAATTACCATAGGCAATGCCCTGCGTAGAATTTTGCTTTCATCCTTAGAAGGTTTTGCCATTACATCCATCAAAATTGAAGGAGTTGAACAGGAATTTTCCTCATTGAAGGGAGTTGTTCAGGATGTAACCGACATTATCTTAAACCTTAAACAAATCCGTTTCAAACGTCTGCTTGACACTGAAACCTCCGAAAAAGTTCATCTTGTTATTAGTGGACAAAATACATTTAAATCTGGAGATATCAATAAATATTTGTCTGTATTTCAGGTTCTGAATACTGAAGTATTGATTTGTGATTTGGAACCTAACGTTAAATTTGTCATGGATATTACCATTGATAAAGGACGTGGATATGTGCCTGCCGAAGAAAATAAAATTCTTAATGCACCTATTGGTACCATTGCTATTGATTCAATACACACTCCTATTAAAAATGTTAATTTTCATATCGAAAATTTCAGGGTTGAACAAAAGACCGACTATGAAAAACTTATCATCCAAATAGACACAGATGGCGCTATCCAACCGAAAGAGGCATTAAAAGAAGCTGCGAAAATTCTTATTCACCATTTTATGCTGTTTTCGGATGAAAAAATTACTTTCGATACCGAAGAAAAGACAGTAAATGATGAATTTGACGAAACTTCGTTGCATACTCGTCAGCTGCTTAAAACAAAATTGGTTGATCTTGACCTTTCGGTTCGTGCATTAAACTGCCTTAAAGCTGCCGATGTTGAAACACTGGGCGATTTGGTTTCCTATAATAAAACCGACCTCCTTAAGTTTCGCAACTTTGGCAAAAAATCACTGACCGAATTAGAAGAGTTGGTAAGAGCAAAGAATCTTGAATTCGGAATGAATGTTGCTAAATATAAATTAGATAAGGATTAATTGAAATGAGACACCAAAAGAATTTAAATCATTTAGGAAGAACAAGTTCTCACCGTAAGGCAATGCTGGCCAATATGGCTTCGTCATTGATAAAACATAAACGTATTACTACAACCCTTGCCAAAGCAAAGGCTCTGCGTCCATACATTGAACCATTATTGACTCAATCAAAAAATGATTCAACCCATATACGCCGTGTAGTATTTAGTTATTTGCAGGATAAAGAAGCTGTAAGTGAATTGTTCAGAGATATATCCGTTAAAATTGCTAATCGTCCGGGTGGGTATACCCGCATACTCAAAACGGGTAATCGCGTTGGCGATAATGCCGAAATGTGTATAATTGAATTAGTTGATTATAACGAAAATTTATTGGGTATAAAAGAAGAAAAGAAAGCCAAAACTACTCGCCGTAGAGGTACCGCCAAGAAAAAAGTTTCTGATGATACCGCTTCTCCAAAACCAGTAAAAGCAAAAACCGAAAAAGAAGTTGTAGCTACAGAAGAAGTTAAAACAGAAGATGTTTCGACAGAAACAGAAACTAATCCTGCTGAGACTTCCGAAAAAGAATAGTTATTAAATTTTAATTTTAAAAAGGATAAAGTGTATAATGCTTTGTCCTTTTTTTATTCAAAATAATTTAAAAAAAATAATAAAAATGAGTACAATAGCAAACATTTTTGCACGCCAAATCCTTGATTCGCGTGGCAATCCTACCGTTGAAGTTGATGTAATGACCGATAGTGGTATTATCGGAAGAGCTGCCGTACCATCAGGCGCTTCTACCGGTGTGCACGAAGCTGTTGAATTGCGCGACAACGATAAATCAATGTATATGGGTAAAAGCGTTTTGAAAGCCGTACAAAACGTTAATAAAACCCTGAATGATGAACTAAAAGGCTTTTTCGTTACCGACCAAAACGAAATTGACCAGCGAATGATTGAAATTGATGGTACACCCAACAAGGCAAATCCTTGGTGCAAATGCTATTCTTGGCGTTAGTCTTGCCGTGGCACGTGCCGCCTCCCAATACACGGGACAACCTTTGTTTCGTTACATAGGCGGCGTTAATGCAAACACATTACCTATCCCTATGATGAATATCCTGAATGGAGGTTCTCATGCCGATAATAGCATCGATTTTCAGGAATTCATGATTATGCCTGTTGGCGCTTCTAATTTTACCGATGCTATTCGTATGGGCTCGGAAGTATTTCATAACCTGAAATCGGTATTGAAGAAATTAGGCTATTCAACGAACGTTGGCGACGAAGGCGGTTTTGCTCCTAACCTCAAATCGAACGAAGAAGCAATTACCGTTATTCTTCAAGCCATCGAAAAAGCCGGTTATGTTCCTGGTAAAGATGTATATATTGGATTAGACCCAGCCTCGTCCGAATATTTTATTCCCGAAGAAAATGTATATCATCTTCATAAATCTACCGGCGATAAACTTACTCCCGCTCAAATGGTTGATTATTGGAAATCGTGGGTTGATAAATATCCGATTATTTCTATTGAAGACGGTATGGCCGAAGATGACTGGGATGGCTGGAAATTGATGACCGACAAATTGGGCAGCAAGATACAATTAGTTGGCGATGATTTATTTGTTACTAATGTTGAACGTTTGCAGGAAGGAATAAACAAACAAGTTGCAAACTCCATTCTGATTAAAGTAAATCAAATTGGCACGCTTACCGAAACCATCAATGCTGTTAACCTGGCTAACCGTCATGCTTATACTTCGGTGATAAGTCATCGTTCCGGTGAAACGGAAGATACCACTATTGCCGATTTAGCCGTAGCTTTAAATACCGGCATGATCAAAACCGGTTCGGCAAGCCGTACCGATCGTATTGCAAAATACAATCAGTTGATCCGTATCGAAGAAATGCTTGGTAATACAGCTTACTATCCTGGCAGAAATTTTAAATATGCCCGGTAGGTAAAATATCTTTGTTAAAAAATGAGGCCGTCCCTAAAGGATGGCCTCATTTTTAGAAATACTCTATGGAAATTACGAATTACGAATATTTATCAACCATCAACCATCAACTATCAACTATCAACTAACCCAACTGACGGGCTTCGATTTTTTCGATAATAACTTTATAAACTTCCACTTCGCGGACAGCCGGAAGGTTGTAGCTGAATTCATGACCGGTATAGTGTTTCATGATGATATTAAGCGCTTCCATTTTTTGATCGTTGGCTTCAATAAATTCAACATGACCATGGATGACTACACTGCGGTAATGCATAGCATAGCTGCAAGCCACCGCTTCGTGCTGGGCACGTAGAAAATGGTCGGTGCTGAGGACTACACATACCTTGTTGTTGGTTTTCAGTATGTCAATTTTTTTTCCAGTCTTGGCTGAATGCAGGTAAAGGCAATTATCGTGGTAGCCATAATTAAGTGCAATCACATAAGGTTCCTGGTTTGGGGCAACCATACCCACGTAACAAACATCACATTTGTTCAGGATGTCTTCTATTTCGGATGGCTTGGTAACGTATTTGCTGCGCATAATCTTTGATTTATCGGTGAAACATTATAGTCCGCTTATATTAAAAGCAAACAGAAATTCGTAGGACAAACTATTATTATCGGGACGGAAAGTAGATCGTATTCCCAGATCGAAAGGAATCAGAAATCGCAGGAGATGAACATCGGTGGTGAGTTCTACGCCGGTACTCCGGTAATAAATATTTCGATTATTCATGGTTCCTTGTCCGTAATCGTAAAACAGATTTGCTTTTATTCTTTTTATATAAACTAAAGAACCTAAGCTAAGGTCGGGATATATCAACGGCAGTTTGTAATTCGATTTGAGAGCATATAGCTCGGTGCAGTTTTGGTCGGTATAGCCGCGCGGATAACGAATGAAATCGGAAAAGAGATAATTCCCGGAGGTTGTTTTCTGATACCCGCCATAGAACCATAGGGAATGGTGGTTGGCTATTCCCGGAAAGAATAATTGAGCTTCAGAAGCAAAGATGCTCGAATTTTCGCCGGCATTGAATGGGTTGTCGCGATAGTTGAATTCGATGGACTGTCCCCATTTTGGGTATAAATCTTTTACCCCCGATTTGATAAAGTTGAAGGCATACAAACGGTAATCAAGGGTTTTGAGGTTGGGATTTCTAAATCTGAGTTCCGAAGATTTACGGGTATCCAACTGGATGTAGCTAAGCTGAAGCTGAGGTTCTATGTGCTGGTAGAATTTGCCGGTGGTAAAATCCAATGGCAGGCGGACGGCCGTTTTTAGTTCGGTTTTAAAGTAATTTATTTTAGAAACATCGTGGGTATCCGGATTTTCGGCATTAAATTTCCGTTCGCCATAGTCTATCTTAAAATCAATAATAGGATACCAGCCCTGGTAGCTGATGTCGGCATGATAGGTGCCTGTTTGCCAATTGGGATCGTAGTCCCAGCCGGCTGTTGCAAACATAGTGCTGAGCAGGTTTTGGGACATCAGCGAAATGCCGGGTTTCAGGTCGATGTTGTCAATATCAACATAAGCCGGAGCCCAGCTATGAAAATTAAACAGGTGAAGCGTTTTACTATACTTTTCGGAAGGAAGGTTAGCGGATGGTATCTTGCTGCTATTATCCAGTATGCCGTTTTCCTGTTTTTGCAGCGATTGGTATAGTTTTATAGAATTATCATTTACTTCTTTCAATGGTTTCCAGAAGGACGGATTATATTCGGTTTGGGCAATACGGTAGCCTGCAGGAGAATAATCGGAGTAAATGATGGTATTGCTTGTTTTGTTGATGTCGGCCATAGAAGCGCCATATTTGGCAGAGGTTACCTGAAATACTTCTGTCGTAAGAGTGTCCACGGCATAAATATTGTCAATTCCCGAGAAGGCGCCATCGAAAAAGACATAATGTCCGGCAGGTTTCGGATTAGCTATTTCGGTAAATCCCGGGGCAAGTAACTGCCGGATGTTCCCGTTGTCAAGGTCAATTGTTGCAAGGTATTTGCCTTTAACGCTAAGTCCAATCACCACAATCTGGTGGTTGTTTATATTCCATGTGGGGGTGAGATAGCATACGCCAATCGGAGCCATGATTTCTTTTAATTCGTTACCATTGTTGGCATCAAGAATTACAAGGGCATTGCGGTTATCTTCGTCCACTCTTACGGCAACAATTTGCTTTGCGTCGGGCGATAGGGCAGGGGCAAACAGGCGGCTTCTGAAGGTGAGCTGTTTTACTTTATGGCTATGGATGTCGTAAGTTTTTATCACGGAGTAGTTACGGTAAGCCCAACGGGCATCTATTATTTTTTCGGCCCAGGCGATCATTCCTTTTTCGATGGAAATATTATCGGTGGTGCTTGATCCGGGTTTATTGGCTTGATATCCTGTAACCGGTGCCACGGAGATGTTTTCGGACGAATAGAATCCGGGAGTGAACAACACCTTTTCGTTGCCATGTTTATCCATTAATATAAAACGGCTTATATCGTCCAGTCCCGAACGTTCGGCTAATATCAGGCTGTCGCCGATGAATTGCGGAAATTTGTATTTCCAGTATCCTTTTTTAGGGTGTGAAAGAACGGTAAGCGGGGTAAACGTCAGTTTATTTTCCTGGTTTTGCCACAGGCTGTCGAGGGCAAGCATCGTCTGGCGGTATAGTTTTACCTTGGTTAAACCTGTGTTTTTTTTCAATCCGCGGTTGAATGGGGTAATGATAAAAGGCTTGCGGGCAACGGTGCTAAGGGTTTTATCCCATACGTCGGCTCCGTATTTCATCCGGGCAAAAGCCGTAACGGGATATCCTACCATATAATAATCGGGAACGTAATCGCGGTAGGAACCAAAGATGGCTTTGTCGTACGAAACAAGGCGATGGCTCAACAGGTTGGAGCGTAGTTCCATCTCAAACGAAGGTATTCGTCCCCTTCCCGAACGGCTTAGCAGGGTTTCGGTGCAAACGGCATCGCCTTCCATCAGCCAAAGGGGCACGTATAATCCGAGCACTATGGCTGTTCCGTGTTCGCCGGTGAGATAATTCAGGTATTTGGTAAAGCCTTCGTTCAGCTTGTCCATCTGAAGGTAATGCCGGTATTCGTGAATGGCTAATTGTTCCATCCAATCCTGAGCATAGGAGTTTTGCGGAGGACAGGTGTAGAATTCCATACGGCGCGGAGTCCATACCGTGAAGGCATTGGCAACGATGGTTTGGTTATGGAGAATGATGGGAGCGTAGCGGGCTTTACTTTTTAGCGTTGTAAGTTCAAGCTTGCGCACATCCTCCATCATATTGCTTAGATGCTGTGCGTTGTTTTCAAAATTCTGAGGATAGATAATGCGGAAATGTTCCGTCTTTATCTGTCGCCAATGCAGGCTTGCCGGGTCTTGTCCAAGGTTGTAGTATTGTGCTTTTGCTCCAAAGCAAAGCATCATAAAAATGATAGAAAATAAATTTAAAATTAAAAATTTATCGGTACGGGTTTGCATAATGTATTGGTTTCTTTATTCCGGCGGCGTAATTAAAGCTCCATTATGAATTAAACAGTACGCTATTTCTAACAAACTTTTTTTAAATTATTATGGTTACTTTTTCATACAATTCGGGTAAGCAATTTTGCCTTATTCTGAATTTTGTTCCGTGATTATGTCCTGAGCGTGCATCGAAGTCAACAAGGATATTACCTTTTTCAATAGCTTTTAAAAACCCCTCAAAGTTAAATTTTTGAAGCATCATAACTTTACTATAATGATAAAATTCTTTATCATCTTCTTTTTTTACATCGGCTTGGACGTAAAAACAATTCAAAAGTTTAGTTCCAGCTTTGTTTGCCAAATCATCAAAACCCCAGTATGGTTGCGGATTAAGATCATTTAATCCGATGTTTTTTTCAACATTTTTCAACCATTCAGCGTGCAAGCCTGATACCTCTTTTGCATTGAACGAAATCAATACCTTTTTCTCTTCACGGTCTATTTTAACCATAAATCCTCTATCGCTTGGCGAATTACCATGAATAGTTTGTCGAAATGACATTTCGGTTAGAGAATATTTTTTGCCAGCTTCCGAATGTTTCCATCCATACATTGGCAAAAGCATTTGTGACACAAACCCGATTGCTCTCGGGGACGGTTCACTATGAAATAATGTTGTTAGTGAAGTAGTATTGATTCTTTGTGACTTTAATTCCCATTCTGCTGCATTTGGTATTGGTAAATTATTTTCTTGAATACCGAGCAAATCTTCTAATGTGTTTCCGATTCCTCCCTGATTACCGTTTCTTTGATTTTCTATCCAGCCTTTTGCCGCAATTTTTTTCAATTCGGCGATTAGCTGTGGCTTTGTATAAATTTTCATTCTGTATCTTGAAATAAAGTTAATGGTCTGATTCGTAAAAGTTCACTTTCCTTTTTGTTTTTTTCAATTCTCTTTTCTGACATTTTACAATATTCCTGTGAAAGTTCTATTCCAATATAATTTCTTTTCAGTCCTATTGCAACAATTGCCGTTGTTCCGCTACCAGAAAATGGGTCTAATATAATCTTAGCATTTGTCGAGGAAATAATTCGATCAATTAAAGCAACGGGGAAAGGGGCAGGGTGCTGATTATTCATTTCCTGTGTAAATTCCCAAACATCACCAAATGCGTTAGCCTTCGGTGCGAGTTTAAATTTGGATTTTGCAATTAAATAAATCACTTCATAGGTCGGTAAAAAATATCCGGGGTTAAAATTTATTCCACCTTTTCTGCGCCAAATGATGATTTGTCGAACAGGAAAACCATTTACAATGTCTTGTCTATCTTGTATCAATCCATCTTGTACACGCCATTTGTGATTGTAAAAAATTGCTCCATCATCCTTTAATAGCCGAAACATTTCGGTTAAACATTCTCTTTGCCATTTAGAATATTCTTCATGAGGCATGTTGTCATCATAATTCGAATAACCATTTACGAGTGCAGCACCTGCCCATTTTCCACCTCTCCCGTCTTTCATTCCATTTCCGGTAGAATTTTTAAGATTGTAGGGGGGCGAAGTTACCACAAGGTCGATGCACTTGTCTGGCATTTTTTGCATTACCCTTAAGCAATCGCCACAAATTATTTTATTAATATATTCTTCTTCAAATTTCATTTTTCATTTTGGATTTTTTCTCTTACGCTGGAATACGATTCCGATTCCTCATCCTTACGTTGTTTAGCTTCAATGACATCAAGGAAATCTTCTACATACTCGCCCCATTTCTTTAGGTCGATGATAATGGATTGCTTATTGCCTTTTTCATCGGTGATATATTGAATGCCTGTCATGACTAAAATTTTTTACAAATTTAGATAAAAAATCCCATCTGTTTCGGCATTGTCTGTAAATTTTAATGAATTCAAACCATTAAAAAAACAAGCGCATCTTTTGAGGGATGCGCTTGCTAACCTAAAAAACTAAATTATGGAAACAGGGACTGTTGCCGCGAATCTAACAGCCCGGAGCCGGAAGCTAAGCAGGGTTATTCATCTTATTAATCTACTATTAAAAAAAACGTTTATTATGACAACAATTTAGCTTCTCTTCCGGCTCCCGGTTATTTTGGCATTTTTAATTGAAAATCACAGGGTATATCTTCATCTTCGCTTACTTCTACATTATCCTTGGTGGCAATGGCATAGCCGGTCAGGGTTGCCGTAACAGAATAAAGTCCTGCCGGTATTTCAGCCAAAGCATATTCGCCCTGCTCGTCGGTAGTGGTGGTGAGGGCGGTTTCATCTATTATTACCGATACCGTTACTCCGGGTAACACATTTCCGCTTTCAAAATCGGTAACCAGCCCGGTGATATTACCCGTGCCGCTTACTTGTTCATGATTGCCGGCTTCTCCCGGATACAACAGATATTCGTTGTATTTGGCTTCGTCTCTTCCCAGCCAGACATTTTTACCGATTTCACAAATTTCGACCAGCAATGTGTACAATTCATTGCCGGCAATAATGCGTTTCTCGGTTTCTTCGGTACGCTGCATCTCAAATACTTTTTGAGAGGTAAGCATGTCGTTAAAGATAGCCGACTGGCTTTCCAGGCGGGTAATCATTGCATCGGTAAGCCCCACTTCAGTTAATTGACTTTTTTTATCCCTCGCAGTCATTATTACGCGAAGCGCCATATCCTGGATTTCGGTATCGGAAATTTTGAAATAATCACCAATATGCAGGTTACGATACACAGCCGAAGATTCTCCGAAAACCATACGTATCCGGTTACGTATTTCGTTGATGGGTGAGGCAAGGTTTGCCCTTCCCTTGTTTTTTTCTTCGGTTTTTTCTACTTTAAGTCCTTCCCAGTAATCGTCGGAAGGCAGGTTTTTGAATAATGCAGCTTTTTGTTTAAAAGCATCGAGCTTTTGCTGGCTATAATTATATGATGCCAGTTCGTTAAGGTCGCGTTCGGCAAGAAAGGCTTTTTTATCAGCTTCTAACGACAGAACGCCATCGGTGAAATGATAATTTCTAATTGCCATGATAAAAACGGTTAAATGGATAACTAATTTTTTCCGTTATAAAAGTACGAAATATTTACGCATTTTGTTAAAAAATGATGACATTTTTTTAATATTTTTTTAATTTTATTTTAAAATATTGAGTAATAGGCTGTAATAATGTTGCAAGATAAGTAAAGATGCTTGCGACACGATGTCATACACTTACGAAGCCGCATTGGTACGCTGCGAAGCATTTCCGGGATATTACAAAATAGTTTCGGACTATTACGAAGCGCTGCCGCACTATTACAATGCATTGTCGGGATGTTACAATATTCCTCCGGACTATTACGAAGCACTTCCGGACCATTACGAAGCTTTTACGGGATTTTACGAAGCCATTCCGGGGTGTTTCGATGCAATTCCGGGAAATATATTATGGCAAAACAATACCCCGGAGAGGCTTTGTATCGCCCGGCAACTTTATGGCAATTGCCGCTAAGCGCATTGTAATAAAGATTATGGGTTTCGAAATCCAGCGAAACCTTCACGAAATTCAATGCCATGGCATAGCAGAGGGACAGAGGCATTTATCAGGGAAGGGTGTTTGTAAAGTTTATAAGGTTTATAAAGTTCGTAAGGTTTGTAACGTTTATGAAGTTATAAGGTTTTGTAAGGCTGAGCGAAGCGAAATCCCGATATAGAAGCGCTTAGGAGGAACGACTTAGCGAATCTTCGTCGGGATAGGCAGTAGGCAGTAAGTAGTAAGTAGTGGCAGTTGAGCGAAGCGAAATCCCGATATAGAAGCGCTTAGGAGGAACGACTTAGCGATTCTTCATCGGGATAGGCAGTAGGCAGTAGGCAGTAGGCAGTAAGCAGTAAGCAGTAAGCAGTAAGCAGTAAGCAGTAAGCAGTAAGCAGTAAGCAGTAAGCAGTAAGCAGAATAAATTCTATGTGCCCTAATGTGCCTATTGTGGTTCAAAAAAAGTGAATAAATTCTATATGCCCTAATGTGCCTATTGTGGTTCAGAAAAAGGCAGAAAGCGAAACTTCAAATACTTTAGGCACTCCGGACTTTAAGTATTTTAGGCGCTCCCAAATTAAATATCACAAACGTAAAATTTTTTAACTTTGCAAAAAAAATACAAATGAATCTATTCCTATTAGCCTTGGGTGCGTTATTCTCCGTTATTAACCCCTTAGGAACCGTTCCAATCTTTGTGGGGTTAACGGAAAAGAATTCGAGCAGGGAAAAAGCACGGATTTCGTTAAAAACAGCTATTGATGCCTGCATCATTTTGCTGATTTCTTTTTTCCTCGGCAGATTTATTCTCGATTTCTTTGGAATAAGCATCTATTCCCTCAAAATTGCCGGCGGATTAATCATCGCTTCTTCCGGTTTTGCACTGCTAACCGGCAATTTCAATAAACATAAAGGGATGCAGGAACACGTGAAGGAAGATGCATTGAGTCGTCAGGATGTTTCGTTAACTCCTTTAGCTATCCCTATGCTGGCAGGACCCGGAACCATTTCCCTGCTTATCACCTATAATCAGGAATACACTTTGCTAAAGGAAAAAATATTTCTTGTACTTGCTATCCTTGTCGTTTCCTTGATCGTTTATATTATCCTCCGAAGTTCAGCCGTCATCGTTAAGGCACTTGGTGCTTCGGGTATCAATGCCTTGTCGCGGATAATCGGTTTTATTGTTATCGCTATCGGAATAGAATATATTTTATCGGCACTCACAGCGCTGGCAACAAAACTTCTTTAAGCCGTTTACTGTATCAAAACAGTATAACGGATACCTGCATAGCTGGTTTTGATTTTTCCAGCCATCCGGTAATAATTCCAAGACCATTGCAAAAAGCCATGGGGATCAAATTTTGTCAACCCCATTCAGGATTTATTAAATACTGTCAACTTTTTTCAGGACGAGGCACAAGTGTTAACCGGGCTTATGATTGGTTAGGAAGAATTCGGATTCAATTTCCGTATTTATTTTACCAATGGCAATTAGGATTTTACTAATTTTGTATAGGGATTTGTATAACAAGAGCCGTGTGATGGGAGACTATCAAGCACGGTTCTGTGAGAGGCTCGGGCTGAAAATGCCCTTGCCTATTTGACCCGCCGACTGTTGGCAATAATGCAAGAGCAGAACTAATGAAAACAGAGAAACTAAAATTTGTAACATGATTAGATTTTTTTATTTTTTATTAATGATCGCAGGACTTATCAATTCTGTTGTCGGACAGGCACAAGATAATTCATTTTATCTCAAGATATTGAAAAGAGCCGAAAAATATGACTCTACAGACATACCTGGATTTCCAAAGTTTACTTACCAATCCCCCAATGATTCATGTTTGATTGCTTTAAGAAAAAAGTTCAAATTAGACTCCATTGCTGGTCTTGGAAATGAAACAACAAGAGTTCTAAACCTCCTTCATTGGGTTCATAATACAGTATCCCATGATGGACAACATGAAAGCGGAATTACAAAAATCAATGCAAATGAGATTTTAACTGCAGCAATTGAAAAAAATACAAAAGTTTGTTGCGGCGAATTGGCATCCACCCTCAATGATTGTTACTTAGCAATGGGGTGGAAATCAAGAAAAATCTATTGTTTTCCCAAAGATAGTTTGCGAGTAGATCACGATTCTCATGTGATTAATATAGTCTATCTATATTCAAAACAAAAGTGGATTTTGGTTGATCCTACAAATGATGCTTATATAAAGGATGAAAATGGTGAATTATTGAGCATCGAGGAAGTAAGGGAGCGATTAATTCAAGGTAAAACATTAATTATTAATCCGGATGCAAATTATAATCACATAAGCTCAGTGACAAAAGATTATTATCTGGATTATTATATGACTAAAAATTTATACAGGTTTTATTGTCCGTTAAATAGTGAATATGATTATGAAACCTGGGGTCAGAATCATAAAGTCGCATATGTTTATCTTTGGCCATTGGATTATCAAAAAAAATTGCCATTTAAAACAGATGATTATTATAACGAGGACGTAAAGACTACTTTTAACACATATAATATTTTTAATTCAAAATTATTCTGGCAAAAGCCTTCAGATTAGCTGAAGCTTCTGGATTTTTGCTAAATTTTGCGATATCTGGATATAATGCACTATTGCTAACAAACGGTATAGGTTATGACTGTCTTTTGCAACCACCCGAGCTTTGTAAACATAATTTAACTTTGTATGCCAGAATAGAAATCTCCTTTAACCATGCCCCATACCGTCAAATGTTGGCGGTTATGCTAAAAATGTCCATTACGCCTATTTTTTTGAGTTTATACATTGCCAATATTAACGCTGTCAGCTTATGTGGAATGGGATGCTTACCATTCCACGCGCATTTCACCATCGCTGTTTCCAAATAGTAACTGAAGGCAGATTTATCACATCATACTGCCAGGGCACCCAAACCGAAAGGGCATCTTTTTCGGAAAGGGACGGAAGCATATGGATAGAAATCGTTTTCTGTGGGGCGGGGGTTCCATTTACCTTTACCGAATTTTTACTGTCGGTAAAACCATGAAATACTAAGCAGATGTAACGGTAGCGACTGCCGAATGTCCCTTCTTTTTTGCTGATGAGCAACTGGTTTTTGGCAGGTTGGTACTGAAAAATCCGTTTATCGTATTGTTGGTCGCGATAGGCATAGGAGGTTCCGTCGTCTTCGTAATAATCAAAAATGCTTAAATTTTTTCCTGCATACAAATGGATGGTAAGCGTATCGGAAGGCTTTTCGGAAGTGGATTGTATGGCCGATTGCATAGGAATAATGCTTCCGGCTTTAACGAAAACGGGCAAACGTTGGAGGGGACAGTCGATGTTTAGTTCCTGGTTGCCGTTATATGTTTTATCGGAATAAAAATCGTACCATTCCCCGGCGGGCAACCAGGCTTTGGTAAGGCTGGCAGTGCTTACTGCAGGAATAATTAGCAGCGATGGTCCGAAGAGGTATTGATTCTGATAGTTGTTATCGTATACTGCAGGTTGATACGTATAGTCAATGGCAAGTGTTCGTGCTACGGGTAATCCTGTGCGCGTAGCATTGTAAAAGGCAGAATAGATATACGGCATCAGTTTATAGCGAAGGGTAATGTAGTCGCGGGATATCACCTCCATATCCTCACCATACGACCAGGGTTCGCTTTCCTTGTTGTTGTATGCTTTATGGCTGCGGAAAAAGGGGGTAAACGATCCTATGGTAAGCCAACGGGTAAACAGGGCAGGGGAGGCGTCGGCCATAAAACCGCCTACATCATAGCCGCAGAAAGGAACTCCGGCAAGCCCTATGCTATTGACCATCCGTATACCCAGCATCATGTGGTCGTCCGAAGGGGTGTTGTCGCCTGTCCATATGGCGGAGTAGCGTTGCAGTCCGGCAAAGCCGGCACGGGTAAGAATCAGCGGACGTTTGCCATTGAGCAGTTTTTTCGTTCCTTCAAAGGTAGCGCGCGACATCAGCAGTCCGTACACGTTTTTAGCCTGAGGAAATAATGTTTTCTTTCCTTCCCAGTCGAATCCTATCAGGTTGGGCGAAGTGCCTCCTCCCCAACTGGCCGGCTCGTTCATGTCGTTCCAGAAACCTTCCACCCCGGCATCCGACAATGTTTTGAAATTATTACCCCACCAGGTACGTACCTTGGGGTTTGTAAAGTCGGGGAAGTGGCACCAGCCGGGCCATACCTGTGCGGTATAGTTGGTATTGTCGGGGTATTTAACGAACATATCTTTGGCCACTCCTTCTTCGTAGGCGGTGTAGCCTTTTTCCACTTTGATGCCCGGGTCAACGATGACGGTGGTATGGATGCCAAGGCTTTTTAATTCACCAAGCATCTTTTCGGGTTGGGAAAAACGGGTGGGGTTCCATGTGAAGATCTTATAATTATCCATGTAATGAATATCGAGGTAAATAACATCGAGCGGTATTTTCTTTTCGCGAAAAGTGTGAGCTATATTCAGTACTTCCTTGTCGGGAAAATAACTCCAGCGGACATTGCTGGAAGCCGAGGCTCCATAGGGGAGGCATCTCCATTTTTCCGGTAAGGAAGGAGTAAGACGAAAGGATATCGGCCACGCGGGTGTGCCAGATGAAGTAATAATCCATTTCGCCATCTGTGGCACCAAAAGAAGAAAAACGATCGTTGGAAGCTCCGAAATTAAAGGTAGAACGGTAACTGTTGTCGAAGAAGATGCCGTAGTTCAGTCCGTGGTGGATGCCGATATAAAACGGGAAGGTGGCATAAAGCGGATCGTCCCAGTTTTGATGATGCGGGTTGTCGGTGTTCCAGTTGATATACGTATTGCCACGGCGGTCGAGGTTGCCGGTTTTTTCGCCCAGACCGATGAAACGTTCGTCTTCCTGCAGCTTTTTGTAGGTGGTTATTTCATTGCCCACCCAGTTTGTGCCAAAAGAAGCATCATCTTCGTTTATTGTTTTTCCGTCAGGGGTTTTAAATGTAAAACGCAAGGGTTTTTTAGTCATTTCCAAAACCAATGAATCGGTACGTATGGTAATCATCCAGGCTTTCTTCTTTTACCGTAAGATGGCAGGGCTGCGGAGCGCCAACGACGGCATAGGAAAATTCTTCGGAAAAATGGTTCTGAACGATCCGAATTCTGAAAATATCGGGACTAAATACCGTAACCGTTGCGAGGCCGGAGGTGGTTTTCAGGGTAAATGTCTGGTCATTGCGGCTGAACTTAGTCAGGTTTCCCAAACTATGGCTTTGCTTATTTTGGCCATAGCCAAAAAAAGAGACGAGGAAAGCGATGAGAAGAAGATGAATCTTTTTCATGGAGTGATGTATGATTTTATAATGATTTTTCTTTTTCGATACGGCTGACTTTAAGTACGCCTTTGATTTGCCGTAGCCGCTGGAACAGGAAATCCATCTGCCGTTTATTTTTTATAAAAACGGTGATCAGTCCCTCAAATTTGCCGTTTTTCGACTGGATGGAAGCTTCGCGGATATTCACGTTCATTTCCTTGGAAATGATGTCGGTGATTGTGCTTAGCATGCCCACTTCGTCCATGCCGATGATACGGATATGGGCAAGAAAAGCGGTGAGCGAGCCGGGATGTCCCCAGTTGGTTTTTACTATGCGGTAGTCGTATTTATGGTGCAGTTGTTTTGCGTTGGGGCAATTGGAGCGGTGGATGGTAATGCCTTTAATGATGGTAACAAAGCCAAAGATGTCGTCACCAAAAACCGGATGGCAACATTTGGCTAACTTAAAATCTCTGAGTTCAGAGGTGTCGTTTAGGATAATGATGGCTTCGGAAGAAACGGCTTCGATGCTTTCTTCCGGCTTAAATCCTTCCGTTGGTTTAATAATTTCAGCAGGTTTTTCCGCTTCGGGTTTTGCAGAAGGAAAGAAGATTTCTCTGATCGACGAAATATCTATCTTTTCGGTGCCGATGCTCTGATATAAATCAAGAGGTGTGGATTGTTTAAAATGTGCAGCTAATTTGTTGATGACTTCGTCGTTAATCGTCAGCTTGAGCTGACTCAGTTTACGGCTCAGCAATTCTTTTCCGGCAGAGGCTTCTTTATATTCGAAATCTTTTAAGGCTCTTCTGATTTTGTTTTTCGAACGTGTGGTAGCAACCCAGTTAAGCCAGTCGATGTTTGGTTTTTGATTTTTGGACGTAAGTATTTCCACACGGTCGCCGTTGTGGAGTTCATGCTTCATGGGGACGATTTTGCCATTTACTTTACCGCCGGTACATTTGGTTCCGACGTTGGAATGTATTTCGAAAGCAAAATCGAGAACGGTAGCTCCGTTGGAAAGGATTTTCAGGTCGCCATCGGGGGTAAAAGCGAATACTTTATCCGAATAAAGTTGCATTTTATGATCGCCGGTAAAAGCGGCTTCGCCCGGCATCGGCTTTTTCCAGAATTTCGCGCATGCGCTTCAGCCAGTCGTCGCTCTGATCTTCGTTTGACGATTCCTTGTACTTCCAGTGGGCCGAATGTCCTTTTTCGGCATCTTCGTCCATACTTCGGGTGCGTATCTGTACTTCCTACCCATTTGCCGCGCGGGCCAATCACTGTTGTGTGCAGCGACCGGTAGCCGTTTAATTTGGCTTTGGTAATCCAGTCGCGCATGCGGTCGGGATCGGGTTTGTAGATATTGGTAACGATGGAATAAATATGCCAACAATCTTCTTTTTCTTTCTTTTCGTCGCTGTTGATGATGATGCGGATGGCAAACAAATCGTAGACCTGTTCAAAGTCGAGGTTTTGTTTCTTCATCTTATTCCAGATGGAGAATACCGATTTGGTACGGCTTTTTATTTCAAATTCAAAGCCGTGTCCGGTTAATTCCTTTTGGATAGGTTCAATAAATTCGCCGATGTATTTGTCCTGTATTTGTTTGAATTCATTTAGCTTGTTGGAGATGGAACGATAGGTATCGGGCTCGGCATATTTCATGGTAAGCTCTTCCAGTTCGGTTTTGATATTGTATAAACCCAAACGGTGAGGCGATGGGCGAATACAATAATGAGGTTTCCGAAAGCAGACGTTCTTTAGTTTAAAAGCGAAAGTGAGGTAAAACGCCTCATGTAATGCAGACGGTCGGCCAATTTGATGAGGATGATGCGGACATCATCGGAATAGCTGAGAAAAAGTTTGATGTAATTTTCGGTGTTCAGCGCTATTTTGGCAGTTTGCATCGAACTGATTTTTGACATTCCTTCCACGATGTTTCCAATCTGTTCACCGAACATCTGTTTTATTTCTTCCACGGGAACTTTTCCCTCGTTTACAATGTCGTGAAGCAATGCACACACAACCGAAGTATAGCCTAATCCCATTTCGGAGGCTACAATCTTGGCCACATCTATGGAATGGATATAATACGATTCTCCCGATTTGCTCGGATGGCTGGCTCCCCGTTCACGGGATAAAACTAAGGCTTTTTTAAGCAATGATTTTTCCCCTTCATTCAACGATGCAGGGCAATATGCAAGCAGGTCGTAGAAGTCGGGAGCGGAAAACTCTTCGGGTTCTGATGCTGTTTCGTTTTTTTTCATCCGTAGATAATTTGTTTTTAAAGGTCGGATGGAACTCATCCCGAAAATCGGGACTCGTTTTTAACTTTTACAAAGATATGCTATTCTGTTTCAAAAGTGAAACGTTAAGATAATGTTTTTCGGGCTAAGCTGTTTTTTTGATTCAGTTATTCGATGGTGGCCGTCAGTCCTCTGTCGGTTAATTGCTGCTTTAGAGTATCTAACTGATCGAAATCGCCGGATTTTACGGCACATTTTCCTTTATAATGAACAATAAGTGTACATTGTTCGGCTTGTTCGGGCTGATGATGGCACACTTCAATAAGCGATTGAATTACAAATTCAAAAGTGTTGAAATCATCGTTATACAGCACTAATTCTTTAGTTTCCGAAAGGCTGGTAGCCTCTTCGTTTACCGGGTCAACTTTTTCCTTTGTCATATTTCAGGTTTTTTAATCTATTGACAAAAAACAGGTGGTTTTATAAAAAAGCATTTTTTAGCAGGTATTGACGGACGTAATCGCTGATTCCGTTTTCGAGGGAAGTGAATTCAGCAGCATATCCGGCATTACGAAGTTTGTCCATTTTAGCTTCGGTAAAATACTGGTATTTATCGCGTATATCTACCGGTGTATCAATAAATTGAATGTCGACTGGTTTTTCCATGGCATGGAATGTAGCGGTAGCCAGATCGAGGAAGGAACGGGCTTTTCCGGTTCCGAGATTATAGATGCCGGAGTTGACAGAATGGTTCATCAAAAAGAAAATGACATCAATCACATCTTTTACATACACAAAATCGCGTAGTTGTTTGCCATCTTCAAAATCGGGATGATGCGATCTGAACAGCTTCACCTTTCCGGTTTCGTTGATTTGATGGAACGAATGCAGAATTACCGAAGCCATACGTCCTTTATGGTATTCATTGGGACCGTAGACATTAAAAAATTTAAGTCCAGCCCAGAAGACAGGCTGCTTTTTCTGTTGCAGTGCCCATTTGTCAAATTCATTTTTGGATTCTCCGTAAGGATTAAGAGGCTTTAATTCAGGGATAATGGCGTGATTGTCGTCATAACCTTTTTCGCCAAGACCATAAGTGGCTGCCGACGAGGCATAAATCAACGGAATCCCATACGCTACACAGGCGTTCCATACGTGAATGGTATAATTCAGGTTCAACTCGTCAAAAATAACTTTTCTGAATTCGGTAGTATCAGTCCGGGCACCGATGTGAATAATAAATTCAACTTTTTATGGTTTAAATCCAGCCATTCAAAAAACTGTGTACGTTCTACTTTTTCCGAAAAAGACTTGCCTTCGATGTTATGGTTTTTCTGAGGATTGGAAAAATTATCCACCAGAATCACATCATTTAATCCATTTTCATTGAGCTTCCCCACTATGCAGCTTCCGATAAAGCCTGCAGCTCCTGTTACGACTATCATTTAATTGACTATTAATGGTTGATCTTTCCCGAATATTCAAGAAAGAATAATTTTTTTGCAAAGATAATATTAATGTACGTTAAATCGCAACTGAGCGATAAGCATACCGGAAAACATCAGGCAACAACCCAACAACCCACGGTTGCTTAAGGTTTCGCCAAGCAACAGGTATCCGCCTATGCCGGCAAATACCGATTCGAGGCTTAAAATGATGGAAGCATAGGCTGGGTTTGCTTTTTTTTGAGCTACCACCTGTAATGTGTAGGCTATGCCTACCGACAAAATACCGCCATAAAGTATAGGAACAGCTGCTTGCAAGATGGCGGTCCATGAAATGATTTCAGTAAAAAAAGCCGTGATCAGGCTGAGTATCGAACAAACCGTAAACTGCATTCCGGCAAGGATAAGGGAATCGCTTTTTGGAGATAGCCAGCCGATAAGCAGCACGTGTGCCGTCCAGAAAAAGGCTGAGAAAAGAACGAATAAATCGCCGCGTGAAATGCTAAAATTACCGGTAATGCTCAGAAGATACATGCCCGATAATGCCAAAATCGCGCCAAGCCAGATTTTTAATTTATTTCGCTGACCGAGAAAAATTCCTGCCAAAGGAACCAGGAATGACATACAAACCCGTGATAAAACCTGCTTTTCCGGCAGTGGTATACACAATGCCAACTTGCTGAAGCGAAGCAGCCACCAAAGAGTAATAATCCCAGGAAAATACCTGATATAAGTAATTTATGCCGAGAACCGGACTCTCCACGAAACGACAAATTGAGGTTCCCTTTGCGGTAACGATAAATGAGCAAGGGCAAAAGCGACAGTCCCGCCAAGGGCAAAACGTATGCCATTATACGTAAACGGACCAATAAAATCCATCCCTTTTCGCTGGGCAACGAAAGCTAATCCCCAGATTAATGCCGTAATCAGCAACAAACCATCCGATGCAAAAGTTTCTTTCCTGTTTACCATAGGTTAAAAAAAGAACCAGCCCTTTTCAACAGGCTGGTTCCGTATGATTTTAATGTTTAATCGTCAGTTATAAACTGAAATCAAGTCCGACAGCAATAAAGATTGCCTTGTTTTCGATTTTAATGTTAGGATTGGTTGAAGGATTTATCAATTGTAATTGTTCGGCTGATAGCGATTTTACGGTTTCATTTCCGCTGACACAATAGCCCAGCGATAGATTGACTTTTAGCATATCGATTATTTTATATGCTCCACCAATACTGAAGTTCCAGTTGTCGTTTTTCGGGGCTTCATAAGCGCCGAGAGCGGTAAAATAACCTTCTTTGTCGTTGTATAAAAATTTGGTGAAAACGGTTCCACCGCTTACGACTAACTTATCGTTTACATCATAAATCAGAGCGGCTCCGGCGGTATAGCAATCGCCAGCCATATCTGACCATTTTTTAAAAGTTCCGTCATTTTTAGGAACTTCGGAAGTTCCCCAATTGGCAGCTTTTTGGAAATAATAGCTGTAATCGGCTTCGGCGGTAAGTTTTTTGGTAATTTTGTATGAAGCACCAAAGTTGAGGTTTGAAGCCAGATCGCGGCGGTTTTTAGCCCCGTCGGTAAACTTGCCTAAGTCATCTTTTTTAACTTTTGTCTTAAAGTCGAGTTTAACGGCAGTTTCGTAACGCAAACCGATATTCCATTTTTCGCCAGGTTTGATGTTCAATCCGATAATTCCGCCAAAACCGTCAGCATTGTCTTCGGTGTTTATTTTTAATGGTGTATCCGGCATCATTCCTGAAGCAGAACCGGCAAGAGTCATTCCAGCTTTGGTGGTGTTTTTGCAACTCAGATATCGTGCAGCAAGAGAAACGGAAAACATGTCGTTGATAGCATAAGCGCCTCCTAAAGAAAAAGCAAGGTAATACGATGAAGCTTTGAGCGATTGATCATTTGCCATAGTATAATCGGCTCCCTGGCCGGCATAAGCCTGCAATACCTGCAACGACATCAGTTCGGTTGTCAGCGAACCATCTGGATAATCGGCAGTGGCGCCGCCACCGGGGATATAAATTCCGCCGAAAATGGCCCATTTGCCCTTGTTGTACGAAGCATATAAATTAGGAAGAATAGGATCTATTTTATCCTGTTTGAAACTTTGTTCACCTTTGTCAAATCCTAAATCAAAGGTATGTTTGGGCATGCGGATTAAGGTTTGATTTCCGATATCAATGTGTAAACCGGAAGAAAGTTTAACCAATCCGGCCGGATTATAAACTACAATGTCGGCTGCATCCAGAGCGGCATTGCGGTTGGAAGTGCGCATCCATTCAGCGCTCATGTTGGTAAGGTTATCCATTTGGGCAAAAAGTCCCATCGAACTAAACAAGCTCATCAGGAAGAGAGCTGTAAAACGTAAATTTTTTCTCATTGAAACTTCAATTTTGAGTTAATACTAAATCTGTAAGCAAATTTAAAATTCAGAATGTAAAATAAAGAACAATTTTCCAATTTGCCAAATGGCAAAAGGATTAAATTGGTTTGCTTTTTGCTTAAACGTCCGGTGCCGGATGGTTCTGTCGCGTCAGGCAATAATATGATCTTCATCCATAGCATCGGTAATCATTCCGCAATTTTTTGCTTTTTGAATCAGGATGGTTATGGCATTTTCCCCTTCGCTACCCAAGGTAACCGAAAAATCGTTAACATACAACTGAATATGCTGCTGCATCACTTTTTCATCCATTTCCTGGGCATGATTTTTCACAAAATCGCGGCTCGATTCGGGATGGGCAAAAGCATATTCCACGCTTTTTTGCATTACTCTGTTTATTTTCAGGAGGGTTTCCTTTGACAGACTTCGTTTTGCGACGATGCCGCCCAAAGGTATAGGACAGGAAGTTGTCTTTTCCCACCATTCCCCCAGGTCAATTACTTTTTTTAATCCTTTATCCTGGTAAGTAAACCTGCTTTCGTGAATGATGAGTCCGGCATCCACTTTTTCGTCGAGGATTGCTTGCTCGATATCCGAAAAAATAATTTCGGGCTTGTCGTTTATCTGAGAATTGGCTAAGGTGAGCAACAGATTGGCTGTGGTGAACTTTCCGGGAATGGCAACCCTGCGATCAGTAAGATCCGATAAAGATATATTCCGTTTGGCAATCACAAGAGGTCCGCAGTTGCGTCCCAGGGCGCTGCCCGAGTTTAGCAGAATGTAATTTTTAGTCAGATAAAGAAAAGCATGAAAACTGATTTTGGTAATATCCGGTTCATGGCGGAAGGCTTTTTGATTGAGCTCTTCAATATCTGCAAAATGATAATCAAACGAAAGCCCTTCGGTGTCGATTTTTTGATGAACCATGGCATCAAACATAAAGGTATCGTTAGGGCAGGGGCTGAAGTTTAGCGTAAGTGTTTCCATTATTCGTCAAGAATTTCAAGCAGAATGCGGTTGATATTGGCTACCGCCAGCGGGATATTCCATTTTTCTTTATTGCGTTTTTCAACGAAATTGGAAATAGCCCGTATCTGAAAACACCGCATTTTGAGACAAAGACAGGCATAAAAAAAAGCGGCCCCTTCCATGCTTTCCACATCGGGATGGAAAAGATGCTTTACCTGTTCGATAGTTTCGGTTTTTCCGAGCATTGTATTTACTGTTATTCCACAGACTTTAGGAAGTTTTCCTAAAACAAGACTTTGATCGGGGAATTATTAACCAATATATTGTCGGTATACGGAAAATCATCTTTTTCGATGAGCTTAAGGTCGATAAGCGATAGAAATTTTTCACCTGATTCGGCACCCATTTCCGAAAAACGATCGCTGGTAATGTTTACGACATCGCCAATTTTGAGTCCGGGATTGAAACTTCCGGCAATGCCCATATTTATGGCTGCATCGTAGCGGCGGCGCGATAAAATACTTCCAAGGTTGAAAGCCATTGAAACCATGCCGACTCCCGAGATCAGAATATCGATGATGTACTGTTTATAAGTATATCGTGTAAGATTAGCCGTAAGTTGTTTCCGGAATTTCAGTTTCCTGACAAGGGGTTCAATTTCTAAATGAGTTGACGAAACAATTAAAATTTTCATGTGCTCTATGGATGAAACATCCCACAAATGTACAAAAAAATAGAAAATAAAAAAGTCCCTTCCGGAGGGGGAAGAGACTAAACGATAAGAATTTATTGAATATCTTAACTTACATCACGTTAACCTGATGCATCAACTTACCTTTCAGGTTCGAAGCTTTGTTTTTGTGGATTCCCGAATGTTTTGCAAGTTTATCAATCATGGATAATACTTTGGGTAATTTTTCGGCAGCTTCGGCTTTGTCGGTCAATTCGCGGAATTTCTTAACGGCATTACGCATAGTTTTTGACTGGTAACGGTTGCGAAGTCTGGAAACTTCGGTAGAACGTATTCTTTTAATTGATGATTTATGGTTTGCCATAGTTCAAAGTATAAAGTTCAAAGTGTATAGTAAAAATGCAAAATAATAAGCTTATAGTAAACTTAATACGTTGCTTTTGTAGCCCGTAGGGGACTCGAACCCCTGATTTCCAGGATGAAAACCTGGCGTCCTAACCGACTAGACGAACGGGCCTTTTGTTCGTTTTTGGGAGTGCAAAAATAAACCTTTTTTTTACACCAACAAATAATCCTTCAAAAAAATAATAAGATAATTGATTAATTTATTCTGTGCTGTAACATTCTTTACTTTTCGCTATCGCTTATTTGCCTGATTAAAGCATCATAAGCCGGTTTTCGGTTAGCTTAAAATTTGCCTTTTGCTTTATTTAAATTCATCCTGGTCGGCCTGAAAGCGAAAACCGAGGCGTTTACCGGTTTTTATTTTCATGTTGTCGAGCGTGGTTTGCATTTCGTAAACGCTTACCTCTTTAACGGAATCATAAGGAGGAGTAAGGAGATCGAAATTAATGGTGTAAAGCATAGCCGATTCAATAATTTTACGGATACTTTCATTGTCGAGGATGGAAGTGGCAAAGTTGAAGAACAAATTTCCTATTTCACGTTTTCCTTCGATAAAATAATGTTTTTCGCGGTTGATAAATACTCTGCCGATGAGGTAGCCCAGATCGTTGACCCGGTTGTATTTAAACGAATCGGAAAGGAAATTGTAAATGTTTATCACTCCACAATAGGAGCGTTGTTTATCGTCGCGGATGTAGGGTGTGCGCATCACTTCGTGGTCGCGCGAAAATTCAAAAATATTGGTGTGCATCATGAAAATGAGTACATCGCTGGCAAATTTCAACTCGACTTCAAATTCGCTGATGTCGGTAAATTCAAACGGAATAAACTTTTCGTCGTGATGTCTTGTCTTATTAAATTCATCGACCAGCGTTTTGATTACGTTTTTGAAATCCTTAAATGCGTTGAGTGATATATCATAAACTTCCTGTTTCAGGTTTGCTTTTTTTCGCAAAATATCGAAAATTGATGGTTGTTGGTTGAGTTCGTCCATGATTGAAAAATTTTGATAAAATTATAATTTTTTTGGATATAGAAGTTTGTAAACTTTATAAACTTTACAAACCTTACAAACTTCTCTCCCCCGTAATCATCATTGCACATCGTATCCCGTCGATAGCCGACGAAACGATGCCTCCGGCATAACCGGCGCCTTCGCCGCAAGGATAAAGTCCTTTAATCTGAACATGCTGAAGGCTTTCCTTATCCCGAAGTATCCTTACAGGAGACGAGGTGCGCGACTCCACGGCAAGCAGGTTGGCTTCTGCGGTATAGAACCCGTGCATTTTTTTATCAAATTCCCTGAATGCCTTTGCTAATCTCTGAACAATGCCTTGGGGTAGCAGTTCGTGTAGCGGAGCAGAACAAACGCCGGGATGATAGGATGTGGTTGCTAACGATTTGGATATTTTACGACTGGTAAAATCAGTCATTCGCTGGGCAGGAGCTATTTGTCCGGAAACAACGCCGGCAAAAGCAGTACGTTCCACTTCTTCCTGGAAACGCAACCCAGCCAGGGCTTCATCGGTGCGGTATTGCATCAGGTCTTTTTCTTCCACGGTTACAACTATTCCTGCATTGGCAAAGGGTGAATTTCGGTGCGAATTCGACATTCCATTCACTACAACCTGTTCCTTGTCGGTGGCTGCCGGCACAATAATTCCGCCAGGGCACATGCAGAATGAAAAAACACCTCTTCCGTCAACCTGTTCCACAAGCTGATAGGTAGCCGCAGGAAGGTGAGGATGATTTCCTGCAGAATGATATTGAATGGAATCAATCAATGCCTGGGGATGCTCCACCCGTATGCCGAGGGCAAAAGGTTTAAACTCCAGATAAATTTTTTCGTGCTGAAACAATTCAAAAATATCGCGGGCAGAATGTCCCGTGGCTAAAATCACATTTTTGCTTTTGTAGGCATTTCCGTTCGCATCCGATACTCCGTAAATCTGATTGTTTTTAATATCGAAGCCAGGTGATGCGGACTGTTGAAATGAAATTCGCCACCGGCATCGGTGATGGTTTTGCGGATAGCGGTTATGATGGCTGGTAACTTGTCGGAACCAATATGCGGATGGGCATCGTAAAGGATTTCGAGGTGAGGCTCCGTGAGCGACAAAGGTTTTCAGAATATCTTCCACATTCCGTGTTTGGTAGGAACGGGTATACAATTTGCCATCGGAAAAAGTTCCGGCTCCACCTTCGCCAAAGCAATAATTGGAATCGGGATTAATGATTTGGTTGCGGTTAAGTTTGGCAATATCGAGTTTGCGGGCGCTAACCTCTTTGCCTCGTTCAACAATTACCGGTTTAAGATTATTTTCGATAAGTGCGAGGGCGGCAAATAATCCTGCGGGGACCGGCACCTACAATAATTACCTGTGGCTGACGACTGACGTCGGGATAATTTTTCCTGCTTATCTTCAATTCGTCAGGAGGAGTTTCGTTGATGAAAGATTTCAGCTTTTAGTCTTACATTAATTTTCCCTTTGCGGGCAGTCCACCGACCGTTTGAGCAGGCGGATATAGGTGATGTCATTCGTTGCCAGGTGCAACTGATTCGCTATTGCCTGCCTGTAAAATGATTCATCCGAAGCATCGTGAGGGGATAAAACTAATTCGAGTTCTTTAATCATGGGGATGATTTTTAAAAAGGTAAAGTTAAAAAATGGAATGCAACGAAAAAGAAAAAGTCAGGGAAAAAGTTTATCATTGGTTATCGCCCGAAAAGCCGGGAGCGATTACCCATTGCTATTCAAAGGTAAAGGTAAGCTGAAATATTTTGGATGTAAGTTTATCAATGCCTTGGGTATAAATGCTTTTATCCTTTTTCAGAATATTGCTTAGCCCGTACGACATTTTAATTTCCGTTCCGAATTTAAACCAGTAATTATAAAAATCGAAGCCGGCACCTAATTCTGCATATGTGTCGTCGCGAATCAGGTCAACGCGTATGTTTTCTTCAGAGTCTTTTTTCTTTTTCTGGGTTCCCAGATCAATGCTGTATTTTACACCGGCTATTAGGTAGGGACGCACGTTGCCTATACGTTTCCCTTTGTATTTCACCATAAGGGGAAGGTCAATAAAGGTGGATTGAATGTCTTTATTGATAGAAGTAGGTCTGGAATTGGTGTCGATGCTGATGGAATAATGCAGGTTTCGCTGTCCGAACGAAAGTGATGGGATAAAACGCAAATCAAAATTATTGCCCAACCGGAGGTTGGATACTATGCCGATAGTAAATCCGAGCGATGGTTTTGCATCTACACTAAGAAGCCGTGCCGAATCGCCGTTTAGATCTGAGATGCTGGTCCCGGAATAAAACGTATTGCTTAAGTTGGGCTTTGTTTTAACCGTAAAATTCATTTGATTTACTTCCAGAACAAATCCAAAATGATAAGGAGCCTGGTCGTAATTAGGATTATTCAGCACATCGCCAGTGGCGTTGGGCAAAACTTCCGGCCGGTAACAGCAACAAGGATAAAATTAGAGTAAGCGCTAATGTTCTTGTTATCTTCAAGGAAATAGTTTTTTGATTTTGTAATGTTAAACGTAGATTTGAATAATTTATTTTAATAAGAGGTTTTATTAAAAAGCAAGGCTTCATTTGCTGCAGTTAACATATATGTCATTGGCAAAAAACATTTTCATGTTTTTCTTTTAAAAAAGCTGGCCTACGTTAACCGAGTTGTTGTTAAATCCACGGAGTTTGATAGGCAGTAATCACTTTTTTGGTGGAAAGCGGAAATTCGGCTTTCATCATCCAGTCGTAGTAGGAGGGTTCCTTTTTGAAAATTTCTGAAACTAAACTTCCTTTATGTTTTCCGAAATTAAAAATTTCCAGCCCGTTGTCGTTAAAGACAATATGTCCCGGCAAGGTCGGCATTTTTTGAGTTATAGGAAAATTCGTGTAGTGCTTTAATATCGTTAACGATTGGGCAGCTGTTTCCTCCTTTGGAATCGGTATATTCCACATTCTGATAGCGGTCGAGCTGTGCTTTGAGTATTTCGTAGGTGGCGAGGGTATCGGCCTGGGCGCCGTGGGCGCCGATAAGTTCTTTATGGCAATAAAATTTATAAGCGGCGCTGAGCGTACGCGATTCCATCTTGTGAAAAATATTCTGAACATCAACCAGCCGGCGGCCGTTTATGTCAAAGTCGGTATCTGCACGCAGAAATTCTTCAATAAGTAGCGGAATGTCAAATTTGTTGGAATTGTAACCGGCCAGGTCGCAATTGAGCAGAAAATGAGCGAGCATGGGAGCCACTTCCTTAAACGTTGGGCAATCTTTTACATCATCGTCGGTAATTCCATGGATAGCCGTAACTACCGGAGGAATAGGAATGGTAGGATTAATTCTCAGTGTTTTTGTTTCTGTTTTTCCGTTGGGTTCGGCTTTTAAAATGCTTATTTCCACTATCCGGTCTTTGGTAACGTTTATTCCGGTAGTTTCAAGGTCAAAAAATGCCAGCGGGCGGCTTAGGTTGAGCTCCATAAAATTTATAACTTTTGGTTAAATGAAACCGTGATTTGAGGCGGCAAAGGTAGAATTTTATCCGTAATGCGGACGATTTAATTAAGCTGAGGCTCGTCCGAGCTGGGTAAATCCTTTGAACAGTGTGTAAATGTCGTTTGAAATTTTAAAATCGCGGGCATAAAGTAAATTCAACCGTTCGATGGTAGCCTGATCTTCAATTTTTTCTTTCAGCAAATCGGTAGGATTGAGAACCCCTTTACGGATTTTGGGTAGATGTTCTAAATTGGCATCGGGAAATTCTGCATATCCAATCCAGGTTTTAAATCCCAATAAAACCTTAAAAATATTGACAACAAATCCAAAAGGATGTGCCTGAACAAAGATAAAAACCGGGAAAGTGAAAAGCAGGATAAGGCTAATTAAAATATCGATAAAACGTTTATTCCGGCGGTTGTTTGTTTTGGATATTGAATTGATGTTGATGATGTACAAATCGCCGGAGGTGTTGATGGATTTACTGCCGATGATGGACATACTTTCGGGAGGAGCTATTTTATAATCCACCTGGCTATCCTGAAGTTTTGCCATGTGATCAATGATGTCTTTGGCCGGAATATCTTTGGCACAAAAAATCAATTCATCAATTTGGTAAATGGTGATGATGTCCTTTATTTGAGAAAGACTGCCGATAAATCCGTTGGTTTTATCGCCGTTTTCGGTAATGCGTACCAAACCGATAAATCCAGGATTAATAACCGTTTTCCGGAGCAAATCGGCCACCCTTTCGGCTTCCTGTTTTTCGCCAACGATGACAAATCGTCGGTTTTTATTGTTTTCGAAACGATAATCTTTATACTTTAAAAGATGTAGCAACGAACGGCTGATAATCATAGAAACCAATGCCCAGGCTGCTCCAAGGATAAGTAAAGCACGCGAAAAACGGTACGATTCGCTAAGCAGAGCATAAAAAACAAGGATGGTAATGGTGCCGATAAATATGCCCTGAAATACCTTAAACACTTTGAACGGACGGTCGTAGCCACCGCTTAGCAGTACTGAAAATAACCAGGTGAGGATATAAACTGGGGTAACAATAGTCATATACTCCGCAGGATAATGCCCTCCGTAAGAATAAGTGATGTTTTTTTCCCAGTAAAGTTTAAACAGATAAATGCCTCCATAGATAATTGCTGCGTCCATCAATGGAAGCAGGATGCTGTACAAAAAGCGGCTGATGATGGCCAGAAAAGCCCTCAGATAAATGGCCAGATTGATGATAATCGAAAATAAACGGGCATTTTTGCGGCTAAAATGTTTTTTTGCAAAAATAACCATAGCGTTGTAAAATGTGATTACATAATTAACGCTTGTTTTTTTTGTGCTTTCGCCTTTGTAATGGATAATGCGTGTTTGGGGGAAATAATAGTTGACAAATCCAGCCTTGGTTATACGGTACGAAATGTCGATATCTTCGCCATACATAAAAAAAGATTCATCGAGCAACCCGATGATATCAAGTGTTTTTTTACGCAGCAACATAAAAGCTCCTGCAAGGATGTCTACGGGCGCCGTTTTATTTTCGTCGAGGTAGCCTAAGTGGTATTTCCCAAATGTTTTGGATTTAGGGAAAAGTTTGGATAAACCTAAAATTTTATAAAGAGCGACAATAGGCGTTGGCAATCCTCTTTTTGATTCGGGAAGAAAATCTCCATTGCCATCTATCATTTTAACGCCCAATCCACCGGCTTCCGGATGCTCATCCATAAATGTGATAACCTTTTGAAAGGTGGTGTCTTCTACCACTGTATCGGGATTGAGCAAAAGAATGTATTCACCTTTTGCCTGGCGTATGGCCTGGTTGTTGGCTACCGAAAAACCTTTGTTTTCTTTGTTTTCGATCAAGTTTACCTGCGGAAATTTCTCGCGAAGCATTTTCACCGATTGGTCAACCGAATTATTGTCAACTACAAAAACTTCAACATCCAGACCCGTTGAAGCTTTTTGAACCGAATATAGACATTGCTCCAGAAAGTATCTGACGTTGTAATTAACAATGATAACGGATAGTTTCATGTGTTGTTAATTTTTTAATTTATTGGTCACATGGAATATTCATAAAATATCATTCTCGCTTGGTATGAGCATAGCCCTTATGGATATTTCATCCAAAAACTTCGGGATTAATTTTTTACCAAAAGTAAATAAAATATACTTGCATCTTAGTATTCCGAAACAAAAGTACTAAGTCAAACAAAATACACGTCCGTTTTTAAAAAAATAATTTTAATGTTAAAGGTGAACAGAAAAAAGGTATTTTTATTGTTTCAAAAGGATAACTATTAAACGCGTCGTTTATGAAACATATTTATTGGGTATTGTTCAGCCTGTTATTGATTGCCCGCATGTCGCCAGCCGAAAATGTATCGCTTCCCGATGCCGGAAGGGTAGCCCGGAGTTTTTATTACGAAAGGGTAAATCAATATTATCCTGTGGCTTACGATTTGATAAAGATACACGATACGTATATTTGCGAGGAAAAGGGGAATCCTCTTTTGTACATATTTAATTTTGAAAATAAAGGATATGTCATCGTTTCGGCTCAGGATGCGACTTATCCCGTGTTGGGCTATTCATTTGAAGGTAACTACCAGAAAGGAAATTCGCCGGCAAATCTCGAAGCCTGGCTGGCATTTTACCAGCGCCAGATTTCGTATGCGTCGACTGCTGATTTATCAGCAAGTCAGAACATTCATTCGGAATGGAAACGTTTACTTGAAAGCGGTCCACAGGAATTGAAAATTTACGGCGGTCAAAAATCGGTATTACCTATGCTTACTTCACAATGGAATCAGGATCGGTATTATAACGATATGTGTCCGTTGGATTCTGCCGGTCCCGGCGGTCATGCATATGCGGGATGTGTGGCTACGGCTATGGGGCAATTGATGTATTATTTTCGCTGGCCTGATCAGGGCATGGGTTCGTACACCTATTATCATCCGGTTTATGATACGCTTACGGCTGACTTTGGAAACACTACGTATCAATGGGATAAAATGTCTGATGCCATTGGCAGTCCCAATGATGCCATTGCTCAACTGCTTTTTCATCTCGGCGTTTCAGTGGATATGGATTACGGTCCCGATGGTTCGGGGATGTGGAATCATAAAGCAGCTTATTCTCTCAGCACGTATTTTAAATATTCTCCTCAAACGCAATACGTATTCCGCGACAGCACTTTGCTGAACTGGGATAGCCTGCTTATCACTCATTTGGATAAAAAAATCCCGATGTACTATGCCGGTTGGGCAGGTGTGGGTTCCACCAATGGTCATGCTTTCATCTGCGACGGATACCAGGACAGTCTTTTTTATCATTTTAACTGGGGCTGGAGCGGACTGTACGACGGCTATTTTTATACCGATAACCTTGTCCCGGGCGGTGGTAACTTTAATTTTGCCCAGGAACTGATTATTAATTGCTATCCTGATACAGTAAATTATCAATATCCAACCTATTGCAACGGTGGAACCACATTGACTTTCACTTCCGGTTCCTTTGAGGATAACAGCGGACCCGGTGATTACCAAAACAATTCATCCTGTAGCTGGCTTATTGCTCCCGATGATCCCGAACAGGATTCGGTAAGTTATATCAGCCTAAATTTTTCGCGGTTTCACATTGATACGACTGATGTTGTTACCGTTTACGACGGAAAGGATACTTCGGCAGCAATTATTGGCTCCTTTTCGGGCAACAGTCTTCCTTCTGATATTACTTCAACTGGGAATAAGCTGTTTGTTACCTTTTTCTCGGATGGAATGAACACAGCCGATGGCTTTCATGCCAATTTTGTTTCTCATTTTCCAAAGTTTTGCAGTGGTATCACTACGCTTACTCAGGCTACCGATACGTTGTCGGATGGCAGCGGAGCCTATCATTACAACAATAATGCCTTGTGCCGGTGGAAGATTACACCTCAGGGTGCAAGCTGGGTAACGCTAACATTTACTGCATTTGATACCGAACCGAATACAGATTTGGTTAAGATTTATGATTTAGCAAACAATACCTTGCTGGCAACTTATTCCGGGAACGAAATTCCGTCTCCGGTAACCTCGCCAAGTGGAAAGATGTTTATCATTTTTGTAACCGATGATGGCAATACGGCTCAGGGATGGGAAGCTCATTATACTTCTTCAACGGTTGGAAATAACGATAATGAACTTATTTCCGATAATTTGGTGCTTTCGCCCAACCCTGCTTCCTCCTTTTTGAATGTTAAATTCCAAAACGATGATCATAAAAATATCAGGTTGGAAGTACTTGATATGTATGGCAAGGTAGTTGTCTCAGAAAAAATACCTTCGTCCATTGAATATTACAATCAGAATCTTGATGTATCTCATCTCCCCAAAGGTATTTATATTTTTCGTAAAATGGCTGAAAATGATGTAACTCAGCAAAAATTTGTTGTTCAATAAACATACAATTCAGTTTCAGTTTATTTCTTTTTCACCAGTTTTTAACTGACTGCCTGACATTATTATTTTTTTGGCAAGGTATTTGGTAGATGGTGTCGTATCTATATTTTTACATGTAAGATAAACAAACTGTAATTTCTGATGTTTATACTCAAAAATAATTCAATGAAAAAAATCCTATTTGCAAGCGTACTAATTTTAATGTCAGTTGTTTTTGCATGTTCAGGCACAAGCAGTGGCAATCCTCCTTCTGGAAAAGACGGTTCTGTCTCCAAGCCTGTTCAGATGGACAAAAAAATGTTTCTCACCCAAGTATTTGATTACGAAAAAAATCCAAATGAGTGGAAATTTATTGGCAAACGTCCGTGTGTCATCGATTTTTATGCCGATTGGTGCGGTCCATGCCGGTTAGTAGCTCCAATAATGGATGATATGGCAAAGGAATACGAAGGAAAAGTCGATTTTTACAAGGTAAATGTTGATAATGAGAAAGAACTTGCCCGAATGTTTGGCATACAAAGTATTCCGGCGGTGTTATTTATTCCATCTGAAGGTAAACCACAAATGACTCAGGGTGCGTTGCCAAAAACGACTTTCGTTCAGATAATTAACGATACCTTTTTTAAAAAAGTGAATTAACTAAATTAATCAATTATATAATATTTTTATGGAACATTTAACCAAAGAAACTTTTAAGGAAAAAGTGTTTGATTTTGAGAAGAATAAAGAATGGATGTATGAAGGAAAATTGCCCTGTATCATTGATTTTTATGCCGATTGGTGTTCGCCATGCAGGATGCTGGCTCCGGTTTTAGAAGATCTGTCCAAAGAATATGCCGGTAAAATCGATGCATATAAGGTGAATACCGAAGATGAGCAGGAATTATCATCTGTTTTTGGAATCCGTAGCATTCCATCCTTGCTGTTTTGTCCTGCCAAAGGGCAGCCGCAAATGTTGATGGGAGCCTTGCCGAAGCAATCGCTGAAACAAGCGATTGATGATATTCTGTTGAAAAACACAAAGTAAAATTTTAGGGGAGAAAGTTAAAAATTTCTCCCCTGTTTTTTTATATTTTATTCGTTTTCAAATATTCCAACAAATTATTTCGTTGACTTTGAATATGCAGAAGCGTTATTTACTTCCGGTAAGTCCTAATATTTTAGGAAGATCGCTTGCTGTAATAATTCCAAGCAATGGCATTACCGGGCGTCCGTCGTGGGTGATGATGATTGCCTGCAAATGCATCCCGCCTTTCAGTGTATTTCTGAATAGTTCCACTACTTCAAATAAATCGGTTTGGTTATTAACTACGGCGTAATCTTGTTTTTCAATAAAAGGTATTACGTCGGCAACAAAGGCTTTGCGAAGGGTATCTGTTTCGTGTATGTTTCCTGCCATCCAGCGGGCAAGTGTTTTTGCTGTGAGCAAATAGCGCAATGAATTATTTTCGATTACGGGAATGTGCATGATATTCCGCTGTGCAATTCCTTTGAGTACTTCAATGATGGGTGTAGATGGTGAAACGACAAACAGCTTAACCGTAGTCAGTAAGTTAACACGTGGCGGGTCGTAAAGTAAATCGCGGATTCGTCCGATTTCATTGACAATGTCGTCGTGAGGTTCGGCAATAACAAAATTCTCTCGGCGGGTGTGGATGATGGCATTACGCAATTCGGCAAATTCCTTAAGGTCGGTTGAAAATTTCCGGACAATTTTATTAAAACTTTGTGCTTTCCGTATAAGTTCCAGAAAGCCCATGTGATATTGTTCGTGGCAGATTTCTTTCAGCTTATGTTCTATGTCGGTAAATGCGTCAAGAAAGAGGGTGGAATTAGGTGTTGTAGTATTATTCATAGAGAAATGGTTAAGCTTAGAATAATTTTCGTTTTTCAACGAAATCGAAAAAGGATTTACGATACGATTCGCTGATAGGAATTATTTTATCGCTAATTTTGATATGATTACGTTCGATGGTTTCAATTTTATCGAAAGCAACAAAAAATGATTTGTGAACTCTGAAAAATTGAGGTTCCAGAAGGACTTCTTCAATTTTCTTTGCATTAAGTAAAGTCATGATCCGGCGTGTTTTTGTAACAATACGCCAGTAATCGCCCATTCCTTCGACGTACAAAACATCGGCGCTATTTACTTTTTCCATACGGGTTTCCGTTTTTACAAAAAAAGTAAATGCTTCATTTGATTTATCAGCCGAATGATCCGTAGTTGTAGGTGATGGAAAATCCTTTTGCATGCGTTCACTCACTTTATTCAATCCTTTGAGGAAGCGTTCGAACGAGATGGGTTTCAGCATATAATCAACTACGTCCAGCTCGAATCCCTGAATGGCGTATTCGTCGTAAGCCGTGGTGAAAATGACATACGGACGCTTTTGCAGTGCTTTCAGTAATTGGATTCCGGTAATGTTTTCCATCTGGATGTCAAGGAAAATCAAATCCACTTTATTCGAACGAATAAATTCGATGGAATCCAATGCATTATCGAAAGTGCGCACGAGATTAAGGAAAGGAATCCTGGAACAATAATCTCTGATGATATCCAGCGCCAGCGGTTCATCATCAATGGCTATACAATTTATTATCATTGATTTTCGAGTATTAGTTTGATGCTAAACATTGTATCTTCCGGTATGATTTCTAAGGAATGCTTTTGTGGATATAACAACTCAAGCCGGCGGCGAATATTGTTTAGTCCGATACCGCCGATTTTATCTATAGAAGCATCATTGATTTTCCGTATCCGGTTTTTAACCTCAAAAATGATTCGGTTTGATTCAATAGTTAATCGTATCCAAATGCCTGGACGGGTGCCGCTTTTATCGCCATGCTTAAAAGCATTTTCTACAAACGGAATCAACAACATCGGTGCGATATACCGTCCATCGGCATTTCCTTCGATTTGTAATTCAATATAATCTTTATGTCGCAAACGAAGTTTCTGAAGTTCAATAAAACTTTGGAGATATTCTATTTCCTTTTCAAGAAGAACTTTATCGGTGGTAGCGTCGTAAAGCATATAACGCATGATGGATGAAAGTTTCATCACCGCCTCGGGAGCTTCTTCCGCTTTTTTATAAACCAGAGAGTAAATATTATTTAAGGTATTGAAAAGAAAATGTGGGTTTACCTGCGATCGTAGCAATGCCAGTTCACTTGCCTGATTTTGGGTAATTAAATCAGCTTTTTGTTTTTGAATAACATACCAGTCAATAGCCAGTCGCATCAGTACCGTATAAATGCCCAAAACAAGCGTTGACCTGAATTCGTTGAGCAATTCCCATGAGGAATAAAAGGGGAAAGTGAGCGTTTTATGGGAAACATAGGTATCCAGAAAATACCAGATAATGATCCGAAAAATGCCAATGATGAAAACGGCTCCTAATCCGATCAGGACGGCATATATTTTATTTTTAACCTGTTGCAAACGGGGAAATACCACCAGATAAAACAGATAGAAAACAGAAAAAAAGATCAGGTAAGAAAAAAGCTGATCGGGAAATTCGAATTTATACTCTTTGATGAGAACGAAAACGATAAAATCAGGATAAAAAATGTATATCCAGAAAAGCAGATGAATGATTAAGATTTGTTTTCGACTCATTGTAAGCTCAGGCAAATAGAATTGCAAATTAAAACAAAAAAAAACTTTTACAAAGAATTTTTAGTCAAAAATCTATCAAATGCTTTCTGTTCTCGGCTATGCTTCGGGATTTATCGCCATAAATTTGATTTAGAAAAAAAGACTAACCAGCACAAACTATCCCGGCAACGTATCCCGGTCTGAATTAAATTGATTGTTTTTTTAGAAGTAGTTTCAGAAAACGAAAAATTGTTTTTATTCTGTTTTTTTTGGAAAGATCATCATTTAAGGTAACTAATAGATGTTGAATATCTTTACGATGAACAGCTTTTTTGAAGACGGCATCGAATAGCCAGGAATAGCTGGCTAAGCGGGATAAAAAAAGATTGATGCGGGATTCTTTCCAAAGTTTAGCTTTGATGGCTTTATCGTAGTTAATTATTTGATTTTTTGAAAAATCATAAAGCTGAAAACATTTCAGCACCTGGTTTGCCGCCAAACGTCCGCTAAGCAAGGCATTACCTATTCCTTCGCCGGTAAAAGGGTTGATTAGTCCGGCGGCATCGCCTGTCAGTAACATGCGTTCGCCCGAAACCGGAGTTTTTTTGGTGTATAAAGGTAAAAAATAGCCTTGTAAGTTTCCGACCAGGGACGCCTGAGCAAAACGTGGCGCAATTGTTTGATTTTCTGTAATTACATTATTAAAAATATGCTTCAGCTCTTTATGAAATCCTTTCCGGCATCTCATAAAACCAATGCCGACATTTGCCAGATTATTGCTTTCGGGAAACATCCAAAGATAACCCGAAGGCAATTCCTTTAAAAAGTGCATTTCGATAAACTGTTGGGCGTGAAAACCGGTTACGCCCTGAAAATAACCTCGCAAAGCGAATGCTGTGCTGTTCTTTGAATGCGGATGAAGATGTTTTTTAACAATAGATTGGTACCCGTCGGCGCCAACCACAACTTGCGAGTTTATGGTAAGATTGGTGCTTTGGGCTACTATTTTATCCGGAAGTACGGTAAGGGATTTGATGGGCGTATTTTCAAACAACGTAATATCGGGATGAAGACTTAATTTTTTTACCAGAAAGTCATCAAATATCTGGCGTTTGCAGGTAAAACCGGGAGCATGAACAGGATTTGAAGTCGGATAATACAAATCAAGCTGGTAAGAAGAAGGAGACACGATTCTAAAGCCATGGGATGAATTTACCCCCGGAAGGTTTAGAAAATCATTGAAAATACCGTCCGGCAATTTTTTTAATTCCGAAATGGTATGACCGCTCAATCCATCGCCACAAATTTTATCCCTTGGAAATGTAGCTTTATCGGCTATAGCTATCCGCAACCCCTGATTTGCAAGATGCAATGCACAACTACAGCCGGCTGGACCGGCACCAACGATGAGGACATCAAATTGCAAATCCATTTTTTGATAAAGATAAGAGTTTATCTTTGAGCTTAAAATTTTTATGTCAAAATTTAGCCGCCAAGTTGCATGGCAGCCTTGACAAATTCAACAAACAAAGGATGAGGATTGGCTACTGTACTTTTATATTCCGGATGGAACTGAATTCCAATAAACCAAGGATGATTTACCAATTCGATGATTTCCACCAGATTATTTTGAACATTAATTCCCGTTGCTAACATTCCTGCTTTTTGGTATTGATCGAGATAGGCATTGTTAAATTCAAAACGATGACGATGACGCTCGGAAATTTGTGTTGCTTTATAAATCTGCGCAACTTTTGAACCGGATTTAAGTGTACATGGATAGGCACCTAAACGCATGGTTCCTCCTTTGGAATATACTTTCTTTTGATCTTCCATGATATCAATCACCGGATAAGGGGTATTTCTGTTTATTTCGGTGGAGTGGGCATCTTTTAGTCCCAAAACATTACGTCCAAATTCAATTACAGCGCATTGCATCCCAAGGCAAATACCTAAAAAGGGGATATTATGTTCGCGGGCGAATTTAATGGAAGTAATTTTCCCTTCGATGCCTCTTTCGCCAAATCCTGGGGCAACAAGTATACCGTTTAATCCATTAAGCTTTTCATTTACTGTTGATTCGGTAATAGTTTCGGAGTGAACCAGCCTGACTTTGACTTTGCATTCGTTGGCAGCTCCGGCATGAATAAAAGCTTCGTTGATGGATTTATAAGCATCTTTAAGTTCAACGTATTTGCCGACCAGCCCAATGGTAACTTCACTTTTTGGGTGTTTATGTTTATAAAGAAATTCTTCCCACTTCTTTAAATCCGGTTCATTGTCAGTGGGCATTTTCATTTTTTGAAGGATTTCCATGTCGAGATGTTCGGCAAGCATTAAAAGTGGAACATCATAAATTGTTTCGGCATCAATAGATTCAATTACCGAAGTCGGCTCAACATTACAGAACTGAGCAATTTTATGGCGCATGTTTTCGGTGAGATGTTTTTCGGTACGGCAAACAATAATATCAGGCTGAACACCTTGTTCTAATAGTGTTTTAACCGAATGTTGGGTGGGCTTGGTCTTGAGTTCACCGGCAGCGGCTAAATAAGGGACTAAGGTAAGATGAATAACAAGGCAATTGCTTCCCATTTCCCACTTAAGCTGACGAACGGCTTCGACGTAAGGTAATGATTCGATGTCGCCTACCGTGCCTCCAATTTCTGTAATCACAAAATCATAATTACCCAGATTTCCTAATATTTTAATGCGGCGTTTAATTTCGTCAGTGATGTGTGGAATAACCTGAACTGTTTCTCCAAGATAATCGCCACGACGTTCTTTATTAATCACGGATTGATAAATTCTTCCGGTAGTAACATTGTTGGCCTGCGACGTGGGAATGTTCAGGAAACGCTCGTAATGTCCCAGATCCAGGTCTGTTTCGGCACCGTCCTCGGTAACATAACATTCCCCATGTTCGTAGGGATTTAGCGTTCCGGGATCAACATTGATATACGGATCAAGCTTCTGTATTGTAACAGAAAACCCTCTTGCCTGGAGCAATTTTGCTACCGAGGAAGAAATTATTCCTTTACCAAGTGATGAAGCAACTCCGCCTGTAACGAATATATATTTAGAATTTGGCATAATATTAATATTTAAAAAACCGCAAATTTCGGCAATAATTTCTAACCGTTAAATAAAATCTGAATTATAATTTTTGTTGAATGAAAAGGGGTGATCAATAAAATCACCCCGATATATAGTAATGTATCAGAATTTTAATAATACCGGTAACTTTTAACCTGGCCAATATGTTTAGCCAATCTGATTACCTGACTGGTATAACCGAATTCATTATCGTACCAAACGTAGAGAACGATATTACGCTTATCTTCAGAAACAAGAGTGGCAGCGCTATCAAAAACGCAAGCACAGGAATCGCCAATGCAATCGGACGATACTAATTCATTGGAAGTGGAATAACGAATTTGTTCGATAAGTGTTCCTTTTAAGGACGCAATACGCATGATTTCATTCACTTCTTCGCGTGATGTTTCTCGGGCGACATTAAGGGAAAGAATAGCCAAAGAAACATCCGGGGTCGGTACTCTTACCGAATTGGCTGTAAGTTTGCCTTTAAGGCTTGGAACTGCTTTTACGGCAGCAGAAGCTGCACCGGTTTCTGTAATTACCATGTTAAGGGGTGCTGATCGTCCGCGTCGTGTTTTATTATGATAATTGTCGAGCAGGTTTTGATCGTTGGTATAGGAATGAATGGTTTCGAGATGACCTCTTATGATACCAAGTTCGTTTTCAATTACGTATAAGGGCGGCACAACAGCATTTGTAGTGCAGGAGGCTGCGGAAAAAACGGTTTCATTTTCCAAATCAAGGCTTTCCTGGTTTACACCGTAAACAATATTTGGAATATCGCCTTTTCCTGGTGCCGTTAGTAAAACTTTGTCAATACCTTTAGCTTTCAGGTGACGGCTTAATCCGGCACGGTCGCGGGCTGTGCCTGTGTTGTCGATTAACAAGGCGTTTTTAATTCCGTATGATTCATAATCAATATCTTCCGGATTTGAACCGGTAATCATTTTTATGATATGACCATTGATAAATAAAGATTTGTTTTCCAAATCTTCGATAGCTACTCCTTCGAACTGACCGTGGACAGAATCTTTACGAAAAAGGGATGCTCGTTTACGGATATCTTCATCCGAATTCGATCGTGTTACAATGGCTCTAAGTCGTAATTGAGAACCGTTTCCTGCAGCATTGATTAACTGGCGGGCGGCCAACCTGCCAATTCGACCGAACCCATAAAGAACAACATCCTGAGTTTTTTCGCTGCGCGGTTTGGCTCCAACAATATAATTGAGCTTTTGAATGAGAAAATCAGTGATGCTTTTGTAATTATTATGTTCCAAAAGCCATTCACTGTTCAATCGTCCGATATCAATACGGGCTGGAGCTAAATCTAATTCGAGCATCGCTTTGGCAATTTTGAGTGAATCCTGAATGCAAAGCGGTTGTTTAATAATATTTAAGGCGTAGGAATGTTTGTGAAGGATATTGCTTGCTCCGCGATCGAGCAATTGGCGACGTAAAAATATCAGTTCAATAGATTTATTAAACCATAGTTTGCCTATGACATCAATAAATTCATTGGCTGCTTTTTCATCATTAATCCATTTATCTAACGTTTTTTGATAATGATTGTTTGAATCATTACCCTTGTACCCCGTATTTTCCATACTTTTTGATTTAGATTTTAAAAAATTGAATAAGGAAGTCTTTACGGGCTTCAAATATATAAAAAAAAAGGGGGTAACCAACAATAAATTGGATAACCCCCATATTTTTTTTTAAAAAAGTTTTATTGCCCCAGGTATGCTTTGAGCAATTTGCTTCGCGAAGTGTGCTTTAACCGACGGATTGCCTTTTCTTTAATCTGACGGACACGTTCGCGGGTAAGATCAAATTTTGAACCTATTTCATCGAGGGTAAGCCCATGGGGTACACCAATGCCGTAAAAAAGATTTACAACATCCCGTTCTTTTTCAGTAAGCGTTGCTAATGAACGTTGGATTTCTTGCGATAACGACTCCCGCATTAATCCATAATCGGTAACCGGAATATCATCGCTGACGAAGAAATCAATAAATTTTGAATCTTCATCCTGTGGTAATGGAGCATCCATGGAAACGTACCGGGTTGAAATTTTAAGAGCAGCATCAATTTTTTGCTGTGGAATTTCAAGAGATTCAGAAAGCTCAAGTGCAGAAGGCGGGCGCTCAAATTTTTGTTCAAGGCGTGATGCTTCCTTTGAAATTTTATTTAATGAACCCACCTGGTTTAGGGGCAGACGTACAATACGCGATTGCTCGGCAAGCGCTTGTAATATAGACTGACGTATCCACCAAACGGCATACGAAATGAATTTGAATCCGCGCGTTTCGTCGAAACGTTGGGCGGCTTTAATTAAACCTAAATTTCCTTCATTGATTAGGTCTGGTAAACTAAGTCCTTGATTTTGATATTGTTTAGCAACAGATACTACAAATCGAAGATTGGCTTTAATTAATTTTTCCAAAGCTTTCTTATCACCGGTTTTAATACGCTGAGCCAACAAAACTTCCTCATCCGCAGTTATCATTCCTTCCTTCCCAATATCCTGTAAATATTTATCCAAGGAAGCGTTTTCGCGGTTAGTGATTGATTTTGTTATTTTTAATTGTCTCATTTTGTAATGGTTTTTTTCTTGTAAACCTAAATATAGATCAATAACAAATAAAAATTATTATCTATATTTATATTGTACCATGATTTTACGTATTATAACAAAAAAGGTTACAAAAAGTTTAATTATAATCCAAATCCATACCATGCCCGCTTATGATTGGGGTATATTCCTTCAATCAGAACCCCATCTTCTCTGTTTTTAAGGGCATTATATAAATCTTCTTCATTTTTTATCGATTGTTTGTCTATAGCGATAATAATATAGCCTTCTCTTATACCAACTTCTTTAAGCTTACCATTACCAAGTTTTATCACTTTTAGCCCGTTTTTAATGCCAAGACGATTCATCTCGTCTTTAGATACTGTTTCGAAAGTGGAACCTAAAACGGAAATGACATTTTTTTCGTCGTTATTTTTAACTATGGCTGTATTTCCTTGTTTGTTTTTAAGTACAACGGGAATAGTTAACTCTTTATTATCCCGTCGAATTAAAAGATTTACTTTATCGCCGGGGCTATGCTGACCTACAATTTCCAATAATTCGGAAGTGCTGTTAACATCATTGCCTTCAATGCTGATAATGACGTCTTTGGGATGAATGCCTGCATTTTTGGCAGCGCCATCTTCAGTTAATTCGGCGACATAAACACCTTTAACATCTTTTAATCCTTCTTTTTCGGCAAAAGCTGCATCAATTTCACGGATGTTTACACCGATATATGCCCGCTGAACTTCACCATATTTCATTATGTCGTTGGTAACCTTTTTAACAATGTTTACGGGTATTGCAAAGGAATAACCTTCATAATTTCCGGAATGCGACGCAATAGCAGCATTGATGCCAATCAGTTCCCCTTTAATATTTACGAGGGCGCCTCCGCTGTTTCCACGATTTACAGCCGCATCTGTTTGTATGTATGATTCGATAGCACCTTCTGTTCCTAAAATATTAATATTACGTGCTTTTGCACTTACGATTCCTGCTGTAACTGTTGAAGTTAAATTGAACGGATTTCCCACGGCAAGAACCCATTCTCCTATTTTTACATCATCCGAATTTCCGAAAGGAATATAAGGCAAATTTTTACTTTCTATTTTTATTAATGCTAAATCGGATGAGGGATCAGTGCCTATAATTTCTGCGGTGAAGGTTCTTTTATCGTTAAGAGTAACTTCAATTTTATCTGCATCCTGTACAACATGGTTGTTGGTTACAATATAACCATCATCAGACAAAATGACACCTGAACCAAATGCTTGAACCGGAGTTTGTTTTTGCTGATACTGTGGCATATTAGGATCTAAATTGAAAAAATCGCGAAAATCAAAAAAATTGTCATAGACATTACTTTTTCGTTGATACTCAGTTTTGATATGTACTACTGCATGAACTGTCAAATTTGCAGCGGTAGTAAAATCGGGACCGGTTACGGGATTATCCGGAGCATAGCTTGCATTTTGAACAGGTATATCCGGTTGAATACTGCTACGTCCATAATGTTGATTCTGTGCAAATGAATAAACTCCCAGTGAGATCATTCCGCCTACAAAAGCCATAAAGATGGCACTTCCTATCTTTTTCATACTCTCTTGTTTTAATGTAGTTTAAATTTAATTTTTATAGTTCTTGATAAAACAAATTTTGTACCTTATTTTTCTTGTATGCTATTTTTGATAAAACTTTAAAACGCATTCAAAATATCATCAGTATGTATATGTCCGTTAAAAAATGTTAATTCAAAGTTCGTCAGTATTCAAACAATTAATGCTAATTTTACGCAGTATTTTTAAAATTAATAAAATTGCTGTATTTATTTGGAAAACAATGCATAATAATTTATTATTTCCCTATTGTCAGGAAAATGTTAGGCTGGTCAGTAAATAGGCAAAAAAATTGAATCGAAGTGCGAATACCTTTTTATAAATATCATGGGACAGGCAATGATTTCATTATCATTGATAATCGAAAATTATTGTTTATTGGTGGCAAAGAATTAATTTCAAACTTATGCGATCGTCATTTTGGCATAGGCGCAGACGGATTGTTGCTTTTACAGGAAAGCAAAGCCTATGATTTTGAGATGGTTTATTATAATTCTGACGGAAAAGAAGCGACGATGTGTGGTAATGGCGGAAGATGTATAACTGCTTTTGCACATAAGGTCGGTATTTGTACTGAAAATGTTAAGTTTATAGCTGCTGATGGTGAACATGTTGCCAATATTATTGATCATGATAATGAAATGGATAGGATTTCGCTTAAAATGTCGGATGTAAAAGAGGTGGAATTGTCGGGAAATCTATTCATAATGAATACCGGCACTCCACACTTTGTAACGTTTGTAGATGATGTTAAAAAAATTGATGTTTTTTCGAGCGGAAGAGCCATACGTTACAATCAACGATTTACCGAAAAAGGTATTAATGTTGATTTTGTTGAAATTCACGATAATAACCTTATCGTCAGGACGTATGAAAAAGGTGTTGAGGACGAAACACTTTCGTGCGGAACTGGCGTTACGGCATCGGCTATAGCCGCATCATATAAAAATAATCATCTTAAATATTCTGTTCAAACCAAAGGTGGAAGTTTAAATGTACGTTTTTTAAGAAAAGGCGATTTTTTTACTGACATTTGGCTGGAAGGACCTGCAAAACTGATTTTTAAAGGAGAAATTGAAATATAAAAAGTATAAAGACAGCAATTTAGTATGAAAAATAAATTAAATTTTTTAAAATATTTTATTTTACTAACAATTTGTTCCGTAAATACTTTATTTGCCTATTCGCAGGAATATGCACGAAATATTGAAGATTTGCCATACGATTATTCTTTTTTCAAGAAAGATACCCTGTCATTTCCAATGATAGGTATTATTTCTTCTCATTCGGAGGTGTCAATACGTTATCGTATTGTTGATCTTGAACGTACGATAGTAATGCCTAAAGTGCTTGGAGAAAATGATGAAATTGAAATACTTATTAGTACTGACGGGAAAGAGTTTGAAAATCTCGGAATTATTAATAAATATTCTCATATTCCTTCACTTGCTTATGTCGACGTAAGCTTTCCTGTTTATTCCTATGCCAGTAAATCGGCTTGGATTAAACTTGTTTGTCGTAAATCAACTGGAAATTTCATGTTTGATGTTGATCAGATAGGAATTAATGATGTTGCAAAATTAAAAGAAACAGATGCTAATAGTTTTGAAGACGTAACCGTTTCGCCTATACCGGCTACTGAATATTTTATAGTGAGCATCGAGAGCAAAAATAAATATAAAAAGGTAGAATTTATTAATGATTGTGGAAAAGTGTTTGAGTATGATTATGTTAGTGATTATAACGGAATTTCTTTTGATGTTTTCGGTTTTCCCAAGAATATTTACTTTGCAAGACTAACAGGCGATAGCAATTCGATGATAAAAAAAGTGATGATTAAAATTCCATATCCTGAAATTATTTTTAAATAAAAATTCTCTGGTATTAATATTGTGATTAATATTATTTTTGTTACAAATTTATTACAATGATTAAAGGTAAACATATTGTTTTGCGTGCGTTGGAACCAGAAGATGTGAACCTGCTATTTCAATGGGAAAATGATGCTTCACTTTGGCATTTAAGCAATACCACTTCTCCTTTTTCGCGTTTTGTTCTGGAACAATATGTATTAAGTTCACAACAGGATATTTATACCAACAAGCAACTCAGGCTGATGATTGATCTGGAATTACCTGATAAAACCTACCAACCTGTTGGCACAATTGATTTATACGATTTCGATCCTCATAATTTGAGGGCTGGTGTTGGCATATTAATTAGCCGCGATAAGCAACAAAATGGTTATGCTGCTGATGCACTTGGTACGGTAATTAAATATGCAAAAGAAGTTCTGAACCTACATCAACTTTATTGCGGGATTTGTGTAAATAACAATGCCAGTCTGAAATTATTCCGGAAATTTAATTTTGAGTTGACTGGTATTAAAAAAGACTGGGTCTTTCTTGAAAATTCTTTTATTGATGAATATATTTTACAATTGATACTTAATCATTAAATTGGATAATTATGGCAGCGTATTATTTGTCGGGGTATAGTGGTGCAAAACGCAAACAGCGTTTACGGATTAGGAGAACAATCAGTATTGTTTTTATTGTACTGGTGTTAGTTGCTTGTGTGATAGGATACAAAATGATATACATGAACAATGTTTGGCTTGGCGACCAAACATCTGAAGACATTTTTATTCCTACAAACGCCAATTTTGATAAAGTAAAAAATTTACTTTATCAAAAAGGATTGATCATTAACCGGAAATCTTTTGAATGGGTTGCCCAAAAAAAAGCGTATCCATCGCACATTCATCCAGGGAAATACCTGGTAAAAAAAGGAATGAGCAACAATACGTTAGTCAATATGCTACGCTCGGGCAAACAGGAACCCGTAAAATTGGTTTTTAACAATATCCGTACTAAAATGGATTTTGCCCAACGAATTTCAGAACAAATTGAAGCCGATTCGTTATCCATCATCAAGTTGTTGAATGATAAGTCATACGTTAAAAAATTTGGGCTAAACACTGAAAATATCCTTGTTGCCTTTATTCCAAATACCTACGAAACCTGGTGGAATATTACTGCTGATGAGCTTATTACAAAAATGAATAAGGAATATAACAAATTTTGGACCGAAGAACGCAAGGAAAAAGCAAAAAAAATAGGATTAACGGTGCCGCAAGTGTCAATTTTGGCGTCCATCGTAGAGAAAGAAACGAATAAAGACAGCGAGAAACCACGAATTGCCGGAGTATATTTGAACCGACTTAAATATGGAATGCTGCTTGAAGCCGATCCGACGCTTGTGTGGGCTTTGGGCGATTTTTCGATAAAACGTGTTCTGAATGAGTATAAAAAATTGGATTCGCCGTATAATACGTATAAATATTTTGGCTTACCTCCCGGACCAATATGCCTTCCTTCTATAGCATCTATTGATGCAGTTTTGAACTTCGAAAAACATTACTATTTGTATTTCTGTGCTAAAGATGATTTATCGGGCTTCCATAATTTTGCTTATAATTATGAACAACATAGCATAAATGCACGAAAATATCAGCAGGCATTGGACAGAATGAACATAAAACGATAACATGGAAATTTTTAAAGCCTACGATATCCGGGGTTTATATAATCGCGATTTTAATAAAAATGATGTTCAGAAAATCGGATTTTTTATTCCACGTTTGCTCAATGCTAAAAAAGTTTTGGTAGGAAGAGATGTTAGAACTTCTTCAGACGAGATATTTGAATATTTAACAAAAGGAATAACCGAAGCCGGAGCCGACGTGTATGATATTGGGCTGGCCACTACACCTATGGTTTATTATTCTACGGCCCACTATGGATTTAATGCGTCGGTAATGATTACCGCATCACATAACCCAAAGGAATACAATGGTCTGAAAATATCACGAAAAGATGCATTACCTGTTGGTTATGATACTGGTTTGTCGGAGATTGAAAAATGGATGGAAACGGAGATTATGGTTGCTTCTGAAAATAAAGGAAAAATAATTCCTTTTGAAATCAGGGCTGATTATCTGAATTTTATGAGGAAATATTTATCCGATTTTTCAAATCTTAAGATGGCAGTGGATTGTTCCAATGGAATGTCGTCGCTTTTAGTCAGGGACTTGCTTGGTAATTTACCTGTTTATATTTTTGAAAAACCTGATGGTACATTTCCCAACCATGAGCCAAATCCACTGATTCCTGAAAATACTGCTGATCTTAAAAAGGTTGTTTTAAAGGAACATTGCGATATTGGCGTGATTTTCGACGGAGATGCCGACAGAGTTATGTTTGTGGATGAAAAAGGACAATTTATTTCGCCCGACCTGATGATAGCCGTTTTAGGTATTTATTTTTCAACGAAAGAAAAAGGAAGAGCGCTCCAGGATATCCGCACATCGAAAGCTGTAAAAGAATATGTTGAAAAACTTGACTACCAAATGTATATGTGGCGAGTGGGAAGAGCTTATGCTGCCTTGAAGCTTCGTCAAATCAATGGATTATTTGGTGGCGAGTTGGCGGGACATTACTATTTCCGCGATTTCTATTATTCCGATTCCGGCATGCTTGCCTGTCTTATCATACTCAATGTTTTTTCTGAGATGAAAAAACAAGGGAAAACGGTTTCAAAACTGATGGCTGAGATTGCCGGTGGATATATCAATTCCGGAGAAATCAATTTCAAAATTCAACAAAAAGCCGAAGCTATGGAAGCTATCAAGGATTATTTTATGGGACAGGAAAAAGCTACCGCTTTTTACGATTTTGATGGTTACCGAGTTGAATTTCGCGACTGGTGGTTTAATATTCGGCCATCGAACACTGAACCATACCTGAGATTTCTGGCTGAAGCTTTAAGCCGGGATTTGCTTGATAAAAAACTCGCAGAGGTAAATCGTATTTTAGCTCAATTTAAATAGCAAAAATGGAGTTTAACCTTTTGTGTCTTAAATAATGATTTTTTACGATATTCGTTTATTAATCTTTTTATTATGAAGCAACCGGGTGGCAATCTTTATTTGATTCCTACTCCGTTGGGTGATAGCCCTGTTGATAAAATTTTGCCTTTTTTCAATATTGGTATTATACTTTCGCTCGATGAATTTATTGTTGAAGAAGTACGAACAGCCCGTCGTTTTTTACGTAAAATTGGATATAAACGTAACTTTGAGACGGTGATTTTTCATACCCTTAACGAACACACCACAGAAATGGAATTGTCAGGGTATCTTGCTTCAATTTTTAAAGGCCGGAATATCGGTCTCTTATCTGAAGCTGGAGTTCCTTGCGTAGCCGATCCGGGTGCCAAAATTGTTGAACTTGCCCATATGCATCAAATCAGGATAATTCCGCTGGTTGGGCCGTCATCCATTATTCTGGCGTTGATGGCTTCGGGATTTAATGGCCAAAACTTTGCTTTTATCGGATATTTGCCGGCAAAAAAAGAGGAGAGAATAAAAAAAATACGGGAAGTTGAGCGCAATATACGACAGAATCACCAAACACAAGTGTTTATTGAGGCGCCTTATCGTAATATGCAAATGCTGGAAAGCATTATTTCTTCCTGTAGTCCTGATTTACGATTGTGTATTGCCTGCGACATAACATTAGATAGTGAAATGATTGTTACCCGTACATTGCGTTCTTGGAAAACTCAATTGCCAGATATCAACAAACGGGCAACGGTATTTTTGTTATATCTTTAATCAAGTTTTTTCCATTCGGTCAATGCCTGGAAAGCCTTGCTGTGGTCGGAGGCTTTTGTACCTTCTATGTAAAATTGATTGGACGAAACATCATTTGTTGCAGTAAAAATTGAAATTTTATCTCCGTATTTCATTTCTTCGAGGTAGTTTATCTGGATGGATGCCAGTTGGTGAGAACTTACATAGGACAAATCAAAGCAATCCATCAGCCACTGTACATAGTGGGCATTATTTACATGCTGATTTACGTCAATTTCGTTGATTGATACATTCCTTTCATATCGAAACGAAGGGGTTGTGGTAGGGGAAGTAAGTTTACCAGGTATTTCGCGTATAGCAAATTTCCCGTGATTATCGGGCATACTATAATCGATAGTTTGGGGCTTTAGCGGGCGTCGTTTGTTAACATCAACTACTATCCAGGCTGAGGTAGCGGTAATTATGGGTTGGCTATTTTTATCCGTTAGAATGAAATCCCTCATAAAAAACAATTTATCTACTCCTTTGGGCCATGTTTGCAGATGAATGGTATCGCCCCATTTGGGTAAAGCGTTTATAATGACTTTAATTCGTGAAAGAGCCCAAAACACACCTTCCGTTTGCATAGAATTGAATCCAACACCCAATTTTTTTGCATGATTTCCACCGGCTTCCTGAAGGAAGTTGAACAGAGAATAGATATTTAGCCACCCGTTACTGTCGGTATTGTATGCAGTAACATAAAGGTCTTCTTCGAATATTGATTCCAAAATTTATTCTTTGCGAAATAATTAAAAAAGCATTACTGTTTGCTTTGTCGGCAAACAGCAATGCTTTAAATTACATTTAATTAAAAATTTATTTTACGTATTCTGCAATGATGTCTTTAACGCCATCAGGAGCAACACGTCCATAAACTTTTTCGCCTATCATTACAACAGGAGCAAGTCCACAGGCACCTACACAACGCAGACAGCTGAGCGAAAACTTACCGTCGGGAGTTGTATCGCCAACCTGCAGGTTGAGTTGTTTTTTGAATTCGTCGAGAACTTTTTCAGCACCACGTACATAACAAGCCGTTCCCAGGCAAATGGAAATAGGATGTTCGCCTTTTGGAGTCATCGTAAAGAATGAATAAAAGGTAACTACACCATAAACCGTAGCAAGTGGAACATTAACTTCGCGCGAAATTACTTCCTGTACTTCTGCGGGTAAATAGCCAAAGGAAGTTTGTACTTTGTGAAGTATATTAATCAGCTCGCCTTTTTCATTATTAAATTCTTTACAAATAGCTCTGATTTCGGCTAATTTGCTTTCAGGTATTTTTATATTTGCCATGATAATAATCTTATTAAAAATAAATTACTTGTCTAAAAATATTTCCTGACTTCTGTCGAAATAATGGGTGTGAAGCAGGTGATGTGATTTTTCGCCTAAAGGTTTTCCAAGAAATTCTTCATACAATTTAATGATATCTGGATTTTCATGAGATTTTCTGAGGGGTTTATTGATATCTTCCTGATAAATAGCTTTCTGGCGAGCTTTTAGGATGCTTTCGTGTCCGTGATGGAAGGGTTGTCCGCCTCCGCCGATACAGCCACCGGGGCAAGCCATAATTTCGATGGCATGGAAAGTGCTTTTACCAGCGCGAACGTCTTCCAATAATTGACGTGCATGTCCTAAACCATGAGCAATGCCAATATGAAGAGGTAATCCGTTGAAATCAATGGTTGCTTCGCGCATGCCTTCCAGACCACGTAATTGCGTAAAGTCAACTTTGTCTAATGTTTTACCGGTATAAACTTCATAAGCAGTACGAACAGCAGCTTCAATAACACCACCGGTCGTTCCAAAAATAACGGCAGCACCTGTGGATTCGCCTAAAGGAGAATCAAAATCTTCATCCGGCAGCGACATGAAATCGATGTTTGCCTGTTTGATCAGATTGGCTAATTCGCGGGTGGAAATGGAATAGTTTACATCAGGATCGCCATCTGTTTTAAATTCAGGACGCTCGCATTCAAATTTCTTTGCCAGACAAGGCATCACCGAAACAACAACCATGTCCTTACGGTCAACTTTAATCTTATCGGCAAAATAACTTTTAGCAATAGCTCCAAACATTTGCTGAGGTGATTTAGCTGAGGACGGAACGTCTTTCATTTCGGGGAAGTTTGTTTCAAAGAATTTAACCCAACCTGGACAGCAGGATGTTAGAATCGGGAGCTTAACCGATTTGTCGCCTTCCAAAAAGCGTGTCAAACGGTCGAGCAATTCGGTTCCTTCTTCCATGATGGTAAGGTCGGCTGCAAAGTCAGTATCAAAAACATAATTAAAACCTAACAAGCGTAAGGCGGCTGCCATTTTACCGGTAACGAGAGTGCCGGGTTCCAGGCCAAATTCTTCACCAAGGGCAGCACGAACAGCCGGAGCTGTTTGAACAACAACTGTTTTTGTAGGGTCTGTTAAAGCGCTGATTACTTTACGTGTATGGTCAACTTCGGTTAAAGCGCCGGTAGGACATACCGAAACGCATTGTCCGCAATATGTACAAACCGATTTTTCGAGATTCATTTCAAAAGCCGGAGCAACAACAGCGGAAAATCCACGGTTAACGGCTGAAAGAGCACCAACGGTTTGTATGGTGTTGCACATCATTTCGCAACGACGGCACATAATGCATTTATCAACATCGCGTATGATTGCCGGAGAAGTGTCTTTCCGGTAGGTTGATTTTTCTCCTTGATAGGGGATATCGCGAATGCCAAGGCGATGAGCCAAGTCTTGCAGCTCACAGTTTCCTGATTTTGCACAAATTAAACAGTCTGCAGGATGATCGCTGAGCATCAGTTCAACCACGGTACGGCGGGCATTGATTACCCGGAGAGAATGGGTATAAACTATCATTCCGGAAGTACAATCGGTAGCACAGGCTGGAGCCAGATTGCGGCGACCTTCAACTTCAACAACGCAAACACGGCATCCGCCAGGTTTATTTTCGATATGCATGTCGCCAAGGTCGAAATAACACAGGGTTGGTATATCAATCCCGATTTGACGGGCTGCTTTCAGAATGGTTGTTCCGTTTTCTACTTCAACGGTTTTATTATCTATGGTTAATTTTATGAGTTCCATTTTGACTTCTTTATTAATTTATTGAATACTAATAGCATCGAATTTACACTTTTCGTAGCAGGCACCGCATTTGATGCAAACCGATTGGTCAATCAGATGAGCCATCTTACGTTCACCTGAAATAGCATTAACCGGGCAATTGCGTGCACAGGCAGTACACCCAACACATGTTTCCGGATCAATGACATATTTTAGTAGAGATTTACACTGACCGGCTGGGCATTTTTTATCAACAACGTGAGCCAAATATTCGTCATAGAAATTATCCAAAGTAGAAAGAATGGGGTTAGGAGATGTTTGTCCTAATCCGCATAAAGCGGTATCTTTAATTACATTACCGAGATTACGTAATTTTTCGATGTCCTCCATGGTTCCATTACCTTTGATAATTTCGTCCAGAATTTCTGCAAGGCGTTTGTTCCCAACGCGGCAAGGTGTGCATTTTCCGCAGGATTCTTCAACGGTAAAATCAAGATAGAAACGGGCAATTTTAACCATACAATCGTCTTCGTCCATAACTATCATTCCGCCCGAACCCATCATGGAGCCGCTGGCAACGAGATTTTCATAGGTTATAGGCATATCGAGGTGTTTGCTTGTTAAACAGCCACCTGACGGACCTCCGGTTTGAACGGCTTTGAATTTTTTGCCATCTTTAATGCCACCGCCAATTTCAAAAATAACTTCACGCAGCGTGGTTCCCATCGGAACTTCAATTAAACCTACGTTGTTAATTTTTCCGGCAAGGGCAAATACTTTAGTACCTTTGGATTTATCGGTGCCAATACTGGAAAACCACTCGGCACCTTTATTAATAATTACTGGGACATTGGCAAAGGTTTCTACGTTGTTGACGTTTGTGGGCTTTCCTAAATAACCAGAAACCGATGGAAACGGAGGTTTTAATGTCGGTTCGCCGCGATGTCCTTCCATGGAATGGATTAGGGCAGTTTCTTCACCACAAACAAAAGCTCCGGCGCCATAACGCAGTTCAATATCGAAGTTGAATCCGGTTCCCAGGATGTCGTTGCCAAGTAATCCGTATTCGCGTGCTTGTTTAATAGCTATTTTTAAACGTTCGATAGCCAGTGGATATTCAGCACGAATATATACTAATCCTTTGTCGGCTTCAATGCAGTAGCCGGCAATAGCCATAGCTTCGATTACTGAATGGGGATCGCCTTCCAGGACAGAACGATCCATAAAAGCACCGGGATCGCCTTCATCAGCATTGCATACTACATATTTTTGATCGGCTTTTGATTTGCGGGTAATTTCCCATTTTAAACCTGTGGGGAAACCTGCGCCGCCACGTCCGCGTAATCCTGAATTTTTTATTTCAGCAATTACCTGGTCGGGAGTCATTTCGGATAAACATTTTCCTAATGCCTGATAACCTTCGCGTGCGATGTATTCGTCAATGTTTTCGGGATTGATAAAACCACAATTTCGTAATGCAATACGGATTTGTTTTTTATAGAAGCCCATGTGTTTGGAATCGCTGATATGTTCCTTGTTTTCGGGATCGGTATATAAAAGACGGGTAACTTTACGTCCTTTTACAACGTGTTCTTCAACAATTTCACGTGCATCTTCTGGTTTTACTTCTGTATAAAAAGTATTATCGGGCATCACTTTTACGATAGGGCCTTTTTCGCAAAATCCAAAGCAACCGGTCATGATTACCTGTACTTCATCGGCAAGTCCTTTATCGTTAATAATGGTTTTCAAATTTTTTACTATCTCTTCACTTGCGGAAGCCCGGCATCCGGTACCACCACAAACTAAGAGATGCATTTTGTATTTAGCCATTCTTTTTTCCTCCTTTATTTTGAATGTATCGTTTCGTAATTTACAGGAATTATTCCATCCACCAATTCGCCGTTTTTGATGAATTTTTCGATGATTTCATCGGCTTTTTTAACATTAACATAGCCAAAAACAACAGGTTCCTGGTTAGGTAATGTAACTTCAATGGTAGGTTCGGCATAACAATATCCCATGCAACCGGTTTGTGTAATCACGGCTTCGATGTTACGTTTATCCAATTCATCAATCAGGTAATCCATTACATCTTTTGCTCCGGAGGCTATGCCACAAGTTGCCATCGCTACTTTTATTTGTACAAGGTTTTCGGGATGAGTGCTTTTTTCCCGCAAATCCATTTTTGACTGAAGATCTTCTTTGATCTTTTTTAAATCAGCCAATGATTTTACTTTTGCCATAATTTACTTTGTATGTTAATGTTATGTTCTTTATGTTGATTATCAAAATTTTTATTGCAGATCCTAAAAAGTGGCGCAAAATTAGTCATTTGTATTAATTTCCAATAAATTTTCTTTTATCATTTCTTTAAGATATTTCATGATATCAGGATTTGAAATAGAAACTCCTTCAAGAGTTTCTTTGATTTCGCGGCTATCAAAAATATATTCTCCGCTTTCGGTTATGTGCCGGTAGACGAAATTTATTTCAGGGTTTGCCGAACAGAGTAGTACAATTACTCCGGCAATATCGCCCAAAACAGGCCTGTCGATATTGTTGTGTTGAAAAACTGCTTTAACGGTTGTGCCACATCCTTCTTTTGAGGTAATGGTTAAGTATCCGCCGGCGCGTTCGGCATTTTGTTTCAAAAGTGGTAATCCCAGTCCAACCTTCCGGGTGGTTCGGCTGGTGAAATAAGGATCGACTACCTTTTTTGCAGTTTCATCGCTCATTCCCATGCCATTATCAATAAAAGTAAGCGCGTAAAGATTGTCTTTCAGATTTTCTTCTATTGTCAGCTCAATCAGGTTTGCTTTGGCAGAAATAGAGTTCTGGATGATATCGAGAATGTGCAATGATAAATCTTTCATTCTACAATTACCTCCCGACCGTTAATGCCAGCTAAAGCCATGCGTATTTCTTCAAAAGAAATTTCTTCCATCAGAAATCGGGTGCTTATTTCTCCGATGTTTTCAACATAATGAGCATCAGAATCCTGGATAAAAGTGAATTTATTCAGATAGCGATTTTTGTTTAAAAAATCAGTTTTGCTAACATGCTTTGAAATTTCCAGCGCTTCAAACGGTAAATCAGCAGGTACAAATCCTAATTGACTTATAATGCTGAATTTAGATTTGTTGATGTGAGCAGGTATAAATAAGCCACTTAATTGATGTACTTTTTTTTCAATATCTTCAAGGCTTTGATCCAAAGCAGAAATAAGTAAACGATCTTCTTCTTCAACAATATTTTCGTCTTTATCCACTACAACCTGATATCCAAATAGTTTTGTGTCGTTTTTAATATCAGGTAAGTGCAAATCGAGATATTGCTGAAATTCGAGTAGTTTTTCGTTTGTTTCAAAGAACGTTAAGCAATGTACTTCTTCCTTTGAGGTAACCTCAGCGCCTGTCATTACAAATATCCCTTCCGAGCAGGCAACCTGTTTTATTACCTCACATTGTTTCGTGGAATTATGATCTGTAATCCCGATAATATCTATATTTTTTTCTTTAGCGGCATGTACAATATTTGCCGGACTCATTTCTAAATCACCGCAAGGCGACAAAACAGTATGTATGTGTAAGTCAGCCCTGAAGGTTTGCATTTTATTTTTTGATAAGATTATACAACATTCCCGAAATTTCAAAAGATTCAGAATCTGTACCCAAAATTGGAATCCCTTCTGAATTGCTCTGTATCGCTGTATCTTCTTCGGGTTGATTTCCTTTTACCAGAATAATGGCAGCCAATTCTTTAAGCGAAGCGATAGCCATTATGTTTTTATGGGTTTGAAGAGTAATCCAAACAAACCCGGCATCTGCATTTCCCATTACATCGCTCAAAAGATCGGAGGTATAACCGCCTTCAATTTCTTTATCCAAGCCGGCTTCGCCGCTATATACTTTTAATCCAAGTGTATTTACTAATTCTGAAACTTTCATGCTATTCGAATGATTAAATGTTATTTTCCAATTTATTGTTTCCCCAGATTTCTTTAATAATATCTATTGATTTTTGGGGAGGTAATTTGCCTTTTTGTTCAAGTTTTTTTTGGATGAAAATACATTGGTTTAACTTTGCTTTTCCCTGAACAATATCTTCGGCTAATGCGGCACAGTTGGGCGTGCCACACACACTGCAATCAACTTGAGGTAATTGCTTGATCAACTCATTTGCTTTATCCATTTTTTTCATGGCTTCCGACATGTTTTCGTCCAATTTCATCATCGAACGTGGCTTAACTTCTCCTATAGTAATGTGTTGATTAAGATAGCTTTTGTAATCGCTGATGTCTGTTTCTTTTTCTGAAAAGTCATCATCCAGATTTTTTTCTTCTGCCCGATGTTTTAGACGTCTTGCTGCCAGAAAACGGTTGGCTGTAGTCAGGACTCCGCCGGCACAGCTTTCGTCGCAAGCACGGAGTTCGAGAAAATCAACATCGGTAATTTCATCGTTTTCAATTTTTTCTAAAAATTCTATTACATTATGAATCTCATCAATGGCTAAGCTGCTTCCTTCCAGATTATCGGCTTCGCCATCAGTAAGGCTCCAACGTAAAGCTTTGCCTGTGAGAGGCTTATTTAGGGGTATCTGGCATGTGTCTGTACTACTGTGTTTTAAGCTTCGGTAGGTTTTGTTAAAAATGAAATCCATATTTATAACTCCGGTGATGGGCGAAGTATCGTCTCCGACAGGGCTTTTTACAGCAGCAATCTTGGCTGCACATGGAGTGATATAAAAAATGCCAATTTCTGATTCAGGAACACCCGAGTCCATTAGTTGTTTTTTGCAGTATAAAGCCGAAATGTCGAGTGGTGGTTTAAGCAGAAGAATATTTTCAACCAAAGCAGGAAATTTTACCTGTATTAAACGGATGATTGCCGGACAAAAGGAAGAAATCAGTGGTTTGATTGTGCTTTCGCTTCGTATTTTTTCGTTCATTGCTTCAATCAATACTTCTACCCCTTGTTCCACTTCAAAAATATGGGTAAATCCTTTTTCCATCAAAATGCTGTAAATCTGACGTATAGATGCGCCATCGGGAAATTGTCCGATGAAGATAGCCGGAACGAGTGCAATACGATAAGTAAATTCAAATATTTTATTAAAATCGTCGTGTTCGATAATAATTGCCGATACAGGACAAGCCTTGAAACACTCACCGCAATCTACACAGCGATTGTCGTTTAAACGAGCTTTTCCTCCTTTAATCCGTAAAGCTTCGGTAGGGCATACGGCCATACAATGAGAACAACCTATGCAAAGGTCGTCTTTGATTTTTAATGCATGGTGAAAATGAGGAATATCTGTCATGTCTAATTCAAATAATTAATTATTTCCACATTAGTTCCTTTTCCAACTTCACTGCTTATATTTAATACGTCAGAGTTTGATTCCATGTTTGCCAAGCCCATACCTGCTCCGAATCCCATTTCTCTGACTTCCGGCGATGCTGTTGAAAACCCTTTTTGCATGGCTAATTGTATATCAGGAATTCCTGGACCTTCATCAATCAACTGAGTTTTAATTTCTTTCGTATTAATATCAACGTAAATGATTCCATTATAGGCATGTGCAACGATGTTAACTTCTGCTTCATACAGGGCAACTACAATTCTTTTAATTATTTTTGGATCAACGTTGAGTTGTTTTAATATTTTTTTAACCTCGCTCGAAGCAGCGCCGGCTTTTGAAAAATTACCACCCTCAACTTTGAATTCAAAATGCATAAATGCCTAATATTTAGTAAATTGCTTTTAACCCAGATTGATACAATAAACCGCATGTTTTAAATACAGAATAACTGCACTCCATCAAAACCATTTGATTTTCTTTTGCTAATTCAATAATCTCTTCAGATAATTTTTTTCCACGACAAAACACGATATACGAAATATTCGACATTTCGGCTGTCCGTATGGTTTGTACATTAGCCAAACCTGTGATTAATAATAAATTACTTGTATCAAGAGTAAGAACATCGCTCATCAGATCCGATGCAAAGGCATATTCGACAGTCCCTTCCTCTTCCTTTGTCCCGCAAACTATTTGGGCCTTTAATATCTTTGAAATTTCTGATATTTTCATGTTTTACAACTCTTTATGCAAAAGTATATATTTTTTTAATTTGAAATTACATTTTTCGATAACGACTGCAAAATTAATTATTCGGAAGTTAATAAACAAGAATTATTGTGAAATAATTAACAATGTTATTAAAATAACAGAAATTTAAAATGGATCTAAATAATGAAAAATAAATAATAGATAATCAATACTATAATGGTTTATTTTTTTAGTAAAACAAAAAAAGGATGGTTTTGGCCATCCTTTTTTAAACAAAAATTTAAAAATAATCTTTAGTACCTGTTTCTTGGTTTATAATGAGTGTGTAACAAGTCGTGTGAACGATGCCCAAGCGGTTCGAAAAGGTACTCTTTGTAAACCTCCACAACTTCAGGATTTTCGTGAGACTTGCGAACAGGCATATTTGCATCTTCATCATAAATGGCCTCTGCGCGTTTTTTCCTAATTTCCAATGAAGTAGGTATAGGTTGACCACCACCTCCCAAACAACCTCCAGGGCAGCCCATGATTTCGATAAAATGATAATTGACTGTGCCTGCTTTCACTGCATCCATCACTTTTTTTGCATTGGCAAGTCCGTGAGCTACAGCCACGTTCAAATTAACTCCTTCCAGAAAACTCCATTCGGGTTTTACATTTTTAATTTTAATGCTTGCTTCTTTTACGCCTTCCATTCCACGTACCGGTTGAATATTCAGATTGGTAAACGGTACTTCTCTTCCGGTAACTATTTCATAAGCAGTACGTAATGCAGCTTCCATCACTCCTCCGGTGGCTCCGAAAATAACGGCAGCTCCAGTGGATTCGCCTAAAACCCGATCATAATTTTCGTCATCCAATTTATCAAAGTCAATGCCGGCTTGACGGATCATCATTGCTAATTCACGGGTTGTGAGTACATAATCTACATCTTTATAGCCACTGTCGCGCATTTCGGGGCGATCGCATTCAAATTTTTTAGCCGTACAGGGCATAATAGAAACTACAATCATGTCCTGAGCTTTGATGTTAATTTTTTCAGCATAATAAGTTTTGGCCAAGGCTCCGAACATTTGTTGAGGCGACTTACAGGTTGACAGGTTATCAAGTAGTTCGGGAAATAGGTGTTCCTGAAATTTTATCCATCCTGGTGAGCAGGAAGTCATCATGGGCAAAGCCACTGGTTCTTTGTCAACCAACGCTTTTTTCAATCGGGTAAGCAATTCATTACCCTCTTCAATGATAGTGAGGTCGGCAGTAAAATCGGTATCAAGTACTTTATTAAAACCTATTTTTTTCAAAGCTGAAACCATTTTGCCCGTAACCCGATGTCCAACACTTAACCCAAGATCTTCTCCAACGGCAATGCGTGTGGCAGGGGCTGTTTGAACTACAACAAACTTATTGGGATCGTAAATAGCATTCCAAACTTCTTCGATATAATTTCGTTCCGTTAAAGCTCCGGTAGGGCACCGATTAATACACTGTCCACAATTTGTACAAACCACTTCATTCATTGGTTTATCCATGAAGGTTGAAATTTTTTGGTGATCGCCTTTATTGACAACTGCTAATGCCGAAACGGCCTGAAGCTCGGAACAGGTACGAACACAGCGTTGACAACGAATGCATTTACTGTCATCCTTTGAAATAGATGGCGAAGAGATATCCGGAATTTTTGTCTTCTCTTTTACCAAATCAATAAATACATGATCACCAAAACGATATTCATTGGCAAGATCTTGCAATTCACAATGACCGTTTTTAAAGCATTTGGTACAGTCGGCATTGTGCTCGGAAAGAAGCAACTCAATAATATGTTTACGGGCAGTCCGCACTTTTTCGCTGTTTGTATAAACTTCCATTCCTTCCGAAACGGGCGTAGCACAGGATGCTGCTAATAATTTTGCCCCTTTCACTTCAACGACACAAACTCTGCAATTTCCTGCAACGCTTAAATCGGGATGATTACAAAGGGTGGGAATTTTAAAATTTAATTGTTTGGCTGCATCAAGTATTGTTGTGCCTTCATCAACGGAAACCGGAATATTATTTATTTTTAAATTAACTAAATATTTGCTCATTTTTTGAATCTCCTGAATTATGATATTAATAAATGATTTCTTCTCTGAAATTATCAACAATTGAATTAAACGGATTGCCAACGGATTGACCTAAACCGCATTTGGCTGCAATTTTCATTGTAGAAGTCAGCTTTTTCAATTCATCCAAATATGCCGGAGGACGCTCACCTTTTTTAACGGCTTCAATTCCTTTGAGTAGTTGTTGGCATCCTACACGGCACGGGGTGCATTGGCCACAGGATTCTTCGTTGAAAAATTCCAGGTAATCGTGTAATACATTGTACATTGACCGCGAACTGTTAAAAATCATCATTGAACCTCCGGTAGGTATTCCTTCAAATCCAATAATGGTATCGTTGAGTTTTTTTCGGGGGACGCAATGCCCCGATGCTCCACCCACCTGAACGGCTTTTGTATCGCCATCACCAAACTCGTTTACGAAATCAATCAATGGCATGCCTAATTCTACTTCATAAATACCTGGAATTGGTGTATCGCCAGATACTGAAAATACTTTTGATCCACGACTGTCAGAGGTGCCAAACGATTTGAATTTTTTGGCTCCCATACTGCAAATCATGGTAACATATACGAGCGTTTCTACGTTGTTGATAACGGTGGGTTTCCCATTATAGCCTGCAACGGTGGGGTAGGGCGGTTTATTTCGTGGTTCTCCGCGTTTACCTTCCATTGATTCAAAAAGTGCGCTTTCTTCCCCGCAAACATAGGCGCCACTTCCTGATTTGAAAATAATTTTAAAATCTATTCCTCTTTTTTGTAATTCTTTGTTAAATATTTCGAGTTTAGGTAAAAGGTCTTTTAAAAGAAAATTGTATTCCCCTCTCAGGTAAATATATCCTTCTTTGGCGCCAATAACATAACCACAAATAGCCATTCCGGTAAAAATTTTTTCGGGTACGCTGTCCAGAATTTCACGGTCTTTAAATGTTCCAGGCTCACCCTCGTCAGCATTACAGATCACGTATTTGGTTTCGTCGGCTTCGTTTTTAGTAAATTTCCATTTTAAACCGGTGGGAAAGCCTGCTCCACCTCTGCCTTTCAACCCTGAATCGATTAGCTCTAAAATGATATCGTCAGGCGATTTAAGTAAAGTTTTTTCAAGTACTTCCAATGGTTTTATATTTTCGGTATCGAATATAATATCTACTTTTTTAAGATTTTTATTTTCCATGTTCTTATCGTTTAATTTTTATTTTAAAAGTTGATTTTGAACTTATTTTATAGCTTTGGAATAATTTTCAATAATTTCAATAGCTTTTTGAGGTGTGAGTTCAGGATAAATCTCATCATTTATCAACATGACAGGTCCTTTATGACACCATCCAAGACAATTGGCGGTTAATAAAGTGAATTTTTTATCATGCGTTGTTTCTCCAACTTTTATTTTCAGAGTTTTTTCAATGGTATTGATTATTTCATCTTTGCCTTTCATGTGGCATGTGATGGTTTTACAAACACGGATAATATTTTTACCGCGGGCTTTTGTATCCAGAAAAGTATAAAAAGTAGCGGTGCCATATACTTCAGCTGCCGAGAGATCCAATTCTTTAGCAATGGCAACCATGGCTTCTTCCGATAAATACTTTTCTTCATGCACTACACCCTGTAAAACAGGCATTAAACTATTCCTGTTTCGTCCGTGTTTTTCAACTAAATCCTTAATTAGTGTTTCTGTTACGGTCATTTTTTCCTCCAATTTTAATGTTTTGTTGTTATAATTAATTGATATAATTTGTTTTTAAATTATCATTGTTATTCGATTAACAAATCGGCTTCAAATTTAGAAAAAAACATTTGCTGATTTTAAAAAATAATGAATAATTTTCTAATTTATACTCATTCCAAATATTATTTATTGAAAGATAATTAAATATCGAAAGAAATGAATTTATATCTTTGCAAAAGTTTAAATTTTTAAAGAGTGATTTATCGTTATTTTATTAGGCTGGCATACAATGGTGTGCGTTTTCATGGTTGGCAGATTCAGTACAATGCAAATTCTGTACAGCAGCTGTTAAATAAATGTTTTTCAACAATTTTAGATGAGGAAATTAAACTTACAGGAGCCGGCCGCACAGATACAGGAGTTCATGCGAAGGAATTTTATGCTCATTTTGATGTAAAAACAAAAATTGAAACTTCAAAAATTGAGAATCTGATTTTTAGGTTAAATAGCTATTTGCCTGATGATGTGGTAATATACGATATTTTTCCGGTTTTGCCGGATGCTCATGCCCGTTTTGATGCAATTTCGCGAACGTATCAGTATTTCGTTAGTTCAAATAAAAATCCTTTTGCAAAAGGATTTTCGTATTATGTATATGGAAATCTGAATGTTGAAATGATGAACAAGGGTGCTGAGTTTTTATTGGATTATCAGGATTTCTCATGTTTTTCAAAATCGAAAACGCAGGTTAAAACCAATAACTGTCGTATTATGGAAGCTAATTGGAAAAAAGAGAATGATATGCTTGTTTTTACTATTAAAGCCGACCGTTTTTTACGCAACATGGTCAGGGCTATTGTAGGGACTTTGCTTGATTTGGGTCGCGAAAAAATAACAATAGATGATTTACGAAGAATCATCGAAGGTAAAAACCGCTCTGATGCAGGCTTTTCGGTGCCAGCTTGCGGTCTTTTTTTAACAAAGATTGAATATCCTGCAGAAATTTTCTTGCCTTTAGAGAAAAGTTAGTTTCTGATTCTTTTCGATAAGCGTATGGCTGCTTTAACAATGTAATCGGAGGTCATTTCGTATTTTTCCATCAATTCTTCGGGTTTACCCGATTCGCCGAAAGTATCCTTCATCCCGATAAATTCCACAGGGACGGGATAATTCTGAGCGAGAACTTCTGCTACAGCACTTCCTAATCCACCGCTAATTTGATGTTCTTCAGCAGTGATAATACCCTGAGTTTCTTTGGCAGAGGAAACAATAGCTTCTTTATCTATGGGTTTTATCGTGTGGATGTTAAGAACCCGGGCGGCAATTCCAATTTCTTTAAGTTTGTATGCTGCCTGAAGAGCTTCCCAGGTTAAATGTCCGGTTGCAATGATTGTTAAATCATTGCCCTGGTTAAGTAGTTGGGCTTTGCCAATTTGGAATGGAAAATCAGCAGGAGTAAAATCAGGAACGGCTTCTCTGCCGAAACGAAGATAAACCGGACCGTTAGCTTGCTCCACGGCGGCGATTATGGCTTTTTGTGCCTGGGTTGCATCGCAGGGCGAAAGGACTGTGATCTTTGGCATAACACGCATAATTGCAATGTCTTCTAATGCTTGATGAGTAGCTCCATCGGGCCCGACAGAAACTCCGGCATGTGCTCCACCAATGATTGCATGTAAATTATTGTAGCATAACGAAATTCTAATCTGATCGGTAGTCCGGAGTGCTGCAAATACTCCATAAGTGGAAAAGACTGGAATTTTTCCGGATAAAGCCAATCCTGCGGCTACTCCTATACAGTTTTGTTCAGCTATGCCTAACGAAATAAACCGGTGAGGAAATCTTTCAGCAAAAAAATTCATCCCGACAGAATGAGTAATATCGGCGCCTATACCTATAATTTGTGGATAGCGTTCAGCAATTTGGACTAGTCCTTCTCCGAAACCTGTTTTGGTCGGCTTATTACCTTTGTTTATAAATTGTTGCATTGGATGCTTGATTCTATTTGATTTATAAAATCTTCAACTTCAGATTTTAAGGGAACTTTCCCATGCCAATGGTAGTCGTTTTCGATACTTTTCACGCCTTTGCCCATGATGGTTTCGGCGATAATTACGGACGGTTTGTCTTTTGTATTTCTGGAAGCTTTGAATGCATCCAGAATTTCGGGAATATCATTTCCGTTACAGAAAATGACATTCCAGCCAAAAGCCTCCCATTTTTCTTTTAGAGGTTCAATTTCCATCACATCACTGTTTTTTCCGTCAATCTGAAGTTTATTTCTGTCGACGATAGCTGTAAGATTATCCAGATGATGATGAGAAGCTGCCATGGCTGCTTCCCAGATGGAACCTTCCTGAAGTTCGCCATCGCCATGGATGCTGTATACCTGCCACGAAACTTTATCCATTTTGGCAGCCAAAGCCATTCCTACGGCTACTGAAAGCCCTTGCCCCAGCGAGCCGGCAGAGAGTTCGATACCAGGTAAACCATGGTCTCTTCCCGGATGCCCCTGCAGACGCGAATTTAACTTACGCAAGGTCATCAATTCTTCTTTGGGAAAATAGCCGGCATGAGCCAAGGTAGTATAAAGTACCGGAGCTACATGTCCTATGGAAAGGATTAATCTGTCCCTGTTTTCCCAGTTAGGATTGCAAGGGTCATGGTTTAAAATATTGAAATAAAGAACTGTAAAAATATCTGCCAGGTCTAATGATCCTCCGGTATGCCCGGAGCCAGCTTCGGCAAGACTTCGAATGATGTCCTTCCGTATTTCTTTAGCTGTCGTTTGGAGTATGGCCGTTTTTTCAATTTTTTGAAACATCATTCATCCGATTTATGATATTCAACCAATCCTGCGATGGGAGATTTAACTATTTTATTTAAAGAAATACCGTATTCGCTTGACACTTCGTTGAGCAGCGAGCTGAAATTGAAAGCAATGGAACCTAAAAAATGAACTGGTACTTCTTTGTATCCGGTATATTTTGTCAATTGATTGTCGAAGAAATCGCGAAAGCAATTTCGGATAATGTCTTGTAAATAGGGTTGATTTATATTTTGATTGATAAATTCGGCAAAGGAAGCTAAAAACCGGCTGGGCATGGGCTTCTTATAAATGGTATCGAGGATTTTTTCGAATGACAGTCCAAATTTGGCATCGAAAGCTGATTTTACTTCTGCAGGTAACTCATTTTTCAGAACAGCTTTAATAAAGATTCTACCAATATGAGCTCCGCTTCCTTCGTCACCAAAAAAATAGCCTAAGGACGGCACATTTTCAACAACATCTGTTCCATTGTAAAGACATGAATTAGAGCCTGTACCAAGGATACAGGCTATGCCTTTTTCCTTGCCGCAAAGGGCACGTGCAGCGCCCAGTAAATCATGTTCAATGTAAATTCGTGCATTCAGGAAAAAGTCTTCCAGCGCATTAGATACGATGCTTCCTTTTTGTTCGCTCGAACAGCCGGCTCCGTAGAAAAAAACTTTTTCCACAGCGTTATTATCAAAAAAAGGAAACAGCTCTTTTTCCAACGCATCTTTAATTTCCGTCGAACTGACAAAATAAGGATTAAAACCTATGGTTTGAAGTTCGTCGATGACTACTCCTTTATCTATCACCCGCCAGTCAGTTTTGGTGGCTCCGCTATCTGCTATTATGATCATCTATTTTAAATGTTTATTTCAAATAATTTTAGGTATAAAAATCAGTAACCCAGCCAATGCGGCAGCTATTGCTGCTAATAAAACACCACCGGCAGCCAAGTCTTTTATTTTTCCGGCTTTGTCGTTAAAATCTGGATTTATCAAATCGACCAGGTTTTCGATGGACGAATTTATGGCTTCGGCAGCAAGAACCAATCCTATGGCGAGGATAAGAATGCACCATTCGCCATAGCTTACCCTGAAAACAAAACCGGAAATAACCACCAGTATTGCAGCAATAACATGTATGCGGGAATTATGTTGTGTTTTAAACATCCAAAGAATCCCCTTGGTGGCAAAACGAAAACTTAACAATCTTTTTTTAATTGAAAACCTGCCAGTTTGCTCTGCCATCGTGGAATTGATTTTAAAATGTAAAATTACCCGATTTTTGTTTACTGCATTTATTTTTTATTTGTCAATTTCATGGAATTAAAAAAACATGTAGGTTTGCAAAAAAATTATAAAATGGAATTTACTATTCAGCCAGGCGTAACGGGTAAACAGGAACGTATTGTAAAATTTGAAGATACGGCGGCCAATTATGGTTCGGGACTTTTGGAAGTATTTGCGACTCCGGCGCTGATTGCATTGATGGAAGAAGTTTGCTTCTGGAGTGTAGCTCCGTTATTGCCGGAAGGATATACTACCGTTGGAACGGAAGTGAATGTTAAACATCAGAAAGCTACAGGCATAGGTGGAAAAGTAGTTTGCGAAACCTATTTGGCAGAAGTTGACGACAATAAATTGCGTTTTAATGTGGAAGTCTATAATGAAGCCGGATTGATAGGTACTGGCAATCATACAAGATTTATTATTAATACCGAAAGGTTTATGAAAAAACTGTAGCCACATCATTTGACGGATAATTCCATCATTTTTTCATACCTTTGCAAATCATAAAATTATATTATTTTGACTAACGACAATAACGATTTCCCGATGGTAGCCAAAACCATTACGGGTTTGGAAGAAGTTCTTGCTGCTGAATTGAAAGCACTGGGTGCCAACGATGTTGAACTATTGAAACGGGCGGTGAGTTTTACGGGCGACAAGGCTTTGATGTATAAGGCTAATCAATGGGTACGGACAGCGTTGCGGATTTTAAAACCTTTAAAATCGTTTACTCTTGTCAATGAAGATGATTTATATACTGAATTAAAGCAAATTCCGTGGGAAGATTATATGGACGTTCACAAGACGCTTGCCATGGATGCTGTGGTCAATGATTCGTTGTTCACCCATTCGCATTTTGTTGCCTTGCGGGCAAAAGATGCTGTGGTAGATTATTTCCGGGACAAATTTGGCAGGCGGCCATCGGTAAATACCGAGAACCCAGATTTGCGTATCAATATCCATCTGCAAAATAACATTTGCGATATTTCCCTCGATAGCTCGGGAACTTCCCTTCATAAAAGGGGATACCGGCAAATTGTAGGTGAAGCTCCCATGAGCGAAGTACTTGCTGCCGGACTTATCCTGCTGTCGGGATGGGATAAACAATCAAATTTTCTTGATCCTATGTGTGGCTCGGGTACATTGCTGATTGAAGCTGCACTTATTGCCAACAACATTCCTCCAAGCACTTACCGCGAAGATTTTGGTTTTATGAAATGGAAGGATTTTGATGCTGAACTCTGGAAAGATTTGAAAAATGAAGCATTTGACCTTCAAACGGAATTTGACTACAAGATTATAGGTTCGGATATTTCGGAGCGGAATCTTTCGGCGGCCGTACGAAACGTCCGTAGTGCCCATCTGCATAAAGATATTGAGTTGTCGGTCGGTTCGTTTGAAAATATTGTTCCTCCCGAAGGAACAGGGATGCTTATCACCAATCCGCCTTATGGCGAAAGGATACAGGTGCGCGATATTATTCAACTATACCGCCAGATTGGCGATACGCTGAAACAGAAATTTGCCGGCTGGCAGACATGGGTTATCAGTGGCGATCTTTTAGCCATTAAACATATTGGATTGAAACCTACCAAAAGAATTACTGTTTTTAACGGACAATTAGAATGTAAATTCAATAAGTTTGAAATTTACGAAGGTAGTAAGAAGGCAAAATATCAGGTTTAATTTTCTTTTCTGTAATTACTCTTTTTGTTTTTTGGTAATTTTACCGTTCAAAAAATAATCCGTGCATGGAAAGACGAACGTATTTTGCCGATGTATTGCTGCCACTTCCGCTTAAAGGATATTTTACTTACCGGATTCCAAATGAACTTGCCGATGTTGTGAAGCCTGGACAACGCGTGGTGGTACAGTTTGGTAAAAAGAAGATATTTACCGCACTCGTTCGCCGGATTCATGAAAATATTCCAGCCGTTGGTTCTGTAAAATATGTTCTATCGGTGCTGGATGTCCTGCCGATAGTCAACGAAATTCAATTCAAATTTTGGGAATGGATAGCTTCGTATTACCTGTGCACCGAAGGTGAGGTAATGAATGCCGCTTTGCCCTCGGCTTTAAAATTAGCCAGCGAATCGAAAATTGTATTAAATCCTTTGTTCGACGGCGATGTTTCAGTCATGTCGGAGAAAGAATTGCTTGTTCTGCAAGCTTTGCAGTCGCAGCAAATTCTAACGCTGAGCGAAGTAGCCGCTGTAGTGGATCAGATAAAAGTGTTTCCGCTTATCAAAGGGATGATAGAAAAGAATGCTCTTCTGATAGAAGAGGAACTTCAGGAACGTTACAAGCCAAAAGTTGAAATTTTTGTACGGTTAGCCGAAAAATACCACGATGAGAAATTGCTGAACAAGCTTTTTGATACACTGAACCAACGGGCTTACCGTCAATTGGAAATGCTTATGTCGTTTGTCCAGTTATCGCAACTTTTTTCGGGTACCCCCCGGGAAGTGAAGCGGAACGACCTGATAAAAACTCAAAAAGATGGGGCTGCGCCTGTGGCTTCTTTAATCAAAAAAGAAATACTGGAAACCTATCAGAAGACGGTCAGCCGGCTCGATAAATACAGCCCCGACAGCTTAGTAAGCACGATTGCTCTGAGCGACGAACAAATGCAAACTATCGAAGGGATGTCCCTGGCTTTTGAAACAAAAGATGTTGCTCTTTTGCACGGGGTAACTTCGAGCGGCAAGACGGAAATCTATATCAAACTGATAAACCAGGCCATAGCGCAGGGTAAGCAAGTATTGTACCTGTTGCCTGAAATAGCTCTGACTTCCCAGATCATTAATCGCTTGCGAAAATATTTCGGCGATACGGTAGGCGTATACCATTCGCGCTACAGCGATAACGAAAGGGTGGAAATATGGAATAGCGTGGCTGCTTCGGATGTAGATTCCTCGAACAAGACACATAAATACCAGGTTGTGCTTGGGGCACGTTCGGCTTTGTTTATGCCTTTTTCGCGTCTCGGACTGATTATTGTGGACGAGGAGCATGACGCTTCGTACAAGCAAAATGATCCGGCTCCGCGTTATCATGCCCGTGATTCGGCTATCCGTCTTGCAGGTTTTCATAAGGCAAAGGTTGTGCTTGGTTCAGCAACACCCTCGGTGGAAAGCTATCATAATGCAACAATCGGGAAGTTTGCTTTGTTGGAAATGAACCGGCGTTATGGCGGAATACAGTTGCCCGAAATTCAGCTTGTAGATATCAAGACCGAAACCCGCTTTAAGCGGATGAAGTCTATCTTTTCGCAAACGCTGCTCGATGAAATAGAAAAATCGCTGGCAAATAAAGAACAGGTTATCCTTTTTCAGAACCGGCGCGGCTTTTCGCTCCGGCTGGAATGCGATATCTGCAACTGGATACCTCAGTGCAAAAACTGTGATGTATCGCTTATTTATCATAAAAACAGTAACCTGTTGCGTTGCCATTACTGCGGATATTCGATGAGCATACCCGAGCGTTGTCCCGATTGCGGCAATACCAAAATATTGATGAAAGGCTTTGGTACCGAAAAGGTGGAAGAGGAATTGGCTTTTTTCTTTCCCAAGGCGACGATAGTGCGTATGGATTTGGATACCACGCGTTCGCGCTATTCCACCCAGCAAATCATCAGCGATTTTGAGGACGGACGTATTGACGTGCTTGTGGGAACACAAATGGTTACCAAAGGGCTGGATTTTGATAACGTAAGCCTTGTCGGGATACTGAATGCCGATGCCATGCTTACCTATCCTGATTTCAGGGCATACGAAAGAAGCTTCCAACTGATGGCCCAGGTAAGCGGCAGGGCAGGACGTAAGAATAAACAAGGGAAAGTGATCATTCAAACCTATAATCCGCAACATCCTGTGCTCAGGCAGGTGATTGGCAACGACTATCTGGCGATGTATCGAAGCCAGATGACGGAAAGGGAGAAGTTTAACTATCCGCCGTATACCCGGCTTATCCGTATCACCATGAAACATCACGATTATCATTTGCTGAACGAAGCGGCTAAGGATTTTGCCGAACGTATGCGTAAAGCTTTTGGTAAAAGGGTGCTCGGACCGGAATACCCACCGGTATCGCGAATCAAGAATCAATTTCTGAAAAATATACTTATAAAAACCGAAAAAGGCATTGCCCTGGCACATATTAAAACCGAATTGCTCAATCAGATAGAAAGGTTTACGATAGAAACTTCCTTTAAAGCGGTTAAAATTATCCTTGATGTTGATCCTGCCTGAAAAAGAGTCTATAAAAAAAGCTCAGAAGCTTTTATTTAAAAGATACGGTTCTCCTGATGAATAGACAGTGATTACTTAAAAACCGGACAGTGATCACTTAAAAACTGGACAGTGATCATTTAAAAACTGGACAGTGATCACCTGAGGAAAAGATACGGGGCATTTGAAAACGCTGTCAGGTACGGCGTGCTGACAGGTTAGTTTTTTGTCCGGGCAAAATACTGGATTTATTTACCGGAATCTAAGGGTTAATTTTATAAATCCTCAGTTCAGCGGCATTGGCCAGTTCGCGGGGGACGGCAAGGATGATTTCGTTCAGTTCCGGTACAAACAGGCTGGTGCGCGCTCCTTCGCGGGTAGCATGTCCTCGATATCCGTTCATAATCGCCTTTAGTCGTTTTGCGGAACACATCCATAAATCCTTCGCCACCACTGATGTAAATTTCCTTTTTTTGATTGTTATAAAAAATATCAGTCTGCATCGGCAGGAACAGGGAGATTTGAAGATCATTTTACCAGTTGCTGGTGTTATAACCCAATAGTGTGGCTGGACGGCGGCAGGTAACAAAAATCGTTTGCGATGCTTCATCAAAAGCCATTGTAAAATTCAGCTTTGCGTCGGATACCGGCCATCTTTCCTGTAACTTCGCCTTTGGTAAGGTCGATCACTTCAATAGTGCCGGGAGCCGGGAACATTGACATACAACCTGTTTTTTTTCTTATCCACTTGAAACGATTCGGGATGTGCCGACAGTTTCAGATCGGCCGTTTTTTCCCATTTTCCGGCATCTATCACGGCGATGCTTCCCTTGTCGTAAGCCGCAAATAAACGATTGGGAAGTGGAATCGTAACGCAGGTTGCCGGCATCGCTTCCTATAGGTATTTCTTTGATTTGCTTAAAGGAAGTAGCTTCAAATATCCGCAGAAAACCATCGCCTCCGGTGATAAGCGCGAACTCTGTCCTGCGAAGGAAGATAAATAATACCTTGCGGCTTTTTAAGCTTGCAGATGCTTTGTACCACTTTGCCGCTTTGCAGGCTGACTACTTCCAGCGAATTATTGCCCTGTGCAGCAATATAAAGCAATTGTTTTTTCAGATTGATAGCCATATGGTCGATGCGGCCATTCACCGGATTGAGCGAGATGGTTTTTACCAGTGTAGGGCTGTCGGCAGTTGTCTTTGACGAGTTGTTTACCGGAGAAGTGCAACTAAAAAAGGCAATCATTACCGGCAGGATGACCTGAAGTATCTTTTTCCGATTCATTATCCGTATCTTTTTCTGCATATCGTTTGTTTTAAAAGTATGTTTCTTAAAAGAAGTATTGCTATTTATGGCTTGTTAAGATTTATTCTTTTGGCCAGCATAAAAGTACGACAAAAAGTTAATGATATTGTTGATTGGACTAAATTATTTAGTAAAAAAGCGGGGATAAAACCTGCCAGGTCAAAGTAGAAGCCATGGCTGTTTTTCATAATGACCTTTTTTGTTAATACCTTTGCGGGATAATTTAAAGAAATGAATTCCGAAAACGAAAAGCCTATCCGTAAACCTGCATGGTTAAAGATCAAACTGCCTAAAGGCGAAAATTTTCTGTCGGTCGGCCACGCGGTAAACGAAAACCGCCTGCATACCATTTGCAGAAGCGGCAATTGTCCCAATCAGGCGGAATGTTGGGAAAAAGGCACTGCCACACTGATGATTCTTGGGAATACCTGTACCCGCAACTGTCGTTTTTGTGCTGTTAATCATGGTAAACCATTGCCACCCGATCTGGAAGAACCGGCAAGAGTGGCTGAAGCGGTTAAGCTGATGCATCTGAAACATTGCGTGCTTACTTCCGTTACCCGCGATGATCTTCCCGATGGCGGAGCCGCTCTTTGGGCGGAAACCATCCGAAAAGTAAAAGAACAGAATCCGCAAACGACCATTGAAGCCCTGATTCCCGATTTTAATGGCAACAAAGAAGCGCTTCAAACAATGATTGGTTCCTGTCCGGAAATTCTTTCGCATAATCTGGAAACGGTGGAAAGGCTTACTCCCGAGATAAGAAACCATGCGCAATACCGTCGCAGCCTTGCTGTTCTTCAATACGTCAGCCAGGCAGGCACAACTACCAAATCGGGCATTATGCTTGGCTTGGGCGAAAAAGAAGAAGAAGTTCTGAAAACGATGGACGATCTGCTGAATGTGGGTTGCAGCATACTTACACTTGGACAATACTTGCGGCCATCGCTCCAGAATATTGCCGTTGCAGAATACGTTAATCCGGATGTATTTGAGAAATACCGCACGGCAGGTCTCGCCAAAGGATTCCGTTTTGTGGAAAGTGGCCCACTGGTTCGTTCGTCGTACCATGCCGAAAATCATTTATAGATGGAAAAGACTATTATTTACCGGGATTTGGGAATTATCGGATACCAGGAAGCTGGGATTACCAGGAAAAACTTTTACAGGAAGTGATCGGACAGAAAATCGGGAAATCCATTCCCGATGCATCGAATTATTTGCTGTTTTGCGAACATCCGCATGTGTATACTTTAGGAAAAAACGGTTCGGAGGACAACCTGCTTATTAATCAGGTGCAGATGCAGGCGGTAAACGCTACCTTTTTCCATACCAATCGTGGAGGCGACATTACCTATCATGGTCCGGGGCAATTGGTTGGTTATCCTATTTTCGATCTGGAACAGTTTTCGCTTGGCGTAAAAAGATACATCTTTCTGATGGAAGAAGCCATCATCCACACGCTGGCAATGCTCGATATTACGTCCGAACGTCTTGCCGGCGCTACGGGCGTATGGCTCGATACCACTAAGCCGCATCTTACTCGAAAAATCTGCGCTATCGGGGTAAGGGTAAGCCGTGGAATTACTATGCACGGCTTTGCACTTAATGTGAACACCGATCTTAATTATTTCAATTATATCAATCCCTGCGGCTTTACCGATAAAAAAGTAACTTCTATAGCAAAGGAAACAGGAAAGAGCTATGATATGGCTCTGGTAAAAGACAAGCTCAGTGAGCAAATTATTAGCACTTTCGGAAGTTTGTAAATTGTACGTATCCCGTACGAAAAGGCTATTTTTTATCCGTATTTGTGCTTAACGAATAGGGTTGTTTCTAAGGGAAAAGAATACTTATGGCGGGGTGAACTTTTAGTTCACCGACCATCTACCCCTTATGGATTTTAGCAAACGTTATTTTAATCCGAATACAAATGGAAGAATAAATATCGCAATAATTGTCCAGACAAAATAAATTGTCAGATACTTAGCTACAGTTCTTTCGACGGAATCCAGTTGATTGTTTTTAAAATAAGCCTGATATAAACGCTTAGAAATTAAAATCAGGTTTACGAAAATCAAAATATTGGAAACCAATACAACCGTTCTATTCGGAGTTAATCCATTGGTAACCCTTGTAATTATTGCAATTAAAGCAATTGAATTTATCACAATAGCCAATACAGCTAAAAAGAAAAGGATTAGAATATTTACATTTCTCTTTTTTGATTTGTCAAGTTCTGATACAGAAAATACAATTATTGCCATTACTGCTAAAAGCATACTGTTAAAAAGTATCAGCAAATCTCTATCCTCCAGAATTCTGCTTTTTGAAAAGATTAATATGACTAAATAAATTGCAAGTGTGATTAAAACCAATGGAGTGAAAACCCTTGCAATAACAGGCGCAATCTTACTGGTAAGATTTGGATATAACCTTATCAGATAATAGGAAACAATGGGTGAAGCAACACTTCCAAATACAACCACATACTCCAAATAAAATTTTTCAATATTCATTTTTATTGCTGAGAACAAACCTAATGTTATACCAGCCAGTATTCCGCCTGCAATAAGAATTAATCCCGACATTATCAGTAGCTCACCATTGAACCGGATGAATTCTATCCGCTTATCTGTATTTTTATAGTCAAATGATACAAATGACAATCCAAATAAACACCATAAAAATAAAGGAGTATGAATAAAAACAAGATTAACCGAATCACTTTTCCCATATGGCAGAAAGTTTACAAACAGTAACAAAGTCAAAATAATTAATCCGTAAAGCAGCATTCTTTTTTTATCAAAAATTTTATTTTGCCAGAAAGTATAAAGGATTATCCCGTTGAATACTATTATTGCTAAATCCCTTATGTAGAAAGATTCTCTGTAGATTTGAGAAAATATCTCAGGAAGTTTTACCAATAATCCTGTGATTAGCGACAGGATTATCACAACCAATAAATCAAGTTTTAAGAATCCTTTAAATTCAGGCTCTGCTTCAGGAGTTAAACGAATTTTCCAAAACGTAACCAAATCAGAAGTATAATCATCCGAAATCTCAGCAAAAGATTTGGAAAAATTCTGTTTATTTTCACGATATAATTTCTCGAGATTATCGGGATTACTAATGTTCTCAATTATGCGCTGTTTCATGGTTGTGGGCGTTTTTATTTAATGTTTGCTACGAGTTAACTACTATAACGGTTATTCTGTATCTGGTAGTTTCTTTTGCTGAGCAAAATTTTCATTTTTACTATATTCCGGGCGGCAAAATTCTGATTATTTGGAAACTAACAAAGTTTTAACCACTAAGAACGCCAGGAAACACAAAGGGAAAAGAATAACTTAGTGCTCTTTGAGCCTTTGTGGTTTACTCTTTTTTAAACAAAACATATTTCCTTATTCATAGTGGTTTGCGATTGTTGGCGGAAATTTGTCAGCCGGAGGATGAAAATGCTATAAATAAGTGTTGTTAAACTCTTTATTACCCGGTAAAACATCTTGGGCAAATGTAAAGTTAGTTTTCATTAAGCACTGATTAGTAACCAATCTTTCAATGGAGATAGATAAAAAAATTTGTCGGTTACAACAAAATTATCGTAATTCGCTAAAATTTTCAGTAAACCAATTTATAATTTAAAAAGTAATAAACATGTCAGAACCCAAAAAATTTGTTCCTTTCGTGTCGTCGGAGACTAACATGAAGGAATTTACCATCAGGGCCTTAGTCATCGGGCTTGTTCTTGCCGTGGTGCTTGGAGCAGCCAATGCCTATCTGGGCCTGAAAGCCGGAATGACCATAGCCGCTACGTATCCGGCAGCGGTTATCGGGATGGCCATCCTGAAGATGATGAAAGGAAGCATACTGGAAGAAAACTTTGCCCGTACTGTAGGAAGTATAGGCGAGTCGGTAGCTGCCGGAGCCATTTTTACGTTACCTGCCTTTTTTATTTCTGGATTGTGGGATCCATTTTTCACTCCCGGACATTATGTTACATCGTCGCTTATCCTTATAGCCGGTGGTGTATTGGGAATTATGTTTGTGGCCTTGCTTCGCCGGGTAATGGTTGAAGATGCCGAACTTCCTTTTCCTGAATCAGTGGCAGCATCCGAAATTCACAAGACGGGTCGTCGGTCGGGTGGCGGTTCCAAATATCTTTTCGGAGCCATGATAGGCGGCGCTTTGGTAAAAGCCCTTGCCGAATTTAAATTCTTTGCCGAAACCTGGGAACATTTTGTAACTTTTGCCAAACAAACCATTACCGGAACTTCCATTCAGGGACAGGGCGGTATTTTGTTAAGTTCTCCCGGTATCAGCCCGGCATATATGGGCGTTGGTTACATCATCGGACCACGCCTTGGCGCTTTAAACTTCAGCGGAGGTTTACTTGCCTGGGGCTTACTTACTCCTATGATTATGTATTTTATCGGTCCGTTTATGGACTTTAATTTTATAAATAACTGGGCCAACTACCTGATGGCACATAATTCCACGCTTTCATTGGCCGATGCTACAGCCAAGGTGAGCGATCCTATTTTTCAGATGTATGCTATCTGGAAATTTATCGTTAAGCCGATAGCTATTGGTGGTATGTTGATGGGTGCCGGTTATACTTTGTTTAAAATGCGCAAGAGCCTTATCACCGGTATCAGCCGTTCGGTAGGCGATGTTAAGAAAGCCGCTTCGGGACACGAAGTAAAAGTTGCCCGCGTTGACAAAGACATTAATTTCAGTTGGATTATTATTGGAATTTTAGCCGTGGCTGTTCTTACCTTCTGTATTACCTTTTTCCTGTTTTCAACTTCATTGCTTGTTGCTTTTGTAGCTGCTACCGTAATGATTATTCTTGCGTTTTTCTTTGCTGCTATTTCCGGTTATCTGGTAGGTATCATGGGATCGAGCAATAACCCCATCAGCGGATTAACATTAACTGCTTTGGTGGTAACTGCTTTAATCATGGTTTTGCTGGGTGTTCGTGGTCAGGAAGGTGTTGCCGCAGTGTTAGGCGTGGCAGCTATCGTTTGTGTGGCTGCTGCCGTTGCCGGCGAAATGCTTCAGGATTTAAAAGCAGGACATATTCTTGGTGGTACTCCCTGGCGTATGCAGATAGGCGATATCATTGGCGTAGTTCTTGCCGGTGCCGTTATGTTTTTGGTATTGAATTTCCTTAACCAGGCCGATATTGCCCAGGGAAAAGTAGATGGTTATGACGGTGGATTTGGCAGCCCCAAATTGTCGGCTCCCCAGGCCGGTTTAATGGCTATGCTGTCGCAGGGAATTGTAGGCGGACAAATGGCCTGGCCATTGATTATCGTAGGTATGCTCCTGGGATTAGCCTTAATTCTGATGCAGGTAAAAAGCCCGATGCTGGTTAGTGTAGGTATGTATCTTCCGTTGGAAACCACTTTTGCCATTTTTATCGGTGGCTTGGTTAAAGGCGTTGTTGATATGGTTGTTGAACGTAAAAAATTCAATGCTGCACAAAAAGCCCGGGTCGAAAATGTTGGTATTTTACTTGCTGCCGGATTTATTGCCGGAGAAGCATTAACCGGATTGGCTTTTGCTCCTCTTAAAATTGCCGAGATTGAACTTCTCAAAATATTTGCCAACCCACCGTTTGCAATTAGTTTGACTATTCTTATATTGATTGCTCTGGCTCTGATCCTGATTCCGTTGCGTAATGCCGGAAAGCCTGATGAACCAGCTCCGCCTTCAATCAGCATGTAATTTTTAAAAAAATGGGATATTTTTTAAATATCCCATTTTTTATTTTATTTTTGTGAACCGTATTAACGAGAGATTAGTTCAATGAAAAATTCAACGTGGGCTTAAATTTTTTTCAACGGCGAAAAATCCTTAAAGGATCAAATGTATTGGAGATGACCCCTGTCAGATTGCATGAGCATATACTCAACGACAACGGACAGCTAACCCTGATAGTGCCCAAATTTAAGAATGAAGCCTTTGCCAACTTCTGTATTCCCAAACGTAAATCAAAGAATTTTAAGATCAATCTTGATGAATTTGGCTCGGCAACCTGGCTCGAAATTGATGGCCGGCAAACGGTAGCCGACATTTGCGAACAACTGGTGAAAAAATTTGGTGATAAAATTCAACCTGCCGAAGATCGTATTCCTAAATTTCTATCCTTGTTATACGAACAACGTTACATCACTTTTAAAGAATTAATTGAATTTGAAAAAGAAAAGAAGAAAAATAAATTAACAAAATTAAAGGAGGATTACAATGAATAAAGTTTTGAGTGGTTTACAACCAACAAATTTATGGGAAAATTTTGAAGCCTTATGCGGAATACCGCATCCTTCAAAAAAAGAAGGTAAAATAAGGGACTATGTCGTAAGTTTTGGTAAAAAGCTTGGTTTGGAAACCATCGTTGATGAAGTTGGGAATGTTATTATTCGTAAACCCGCTACTCCCGGTATGGAAAACCGTAAAGGAGTTATTTTACAGGCACATCTTGATATGGTTCCTCAAAAAAATAATGATACCGTTCATGATTTTGAAAAAGATCCTATTCTTCCGCGTATTGATGGCGAATGGGTGAAAGCAACCGGAACAACGCTTGGCGCCGATGATGGTATTGGTGTGGCTGCAGGTATGGCTATATTGCAGTCGACCGATATTCCTCACGGACCTGTTGAAGTGTTTTGTACCATTGATGAAGAAACCGGGATGACTGGCGCTTTCGGCCTTAAAGGCGGATTGCTTAAAGGCGATATTTTACTTAATCTCGATTCGGAAGAAGAAGGCATACTCTATATTGGCTGTGCCGGCGGTACCAATGCCAATGTTACTTTTCATTATACTACCCAGGCCGTTCCTTCGGGAATGAAAGCTTTTGTTATTGAAGTTAAGGGATTAAAAGGCGGACATTCGGGCGTTGATATCCCTCTCGGACGTGGTAATTCCAATAAACTTTTGCTCCGTTTTCTTTACCTCTCGGCAAAAAAACATGGTCTGCGCTTAGCTAACATCGATGGTGGAAGCCTCCGCAATGCTATCCCCCGCGAATCAAAAGCCGTTGTTTTAATACCTTCAGATAAAGTAGAGTGCTTCATGGATTGTGTTAAAAAATATGAATCCGATATTCAGCACGAACTGGTATCTGTTGAACCTGATCTTAAATTTTATGCTCAGCCAACCGATATGCCTGATGGAATATTCGACCCGGCTTCACAACGCAATATAATCAATGCTCTTTATGCCTTACCTAATGGTGTAATGCGAATGAGCAACGATATGAAAGATTTAGTAGAAACTTCCACTAATCTGGCTATTGTAAAGTCAGAAAATGGGAACGTTGAAGTTCAGTGCCTGCTTCGCAGTTCTGTTGATTCGGCAAAGGATGATCTTGAAAACATGATGGCAGCTCTTTTCGAATTAGCAGGTGCCGATGCTAATTTTTCCGGCAAATATCCTGGCTGGAAACCCAATATTAATTCTCCTATTCTTAATGAGATGAAAGAGATTTATACCAAAAAATTCGGGAAAGCTCCTGTATTTGGTGCTATCCATGCCGGTTTGGAATGTGGCTTGATGGGCGGTGTATATCCTAACTGGGATATGATTTCCTTTGGCCCAACCATTGTTCATCCGCATTCACCCGATGAAAGAGTAAGCATTGATTCGGTACAGAAATTCTGGGATTTTCTGGTGGATACGCTTAAGAATATTCCAATAAAATAATTTTTGAAATTACAATTTGTAATAAATCAACCTGACAGGTGTTTTCCCTGTCAGGTTTTTCATTGCATACCATGAACGATCAATCCCATCCCATACTTCTTTCTACGGCCTATCTTCCGCCTATCGAATATTTTGTTCAGATCAACCAATCGGATAAAATTTATATCGAGCAATTTGAAAATTACCATAAGCAAACCTTTCGTAATCGCTGTCACATAGCAAGTGCCAATGGCTTGCTTCCGCTTAGTATTCCGGTTATCAAAACCGATGGTAATCATACACTGATTAAGAACATCGCTATCTCCAATGCCGAACCCTGGCAAAAAATTCACTGGCGGGCTATTGAATCGGCATACAATAAATCTCCTTTTTTCCTTTATTATGAGGATGAATTGAGGCCGTTTTATTTTAACCGGTTTGAAAATCTTCTGGAATTTAACATAAAACTTACGGAAAAGCTTTTGCACCTTATCGGGATAGAAAAGAAGATTAAACTTACCACCGAATTCATTCATTTACCTGAAAATATGAGAGATCGTCGTTTTGAGGAAAAACCAAAACCGGAATTATACAAAAATTACAAGCCTTATATCCAGGTTTTTTCTTCTAAATTTAAATTTTTTCCCAATCTGAGCATCATTGATTTGCTGTTTTGCGAAGGTCCCGATGCTGCGGATTACCTGAATTGTCTTTCACCGTCGGCATGATGTAAAAGGGTTATTTTGGGGAAATGGCTTATTCGGGATAGGTTATCCGTACATGGAAAATATTCATCAGTTTTTTCTTCAGCACTTTTTTAATGGTAGTAATGTCCCTCAGGGTTATGTCAGAATTAATAAATTGCTGGTTATCTATTTGTTTATTAATAATGCGTTCCACCAAATCGCTGATGGAGTGTTCGTCGGGGTGTTTGAGTGTGCGTGATGCGGCTTCTACCGAGTCGGCCATCATCAAAACAGAAGTTTCTTTGGAAAAGGGGATAGGGCCATGATAGGTAAATGCTTTTTCATTGATGGATTCATTGGGACAATCCTGTTGCTGTTTAGTAAAGAAAAATTCAGTTCGACGGGTACCGTGATGTGTACGGATAAAGTCAATGATTTGTTCCGGTAGCTTGAAGCGTTTTGCTTTTTCTACGCCATGGATAACATGACTTATAATGATTCCGGCGCTGTCTTCGGGCGATAGTTCATCGTGTGGATTGAAGCCTGTGGACTGGTTTTCGATAAAATACATTGGCATGTTAATTTTTCCAATATCATGATAATAAGCGCCTGCCCTGACGAGCAGGCTATTGCCACCGATTTCATGAATACAGGCTTCGGCAAGATTGGAAACCTGCAATGAATGCTGAAAAGTTCCGGGTGTTTTTTCAGCTAATTCACGCATTAGTTTACTGTTGGTATCGCATAACTCCATTAGTGTTACATCGGTGGCAAAACCAAAAAGCCGTTCAAACACAAAGATGAATGGATAGGAAAACAAGGTGAGCATGGCGCTAACGCCAAAAAGAATAAAATTCCATGATTGCATTTTGTCAAGACTGCCTTCCTGTATCATCGTTAATCCAATATAAACCACTGAGTAAGAAAGAAAGATGTAAAACGAAGTCAGAAAGAACTGTGAGCGGCGCTGAAGCTTTACAATGCTGGTGATGGTAATAATGCCTGCAATTAGTTCAATAAACATAAATTCAAAACTGTTGGGCACCAAAAAACCGATGATGATGATGGTAATCAAATAGACGAATAATGCAAGTCGGGTATCAAAGAAAACCCGAATGATAATGGGTACCAGACATAATGGCAAAAGATACAGAAAATCAATATAATGTTTTATCACTATGCTTGTTGCAAATGTCATCAGAAATATTACTAATAGAATGAACAACAGTTTTTTATTGTCGTTATAAATATCTTTTCGAAATGAAATAAGGAAAAGAAAAAATACGAGAATCGATATTGAAACCAAAATTACCTGCCCGCCCAAAATGAAATAATAATTGGAACTGGATCCAAGTTGGGCCTCGTATTCTTTTTTTAAAGATTCAAGTATCTGAAATTTATCAGGGGTTATCAATTCTCCGGTGGAGATGATGCGTTCGCCTTGCTGAACCATCCCGCGGGTATACGAAATGTTATTCATTAATGCATTTAATGCTTTTTCAGAAGTCTCCGAATCGTAAGTAACATTTTGAATAATAGAATTTTCTAACAAGGAAGTTAAAAATTCGTGTTTAATTCCCAGTCCTTTGTTTTCGTATTTTGTTAACTGATCATTAATGTAATCATCGGAAGATTGAATGGTGAAAAATTGCCCTAATGTTTTTTTCTCAGCTATATTATTTTGAACGACGTAGATTGTATAATCATTTGGTTTTTTATCAATTACTGAATTTAATTCGATGATTCCCCTGCTGAGCAAAGTGTCGGCGATATTCCAAAAAACTTCTTTATTGGTTTTGCGAAGGGCAGTTGAAATGTTTTGCCCGTAAAATTCATCATTCCAGCGTTTTTCAAAAAGTTTGACCAAATCATTCAGTTTGGAAACTTTGATATTGATATCGTAATTAAAATAAGGATGATAATTATCCAGTACCAGCTTTTTTTCTTTTTGAATTTCGGCATTTGATTTCTGAATGGCAAAATCAAAAGGGGCAATCAAATCCTTGTTTCCCCAAGGTTTTCCTTTTTGAAATTCGTATTTGAATTTTCCTTCTTTCGGGAATAATGAAACGAGGAAAATGATTGAAAGGAGGATGAGTACGGCTTTATAAATGTCAGAATAATGGTTCCTGAGGTTAGGAAAAAATTTCATCATATTCTTAAATCTTTGGAAATACGAAAGTAAAAAAATAATCAAAGCGGTTACTCATTCGGAAATAAATATTATATTGGCTGTGTGAAAAAAATGCAAAAAAATGGACTTTGGAATATGTAATTTAAGTATGGTTGCTTTAAGAAAAGAACCATCGGATAAAGCGGAAATGATTAATCAGTTGCTTTTTGGCGAGTTGTTGGTAGTCATCGGATTTTACAAACAATGGGCAAAGGTCAGGTTGGTTTATGATAATTATGAAGGCTGGATTGATCAAAAACAATTCAGACCCTTGTCCGAATCTGCTTTTACGTTGCTGAATAATTCACCATCATTAGTAACCATTGATTTAGTGCAGCTTGTTGCAAATTTGAGCGAAAATAGCTTTATTCCACTTGTGATGGGAAGCAGTTTGCCTGAAATGGTTAATCATGCTTTTTACATTGATAATGAACAGTTCAGCTATGAGGGTTTAGCCGTAATGCCTTGTTCCGATTCATATAAGGATATTGTAAAAAATGCCATGTTGTATTTGCATTCCCCTTATTTATGGGGCGGTCGCTCTCCGTTTGGTATTGATTGTTCGGGATTTACACAAATGGTATATAAACTCAGCGGGATAAAATTGCTTAGGGATGCTTCGCAACAGGCAACTCAGGGTGAAGCTGTAGGTTTTATTTCTGAGGCTAATCCTGGCGACCTGGCTTTTTTTGATAATGACGAAGAACAGATTATCCATGTGGGTATTATTCTGAAAAATAACCGTATCATCCATGCTTCGGGGAAGGTAAGGATAGATACAATTGATCACCAGGGAATATTCGATAATACTTCACGGAAATACACTCATAAACTGCGGCTGATTAAAAAAATAATTTAGACCATTCTTAAGGGTACTTGTTCATTTCAATCATACTTAGCCGAATTTACAACGGTTTAATTAAATTTAGTTTTATTTATTTTGCATAAAATCAAATATTTATTTAACTTTTTAACGGAACATTGTCTTAATAAATAGTACACAAATGAAAAAAATAATAGTCCTTATTTTCATTAGCACCCTCACATTTGCCTTGTTTGCTCAAAACCAGGCCGAACGTCCTTATGTTGTGATGATTTCTATGGATGGATTTCGCTGGGATTATCCCGACAAGGTAGCCACTCCTAATCTGCATTATGTGGCGAAACACGGTGTGAAAGCCCAATCACTTCGTCCGGCTTTTCCTACCAAAACCTTTCCCAATCATTATGCAATGGCAACAGGTTTGTATCCCGACCATAATGGTATTGTGAATAATAGTTTTTACGATCCTGAAATGAATGCACATTATTCGATGGGCGATTCCACCAAAGATAATCCGGCATTTTACCTTGGGGAGCCTATCTGGAATACTGCCGAAAAACAAGGAGTAAAAACGGCATCCTTTTATTGGGTTGGCTCCGATGTGGCTATTCAGGGTATGCATCCGACATACTGGAAAAAATATGTTCATCTGTTTCCATTCGAACAACGGCTCGACACAGCTATTGCCTGGTTACGTTTGCCGGAAGAAAAACGTCCTCATCTTATTTTGTTGTATTTACACGAACCCGATGCCGTAGGACATGATTTTGGACCCGACGGAGAAAAAACCCTTCAGGAGGTGCATTACCTGGATAGTCTGGTTGGCGATTTTATTAAAAAAATTAAAAAACTGCCTGTTGGCAAGAAGGTGAACCTCATCTTCACTGCCGATCATGGAATGTGCAATATTGCTAACGACAGGGTGGTTTATCTTTCGGATTTTGTTAAGAAAAACTGGTTTAAAGAAATTGAAGGCGGCAATCCCAATTATAATCTGAAAGCGAATCCAGGCTGTCTTGATTCGGCGTATCAAAATTTGATTAAAGTGCCACATATAAAAGTATGGAAACACGGCATGCTTCCGCAGAGACTGCATTATGGTAACAGCCCGAGAGACCTCGATCTGATAGTGGTGTCGGATAGTGCCTGGAGTGTGAGCTGGAAAAAAGGCCGTTCGTTTTACGGCGGAACGCATGGCTTCGATAATTCCAACACCGATGTTCATGCCATTTTTTATGCCATGGGCCCGGCTTTTAAAAAAGGATATGTTCAGCCTACGTTTGATAACGTTGATCTTTATCCTTTGATTACTTATATTTTGGGAATCCGTCCGGCGGCTACCGACGGAAATCTGGAAGCGGTGAAGCCCATGCTGAAATAAATGTATCCCTACGGGAATGTCATTTTCCGTTCCGGTGTAACTTCCCCCAATTAATAAAAAAAATCATAGTATGCTTTTCTAAAAAAGACCGAATACTTTTTAAATATCTTTACCATCGTTTAAAATATCTTTACCATCATTTTAAATATCTTTACTGTCATTTAAAATATCTTTACCATCGTTTAAAATATCTTTACCATCATTTTTATGGTTGTTGGTGGTCTTTCCAATTTTCTTTATGGACAGACGATAAAAACTCCGGGAATAATTGTTCTTGGTATAAAGTGTCTTATTTAAGGGAAAAATGTATCCAAGCGCCCGGAATGGTGTGAGAGGCTCTCCCCATTCCCGATCAATCGGGAGCGGGGCGGTCTACTCAATTAGCGCCTGGCCTTTTTATTTTATGTCTTATAATCAGTCAAATATAATCAATCTTTTCAATCGAAGCACTACCCTTTCAAGGAGCGTTGAAGTGAGACGGGTAGGAAGGCTCTTTTGCAGCCTTTGGATTGCAGGGTTGTTTTGTGAGGGCTGTAAATGTGCCATACTGCGAAGGGATGGGCGTGATGGCTAGCTCAGCAATTATTAAACAGAGAACCCTCGTGTACTGAATTTATCCCAATACACGAGGTCTTGTATTATACAAGGTAATCTCTATTTTTTTGAGCCGCTATATTCTTCATCAGTTACAGCTCCATACCATGTTGCAGGGCCTTTTGAAAGTTGAGTACTAATACCCAAATGGACAAATTCAGAATTTGGAGCAGCACCATGCCAATGTATAATATCAGGTTTTATCTCAACAACATCACCAACTTTCAAATGCTGAATTGGTTTTCCTTTTTCCTGATAACAGCCTTCTCCAGAGGTACAATACAGAATTTGACCGCCTGGGTGTGAATGCCAGTATGTGCGGCTACCCGGTGCAAATGTCACATTATAACTTATCGCATCGAAGTTTGCACCATTAACAGTAAGCATTTGTACATGTGTTGTACCGGTAAAATTTTCGGTAGCTAATTGTCCTTTCGGAAATATTTCATTTGTTTTCATTGTTCTATTTTCTTTTGAATTGCACGACATAATAATTAATGCCATACATGTTGTTATTACAATTTGTTTCATCCATTACTTGCTTAAATTAGACTTAATTGTTAGGTAATGATAATGTTACTGTAACATTTCCTTTTCCTAACATTTCTTTTAATTCGTTTTGGGAAATATTGTTTATTTTCCCAAGTCTGGTAAACGACCATGAATTAGGTGCATAATAAATTACCAAAGCATTTCCCTGGTATAGAATAATATCCCCTACTTCTGTCGTAATGGATTCGTCGTTTCTCGGAAAATTTTGTCCAAGTGACCCTACTTTCTCCATATTACCATAATCGTGCATTTCTACAGTTATAGGAGCTTTGAAAAGTGCTTCTTTTAATGCTTTAACAGAAGAATTATCTATCAGTGTTGCAGATAGTATTCTGTTGCCTATTTTTATATTCATACAATTTAAATTTTGTACTATCTCGGTTGATTCTGCCGTATCATTTTTTACAACAGTGTCATTTTCTGCTTTTGTAACTGCATTAGCTTTGTCAATTTCTTCCGAACATGCAGTTGTAGTCAGAAACAACACAGTAAATATGAATAAAAATACATTTTTTGCCATTGGTAATAAGTTAATGGACAAATTATTTCAGCCTGCCTCCATAAACGGGAAACATACTTGCGGCACCATAGTTTTCAATTTTCTTTATGTTTTTTAGAATTTCCATATCCCCTGCTGAGATTACGAAATCTACATCCGCATTATTTTTCATGTGAGCTGGATTTGCAGTTTTTGGCAAAGGCAACAGACCAAGTTCCAAACAGTAACGAATAGATAACTGTGGCACAGAAACTCCATATTTTTCAGCCATCTTTAATACTTCCTGATTTTTCATCAATTCGCCATGTGCTACCGGGGAATAAGCTTCTACAAGAATATCCTTTTCTTTGCAATATTGAATAAGCTCTTTGGGCGTGTTACTAATATGAGTCAAAATTTGATTTACCATTGGCTTAATGGTGCAAGATTTTAGAATATTTTCAATATCGGCTATTTGAAAGTTTGATATGCCAATTGCACGAATCTTTCCGGCCTTATAAGCTTCTTCAAGCGCTTTCCATGCTTGTTTGTTACCTTCAAAATAGGATTCTTCTTCGTGAAAATCCATCCATGGTTTGGGGCTGTGAATAATCATCATGTCAATATAATCCAATCCCAATGTTTTCAATGAATTGTCGATAGATGCAACTGCTTCACTATAAGACTTTAATTCGGCTGCAAGTTTTGTTGTAACAAACAATTCTCCACGTTTAACACCACAGGTTCTGATACCTTCGCCAACTCCTCTTTCATTCATGTAAGCCTGTGCAGTATCAATATGCCGATAACCGATTTTAACAGCATCATTCACTGCTTGTGCAGCATTTTCATCATTTATAAACCATGTTCCAAGTCCAAGCTTTGGAATCTCTAAACCATTTGATAGTGTGAAATTTTCTTTTAATATCATAACTTGTTCCTCCATTATTTTGTATTTGTAATTTTCGTATTAATCACGATACAAAAATCGGGGTAAAAATTGGCAATGAATTACCCAAATTACTAATTCATATACCATAATTACTGAATCTGATTATAGGATTATTATTTTAGCTAATAGATATTTACCTTTGTATAGAAATTTAAAATAATGATGCGCTATGAAAGATATATCCAGAATAAATACTGTTACCGAATACAATAACTTTATTGGTCAGGAGACTTTACATCCCCTTGTAAGTGTTATTGATTTTTCGAAAATCGAACCATTCTATTTTTTCAGAAAACAAATGGGTATTTACGCCATTTTTTTAAAGGAAGCAAAGTGTGGTAATTTAACTTATGGCTGCAATACATACGATTATGAAGAAGGTACTCTATTATTTATAGCTCCCGGACAAGTTTATGGAATAGAAAGCAACGGTGAAAAGCAGCAGGCTCAGGGGCATGCATTAATTTTCCATCCGGATTTGATCCATGGAACATCATTAGGTAAAAATATTAAAGATTATTCTTTCTTTTCTTATGAAATAAAGGAAGCGCTTCACCTGTCTGCAAGAGAAAGAACAATCATTAACGACTGTTTTGACAAAATAAGTTATGAATTGGAACACCCTATTGATGCACATAGCAAAACATTAATCGTATCCTACGTAGAACTATTCCTCAATTACTGCAAACGTTTTTATGAGAGGCAATTCAATACCCGCAGTCATGTAAATAAAGACTTACTTACACGATTTGAAAAAGTTCTGGATGAATATTTTTCTTCTGAAAAACCACTTGAATCTGGTTCGCCAACAGTAAGTTATTGTGCTGAGAAATTATTCATGTCTGCCAATTATTTAGGGGATTTATTAAAAAAGGAGACAGGCAAATCTGCTTTGGAACATATCCAATTAAAAATGATTGAAGTTGCAAAAGAGAAAATCTTTGACACTAATAAATCAATTAGCGATATTGCTTATGAATTAGGTTTCAAATATCCACAACATTTTACCCGGATGTTCAAGAAAAATACGGGATATTCTCCAAATGAATATCGACTGATGAATTAATCACTAAACTATCAACAAAGCGGGTGCGGTGGGAAGAAAGCAAGTGTTTGACAGCGAAGCGAGGCATGCAGGGAAGGGCTTTCAAACTGTTGCTTTGTGCATTGGATATTTGTTTTATGTCATTTCAATCAGGTAATAAATTGTCGATGAGTTTTTTCTGCTTGTGCATAACGGTAAATTGTATGAGTAGTGGCAGATTGCGTAGTAGTTTCCTGTCAAATCGCTACGCAGTTTGAGCGGACTACAAACCTTGAAATTTAGCACATTGCCTGCCATTACTCATACAAAATGTGTGTGCCCTGCATGAGCAGCGCACACCTAATTAACACTTTATAAAAGTTCAAAAATACAAATATTTTTATAAAAGCAAAATAATTAGGTATTTTTTTAGAGGAGTAAGCCCCTTATGTCCTGATTAAAAGTGGAAAAGTATTAGCAAGTGGTAGCGAATGATTGGGATGAACTTCCGTGCAAAGAATCGCCTGAAGCTCTCTTTCTGCTGATGCAAAAATAAATAAAAATTTATTTGCTTTTTAAGACAGTACCTCGATTGTGGGTAGTGCTTTTTATAATTCCATATTCATTGCTTTTCTTACTTCTGTTAAAGTTTCAATAGCAACTTCTCTGGCTTGTTTAATACCGTTTCTTAAAATCTCTTTAACAAATGTTTTATCTTCTTCAAGTTGTTTCCTTCTTATCCTAATTTCCTTGAAATGGGAATTCAAGGCTTCAGAAGTGATTTGTTTTAATTTTCCAGCACCTTGATTTCCTATTTCTTTCGCAATACTTTCAGGAGATTGATTCAGACAAAGGCCACAAAGTCTTAATAAATTAGCAACTTCTGGTCTATTAATTGGGTCATATTCGATTAATCGTTCAGAATCTGTTTTTGCGGATTTAATTAATTTATTAGTCTCATCTTCGGTAGCCTTTATCATAATGCTATTATTTCGACTTTTGCTCATTTTCTGAGTGCCATCCAATCCTAAAATCACAGGGACTTCACTAAGTAATCCAATAGGTTCTCTAAAAACATTTGATTTGAATTTTTTATTAAATCGTTTTGCAATTGTCCTTGTCATTTCTATATGAGGTAATTGGTCTTTACCAACAGGAACCACATCACTTTTACAAAACAATATATCAGCGGCTTGATGAACAGGATAAGTGTACATTCCTGCATTAATAATGTTTTGACCTGACGCTGCTATTTCTTCTTTTATGGTTGGGTTTCTGCTAAGTTCTGCATTAGAAACCAAAGATAGAAACGGAATCGTTAATTGATTCAGTTCAGGAATGTGACTATGAGGAAAAATAAATGTTTTATTTTTTGAAGGGTCTAACCCACATGCTAAATAATCAATCGTAAGTTCAACCACATACTTTGAAATATCTGCAAAAACATCTCTATCAGTTAATACTTGATAATCCGCGATCAAGATATACGTTTCAACGCCAAGTTCTTGCAACCGAACTCGATTCTGCAAAGAACCAAAATAATGTCCAATATGTAAATTCCCTGTTGGTCTATCTCCTGTAAGTACTCTGTGTTTATGTGGGTTTATTTTTAAATCCTTTTCTAACTCATCGCTTCTTTTAATTGAAATTTCATACGATGAATAATTAACGTCATCCTTCATTATATCTGTTTTAATTTTTCACAAAAGTAAAATTTTAATTTGTACGAGTAGCAGATTCTTGCATTACCCACAATTCGTTTATACCTATGACAAAATCATACTATTGCCTCTCGTTTCGGCCGTAAAGGTATGATTATTATCGTTCATTATTTCCTGTTTACGGGAATGCCATTTCCGTTCCGGCGTAACTTCCCAAAATTAATAAAAAATTTCATAGTATGCTTTTCTAAAAAAGACCGAATACTTTTAAAATATCTTAACCATCGTTTTAAATGTCTTTACCGTCATTTTAAATATCTTTACCATCATTTTAAATATCTTTACCATCATTTTTATGGTTGTTTATGGTCTGTTGATTTTTCTTTATAAAAAGCAATACAAACCATGGGAATAATTGATAGAATTACCCCATGGCTTAATTCATCAGACTACCTGAGCGCTGGCCGCTTATTCTCTTTCGAACTTTAGCGTCTTGAGCATAGCTTTCAGCTCGTTGCCGGCACGATACACCAATTTTGCACCTTTTATCAGTGTTGGCGTAAATTTTTCCTCACTTTCAGCGCCTTCGCTCTTAATGTTTATGGCAAAAGATCCTAATTTACCCATCTGAACCATATTGCCTTCTTTCAGTTCATCAATAATTACTTCTACCATTGCAATGATTACCGCATACACATCAGGCCGGCTCAATGATGTGCGTTTGGAAATCAAATCAGCCAGTTTGTCAAAATCGGATTTGCTTCTGCTTTTGGCTATGGCATAAACCAATGCTTTTGCCTGAGGATCTCTAAGATTCTTACGCAAAATAAATTTGTAAAATATTCCCATGATACTAAATTTAATAATGAATAATTTGTTAATTAGTAGCCCTTTCCAATGTATCGAACCATTGAAACCATAAAGATACAATCTTTTTAAAATTGGGATTAATTATTTTACAAATTTATTTTAAAAGTTATCAACAGGTTTATCAACAAACATCTACCCTTTGACATCATCCAACCAGACCCGGAGCGTACACAGTACCTGCCGGCGTTTGAACAATATTGAACAAAGTAATGTTACGAACTGTTTCTACTGACAACTACAAATAAAAAAGGCGTAACCGAAATTTTATATACTTTTACGCCCGATTATCAAATGACAAAAATAGCCAGAGCCACCGGAATAATTCTACTGCTGAGTATCTTTTTATCGGCTACCATCGGGCTATCGGTATGGCGTCATCTGTGCTCGTGCAATAAGACCCAGTACTTTGCCGTGATGCCGGAGATTGTTGGCCATCATGCTCAATGCTGCTGTGAAACTACCGGCAGTATGATGACCCTGGAACCGGTTTCCACCGCTTCATCCTTGTCGTCGGGCGATTGCTGCAAAAACATCCGGCTTTATCTTAAAGCCAATTTTGTGGCTTTGCCTTTGGTTACTCTTGCCAAACAGCTAAGCCCTGAGCTGGCAACGATGCTTTTTATGCCGACGCTTACGCTTCAGCCCAAACCACAGGTAACGGTCCGCAACGTTTTTCTTGAATATTACCCGCCTCCGTTATATGGTAACGCATTAATTCATTTCCTTCATCAGATTAAAATTCCTTCGCCGGTTACTAATGCTTCGGACAGGGCATAAGCCTGTCCCGTATCTGCCTTTGGCAGGATTAATAGTATTATTAACAATCAAAAGAAGGAATTATGCAAATTAGAAATAAAATTTTAGTGCTCGTCCTGATGATGACGATGAGCATGTATGGATATTCCCAGTCCATCTCGGGATTTGTCTACGAACAATCCCCTTCCGGGAAAAAACTGCCGCTTACGGGTGTAAATGTGTATTGGCTGGGAACGTCAAAAGGAACTTTTACCGACGAAAAGGGCAGCTTTCAACTGTCGAAGATGACATCGAAAAACAGCCAGTTAGTCATAAGTTTTTTAGGCTATAAGAAAGAACTGCTTAAAATTGGCAGAAACGATACGCATGTGGAGGTGGAATTGCACACCGACAATCAGCAACTGGGAACCGTGGAAATCAAAGAACGAAAGGACAACACGTCCATCTCTAAGATCAATCCCATAGCCACCCAATTGATTAATACCGGCGAACTGCAACGTGCCGCCTGCTGCAACCTTGCCGAAAGCTTTGAAACCAATGCTTCGGTAGATGTGTCGTATGGCGATGCCATTACCGGAGCTAAGCAGATCCAATTGCTCGGCCTTTCGGGAATCTACAGCCAGATTATGACAGAGAATATTCCGTTAATCCGTGGGATGGCTTCAACTTATGGTCTGAATTATATTCCCGGGCCCTGGATGGAAAGTATTCAGATAAGCAAAGGAACGGCTTCGGTGGTCAACGGCTACGAATCGGTTACCGGGCAAATCAATGTGGAATATAAAAAGCCCGAAAACAGCGAGAAACTGTATGTAAATCTTTTTGGCAACAGCAATGGGCGGATGGAAGCCAACATAAACAGTGCCGTAAAACTCAATGATAAGTTAACTACTATCGTAATGCTTCATGGCGACGATTTTCGCCAGCCTTTCGACCGTAATCACGATGGCTTTATGGATTTGCCCAAACTTACCACCTATAACTTTTTCAACCGTTGGGATTATATCAATCCCGGAAAATGGGTGTCTCGTTTTGGTATTAAATATCTGGATGAGGATCGCAATGGCGGGCAGATGGATTTCCGCAAGAAAGATTTTACCAACGATACTATCGGCATAAGCGATAATACCAAAAAATATGGTTTCGGCGTGAAAACCAAACGCCTCGAAGTGTTCTGGAAAAACGGGTTCTTTTTGAAAAACCACCCCGATGCCAGCATTGGGATTATTCTGTCGGGCATAAACCATGAACAGAAGTCTTTTTACGGGCTAAACCCGTACAACAGCCACGAACGAAGCTTTTATGCCAACTTTCTTTTCCAGACTAACATTAAGAATAAACATCATAAAATTGTTACCGGGCTTAGCTATCTGCTCGACGACTACCGCGAAAGCTTCCTCCAGACACAATTGCAGTATCTCTACCAGTTGAATCAGGACACCTCGGCACACAGCCTGTTTACCTTAGCCGATTATCGTAAGATAAATTATAACATGAACCGGACAGAGATTGTTCCTGGCGCTTTTGTGGAATACACATTCAACTATCATGATAAATTTACCATGATTGCCGGCTTGCGAAGCGACTATAACAGTTTGTACGAAAAACTGCTCATTACTCCGCGGCTGCATCTGCGGTATAAGTTTAATGAATCGGTTTCACTCAGGGGTTCTGTTGGCAAAGGATACCGCACCGCCAATGTGTTTGCCGAAAATGGCTCCATTTTTGTCAGCCAGCGGGAGTTGGTTTTCGTGGACAAACTTAAACAGGAAGAAGCATGGAATTATGGATTGAATTTTACCTGGGATTTTAAACTCTTTGGCAACAAAGCCGATTTAAGTCTGGATGCTTATCGTACCGATTTCATAAACCAGGTGGTTGCGGATATGGATAGCTTACCTACCAAGGTTTTCTTTTATAACCTTGACGGAAAATCGTATGCCAACAGTCTTCAGGCACAACTTACCATGGAACCTGTCAAACGGCTGACGCTTACGATGGCTTTCCGTCTCAACGATGTGAAAACCACCATCGACGGGAAACTTCGCGAGAAGCCTTTCGTTAATAAATACAAAGGATTGATTACCGTTTCGTATGCTACCCGCTTCGAAAAATGGCGTTTCGACCTTACGGGTCAGTTTAATGGTAGCACAAGAATACCCGATACCCAAAAAATGCCGGTAAAGCTGCAACGTGCCGAAAATTCTCCGGCATATTTTAACCTGCTGGGGCAGATCAACCGGAGATTTAAATTCTTTGAAGTATATCTGGGTGGCGAAAATCTTACTAATTTTACCCAAAATGATCCGATTACCGAATATCAGTATCCCTACCACAGTCATTTCGATGCTTCCATGGTTTGGGGACCTATCGTTGAGTGGTCGCTTTATGCCGGAGTTAGAATTTCCATTAAATAATAATTAACAACAAACAATAACCTAATATCAAAACAATGAAAATAATAAAAGTAATGATGGCAGTTCTCATGCTGATCGCTTTCTCTTTTACGGGAGCCACTAAAGCATCTGCCCAAAATAAAAAAACGTCTGTAATAGAAATTAAAACCTCCGCTGTTTGTGGAACATGCAAGGAAAAGATTGAAGGCGGATTAGCCTATGAAAAAGGAGTAAAAAAGGCCGAACTCAATTTAGATACGAAAGTGGTTACGGTAGAATATGTTGAATCCAAAACCTCTCCCGAAAAAATTCGCATAGCAATTTCCAAGCTTGGTTATGATGCCGATAGCATTCCTGCCGACAAGGTGGCATATTTCAAGCTATCGCCTTGCTGCAAAAAGGATGCACCAAAGCATTAAAATGTAAACCGGATTAGATTTTTAATTAGGGGCTGCCTGGATTTTAGGCAGCCTTTTTTATGCTTCTGTAGTTATCAGAATATTATTTACAAAACTGGAGATGTCGTAACTTTCGTTAAAAACCTTGTAAAGTTCTTTGATCAGATGAAAATTATTGACGGCTGGATTGGCACGGGCAATTTCATTAATAAAGATATTAGTTGCAATTTTACCTTCCAGCACCACCTTATCGGAAATATTTTCGTTAAAAAAGCCTTTTCCAATCAATAGCCCGAGGGTACGGTTACGGCTAAGATCGTTAAGAGCGGTCAAACCGAAATCGCCATATCCGCAATAGCAAAACAACGTTTTTTCCTTGCCTCCAAACTGAAGCAACATCTTTCTCATTTCATTAAATGCCTTGGTTAGCACCAGAAAACGAAGATTAGGCGAATTGAAATGGGCGTCCACAATACCAACAACAATAGCATAAATATTTTTCAGGATACTTAGCATTTCTACTCCACGCACGTCGGTCGAATAATCGAGATAAACAGGCGTATCGTCAAATAGATCGTCGAACATCGGGAAAAATTTTTCATTCGTCGATGCAATGGTAAAAGCGGAAGGAATTTTATTGATCAGTTCCAGAGCAAATGTAGGCCCTTTCAGAGCACACACCGGATTTTGTAACTCCTGTTGAAGATTCTCGGCTATGGTTTGATGATTGTTGCCAAAGCCTTTTGCCAGGTTTACGATTACGGCTTCAGGATTTAGAAATGATTTTATTTTTAAAACATAATCAACTGTAACTACCGATGGTATGGCCAAAAAAACAACATCAGCGGATTGCAGAATGCTGTTTTCGACAGTAGCTTTTAAAGCTGTATGTAGTCGGAAATTGGGAAAATATTTTTTATTGATATGCTGATTATTGATGGAATCAACAACGTCGGCTTCGATGGAAAGAAGGCAAATGTCTAATTTTTTTTTAACCGAAAGGGTATTGCCAAGTGCCGTACCGATGGAACCAGCGCCGATAATTACAATTTTTCTAAAAGAATTATTCATTAATAAAATCTGAAATTAAGATTGCAAAATTAAACTAAAGTTGAAGATTTTTGAAATTTTCTTTCCAGTTGGAGATGTTATGCCATTTGTGCCACCCCTGACGCAAAGTTTGTAGTTCGATCTTTTCATAAAAATTCATGAAATATAAAATAATAGGGAAGGCTACAATCAATCCGGTTTTAATAATAAGCCGCCAGATAAGTTGCATATCGTTGGTGAAAAGGGATAATATATAAAGGATAACTCCGAGAAACAACATTTTTAGTAATTTATTAATTTCGTAAGGTATTTTATACACCTTTTGGGAACTTCTGTAAATGATCAGGAAAAATATTATTTGCGAAATTAATTTGGAAAGTGCAGCGCCGATATTATGCAGGAAAGGTATGAAAATGAAGTTTAATATAATATTTAATCCGGCAACTAATGCAACCGTTACAGCAATTATTTTTGTTTTCTTGGCAATATTCAAGCCAGTTACGGCTATGTCCTTAAACATGCTAAAAAGAATGGCATAGGCAATAAATGGAATAATTTGATAAGCATCCCAGTAGTCCGGTTTTTGTGCAAACAATTTGATGATTTCCTTGCCAAAGAGCATTATTCCCAACACAAAAAACATTAAACCAAAAGTAAGGTAGGTTAATAATTTTGAGTAAAACCGCTTATTATCCGGAGCATCCATCATTTTATAAATCATCGGTTGAATGGCAAACATTACCGAAGTGATAATAAAAACATTTAACGTGTTAGTGATTTTAAACCCCAGCGAATAGATACCTACATTCTGTAAATCGCCAAGTATTTTCAGCGAATAGCGATCGGTAACGTTAAAAATTACTCCCGAAATGGCTGACAAAATCAACGGATAACAGAAAATAAGCATTTCTTTTAATACCTTGCCCTCAAAATGGAAAGCCATATTTTTAAAGATGAAACGGGATAAAAACAAGAAATAGGCAATACTTCCGATAATCTGGGCGTGATATATCCCTTCCACTTTTTGATGATAATGAACGATAAAAAGAACGGTGAAAAACAGATTAACCGAAAGCTGAATAATATTTGCCGTGGTATAGAGTATGGCTTTTTCCTGAAGTCGCATCAATGTGGATGGCATTACCATGACCATTTGCATCAAAGAGGCTATGAGCATCATGTTGAGCAAATAGCGGTAGCTGTTCGTTTGAAAAAACCAAAAGGAAATCGTCTTCAGGAACGGGAAAATAGCTGCGAACGTTAGTAAAGCTATTCCGACTAAGATTGTTATGACTGTAAAAAACATTCCCTTTTGTCTTCCTGCCATGCCTTTGTCCCAGTACCAGCGAAAAAAACCCTGGTAAAGCGCCAACCCAAAGACGGCGATAATCACCTGTGCCGTAACTTCCATCATACCTAAAACTCCAAATTCGGCTACAGAAAAGTGCGACGTATAAATTGGGATCAATACAAATCCGGCAAGTTTGGTGGAAAGGTTTCCCAAACCATAAATGGCAGAATTCTTAAGGATAGATTTGAGATTGGATAACATTATAAGGGTTTGGATTTAGAGATAACAGATTTTATGCAAAAATATTGATTTAGGTTTTACCATTTCAATTTTTAGCTTATCTTTATGCTATAATCATGAAAATAGTTATACTAAAACGTAATAATACCTCGTTTTAATATTCTCGAATTGAAAACTAAATTCATCAATACCAACATAATGAAAATTCATATTTTCACGACCGAGTGTAATTATAATTATTCTCTTCTCAAACTGTTAGAAAAAAATATCAATATTGATGAGCATTTATTTGTATTTCGCAGGAAAAAATCAGGCAAATATGAGTATGGTCATTATCTTGACAGCAAAATTTTATTTATTGAAAACTTTTCAAAGCTAATTCGTGAGCTTTTACCAAAACTTAAACAATCTGAACAAATATTCTTTCATTATTTGCCTTACGGTCCATCTCTTTTTCTTTGGTATTTTACTCCAAAACTATTAAAAAAATCAACATGGATAATTTGGGGAGGCGATGTATATGTTTATCGAAATAAATGGAAGAGTTTAAAAGCATTCATTTATGAGATATTAAGAAGCAAAATAATAAAACAATTCCCCCGGATAGCTGCTTTTGTTAAAGGTGATTTTGAAATTGTTTGTCGTATTTATAAAACCAAGGCTGTATACCAACCCATTTTATACCCCATCCCGATAGATTTTCAGCTTTTATCATCTTTAAAAAAAGATTATAAATCTTCCGGAAAAAAAAGAATCTTGCTTGGTAATTCTGCCGATCCTTCAAATGCTCATTTGGAGATTATTAACGATCTTAGAGCACATAAAGATAAAGATTTCGAAATTATTTGTCCGCTTTCCTACAATGGGAGTCAGGAATATATTGAAAATGTTATAAAAATGGGACAAAACATTTTTGGAAACAGGTTTATTCCTCTACTGAGTTCTATTGCCCCCAATGATTATACAAATATTCTTTTGTCCATTGATGTTGCCATCATGAATCATAAACGCCAGCAGGGACTTGGTAATATTTTACCAGTTCTTTTCCTTGAAAAAAAGGTTTACCTCAGAAGTGATATTACATCATTTTTATTTTTTAAAAAATTAGGTTGTAAAGTTTATGATACACTTATGCTTAAAAATGATACCTTTGATACGTTATTTGAAGCAGACAGTATCGGTTTCAAAAATAATGCAATAATTATACAAAAACTTGTTTCAGAACAGAATTGCGCACAACTCTGGAAAAACCTAATTGAATAGAATCTTGATGGAGAAAATTAATGTTACCAAAACCCATCTACCCGACAGGGAGAAATATAAAATTTATATCGACCGGATTTTCGATTCCGGCTGGTTGACTAATAATGGCCAGCTTGTACAGGAGTTAGAAAAGAAATTATGCAATTATTTAGGTGTGGAGAATCTATTATTGGTTACTAATGGTACGATGGCTCTGCAAATTGCTTATAAAGCTCTTGGTATACAAAATGAAGCCATTACGACTCCTTTTTCTTTTGTAGCAACAACAAGCAGTTTGGTATGGGAAGGTATTAATCCCGTTTTTGCTGATATTGATAAATATACATTAAATATTAATCCTGACAAAATCCAAGAGAGAATTTCTAGGCGAACTTCAGCTATAGTTCCTGTTCATGTATTTGGCAATGCTTGTGAAATAGAAAAAATTCAGAAGATTGCCTCAGAAAATCATTTAAAAGTTATTTTTGATGCTGCGCATGCTTTTGGAGTAAAATATAAAAATCAAAGCATTTTAAATTATGGGGATGCTTCAATATTGAGTTTTCATAGTACAAAGGTCTTTCACACTATTGAAGGTGGTGCTATTGTTTTTAAAGATAAGACAATATATAATAAAGCCAAACTAATGATTAATTTTGGAATTCCTGACTATGATAAAATTTCAGAATTGGGTATTAACTGTAAAATGAATGAGTTCCAGGCAGCAATGGGACTTTGTGTATTAGAAGATATTAATAACATTTTGTTCAAACGAAAAGAGTTTTATGAGGTGTATAGAGAAGCTTTTAGCCACAAACCTCAACTTCAATTGCAAACATTAAATGAGATGGGTTCATATAATTATGCTTATTTTCCTATAGTTTTCGAATCAGAATCAAAACTAATGGAAATAAAGAATATTCTTAATGCTGCTGGTATTTATCCCCGTCGTTATTTTTATCCTTCTCTCGAGAATCTGGCATATCTAAAATCAAATCAAGTTACCCCAGTTTCTGATTCCGTATCGCTTCGAATTTTATGTCTTCCTCTTTATGAAGGACTTAATAATAATATTCAAGAAAAAATCATTAAAATCATCCGTACAAACATTTGAAATTATGACAACCTCATTTTTATCAGAGAAGGAATTGTTGGAAATAGGATTCCGTAAAATAGGTAATGATATTAAGATTAGTCGTAAAGCCAGTATTTATACACCAGAAACAATTGAAATAGGCAATCATGTCAGAATTGACGATTTTTGTATTCTGAGTGGAGAAATCAAAATGGCTTCGTATATTCATGTTTCAGCCTATACAGCGCTTTATGGCAAATTTGGCATTGAGCTTGACGACTTTGTAACAATATCGGGTAGAGTGCTTGTTTATAGCCAAACTGACGACTATAGCGGAGAGTTTATGACGAATCCTATGGTTGCCGGTGAATTTATTAATGTTAGCGGAGGGAAAGTAAATTTTCATAAGCATTCCATTGTAGGGGCTGGCAGTATTATTTTACCTTCAGTTACATTGCATGAGGGCGCCTGTATAGGAGCTATGAGTTTAGCAAATAAGGATATTCCCGAATGGACTACTTACGCGGGTATCCCTGCAAAAATGATTAAAAAAAGAAACCAGAAAATATTGGATCTGGAAAAAGAATTTAAAAGGAAATTATTATTCTATTAACTCAGAATACATATCTGTCAACCTTTTACCGCTATTTTCCCAATTATATTTATGTTCAATACAATTTAGGGCATTTCTGCTTAATTCTTCATAAAGTTGCTTATTTGTAAGTTTGATGATACAATCACTTAATTCTTTATAATTATCAGCTTCAAAAATCAATCCAGAAGATTCTTTTTTAACAAAATTGGATTGAGAAGTACAATTACTTACTATTACTGGTTTTCCAAGAGCCATGTATTGGAACATTTTATTTGCATATGTGGTGTCATGATGAATATTACGAAGAAAGGGACACAATCCAACTTTTGAAACATGAATATATTTAATTGCTTCAGAAACTGGAATCCACCCCGTTAATGTTATATTTTTAAGTGAACGATTTTTTATTTCCCATTCTAATTTATTCTGTTCCTTACTTTTACCAATAATTAAAAAATGAATATTGGAATCATTTCGAAGTATGTCGGCGGCATTTATTATTGTTTGAGTGCCTCGACGCAAACCTGTATCGCCAAAATATACAACAGTAAATTTGTTCTTTATAAGTGGCGAAAACATATCGTCGGTTTTGTATTTGCGAATTCTGTTTAATAGCACATAGTTTGGCAATACGGTTATTATCTTGGAATCAATGTGATAATTTGAAACGTAATAATCTTTTGCTTCTTCAGTTACCAAAATCAACCTGTCGACTTTGGGTGTATATTTAAGTTGGTATTGTTGCCATTTTTTAATTGAAATTAGATATTTTCCTGGGAAATCATTAATATGGCTATACATTTTCATGATTTCGGGTCTATTTTCATGGTAGTCTGCAACTAATTTAGTATTGTATCTTTTTGAAAATTTAAGAACTACTTTAATCAGGGGTAAATCGTGCAGATGAATAATATCAATTTTATATTTTTTAAATATTTTCAAAAGGATTCTACTCCAGAACCAAAAATAGAAAGGAAGTAATAAAGCTAAAGCACTTGATTTATATATTAATTTTGAAATAGGGAATCTAAATATAGTTAAATTCTGGCATTCTTCTATTTGAAATTTACTTTCTGATGTAGTGCAAGCCAAAAAGATAGTGTGTCCACGGGATATTAATATATTTATTTCATTTTCAACTCGTTCGTCTGGAGGAAAAGAATTTTCTAAAATCATTAAAATATTCATGTGTGGTAATTATTTTATTATTAATGGTTTAAATTATACATTAACTTAATAAGTTTAATTGCAAATGTGTACTAATAATCCTTTGTACTTTCAATGAATAAATGTATTTGTTTTATAGCCATAATCCTCAGAGAAATCTATATTTTGCGTCTTTATCCAAAATAAAAACATGAAAATTCAGCTATATTAAAGTATGGTAAAAATTATAGATATAATATAAACTATCGTATAAGTGTAATGGAACCTTCCATATGATGTTTCCTTTTTAGATCATCTTTATAAAAAATTATGTAGAAATATACTCCTGTTGAACAATCTTTTCCTTTGAATTTTCCATTCCAACTATCTGATAATGTATTTGCATGAAATATAGCTTGTCCCCAACGATTATAGATTGTCATCTCGAAATCATTAATATTATTTCCAATGACATAAAATAAATCATTAATGCCATCACCATTGGGAGTAAAAGCATTTGGCACCAAGATATTAAAAGGTAATGTACAGGCAGAAACAATGATGGTATCTGAAACTTCACAATTCCCATCAAAAACTTTTACCCAATATTGACCTGCATTATTAACTTGATAAGTTTGCTGCGTTGAACCATCTTGCCATAAATAAGTAAGATAACCTTCTCCAGGATCAAGATTTATTACTTCGCCAGGGCAAATTATGGTGTCGTTTCCAATGCTAATAGATGGTGGATCAAATAAAGTTACAGATATTGTATCACTTCCCATACAACCACCTTCTCCTGAAACTGTTACCCAATATATTCCTGAGTGGTCAACTGTATAATGAGGAGAATTGCTACCATCCTGCCATTCATAAGTTAAGAAATTTCCAGGTGATAACGTATAACTTTTATTATTACTACAAATAATAGTATCGTTGCCTAAATTTACGCCAATAATAGAATCATATTGTATAACTATTGTATCCCGACTCATGCAACCATTAGAATTTGTAACGCTTACCCAATAAGTTCCGGATTCAGCTACGCGATATGTGCTTTGGGAACTATTATCTTGCCATAAATAAGACACTGCATTTAAAGAATATGCATTTAGCGTTAATTCTGTGCCAGTGCATAAAGTAGTATCATTGCCTAAATTTACTTTTATATCAGAATATTGAATAATAATTGTATCCTGGTTCATGCAACCGTTAGAATTTGTAACGTTTACCCAATAAGTCCCTGGTTGGGTTACTATATATGTGCTTTGAGAACTGCCATCTTGCCATAAATAAGATAAATTGCCTGATGACGATGCATTTAAAGTTAATTCTGTACCGGAACACAGTATCGTATCTCTTCCAAGATTCACTAAGGGAAGTTGATTTATTACTATTTCGACAGAATCGGTAAACGTGGAATTGTTTTTTGTTGCAGTAACTACGTATTTACCCGATGAATTCAATGATGGATTTGGAATATACGGCGAAATGAGTGTAGACTGAAAATTGTTCGGTCCTGTCCATTCATAGGTTGCTCCTATGATTGTATCAGCAGATAAGAAAAGGGTATCTCCCATACAAATTGGGGCATTGGAATATGCGTTAAAATTTGTAAAAAAACTTTGTAGAAAAGCTGGAAGCCCATGAGTAGACAATCTACCACCTAAAGAACACCCATTTTCAATATAATTACAGTATGAAGATGAATCAGGATTGTTGATTACAGAGAGGTATGATTTACCGAAACGAGCGATATAAATTTTTTTATCACTTCCAACTTGTAATGCACCAAATCCGCCACCTGATGCAATAAGTTTCTTTGAAGATAATATTGCATTGCCATCCCCAGCATTAATATTATATTGAAACAGATATGCATCAGTGCCCGGACCGCATGCATATAATTTTGATTCATCTGGAGAAAATTCGATACCATATGCCCAAGGTATTTCATCTGTAAAATGTTTGGCTGAGGAATAAATGTGCCCCGAGTTGTTATCAAAATTTAACATCTCAATTGGACAGTTTGCAATATACTCATATAATGCACATGCAATAAAGGTTCCATAAGGTGAAACTTTTAAATAACCTGCCCTTTCATGGTTATCATTACCATAGTTAGATTCGTGAATTATCCCTGCATTTGACATTACTGGAGAAGTGTTTAACCCATTAGGGGTAAGTAAATAAGCATAGAATGTATTGTTTTGCCAACCATGAGAAATTATCCAGACATCATTACCATTTAAATGTTTTGTAGCTGCTATCTTTTCGGTAGAGTTAAAACTTGGTAAAAGGTTGACGTTTTTTAACGTAACTTCACCTAAACCTCCTGCCAAATCAATATTCACGATTGAATAGCATAAGCCATGTGTCCCCCCAGTAGCCATTTGGTCAACGGTAAAAATATAATAAATATTTTCATGTCCAGGTTGAGGAACAATAATAGCCGATTGAGTTGCTGATGAATTTCCATATAATCCAGTACCGTTTTGCATTATGTTATGATTTCTATTCCATATTGTTGTTCCTTCAGTATAAAATAAAAGGTTTCCATTTTTATCGCTTATTGTTGCAACGCCCTCAGCCGTTGATAATTGTCCGTCAAACAAAGGCGTTGGCGCTCCACTATTAAAATTTAGTCCAGCATATTCCCCGAAATACCACATATTTGCTTCTTTTTGAGAAAAAACAGGGATCACTGAAAAAATTATGAAAATAAGAGTAAATAATTTCTGCCTCATTTTAATCTATTTTAATTAATATTAAATATCAAAGCAAAATTAAAAATATTTTATATAATGATATTAATATTTTTGTTTCTTTTTGCATTCAGAATACTCGCATTTAATTCAAATCCTATTAAGAGTATAATGGCATTAAAATAAATCCAGAGCAAAACGATTAGTAATGTTCCTATGGAACCATATAGCGTATTGTATTTAGAAAAGTTACTGACGTAAAAATTAAATCCTAAAGAAGTTACCAACGAAAGAAAAGTGGCCAGCATAGAACCCGGTGAGAACAACCGGAATTTCGTTTTTTTTGCCGGAGCAAAATAATAAAGAAAAGATACCGAAAAAAATATCAAAGCTGTAATAACAAGCCATCGACCTATTTCTAAAAGAGAAATGGTAAAATTGTTTTGCAGAATACCATGCTTGACTAAAAAATGCAGGACTGCTGTCCCGGCAGTTATTAATGTGATGGCAATGATTACAATAAAAGAAATAAGGATGACCAGAAATAATGAAACAATCCGGCGCTTGAGCCAGGAACGGGTTTCAATTGTGTGGTAAGTCTTGTTAAATTCCCGAATAATGGTATCAACTCCGTTGGTAGAAAAATAAAAGGCTAAAATAAAACCAATCGATAGTAAACCTGCACGTTGCCTTTTAACAATATCTTCAAGGGTTGTTTGTGCTGCATCAAAGGCTTTATCTGGGAAAATATTTTTTAATAGTGTAAGTAAAGTATCTTGAAAATGAGCAATGGGAATATATGGTATGATGGTAAAAAAGAAGATAATGGCTGGAAAAATAGCAAGGAAGAAGGTGAAAGATAGGGAAGAGGCCCGCGAGGTAAGCGATCCTTTTTGAATTCCTTTAATAAAAAAAGCAGCTACATTATAAAGCGGTAGTCCATCAAAACCCGGAATAATTATTCTTTTCGAAAATTGGATGGGCATTTGAATGATACGACTATCCAATAATTGTTTCCAACCTGTTTTAAGCATTAGAAATCATTATTTTACAGCTTTTAAGCTCATGTCAAGGCTGCTAATGTGATGCGTGAGCGCCCCAACCGAGATATAATCTACGCCAGTCTCTGCATATTGACGGATATTGTCTATGGTGATTCCTCCAGAAGCCTCCGTTTCATACTTTCCGGCTATCATTGTTACTGCTTTTGCAAGATCCGATGTGTTAAAATTATCGAGCATAATACGATGAACGCCTCCAAGGGATAAAACCTTTCTGATTTCTTCAAAATTGCGTACTTCTATTTCAATTTTTAAATCTTTTCCTTTATTTACAAGATATTCACGGGTTGCATTGATGGCATTTTCTATTCCACCGGCAAAGTCAATATGATTGTCTTTTATCAAGATCATGTCGTAAAGTCCAAATCGATGATTTTCGCCTCCGCCAATTTTTACAGCATATTTTTCGAGCAGCCGCAGGTTGGGAGTTGTTTTACGAGTGTCTAAAACTTTAGTTTTTAATCCTTCAAGTTGTTGAACAATTTTATGTGTAAAGGTGGAAATGCCACTCATTCGTTGCATAAAATTTAGCACCAATCGTTCGGCTGAAAGAATAGATACCGATTTTCCTTCCACTTCAAATGCTATATTTCCTTTTTCGATTTTTGAACCATCCGGCAAATAAATTTTCATCGTTAATTCTTTATCAACTTGCTGAAAAACTTTTTTTGCCACATCAATTCCAGCAAGTATGCCGTTTTCTTTAATCAGCAATTGCGCTTTACCGCAGGTATTTAAGGGAATTGTTGCCAGGGAAGTGTGGTCACCATCGCCAATATCTTCTTTTAAAGCATTTTCAATGATTTGGTCAAGAGTCATTTTTAATTACGAATTATAAATTACAAATTTGGCTTTTTATGATTTTGTTTTTTGAATGAAAAAGAAAACGCTGGAAAATATTACTTCTTATACTTTTTTTATTCCTTTTCAAATTGCAAAAGTTGGATGAGGTATTGTTCGCCAACCTTTTTAATCAGGAAATAGGTTCTGAAATTTTGTTTTTGAGTAGTATATAAGCCGATAAAAAAATGACTTCCATCATTTGACGAGCCTTGATGATTTATTTTGAAACTTTTAGGAGGATTTTTGGAAAAGAAATCTTTCATCACCACTTCTGCTTGGGCCTTACTGAATGTGCCTTCGTTTTCAGGGGTATTAAGGTCGAGCGTATTATTGAAAAACTTGGCAAGTTCTTTGGCATTGCCATGTTGTATGGCTTCAATTATTTTATCATCAGTCTCGTCAATTAAATCATTGGAAAAAACAAAAAACGAAGAGAGGGTAAATAAAAAAACGCTTATTATTGTTAACTTTTTCATCCAAACATAAACTGTTTTAATAGTCTGAAAAACCCGCATGTGAGTTTTTATTCCTGTTTTTTTTAAACGGACATGCCCGCTTAGGGAAATATTAATTTAAAATTAAGATACAAAAATTAAACCACTTTAAAATTTAATGATTTTTACTCTCGCAAATTTACAATTTTTTTTGATGTTTCCGTTTTTATTATGCAATAAATAAATTATAAATGAAAATCAAACTTTTGCTTGTCGGAAAAACTGAAGAAGAATATCTCAGAAAAGGAATTTCTATTTATGAAGAAAGACTGAGACATTACATTGGATTTGAAATGATAACAATAGATGCATTAAAAAATACCAAAAGCCTTTCTTTTGAACTTCAGAAAGAAAAAGAAGCAATGCTGGTTGAAAAATATTTGATAAATACCGATTGTATTATTTTGCTCGATGAGAACGGAAAGCAATTTTCTTCGGTTGAATTTGCCGTCTTCCTTCAAAAACAGATGAATAACGCAGTAAAAAATCTCGTTTTCATCGTCGGAGGACCTTATGGCTTTTTCAGAAAGCTTGCAAAAAAAAGCAAATTTTAAAATATCACTTTCCAGAATGACGTTTTCTCATCAGTTGGTTCGTCTTATCTTTGCAGAGCAACTTTACAGAGCTTTTACTATTATCAGAAACGAACCCTATCATCATGAATAGTTTGTGCGTTTTTTTGATTAATGATTGTGCATAGAAATGTATTTTACAAATAAATAAAGAAGCAATTTAACAATTTATAAAAATGATAGACTTGGTTTTTGTAACAAATAATAAATTTAAACTTGAAGAAATACAAAGCATTATTGGTTTCAAATACAGAATAATGAGTTTAAAGGATATAAACTGTTATGATGAAATTCCTGAAACCCATATGACCATTGAAGAAAATGCTTCTGAAAAATCGCATTACATCTATAAAAAATATGAACTGGATTGTTTTGCTGATGATACCGGACTGGAAATAGATGCGTTGAATGGACGTCCCGGAGTATTTTCGGCAAGATATGCCGGAGAGGGTAAAGATTTTGATGATAATATGAATAAAGTTCTTTCCGAACTTCAAAATACGTCAAACCGTAAAGCCCGTTTTCGCACGGTTATTTCCCTGATACTCGATGGAAATGAATACCAATTTGAAGGGATTGTTAACGGTCAGATTCTTGCTCAGAAAGTTGGGAAAAAGGGATTCGGTTACGATCCCATTTTTCAACCCGATGGCTTTTCAAAAAGTTTTGCCCAGCTTACGATGAAGGAAAAAAACAAAATTAGCCATCGAGGAATGGCCATTCAAAAGATGATCGAATTTCTGAATATCTTGTAATAGAATTAATTCAATTTGGAAAAGTAATAATTACTGTGGTTTTTTTGTTTTATTATCCCAGTGTGGTCTAAACTAGTAAATGACCAATTTTTTGACCAGAAAAATATTATTGCCGCTGATTTTAACAATATACAATCCTTTATTCAGGTTGTGTAAATCAATTTTTTTTGCAACCAAGTTTGAGTCGGAATTTATTGCTGCTGTAATCAAAAGTTTTCCGGTAAGATCAACTATTTCACAATTCAAATGTTCGTAATAGTCGGGGGACTTTATAAAAATTTCATTTTTTGCAGGGTTGGGATAGAGTTCAAATTGTTTATTATTTGTTTTTTCAGCTATGCCAGTACATGATACAAAATAAATTTTCACCGAATCGCTGGTTTGGCAATCATGAATGTCGCTAACCAACACCTTTTCAAATTTTATTCCTCCGACATTTCCTGTTGAATCCACATGAATAACCGGTTGAGTCTGACCACCGGGTAACCATAAATATGAAATGGCATTGGGAGTTGTAGCATCCAAAGTTACCAATTGATAGTCGCAAACAATGGTATCGGGTGAAACTAAAATATTTACATTTGTCCGTGGATATTTCATTAGAAATAAAAAATCAGAAAAGATTCCCATACCGCAATTGTTTATTCCGGCAACACGAATTTCAGCTGAGCCGGAAAAATTCTGATTCCACGTAACATTGGCCACCGTGCTGTCCCCCTGAACACTTCCGGCTTCAGGCGGATAAATATCCCATAAATAAATGGTGGCATTGTCTGCCCCTGATGTAAAATAATTTGAATTTAATGTATTATAGCAAATCGAGATGTCTCCTTCGGGAGTCAAGGCTTTGTCGGGTACATCGATCATGGTGAGAATTAAATTGTCGCTTACCGTTAGATTACAACCCGACAATCCTGTGGTATGTAATGAAATAATGGCGCTGCCTATGATTTTGTCATAGTTGCCAGGGAAATAGTTCGTTGACAATGAATAAGGATTGGAAAAATACCCGTCGCCCGAAGAACTCCACCATAAGGAATTATAATGATTGGCCGTACCATTCAGAGAAGCAGTGGAATTTTGGCAAATAGTCTGGTCTGCACCGGCATCTGGTTCTGGCAAACGGCTTATGATGAGGTTTAGCGAATCGCTAATCTGAGAGCCGCAGGATGCTTGCGGGTAAGCTGTGATTATAAGTTTTATTGCTCCATTCAAGATGTCGGCATTTCCAGGATAATAAAAAGTAGCTATTGAATCGGGATTACTAAAGGTTCCATCTCCTGAGCTTGTCCAGTAGACTGAACTGAAATCTGTAGCAAAAGCTTGCGTATGATAAGCAGCATTTTCACAAATAAGTCCATCGGTTCCGGCTTCAACTATCGGAGAGCTTATCACGTGAAGAACCATTGTGTCGGTTAAAAAATCCTGGCATGGACTTATAGCATAGGCTTTCAATATAAGATTGACCGTCCTTTTGCTAATGTCATTTTGTCCGGGAATATATGTCGGGTTTAAGACGTAAGCATCAGTAAAGATTCCGTCGCCTGAGGTTGACCAAAGTACCGAACTTTGATGAATGGCTATCCCGTTTAAAACTAAAGAGTCGCTTTTACAGATTGTTTCATCCGATCCTGCATTTACAAATGGTACAGGAGATATGGATAAATCTATTGAATCGGAAGCAACTTCCTGGCATGGAATTATTGCATCAGCATTTAAAATTAAAGTTACCTCTCCATTAACTATGTCGTTTTGCCCGGGTGTATACATTGGATTAAAAACGGTATCGTTGTCAAATATTCCGTCGCCGGTCGAAGTCCAGTAAACACCTCTTTGGTTAATTGCGTTTCCTATTAATTGGCAAGATTGATTTTCGCAAATTACGGTATCATTTCCGGCAAACGCCCGGGGCTTTTTTATTATTGTCAGCAATACATTATCCTGGCTAAATCCATTACACGGAGGTATTGAATAAGCATTTAATGTTAATTCAACATTGCCATTTAAAATATCGTTATTGCTTGGAATATACCAGGAATTAAGAATGCCAGGATCACTGAAATTCCCATCTCCGGAAGTTGACCACAGTACTGAACTATTATAAAGGGCAGTTCCCGATAAAAGTGTTTGAAAACCTTCGCAAACAAGGCTGTCGGAGCCAGCATCAACTGCGGGTAATTTGGCAATTAAAATATCCATAGTATCCGAGACCGATTCCTGACATGGATTTATTGCTTCAGCAGTTAGAATCAGATGAACAAAGCCATTCGTTATATCGTTTGTTCCCGGTGAATAAACCGCATTTAAAATGGATAAGCTATCAAAAATACCATCGCCAGTGGTTGACCATAGAATACTTTGAGCAGAGTTAGTCGTTGCTGTTAACTGATAAGAATCGTTTTGACAAATAGTAACGTCGCTTCCGGCATTCGCCGTTGGTAAAGGAACAATGGTTAACAACAACGTATCAGACGAGGAACCCATACATGGTGGAATGGCTGTTGCTGTAAGAATAAGCTTGACATTACCCAATGTTTTATCGTTTATTCCAGGTGTATATACTGGATTAATAACCAAAAAACTGCTAAAAATGCCGTCGCCTGTGGTAGCCCAATTAAATGTTCCTTGTTGAGAGACGAAACCGTTGAGTTGGCAGTTCGCATTTGCACAAATGATCATGTCTTCGCCAGCATTCACCGTTGGCGGCGGAGCCATAAACACGTTTACACTGTCGGTGGATGTGCATCCGTAGGGATTGGTTACGGTGGCATAATAAGTTGTATCGTGTGTAGGACATGTCGTGATACTAAATGTTGTGTCGCCGGTACTCCATAAGCAGAAACCGCTTCCGGTAGCCGTGAGCGTAACACAGTCCCCTGCACAAATGGCTTGGTTGTTACCGGTTTCGGTCTGGCAGGAGCACATGCCGTCGGGTAAGGTAATGCCGGGAATGGCACACATTCGTTGCCTGAGCGAATCTTTAGCTGGTCCCCGGGGTGTCATTAAAAGGTAGTCAATTGCTATATCCGCGTCATTTTGGCTATGCGATGTTTCTGTTTTGGTTATCCAGATATTGGTTGTCTGTTCGGGAGGAATAACAATTTTTCCGTTCCAGTTCAGGTTGATTAAGGAATGCTTCGTTCCTATACCATTGTATGAAACTGAAGTACCGCCATCCACCTGAACCGACTGAATATCTACATCGGCGTCTACCAGCAGCGAGAGCGCATAAAAACTGAAGTTCGTTGGCAGATTCCCCTGAAAAGTTATTGTTAAAACATTACCATTCAGTTGAGAATTTATGGTTAGCGTGTCCTTGATGATCAAATATTCCAGAACTTCTTCTTCTGTTGCCATCCAAATGTTATCCAAACCGTTTTTCCCATAGGTGTTTTCAACATAATTCATTTGGGTTTTAAACTTATCGAAGGAAATTCCGTAATTGGAATTGGTAACAGAATGCGAAAAAGCAACGCCCCAGTGATGTGCTCCGTTAATGCTCAAAAATGCAATACCGTCTACAATATCGGAGATACTTTCATTTTCGGAAAATGCGCTACGTCCCATATCAAAATACCTATGGTTCCAATTTCCGGTAACATCAAAACTTGGATAGCCAAAAGAATATCCCAGACGGTAACTTACTAAGTATCCGTATTGAAAAGCATAAGGCGATCCGGCTGCATCTCCGTTGGGGTTTACAAAAACGCTCATATCCACTCCTCCCGGAGTAGCTTCCTGCGTTTTTAATTTTACAAAACTATGGTTGCGAGGTATAGAATAGTCATAATTCCCGGCATCAGAATTAATACCATGATTATAAATTCCCCAACCGTTCTGATACATTTCATTAAGCTCGGGCCAGGTTACGTTGATAAGGGCATAATTGCTGTTTGGATCGTGGCAGTCCAAGCCCCAGCCATTAAATGAGAAAAGAGCCGTACTCATCTTAAATTTGATGTCATTACCGCAACCATCGGTATAGCTAAGCCCCGGATAAGTGGTGCCATTAATAACGCCACCGTTTAATAATTGATAAGCATGAGTGTAAATGTCTTTAGCTCCGTCGTCAAGGTGCATACCATAGGCGAAGTCCTTGTTGTATTTCAATGGAGCCTTTTGAACCGAAAAGGTAGAAGGAACAGTAGAAAAGGTAATCGTTACGCTGTTCACTCCAACATTGCTTTGGGCAAATACAAATGTAGAAATAAAGAGTAAAAAAACCGACATCAGAATCCGGTACATTTTCATCAACGGCTATTTAGTTTATAAAAAAACAACATGAGATTATGTAGTTGGGAACATTTAAAATTGAATAGGTAAAATTACACACTTTATGAGATAGCGTCTTCCCTTTTTTGAATTTGACTCAAAAAATCATTTAACTCCTGGCCGGAACTAAATTGCTTAAAAAAATTGCTGTTTAATAATTCTTCTTTTTTCATAATAACTTTTTAGACTTACACACTTTGTGAAATACTCATGAATCCCTCCATTTCACGAGTGTATCGCTTCATCGCCCGGCTTTGATCACTTCATTGCACACCCCAATCCTCAAGCCTAAGCCTTACAATCAGCAATTGGTTAATCAACAATCGCCTATCCTTTAAATACTACCGGATACTTCGTACGCTATCTGGTTTAAAAACACTTATAATCTCGAACCCCCATGCTATATTTTAATACCCGAATTTAACCCTGTCCGGTAAATAAACAGTAAAACGATAACAAATATAATAATACTCCACTTAAAAGAAATCCGCCGAATGCCTCCCAATGACATCACTTCATCTTTTTCAATGCGATGGTAATTAAAAAGCATAGGAATGATCAGCAGCAATGGTGTAATGGTCTTCAGGGTAAAGGGAAGATAATGCTTGGGAAAAGTGATAAGGTATATTATACCAATGCCAGTAAGCCAGGGTAGAAATACCTGCGTAAGGATAAAAAACAACCTGTATTTGGGCATGATGAGTGTTGCCGAACCCGATGAAAACATGAATAGCTTTGTGGCATACCTTCCTAAGAATATCATTATAAAAAGAGCTACCAGAACGAAAAGAATTTCTTCCACATCGTACATATAACTCATAAACAACCATTCGGAGGTATAAATAAACTCGGTACGTGTTATAAAACCTACCAAATAGGAACCAAAAAACAGGTTTATTCCATTAATGGCACACCATAGGAAAAACAAACGATAAGGCGCTGTATGCGAATTTTCAAGAAAAAATAAACGCAGGGAAACTACGGCTAATAAAAATGAAATCAACGGCCCAGTACCAAAAATAATGATCATCGCTATACGGGTGTATAATGGTGAATATGTGTAAAGCGGGAACTTTAAAATGTTGTAATACCATACCGTTGGAATATTGAACGACTTCGCTATTATGATGGTTGAGAATTGATATATCGCATACATCAGCAAAAACGAAAGCAAAAAATAACCGGTAGATTGAAGAAAATTAAAAATAAATTTATTACGCAGATCAACAGTGGAAAGGATTTCCCGAAACGTGGCAAGGATAGTTTTTACCTTCTTTCTGAAACTATATTTACGGTCGCGTTTGATTAATTTTTTGATTGCTTTCGCATCCCTATCTTCTTTATGCTTAGGAAACAAGGTATGTATGGGATCTTTTTTGAGCCGGCTAAACCACTTCTTTCTATTTTGGCGTCGCTCATAGCGAAAACGTTGGCGTATTGCTTGTTCATCGCGACCAGGCCTTTTTCCTATTTTAAATAGTATAAATGGATTATGCAGGAATGCGCTTAGCCATTTCCAAAACATTTCACGATGCTCACGACGAACCTGTTTGAGAATCATCTTACGATCCCTGTCAACATGCCTACGACCGAAAGGATCGGAAATAAATGATATAAATTTTTTATACATCCTATGATTCCACTCTTTTCTTTGCACATGATGCATCCTTTTTAACTTGGCTCGCCTATGACGCCGTTCGTTCCGACGAATTTTTAATTCCTGTTTCCAAATCTGATAGCGCCTTTTTAAGCTTAGTCTTCTTTTCCTTGAATGTTCCATCGGCCTTTTATTTTTTCATTCCAAAGTTATAAAATTTTTCTTACTAAAAAATACATAATGTATTTTATTTTCAACAATCAATATCTTGTCATTTAAAATTGGCTTTACGGATGATCGATGTTGCTTTTATTTTTATTGAGCATATCAAAATTTAAAAATTATTCTGGAAATTACATTATACTGATTTATAACAATAAGTATTTAAGTTATCGCCAAAAGAAACATCTAAGTAATATTATATTTCAAAATATTACAATTCCTACCGTTATTAATTCGTATCTTTGCAAATTAGTATTTGCTATACAAGATAAAATGAAAGAATTAAGAATCGGGGGCATGTTAATACCTGTTCCTATCGTTCAGGGTGGTATGGGTGTTGGCGTAAGCCTGTCAGGACTTGCCGCTGCAGTTGCAAATGAAGGGGGAATCGGCGTAATTTCAAGCGCTGGTCTGGGACTTCTCTATGCCAAACTTTCTTCCGACTTCCTCGAAGCCAGCATTTTGGGTCTTAAAGAAGAAATGCGAAAAGTAAAAGAAAAAACAAAAGGGATCATCGGAGTGAACATCATGGTAGCCATGTCGAACTTCGAAGATATGGTAAAAACAGCCATCGCCGAAAAGGTTGACATCATCTTTTCGGGCGCCGGATTACCTCTTAACCTACCCAAATTTCAAACACCCGATAGCGTTACAAAACTTGCACCTATTGTGTCTTCAGGCAAAGCAGCTCGATTGATCTGTGAAAAATGGAAATTGGCATACAACTACCTGCCCGATGCTATCGTGGTAGAAGGCCCTAAAGCCGGTGGCCATCTCGGATTTAAAAAAGACCAGATCGATGATCCTAATTATGCTCTTGAAAAACTAATTCCTCAAGTTGTTAATGAAGTCAGGGTTTTTGAAGAAAAATACGATTGTAAAATTCCGGTAATTGCCGCGGGTGGAGTTTATACCGGCTCCGACATGTACGAAATGATGCAATGCGGCGCCAGCGGCGTACAATTAGGTACCCGTTTTGTTACGACCAACGAATGTGATGCCTCCCCGGGATTCAAACAGACCTATCTTGATGCCAGCGAAAATGAAATTGAAATTATTCAAAGTCCGGTAGGAATGCCTGGCAGAGCCATCTCAAACAGCTTCCTCGATAAGGTTCGTGCCGGATTAAAACAGCCCATTAAATGCCGTGTAAACTGCATTAAAACCTGCGATATCCATACGGCGCCCTATTGTATCATTCAGGCGTTGATGAGCGCTTACCGCGGAAAAATGAATAATGGATACGCCTTTGCTGGCAGCAATGCTTTCAGGGCTACTAAAATCAATTCCGTAAAAGAAGTCATGTCGGAAATCATGGCTGATTTTAAAGCTAAAATCAAAGAAAAGACTTCCAAAAAATAGTTGCTTGCTGATAAATTTCTATTAAATCCCAATATTTATGCCAATAGAAAATATTCTGGCGCGGGGATAATCATAGTAGTCTATTCCATCGTTAACTTCGGGATCTAATCCTTTGTATTTTGTAATGACAAACGCATTCTGCACGGTGGCGAACACATCCACGGCCAGTTTTTTATTCCCGATTTTATCAAAACGATAACCTAAACGAATATAATCCATTCGTAAAAAAGAAGCATTTTCCACAAAATAATCAGAGAAATATTGTGGATTATTAAACCCTGTTTCGTTTACCGACTTATTCAGATTCCGAAGGTAATGGTTATTATATAACATGCTGTATGCGTTATTAGAATTTACATTGTTATACACATAGTTGCCAATGTTTGCTCTTGCCGAAAAAGATAATTCCCATTTTTTATAGCCAAGTTTGGAAGCTATGCCTATGATCATATCCGGCCCGGACGATTTATCATGATAATAGTTATCCATATTTGCTGCTACATTTCCTCCTTCTCCGCTACGGTTAACGTATTCTTCTTCTAACGGCTTCCCGTCACTTCCGTATACTTGTTGCAACACGAAAAAGGAATTTAACGGATATCCCGGACTTTGTATCATAATACTATTTCCTGTTCCGCCGGCAATTGTTCCGTATGCCATTCCTATACATCCATTTACTGTGGGCGTTTTTATTTTATTTTTATTATATGCCCAGTTACCACTTACTTCCCATCTCCAGTTTTTTGAAGAAATGACTTGCGTGTTCAATACAAAATCCCAGCCCTTGTTATCTAATTTTCCATTATTTACCAATATAAAGTTACTCAGGTTGGAACCATTAGGAATCATCACCATAACAATCAGTCTGTCGCATGTTTGTGTATAGTAATTTAATGAACCCGTAATTTTATCTTTTAAAAATCCAAAATCAAGTCCGGCATTAAAAGAAGATATCTCTTCATGTTGCAAATTATATTTTTTATTATCAGAAGGTTGCCCGACACCCGTTTTTCCATAACTTATCCGGAATTTCAAATCAGAGATAAACGTAATTTTTCTCATAAACTGTTCCCTGTAAATATTCCAGGCAAAAGCCGCAGCAGGATTAAAAGCCCAGCGATAATTATTAGTATATTTTGAGTCACCATCGTATCGAAGAGACAAGTTTAACAGATACTTTTCTTTAAAATTATAAACGATTCTTCCGTATTTTGAAGTATAATAATTCTTGTTTGAATATCTGTAATTTTGAAAAACTTCTGCTGGTTGTGCAGTGTTTCTTATATAGTCCGATCCTTTATTTTCGATAATTTGGTAAGTATAACCCGTAATAAAATCAATTTCACTCTGTATAGATTTAAAATATTTAGAGTAGTTTAGATAAAAATCATACATATTATTTTTAGTTGTTAGATTATTCCTTTGGTAATACCCCCTTCCAATCCAGGAAGTCCAGGATGCTAATGAATCCACATCCTTCTTGATTTTTGATTTATAATAATCCGATCCATAATTAAAAACAAAATGCAAATCGGGAAAGAAATGCAGTTTATAGTCAGCCTTTACATTCGTAATTCTATTGGTTACATCGGAATTATAATTGGTTTGCTCCAACAATGCCACAGGATTTGCCGTTGCCATGATGTTAGAGCTCCCATTGACCAGCCATTCATAATATTCTCCATAATTATTATTGGTATGCACCGGTTGTGTAGGATCAAACATCGCCGCATCGCCAAATACATTTTCATCAACATAACGGTTTTTCTCTTTCGTAAGATTGTGGTTAAGGCTTATTTGTAAATGATGATCAAAAAATTCGGGCGAAAAAGCAAGTCCCAAGGTATTTCTTTTCAGGTTTGATGTCTTCACTATGCCATCCTGGTTTAAATTACCATAGGAAATTCGAAAAGGAGCATCTAAAACAGAAGTGCAAAGGCTTAGATGATGATCCTGTCCAAAAGAAGTACGGTAAATTTCTTTCTGCCAGTCGGTATTGGCATTTCCAAGCGAAGCAATGGCTTCGGGATTATGAGAAAGTTTTTCATTGATCAATTCCCGATATTCCACGGCCGAAAACACATCATATTTTTGAGGTAATACCGAAAGGGAACCCTGTACATTATAATTTAGCTTTAATTTTTTGCTACCTCTTTGAGTATGGATAAGAATAGCTCCGTTTACCGCTTTTTCGCCATAAATAGCCGTTGCCGAAGCATCCTTTAAAACGGTAATGCTCTCTATGTCGTTTGGATTCAAAAAAAGCTGGCTATTATCCATGGGAACATCGTCAATAATCACTAAAGGAGTCGAAGATGTATAAAAACTATGAATTCCCCGGTTACGGATAGTAAAGTCAGTGCCCGGCATCCCATTATTAGAGCTGATCATCAGTCCCGGAACTTTTCCCTGTATCAGTTCAAAAGGAGAAACAAGAAAGCCTTTATTGAAGTCTTCTTTTTTTACTGTGTAAATATCACCGGTAACTTCATCCTTATCCACCGTACCATATCCGATATTTACCTGTTGGGCTTTGTTTTTTTTGAGAGAATCCGGAACCTGACCATTTGCAGCTGATGTTTGTCCAAAAACTTGGTTAATGGTCATCATACTTATAATAATCAATCCAAAAAATTGAAAAATTTGTAAATTTTTGTTCACGTTATTGTTGTTTAAATTTATAATACGGTAAATTAATGATATTTTGCTAAACAAATAAGCAAATTGTAGCAGGAACAATAATTTATTGCAGCAAATTGTATCAAATATGCAAATATCAAATTTTTTTTTTTAAAATTATCATTGTAATCTACTATTATTGCATTGTTTTTAGAAAAAATTTGATAATAAATATAAATTCAGTAGGTTATACTCGTTCTTTGATTTTTTGATTCCAATTCACGATAGATTCGCAAAAAAAATCGTGAATAAAGGAAAGTTTGTTTTTGCTCAATTGGTATCATTGGTTAGTCGCTATGAATTTGATAAATGTGTTTTATGTTATCAGGGTGATTATAAAGTTCAGGAATTTAATTATTGGAGCCAATTTATTTCGATGATGTTTGATCAACTTACCCAAAGAGAAAGTATTCGAGATATTTTCACATGTCTGAAAGCACAGAATAAAAAGTTTTACCATCTTGGAATTAAGAAACTTGTTACCCTTTCAACATTAACAAGAGCTAATGAAAACAGGGGTTAGCATATATGTGCCGACTTTACTGTTTATCTAATTCATCTTGTTCGACCATTATATCAAGATGAAAACGATTTTGATCTGGATTTGCAAAATACCGTTTATGCTTTGGATTTATTTGATGTTGAAAAAGATGCTTTTTATATAATGGACAAAGGTTACGTTGATTTTGAAAGATTATTCAATATAGAAAAGAATGCAGTTTTTTTTATTACCCGAGCCAGGATTAACCTTAGTTTTGTGCGGGTCAACGCTTTAAAGATTAACAAATCAACCGGTTTACGATGCGACCAGATAATAAAACTTAAAGACAACAAAAGTTCGAAATTATATCCAAAGAAATTGAGAAGAGTGAAATTCTAAGACACAGAAAACAGAAAAAACTAGTATTCATTTCAAATAATTTTGAAATTGATACTTTGATGGTTGCATTACTTTATGAACATTGTTGGCAAATAGAATTATTTTTTTAATGGATAAAACAGCATTTACGAATAAAGATATTTTGGGGTACTTCTTCAAATACTGTAAAGACCCAAGTTTGGATTGCTATCAGCATTTATTTGTTGATAGCATACGCAAAAAAACAGTTCAAAACGCCATTAACTCTATACCAAATCTCACAAATTATAAGCGTATCTATATTTTATAAAACACCTTTAAATGAGCTTTTTACAAATTTTTTAAAGAATACCGAAATTAATGACCTTTATAAACTAATTGGATTTATTCGATTTATAACGCAACACTAGTGGGTGAATAGTTACAATATTTTCTTTCTCGTTTTAAAAAAAAATATATCTTTGCAGCGGAGAGATGGCAGAGTGGTCGATTGCGGCGGTCTTGAAAACCGTTGAGGCTAATACCTCCGGGGGTTCGAATCCCTCTCTCTCCGCCAAATAAATAGAATATAATACGTATCCTTTCTTTTGTTATTTTTTTATTTTTAAAAATTTAGGAGAGATGCCAGAGTGGTCGATCGGGGCGGTCTCGAAAACCGTTGTTCTCTTTTGGGAACCGAGGGTTCGAATCCCTCTCTCTCCGCTGGAATTTTAATAAATTTCCTAATTTGTAGAAATTCCACAAATTTAATTAAATTTTTCTTATTGGTACTTCTAAAATTATAAGAGTTCCGGAAATCTTATCGTTAGTTTTGTCTTTTATATTTTTTATTGTTAAGTTTACATTCATTTTATATTTCTTTTTCAAAAGTAAAATCCTTTCAACTGTAATCTTTGTCCCTAATGGATTATGTTCCATATTATTTAACTTTTGAATTTCTTTAGATTTTTCTATTCCAATGCCATTATCTTCAACTTCTATTTGAATACTATTTGCTTTTTCAACAATTCTAATATCAACCTTACCCATTTGATTTTGATTTAAAATACCGTGTTCAATGGAATTTTCTATGAATGGTTGTATCATCATGGGGGGAATTGCAATTAAAGATTTATTAATTTCATTATCAATTGATAAGCTATATTGAAATTTATCTTTAAATCTCAATTCCTGTAATTCTAAATATAATTGAATCGTTTCTATTTCTTTTTCAAGAGTAATAAAATCTTCTCTTGAATTGATTAATACTAACCTAATTAGCTTAGCAAAACTTGATAAATAGCTAGCCGCCTTAATTGAATTATTTTTAAAAATATAACTTTGTATTGATAATAAGGAATTAAAAATAAAATGAGGATTCATTTGTGAACGAAAAAGTTTTTGCTCAATATTTGCATTTTTTTGATTATTTTTAAGTTGTGACTGTTTATAAAATAGCAATATAATTACAGAAGTCAATATAAAGAAAATAGCTACAGAAGAATAAAAATATTGGCGCCTTTTATGAATAAGATTTTGTATTTCTTTTTCTTTAACTATTTTACTCATCAATTGATCTTTTTTTTCGATCTCATATTTTGCTTGTATTTCTGTAATTTTTCTATCCTTTTCCTCACGATTAATTTCATTATTTGACGACATTAATAATATATGATATTCCAATGCTTTTATATATTTTTTTTGTTTTATAAATAATTCATAGAGCTTTTTATAATTATATTGTATATAATCTTTTCTTTCTAAACTTTTGGCTATTAATAAGCCCATCTGAAAGTATTTAAGTGCGTTTTTATAATCATTCATCAAAAAATATGAGCTTCCAATATTAGTATAGGAACTTCCTGCCAGTAAATCGTATCTTGCCAATTTGCGTATTTTTAATGCTTTAATATTATATTGCAGCGAAAGATTATATTTTTTTTGCAATTGATATATATGTGATATTCTTGTATATATAATACTTTCATCATATTTATCATTTGTACTTTTAGAAAACATTAATGCTTGTTGATAAAGATCTATAGCTTTTATATAATCTCCAATGTTTAAAAAATAATCTCCATAATGAGTATATAAATTAATCTTTACTCTCATATTCTTACTTTTATCAATAATTTTTGAAGCTTTATATAGATAATAATGCATTTTAACAAAATCGTTTCGTTTTTGAAAAAAATAAGCTAAACCTAAATAAGATTCAATTATACGCCTAATAGATTTTGATGCAATTGCATTTTTTAATGATTTTTCAAAAATTGTCTTTGCTTTTTCATCATCATTTAAAATTATATATAAAAAACCAATATTATTCGAAATATATGATTGTGAATTGTGATCATTTTCCCTTTCCGAAATTTGTAATCCTTTAATATAACAAGAGTAAGCTTTTGAAAAATCCGCTTTTTTTACAAATATTTCGCCAAGACAATAATATGCATTACAAATATTACTATATTTACCGATTTTATTATTTTGCGAAATAGATTTCATATAATAATCTTCGCCCTTGGAATAATCCCCCATATAATCATATATTCTTCCAATATTCATGTATGATTTTGCAATACCATTGCTATATTTATATTTCTTTGATCCCATCAAGGCTTGTTGAGCATAATCAAGAGCTTTTGGCAAATTAGCATATATATAATATTCCGCCAAGCTATTTAGCAGATCAATTTTTTCATATCCATACGCTTTTCTAAGTTTATTACTAAGCGAATCAATATGTGTATTTTGTGAAAAGGAATAATTAATGGAACTTAAAAAGAAAAGTATTAAAAAAAATACTTTATTATTTATCAACCTATTAATCTTAAAACAATGCAATTTAATACTCAAGACAATGTTTGTTTATTATAATGTATATTATTAACACCCTATTTTGTAAAATTTAAAAATTCAAATATAGAAAATTTAAATGGCTAAAACCTCCTTTTTTAATTATTTTGATAGATTATTTCACAACTATCCCCTTAAATTAAACTGTGTGAACAATTACAAAAAATCTCATCAAATCTTTGCGCCTATACTCATCTTTTTTATCTTTGCACTATGATTGAAACAATAATTATAATAGATTTTGGATCACAATACACCCAACTGATCGCAAGAAGAGTCCGCGAATTAAATGTATACTGCGAAATATATTCATATCATTTAATGCCTGCTATAAGTCAGAATATAAAAGGATTAATTCTTTCAGGAAGTCCTTTTTCGGTTAAAGATGAAAATGCGCCTAAATTTGATTTTTCTCCGGTTGAGGGCAAAATTCCAATATTAGCTATTTGCTATGGAGCACAATTGCTTGCACAAATGAGAGATGGCGAAGTAATGCCTTCTAAAATAAGAGAATATGGAAGAGCAAATCTTTCATTTGTTAAAAATAGCAATAACTTGCTTAAGGGTATCTCTTTAAATAGTCAGGTTTGGATGTCGCATGGAGATACAATATTAAAAACTCCTGATGATTTTGAAATCATTGCTTCTACTTCCAATGTAAAAATTGCCGGATATAAAGTTGCAAACGAAGATACCTACGGAATTCAATTTCATCCCGAAGTATATCACACCGTGGAGGGAAATACCTTGTTAAATAATTTTATAGTTAATATTTGTCATTGCAAACAATCATGGACTCCAGAATCGTTTGTTGAAACTACAATTAAAGATTTACAAAAAAAAATAAAGAATGAAAAAGTAGTACTTGGGTTATCTGGAGGTGTTGATTCAACGGTTGCTGCAGTACTTTTACAAAAGGCTATTGACAATCAACTTTATTGTATTTTTATTGATAATGGCTTATTGCGTAAAAATGAGTTTATAAACGTACTTCAAGCATATAAATCAATGGGATTGAATGTAAAAGGCGTTGATGCAAAAAAAATATTTTTATCTGCTTTAAAAGGAATTACTGAGCCTGAAAAAAAACGAAAAGCAATCGGAAAAGCGTTTATTGAAATTTTTGAACATGAAGCTTTACAAATAGAAGATGTTAATTGGCTTGCTCAAGGTACTATTTATCCCGATATCATTGAATCTGCTTCTGTAAATGGACCATCTTCAACTATTAAATCACATCATAATGTTGGGGGATTGCCAGATATTATGAAACTAAGGATTATCGAACCACTAAATAGTTTGTTTAAAGATGAAGTAAGAAAGGTTGGAAAAACAATCGGTATTCCTTCCCAAATATTAAACCGACATCCATTTCCTGGACCTGGTTTAGGAATCAGAATATTAGGAGAAGTTACACCAGATAAGATTCGTATTTTACAAGAGGCTGATGATATTTACATACAAGAATTAATTCAACATGATTTATATGACAAAGTATGGCAGGCAGCAGTAATTCTTTTACCCGTTCAATCCGTAGGTGTTATGGGAGACGAACGCACATATGAGAATGTTGTTGCCTTGCGCGCAGTTAACTCTACAGATGGAATGACTGCCGATTGGTCTCAATTACCATATGAGTTTCTTTCAATGGTTTCCAATAAAATTATTAATAATGTTAAAGGAATTAACCGGGTTGTATACGACATAAGCTCTAAACCGCCCGCTACTATTGAATGGGAATAAGAAATCAAGAATATATTATATAATAACCAAAATCTATCATATTAAATATTATTAAATGAAAAAAATTTTTCCTTTTTGGAATTTTATTGGTTTTGTCATCCCTAATTTGTTTTGCACAAGAAAAAAAAATAGCTGTAAAACATTCTGAAATTATTGAAAAAATTGACGGGAAAGATTATTATATTCATTTCGCAAAAGAAGGTCAAACCATTAAAAGTATAGCTAAAGCTTATGGCATTACGCCTGAAAATCTTATTCTGGCTAATCCAGAAATAAAAACAGAAATACATACCAACCAAATTATAAAAATACCAGTTGAAAATTCAATTTTACCTAATCAACAATCAAATGTAAAACAGGTTGAAACCAATGATAATAGCTTTGAACTTGATCAAAAAACTGATGATTATATATTTCATGTTGTAAAAGAAAAAGAAACTATATTTAGTATTGAAAAAAAATATAATATTTCGGAGGATGACTTGATTAAATCAAATCCAGAATTAAAAGATGGGCTAAAGTTTCAATCCACTATAAAAATCCCTCTGCATCAAACAAAGACAGCAGAAAAAACATTTACAAGTTAATCAATCCGCCTCTGCTTCCCAAAAATTGGAAGTACAAGAAAGCACAAAAAAATAACCAAAATTTAATAGAATACCATGTAGCATCCAAAGAAACACTATATGGAATTTCTAAAAAATTTGGAATTCCAATATCCGAGTTGATACGTATTAATCCAGAATTAAAAGATGGGCTAAAAAAAGATCAAATTATTAAAATCCCTGATAACTCGGGGAAAAATCTTGATACAATAGAGCATAAAAAGGAAATTAAGCATGCTGTTTCAGATACTTTTCCTGAAAAAAATATCGTAAAAGAAAAAAAAATAACTAATAATGCCAACGTCATAGTTACTGAAGATTCCCAACCCTCAGATTGTTCAACTGCACCTAAAAGCAATATTTATCGGGTAGCACTACTTTTGCCTTTGTATTTAAAGGAATCAGATAGCATTATAACAGATGATATTACCAAAATAAAGCCTGCTACAGCCTATAAATCAATGAGATTTCTTCAATTTTATGAAGGAGCACTTATTGCCGTGGATTCACTAAAAAAAATGGGATTAAATGTAAATTTTTATGTTTATGATGTTGATGAAGATACTTTAAAAACAGGTCTGTTATTGCGAAAACAAGAAATGCAAAAAATGAATTTAATCATTGGACCATTTTATAGTCGCAATTTTAAAAAGGTATCCATTTTTGCAAAAAAATATAACATTCCTATTGTCAATCCACTTTCTACAAGAGAAGAAATACTTGAGAATAATCCTCATGTATTTAAATTTCAGCCATCAAATAAGGCCGGCTTTAATGAAACTGTTAATTTCCTTAAAAAAAATTATATAAAGCGTAATATTTTAGTAATTCGTTATCCACGTACAAACGAAACCTCGTCTTACTTTAATGCGCTTAAGTCAGAAATGATTAGTCAGGAAACAGGTAAAAGTTTGAATTTTAAAGAAGTAAATAATATTGACGAGATTATTAAAAACCTTCAATCAGAACCTGAAAATATTATTTTGGCATTATCTGAAAATAAAGCATTCGTTTTGAATTTATTAACTAAATTAAATAAAAAAAGAAACGATTGTAAAATTACCATTTTCGGTATGCCAGCTTGGAATGAATTAGATATGGATCCTTTATATACACAAAATCTCAATTTGCACTTATTTATGCCTTCATTCGTTGATTATCATAACAATAATACGAAAAAATTCATTAAAACCTTCCGTGAATTATATAAAACAGAACCGGAAGAGAGTAAATATGCGTTTATTGGATTTGATGTTACTTATTATTTTTTAAATGCGTTGTTACAATATGGCAATGAATTTATGTATTGTTTACAAAACACAAAAATGGATCCATTATCTTCCAAATTACAGTTTAAAAAGACTTTAAACTGGTGGCTATGAAAATCAATCGGTTTTTATCGTCCGTTACAAAGATTTTAAAATGGAAAATGTTACAGATAAAATTGATGATAAATAGCTAGTACTATTGAATTGCTTTTCGGATTTTATTTCTGGAAGTAATTATCTTTAGCACCTTTGCTATGATAAAAATGACCGAAAAACAAAATATTATGGATGCCCCCGATGGTATATTATATAAATAAGAAAAAATCAAGCCAGTAAAAGAACCTACAAATCCTATGATTACAGAAAAAAACATAATAGTTTTAAAACGTTTTGAAAATAGATTGGCTGTAGTTTGAGGAATTGTTAAAAATGATAGCACTAATATTATTCCGACAACTCTAATATTCAATACTATACATAAGGAAACGAGAATCAATAGCATATAGTTTATTGGTTTAACAGGTGCGTTATGGGTCATCGCATACTCTTCATCAAATGATATAAAAAGAATTAGCTTAAATAAAATCGAAAAGAACAAAACAATAAATAAAGATAAGATCATCATCAATAAAATCTCGAAACGAGTTACAGTCAAGATATTTCCAAACAAGAAAGACATTAAATTGGGGGCATAACCGGGAGTAATAAAAATAAAAATAATTCCAATAGCCATACCAAATGACCAAATAATTCCAACGGCAGAATCTTCTCTCACATCCCTGCTTTTTGAAATGAATTCTATACCTAAAGCCGATAAAATTCCAAATATTACAGCACCAATTATTGGATTTAATCCTAAATAATAGCCTATTCCAATTCCTCCAAATGAAGCGTGAGTAATACCATCACTAATAAAAACTTTTCGCTTGGAAACAATATATGTACCCACAATTCCACATGAAATGCTGGCAAATAGTGCTGCCAAAATTGCATTTATAAAAAAATCATAACGAAACTGCATTAATATATTCATTCTTCTTGGTGATTATGCGTTTTTAATACAGTATGTGGTACATCACCATGAGTAATTATTTGAATGGGGCAATTATACGCTGCAAGTTGTTGCTCCGTAATAATGTTTGAATTATGATAATGTAGAAATGTATTTACACAGGCAATTGTTTTTACATAATAAGATATAGTACCAACATCATGAGTTATTAAAAGTATTGCCATTTTCTTATTTAATTCAGCCAAAGTCTCGTACAAATCGTTTTCAAATTTATTATCAACAAATGTATTTGGCTCATCTAAAATCAGAAGTCTTGGTGAAGAAATAAGTGACCGGCAAAGTAAAACTCTTTGCATTTGCCCACCCGAAAGCTCGCCAATTGGCTTTTTACGCAAACTGTATACGCCCATCTTTTCAAGGAGATCGTCCACTATTAATTTATATGTACTTGGAAAATGATATCGTTTTATTCCCGCTGACATTAAACCCGAAATAACAACTTCAGAAACTGAAATTGGGAACTTTTTATCAATTTGATTTATTTGAGGTAAATAGCCTATTAAAGTTTTGCCGGGTTCATTAGGAGCATATTCAATACTTCCCTTCATGGGTTTAAGTATCCCAAGAATAATTTTTACTAAAGTAGTTTTTCCACCTCCATTTGGTCCAATAACACCAATAAAATCATTCTCATTTATCGTCAGATTTACATTTCTTAAAATGATTTCATCATTATAACCAGCAGAGATAGAATTAAGAATAACCAAATGGCTCATATACTAAGTACTCTAATAAAATATTAATTAAAACTTTTAATTAATGATTTGGTAATAGCATCCATATTTTAAACCAATCGGGAGACAGCGCATTAATTTCAACAATTTTTGCATTAATCTCTTCGGCAAAAGATTTTGCCATGTTTATGTCAAATTCTTTTTGAATAAAAATAGTATGAATATTTTCTTTTTTAGCAATATCAACTAATTTAGTTAAATTTTGAGTTGTGGGTTCTTTGCCTTCGACTTCCATAGATACCTGGGACAATCCATAATCGCGTGCAAAATAAGCTAAAGCAGGATGATAAATTATGAATTTTTTATTTTTATACGGCAACAATGAATTCTGAATACTTGCATCTATGCTGTCAATATTAACGATTAATCTTTGGTAATTTTTATTAAAAGTAGATACATACTGAGGATACGTCAAAGAAACACCATCCAAAACATTCTTAGCTATTAATTTGGCCATTTTGGGAGAAAGCCAAATATGTGGATCAACGCCATTGCTATCAAATTTTCCATCATGTAAGTGGTCTTTACTACTAATTAATGGCATTCCCTTAGAAATATCAATCATTTTAATTTCAGTATTTTGTGCCAATAATTTATCAGTCAATGTTTTTTCAAATCCGAAATTGCCAGTTGTTATATACATACTAGATTTACTAATATCCACCAAATCGCGAGGAGTTGGATCAAAATTTTCGGCACTTGAACCTGGAGGAACCAATACTGAAATATGAAAATTATTTCCTGCAATTTTCTCAGCAAAGAATTTTAATGGCAAAATACTAACTGTTATCTGATTAGTATTTTCCTGTCGTTTTGAGTTATGACATCCGAATAGACAAGGTATAAGAAAAATAAGAAAAAATATTCTAATGATTAATTTTTTCATGTGTTATTATTTTTTAATTCACTGGTCATTTGGAATATCCATAAAATATCATTCTCGGTTGGTATAAGCATAGCCCTTCTGGATATTTCATCTATTCATAATTTGTTTTTTAATTATCAGATGAAACTCGTCCTGAAAATCAGGATAGTTTCATTTACCTTTTCTTTTATACGTTAAAAACGAATATGATAAATGACCTATTTAAATCTATTAATTCTTCCTCTTTTTCTATCAATTGCCAATCAGTGTCAGAAATCTCAGGGAAAAAAGTATCGGCTTCAAACGATGCTTGTATTTTTGTAATATATAATTTGTCGGCATAAGGGAAAAATTGCCTATAAACAGACCCTCCGCCCATAATAAAAGTTTCCTCATCATTATTAATTTTTGCCAAAGCATCTTCAATAGAATATGCCATAAAACACCCATCAAAAATTTCGTTGGGGTTATCTGTAATTACAATATTTTTCCGATTTGGTAAGGGTTTTTTTGGCAATGAAAAATACGTATTTTTTCCCATTAACACTGTATGTCCAGATGTTATTTTTTTAAAATGCTGTAAATCATTACTAATATGCCAAAGGAGTTGATTGTCTTTACCTATTGCATAGTTTTCAGCAATCGCCACTATAATAGAAATCATATTTTTATGTAATTATTTATTTTGAAATTTTTCCTTTAATATGGGGATGAAACTGATAGTTTTCTAATAAGAAATCTTCGTACCTAAAATCAAAAATAGAAGTAGCCGCCGGATTGACTTTCATTACCGGAGATGGAAAAGGTGTCCTGGTAAGTTGCAATTTTACCTGTTCTGTATGATTCAAATATATATGAGCATCTCCAAGTGTATGAACAAATTCGCCCGGCTGTAAACCGGTAACCTGTGCTATCATCATGGTAAGCAAGGCATAAGATGCAATATTAAAGGGAACCCCTAAAAATATATCACAACTTCTCTGGTAAAGCTGGCAGGATAGTTTTCCGTTGGCGACATAAAACTGAAACATCACATGGCAAGGGGGTAATGCCATTTTCTCTAAATCGCCAACATTCCAGGCGCTTACAATATGCCTTCTGGAATCTGGATTATCTTTTATTGATTTCACCACCTTCGAAATCTGATCAATTACTTTTCCATCTGCCGAATGCCACGATCGCCACTGGATATCCATAAATTGGCCCAAGTTCCCCATCCGGTGCCGCCCATTCATCCCAAATACTAACCTTATTATCATGCAGATATTTAATATTAGTCTCACCTTTTAAAAACCAAAGTAATTCGTAGATAATGGATCGCAAATGCAGTTTTTTAGTAGTAAGCAAAGGAAATCCCTGTTGCAGGTTAAATCGCATCTGATAGCCAAAAACACTAATGGTACCCGTGCCGGTGCGATCATTTTTATGCACACCATTTTCCATCACATAACTTAATAAGTCGAGGTATTGTTTCATTTTTTCAAAGTAAGCCGTACCCGTTTAAAAATTTTAAGCAAAAAATTATTCTTAACTGTCTGATATTAAATATACTATCTTATCAGATTAGTGTTCAGCCCGTTCCATCGTTTTGGGATCGTGCTTATGCTTGAAGAAGACAGCAAACAGCAACGCAACCACTAAAGAATATACGGCAAAAGTAAGCCATATACCGTGCCACTGCAAGCCCTCTGCAGTTTTAAAATATTTATCTATCACAATTCCACTGATCCGACTGCCCAAAAAAGCACCAAAACCATTGGTCATCATCATAAATAATCCTTGTGAACTGGCTCGAATGCTAGGGGCGCTTTGTGTTTCCACAAACATTGATCCTGAGATATTGAAAAAATCGAATGCCATTCCATAAATTATACAAGATAATACAATCATCCAGAGTCCTTCAGCAGGATTTCCGTAAGCAAACAATCCAAACCGCAAAACCCATGCTATCATACTGAACAACATTACTTTTTTGATACCAAATCTGCGTAGGAAAAAGGGAATGGTAAGGATAAAAAGGGTTTCCGAAATTTGAGAAATAGACATGATGATAGCCGGAAATTTCACGGCAATCAAATCTTTATAAGCTGGAATTTTTGCAAAATCGTGCAGAAAAGTATCGCCATAAGCATTGGTTAACTGAAGCGAAGCTCCTAGCAACATAGCAAAAATGAAAAACATTGCCATTTTCGTATTTTTAAAAAGTGAAAAGGCATTTAATCCCAAAGCACTTACCAAAGATTTTTTGTTTTCTTTACTTAATGGTGGACATTTAGGCATTGTAAAAGCGTAAATACCAAGGAGTAATGATGCTATTGAAGCAACATAGAATTGTGCAGCTTTGGTTTCAAAACCGGAAAGACTGATTACCCAGAGTGCAACAATAAAACCAACGGTACCCCAAACACGAACAGGTGGATATTCGGTAATAATATTCATATTCTTGTTTTTCATTGCAGTGTAAGCTACTGTAATGGAAAGGGAAATAGTAGGCATATAAAAAATCATGTTTACAAGCATAACCCAAAACATGGTCGATGGATTCTTAATTGCTGGGATGGAAAAGAGAATGAATGCAGCTATGATATGGAAAATGCCATAGAGCTTTTCGGCGTTTATCCAACGGTCGGCCAAAATACCGGCAACAGCTGGCATAAAAAGGGAAGCAATTCCCATGGTTGAAAAAATTGCACCAAATTCTGTACCTGACCATTGTTTTGTTTGAAACCAATAAGCCCCAATGGTTAAAAGCCAGGAACCCCAGATAAAAAATTGTAAAAAATTCATTATAATCAAACGGAACTTTAAACTCATAGCTGATTCAAATTAAGTTAACGGTAAATATGTGTGTAATAACAATTTTCACTTGCGTTTATTAATCTCATCTCTGAGGATGGAAGCTTTTTCGTACTCTTCGTTTTCGATAGCTTTTTGCAAAAGTTCCCGTAATTCATCCATGGTATAATCAGAATATTCACCAGATTCTGTTTCGGTTTCTTTTATTTTATCGGATGTTTCTTCATCTAAAACAATACCAGCTTCTGCAAGAATGTTTTCATAGGTATAAATGGGGCAATTAAAACGAAGAGCAAGAGCTACCGCATCGGAGGTACGTGAATCAATTTCGGTAATCCGTTGTCCATCAAAGCACACTAAACGAGAAAAAAAGACACCCTCGTGAAAACGATTGATAATTACCTCCGTAATAATAATATGGAATGTATCGGCGAAATTTTTAAAAAGATCGTGGGTTAATGGCCGGCTGGGTTTCATTTTTTCCAATTCAATGGCGATGGCTTGGGCTTCAAAACCACCTATAATAATAGGTAAGCGACGATTTCCTTCCGTTTCGCCTAAAATTAATGCATATGCCCCTTGTTGTGATTGGCTATATGACATCCCTATTATTTCAAGCTTAATTTTATTCATCGCTTAGCTGAAATCCTATTAAACATTATTCCTGCCAAATTTACAATTTTTTTAATTCGCAAAAACAAAATTCAGTATAATGTAAATTAAAAAAAAAGCTGTTGCCAAATTCGACAACAGCTTTTTACTCATTAAAAAATTGTTTATTTATTTAGAATGATTTTTTTACTAATAATATTTTTATTAGTTTGAATAGAAAGGATATATATTCCATTTTCAAGATCACTCAAATTAACATTATTAAGATTATAACCGTTATTCAGGTTTGCAATTTGTTCAAAAATCATTCTTCCCGTCAAATCCATTAGAACCAACTTTGCATTTTGAGATTTATTGGCAAATATTTTAACAAATACATTACCGGAAGTCGGACTTGGATAAATTGTAATGCCGGATGCTTGAATTGGTTTATCAATACCAACAGGACGAACTGTAGTAAATGACCATACATCACTCCAATCTGTTGAATCAGTTTCACTTCTAAATGCTTTAACTTTCCAGTAATACATATGCAAGTGTTCAAGTGCTTCTGGCAATAAATATTGATCGGTTGACGATACAGTTATTTCTCTAACATTTCTTGTAAAATCAATAGTATCACTTATTAATAATTTATAACTTGTAGCGCCTTCTACAGGATTCCATGTGAATGTTGGGTTTACAGAAATACTTGTATCTTGATTAGCAGGAGTTAATAATGCAACTTCATTTTCAGTTTTAAACGACCATGAATCACTCCAAAGAGTAGTATCCGGACTTGTTAAATCCGCACGTGATTTAAATGCTCGTACTCGCCAATAATATAATTTAGAATGATCCAAAGCATTCGGAAGATCATATTGAGAAACATCTCCTAAATTTAAATCTATAATTGTTCTATAAAAATTAACAGTATCGCTAAGTTGAATCTGATATCCTTTCGAAGTATTAATCTTTTTCCATGCTAATGACGGATTAACCACAATAGTTGTATCCTGATTTGCTGGCGAACTTAAAGTAACTTTGCTCTTAATTGTAAAAGCCCTTGTCTCTGACCATAAAGCGGTATCTTTTGTATGCATCGCCAATACTCTCCAATAATATTTAGTCCCAAACATAAGAGTATCACCCGTAGCTTTCCAACTATTAGTAGTATCTAACCCTTCTTGAATAATATTGGTAAAATTAGAATTTAAACTTATTTGATATTTATAAGTCATCAAAGTATCGCCTAATTTTTTCCAACTTATTTGAATATCCGGCATTTGATCTGTTGCATTATTTGCTGGGCTTGAAAGTGTTGTTTTTGCTGCAACCTTGAAATTACGTACCTCAGACCAAACTGATGTATCATTCTCATTCTTAGCACGTAATTGCCAATAATACCTCTTACCAAAATAAAGCGTTTTTACTTTAAAATTAGATAAACTACCATCAAGCTCAACAGCATAATTTAATGGGCTGGTAAAAGTACTGGTCGTGTCCATCTGAAGATCAATACTAGTTAATCCTGTTTGTGCCACCCATACTAAATTTACATCAGCATTTTGGTCATTTGAAGGATTACTTTTCATTTTTATTGATGCAATCGTATTAAACGACCACCTTTCAGACCAAGCTGAAGTATCAGGTATTGTTGGATCAATCGAACGAACTTTCCAGTAGTAAACCTGATTAAAAAATAAATTATTGGTTTGGTAGCTGGAATAATTTGTATTAATTATTGTAGTATTTTGAAATGTTGAATCAGAATCAAACAAGAGCTGATATTTCATTCCAACACCTCCAGCAACGCTATTCCAATCAAGTATAACATTAGTTACCTGGTCTATCGAATTATTTTCAGGTGTTAGCAAGGTAGGAACATAATTTTTTGTTTGCGCAAAAAGGCAAAAAGTTGTGAATGCAAACAAAATTGTGATATATATCTTTTTCATATTGTATGATTTAAATTATTTATTCAATGTCTCTTTTGTATGATTAGTTATTGTAAATTAATGATTTTTAAATTATTTGATTACAATAAATTTCGAAGAAATCGTATTTTCATTCGTAATTAACTGCATTACGTAGCTTCCTGTCTTAAGGCTTTTGCAATCAATCATTATTTTATGTACGCCTACTGACTGCATGTTTAATTTAATTGAATTCACTAATTTCCCATTCAAATCAAAAACATTAATTTGTACCGGTGTTGAGTTATTCAATTTAAATGAAAGATTAGCATAATCGGAAGCTGGATTTGGGTTAATATTTAAATGATTTGTTGCAGAAACATTTTCTAGATTCTCAGGATCATTAATTCCAACAAAACTATTACTTTTAAATAAGCCATTGCCATAAGTAGCTGCATAAATAACTCCAAGGTTACTAACCCCTGGATAAACAACTAAATTACCACCATTAGTTGTATCAACAACTGCAGGGCGATTTATTGTTTGCTGTTTAAGCATCATTACTGGGATGTTATCTAATCCATTATATTGAGGAGTCCAAGAATTATCCGATAAGTTCCAAATACCATATTCAGTTCCTACAATTATAGCAGATGTTTCATTATCCATTAGGGAAGAATAAACCGGAATTTGAGGTAAGTCATTTTGAATTGAAGTAAACGTTGGATACTCACTATAGATGGCATCCATTGACTCATAAACATAGTCGGTAGCACCATAAGCATTTAAAGTTAAGATAACATGATTATCATTATTGGGATCAACAGCAATTGATGTAATGGTGCGATTTGAATATTTTGCTGAATCTATCTGAGTGGTAGCTACAATACAAGTTGGATTTGTAATATCAGCAGTGGCAGCATCATTAGCTAATGCAAGATTTGAAATCCGATATAATTTTCCGTCTTTTGTTCCTACAAATAAATGATTAGCATCTTTTGAATATGCCAAACTGGTAGGAGTGCCAGAAATTTGCGCAATTTTAAACCATGTTGGTTCTTTAGTGAAATTCAAAACTTCTTTAGTCATCCAAACCGCATCTTTGACGCCTATAAAAAATCTGTTAGATACAACATCCTGTATTCTTACAGAATCTGCAGAATCTATAGCAACTGGAGTAACATAATAAAAAGGATAAGCCTGGTTGTTACTTTTTGCTACAATAGTTCCGTTAGCAGGGATATTTTTCTTAGCATAATATGTAACAGAATCTCTGCTATTTAAGTTATTAAAACTTTCCCACATAGCAAAAGGAGTAATAAAAGTATTTGTATTGGTAATAGATGAACTTAAAAATACTGGAGACACACTTCCTCCTTTATCATCAGACCTGCTCATAGAACAATTAGGTAATGAATAAATTAATATATCGGGATTAACAGCCGATATAGCACAATAGCCGCCATTACCCGAGTTAATACTTGTTCCTTCCTGACTTGTATTTCCAGTACCATCAATATATATGGTACCATTATCCTGTGAACCGCCTATAACAGCCCCCTCACCAGAAAAAGCAACTGTATAAAATTGTGTTGAATTATAATTACGATTTATCTGAGAAAATGTTTGAAAGCCATCTGTTGTAGCAAGGATACCATAAGCACTACCAATATAGCAGGTAGAAGAAGAATTAGGGGCAAAAACAATATCAAAATGGTTTATCGTTTGGGCTTCTTTTATTTGCCAATAATAATTTCCATCTTCGTTAGCTTTAACGCCTTCCCACATATAAGTGCCACCAACTAACAGCTTTTCCTTATTATCAGGAAAAACAGCAATTGAATTCACATAATTTCCAATATTACTATATTTAGAAATTCCTGACTCATAATTACCAAATACCATAAAATAATCGCTTCCTCCAGGGCCTATAATTCGCCATGAATTACCTTTATCTGTCGACAAATATATATTTTCCAATTCACCAACAGAAATACCTGCTTTGGTACCGTCCCCAATTGCTACAGCATACAGGTAATTGGGATCAGAAGGTGCAAAAGCAAAATTAATTAAACCTATTCCACTTGCAGGAAGTTTAGTTGAATCTGTTAATGTATCTCCGGGAATGTAGGTCGAAATACAAACAAAAGTTGTATCAGTAGCTCCATCCGATATATATCCTTTACCGTTTGCCGAGACTGCAACTGCACCATCAGAAGAGACAGCTACATTCGTGCAAAAAAAGTTTAACGGTAAATAATTAGTAGCAGTGGTGTCGACATATTCATATTTTGCCGTTGTCCAGCTAAGACCATTATCCGAGGAACACATCAAACCTGCATTTGTAGCAGCATAAACTTTTCCATTAGGTGCAAAAGCGATTTTATTAACATAAGCCCAAGGCGAGGTTGTATCATTTTCAGCTGGTTTTGTAGATTCAATCTGAGTAAATACATTTCCATCGGTTGATCGGTATATGCCATGTCCGATGAAGCCGCCATAGGCTGTAAATGTTTTTTTATCCGTTCCATCAATGGAAAGGGTATTATAATAATGATCACCTGTGCCCACCCAGATTTCTCCATTTGGAGCCTGAATCATACACGAAACATTAAGTGGATGTTCTGAATTACTAATTTTCGACCACGAAATTCCTTTATCAGTAGATTTCCAAATCCCATCACCCGAAGTACCCGCAAATAAAGTTTTTAGCTGAGGATCATTTTTATCAACTAAAACTGCCTTGGTTTTTCCGCCATAATTATCCGGTCCAATAGATGTCCAATTTATATTTATCTGCGACGATTTATTAGAGGGTTTTGTTTTGAATTTGCTAGGACCATTATCCTTTGGCAAATTAAATCCAGTAAAGGACCCAGCAAATACGGTAGTTCCGATTAAAATTGCTAATAAACTAAAGAGTAAACTTTTACTTTTCATATTGATTTTTATTTATTTATAAAATATGATATATCCATCTTAAAAGTGGCACAATTTACAACGTTTTTAAATATATCCAAATATATTTTGCTAAAAAAGTATCAACAACACGTTGTTATTAACTCATTTGATACAACTTTGTAAAATGTTTTAATTGTGCTAAATAGTACGATAAATATATAAAATATTAATAATCTGCGTATTGTTTGTTTTTATACTATAATTATTATTTTTTCGGCAAATATTCAAAAAAAATTTCATCGAATAAAACAATTTCGGGTAAAAAATCCATTCTATTTGATAATAATTTTCTTTTCACATCCTTCTTTCCAGTACCGCTAAATTATGTAAATGAAAATAAATAACTTTGCCACAAAATATTTCCCATGAAACGACATCCCTATATTATTTATTCGTTCGCATTACTATCAATGCTATTCTGGGGGTTATCTTTTGTTTGGTTCAAAATTATTATTACAATTTACGAACCAATTACTATTATCTTTCTACGACTTGTAATTTCAAGCATATTTTTATTTTGTTTGCTTGCCATATTGCACCAATTTCAAAAAATAAAACCTTCTGATTATAAATCATTTTTAATTTTGGCACTGTTTCAGCCATTTTTCTATTTTTTAGGCGAAAGTTATGGACTTAAATTTGTATCTTCCACCATTTCATCAGTTATTATAAGTACCATTCCACTTTTTAGCCCACTGGTTGCATATTTGACTATTAAAGAAAAGATTTCACGTTCAAGCCTGATAGGTATAATTATTTCTTTTACAGGTTTATTATTTATGCTTATCAATAAGGATTTATCATTAAATGCTTCACCTAAGGGTATTCTGCTATTATTTTTTGCAGTTTTTTCGGCTTTAGGATACTCAGTAGTCATAAAAAATTTAGCTCAAAAATATTCTGCTCTTACCATCATCACTTATCAGAACACGATTGGTGCTTTCTATTTCCTGCCATTATTCCTCATTTTCGACTTTAATCATTTTATTAACGTTGTACCTTCTTTTTATCAAGTTTCAGCATTACTTCAATTGGCCATTTTTGCTTCTTCGGGTGCTTACTTTTTTTATATTATTTCGATACGTGAAATCGGCGTTGTTCGTTCAAACATCTTTACAAACACCATCCCAATATTTACCGCTATTTTTTCTTATTTTATTTTAGCTGAAAAGTTTGGCGTCAATAAAATTGTAGGAATGATTATTGTAATATTAGGACTTGTTGTATCCCAAATTAAACGTTATTAATTAAGAATCAATCAAATTATCACTAATTAATTTACATAAAAAATTAAAATGCACAAAATTATTGTTTTAGGAGCGGGACTTGTTGGCGGTCCCATAGCTATTGATCTTTCGAAAGAATTAGATTTTGAAATAAGCATTGCTGATATAAATGAAAATTCTCTTGCAAAAATTACATGTAACCAACGAATTAAGTCTGTGCAAAAAGATATGTCCAACCCCAGCGACGTAATAAATTTAGTGTCAGATTACGATTACGTTATCAATGCCGTACCAGGTTTTATGGGATTTCAAACACTTAAGGCAATTATTGAAGCCGGAAAGAGTGCCGTAGATATTGCTTTCTTTCCCGAAGATTTTTTTCTTTTAAATGATTTGGCAAAAGAAAAAGGAGTAACGATTATTTCCGATATGGGTGTTGCACCAGGAATGAGCAATGTGTTAATTGGTTATGCCGATGCCATGCTTGACAGAACTGAAAAAGCCATAATTTATGTTGGCGGCTTACCAAAAATAAGGGAACAACCTTTTGAGTATAAAGCCGTTTTTTCGCCAGCCGATGTTATTGAAGAATATACCCGCCCAGCTCGCATCGTTGAAAATGGCAAAATTGTCATTCGTGAAGCATTATCTGAACCAGAATTACTTTTTTTTCCAAAAATAGGAACATTGGAGGCCTTTAATAGCGATGGTTTGCGTTCGCTTATCAAAACCATTGATGCGCCTTTTATGGTGGAAAAAACACTCAGGTATCCTGGGCATATTGATAAAATGAAATTTTTGCGTGAAACAGGATTTTTCCAAAAAGAAGAAGTAAAAATTAACGGATGCTCCGTAAGTCCTCTGGCATTAACTTCAAAATTATTATTTCCAAAATGGAAACTCGAAGAAGGAGAGGATGATATTACCATAATGAAGGTTATCGTAGAAGGGAAAGCTGAAGGCAAAAAGACATTATATTCATGGGATTTATACGATCAGTATAATCATGATACTCACATTCATTCTATGGCAAGAACAACCGGCTATACAGCTTCCAGCGCTTTGCGAATGATCATCAAAGGACTTTATCGCAAGCCTGGTGTTTCCGCCCCAGAATTTATTGGAAAAAATAAAGAATGTGTTAAGTTTTTATTTAACTCATTGGAAGAACGTGGAGTAATATACCATGAAATTAAAAAAACAGAATTGTAATGATTGAAAGCTTTGAGGAATCAAAATTTTCTTGACTTTGACTCTGGGACACCTTAAAAACCTGAGTTCGGGTTAATGATATGAACAAAGAAATGTTAATAAATTATTGATATAAAGATAAATAGTAGCATTGTTTTTCTTAATTTTATAGTTCCAACAAACAAAAAAAGGATAACAATGCTACAGGATAAAATTATAGAAACTTTTTACTCAATATTATGAGCGCTCTTGCTGCTTACTCTTTCTCTCCCCAAAAACATCTATCAAACCCGATATTCAAGAAACCGGCCAGAAAACTATCAAGGTCTACAAGCAACAATTATTTCTCGCCGTTTAACCCGAACTCAGGTTAATAGCTAACGTTATACATAATTATTCTGCAACATTTCGGCAATGGAACTATCCATTTGTTCCTTGCGGCGTATTTCGTCGAACAGCGACAGCAGATCATTTACCTTCAGCCGTTTTTTTTCTTCAGCTTCAAAATCGTAAGCTATTTTTCCGTTGTGCATCATGATAATCCGGTTGCCAAGGTTGACAGCTTGCTGCATGGAATGGGTAACCATGAGTGTGGTCAGGTGGTCGCGCTGGATTATTTCCTCGGTAAGTTGAATGACTTTGTTGGCTGTTTTAGGATCAAGGGCGGCGGTATGTTCGTCCAGAAGGAGAAGTTTGGGTTTAAGCCAGGTGGCCATCAGCAGGGTTAGTGCCTGGCGTTGTCCGCCGGAAAGTTTGCCGATAGGGCTTTCAAGTCTTTCTTCCAGACCCATATTCAAACCTTTAATTTTTTCGCGGTATTGCGATAACGTCCGGACATGCAATGCCCAGCCCAGGCCCCGTCCCAGGCCCCGCCGAGAGGCTAATGAAATATTTTCGGCTATGGACATATCGGGAGCTGTTCCGCTGAAAGGATTCTGAAAAACCCTTCCGATGTATTTCGCCCGCTGATGTTCGTGCCAGCGGGTGATATCTGTCCCGTCGAGGAGGATTGAACCTTTGTTGGGGATAAAATTTCCGGCAAGGGCATTCAGCAGGGTGGATTTGCCCGAACCATTGGTTCCGAGTACGGTTACGAAACTGCCTTCGTTTATTTTCAAACTTACATCATCCAGCGCTTTTACCTCATTGGGCGTGTTTGGATTGAAGGTAATACTTATATTTTTAATCTCGAGCATGGCATTTTATTTTAAAGATGTTTGAGCTTTTGCCTTTTTCATTTTTATCTTTCCAAGAATATAAGGCAGGGTGAGTGCGACGAAGACGAACAGGGCTGTGATGAGTTTCAAGTCATTGGGATTCATTCCCCAGCGTAAGGCGATAGCCACCAGCAGGCGAAACACCACCGAGCCCATGATGGTTCCGGCGATCAGGAAACCAAGGCTTTTATCGTTGAGCAGGGCTTCGCCAATGATGACGCTTGCTAAACCCCAAACCAACATTCCGATGCCCATCTGCACGTCGGCAAATCCCTGGTATTGCGCAAGCAACGCGCCAGACAAGGCGATCAATCCGTTGGAAAGTGCCAGTCCGAAGACGATCATTCCGTTGGTGCTGACGCCCAAGGCACGTATCATTTGCGCATTGTTGCCGGTAGCCCGCATGGCGGTACCGATATTGGTTTTAAAAAACAAATAGAGCAGGATACCGGTGATCACTACGATGATAAAAATGCAAACGAGTGCGCTGATATCCTTCGAAGGAACCATCCAGCCGGCAATATCCAATTCGGCAGGCATACGGAAGATGCTTTCGAGCATTTTTTCAAAATACGTGATCAGCGAAGTTTCGCTTAACAGCGGAACGTTGCTTTTGCCCATCACGTGGAGATTGACGGAATATAATGCTGTCATGACCAGGATCCCGGCAAGTAAACTGTTTATCTTGAACTTTGTTTGTAAAATTCCTGTTACGGCTCCTGCCGCCATTCCACCTAAAAAGGCAATAAGCGTGGCAAGCAACGGCGACACTCCGGCTACGATGAGTGCTGCGGCAATGGCTGCCCCGAAAGTTACAGAACCTTCGGCGGTGATGTCGGCGGAATTAAATATCTTAAAACTGATGAAAATACCAAGGGCAAGAATGGCTAAAATGAGTCCGATGGTAAATGAACCGATGAGTAGTGTCATGTTTCCTCCTGTTTTTTAAAAATTGTTGATTTTTCCTATCCAGCAAAGTCCCTGAATGAATTCACTCTCGCCGGTACCTACCAGTTCCCGTTCGTCGTTCACCAGATGTACAATCTGATGAAGCTGGCTGTTTTCAAACAAATCTGCCAGCGTTTCATGCAAATCAATCTTGTTTTTTTTCAAAACATGAAAAGGAAAAATGGCAGAATGAAAATGCCCATTGATATCCTGATTTTTGGAAAGGGGACGTGTAAAAGCTTTTGCGTTGTCCGATGTTGATTTTGTTGCCAGGCCGGCGGTTATGGCCAGTGTTCCGTGATGAGCCGGTTCGGTGGTGAAATAAAGCTGTTGACGCACTTCCGGGAAGGAAAATGGTGAAAAGCCTTTGGGGTTTGCAATGGGCGACTGGTTAAGGGTGGCTCCGATGATTCCTGAAGTTTCGGCAAACATCAGCATACCGAAATTCTCCATTTTTAATGTTTCTGAAAGTGAAGAAACGAGCTGGCTGAACGGCAGGGTTTCGCCCGGCAGACAGTCGAAGCGGATAAGATGTGAAAATTCACCTTCAAAAAGCAATCCATAAAGCATTTTTATTTCCGGTACCAGACCTCCGGTTTTTATCATGTAATCCGGTTTGTTGGTTCCGTCGGTAGGCTGGTAGCCTACTACGTTTCCCAGGCCTATACATTCCCCGAAACGGTTGCGGCAGTCTTCAAAATCGTTCCCGATAGCTCCCAATCCCACACCATAATTATTCCCATAAAATTTTACCGGAACGCAGTCTTTTTCGGTAAACGAAGACTGGTTTATTGCCGGCGGATTTCCGACAAGGGTAAACTTAAGCAAGGCATCAGTTTGCAGCTCGGTAATCTCAAAGTTTGCCTTTTCGTTCGAAAATTTTGTAACGGTAATTTTTTCATCAGAAGCTTTTGTTTCTCCTGGTTTTTCAAAAAGATCATTCAGCCCGACCATTGAAAAAACCTGTTTTACATTTTCCGATGCTTCGGAAATGGAAAGAGAGCCATTGATGCCTTTAAGTTGTTTATAATATTTGATAAACAACCGGATGCCAATGGAACTGATGTAATTTACATCGCTCAGATTGAAGCTGATGTGGTAATTCCCTGCACGAATTTCTTCTTCGAGGCAACTGCCCAGATGATCGGCCCAGTAAGCATCAATACGCCCGGCAAGTTTCAGTTCCAGCGTATGGTCGTGGGCTATTTTTTGTATGTCGAGGTTCTTTTCCATTTTCTATTTCTTTATGATTTGAGCCGCACTTTTTTTCATGTCTTCCCGAAATTTAATGCGGTATAAGTCTGCGGCTTTTTGATTAAGTGTGATTTCTGATTTGCTGACGTAGCGGAAAGGAATGTCGGCAGCACGCTTCCCGTTGAGGATAGTTACAGCCATACGCACGGCATCTTTTCCACCCTGAACGTAGTTGCGGGCAACAACGGCCACTGCACCATCCGTAGCTTGTTCGCTTACAAAACCGAAGACAGGTATTTTTGCTTTATGTCCCGCCTGGATAATGCTGGCGAACGATCCCGACGTCAGGTTATCAATAATTTGGCAAATAGCATCAATGTTTTTAGTAGCAAGAGATAAAGCGGCATCCATCACTTCGGAAGAGGTGCTTACCGGAACGCCGATGACTTCGACATTCTGTTGCTTTGCCATTTTTTGAAATGTTTTAAAATTCACCACCGAATTTACTTCTCCGGGCGTATATAGCGTCCCGACGCGTTTTAACTTAGGTATGATATTTTTAAAACATTCGATGCCTCCCTTATAATTACCCATGGTGGATATTCCGGTGATGTTGGATTGATGTACCTCAAAACTTTTTCCCGCACCGGCGGCTACGGGGTCGGCAACACAGGTAAAGACTATCGGGGTGTTTTTGATTTTTTTAGAAATCACCTGCAGGGTAGGAGTGGAAGTTACAAAGATCAAATCATAGTTGCCATCGGCTACATTGTCAATGATGTTATTTAATGTGGCAAGATCGCCCTGTGCATTTTGGATAGAAATTTCAAAATCCCTGCCTTTTTCCAGCCCAACTTCTTTCAACCCGTCCAGAATGCCTTTCATTGAATTTTCAGAAATCGGAGCGTCGTTATACATTACCAAAGCCAGTTTCAGCTTTTTTCCGGGTTTAAATTCTGATATTCCATAATCGGCAAGCCGGAGCACTTTTGCCGGTATTTTTAATCCCAATTGCTTTATTTTCTCATGATTAATAATAATGTCCTTTTCAACGAAATTTTCGATGGGGATATCCTTAGGATTTGCACCGAGAAGAACTTGTGCCGTCATGGTTGCCGAATGAAAACCGGTGCTGTACCAGCCAACTCCCACTGCTGCCGTAGCGCCTTTGGCAACCATTTCCTGATCGTTCACAACCAAAGGCAACCTGGCTTTATCAGTATTTTTAACAATACCATCAATGGCCTGGATAGCGGTATTATCACCGGTAACCCAAACGACCTGAATGTCTTTTGATACTAAAACCTGAGCGGACTGGAACACCTCGTTGGTGTTGGTAACGGTTATTTCTTCCAGTTTTATTCCTCTTTTTTTAAGTATTTTCCGGGCTTCTTCTATCACTTTCCTCGAGTTGGATTCCGAAGAGTTGTAAAGTGTTCCGATGGATTTTACGCCGGGCACCAATTGCTGAATGAAATCAAAAGTTTCTTCAATAGGTGGAAAAGAACCTATTCCGGTAACATGTGGCAGATGGTCGGAAGCGCTTTTGCCGGCTCCGGCCGATAGCGGATCATAGCAATAGGTGAAAACCACCGGTTTGTTTTTTACGGCTTTAAACGAACCCTGGATGACGGGTGTGGACGTAGGAAAAATCAAGTCTATATCCTGGTTATCCAGGTTTTGCAAAAGCGACGGAATATTGGCAATTTCGGCATTGCAATGAGCCATCACAATTTTTAGATTGCTGTCTTTTACGAACCCCAGTTGCCGCATTCCTTCATAAAAACCCTTCATCACATTATCAAAGCCTTCTTCGGGAGCGAAATAGGCTACACCTATTTTATATATCTTGCCAACTTCTGGCTTTATTTCCTGATTTCTTGCCACATTATTTCTTCGGGCTTTCCCTAGATGGCGGTTATGTTTGTCGGCATACAATAAAATACCGGCAATTAAGGCAATAACAGCCAAACCCTTGTATATCTGTTTGAGATCGTAAAACAATTTCATAGGCAAAAAATTTAATAATCGATGGGATAGTTAGCATTTAAAAAACAACCGATAAAATTAAAATTATTTTTTGTTTGATGTAATGAATTCGATTAATTTTTAGAAAACTATATAACTAACTGGTTAAAAAATAGTTGGAATGATGCCGATAATGTTTTGATATAAGGGAAACAACACAATCGGACGAATTTTTTTAAAATTTAAAATATTTTATGGAAACGATAGTCTATTGTTCAGATATTATTTCGTATTTTTATTGCTGATTTACAATCCGGAAAATCCGGGAACCTAAAAAATACCATAAAATAATTAAAATGAATGCACTACAAATATTTTCCATTGGTATAGAACTACTAATTGCCGTTTTGGGTATTTTACTTTGGGTAAGAAAAAGGAAACGTTATGGCTGGAAAATCACTCTGACCTTTTTAATTTATGTTTTTTATGATTTAGCTCATTTGTACAGCTTTACAAATTCCGAAACCCTGTTGTCCGCACTTTTTACCGTAGCTTCTTTATCTGCATTGTGGGCGGTTTGGGATATTTATAGACAGAAAAATGTAATTTTCAAAAAGAAGGCCAAAACCCGCAGATAATTCTGCAAATTTATTTTAAATCAAATGATTAATATTTTTTATAAACTATTAAAAATGAAATGAGTATGGAAACAATTAGTAAAAATTTATTACTCGAACTTTTGTCGAATCAGGAACTGAAAAAAGATTTTCTGAAAGATCCTAAAAAAGTATTGAAGGACAAAGGAATTAAAGTGGATGAAAGCGTGAATTACAAAGTTGTTGAAGATACACCAACGACTAAACACGTGGTTATTCCTTATCTTGATCCGATTGATCCGGATAAACTCGAAGATTTTGAGAAAAGGTTATCCAAGATAGTGATTGTTTAATTTTTAATTTTTAAGCGAAATGGAAACAGTAAAAAGCAAATTCATACTCGAACTTCTGTCGAATCAGGAACTGAAAAAAGATTTTCTGAAAGATCCTAAAAAAGTACTGAAGGATAAGGGGTTCAAGCTAGATGAAAACGTGAATTATAAAGTTTTGGAGGATACTCCTACAACTAAACATGTGGTCATTCCTTTTATTGATTCGGCAAACCCGGAAAAACTCGAAGATTTTGAGAGAAGGTTTTCTAAAGTTGTCGTGTAATGATTATAATTTTAGCGGAAACTGATTTATGAAGAAATTTTTACCCAGCATTCTTTCGGATAAAGCATTGATGAATAATGTTGAGGTCAATCTTTGAAAGAAATTTTCAAAGATATTTATGCTGTAAAAACGTTTCAGAAGATTTCAATGATTTTAAAATCAGTGTTTGTGAGCTATCCTAAATGGAATAATGAAGATATTATTTATTAATTCAATAAATTATACCGAATCTATTCTCGAAATACCCATGGGATTATTGTCGTTGGCTACCATTCTTAAAGCCAACGGCTATGATGTTGAAATTGTTGACCTGAACGAGCTTTATCTTAACGGTAAGCTTCCCGAAATGGATAAACCGGAAGTTCTTGACTGGTTCAGCAATTATATTGTTGAGAAAAAAGGAGATATAATTGGCTTTTATACTTTATGCTCATTTTACCATAATGCAGTTTCTGTTGCTCGGAAAGTTAAAGAAAAACGGCCGGAGGTGGCCATTATTTTTGGCGGCCCCCAGGCAAGCCTTACTGCAACAGATTCTTTAAAGGCATTTCCGTGGATTGATTTTATTGCCGTTGGTGAATGTGAAACGACTATTATTGATATCGTTCATGCCCTTTCGGGGGGAAAACCGGTTGAACGGGTTCTCGGGCTCGCATACAGGCAAAACGGCGATGTAAAAATAAATCCTTCGCCCGCCTTAGTTAAAAATCTTGATGAACTTTTGCTTCCCGACTATTCGTTAATCAGCTATATGGATAAGCTGAAATACATGAGTATAGATGTTGGACGCGGATGTCCGTTTTCGTGCCGGTTTTGTTCTACCAAAACCTTCTGGAAACAAAAGTTCAGGATGAAAAGTGCGGACAGGATTATCAGCGAAATGGAAAATGTGTACCAGAAATTCGGGATAAGCCATTTTCTGATGTCTCATGATATTTTTACATTGAATGGCAAATATTTGAATGATTTTTGTCATCGTTTGCTTGCTAAAAAACTACCGTTTACCTGGAGTTGTTCGTCGCGTGCCGATACGCTCGACCCGGAAACGATAAATCTGATGAAAAAATCTGGGTGTAATGCCGTTTTTATTGGAATAGAAACCGGTTCACCAAGAATGCAAAAGCTTGTAAATAAGAATTTAGACCTGGAAAAAGCATGGAAAGTTGCGCGTTTGGTTTCTCAGGCGGGCATACAGACAAAATTGGCTTTCATTTTTGGCTTTCCCGATGAAACGGAAGATGATCTGAAACAGACACTTTCTTTTATTATGCGAGCAATCCGGTTTGGCAGCGAAATAATCATTCTTAATCATTTCGTTATGCTTTCAGGCACGGAATATTATGAAAAATACAACCATTGTCTTACTTTCGATGAAATTGTTCCTGCCTGGGCTGACGGTTTTATTTTTGAGGAAACCCAACCGTTGATTTACCAGCATCCTGAAATATTTCCTCATTTTTTTCGCACTGAGTCGCCTCTGTATTCCAAATATCTTTATCTCGATATATTCGTCAATTTTCTTTCTTATTTTTATAAGTTTGTCCCCGATACTTTTGATAGCATTCTTTTATTTTACAAGGAAAATTTGAATGATTTATATCTTGATTTTGTTCACTGTAACCCGGATTTCGGAACAAAATACCAGGATATTAAATCCTATTTTCCGGAAATTGAAAATAATACATTTGCACTTTCATTTTTTAAATTAATGGATAAGTATATTTATAATCAAAATTTTAAAGAATTATCGTATCAAATCAGGGATACATTTGATGTGGAAGTTAAATTGTATAAATACAGAATCAGTTTGCGACAGGAGGTTTGTAATTAGTCGTTTTACCAATTAAAATTAGAACAAAATGATGGCTGACATTAATCTTTCTTTTTTGAAAAAAATACACTGGGAAACTTTTATTTTCATTGTAATGGCAATTGCGATGATGAGTTGCAACGGTAAAATGAAAAAAGAATCAAACTCAGGCATAAAAACCGGAATTGTTGCATCCGGCAACGCTGGCAAACTGAGGGAAGTTACTTTTTTGCCATATTGGGTTACCAATGCTCAGTTTGCCGGATATTATGTGGCTCAGGAAATGGGTATTTATAAAAAATACGGTATCGACCTTAAAATTATTCCTTACCAGCCATTTATCACTTCGACGGATTTAATCAGAGACGGCAAAACCGACTTTGCAGCGTTGTGGCTGGTAAATGCCCTTGAACTGGAAGCATCGGGAGCCGATATCGTAAATATAGCCCAGCTTTCTTCCCGCTCATCGCTGATGCTTGTAACTAAAAAGAAAAGCGGAATCAAAACCCTGAAGGACATGAACGGCAAAAGAGCCGGAATCTGGAGCGGTTTCGAACTTCAACCCAAGGCGCTGTTTAATAAATATCATCTTGATATTAAAATAGTTCCGATAGGCAGTTCCAACAATCTTTTCCTGATGGATGGGGTGGATATTACCAATGCCAACTGGTTCGACGAATATCATTCCATTATTAATTCCGGTTACAATCCCGATGAATTGAATACTTTTTTCTTTGCCGATTACGGATTGAATTTTCTGGAAGATGGAATTTATTGCTTATCAGATAAATTAAAAAAAGATCCCAAGCTATGTGCTGATTTTGTTAATGCTACGCTTGAAGGTTGGATGTATGCTTTTAATAATCCGGATAAAGCCATCGATATTGTTGTAAATTATGCTCAAAAAGCTAAATTGCCAGCAAACCGCATTCATCAACGGTGGATGCTCGATCGGTACAAGGATTTATATATCCCGAAAGGAAAAACAACCATCAATACTTCGCTTTCGGAAAAAGATTATCATTTTGTTGCCGATGTACTAAAACAGAGTGGATTGATAAAACAGGTGCCATTGTACGATAATTTCTATCAGCCGGTTAAACGCTGATCAACTTCATAAAAAATTAAACAGTGCCAAAGATGAAGAATCAAAAAGAAAAAAAAGGATTAGCATTCAAGCTGATTTTATTCATTTTTACCAGCGTTGCCATTATTTTTTCCGCTATTTTTCTGTATAATTATAACATTTCGAGAAAAATTGTAGAGCGAAATCTGAAACTGAGCGCCGAAAATCTCACTGTTTCTACTGTTTCAAAAGTAGATAAAGTGTTAAGTTCCATTCAGAAAATACCGGATAATTTTTCAAAAATAATCGAGTCGAAAGATTATTCGAAAGAGGAAATGATTAAGATTTTACGACAGGAAGTGGAAAATAATCCTGAAATTTACGGATGTGCTTTAGCCTTTGAACCATATTATTATGGCACGACCCAAAAATATTGTTCTCCGTATTTCTACCGTAAGTCGGGAAAAATAGAATTCAAATACATTGGCGATGAGAAGTATGATTACTTTACCATGGATTGGTATCAGATACCCAAGGAATTAAATCATCCGGTGTGGAGCGAGCCATATTTCGATGAAGGAGCGGGCGATGCTGTTATGTCCACCTATTCTGTTCCGCTTTACCGCGAAAAAAACGGGAAGAAACAGTTTATCGGCATTCTTACCGCCGATGTTTCCCTCGACTGGCTGCAGGATAATATCAATGCTATAAAAGTGTACCAATCGGGCTACGGATTTGTGGTATCGTCCAACGGAACCATTGTTACGCATCCCAAGAAGGAACTTATTATGAATGAAACGATTTTCAGCATAGCCGATGCTCAGAAGTCGCCGCGTCTGCGCGAAATTGGCCGTAATATGATTCATGGTGAAACAAGCTTTGCTGAATTGGAATACAAGAATATAACAACTGGTAAGCTGAGTTGGATAGCTTATGCGCCTGTTCCGCTTAATGGTTGGTCTATCGGGATTGTTTTTCCGGTGGATGAACTAATGGCGGATGTAAATAATCTTTTTATCAATGTATTGTGTCTTGGTGCCGGTGGGTTGCTTATCATTTTGTTTGTTATTATTTTTATTTCGCGTTCCATCACCAGCCCATTGAGGCGACTTACCGATGCTGCCGGAAAATTTGCCCAGGGCGATTTTAATGTGGAACTACCCCAGATTAATTCCAAAGACGAAATCGGTAGCCTGAACACTTCGTTCATCTATATGCAAAATGCATTGGCTTCCACCATTAATGATTTGAAGGATGCTTCCGAAAAACTCCGGATATCTAACGAAAAATTAGAAGAATACAACCGTACCCTTGAACAAAAAGTGGATGCCCGTACTGCCGAATTGAAAGATAAAAACAAAGAATTAGATTCCGCTTTTAATAACGTGAAAACGCTGAGCGAAATCGGGAAAAAGATAACATCTACCTTAAACATAGAAGATATTCAGGATATCGTTTACGATAATGTAAATTCGCTGCTGGATGCCACCAGTTTTTTGATTATGATTTACAACGAAAGGGACAGGAAACTGGAATGCAAACTTTCGATGGAAAAAGGAGAAAAGCTTCCGCCATTTGAAGTTTCGATGGAGGAGAAAAACCGCTTTGCCGTTTGGTGTGTGGATAATGCTGCCCCTCTTTTTATGAATGATGTGGAAAATGAATACATGCAATATGTTCCCAACCGGGCAAAACCCAAGGCCGGCGAAACGGTAGCTTCCCTGATTTACCTTCCGATGATGATAGAAAACCGTATTGTCGGAGTGATTTCGGTCCAGAGTTTTCGTAAGAATGCGTATAGTCAATATCAGTTTGACATGCTGGGCAACCTGGCAAACTATGTGGCCATTGCTTTTGATAATGCCGTTGCCTACGAAAAAATCAACAGGGCAAATGCCGAACTGAAAGCAGCCCAGGCGCAGTTGGTGCAGTCGGAAAAGATGGCATCTCTCGGTCAGCTTACCGCCGGCATCGCCCACGAGATAAAGAATCCGCTGAATTTTGTAAACAACTTTGCCGAACTTACTGTTGACCTTGCTAAAGAACTTACAGAAGAAGTAGACAAACTTTCGGACAGGTTTTCGCAGGAAGATAATGAATATTTGAAGGAAATTATCGGTGATATTCATTCCAATGCAATAAAAATTAACGAGCATGGCAAACGTGCCGACAGCATCGTGAAAGGGATGTTGCTTCATTCGCGGGGGAAAACCGGCGACAAGCAACCTACCGATGTGAATGCCGTGCTTGCCGAATATGTCAACTTAGGCTATCATGGCATGCGGGCGCAGGATACCAATTTTAATATAAAAATTGATGCTGAATACGACAATACCATCGGAATGATTAATATTGTTCCTCAGGACATCAGCCGGGTATTTCTGAACATCATCAATAATGCCTGTTATTCAACCAATCAGAAGAAGAAAGAGTTAAAGGATGCTTATTTCCCTATTTTGCAGGTTCGAACCAAAAATCTGGGCGACAAGGTGGAAATTCGTATACGTGATAATGGAAAGGGCATACCGCAGGAAATACTCGATAAAATCTTCAATCCTTTCTTTACAACCAAACCGGCAGGCCAGGGTACAGGATTAGGACTGTCGCTTAGCTTTGATATTGTGGTGCAGGAACATCAGGGCGAAATGAAAGTGGAATCGAAGGATGGTGAGTTTGCCGAATTTATCATTACTATCCCCCAAAATTTAGTTTTGAAACAATAATAATATTTTAAAATAAACAGCTTATATGGATTCTCAGATTAATGTGAAAATAATGGTAGTGGATGACGAGGTGGATCTCGAGCCTTTGATCCGGCAGAAATTCCGTCGTCAGATACGGAGTAATGAATATGATTTTGTTTTTGCCCACAACGGACTGGAAGCGTTGTCGAAGTTGATAGAACATCCCGACATCGGAGTTATTTTATCGGACATCAACATGCCCGAGATGGACGGACTAACGCTTCTTATGAAATTAAAGGAACTGAAAAATCCTTCGTTGAAAACCGTCATCGTTTCGGCTTACGGCGATATGGAAAATATACGCACCGCCATGAACCGCGGCGCTTTCGATTTCCTTACCAAACCCATCAACTTTGATGATTTGGAAATCACCATAAATAAAACACTTGATGAGATACGGCTTCAGCGCAAAGCAATGAAGGAACACGACCAGTTGATTTCCATCCAGCAGGATCTGAATGTGGCACGCGAAATTCAGCAGGCTATACTTCCCAAAGTATTTCCTCCTTTTCCCGGGAGGAAGGAGTTTGATGTTTATGCTTCCATGACGGCAGCCAAGGAAGTGGGCGGCGATTTCTATGATTTTTTTATGATTGATAACGACCGTCTGGGTTTCGTTATCGGTGATGTATCGGGCAAAGGGATACCCGCCGCTATTTTTATGGCGGTAAGTCGTACGCTTATCCGTGCCACCGGACTGAAAGGTATGACTACCGGCGAATGTCTGCATTATGTTAATAACCTGCTTTGCAACGAGAGCGTTTCGTGTATGTTTGTTACCGTTTTTTATGGTATCCTTAACATGAAATCGGGCGAACTGGAATATTCCAATGCCGGCCATAACCCGCCTTATTTGATGAAAAATAATGATTCCATTCAGAAATTAGAATCCACCGGCGATACGGTGCTTGGATGTTTTGAAAACCGCCAGTTTACTTCCCGGAAAATCCTGTTGAATCCTAACGACGATCTTATCCTTTATACCGATGGCGTTACCGAAGCATTCAACCGCGAAGGCGAAGAATATGGCGATGAACGTCTCGGAAAATTACTTGCTTCGATGCAAAATCTGGCTGCCAGCGAAATCGTTACCATCATTGCCGACGATGTAAACCTTTTTGCTCAGGGTGTTTCCCAATCGGATGACATTACGCTGTTTTCGTTAAAGTATTTTGGTTAAAAATTCTATAACTTTGCCGTATGCTTGAAAAAAACATAACCATTATCAACCAGGTGGAGCAATTGGAAGAGCTTGCCGGGATTCTGGAAACCGTTTCGGAGGAATGGGATATTCCGATGAAGGTTTCCCTGAATCTGAATCTTGTTTTGGAGGAATTGATAACCAATATTATCTTTTATGGCTATGACGATAAAAACGAACACCGGATTTTTATTCGTTTGTATAAAAAGGATAACGAAATCGAAATTCAGATAGAAGATGACGGAAAAGAATTTAATCCGTTGCTTGTTGCCGAACCGGATATTGATGAATCCATCGAAAACCGGAAAATCGGCGGGCTGGGCATCCACTTTGTCCGTAAGATAATGGATGGCATGAATTACCGGCGTTCGGACGACAAAAACATTTTAACATTGACTAAAAACATTGCATAAATTATTTAAATCAAAATATAAATGGACTTAAAAGAAAGTAAACAAGGGAATTTTTTGATTATTAACTTAACCGGACGCCTCGATACGTCCAACTACGGAGACCTGGAAAAAAAACTGCTCGGATTTATTGAAAAAGGGGAGAAGGAGATCGTAGTTAATTGTTCCGATTTGGTTTATATCAGCAGTTCAGGATTGAGGGTATTGCTGATGGCGCTAAAGAGGATTACCGCTGCCGGAGGAAAATTCCGCCTTTGCTGTTTGCAGAATAATATCATGGAAATTTTTGAAATTGCCGGATTTACTTCCATCTTCAGCCTTTTCAATACCCTGGAAGACGCTGTAAAGTAATATCCGGTTGCTATGGATGCGATGAGTGCCGAACCGAGAATTGTTCTTCCTTTTGATGTTACATCCGAAGGAATGGCTGAATCTTTTGTGAAGGAATGGTGCAAAAAATCGCAGATCGAGGATAAAATACTATTTCACCTGGTGTTTGCCGTCAATGAACTGGTGGATGGTATCATCAATTTGGGAAGAACGCTGAACATTGACGGGAGTATTGATCTGGAAGCCATCCCGTATTCCCGTCATCTTTCCATCCGTATCACTTTTCCGCAGGACGTCCCTTTGGACCCTACGTTTAACCATAACGATGGTTTTCTGGAAGAGTTTCCCGAGATGACCATCTCGCCCGATATCTTCTGGCATCATGTGATATTGAACTGGGTGGATAAAGCATCCTGGTTTAAAAAAGGAAAGAAAATAACTATCGAACTTACCCAGTATGCCCGCGACGAGAATCGTGCCGGAGAACTCTATTTCCTGAGTATCCGTCCCCGGCTTCCGGAATCTTTGAAGATAAGTTATGGAAAAAACGACATCATCATAGCCCGTTCTGCCGAGCAGGAGTCGGTGATGAGGCTTAGCCCTAAGTCGGCATTTATACTTAAGGCAGCGGGCGATAATACTTCCATGCGCGATATTTATTACGCTTTTGTGAATGAATTTGGGATGGTACATCCATTAGCTTTTGGCAAGATAACGGAAGATTTGATCCAGAAGGGACTGTTGATTACCGGCGATAAACTCATAAAGGAAAAGAAAAACAATGCTTTTCTTTCCACTTTGCATAAGGTGATAAAACTGCGTTATTCCTTTCGTAATCCCGATAAAATCCTTGGGATTATCAACCGTAAAGCGGGTGCGCTCTGGAGCAACAAGGCTTTGTACGTTTACGTAGTCTTCCTCGTTTTATCCGCCCTTATTTTTACCCTTAACGGAAATAAGATAAGTGGCGCTTTTCATTATTTTTTCGCCAATGGTATTCATTTCAGTCTGCGAAACCTCATTATTTTCTATATTTTTTACAACCTGATGATCGTTATCCATGAGTTGTCGCATGGGATAATGTGCAAACGTTTCGGCGGCGAGGTGCACGAGATGGGTATCATGGTTTATTTCGGAACGGTTTGTCCCTTTGTGGATACCACCGATGCCTGGATGCTTCCCGGTAAATGGCAAAAAGTATGGGTTTCCTTTGCCGGGCCCGTCTCAACATTAATTTTTGCCTGCATAGAAGGACTTCTGTTTCTATTGTTTTACCATATCCCTGATCTGGTCTTTGTTTTCGGAGCATTGTTTTCCCTGCATTTTCTTTCGTTTTTCGTCAACCTGTTTCCGTGGATAGAAACCGATGGCTATTACATCGTGATGGATTTATTCAACCTGCCCAATCTTCGGAAGAATGCTTATGCTTTTCTGGGCAACCGCGTAAAGAACCTGTTTAAGCGGACTCCGTCGCCAGCCATTACCCGGCGCGAAAAGATAATTTATCTTACCTATGCGCTGTCGGCTCCCGTTTTTATTATCTTTTTCCTGTTTATCCCTTTAATTCTTCGTTTTTGGTCTAAGATAAAAGAGATGCCGGCATACTTTTCCATGCTGCTTATCACTTTACTTGTGGTTATCTTTTTCGAACGGCTGATAAAAAGTGCTGTCCGCTGGTATCGCAAAACGCATTTGGTGCCGATGGATTTAAAAAGGAATTAAAAACCTGTTAAGTAATTTCAGGATGGTACACCTACCTTGTTGAAAATATAGATTCACTTTCCAGACAAGCTATATCTCGCGGAAAGTCTCGGCTTTTACCCAACCTACGCTTCCATTGGCTATTTTCACTTCCCGCCATTGTCCGACTTTGTCGGTAATGCTGACTTTGGTGCCTTCGTGCAGTACAAAAAGATCGGTACTGTTTTCGTCGGGCGAACTTTTTACCGTTAGCGAAGGGGTAAAGATGATGGCTTCTTTCTGGCGGGTAAGGGTATGATACCGGTTGCTTGCAAAAAGAAAAGAAAATGTGGAGAATATAAATAATAAGATGCCACACCAAAACGATGCTTTGCGGATTAACACGGTGTTGGAAATTAAATAAAAAGAGATGGCGATAAAAAACAGGACCACATTTATGATTAAAATAACCGCCCATGTATCCATAGTAAACAGATTTTTTGCGGCATTCCACCAGCGTTTGTAAAATAGGTCGGGCAAAGGAAGAATTTTATCAGTAATTTTTGAATTGGCAACCTGGATGTTATTTTTTACATATTCGTCGCGTGGGTTTAGTTTGAGCGCTTTTTCATAATACAAGATAGCCGACGGCATATCGTTGCTTTTGAAATAGGCGTTGCCGAGGTTGTAATACAATTCGGAAGCTTCGAAGCCGTTTGATATCACTTGCTGATATAACGTAACAGCCTGTTGATAGGCTCCGGCGGAATAGGCTTTATTAGCTTTGACAACCAGAGCATCGTTATCGGCAGCGAAAAGCCCGTAAGAAATAAAAAATAATATGCTCAGAAATACACTTTTCATGTGTTATTAATTTTTTAATTTATTGGTCACATAGCCTGTATCCATAAAATATCATTCTCGGTTGGTATGAGCATGGCTTTTATGGATATTTTATCCGTATATAATTCGTTCTGTTTTTGTATTAGCCTGTTACCAGTTTTTTCGGCCATGACTCGATTATTTTAATTCCCTTTCTATTTTTAAGATAACATCCATAGCTTCTTTATAAATGCCTTCCATAGCTCCGGTGCTATCACCGGGGGCGAAGCGGGCAAATTCACAATCGTTCAGCGTAGCGATAAACTGTTTAATGATTTCTTCTTTAACATTTTTTTCTTTCAATGCAGTATTGACGGAATCCATGGAAAGTTCCGAAAGCGGAATGGCAAATTTATCGCTGAGGTAGCCCCATAATGCGTTGGAAATTTCGTTGTAAAAACCGTCATTTTCCTTACGTGTCAAGAATTCCTTAGCTTTTTTCAGACGAGCTGTCGCTACTTTTGTTGCCCGGCGGTTTTTCATCATCAGCACATTGCTGCGTTTTTTGATTTCATTTTTCCAGATGATCACGAATAGAATAAACAATAGAAATGGAATAAACAGGATGGTATCAAACAACAGTGAGCCAAAGAAATTGGAATTAATTTTCGATAGCTTAAAGGGCTGATTTTTGATAAAGCGGATATCGTTCCCGACATATTTGATGTCTTCCTGACTGTTGTAAACGCTGGTTCCCTGGTTGCCGTCACCTTTGGTAACATTAATTGAAAATTCAGGTGAAGAAAGTGTGATGTATTTATTTTTCGACAGATCAAAATAGCTGAATTCAACCGGTTTTATTTTATATTGACCGGCATTTCGCGGGATCATCAGGTACTCGAAAGTTTTTGTACCCGAGATGTCACCAGAAGTGGAAGAAATGTTTTCAGAGGTTTTTGGATCATAGATCTCAAAATCGGGAGGCAACTGAACGTTTAATTTATCAATCAGTTTTAAATTACCGTTGCCGGAGATGCTAAGTTTAAGCGTAACTGCTTCATTGGCTTTAACCGTAGTTTTATCTATTTCCGATTTAAGTGTGAAATTACCTACGGCTCCCTGGTATCCGGCAGGTTTACCGGCAAGAGGCAGTGGTTTAACATCCACACTGACTGAATTGGATCGAAGAGTCTTTTTTACGTTGGAAACGGTAGTTCCAAAGAAATCGTCGAATAGATTATCGAAGAAAGGATCGTTGGAACGATGATGGGTACGGTTTTGAACCTGAGCCAGGACTTCAATTTCGAGTGGCGCAATGGAAAGTTTGCCGGTTTTTTGCGGAAATAAGGCAACCTTACGGATTTCGGCAACCATATATTTTTCACCGTTCACCGTTTCGGTATATTGCTTGGGTTTTTCGTTTTCTTTCATCAATTCCTGCGACCAAAAGCCGGTGTAGGACGAAAGTTTATTAATCACAAATTGCGAAATGGATATTTTGTGATAAATCTTATAAGTGATGATCACTTGTTCCCCCTGACAGGGTGATTTTTTATCGACAAAAGCTTTCAAAAAAACGTCGTTGGAAGAAGCACCGGTAGCCGGCTCCTGATCGGGTACATTCTGATATTGTCTGCTGTTGCTTCGTCCCGGCTGATTGTATTGGGGACGTTTGCTTCCCTTTACCACATGTATGGATAAGGCATTGGAAACGTATCTTTTGCCACCTACGGAAATAGATGCCGGAGGAATCGTAAACGTGCCTTCGGTTTCTGCCTGAAGATAATAAGTATACGAATAGTTGACCGATTGTTTAACATTTCCGTTGATAATTTGTATGCTTGAACTTGAGGAAACATTGGGTCCTGCCAAGACTAAAAAATTTTTAATAATCGGCCCTGTGAAACCCGAACCTTCGGCATTAATACTGAAAGTTAATGCAAATTGTTCGCCTACACCGACGGTATTATTGGCGGATGCAACAAATTTGATGTCCGCAGCCCTGGCAAAGCCTGTAAAAAATAGAACGATATGAACAAGTACTATTAATCTTTTCATTTTGTATACGCAATCATCAATGACTATTTTCTGATCTTTTTAGGGTTTATAAAAATAACATTTACCAATCCTTTTGAACGGCAATCTTGCTACGTTTGCCTTTTTGTTTTTTCAATTTTTCCAATGTATTTTTTTCATCGTTGTTCAGTGCCTGAAGCATACGTTCGGCATCTTCCTTTGAAATTTGCTTCTGAGGATTTTCCTGTTGCTTTTGTTGGTTTTGCTTTTGTTGGTCGTTTTTTTGTTGCTGTTTTTGATCTTTATTCTGTTGTTTGTTGTTTTTGTTATTCTGATTTTTGTTATTTGGATTTTGCTTGTTTATAAGCATTTTTTTTGCGTATTCAAGATTATACTTGGTTTCCTTATCTTTTGGATTCAGGCGCAGGGAGTTTTTATACGCATTGATACTCTCCTCAAACTTTTTGTCTTGTAGCAACGAATTGCCGAGGTTATGATAATTACGGGCGAGAGCATCCTTGTTTGTTTTTTTGGAAGTGAGGCTTTGATAAAGCTTGGTGGCTTCCTCATAGTTTTTTTGTTTGTAAAGGGCATTGCCCAAGTTATAATTTCCGCTGAATGATTCTTTATTTTTGGTTAACGCTTTGCGGTAATTGATTTCGGCTTGTTTATAATTATTTTTTTCATAAGACTTATTGCCGTCCCTTATCAGCTTTCGCTCGCTTTGGGCAAAGCAGGCAACGTTAAGAAAAATGAGTAGTAAAATATTTATAAAACGCTTCATTTTAGTTGATGGTTGATAGTTGTTTGTTGATGGTTGATAGTTGTTGGTTGTTAGTTTGCATGGTTTATAATGTTCTTTTTCCAAATAAGTTGATTTTTTCTGCCCATTTGGGTTTTCGTTCACTAAGCATTAGTTCAACGATTAATAAAACGATGGCTACAGCAAAGAAGTATTGAAAACGGTCGGAATAATCGGAGAACATTTTATTCTGGTATTCATTTTTTTCCATTTTATTGATGCCTTCAAAAATTTTATCCATTCCGGTTTCAGAATTGTTGGCTCTCACATAAATTCCTTTTCCATTATGGGCAATTTCCTGGAGCATAGCTTCATCTAATTTGCTGATAACAGTACTGCCTTCCATATCTTTTTTAAATCCGACCTGAATTCCTTCATTGTTTCGGATTGGGATAGGAGCGCCTTCGGCTAGTCCCATTCCAATGGTATACGTATAAATACCTTTTTTTTCGGCAGCTTTAGCCGCAGCCACAGCGTCGTCTTCATGATTTTCACCGTCGGAAATAATGATAATGGCGCGGCTTCGTTTATTATTGTCGAACGATCGGGAAGCGATATCGATGGCATCGCCTATGGCTGTTCCCTGGGTAGGAACGATGTCGGTATTAATGGTGGAAAGAAATAATTTAGCAGCGCCAAAATCGGTCGTAATAGGTAATTGAATATATGCTTTTCCGGCAAAAACAACAATCCCGATCCTGTCGTCTTCCAGATTATCAATCAGCCTTGAGATGGCTTGCTTTGCTCTTTCCAGCCGGTTGGGTTTAATATCTTCGGCAAGCATGCTGTTGGAAACATCCATGCATATCATTAAATCGACGCCTTTGCGATGAACTTTTTCAACTTTTGAACCGATTTGTGGATCGGCAAGACCGATAATGAGAAAAGTATAGGCCAACATCAAAAAGATAAACTTCAGTATAGGACGTTCCGTTGAAATATCAGGAATTAACGGATGTATTACGTTCCAATCGCCAAATTTTTGCAGCGATTTTTTTTCGCCAACGAAGCATCAATGCAAACAAAAATATAAAAACCGGAATCAGTAATAATCCGTAAAGGAAAAAAATATGTGCAAATCTGAACATTTATTGGTTGATTGTTGGTTGATTGTTGATTGTTGATTGTTGATTGTTGATTGATTGTTGTTTGTTATTAATCAGATAATTTTAGGGAATGGTTTTAAAAACGGTGTTTCGCAATGTCCCTTCGGCAATGAGCAATATTAAAGCCAGAAGAGCAAAAGGAAAAAACTCTTCCTTTTTTTTACGGAATTCAGTTACGTCAATTTTTGATTTTTCCATTTGATCGATTTCTTTGTAAATACCGGCTAATTTTTGTTTGTTTGTTGCCCTGAAATACTTGCCGTCGGTTAAATTGGCAATATTTTTCAGCAAGGGTTCATCAATATTCACTTCCATTTGCTGGTACTGGATTCCAAAAGGGGTTTGGACGGGATAAGGTGCCATACCCATTGTTCCAACACCTATGGTGTAGATTCTGATTTTGTAGAGTTTTGCAATTTCGGCAGCCGACATGGGGTCTAACGAGCCCATATTGTTGACGCCATCGGTGAGCAGAATAACCACTTTGCTCACGGCTTTTGAATTTCGCAGGCGGTCAACGGCGGTTGCCAAACCATCGCCCAGAGCTGTTCCGTCGTCAATCATCCCGCTTTTTACATCTCTGAAAAGATTTATTAATACCGAATGGTCGGAGGTAAGCGGGCATTGTGTAAAACTTTCGCCGCTAAAAACCACCAGACCGATGCGGTCGTTTGGACGGCCTTCAATAAAGTCTGAAGCAACGTCTTTAGCTGCTTCCAGCCGGTTAGGCTTAAAATCTTCGGCAAGCATACTTCCCGAAATATCGGTAGCTAAAACGATATCAATACCTGTAACCGAAACATCCTGTTTGCTCGAATGCGATTGTGGCCGGGCAAGGGCTATAATTAATAAAGTTAAAACTAAAAGTCTGATAATAAACAGGGAAATATAGAATCGCTGACGCAGACTTTTGCCTGTGTTTTTGAATGCTTCAAGAGATGAAATTTGGATGTCGGCATGGATATTGCGATGTTTGAAATAATACCAAACTACCAACAAAGGCAATAGTAAAAGCAAAAGAAGGAAATATGGATGTAAAAACTGAATATGACCTGGCATCGCTTACTGGTTTTTAGGTATTAATTGATTTGTATTTTCTTTGACATGACTTTCCTTTTTATTTTCTTCCACGGGTATGGTTTCTTTCACAAAATCAATGGCAAAGTTTAGACTTTGGTCGTGATGAACTGGCAATGGTTCTTCTTTGGCAAACTTAACCAAATCGGCAAGCTGGAGTATTTGCGTCAGCTCATCAACCAATTCGTTTGGCAATGTAATTCCGCTAAACGATTCAAGAATCTCGTCGGTTGTCATTTCGATAGCATTAATGTTAAAACGGTCGACGATATATTTCCGCAGGATGTCGGTAAGTTCGGTATGGTATTGCTTAATATTCCCGCTTTGCCATAGTTTGGACTTTCGTATTTTTTCAAGCGCTTCCAGGGCAACGACATGAGGAGGTTGTGGTGGTTTGTGAGGAAAACGTAAAAGAGGTTCAGATTTTTTACGTTTGTTAAAATAATAAATCAGAAATAAAACCAGAAGAATAATGGCTAAGGAACCCCCGATCCAGGGAAGCAGTTCTTTGAAGGTAATGGGTATGCCTAAAGGAGCTTTGATATCCTTGAATGTTTTTGTTGTATCCACTGAAACCGTAAGAACATTAAGCATTAATGGATTGGATTCCAAGTAAAATAATGTTGTATCGTTGGGCTTATGGTAAGCAAAACGGAAAGGTGGTATACTGTAAAATCCTGAATCAAACGATGTGATGGTTAATGATTGTGTCAGAGTTTTTTGAGATTTGTCTTTCGAATAAGCCGTATCAATTTTTGATTTATTGATTATTTCAATTTTACCGGCAATAGAATCGGAAAGAGGTGTCCATAATGCTTTATAATTGGCTGGAAGGGTAAAACTGAGTTTTAGTCTTACCTGATCGCCAATCAAAATGGAATTAGTATCAATTTTAGCTATGGTTTTTACTTGTTGTGCCCAAGCCATTTGCCCGGTAAGCATCAACAATAAAAGAAATACTATTTTAATTTTCGTTTTCAACTCTTAATTCCTATTAATCTTCGACTCTTCAATTCGTTAATCTAAAATTCTCAATCTGAAATTTTAATATCTTGCGCCTCTTTTTTTGAACAATCCCATCAGTGGGCGGACATAATCCTCTCCCGTATGAATTATAGCCGAATCTACTCCAGAATGAATAAGTGCATTGGTAAAGTATAGTTCTGTTTTTTTCCACCAATCGCGATAATTACTGACTGTTTTTTCATCGGAAGTATCAATCCAAATTTGATTACCATCTTCTTTATTACTTACTTTCATCAGTCCGATATTTGGCAAAACGGTTTCCCGTTTATCGAATACCCGCAGTGCGACCAAATCATGCTTGCGTGCTGCAATTTTCATTGGTTCTTCATAATTGGTATCAATAAAATCGGAAATAAGGAAAGCAGTACTTCGTTTTTTTAATGCATTGGTTAAAAACCGGAGTGCTTCGGAAATATTTGTTTTTTGACTTACAGGTTTAAAATCAACTAATTCACGAATAATGCGCAAAATATGACTTACACCTTTTTTGGGCGGAATAAATTTTTCCACCTTATCGCTGAAAAAGATAACCCCAACTTTATCGTTATTCTGAATCGCTGAAAAAGCAAGAACGGCGGCTATTTCAGTCATCAATTCTTCTTTGAGTTGTTTTTCGGTTCCAAATTCATTCGAGCCACTTACATCGATCATCAAAACAACGGTTAATTCCCGTTCTTCATCAAATACCTTGATATATGGATGATTAAACCTTGCCGTAACATTCCAGTCGATAGAACGAATATCGTCGCCATATTGATATTCGCGCACTTCACTGAAAGCCATCCCGCGGCCTTTAAAAACACTATGGTATTGCCCCGAAAAGATTTGGTTGGACAATCCTTTCGATTTTATTTCTATCCTTCTGACTTTCTTAAGAATATCGGCAGTTTCCACTATTTTTTTATTTTTAGAACTTAAAATTTGGAATTATGCACTCGTTTTACTCATGATATTGTAGCCATTAAAAAATCTTCAATTCTTAATTTTAAACGCAAAATTCAGAATTGAAAATTTTCTATGGTACTTCAACGATGTTAAGGATTTCGTTGATGATTTCTTCGGTAGAAATATTTTCAGCTTCAGCTTCGTAGGTTAATCCGATACGATGGCGCATGACATCGTTTGCTACGGCTCGTATATCTTCAGGAATGACATATCCACGACGTTTGATAAAGGCAAAAGCTTTGGCGGCTAATGCCAGATTGATGCTGGCACGTGGTGATGCTCCGTAATTAATCAGGTTTTCAAATTTATGAAGCCGGTATTTTGCAGGATATCTGGAAGCGAAAACGATATCGGTGATGTATTGTTCTATCTTTTCGTCAAGATACACTTCGCGAACAATATTGCGTGCCCGGAGAATGTCCTCGGGTTTAACAATGGTTCGGGTTGTAGCTTCTTCATTGGAGATATTTTGCCGCAGAATCATTTTTTCTTCTTCCTGCGTTGGATAATTGATCACTATTTTAAGCATAAAACGGTCAACCTGGGCTTCGGGAAGGGGATAGGTTCCTTCCTGTTCAATGGGGTTTTGTGTAGCCAAAACCAGAAAAGGTTCTGGAAGTTTAAAGGTGTGTTCGCCAATGGTAACCTGGCGTTCCTGCATGGCTTCCAGCAAAGCACTTTGCACTTTTGCCGGCGAACGGTTGATTTCGTCAGCTAAAATAAAATTGGCAAAAATGGGACCCTTACGAACCAAGAATTCTTCATTTTTCTGGCTGTAAATCATGGTACCGATAAGGTCGGCAGGCAAAAGATCGGGCGTAAACTGAATACGACTGAATTTTAAATCAATGACATTGGCAAGCGATTTAATAGCTAATGTTTTTGCCAAACCGGGTACTCCTTCCAATAAAATGTGTCCGTTGGATAAAAGACCAATGAGCATGCGTTCAATCATTTGTTTTTGTCCAATGATTACCTTGTGCATTTCCATCGTAATAAGGTCAACAAAGGAGCTTTCGAGGCGAATGCGTTCGTTTAGTTCTCTAATATCAGTTTCTATCATTATGATTCTTTTTTTGGCAAAAGTAAAAAATAAAAAATCGAGTTAATGGTATATGTATGTTAATTTTTGTTAAGCCTGTTGTTATAAGCCTGTAATGTAAACAGATGTTAAAATAATCCTTCAATCAACTCATCAAGGGTAACATGACGAAAATAATCGTCAATAGGAAAATTTGAAAGAGTTTTGCGGATATTTTCTTCCTTATGAGGTATACCTGTCAGCGCTTTTTCAATATCGGAGGTGTCGAGATGGTTAAAATAATCGCCAAAGATTTTAATATCGTTGATTACTCCGTTTTTTACATCGATATCGAATTCAATTTTTCCGCCCCTGAGTTTTTACAAACTTTTGAAGAGTATATTTGGGCGAATATCCAAAATTCCATTCCCAGGTAGCATATTTGGTTTCAACCAGATAGTTTATGTTACTGATATCAGATGGGGTTAATTCGTAGGCCACGGCGTCATCGTACATCTGCATAATATCGTCCATCACCAATTGCCTGAACTGAATTACATCCATGGGGTGTTGTAAATGTTCGCTAATGTTGGTTACACGGCTTTGTACCGACTTCACTGCTTTATCGCGAAACTTTAGCGGGTCAACATTCAGTGCCTTGGTTAAATCGGTTATTTTGGATGAAAAAAGCAATGTTCCATGATGTAAAATTTTGTTTTTATAAACCATTTCGGCATTGCCCGAAAATTTTTTTCCATTTATCGTCAAATCATTACGACCTTCAAAGCGGGCATTTATGCCTAATTTATTTAAGACATCAAGGATTGGTTGAGAGTATTTGCGAAAATCTATCATGTTTTCCCTGTTGCCTTCAACAGTCTGGATGAAGGAGAAATTGAGATTTCCCAAATCATGAAAAACGGCTCCGCCTCCAGTCTGTCGACGAACGACTATGATATTGTTTTCTTTAACATAGCCCGTATTTATTTCAGCCAGTGTATTTTGGTGTTTACCTATGATAATTGACGGACTGTTGATGTATAAAAGGAAAATATTGTCGGTGAAGTTTTTTAAAAAATATTCTTCGCTGGCAATATTAAAACAGGGATTGGTATTGGTACTCTTGATACAAAGCATAGTTAATTTTTGGCAAAGATAGTAATCATCTTTTAGAACTTTAAGATGGGACGATTTACAGGGGCGACGCATTAAAAATTTAGGACTTTAAAAATATACTCAGGGGACCATCCCGCAAGCAATCTTTTAGATTTTGTACTTATTTTTTCATCATCTTTTTTCAGGAGATTTAATGCCAATCTATTGATGATAGAGAAGTTAACAGCTGCATTGCCGGCTCTTTTTCTACTTGCGTCTTCATTGAATGCGACATCCAAACTCCAATGAACCTTATTTTCTATTTCCCAGTGAGAACGGATCGCCTTTAAGATATGTTCAGCCCCACAACAAAGGCTGCTGATGTAATAGCGTGTTTCCTTCTGTGTTTCACCTGTTGATTTTATGTAGCGTTCACTTTCCATTTTTATTAAAGTACTCAGAGACTTCCACAAGGTTGGTTTTTCAAGCAGGCTTAGGTCGCTGATAATGGAGCAGTTCCTGGTTTCTATTCTTCCGTGCCCGAAATCAAGTTGTTGGATAACCTGTTCTGGCTTAAGCATCTTAAAACTATCCCTAATATCATCAATCAGTTCTGGTTGATTCTCTTTTACGGCTAAAATATATTCGGCTTTCTTACTTCGGATCTTCTTTGCTATCTCTTTCTGACATCCCATTGCATCGATCGTAATAATACTCCCTTCTATCAACAAGGCTTCTAATAACTCAGGTATCGCCGTTATCTCATTTGATTTTTCTTCAACTTTTACCTGGCCTATAATCATTTGATTGGAATTGGACCAGGCACTCACAATATGGGTTGCACTATGAAAGCCTTTTCCACGGCTTCCCCTTACCGTCTTTCCATCAATAGCTACAATATCGCCCGGGTATTTGCTTACCAAGGATTGAACCCAGGCCGTGAATACCTTTTCAAATTCCACCGGATCTAAGGATGCGTAAAACCGGTTAAAGGTGTCATGGCTAGGAATGCCATTAGGCAAGGTTAAAAAAGAGGATAACCATGGCTTCTTTTGCTTGCCAAATAGTTCAATCTCATTCCACGACTCAGCACCACTGATAACTGCTGCTATTGTAATAAAGACAATGTCTTCAAGCTGATGAAGCTTTTTTCTCTCAATTCTCGGATCTTTCATGCCTGAAAGATACCCTAATAAATTTGAATCGCCCAAATTAATTATGCATTTGATTATTAGGCAAATATAATCAAATATAATGACCTAAACAAATCTATTATGCTGATATTCAATTATTTTAAACCATTTTTATCAACATTTAATTGTTCATTATTTTAATGCGTCGCCCCTGGGACGATTTAGTATAACCATGCACGAATCTCTCTGAAATAGCTAAAAAGCAACTTCTGAGGGAAAACAATGGCTAACTATTGTTTTCCAGCGTATTGCTGCTGCATCGCCATGAGTCCTAAAAGTAAAAAAGATAACCCCACTCCAATGATTAATGGAACAACAAAGGATTTCTTATGGTATTTTATATCGATCCCTATAAATATGCGCCAGTAATAATTGGTTAATAACAATGCCCCGACAACATTTAAAATAACAGACAAGATAGGTGCCGAACCCTTAAATTGATTCATTACAGCGACTTCGGTTGCTGTATATAAAAACGAGAAGGAGCTACTTGTTTTATGCCCTTCCTATTTTTTAATTTATAAAGATTGATTATCAGAAGTATACCGCCAAAAATAATGGAAAATAACAAAGCAAATATTCCGATTACCTGTGGTGAATATAATTCGGGTTCTTTTTCCGGATTTGTGTTTAAAGGTTTATATCCTCCGGTGTCGTTATTGTTTTCGTCGGTTGATTGTTCAGAAAAGTCGTTTTGAGTAAAGTCTGTTGCCAAGAGCTGAAATATTAATAATTCTGCCGGCAAAGATAAACCTCAAAAAACTTTATTTTACATTTTTTTTATTTTACCGGTGAAACTTTCAGTTCTTTATTTCGTTATTTTTGTAGGAAATTCAAATGATTTGTAACGATAAACCGAAAAAATGGACAAAATAAGTATTCTATGGGCTGATGATGAGATAGACCTGTTAAAACCTCATATCATGTTTCTTCAGCAAAAGGGGTATGAAGTATTTACTTCCAACAATGGCGATGAAGCTATGGATATTATACGTACTCATCCCTTTGATATTGTTTTTCTTGATGAAAACATGCCAGGGTTATCAGGGATAGAAACGCTATCGCTTATCAAAAGTGCATATCCGAATTTACCTGTTGTAATGATTACCAAAAGCGAAGAGGAAACCATAATGGAAGATGCTATCGGCTCCAACATCGCAGATTATCTTATTAAACCAGTAAATCCAAATCAAATACTACTTTGTCTGAAAAAAAACCTGGAAAATAAAAAATTGGTAAGTGAAAAGACCACTTTTGCTTATCAACAGGAATTCAGGAATATAGGAATGGAAATTTCCAACAAACTATCCCACACAGAATGGGCAGATGTATACAAGAAATTGGCTTTTTGGGAACTGAAACTCGAAAAATCTCATGACGAAAGCATTATTGAAGTTTTGAAACTTCAGAAAAGCGAAGCCAATCAGGTATTTTCAAAATTTATTGAAAATAATTACATTAACTGGCTTAACGGATCGGTAAAAGAACGTCCGATTTTATCGCATACACTGATCAAGGAAAAAGTTATGCCCTTCCTTAATGATCCTAATCCGTTGTTCTTTATATTAATTGATAACCTGCGTTATGATCAGTGGAAAGTATTACAGCCGATTATCGAGGAATATTTCCGCGTCGAAAACGATGAGATATATTACAGTATCCTTCCAACAGTAACTCAATATGCACGCAATGCTATTTTTGCCGGATTACTTCCTGTGGAAATAAATAAAAAATACCCTAAATTGTGGATAGAAGAAGGGGAGGAGGGAACCAAAAATCAATTTGAAGGTGAATTGTTGGGCGAACAATTTAGACGATATGGAAAAGACATTAAATATTCCTACACCAAAATTTTAAATCTTACTGCCGGAAAAAAATTGGTGGAAAATATGCCTAACCTTATGGGAAACAAGTTTAATGCCATAGTCTATAATTTTGTAGACATGCTTTCGCATGCCCGCACCGAAATGGATGTTATCCGCGAATTGGCTGATGACGAACCTGCGTATCGTTCGCTTACCGTTTCCTGGTTTGAACATTCTCCATTGTTCGATATCATTAAATTTTTATCTGAAAAACGTGTAAATCTTATCATTACCACCGACCACGGTTCGGTAAGGGTGAACAATCCGGTGAGAATTGTCGGCGATAAGAATACTAATACCAATTTACGTTATAAAACAGGGAAAAGTTTGAGTTACAATCCTAAGGAGGTTTTTGAAATTAGAGATCCCCAACAGGCGTATTTGCCGAGAACTAATGTCAGTTCCAATTATGTCTTTTGCCGGCGTAATGATTTTTTTGCTTATCCCAACAACTACAATTATTATGTAAATTATTACAAAAATACTTTTCAGCACGGAGGTATTTCAATTGAGGAAATGCTTATACCATTCATTACGTTGAAAAATAAATAATTAAATTACCAAACTGATAATATTGCGTATACAATCTGCGTAAAGAATCCATGGAGATACTATGCCCGACACCCAATGATTTTGAATCAACAGCAAAAGGACTTTTAAGTGCTTACCCTCAACAAAGAGTTTTTGCTTTTTTTGGCAAGATGGGAGTCGGAAAAACCACTTTTATTAAAGCTTTGTGCAAAGTTCTTGGCAGTGTAGATGTTGTTAATAGTCCTACTTTTTCGATTATTAACGAATATATTACTAATTCAGGTGAAAGTATTTATCATTTTGATTTTTATCGTTTGAAATCCAGGGAAGAAGCCATAGATATTGGAGTTGAAGATTATTTATACAGCGGTAATTATTGTTTCATTGAATGGCCAGATGTTTTTACCGGACTTTTGCCGGAGCATTATGTAAGTGTAACTATCGAGGCAGATGAAAATACTCTTGTAAGAAAAATAGTTTTTTAAATACTAACGAAATAGTATTTTTGTATTCTGTTTTATCCTGATTTTACTGGGTTTTTTGCTTTAACTTTTTTAAACAATGGTTATGATTAATCCTGAAGATACATCTGCTTTTCTAAAGTATTCGCCCACAGAGACTCTCATGCCTCAACCCGAAACACTTGAACTTTCCAAACAAAAAAGCAAGCTTATTATTGGAATTCCCAAGGAAGTTACATTCCAGGAGAATCGCATTGCTTTGGTTCCGGAAGCCGTTGGCTTATTGGCACAGAAAGGTCATCGGATTCTAATTGAATCTGAAGCAGGTAAAATTGCCCATTTTCCTGATACTGAATTTAGTGAAATGGGTGGCGAAATAGTATCTACGGCTGAGGAAGCATATCAAGCAGATATAATTCTTAAGGTGGCTCCTCCTACGTCTGAGGAAATATCGCTCCTTAAAACCCATCAAACCATTATTTCGTCAGTACAATTATCAAGTTTTAAAGAAGATGCTTTCCGACAAATGATAGCTAAAAAAATTACGGCTATTTCTTTTGAAAATATTAAAGATAAAACCGGGCAGCATCCGGTAATTCGAGCCATGAGCGAAATTGCAGGAAATACATCTATTATTTTAGCTGCAGAATACCTAAGCAATCTTGAATATGGAAAAGGAATAATGTTAGGAGGTTTTTCGGGTATTATTCCTACGGAAGTTGTAATTATTGGCGCCGGAACTGTTGGCGAATATGCTGCAAGGGCTGCTATGGGTATGGGCGCTTTGGTTAAAATTTTTGATGATTCCATTTATAAACTTCGAAGATTGCAAGCAAGTTTTAACAATCGGATTTTTACATCCATACTACATCCCCAGATTTTACTCCAATCATTAAAAAATGCCGATGTGGTTATTGGTGCAATAAGAGTTTCCGATGGAAAAACATCAGTAATAGTTACCGAAGAAATGGTAAAATCAATGAAGAAAGGCTCTGTGCTGATAGATGTTAGTATTGATCAGGGAGGCTGTTTTGAAACTTCGCATTTAACCAACCATTCTGATCCGATATTCGAAAAATTCGGAGTAACACATTATTGTGTACCCAACATTGCCTCTAAAGTTCCACACACGGCTTCTTTTGCATTCAGTAATTTTTTTGCGCCCACACTAGTTAAGGACAGGAGAAGAAGGTGGAATTGAGAATCTGCTTCGTATCGACTATGGGTTCAGACAGGGAGTATATCTTTATAATGGTATACTTACTAATAAATATATGGGCAATTATTTCCATATCCCTTCTCAGGATATTGATTTACTAATGGCAGCAATGCATTAAAAAAACCTGAAAGAATTATCCTTCAGGTTTTGTAGCGTGGACGAGAGTTGAACTCGTGACCTCCGGGTTATGAATCCGACGCTCTAACCAACTGAGCTACCACGCCGTTTTTTGAGGCTGCAAATTTATAAAAATTTTGACTTCTCAAAGCTTTCAATCATTATAATTCCGTTTTTTTAATTTCATGGTATATTACTCCACGTTCTTCCAATGAGTTAAATAATTATTTAACTCATTTTCCTGACTTTGACACTTTATTCTTTGTTCGTTTTGCAAATTACGGAACATTAGTAATAAGACCGTTGCTAAAATGCACATGGGTCAATTTTTTAGTTTTGGGTTGATAATTTTTTGTTTTGTTGTGATAAAAAAACCTTTTTTACTATTTTTGTTTTATTATATCTCAATAAGATTGCAAAAAATGAAGGATTTTCCTCTCATTTTTAGCATTGGGACATAATGATCTCAGGTGAACGATATAAATTGTATGCAATAGCTTCCATCAGATGGATGTGCATTTTTGACAACCCCACATAACGGGCTACCCTTCCACCAAACCATTGTTTGATTGACCCCAATGTCCGGTTACCGTATATTTTTTATATCCAAACCGGAGCTTCCAGTTTTTTTTTACCATCTGCCCTCGGAATCAACTCCTGGTTGGGTCTTCTTTATCAATTTAAATGCTGAGGCTTCTTTTTCTCTTTCTTCCTCATTTGGCTCTTGCTGACGATCTTCTACTATTTCATATATGTTTTCATTTTTTATGATACATGATATAACAAATTTATTGCTATAAACAACACTAATCTAATATTTTATATGCCTTTTGCCTTGCAACGGTCTTAAAATATAATAGTAATTGTTTTTAATATAATGGTGTAACTAAAAGATCTTTCAATTAAATGAATTAACTTTTGAAAATTTTTATTTTTTTTGTAACTTTGTTACAATTTATAATAAATGATAATTTTACTAAAAAAATTGATAACCAATAAAATATAAAACCATGAAAAAAATTATCTTATTTTTTGTTATTATAATTGGAGTATTTCCAATAAATAACATATATGCTTCTAAGGTCAGAGCATTTTTATCATATGCTACGTTTTATTCGCCAGAACAAGGTCCCTATATTGAAACATATTTAGTAGTTATGGGGAAAAGTGTATGTTTAAAAAAAATGAAAAGAATACATATCAGGGGAAATTGAAAATCACTATGCTCTTTAAACAAGGAGATTTGATTAAAAATTTTAAAAAATATGAATTGTTGAGTCCGGAAGTCTCTGATTCTACGAAAATAAACGTAATTTTATTGATCAACAACGATTTTCACTGCCCAATGGAAGCTATTTGTTCGAAATGTTAATTTCTGATAGTAATTGTGATACTATACCCTTTTCAGTATCTCAGCCTCTTGAAATTAATTATAATACCGACTCTGTTTTTATTTCCGGTATTCAACTCATAGAAAAATATAATAAAACTAAAGAGTCAAATATTTAAGTAAAAGCGGTTATGATTTTATACCATATGTAAGTGATTACTTTCCCGAAAATATGGATACAATTACTTTTTATACAGAAATATATAATACCAATAAAGGATTAGGAGCCGATCAAAAATATTTATTAAGTTGGGATATTGAATCATTTGAAACCGGTAAAGTTATTAATGATTTTGTAAGGTATAGAAAAGAAAATGCCCGAAGTATAAATGTTTTATTTAATCAATTTAATATTAAAGGTACTTCCTTCTGGAAATTATTATTTAGCAATTAAACTAAAAGATCAAAATAATAAAATAATAGCTTCAAATAAATTGTTTTTTCAACGAAACAATCCCAATGTCCAATTAAATCTTAACGATATTTCATCCCTTAGTATAGAAAATACTTTTGTTGCTGCGTTTACTAACAAAGATACGCTTCTTGATTATATCTACTCTTTGACTCCAATTTCAACTGGGATGGAAAAAACGTTTGTTTTTAGTCAATTAAAAAAATCTGATATAACAATCATGCAACAATATTTTTATAATTTTTGGAAAAAACGGGATGAATTAGAACCTGAAAAAGCTTGGGAAAATTATCACATTTAGGTAATGAAAGTGAATGATAGTTATAGTACGGGTATAAGAAGAGGATATGATACTGACAGGGGAAGAATATATTTAGAATATGGAATGCCAGATGTAATAATAGCAAAACCATTTGGCAAAGCTTCTGTTGGTGGAAATGCAGTATCTTGCCTTATGAAATTTGGAAATATCATAAATTGGGAGAAAATCAAAGGAATAGAAAGTTTGTATTTTGTAATTCGGATATGGCGCATAATGCCTACGAACTAATACATTCCGATGCCGATGGAGAATTAAAAAACTATAATTGGAGTTCAATGATGTATAGAGGAATTTATAATAATGTAAATGCTTCGATGGAAAGGCCAATGGGAGAATCAACGGGAACAAATGATGCTTTTTTTGAAGAAGAATAAAGGCTATTAAAGCAATAGAATGTATATTTTCTTTTTATTTTTTAAAGCTATAGCTTGGTTAATATCGCTGCTACCATTTTGTGTTCTATATATTATTTCTGATTTTTTATTTGTAATTTTCTATTATATAGCAAAATACAGGAAAAGTGTTGTTTTTGAAAATTTGAGAAATGCATTTCCTGAAAAAAATCCTGAAGAAATTAATAAAATTGAAAAAAAATATTTTCATAACCTATGTGATATTATTATTGAAGTAATAAAAATCAGACACATTACCCCCAATCAACTCTTAAAACGAGTTGAGTTTAAAAACTATCAGATACTTGATGATTTGTATGCTTCGGGTAAAAGTGTTATTGCAGCTACAGGACATTGTGGAAATTGGGAATGGATGTCTATGAACATGTCATATATTACCAAGTTTAATGGTTATGTAATTGTAAAACCGTTATCAAACAAATATTTTGATGAATATTTAAACAAATTGCGTACAAAATTTGCCAAAGGTGGTGGAGTTATTCGGTTTAAAGAAACGTACCGAAAACTTATTCAATTGAAAAATGTCCAGACCCTTAGTGGCTTTGCTGCTGATCAAACACCGGCAAAAAATGAAATTACATATTGGACAAAATTTTTAAATCAAAATACTCCAGTCTATTTAGGTGTCGAAAAAATAGCTAAATCTCTTGAGATGGCAGTTGTTTTTATTTATGTAAAGCGAATAAAACGTGGGTTTTATGAAGCTGAGATTATTAAAATTACTGATGATGCTCGTTTAACTGTTGGACATGAAATTACGGAAAAACATGTTCAATTATTAGACCAGTTTATAAATAAATATCCCGATAATTGGTTGTGGTCTCATAAGCGCTGGAAATATAAACCGGTTGATGTTCAAAAATAATCTGCTTACCTTTTTAACGTGGTACAATAAATCATTAGTTTTGCCAAATTTAAAATTATTTCTATAGTTTGAAAAAAGTTGCCGTTGTTATATTAAATTGGAATGGAAGAAAATTTTTAAAAAAATTTCTCCCATCAGTAATTAAATATAGTCAAGATAATTGTGATATAATTATTGCAGACAATGCATCTACTGATAGTTCCATTGAATTTTTACATGAAACGTATCCTCAAATTCGTATTATTCAAAACTTGATTAATGGAGGATTTGCAAAAGGATATAATGATGCTTTTAAAAAGATAGAGGCTGAATATTATGTATTATTAAATTCTGATATTGAAGTTACATCAAATTGGATTAATCCGGTTATTGAGCTGATGGACAAAGATCCTTCTATAGCAGCTTGTCAACCCAAATTACGATCATATGAGCATCCCGAAATGTTTGAGTATGCCGGAGCAGCAGGCGGTTTTATTGATAAATATGCAGTACCCTTTTTGCAGGGGAAGGCTATTCCAAACTATTGAAAAAGATGTAGGACAATATGATGATACTTACAGAAATTTTCTGGGCAACAGGAGCATGCATGTTCGTAAGAGCAAATTTATATCATAAGTTTGGTGGATTAGATGAAGATTTTTTTGCTCACATGGAAGAAATTGATTTTTGCTGGAGATTGAAAAATGCAGGCTATAAAATTATGTATTGCCCACAATCTATTGTATATCATGTTGGAGGAGGAACTTTGCCTAAAGTTTCGTCGCATAAAACTTATTTGAATATAAGAAACAATATTACCATGTTGTATAAAAATCTTCCAAATAGATTATTGGTAAGAGTGTTTATTATTCGATTATTTTTAGATGGAATTGCCGCTTTTAAATTTTTAATAGATAGTGGTTTTAAGGATTTTATTGCTGTGATTCATGCTCATATTAGTTTTTATGCACATTTAAAATCCAATCTGAGAAAAAGACAGAAGATAAAACATACGAAGTGTTAATAATATTTATAATGGGAATATTGTAATTGATTATTTCTTCCGAAAAAAAAGAAATTTCAATGAACTCGAAAACTCAAAATTTAATTAAGAAATCGACTTGAATAATGGCATTTTCTAAGATTCGATGAGCTATTTAGCTTAAATATTCTTAAGATGAAATTATTCAAAAATAATAGCGTTAATAGCTAAACGATAGGAATTTAACCCAAATCCGCTAATGGTTCCTTTAACAAAAGGTGAAAGCAATGAATTCTTTCGATAAGCTTCTCTTGCCCATATGTTTGTGATGTGAACCTCAACAACTGGGGTTGAAATGGCTTTAACAGCATCAGAAATAGCAACAGATGTATGAGTATAGCCTCCAGCATTTAAAATAATTCCATCATAACTAAATCCCCACTTCTTGAATTTTTCCAATGATTTCCCCTTCAATATTACTTTGGAAATATTCGATTGATATAGGTGCAAATGAATTTCTTAACTCTGCTAAAAAATCGTCAAATGAAACGATCGCCATATATTTCTGGCTCCCGTTTTCCAATAAGATTTAGATTTGGACCGTTAATTATTATTATTTTCATTTGTTGCTTGAATTTATTTTTCAGATTAAGATTAAATATGGTATTGGTATAGGCATAAAGCATTTATAATTAATGGTTTTCTATAATATTAACATGTAAAATTATTCAATATTATTTAATAAATCAGGTCTTCGTTTTTTGGTCCTTTCCAATGATTTTTCAAGCAACCATTTTGAAATCTCCTTATCATTGCCAGAAAGAAGAATGTCAGGAACCTTATTTCCTTCAAAATCATAAGGGACGGGTATAAACAGGCGGAGATAAAATATTATCCTGAAATGAATCAGACAAAGCAGAGGTTTCATCATTTAGAACTCCAGGAATAAGTCTAATAATACTGTCAACCATAATCATTGCTGCAATTTCGCCACCTGACAGGACGTAATCTCCTATCGAAATTTCCTGAGTGATGAACATTTCTCTTATTCGTTCATCGATTCCTTTATAATGTCCGCAAAGTATTAATATATTATTGAAAGTTGATAAAAAATTGGCGGTTGATTGATTATATGGTTTGCCATCGGGGCTGGTATAAATTATTTCGTCATATTTTCTTTCAGCCATTAGTTTTTTAATAGCCAGTGCAATAGGTTCAATCATCATAACCATACCAGAACCACCGCCATAAGGATAGTCATCTACGCTTTTATGTTTATTAGTAGAAAAATCACGGATATTGTGGATATATATTTCAACAATGCCTTTATTTACAGCTCTTTTAATAATTGAATAGTTAAATGGACTGTCAAACATTTCGGGGAAAATTGTCAATATGTCAAACCGCATAAAATTAGTTATAAAGATACAAAAATAAGGTAAATTATTGTTTAAAAGGCCAAGAAATCACAAGGAGATCGTTTTTTAAAGGGATTAATACTGGGATAAGCATTTCCCTTTAGAAAGTTAACTTTTAATGAAAAGTATAAATCCAGACCTGAAAAATTATAGGATGAAAAAAAACCAGTAATTTTTTCGGTTCCAATAGTAAAATTCATAAAGCGTAACGATAGTCCGACTCTTGGTGAAAAATTTTCATAAAGAGTTAAAGGTAAATTTAATTCAAAGAATCTGGTTTCAAAACGAGGAGTAATGGAAAGATTTGTCGGGCGTAATACATATTGATTACCAAAATGAATGCTTTTTATGGCTGTTAAATTAATGTAAAAATTTTTATATGTATGAAAATCGATTTGGATACTTAATGCAGAAGGCAACCATATTGTTAAATTATTTTTTTTCATTAAAAAATATTGAGAACCAGCTAAATATTGAATAACAATAGAGTCAAAATTATTAGGAGAGTCCATGTCATAAGCGTGTGTTCCCGACCAAACAACATTCGTTGTGTCAAACATATATCTTCTTGCATTTGTGTTAAATTTAACTTTTCCTACATCCAATAACGATGCTCCGATTTTAAATGTATAATCTAAGCATTTTTGTTGGCATGGTTTGTTAATTTTCATTGGTTTGAGACTTGTTGGCTTACTTTTTCTAATATATGTTATTCCCAAATCATAACTCCAACCATCACCATTAATTAAATTATGATCAGATATTTTATTGGTTTTGTAATCCATTGGTAATGAATATCCGTATGATGCTTTTATTTTTTTGATATAAAGTGTGTCATCTACAACTTTGTAATCCAGATGATTATTGGTGTAGTAAATCCCAGCCATACCCATTAACTTTTTTATACTGAAACCGATAGAAATTTGACTATAGAATTTATTATAGAGTATGTATGAATAGCTTAAGCCAATTTCTCCCCACGCAAGCCCACTTGCATTGATTTTTTTTGAAGATAAAGCCAAATTAAGTTGTGGCTTATATGAAATTCCATAATAGGCAAACTTTATCATTTCTGGAGATATCCCGTTAACAGATATTGCTGAACGAATGGATGTTGTTAATGCTACTGAATGTCTACCATAGCTTAACATAGCCGAAGGTCCCATATATCATGGCATTTACGAAACCTTTACCTTTAATATCCTTGTTAATGTAGAAAAACATTTCTGAATTATTATCAATATGGGAAGGATATTGGGGGCGTTTTTCAAAGAAGCGTCTAAAATGATACTCATTTTTAGCCAAATAAGCTATATTATTTTCTTCAAATATATTACCGGAAATAAGGTTTATATCAAGGTAATAATAAGAAGCTGAGATGGATGAAGGATTTATATGTACAGCATTAACACCTGCATAGTTTCCGTTGACCAATCCAGATATTTGTTGTCCTTTTAGAGATAAGGACAAGCAAATAAAAAAAAGTATTCTATAAAGTTTAGATAGTACCCACAAATCGCCAGCAAAACTAAGCCTATTATTTTTATCACAAAAATAAATGTTCTCGTTATAAAAAATGAAAAGCAGAAATTATTTATTTCTTTTACTAAGTTCGTTTTATTTTTCTAATTTTGAACCCATAAATAAACATATAATTAATAAACCAAATATCAAAAGCTATGAGTTGTAAATGTTGCAGTAACAAAGAAAATTCAGACGAAAATACGTTGGATTTAACTGTTTATGGTATTCATGATGTAAAAGAAATTTTTCATAACTTATCCTACGAGGAGTTGTTTAAACATGAAACCAATCCTGAATTACAAGGATTTGAAAAAGGTTATTTAACTAATACAGGCGCTATAACGGTAGACACTGGAATTTTTACAGGCCGTTCGCCAAAGGATAAATATATTGTAAAGGAAAGTGTATCTGAAGAAAATATTTGGTGGGCTGGTCCCAATCGTAAGGGTTCGGATAATAAACCGGTATCAGAAACAGTTTGGAAAGCTTTATTAGAAGTTTCACAAAAGCAATTAAACAATAAGAAGTTATATGTTACTGATGCATTTTGTGGAACAAACGAAAATACTCGTTTAAAAATACGTGTAATTTCGGAAGTAGCATGGATGTCGCATTTTGTTAAAAATATGTTCATTCGTCCAACTGAAGAAGAACTTAAAGATTTTAAACCTGATTTTGTGATGCTTAATGCATGCAAGACAACTAATCCGCATTGGCAGGAAATGGGTTTGCATAGCGATGTGTATGCTGTTTTTAACATTAAAGAAAAAATGGCTGTTGTCGGGGGAACCTGGTACGGAGGAGAAATTAAAAAGGGTATGTTTTCTATCATGAATTATTTTCTTCCTTTGAAAAAAATTGCAGCCATGCACTGTTCGGCAAATATGGGAAAAGATGGTGATACTGCTATTTTCTTTGGATTGTCAGGAACTGGTAAAACGACTCTTTCTGCAGACCCAAAGCGTTTATTAATTGGTGATGATGAACATGGCTGGGATGAAGAAGGTGTCTTTAATTTTGAAGGTGGATGCTATGCAAAATGTATTAACCTTAGCAAAGAAAAAGAACCGGATATTTATTATGCTATCAAACGAAATGCATTACTCGAAAATGTTGTTTTTGACAAAAAAACAGGCGAAATTGATTTTGCCGATGGCTCGAAAACCGAAAATACCCGTGTATCCTATCCGATTTATCATATAGATAATATAGTAAAGCCTGTTTCTAAAGGTGGACATCCTCGAAATGTATTTTTCTGACAGCGGATGCATTTGGAGTATTACCTCCGGTAGCCAAGCTTTCAACGGATCAAACAATGTATCATTTTTTAAGCGGTTATACTGCAAAAGTAGCTGGTACCGAAAGAGGTATTAAAGAACCAACCCCAACTTTTTCGTCTTGTTTTGGAGCTGCTTTTTTGTTGTTGCATCCCACGGTATATGCACAGGAGCTTGCCAGAAAAATGAAAGAACATGGTTCATCAGCATATTTGGTGAATACAAGGTGGA